>BNJS01003695.1_pt1 | contig 878320 bp, 1048 predicted proteins | sample 8540461 | NCBI WGS metagenome assembly BNJS01 (sample SAMD00202454, study PRJDB9452) | human saliva metagenome | isolation source: human saliva | place: Japan | reverse complement strand
ATCAATAGAGTTAAATAACACTGCTCACTTTCATAAGATTTCATATTGTTGCAACCTTTTTTCAGGTCTATAATTAGCTTTAAATGAGGAGAAGAATATGTTTAGCTGGTTGAAACAAAAAAAGATTCTTATGTTGAGCAATTAGAAAGTTATTATTACACTCAACTTGAACTAGAATACGCATATAGAAATTCTGGTAATCAAAACAATACCATTATATCGGGTAAAGATCTCGTATCACTGGTGTTCGAAAAGTATAATCAATACGATTCCAATGCGGTAGCTGTTTATGCTTATAATCTAAAAATTGGGTATATTCCTGCTTATGATGCTCCAACGGTAAGAAGAATGATTAAACCTGAAGTAAGTTTGCGCTTATACTATTACAACGAACAATATAGAGCCGAAATTACTATTTCTCATTTGGGATTGAGAAAAGCAAAAATATAAGTAGAAATACGAAAGAATAACCATTAGTTGACAAAAAAATACAGATGTTGTATCATGTGTGTACTTGAAATGGACAGCAACTCGATTGCTGTTACTCACCTCTTTTACAACATTGTTGTGAAAGGGGTGTTTTACTTTATATGACTAAAAAACAAATTATTCCATTTAAAACATGGGAACAACAATTAGAGCAGATTAGTAAAAAGAATATTGATTTAAATAAAGAATACCATGCAAGATATATCGAAATATTGAAGAATCATTCTTACTATGCATTAATCAATGGATATAAGCCAATTTTTCTAAAAGATGGAATGAAAGACGAAATGATTGAGGAAACTCGATTTGATCATTTTTATATATCTAAAATCATAGAAATGGATTTATCAGCACTTCTTCTTAAATACCTATTAGTAATTGAGCAGGGGTTTAGAACCAGAGTTTCTTATGTGATTGCTCGAGATTTTGGAACTGATGATAACCTATATACTGACCCAAGTCTTTATAAAAATAGCCGACGTATAAATAAACAATCTGTATTAAATGCATTAAACGAAATTATCTTACAACCTCATTACCAAAGTTATTCCTATTACTTTTCTCATCAAAGAGAACCTAAAGCGTCTATCCCTCCTTGGATTTTACTTCAAGATGTTGATTTTTATAGAGTGATTCAATTATATAACATTCTACCTAAGAATCTTCAAAGAGAAATACGTTCAGATTATATTCATTGTAATGACCGTAATAGTGCGGAATCAAGAGAATTTTCAGATACTCTAAATTTCCTTAGAGAATATCGGAATTTGTTTGCTCACAGTAAACGAAATTTTAAGGAAAAAATTAAAAATTCAGCTAGACGTAGGACTTGTGTAAATTCCTTTTTCCCTAGTTTATTTAACAATGTATCTTTTGAAAATCATAGAAACAAAGATTTGGTAACTTGTCTGTATTTAGTTTTTTTCTTTTTTTTAAATGATGATTTCTTACGGGGACGTTTATTAAATGATTTGCTAGCTTTATTTTCTTTAGATAGTTATATTGAAAAAGATTCATTAGCTCCTAAGGAATTATTTTCTGGTAAAACAGCATTTGACATATTAGAATTGCCCAGTGATTTGATAGATAATCTTGCTAGTAATTTACAAAAAGATAAATTTACAAAATAAAAAACCACCGACTCACGGCCGGTGGAAAAAAGGATTAGAAATATTTATTTGGGAGGATAAATATTCTCTTTGGGAATAATTAGAGTATAGAGGTACATTATGAAAATAGTATGAAAATACAATTTTCATTTTGCACTTTCTTTTCACTTTTTCTATGAGAATCTTTACTTATTTATGATAAGCATGCCCTGCATTAATACGAAATGCACGGTAAATTTGTTCGGTTAATACAAGTCTCATGAGTTGATGGGGTAAAGTTATACGCCCAAATGAGATTTTACGGTCGGCACGTTTTTTCACGGCAGGGCTTAACCCAAGAGAGCCACCAATCACAAAGACCATTGAGCTCTTGCCGTGAAGTGCAAAGCTATCCATTTCTTTAGCTAATTGTTCAGAACTCACTAAATCCCCTTCAATCGCCATTGCGACAACAACGTCCCCGTCTTTAATTTTAGCGAGGATGCGTTCTCCCTCTTTTTCGAGCACTTGTTCCATTTCTTTCTCGCTTAAATTTTCAGGAGCCTTTTCGTCTGGCACTTCTACTACTTGGAACTTACAGTAGCTACCTAAGCGTTTCGCGTATTCGTCGATTCCTTGTTTTAAATATTTTTCTTTCAGTTTTCCTACACTCACAATGGTAATATTCATTTGATCCCCTCATTTCACAAATTATCTTACCTTTTTTTGACAAAAATTGCTTGTTTTATCCCTTTTTCCCCAGTTATCCACAAAGTTATCCACATGTACACATGTTCGCCCCTAAATTTTGGGCTTTTTTTATGAAAAACACTAGATATAGATTCAAAATTTTTATTTGTTATCTAATTGTTATATTTCCAACTGGTGTAAAAATACCAGTTATCCACAGTTATCCACACCGGTTTTGTGTATATAGAAACCTTGTTATATCAACGTTTTAAGAAACTCACCCCAAAAGTTATCCACAATAAAATTTTATCATGTGAATAACTTTTTTCAATAAAATCCGATAATTAAGCCATTTTTAAGCTATCCATTTTCAACACCGATTTTCCACTTCACAGACTTGACAAGGGGATAACCCCACAGTTTTCCACAGAATTATCCACATTTTTGTGGATAACTTTGTGGAAATACACAAAAAAAGTCGAATAGCACTTCGCTATCCGACTCCTTGTTCGTTATTGCTATAAACTTGGACTGCTTGTTTCTGTTAGAGAAATTGTTGTTGTTTGTTTTTGTCCATTTCTATAGTAAGTGACTTCCATCTTATCGCCAACTTTATGGCTGTAAAGAACTTTACGTAAGTTTTGAATACCTTCGATCTTTTGTCCGTCCATTTCAACGATGACATCGTAGGCTTGTAACCCTGCTGCTTTGGCACTTCCTTTAGAATCCACTTCAGCAATCACGACCCCACTCTTCACATCGGCTGGTAAGTTCATTTGTTGAATAACACGTGTATTCACGCTCGTTAAGTTCACCATTGAAATACCTAAAGCTGGACGAGTGATTTTACCATTTTCTTCGAGTTGCTTAATAATCGAAACAACTTCGTTACTTGGAATTGCAAATCCCATCCCTTCAACAGACGACTTAGAAATCTTCATTGAGTTGATTCCGATGACTTGGCCAGCGCTATTAATTAACGCACCACCTGAGTTCCCTGGGTTAATCGCTGCATCTGTTTGAATGGCCGTTACGACCCAGTCTTCTTGTCCATCACCATCAACATCTGTGGCAACAGCACGGTTCGTTGCTGACACGATTCCTTGCGTTACACTTGTTGCGAATTCACTTCCAAGAGGAGAACCAATCGCAATCGCGGTTTGTCCAACTTCAACATCATCAGAATTTGCAAATTCAGCGACAGTTGAAACATTTGTATTGGCAATACGAATCACGGCTAAGTCTGTCCATTGGTCACTACCAACAAGCTCAGCTTTTTCACGTGTCCCGTCTGCTAAAAGAACTTCTAATTCTTGTGATTTCGCAATAACGTGATAGTTCGTCACGATATAGGCATATCCACCCTCATTTTTATAAATGACCCCACTACCTTCAGACGCAGTAGCTAATTCTCCTCCGGTTTGTTGTGTGCCGTATAAGTTATTTCTTGAAGTTGATTGTTTGTTAATGACTGAAACAACCGCGTTCTTCACTTCAGCAACCACTTTAGTGATTTCTGTTCCACCTTTTGTGGCTGTGGATGTTTTTGTCGTTTCCACTTGTGATTGTGAGGATTGTGTAGCAGGTGTTGTTGCTTGGTTTGCTGGATTCGTTACGGCCATAATTCCAACTCCTCCGGCAACAGCGACTGCTCCTCCCACTAATCCACCGATAAAGCCGTTTTTAAAAGACTTCGATGATTTTTTTCTAGTTAATTGTTCTTGTGACATCTGCTCACTCCTCTCATTTGTAAATATACAATAGTTTTTTCATATGAAATTTATATGAAATAAAGCTTACGGAGTCCTTAAAAAACTCTTTCATTCTTGCTAAGTTTTTAAACAGTAAATAATTTTGTAGGTTCATACGGATCCGTATGGTATAACTCGAATGCTTGATGAACCCCTTTATCATGCGTTTGGAAGATACTTTCCGCAGTCTGATAGGCGATTTCCTTCATATTATTATCCTGACTTAAGTGGCCTAGATAAATCCGTTTTGTGCGGTCACCCATCATTTCACACATCGCAAGCGCGCCATCGTCATTCGATAAGTGTCCCTTGTCGCTTAAGATACGTTGTTTCAAATGCCAAGCGTAAGGTCCCATTCGAAGCATTTCTAAATCATGGTTGCTTTCGATCAGATAGGCATCTGCATTTTTCAACAGACCTCTTAGCTTATCACTGACATAGCCGGTATCTGTCAACATGACGAACTGCTTGCCCTCGCGTTGAAAACTATAAAATTGAGGAGCTGCCGCATCATGTGATACTGCAAAGCTCATCACATCTAAGTCTCCAAACGTGAGCGTGTCTCCGGTATTGAAGATTTCCTGTTGTTCGAGAGTCACTTTCCCGATTTTACCAGCCATAGCTTGCCACGTTTTTTCATTGGCATAAATTGGAATTCCGTACTTACGAGCCAGAACTCCAATTCCTTTAATGTGGTCGGAATGTTCGTGGGTAACCAGAATGGCATCCACATCTGAAATGGAGCGATCAATCTTCTCCATTTGCGCAGTAATGGCTTTACCAGTGAGTCCACAGTCCACTAATATTTTTTGTTTTGGTGTTTCGATGTAAGTAGCATTTCCAGAGCTACCACTCGCGAGTAAACTCACTTTCAAACCTGATTCTTGCATAGTTATTCCCTTCTTATTGTTGTTGTACACTTTGCGTTGTTGTTGTGTTATTCGTTGTTGTACGCTGCGTTTGCGTATTCGTTGTTTCTAGCGTTTCATTGGCTAATACTGTCCCATGAATCGCATCTACACGACGGGCAATTAATTGTCCATCAGCTTGACGAATTTCAATATACCACGCAGGTGAGTAAATTGAAAAATCTTTTAGTACAAGCGATTGATAGTACGATAATTTTACCGATTGAACGGTTGCCTTCGACGAAATTCGTCCTGCTAAGTATAGAACCTCAACCGCCCTTTGAGCTGTAATCAATTCACGCTCTTTCCCAAGTACTTGCACACTTCCAGCATAAGTCTGTTCATAGCTTACGACTTGGTCATTGGCATTTACGGTAAAGATAATTTGACTCGAGCCGTCCATAATCGTTAACTTATCTGCTTTTTGTGTATAAATCACTTTGCGGGTTGTTGGATTATAGGATGACCATGTGTATTGGTCTCCAAAAGCCACTTGATTATTTTCAACGATTTTTGTTAAATCGGCAAAACTATCTGCAGATACTGATCCGCTTAAGTCTAATTGGATTGGTGTCACAAATTGCCCGTTAATAATATTTTTTTCTAGCGTCACGACTTGGTTTGGTAAACTAGAGAGTTTTCCGTCAGTGGACTCTGGTGTCACTTGTACAATCGGAACGGCTTCTACCGTCGCATTCAGCGTTGGTAATGTAATTCCGTCTAGCTTCATTTGGTCGATGACGTTAATACTTGTATTCAATGGATTCTTCGTGTCGGTTCGTTTTTGCCACACTAATCCGAATAAGAATAAATCGAGGATAAAGAAGCAGACGATGAGAACGACTGCGCTTCTCTTAAAATCCATCTGCGTCACCTCCCGTTGTTGTCGGTCCATTCGCTGGTTCTGTTTGACTCTTCTCGGCTTTTAATTCAGCCAGAGTCTTCCAAGTACCATTCTTTTTAATGTACCACGTTGGTGTAAATTCAACGATTTGTACACTCACACTACTGATCGTCCATGAATATCCGATACGAATATCTTCAATTTCATTCATAACAAATCCTTCGTTCAACAATTCAGTGACAATCGTCTTCCCACCAACAACCATTACCTTCTTACTTTTCGTCGGTAACGGCGTTTGTGCAATCAGTGATGAGGTTCTCATTTTCTCGATTCCTGTTGAATTGACCTTTATTTGCGTGAAACCTTCTTTGCCACTGGATAAGATTGGATAAGAATCCACGTAACGAACATATTCAACGAGATTATTATTTAAATCTACCGAGAATAGACTCACGCCCATTTGCCAGCCTCCAAGACGTTTCATCTGGCCGAAAGTTTGCGTTAAGTTATTAGTATATAGTAACGTTTCCTCTCCTGAGCGGTTCTCGAAGAAAGTGACCACATTTGTCGTACGGTCTAATTTCAATTGCGATAAATTATCATTGTATACAACGGTCTTTCCGTCTCCACGCGTACGAATTTCGGATTGATTCGTAAATAACTGAGTAATATAGAAACTCATTGGAATCTGCTCGATTAAATAGGCAGACTGTTCCACATTCAAATTATCTTGTTCGACAAAGAATTGTTTTGTTTTTCCACGATACGATTCAACTTCGTAAAAATCACTATCCGCATATAATCCCTCTAATGATGTTTTGAAACTTTCATTTACTTTAGCACTGTAGAGTTGTTTCGTGTCATCATTGATGAAATAAGCAGTAGAAGGATCATCTGTGCGAATCACAATACGAGAAAAACGGTCATTATTTAAGTCGTCCATATTTCCATCAAAGAATCGGTTCACAATTCCAAATGAATGCAGCCCATCAAATAAAATCTGAATTCTGGCTTCACGTAAGACGAGATTTTCATAACTAGTTTCGTCCATGACTTCCAAACGCGTTAAATTCGTAAATTGTTTATTTAAGTGTGCATTGACTTCCTTCATAATGGAAGCACTGCTCGTCATTTCGAACTTATTTTTGTTCGTTAGAACCATTCGAGTTGGTCTAAACACATCTTCTGTTGTATAAGTTGCACGAACTTGCACACCTGTATCTTGTGTCGTTGCGACATTATTATTTTGCTTTTGATTCGTAAAGAAATCAACCGGACGTACTACGATGAGATACGTAAACACAAAGCTAATGGCCATTAATACAAAGAGCGCCGTTAGCATTGCTCGATAACGTTTAAAATTCATCCCATTCACCGTCCTCTTCAAATGGAACATAAGGTAGAGAAACAAAGAAGGTTGATCCTTTGTTTCAATACTGTTCACCCAAATTTTACCACCGTGTAATTGAACGACTTCTTTCGCGATAGCCAGTCCAAGACCACTACCACCCATCGCTCTTGAACGAGCCTTATCTACACGATAGAATCGGTCGAATAAGTGTGGAATATCCTTACGCGGAATTCCCAAACCTTCATCGCTCACACTCACGATTAAATCCGTATGAGTTTCCATCAGACGAACGATAATACGACCCCCGTCTGGAGAATATTTAATCGCATTATTAATAATATTATCCAGCACTTGCGTCATCTTATCTTGGTCGATTTCTACCCATAAGTCTCGTTGTGTAATATCCGTTATAATACGGTAATTCTTTTCACGATATTGGTCACTTGAAAGCACCATATCGAAACGGTTGGCAATATGTTTCACCAACTCATTCATATTCACGAATTCCTTATCGAGCTCGAGACGGTTTTGGTCCATACGTGATAAGTTCAGTAAGTCGGTAATCATACGCATCATCCGGTCCGTTTCCGTTTCGATAACGTTTAAGAATTCTGGCGCAATTTCTTTGTTTTCCCATGCCCCATCCACTAACGCTTCTGTATAACTCTTGATACTTGTTAGTGGGGTCCGTAATTCGTGGGAAACGTTCGATACGAAATTACGACGTTCGCGGTCAATTTTCTCTTGTTCGGTAACGTCGGTCAATACGCAGACAAGACCGCTAATAAATCCAGATTCACGTTGAATCACTGAGAACTCACATTGAACGATGGTATCTTCCCCATCTTCTTCAAATGTAATCAACCGTTCTTCTTGAGACTCTAATAAATCTCTAAAAGTAACAGTTTGATCGAGTCTCAATACATCTAATAGTGGTGTTCCGACAATACGTTCACTACGTAAGTTTAAAATATCTAACGCAGCAGCATTGATAATCACAATACGTCCACGACGGTCAGTCGCAATAACCCCATCACTCATATGACGAAGGACACTATCCAACCTTTGCCGTTCCGCTTCGGTTCCTTCTTGTGCTTCTTTAATCTTCACAGAGAGATCGTTAATCGCTTGTCCAAGTTGTCCAAGCTCGTCATCCCCGTAAATCATGACTTCACCCGTATAGTTTCCTTCAGCAATTTGCTCCGTTTGCTTCTTCATCTCTGCAATCGGTCTAGTAATCCCTTGCGAAATCATCACGGTAATCACGATGGCCAAGATAATAACAAAGATAGAAGAACTAATAAAGATAACCCCGATATCTTTTACTTGTGTATAACGCGATTCGATATTCGATGTTACCGAAATAATCCCAACCGGGTTTCCTGAGGCACTATTTACTGGGTCAATCGGTGAAACGTATTTCCAATAACGGGTTTCGCCTTCAGTGAAGTTATAACTTTGAACGGTATTCGACACAACAACTTGTTGAACATCGGCTTCGGTTGAACGCGTTCCGACAACGGATTGTTGCGTTTGGTTGGTTGTTCCCAAAATATATCCTTGCATGTCCATGATGCGAATTTCGACAATACTATTCCCTGTCGGATAATCTTGTAATAGTTGCGAAATTTCAGCCATCTTCGCTTCATCGGTCGCATCTTTTGCCAAAATCGGCTGCACGTTATTTTTCAAGAACCCTACTTGCAGTTGGATTTGTTCCTGGAAGTTAGACACCATTTGCGACTCTAATTGTGTTAAGAAGTTCGCAACAATGAGTTGCAGCGAAATAACTAAGAGCAAGATGAACAGCATCGGAATCTTAAATTGAATGGAACGAAAGAATCGTTTCATTTTCTTCATGAGTCATTTTCCCCTCTACTTTTTAGAAAAATACGCTTTTCTTGCCGGTACTTCAGGTGGCAAGGAAAAGCGCATTTCAATCTTAAGCTTCTTTTTCTTGATCTGGGGTCTTAATATAGTAACCTACCCCACGACGAGTCATAATCCATGTTGGGTGACTCGGTGTATCTTCGATTTTTTCACGTAAGCGACGTACCGTAACGTCCACTGTACGCACATCTCCGAAGTAATCATATCCCCACACCGTTTGCAATAGGTGCTCACGTGTGATTACTTGCCCGATATGTTTTGCTAAGTAGTGAAGTAATTCGAACTCACGGTGCGTTAATTCGATTTCTTCGCCACGTTTTGAAACCACATAAGCATCTTCATGGATAATGAGTGAGCCTAATACGATTTCGTTAGCTGTTTTTTCTTCTTCGGCTTCCGCTGGAGCTAATTGTTGACGACGTAAGTTTGCTTTCACACGCGCGATTAACTCACGGTTTGAGAAAGGTTTTGTCACATAGTCATCGGCTCCAAGTTCAAGACCTAAAACTTTATCAATTTCAGAATCTTTCGCAGTCACCATGATAATTGGGACATTGCTTGTTTTACGGATTTCGCGGCATACTTCTAAGCCATCCATTTTCGGTAACATTAAGTCTAAAATAACTAAATCTGGATTTTTTTCATTGAAAGTCACTAGACCCTCTTCACCGTCAAAGGCTGTGATTACCTCGAAGCCCTCTTTTGTAAGACTAAACTTGACGATGTCTGAGATTGGCTTCTCATCATCTACAACTAGGATTTTTTTCATATAAATCCTCCTTTACTCTATTTCTTTTTTTATGCCCAAACACTTTCTAAAATGTTCGTTTGTTCTCTATCTGGTCCTACACTGAATGTAGAAATTCGTACGCCGACTAATTCTGAAATACGGCGAACATAGTTGCGTGCATTTTCAGGAAGCTCTTCGAGTGAACGGCAACCTGTAATGTCTTCGCTCCAACCTGGTAATTCTTCATACACAGGTTCGCATTGTCCTAGTTCTACTAGGCTTGCTGGGTAGTGAGAAATTTCTTCTCCATTTGGTTTACGGTAAGCTACACAGATTTTAACTGTCTCTAAACCTGTTAAAACATCGATACTGTTTAAGCTTAAGTTTGTAATGCCTGATACACGTTTAGAGTGACGCATTACAACGCTATCGAACCAACCAACACGTCTTGGACGTCCAGTTGTTGTACCGTATTCACGTCCGACTTCACGAATACGTGAGCCGATTTCATCGAATAATTCTGTTGGGAAAGGTCCATCCCCTACACGAGAAGTGTACGCTTTACATACCCCAACGACTTTATTAATTTTTGAAGGTCCAACACCGCTACCAATCGTTACCCCACCAGCAACTGGGTTTGAAGATGTTACGAATGGATAAGTACCTTGGTCGATATCCAACATAACCCCTTGTGCCCCTTCGAATAATACACGTTTTCCTTGGTCTAATGCATCGTTTAAAATCACTGAAGTGTCGCAAACGTATTGTTTCATTTGTTGACCATATTCGTAGTACTCTTCAAAAATATCATCGAATTCGATTGGTTCTGCATCGTACATTTTAGTAAAGAGGCGATTCTTTTCGGCTAAGTTGATTCTTAGACGTTCTGCAAATACTTCACGGTCTAGTAAATCTGCCACACGAATCCCAACACGCGCTGCTTTATCCATGTAGCAAGGTCCAATCCCTTTATTCGTTGTCCCAATTTTGTTGTCGCCTTTAGCTTCTTCTTGTAATTGGTCTAAGCGAATGTGGTATGGCAAGATGACATGCGCGCGGTCTGAAATACGTAAGTTATCAGTAGTCACATTTCTTTCGTGTAAATACGCAAGTTCTGTGATTAGAGATTTTGGATTCAATACAACCCCATTCCCGATTACACTGATTTTCTCTGGTGAAAAAATTCCTGATGGAATTAAGTGAAGTTTATAAGTCACTCCATTGAATTGAATCGTATGTCCTGCATTGTCTCCCCCTTGATAGCGGGCAATGACTTCTGCGTTCTCACTGAGGAAGTCTGTAATTTTTCCTTTACCTTCGTCTCCCCATTGTGTTCCTACTACTACTACTGATGACATTTGACGCACCTCTTCTTTGTATTATTCATTTAAATGTCTGTTATTAGGCCATTGGAGCGTTTTGCTCGACTCCATCTGGCACAAGATTTGTAAATTTATTAAATTCTTTCATGAAGTTCAATTCAACCGTTCCACGAGGACCGCTACGGTTTTTCTCGATAATCACTTCAATGGTACTATTTGGTTCCACCTCTGGAACATGTCCATTCTCATCTGGCTCTTGACGATAGTAATCATCACGATATAAGAACGCTACGATATCGGCATCTTGCTCGATAGATCCAGATTCACGAATATCTGACATGATTGGTCGTTTATCTTGACGTTGTTCCACACCACGCGATAATTGCGAAAGTGCGATAACAGGAACTTTTAATTCCTTCGCTAATTTCTTCAAGTTACGAGAGATTTCAGAAACCTCTTGTTGACGACTCTCTTTTCCGTTTCCTTCAATCAACTGCAAGTAGTCGATGACGACTAGCCCAAGATTATTACGCTCTTGTTTTAGACGACGACATTTTGCACGGATTTCAGCAACACGAATCCCTGGAGTATCATCAATAAAAATTGGTGCTTCAGATAACGCTCCGGTCGCAACGAAATATTGCGTATATTCTTCAGGCGTTAATTTACCTGTCTTCAAATGTCCTGCATTGATGCTAGCATGTGAACAGATAATACGTTCTACAAGAGACTCAGCACCCATTTCAAGACTGAAGATGGCTACCGTTTCGTTCAGGTTCACGGCAACGTTCTTTGCAATATTCAATACAAAGGCCGTTTTACCAACAGATGGACGAGCCGCTAAGATGATTAACTCATCCGCATGCAGACCTGACGTCATTCTGTCTAAGCCGATATACCCTGTCGCAATCCCTGTCACTTCACCATTGTTTTTCGCACGCTCTTCTAAGCTTTCATAAGCAGTACGAAGAACCGTACTAATTGGAATAAATCCTGCTTTATTACGTCCTTCCGATACTGAAAGAATATCTTTCTCAGCAGTATCCAAGACGGTGGCAATTGGTTCATCCTCTTGGTAAGCCGTTTTTACAATATTTGTCGAAGTTTTAATTAATTTACGGCGCGTAGATTTTTCTAAAACGATTTGCGTATAGTATTCTACGTTGGCTGCAGTTGGCACTTTATCAAGAAGTTCGATTAACGTTACTTCTCCACCAATATTCTCCATTTGATTCTTTTGTCTTAAAATCTCTGAAACGGTGATTGCGTCAATATCGATATTGTTTTGATTTAATTCAATCATTGCCGCAAAAATTAATTGATGAGAAACACGATAGAAATCTTCCGGTGTCAAAAATTCCATAACCGAAATAATCGAGTCACTAGCAAGAAGAATAGACCCTAAAACGGCTTCTTCTGCCTCAATATTTTGTGGTGGAACTAAATTTGGATATAGTTCTTCCATTCAAACACCCTTTCTACTAAAAATAACCATAAAAATACAGTTTCATTGTATCATAAAACGCTGTAATAAAACAGAAGAGTGAGTCTTTTCGAGCATGAAAACTTGTATGTTCATTTGTAACTTTGTGAACTGTATCACATATTTAAAACCAAAAGAAAAAAGGATTCTCCACAACGGGAAAATCCTTAGTATTTCTTATTATTGTGCGACGATATTGACAGTCATAATCGCTGTTACATCGTGGTGTAATTTAACAGGTACACGAGTGTATCCTAAGGCACGAATTGGTGCTGCTAATTCAAATTTCCGGCGATCAAGTTCTACATTGAATTTTTTGTTGAATTCTTCGGCGATTTGCTTCGCTGGGATAGCTCCGAATAGACGGCCATCTTCCCCTGCTTTAGCTTTAATGGTTACAACTGTATCTTCGCGTTCTAAGAACTCTTTAATTTCTTTGGCTTTTGCTAATAATTCGGCATTGTGCTTTTCTTCAGCTTTCTTTTGTCCTGATAAAGTCGCTAAGTTCGCTGAAGTAGCTTCTTTAGCTAAACCATTTTTGATTAGGAAGTTTTGTGCGTATCCATCTGCAACGTTTTTAACGTCACCTTTTTTACCTTTACCTTTTACATCTTTCAAGAAAATTACTTTCATGTTTCTTCCTCCTAATTATAAGTTAATTTCACTACCAATTTCTTCAATGACTTGAATTAACTGGCGGATTGCATCTTCAATCGTGATATCAGATAACTGAGTTGCAGCATTCGATAAATGTCCGCCACCACCCATTTTTTCCATCACACGTTGTACGTTTTTGTTTCCTAAACTACGGGCACTAATACCCACACGACCATCATTCCGTTTTGTAACCACAAATGAAGCATCAATGTTTTCCATCGATAACATCATATCGGCCGTTTGAGCAGCGACGACTGTCGGATATACGGTATTTTCTTCACCGTGAACAATTCCGACATTGTTAGGAAGCATTTCGAGCGAGTTCAATAAATGCGAACGCATTAAGTACGTATCTACATTTTCTTTTAATAAGCGTTGAATCAGAATTGTATCCGCACCAACAGATTTCAGGTAGCTAGCCGTATCAAAGGTACGGGACCCTGTACGAAGCGTGAAATTACGCGTATCTACAATGATTCCAGCAAGCAAGGTTGTTGCTTCGATTGGCTGAAGTTTTTCAGCATCTTCTGATTGATATTCTAGTAATTCCGTAATCAATTCTCCAGCAGATGAAGCGTATGGTTCAATATAAACCAAGTCAGGATTTTCAGGGAATTCCTCTCCACGGCGGTGGTGGTCGATAATCACTAGTTTATTTGCTTTTTTAACTATCGATGGAGCAGCACATAGGGAAGGCTTGCTTACATCAACAATAATCACTAATGTATTTTCAGTCAGTAGAGCTTCCGCCATTTCTGGATTCACAATAGCAGAGGAGAGACGTTCATTATCTTTGATTACTTCCATCAATTTCTTGATATCATGCGAATATTGCTCTGGATTTGTGACAATCCATGAGGTTTTACCGTGCATTTTAGCGATTCTTCGAATACCTAAGCATCCACCAATACAGTCCATATCTGGATATTGATGTCCCATCACCATTACTTGATCCGCTTCTGCAATAAGGTTTTCTAACGCTTGAGAAACCATGCGAGAACGCACTCTTGTACGTTTTTCTAGTGGATTACTCTTACCGCCATAGAAGCGTGTTTCTTCGTTTTTAGAACGGACAACGACTTGGTCACCGCCTCGTCCTAACGCTAAATCAAGGTTATCTTGTGCGAATTTAGCAATTTCACCATAATGCATTTCTTCTTGAGTATCATCTGCATATGAGAATCCCATACTTACCGTTAGTGGAGTATTTTGTTGAGCGGTTGTCTCACGAACGCGGTCGATAATCTCGAATTTCGTTTTTTCAAGCTCTGAAAGGATATTTTTATCTAAAAATGCGACAAAACGGTCTGAACTCACACGTTTTAAGTAGATATTATTGTGATTTGCCCAGCTAGTAAGCTGATTTGTCACGAAGTTGTTCAAGTTAGATTTTTTACGGTCACTTAGGGATTGAGACACTTCTGCAAAGTTATCGACGAAAATCTGTCCAAATACCGGTCTTTCATCTAAATAAGTCTCTTTAATCAACGCATATTCTGTAATATCCATCATGTAGAGCATTCCAATATCGTTATGATAAACCGTTTGGAAGTATTTATCTTTCCAATGCACTACATTATCTTTATCATCATCCAGATTTTTAACGATATTCGCTAATTCTGGATCAATAACTTCAAGTTTGAATCCTAATAGTTCTTTTCGTTCGAAATACTTTTGTAAATAAGGGTTAATCCATTGAATTTCACCATTATCATCCAGTAAAAGCATTCCAATTGGCATTTTAATAGAGGCATCTTGCGAACCTTTATTAATTTTGTACGATAAGTTCGTTACATAATGATTCGTTTCTTTAATAATGTAGTTTGCAAACGAATAGAGGAGTGTTCCTAATAAAATAACAAATAAAGTAAGGATAAGTCCCATCCATATATTCATCACATACGCTATAATCAGCATACAGAGAATGATTGCTATAAATGAGATTCCGTATTTCTTCATTGTTTCACTTTTAAGAAATGTCGGTAAAGCCTTAATACGTTCTTTTAGGCTTTTCTTCATTCTTGCACCTTCTTTCTATATACCTTATTTTACCACAGTTTTGGTCCCTCGTCAGTTCTCTAAAATTGTTTCACGTGAAACAATTTAGACAAAGGGTAGGGTGCAAATGTTTCACGTGAAACATTTTTAAGGTTCATTATTTCTGATAGAATGTTTCACGTGAAACATTCTAATTTATGTATTCAAATTTAGATTAAAAGATAAAACTCAATCTAGTTAATCAATAATCTGTATTTTTATAAATAGATACTCAATTATAAAAAGAACAATTAAATAAAATAAAAAAGGATTGAGAAATTCTCAATCCTTTTATTAATTTATTATTAGTCAACTGTTGTGAATGGTAATAATCCCATGATACGAGCACGTTTGATTGCAACAGTTAAAGTACGTTGGTGTTTAGCACAAGTACCTGTTACACGACGTGGTAAGATTTTACCTTTTTCAGAAATGTAACGTTTTAATAATTCTACATCTTTGTAATCAATGTAGTCGATGTGGTTTGCACAGAAGTAGCAAACTTTTTTACGACGGCGTTGACCGCCACCTCTACGTTGTTGAGCCATTATGGTATCCTCCTTTTAAACTTTAGAATGGTAAATCATCATCTGAAATGTTGATTGTCTCTCCATTGCTTAAGAATGGGTCTGACACACCACCACCGAATGATGAAGTAGGAGTATTAAACTGATTAAAGTTATTTGTTTGGTTTTGTTGGAATCCGCCTTGTGTGCTTGGTTCGTTTGCAGGGCGTTGTTCAGTAACATTACGTGATTCTAACAATGAGAAGTTCTCAGCTAGCACTTCAGTTACATAAACTTTTTGGCCTTGTTGGTTATCATAGCTACGAGTTTGAATACGTCCTTCAATTCCTACTAGTGAGCCTTTACGAGTGAAATTCGCAAAGTTTTCTGCAGCTTTACGCCACATTACGCAGTTGATAAAATCTGTTTCACGTTCACCATTTTGGTTTTGATAACGACGATCAATTGCGATAGAGAAGCTCGCATAAGCAGTTCCGTTTGAAGTATAACGTAAATCAACGGCACGTGTTAAGCGTCCAACTAATACAACATTATTAATCATTTAATTCTTACTCCTTTCAAGATTTATGTTTACTTATAATAAACAATTATGCTTCTAATTTAACGATCATGTGACGTAAGATGTCATTGTTGATTTTCGCTAAACGGTCGAATTCATCGATTGCAGCAGCATCTTCAGCAGTGATGTTCACTAAGTGATAGATACCTTCTTGGAAATCTTTAATTTCGTATGCAAAACGACGTTTCGCCCAGTCTTTTAGATTCAACAACAACTGCACCGTTGTCTGTTAAAACAGCATCAAATCTTGCAACCAATTCAGCTTTAGCAGCTTCATCGATGTTTGGACGGATGATATATAAAAATCTCGTATTTTTGATGTTTGACTCATTGACTGTCACCTCCTTATGGACTTTTGGCCTACTGAATTTTCAGTAAGCAAGGAGAGTATCATTTCTAATACTCACGTTCAATCATTATAGCAAACAAAGCTATAGAATGCAACAGAAATCCGCGCTGCAGAGGTGCTCAGGAAAAGTTTGCAGTAGCAGCTCAGTAGTAAAAAAATGTTTCGATATATCATATCTGATATGAAACATATATGTTACAATTAGCTTTATAAAAGGAATTAGGGGGAAAAGAGAAAAATGGTGGATTATTTAAAGCGGCTTTTTGACCGTCTTGACGCGAAATATGAGACTTTTTAGAGATGATTTTTGAAGCAGAATATTTTCTTCAGAAAAAAATGCCTTAGCGATGATCAGGCTCAGGCACGACTCTGGACTGACTCAAACGGAATTCGCTAGAAACGCCGGTATGACGCAAGGAAATCTCTCTAGGCTCGAAAAAAAGGAAAGTATAATCCGACGCTCGCGCATCTTCAAAAAATTGCGAGTAAAAATGGGTATGATTTAGAGATTCGTTTTAAGAAAAAGAAGCGATAAATACGATGAAATCAACAAAAACAGCTCCTACAGACAAAAACTGTAGGAGCTATTATTTTTTTAATTTTATCCCCAAACTTCATGAACGATTTCGTCGATCAATTTTAATTTATCCCATTGAGCTTCAATCGTTAAGATATTACCTTCTTCCGTAGAAGAGAATCCACATTGAGGGCTGAGGCATAATTGTTCAAGTGGAACATACTGACTCGCTTCTTTAATACGAGCGATGACTTCACCTTTATCTTCTAAGTCCCCTGATTTAGACGTAATTAAACCAAGAACGACTTTTTGATTTTTAATATAGCGAAGTGGAGTAAAGTCACCAGCACGGTCACTATCATATTCCAAGAAGAATCCATCCACACGGCAATGACCAAATAGCGTCTTCGCAACTGGTTCATAACCACCGCTAGAGAACCATGTTGAGCGGAAGTTTCCGCGGCAAATATGCATATTCACCACTAAATCTTCTGGTTTCCATTCAATGACACGGTTTAACACATCTACGTAGTCACGAGCGATTTGTTCGAGGTCAAATCCACGTGCTTCGTACGCTTCACGTTTGTCTAGCGCACAGAACTCTCCCCAGCTAGTGTCGTCTAATTGAATATTGCGGCATCCTAAGTCGTAGAAGCATTGTAGCGCCTTGCGGTATGCAGCAACCACATCATCATAGAAGAGGGCTTCATTGTCTTTATAGCGCTCAATAGGCACATAGTTTTTCTCACGAACTTGCGTAATCAAATGCAACATACTTGGTGAAGGAATCGTTAATTTCACCGGTGTATCGCCAGCATGCTCTTTTAAGAATTTGAAGTGTTTTACGAATGGATGGTCTTCAGAAAAATCAACCTTTCCAACGATACGTAATGTTTTTGGCTTCACATCTTTATCTTTGAATTGAACAGAGAAGTGGTCTACTTCTACAAGTTCAACCCCCTCTAAGTTTTCTAAGAAATCTAAATGCCAGAATGCACGACGGAATTCACCGTCAGTGACAGACTTGAGGCCAAGTTCTTTTTCTTTCTCGATTAAAGCGATGATTTCTTCGTTTTCAACACGTTCGAGTTCTTCGGCATTGATTTCTCCGGCGTTAAATTTTGCACGGGCTTCTTTTAGACGTTCGGGACGTAAGAAACTTCCTACGTGATCAAGTCTAAAGGGTGCTTTTTGACAACAGCTACAGTTTTCGTGATTTGACATCTGTTTTCCTCTTTTCGTTTATTCAGCTTCTGGTAAATACGCAATAGCGCGAACAGGTGACCCTGGAGTATGGTTTCCAGTTTAGGGATATGAAATTGAAATCACAGCACCAACTGCAGGCACTTGATCAAGGTTCGCTAATACTTCCACTTGGAAGATATCCTGGCTTAATAAGTAGTATTCGTTTGTTAAACCATGTGCTGCAGCATGAACACCTGAGTCTGTATCTAATGTTTCGTGACCAACAGCTTTCACATGACGTTCGTGAATTAAAAATTCAAGCGCCTCTTTTGACCAACCTGGTGTATGTTGAACGTCGTTTTCGTCTAAATTACGAACCGCATCTTGGTCTGGCCAACGTTTTGACCAGTCACTACGGAATGCAACAAAGGCACCTGGTTCGATTTGTCCGTATTCTTCTTCAAACGCTAAAATGTCAGCTTTTGTTAATTCGAAGTTTGGATTTTCGGCTACTTCTTTTGAACGGTCGATGACGTAGAGTGGTAATAATAAATCTTTCAACTCGATTTCATCGAGGAAACGTCCGCCTTCATAGAAGTGGCAAGGAGGGTCGATATGTGTACCGTATTGTGTCACGACTGATAGTTGTTGGACGTGGAATCCGTCTTTTAATGTAAATAAATCCTTTTGTTCCAATGCTGGTAGAGCAGGGAAGTGAGGGCTATTCGCATCGATTTGATGGCTTAAGTTGACCCATTTTGCTTGTTTTAATGTTTCGTAAGCTTTTGCTAATTGTTGTTGAAATGCTGTCATAATGACACTTCCTTTCTAAATGAGGGAAGGCTGCTGGTTCAAATAGTCATTCTCCCACAGCCTTTTTGATTTATTTTTTAGTGCGAGGCTTATTCTCCCCAAACCTCACGTGCGATTTCTGAAATCAATGCAATTTTCTTCCATTGATCTTCTTCTTTAATGACATTTCCTTCTTCTGTTGAAGCAAATCCACATTGAGTACTTAAGTATAAGTTTTCAAGTGGCACATATTGGCTTGCTTCTTTAATACGAGCGATGACTTCATCTTTGTCTTCTAAGTCTGCAAATTTTGAAGTTAAGAGACCAAGAACAACTTTCTTACCATTAGAATACTTTTAGCAAGTGGCTTGAAGTCGCCGGCACGGTCTGTATCGTATTCTAGGTAGTACGCATTTACATGTTCGCCTGCTAATAGCTCATCTTCTACTTTTTCGTATCCCCCTTGAGAAATCCAGGTAGAGTGGAAGTTACCGCGGCAAACGTGTGTATTCACTACTAAGTCTTTTGGTAATGCATCAAGAACTGAGTTGTTCAATTGTAATGCACGACCTGCAAAGTCACGACGAACTTCTTCTAATGGACGGCTGTCGTTGAAACGTTTTGAAAAACCATCGTCTGCTAAAGCGCCCCATGTACAGTCGTCAAATTGAAGAGTGCGAAGGCCTTCGTTGTATAAGTCTGTAATCACATCTACATATGCGTTTTTAATTGCTTCAAAAAGCTCTTTTTCAGTTGGATATACTGCTTTCCAAGCTGCAATATGTTCAGGAGTACGAATTAATTCGAAATAGAATTGTGATGGAGAAGGGATTGTGAATTTCACAATAACATCTTCGTCTTTCACTAAGTCACGTAAGAATTTGAAATGTTCTACGAATGGGTGATTATGTCCATCGATTGGAGCTGTTAATGTTGCCGTATCAGCTTTTGTTTCGATACCGTTAAATTTTAAACCATGTTTACCAACCCGTATGTTCCACACCATTGAATCCCCAGAAGAAGTCAAGGTGCCAGTATGCGCGGCGGAATTCTCCGTCTGTAACGCCTTTTAATCCAGCAGCGATTTGTTTTTTAACAAGTTCGCGGATTTCTTTATCTTCTACAGCTGTTAATTCTTCACGTGAGATTTCGCCGTTTGCGAATTTTTCGCGTGCTTCTACTAAGTCTTTAGGACGTAAATAACTTCCTACGTGGTCTACTCTAAATGGTGCATGTGTTGTCATACGGTATTTCTCCAATCTATCTTCGAATTTCTTCTTGTGGGATGATTATTCTCCCCATACCTCACGAGCGATTTCGCTAATTAAGGCAATTTTCTTCCATTGATCCTCTTCTGTTAAAATATTTCCTTCTTCTGTTGAAGCAAATCCACATTGTGTACTTAAGTATAAGTCTTCTAGTGGAACGTATTGGCTTGCTTCTTTAATACGAGCAATGACTTCATCTTTGTCTTCTAATTTTCCTGATTTAGAAGTGAGAAGCCCTAGAACGACTTTCTTACCATTGTTTACTTTAGCTAGTGGCTTGAAGTCGCCGGCGCGGTCTGTATCGTATTCTAAGTAGTACGCATGTACGTTTTCGTCTTCGAATAATGCGTCGCTTACTGAATCGTAGCCACCTGAACTTGCCCAAGTTGAGTGGAAGTTACCACGGCATACGTGAGTGTTTACTGTTAAATCTTCTGGTAAAGTCTTCTAGAATTCCGTTGTTTAACTCTAAGAATTCACGTTTGTGTTCTCTTCTTAATTCTTCAGGTGTTAAATGACTTTCTTTTGAAATGATGTTTTAAGAAGTTATCATCTACGATCACACCCCATGTACAGTCATCGATTTGTAAGAGACGGCAACCTGCATCGTATAATTCTTTAATCACTTGTCTGTAAGCAGCAATGATATCTTTAAAGAGTTCTTCTTTTGAAGGGTATACTGAGAAAGTTTGCTCAATATGCTCTGCGTCACGAATCAATTCGAAGTAGAATTGCGCTGGAGCAGGGATTGTTTGTTTTACGATGAAATCTTCGTCTTCGAATTGTTTTAAGAATTTGAAGTGTTCTACGAATGGGTGATTTTCACCAGTGATTTTTCCAACGACATCTGCTGAGTCAGGTTTTGTAATTTCATCGTGGAATTGGTATCCGATTTTTGCTTGCGTGTGATCCACTCCGTTTAATCCCCAGAAGAAATCTAAGTGCCAGTATTGGCGACGGAATTCGCCGTCAGTGAATCCTTTTAATCCAGCTTTCTTTTGTTGTTCGACTAACTTTTCGATGGCTTTATCTTCGACGGCTGTTAATTCCTCGCGTGTAATTTCACCTTTTACAAATTTTTCTTTTGCTTCTACTAATTCTTTTGGACGTAAGAAACTTCCTACGTGATCTACTCTAAATGGTGCTTGTAATTTTGACATTGTACATTCCTCCTATAAATAAAAAATCCTCACAGTATCGCTACTGCAAGGACGAAATTTTCGTGTTACCACCTTGTTTTGTAGAATCCTCACGAATCCTACCTTACCGAGTACGCACACTAGGTGTTATACTCTACAGCTATAATGGGCTACCCATTTACGTCTAATGATTCGACGTAAAATCACTCCGAGGCCATCTTCAAAAATTCAATTTCATCTCTTCCCACCAACCGAGACTCTCTTAGCAAATCTTATTTTCTACTCACCTGTTCTTTGTGATGTCTTATGAACATGTTCTTAGGATAACAGAGAACAAACCGCATAGCAATAGGTTTTCTTATACCGTTTTTCTATCGATTGTTATAACTATTAGTTATATACTATAAAACACCTTTAAAACTAGTTATAAAAAAAGACTTAGAGATAATCTCTAAGTCTTACATCATTATTCAGAATCGATTAATTCATGTAATTTTTTCTTATAGTAGAATGTTGCGAAAATTGATAAACCAAGAATCACGACAACGTACGCAATTGTAATGAACCAAACGAAAGTACGATTCCATTTCGGTAAGTGAATTAATAGATAAACCGCTCCGAAGAGAAATCCGAAGAGAACCACGGCGAAAATGACCGACTTCACTCCACTACGCATACGGTTTAAGAGTTCGATGACATTCGTCCACGTTGGGGTAAAGAGCTTCAAGTCTCTCGCGTATCCCCAACGGCTAAGCCCTAGACTGATAATTCCCCATGAGAGAATAATGCCCAAAGTCATATAAATCGGTAAGCGAAGTACTGTACAAATCACCGTCATAAGAATGACTGGAATGATAGATTGAATCGCAAAGAGAATCCAGAATTTACGTTCTAAAAATTGGTGCATATCGAATGGAAGAACTTTTAAATAATAATAGTTTTCTCGTTCGAGTGAAATTCCGACCGCTAATAAGTTGTTTCCTCCTGTATTGAAGAATGCAATAAAGGTAATAAGCATCGCAAATGGTAAGAAAGTATTTAGATTTAGGAAATTCATAAAACTAAATCCTGTCGGACCACCCGAAAAACTTAAAACTACTGGAATTAAGAGAAGATACGGTAATATTCCTGCACTAATAATCGTTTGCGTTAATACAGAACCTTCCATTAATTGGCGAAGTGTATAGCGAATCATGAATTTTGTCGAAAGCTTGCTGCCATCTAACTCCATTTGTTTCACACGTTCGACTTTCACTTTCGAAGACGATGTTTGCGAAACGGCTTCATAGAAGTTTGGTAATACAATGAACTTCACGAGTAGTAAAATTGCCACAAATACTAAGATTACGAATCCAATCATCGGATAAACACTCATATCGAATGGATCCAAAATTGCATTATAGAAGGCGAGTACTGGTTGAATGAAAGCTGGCATTTTTCCTGTTAATACAGTATTCACCATCGAATTTGTCACCATGAATTGATATCCAATGACGGCCCCAAGAGAAATCACGAAAACTAAAATATTCGCAATCACGGATTGATATTTTCTAAACAGTGGAATCTTCGCTAGAAAGAAGCAGAGAAGAAACATCAATAGGTAAACAATTGCACTAAGGATAAGCGCCCCTAATAAGGCAATCGGAATCGTGAAAAGGATGAAACCTCCAGAAAAATACACGTGGATTCCAAATAACATCACGATTGGAAGTAATCCTTGCAATGTAGCCACTACAATCGAAAGGCTCTTCCCAAGAACGACTTCTAATTCCGTAAAGGCATAAGGCAAATACGATTCGAAGTCTTTACTTTCATAAAAGACATTGTAAATAGCTGGCAATGCTTGCGAAATTAAAATCATCAAGAATAAGAAGACCGTACTCGCAAATTGAAGTGGAGGGTATGAACGTCCCGAAATCGCTCCAGGAATTCCAAATAAAGCTCCAAACATCACCGCAAATAGTAATTGCTGCATCAATGTTTTCATCGCAACATTCACCGGTTTCGATGGATTTTTCGCCTGTTTCTTTCGATAATTTTGTAATTGTGCCGGTTGCGTCGCAAAAATTAAATTGGTCTTCACCAGCGTAAGAATTCGATTAAACCGCATGTGAATCCACTCCTTCTTGTCTACCGGCTAGTGATAAGTAGATTTCTTCAAGCGTGCTTTCTGGTTGTTGGCCTTTCAACTCTTGAATCGTACCGTAGAAGAGTAGTTTTCCTTTTTTCAAAATGGCAATCTTATCGCAGAGTTGTTCTGCCACTTCTAAAACGTGTGTCGAGAAGAGAACGGTATTACCTTTATCGGCATGTTCGCGCATTAATTTCTTCAAGTCATAAGAAGCTTGTGGGTCAAGACCTGTCATTGGTTCATCGAGTACCCAAATTTCAGGATCTGATAAAAGTGCGCCGATAACGAATACCTTTTGACGCATCCCGTGTGAGAACGAATCGATCACTTCATAGCGATGTCCTTCGAAATCAAATAATTCTAGTAAATAAGCTAGACGACTTTCTACTTCGTCTAAAGTCATGCCATAAGAAGAAGCAACTAATTCCCAAAATTCATTAGCTGTTAAACGTAGGAATAGGTCTGGACTATCCGCCACATAGCCAATTTTTTCTTTAATGGCTAGACGATTAGATGATAATTCTTGTCCGTCTACAATAATTTCTCCGCTTGTTGGATGAATGACGCTCACGAGTGATTTAATCGTGGTTGATTTACCAGCCCCGTTATGTCCGATTAATCCTATAATTTTTCCACTTTCAATTGTTAAGTTAAGTCCATCTAAAGCGACGGTTTGATCATATACTTTTGTTACATTACGAAATTCAATCATATTTATTCCTCCTTATGGATTGTTTCACCCTTATTATACCGCTAATAATTCGAAAAAGTAGTACTTTTTTGCGTAAAAAGAGTATTTTTTTGCTAAAAGCATATAAAATCGATTATTACGAATCCGTATGATTCTTTGGAATCTTAATGAGTGCTTCTATTTTTTGTTCGTTTAAAAATTTTAAAATGGTTTATTTATACCCTTTAAAACAATAAATTTCCTAAATTTATCATGATTAAAAAAAGATGTTTTATGATAAAAATAAAAATAAAAAGTAAGCGCTTTATTAATTATGTATCAAAAATTTAAAGGATTATGTCTAATTGTCTTATATCTTGAATGAAAGCAACTGCTCAAAAACTGTAAAAAAATAGTTCATTAACTCTAGTACTTTCCTTGCTATTTTTTTACAATTCAATAAATATTAAAGGGAGTAGTAATGATGAATAGTTATTTATATTTATATTATCATTCAAATAAAAAAACTATTTTTTTGAAAGATTTAAATTCTTAAACAACCTATTTTTCAATAAAAATATATCTTCTTTACTTCTTTTTTTAAAGGGTATGTTTGTGCCAATTTGTATTTTTTTGAATTTCATATTGGTATAATGACTATTCTTATTTTTTTAGCATTACTACCAATACTGTTGTTCATATTTAAGTTATTTACTATCGATAGTAGAAAAATGGGCACACTTTTTATCGAAATGATTGGATTTCCGCTTTTCCAATTGAAAAAAACAACGTTATATAGTGATTTTTATTTTCTAATTTAATAATAGACTTTATTGTAGAGGATAATATTTTACTCTTAATTATCTACCAATTAATATTTATAAAAACCATTATTCCTTTTTAGGAATATATGTAAGTTTAATATTAATTTATTTGACAACCGTAACTTTCCAACTAGTATTATTACAATCAAATCTGTTTCTAAAAATCTACTCATTTCTCATCTATATTATATCTTGTATAACAACCACATACGTTTTCTTTATTTTTTTATTAATGCATTCATTTCTCTTATCAATTATGTAATTCAACGCGAATTAGTTCTAGAGAATATTTTGTACTCTGTTAAAAAAATTATATATTCAATTTATTTATCGTATACGAAAAACAATCAACTAGTAATCATAATTTCCAGTATTTTTGATATTTATCATTAATTTTTTTACTTAGTTATTTATTTAATGCAAAAAAATAAATTCGAAAAATAGTAATCAATATACATCTCAAAAAAATTAGTGATTTTATTATTCTCCGCTTGATGTATTATTTATATAAAAAAGCTAAAAATTCAAAAAGAATTAATCTATTTTATAAAGAATTAGGTGTTATTTCTGAATTATACACCTTTAATTATAAAGAATATTTTTTTATACATTCTTCTGTGATAGATCTTTTTTTCATTTTAATATCTTTTAATATTAACTCTTTATAAATACTATAACCCAAATTTTGAAATTGTATTTATTCCTTTGTTTACTCTATTTTATTTTCTAGATAACAATTCAAGTATCAATGTAAAATTAATGCCTAATTTATCTTTCGTATCAGATTATTCAGTGATTTCAATCATGAAGTCTACTCAATTAGATTTGAACGAACTATTAAACATAAAAAAATAATCCTTTTCAGATTTTCTAGAGTAATTGGTCTTATAAGTTACTTTATCCTTTTGTTAGTTTGTACATTTGTATTTAAATTATCCATTATGATTGTTATTACATCCTCTTTATTATTAATACTCTTTTTGGATATTCTTACCAAAAAAATTCTTTTTTTCAAATAATCTTATTTATATTAGACAAAAATTATCCTAACTTTAATCAGTTTATTGAAGATTATAATTTTCATAATGAAACAATCTAAAGAATTTTTTTATTATAAATTGGTTTTTATAATTTATTAACTATTTGGTTAATCTTTACTTTAATATCATCAAATTTTTTTAGACTATTTTCAATTAATATCATTTGTAAAACTATTTTTATTTCTATTTTTAGTTATTGCCCTTCTATTTTTTTAATAAAGAGTATAATGCAGAAGATTAAAAAAATAACATTTATTCATTTTTAGAATATGGTGATTATAGTGTTGATATTTCAAAAAAATATTTAAAAAAATCAAATTGATAAAAAAAGTACTATTACGCGTTTATGATTTCATTAGTAATAGCTGCAGTTATTGAATACTTTGTTTCTATATATCTTTAAAAAGGAGAAAGTAAAATGGAATTAGTAATTAAAAAATTTAAATTTTAGTTATAATGAAAAGTTGATTTTAAAGGATATTAATATTGTTGCTAAAAAAATGATATTATTTTGATCAAAGGAGTTAATGGTAGCGGTAAAACAACACTTTTGAAATGTATTGGTGGAATATTTAATGGTGGGAAAAAAATATATATTAACAATATTGAGTTAATCAATCAGAAAAACCTTTTCAGACATATTTCGTACATTATGAGTGAAGATACGCTATATGGATACTTATCAGTAAAAGAGAATATTAAATTTTACTGTGAATTATTTGGAGAAGATTCATCTTTCATTGACCAAGTATATTCTTATATTGAAGATATGGAAATATTGGAATATGAAAATTATCTAGTTAAACATCTTTCAGAAGGTACTAGACATAAAAATATATTTATCTATCATGTTATCGAAAAAAATCTGAATTAATAATATTAGATGAACCATTTTCATCAATTGATAAAAAAATACTCAAGAAAAAAATGTTTAAGTATATTGAAAATTTAAGTAAAGATAAAAATAATTATTTATTCTACTCATATTAAGGAATTTGAAAAAAATGGCAAATAAAAATAATTAATTTAGAAAAGGTAGGTGAATAAAAGTGCATCGTTATGTTATCTCAGTCATTTTACTACTAGCTTTAATTCTCGCAAAAATATTTTTAAAAGAGGATAAAAAATAACTCAAAACATAGTAGCGCAAGGTATTTGGATACTAGCAAAAAAATACCTTTACCTATGTTTTTAGGCATACAATTATCATTGGTTTGATGCGATTTCTTTGATTTTTTGGAAGAGAATGGTGTAAAGAAAATATATGTTGATCGTCAATTATTTGCTACAGTGACACGAGAAAAAGACAGAGCATTTCCTCACGGAACTTATCTATTCACTTGTGAATAGAATTAAGTAAACACTACAAGTTTAAGAGCTTATGATTTAACAGAGGCAGATAGTATAGTACAAACTTTAATCGGACTTATTGCAGCGGTTGCTTTTGCATAGTCCGTATGCGTTAGTAGCGGGAATTACTCAATTGGGGTGGTAATAATGTTTAAAAAAATAAAAAGATTCATATAATTTTTCGATTCCTTTTTTAAGTTGTATGATTTTTACGAAGTTTGCAGTTGATATTTTTTTATGATATTTTTTCAATTGAAAGTTTTGGTGATAGTATTCTTTTTGAACGATCAATGTTACTTGCTTTATTTATTTCTATGGGTATTCACATTTATAAAAATATGAACAACCACCCTGAATAGGGTGGTTGTTCTTTTTATGTTTTGTTTACTTAGATGTTGAAAACCGACAAGAAAATGAGATTTCAAAAAAGGAATTTTAGTTGCTAGAGGTCATGTTAAGCATCGAATGCTTGCTCTGGTTTATAGAGCGGAGTAAGCCCCTAAATAGTGCCGTTAAAATTAATTATACTCCTACTAAAATCGAAAAAAAAGACTGTTAATCAGGAAAAAAGAGGAGTAAAATTAGTGTATACATAAAATAAAAACTAGGAGGTTTTACCATGGTTAAGAAGTCAATGAAAAAAGTTGCAATGTTGTTTACGGTCTTGTCTTTAGGTAGTGTAGTAGTTCCTGGTCTTGTTTCAAGCGGTGTTTATGCAGAATCTATTCATAACGAAAATGTAGAAAATAAAAGTTATGAATTAAAATTTACAGAATTGAGTAAAAAGCGTTTTTGATTTAATGTTAAAAAGTTTCTAAACATATCTATTTTAGCTCCATTGGTTTAATGAATTTAGAAATAACCGAACAATTGAAAGAAAAATATAATTTATCTGATTCTGATGTTGAAGAAATTAATGCAGTTTTAGATTCCTATAATGAAGGGGTTTGGGAAAATAAATCTAGAATGGTATTTGAAGACTATCATCTTATTTTAGATAAAGCTGATATGGCTGTCATTCTTCAAGTAGCTAGCATGTACGGTCCTGCAGGAATTGCTAGTGCTTTAGCAGCTATGGGATCAGTTATTCCTGGAGCAGGAACGATCATAGCAGCTGTCATTGGTTTTTTTGGTGCATCAGCAATCATCGGAAACGCTTCTTATGCGATATTAACAAATAAAAGGCTAAAACTCGGATTAACTGGGGTTAGTGTGGTGGATTAAAATATGACTAAATTTACTTATGGAGTTTATTTAGGGTTATTTGTAGGATTATTTGTTTCAATATTTGTTTATTACTTTTTGCCAGATTTATTTCCAATATATCCCAATATACTTTCAACTTTTTTTCTTTTTTTAAGCTTACTTTATGCTGTATTAATGTTTATCTATAAAAAAAGCCACGGCACTAACCGGGACTGACCCCAAAAAATGAGAATTTAATCAAAACACCCAAGGGCTACCGTCTCCGGTATTTAACCGGAGACATGTAGTTCAATTATTGTTGATTTCTTTTTCATTATAATTTTTAAAAAAATGGCTTTTCCTAAAAAAATGGTATTGAGGAAATTTAAAAAGGAGGTATTTGTAGGTAATTATTTTTCTCCTCGCCAAACATAAATCATGAATAGTATATTGAAAAACAAAAATTAAAGAATAAAAATAGAGTTGAATTTGACATCACAAAAAGCCACAAATTCTTTTATTTTGTGCAAGTATAATACCTACTAAAAAAATATAGTAGATATCAAAAAAATGTAGTTTTAATCTTTTACTTCTAGTTTTCAAATTTAATGCACCACCTATTTTTTTATTTAGGAGAGATTATTATGTTTAATACAAATAATTTATTTAAGTTTATTCTATCATTTATTTTCTGTGGATTCATCTTTTTCTGGAAATTTTGTTTTTGCTGATACGAGTGTAAAATAATACTGTCGACGTAGTTTCTGAAAAAGATATCTGATAACGTATTTGTAGATAAAGTATATTTTTGATATAGATTTAATGGAAAAAGAGGAAGAAGGTTATGTTTCATTATTTTCTGGTTCATATTGGATTCCTGTTAAATATATTCAATCTTGGAAAGTTTATGATGCTTTGGCTGAGTATCAAGCAGCTAGAGATAAATCTAATTTCATTTTAGCTCTTTTAGGTTTTATTCCTAAAGTAGGAACTATAATAAGTGGAGCTAATTTAATTATGAATTTTTCTAATGGAGTTGGAGCTTATGAAGCAGCTTTAAGACAAGCTTTGCAGACTGGAAAGGGTGTTTTTATCCAAAGAAGTAGAACTATGAAAATCTACAGTACTCCAAATATGGCAACTTATGAGTTTCGTTATCTAATTCAATAAAAAACTAGGACTACCGTCTTCGATATTCATCTGGAGACTGGTAGTCTAATTTTTTTCAAATCGAAATCATTAGAAACTGAATCATAAAAGCACTCATAAATATTACGAAGAATCATACGGATTCTATAGGAATCCTTCACAGTGCGAAGGATTCGTAATGGGGGATAGCATTAAATGCGAAAAAGAGGGAGTTAGGAATTTATTCCTTACTCCCTCTTTGAGGCTTTAAAGGTGAGAGACCTTAGGCTCGAACCAGTGCCCTATTATCACTACTATGAAGATATCCGTAAGGATTCGTAGTAATCGATTTTATAGAGCTATTCAGTCTCTTATTTATTATTCGTTTTCTTCGTCGACTAATTGTTGCGCAAAATCTTTCATATTGCCTTTGATGGCTTCGCCTGAAAGAGATGCAGTTGGATTTTCTGTTGCTACTGATTCAGTCGATGAGTCAGTGGCAAGAGAATCTTCTTCTGTTTCTTCTTCGCGGTCCACAATCGCTAATGAACTTACAATCGCATCTTGATCGAGACGCATCATACGAACTCCAAGTGCGCCACGGCCTGTTTGAGACACGTCTTCGGCATGGAACCTTATGATAACCCCTTTATTCGTCATGATGAGTAAGTCTTCGTCTCCCGTTACAGTACGTAGGCAGACAAGTGGTCCATTTTTCTCGGTAATACGAAGTGTACGAACCCCTTTCACGCCACGGCCTTTCAATGCGTATTCGGTCGCAGCAGTACGTTTTCCGTACCCTTTCTCGCTGACCACTAATACTTCACGGTCTGGCGTTAAAATATCCATTCCGATCACATAGTCGCCCTCACGTAGAGAAACCCCACGAACACCTGAAGCGGTACGACCCATCGCACGAACTTTATCTTCATGGAAGCTTACAGCATTACCGTGATACGTTCCGAGGATGATTCCATCATTTCCGCTTGTTACTACTACACGGATGAGTTCATCATCTTCGCGTAATTGGATGGCACGTAGACCATTTGTACGGATATTCTTGAATTCTGATAGACGAACACGTTTAACCGTTCCACGTAATGTTGTGAAGAACAAGTAACGTTCTGATTCATCTGATTCAGGAACACTGATAATCGCTTGGATTTTCTCAGCTGAATCAATGTTTAATAAGTTGATGACCGGTAATCCTTTTGCAGTACGGCTATATTCAGGAATTTCATACCCTTTTGCTTGGTAAACTTTCCCTGTATTCGTAAAGAAGAGGAGTGAATCGTGTGTTGAACATGAAATCATATTTTCCACGTAGTCATCATCATGGACGCTCATTCCTTGAACCCCACGTCCTCCACGGCGTTGCGCCTTAAATTCAGTGTTTGCAAGACGTTTGATATATCCATTCTTCGTTAATGTAATCACGACATCTTCTTGTTCGATTAAATCTTCATCTTCAAGGCTTAATGCTTCTCCGACTAATAATTCTGTACGACGAGGATTGTCGAAACGTTGTTGGATTTCAAGAAGTTCTTGTTCGATGATTTCGTAACGAAGTTCTTCGCTCGCTAATACTTTTTCTAAGTATTGGATGGTCGCTTGTAATTCGTTGTATTCTGCATCGATTTTCTCGCGTTCTAATCCTGTTAAACGAACCATACGCATATCAAGGATTGCTTGTGCTTGTTTATCGCTTAAGCCGTATTCATTCATGAAGCGGTCTTTAGCAATATCTCCACTTGCTGAACTTCTTAAGATGGCCACAATCGCATCGATATGGTCTAAGGCGATTTGCAACCCTTCTAAAATATGAGCGCGGTCTTCCGCTTTCTTCTTATCGAATAAGCTACGACGACGAACGACTTCTTCTTGGTGGTCTAAGTAGTGGCGTAAAATTTCTTTTAAGCTCAATACTTTTGGCTCTTGATTTACAATCGCAAGCATGTTGAAGCCGAAGTTTGATTGTAATGGTGTTAATTTGTATAAATTATTTAATACAACGGATGCTGAAACATCACGACGCACTTCGATAACGACACGCATACCGACACGGTCAGATTCATCGTTTAAGTAAGTAATTCCTTCGATTTTCTTCTCGTGGTGTAATTGTGCGATACGTTCTACTAAACGCGCTTTATTTACCATATATGGTAATTCAGTGATGATGATGCGTTCTTTTCCGTTTCAATTCTTCGATTTGTACGCGTCCACGAACCGTAATTGATCCACGTCCTGTTTCGTACGCACGACGAATTCCAGATTTACCTAAGACAAGTCCTCCAGTTGGGAAGTCAGGTCCAGGGAGAGCTTCCATCAATTCAGTAGTTGTGACATCAGGGTTCTTCATTAATAAGTGAAGAGCAGAGATGACTTCCGCCAAGTTATGTGGTGGAATATTTGTCGCCATCCCTACGGCAATCCCTGTTGCACCGTTTACTAATAAGTTTGGAATGCGTGCTGGTAATACTTCCGGTTCACGTTCTGTTGAATCGTAGTTATCACGGAAATTAATCGTATCTTTGTTAATATCGCGAAGCATTTCAAGAGCAATTTTACTCATACGAGCCTCTGTATAACGCATCGCAGCGGCGCCGTCTCCATCGACAGAACCAAAGTTACCGTGTCCATCGATTAATGGGTAACGGTATGAGAAATCTTGTGCCATACGAACCATGGCATCGTAAATTGCAGAGTCACCGTGTGGGTGATATTTACCCATTACGTCCCCGACAATACGCGCAGATTTTTTATGCGGTTTGTCCGGTGTCACTCCAAGTTCACTCATTCCATATAAAAATACGACGGTGTACTGGTTTTTAATCCATCGCGTACATCTGGTAGAGCACGCGATACAATAACACTCATCGAATACTCTAGAAATGATTTACGCATCGTTTGTACTAAATCAGTTGATTCAAAAGTTTCTTCAAAGTGTTTCACTTCTTCAGACATAATTCGTCTCCTTTTCTATTCTTCTCTTCAAATTCGATTTACTAGATTAGATATCTAAATCTTCCATATTGATGTATTTCGCATTGCTTTTCGATGAAATTCACGACGTGGTTCTACACGGTCGCCCATCAAGATATCTAAAAATTTGATCCGCTTCTGCAGCATCTTCCACAGATACTTGTAACATTGAACGGTTTTCAGGGTTCATGGTTGTTTCCCATAATTGTTCCGCATCCATTTCCCCAAGACCTTTGTATCGTGATAATTGTGGTTTTGGATGTGCTGGTAATTCTTTTAGTTTTCGCTTCTAAGCTCTTTCATCATTTTGAATGTAGTATTCATTTCTTTCCCTTGTTTCAACTTTGTAAAGAGGTGGTTGCGCGATGTAAATATATCCAGCTTCCACTGCAGGGCGCATATAACGATAGAAAAGAGTAATGAGCAATGTACGGATGTGACTTCCATCAACATCGGCATCGGTCATGATGACTAATTTTTGGTAACGAGCTTGATAAAGTCAAAAATCTCCACCAAAAACCAGTTCCCATCGCTGTAAAGAGCGAACGAATTTCTTCGTTAGCTAAAAATTTTATCGAGTGTTGCTTTTTTTCAACGTTCAAGATTTTTCCCGCGAATTGGTAAAATCGCTTGGAAATGACGTGAACGTCCTTGTTTTGCTGAACCACCCGCAGAGTCCCCTTCGACGATGAATAATTCAGTAAATCGTTGGGTCATTGCTTGAGCAGTCTGCTAGTACCCTGGTAAGTTTGAAATTTCTAAACCAGATTTTCTTTACGAGTTACTTCACGCGCACGTTTTGCAGCAAGACGTGCTTTTCGAAGCTAAAAACCCTTTTTTCGACAATCTTTACGTGCGACTTGAGGGTTTTCCATTAAGAATTTATCGAAGTGCGTCGAAAACAGACGGTCTGTAATCGTACGAGCTTCAGAGTTTCCTAATTTCGTTTTTGTTTGTCCTTCGAACTGTGGATCAGGGTGTTTGATAGAAATAACGGCAGTTAACCCTTCACGGACATCTTCACCGCTTAGTTTTTTTCTTCGTTTTCTTTCATCAATTTTTTTGACGACGCGCGTACTCATTAATCACACGTGTTAAGGGCCGTCTTCATCCCTGATTCGTGAGTCCCACCTTCATAAGTGTGGATATTATTTCGTGAAAGCTGAGAAGGTTTGTATGGTAGCCAGTAGTGTATTGCATTGCCACTTCTACTTGAATGCCATCTTGTTCACCTTCTACATAGATTGGCTCTTCGAATAACACTTGTTTTTGATTTATTTCAGGTGTTCTACATAGCTCTTAATCCCGCCTTCGTAGCAGAATGATTTTTCTCACTGGCTCTTCTTCGCGGAAATCTGTAATCGTTAATTTTAATCCTTTATTCAAGAAACGCTAATTCACGCACACGGTTGGCTAATTTATCAAATTCAAAGACTGTTGTTTCTTGGAAAAATTTCAGGGTCTGGTACAAAGTATACGCTTGTACCATGTTTATCTGTTTTACCAATGATTTTTTTAAGTCATCTAAAACGGCACCACGTTTATAAGATTGCTCATAAATGTTGCCATCTTTAAATACTTGAACGGTTAAGTCTGTTGAAAGAGCATTAACAACAGAAGCCCCAACCCCGTGAAGACCCCCCAGAAACTTTATAGCCTCCGCCGCCGAATTTACCACCGGCGTGAAGCACTGTAAATACAGTTTCTACGGCAGGACGACCTGTTTTTTTTCTTGAATATCGACCGGAATCCCACGTCCGTCATCGGTTACGCGAATATGGTTTTCTTTTAGTGATGTCGATTTCGATATGTGTCGCAAACCCAGCCAACGCTTCGTCGATTGAGTTATCCACGATTTCCCAAACAAGGTGGTGCAACCCGGCACTACTTGTTGAACCAATATACATCCCAGGACGTTTACGAACAGCTTCGAGTCCTTCTAATACTTGAATCTGACTGGCATCATATTGCGCAGCTAATTCAGCTTTTGTTTTTCTTCTGTCATATGCTAATTCTCACTCTCCGTTTTTAAAATAGTTCCTTTTTCAATCGGTATTACGACTGGTTCATTAATAAATTGTTGCTTAATCCCATCCAGGCTCGTTGTCGTAATAAAGGTTTGCACCTTATTTTCAATGGCCTTAATCAGATGAGTTTGTCTATCATCATCGAGTTCGGACAGTACGTCATCTAATAGTAGAAGAGGATACTCACCCGTCGATAATTTCATCAATTCGATTTCCGCAAGCTTTCAAACTGAGAACGGTCGAGCGTTGCTGTCCTTGCGAACCGTACGTTTGAACCGGAATCTCGTTCAAATAAAAAATCAAATCGTCACGGTGCGGTCCAATCAGCGTTGTGGCTTGATCCGCCTCACGAGTTTGATTCTTCTTGAATTGATCGATATAAATTTCTTTCATTTGCGAAGGGGTTAAACCATCCTCCAGCGGAATCGTTGCTTGATACGAAACCGAGAATTTCTCACGACCAAGCGATAACTGGTCATGAATCGGAATGGCTAAAGCCTCCAATTGCTTTCATAAAAAATCGAGACGATGAAAGACGATTTTACTTGCTAACTCGCTTAACATCTCGCTTAAAAACCTCTAAGTATTCGTCCGGCTGCTTTTTTTCTTAATCGCTTGCTGCTTCAAATACGTATTCCGTTGTTTTAAGACACGATTATATTCCACTAAATCATAGAGGTAGAGGGAACTCATTTGTCCAAGTTCCATATCCACGAATTTACGTCTATTTTGCGGAGACCCTTTGACAAGCGTGAGGTTCTCTGGGGCAAATAGAATGACATTTCAAGTTTCCAAGGTAGGAACTCAGTCGTTTTTTTGCTCCAAATAATTCACTTTCGCGATTTTTTTCCTTTTTTTAGAAAAATTGCAATTCTAAATTCGTCTTTGTCGCTGTTTTTTTCAACGGTCCCTTTAATCGTCGCAAACTCTTTTTTTCCATCCAATCAGTTCTTTTGTCGTTTGTAGTGCGGTGGCTCTTTGTCATCGCCAAGGCATAAATCGACTCCATCAGGTTGGTTTTCCCTTGTGCATTTTCACCAATAAAAACATGCACACCGTCTGTGAACTCTAGTTGGACAGATTCATAATTACGAAAGTTTTGTAATTGTAAATTAGTCAGCTTCATGCGTCATGTGTGTTCAAATCATTTTCATCCGATTTCATTTCTTTCACAATAAAAATACCTTCTTCAGGTATTTCGACACGTGTATTCGGATATAATTTTCTACCACGTCGATTTTCTAACTCTCCATCTACAAAAACGGTATATTCTTGCAGGTACCATTTTGCTTGTCCGCCCGTTGTAATGACGTCAATATGTTTTAAAAATTGCCCTAATGTAATGTACTCATCAGAGATCGATACGATAGTTGTCATGAACTTCCTCTTTTCTAATGGATATTGGTGAGAACTCCATTAAACTCATGCATGCTCACATATTTTTAAGTAGAATAACTCTACAATATTATACAATTTTTTTACACGCTTTTCGCAAAGAAATTGCAAAAATTTAGGGGGTTATTTCAATTTTTTTAGTCAAAAATCAACAAAAAAAGCCTAAAAAAACAAAAAAACAAAAATTTAAGGGATTTTTTTCAAAAATTTGAAAGTTTTGGTCCCAAAAAAATTACCCCTGTAAATCAGACTGCCCAAAAATTCACTTATAAGTGAATTTCGGGAAAATGCAAAAATAGAGTTGAAAATAAAAAAAATCGAGCCTTCAAAATGAAAGCTCGAGTGAGAGTGTTAATTCTTATGATTACCCGTTGAATGTACGAACAGGTGTCACTAATTGAATGAAGCTATGTGGAATACCAGAGTGGTCTTCTTTTAGTTTCAATGTGAATGGACGGTTTGCTTCTAAGAAGTTGATGACCGCTTCTGAAGAACCGAATAATTTCAACGCTTCTTTTAAGTAGTCTGGGTTGAATGAAATTTCAAGTGGAGCTCCTTCGAAGTTTTCCACAGCGATTTCTTCTTCAACCGTACCCACTTCAGGAGATTTCCCTGTTAATAGAATACGTTCTGGAGAAAGTGTTAATGTCGCAATATTGTTTTTATCCGTATGTGACATTAATGAAGCACGTTCTACAGCTGCTACCAATTCGCTAGCAACGACTGTAATCGAAGTGTTCGCTCCGTCGTTAATTAAACGGTCAGTATCAGGGTACATTCCTTCTAATAAACGAGAGTAGAAAGGATAATGTTTCTGTTTGGAACAAGATTTGATTATCTGTAATCGCAAAAATCGATTGTTTCTAATCCATCGATGATACGAGATAATTCTAATAATGTTTTTACCAGGTAATGTCATTTCAAAAGTCAATGCATCACTTCCAGCTGGCATTTGTAGTGGAATGATTCGTTGGCTTAAACGGTGAGAGTCTGTTGCGACTGCTTTTAATTGGTTGTCTTTAATCACCATATGAATCCCTGTTAAGATTGGACGAGATTCTGCAGTTGAAACAGCAACAGCTGTTTGTACAATCACTTGTCTAAATAATGGAACAGGAATAGTGATGACATGATTTTTTTCGATTTCTGGTAATTGTGGATAATCTACTGCTGATAATCCATTTAATGTAAATGATGCATTACCTGCTGTAATTGTTGCTTGTAATTGATCATTTGTTTCAAGTGTGAATACATTTAAAGGTAATTTTTTAACGATTTCTCCAAAGAAACGAGCAGGAAGAACGATGCTACCTGGTTCTTGGACTGTTAATTGTAATTCTTCGTCTTCGATTGGTAAGAATACTTCGATAGAAACTTCTGAATCACTACCTGTTAATGTTAATCCTTCTTCACTTGCAACTAATTTAATCCCTGTCAAAAATCGGAATTGTTGTTTTTTTGATGGGAATTGCACGTTGCACATCTACAAGATTTTTTTTAAGAACCCTTGTCTGTTTACTGAAAAATTTCATAACTGCCTCCTTTTAGGGTGTGCTTTTATATTTAATTTATTTATTAATAAAATAGTAATAGTAGTAGGGCCTGTGTATATTGTGGAAAAGTCCATTTTCCTTATAACAGAGACCATTTTCAATTGTGGATAACCATTGTGGAAAACTCCACCGTTTTATGGCACTTATCCACAGCTTAATAACCGAGCGAATGCTTGATTTCATTAATCACGCGAATCGTTTCTGGATCATCTTTGGCTTCTTGGCTAATTTTTTCATAGGCGTGAATAACCGTTGAGTGGTCACGACCAAAAATCAGCACCAATCTTTTTGAAGAGAAACACGTGTTAATTCACGAGAAAGATACATCGCGATTTGACGCGGTTGAACCATTGTCTTCGTTCTTTTCTTTCCTTTAATATCTTCTACTGTAATATTGTAGTATTTCGCAACGGCGCTTTGGATATCATGAACGGTAAGAAGCTTCTCGTCGCCTCCAGGAAGGAACGATTGCAACGCTTCTGCAGCCAAGTCTGTTGAAATATCTTGTCCGACCATAACGGAGTATGCTTGAAGACGCATAAGGGCTCCTTCTAATTCACGGACGTTTGATTGAATATGGCCTGCGACATAACTCAACACTTCAATAGGAATATTAAATCCAAGAGAAGTGGCTTTATTTTGTAAGATTGCAATACGCGTTTCTAAGTCTGGTGGCGTAATATCTACGGATAAACCAGATACGAAACGAGATACAAGACGTTCTTGTAATTCTTTAATTTCCGTTGGTTGACGGTCACTTGTTAATACGATTTGTTTTTGGTTATTGAAAAGCGCATTAAATGTATGGAAGAACTCTTCTTGAGTCGCTTCTTTTTTCGCTAAGAATTGAATATCATCGACTAGTAAGATATCCACATTACGGTAACGATTGCGGAATTCTTGCGGTGTCTTTGATCCAATCGAAGCAATCATTTCATTCATAAACTCTTCACTCGTCACGTATTTGACACGCGCGTTTGGATGGCTCTTCTTATATTTATTCCCAATCGCTTGCATTAAATGAGTTTTTCCAAGTCCTACACCTCCATAGAAGAAAAGAGGGTTGTAGGTATTACCAGGATTATCCGCAACGTAATGCGCGGCAGCCGTGGCCATTTGATTTCCTTTCCCAATAATGAAAGTTTCAAATGTATATTTAGGATTCAAATGCGAGTCTTCCTCGATAGCAACCATTGTTGGAGCCTCAGGAATATTTGGTTGAATTTCTTCGACTCCTTGGTAGAACGGAGTGGTTACTTGCGCTTCATCTTCTGAATCAATAAAACGTGGTTCAAAAGATTGTCTAAAGTAATCATATCCAATTTCCATAATGTCTCTGATGAGGTTATCTTGCCAATATCTCGCAAATGTCTTAGAAGGCACTTTAATATAGAGAATATTTTGTTCAATTCGAATCGGTTCAGCTGGTTTAATCCAGTGATTAAAAGTAAATTCGGAATTTGTTTTTTCAAAGTGTTCTAATAATAGTTTCCAAAATTCTTGGATGGAATTCATAAATGCACCTCCTTATATCGTTTTCAAGATTCTAATCCATTTAACAGTGTACCATCTTTCCAAAAAGTTTTCCACAATCGGATGGAGAAAATCACAAAAAAAGACAACTTTTGATAACTTTATCCACAAAACGGTGGATAAGTCAGAGGAAAAAGTGGATATTCACAGAGATATGCACATAAAAAAATAGCAGTTATAAACAATAAAGAAAGTTGATATAAAAGGATTTTTAATAGAGTTATCCACCATTGTGTATAATTTTTTTGTAAACAGATTGTTATTTTGTGGATAAATTGTTTATAAGTATGTGGAAATCGTCTTTTTATGCAAAAAAAGCTATCCACCATCGATGTGAATAACTAAAAAAATAGAACAAAAATAGACAGTTATTTGTAGAAATTTTTTTAGAGGGATTATGTTATGATACTTCAGTAATTTAGTGATTAGATAGTTTATATTGACAAGTAAACATTTTATATTTATAATGTACTAGACTGTCTAGGGAGACTAGATATTTCATTTACAGTAGGAGGTGCACACGAATGAAAAGAACATATCAACCAAGCAAACGCAAACGTCAAAAAGTTCACGGATTCCGTAAACGTATGAGCACAAAAAATGGCCGTAGAGTATTAGCAAGCAGACGCCGTAAAGGTAGAAAAGTTTTAGCAGCTTAGATCACTGAACGTCTCAGTGGTCTTTTTATTTAAAAACCATTTGAGTGACTGGAGAGATTCAAGTAGATGAAAAAATCATTTCGAGTAAAGAAAGACCGCGAATTTCAAAAGGTATTTCATAAAGGCAAATCGACAGCGAACCGTCAATTCGTTATTTATCAATATAATAAGGAAGGACAATCCCATTTTCGTGTGGGAATCTCTGTCAGCAAAAAGCTTGGAAATGCGGTCACACGTAATCGTCTAAAGAGAAGAATCCGTCATATTTTAATGGAATTGGACGACCAATTGGCGCAAGATGTAGATTTTATCGTCATTGCTCGTCAACCCATCGTACAAATGTCTTATCAAGAAATGAAAAGCAGTATGATGCATGTTTTAAAATTAGCTACTTTATTACCTAAAAAAATTAAGATTCCTATTAAAAGAAGGAATCATTGAAAATTAAATATTCTAAAAGGTGGGACTTTTCATTGAAGAAAAAAAGCCAATTGATTTTATCATTAGCAGTTTTAACTTTATTTTTAGCGGCCTGTGGAACTTCTCCAATTACGGAGTCTAGTACAGGATTTTGGGATCGAATTGTTCTCTATAATTTATCTCAATTTATCATCTGGTTATCAAACCTATTAGGTGGAAGTTACGGTTTAGGGATTATCGTCTTTACGATTATTACTCGTTTAATTATGATTCCTTTAATGCACTTCCAATACAAAAGTACGCGTAAACAAGCGATTCTTCAACCAGAAATTAAAGCTTTACGTGAGAAGTATTCAGCACGTGACCGTGCAACGCAAGAAATGCTTCAAGCTGAAATGAATGCTTTATATGAGCGTGAAGGGATTAACCAATACGCTGGATGTTTACCAACATTAATTCAATTGCCAGTCATGATGGCATTGTATCAAGCAATTAGCCGTACAGATGTATTGAAAACAGGTCATTTCTTATGGTTCCAATTAGACCAACCAGACCCATACTTCATCTTACCAGTCTTAGCTGCGGTAACTACATTCATCACAACATGGTTAACAATGAAAAATGCAAGATACTGGTGGCGCTGGTAAAGTAATGATGTACGTAATGCCAGTAATGATCCTATTAATGTCTCTTGGGTTTATCAAGTGCGTTATCACTCTACTGGGTAGTCGGAAACGTATTTATGGTAGGCCAAACATTACTATTAAATAATCCATTTAAATTCCAAGAAGAGCAAAAAGCGATTATCGCTGAGAAAAAAACGTCGTGCAAGAGCGCTTGAAAAAGCGAAGAGAAGACACGGAAAAATAATTCTTATAGAGCTCTTGTTGAAATGTCTCAATCATGAGATAATAACAATGATTTTTTTATAGAGTAGGAGAGTTTACGATGACAAATACAATTAAAGTAAGTGACGTTTCAGTAGAAAAAAAGCAATTCAAAAAAAGGATTACGTCAGTTAGGATTATCGCAAGACCAAGTGTTTGTGGAAATCATTTCTGAAGGTAAAAAAAGGATTGTTTGGCTTCGGTCAAAAAAATGCTGAAGTGGAATTAACACCAGTTGCTACAATGGTTAACGAAGAAGTAGTAGAAGAAGTTTCTAAGCCTGTTGTTGAAAGCAGCCCGAAGAAGTAACTGTTGAAACAGTAGAAACTGTGGAAGTTCCTGAAGAAGACTTCGATGAAGATGATTTCGAAGACGAAGAAGCAGGAGACGTAGATTACGAAGAAACAGTTGACCAATTAGAAGAAGCTGCTCGTGTTACAAAAAGAATACTTAGAAGGCATCGCTAAAAACATACGGCGCTGAAGCAACAGTAACAGTTGAAGCACGTCGTGACCGCATGACTTTCGTATTCGACACAGACAAACAAGGTCTTTTAATCGGAAAACATGGTAAAATCTTGAATGCTTTACAAGTACTTGCGCAAGTATCTGTACACCGCTTCATTAAAGGACGTATTTCAGTTCAAGTGGATGTTGGTGATTACCGTCAACGTCGTAGTGAAACATTACAACAAATTGCGGAAAGAACAGCTCGTAAAGTATTAAAAACAAAACAACCTGTTTACTTAGAACCACTTCCAGCGTATGAAAGAAAACAAATTCACGCTGCGTTAAGTAAAAATAAACGCATCTCAACTCACTCAGAAGGTAAAGAACCACATCGTTACCTAGTCGTTGAAATCGCAGAATAGAAAAATGACAGCTTATGACCGTTTCGGTCATAAGCTTTTTTTGTGCTTTAAAAATCGACATTTAAAAGATAATGGCTAAAATGATTATTATATCAATCATTTTGATGAAAAAGATTTTGGAAATGAAAAATATTTTTTTCATGCTTACAAAAATACGATATATAAAAATAATATATAAAAATCATTTTCAATCAGAAAGAAAGAAAAAAATCCCACAAAAACTCTACATAATTAAAGTTTTTTTCTATTGGATATATCGAAAAAAATAAAGGTATAATAATTATGATATAGGAGTCATAAATTTTAATAAAAAGAAAGGAGATATTATGGATATTCAAATTTTTTTGTGAATCGAAGAAAAGAACTAGGTTTATCTCAAATTGAATTGAGTGAGGGTATTTGTACACAAGCTACATTGAGTCGATTCGAAAAATCACGGTCAAATTCCTTCAATGAAAAATATTGACCTTGCTTTTGCAAAAAAAGTTGCAAATGGACGTAGGGGAGTTATTTCCATCTGTAGCGATTAAAGACTCAGTGTTAAATAAGAAACTTGATAAAAATCGAATCCAATATTGTAAGTATGGATTATGAAGAAGCAGAAGAACTCATTAAAAGTATTAACGTCTCACATTTAACAACGCAACAAGAGTGGCGATATCTATACTTAAAAGGGTTCACGCAAACTTTAATGCAAAAAGACGATGCTGACAGTTTCTTCTATTTTAATCAATTATTAGCAGACCATTCAGATGTAGATAATAAGTATATCTTTTTAGCCTATACCGGAATTGGACTTATTTATATGAATCAAGCCGATTACGATAAGGCAGAATACTTTCTTTGAAAAAAAGCTATTCACCAAATTGATTCGTATACAATCGAGTCTGTTGAAGATGTTTGTCGTGTCCTAACAGTCCTATATTACGGGGCAACATTTTATGCAACGATTAAAGAATACGATACAAGTGATGTATTATTACGTCGTGGAGTAACGATTTGTGGGGAAAATCATATTACTTACTATTTAGCGCGTATTAAATATTTACTTGCAGAAAATGCATTTATGAATGAAATGGATCAAGAAGAAGTTAAAGAATTAATAAGAGACGCTGCCGCATTTGCCAGACTGAATAAAAAAATACTGTATTATTAGAAAAGATAAAAAGTATTTGAAGACCGTGTGGCGAAAGGAGAATAGATATGTCTATTCGTCTCAAAAAGAAGATTTCCTTAAAAAAAGAAAAAGCTAGAAGTTCCTGAAAACCTTAAAAGAGGAACTCGTGAGTGATGAGTATGATTTAGATAGTTTTGGAGATGCGTTTATTATGATGCCAAAAAAATGGAAGAAGATAAACGTCAACAAAACCTTGAAAAAGAACATCAAAAAAAGAATGGCTAGAGGATTTTCGAAAACTAGTTTCTACTATAATATAGTAAACAAAATTTCAAAAAAGAAGACTTTGGGTGAGTTCCTGAGGTCTTCTTTTTGTGTTTTTAAAAACGTTGACGTAAACAATTTTTTTGAAGTTTTTTCATAAAAAATTCTTACTAAAAAAGGCGTCATTTTAGTTGAAATCAGTTATCAGTTATGATAAATTAGTATCACTGTTGAGCGAACGTTCGCTTTTAAACCATTTTCAAAAAAGGTTTGAAAATAGCAAACGTAATTGTTTGACGGAATGCCTATATTATGCTAATATATAGGAGTTGTTGCAAAAACAACGATTGACCTTTGAAAACTGAACAAAGAAGACAAACCAAATGTGTAGGGACTTCATCTTAGTGATGAAGAAACAACAATTTCTTATCTCTTAAAGAGATACAATAAGTCAGTAATTAAAATGAGCTTTTCAAAGCTCATGAAAATTCAAAATTTTTCATGAGAGTTTGATCCTGGCTCAGGACGAACGCTGGCGGCGTGCCTAATACATGCAAGTCGAACGAGAGCGACCGGTGCTTGCACTGGTCAATCTAGTGGCGAACGGGTGAGTAACACGTGGGTAACCTGCCCATCAGAGGGGGGATAACATTCGGAAACGGATGCTAAAACCGCATAGGTCTTCGAACCGCATGGTTTGAAGAGGAAAAGAGGCGCAAGCTTCTGCTGATGGATGGACCCGCGGTGCATTAGCTAGTTGGTGAGGTAACGGCTCACCAAGGCCGTGATGCATAGCCGACCTGAGAGGGTGATCGGCCACATTGGGACTGAGACACGGCCCAAACTCCTACGGGAGGCAGCAGTAGGGAATCTTCCGCAATGGACGCAAGTCTGACGGAGCAACGCCGCGTGAGTGAAGAAGGTTTTCGGATCGTAAACTCTGTTGTTAGAGAAGAACAAGTGCTAGAGTAACTGTTAGCACCTTGACGGTATCTAACCAGAAAGCCACGGCTAACTACGTGCCAGCAGCCGCGGTAATACGTAGGTGGCAAGCGTTGTCCGGATTTATTGGGCGTAAAGCGAGCGCAGGCGGTTCCTTAAGTCTGATGTGAAAGCCCCCGGCTCAACCGGGGAGGGTCATTGGAAACTGGGGAACTTGAGTGCAGAAGAGGAGAGTGGAATTCCATGTGTAGCGGTGAAATGCGTAGATATATGGAGGAACACCAGTGGCGAAGGCGACTCTCTGGTCTGTAACTGACGCTGAGGCTCGAAAGCGTGGGTAGCAAACAGGATTAGATACCCTGGTAGTCCACGCCGTAAACGATGAGTGCTAAGTGTTGGAGGGTTTCCGCCCTTCAGTGCTGCAGTTAACGCATTAAGCACTCCGCCTGGGGAGTACGACCGCAAGGTTGAAACTCAAAGGAATTGACGGGGACCCGCACAAGCGGTGGAGCATGTGGTTTAATTCGAAGCAACGCGAAGAACCTTACCAAGTCTTGACATCCTTTGACCACTCTAGAGATAGAGCTTTCCCCTTCGGGGACAAAGTGACAGGTGGTGCATGGTTGTCGTCAGCTCGTGTCGTGAGATGTTGGGTTAAGTCCCGCAACGAGCGCAACCCTTATTACTAGTTGCCAGCATTGAGTTGGGCACTCTAGTGAGACTGCCGGTGACAAACCGGAGGAAGGTGGGGATGACGTCAAATCATCATGCCCCTTATGACTTGGGCTACACACGTGCTACAATGGATGGTACAACGAGCAGCGAACTCGCGAGGGTAAGCGAATCTCTTAAAGCCATTCTCAGTTCGGATTGTAGGCTGCAACTCGCCTACATGAAGCCGGAATCGCTAGTAATCGCGGATCAGCACGCCGCGGTGAATACGTTCCCGGGTCTTGTACACACCGCCCGTCACACCACGAGAGTTTGTAACACCCAAAGTCGGTGAGGTAACCTTTTGGAGCCAGCCGCCTAAGGTGGGATAGATGATTGGGGTGAAGTCGTAACAAGGTAGCCGTATCGGAAGGTGCGGCTGGATCACCTCCTTTCTAAGGATAAACCTCAGTGCCGTAAGGTATTGAAGGGTATACGGAGCCCTACAGGGTTTAGACTTCTTTGTTTAGTTTTGAGAGGTTTATCTCTCAATTTTGTTCTTTGAAAACTGAATACTATATCACAACAAATAACCAATTAATTTACCGAGAGTTAGAGTAACATCTAACGAAAAGAGTTTTTTAACAAAACGCAACGCTATGCGACATTTAACCAACGGTTAAGTGAATAAGGGCGCACGGTGGATGCCTTGGTACTAGGAGCCGAAGAAGGACGGAACTAACACCGATATGCTTTGGGGAGCTGTAAGTAAGCTAAGATCCAAAGATTTCCGAATGGGGGAACCCAACACCTTTCATAGGGTGTTACCAATGAGTGAATACATAGCTCATTAGGAGGTACACGCAGGGAACTGAAACATCTCATTACCTGCAGGAAGAGAAAGAAAAATCGATTCCCTGAGTAGCGGCGAGCGAAACGGGAGGAGCCCAAACCAACGAGCTTGCTTGTTGGGGTTGTAGGACTAGAACGTGAGAAGAAATCAAGATAGCAGAAGTGGTCTGGAAAGGCCCATCAAAGAAGGTGACAATCCTGTACGCGACATCTTGATGAACTCTACTAGCATCCTGAGTACGGCGGGACACGAGGAATCCCGTCGGAATCCGCCAGGACCATCTGGCAAGGCTAAATACTACCTAGTGACCGATAGTGAACCAGTACCGTGAGGGAAAGGTGAAAAGAACCCCGGGAGGGGAGTGAAAGAGTACCTGAAACCGTGTGCTTACAAGTAGTCAGAGCCCGTTAATGGGTGATGGCGTGCCTTTTGTAGAATGAACCGGCGAGTTACGTTTACATGCGAGGTTAAGATGAAGAGTCGGAGCCGTAGCGAAAGCGAGTCTGAATAGGGCGCATGTAGTATGTGGACGTAGACCCGAAACCAAGTGATCTACCCATGTCCAGGTTGAAGGTGCGGTAAAAACGCACTGGAGGACCGAACCAGGGCACGTTGAAAAGTGCTTGGATGAGGTGTGGGTAGCGGAGAAATTCCAATCGAACTTGGAGATAGCTGGTTCTCTCCGAAATAGCTTTAGGGCTAGCCTCGGAATCAAGAATCGTGGAGGTAGAGCACTGTTTGGACTAGGGGCCCATCTCGGGTTACCGAATTCAGATAAACTCCGAATGCCATGTATTTATATCCGGGAGTCAGACTGCGAGTGATAAGATCCGTAGTCGAAAGGGAAACAGCCCAGACCACCAGCTAAGGTCCCAAAATATCTGTTAAGTGGAAAAGGATGTGGGGTTGCACAGACAACTAGGATGTTGGCTTAGAAGCAGCCATCATTCAAAGAGTGCGTAATAGCTCACTAGTCGAGTGACCCTGCGCCGAAAATGTAACGGGGCTAAACAGATTACCGAAGCTGTGGATTGGACCTTATGGTCCAGTGGTAGGAGAGCGTTCTAAGGGCTGAGAAGCATGACCGTAAGGACATGTGGAGCGCTTAGAAGTGAGAATGCCGGTATGAGTAGCGAAAGACGGGTGAGAATCCCGTCCACCGAATAACTAAGGTTTCCTGGGGAAGGCTCGTCCTCCCAGGGTTAGTCGGGACCTAAGGCGAGGCCGATAGGCGTAGTCGATGGACAACAGGTTGATATTCCTGTACTTCTATAAATCGTTTGAGCAATGGAGGGACGCAGGAGGCTAAGAAAAGCGTACGACTGGAAGTGTACGTCCAAGCAGTGAGTCGGCTGATGAGTCAAATGCTTATCACGGATGCGACAAGCTGTGACGGGGAGGGAAGTTTAGTACCGAAGTTTCTGATGTCACACTGCCGAGAAAAGCTTCTAGCAAGATTTATAGGACCCGTACCGCAAACCGACACAGGTAGTTGAGGAGAGAATCCTAAGGTGAGCGAGCGAACTCTCGTTAAGGAACTCGGCAAAATGACCCCGTAACTTCGGGAGAAGGGGTGCTGGTAGCAATACCAGCCGCAGTGAATAGGCCCAGGCGACTGTTTATCAAAAAAACACAGGTCTCTGCAAAAATCGAAAGATGACGTATAGGGGCTGACGCCTGCCCGGTGCTGGAAGGTTAAGAGGAGAGGTTAGCGCAAGCGAAGCTTTGAATTGAAGCCCCAGTAAACGGCGGCCGTAACTATAACGGTCCTAAGGTAGCGAAATTCCTTGTCGGGTAAGTTCCGACCCGCACGAAAGGCGTAACGATCTGGGCACTGTCTCAACGAGAGACTCGGTGAAATTATAGTACCTGTGAAGATGCAGGTTACCCGCGACAGGACGGAAAGACCCCATGGAGCTTTACTGTAGTTTGATATTGAGTGTTTGTGTCACATGTACAGGATAGGTAGGAGCTGAAGAATCCGGGACGCCAGTTTCGGAGGAGGCAACGGTGGGATACTACCCTTGTGACATGACCACTCTAACCCGCACCCCTAACCGGGGTGGGAGACAGTGTCAGACGGGCAGTTTGACTGGGGCGGTCGCCTCCTAAAATGTAACGGAGGCGCCCAAAGGTTCCCTCAGAATGGTTGGAAATCATTCGTAGAGTGTAAAGGCAGAAGGGAGCTTGACTGCGAGACCTACAAGTCGAGCAGGGACGAAAGTCGGGCTTAGTGATCCGGTGGTTCCGTATGGAAGGGCCATCGCTCAACGGATAAAAGCTACCCTGGGGATAACAGGCTTATCTCCCCCAAGAGTTCACATCGACGGGGAGGTTTGGCACCTCGATGTCGGCTCATCGCATCCTGGGGCTGAAGTCGGTCCCAAGGGTTGGGCTGTTCGCCCATTAAAGCGGTACGCGAGCTGGGTTCAGAACGTCGTGAGACAGTTCGGTCCCTATCCGTCGCGGGCGTTGGAAATTTGAGAGGAGCTGTCCTTAGTACGAGAGGACCGGGATGGACACACCGCTGGTGTACCAGTTGTTCTGCCAAGAGCATCGCTGGGTAGCTATGTGTGGACGGGATAAACGCTGAAAGCATCTAAGCGTGAAGCCCCCCTCGAGATGAGATTTCCCATCATTTTAAATGAGTAAGACCCCTGAGAGACGATCAGGTAGATAGGCTAGAAGTGGAAGTGCCGCGAGGCATGGAGCGGACTAGTACTAATCGGTCGAGGACTTAACCACGAGTTGTATAGCTGGTAGATTGATGGAGTTGGATATAGATTCAGTTTTGAAAGAACGAAAGTTTTTTCAGAAGATAAAGTGTGGTGACGATGGCAAGAAGGATACACCTGTTCCCATCTCGAACACAGAAGTTAAGCTTCTTAGCGCCGATAGTAGTTGGGGGTTTCTCCCTGCGAGGGTAGGACGTTGCCACGCTTTATTATTTTTCCGCCATAGCTCAGTTGGTAGTAGCGCATGACTGTTAATCATGATGTCGTAGGTTCGAGTCCTACTGGCGGAGTTCTTTTTTTTTACCCAAAAACGCTGCTTTAGCTCAGTCGGTAGAGCGTCACCTTGGTAAGGTGGAGGTCGCCGGTTCAATCCCGGCAAGTAGCTTTAAATAATTCAATGAATAATGAAGCGAACTAGAAATGATGATTTCTAGTTCTTTTTTTGCAAAATTTTTCATAAGTCAAATCCACTTTCATATTGATGTGATAATTTGTTATAATAGACAGTAACAGAGCAATTGAGGTGTAGAAAATGAAAAAAACGTATTTTATTATTGGTGATATTCACGGCGAAGCAGACATGATGGAAGAGATGCTTCAAAACTGGGATGAAGAAACTCAGCAACTGGTCTTCATGGGAGACTTGATTGACCGTGGTCCCGACAATAAACGTAGTGTCCTTACAGGGATGAAATATGCGAAAGAGAAAAACGCATGGTATTTGATGGGAAATCATGAAGTGATGTTCCTTGCATTTATCGACGATCCTGAAGGACGTTTTCCACACTACTTCAGAAACAATGGGGATACGACGATTAACGACTTACTCGGACGTCCTCAAGGCACTCCAGTCAATCCGGTGGAAGATGCCGAAGCGATTAAAGGACAATATCCAGAACTGATTGCTTTTCTAAGAGAACGTCCACTCTTTATCGATGAAGGTGATTTGCTCTTAGCGCATGCTGGGGTAGATTTACGCTTGGACGACTGGCACGACACTGAGCCAAAAGACTTCTACTGGATTCGCGAGCCGTTCCATACAGGGGTAAATAACACTGGCAAAACGATTATCTTCGGACACACACCTTTACGTGGCTTAAACGAAGATGGTGACTTTATGAAATTATGGCAACACGATGGCAAAATCGGTATCGATGGCGGAGCTGTTTTTGGAGGCGCGCTTCACGGTATCGTATGGCATGATGGCAAAATCGAGAAAATCTATAGCATTAAAAATACAAAACCAGTCCGTTTCACGGATGACTAGAGGTGTTCTATGAAGAAAAATGCAGTTCTATTATGGGTTGTTTACTTTTTAAACTTGATGGTGTTTCCGGTGTTCTTTATTCGTTATACGTCTGCGGGACCCAAGTGTGGATACAAACGCCTATCTGATTCTTCAACTGGTTTCAACAGTGATTGGGGTCGCATTGTTCCGCGAGAAGCTTGTGGAAGGGTTCAAAAACTTCATCAAGCGTCCGTTTATTCGAGACTTAGCGATTGCGTACGCACTTCGTATCGGATTAGCGCTTGCCGTAGGTATGTTAATCGGAGAAGTGACGTCGGATAACCAAGAACAAATCGAGAAGATGATGAGCACAAACAATGCAGTGACCATGTTTGTTCTAGTATGCGTTGTTGCACCAATCTTGGAAGAGTTAGTGTTTCGTGAAGCCATCATTGGTTCATTTAAGAAATCGCTCAATATTCACGTATTAACATTTATTTCTGCCTTTCTATTTATCTTACTGCACTCGCTCTCAAAAGAGGCCGGTGGAATTGATTGGATGGCATCCTTAATCTACGTTCCATTAACGATTCCAATCGTTGGGATGTATCGTTATTACAATAACAATGTTTTTGCATCCATCTCGATACATTTTCTCAATAATTTTATTGCATTTTTATTTTTATTAAATCAGTAATGACAAAGGGGTGAAATCATGAAAATCGATCAATGGGTACGATTCATTATTCGGTATGGTTTCATCCTTTTTGCGCTTTTTGAATGGTCGCAACTACCGAATATGAACGCAGGAGATATCGCTTTCTTCTTTGGATTTATCGCGCTTGTGCAACTTGGCTATTATTCATTGAAATATCAGTGGTACATCCTAATTGAAGGCATCGCGGTCGTCCTTCTCTGTTTGTATTTCAACACCATTTTTACAGGACTAATTCTTCTTCTCTGTTTCGAGGTGAGTTTACGTTTCTCCTTTAGAAATGCATTGATACTACAGTTGATATTAGGAGCGGTCGTTATCGTTCCAGCCGTCCAAAAAGGCGATAGCATTCAAGTGGTAATGACCTTGTTCTTCCTTTTATTCTTCTCTTATGGAAATCATATTTTGGAGGAGCGAAGAGCACTCCAAGAAGAGTTGGAAAAAGCCGAGCAAAAACTCAGCGAGCAACGATATGACTTACAACAAGCCCAATATAAAATTGGGACAATGAAGGAAATCTTCACGCTGCAAGAGCGAAACCGAATTTCGCGTGAGATTCACGATTCCGTCGGACACAGTCTGTCCACGATTATTATTCAGTTAGGGGCAATTTCGCAACTGGCCAAGCAACAAAACTCGCCGATTCAAGAAATGAGCGAAGGACTGCGTGATTTTGCAGTCGAGGGCTTGCAAGAAGTGCGTAAGATTGTTCATGACATGAAACCAGAACAAATGGATAAGAAGCAGCTGGATATTGCGCTGGAAGAATTTTTCCACGAGGTGCAAGTTAACAGCGGCATCGATATTCAGCTTAGAAAAAATGAGCCAACCTTCACGCTCACAAGTGAGGCGGAACTCAGCATCTTCCGTGGGGTACAAGAGGCGATTACCAATGCGATGCGACACGGACAAGCCACACGCATGACCGTGCTACTGATGTATAATCCATCGCAACTAGTCGTAACAATTAAAGATAACGGAACAGGAGCGGGCGATTTAACTCCAAAAGGCGGACTTAAATCCCTCCAAGAACGACTCCGTGGAGAAGGTGGGTCTGTTGCTATTGAGGCGTCAAATCCAGGCGTGACCGTGCAAATGATCCTACCGAATACAGAAAAACAATAGAAACGAGGAGAACCATGACAAACCCAATCAAACTTATTATTGCCGACGATGAAATGCTCATCCGTACCGGTTTAAAAATCATGCTTGAGGCTAGCGGTAATGTCGAAGTCCTCGCATTAGCAGAGAGTGGACGCGCGGCCTTTGAAGCCTGCAAGGAGCACCAACCAGATGTCGTCTTGATGGATATTCGCATGCCTGAGAGTAACGGAATCGAAGGAACGAAGCTGATTAAAGAGGCTTTTCCAGAGGTGAAGGTGCTGATTGTGACGACATTCCAAGATACCGAGTATATCGTCGAAGCCGTGCAAAATGGTGCTTCGGGGTATTTATTAAAAGACAGTAGTCCAGAGGCGATTCTTGACGGGATTAAAGTCGCTCTGTCTGGGAAAGTCGTGATGGATACGGTGATTTCAGAGGCATTACTGACGAATACGACCGTTGAGAAGCCTGCGACCTTTGATGTGGAGAAATGGGGACTCACACCGCGTGAGGTAGAACTCATCCAGCAAGTGGCGCAAGGCTTAAGCAATAAGGAAATCGCACAAACGCTCTTCCTCTCAGAAGGAACCGTGAAAAATAATATTAGTACGATTTTATCGAAATTAGAATTGCGTGACCGAACGCAGCTTGTGATTTTTGCGTACGAAAATAAACTAAAACAATAATCAAGACTGCTCCGATTCTTTCAGACAAACCGACAAGGAGTATCGCATCTGAAAGAGTCGGGGTATTTTTTATAGAAAACATGACTTTAGTCACGGTACTAGATGACGTTTTGGACTATAGACTCTTAGGGCTGTTTGCTATGATAAGGGTACAAACAAGTAGGAGGATAAACAAATGAACGAATCCAAGAAGACCCCGAAAGATTTAAAAGAGGAAGCCATTGTAGCGATTGTTCTTTGTTTATTAACAGCCATTCTTTCATTTATTCGATAAAGAGGTGTACATATGATTGAAATTAAAGACGTAACTAAATCTTACGGACGACATAAAGTCCTACAAAATGTTTCCTTTGAAATTATGGAAGGGGAACTTTTTGGATTACTTGGTCCGAATGGGGCTGGGAAAAGTACATTGATTGATATTCTGACAGGGATTCAATCGATGGATAGCGGTGAGATTTTCATTAATGGAAAGTCGATTAAAACCGATAAAGTAGAAATTCGAAAACACTTAGGCCTCGTACCACAAGATATCGCGCTTCTGGAGGAATTGAACGCGGTCGATAACTTAGAATACTTCGGTGGACTCTATGGCTTAGCGGGGCAAGAGTTGAAGAGTCAAATTGAGAAGTTACTAGAAGTGGCTGGTCTTACCGACAAGAAGAAAGAAAAAGTGAAAAACTACTCCGGCGGGATGAAACGTCGCTTGAATATTGCCGTTGCGATGTTGCATAATCCTTCGATTTTGATTTTAGATGAACCAACTGTTGGGGTTGATGCGCAGTCGCGTCAACATATCTTCGACTATATTCAGTCTCTCGCCGAACAAGGAACAACGATTCTTTACACGTCGCATTATATGGAGGAAATCGAAACCTTGTGTAAACGCGTCTTCATTCTCGATTTAGGAGAAGAAGTGGCGTATGGCACAAAAGAAGAAGTGAAAAAACTCGTGGGGCATACACAAACGGTAGCCCTCACATTGGACCGCGTGCCTGCTGGATTTGACGAAGTGTTGAAGAATAGCGAAAACGGCATTCAATTTGTAACCGTCGACGGCCAAGACATGGAACTTACGATTGACCAAACGATTTTCTCGATGATGAAGTTGATTGAGCAAGTCGAACAGGCACAACTCGTGATTAAATCCGTCAACGTCAAAGAAACAACATTAGAAGAGGCGTTCTTACAATTAACAGGAAAGACGCTTCGTGATTAAGGAGGACTTATGAGATACATTCGTTATATTAAAGCCAATTTAATATCCTCTCTGAAGTCTTTTCCAGCGCTATTGATGCTGGTATTAATGCCATTTCTGTTAATGCTTTTCTTGGCGTTTTCCACAAAGGGTGCCTTCAATCCATCTGATTTAACGATTGAAACGAAGATTTATATCGATAATCAAGACAAAGGCGCTTACGGAGAACAAGTGGTTGCATTGTTTGAGAAGCTTACGGAGGAAAAACAAATTGCGCTGACTACTGTTAAAGAAAATGCGAAAATTATTGCGACGATTCCTTCGGATTTCACAGAGTCGATTCAAACGCGTTCGCAAGCAACTCCGATTACCCTTAAGAAATTAGGACGAACATCGAATACGTCATTTGCGGTGTATGAATCGCTCTTAAAAACAATGACTTCGCAATTATTAGAAGCAAGCTTCGTAATGAATGCAGTCGCAGAAAGTCAAAATGCATCCATTACGCCAGAACAAGCAGCGGGGATACTTGCAGCCTTACAACAGGAAATTCTGGCGGGAGCTTTTGAGACAGAACAAGTGGAAGCTGAATCACAAGTGACTGCGAATCAACACTACGCGATTACAGGACTTGGATTTCTGTTTATGATGTTCCTTGAAACTGCGATGGGCTTTGGGGTAAAAAAGGAATTCAGCGGCCTTCGTAAACGCTTGGACGTTTTACCATTTAGTATTTCAGAAAAAAATAGACTCGATTTAGCCGTGAATATGATAATGACGACTCTATTGTCATTTGTGTATATCGGCCTATGGAAAATTCTTGACCCAACAACTTTTGGAGGGAACTTCGTCAGCATTATTATCCTCATCGTTTTCTATAGTTTAGTCTTTAATGAACTTGGAAATTTAATCGGCAATTTCGTGACTGAGAAGAATTTACCAGCATTTTCAACTTCTATAAACTTAATCTATATGTTCTTATCAGGGATGATTCCACTCGACCGTATCAGTTCAAGCTTTAGTTTCCTCAGCGGAAATCCACTTCAATTTATGTATACACCATTTGTCGAGGTAATGAATGGGGTATCGGTGGGAGGAATGATTACAGTTGCTGGCCCTATTATGTTAATCCTAGGGGTAACATTTAACTGGTCATTGAAGAGAAAGGAGGCACGTCAATGATTCTTATCAGAATGACAATCTTTCATTTGAAACGATTATTGAAGATGCCGATGATTCTCTTTATGATGATTGGAATGCCAGCTTTAGTGAATGGAATCATGATTGCATCACAAGGAACAGTGGATACGAAAGCGCCAAGTACGGTCGCAAAAACCGTTGCCTTTGTGTTTGAAGAGGGAAATGATGAATACCAAGAATTGATTGCGCCGTATATTCGAGAAGAAAATGTGTATTTCGACTTAGATAGTGCCAAAGAGGCCTTGAAAAAAGGGGAAATGAACGTTATTTACCAAGTGCCTGCGAACTATTTACAGAAGGCGAAAGAAGGCCAAGTGCCGACGATTCGCATCTGGAATACGCAGCGCGGCACGAGAGATTTTCTGCTTGATGCACAATTGACGAAAGTACTAAAAGAAGTCATGCTCAATGCAAAACTGCAAGAAGTAGGCGTGTTGACGAAAGAAGAGACGTTATCTGTGGATGACAATCAAATGGTAGTTACAAGCGAAGAAGCGAAGACGAGTGTAGCAACTGGAGTCGTAATGCTTATGGTTCTCCTTTATGTCATCATGAATGCGGCAGTGATTTCTTCCGACTGGATTAACTTTAAGAAGAGTTATGTATTGAAACGCTCAGTCGTATCTCCACGTTCGAATATGGAAATCATGCTTTCGTTCTTATTGGCATACTTTGTCTTTATCTTTGCCGCGAATATGGCTCTCATGGCATTAATACACCTTTCTGGTTTGGTTCCAGAAATAAACTGGGGTGTGTTCACAAGTCTATTAGCTGTAACGATTATTTACAGTCTCTGCTTGAATTTATTCTTCTTTAGAATTTTCAAGATGCCAGGACATGCAACGACATTTGGAATTCTGTTTGTAATGATCATGGCGGGACTTGGAATGCCAGCAGCGTTTGGGGATTTTGGAGGAAGTTGGCTCCATATCGTAGCTTATATCAGCCCAGTTTACTGGTTGTACAAGGCGATTGACCTTCAAACCATCTTCCCAGCAGTTTGGGTTATCCTTGCGATGGCAGGGGTCTACCTCACTGCAGGAAGCTACCAACTAGAGCAGTATGTGCAAAATAAATAGGTCGGACAAAAATCAGATACTACAAGCTCCTATGGATATCTTCATAGTAGTGACAATAGCTGCACCGGATTGAGCCTTACGTCTCAATTCCTTTCAAGCTTCAAACTGCCGCTAGGAAATAAATTTCCAAGCAGCAGTAATTCACATTGAATGCACTCGCTATTATTCCTACTATAGAATCCATGGAGCTTTTCGTGTGCTGTTTTGTCCGTTTTGCTAAAAGGGAATTGGGTGAGGCGCCCCTCGAGATAAGAAGCTGATGAGATGTCTGTTTTCAGATTTAAAGAAAAAAAGCAACATGTAACTTAGTATGTTACATGTTGCTTTTTCTACTATTAGTCTTCTAAGTTTACGTTGTGGTACACTTTTTGAACGTCTTCGTTGTCTTCTAGAGCGTTAATCATGCGTTCGAATAAACGTAAGTCGTCGCCTTCAAGTGTCACTTCTGATTGAGGAATCATTTCGATTTCGCTCACTGTGAATTCAGTGATTCCTAAATCTTCTAATGCTTTACGAACAGTGTGGAAGTCGTTTGGTTCAGCGTAAACAATCGCTTGGTCGTCTTCTTGAACAACGTCACGAACGTCAACGTCTGCTTCCATTAATTGTTCTAATAATTCGTCAGCATCTTTGTTTGCGATACCGAAAATCGCTGTGTGGTCAAATAAGTAAGTTACAGAACCTGGTGCACCCATGTTACCGCCGTTTTTGCTGTAAGCGGCACGTACGTCAGCTGCTGTACGGTTTACGTTATTTGTTAAAGCATCTACGATAATCATAGAGCCGTTTGGTCCGAAACCTTCGTAACGGAGTTCTTGGTAGTCGCCATCGCCGCCACCTTTAGCTTTTTCAATCGCACGTTCGATGATATGACGTGGTACATTATAAGTTTTAGCACGGTCAATAACGAATTTTAATTTTTGGTTTGAATGAGGATCTGGTTCCCCTTGTTTTGCAGCTACATAGATTTCAATCCCGAATTTAGCGTAGATTTTACTATTGTTAGCATCTAATTTTGTTTTCTTTTCGACAATATTTGCCCATTTACGTCCCATTGTTTCACTCACTTTCTGATTTTCATCTGGACTTAACTCTTCCATTATACACAATCAAGACGCGGTTTGTTAAGTGTTTTCTACTAAAAAAGGGCTTATGAGCAAAGTTTGCAAGAATTTTTGCACTATCGGGTATGATAGAAGCGAGGTGAGAAAATGGACGAAGTAAAAATCATATATATATCCATGCAAACATGTGGGGTGTGTCATGCGGTTAAACCACGAGTAAAGGAACTTGCCAAAGAGTATAAGATTCCAGTAGAAGAAATTGATGCCACGCTTCATCCAGAAGTGGCTAGCCGCTATGAAGTGTTAACAGTACCGGCCGTTCTCTTGATGGTTGGGGAGAAAGAATTCGCACGCCAAGCACGCTTTATCGACTTGTTAGAACTAGAAAAACGAATCGTTCAAGCAAAGGCGTATGCGGAAGTAGAGGAAACAGAATGAAAACCATGAAAGAACGTATGCTCACAGGAGACTTATATATTCCGTCTTACACAGAAGGGCTAAGAGACTTATCGATTAAAGGGAAAAAACTAGCGCAACAATACAATCGTTTAGACTTCGATGATTTCGAGGGAAGACGAGCGTTATTAAAACAGTTATTTGGAAACAGGCGAGAAGATTTACATGGAACAACCTGTCTATGTGGACTACGGAGTTCATACAACGATTGGTGAAAACTTCTATGCGAATTTTGACTGCACATTACTAGACGTAGCGCCGATTACGATTGGGGACAACTGCATGTTCGGTCCGCACGTGTCGCTTGTAACGCCGGGACATCCAACCGATGCCGAAACACGTAATGCAGGTCCAGAATTTGGAATGCCGATTACGATTGGCAATAGTGTATGGCTCGGGGCCAACGTGACGGTGAATCCGGGAGTGACGATTGGCGATAATACGGTGATTGGATCAGGCTCTGTGGTCACAAAAGACATTCCAAGTAATGTGATTGCGGTCGGTAATCCATGCCGCGTCCTTCGTGAAATTACCGAAGAAGAGAAGGCAGATTGGCGCAGAAAACACCAAGAGCTATTGGATGAACTTGGAAAATAAAATAGGAAACAAAGAAGGTCGCCTAACTTAGGCGACCTTTTCGTTATATTATTTTTCAGTACAAGCAATAAAGCTTTCGCGTAATTGGTTTTCTGGAAGGTTCTTTCCGATGAAGACCAATGTTGAGCTGCGTTTTGTATCTTTCCAATCGCGACCTCTTGAGATGTCAAAGCTCATTTGAACACCTTGGAAGATGATTTGGTAATCTAATCCTTCCACGTTCAAGATTCCTTTGTAACGGTATAATTCTGGCCCGTAAATATACACAAGCTCGTTCAACCATTCGTTAATGTTTGCGAGGACTAATGGTTTTTCAGTCTCGATGACGAATGAGTTAATACCGCTATGGTGGCTATGACTATGGTGATGATGATGTTCGTGATCATGGTCGTGGTCATGGTGGTCATGGTCGTGTTCATGCTCATGGTCGTGATCGTGGTGGTCGTGGTCATGTTCATGGTCGTGATGGTGATGCTCGTGATCGTGGTCACCATGCGCATGTGTATGGCCACATTCTTCGCAATATTCTTCTTCGGCGTGTTCTTGCATTTCTAAGATTTTCTTCTCAGATGCGTAGAACAATTCAAGTCCGAACATGTCGCTCATATGAACAGGACGTGCGTCAAGGTCTTGGATTTCCGCGAAGGCATTGATACTACGAACTTCATTTACCACTTTAGCGTAAATCGTTTCGTCTACTAAGCTATGTTTTGACATGAAAATCTTATCTGCGAACCCAACTTGTTTTGCTGGTTCAGGTTGATGCGCTGTTTGGTAGAGGAAGTTTTTAGCATCTACAACGGTTAATACCGCATCTAAGATAAAGTGCTCGTTTAAGAATGGCACGTTAATAAATGTTTGTGCGATTGGAGCTGGGTCAGCAAGACCTGTTGTCTCGAATAACACACGGTCCACGCGAATGCCGTTTTGTTCTTTCACCATTAAGATCGATTTCAACATATCAGCAATGTCTGTACGAAGGGTACAGCAGAGGCAGCCGTTATCCATTTGATAGATTTCTTCTTCAACGTCAAGTACGAATTGGTGGTCTACACCGATTTCGCCGAATTCGTTAATGACAACAGCGATATGTTCGCCGTGTTTTTCTTTTAAAACTTTGTTGATTAAAGTTGTTTTCCCAGCGCCAAGGAAGCCGCTGACGATTGTAACTGGAATTTTTTGTATCATAATTCTTCTCCTTCACCTTTTCCATTTTCTTCAAGTAAATTCATTGTAGCACTCTCTTAAAAATTCTCAAAATAGACTGTTCCAGTATTTGGTTATGAATGTGTTATACTGAAACAGAGAAAACGAGAAAGAGTGTATCGAATGACAAAACAGGAAGTACCAAATGCGGCCATTAAGAAAATCGATTGGGCCGAGCAATTCATCAACCAACACTTACATGCCTTTCGTTGCCCGTATTGCCATGATGCAATGGTTTCAGCCGAACATCATAGTGTCGTCTGCGGGAAGGGGCACCGATTTAATATTTCGAAAAAAGGCACTTTGCATCTGATGAAGCAAAATGCGAATACGGATTATGATGCGCCTCTTTTCCATCATCGTTATGAACTCGCGCAAAGTGGGTTCTTTGAGCCGTTATTAGAAGCTATCTTACCGCATCTTTCGGGAGAGGAAGACAAGTTTATTGTCGATATCGGATGTGGGGAAGGCAGTCATTTATCTTGGCTTTCTAAACGTGTGAAGGCCCCTTTATGCGGAATGGATATCGCCAAAGAAGGCATTCATCAAGCGTCGGTTCATTTTGGAAACCAAGCGCTATTCTTCTTAGGAGACTTGGCGAACTTGCCATTTGCGGATGAATCTTGTGGGACGCTTTTAAATATTTTAACGCCGTCGAACTACCATGAATTTATGCGCGTATTGGCTCCAGGAGGAACGCTTGTTAAAGTCATCCCTGGCAATGAGTATTTAGCGGAGCTTCGCCAGCAGCTCTACCTTTCGAATCCAGAAAAGCAAACGTATTCGAACGCGGACATCCTAGAGCGTGTGCAGTCCGAATGCCCGCAAGTCACGTTTGAAGAGGTACGGTATACGGTGGATTTAACCGAAGAAACCTATAGCCATTTACTCGAAATGACGCCCTTATACTGGGGAGCAAGTCCCGAAGATAAGGCCTATAGCATCTCGCATCCACTCTCCAAAGTAACGGTGCACTATGTCGTGGCCATCGTGAAAAAGGGTGAAAACAAACAGTAAAAGTATGCTATAATAGAACTACTAACCGCCAGGAGGATTTACCATGGGATTTAAAGATTTATTTTCTCGTAAAAAAGAAGAACCGAAAGTAGAAGAAAAACCGGTTCACCCAGAAGAAAAAAAGGAAGAGCAAGCAACAGTTGAGCCTGCTCCAAAAAAAGTAGAAGAACAAAAAGAAACTGAAGAACCACGTGTATTTACGGTGGGGATTGAATATGTATACTCTGTTTCAAAAGACTCACCAGATATGGTCGTTGCCGGACAAGTTAACGGAACGGTCAAAGTCGGGGATGAAGTCATCCTTACAAAACTAGGAAGCGACGATGATGAACCGTTTCGAACAGCGGTTTACGGAATTCAAGTCGGTCAAGATCGTGTGATGGAAGCGTCGAACCAAAAAGCCGTTTTATGGGTGGAGAATGCGACAAAATTCTTCCCATATGTCGGAACAGTGCTTCACTCTGAAGGCGTTACTGAAAAACAACTTTATTCTGCATACATCAACGCGTTAGGCGAACGATTTATCGGGGTTGAAGGTGGCGTATTGACGGATATGGACCGCGCGCATTTAACAGTATCTGACGTAGCCGAAATCTGGCGACTTCTTTTATGGTATTGCAACGCGAATGCTGAGAATGATACAGATGAAACACGTGAAGAAAACTTCAACAAGATTCGTACTCTTGTCATGATGGTTCGCGACAAATTATTCCTTTTAGATGGCATTTACGCAGTTTATTCTAAGAAAACTGGCGAGCCATACTTATTTGCGAACACAACGAAAACCGATGACGATAACTATGTCACTTCACCGCCAATGGTTCATTTGGTAACGAAGGCGTTTAAAGAAAACTTGAAAGAACAAAATGAAGATACGGAAGACTTAGAACTTCGCTATATCGACAATGGAGAAGACAAAGAAGGTATTAGAAACTTCATTCGAGAAGTCGTATTACTAGATGGAGCGCAAGGGGTTCGCATCCTTTCTGAATATACTGCGATTGCGGCAGAAGGTTTGATTGAATTTCCAAACTACGAAGGCATGCGTGATGTAGACATTCCTGTAGAAAACCCAGGATTGGTTCGCTGGATGCTGCTTCTAGGCCAATTAGGAAAACCAGATACTCCTGAAAAAGAATTCCTTCATGAAATGTACTTCCATTTCTTCGGACAAGAATTATTGAAGGCTACTTTCATCGTGCCAATGCGTACTCATGGTGAAATTCCACAAGCCAACGAAAATGGCGTGACAAGTTTTAAAGAAGGAATGACATTTGATTTAGCAATGGTTGAAGGAAGAGATAAGGAACAAGCCTTGATGTTCTTCACAGACTGGTTACGATTCCGCCAAAAATTCGGCGAAGAGTGGCAAGGACTCATGCAACCACTCGATGGCAATCTAGGACTTCATGATGTCATCATCAACGGAACAGGAAACCCAGAAGCGGGTGCCTATATTACAGAAAGCATCTTTAACAAAATTAAAGAAGCCCACAAAAAAGACGCATAATGCATAAGGACTCACACTGTGGGTCCTTATTTTTGTCTAAACGGCAATGTTTATAGCTGTTTTTGAGGCTGCTTTTATACTGAAAAGGGTCCATTTTTCTCTTGTTTTAAATTTCTTACACTTTTCTTAACTTTTCAGTTGATTTTTTCTGAGAAAAGCGCTATTATACAAATAATCTTTTGCTCTGTAATTCATTTTGCACGGCAAGAGATGTTCGACTAACGTTAACTTTCGCAGTGTTTACACCGAAGGCTAGCGTTTTTTTTTACTCAAAATTTAGACACTTTGTGATAAAAGAGAAGTATAGTACAATAGATAGGAAGAAAGAGAGGAGGTTTTTGATGGATACAGCAGTCTTAAAACAGAAAATTATCGCTAAAAGTAAAGAGCTTGGCATCGATAAGATTGGTTTTGCTTCTGCCGAGCCGTTTACGCACTTAGAAGAGAGCATGCGCCGTTCTAAAGAACTCGGCCATACGACAGGATTTGAGCATCCAGTGCTAGAAGAGCGGATTTATCCTGAGAAAATCTTCGACACTCCAAAAACCATTATTTCCATTGCGCTGGCATATCCGACACTTCCAAAGAATAAGCCGGAACGTGTGAAGGGAGAGCGTCGCGGGGCCTTTGCGCGGGCTTCGTGGGGGGAGGATTATCACTTTATTCTCTCAAGACGCATGGAAGCACTGATTAACTACATCAAAGAAGAAGTTCAAGACGAAGATTCCAGATTTAAGCCGATGGTCGACACCGGTGAATTAATCGATGTGCGCGTGGCCGAGCGTGCGGGAATTGGCTTTGTCGGCAAGAATGGGCTTCTCATTACGAAGGAATTTGGCTCGTATGTCTACTTAGGGGAGCTGATTACGAATATCGAGTTTCCAACCGACGAAATGGTGGACTACGGATGCGGTGATTGTACGCGCTGTGTGGATTTCTGCCCAACCGGTGCGCTTCTGGGTGACGGGCGTATGAATGCCATGCGCTGCTTGTCGTATCAGACGCAGACGAAGGGCTTTATGCCGCAGGAGTTTCGTAAAAAAATCGGGCATGTGATTTACGGCTGTGATATTTGCCAGCAAGTGTGTCCGTATAATAAGGGGAAAGATTTCCACTTGCATCCTGAAATGGAGCCATCCGTTGAGGAGACGCATCCGCTATTGAAACCACTCGTGACGATTTCGAATAAGGAATTTAAGGAGCGCTTTGGCAAAATGGCCGGATCGTGGCGTGGGAAGAAGCCGTTGCAACGAAATGCGATTATCGCCCTGGCCAACTACCGCGATAAAACGGCGGTGCCACTGCTGCTTCGTGTCATGAAAGAAGATATGCGTCCCGTGATGAAGGGAACCGCTGCATGGGCTGTTGCAGAAATCGTGAATGAGTCGAACCAAGAGATGATTCATTATTTTAACGAGCAAAAAGCAGCAGCAACGAAGAAACTCGAATCGCTCGAAAATCCGTCGAAAGGAAGATATCGAGTTAATTGAAGAATTAGACAAAGCAATTGTAGTTTTACAAGAAAAATATAGAGAAGAGGCAACCAAATGACGGTGAATCATATCGTATTATTTGAACCACAAATCCCAGCAAATACTGGAAATATCGCAAGAACCTGTGCGGCGACGAATTCGCCATTGCACCTGATTGAACCGCTTGGATTCTCGACAGATGACAAGCACTTAAAACGCGCGGGGCTCGATTATTGGCATGATGTCGATATTACGTATCACAAATCCCTCGAAGCGTTCTTAGAGTATTTAGGAGAACGTCCATTATATTTAATTACAAAATTCGCCAACCATACTTATGATGAGGTGGATTTAGCCCGTGACGAGGAACAATTCTTCATGTTCGGGAAAGAAACAACCGGTCTTCCTGAAGAGTTTATGCGCGAAAACGAAGAGAAATGCTTGCGTCTTCCGATGAACGATACGCATGTACGGTCATTGAACTTATCGAATACGGCAGCGATTGTCGTGTACGAAGCGCTTCGTCAACAACGTTTTGCAGGGCTTGAACTCGTGCACACGTATGACCATGATAAATTGAAGTAGGTGACAGGAATGAATCAAAACTTATATCAATGTATTGTTTACGCCATTTGTGCGATTGCGTTTGTGATTTTAGCGTTCGTTTCGAAGCCTCTCTATGGAATCGTTGCAGTATTATTTGCCATTTCATCAGTGGTCAATGGGGTTCGTTATTTCAAAGAGAAGTAGAATTGCAAAATGAGGCTAGTTATGATACAGTGGATGACAGTTAAATAGCAAAATTGATGAAAAAGAGAGTAGTTTTTAACCGAATGTATTAGCGAGTTGGAAGGGTGAAAGCCAACCATTCATTAAAAATGAACCGCACTTTTGAAATGATTATTTGAAATGTAGGATAATCCGGATTCGCCGTTACCGATTAAAGTGGCTCAATTTGAGCAAGCAGAGTGGTACCACGGGAATTCTCGTCTCTATATGACTGTCGTCGTATAGGGATTTTTTTGTGCAAATGGATATCCGAGTATAAAAACCAAAGAAAAGGAGAACAAAGATGAATTATAAGAAAATTGTTGCAGAACAAATCGCAAAAACAGTCGGCGAGCATTTAAGCGTTGACGAAATCGTATCAATGATTGAAGTGCCTAAATACGCAAACCAAGGGGACCTCGCTTTCCCTGCATTTACACTTGCAAAAGTATTACGTAAAGCTCCACAAGCCATCGCGACAGAAATCGTGGAAGCCGTTAGCGATAAGCACATCGAACGTGCAGAAGCAATGGGACCATACGCGAACTTCTTCTTAGAACGTAGCGCTTTTGCCGATGAAGTCTTAAAAGAAGTCTTAGAACTTGGCGAACATTACGGGGACTGGGATTACGGTCAAGGACGTAAGGTAGTCATCGATATGTCTTCACCAAATATCGCAAAACCAATGTCAATGGGACATTTACGTTCAACAGTGATTGGGAACGCGATTGCGAACCTTGAGAAAAAAGTGGGCTATGAGCCAATTCGTATCAATCACTTAGGAGACTGGGGAACACAATTCGGGAAATTGATTGAAGCGTACAAATTATGGGGAAGCGAAGAGCTTGTAAAAGCAGATCCAATCGCAGAACTCATTAAATTATATGTTCGTTTCCATGAAGAAGCAGAACTAGACCCAACGCTCGATGACAAAGGCCGTGCATGGTTCAAGAAACTAGAAGATGGAGACCCAGAAGCGGTTCGTCTATGGGAATGGTTCAGAAGTGAATCATTAAAAGAATTCAACCGCGTGTATGACTTACTCGGCGTGACTTTTGATTCATACAATGGTGAAGCGTTCTATAACGACAAGATGGACGTTGTGGTCGATATGCTTGAAGACGCGAACTTACTAAAAGTGGATAATGGCGCTACCATCGTAGACCTTGAAAAATATGATTTACCACCAGCATTAATTAAAAAATCAGACGGCGCAACACTATACATGACACGTGACTTAGCAGCCGCAAACTACCGTAAGAATACTTACGATTTTCGCAAAATGTATTTACGTGGTAGGGATGGAACAATCAAACCACTTCAAACAATTAAAAGCAGTCTTAAAAGAATTAAACTTACCTTGGTCTGAAGATATCGTGCATATTCCATTCGGACTAATCACATTGAACGGGAAGAAATTATCGACACGTAAAGGAAAAATTATCCTTCTTGAAGGCGTGTTAAAAGAAGCGACAGAACTTGCTTTAAAACAAATCGAAGCGAAAAATCCATCGCTTGAAAACAAAGAAGCAGTAGCACACGCTGTTGGGGTGGGTGCGGTTATTTTCCACGACTTGAAGAACGACCGTACAAACAACTTCGACTTCGCGCTTGAAGAAGTGGTGCAATTCGAAGGAGAAACAGGACCCTACGTACAATATACGCATGCGCGTGCGATGAGTATTTTACGTAAAGCGAACCATACGGTCGATACAAAAGAGGCATTCTCATTAACAGACGATGATGCGTGGGAAGTATTGAAACTCATCGAAAACTATCCAAACGTTGTCCGCTTTGCTGAAGAAAAATGCGAACCATCAGCAATTGCGAAATTCGTTATCAACTTAGCACAAGCGTTCAATAAATATTACGCACATACAAAAGTACTCGTTGAAGATGAAGCCTTCAATAGCCGTATCGCTTTAGTACAAACAACAGCAAGCATCCTAAAACAAGGCCTAGCGCTTCTTGGCGTGGCTGCTCCAGATGAAATGTAGTCATTGACATCAAGTAGGATAAGCCGTATACTAAATGCACATATAGAAGCAATGAACAAGCGCAGTAGTGGTTGTCCACGGGAGAAAGAAGAGAATTGTCGGTTGGTGCAAGACAATCCCCCACATCCGCGAAGTACACTTGGGAGCTATCCGTCAGGACGTCTCATCCGCGATAAGGATGCTCGAGTGGATGATGCCCTGCATCGTCAACAAGGGTGGTAACACGGTGAAAATCGTCCCTAATAGTCTTTTTGGCTATTAGGGATTTTTTATTTACAAGAAAGAAGGGAAGAAACAAGATGAACATTATCGATGATTTAGAATGGCGCGGCGCCATCAACCAAATGACAGATGAAGAAGGCTTACGTGCCTTAACAAACGAAAAGGCTGTATCACTCTACTGTGGGGTAGACCCAACTGGGGACAGCATGCACATTGGACACTTAATTCCATTTATGATTCTTCGTCGTTTCCAATTAGCAGGACATAAGCCAGTTATCTTGATTGGTGGAGCAACAGGTTCAATCGGGGATCCAAGTGGTCGTACAAGCGAACGTGTGCTTCAATCAATGGAACAAGTTCAACACAATGTTGAAAAATTAACAGCGCAAATGAAGAAATTATTCTTCACAACAGATGAAGACCAAGCAACATTACGCCTTGTAAACAACTACGATTGGACAAAAGATTTATCATTACTAGACTTCTTACGTGACTACGGGAAGCATTTCAACTTGAATACAATGCTGGCGAAAGACGTTGTTGCAAGCCGTCTAGAAGTGGGAATTTCATTTACAGAATTCTCATACCAAATCCTACAATCAATGGACTTCTTACATTTATTCAAGACAGAAGACGTGCAAGTTCAAATCGGTGGTGCAGACCAATGGGGGAACATCACTTCAGGGCTTGAGTTAATCCGTAAAGTAGAAGGCGCAGAGTCTCGTGCGTACGGTTTAACAATTCCATTGATGTTAAAATCAGACGGTACAAAATTCGGGAAATCAGCTGGTGGTGCTGTATGGCTTGACCCTGAAAAGACAACTCCATACGAATTCTACCAATTCTGGTTAAACCAAGATGACCGCGACGTGATTAAATACATCAAGTACTTCACATTCCTAGACCGCGAAGAAATCGAAGCGCTCGAAGAAAAAGTGGCGACAGAACCACATAAACGTGAGGCACAAATCCGCCTTGCAGAAGAAGTGACTCGCTTCGTTCACGGCGAAAAAGCCCTAGAAGACGCGAAGAAAATTACAAACGCGCTCTTCACAGGAAACGTACAACAATTAACAGCTGACGAAATCGAACAAGGCTTCAAGAACATGCCAACCTTCGAAAGTTCAAAAGAAAGCCAAACTTAGCAACTTGGCTTGTTGATCTTGGCATCGAACCATCAAGAAGACAATCACGCGAAGACATTCAAAACGGCGCGATTTCAATCAACGGTGAAAAAGTAACTGACCTCGAATTCGAATGGACGAAAGAACAATCCTTCGAAGAACGCTTCGTCATCGTCCGCCGCGGTAAGAAAAAATACTTCTTAGTAGTGTTGAAATAATATGGATGATTCTTTTGAACTGCGGATTTAGTATCAGCATGTACGTTGCACTGCGCAAGCCTTACGGGTCGTGAGCCTAAAAAGCTCAAAAAAAATGGACGTCACAGATGTGAGTCCATTTTCTTTTAGTGGTTTCAAATCCTTCGCACTGTGAAGGATTTCGCTGCAAACAGCTGATCTCAGGCATAAGCAACATCACGAGTGATGAAGCTTATGCCAAAAGTACATGCTATCATGCGTATAACTCTTTAAGCTTCTCTTATTTTATGCGCCCACGTTACTGTGATGATAAAATCCACAGTATTCTCCAGAATCATCCTGTTGTGCATTTTATCCAAAACTACTAAGAAAATTTATTCTTTGTGAGCTGACGATAACGAGCAGTTCACAAAGTTTGAACTAAAAAAATGTTTTAAATAGATTTTCAAACCTGTTATAAACGCCTACATAATCATATTTCAAAAGCAAATGTAAAAAACACAATATGACATATACGTTATATTGCAAAATAACTTTTTGGTCAAAAACCCAAATTTGTTGGCTCCAAAACTCAAGATTTAGTGAGCGCATTTCAAATGCAAAAGTCAGAAATTTCCCATTTAAACCTGCACCCGCTCAATCCCTAGAAGCTCTGGCTGTGTTAACGCAGAATGTGCAGAGTTATTTTCAAGCGGAGAAAAAATAAGATTCCAAAGAGTAGGCGGATTTTATAATAACCGTAATGGGGGATAGGATTAAATGCGAAATAGCGGCTGTCAGAAATTTTTCTGTACGGCAGCTTTGAGGCTTTAAAGGTGAGAGACTTCGGCTTGAACCGGTCCCCCATTACAGTTATTATAAATAAATCCGCAAGGATTCTTTGGAATCAATCTATACTTTTTTCACGCTAAAAATCTTCAAAAATTCACATTTTAGCCTGTAATATTTCACAAAAAATAACCATTTATGTATCAAAAAGGTCAGTCGTTCGGGTTATGTTACAGCTTTATTACAAGGTATTATCAATTCGAAGAAAATCAACATCGGCCTAAAGTCCTATGGTATTATAGTACCAAGTTAAGTTTTATTAAAAGCCGTGACCGGCTACTTCGAATATATATTAGTGAGAAACATTGGAGGAAAATCACTTGAAGAAACGTTTATTAACAGTATTAGTAACAGGAACAGTATTATCATTAGGAGCTTTAGCGCCATCAGTTAACGCACAAGATTTCGATTCACAAATCGAAACAGTTAACTCATCAATCGCTAACATCAATGAGAAAAAATCAGCAGTTAATTCTACAATCGATACATTAGCGAAAGAATTATCTGATGTACAAACTAAAATTGATACAACTCAAGCTAAAAAAGCTGAAGTTCAAGAACAAATCGAAACATTAAAAGCTGAAATTGCTAAATTAGAAAAAGTAATCGCAGAACGTAACACACGTTTAGAAGAACAAGCTCGTTCAGTACAAACAAATGGTGCTCGTTCATACTTAGATTTCTTATTAAACGCTGAAAGCTTATCAGATGCGGTTAGCCGTATCGGTGTTGTAATGGACTTAATGGGTGCAAACCGCGAATTAATGCAACAACAAGCTGAAGACAAAAAACAAGTAGAATCTAAAGAAGAAGCTCAACAAGAAAAATTAGCTGAACAAGAAGCAGCTGAAAAAGAATTAGCTTCATTACAAACAGAATTAAACGATACTTTCTCTAAAAACAAAGTATTATTAGCGAACCTTTCACAAGAAGAAGTAGCTGAAATCGCAAAACGTGATGGATTAGTTGCTGAAAAAGAAGCTTTCCAAAAACGTTTAGCTGAAGAAAAAGCAAAAGCTGAAGCAGAAGCAGCTCGTATTGCTGAAGCATCTCGTCAAGCATTAGCAGCACAAGCTTCACAATCACAAACAACTGCTACACAAACTTCATATCAAGCTCCTGCACCTGCAGCAGCTAGCACAGCTTCAACAAGTACAGCTTCAACTTCAAGCTCTACTTCAACACCAGCAGCTCCAGCACAAACATCAAGCTACACTTACACAGCTGGCGGAGGTTTCCCAGCAGTTGACCCAAGTTTCCGTGCTTCACTTAACGGTGGATACTTCGGACAATGTACTTACTACGTATTTAACCGTATGGCACAAGTTGGTACACCAATCGGTCACAGCATGATGGGTAACGCGGCTGAATGGCCATCATACGCTCGTAGCTATGGATACTCAGTATCTCACTCACCATCAGCTGGTTCAGCAATCGTATTCCAACAAGGTTTAGCAGGTGCTGACCCAACTTACGGACACGTAGCTTTCGTAGAAGCAGTTAACGCAGATGGTTCATTATACATCTCTGAAATGAACGTACGTGGATTAAACGTAATCTCTTACCGTACAATCTCAGCAAGCGTTGCAGCTCAAGCAACATACATCCGTTTCTAATATGAAATGAAATGACCGTCTCCTGAAAAGGAGGCGGTTTTTGTTTGCCCTTTTTTATCGTAGTGATCTTATACAAGCAGATTTGACATCGGGTACTATATTTTCTATGATAAAGACAAGTCAAATTTAAAGGAGTATTCTAATGAAGAAAATTTTGAAATTAACAATGGTGTTGTTAGGAGCGTTATTTGTTTTAGTCGGTTGTAGCTCAGAAACTAAAAGTGAATTTGTTTTTGATCTTAGTGATATAAAACAAAAAATAACCTATGTATACGATAAAGAAAAAGATTCAGTTTCATCTGTAACATTTAATCTCATCTACGATATTTCAAAAAGTAAAGAAATCGAAGAGAAAGCACGTAGTACCCAAAAACTAATAGTAGACGACGCGAATGGCGTTGAAGGGGTTAAAGTCACTCAATCTGATAGCGCAAAAGAACTAAAGATAACAATTGAAGTGGATCTTAAGAAGTTTAACTATGAGGATGGAAAGGCAGGTGCTAAAGCGCCAGCTCTATATAGTAGCGTTCATACAGCGGTAATAAAGAAAAATGATATTTACAGCTTTGAAGAATCTAAAAAGAGTATTTTAAAAGAAGGATTTAAAGAAGTGAAATAATCGATATGAACTTGGATTGCAGTAAATGTAATCCAAGTTTTTTTATATAAATGTTGAATGTGGACTTCAACAGAATTTGACAAACCATAGTTCATTTTCTATGATAAAAACAAGTCAGATTTAAGGAGTATTTGAATGAAGAAAATCTTGAAACTATCCATTCTATTATTGGGGACGTTATTTGTTTTACTAGGATGTAGCCAAGAAACAAAAAGTGAATTTGTTTTACAAAAGACTGCTAGTAAGACGATATTATCTTATGTATACGATAAAGAGAAAGATTCGGTTTCCAAACTAACGATGAATATTATTTACGATATCACAAAAGATGAACAATACACAGAAGTCGTGCGTAGTCAGCGAGATGGGCTTGTTTCAGAGATGGAAGGTATCGAAGGCGTTACATATACTAAAAAGGACGATAATAACTACATTACGCTAACGATTGAAGTCGACGTTAATAAATTTAAGTTCGATGATGCGGCAAGTCGAAAAAAAGCCCTAACGCTCTATGATACCGTTAATGCAGTATTGAAAAGAAAGGATAATATGGTTAGCTACCAATTATCTAAAGAGGCTATTTTAGAATACGAGTTTAAAGAAGTGAAATAAAGGGAGTGCTGTCATGAAGAAAATATTGAAGTTATCGATTGTACTATTAGGAGCATTATTTGTATTACTAGGATGCCGTTCAGAAAGTAAAGCATCATTTGTTTTGCAAACAGAAAATTCGAAGGTCACTTATACATATGTATATGACAAAGAGAATGACACAGTTTTATCTCTAACAACCGATATCGTAGTACGTTTATCAAGTGTTCCCGGAATATGCAACAGCAGCACGTCAAAGAAGAGATGAAATCGTGAATCAAATGAAAGCTACAGAGGGCGTAAAAGTTACTTCTGTAGATAGTGAAAAAGAAATAGCATTCACTGTTGAAATAGACATGAAGAAGTTCAAATTGGATGACTCAGAAAGTCGTGCAAAAGCGCCAAGTTTATATGAAACAATGGATGTTGCACTGATTAAGAAAGATGGCAAAGTAAGTTTTTCAGCATCTAAAGAAAACATTGAACGCCTTGGATTTGTTGAGCAAAAAGAAGAAAAGAAATAATTTTATCAATCAAATAGCAGGACTTGGATGATGATAAACGTCATCCAAGTTTTTTTATTGGAGAAACAGCATAAAAACAGCTTTTTGAGGCAGAGAGATTGCCTAAGTGGCGGCGAGGTGCTACAATACAAACATAAATAACATTTTCGGGGCAAGGTGAAATTCCTGACCGGTGGTATAGTCCACGAGCCGATTGGCATGATCTGGTGCGATTCCAGAACCGATAGTATAGTCTAGATGTGAGAAAATGGCACTATTTCAACAAGTCTATTTAACGAGCAGTATTGAAAGGTCCATTTCAATGCTGCTTTTTTCTTTGAAACTGAGAAACAGTGCAATTTCCTTCGCCCTATGAAGGAGGATGTACCATGAGTACAAATGTAAGAAAGTCGAACAGAACATCGGCTAAAAAAATTGTTCTAGTAGGAGTTTGGTGCGATTAGTACAGTGTTAATGCTATTGTCATTCAACGTACCGTTTATCCCAACATTCGTGAAGCTCGACTTCTCGGATTTACCAGTGTTACTGGGTGGATATCTTCTTGGACCATTGCACGGAAGCTTGATTGCGCTCATCAAAGTGTTGCTAAACTTCTTCTATAATGGATCAATGACCTTTGGAATCGGAGAGACAGTGAACTTAATCGGTAGTTTAAGCTTTATGTTACCAGCAGTGCTTTACTATCAACGCCGCCGTAATTTTAAATCAGCGGTGATTAGCTTAGTTATCGGTACGATTTCAGCGACAGCGGTGTTACTGGCAGCAAACTATTTCGTGATGTTCCCACTTTACGCAACAGCGATGAACTTCCCAATGGAAAAAATCGTGGCTGCAGCACATGCATTAAACCCATTTGTAACAGACTTAGGGTCATTAATGGCATTTGCATTGCTTCCGTTTAATATCGTGAAGTTTGGCCTAAATAGCGTACTTGCGATGTTAATGTACAAGCGTTTAGCACAAACCTTAAAATTAGAACATTAATCTAGAGTCGGGCTTCGTGCCCGGCTTTTTGTTTAGAGGAAAATTTCTTCTATATAATAGTAGGAAACTGCTTAAAAATTTCCAGAAACTCTTTATTTCCAATAGCAATCTACGAAAAAATGAGGTAGGATAGATAAGAATGAGGTGAACCAATGAAAGGAAAAACATGGACCAAGTTGCAACTATTCATCGTTGCACTCAGCGCCGTTCTCATGGGAATGAGCGGTTATTTAACCATTACACAAGGAACATTCTTTGGACTAGCGGCACCGACCGTTTCCATTCTATCCATCTTCTTTAGCAGCCTTCTACTTTGGCTCTTTGTCGCAACAGACTGGCCGAGTGTTCTCTGCTATGTGATGTTAGGCATCGGGATGCTTCCAGGCGTCAACTACGGACAGATTTTTAATTTGTCGTTTGGGAATACAACCTTTGTCTTCCTATTATTTACATTCTTAATGACATATGCCCTCGAGCAAACGCCTGCACTTAGACGTTTCGTCGCACGTGCACTCGGCAGCTCCTTTGCAGGGAAGTCTCCATGGCATTTTATCGGGGCTTTTTATGCCAGCGTTCTTGCCATCAGCCTCTTTATTTCGCCGACGATTCTCTTTATGATCGTCTTCCCGATTTACGAGGAAATCATGGCCGTTCTCGGTTTGAAAAAAGGCGATAGACAGGCTTCGGTGCTCCTTATCGTACTTTTTGCAACAGTAGCAATCGGTACAGCGATGACACCAATCAACCACGTCTTCTCTGTGACGGCTATGGCGCTTTACAAGAATGCGACAGGGATCGCGATTTCCAACGCGCAATATATGATGATCGGAATTCCCGCCGGACTCGTGCTCTTTATTGCGATGTGGGCTGTTCTTAGAACCGTTTGGAGAGTGGATTTATCAAACGTGGAAATGAAACCACTCGAATCGCTTGAAGCACTTCCTGCCAAATCAAAGCGCGAAACTGCAACAGTGCTGATTTTCATGGGAGTCGTTTTATTATGGGTACTTCCAGAACTCGTAGGAGGATTCTTACCGGACGTTGCGGCCTTCCTAAAAACAGCAGGGATGGCATTCCCACCGATGATTGGAGTTATCCTGATGGCGATTCTGTCATTTGATAGGAAACCACTCTTATCGATTCAAGAAGGGCTACAAAAGGGCGTGTACTGGCCAAGTATGTTCTTGGTAGGAGCGACTCTAAGCATGGGAACTCTTGTCACAAAACCGGAATTAGGAGTCATCGGACTTCTTGAAAGTTCACTCGTGCCTGTATTTGCGACATTAGCTCCAATTCTTGTCGTAATCATCTTCGTCCTTTGGGCAGGATTACAAACGAATGTCTCTTCAAACTTAGTAACTGTATCGGTCGTCACAACCGTATTAACGACTGTCTATGCGACAGGCTCTGTGGATGTACAAGCTGGAACCATTGCCTGCTTGATTGGATTCATGGCGAGTCTTGCCTTCATGACACCACCAAGCATGCCGTATGTAGCGATTTCGGTCGGCTCTGGTTGGACGAATGCAAAAGATACCTTTGTATACGGAGGAGGCCTATTCTTACTCAGTGCCGCTAGTGCGATTATTGTAGGTTACCCATTAGGCGTCTTCTTTGGAATTTAAATGAGGAGGAAATCTCTTGTTAGAAAAACAACGCGCAGAAATTGATGCCATCGACCGCGAGATTGTAGCGCTCTTTGAACGCCGCATGCAAGTCGTTGTCGATGTCGCTCGTATTAAAAAAGAAAATGGCATTGCGATTTTAGATGCGAATCGCGAAAAAGAAGTGATTGCCAAAGTGCAGTCGTACTTGAAAGATGCCACTTTAAAAGAAGAGTTGGCAGAAGCGTACGAGACTTTGATGAAAGTCTCAAAGGACTATCAGAAAAAAAGAATGAATCATTAATAGAACAAATCTCTTAGATATCTCTGGATTACTGTAAATCCTTGTGAGAAGGTAATCCTATCTAAGAGATTTTTTGTATTGTGATTATATTAAAAGGCAATCCTGTTCTTTCAAGAAAAAGGTGTAATTGAAAAGAGAAGAGTGCTAGAATAACATTAGTTGAATGTATTGATGTAAAGGAGTGGAGGGAAATGGAGAATTCCTTAGAAATCATTTTACAAAGGACCAAATGGTTTAGACAAGCTCGATTTGGGATGTTTATTCATTTTGGTCTTTATGCGATTCCTGGAAGGGGAGAATGGATTCGCAGTAATGAAAAAATGACAATTGAAGACTATCAACCCTATTTTGACGCATTTAATCCAAGTGAATTCGATGCCAAAGTATGGGCAAAGGCTGCTAAAGAAGCGGGAATGAAGTATGTCGTATTGACGGCTAAACATCACGACGGATTTTGTTTATTTGATTCCGAGTATACAGATTATAAAATTACCAATACACCCTTTGGAAGGGATTTGGTTCGGGAATTTGTAGAGGCAGTAAGGGCTGAAGGGCTTCGAGTCGGACTATATTTTAGTCTGCTGGACTGGTATCATCCAGATTATCCGAAGTACTCAGATCGACATCATCCTATGAGAGGAAATATCGCTTATAAGGATGAACAAATCGATTTTGATCGCTATTTGGACTTCATGCACCACCAAGTGGAAGAAATTGTCACCAAATACGGAAAGCTCGACATCCTTTGGTTTGATTTTTCATATGCAGAGATGTTTGGTGAGAAATGGAAGGCGAGTGAACTAATTGATCTTGTTCGAAAGCATCAACCAGACGTTGTCGTTGATAACCGATTAGAGACTTCGGGGGAAGGGTTTGGAAGTATTGCAACAGAAGAGATTCATTCTTATTCTGGAGACTTTGTTAGTCCTGAACAAATTGTGCCACATGAAGGGATTCGGAATTATAAGGGAGAGTTATTACCTTGGGAATTGTGTCTTACGATGAATAATCACTGGGCGTATAATCCTTCTGACAAACAGTTTAAAAAAGTTCTAAAGTTCTTATTCGAAAAATTGGTCGAATGTGTCAGTAAGGGTGGAAACATGATTTTTAAATGTGGGACCAAATGCAAAGGGAAGCTTTCCTCAAGAGAGTATCGATATTTTGCGTGAAATAGGATGCTGGATGAAGAGCAATGGAGAATCTATCTATCGAAGGAGAATTAGTGAATCTGCCAAAAGCCGGAATGGGGTTATTATACAAAGAATGGGAAAAATTTTTGTATGCTCATGTGTTTGAACAACCTATTGGTCCGATTGCGTTTAACAGGGATCGATAAAGAGCAGATTGAACGAATGAGTTTTGTCCATGATGGTAGCGAAGTAAGAATTTCTAACAGTTGGACTACTTTAGCTTTTCAAGACATTTGTTTTGCACAATATGGAGAAATTGGGGCTTACACCTATCCATTGCCAGATGAGGTGGACAGTGTTATCAAAATCGAATTAAAAGAAGAAATCTGATGGTATAATGAATGAGCAAAGGAGGGGTTACATGTTTCGAACACTTATCTTTTCAAAGGCGAGTGGAGAGCGTATCAAAAGCGCATTTTTAGAAAAAGAGCGATTCGATTATGGCGGATGGCCATATTCATTTGGTGGCGGCTCCAGGTTCTGGGAAAAACGACGCTAGGAATTGAATTTATCCGTCGTAAATAGTAAGCCGGCGCTTATTTTTAGTGCCGACTGTAACCATTCGTCAGCAGTGGGTGGACCGTATTCGTGAAGCGTTTTTGGATGATGCGAGTCTAGCCGATGAAATGATTTCGCAAAATCTGAAACAGCCAAAGACAATCACCGTTGCGACGTATCAAGCGTTGCACAGTGCCATCAATCGTCTAGAAGGCGACGCGGAAGTCGAGGATACGGACGATGTCGTCGAAAACGAGCACTTTGATTTTAAAGACGTGGATATCATTGCACTCTTCAAGAATGCGTCTCTTGGAACATTATGCCTCGATGAGTGTCATCACTTGCGAAATGAATGGTGGAAGAGTCTAGAAACCTTCCGTAAATCCTTTGCGGATATAAATGTGATTTCGCTAACGGCAACACCGCCATATGAAGGAGAACCTGCACTTTGGGAGCGTTATGTGGCCATGTGTGGGGAAATTGATGAAGAAATTACCGTCCCAGAACTCGTTAAAGAGGGCAGTTTGTGTCCGCACCAGGACTATGTGTATTTCTCTTTCCCAACGAAGGAAGAAGAGAAACAACTCGATCAGTTTTCTACGCAGAAGAGAGCGTTCTTGAAAAATCTATCCTCTGATTCGATGTTTTGCGAGGCGGTGAGAACTAGCCGTGCACTCGATGGAACCATCTCGGAAGATGAACTCTTAAATGAGCCGAAGTATCTCTCGGCAACACTGATTTTCCTACGACATAAAGGCATCGAGTTTCCGAAACATTTCCAACAATTACTTGGGGCGAGCCTCCTTCCGACGTTTGATTTGGCGTGGTTTGAAATCCTCTTACAAGGAATGTTATTTGACGTGCCGCATTGGTATGATTTATCCGAAGAAGACAGTAAAGAATTGAAGCATGAGTTGAAATCGCTCGGATTAATTGACCGTAAACAAGTGCAGCTGCTTCGCAATAAACAACTCGACCAGCTATTAAATCAATCACTAGGAAAATTAAACGCCGTCCGAGAAATCTTTAAGGCTGAATATGAAACCTTAGGCAACGACTTGAGACAGTTGATTCTAACCGACTTCATTCGAAAAGATTTTGAGGTGCACTTAGGAAATCCAGAAGTCCAATATAGCCAACTGGGCGTATTACCGTACTTTGAAGTTCTACGTAGAGAGCTTGTGGAGCACCAATTAGACGTTCCTGTGGCGGTTTTGACAGGAAGTCTCGTGATTATCCCGACAGGTGTAAATCGCGTTTAGAGGCTATTTTTGGCCCCGATAAGATTACCTTCCAACAAGTGGGACAGCTCGATGAGAAGGATTATGTAAAGGTCCGTTTAGTAGGCTCGCAACATGACTTAGTCAGCGCTGTGACTCAGCTTTTCCAAGAAGGGCAAATCCATGTCGTAATTGGGACAAAATCTCTCCTCGGCGAAGGTTGGGATGCGCCATGCGTGAACTCATTGATTCTCGCTAGCTTTGTCGGAAGTTTCATGCTCAGCAATCAGATGCGAGGTCGCGCGATTCGCATTTGGCCGGAAAATCCAGATAAGACAAGTAGCGTTTGGCATCTTGTGTCGATTAATCTTGCGGAGAAAAAACTCTTCAAGAAGAAAGAAGACGAAGAGGAGTTACCAATCGGAATCGATAGTCCGGATATGGAATTGTTGCAGCGCCGCATGAAGCAGTTCTTAGGACTACACTATAATGAAAATACAATTGAATCAGGCGTAGATCGCCTAGACCTTGGAACGATCAAGTTTACGAAGAAGGATTTAACAAAACTCAACCAAGAAACCATCGAACGCTCGCGTAACCGCGAAGAGTTAAGGGAACGCTGGAATGAATCCCTTCCGCTTTTAGAAGACATGGAAGTTTCTAATGAGGTGGCAGTGGACAAGACGTTCTTGCCAACCGTTCTGCTAACAGATGCACGGAAAATTTTAACCTATGCGCAAGCAATCGCACTGACGGAACTAATCATCTATATCATCCTCGATTTAGCGAACGGACCGTCCCAACTCTTATATCCAGTGGGAATTCTATCGATGATCGTGTTAAATATCATCTGGTTGAGATATTTTCTATACAAGAGTCCGTATAAACGCCTCGAACTCTTTGCCGAAGCCGTCCGAAAAGCCTTACTAGCGTCCGGACACTTGCAGACGCAGAACTGTAAGGCCAGAGTCGTTCGCGGTGATAAGAATTCGATTCACACCGCCACTTATCTAAAGGGTGGAACCTTGCGCGAAAAAGAAATTTTTGCACAGGCGCTATCGGAATTCTTCGCTCCAATCGAGAACCAGCGCTATATTCTAAGAGCCACGACTTGGGTCAATGACCAAACGAAGTATTTCGCCGTTCCAAGTATGTTCGATAAGCGAAAAGAAGATGTCATCGTCTTTGTTGCCAACATTGAAAAATACATCGGCTCATATGAAATCATCTACACTCGTAACGTAGAAGGCCGTCATATTCTCCTAGATGCACGTTTGAACGCATTAGGAAATAAACAAGAGCGCACCTTCTCGAAGAAGAAAGTGACATCTAAATTAAAATAACTCATAAAGAATCTAGACAGGAAACTGACTAGATTCTTTCTGTTTTTACGGTAAAATCCTTGCATTCTATTTCAAACTATTGTAAGATATCTGAGTACGAAATTTTAATATTTGCTGGAGGGGTAGCGAAGTGGCTAAACGCGGCGGACTGTAAATCCGCTCCTTCGGGTTCGGCAGTTCGAATCTGCCCCCCTCCACCATTGGGGTATAGCCAAGCGGTAAGGCAACGGACTTTGACTCCGTCATTCGTTGGTTCGAATCCAGCTACCCCAGTCCTACAGGCACCGATTCCGGTGCCTTTTTTGTTGCCCAAAAACCGTCCCTTAAAAGCACCCACCTTGTCCATCCCGTCCCGCCGCCTGAAACATTTCGTAATTTCCTTATTCACTCATTTTGTGATGTGCGCTAAAGGAAAATCTTTAAAAAAGCTGTGATTAAGAAGTAATCTATGGAGTCTCAAAAGAACTCCTAATGGATTTCATCACTTGTTTCTTTTTGCCTACTTGAAATCATTCGTAATTTTCTTGTTGACTGAATGTTAATAGAGCAGTTGAAAAAGATGTCTCGAATGATTTGTAAAGTTCTATAGTAGCAGTAATAGGGAATAGCATTCAAAGTGAATTACGACCTCTTGAAAATTGATTTTCTAGAGGTCGTTTGAATCTTGAAAGAGCTTGAGACTTCGGCTCAAGCCGGTGCCCTATTACAGCTACTATTAGAAACTTTTCAATCGAAGGGACATCTTTTTCTTTTTTAGCACATCAATCATCCAAAATCAGTCAAAAAGTAAGAAAAATTACGAAATGTTTCAAAAAGGGACTAAAAATTTCCTAACAATAGGAAATAATTTTAGGTATAATGGAATCAAATAAATTGTTATACGTAAATGAAGGTTTTTTTATTAACTGAAAAAAATCAATTAATCACTGTAAAGTTACTGAAGATTGCTGTTTTTTAAATAAAACGATCGGAGGAATTGCAATGAATAAAATTTTTTTATTTTGTAGTACGGGTATATCAGCGAGTCTAGTGGCGAGTAAAATGAAGGTTGTGGCAGAGAAACATAATTTGCCAATAGAAATAAAAGCATTTACAGATTGTAAAAATCGATATGATTTATGACCAGTATCATCCAGATGTACTATTGTTAGGACCACAAATAAATTTCAAATTCAGTGTAATTTATGCAAAATACAATCCAATAGGTATCCCTGTTGAAGTAATCAATCTGGAAGATTATCAAAAAGTAGATGCGGAGCGTATCTTGAAGCGTGCCATTCAATTGTTGAAATCAAAAAATATACAGAATCACACAACTAAACGTCATGGATGAACAGGTATTTATTGAAATCGGTAACGGTATCTTATACGGGGATTATAAATCATTCCGAATATCATTGCGTATGGCCCAAGTTTCCCAGGGCAAAGAGATATTGCGCATTTGCCAAATGAATGGATCGGTATCAAAGACTTAGAAACAGATACGATTATTTATGGATTAGCGCTACTCGCATTGTCGCGCATGAAAGAGGGGACGGTATGACAGTAGAAGTATGTGCTGGAAGCATCGCAGACTGCCAGATTGCAGAGCGTGCTGGTGCTGACCGCATTGAATTGAATAGCGCACTGTTCTTAGGAGGATTAACGCCAAGCATCGGTACCTTGCAAAAAGTGCTCGAGTCTGGAGTGAGCCTTCCGATTGTGTGCATGGTTCGTCCTCGTGGCGCAGGCTTTTGTTACACGAAGGAAGAGTTTGAAAGCATGCTAATGGATGCGAAACTCTTATTAGAAGCGGGTGCGAAAGGATTAGCGTTTGGATTTCTGTTAGAAAATCGGACGATTGACTGGAACCGTACGAAGCAGATGATTGAGTTGTGTCAGAAATATCATGCCGAGAGTGTGTTCCATAAGGCGTTTGACCTTGTGCCGGATGTGAATAGTGCTATCGAGGGCTTAATCAAACTTGGATGCACGCGCATTTTAACAGGGGGACAACAGGCGCACATTGAAAAAGGAATCCCGCTCTTAAAAGACTTGCAAGCTCGCTACGGAAGTCAGATTGAACTGCTTTGTGGCGGCGGTGTCACGAAGGAAAATGTGCAACACTTAATGCAGGAGACGGGGATTACGCAAATTCATGGAACGTTTAAGACGTGGAAGACGGATCCGACGACTGCAGGCGAGGGGCTGAGCTATGCCTATCATGAAAATGGAGATTACGAACAGACGGATGAAGCGTTGTTGAAAGAAGTAGTGGCGCTTGTTCGTGGACAGGAGGAAACGAAATGAGTAAACGATTGTTAAATTGTGTGGCCAGTGATTTCAGAAAAATGACAGGAAAAGAATTGAAAAAGGCGATTGAAGCCGCAGAAGGAAGAACGGTGTGCTGTGAAACGGTATGCTCACGTCCAACGATGCTGAATGAATTATCTAACGCAGAAATCGCAAAGGCGTTCGGTGGAGATATGGTGCTCTTGAACGGGTTTGACTGTATTGATCCACTGATTTACGGTGCTGAAGAAAGTGAAAACCCAGTCCAACGTGCGAAAGAACTGAGTGGGCTGCCAATTGGGGCGAACTTGGAGCCAGTGGATATGAATGCAGAAATGCTAGAAACACGAATTGAAATCTCACCAGGTCGTACATGTACGGTGGAAACAGTGAACGTGCGGAAGAATTGGGCCTTGATTTTATCTGCTTAACGGGAAATCCAGGGACAGGGGTAACGAATGAAACGATTGAGGCGTCTCTTGCCATGGTGAAACAACACTATTCAGGGCTTGTGATTGCTGGGAAGATGCACGGGGCAGGCTCGAAGGAACCTGTGATGAACGTGGACATCGCGAAACGCTTCATTAAAGCAGGGGCTGATGTGATTCTGGTTCCAGCAGTTGGAACGGTGCCAGGGTTTACCGACGCAGAACTTGTGGAAATTGTGAAAGTGGCACATGCCAATGATGCACTTGTGCTTTCTGCGATTGGAACAAGCCAAGAAGGTTCTTCAAGAGAAGTCATCGAACAAATTGCTATCCGTAATAAAGTGGCTGGTGTGGATATTCAACATATCGGGGACGCAGGATACGGCGGTTTAGCGACAGTGGAAAATATTTACGCATTGTCAGTTGCGATTCGAGGGGTTCGTCATACAGTAGCTCGTATGGCTCGCTCAGCGATTAGATAAGAAGGAAAAAAAGAACAGCACACTAGCTGAAGGCTGGTGTGCTGGTTTTTTGTTTAAGAGCTAAACGCAGTGGGGTAGGTTGGAGTTGTAAAAAATATTTATTGCAATGTCTTATATTACATATAATATTATGCAAGTGGCAATGCCCACATCCAAATCCTTCGCACTGTGAAGGATTTTGCAGAACGTTTCACGTTCCTTCCGGCGTTCCGGTCCAACGTTCCATTTCTGAGCGCTCGGTCTCGTATCCTATGTGTTTTGCAAATCTTCCACTTCCGCAACAGAATAGTCTTTCTTTTCGAGGTTGTCGATGATTTGTTGTAGGGTGTCTTTTGTTACGCCTGCTGGCAATGTAACCAAGATACGACGTAAGCTTTTATCTTTCTCAGTATCGATAGTCATTACGTTGGCGATAGAAGCGTACTTGTTGATTACTTTAGAGATATTCGCAAGGGCGCCTTTTTCACCACCAGAGATAATCGTTAATACATAAGAGCCGTTTTTCACGTTCCATGATTCTTGAAGCATGCCCAGTAAGCTGCTGTGTGTCAAGATTCCGTAGAAACGTTGTTGTTTATCTAATACGGCAATGTAAGGTAATTCTTTAATCGTGAAGAACACTTTGAAGAAAGAGCTATCCACGCTGATGAATTTAGTCGAGTTTAATTAAATGAGTAACTGGAAGACTCATATCTCCACCGTTTGCTTTGTGGCGATAGATATGCATTTTATAAATATTTCCTCTAAAGAACGTTTCCGTTTCATCTAATACAGGAACACAGCGGTACCCTGATTCTTCTAAAATCGTAATCGCTTCTTCTAACGTGCATGATTCTTTAACGACCGTTAGACTCTTTTTTGGAACTACAAGAGATTTTAATAACATACTCATTCCTCCTTGAGATTGGTTTCACTACAATAGTACCACTTTTTAGGCAAATTGTAACTAGAAAAGTTAGGAAATGATGAGAAAACGAAAAGAATCTATCTGAAAAATGCATTAGAAAGGGCTTTAAACATTAAAGAACCATTACAAAACAGGGGAAAATCTTGATTTTTCAAAAAAAACTGATATGATATCTCTATACCATTCATAGAATAGGTAAAATCTATAGTTAAAAGGGGTTAACAAAATTATGACAGCTGATTCAGATGGGAGTTCGCTGGGAGTCCAGATCTTAATCATTGTATTATTAACTGCATTAAATGCATTTTTCTCTGCAGCAGAGATTGCGTTTGTGTCTATCAACCAAGGAAAAATGGCACAGAAAGCGCAAGAAGGAGATAAGAGAGCCATTAAGGTAATGCGCTTATTAGAGAATTCAGATGAGTTTCTCGCAACAATTCAAGTAGCCATTACATTCGCAGGGTTCTTCTCAAGTGCGTCTGCCGCTACAAGTTTCTCTTCACGAATCCAACCATTATTAGGAAACATTCCTGGAGCTGAAACATTATCACTTGTGATTGTGACAGTCGTTCTAGCATACCTTACTTTAGTATTTGGGGAATTATATCCAAAACAAGTGGCGTTGCAAGTAGCAGAACAAATTGCATTATATACTGCAGGACCAATTTTGTTTGTCAAAAAGATTGCAAAACCATTCGTATGGATTTTGACGTTCTCAACAGGATTATTAAAACGAATGACACCAATCGAATTTTCGAGGGTAGAAGAAAAATTAACACGAAGCGAGATGAAGTCTTTACTTGCCAACAGCCGTAACGACGGAGCGATTGATATTTCCGAGTTCGCGATGATGCAAGGGGTACTTTCTCTAGATACAAAACTAGCACGTGAAGTGATGGTGCCACGTACGGATACATTAATGATTGACGTGGATGACGATATTTCAGAGAACCTAGAGACAATCTTGAACTGTTCATATTCTCGTCTTCCTCTTTACGAAGAAGATAAGGATAAAGTAATCGGAGTTATTCACGTAAAAGATGTTTTCCGTGCTGCAAGAGAGCAAGGATTCGACAATATTGACTTACGTGCCTTAGCGCATGAGCCAGTATTCGTTCCATCAACGATTTTCGTAGATGATTTATTAGTAGAATTTAGAAAAACTCGTCAACACTTAGCGGTATTAAAAGATGAATACGGCGGGGTTGAAGGGATTGTTACATTAGAAGACTTGATTGAAGAAATCGTCGGAGATATCGAAGACGAGTACGACGAAGAAGAAAAAGAAGTCGTAGAAATTGACGAAAACAATTCGGTGATTGATGCTGGAATGTCGCTTGACAGGTTCAATCAAATTTATCAAACGTCATTAGAGTCTGATGAGGTGGACACAATGGCGGGTGCGATTATTGAAAAACTTGGCTACTTCCCAGATGATGATGAGGTAGTGAAGGTGAGATTCGAAGGGTATCTGTTACAACCGACGGAGATCGAGAATGATCGTATTCGTAAAATCCATGTCACAAAGCTTTCTGAGGAAGAACTCGAGCATCTTCGTGCTGAAGAAGGCGAAACAGACGAAATCATTGAAGATAATGATTAATCAAAGGAGGGGGCAACCCCTCCTTTTTTGTGTGCAAAAAAATAATAGACTATTTTTATGAGCATACAAAAAAGAGGGGTGCCTCTTTTGTATGTTTATAAAAATGAGTCTTCTTTCTGAAGAGAAAGATGCTCGGGACTTTGGGGAGTTTTGTGCATGGTTTTATGAGGATATTTAAACCGATAGAAAGAAATGATATACTTTCAGTGAGGAGGTGGGGTTATTGAAAATTATTTTAAAAGAGGACATTGAGCTGTATCGTTATTTGATTGCTAAGGCGACATTTTTACAAACGCATAAAGAGTACCGTTTGGTGGAATCTTTCTTAGATAGTAATTGTTTTTTAGTAGCCAACCGCAAAACAAAAGAGAAAGTGTTTGTCTCACTGTTTAAACAACCGACGAAAGAACCGACTGACTTAGAGTATAAAAAGGTTGTGTATATTCAAAATGCGAATACGAAGATTCCGGAAGGGTTTGACGTAGAAAGGGCGGATAAAGAGTTCAATGACCAACTCGCCAAGAATATCCGACTGGGATTTCTAGCACCAGATCAGTTAGTCGAGCAGTTTCAAGGGGTATTTAAAGAAGATGTTGAGACGTATTTTAAGAAGGCAGAAGCATCGATTCGAGAAGAGCGACAAGTTTTTGTGAAGTACTATGCCAAGGAAACGATTGAGAAGAATCCGTATCAAGTGGTGGAAGGAAATGTGTCGTTTAGTCATCCGAAGCATTTCAATGACCCGTTTGACTGTAATTGCTACTACGCGGATGGTCATTCGATGATGGATTTCTTCCGAGTGTTTTGCTTTACGCATGCTGCGGATAATATTTTAATGTGGTCTTATTACGCCAATAGCCACGCAGGGTATGCGCTTGAGTATTCGTATGCGAGTCTGTTGGACAAAATTCATTCTTTACAGGTAGACGGACTTTGTGTATACGGCCCGGTGGAATATATTGATAAACGTCCGAACACAAGAAGCAATAGCAATCAATTCTCGTATTCGAATCTGAATTTCTATATTAAAGCGACCTTTGCAAAATTCAAAGAGTGGCAACACGAGAGAGAATACCGTTTCGTGTGCATTTTGGATGAAAACACAGAAGACGCCCGAGAAGTTCTGGGAGATTGGGTGGTCATTCCACAAGTGGATGTCGTGCAAGGCTACGCTGGATGTAACAATGCAAAAATCAAAGTAAAGGCGCAGTACCCCGTCCGAAAATTAGAAAAAGATATATTGAATTATCAACTAAAATAAGTAAGCGTCATTTGAAAATTATCAAAAAGGAGTACGACAATGAAAAAAACAAAAAGATTATTAGGGATGCTTCTAGCGTTGGTGTGTGTAGTTATTTTTGCTGCATGTGGAAACCTTGGAGCAGAAGAAGTCGCACAGTATGATTTAACATCCCAGGGAATAAAGGTACTGTCTAATAAAGGGAACGTCTATTATATTGGTAGAGGCGTTCAAATGGAGAATTACGATAAATTTACCGAATCTCTAACGAAATATATTGAAAATGTGAAACAAGTAGTATCTTCAGAAGTTTGGATTGATAATAATAACGATTTGTATATCGGAGAAGGTGGCGAACCGAAAAAAATCGGTAGCAATATCGTTATGGCATCCGGAACTCAAATGGGACTCTTAGCAGTTGATAAGGATGGGAACTTGTATGCTTATGGGATAAAACCATATAATGGATTCGACAAAGATTTCAAAGAATTAACGAAAATTGAAGATGTTAAAGATGTCGTCAAAGTATCATCGATGGGAGATTCAGCTTGGAGATTCTTTACGTTAACGAAGGACGGAACTGTTTATTTTAAGCAGTATGACGGGGAATTTACAAAGATAATGGATAATGTGAAAGATATTCAAGGTAGCTATTTTATTGATAAACAGGATGTTGTATATCTTTGGAATACTAAGGGTATCGTTAAGATGGCTCCAAAGCTACAAATCAATTTGCAAAAAGATATAGCAAATACCGTGCTTCTTGAGAATAATACGATCTCGTATTATGCAGGGACCGGAGTAAAGTTTGATAAGGATGATCCGAAGATAGAGCAGCTCTATAATCATTATCCTAAAGATATCAAACAGGTGCTGTTCGTTAATTATCCAGGAGACGCGAAAGAAGACAGGGTTATCAATCTAAAATTAGTATATGTAAATACAAAAAATGAAATTGTTCTGTACGGAGTGCACAATGTTTATGACGCAGAAGGAACAGTGGATGTCAATACAAAAGTGTCAAGGAGTTTAGACGACGTGTCTAAGATTTGGGAATTTATTCGAAATCCGGAAAAGAATTAATAAGCGTTCCTTATGAACTCTGCTATAAAGATATCCGTAAAGATTTTACGTCATCATTTATAAAGAAACAGACTTAAAACCATTCTTTTACAAGAGTGATTTTAAGTCTGTTATTATTTTTGTAGCATTTTGAAGGGATTTAACTTCTCGAAGAGTGGAATTAATAGGATCCAGAAGACTACATTTCCGATAGCGTGATACGTATCGAATAGAACGCCGTTTAAGTAGTAAATCCAGAAGTTTAGACCGGGCATGCTGAATACCCAGAAAATCGAGATGATAAAGCCGTATAAATAGCCCATCAGTCCTGCAAAGACTGGGAAAAGAATCCAAGACAAGCGCGGGAATTGTTGTCTTTTTCGCCACAGTGGACGAAGAAGTAACGCACACACGCAGACGAGGGCAAAACTTACCATCTGGTAGAGTGTCCACGGCCCCATGCTTACTAGAAGGTTGGAAATCAAAATGGAGATGCTACTGATAGCAACGCCGTACAAAAGTCCAAGTTCTAGCGTAATCCAAATGACCACAACGGTAATCGGTTGAACATTTGGAAGTGAGAGAAGTCCAAGTCTTCCAATCACGCAAAAGGCTGATAGTAGGGCGATAAGGGTAATTTTTTTAGTTGAATTGACCATAGGACTATTGAAGTTTATTGAGTTTCCAGTCGATGACGTCGCCTGCTTTTAGGATGACTTCTTTTGCACCGACAGGGCTCATCGTACCGTTCACGTCGAATAACCAGTATTTGTTTTCGGCTGGGACTTGTTCCACACCGTTAATAGAAGAGATAAAGCCGTCTTTCTCAACGATTTTTAGTTGTGCTTTCATCACGTCTAGAAGATTGTCGCCTTCTTTGAAAGTGAGGGTGAACGGGCTCCCTTCGATGGCTTGACCGTCTTTTGTAACATTTAGAGTAACACTAGTGGTTTGGGCAGCAGTAGTCGTTTCAACACTTGTCGTCGTTGAGTTCGTATTTGCAGGTGTTTGTCCACATGCGGTTAAGAATATAGCTGCTGTTAAAATTCCAAAAATTTTCTTCATGAGAATCTCCTTTAGGCTGTTTTAATCAGCCCTCATTCTAACAATCTTCAGAAAACTTGTAAAGTAATTTTTGACAAAAAAGATAGAAAAGACTTTGCATTTGTGATAAAAATGGTATACTAAAGTGTAATTAATTTTTAGGAGGAATGTTATGGAACACACGAGTGAGTTCAATACAAAACTTGAAAAAGCATGTCAAAAAAAGGAGGCGCTTTTTGACGAGAGTAAAATGCGTTATGCACTGCGTTCAATGTTTGCAGGAGCATTTTTAACGATGAGTACAGCCGCAGGAGCTCATGCAGCACAAATTATTGCTGGATTAAACCCTGCGCTAAGTAGATTTACTTTTGCATTTATCTTCACTTGGGGATTAGTTTATGTTGTATTTTTAAATGGCGAGTTAGCTACTTCAAATATGATGTTCTTAACAGCGGGAGCTTATCAAAAGCATATTAAATGGTCTAAAGCAATTGCTATTTTATTCTATTGTACTCTATTTAATTTAGTTGGGGCCATGTTTATAGGAGCGTTATTCGCAAATAGTTCAGCATTTAACGGAATCAATGCAAATGAATTCATAGCAAAAGTTGCTGAATTGAAATTGTCTCGTTCAAACGAACTAATTTTTATTAGAAGGTATTTTTAGCAAATGTCTTTGTTAACGTAGCAATTCTTTCGTTTATTTTAATCAAGAGTGAAGAAGCTAAATTATGGATTGTTATTTCTGCAATTTTTATGTTCGTTTACCTAGTAAATGAACACGTAGTGGCGAATTTTGCATCGTTCTCTATCGTGAAATTCTCACCCGTTGGAAACTCAATCGATGCCTTGAATTGGCTAAATATTATTCGTCATTGGTCAGTATCATTTGTTGGGAACTGGATTGGTGGAGGAATCTTAATCAGGGTTAGCTTATGCATTCTTAAACCGTACAAAAAAACTTCATATGTTGATTAATCAAAAAAATGAATATTGTAAAGGAAAAAGAACCGCCATAGAGAAAAATGGCGGTTCTTTTTTGGTGTATTTATCTTTTTAGGTTGGATGTCTCACATCCGGAGTTGAACTCGAAAAGGCAGAAACGACGTCCACTTCGACAAATATCCGCACAACTGCAAGCAGTCCCTTGCGTTATTTGTCTCCAGTGATTCGTTTCTAAGCGCCTTTTCTCGTATCCTTGTTAGAACGGTCTCTTGCTTTTGTTTTCGTATCCTAATAGGATGTCTGGGAATTCTTGGCTTACTGCGTAGAAGAATGGTTGTAGTAAGTCATCTGTTTCGTCCCCAACGTTCTTAATGAGTAGAGAAGTTTTCTTTCTACGGTATGATTTATCGTTCGTTAGAAGGATTAATTGAGAAGTACGGCTAACCGTCATTCCGTAAGATTTTTGAGTGTAAATGTAGTGGTAAATTCGCTCAGCTTTTGTTAAGTCGTATACTTGGAAATTCTTGTATGTCGCAAGTAGGTGGTGTTTGTATAAAACGATTCCTAATTGATTATCAACATAAGTAGCATCTTCTAATACAGAATCCATAGAGTAGTTTAATTCTGGATAAGCACTGTATAATTCGTTATACGCTTTGTCTTCCCCTTTACGTGTTGCAAAAGCACTGTAGAAGAATACAAGAGCAATAATTCCAGCAATACCAGCAACGATATACGCGAATTGACGGTCTTTGTCAAATTCGTAAACAGATACGTAATATTCTGTTTCTGCTAGTTTTGAAATGTTTTCGTTCTCGCTAATGGTTGCTTTAAATTCAGAAGTGTAGTTACGGACAGCACCGTCTGCACCTGATTTACGCATTTTAGCTGCTACGATGACAGGGTTTGCTACAAGATCATCGGTTGATTTTAATTTTTCAATTAATTTATCGCCCTCTTTAACTTCGAGACTTGCATATCCAAAGTCATCGTTATCTGTTTTAGTGAACTCGATTAAGTATAATTTTGTACCTCCATCGATAGTAGCGATAGGATTTTCTGCGTAGCCTGTAATTTTAACAGCAGTAACAGCTTCGTCTTTCATTGGGACTTCACCGAAGATGTTCCCTTTATTGTATAAATTGTCGGCTGTTTGGTAGAACTGGAAGAATCCTAGCGCTCCAAGAGCAACGATGATGGAAAGAACTCCAGCGATAATGAGGCCGACAAAGCCTTTAGTATTGCGTTTTTCAGTCATGATTATTCTCCTTTAATATGGGTTGTATGATAGATATAATATACCACAAACAATTTTGAACTGCAAAATAAATTTTTCACTTTAATGGAGAGAATTTATTGGATTTGCGTATAAAAAACCGACCCGCATTGCGAGTCGGTTTGGTGGTTTTAGCTTCTGTCTTTCTGCCTAGTCGAGCTCGGGCTCACATCCTTGTGAAGTCGAGCTCGCCATCGCAGAAATGGCGTGCGTTTCCCGAAACGTCCGCAGAACGTTTCACGTTCCTTCCGGCGTTCCGGTCCAACGTTCCATTTCTGAGCGCGATGTCTCACATCCTAGAATGGTCTATTATTTTCATATCCTACTGCTACGTTAGGGAATTCTTCGCCACAGTTTGGAAGAATGGTTGTAAGAAGTCATCGGTTTCTTCCCCAATATTATGAATGGCAATCTTCGTTTTCTTACCACGGTATGATTTGTCATCTGATAAGAAGATAAGGAATGAATCAATGTTTGTTGTCACTCCATATTTCTTGTGTGTTACTTGATAGTGGTAAACGCGATTTGCTTTTGTGATGTCGTATACTTCTAATCCGCTCCAAGTAGTGAAGAAGTGGTTCTTGTAGATGTATACAAACATTTCATCGTCGACATAAGTTGCATGTGTTTTTAATAAATCCAAGTTGTCACGTAATTCTGGGTAAGCAGCGTAAATTTCATCGTAAGCCGCACTAACTTTTCTACGTTTCCAGAAGGCTAAACCAACAAATACAAGACCTGCGAGTGTAAGACCAGCAGCGATGATTAATTGAGTTTTTTGAGTAGATGATTTGTCAGAGATAGATAAGTAGTCTCTATATTCAATCTCTTGTCCAACTAAATTATAGCTCTTGAAACCATTGAGCATAAGGTCGTCGTAGTTTCGAATAGCTCCTTTGTTTCTAGAAGAGTCCACAAGGGTAACGGCCATTATCTCAGGATTATCTGGTAAAGTACTATTCTTTGCGACTAATTTGAGCAGTCTCTTTATCGAGTTCAAGACCTACATAAGCGTATTTTTTTTGGCCGTTTGCCTCTTTACCTTCATCTTCATACTCAATAATGTATACGTATGAATTTCCATTATCCACGGTAATTACAGGGTTAGCTGTAATTTGTGTGATTTTGACAGCCAGTTGATCGCCATCCTTTGCAGAATAGTGAGTAAAGAATTTATTGTCCTTTACCAATGTGTCAACGTCTACTTTCTTGAGAGCGAAGAAAGCAAGGACAGCAGCTACAATTAATAAAATTACTCCGAAATAAAAACGGATATTAAAACCGTGGTTACGATTTTCTGTCATAAAATAAAAACTCCTTTGCAATAATATTATTTAAATTAACAGTACTCTAGATAATGATTTTTTGCAAGTTGATTCTTAATGAAAATGAAATAAAAAAGGACTCGCACTGCGAGTCCTTTATAGTGCTGTTATTTTGTTGAGGTGAGCGATGTCTCACATCTTGTGAAGTTGAGCTCGCCATCGCATCCTAGTGTAGTTGAGTTCGCAGAAATCACTTGCGCTTGTGATGACTCTTCATAATTATACGCATCTACTTCGGCGCAGTGGTTTATTGACATTCTTTTCATCACTCGTGATTCAAGAATGTCTAATAAACTTTTGCGGGCGAAAGACTACGAAGCAAAAAAAGACTCGCACTGCGAGTCTTCTTTTAGCTTCTGTCTTTCTGCCTAGAACGGTCTATTATTTTTCATACCCCACAGCAGTGTCAGGGAATTCTTGGGCAACTGCACGGAAGAATGGTTGTAAGAAGTCATCTGTTTCTTCACCGACATTCTTAATTTCAATTTTCTTCTTCTTACCTTTGTATGATCTGTCGTCTGACAAGAAGATTAGGAATGATTCAATGTTCGTTGTGATTCCGTATCTCTTGTGTGATAACTGATAGTGGTAAACGCGTTTTGCTTTTGTGATGTCGTATACTTCTAATCCGCTCCAAGTAGTGAAGAAGTGGTTTTTGTAGATGTATACATATGTTTCGTCATCCGCATAAGTAGCGTTTGTACGTAGTAAATCTAAGTTGCCACGTAATTCTGGGTAAGCAGCGTACATTTCGTCGTAAGCCGCACCAACTTTTTTACGTTTCAAGAACGCTAAACCGATAAATACAAGCCCTGCGAGTGTAAGACCTGCCGCAACCATTAATCCACCTTTTTTTGCAGAGCTAGCTTCTGTTTGAGAGAAGTAGAATTGTGTATCTGCACCAGCTTGTAGAAGGTTATAGTTTTTGAACGCTTGAGTAATTAAGTCGCTGTAGTTTTGAATCGCATGTTTATTACGGTATGAATAAATGATTGTACCGTAAACATATTCTGGATTGTCTTGCATTGTATCAGCTTTTGCGACTAATTTTGCAGCATCTTCTTTTGTTAATTCAAGACCAATATAACCAGGTTCTTTTCCTTTTGAAGTACCTGCTTTTTCATATTCAACAATGTAGATATAGGTTTTTCCTTTATCTACTTCGATGACGGGTTCTTTTGAGATATCAGTAATTTTTAGAGCTGATTCTTTATCGTCATTGCTTGAACTGAAGGGAAGAGCTTTTCCGTCTTCATAGATTTTTTTAGCGTCTGGTTTTTGGAAGTTGAAAAATCCGACGACGCAAGCGGCAATAATTAAAATAAGTCCGAAGTAAAAACGAATTCTAAAGCCGTGATTACGATTTTCTGTCATATGATATAAACCTCTTTTCGATAATATAGATATAATACATCTATAATACTCTAGAAAATAGCATTTTGCAAGTGACTTTATTCGAATGCTGAAATTATCATATATGATAATTTCGTGTTGAAAAAAATAAGGAATCCTGTTGGACTCCTTATCTCTTACTTTCTTTTTTAGCCTCAATCTCAATAGCTGGGAAATCTTGACGCAATTTGTCAAAGAATGGCTGTAGATGTGCATCGGTCTCTTCGCCGATATTTTTAATTTGAACTTTCGTACTTCGAACCACGGCGTCTGGATCACTTGTTGCGAACACAAGGTACGACTTCATGAAGCTGCCGCCTTCTTCAGGGTAAAATGTTTTTTCAAAGTGATGTACGCTCTTCGTTTTGTTTAAATCATAAATCTCTAAGCCTTTTACAGTAGAACAGAAGAAGTTTTTATAGATGTACACTCCTAAGGTATCATCGATATAATCGGATTTATTTAATAATGTGGATAAACGTTTGCCTTTCAACTCTGGATGACTCGCCACTAACGCTTCGGTGTTCTTATATCCTGCAAATAGACTGTTGTAGTACGTCGCAAATTTATGATATTTTTCCGCTAAATACACGAGGGCTAGCCCTGGGATGAAGAGGATAAGGGAGAGGATAAGGAAGAGTTTTTGTGTTTCCTTTCCTGGTTTAATCGATACATAGTTTTGATAACGACGTGAAATTGGGAACTTGATGTATTTTTTCATCGCATCTTGGGTACGATAGCTATAATCCATCACTTTCTTATCGTGTAATTCTGGCTCAACAAAGGTACCCGCAACTTTTTCAGGATGATCTCTTAAGGTATTTTTCTTATCGATTAATTGTTTGGCGGTCTCTTCATCTAATTCTAGCCCGATGTATTGTGTCGTTTCGTTTCCATGAGAATCTTTTTCTAAATAAGAGACGATATAAAGCGACCATTTTCCAAAGTCCGAGTTTTGGACGGAGTGCTTGTCGATACCAGTGACCTTTAAGATAGAATCTTCATTTTTAGTGATGTCCTTTAGGTTAAAATATTTATTTTGTAGTTGTAATAATGGAACGTTCAGTCTTGTTAATGCGAAAACAAGGCAAAGCATAGCCGCCACGATTAAGGCTACCCCGGGATAAAAACGTTTATTATAACCACGAACACGATTCTTGTGCATATGAAAAACTCCTTTTTCTTGTTAGTTCTATGGTAATGGAGATGAGAGAGAAAGGCAAGGGGGGAGTTGGGTCCTCGAGGTAAGAATCGAAACTTAAAAAATGTATATGGCAATGTCTTATGGGATTTATACTTTTATGCAAATTGTAATGCCCACACCCAAATCCTTCGCACTGTGAAGGATTTTGCAGAACGTTTCACGTTCCTTCCGGCGTTCGAGTCCAACGTTCCATTTCTGAGCGCGATGTCTCGCATCCTTGTATATCCTAGCATTCGAACTCGAAAAAGCAGAAACGACGTCCACTTCCCGTAGTATCCGCACGACTTGTTCCAAGTCCCTTGCGTTACTCCGGTCCAGTGATTCGTTTCTGACCGCTTTTCTCGTATCATGTAGTTGAACTCGGGCTCACAGGACTAACGTCCACTTCCCGTAGTATCCGCACGACTCGTTCCGAGTCCCTTGCGTTACTCCGGTCCAGTGGTTCAGTCCTGAGCGTTCGCCCTCGTATCCTAAGCATTAAATTTTGGTGGTTTGGTTATCCATGCTATGATGGACCTATCGCAAAGGCGATGGATTATACCAGTAAAGGAGAATTGTTATGAAAAAATCAACCAAATTATTAATGACAACACTACTTGTTTCTTTAGGTTTGGCTGCATGTGGTGGCAATTCAACATCGACATCAAGTAATCAACAAAGTTTAACGATTACAACATTTGGAGAATTAGCAACATTAGATAGCGCGGACTACGATGATGTTCCGAGCTCAGATATGTTAGGGCAAATTTTCGAGGGATTATACCGTGTCGCTAAAGACAATAAAGTTGAATTAGGAATGGCAGCAGAGGAGCCAACTGTGAGTGCGGACGGCCTTGTATATACGTTTAAATTACGTGATGCAAAATGGTCTGACGGAACTCCTGTAACAGCGGGCGACTTCGTTTATACTTACCGTAAATTAGTAGACCCTAAAGAAGGTCACGTAGCGCAATCAGCTGATGTGTTCAAAAACGCGAAGAAAATTCGTTCAGGGGAATTATCTACAGAAGAATTAGGGGTTAAAGCGATTGATGATAAAACATTAGAAATCACGCTTGAAAATCCTGCACCATATTTACCAAAATTATTAACAGGGTCACGTTTCTTACCACAATCTGAAAAAGTGGCGAAAGAAAAAGGCGAAGGATACGGTTCTTCAGCAGATTCAATCGTGACAAACGGACCGTTCAAATTAGAAGGATGGACAGGTTCTGAACTTTCTTGGAAACTTGTGAAGAACGACGGCTACTGGGATGCAGCAAACGTTCAATTACAAAACGTCACTGTGAACGTATCAAAAGAAGTAGCGACTTCTGTTCAATTATTTGACGGAAAACAAGTCCAATACACAACAATCAGCGAACAATTCGTGGATCAATACAAAAGCGCAACCAACGTACCACGCGATTCCAAAAGCAACAATGGGATACATGAGTTTCAACGTTGAACGTAAAGATTACAGGAAACAAACACTTCCGTCGTGCGATTGCAATGGCATACGATAAAGCGGCTCTTGTAAACAACGTATTAAAAGACGGCTCAATCGTTTCAAACGGTCTTGTTCCAAAAAGGGATTTGCTGAAAAATCCCAGAAACTGGGTAAAGATTACGTGGAAGACCGTGGCGACTTACTCAGCTACAATGTAGAAGAAGCGCAAAAAGAATTAGCTCTTGCGAAACAAGAATTAGGCATGGACACGATTGAAGTGACATTATTAACGTCAGATGCAGGTAGTGCGAAAGTGGTCGGCGAATATTTACAAGCGCAAATCCAAAAGAACTTACCAGGCGTGACATTGAACATTAAATCAGTGCCATTGAAAAACCGTCTTGAATTACAACGTGCAGATGATTTCGACTTCTTCTTCGGAACATGGGCACCTGACTATCAAGACCCAGTAAACTTCTTAGAACAATACGTAACAGGTGGCGGAATCAACTTCGCGAACTACTCTAGCGAAGCCTACGATAAAGCCGTTGCTGAAGTGAAAACAACATACGCAACGAAGCCAGCAGAACGTTACAAACAAATGATTGCAGCAGAAAAAATCGTGATGGATGATGCGATTGTCGCTCCAATCTACCAAGCAAGCCAAAGCTACTTACTTGCTGAAAACGTAGACGGATTCGAAGTACTTCCATTCGGACGTACCATCAACCTTCGTCAAGCCTCTGTAAAATAATCATAGAAGCAAAAATAAGAGACTCGAAATTTCGAGTCTCTTTTCGTTTTGAAAAAAGCAAAATGTAACATATAAGTTACATTTTATAAAATCTCTCTTTGAACGATTTTGTCCAGAGAGTTATTTTTTATAAGGCTTTTGTCATATGGTAATACGGATGACCACTCAAGACGCGTTCACTTTCAGGCGTGTAGCCGAGTTTTTCGTATAATTTGTAGGCCTTCGTATTGTCCTTCTCGCAGTTGAGGGCGATTTTTGTAGCCCCTTGTTGGCGCGCTAAGTTTTCTACTTCGACCAATAATTTACGGCCGATTCCATGGCGACGATATTCGGGATAGACCGCTAAAATATCGATGTACCATTCACCGGGCATCGTCTCCTTATCCTCGTAGAGCGGAATTTGATGCGGGGTATTGTAATCCTCGTACAATCGGTGGAACGGGTCGTCAATCGCATCTTCTAAATGTCCGTGATAGCCAAAGATGGCGCCGGCGACTTTTCCTTCATGAATATAGACGAGCGTGTTCTTCAGTCCGTAGCGAAACTGGTCATCGAGCATGGCTTCTTCTAGCATCGCGTAGAGCATTTCCGGGCTCGTATGTTCCAGAATCGGCAGTTCCATATCTTGCATAATCAGTTCGATCAGCGGGATGATTTGTCGTCTCTCATCGCGCTTAGGTTGTCTAATCATTTCTGAACTCCTTGGAATTGTTCCCGATAATCCGTTGGCGAAATCCCTGTACTCTTACGGAATTGTTTTGAGAAATACGTTGGAGTCGTGAAACCCAACAATATCCGCCACCTGTGAAATCGAGTAATTGGTTGTTCGTAGTAAGATTTTACTCTCTTTAATACGAATGTCAATGAGATATTCCATCGGAGACATGCCGATTTCTTTCTTAAAGCTGTGAGAAATATAGAATCGGCTTAAGTGCGTCATCGAAGCGAGGTCTTCTAGTTGGATACTTTCGTGATAGTACGTTTCTAAGTAGTGTTTGATAAACGAAATATCCTTTGTCGCCTTGCTTTGTTTACCGACTTCAAGGTCGAAGTGTTGGTGACGCAAGATTTTAGATTAATAAGATTTCTAATAAATTGTGGCACACTAATTCGTAGCTCATCGATTGGGAAGTGGCCTCTTGTACCATCGCATTCAAATAACGCAAGATGTCTTTTTGCTCATCTCGCAAGTTGAAGAATGAAAATGGATGTCCACCTTCTGAGACAGGCGTTAAGTTTGAGAAGGAGAGCCCATTAATTCCTAACACAATATATTCCAGCGGTTCATCTGGAGAAGATAATTCTGTATGTTCTACTTGCGGATTGATAATGACAAAGTCGTTTGGTTTTACAGGAAAACGTTGGCCTTGAATATTAAACTCGCCTTTTCCATCTACAACGTAAAATAATTCCGTAAAAGGATGTGTATGGAGCGTGCTATGCCAGTCGCTGTCATATTTAGATTTTGTGATAGATTCCAATTGAAACGATAAGTTCTTAATATCGGATTCCATCATTAAATAACGTTCATTGCTCATTGTCTAACCTTTCTATTTGTAAAGAGAGTTAAGAATATTATACACGTTTAGCGAAAACGGTATCAATCTTAAACATTATATAAATTTTAAGTGAAATATTTAATAAAAGTTATGAAAAAATATTGGAAGCAAGTTTTCATTCAGGTGTGGACGGTTTAAACGAAGAAAAATCATGTTTGCTTGACGCAACAAGAAAGGACAGGTATTCTAACCAAGAGTAAGAAAGGAGATTCATGGAAAGTAGGAACTAAATTTTCTAGAACCTAAAAATCAGAGTAGACTTTATTGCGTTAAGTGCCCGGCGGATGGAATGTTGCCACTGGGACGAAAATGGAAACATTGCGGTAATTTAGTCGCATTCGCTGCATTTAAACAACACTAGAAATAGAAGTAGTTAAATGGAGCAACTCTTTACAAGTAAAGGAGATGCTAATATGGAAAATACAAAGAAATACAATCGAAAAAGAACACTGGATATTACAGTGATGGCGATGGTCGTAGCCATTCGTCTTGTGATGGAAATGTTGCCGACAATTAAATTCGGCCTCTACGTACAAATCGGCTTTCGGGTTTATCGGAGCAGCCATCGCAGGGGTGATGCTGGGACCATGGCGTGCAGCACTTGTGGGAATCCTAGTCGATATCCTCGGAAACTTCTTCCGCGGAGAGAGTGGACAATTCTTCATCGGATACACCTTCACAGCCCTTGTCGGAGGACTCATCTACGGATACTTCTTATATAAGAGACCACTCAGATGGGAACAAATCTTTATGACAGTATTGCTCGTCACCATCTTCTGTAACCTCGGACTGAATTCAATCTGGGTGTATATGATGACGCAAAAAGCCTTCGCCGCCTTTATGCCACTGCGAATTCTGAAAAATATAATCTCGCTCCCATTGAATACCGCCATCCTCACCGTGCTCTTTTCAAACAAAACCATGAAAATTTTAATAGAGAAATATAGGGTGTGAGGCTTCGCGCTCAGAAATGGAACGTTGGACCCGAACGACGCAAAGGACTCGGAACGAGTCGTGCGTACGTTTGGGGAAACGCACGCCATTTCTGCGAAGCCGAACCCGACTACACAGGATATGAGGGCGAACGCTCAGGACTGAACCACTGGACCAGAATAACGCAAGGGACTGCTTGCAGTCGTGCGGATATTTCGGGAAGCAAAACTTCACAGTGCGAAGTTTTGCAGTCCTGTGAGCCCGAATTCAACTCCACAGGGTGTGAGGCTCTTGCTAGCACCGCCCTCCCATTTAGGAGTAGAATAGAACCAAAGAGCAACTATATAAACTAGTTTAAGCGAAGGGAGGCACAACCATGCCATTTATTCATGTTGAAATGATCGAAGGAAGAAGCCGTGAACAAAAAGAAGCCCTTGTCAAAGAAGTGACAGAAGTGGTTTCTAAACACACAGGTGCTCCAACAGAACACATTCATATCATTATTCAAGAAATTAAAGCCGAAAACCTTGGCCAAAACGGCAAATTAAGAGGTTAATCAACTTCATTTAGAAAAAATACAAGACAGCTCAAAAGTTAGAATGCTTTTGAGCTTTTTTATTAGGAAAACTATCGAATGAATGAACAGCAAATGATATAATTTAGCTAACAATAGTTAAGAGCTCATAAAGTGAGGATTAAGGATGAATTTTAAGAAATTAATATACGCATGTATAATGGGAGGAATTCTCTTTCTGTCATTTGGATGCAATCCAAGAAATAGTCGTGCCTATTTAGAAAGCGTATTGGGACAGAAATGAGCCGCGTGTATCCAACAAATAGATTAGAGGACTTGTTCGAGCAATTTCCGGATGGGTTTAAGATAAAACAATCTTTTAAAGATGGAGCTTATATCATACATGTTGAATTAGTAGCTACAAGTAAAGGTGATCCTATTATTGGCACTATTTCAAAGGTTGAAAACAAAAGTAGAGAAAAAATCTTTGAAGCAAACTTTCAATATCAAGATGGAAAGTATCAATTTGCAAATGAAACAGATGCAGCATATTGGCCGTACCGAGGCTTCTTATTTGAGAAATTGACCTTAAATCGGGAGATTTTATCAAAGCTAGATTTACAAGAAAAGTCCTACAATATGATGAATGGTGATTTTGAACTACGTTATAAAGTAACAAATGAAATCATTAATTCCTTTTTAGAGTTAGGGGACTCGGATTCGCTGAGTGTATCGTTAGGCGGAAGTAATAGTAATCGTGGGTATTATTATTCGATTATGGTTAAAAATGACGACGGGCTTCTTTTTCATAGAAACAGTCTCAGATTAAAAAGGAAAAAAATAATGTGTATAAAGGAGTCGCGGGATGAAAAAAAGTACTCAAGTTGTTTGCTATATTATTAGGAATAGGAATCATCGCAGGATGTATGAATACACCATCAAAAAGAACGAATGAACGAGGAGTTAAAGAAACCAGAAGTGGTTGCAGTAATAGAAAAAACAATAAAAAAATATTGAGAAAAAAATATTTCAGGTGAGAATAACAAAAATTATAAATTATGAAATTGATTATGAAAAAGACTCATCAGAATGCTGGTGGGGAATCGAGGTTGAAGTTTTTTTTATTAATGGGAATAGAGATTTTAGAATAGACTTACTAGTTAATAAGAGCCAAAATATATATAGAGTTGGAACTTCTGTAGTGTCGAAAGAGCTAGCTAATTTCTTGGAGCAGTAAAATGAATAATAGTATATACACAGATAAACAATTGGTTGATTTAGCGAATAAAGAATATGACCCAGACAACAAGGTGGGAGGCAGAGTCTTTATAGATCGCGGGCAAACCTTTATTGGTCATATCTCAGAAGTGAATCACAAGGCTTGGGGAGAATTTACAATTAGAAAATTAGGAGGCGATTAAAATGAGTTTAACTAAAATAACATGGGAAGAATTTGATACCTTTGATAAGATTGAGTCACCGAAGGGATATGATTTTCGAACACATAGAGGGAAATATTACACTTTTGGAGAGTTTGGAATAGCTTCGGTTCGTCGTGTCTTTGAAATTAATCCTTCTGATTTTAATGAATATTTATTAGGTAAGAGGACGGCACGTGAAATTGACTTTAAAGCGCAGAATGATTGCTGGCCACCGACGGAAGAGGAAAAGAAAGCTAGTGAGAAACGATTCATAGAAGAGAGTCCTACATCTTTAATTGATTTACCTGAAACTAGAGATTTATTTACTAAAGAAGAACTTGAAAAAAATTAATTCCGATTGCTGAGCAAATGTGGATTGACTGGAGAGGGAAACTTCCAAAGGGGTATGTATCTCCACTAGAAAAAGGAGAATAGTTCAAGGTGAAGCAATTCTGTCTTCAATAAATTAAGAATCAATTAAATAGATTACACCCAAACTCAAGCTGGCAGAATCGCTGTTGGCTTGAGTTTTTTTATTCAAAAAATTTTTTAAACTTTCTTGTTGACATTTGTAGATTAATGGTGTAAACTAATAATGTAAATTACAAATGTAAACGAAAGCGGTGAAAGTAATGAGCAAACAAAAAGAGTACATTATTGAAGGAATGAGTTGTGCTTCATGTGCCATGACGATTGAGAATGCCGTCAGCAAAATGCCTGGCGTTGATAAAGCCAGCGTTAACTTGGCGACTGAGATTATGACCGTTGAAGCAAACGATAGCGTTACCCCTGAAGCTATCGCCAAAGTGGTCGATGGCGTGGGATACGGCGCTCGTCCTCGTGGTAAATCAGTGGAAGAAGAACTCGAAGAAAAGAACGAAAAGAAAGAAGCGCACTTAAGAGAAATGAAGCGAAACCTAACTATTTCAGCGATTTTCGCCGTGCCACTTCTCTTTATCGCAATGGCGGATATGGTTGGAATTCCAATGCCAGCCTTTCTAAGCCCAATGCAAAGTCCAGTTAGCTATGCGTTGATTCAATTAGCGCTCTCTCTCCCAATTGTCTGGCTTGGACGTCTTTTCTTCGTGGATGGATTTAAAGCCTTATCCAAAGGACATCCGAACATGGACAGCTTAGTCGCACTTGGAACAAGCGCTGCGTTCCTTTATAGCCTTTACGGAACATACCACGTATTAGAAGGCCATGCGCATTTTGCGATGAACCTTTACTACGAATCAGCCGGCGTTATTTTAACCTTAATCACACTTGGAAAATACTTCGAAGACGTGTCAAAAGGGAAAACATCCATGGCGATTCAAACGCTCGTAGGACTCGCTCCTAAAATGGCGACTGTTTTACGCGACGGACAAGAAGTAGAAGTTCCTGTAGAAGAAGTGCAAGTGGGCGACCTCATTCGTGTCAAACCGGGTGAAAAAGTTCCAGTCGATGGCGTCGTGACAGAAGGGAACTCAACCGTTGACGAATCGATGTTAACAGGGGAAAGTATTCCAGTATCGAAATCAGTTGGCGATGAAGTGATTGGGGCAAGTTTAAACAAGACAGGTTCTTTCATTCTAAAAGCAACAAAAATCGGGAAAGACACAGCCCTTTCTCAAATTATTCAGTTAGTCGAACAAGCACAAGGATCAAAAGCACCGATTGCCAAACTGGCCGACAAGGTTTCTGGAGTATTCGTTCCAATCGTAATCGTCTTGGCTCTTGTTTCTGGCCTTGCTTGGTATTTCCTTGGACAAGAATCATGGGTATTTGCCCTCACGATTACCATCTCAGTGCTCGTTATCGCCTGCCCATGTGCGTTAGGACTTGCGACACCAACTGCTATCATGGTTGGGACTGGTAAAGGGGCCGAAAACGGAATCCTTCTTAAGAGTGGGGAAGCGTTGGAAGAAGCCAACCACGTGAATATGGTTGTTTTCGACAAAACAGGTACGATTACAAACGGAACTCCTGTGGTCACAGATGTGGTCACTGCCGAAAATACCGATGCAGATGCCCTCATTCGCCTAGCTGCCAGCCTTGAAGTAGCGTCCGAACACCCTCTTGGCGAAGCGATTGTTGCCAAAGCCAAAGAACAAGGGGCTGCATTTGATGAAGTGACGAACTTCGAAGCTATCCCTGGTTTCGGGATTAAAGGCCACGTTGGTGAAACGCTCGTCTTCCTTGGTAATGAAAAATGGATGCGCGAAAATGGTCTTGCCAATGTTGAGATGAACGAAAAAGCGAATCGTTTTGCCGAACAAGGAAACACCGCTCTATATCGGATATAACGATGCCGTACAAGGCTTGATTGTTGTTGCGGATACCGTAAAAGAAAGTAGCGCGCGTGCCATCCAAACCCTACATGAAATGGGCATTCAAGTAGCTATGATGACAGGGGACCACGAACGAACTGCACAAGCGATTGCTGCTGAAGTGGGGATTGACCGCGTATTTAGTGAAGTTTTACCGCAAGATAAGGCGAATTATGTCTCAAAATTACAAGAAGAAGGCTATATTGTGGCGATGGTGGGGGATGGTATCAATGATGCCCCAGCTCTTGCACAAGCACAAGTCGGTATCGCAATCGGTACTGGAACAGACGTAGCCATCGAATCTGCAGACGCCGTCTTAATGAAGAGTGACTTGATGGATGTACCAGCGATGTTAAAACTTAGCCGTGCAACTATCCGTAATATTAAAGAAAATCTATTTTGGGCATTTGCCTACAACGTTATCGGAATTCCATTTGCGATGGGAGTTCTTCACCTCTTTGGCGGACCGCTCCTCAACCCAATGATTGCCGGAGCCGCAATGAGCTTCAGTTCCGTATCCGTTGTCCTCAACGCCCTAAGATTAAAACGCTGGAAAGCATAACTTTAAAGGAGAGATCTATTATGAAAAAAGAATACAATTTAGAAGGAATCACATGCGCAGGATGTGCCAACACAGTGAAAGAACGTTTCTCAAACGTCCCAGGCGTGACAAACGTTGAAGTCAGCTTAGAAAACAAAGTAGCTACAGTCGAAGGAGACGCAAGCGTCGACGCATTACAAGCATCCCTCGAAGGCACAAAATACAGTATTCAAAAGTAAAAAAGTTTAGACCGCTTGAACGATATACCGAACCATTCTGCTATAGATTTTTTACCACAGGTGCAGTAATATGAAGATAGAATAAAAGGAGGAATTTCTATGATTATTACTACAACGCAAATTGTCGAAGGGTATCAAATAGTTGAGTATAAATCGATTGTTTTTGGTGAAGTGGTAGCAGGTGTTGACGTTGTAAAAGATATCGCAGCAGGACTAAGAAATTTCTTTGGAGGCCGCTCAAGAGCTTATGAAGGAGAACTTTCAGAAGCCAGAGAAGAAGCTCTACAAGAAATGGAAGAAAGAGCTGCAAAATCGGAGCGAATGCTGTAGTAGGTGTAAAAATGGACTATGAGTATATGGATGGCATGATTATGGTTACCTGTAGCGGAACCGCAGTCGTTATTGAAGCACTATAAAAATTAAGAAAGCTAGGCAGATAGCCTAGCTTTCTTTTTTTGTTGTTCCTGTTTCATCTCATGGTTAGAAGAAGTAAATAAAGTAAAGCGTATCGAAAAAACACCTAGGATTTTTTTAGCATTTTCCACTTTGTCCTCTCTTTTTCCTGCTTTTCATGGTTAGTAGAAGTAAAAAAATAGAGCGTTGCGAACAACACCAATTGTGGTTTCAAAGAATCTTGCGGATTCTATAGTAATAGTGATGGGAATTTGCATTAAAACGAATTAGGGGACGTAGGAATAAAATTCCGTACGTCCCCTTTGAGGCTTTAAAGGCGAGAGACCTTAGACTCGAGCCGGTGCCTCATCACTATTACTATGAAGATATCCGCAAGGATTTAAAGAAACCACAGCGGTTATCAGGTGTTTAAAGAGCAACGCTCTTATTCATTCATTGTTTTGTTTATTTTACTTCAACACGATCTAACCATGGAGTTGCAGTTTCATCTAAAACAACATTAAGGTCCTCGATGTTCTTACGTCCTTGGTTTGCCAACCACGAACGACCAGCTTCTTCCCCTTCAGTCGCAAACACAGATACAGCATCTTTCCATGTTGCACGACCACATAACACACCATTGAAAGTAGAACCAGCTTCTTTAGCAAAGCGTAGCGTTTCTTGGAATAATTCAGCAGAAACACCAGCACTTAAGAAGATGAATGGTAGGTCAGTGATTTCAGATTGTTCTTTGAATAAACGTAACGCTTCTTCGCGAGTATACACAGGTTCAACACCTTCTTTAGTGAAGCCTTCTACGAAGTTCATGTTTACTGGAACTTCTACTTTTAATACGTCAACGTTGTAACGTGGGTCAGAGAAGACTTTCATTGCGTCGTTTACTTTATGAGGTTTCACTTTTGCGTATGCAGCTGATTTCACATCGTCGTCACTTGCTTCGTAAGAAACGATTTCTAAGAAGAATGGAATATCTTCTGCCACACATTCGCTACCAACACGTTCTACCCATGCATGTTTGATGTCGTTGATTGCTGGATCTTCGTCAATATCATAGTATAAAAGAACTTTAACAGCGTCAGCGCCTAATTCTTTAATACGTTTTGCAGACCAGATTGGAAGTAAGTCTGGTAAGCGGCCGATTTCTGTTGCATCGTAACCAGTTTTTTCGTAAGAGATTAAAAGTCCGCAGTCTTCGTGGCGTAATTTTGCAGCTGGAAGACCGTATTCAGGGTCTAAAAGGATTGAAGAAGAGAATTTTGTTAATTCTTCAGAGATTAATTCTTTGAAGCGGATGATACCTTCGTCACCTTTTACATTTGGATTTCCTGCAGCAATCATTTTTTTCAATGAACCACGTTGGTCAATCGCTAAAGCACCGATGACATGGTTTTTGTTTGAAAGTTTTACTAAGTGATCATATTTTCCTTTTGTTAATACTAATTTTGACATAATAACACTCCTTTAGTTGTTTTAATTTTTTAAGCTTCGAAATAAGGCTTACCGTCTAAGTAAGTCGCTTTGAGTTGTAAATCATCGTCTAATACGATGAAGTCCGCTGCGTACCCTGGGTCGATGCGTCCGCAAACGTCGTCGATACCGACTGATTTTGCAGGAACAAGGCTGGCCATTGTAAGAGCTTCGTGTGGAGTCGCAATGCCCCATTTCACAACGTTTTGAACCCCTTGGATGAGTTCCAAGATACTTCCAGCAAGGCTACCGCCGTCTTTCAAGCGAGCCGTACCGTCTTTTACGATTACAGGGAATTCTCCAAGCATCGATTCGCATTCGCCCATACCGCCCGCACGCATGCAGTCAGTAATAAGGGCTACATGGTCGTGACCGCAACATTTCATGACGATACTTGCGCTCACTGGATGAACGTGGTGACCGTCACAGATGAGTTCGTCGAATACGTTTGGCAATGTGAGTGCCGCACCGACAACACCTGGTTCGCGGTGATGTAAGCCGCGCATTCCGTTGTATGTGTGAACGAAGATGTTTGCACCGGCTTCAACGGCGTTTTTACAATCTTCGTAAGTGGCATCTGTATGTGCAAGAGCGACATAGATGTCTTTTGTTTTCGCGTGTTTGATGAAATCAACGGCCCCGTCACGTTCAGGCGCAATCGCGATTTTCTTCACCCAACCGCCAGCGCGTTCTTGCCATTCATCCAAGATTTCAGATTTAGGGTCGCCCATGTATTTAGGGTTTTGCGCGCCTTTATATTTTTCACAGAAGAATGGACCTTCTAGGAAAATCCCTCTGATTTTAGCACCGCCAAGCGTAGTTGCGTTATCGCCGACAGTTTGGCAGACATCCGCTAATAATTCGCGAGATGCGGTTAAGGTTGTTGGTAAGTAAGAAGTGACTCCGCATGAAGGAAGTCCTTCTGAAATGGTACGAAGTGCTTCTACGTCGTTATCCATGACGTCAGCGCCTTTGAATCCGTGAATATGTGTATCCACAAGACCTGGAGCAATTTGATAGTTTCCGTAGTCGATGATTGTTGCGCTGCTTTCTGGTTTTTCGGTTTGGAAGGCTCCGAAAGTTCCATTGTCTAGGATTGGTAAGTACCCTGGACCTTTCACTTTGTCTTCAAATAAAATGCTTTGGCATAAATATAAGTTGTCATAGGATCATCTCTTTTCAATAAAGTTATTTATGCTTCTAATGGGTGAATCGTTACTCCTTTAACGACACGGTTCACAGTCCCTGTTGGTGAAGGAGTGTCTGGTTTGTTTCCAACTTTGATCGAAGAAAGTAGAGAAACCGTTTGTCCAAATACCGCATATGGAAGTGCAAGGTAAGCATCTGGAACGAAACGATATTCTTTATCGAAGCTGAAAGATAGACCTTCAAAGTCGCTTTCTGCATCCACTCCAACCGCAAGAACAAGGCGTGCAATTTGGTCGCCGTGTAATTCGTTTAAGATGTCGATGTCGTATTGACGCGTATAGTCGTCGTTCGATACGAATACGAAGGCTAGAGAAGAGCCGTTTACGAATGATTTAGGACCGTGACGGAATCCCATTGAAGAATCGAACGCTGTTGCGATTTGTCCAGCAGTCAATTCAAGAATCTTCAATTGAACTTCGCGAGCAAGGCCGCTGAGTGAACCAGAACCTAAGTAAATCACACGGTTGTAGTCTAAGTTCACGTAATGTTGAATCACGTCTTCACGTTCTAGGACGCTTGCCCCCATTTGACGGATGGCTTTCACGAAGTCTTCTTTTTCTTCAAGTGAGTGAGCTTCGTCGAATACAAGAAGCGCTGTAAGCGTCATACATGTGAAGCTTCCTGTCATCGCAAAACCAGCGTCGTTCGAGCGGTCAGGCATCATTAAGAGTAAGTTGTTTGTGTCGTCTTTAGCAGCAATGGCTAATTTTCCTTCTGGCGCACAAGTAATCGTGATTTGATAGAAGTCGCGCACGATTTGTTGGCCAAGTTGCACACTGGCAAGACTTTCTGGTGAGTTCCCGCTACGTGCAAATGAAACAAGCACTGTAGGAATTTCTGCTTTGAAGTAGTCATGTGGATTACTTACAAGGTTTGTTGTTCCTACTGATTGGAAATCAAAACGGTCTTCATTTCCTGTACGTTTTAAGTAAGGAAGAATTGTATCTCCCACATATTGTGATGTACCCGCACCTGCGAAAATCACGCGAAGTTTTCCTTCTGGTAAATGGTCTAAGAAAGCAGTGATGCGTTCTAAGTTTGCTTTGTAGTAATCAAAAGCTTCTTTCCACAATTCTGGTTGTTGGCGAATTTCGCGCGTTGTAATTTCTGCAGATAAAGCTTCTAATTGACTAGTTGAAAATTGAAACATAATACCCTCCAAATATTTTTTTAGTTGTTTGTGCGATAGTGTCTTACTTTGTAGAAGAATTGGTCGCTTCTGGCAACACTGATCGTATATTCGATGATGCGATTTCAGGATTTAATGTGGTTCGCATAAACCGTAAACAAGCGCTGTGCGGATCCACATCCAAGACTTTCCGCTTCTTCCGGCGTGAGAATGCTCGCTGAGAATTCTTCGTCGGCGTAGTGGATTTGCTGATGAAAATCATTTGCAAACACTTCATATAAAGATTGGCCTTCTAACTGCGTCTTCGTTAAGGTTTTGAAGACGTCGTATGGTAAGAAAGTTGTTTCTTTCATGAGTGGAATGCCATCTGCATACCGAATGCGTTTCAGACGAAAGAGCTTGTCACCAGCTTCGATTCCAACGAGTGGAGCGATAAATTCATCGGCTTCGTAACAATCCAGCGAAGTAATTTTCGTGGAAGGGACTTTGCCGAGTTCCTTCATCTGTTCCGTGAAACTGTAGCCTTCCAGCAAGTTTTGGCGTTCTTTCCATTGCGTTGAAATGAACGTGCCTTTTCCATGACGCTTATAAATATATCCAAGCGTCTCCAATTCCTTCAACGCTGTTCGAACGGTGGTGCGACTGACATTATAGACTTTTGTAATTTCGCGCTCCGAAAGCATTTTTTCGTGTGCTTTTCCCTTGGTCTTAATGAAGTCGATCAACGCTAGACTCAGTGTTGAGTAGAGTGGAGAAGGTTTGGCTACCATATCGGTTCCTCCTTTCGTAAAAAACTCTTCTACAACTGGTCACTACCAGTTAATACCATTGTAAGTTTTTTTAGCGCTTTCGTCAATAGCGTTTTGCATAAAAAATAGAGGGGATTATGAGGGAGTTTTCAACCGAATTTCTCAAAAATTACTGTTAAGTGGATTTTGGGATTTTGCAAAAGAAGTTAAAGAATGCTAAAAATCGCTGAGTAGAGCCTCCTTTAAGTCAAAAATAATTTACATTAAAGGCGGATACTGATACGATAGAAAGGCAAAGAAAGGATGGCCGACATGGAAGAAAATAAGGTACAAAATTATAAGAGTTGTTTTGATATTATTGGTCCGATTATGGTGGGCCCTTCTTCTTCACATACTGCTGGAGCGATTGCGATTGGTGCTCTTGCGAGACAATTGTTCGGAGGCACACCAAAGAATGTGCGATGCGACTATTATGAGTCATTCTCCGAAACGCATAAGGGACACGGAACGGATTTTGCGATTATTAGCGGAATCTTAGGTTTTGCGACAGATGATGAGCGCGTGCCGCGTGCTGTTGAGATTGCCGTATCCGAAGGGATGCATATTGAATTTGTCGAGCGGAAAGAACCAAGCCCTGTGAATCACGCCAATACTGCGGATTTGACCTTGAGCGATGAGAAACGTACGATTCGCCTCATTGGGACCTCTGTTGGTGGCGGAGCAGTGGAAGTGAAGTACATCGAGGTGGATGGCTTTAAGATGGATCTATCAGGTCCGCTTCCGGTTTTACTTGAAGTGGTTTCTCTCGGAGAAATGCCTGTTCTCTACAATTTACTACATGAACATGGCGTTACCATTTCAAAACAACGAGTGGAAATGACAGAAGATAGCCAAATGATGGGATATGAGCTTATTGATTTATTATCTCCCAGAATTAAAAGAACAAATACAAACATTAAGAAAAACGCATAACATCTACATGTTTGCGTGATGATAAGGAAGGAAGTTTGCAATGTTTTCGACCATTAAAGAATTGGTAGCATTAGCAACAGAACAAAAGAAGCCCATTTCGGAAATCATGATTGAACAAGAAATGGAAATGACCCAGCAAAGTCGTGAGTACATCTGGGAGAAAATGGAAAAAAACTTACAAACGATGAAGAATGCCGTTGAACGAAGCGTGGAAGGAGAGGGCGTGTTCTCTCCAACAGGTTTAACGGGTGGCGACGCGTTGAAGATGAAGAAGTATCGTGAACGTGGAAAAACATTGTCGGGGGATAGTATTCTAGCGGGGGTACAATACGCGCTTGGAACAAACGAAGTCAATGCTGCAATGGGGCTTGTGTGTGCGACTCCAACAGCAGGAGCGAGTGGAACCTTACCTGGCGTTGTGTTCTCGATTGCCGATACGATGAACTTGAACCATGAACAACAAGTTCGATTCCTCTTTACTTCGGCAGCCTTTGGGATGGTCGTGGCTAATAACGCGATGATTGCCGGGGCGACAGGTGGATGCCAAGCCGAAGTCGGAAGTGCCAGTGCGATGGCCGCAGCCGCAGCCGTTGAAGCAGCTGGGGGAACGCCGCAAGAGAGTTCCGAAGCCTTTGCGACAGCGCTCGGGAACTTACTAGGGCTCGTTTGTGACCCTGTAGCCGGTCTTGTTGAAGTGCCTTGCGTGAAACGAAATGCGATTGGCGCGGGGAATGCCTTGATTGCCGCAGATATGGCACTTGCAGGAATTACAAACGTGATTCCAGCCGATGAAACCATCGAAGCGATGCGCAGTATCGGGGTGAGAATGCCACGAGAACTCCGTGAAACGGGACTCGGTGGATTGGCAGGCACAAGAACGGGTGTCGCGATTAAGATGCGCATTTTCGGGGAAGATGTTTCATTGAACCCGGAACAAGAGTAGGAGGAATACACATGGCAAAAGAAATTGCTACATTTGCAGGAGGCTGTTTCTGGTGCATGGTGAAGCCATTTGACAGCCAACCAGGAATTGAGTCTGTGATTTCAGGATACACAGGCGGCCACAAAGAAAATCCGACATACAAGGAAGTATGTAGCGGAACAACAGGACATACAGAGGCCGTGCAAATCACGTTCGACCCAGAAGTATTCCCTTATGAAAAACTCGTAGAAGTCTACTGGCAACAAACGGACCCAACGGATGCAATGGGACAATTCGTGGACCGTGGAGATTCATATCGCCCAGTCATCTTCTATCATTCCGAGGAACAAAGAAAGATTGCGGAAGCTTCAAAAGCAGCCTTGCAAGCCAGCGGACGATTCAAAAAAGATATCGTGACAAATCGAGCCTGCAAGTACGTTCTATCCTGCTGAAGAATATCACCAAGATTTCTACAAGAAGGATCCAGAACATTATAAACGTTACCGCGGACTTTCAGGGTCGCGACACTTTTATCGACAGTATTTGGAAATAAGAAAAAGAGCTAAAATTATCATATATGATAATTGTACTGACCCCAAAAAGTTAGACGATTAATTTAAGCAAAGGATTTAGTTCTGTATTGCACAGGACTAAGTCCTTTTAATTTTACTTTGATTCGTTTGTTGTTGTAATAATCAATATAGTCGACGATTGCCCCCTCAAGTTCCTTTATTGACTTAAATGTCTGCTCATAGCCATAAAACATCTCTGATTTAAGAATGCCAAAGAACGATTCCATCATGCCATTGTCAGTACTATTACCCTTGCGGGACATAGATGGCTGAATACCCTTATCTTCTAAAAAACTATGATAAAACTCATGCTGGTATTGCCATCCCTGATCACTGTGGAGAATAGTACTCTCGTATTGTTCTTCTCTAAAAGCTTGTTTTAACATATCTTTTAATTGGTCTAAATTTGGTGAAGACGAAAGGGAATAAGCTATAATTTCGCTGTTATAACCATCTAAAATTGGTGATAAATATAGTTTTTGGTTACATGTTGGGATAGAAAATTCCGTAATGTCTGTATAGCACTTTTCCATCGGTTTTGAAGCTTCAAATTGGCGTTGAATAATGTTTCCAACTCTCTTTCCAACGGTTCCATGATAAGAAGAGTACTTACGTTTTCTGCGAATACGAGCCCTTAGACCTAACATTTTCATCAGGCGTTGTACCTTTTTATGGTTTACGATGAAACCACGGTTTCTAAGTTCAAGAGTAATACGACGATAGCCATAATTTCCTTTATGCTCGTTATAAATAGTTTCTATTTCGTTTTTTTACGGCCTGATTCTTATCTTCTAGGTTTAGCTGCTTTAAGTGATAGTAGTAAGTTGAACGAGCAAGTTTAATAATCTTTAGAAGAATATCTAAAGGAAACTCTGGCACTAACTCTCTGACAATCTGTGTCTTTCTTCTTTCTCTTTTTCCTCCTTCAAGCGGAGTTCTCTCAACTTTTTTAGAATGGCATTCTCCGCTCTTAAATACTCATTTTCAACCTGAAGGCGTTCTAGTTCTGTCATCTCTTCTGATTTTTTCTTTGGCTTACGGCCCATATTAAGTAGTCTCCCTCTTGTTTTCTCAACAATAGTATACTTATTTTTCTTGTATTGTGCGAGCCAGTTATAAAGCATCGCAGGACCTGGAAGACCGTATTCAAGAGAAACTCTTTCTATACTCAAACCTTTATGTAAGACTTTATCAATCATTTCTTGTTTTATTTCTGGAGGATAATAAATATTCTTCCCTTTTTTTACTATCTCTAAACCATAACGATCAATCAATTTAATCATATAGACAAGATTTCTCGCATTTATACCGAACGTATCTGCAAGTCGTGCGTAGCTAACTCCTTGTTTTCTGAGTTCATAAATTTGAACTTTATCCTCATAAGTTAATTTCATAAAAAAGCACCCCAAAAGTTAGATTTTCTGTCTAACTTTTAGGGTGCACTTCAAATTTAGATCTTTTATTTTAATTCACCATCGGATGCTAAGTACGGTTTTTATCAAGCTGAATTCCCTATTGCCATAGGAAACGGAAAAAGTTACAGACAGAAAAAACACGCAATTACCATATATGGTAATTGCGTGTTTCTCGTAGGAGTTTTTAAAAAATAAAAAAACGATATAGTATATAAGCTATATCGTTTAAAAGATAGAAGGCAAAAAAGACCATATATGGTCTTTTTCGCCTTCTATATTCTTAAATATTTGCTAAGTAAGTTGTTAAACGAGCAACGACTTCTTTTAAGTTTTCCATTGAAGCAGCGTAACTGAAGCGAACATAGCTTTCGCCACCAGGTCCAAATGATATCCCTGGAATGAGCGCTACTTTTGCTTTTGGAGCAAGATCACGAACGAAGGCCCATGAGTCCGTTCCGCATTTTGCAGGAATCTTCGCGAATAAGTAGAACGCACCGTCAGGACTTGCCACTTCAAAGCCAAGTTTCTTCAATTCAGCAGCAAGGTAGTCACGACGCTCGCTATATTCAACCATCATTTTCGCGCAGTCATCTTGGCCGTGTAACATCGCCGCAAGCGCTCCGTATTGCGCAAAGCTTGTTGGAGCTGTCACCATGTATTGGTGTGTTTTTACGACTTCGTTTATGAAGTGTGTTGGCCCTAAGATGAATCCGATACGCCATCCTGTCATTGCGTGTGATTTTGATAAACCAGTGATGACAATCGTTTGGTCAGGTAAAATATTCGCAAGAGAGTAGTGAGTCTTGTCATATGTTAATTCTGCGTATACTTCATCGCAAAGTGCCCATAGTTGGTGCTCTTTAATGACTTTGGCTAAGTCTTCTAATTGTTCTTTCGAATAAGTCACACCTGTTGGGTTACTTGGGTATACAAGAACAACCGCTTTGAAGTTTTTGTCTGGGTTTGCTTCGATGGTTTCGCGTAATTTATCTGCTGTTAAAACGAAGCCGTCTTCACTTGTGTCCACCGTAATGAAGTTCCCTTGGTTCACCAATGTAATTGGCAAGTATAGTGGGAAGACTGGTGTTGGCACGATGACGGTGTCACCAGGTTTAAGATGGCTTGTAAGCTTGACGCAATCCCTTCTGTTGCCCCGATGGTTGTAATCACTTGGTCAGCTGTGTAATTGAAATTAAATTTCTTGTTGTAATACTCAGCCGCAGCTTGTCGTAATTCAGGAATCCCTGAGTTTGGTGTGTAGTGTGAGTGGTTGTCTTTAATCGCTTGGATAGCCGCCTCTTTAATATGCTCAGGTGTGTCAAAGTTTGGTTCTCCAAGAGTTAATTTGATAATGCCAGGAATCGAAGAAACTTCTGCATCGAATTGACGAATGTCAGAAACTGCAATTCCTTCTACGATTTTGTTAAATGGATGTTCTACTGTCATAGGAATCCTCCTTTTTATTCATAGGGAAATTGTATCTTGTTTTGAGAAAGAGTGCAATGAGAAGTATAGAATTTTACAAAGAAAATAAAAAACTCGGGGAATTTATCTAATCTATCTTTCTGCCTATGAATTCTAAGGAAAATAGTGTATAATCTCTTTGAGAATATCGGTTAGCAGTCAAAGTGCGAGCCACCCTAGAACATGTAGGGGTGGAGTGTGCACTTTTTTTGTGCAATGAAACGGAAGTGAGGGATAGTATGCAGACAGAATTTGATACCATTGCGGCGATTTCAACGGCACCGGGCGAAGGGGCTATCGGGATTGTTCGTATTAGTGGAGATGATGCGATTGGCATTGCCGACGAAGTGTATCGATTGAAAGAGAAACGATTAAAAGACCAGCCAAGCCATACGATTCATTATGGGCATATCGTGGATCCAAAGAACGATGAAGTCATTGATGAAGTGATGGTGACGGTGCTTCGTGCGCCAAAGACGTTTACGCGTGAGGATGTTGTGGAAATCAATTGTCACGGTGGGATTGTGGCGATTAACCGCATCTTGCAACTGGTTCTTCGCATGGGAGCACGCCTGGCGGAGCCTGGTGAATTTACAAAACGTGCCTTCTTGAATGGACGTATCGACTTGTCGCAAGCAGAAGCCGTGATGGATTTGATTCGTGCTAAAACGGATAAATCGATGCAAATGGCGATGCGCCAACTCGACGGAGAACTCTCGAAGTTAATTCAGAATTTACGACAAGAAATCTTAAACACCTTAGCGCAAGTGGAAGTGAATATCGACTACCCAGAATACGACGACGTGGAAGAAATGACCTTACAACTGTTGCGCGAGAAGACGCAGCAAGTCTCACAAGGGATTCGCGCATTGCTAAATACGGCAAGCCAAGGAAAAATCTTGCGTGACGGATTGAAGACGGCTATCGTTGGACGTCCAAACGTAGGGAAATCGAGTCTATTGAACGTGTTATTACGCGAAGAAAAAGCCATCGTAACGGATATCGCTGGAACGACTCGTGACACAATCGAAGAGTACGTGAATGTTCGTGGTGTGCCGCTCCAACTGATTGATACGGCCGGAATTCGTGAAACGGATGACGTTGTTGAACGAATCGGGGTGGAACGAAGCCGTAAAGCGTTAAACGAAGCGGATTTCGTACTCTTGATTTAAACCAAAGCGAAGAATTGATGGACGAAGACCTCCGTTTATTAGAACAAACGAAAGACTTCAAACGCATTATTTTATTAAACAAGACAGACCTGCCAACGAAAATTGATATGGACAAGGTCAAAGAATTCGCGACAGACAGCGAGATTGTCACAACGTCCATGCTCAAAAAAGAAGGCATCGACCAATTGGAAGAAAAGATTGCCGATTACTTCTTCCAAGGGCAAATGAACGAGCGCGACGCTACGTACTTATCGAATACGCGTCATATTGCGCTTCTTGAAAAGGCAGAACAAGCGCTACAAGAAGTAGCGAACGGGGTCGACATGTGCATGCCTGTTGACTTAATCCAGATCGATTTTACCCGCGCTTGGGATCTCTTAGGAGAAATCACAGGCGACACTGTTCAAGACGAGCTGTTAACCCAATTATTCAGCCAGTTCTGTTTAGGGAAATAGAGCTAAAACTTCAATTCTTTACGGATATCTTCATAGTAGCGATAATGGCTGTACCGGTGGAAGCCTACAGTCTTCCTACCTATCGAGCCTCAAAGATTCTCTAAAAATCCATTTTAAGAGAATCTAATTCGCATCGATTACACCCGCCATTACGAATCCTTCGCACTGTGAAGGATTCCTATAGAATCCGTAAGAATTTCCGTTTTATCTCTTGGTTAAGACAAAACAACTGAATGAGTGAACGCTCCTCATTGAGAGCGTGATGTTCCTTAAGGATCGGGCGCATCGATAGAAGTGAAAGGCACAAGGAGGAAAGCTGATGACGAAGCTAGCAACAATCTGCTATATCGATAATGGAAAAGAATTTTTACTGTTATTACGCAACAAGAAGCCAAACGATGTCCATGAGGGCAAATACATTGGCGTTGGTGGCAAGCTCGAAGCAGCAGAGACTCCGGAAGAATGTGCCGTGCGTGAGATTTTTGAAGAAACAGGACTGACGGCTACGAAGATGGAGATGAAAGGAATCATCACCTTCCCGGAATTCACCCCTGGGACACGATTGGTATACGTATGTGTTTTGTGTGACGGAGTTTTCAGGAGAGTTGATTGATTCGCCAGAAGGAACGCTGGAATGGGTTCCGTATGATGAAATCCTAAGGAAGCCTTCGTGGGAAGGGGACCGCATTTTCCTAGAGTGGATTTTAGGGAATCAACCGTTCTTTTCTGCAAAATTCATCTATGAAGCAGGAGAATATGTCAGTCACAATGTAGAATTTTATGGAGAAAGAAAGTAAAGGAGAGACTATGGTAACAACTTACGAAGCTGGAAATTATGATGTAGTTGTCGTCGGTGCAGGACATGCTGGTAGCGAAGCGGCGCTAGCGAGTGCACGTATGGGCGCAAAGACATTATTACTTACAATGAACTTAGAAATGGTGGCCTTCATGCCGTGTAACCCATCTGTAGGCGGACCTGCCAAAGGGGTTGTTGTGCGTGAAATCGACGCTCTTGGGGGCGAAATGGGTCGCAACATCGACAAAACGTATATTCAAATGCGTATGCTAAATACAGGGAAAGGCCCTGCCGTACGTGCCTTACGTGCGCAAGCGGATAAGCATTTATATGCGCAAGAAATGAAGAAGACAATCGAGAAGCAAGAAAACTTGGATTTACGCCAAGGGATTGCGGAAGAATTGATTGTTGAAGATGGCGTATGTAAAGGGGTAATCACGAATACAGGTGCTATCTACCGTTCAAAAGCAGTTGTCTTAACGGCTGGAACGTCTTCTCGTGGTCAAATTATTATCGGTGAATTGAAATATTCATCTGGTGCGAATAACTCTCAACCATCGATTAAATTATCAGAGAACTTACTCGAATTAGGGTTTGAATTGGCGCGTTTCAAAACAGGAACTCCGCCACGTATCAAAGGCTCATCGATTGATTATAGTAAAACAGAAATTCAACCAGGGGACGATACGCCAAACTTATTTAGCTTTACATCCAAAGACGAAGACTACCGCTATGACCAAATTCCTTGCTGGTTAACGTATACGAATGAAGGGACTCATGAAACAATTCGTGAGAACTTACACCGTGCACCGATGTTTACAGGGATTGTAGAAGGGGTCGGCGCGCGTTACTGTCCATCGATTGAAGATAAAATCGTTCGTTTCAGCGACAAGCCTCGTCACCAAATTTTCTTAGAGCCAGAAGGAGAAAACACGGAAGAGGTCTACATTCAAGGGTTATCGACTTCGCTTCCAGAAGACGTGCAAATCAAGATGATTCGTAGCGTGGAAGGGTTGGAAAATGCGGAGATGATGCGTACGGGTTACGCCATCGAGTACGATGTGGTCGTGCCGCATCAATTGAAAAATACTTTTGAAACAAAACTCATTCAAAATTTATTCACTGCCGGACAAATGAACGGTACGAGTGGATATGAAGAAGCAGCGGGGCAAGGGCTCTACGCTGGGATTAATGCCGTGCGCAAGATTCGCGGAGAAGAGCCATTTATTCTTGGACGAAGCGATGCGTATATCGGCGTATTGGTGGACGACTTGGTCACAAAAGGAACGACAGAACCTTACCGTCTATTGACGTCTCGTGCGGAATATCGTCTCTTACTTCGTCATGACAATGCTGATTTACGTTTAACAGAAAAAGGACGCGAACTTGGACTGATTGACGATGAACGTTATGCCGAGTTCCAAGCCAAACAAGAAGCGATTGAAGCCGAAATCAAACGCATGCAATCGATTCGCTTGAAGCCAACTGCCGAATTACAAGCGTTCTTGGCAGAAAAAGGATCTGCGGAATTGAAAGATGGCATCCTTCTAAGCGACTTGTTGAAACGTCCAGAATTGAGCTATGACGAATTAGTAGGATTTGCCGGTGAAACGGTAGAAGTCTCTCGAGAAGTGAAAGAACAAGTAGAAATCTCGATTAAATACGAAGGGTATATTGCAAAAGCGATTGAAAGTTGAGAAATTAAAACGCATGGAAGCCAAACGTATTCCTGCCAATATCGACTATGATGCGATTAATGGACTCGCGACCGAAGCGCGTCAACGTTTGAAATTAATTCAACCAGAAACAATTGCACAAGCGAGCCGTATTAGTGGGGTGAACCCAGCCGACGTATCGATCTTGATGGTCTATATCGAACAAGGCAAGATCGCTAAAGTACAAGAATAAGGAGGCGCGTATGAAACCAGAAGAATTTTATCAAAGACTCCAAGAAGTGCATGGGATTACATTATCAGATGTGCAAAAGAAGCAGTTCGACCAATATTTTCCATCTATTAGTGGAATGGAATGAGAAGATGAACTTGACGGCGATTACGGATGAAGAGGGCGTGTATTTGAAGCATTTCTATGATTCATTGGCGCTTGGATTCCATCACGAATTGACCGACCAAACGCTTTGCGACGTGGGTGCGGGTGCAGGATTTCCAAGTATTCCGTTGAAAATCGTCTTCCCAGACTTGAAGGTGACGATTGTGGATTCATTGAATAAACGCATTACCTTCTTGAATACATTAGTGGAGACGCTCGGGCTAAAAGACGTGCAGTGTTTCCATGACCGCGCTGAAACCTTTGGGCAAAACAAGGATTTCCGTGCATCGTTTGATGTGGTGACTGCTCGTGCCGTTGCCAAACTCAGTGTGTTGAGCGAATTTTGCATGCCACTCGTGAAAAAGCAGGGCTATTTCCTCGCGTTAAAAGCAGCACATACCGAAGTAGAATTGGAAGAAGCAAAAAAAGCCATCGCGATTCTTGGCGGGAAAGTAGAAGGGGACGTGTCTTTCGACTTGCCATATGAAGGCGGAAATCGTCATGTCGTTACGATTTTAAAGACGAAGGAAACACCGAATAAGTATCCAAGAAAACCAGGGATTCCATTGAAGAAGCCGTTATAACCAAAGGAGGAAGAACGATGAAAAGAACTCACTTAGGAATGATGACGCTACTAGCGCTAGTATTAGGTGCTTGTGGAAATGGACAGACGAAGGACTCCAAAACTGAGACGACGCAAGTGACGCAAGGGGCAACTACGGCAGAAGTAACGACGCAGACTACGACAACAGTTGCGCCTAAAGTGGATAATAAAGAATTGTATGCGAAAGTCTTCGAAGATATCCACACCGTCAAAGAACTGGGCGCTGATGTGGCTGGAAAACTCAATGTACCGCTACAATATTGGGCGGCAAACAGCTTGAATAAACAAAAAGATTCTCTACAATATTTATTCTATGACATCAATGACGATGGTGTGGATGAATTGTTTATCGGACATACAGCAAATGGCCAACCATTCACAGTTGTGGCGTACTACTTAGATGGAAAGACTCCAAAAATCCTCCATCAAAGTTACGTTGCCGAAGCGGGTGGAGCAAGAAGTGCCTTTAGTTTCTTCAAAGGTGGATTGCTCTACACCGTTGAATTCTTGTCTGGAACAGGAAATGGAGAGGCTAAAGTATTTAAACTAGAGCCAAAAGGAGCAGGTTTGACGCTTGTAAACTCACTGAAATTCGAAAAAATGGAGTTCAAACTAGAAGACCTAGGCTTGAAAAAAGAAGATACCATCGATTTAACAAAGATGGATTGGAAAGAATTTAAATAATTAAAGAAAGCTGCCTGCTCATGAACAGTGAGAAGGCAGCTTTTTTGATGTTATGCGTTAAATTTATTTAAGATACTTTCGATATTTTTGATCAGTACCGAAACAGAGCCGTCTGGATTGTTGATGAATTCGACCATTTCCTTGTTTTCGTAGATTTCACTTGGAATGGTAATTTCGATTCCGTTGTCGAGTTTGAATTTTTGCTTGCTATATTTGCGTTCGTATTTTGGCACGTTCGTTACGGCAATTTTTTCTGGAACGCGTTCTTCGATGATGGCCAACTGTGCGGCTTCACGTGCGAGCGGTTTTTCCTCGAACACCTTGTCGAAGATGGCTGCGGCATCGATTTCGTCCTGTTCTTCCAACTGGTGGAAGATGGCTTGTTGCGTCGTTGCCAGCGCTTTGTACGGTTCCTCGTCGTGTTTTTCGCGATATGAGTGACCGTTTTTTTGATTTCCTTGATTTGTTCTTTCGTTGTGACCGGCACCGTGATTTCTAAGAATTTTTCAGAGAAATAGGCTGTCTTTTGGCCTTCGATTACCACTTTTTTCTCGATTAAGTGATAGTTTCCGTTTGGATAAATCCACGATGAAACGCTTCCGATGGTTTTTGCGTCGCGTTTGGTAAAATGGCGTGATTTTGCAAGATGGTATTGCTAACGGCTTCGCCTTCGTAGTCGACAAAGTGTGTGACTTTTGAACTGTAATCGAGGCGAATCATTCCAAATAGTGTGCCACCTGTATCGCTTGTTCCTGTGAAGAATAAGTAGTCCGCTGGTCCGATTTCTTCTGCTGGAGCAATAAGAGCAAAGAGTTTATCGGATAACTGCTGCGTCTTTTCTAAGAAGGAAATCCCTTCGTCTGCAAGATATCCAAGAAGCGGTTCGTCTGCAACTAATTGACCAATATGCGGGTCGCCTTTTTTGATTTTATCCACGAGTTTTGTAATGTATTCAATGAGAAATGGATCGCCCAGTTGCAGTGGGGCCTGAGATAAGAGTAAGTTTCCTGAATTTTTATCTAAAATATGTAAAACGGCTTCGTTAATGAGCATGAAAGTGCTCCTTTCCTATTTCATTCGATAGAAAATATTATATAATAGAAAAATAGATTTGTAATGAAAAACGAGGGGAGTGTGCCATGGCGGTTTTAACGAGAATAGAAACACCAGTAGGAACCATCATTATATCCAGTGACGGGCAATCGTTGACGGGATTATGGTTTGAAGGGCAAAAATACGAGTGCGCCTTTGTGGAAAATCCTGTATGGGACGATTCGTTACCATTGTGGAAGAGGGTGCAAGAGGCGCTGGAAGCCTATTTCCAAGGCGAAGGCGATGTTGTTAGGGCCGTACCGATTGCATTTGTAGGAGGAACTTCATTTCAAAAAGCGGTGTGGGCGGTCTTAACCGAAATCCCCTATCAAACGGTGTGGACGTATAAAGAAGTAGCCGAACGTGTCGGCGAGAAACTAGGACGAAAAACTTCTTCGCGTGCGGTGGGGACAGCCATCGGAAGAAATCCAATCAGTCTTTTTGTACCGTGCCACCGCGTCGTAGCAACAACAGGAGCATTAACAGGCTATGCAGGAGGCGTGGAGCGAAAACGCGCGCTACTCACACTTGAGGGACATCGCATCACAGAAGACAAAGTGTTGGAAGGGGAACGATATGAAGCTTAAGATTGCAAAGGTCATTGTATCGGCGTTTGTGGCGCTACTCGTGGCACAGGCACTGAACTTATCGACGCCATCCGCGGCAGCCATTATTGCGATTCTCAGTGTCATGGACACGAAGAAAGTTTCGCTTGCGGCGACAGGGCAAAGGCTAGCGGCAGCCGTTTTGGCGCTTGTAATCGGCATGGGGATATTCGCTGTCTTTGGGGATTTGACGTGATGAGTTTCGGCTTGTATCTTCTTTGCTACATTCCTTTAGCGTATCTTTTAAAAGTGGATATCGGCGTGGCTCCGAGTACCGTCCTTGTGATTCACCTTTGGACGCAGCAACAACTCACTTTTGAACCTCTTCGTCAATGAACTCTTGCTTGTCACCATTGGGGCAGGCGTGGCGATTTTACTGAACTGGTATATGCCGTCGTATCGCCAAGAAATTGAACGTGTCCGAGAAGAAATCGAAGATAAAATGCGTGAAGTTCTCTTGAAGATGTCAGGATTCCTGACGATTGGAAATGGAAAAAATGATGGCGAAGTGCTTCAGTTGTTGAAGGAAAAGTTGAGCGAGGCACGCGAATATGTACGACTCGAAGAGGAAAATCATTTAACCAAAGAAGTGACTTACGATTATCAATATTTCGAAATGCGCCGCGATCAAAGCAAGCTCTTGGAAATCATGGCTGCTAACTTAAACGAGTTCCGCTGGGACGGAGAAGAGATGGCGATTCTGTCGGAGATGTTTAAACAGACCGCACAGCAGTTAGCAGAACAAAATACGGCGAGTCAATTAATCGATGACATTGAAGACTTGTTGGAACAATTTCGCGAACGGCCACTGCCACAAACGCGTCGTGAGTTCGAAAAACGTGCGCAGTTATATCAGTTATTACGCGATTTGAAACGATTTGTACAATTGAAAGTCGATTTCTTCCAAACGTATGGCGTTCATTATTTCAAGAAGGTCGGAGAAAAGGAATAGGCCTTATTGCTCTTTGAAGAAAGGACAGGAATTAATCCGACAGTTACTTTTCAAAACAAACGATTCGAACAATTCATCTTTAACCTTGTTTTTCTATGAGAAAGACAAGGTTTTTTGTGTATTTACGCGGATATACTAGAGCTGACACTAAATTAGGAGGATAAATTATGGAAGACAAAGGGTTAGCGGAGGTTGTCCATTTAGCAAAGGAGGATGAAGAGGAAGCAATCACCGAATTATTGCGGCGTTTTGACCCATTGATTATGAGCATTCATCACCATTATTTTTTTCATGAAATGGATCAAGACGATTTTGCGCAAGAGGCTCGTATCATGATGCTTCGGGCGGTGCATAAGTACGATGAGAACCATGCCGTCTCATTTGCTGGATATTACCAGCGCTGCTTGAAAAATCTAGCGGTGGAGTGTCTGCGTAGAGAACACCGTCAGCGGCTTATTCCACACGAGTTAGTCGTTCGCGGGGAAAAGGCGGAACTCGCATTGCTCTCGGCATCGGTGGATTCGTGCGAGCGGCAAGTGCTTTTGCATGAAGAGGCGGAGGAATATTTCCACCACCTTTCCCGCTTTGAAAGGGATGTGTTTAGGAGTATTGGACGGTGCGACCTTTGAGGAGATGGCGGACCATTTCGATAAATCGGTCACGTCCATCAAGGGAGCTCACAAGCGGTGCAAGAAGAAATTCAAAGACTATATTGGAGAAGGGTGACGGCTTTTATGGTAAGATAAAGGCGAAAAAGGGAGGTTTCGAGTAATGGATGATTTAAAAAAGAACGAAATGGATGACTGTAAGGATGTAGAAGTAACCATTCAAGACTTGTTTGAAGAGTATGAGGGAGAACCTACAGCCGAAAAGGTAACATTATTTGAACCTGTAGGAAGAGAAAAATGGTAAGAAAGCATGGAGCAACTGGAAAATTATTCAGTTGCTCTATTTTTTAATGCTATGACTACCAATCTGAAACGGTTTGTAGTACAATAGCTCGTGGCGATTTTTTTGCCGGTGAGGTTCGAAACCATCCCTCAATAAAAAACTAGGAGGCAGTAACATGCAAAATAAAAAAACAAAATTGATTGTGATTAACGCTATCGTCGCAGCGCTATATGTGGTCGTTACATCATTAACAGCATTTATGTCATTTGGAAATATTCAATTCCGTATTGCGGAAATGTTGAACCACTTATTCGCTTTTGACAGAAAATACGGAATCGGTGTGGTTGCCGGTGTATTACTTGTCAACTCAGTATTTATGTCAGCGTCTGGTCTAGGTTGGCACGACTTAGTATTCGGATTAGGACATACTATTGTTTCATTCGCTATCAGCGCATTGATCTTCAAATCAGTGAAAGACGTTAAAACACGTATGTTTGTTTTAGCAGGTGTCTTCAGTGTGATGATTTTCTTAGTAGCGATTGAATTAAACTTAGCGCTAGAATTACCATTCTGGTTAAGCTATGGTGAAACATTCTTTGGTGAAATCGTCGTATTATTAGCGGGTGTTCCGTTGATGACGGCATTAAACAAAGCCATCGATTTGAAAAAATTAATCAATGATTAATCAACAGACGTCCGGGCATGATGCTTGGGCGTTTTTTTGATTGCAAGAACTCACTATTTTATGTAGAGTTAAGAGGAGACCCTAAAGGAGGAATACAAATGGAGTTATTAAGCATTCCAGTAGGACGTTTAGAAGAAAAATGTCTACTTTTTTTAATTGATGAGAATAAAGAAACAGTGATTTTTTTGACCCAGGTGCACAAGCCGAGGACATCAAAAGAACTAATTAAAGAAGAAGGATTAAAGCCAGTTGCGATTGTATTAACACATGCGCACGGAGACCATATCGGAGCCGTTGATGCGCTTCGTGAAGAGTACAATATTCCAATGTATATGAACGAGTTGGAGAAAGTATTTTTACACGATCCTGAATTGAACCGCTCATACTACTCTGGCGAAAATATTACAGTGAAGCCAGCGGACGGTTATTTCCCTAAAGAAATGGGCAAATGGAAAATCGGAAGCTTTGAACCAGAATTAGCCCATATTCCAGGGCACTCACCTGGTGGAACGATCTTCATTTTCAGAGAAAATGGATTCGTCATCGGTGGAGACGTGATGTTTAAAGGCAGCGTTGGACGTAGTGATTTCCCATACGGAAGCCATAAAGAGTTAATGGAAGGCATCCATAAATACTTATTGCCATTACCTGCTGAAACAGTGATTTTCCCAGGACACGGGGAACCAACAACGCTAAAAGATGAAATTGCGACAAACCCATTCTTAAATGGCGCAACAAGATAAGAGGCGAAATTATGATTTTTGATACGCATACGCATTTAAATGTATCTGCGTTTGAAGGAGAAGAAAAAGAGGTCATCGCTCGTGCAAAGGAACTAGCGGTGACGCGTTTTGCGGTTGTGGGATTCGATACGGATACGATTACGCGTAGTCTGGAGCTTAGCGAAGAGTTCAAAGAAGTCGTTTCGATTATCGGATGGCATCCAACCGAAGCCTATCGTTATAATAGAGAAATCGAAGAATGGCTACAGGAACGTCTGACGCATCCGCAAGTGGTTGCGATGGGGGAAATGGGGCTGGATTATTATTGGAAAGATTCAACGCCCGAGGAACAAGATAAAGTGTTCCGTCGCCAAATCGCGATTGCCAAAGAAATGAAATTGCCGATTGTGATTCATAACCGCGATGCGACAGAAGATTGCTACAAGATTCTAAAAGAAGAAGGAATTCAAGATATCGGAGGCATTATGCATAGTTATAATGGCGACGTGGAATTTATGAAGCGTTTCTTGGACTTAGGCATGCATATTTCCTTTAGCGGTGTGACGACGTTTAAAAACGCGCCGCAAGTTCGCGAATGTGCCAAATTAGTCCCATTCGACCGTATGTTAGTGGAAACCGATGCGCCGTATTTAGCTCCCGTGCCTTACCGTGGAAAGAGAAACGAACCCGGCTATACGCGCTATGTGGTTGAAACGATTGCCAAAGAACGCGGCCTCACTTGGGAAGAAGTGGCGCATCAAACGACACAAAATGCCATCAAGCTATTCCGCATGGAAGAAAGAGGCTTGTTATGAATCCAGTCATTGTCGTAGAAGGGCGAGACGATACAAGACGCTTGAGAGAAATCTATCCAGAGATCGAAACGATTGAAACGAATGGATCGGCGATTGACGAAGAGACGATTGCGCTCATTCAAAAGGCGCTGCAAACGCGTGAAGTGATTGTGTTTACGGACCCTGATTATCCAGGAACTCGTATTCGAAATATTATTCAAGAGCGCGTACCTGGCGTGAAGCATGCCTTTATCGAACGCGAAGAAGCCGTCAGAAAAGATAATCATAAGAGCCTTGGAGTGGAACACGCGAGTACAGAAGCCATTCAGCGAGCGCTCGAATCGGTGCATGAGATTTCAATAGAACCCGGAGAGCCTGTGATTTCGCAAGCAACACTAATGGCGCTTGGGTTTATCGGACGATCCGATTCAGCAACGAGACGTCAAGCGGTGGCGGATTTTCTAAAAATTGGCCATACGAATGGAAAACAGTTCGCGAAAAGATTACAATTATTTGGAATTACAGAAGAACAATTAAGGGCGGCACTTGAGGCTGTCTTAGAAATGAGGACAAACATGAATGAAATAAAGGATATCGCGACGCCGAAAAGAACGCGCGAGATTATGGAACGTCATGGGCTAACGGTAAAGAAGAGTCTAGGGCAAAACTTTCCTGATTGAACCGAATATTTTAACGCGTATGCTAGAAGTGGCGGGAGTCGATAAAACAACCAACGTCATTGAAATCGGACCAGGGATTGGTGCGTTGACCGAACGTCTAGCAAGAGAAGCCAAACAAGTGCTGGCGTTTGAAATCGATGGCCGTTTATTGCCAGTGCTCGATGAAACATTGGCCCCATACGATAATGTAACAGTGGTTCATAGCGACATCTTGGACGTCGACTTAGAGCAAGTGATTGGAGAGCATTTCGACATCAACGAGCCGTTATTAGTGGTGGCGAACTTGCCGTACTATATCACAACGCCAATCATTATGAACTTATTGGAATCGAAATTGCCAATCGATGGGTTTGCGATGATGATGCAAAAAGAAGTGGCGCAACGAATGACCGCTGAGCCAAATTCGAAGGCGTACGGTTCGCTCACGATTGCGATTCAATATTTCTGTGAAGCGAGCATTGGATTTATCGTTCCAAAAACGGTCTTCAATCCAGCTCCGAATGTAGATTCTGCGATTCTGGTATTAAAACGTCGCGAGAAACCACTTGTGGAAGTGAACGACGAAGCGAAATTCTTCGCGCTCGTGAAAAATAGTTTCGTGCAACGTCGTAAAACGTTATGGAATAATTTAGCCAAAGCGTACGTTGGGAATGGTCATACAAAAGAAAGCTTGGCCGCTGCGCTAGAAGCTGCAGGCATTGACCCATCCAGACGAGCAGAAACACTGACGATTGAAGAGTTCGCTCGCTTAAGTGACGCACTTTAATGGCAGATACACTCTCAGGAGAATAACGAATATAAAAGATGATACCGAAGGAATCCGTAAGGAACTGAAGGTATCATCTTCTTGTTTTCAAGTTATTAAAAAATATTTTTAAATAACTATTGCTTTTTACGAATCGCAGGAGTATACTCTAATTAAAGATAAATTTAAATAGAAAGAAGATGAGATCATGGCAGTGAACGAAGTAATGGCCGCTCTTTCTGATGAAACGCGTCGCCAGATTTTGGAAATCCTGCGAAAAGGGAAGACCAACACCGGTGACCTTGCCACGATGATTGGGATGACGCCGCAAGCCTTGTCCTATCACCTTAGAAAGCTAAAAAACGCTGATTTAATCTATGAAACACGCTATAAACTTTATTTATTATGAATTGAATTTGACCGTACTGGACGAAGCCATTGTATGGATCAATCAAATTATCGGGGGAAAATAACATGGAACAAGTAAAACAATTTAAAAAATATGCCTATCTCGCATTGATGTTCGCACCACTCGTTGTATCACTCTTTGTGGTATGGTTCTTACCAGAAACGATTGTATCGCGCATGGACTTGGCGGGGAATGTGACGGCAACGGCAAGTAGATTCTCAATCTTTCTCTTCCCAATTCTTGTAGCGATTCTTGGGTTTGCGATTCGTGTTGCAAGCTCATCTCCAAAACTAACAGGGGGCAATGTAAGAACAGCTCGCTCAATTAGCTGGATTCTCTTATTGTTATTGAACGTCATTGCTTATTTCCAATTCTGGTTATACCTAGGTGGAATGACAGCAGGTGCGCAAATGAGCCGCTTTATCACCTTTATTCTAGGGGTATTCTTTATCCTTATTGGAAATCTAGCTCCAAAAATTAAAGAGAATTCAAAACACTTTGGATTCCGTGCTTCATGGCTAAAAAACAATGACGCAGCCTTCCGTAAAACACAACGATTCTTCGGAATTGCCTCTGTAGTGGCAGGTGTCCTCATGATGCTTACAGGAATCTTCATGGGAAATAATGTTGCAATTCTTGTCGCAACGATGATTATGATTATTTTAATCGCAGTGACGGGTGGTTATTCTTACTATATTTCAAATATTGAAGAAGCATAAAAGAAAATAAGCTTTCATCTTAAAAAAGATGAAAGCTTATTTTTTTATTTTATTCTAGTCTAGTCCTTCTGGCAGCACGACTGTAATGTCTTTTTCATGCATTTCAAAGTCGATAGCCCATCGACAGTTAAATTTTATAGTGTCAGTTTGCTCGTTATAAGTGAGCAATCCAATCGTGTTTAACGCACTCTTATGACAAAGCAATAGTTTTTTATTACTGATATCCATTACTGTGTCGATGTTCGGTGAGATATGAATAGAATAAGTTCCTAATTTTATTGTCTCCATTTTTACTCCTCCATTAAATCAATAGAATCACGATTCAGATTCAGAAAAGAATACTCTTCTTTTTTTAACGGAATTATTTGAATGATTTCTTCCGCAATTCTTACTTTCATCAATCCGAGATTCGTGAAGTGTAATTGTTTGGTTTCTGGGCAGATATATATACGTGCAGTGCTGTGATAAGTAGGTGGAGTTAATACTATTAGCTCTTCGTTTTCTTGATGAATCACTTCAAAAGAAAGAGGAATTTGAACTGTATAATCTCCAATGAAAAAATTTTGGAATGTCATTCTATCCCCCCTAAATGATTACTGTGTCCTTCAAAATTAGGGTGAAGGATGTATTGAAATTCATCAGGAAACGCTATTTCAACGAAAATTTGATGGTGTTGAATCATGTAAGATGCGTTGCCACCATTGATAATATCACAGCTGTCTGTGTCAAAGTTGTATAGGATAAATAAGTAAGTTTGAAGGGTGCGAGAAGATAAAACCTTTAACCCTTCAGGTAACTGAAACCCAAGTAAATCTGTGCCTAGATGCACTGTATAATTTCCTAAAGTAAAAACTGACATCGTTGCCCTCCTGTTACGGCCTTAGGTAATTTCCATACATATCATAGGTACCTTTTGTTGCAAGTATTTATTGTACAAAATTATCAATGAGTTAATAAATAGTAAATGGTGCTTCCTACAAAATAAGTGAGAAAACCTAAAACTCCAGCAATAATATATCCCTTACGATCGTCTTTCATGATAGTTCCTCCTTTTGAATGGGTGTTATTTTGTAGTGTTATTTCAAGCTCAGATTAACATATGTAAGCGTTTTTGTAAATGATTATTTTCCGAATTCCGTGAGAATATTTGCGTTTTAACTCGCTTGGTTTTTATTGTTTTATTAATAATCGTGCACTTTTTAGTTTAGGGGCTATCTGTGCTATAATGGAAAGGTACATATTGGTGGAAGAGAGGTTAACTTTATGCAAATAAATTGGGACAGTTTATTTTCATGGGGGAGTTTTCGCAATCTGATTGATATTCTGATTGTATGGTATATACTCTATAATATTTTGGTCATTATTAAAGGAACTCGTGCGATTAACCTAATGAAGGGAATTGCGGTAATCGCAGCGATTAAGTTTATTAGTTTCTTCCTTGGCTTAAACACCTTGGACTGGATTATGAACTTCGTGATTCAATGGGGAGTTGTGGCGGCGCTGATTGTTTTCCAACCAGAAATTCGTCGGGGGTTGGAGCACATCGGTCGTTCAAACCTATTCTCTCGTAAATACGAAAGTGCGAATGAAGCAGAAGTGATGATTTCTGAACTGGATACAGCCATTCAATATATGGCGAAACGTCGTATCGGAGCGTTGATTTCTATCGAGCAAGGGAACTCCTTGGAAGAGTTTATCAATACAGGAATTCCGATTCATTCAGATATCTCTAATCAGTTGATCACGAATATTTTCATTCCGAATACACCGCTTCACGATGGAGCTGTGATTATTCGTGACTATAAGATTGCCGCAGCAGCGTGCTACTTGCCACTCTCAGAGAATAAGATGATTCCGAAAAGAATTAGGAACGCGTCACCGTGCCGCTATCGGACTCAGTGAAGTGAGCGATGCGATTACGATTATTATTTCTGAAGAAACAGGGAAAGTCAGCGTTGCGATTCGTGAGAAATTACACCGTGAGTTAAGTTCAAGCGAATTAGTAGCCGTTCTATCTGAACAGCTCGTTGTAGAAGACCAAGGAGATGCAGAGCCAACGATTGTTCGTTGGGTACGTGATTTCTTCAAAGGAGGTCGTTCAAATGGCTGAATGGATGAATCGTAAATCATTCTTACTAGTGATGTCGTTTATTTTAACCATCTTCCTATTCGCGTTAGCAACGGATGCAAACGGTGGATTACGTTCAACATCATTGAACTCACAAACCAGTTCAAATACGATTACGAATGTACCCATCTACATAGATATCAACAGTGATGAATATGCTGTAACAGGTTTGCCAGCTTCAGTTGCTTTACGACTTGAAGGGTCTAGTAGCTTACTTTTAAGCACAACCGGAAATGGCACCTATCGTGTGAAGACGCCTAATTTGACTGAATTAGGAGAAGGAAAACATACGATTACGTTGGAAGTGACCGGATTACCGACAGGGGTTCACGGAATCGTGTCTCCAGAAACGGTAGAAGTGATGATTGAAAAAATTACGACGAAGGAAGTTCCAGTTGTCGTGAAGGCCGATGCTTCAAGTATTGGAAATGGCTATCAAGTCGGCGAAGGAGTCGCTTCACCAGCAACAGTAACGGTGAAAGCAGCAACATCCATCGTGAACCAAGTGGATAAAGTAGTCGCAAATGTTGCGATTCCTGAAGGAACGAAAACAGACTATACGACTACGGCTCAATTACAAGCAGTAGATGCAACAGGGAAACCTGTAGCCGTGAAAATTGACCCAGAACGCGTGCAAGTGCGAGTGCCAATTTCTTCTAGTCAGAAGACGGTGCCGATTGTGTTAACAGCGACAGGAACTTCTTCACGTTATTCATATTTATTGAATTCTACTACTAAGCAAGTTACAATTTTAGGAGCTCAGTCGAGCTTAGACCAAATCAAGGCAATACCTGTATTGGTGGACGTGAGCAATATTACGCAGTCGACAACTAAAACAATTACGTTGACGCTGCCTTCAGGGGTGCATAGCATTTCACCTGAAACCATCGAGGTTACAATTACGGTGACAAGGAATAGTCTAACGTCGACAGAGGCGTCGACCACACAAACTGTGACAACAGAAGAACCGTCAGAAACCACACAAGAACAAACAACACAAGCCCGATAATGGGTGAAGGAGAACAACACAATGGGGAAATATTTTGGAACAGATGGCGTACGCGGAGTAGCGAATGCAGAATTAACACCTGAATTAGCATTTAAACTAGGTCGTTACGGCGGTTACGTTTTATTGCAACAAGCGGAAGGAAACGCACATCCACGCGTATTAGTGGGGCGTGACACTCGTATTTCAGGCCAATTATTAGAGCATGCTTTAATCGCAGGATTACTTTCTGTAGGGATTGAAGTGATGCAACTTGGAGTCATTCCAACTCCAGGTGTTGCGTACTTAACACGCATGCAAGGGGCTGTTGCTGGGGTTATGATTTCAGCGTCACACAACCCAGCACAAGATAACGGCATTAAATTCTTTGGTTCAGACGGTTTCAAATTAACCGACGAAACTGAAGCACAAATCGAAGCATTATTAGATGCTAAAGAAGACACATTACCACGTCCTTCTACAGATGCATTAGGAACAGTGGATGAGTATTTAGAAGGAACGTTGAAATACAGCCAATTCCTACAAAATACAGTAGAGTCTTTATCTGGAATTAAAGTAGCGCTAGACGGAGCGAACGGAGCAACGGCTTCAATGTTAACACGTTTATTCGCTGACTTAGACACAGACTTCCACACAATGGGAGACAAACCAAACGGCGTTAATATTAACGACGGTGTTGGATCAACACATCCAGAAGCGTTAGTGGAATTCGTAAAAGAAACGGGCGCTGACATCGGATTAAGTTTCGATGGAGACGGCGACCGCTGTATCGCAGTGGATGAAAATGGAACAATCGTTGATGGCGATAAAATCATGTTCATCCTAGGTAAACACTTCAAGAACCAAGGAACGCTAAGCAAAGATACAATCGTATCAACGGTGATGAGTAACTTAGGATTCCATAAAGCGGTGGAAGCAGAAGGCATGGTTGCTCTTCAAACAGCTGTAGGCGACCGTTACGTTGTTGAAGAAATGCGTAAAAACAACTACAACTTCGGTGGAGAACAATCAGGACATATCGTCATCCTTGATTTAAACACAACAGGAGACGGCTTACTTTCAGGAATTCAATTAATGAATGTGATGAAACAAACTGGCAAATCATTAAGCGAATTAGCAAGTGAAGTGCCAACATACCCACAAGAATTAGTGAACATCCGTGTGAGCGATAAAAATGGCGTTATGGAAGTTCCAGCCATTAAAGAAGTCATCGATGCTGTAGAAGCAGAGATGGCAGGAAACGGACGCGTTCTTGTACGTCCGAGTGGTACAGAGCCGCTTGTTCGTGTCATGGTTGAAGCACCAACGGACGAACTCGTTCACGACTACGTAACACGTATCGCTGATGTTGTTCGCAAAGAAGTTGGAATCGACTAATTTTAGAATAAACGATAAGGAAAGAGAGCTTTGAAAAAGGCTCTCTTTTGCTCTATTTACCCCTCTAGATTATACGGTAGCCCAAAAATTTTTAGTGGAGTAATAATGAAAAACAAGCCTCTTTAGTTATAATTCGTAAATGGTCTGAAACTACATCGAAAGAACTAAGGAGGTTTTGTCAAGGGATATATCGATGACTTATACAGTTTATCATATACGAAATCAATCAAAAGAAGATTATATTGTGAAATAATTGGAATTAGAATTGGGAGTGGGATGTGCAGGGGGTCGTAAATTTAGTGAGGCTTAAACCTTTAATGTATGAATAGATTAGCAGAAAAAGATAGGTATAATTATATACCTCTTTAGTGCAAAAAAAGAATTGCGTGAACTAGTTAACAAATATTAAAAGTATTGCTATAATATAATCGATATAAAATACGAAATTTAAAGGAGAAAATCATGAAAAAAAGACGAGCAAGATTTATTCATTTAGTGATGCTGATGAACTTATTCTTTGCAAGTGCTCTACCGGCAAGTGTAGTCGCGGTAGAACAGCTAGAATCGACTACCTCTCAAAAGACAACAACTACAAATACAGAAGCTACTACAGAAACTTCACAACAAACAGAGCCAGCATCTGAAACGGCGGTAGCGCCAGAAGTTACAGCGAATACAACGGAAGTGGCTCGTGTCCGCAGCAAACGTGACACTTCAGCAGTGGGGAAAAACTCCGTTAAAATCTCCACTTCAACGGGAGCAGAAGACTGGCCACTATCGATGCGTGTGGGAGAAGTTGCTTTAGATGCGCAAGGGTTAACAGGAACTCTCACTAATTCGTACATCGATATTCGTTATGAAGGGAAATATATCGATACTTTTAAAGTTGGGAATGCTAGCTTTATTAAGTCAGTCGAATATTTAACAGAAGGAAATGACAGAATTGCTCGTGTGCATTTAAAGGAGCTAGACTCAACTACTTCTGTAACGTTCTCGTATACAATGAACTTCAAAAAAGGATTGACTCCTAAAGGATATGAAGTCAGTGCGAATGTTTCTTGGAAACAGGAAGACGGTACAGTTATTAAAGAAGCAACAGGAGACGCAACTTTCCGTGTGAAAACATTGGATATGAATGTATTGAAGCTTCCAGGAAATGATTACTATTCCTATGATGACACTAGACAATACGGCGGAACATCGAATGCAAATGGCTATATCGATAATCCGGAATATGTTCTTTTCAAATTCCGTGCAGACTTTAACCATGAAGGAACTTGGCATCAAAGAAATCGACTTATGGAAAAGATTGTCGTAACGGATACACTTCCAACTTATACGGATGAACAAGGAAATACGAGAACGGCGCAATTTGATGCTTCGAAAAATCCAGGTTGGACGGATAACGGAGATGGGACGGTTTCGTATACCATCACGGCAGACAATATGCAAGAAGCCAATGCGCTGAATAAATTAGCAAAACTGGAATTGTATTTAAAATTCCCAGGAGCTAAAACAGGCGATAAGGATTACTATTTGAACCATGTAAAAGTAGATTGGCATCCATTTAATGAAACGCCTGCGGACCAAAAATCAGCAGAAGATGATGTAAGATTCGCTTACGTCCTCATCTTCTTCCAGGGAATTTCACGGTGAAACGTGGAGAAAACAAGTTGAAGATTCGCGAAGGTTCAAACCATGAAATGACAAAAAATAGTATGGGTACGTATTTGATTGAAATGAACAACCAAACACCATACCCAATTACGGAATTAACGATTGAAGATACAGATCTTGATCCACAATTGTTCTTCTACAGCATTAAGGCGTTATATGGTCCCTCAGAAAAAGTGAAATTCTTTGCAGTGGATAAAGATGGTAACGAAACAGAAATTGCACCTGAAGAAGTGGTGGATAAGGCAGCTGTTCAACAAAATAAAGATACGGCAGCTAAAGTACAATCAGGAGAAATCACAAAAGAACAAGCCCCACAAACACAACAAACGATTAAGAAAATTATCATTCGACTAAAAGATGGGAAGCAAATTGAGCCAAATGAAGCCTTTACTTTCCGTATGCATGTTTCTACAGGTGTTCTTTATGATAATGCTTCTTTATTAAACAAAGACTTCCCAAATACAGCGAAGTTCACAGGAAAGCTTCTTACGACAGAGGGTAAAGAAATTCCATTTAATTCAGAACATATCGGGAAGATTCAAGCAGAAGAGCTTGCAATCAAGATTGGACTAGCAAAAACAACAACAAGCAACGATACAGGAGCGGTTGATGAAGTGGTTGAATACAATATTTCAGCGGACTTCTTCTCACTTCCTTCAGTTGTTGAGTTTGAGAATCCTCGTTTTATCGACTTATTACCAGAAGGAATTAAGTTTGAAGAGTTGAAAAACTCAAATATTCCAGTAGACGTTGAAGTGATTGAAAACTACAATGACTCGAATCGTCAAGCTGTTATTTTCAAATTGAAAGAGAAAGTGGAGCCAACAAAACAAGCTTATCCAAATTACGTTCAAGGCGCGTATCACGGCAGAAGCAACTCCTTCGTCAGTAGATACATTCAAGAAGAATGAAAACCGCGTCTACTTTGTAACGGATAAGGAAAGTATTGATGATAAAACCTTTATTCAGCTTAATAGTAAGGGTGAAGTGGATGAGTACGATGTTAATGGCAACGGAGATAAGACAGAACGTCTTGTAGGCGCTCGTTCCAATACCATTGTTACAGTACCAACGCATATTCGTTCTGAAAAATTAATCAAAAAAGATACAGATACGGTCTGGAATAAAACGCTTCAATTGATGGACTATGAAGAAAACTTCAAGTACCGTCTCCGTACGGTGAATAATACGAACGAAACCTTCCGCCACTTTGTTATTTATGACAAATTGCCAGTGAAGGGCGATATTCATGGTTTTGCCAATATCGTTACTGGACCAGTCGTTGCGCCAGACGGATTTAAAGTCTATTACAATACTGGTTCCGATTTACCAGATAATCCAGCAGAAGGCGTGAATGCAGACGGATGGGTTGAAAATGTTGATGACTATAGCAAAGTAACTGCGCTGAAAATTGTGATGGTCAATCCAGAAGTCATCGAACCAGGAGAAGATATCAACTTTGATGTTCCGATGAAATCGCCATCTTATGAAGAGAGCGGAGAGTTAAACGGAAAGATTTCTTCAAACACATATTACGTAAACCGTGATGCTGCAGATTTAGCAAACTTTGGGGTATCGAATACGGTTAAAAACCAATTGCCTCAGTACTTCCTTGTTCGAAAAGAATGGAAAGATCGCAGTTCAGAAGTCACAAGTATTACGATGGAATTGTATCGTGAATCTGAACCGGATAAAGTCGTTGCTACAATCGAGTTAAACGAAACAAACGGTTGGAAAGGTACGTTGAAGAAGACGAGTAAAGATACAATAATCGATCCAAATATTAAGGATTGGAAAGTTCGTGAGAAATTACCAGAGAACTACGGTGATGACTATGAAGGGACTCAAGAAAAATCAACGCAAGGATTCTATGTGCTCAATAAACGTGCGGAAACGCAACATACTGTAGAAAAAACTTGGAATGATAGCGAAGATAAATTAGGTCTTCGTGCTCCAATTAAGGTTCAATTGAAACAAAATGGAGTGGCTTACGGTACTCCAGTGACATTGAATGCAGCCAATGGTTGGAAATATACCTTTACAGGATTACCAAAAGCACTCAACGGGAAAGCGTATGAATATACAGTGGATGAAATTTCAGTGCCTGCTGGATATTATAATGAAATTAAAAATGAAGATGGCAAAACTACGATTACAAACCGCCTAGTGGATCCAGTGAAAGTAGACCTTATTTTCAATAAGAAATTAGAAGGGCGTTCTATTGTTGAGGGAGAATTCACCTTCAACTTGTTGAATGACAATGGGGAAGTCTTAGCGACAACAGCTGCTCAAGCAGATGGTACAATTACTTTTAAAGATGTGACATTTGAAAAAGCTGGAATGTACAAGTATAAAGTTGTGGAAGTTAAGGGAACGGATGAAACGATTCAATACGATTCAACCCAAAAAGAAGTGACGATTACAGTCACTCAAGACGGAAATGCTTATGTTGCCTCTGTAGCGTATCCTGAAGATAAAGCCTTCCATAATACGTATACACCGCCAACGACAACAACTGAAGAACCACCTGTTACAACAACTGAAGAACCGCCTGTCACAACAGAGGTACCTCCAACACCAAAACAACCGGAGTTACCAAATACAGGTACAGAAAGTGGAGTTGTAGCAATTGTCGTAGCGTTAATGAGTACAGTTGCAGGACTTGTCGTTTTGACAAAGAAAAAAGAAATGAATGCTTAATGCAATGAAGAAAAGTCTAGGTGTTTGGCCTAGGCTTTTTCTTTTGTTAAAAAAGAGAGTTTAAACCACTTGATTTTAAAAGGAACAATTGATACAATGTAAAACGTAATTATTTCGATTTAGAAAGAAGAGAAGAAAATGGCAAAGAAATCTAAAATTGCAAAGTATCAAAAACAGCAAGCGCTCATCGAACGTTACGCTGAAAAACGCTATGCATTAAAGCAAGCTGGAGACATTGAAGGGCTAAGAAAACTTCCTAAAGATTCCAACCCGAACCGCCTCAACCGTCGTGATGAAATCGATGGTCGCCCAAGAGGAGTGATGCGTAAATTTGGAATGTCTCGTATTAAGTTTAGAGAATTAGCGCATCAAGGATTGATTCCAGGCGTTCAAAAAGCAAGCTGGTAGAAGAGGAGGTAAGGTTAATGAAACAAGATTTAGCAACGGCTTATCGTCAAATGAAGAGCCCAAATATCAAAACAAGAAAGAGAGCGTTGAAACTGATTCACGAAGCAAAACGCGCAAAGAAAAAATAACAGGATAATTGGACTCACACTGTGGGTCTTTTTTTCTACGTGAGGCTCGCAACAGTGCAATGTTACAGCTATTATCAAAAATCTAGAGGATTCGTAGAAATCAGAATGAGTTAGGTGTCTTTGAACGCAGTTTAGATTCGTGTTAGAATGAAACAGTAAACTATCCAAGGAGCTAATCAAATGAGTACAAAAACATGTAGCCAAACACGTGCGATTCAAGCGCGTAGAATTTTCCCATTCGATGTGAATATGCATAATACCTTATTCGGAGGGAATTTAACACGAATTATTGATGACTGTGCGTCGATTACGGTGTCCCGTCATTGCCGTCGTCTTGCGGTAACGGCATCGGTAGACGCGATGAATTATTTAAAACCACTTCCGTTAGGACATTCTGTTTGCGTTGAGACGTATATCTCAGGAACAGGTAAGAAGAGTGTGGAAGTCTTCTGTAAAGTGGTCGGAGAAGATGTCTTGAACGGTGAACGCTATTTAGCGGCGACAAGCTTTTGGACATTTGTGGCACTTCCTCGCGAAGGCGAAGGTGATTTACAGTGGATGCCATCGTTCCAGAAACGGATGAAGAGATATTCATCTGCAGCGGCTACGAAGAACGTCGTAAGGCCCGCTTGGAGCAACTTGGTCGACAAGAAGCCTTGATGGAACATATCACTGTTGTGAAGCCTTGGAATTTAGAAGAGAATGAATCTTAAACAAAATCTAAGAAAGTTGCTAAGGAACTTTTAGCAATCTCTGTTATAATGCATGTAACAACAAAAAAGGAGTATATCGTGGACACTCAAAAAGCAATAGAACTCAATCGTAAAATCATTCGTATCGTAACGATTATCGGGATTATTTTAACGATTATTTTAGGATGGCTCGTGGCCAAGAATGATTATTTCGCTATAGATGGACCGTTCCGTCAGAGCATTGCCCACTCCGGCTGGATAGGGATTTTGATTTTTATCCTGATTCAAATTACGCAAGTAGTCTACCCGATTATTCCGGGAGGCTTAACTTGTGTCATCGGGCATATCGTATTCGGGCCTCTTTATGGCTGGATTTATAATTTTGTAGGAATCATGATTGGTTCTTGTATCAACTTCTGGTTGGCTCGTCGCTACGGTGAGACGTTGGCGAAGGCGTTCGTGGATGATGATACGTACAATAAATACATCGGTTATTTGGACAAAGGAAAGCATTTCGAACGCATCTTCTTTTGGGCAATGGTCCTTCCTGGATTCCCAGATGATTTCCTATGTATGGTCGCAGGACTTAGTCATATGACCTTCAAGAAATTCGTGGCTATTTGTTTAATCGCAAAACCAGTCACATTATACGTTTATACACTGATTGCAGCAGAAGGAGTAGAAGCCTTCTTCAGATTATTTAATTAAGAAAGCAGTATAGAGATGAAAAAAATCATGATTGCACTCGTGCGTGGATATCAAAAGTGGATTTCTCCATTATTCCCGCCTTCATGTATTTACAGACCGACTTGCTCGAGCTATATGATTCAAGCAGTTGAAAAACATGGTGCGTTAAAAGGCGTGTTGATGGGGTGCGGACGCATTTGTAGATGCCATCCATTTATAAGAGGTGGACAAGATCCCGTTCCAGACTATTTCACATTGAGACGGAACAAGGATTACCGTAAGAAAATTATAGATGCAAGTAAACAAGACACAGCTGACTAGAAATAGTCGGCTGTTTTTGTAGAAGAAGTTTTTTGTTATACTATAACTGACGATGATAAAAAGGAGTTAATAACAAAAATGTTTAAAAGGATAGGGAAAGTTATAGCTGTATTCCTTGTAGTAGTGGCTACTGTAATTGTTTGTTTTAAAGCCATTGGATATACAGAACAAATGAAGATGAGTTCTATTGTAAATAGTGAAGAAGCTAGGAAAGTATACGAGAAAGATTTAAAGTATATAGATAAAGCTGCTTTTACACCAGACGGAGTGATTCAATCATATGAAATTTCATCCTTTGAAAAGAATCCGATGGGCGGGATTATTGTGTATTTGTTTGTAAATGATCATAAAGAGTATACCGTGTCAGTATTTTTAGATAAACAAGACTCTGAAGGGAATTTGTTTTCTGGTGGAGGAAGTTGGTCTCCTCAGTTAGAGCAATTAATAAAAGAAAAGAATCAGTAAATGATATAGAAAAAGCGGAAGAGAATAGTATTCTCTTCCGCGTATTTTTTTAAACAGATATACTTTTTTACGTTTAGAAGCCGATTAAGTAAAGAATTGTTGCGACAATCGTGCTGGATAAACCAACGATGGCTTCATAAGGGATTAATTTCATACGATCTTCAATCGCCATGAAGACAGAACCGCCTGTCGCATGGAAGAATGAACCGTGTGGAAGTGAGTCGAGCACAGTTGCCCCTGCGTGAATCATCGCTGCTGCAGACACGGCTGGGACACCTGCTGCTGTCAATGGACCAGAGAAGGTTTGAGACGCGATGGTTGAACCGGCAGTTGTTGAAGCTGTCGCAGCCCCCATTAAAATACCAGAAAGTGGAGCTAAGACGAAGGCTGGCATGTTCATCGCTTCAAGAAGAGCAATCATATCGACTTGCAGTGCGGAAGCTTTGATAATTCCAGCGATGGTACCAGTACCGATTAGAAGAATCGATACACCGATAACTTTGCTAAGACCGAATTCAGTGAATTCAACCGTGTTTTTCGCATGGCCTGTTACAACAATCGTCACTAAACCACCAAGAGGGAGTGCGATTAATGGATCTACGCTAATTCCGGCAATCGAGCGAAGAGCAAGAAGGGCGATTACAACGATTGGTCCAAGCATGGCTTTCAAGAAGGAGAGGGATGAACCGCTTGTTCCGGCTTCGTCTACGCCGTCAAATTCATGAGCGCCGCCTTTTTTAGCAAGGATTCCAGCGAGAATAATCGCTACGAATAATGCGACAAAGGCAGGAATTAAGTTTTTCACCATCAACGCTGTAAGGTCGATTCCGAACGCTTCGGATGCAGCAATCGTATTCGGGTTTGGTGAAATGATGTTTCCGGCTTTACCTCCGCCAATCATCGCTAATAAAATCCCTGCTTTAGAAAGGTTTGCTTTTTCGCAATGGCGATGGCAATTGGAGCTACGAGCGGAAGAGATGATTATTCTCTTCCGCGTATTTTTAAATAGATATCATTTTACATAAAGTAACCTAAGTAGTAACAAACGAAGAATGCAGCACATGTTCCAGTTTCATCTAAGCCGTCTAGAATGGAATGACTTGCTTCCAGTGAAGATATGCAACCTTTTAAGGAATCGATAGCAACTACGACTTTCATTTTCATCGCTTCTTATCAAAGAAAGGCCATTGTATCGAACATTTACATTTCAAAATGTTGCAAAAATTATGAAATTGAAAAAGATAAAAATAAAAGGAGCACATTTCGTTTTGCAGCGTAAAAAAATAGGAGTGGCTTTTTTCGAATATTACAACGTTGTAATATATCAAAAAAGAATGAACCGCATAGGGGTGGGAATATGGAAAAATGTTCGAACAGAAACCGAATATGAGATTAAAATATTTTTCTTATTTTGTAATAAAAGATTAATCAGTTTACCATTGTTTTTCCCCTGGATTTTCGGTAACATTAGTAAGCAGATTTGAGAGAAATTAGGAGATATACATAATGAAGAGTCCTCGTACATGGGTGAAGAAAATCGTCTGTGCACTCAGCATTTTCGCTGTAGGAGCAACGACGGTGACACCAGCAATTTATGCGCAAGATGACGCAAAAGCAAAAGAGGAAGCAGCTGCGATTGAAGATGTGAAAAAGCTACATCGCAATCGAGCAAACGAGCGGAAAAATTTTGATGCAAAACAATCAAGATGAAGTTCGCGGGATTGCTTCCATGAGTAAAATGATTACACAATATTTAATTTTAGAAGCGATTAAAAATGGAGAAGTGACTTGGGAAACACAAATCCCAGTGAGCGACCGCGTTCACCAATTGAGTGCGAACTATAGCTTATCCAACGTACCGCTTTTACCAAGTGAAAAATACACGATTAAAGAATTATTCGACGCGATTTCCATCTATTCAGCTAACGCCGCAACATTAGCGGTGGCCGAATATATCGGAGGTTCTGAAGCCAACTGGATTGAACGGATGAAAGCCAAACTCGATGAGTGGGGTATTAAAGACGCAACGATCATCAACGTAACGGGTCTGCCGAATAAATACGGTGGCGCTGATAAAAATCCGTCATACGGTGATGAAGATGAAAATAGCATGTCAGCTCGTTCGGTGGCGATTATCGCGAAGAACTTGGTGAATGATTTCCCTGAGATTTTAAAAGTATCATCGATTTCCACACAAACATTCCGACCAAATAGTTCAGGAACAACAAAGATGGATAACTTTAACTACCTTCTTCCAGGGTTACTTTTCGAATACGAAGGGGTAACAGGGTTGAAGACAGGAACGAGTGATGCCAGCGGTGCGTCGATTACAACGACTGCCACTCGCAACGGCTTCTCGGTGATTGTCGTATCGATGGGGTCTAAAGAACCGCTTAATCGTTTCAAAGTAACAAGACATCTATTAGATGAAGTGTTCAAGAAATATGAAGGCCTTCTTGTCGGCGCGCCTGGAAAATCCGTACAAAATTTGGCGCCTATCCAATTAGAAGGTGGAACGGAAGAAACGCTTGGCGTGGATTACGGGAAAACCTTTATTGCAGCTGTACCAAAAGGAACAGCACTAAGCCAGATCAAGATTTCATTCACACCAGCAGATGATGTGAAGACAGAAGATGGCAAAGTGAAAGCTCCTGTGACGGCAGGGCAGACGGTTGGAACGTTGAATTTTGAGATGCCAGGAGAAAACCTTGGCTACGTCGATGGAAAAGACCACGGAACGGTGGAAGCCTTGGCCGCATTCGATGTGGAAAGTTCGAATGTCGTGACAGAAAGCATGCGCGGAGCGAAAGGATTTATCGGCCAAATGATTCAAAAAGTTCAAGACTTCTTTGGTGGCATTTGGAGCAAAATCCAAAGTGTCTTCTCACCAGAAAGTTCGAACTAGGAATTTTTGCTAAAAGGCTTGCACTTTTCACTAGAGACGTGTACAATTTTAGACAAATGATACAGTATGAATAGTAACTGCGATCCTTTTGTAGAGAGCTAGTGGTTGGTGAAAACTAGTAAAGAGAGACCAGCGAATCCACATACGGTGCGAGAGCGAAAACATTGATTAAGCTATCCGGAGAAAACCGTTATCCCACAAATGAGCGCAATGGAAACATTGAAACCGGGTGGTACCGCGAAGAAAATTACTCTACTTCGTCCCTTAGACAATTGTCTGGGACGGAGTATTTTTTTATACTGAAAACACAAAATGGAGGGAAAACTATGCTAGATATCAAACGCATTCGTGAAAATTTGAAGAAGTGGCTACAGCTCTAGGAAACCGTGGAGTTGACCGCGCAACAGTGGAAGAGTTACGTGACTTAGATGAAGAACGTCGCGCACTCATCACTAAAAACAGAACAATTAAAACAATACCGTAATACGGTAACAGAAGAAATCTCTCTTCTAAAACGCAACAAGGAAGACGCAACAGAGAAAATCGCTGAAATGAAACAAGTCGGCGAAGACATCAAAGCAACGGACGCTCATTTAGCCGAAGTGGAAGAAAAAGTAGAATACATCGCATCTCGCTTACCAAACACAGCTGCAGAAGGCGTGCCAGTAGGGGCAGACGAAACAGAAAACGTTGAAATCCGCCGTGAAGGAACTCCTCGCGTATTCGACTTCGAACCAAAACCTCACTGGGAAGTGGCAGAAGCCCTAGATATCTTAGACTTCGAACGTGGAGCTAAAGTATCAGGAAGCCGTTTCTTATACTACAAAGGCCTTGGCGCTCGCTTAGAACGTGCAATCTACAACTACATGCTTGATTTACACGTTGAAAAACATGGCTACACTGAAATGATCACGCCATACATGGTAAACGAACAATCAATGTACGGTACTGGTCAATTCCCTAAATTCAAAGAAGATGTGTTCCAATTAACAGACGAACGCAACTTAACATTAATCCCAACAGCGGAAGTACCACTTACAAACTACTACGCAAACGAAATCTTAGACGAAGCGCAATTACCAATCTACTTCACAGCGCTTAGCCCATCATTCCGTTCTGAAGCTGGTAGTGCGGGCCGCGACACTCGTGGATTAATTCGTCTTCACCAATTTAACAAAGTCGAAATGGTGAAATTCGCGAAACCAGAAGATTCATTCGATGAATTAGAAAAAATGACAGATAACGCAGAAGATGTATTACGCGGATTAGGCTTACCATTCCGTACAATCGTGTTATGTACTGGCGACATGGGATTCTCAGCTTCTAAAACTTATGACGTTGAAGTGTGGATTCCAGCGCAAGATACTTACCGCGAAATCAGTTCTTGCTCAAACTGCGTGGACTTCCAAGCGCGTCGTGCGAAAATTCGTTTCCGTCGTGAAGACAGCGGCAAGATTGAATTGGTGCACACATTGAATGGGTCAGGATTGGCAGTAGGACGTACAGTCGCAGCTATCCTTGAGAACTATCAGAACGAAGACGGTAGCGTGACAATCCCTGAAGTACTTGTACCATACATGGGCGGCGTTACAAAAATTGGTTAAAAGGAACTTTGTTCCAATAAAAAGATGAAATAGGGTGGAGCAGTCATAAGCTTCGGACTTTCCTAGACATCTTCATAGTAAAGGCTATAAGGGCACCGGGTTGAGCCAAGGTCTCAACTCCTGCCAAACTTCAAAGAGGGGCATTGCGGATAAACCGCAGTGCCCCTCTAATTCATTTCGGCTGCAAATCCTTATAGCTTTTACTATAGAGTCTGGAAAGCCCTCCGCTTATTTTATTCGAAGAGCCTGCATCTTTTTATTGGAACAAAGCCTTTTTATAAATATCCCATATGGGGTAAGTGCTTCAAAGTTTGTCCTCCAGGGAACCCAAGATGGAGGAGGGAGTGTCAAGCACTCTCTGCCTCCTGTCCCTTTCCCTGCCATCCAGAAATACGCTTCACACAGACCAAGTCGCACTCACAATCCATTTAAAACGCCACCCAACAATAGTCAATGCACAGGTCTATGCAGAGTAAAAGCACCGAAATAAAAACACAAAAGCTCCTTGGAGACTATAGTAGTGAGAATAGCGAGTGCAACCGAAGAGAATTACGGACTCTAGAAATTTATTTTCTAGAGTCCGTTTGAAATTCGGTAGGAATTGAGACTTCGACTCAATCCGGTGCAGCTGTTCTCACTACTATGTAGGCCTCCAAAGGAGCTAATAGTGTTTTTATTCTATTTAGCAATACTCACATTCAACATACGTAAGAACCGGTCCATTAAACTGTTGTTGGTTTTGTGCTCTTGTTGAATAGCTTTGGCGAGTGCGACTTGGTCTGTGATGATTCCGTTTACCGGGCTATCCACGTATTTCTCGAGGTCTTCATCCGTATTGATGGTCCAGACAAACACCTCATGTCCTGTTTCTTGCGCATGCAGTACAGCCAGTTCCTGGTAAGAAAAATCTTCCACCACGTAGAAATCCACCTTCGCGTCTCCAAAACCGCCAAATTGGATTGGAATCACGAAACCAGTCGTGATTTCGGGAGCTTTTTCCTCGAGTTCTTCCATGACTTTCAAATCAAGTGACATCACTTTGTTGGAGTTGTCGATGGCGAGTTCTTTGTATTTTACGATGAAAAGATCTACGTAGTTGGCAGGCTCACCGCCATGTGGCTTGAGCTCTATGACGAGTGGCATACCGATTTCTTTAGCCGCTTTTAAAAACTCTTCAAAAGTAGGGATGTGACTCGTAAATCCGTCTTGTTCGATGGGAAGACCACGAACTTCATCTAGCGTCATGTCTTGAACGCGTTTGTTTAGACCTGCTAATCGTTTCAAGTTATAGTCGTGCATCACGACGAATTGATTGTCTTTCGTAAGGAGAATGTCCATCTCTACCATGTTGGCGCCGGCTTCTTTGGCCGCTTTTAATCCTTCAATCGAGTTCTCAACGGCTTCACTCACATAGCCGCGGTGGCCGATGATGATAGGGTCATTGGCCGATTCAGTTCTGTAAGTGGTGAGCGTTGTGAGAACCCCGCTTCCTGTTACGAAGAGTAGGGCGAAGGCCGTCACGATTTTACGCTTATGTTTAATCTCTTCATGGTGATGATACACTTCAAGAGAAGCTAATTTATGATCATGAATGATTTTCGTCATAAAGATAAACGTAGCGATTTTTGTATAAAGGATAATGAACCCTTGTAGCAACTTGGCAATGGCTAGTACACTACTTAGAAGAAGTGTATTGCTTCCGTCTGGGTCTATGAATTCAACGAGGGCGACACTTCCAAGTGAGATGAAAATAACGAGAATCGCTAGCACCCCTTCGACAACTGCCGAAATAAAGAGCAACCGAACAGTATTCTTCTTCGTCAACTTCCAGCTCGTGATGATATTTTTTGTAAAGGGCTGGTCGGTAAGAATCTGAAGTGGAATCGCAAGGGCAGCTTCGTGCGTGAAAGTAGAGTAGGACAACAATCAGTCCGGTGTAAAAGATCATTCCGCTACTCGTCTTAGTGATTTCACCCGTAATAAATTCAGGAATGGTAATGTTTTTAGAAATAAATGTCAGCTCACCAATATTAATAATCGGCAAGAGCGTTAAAAAAGTACAGCCAGAACGTAATAAAATGACCGTTCAATAATTGCTTGAGTTCACTAAATGCATTTTGAATGCTACTGCGCCATGAAAAATGAATGCCGCGAATCGTTCCGTAAATCATGAAGATGAGAATTGAGAACTCCATGAAAATAAGAAACGCGAATGCCAATAAATAGAGAAATCAGTAATGGAATGGATCACTGGACTCAATAGAAACGGTCTTAAAATTCGAGAAGTTTAAATTGGATTGCCCTGTCATAAAGAGCATTCCACGAAAAATAAGTGTTAAAAAGCCGAATCCAAACACGGATATAAAAAATTGTAAAAAGATGGAATTGCGTAAATACATCCAGCTGTTCTGCGTTAAATTGCCTAATGTAAAGCGGATGGTTTTCCATACAGGGGATTTTTTTGATTCATAAAGCCTCCGATGTGTAAATAAAAGTTCGTTAGATTTCACCTTAGCACGAACGAAAATAGAAGCGCAAGTCGATACAAAAATAGTATTGAAAAAAATCATGTAATAGAACTTATAATGAGGAAAGTAATCAAAAATAATAGAAAAGCTTTTCAGGAGGGAATCATGAAAAAAAGACTGTTAACATTATTCTGTTTAGTAGCGACTGTGGTACTTGCTGCTTGTGGCGTAAAAAAAGTAGACGCTGGTGACCACATCAAAACAACTTTTACTGGGTTAGATACAAAAGGGGAACTTGTATATCAAGTAAATACTCAAGAGTTAGTAAAAGAGTTCTTAGTAGCAAACCCTAAAGCAGATGCGAAAACAGAAGCAGAAGTTCGTGTTGCTGCAACAAAAGTGAAAGTAACACCAAATAAGACAGAGGGATTATCAAACGACGAAGAAATTACCTTCACATTCTCTTCAGATAAAGATGCTGAAAAATACTTTAACCTTCCAAAAGAAACAAAAGTGAAAGTCAGCGGCTTAAAAGAAGCGAAAAAATTAACGGCTGAAGAATTAGCGAAAATTCACTTCATTAGAAGTGGAAGGCTTTAACAAAGGTGGCCGTGCAGAAGTTCATGTGACAGATTCTAAATTGTCATTCTTACGTTTCAAAGTTGAAAACAATGGCAAATTAGAAAATGGAAAAGATGCCAAAATCGTGTTAGACGGTAATTTCACTAACTTATTAGAAGACAGAGGTTATGTATTAGAAGGCGACGGAAGCTTCACACTTCCTGTTAAAGGATTGAAGACAGTTGCTGAAAAACTTGATGACGCTAAGAACAAAGACGAAATTATTGCAAAACTAAAAGAAGAAGTGAATAAGAAATTTAGCGGAAATGATAAGATAACATTTGATAAAACTTATTATCGTGGTCTAGCGAATAATGTTGACAATTCATATTCGTATGGGGATGAGATTGTTCGTGGTAATGGGAACTTAGTAATGACGCTTCAAGTGGAAACTAGCTTTGGATTCAAAAACGTGTATGCGGTTGGATTTACAAATCTTATAACGAATGAAGAGGGCAAGATGGAACTTAAAGACGCACGTGTCATTTCAACAACGTATGCGGACTTTTCTACAGCAACTCAAAAATTAGAAGCGATTGGGTATACAGAAGTAAAATAATTGAATTAGAAATTGCTTGGAGAGTATTCTCCAAGCAATTTTTTTATACTCGAGACCTCGTTGCCCAAAATTCACTTATAAGTGAATTTCGGGCATTTTATGGTAGAACGTTTTTCTTCTTCATAAATCCCGACTTTATGCCGTTTCTGAAGCGTTTAAGAGTGTGAAGGGGGATGATGTCATATTTTGATATTTTACAAAAATACGATAGCAGCGCGATTTCTAGCACTAAATTTTTTTGCAAAAAAATTCAATTTTCTTACACTCCAAAAACTCCCCTGCGGGACTGCGGGGGAGTTTGCTTTATAGTTTATTTAGTTCATTTACAAGATCGATCATGCTTAAATCTTGAGAACAGATAACGGTCTTTCCTTTAATTTTTGGAAGAGCAAAGTTACTCAAAATCACCTTGTAGTCTGTCTTCGCAAGTAAGTCTAATGAGATTTCTAGATCGTCATACGTATGATACTCAAAACGGTTGGCGGCATTTTGTTCTAAATAAGAAGCCAAGAATTTTGGATAGTACTCATCGAAGTCGTTTAAGATAAGGACTTTGATTTTCTCCTGTTTCGCTTGTAGTTGAGAAACTAGACCTTCCCAGTGCGTATAGAAGGTGTAAATTAAATGCGAAATATTTCGTTGACGATTCACGTTTTTATTCTCGTGTTGATACTTTTCTAATAAAGTCCTGCAACATCATTGTAGAAGCTCAGGGCGAAAGCGACTTGAAGAATTTCATTAGCGGTATCTTCTTATCGAAATAAGATAAAGTCTGAGTGCACTTTCGATTCGTTCTAATTGAGACGTGTTGTGTAAAGTGCCATAATAGTAAATCATAGTTTTCGCATTTTCAAGTCGTAACGTTTTTTTCTAAAGACTTTGAATATTCGTGACTAATGTATCAAACGATAAGCGGTCAGCGCACTTTTTTTCCTTTACGTGCAGCTGAGAATTCTTCTAAGGTTAAGAAAGAAGTGAGGTTGCAAGAAAATTGAGAAGGATTGTTCTAGAAATTTCTGGAGTAACCATCAATCCGGTTTCTTTTGTAGAATTGTTCTACGATTTCGTCTAGAGCCGTCTAATTGATTGTAGTAATCGTAGAAATTTATCTTTTTGCTTTCGATGTTTTTGTACAAAATGTCCCTTGATAAGTATCGGAAGAAGTTAACCGTGAAAAATCATCTTTGAATACACGATATCCTTTCAAAACTTTGTGGGAAAGTTCGAAGACTTTAAAAGAGGTCTACTAGAATCTTTTTCTAGAGAAGCTTCATCTACAAAGTCGAATGGGCCAATCAAAGAAAGCCAGTTTTTTTCCGTAAAAGTATTGAACGAAGAAGAAACGAATATCTTGTTCATTTCCAACGAAATTGCAAAGTTTTTCTTCGAGATTTGGAAATCAAATTTCTTCTTTCAAGCTATTATTGATCTTTTTGAATGTAACGATTCAATGTTGAAGTCGTGATGAATAGTTTGTTTGTGTCATTTCTGTAACAGTGGTTTTCTTCGTGTAAGAAATAAGTGTTCCAGAATTTCATAGCAAATAGAATGTGAATAATAATAAGGATAAACGACTTCTGTACTTAAATTTTGTGGCAATTCGATACGCACACCATTTCGTTGAGAATAGATGTCAAACCTTCGATATTTATCTCGTAAGAAAGCGAGGTCAATCTTTGATGGCGCGAGTAGATACTTTAAAAAGTTTTTGCGAGTTCGTCAATATGAATCCCAACCATTCGCTTGAACTAAATAGTCTACAATATCAATTTGTCGGTTTTTGATTTTTTTGAAAGTAATGCTCTCATTTCTTTCTCCCTTTTTTCTTTGTTAGTTATGTCACACACTAATTATATCAAATTACAATATATCACACTTTTTAGAAAGTAAATTTATAGCTATTTTCAACTAGAAAAAATGATAAATAGATTCATACAATAATGAAAATGAAAAACGGTATATATGGAAACAAAAATATTTTTTCAAAAAATTTATAGTTTTCTATTGCGTGAATTGTCAGAATATTATATACTACTCTCAAGTTGAAAAATTCATCCATGAAAAGAGGGATCTTATGAAATTAAAGAAATTCACATTAGGCGCTGTGGTTGCAGCAATTTTAGCAGGTTGTGGAAACGCAGCAGATAGTAATACAGTCAAAATCGGAGGGAACTTCGAGTTAACAGGGAACGTAGCGACTTACGGTACTTCCATGAACAATGGTGCTCAATTAGCCGTTGAACAAAAAGGGAAGTTATTAGATAAGGAATTAAAATACGTTTCATACGATAACAAATCAGATAAAACAGAAGTAGCTTCAGTAGCGAAGAAATTAGCTTCTGAAAAAGTGGTCGGCGTAGTCGGACCAGCAACAACAGGGGATGCTTCAGTATCAATCCCAGTAAACGAACAAGCAAAAATCCCAACAGTCTTCCCAGCAACAACAGGGGACGGCGTTACATTGAAAAACGCAGAAGATGCATCTTCAGTATATGAATACATCTACCGTGTATGTTTCTCTGACAGCTACCAAGGAGTTGTAGGAGCGAACTTCGTACACAAGAAATTCGGAAATGCTAAAGTAGCCATCTTACAAGATACAGGTAATGACTACTCTAAAGGGTTAGCAGATGCCTTTGAAAAAACTTACACTGACAGCAAGATCGGTGGAACAGTTGTCACTCGTGAATACTACCAATCAAAAGACACAGACTTCCAAGCAGTATTAACAACATTGAAATCTAAAGACTTCGATGTATTATATGTTCCTGGTTACTACGAAGAAGTTGGTCTAATCATCAAACAAGCACGTGAAATGGGTATCACTCAACCAATCGTTGGTGGGGACGGACTTTCAAGTGACAAGCTAGCAGCATTAGCAGGTAACAGCTCAAACCTTTCTAACGTTTACTACACTTCACACTTCTCAACATTAAGTGATGATGCAGACGTTCAAGCGTTCGTTAAAGCGTACAAAGAAAAATATGGTGCAAACCCAGATACTTTCGCCGCTTTAAGTTATGATGCCACTCAATTGTTAATGAAAGCTATCGAAAAAGCAGGCTCAACTGATCCTCAAGCAATCACAAAAGCTTTAGCAGAAACAAAGACTTCGATGGTGTCACAGGTACATTCTCAATGGGTGCAGACCACACACCAGTGAAATCAGCAGTTGTCATCGAGTTCCAAAACGGACAAGAAGTAAGTGCTCAAGAGTACTCAGCTGAGTAATTTAGTTTATAACAGTATTTTTCAAGAGAGGCACGAAGGGGACTTCCGCCTCTCTTTTCCACTAGATAAGGATAGATTTGAAAGGAGAAAATATATGGAGTTGTTAGTTCAACAATTGGTAAACGGGCTTGCAGTCGGAAGTATTTACGCATTGATTGCGCTTGGATATACCATGGTTTATGGGACAATTAAGCTCATTAACTTCGCACACGGGGATGTGTACATGATGGGGGCGTTCATTGGATACTTTTGCCGTAATGGTCTTGAAGATGAATGTATTCGTAGCGCTCTTGGTAGCGATGGTTGCCTGTGCGGTCTTAGGGGTTGTGATTGAACGTGTGGCGTATAAGCCGCTTCGTAATTCGACTCGTGTAGCCGCGTTGATTACGGCTATCGGGGTGTCATACCTATTAGAAAATGCAATGAGTTATTTCTTTGGAGCGGAATCGCGTCCGTTTCCTTCAGACTTCGGAACTGAAACAATCACCTTATTTGGAGACGTTTCTGTGAATGGAAAGCAAATTTTGATTTTCGGAGTTACCGTAGTCTTAATGGCGTTATTACAATTTATCGTACGTTATACAAAAATGGGGAAAGCCATGCGTGCGGTTGCCGTGGATGAGCAAGCAGCTCAACTCATGGGGATTGACGTAGACGGTGTCATCTCATTTACATTTGCGCTCGGTTCAGCGCTTGCCGGGATTGCCGGTGTCCTTGTTGGGGTGTACTACAATACCATTTCAACAACAATGGGGATTACAGTCGGACTAAAAGCCTTCGTTGCGGCCGTACTTGGTGGTATCGGTAGCATTCCTGGGGCCATGGTCGGTGGGTACCTCATCGGTCTATTAGAAACAATGGTAAGCTTCTTCGGTTACTCACCATACCGTGACGGAGTCGTTTACTTCCTATTATTCATTATTTTAATCGTGTTACCAGCTGGATTGTTTGGTAAAAATGTCAGAGAGAAAGTGTAGGTGAAGAAGATGCAAAGATTTCATAAAAAGAATATTCGTTGGACGCTGTTCGCATTAGGAATGTACGCTCTTCTTTTCGTACTTGTACAAACAGGAGTGATTAACTTCTACTACGAAAGTACCTTCATTAATATCATGATCAATATCATCTACGCTGTTGGATTGAACCTCATTCTTGGGGTTGCCGGACAGTTCTCGCTAGGGCATGCCGGGTTTATCGCGATTGGTTCTTATAGCGGTGCGATTCTTGGGAAAATGATGAACGGTCTTCCTGGATTATTTGCTGGGATGGCTGTCGGAGTTGTCATCTCTGTTATCGTCGCGTTCCTTGTTGGATTACCAACGCTTCGTTTAAAAGGGGACTACCTAGCGATTGCGACTCTAGGGGTTGCGGAAATCATCCGTGTAGCCGTGACAAATATGAAAATCACAAACGGTGCTGCCGGTATCAGCGGGGTGCCTTTAACAAACACATGGACGATTACGTATATCGCTCTTGTAGTAACAACCATCTTAATCTTGAACTACACATTCAGTAGTGCGGGTCGTGCCACTTATGCGGTCTTACAAGACGAAATCGCTGCGGAATCGATGGGGGTTCAAGTGACGAAATATAAAATCTTGGCCTTCGTATTGGGAGCTGCTACTGCAAGTATCGGCGGAACACTTTCTGCCACAACTCTTGGAGCGGTAACACCAAGTGACTTCACGTTTCATGAAATCAATCGAAGTGTTAATCATCGTGGTATTCGGTGGTATCGGAAGCTTCACAGGTTCATTCGTGGCAGCCGTATTACTTGGAATCATCAACCTTGTCCTACAACCATTTGGACAATTACGGATGATCATCTATGCGGTAGCGTTAATCTTAATCATGATTTTCCGTCCAGGTGGATTGCTTGGAACTTGGGAATTCAAACTAGGAGACTTCAAGTTTTCTAAGAAGAAAGAAACAAAGGAGAGTGGGAAGTAATGTTATTAGAAGTTAATGGACTAACAAAAAACTTTGGCGGACTTTCTGCTGTTTCTAACGTTTCGATGAAAGTAAATAAGGGCGAGTTAATCGGACTTATCGGGCCAAACGGGGCTGGGAAAACGACTTTCTTCAACTTGTTAACAGGGGTTTATGAGCCAACAGAAGGAACAGTTAGCTTAGAAGTAGACGGACAGTTGAAAAACTTAAACGGACTCCGCACCTACAAGCGTACAAGCCTAGGGATGGCGCGTACCTTCCAAAATATTCGCTTGTTTAAAGATTTAACGGTACTCGAAAATGTAATGATTGCCATGCACGCACACTCGAGCGATTCATTGTTCTCAACATTATTCCGTACGAAGAAATACTATGATACAGAAGCGAAAATGCGCGAAGAAGCGGTTGAATTGCTAAAGATTTTCGAGTTAGATACACTCAAAGATGAAAAGGCGAAAAACTTAGCTTATGGGCAACAACGTGAATTGGAAATCGTTCGTGCCTTAGCGACAAAACCAAAAGTCTTATTCTTAGATGAGCCTGCAGCGGGGATGAACCCACAAGAAACGGCTCAATTAACCGAATTGATTGCCAAAATTCAAAGAGAATTTGATTTAACCGTTGTGTTAATCGAACACGATATGTCGCTTGTCATGAAAATCTGCCAACGCATTTACGTGTTGGAATATGGAAGACTACTTGCAGAAGGAACTCCAGAAGAAATCAAACAAAATCCAGCGGTAATTAAAGCGTACTTAGGAGGTGAGTAGATGTTAGAAGTTAAAAATTTATCAGTTCATTACGGAATGATTCAAGCCGTACGTAATGTGGATTTTACAGTTAACGAAGGTGAAATCGTGTCGCTTATCGGAGCGAACGGTGCCGGAAAGTCAACCATCTTGAAGACTTTATCAGGCCTCATCCATCCTTCAGAAGGCGAAATCGTCTACTTAGGTGAGAACATCGCTTCGACATCTGCAAAGAAAATCGTTGAAAAAGGGCTCGTGCAAGTGCCAGAAGGTCGTCACGTATTCCCAGGATTAACGGTAAAAGAAAACCTTGAACTAGGGGCTTTTCTACGTAAGGATAAAGAAGAAATTCAAAGATATGGAAGCCGTCTTCGAACGTTTCCCAATCTTGAAAGAACGAAAAGACCAAGATGCACAAACACTCTCTGGTGGGGAACAACAAATGCTAGCGATGGGCCGTGCGTTAATGAGCCGTCCAAAACTATTATTGTTGGATGAACCTTCAATGGGGTTAGCGCCAATCTTCATCCGCGAGATTTTCAAAATCATTCAAGAAATCCAAAAGACAGGGACAACAGTTTTACTAATCGAGCAAAATGCGAAAATGGCATTGTCGATTTCAAATCGTGCGTATGTACTAGAAACTGGATCAGTGGTCCTTAGCGGTACAGGACAAGAGTTGTTAGAAAGTGATGAAATTCAGAAAGCATATCTAGGAGGGTAATCATGGAAGTTAAAGATTATATGTCAACCAACGTTATTACAGTAACGCCTGAAACAACGGTTATGAAAGCTCTAGACTTAATGAAGGAGCACGACATTCACCGCTTACCAGTTGTGGAAGATGGGAAATTAGTCGGCTTACTTACAGAGGAACTAGTGGCTGGGCACTCACCTTCAATGGCGACAAGCCTATCGATGCATGAGTTGAACTACTTATTAAACAAGACGGCTGCGAGCGAAATTATGCAAAAGCAAGTCTTAACAGTGAAGGCTCATACATTATTAGAAGAAGCGGCATCTCTGATGCGTCAACAAAAAGTAGGCGTTTTGCCAGTCGTAGATGCGCGTGGACACGTGGAAGGGATTATTACCGACAAAGATATTTTCGATGCCTTTATCGAAATTTCTGGATACAACACGCCAGGGTCTCGTTTATTCATTGAAATCAATGAGGATAAACCTGGTCCTCTGGAAGAAATTTCAAATGTATTGCGTGAAAACAACGTGAACGTTTCGACGATTTCTGTGTACCATCGTGATGGGAAGGTGCAAGTGGTGCTTCATGTGGACTCTACTGAGCCCGATGAAGTGGCGGACTTTATCGCACAAAAAGGCTATCGCGTGATTTCAGCGATGAGGAAATAGGTTAAAGGGTTAAAGCGTTGCTTTAAAATCCTTGGACATCTTCATAGTTATAGAAACAACTGCACCGGACTGAGCCTAGGTCTCAGTCCTTGCGAAAGTCAAAGAGCTCCAAAGCGATTCTCGCTATGGAGCTCTAATTCTTTTCGCATGCGACCGTTATTTCTATGACTATAGAGTCCAAGGATTTTTTTGCAACGCTAATCTGGGTGTGTCTGTTCACTAGGAATCACGCTTTTTATGAAAAGCACGCACCCATCGGAGTTCTCGGCGGGCGTTGAGTGGAGGCGGGGGACGGTGTATAATGGTGGGGAGATTCAAGGAGGTTTTGCGGATGAAATTTGATTTTACAACGGAATATGACAGACACGGGATGGACGAGCTGGCTGTTGATGGGCTGGGGTTGATTCCAGGGAAGTCGCCAGATAGACCGAAGAAAGGCTTCGATGTGATTCCGATGTGGATCGCGGACATGAGTTTTCCAACAGTGCCGACGGTGATTTCAGCAATGCAACAACGATTGGAACATCCGATTTTCGGGTACTTTATGCCTTCTAAAGAGTACTACGAGAGCATTATTCAGTGGCATGCGCGCCACCATCAAGTGACAGGATTAACGCGCAAGCATATCGGTCATGAAAATGGTGTGCTGGGGGGAGTCGTATCGACTTTAACATCATACGCTGCGCCAGGGGATGCCGTGTTAGTGCATAGTCCAACCTATGTCGGGTTTACGCAGTCGTTAAACGATAATGGATTGAAGGCCGTGCATAGCCCGCTTGTGAAAGATGAACAGGGTGTTTACCGTATGGACTTTGAGGATATGGAGCGAAAAATCAAAGTGCATAAGATTCATGTCGCCATTTTCTGTTCACCGCATAATCCGAGTGGTCGTGTATGGGAGAAAGAAGAAATTGAACGCGCGATGGAAATTTACCGCAAGTACGATGTGATTGTCGTGTCGGATGAAATTTGGTCGGACATTATTTTTAAAGGCCATAAACATATTCCAACGCAGTCGATTTCAGAAGATGCAAAGAATCGCACAGTAGCCATGTATGCGCCAAGTAAGACGTTCAACTTGGCAGGGCTCGTGGGAAGTTATCATGTGATTTACAATGATGCGTTACGAGACCGCGTGGAATCCAAAGGGATGAAGCCGCATTATAACGCGATGAACGTACTCTCGATGCATGCGTTAATCGGGGCGTATCAAGAGGAAGGATACGAGTGGTTGGAAGAGTTGCGTGAGGTCATTGAGAAGAATGCGGACTACGCGTGCGACTTTATTCACCGTGAATTTGACGGCGTGGAAGTGACCAAACCGGAAGGCACGTATATGCTCTTTATCGATTGTTCACCGTTCTTAGAAAAACACAATCTGACGCTGGAACAACTTGAAAAACGCGGCTGGGATGTCGGCGTGGCTTGGCAAGATGGCAAGATGTTCTTCGGCGAAGGATGTATCCGTATCAACCTCGCGTTGCCGTACGCGCGTCTTGTAGAAGCATTTGACCGTATGAAAAAATATGTATTCGTGGACACTGTGCCACCATTAGACTAGGAGGATTTTCATGACAAAAAAAGTACTTCAAACAGAACAGGCTCCAAAAGCAATTGGACCTTACTCACAAGGAGTAGCCTACACAGGAGAAACGATTGTCGTGTCTGGACAGTTGCCAATCGTACCTGAAACAGGGGAGTTTGCAGGAAGTGATATCGCCAGCCAAACTCATCAATCGTTGAAAAATATTCGTGCGATTTTAGAAAGCGCAGGGGTTGGAATGGACGCGGTAGTATCAACAACCGTGCTACTAGCAGACATCAATGACTTTGCGAAGATGAATGAAGTATATGGAGAGTATTTTGCTTCTCCATATCCAGCGCGCATGGCATTCCAAGCAGCAGCCTTACCAAAGAATGCTCTTGTAGAAATCCAAGCGGTTGCTGTAAAAGGATAAAGAAATAAATATCCACCGGCTAAGCCGGTGGTTTTTCAGTTTCGGGCATAGCCCTGATCTCAGAGCGACGCCTCAAGGCGCTCATGTGGCCTGCGACGAGCACCTATTTACGTTTTCCTGTAAACGGATCTTCCAATTCTAATTCCAATTGTTCTGCTATATGATCTTCTTTTAGTTGATTTCGTATATACTCTCCAATGGCTTTCGAATTCTTTCCAACCGAATCTACATAATACCCTCTACACCAGAACGATCTATTGCGATACTTAAATCTTGCATTCGCCCATCTTTCAAATATCATTTGGCTACTTTTCCCTTTTAAATATCCGACAAACCCAGAAACACTCATTTTTGATGGTATTTCCACTAACATATGAACATGGTCCACGCAGACCTCTGCTTCAATTATATTTACATGTTTCCATTCGCATAGCTGTCGTAACATTCTTCCGACATCAAGCCTCCTTGACTCATAGAATGCCTTTCTTCTATATTTTGGTGCGAAAACGATATGATACTTACAGTTCCATTTCGTATGTGATAAACTGTGTAAGTCATCGGTATATCCCATGACAAAACCTCCTTAGTTCTTTCGTTGTAGTTTGCAGACCACATACGAATTATAACTAAGGAGGCTTGTTTTTTCATTATCACTCCGCTAAAGCTTTTTGGACCCCCGGACAATCCGGGGGTTTTAATTAGACCAATTAAGCACTTGCGTCCAGTGGCGTAAGTGCTTTTTTATGGAGTTCTTCTAAGAAACAAGCGATTGTGATAAAATAATAAAAAAAGAAGAAAAGAGGCGTTGTGAGTGCAAGTTGTAGAACAACCAAAGAAATCAAAATTATGGGCATTGTTAAGTGGGATATTAGGAATTAGTTTTGGAATACTGTTTGTAGTACCGTATTACTTTTTACCACAAGTTTTCTGGGGAGTTATTTTTATTTTAAGCTATTCATATACAGCTGATGGAAAAGAATTTGCGGAAATCCTTCAAGGAGGATACACTGCATTAGCCATCATTTCGATTGTTGTTTGGCTACTGCTAATCATTTCTATTTATGCAAAACGCTATTATCGAGGTGACCGTCGAGTTCCTCGCTGGATTTCGAATCAGCTTGTTGTTGCTGGTGTCCTTGGAGTCATCTCAACCCTTCCTTATATTTTATTAGAAGTACCATCATTAAGGAATACCATTTACCAATTGCAGTTGATTGGGATTCTTAAACTTCCAATATTCTTTATGTTTACAGGGTCAGCCATTTTATCGATTATTGCAGGGATTGGCTATCTCATTTCGTTAAAGAATTTTCGAAAAAAGAGACATAAGTAGTTGTGATAAAATAAGAGAAACAAGAAGAAAAGAGGCGTTGTGAGTGCAAGTTATAGAACAACCGAAAAAATCAAAACTATGGGCGCTGTTAAGCGGCATACTCGGAGTTGTGTGGGGTGGACTCGTCTTTGTGGCTCCATCGTATGTTCTTCCAAATATTTTTTCAATCGTTATTTTTAGCATTATTTTTCCATTTAAGACGGCATCAAGCGACATGCTTGAACTTCTTCAACGGACGCAGATGATATTTTTGTTTCTAGTGGCATTTATTTGGGTGATGTTCATTGTCGCTCGAATGAGTCATAGCTATTATAAAAAGACGGGCGAAGTTCCGTATTGGATTACGAAAATCTTTTTACTGGCGGCAAGTTTAGGAGTCATTGCGACGCTACCTGTTCTCCTGTCCTATATTCCAGGGTTAACAACTATCAATCATTGGACGATGCAAATCGGTGGGATGGGGTCCATTCTCATTATCACTGGTGGAGTTTCTGGACTATTGGGATTGATTTCTGGAGCTGGATATTTAATTTCGTTAAATCGATTCGACCGTTAAAGGAGATGAGAATATGATTCAGAAAAGATGAGCTAAAATCAGTGCGGTTGTGGGAATTGTAGGCGGGCCTTTATCGCTCTTTTTCATATTTGCGTTATTTGCGACTGGGATTGGTGCTAGTCGTTCGGGGGCACTGACATCCCTTACTTTATTAGTCGCGACGTTTGCCATTATCTTTTTCGTAGCATTGAAAAGTGCGCGCTATTATAAAAAGGATGAACGTGTGAATCCGGTGATAGCCAAGCTGTTTGTGGCCTCGAGCGGGATAGGCTTCATTATAAGCTTTCTGATTGGGTCGGCAAATGTTCCAATCCTTAGCGAATTCCTTGATTGGGTTCTGCTTGCGCTATTCGACGGAAATGATGGCTTTCAAAGTGCGCTCTTACTAATGTTTCTGTCCGCGCTTTTATCCGTTGTCTGGGGTATTTATTATGCAATGTGCCTAAGGAAATTTGAGAACTAAAGATTTAAAGGAGAAAAGAACATGCAAAATAAAAAATGGGCAATCTGGTGTGCGTTTGTGGGCATTATTGGAGGGGCGTTTATAATGGTGTCCCCCGTAGGACTCCTCGCAGCAGGGATCGGAGCAAAGAGAACGGAGTTAAATTCAATACTCCTTCTTATGTTGTGTACGTATTTGGCAATTTTCTTTGTGGGGGTGAAGAGTAAGCTTTACTATAAAGGCGATGATAGAGTCTCTACATTCGTAGCCAATACGTTTGTCGTAGCAGGGGTTATCGGCTGTTTCCCAATCTTTATGGAAATCCTCACTAGAATTCCCATTTTATATGAATTGTTCTATTGGTTATTTAGTTTCATTTTTTTTGGACAGGATCCCTTTTCTCTCATTTATCTATCAATAGAGTTTGTGGCTCTTCTATCGATTGTGAGCGGTATTGGATATGCGGTCTGTTTGAAAAATTTCAGAGAATGATGGTGGAATATAGGGGATAGAAAATTTGGTAAAACCGATGAAAAGGAGATTATATTTGATGAAAGATAAAAAATGGGCAATGATTAGTGCTTTGGTAGGGTTTATTGGTGGGGGTTTTTCAGCCCTATCACCATTTCTGTTAACTTTTGCGGCAATTGCAAAAAGTGATTCGATACAGAATACCGTTCAATATGGTATGTGGGTATTGAATCCTCTCGTGTTCATTGTCGCTATAAAAAGTGCGGTCTACTATAAAGATGACGAACGAGTTCCTAATAAGGTTTCAAACTTATTTGTTTTAGCAGGGGCAGTGCTGCTTATTCCGGTAGTACTCACACTTCTAGCAACAGTTCCCGGTTTAGAGGCGATCAACGCAGTCGTTATAAAAATCATCAGTAGTTTCAGTAGAGGTTTAGAAATGTATTTTGGCTCGCTCCTTATGGGTGGATGTTTGTCGATTCTTTCAGGCGTTTCTTACTTCCTATGCGTGAAAAACTTTAAAGAGTGAAAGATAACTTTAAGCTTAGAGAGTTTCTCTAGGCTTTTTTATTTTGCATGCTTTATAATGATTTGGACAAAGAAAATTGGAGGCAAGTATGAAAGTTATTGTTATTGGTGGAGGAACGAGCGGGTTGATGGCGTCAGTGAGCGCGGCGATGCATGGAGCTGAAGTCGTGTTGCTTGAGAAGAACCCAACCCTTGGAAAGAAGTTATTACATACTGGTGGAACGCGTTGTAATGTGACGAACCGTCGTACCCCGGAAGAAATCGTGAAGCACATCCCGGGAAATGGACGCTTCTTATATAGTGCCTTTTCGCAATTTGATAATCAGGATATTATTCAGTTCTTCGAGAGTCGCGGCGTGCGCTTGAAGGAAGAAGATCACGGGAGAATGTTTCCTGTGACAGATTCGGCTAAGACGATTTTGGAGACGTTTATTCAAGAAATTAAGAAATTAGACGTGCAGGTGCGTACGAATGTGAAAGTGAAGACGATTCGTGTGATCGAGGGAGCCGTGCGAGTGGTGGAGTTGGATAATGGCGAACAACTTGAAGCCGATGCGGTCATCCTAGCAACAGGCGGGAAATCTTATCCCAAGACGGGTTCGACAGGAGACGGATATGGGATTGCGAAAGTAGCTGGCCATACGATTACACCGCTCTTTGCAACAGAAGTTCCGCTAACGAGTGGCGAGGAGTTCATCAAGAAGGGCGAGCTTCGTGCGTTGTCACTTCGTAATGTGGCGCTTAGTGTCTTAAATGGCAAAGGAAAGCCTGTTGTGACGCATCAGATGGATATGATTTTCACGCATTTTGGAGTGAGCGGCCCTGCCGTTTTACGTTGCTCGAGCTTCGTGCATCAAGCGCAGGAGAAAGAAGGCAAGAAGGAAGTCGTGATGAGTCTGAATGCATTGTCGGATATGAGCGTGGCCGAACTCGATGCACAATTTCGTTCGTTTGTGGAGGATGCGCCTCTAAAATCGATTAAAAATCATTTGAAAGGGTTGCTTCCTGAACGTTATGTAGAGTTTTTACTAGAAAGAGTGGGGATTAGTGACCAAACAGCTGTGAGTCGTTTAAGTGAAGCCAATTGGGCACAGATTAAAGAAGCTCTGACGAATTTCCGCTTTACGGTTAATGGTTCATTGCCGATTGAGAAGGGATTTGTGACTGGTGGAGGCGTTCATTTGAAAGAAGTGAACCCGAAAACCTTAGAGTCGAAATTAACCCAAGGATTGTATTTCTGCGGAGAGCTTTTAGACATCCACGGGTACACAGGTGGGTACAATATCACCGCAGCTTTTGTAACGGGTTACGTTGCCGGTATGCATGCATCTTTAGGGTATTAAATTTCTAGAAAATTGGGATTAAACGTCACAATTTCTTCATAAAAATTGTTTATAGTAATTGTATTCCCAAATAAGAATTATTTACTCCCAAGTAAATAAAACTCTATCCTTTTTTCCTCCCGTTTCTGACGGGAGGTTTTTTGTTATGTAAAATAAAAAGTAACTGAATGCAATGTAAATTTATGCTACAATAAGCCTATTGACAGTGTGAGGAGTTTGTGATGGCAGAGAAGAAATTAATGGAGAAGGTTGTACGAAAAGTACTACGCTCATTCCCGAAAGTGAATATGCCGGACCCGTTTGTTCCTTATCCAATTGCGTACCCGCCGACCGCCAAGAGTCGTTTCGAGATTTTTGTGCATGTGGCTGAGCGTGGGAATGGACCTCTTGGGCATGTGGATTTATGTATCGATGGATTTGTTTATTCGTATGGAAATTATGATGAGACCAATTTAAAATTAGGTGGCTGGATTGCTGAAGGCGTTCTGATTAAAGCGCCGCGCGAGGAGTATATGCTCTTTTGTAAAAACCACTACCAAAAAGCGTTGCATATTTATACGATTGATGTGACGGACGAGCAGATGGATAAGATTCATGCGTACTTGAATAAGATTTTAGAGCCGACAACACAGTGGCAACCAACGAGCGAGGCGGTGTACTATAATCCGACCTTTGACCGTTTTGAAGAGATGTATGTGTACTTTATGGCGCAACAGATGGACACCGTGTTCTATAAATTCAATCGTTCGAAGTTCATGACCTATAATGGTTGGACGAGAAACTGTCTTAGCTTCGCGGATCACGTGGCAAAAGTGTTGCGTGAAAGAGCGTTGCGTGCCAAAAATATGGTCTTCCCTGCGCAATACCATAAACGTCTCCAAAAACTCCTAAAGAAAAACTCTCCGCTGATTACAAATTATGAAGTGTATTAGTCTATAAAAATTGGTGAATTTATATGAAATGTTCAGTGAAATTATATGAGCCATTATATACATTAAAGACTATCGATGAGGGTATCTGGATTGTTGATGGTGAAATTGTTGAGATGAATTTTAAAATTACTCAAGTACCATTTAGCACTCGAATGACAGTGGTGCGATTGGAAAATAATGACTTATGGATTCATTCTCCTATTCATTTAACACCGCAGTTGCGAAGTGAAATCGATGAGCTGGGTCATGTGAAGCATATAGTTGCTCCAAATAAATTGCATTACGTATATATGGAAGAGTGGGGTCAAGCCTATCCAGATGCGAAACTTTGGGCGACAAAAGGATTGGAGAAAATTTTTGACAACTTCCAATCCATTGAAAGTTATACAATCTTAGATAAAACAATCGACATTAGTTGGCTAGATGAAATTGATTATCTTCCGTTTGAAGGAAGTGCCGTTATAGAAGAGTCAGTATTTTTCCACAAAAAGAGTAAAACGTTAATTCTAACGGACTTAATTGAGAATATTGAAGTTGGAGAAGAGTGTTCATGTTTGCATCGTTTCTTGTTTAAAATCGGGGATAATGCATATCCAAACGGGCATACTCCAAGAGATTTAAGAATGACATTCTTTTTTAATAAGGAAACAGCTCAAAAGTGTTATCAACAAATTAAAGCGTGGAATCCTGTCAATGTTCTATTTGCACATGGAAAATGTTTTATTGGAAATGCTGAGGAAAAATTACCACAGGCATTCTTTTGGTTAGAGAAAAAATAAGCTACCTTGTAGAAAAACAAGGTAGTTTTTAGTTTGAAAGCGAAAGAGAGCAAGAGAATCTTAAGTTATTAATTATTGAAAGTCGGAGTTTAAATCGGTATACTATAGTAAGAATTGAATAATTCTAATTAGAAAAATGGAGGTAATCATAATGATTAAAGAACTTATTAGTTTAGGAAAATTTGCTAAAAAATCAAGTGTATTTGTGGGAGGAGTTTTATTTGGATCGTTAGGATTAAAACTATTAGCGAGCAAAGACGCAAAGCATGTATATGCCAAAGCGGTCGCTACTTCTTATAAATTAAAAGATGGTATTGACGCAACTGTTTCTACTGTAAAACAACATGCAGATGATGTCTTAGAAGAAGCAAAAGACTTATATGCTGAAGAAAAAAGTGCAGAATTAGTAGTAGAAACTAGTGAAAAATAATGAAGTTTGTTATTAAACATCAATCAAACTCTAGAGTACGTTTAGAGCTCCCTTTTACATGTCCGCATTCAGTCCAAATGTATTTAGAGGAACTAGCTTGCACAGTTCCAGGTATTGAAAAACTGCACTTTTATAAAGATTTAAAACATGTAGGAGTTTATTTTACTCAAGGGAAAGTTCAACAAGTTCAAAGGTTTTTATCTTTGATTCAAATGGAGAACGTAATTGAAAAACAAAAAGAAGTCCAGTGGCTAGTCGCTTCTTCACCATATGATATTATTTCAACGCATCTCTATAGAAGAATGCTTACAAAAGTCCTTCTTCCAACACCCATTCGTATGGGATGGATACTTATGAAAATGGTGAAGTTTGGAAAGGCTGCTTTCCAATCAATTTGTGAGAAAAAACTTTCTATGAGTTTACTCGATTTTGTGGCGATATCAACTTCTATGGCGATGGGAGATCATAAGACTGCAGATATGATTATGTTCCTATTAAATTTAGGGGATGATTTAGATGATTGGTCTCAAAAAAAATCGATTGAAGAGCTCGAAAAGAACTTAACAAATAATATTTATGAAATATGGATTGAAAAAGAAGGCGAGCGCTTCAAAAAAATGAGCAATCATGTTGAAGTAGGAGATGTTTTTGTTGCTACGGAAGGTCAAGAAATTTACTTTGACGGAAGAGTGGTCAATGGAAGAGGCTACTTAAATGAAAGTTCATTAACCGGTGAGTCTTTCCCTGTCTCTAAGAAGATTGGGGATATGGTCTACGCTAATACAGTTGTAGAGCATGGCGAACTATTAGTAGAAGTGACGAATAAGCAACAAAACTTACGCTTGCAGCAAATTGTTCAGCTGATTAAATCGAGTGAATTTCATCAATCGAAACAGCAAAAGCAATTAATGGAAAAAGCAGATGGGTTAGTGAAATATAATTTCATCGGGATGGCGTTGACGTATTTATTCACGCGCTCAGTCTCTAAAGCACTCACTTTCCTATTAGTAGATTATTCATGTGCGTTAAAATTATCTTCACCAGCTACTTATTTAACAGCCATTAAAGCAGCTTCTAATCAGGGGATTGTCATTAAAGGATCTAATTCTTTAGATGAATATGCACAAGTTGATACTTTTGTTTTTGATAAAACGGGGACATTGACAACTGGAGTTCCAAAAAAATTCAACGAATTATTGCGTATGAAGGATATGATGATGAGGAAGTTTTTACGAATTGCAGCTTGTTTGGAGGAACATATTTACCACCCGATTGCGACGGCTGTTGTTAAGAAGGCAGAAGATGAGGGGATTGAACATGAGGAAATGCATGGGAAATTAACTCACGTAGCTTCAAAAGGAATCGTTTCATCGATTGATGGAAAAAGAGTCGTCATCGGAAGTTTGGAATTATTAGAAGATGAGAAGACGACTATTTCCAATGAGCAAAAAGCAGTGATTGAAGAATATAGTCAAAAATACAACTTACTTTATTTAAGTTATGACGGAAAATTAATTGCCATTTTCCTTATTGATACTCCGTTAAGAGGAGAAGCGGTTGTATTATTGAAAGAGTTAAAAGAAAAAGGAAAACAGATTGTACTTCTTACAGGGGATACACAAAAACGTACAGAAACAATTTGCTCGCTGATTCCATTTGACAGAGTTTATACACAAGTGAAGCCAGAAGAAAAGCATCAAGTAATTGAGCAGCTTCAAGAAGAAGGTCATCATGTTTTGATGATTGGAGACGGAATTAATGATTCTGCTGCACTCTCTCTTGCAAATGTAGGTATTGTTATGGCAGGTGCTTCAGATATTGCTCGTCAAGCCAGCGATATCTTATTCTTAAATGAACAATTAACGGGATTAGAGGTTTTGGAAAATATAACCGAACAACTGAATCGCCAATTAGATTCCAATTTAAAACATACAGTAGGTATTAATTCGTTCTTAATGGGATTAGGTTTGATTGATATTGTTTCTCCTAGTCTATTAGCGTTATTGCATAATGTGACCACAACGTTCATTATCGGTAAGAGTTTGACGTATATCCAATAATAAAATAAAAAGCAAGGTGAATTCACCTTGCTTTTTATTTTTGTTTCAGCTGATTACAAATTATGAAGTGTATTAAAAGAAGCTACCTTGTAGAAAAACAAGGTAGCTTTTGTTGTTTTTGAGATTACTCCGTGTAGTTGAACTCGGGCTCACAGGACTGACGTCCACTTCCTGATATGTCCGCACGACTTTTTCAAAGTCCCTTGCGGCATATCAGTCCAGTGATTCAGTCCTGAGCGTTCGCCCTCATATCCTGCTATTCATACCCTCCACCAGCAACTCCAAAGTACTCTTCCAGACTTAAGCCGGATTGGTAAATGGCGGTGGCTTTGTCACCGACGTAGCGCAAGTGCCATGCTTCGGCTTGGTAACCCGTGATGGCTTCCTTGCCTGGTTGGAATCGGACGATGAAGCCGTACTCGTGGGCATGCGTATGAAGCCAGTGGATGGCGTCACTATATTCTGGACCATCGAGAAGGTTTCCGTGAGAATCGAGGATATCGAAGGCAAGCCCTGTTTGGTGTTCGCTATATCCTGGGCGAGCAGAGTACGTGTCTGCGGCCGCTTGTCCTTCACTGTCTACATAGTTGTTATAGACTTCGGTTTGATAGTCATAGGAACGATATCCGCTGTATGAGTCGCTAATTGGATAGCCGAGCTCTTGCATGCGATGAATTAATGCGCGCACTTGTTGGCCAGCCGTTGGATCTTCGCCGGGCGCGTAAGTCGACGGTAGCGCGTGTTTTTTATTGACGATGATGTCATACCCAAGGGAAAGGTCGGCGTTGCCATTTGCAGCCTTTGCTTGCGTAGTGGCTTCAGTCGCGGAAGTCGCTTCAGAAGAGGCTTCGGTACTTTGAACCGTCGTTTCTGTTGTTGTACTTGTCGTCGTGCTCGTTGTTTCTACAGTCGTCGCCATTGAACTCGTGGTTGTTTCAGCGGGAGTGTTCTTGCCCGAACAGCCAAGGAGAATGAAGCTTAGTGTAACTGCTGGAATGAGTTGTTTTTTCACAGGAATCATCCTTTCTTTGTCACTATAAGTGTAGCATAATTCCGAAGCTTTGAGCGGGATTTTTGTGAAAAATTAAACTTTAATTAAAAAACGAACAATGAAAGATGAAACTTCCATGAATTAACAGGATTTTCTGTAGAAAAGCTTGCTTTTTCTTTTAAAAGTGGTATATTATTCGTTAATAAATTCAATCACTGGAGGTTTGTGCTATGTCAAAATGGGAAACAAAATTTCAAAAAGAAGGATACACATTCGATGATGTTTTACTAATTCCAGCGGAGAGTCATGTCTTGCCAAATGACGTTGATTTACGCGTGCAATTAGCGAAAAACATTCGTCTCAATATTCCTTTAATGAGTGCAAGTATGGATACCGTCACAGATTCAACAATGGCGATTGCGATTGCGCGTCAAGGTGGATTAGGCGTGATTCATAAAAACATGTCTATCGCCCAACAAGCAGAAGCAGTTCATAAAGTAAAACGTTCAGAAAGTGGCGTTATCATCAATCCATTTCTTAACTCCATCCCATAAAGTACAAGACGCCGAAGACCTCATGGCAAAATACCGTATTAGCGGTGTCCCAATCGTAGACGACTTAGAAACACGTCACCTCGTTGGGATTTTGACAAACCGTGACTTACGATTCATTTCAGATTATTCCATTTCAATTGACGAAGTAATGACAAAAGAGAACCTCGTAACGGCTCCAGTTGGAACATCCCTCAAAGATGCCGAAGCCATTCTTCAAAAACATAAAATCGAAAAACTACCTTTAGTAGACGATAAAGGGTGCCTCGCTGGTTTAATTACGATTAAAGACATCGAGAAAGTGATTGAATTCCCGAACTCTGCTAAAGACGAACACGGACGTTTACTCGTAGCTGCAGCAGTGGGGATTACTTCAGATACATTTGAACGCGCAAAAGCATTACTCGACGCAGGGGCAGACGCCATCGTCATCGATACAGCTCACGGTCATAGTGCCGGCGTGATTCGCAAAATTAAAGAAATCCGCGAAACGTTCCCTGACGCAACATTGATTGCCGGAAACGTAGCGACAGGCGAAGGCACACGTGCCTTATTCGAAGTAGGCGTGGACGTTGTAAAAGTCGGAATCGGACCTGGTTCTATCTGTACAACTCGTGTCGTTGCCGGTGTAGGGGTTCCGCAAATCACAGCGATTTACGATGCCGCAACGGTTGCGAAAGAATTTGGCAAAGCGATCATCGCAGACGGTGGAATTAAGTACTCAGGAGATATCGCTAAGCTATCGCAGCGGGTGGACATGCGGTGATGTTAGGAAGCATGCTTGCCGGAACAGATGAATCTCCGGGTGAATTCGAAATCTTCCAAGGACGTCGCTTCAAGACATATCGTGGAATGGGAAGTCTTGCAGCGATGGAAAATGGTTCAGGCGACCGTTACTTCCAAGCGAAAAACGAAGCGAACAAACGCGTACCAGAGGGAATCGAAGGGCGTGTGGCCTACAAAGGTTCTGCGGCGGATATTATTTTCCAAATGGTTGGCGGATTGCGTTCTGGTATGGGGTATGTTGGGGCGCATAATTTAGAAGAGCTTCGCGAGAATACGCAGTTTGTGCGTATGAGTGGTGCGGGGCTAAGAGAAAGCCATCCGCATGATGTTCAAATTACTAAAGAAGCACCAAACTATTCAATTTCATAAGAAAAAAGCTATTAACCGAAGGTTTTTGGATATCTTCATAATAGCGATAATAGCTGTACCGGACTGAGCCTAAGGTCTCAGTTCCTCTCGACTCTCAAACTGCCTCTAGGGAATAAAATCCCCAGAGGCAGTAATTCGTTTCGAGTACACTCGCTATTATTGCTATTATAGAATCCAAAACCAGGTTAATAGCTTTTTTAAATTGAATAGTTCAGCTAGAAACGAAACTGACATCATGTGAGCCTTTCACACATACGACAAACTGGTATTCTTTTTGAAATGGAGGGAGAGGAAGAACATCATGTGTGCTTTTCATCATTTACAACAAAGTGGTATCTACTGAATTGGTGCCTAGAAATGCAATAAGGGTGCGGTTTAAGGAGGGGTGGAGTTGATTTTTGGTTTTAAAAAGGTTAGGAAAAAGGAAAATTAGTTGTTTTTGAGGTGGTCATCGGTTATGATGTACATGTTTCTGAAATTTATGAAAGCTTTGAAAGGAAGCAACAAGGATAGCGCCAGGCCTGTTGGAAAACAGGTGACGAGGAATGAGTTTATCGAAATACTCGGCGGATGACTCAAGGCAGTGCAGTCTACAGTTTCATACAAACCATTTTTGCAAGGAAATGACAAAATTGAAACAGCACCAGAAACATAATCAAAATTACAATAAAAGGAGGACTAAAAGGGACCTCTGATAAAAGGAGTTAAACATTATGTGCGGAATCGTAGGATGTATTGGACACGGAAAAATTCAAACAGTAGTATTAAACGGATTAGAAAAGCTTGAGTATCGTGGATATGACTCAGCAGGATTATTTATTATGGACGAAGATGGGTCAACACAATTAGTGAAACGTGTTGGACGTATTCAAAATCTTCGTGATGCAGTGGATGAAGAAATTCCAGCATTTGCAGGGATTGGGCATACTCGTTGGGCAACACACGGACCAGCGACAGAAAACAACGCTCACCCTCACCAATCAAAATCAGGTCGTTTCACATTAGTGCATAACGGCGTAATCGAAAACTATGACGAATTGAAAAAAGAATTCTTAAGTGACGTTGATTTCAAATCTCAAACAGATACAGAAGTTGCCGTAAACTTAGTAGAATACTTTGCAAATAAAGAAAACTTATCAGGAAAAGAAGCGTTCCGTCGCGCGTTAAAAGAAATCCGCGGATCATTCGCGTTCGGTTTGTTAGATAGCGAAAAACCAGGCGTTCTTTACGCAGCAAAACATAAGAGCCCATTATTAGTAGGGGTTGGCGAAGGCTTCAACGTCATCTGTTCAGACGCAATGGCAACAATCGCTGAAACAGACCGTTACATCGAAATCAAAGACGAAGAGTTAATCACTTTAACAGACACATCTGTAGAAATCGAAACAATCGACGGCGAACCAGTAGAACGTGCACCATTCATTGCAGAATTAGATGCAGACGATTTAGAAAAAGGGGCTTACCCTCACTACATGTTGAAAGAAATGGATGAACAACCAGTTGTATTACGTAAAATCATCCAAAACTATCAAGACGAAAATGGTCAATTACAAGTCGATAAAGAAATCCAAGAGAGCATTTTAGCAAGCGACCGCATTTACGTGATTGCCTGCGGAACTAGCTACCACGCAGGATGGGTTGGTAAAGCGTTGTTAGAACAACTTGCTAGAATCCCAGTAGAAGTTCACTTAGCAAGCGAATTTGCATACCACCAACCATTATTATCACAAAAACCATTCTTCATTTTCTTATCACAAAGTGGAGAAACAGCGGACAGCCGTCAAGCGTTAGTAAAAGTAAACGAGCAAAACTTCCCATCATTAACAATCACAAACGTGAAAGGGTCAACTCTTTCTCGTGAAGCAAGCTATACTTTACTATTACACGCAGGTCCTGAAATTGCCGTAGCTTCAACAAAGCTTACACTGCACAAATCGCAGTGATGGCCGTTTTAGCAGACGCATTACGCGCTTCTAAAGGATTAGAAGCTCCATTCGACATGAAGCACGACTTAGGTGTCGTTGCCGCTTCAATCGAGAGCGTATTATCAGACAAACAAGCCGTTCAAGACTTAGTCAAAGAGCGCTTATTAGAAACTCGCAATGCTTTCTACATCGGTCGTCACTTAGACTACTATGTAGCGATGGAAGCAGCGTTGAAATTAAAAGAAATCTCATACGTGCAAACAGAAAGCTTTGCCGCAGGGGAATTAAAACACGGAACAATCGCCCTTATCGAAGAAGGCACTCCAGTTATCGCGTTATTAAGCGAACCAGTAGTAGCAAGCCACACTCGCGGAAATATCCAAGAAGTGAAAGCTCGTGGCGCTGTCGTAACAACCATCGCGATGGAAGGTGTTGAGCAAGAAGGCGACGATATCATCGTTCCAGCAGTGCCAATCTTATTAGCACCAATCGTATCAGTTGTGGTAACGCAATTAATCGCGTACTACACTTCTCTAGGTAAAGGGTTAGACGTGGATAAACCGCGTAACCTGGCCAAATCAGTAACAGTGGAATAGAAAAAATGGTGGACGGTTGTCCACCATTTTTTGTTTTCGAAGGATGCAAAATCCATTTGAAAAGAGGGGATGGAGCATTAGACCGCAGGTCTAAAAATAAACTTCATACCGCTTCGGATATCTTCATAGCTGCGATAATGGCTGTACCGGGGCGAGCCTAGAGTCTCGCTCCCTATCGAGCTTCAAACTGACTCTAGGAAATGAATTTCCAGAGTCAGTAATTCACATCGATTACAATCGCTATTATTGCTGCTATAGAATCCGAAGAGTATTCCGTTTATTTTTTAGCCCTGCATTTGTGCCTTATTTCAAATGAATTTTGCCTTCATTCGAAAGAAAGGGAGAGAAATGAAGAAGATGGAAAGATTATCATAAGATTTCGGCTGTAGGTGGATACCATATAGTATAATTGGATTGCTTAAAGGAATAATGTATTAAAAAGTAAGTAGGGGTGCTAATAGAATGTCGATTTCTAAAAAGAAAGCAGGAGTGATACTGCTAATAATCGCAGTGATAGGCTTTGGGTATTGGTTATTTCATGAGGATGAAGTAGTTCCAGATTTTTCGTCTAATAATAAAATTGAATTGATTGCCAACGTGCTAGAAAATCGTAATGCGGACAAAATTAGAGAAGCAGGATATGGAATCCCATCAGACTCAGTTATTAGACGTTTAGGTGGTATCGATATGCTTGAAATGGATGGAGAGTTGAATTTAAAAGTACGAGTTCCAAGTCCTGATGATAGCGAAATACTTGTTCTTTTTTCAACGGTGGATGATGGAAAGAAAATAAACGGGACTTTCTTTTTAGATAAAGAATGGAATATCATTTATTCAAGCTACCATACGATTGGAAAAGATAATACGAGGAAAGAAGTTAAATTAACTGACTCTCAAGAAAAAGAGTTATTACAGAAAGTTCAGAAGGAATTAAATCAATTTCTATATAAAATGAAAGAACAATTAGGTAGATAACTAATTTGGATCTTGCCTCTATTCGAAAGAAAGGGAGAGAAAAATGATATGGAAAGATTATCATAAGATTCCTGCGGTAGGAGGATGTCTTGTAGTATAATCGGGTTACTTAAAGGAATGATGTATAAAAAGTGAGTAGGGGTGCTAATAGAATGTCGATTTCTAAAAAGAAAGCAGGAGTGATACTGCTAATAATCGCAGTGATAGGCTTTGGGTATTGGTTATTTCATGAGGATGAAGTAGTTCCAGACTTTTCGTCTAATAATAAAATTGAATTGATTGCCCACGTGCTAAGAAATCGTAATGCGGACAAAATTAGAGAAGCAGGATATGGAATCCCATCAGACTCATCCATTAGACGTTTAGGGTGGATTGATTATCTTGAGATTGACGGAGAGGTGAAATTAACAGTAAACGATCCAAGTTCAAATTTTGAAAAAATGCTTGTTCTGTTTTCAACGGTAGAGGACGGTAAAGAAGTAAACGGTTCATTCTTCTTGGATAAAGAATGGAACGTCATTACAGACTATGAGGTTGTTGAAAAAGACAATACGAGAAAAAAAGTTAAATTAACTGACTCTCAAGAAAAAGAATTGTTAGAGAAAGTTCAGAAAGAATTAAATCAATTTCTAGAGAAAATGAAGGAACAATTGGGCAGATAACTAATTTGGATTTTGCTTCATTCGAAAGAAAGGGAGAGAAGAAAAGAGAAGTTAGGTACAGGAAAAATGGTCTCTGCACGGGTGCGGTGAGAACGAGATGTGTGGGGAATGGTATTATGTATGGTATATTCAATATGAATGTCACTCATATTTTCTCTATTGTTGTTATATTTAATAAATACGTTTAGAATGAAGTTTGTAGGAAGGGGAATATAAATGTCAAAAGTTACATTAAAAGACATTGCAAAGATAGCAAATATTTCATCTGCAGCGGTATCTATAATTCTGAACGATAAACCGTCTAGAATTTCTGAAGAAAAGAAAGCTGAAGTGAAGAAAATAGCATCAGAGTTAAATTATCGTCCTAATAAAATTGCTAGAAGTTTGTTAAGTACAAGTACAAAAACAATTGGAATACTTATTCCAGATATTGAAAATCCTTTTTTCTCGAAGCTTGTTAGAGATATTGAACAAAAGATGAGTATTGAAGGTTATTCAACTTTGATTGCAAATAGTAATGATCTGTATGAGAGTGATATCCATCATATAAATGAATTTTTAGATCGTCAGGTTGACGGAATTATAGCATGTGTTTCAAATGAAACCTATTTACATATGAAAGAGTTTCAAGCGTTTTTAGAGAGTATCGATGCACCTTTGGTATTAGTTGATAGGTTTATATCAAATGTAAAAAAGAGGCAAGTAGTATCTGATAATAAACTAGGTGGATATATAGCAACAAAATTTCTTTTAGAAAAAAATATAAAACATCTTGCTGTAGTAACAGGAGGAAAGAATTCTTTTATTTCTAACGAACGCTTAAAAGGTGTAAAACAAGCTTTGAAAGAAATTAAACTGAATATTCCAGTGGATTTTTTTGAAGGCGATTTTCATTTTAAATCTGGATATGATATAGGAATACAGTCGAATATTCTAACAGAAAACACAGGAGTCTTTTGTTTTAACGATTTGATGGCATATGGCTTGTTGAAAGCCAATAGAATTAAAGATGTAAAGAATATAGAAATCATTGGATATGATAATTTGGCTTATTCTGATATGTTTGGAATCAACTTACCGTCAATAAATCAAAATATACAACAGCTAGCGGAAAATGCGGTGTTAATGCTTCAGAAAAGCATAAAAAATGGGAATGAATATGAAGTGTTGTACCTAGAGCCCAGTTTATAAAAAGGATGAGATGTAAATTCTCATTCTTTTTTTATTTAGCTATTGACAACGCTACCAATTAGAGGGATAATTATTTTACAAAAGTGGTTAAACGTTTAACCAAACCTCAGAGGTGATCTAATTTGGATATTATCTTAAATGAATTAACTGCTGAAGAATATTTATTTATGCATGAGCTGGTAGGGTTTTATTTATATCCTGTTGAGGATGTCGTGAGTGCTTTAGAACAAGACGTCCTCGATGTTAAAGTTTTTTACGAAAAACAACTAGTTGGAATAGGGCGAGTTGTCGGAGATGCTAGAATCGTATTTTTTTTAAAAGATATTATTGTTCATCCTAAATTTAGAAATAAAGGAGTGGGTACTATCGTTGTAAATACTTTGTTAGAAAGAATCCGATTAATATGTTGTGATCACGCTTATGTTGGATTAATGAGTACGGTAGGAGCTGAAGGTTTTTACGAGAAATTTGGTTTTATTACTCGACCAAATAATCACTTTGGAAGTGGAATGGTGATGTATGTTGAAAAATAAAATATATGTTATTGGAAGTATTAATATAGACGAAAAAATTAGTATTGATGCTATTCCTAAAGCAGGAGAAACTAAACATGGAAAGGATTATCATATAAGTTTCGGAGGTAAAGGAGCAAATCAAGCGATAGTTGCAGCTTCGTTAGGAGCTAATACTACCTTCTTAGGAAGAGTAGGTAAGGAAATTCAAGGTGAAGAAGCAATTTCGGAATTAAAAAAATACGGGGTTAATGTAGATAGTATCATTCTGGACGATGAACCAACAGGGAGAGCTATTATTATATACGAAAATAATGATAATAGAATTATGTTGGTAGGAGGTGCTAATGAGAAGGTTTCAGTTATTGATGTAGATAATTTTCTGGATGGAACTCAAGGAGATATTTTATTAATTCAGTTTGAACTTCCTTTAGATACATTGTGGCATGCGATTGAAGTGGCTAAAAAGAAAAATATGACAGTTGTAGTTAATCCTGCACCAGCTAAAGAGATACCTGATAAAATATTAAACAAAATTGATTATTTAGTGTTGAACCAATCAGAATCAGAATTGCTAACTAAAATCTATCCAGAAAGTCAGATGGAATGTAATAGTGTTGTTAGTAAGCTTCGTAAATACGGAGTGAAAAATATAATAATTACTTTAGGTAAAGAAGGTGCGTATTATGCAGTTGATAATTTGGAAGGCTTAGTTCCAACAATTGATGTTGAAGTCGTAGATACAACGGGTGCTGGAGATACATTTATTGGTATGCTAGTATTTGGGCTTTGGAAAGGATATGAAATTAAAGACGTAATAAAATATTCAGTTGTTGCCGGAGCTCTAGCTTGTACGAAAGAGAATGCGCATGATTATGTGCCTACTCTAAGAGAAATTGAGGAGGAACTATGAGATGGCAAGAAAAGTTATTATTGATACTGATCCAGGAATAGATGATGCAGTAGCTATTGCTATTGCAACAAACGCGATAGAATTAGATATAGAACTAATTACAACAGTAGCAGGAAATGTCGGAATAGAGCACGTTACAAATAATACTCTCAAATTATTAAAGTTTCTTGGGAAAAAAATACCAGTTGCTAAAGGTGCATATGGTCCTTTATTAAAATCAGGTATGTCTGTTGAATCTGTACATGGAAAAACAGGGATGGAAGGGTATGAATTTCCTGAACCTGATAATAGTTTACTTAAAAGAGAAAGCGCTCTCGAAGCTATGCATAATGTAATTCAAAATAATGAAGAGATAACGCTCGTATGTATTGGCCCGTTAACCAATATAGCTTTATTAATTCGTACCTACCCAAAAGATTTAGAAAAAATTAAAGAAATTGTAATTATGGGTGGAGCAATCGGTAGAGGAAATTCAGGTGTGTATTCAGAATATAATTTTCATTTTGATCCTGAAGCAGCAAAAATTGTCATAGAAGCTCCTGTAAAAAAAGTAATTTGTCCATTAGAGATTGGAAAAGAAGCGTTGATTTTCCCAGAAATATCAGAGCAAATCAAACAGTTAAATGGTACAGGTGAAATGTTCTATGCCTTATTTAAAAGATATAGAGGAGGAAGTTTTTCTACAGGATTAAAAATGTATGATAGTACAGCAGTAGCGTATCTATTAGCTCCTGAAATATATACTTTGTCGAATGAATATGTAGCAATTGAGACTAAAGGTGAATTAACTCAAGGAGCATCTATAATTGATATAAATAAAAAGATGGGGAAAGAAGAGAATGCTGTAGTAGCTGTTTCTGTCGATGCAGATGCTTTTAGAAAGTGGTTTGTGGCAGCGGTTGAAAAATGTTAAATAATATAGAGGAGGAATTATCATGAATACGGTTGTTACAATTATGTTAGGTATATTATCAGTTGCCTTGATAACGTATTTATTATTAAAAAAAGCAGATATTAAAGTGGCGATGTTTGGAATAGGAATATTACTTTTATATATCGCTTCTTTGTCTGGAATAGCGGTTATAAAAGAACCTGTTAATGCTTTTATAGATCCATTAACATCTGTAGTATCTCAATTTAAAACAACGCTTTCTGGTGCAGGACTAGTCATTATTATTTTAGGTGGCTATACAGCGTATATGAATCAGATTGGTGCAAATGAAGTTACGGTAAACGTGTTAACTAAACCGTTGAAACATGTTAAGTCATCATACTTTTTAGTACCGGTTGTATTTTTATTAGGAAATTTATTGTCATTGGTTATTCCAAGTGCTTCTAATTTAGCTATTATCTTATTAGCAACGCTATATCCAGTGTTAATAAAATCTAAAATGAGTCCGTTAACGGCTGCAGCAGTTATTGCTACTACCGCAACCGTGATGCCTACTCCATTGGGCTCTGATAATGTGGCTATAGCACAAGAATTAGGTATTCCAGTTGCAGAATATGTATTTAATTATCACGCTATTGTATCCATTCCAACTTTGGTTGTTATGGCAATTGCCCACTATTTATGGCAAAAATATTGTGATAAATCAGTAGTGTTATCGGATGAAAAATATGATTTAGAAAACTCAGAAGATGCAGAGAAAACAGAACTTTCAGGCGTGTTTAAGTTCATTTATGCGTTATTACCATTATTACCAATTCTAATCATGCTGTTAGTATTTATGTTGAATTCTAGTTTGGGAATTGATTTGAAACTATCTGTTGAAGTGGTAGCAATAATTTCATTTGTAATTGCAATTATTTGCGAGTTGTTTAGAAATAAACAGTTTAAAGTTACTTTTGATAAGGTTGATTTCTTCTTCAAAGGGATGGGAAATTCAATGTCTATCGTAATTTTACTGATAGCTGCATCTGTATTTGTTAGCGGATTGAAAGCAATAGGTATTATTACTGTTCTTCAGAAAACAATGGAAAGTACAAGCGCATCTGGAGTGCTGTTACCTTTGATTTTAGTGTTATTTACTGCAATCATCGTATTGTTAAGCGGAAGTGGAACGGCGTTGTTCTTTGCAATGGTTCCGCTTATGGTTCCTTTAGCTGCAGCGGCAAGTATTAGTCCATATGCAGTCACAGTTCCTATGGGATTAGCAGGGAATTTATTACGTGCGGTTTCTCCAGTGTCAGCTGTTGTTATGATTGTTGCTGGAAGTACGAAGAAAGAACCTCTTGAAATTGTGAAAAGAACATCTGTGCCTATGGTGGTAGGGGTAATTTTCATGTTAATTTTATCTTTCATGCTTTTTAAATAAAGTAAAATGAAATAAATTAAATAAAACACACGAGAATTTATTTGTATGTTCTCGTGTGTTTTTGTTAAGATTCTAGTATACAGATTACTTGATAAATTATATGATATACTTACAAAAAGAAAGCGAGGGACGGTCATGAAGGTTGTGTTCGTCTGCCTGGGGAATATTTGTCGTTCTCCGATGGCAGAAGCTGTATTTAGAAAAATGGTTCATGAAGAAGGATTGGAAGATAAAATTACGATAGATTCCGCTGCGACAAGTACGTGGGAACATGGGAATCCGGTGCATCACGGTACTCGCAAGAAACTCGAGGAGCACGGCATTTCCGCAAAAGGGCTTGTGTCACGGACGTTGGACACAACGGACCTGGACGCGGACTACATTCTTGGAATGGATGCGTCGAATGTGCGTAATATCCACGCTTTTGTCGATGGAAAATCGGATGCGACAGTGGCGCGATTATTAGAAGTAGCAGGTGTGAGTCGTGATATCGCTGATCCGTGGTATACAGGAGACTTTGATGCGACATACCGCGATGTAACGCTCGGATGTAAGGCTCTCTTAGAACAATTAAAAAAGGATTTATAAGATGAATAAGATTAGAAAAGATTGGGCAGTGATGATTGCTCTGGCGGCTGTTTCGTTACTTGTCGTCTTGAATTTTAGCGCCATCCTCACATGGATTTCCGGATTTATTGGGATGATGTTCCCGCTTATTTTAGGGATGATTTTGGCATTTGTTTTAAACGTGCCAATGAAGCGAATTGAACAAGTGTTGGAGAAGATAAACTTCCCGCAAAAGCTGCGTAGAAGTGTCGCAATCCTGAGCATTATTGTGATTCTGCTTCTGATTATTTCGCTGTTGATTTGGATTATTGCGCCGATGATTGCTAAAACCGTGTCACAACTGGGCGATAGTGTAAATCACTTACTATTCGTGGTTGCGGATTTTGTACAACATTCAAAATTAATGCAATCCAGTGAAGTGAGTCAGATTACCGACTCACTAAGTCAAAGCAATATCGTATCGTCTGTCATTACATTCCTTGGCGGATTTACAACGAATATTTCAGGGCTCTTCTCAAATGTGTTCTCTGTAATTATGGGGATTTTCTTCATGATTAATATTCTCGCAAGTAAGGAAATGCTCGCACGTTTAACGCTTCGCATTCTTAATGTGGTCTTGCCAAAAGATAAAATCGAGCACATTACTTATGTTGGGGAAGTCATCGTGGATACGTATGACCGTTTCTTGATGAGTCAAATCATCGAGGCGGGAATCGTTGGGGTTATGATTTTTGCTGGATACTCTCTTGTAGGGTTGCCATATGCAGGACTTGTTGGGGTGCTGTCCGGAGTACTCTCATTCATTCCGTATATCGGGCCGTTTATGGCGTGCGGAATTGGAATGCTTTTCACCTTTACAGAAAGCCCAATCCAAGCACTCATTTCACTTGTCGTCTTTATGATCGTTCAAATAGTGGAAGGAAATGTCGTCTATCCGAAGGTTGTCGGCAGTTCCGTTGGTTTGCCAACGATTCTAACCCTTGCTGCTGCGTTAATCGGTGGAAATCTCTTTGGTTTAGTAGGAATGATTTTCTTCATACCAATTTTTGCCGTGATTTACCGTTTCGTGAAAGAATGGGTGGAGAAACATGAACAAGCTGCTTCAGTGGTAGCTGTAGGAGGTATAATTGATGAAGAAAATTAGTGAACTAGGGATTACAGGGAAAAAGCTCCTAATTGAAGGGATTGCATTCCTTATTGCTGGGGTGTTGCTCCTAATCTACGGACCAAGCTTCCCAGAATTGATGTTACGTCTGTTTTTAACATTCTTATGGGCTCGTGAACTATGGAATTTCTTGTTCCGTTGGTTTAGTAAGGCGGCGGCAAAAGATCCATTATTGCTGAATGTTGCTAAATTTTTCCTTTACGGATTTTTAGCAGGAAATCAATTTTTTATCTCGCTTCCGATTGCGATTGTCAGTATCTTGATGGGGCTTAACGAAGTGATGAAAGCGGCCACTAGTGGCGTAACGTACTATATTTATGTCAAAGACGGTATCCGTCCGCGACTGCGCTTGCTCATTGATACCATTTGGCTCTCAGTTGTCGGGGTAGCGACTTTACTGGCTCTTGGGGGCGACGGTAACTTACAAATGTTCTTCCTTGCGCTTTATTTCATAGGGCTTGGGACTAGTAACATTCGTGACGGTTGGTTCTTCGAGGCCGAAGTTGGAAAGAAAGTCCTTCGTAGACGCTTGCGTCGAGGGATGCCGTTGGTACTGGCTGCGATTATTCCTCGTGTGACTTTGCAAAAAATCAATGATGCGTTGGAACTTGGAGAAGGCGAAACCGCTTCTGAAATTTACGACCGTGCCAAAGAAAATGCAGAACCAAACTTAGAAATGTTTATTCACGTCACAAAAGACGGATTTGGGGCAATCGGGCATGTCGACCTATGTTATAAGGGACGCATTATTTCATTCGGGAACTACGATACGAATTCGGAGCGCCTGTTTGGAACGATGGGGGACGGGGTACTTTTCAGTGCCGACCGTGAAAAATACATTGAATTTTGTAAACGCGAAAACCATAAGACCTTACTTGGCTATGGCCTAGCGTTATCTCCAGAACAACTCGCGGCCATCGATAAGGAAATCGCCAAATTGATGTCGTTGACAGTACCGTGGGATCCACCGCAAATGGTGAAACCGAAGCGCCCTGGAATCGACAAAGAAGAACCGATGTATGCCTATAAGCTCAAACAAGAAGCGGACGCAAAATTGTACAAGTTCGTCTCTTCAAAATTCAAAACGTATTTTGTGATGAGTACCAACTGCGTATTGCTAGCAGACACAATTGTCGGAACAGCAGGAACCGATATTTTAAGCGCCCGAGGATTTATTTCCCCAGGGACGTATCAAGATTACTTAGATAAGGAGTTTGAGAGACCGCACAGTCTAGTCGTGACTAAGCGCGTCTATCAGTAAGAACATGGAACTTCAGGAAAAAGAATTCTTTATGAAGGAAGCGTTGAAAGAAGCGCAGAAAGCCTATGACCAAGCGGAAGTGCCAATCGGAGCGGTTGTCGTCTTGAATGGTGAAATCATCGGTCGTGGCCACAACTTACGCGAAAAGGAACAAGACGCCACGCTGCACGCTGAAATCAAAGCGATTCGCCAAGCCAACCAGCACCTTGGAAGCTGGCGACTCGAGGACTGCGAACTCTTCGTGACCTTGGAACCTTGTCCGATGTGTAGCGGAGCAATGATTCTCGCACGTCTCAAAAAGGTGACATTCGGCGCCTTCGACCCGAAAGCCGGGACAGCCGGTACTTTTATGAACCTCCTTCAAGACGAGCGGTTCAACCATCAAGTCGAAGTCGAGCAAGGCATCTTGGAAGACGAATGCAAAGAAATTTTGCAAACCTTCTTCAAAGGCCTTCGCGAACGCAATAAACAACGAAAACAAGCACAGCTTTCCGAGTAGGAGGCTGTGCTTTTTAATGTTCTTAACACAAAATTATACTTGTAAGCGGTTATCTACTCTTGAAAATTGTTTGCATTTTATATATTATTTTACATAGTTTGAGAAAGCAAAGGAGCAGATAGTATGAAATTATCAGAAAAACAAACACAAGTCTTAGGTTGGATCGCAACATGTATGTCTGTGGCGATGTATGTAGCATATATTCCGCAAATTATGAATAACTTAGCCGGAAACAAAGGAGACTTCATTCAACCACTCGTTGCCGCATTAAACTGCTCATTATGGGTATACTATGGATTATTCAAACCAGACCGTGATATTCCACTAGCAGCTGCAAACGCACCTGGTATCTTCTTTGGTCTAATCTCTGCTTTCACAGCAATTTTCTAATCAATGATGATTCGCACAGCTTCATTTATGAGGCTGTGCTTTTTAATTGGATGGAGTATAATAAAGGCGATTCATATCGGTTAAAGCTAAGAAAGGAGCATTTGTTTGAAAAAATATATCGAGCAACTTGAGAAGGATTTTTCGCCCATCCAGAACGGGTTCAAAGAGGAAGAAAGAAGAGCCCTACAAGATTACCAAGCTTGCAAGCAAGAAGAGATAGAGCAACTGGCACATCTCGCCTATCGGTCTGAGGTGTATCAAGTTCGAATGTACGGAGTCTTCCTATTTGGTTATTTATCTCAAAAAGAGGAAATTCTAGCCTTTATGAGAGAGGAAGTTTCCAAGGACGATAACTGGAGAGTGCAAGAAGTGTTAGCGAAGGCATTCGACGAGTATTGTAAAAAAGTCGACTATGAAAAAGCACTTCCCATCATAGATGAGTGGCTAACCCATCCGTATCCAAATACCAGACGAGCGGTCACAGAAGGCTTACGGATCTGGACGAGCAGACCGTATTTTAAAGAACACCCCTATGAAGCCGTCCGAAGAATTGCCGCCCTCAAAGAAGACGAAAGCGAGTATGTCCGCAAATCTGTCGGCAATGCCCTTCGAGATATTAGCAAGAAGTTCCCAGAACTCATCGAAGCAGAACTAGCAACATGGAAACTGGATGGCAAGGCAATCAAGCAAGTCTATTCACTAGCTAGCAAATTCCTTTAAAAAGAAAATCCCCTCACTAGATAGGACGCTTAAAGAGGGTTGACGTTTGAAAACTTATTTTTACAGGAGTAGAATAGAGGATGTTGTTAAAAGTTTCAAAGTTAACTGGAGGAATACGTATGTCATTTTTAGGTTATAACAAAGGAGAAACATTAGAATTCAACTACAAAAAGGCGTGTGGCTTATGGCTCATCGCAGTCGCATTCGTGATTGCACTTGCGACAGTTGTAGGTGGAGAACAAATCATTAATATGCAGGTTTTTAGTATCGGCTATATGGTGAGCTTCTTTTCCATCAATCTGAATAAAAAAGTCCTTCATAAGTTTTCGGACGGCCCTTCAACACCTTTCCAACGAAAAGTGTCCTTATACTCAGTAATTCTTTTATTTATCTTATTAGTGTTATTAGGTGGCCCATTCTTCGAAACAGAAAACTGGAGACTCATCTGGTTAGGCGCGCTTCTTGCGACAGGGATTCATTTCTTCCCGTACTATTTCGTTCATGGGAAATCAATGATTTTCCTAGGATTGGCATGCGTGATCAATGCAGCGGTCGGATACCTTTCTCCTCAAAGCTCTCTTGTGACCATCGCCTATATCGATGCTTTTATTAAATTAGCCTTTGGACTTTACCTATTCTTCTTATCAAAACCATCCAAAGCATAAACTTATTTTAGAGAACAAACAGCAAATCAATTTGGTTTGCTGTTTTTTAATGGTTGATTTCTGCGGAACTTTGCGGGACGTAAACTCTAGAATTCTATTAGGTAATGATTATTTTTTTGATAAGAAACAAGTACCCTAGTTGAAATATGGTAAAATGAGCATTGAAATTTAGAAGAAAGGACACGCTCATGAAAAAAGGAATAGTAAGATTAACAGTTATAGCGGGGATACTTTTACTTCTGCTAGTAGGCTTTCTAAACTATAAGAATCAGCGAATTCATAATATCTTTGATGAAATTTATTATGAAGAGGATGACTATCGTTCGGTTGAGCAATTATTTAGGGAAAGAGCTTTTAGCAAAATCAAAGATATAAAATTCTATGATGATAATTCAGAAGATTTTTATCAACATCGAGTGGAGTATCAAGAAAACCAATTACCAAGCAATATCACTATCATGTCCTATCATTTCCATTTTTTAGATTCTAAAGTGCCGTATTTTAAAATTAGAATACAACGAAAACTAGCCAATGCTGATTCAACCATTACTATGAACTACCAATATTTCCCAGAGAATAAAACGTTAGAAAAAAATATGTGGTATTTTGATGGCAAGACTGACATTTATGCGAAAGAAAAAATAGAGGACTATCTAAAACAAAATGGGACTTCATTGGACGAGGTTCAGAGTGAATTTGATAGAGTTTTAAAAGAAAAAATATTATCAGACTGGACTACGATTTATCCAAGCCGTTTTACTTCTAAAAATTGGGGAGAAGTCGATGTGAAGGAGTATTGGGAACAAAGAATTGTACCCCAAAAATAGGGATTTCTTATTACAACCCGTGACTATAGTAATGGCAATCTATGACCAAAGTGCCTATTGCACGACTCCTTAAAGTGGTTTAATAAAGACAAGGAAAACAGTTAAGGAGCGATTCACATGAAAATCAACATCAAAAAATAAGACACAAACCAACTTACAAAAGACCTAATGGTTATAGAGCTCGTCGTCAATGTATTAGCCCTTGTCATGCAGCTAGGTCTAAATATTTTTATAGGCCGTTCATTGATCCTTGCACTCACAACTCATTTTATCTTTATCCTTCTCCCAATTATGTACCTAGCAGAGGATGCTAAGAAAAATAAAAAAACCGACAACCGATAAATTGCTAAGAAGGACTATTCATAGATGATTTCTAGGAGTATAATTGGTGTATAGATAAATAATAACTTATGGAATTTTGCCACGTTGTTTAAGGGGTGGAATATGATATGTCAAAATTAACTTATGGAATTTTCTTAGGTTCAATTTTAGGTTTGTTTTTGTCAATTGTAGTTTATTTCTTTGCACCTGATTTATATCCGGTTTATCCGAATGTGCTTTCGGTATTCTTCTTTATAGCTGTGGCTTCAGCTATCTTGATGGTTATTTTCAAAAAATTAAAATACAAAAACCACTCTGAATAGAGTGGTTTTTTCAGTAAATAAAAATCCCCAACCCGCGAGGCACATAGTGAATGTTAGGATAGCTTTTCCTTTTGGAGAGACTATCTTTTTTAGTGTCTCTTTTGCCATCCCTCGGCACGTATTCATTTTAGAAAACAAAGCAGATTCTCTTGAAAAGAAACACCACATAGCAAAGCACAACTCCCATCGTTTGCGGTAGGGAGCAGACATATACTCTCTTCACGTTGATTTCGAAGAAGCTTGCGGATTTTATAATCGCAGTAACGGGGGAGTAAGACAGAAGCTAAAAACTGGCTCACAGTGTGAGTCGGTTTTGCTTCGTTGTCTTACCCCCGCAAGGCTGATTAGGATGAAGCAAATCACGAGTGATGAAGCTTTATCCAATCAGCTACTGCGTCTATATTATAAAAGTTCTTCTGGATTAAGAAGGGTAACAGCGATTATAAAAATAATCCGCAAGCATTCGAAGAAATCAACACCCGCAAGGGTGAGCCAATAAGTTAGAGAAAGAAAAAAGAAGAGAGAACGATGTATGGAGCACTCCCTAAATCCTACCACCAAACCCCATGGGATAGCCCCTTCAGCACTCTCTATGTGGAGCGTTTCCGTTAATTTCTTTTTCAAGCAAAATCTGCTTGCTTTTCGAGGAGAAGTTTTGTATAATAGTACGTGCCGTTAGGCCGTATGGCAATAGCGAACTTATGAATCGAGTCAGGTCCGGAAGGAAGCAGCTATAAGTAACGTTCGCTATGTGCTGTATGTACATAGAAGAAGAATCAGGCTGGACCAACGGTTCAGCCTGTTTTTATGAAAAGAGTATCCAGTGGAGGGAGAATAGTCGCATGAAAAATCAGAGTTTCCAAGAAGAAGTGCAGCACTTAGAAAACGTGCAGGACTTAATGGAACAAAAAGTGGCGATCGAGAAAAACCGATTGCAAGAGCGCGACCTGGATATCGCTAGACAAGATACCATTCAGTATGGAGTACAACAATTAGAAAACCAATTGGAATCTCCATACTTTGGAAGAATTGACGTTCAATTTGAAAAAGACGAGAGAGTTGAGAAGATGTACATCGGACCTGCAACTTTCTTTGACGAAGACGACAATGTGCAAGTGTATGACTGGCGTGCTCCAATCGCAAGCCTATTTTACGAAGGAACATTAGGAGAGCTTCAATACGAAACACCAAATGGCTTCGAGAAAGCTCAGGCCTTCTTAAAACGCGATATCGTCATCCGTAAGGGTGAATTAAAATCTGTTTATGACATTGAAAATGAAGAGTCATTATTGATGGATGCCTTAAGCGCACCAACAAACCGTGACGGACACCTAGAAGGAATCACGGCGACGATTCAAAAAGAACAAAATGAAATTATTCGTTTAAATCCAAAAGACTGGTTCATCGTGAATGGATGTGCCGGAAGTGGGAAGACAACGATTTTACTACAACGCATTGCGTACTTGATGTACCAAGCAAAAGACAAACGTATGAGCGATATGCTCCTGTTGTCGCGTAACCAATTATTTGCGAAATACGTTTCACACGTGATCCCAAGCTTAACGGGAAGTGAATTGTACCAACAAACATTAGCGCAACATACCATCGAGCTTTATCGCAAAATGTATTTGCATAAAACAACAGCGCTTAGCCAAGTGCCAACGCGCAAAGTGTATTTAACAGACAGCGAATGGATTGCGCTTGTACACCGTAATATCGAAGGCTTATCGGCGAAAGATTTGCCATACCGTGCCATCGGAATTAAAGGGCAAGCCGTATTTACGATGAAAGACTATCAAAAACTCGTCGAAAGCGTGAATACAGCACTACCGTTGCAACAACAATTAACGCAAATGCAAACCGTGCTCGAGCGTACGTTGAAACGCCGTCTCACGAAGTTCTTTATGTCTGAAAAGGCAAAAGCGGTCTATGAATCAATGAACGCGATGCAAATCGAAGTGTTGATGAAAGACGTGGAGACAAAGAGCGAGACAGAGTACTACCAAGCGCTTGGACAAAAAGTGTTCGAGAAGGAAGTACAAGAGGTAACGCAACAAGTGGAAATGTTCGCATTCGTGGATATTGCTGCTCTTGTGGTGAAATGGATGCCCGAAGCTAAAATTCGTCGCCAAGAACTCGGTAAGACGGACAACGCGCCACTTCCATTGAAGAAGATTGAAGGCAGCCGCATGCAAGTCACTGCAGAAGGAATCCGTCTGTTGCAATATGTCGCAACACGCGTGACGCCGGTTCGTGACTACACAGGCTTCAGTCACCTCTTCATCGACGAAGTGCAAGACGTGTCCCTCTTATGGCTTGGAACTTTATCCAACTATTATTTCCGTGCGAAATTCACGGTAGTGGGAGATACCTTCCAATCGTTCTCAACGGCTACAACGATTTTCACATTGGAAAAACGACACCCAGAACTCGTGGACTTGATTTTTGCAAACCGCACGTTAACGCACCGCAACTTAGCAATCAGTTACCGTTGTACGGCGCAAATTTCACGTTTTGCAAACGGCATTCTAGGTTGGCCGCTTGATAAAAATGTGTTCCCACGTTCAGGGGCAGAAGTAGCGGTATACTTAGAACAAGAAGGCCAAGAAATGGCGCGCTTAAACACGTTGCTAGAAGAAAGTCCAAAAGGCTACCATACGACAGCGATTCTTTGCCGTACGATGGACGAAGCCAAAGCGTTGTACCAACAACTTGACCAAGACGACATTGCACTTCTGGAAGATAGCAGTGAGTCACTTGGCAGCCGCTTCGTGTTAACGACGATTCAAGTGGCCAAAGGGATGGAGTTCGACGAAGTCATCATTTGGAACGCGACAGACGAAGCGTACCATACGATGAAAGAACAAATGATGCTGTACACCACATGTACGCGTGCAAAACACCAGCTCTCACTCATCTCTCAAGCATGCAAAGAGAGCCGCTTTATCAAGAATTCGAAAGCACCGATGAAACGAATCGGGCAGTAGAATTTTTAGCAAATCTATACTAGAATAGAACTGTAAAATTTTGAAAAAGGCAGGGAAGTAAAATGGCTTATCAAGCATTATATCGAAAATGGCGTCCTCAAACGTTCGATGATATGGTCGGGCAAAGTGCGGTCACGCATACATTGAAGAACGCGATTAGCAATCACAAAACGAGTCATGCTTACTTATTTACAGGACCTCGTGGGACAGGAAAAACGAGTGCCGCGAAGGTGTTTGCAAAGGCCATTAACTGTCCAAATCAAACAAACGGTGAGCCGTGTAACGAATGTGATATCTGTAAAGGGATCACGAACGGAACAATTGGCGATGTCATCGAAATCGATGCTGCCAGCAACAATGGTGTCGAAGAAATCCGTGATATTCGTGACAAGGCGCGTTATGCACCAACGCAAGCCGAATACAAAATTTATATTATCGACGAAGTGCATATGCTCTCAACAGGAGCCTTCAACGCACTGTTAAAAACCTTAGAAGAACCGCCTCAAAAGGTCATCTTCATTCTCGCAACAACGGAACCACATAAGATTCCAGCGACGATTATCTCGCGTACGCAGCGCTTTGACTTTAGACGCATTACGTCGCAAGAAATTATCGACCGCTTGGCATATATCCTTGGCCAAGAAGGAATCGAATACGAAGCGGATGCCTTAAGCGTGGTGGCTAGATGTGCCAACGGTGGTATGCGTGACGCCTTGAGTTTACTCGACCAGATGATTTCATTTGGCGACGGCAAGGTGACGCTAGACGAAGCGATTCAAGTGTCGGGAAGTCTGACAGACGACTTGATGATTGATTTCGTGAAAGACTTACAAGAAACAAAGGCTGAAGAAGCCCTTGAAAAATTACAACAGCTCTTCAAAATCGGGAAAGAAGCTAGCCGTTTAGTAGAAGAATGGTTGGAATTTGCTAGAGACCTCCTTATCGCGAAACAAAGTGGCGAGGCAATCGGTCGCAGCGAGCGATTCCTTCAGTTCAAAGACGAAGTGGAACCAGAATTCTTATACCGCTTTGTAGAGGCGTTAAATCAAACGCAACAAGAAATGCGTTTCACGACAAAACCAACGATTTCGCTAGAAGTGTTGACGATTAAAATGGCGCAACCGTACACATTGACACCAAGAACCAGTTCTGGTGCACCAGCGTTGCCAAGTAGCGAAGAAGTACAACAGTTGCAACAACAAATCGCGCAAATGCAGCAGCAAATGAACGCGTTATTGCAAGGGGGCGCACCTCAAGCACCTCAAACACCAAACGCAGGCACCAAGACCGACGCGTGCGGCCTTTAAGCCAAATACGACAGCGATTCAAAAAGTCTTGATGGAAGCGACTCGCGAAGACTTGTTGAAGGTACGCGACTTATGGGGCGACTTACTCAGTTGCTTGAACCCGCAAGAACAAGCGCTGTTGAGCCAATCAACGGTGAACGCGGCGGGGCCAAATGGATTCGTTCTCGGATTTGCGTACGACCACTTGTGTGACATTTCCGAAACAAGACCAGGATTCCGTGAGGTCATCCAAGAACATCTGGAACGCCTCGGTGGTTACAGTGGGACGTTCGTGGCAGTGACCCAACATCAATGGCCACAAATTCGTGCGGATTTCTTACAAGAACGCAAGAAGAACCAAGAAGAGGAAGCTGTATCCATCGTGACGGAAGAACCGGCCGTGGAGGAAGCCCTCACACCAGAACAACAAGCATTTGAACAAAAAGTAAACGACACGATTGAACTCTTCGGGGAAGACATCGTGCAAATCGAAGACTAGAGACGGAGGAAACGAATATGCGTGGAATGGGAAATATGCAAGGCATGATGAAACAAATGCAAAAATTGCAAAAACAAATGGCGCAAGCTCAAGAAGAGTTAAACCAAACAGAATACACAGGAACTTCTCAAAGTGATTTAGTAAAAGTGACTGTGAACGGGAAACGCCAAGTCTTAAACGTGGAAATTAAACCAGAAGCGGTGGATCCAGATGATGTAGAATTATTACAAGACTTAGTGTTAATGGCGACAAATGATGCGTTAGCGCAAGCAGAAAAAGCCAACGACCAAACAATGGGTCAGTTCACGAAAGGATTAAACATCCCAGGATTTTAATCGATTGGAGGTTTGAGCATGCATTATCCAGAACCGATTGCACGATTGATGGATAGCTTTATGAAGCTGCCGGGAATTGGTGCGAAGACGGCTGCACGACTTGCCTTCTTCTGCATGGATATGCGTGAAGAAGACGTCTTAAATTTTGCGAATTCGCTCATCAGCTGCAAGCGTGACTTACATATGTGTTCCGTTTGTGGAAATGTGACGCAAGAAGATCCGTGCGAAATTTGTGCGGATACTACGCGTGACCGTACGAAGATTCTTGTGGTGGAAGACGCCCGAGATGTGATGAGTATGGAGCGGATGAAGGAATATAAAGGGCTCTATCATGTGCTTCACGGGGTATTGTCTCCGCTGGAAGGGACGGGGCCGGATGATATTAATATTACGTCGTTAATTACGAGGTTGCAGGACCCGGAAGTCCAAGAGGTTATTATCGCGACCAACGCGACAGCGGAAGGTGAAGCGACTGCCATGTACTTGTCACGTCTCATCAAGCCAGCTGGGATTAAAGTAACGCGTCTGGCTCATGGGCTAGCGGTCGGCAGCGACATCGAATACGCAGACGAAATGACTCTCTTCCGTGCTATCGAAGGACGAAGAGAACTATAATAAAATCTATTGATTCAATGAAAATGAAAGTTAAGACGTTGTCTTAAATCGCCCTCTGGGGACATCTTCATAGTGATGATAGTAAAGGCATCGGATTGAGCCTAGGTCTCAATCCTACCAAGCCTCAAAGAGGGAGTAAGACAGAAATTAAAACTGGACTCACAGTGTGAGTCCAGTTTTTTTTCGTAGTCTTACCCCCGCAAAGCTGATTAGGATTAAGCAAATCACAAGTGATGAAGCTTAATTCAATCAGTTACTGCGTCTACCTGTATAAAGTATTTTCCATAAGGAGCATCTCATAACTCGCTCTATTTCGCATTGGTTGCTTTCTCTTTACTATTCTCACTATAGAGTCTCCGAGGGCTTTTTTAAGCCAACGAGATGCTTTGAATCAATAGATTTTATTTTTTTTGATGGGACGGGAGAGAGTGCGTTTCGATGTCGTGCAGAGCTAGGGATGAGCAGGGGGTTACTCTCTGAGACTTATGAGGTGACAGGTCATGTCGGTGCTTGCCTTCCGGTCTTGGAACTGGAGCAATACGTATGAAATAAACTACTCCTAATTTTATGGGCGTTACTCTCTGATAAACCTAAGACTCCACTACTTACTCGTCGTAACCTCTTTACTTTTGAATTAATTCTTTAAATTTAATTAACATGGAAGTCCTTTGGCTATGCGGTTTACAGCATATTCTTGAGATATATATTGTTAATATAAAGTTAAATTCTTTTCAGTGCTTTTATATATATCTGTATAGAAATAAATTCTATTATCTTTTATCTCTTTCAGATAAACCAAGTCTTCGATGCCTCCAATATACTCAATTGATAAATCATCTAAATTTAATATTGCAAGCCTAAATCCAACAACCCAAAACCGTCTAATGAAAACTGGAATATATATTTTTCTATTGAAATATAACAACGGCCCTCCAAAATCCTGTTCTTGAATAATAACTTGACCGTTAATGGACAGACTTCCAACTAGGGGAGAACCTTGATTTACTTCCATCAAATCAAGGTAACTGACTTCCCATTGGTCAAAAAAATTTTTTTCTTGAAATTCAAAAGGAGTTTCATTCAAAATTTTTAACTTAGGCATTTCTAAAACTTTCCCTTTCTTTTAATTTTTTCGATTTAACTTTTTGAACCTCTTCTGAATGCACTATAAATTGTAATTCTGCGCAAAAGCATATAAATTCTCTCCACCTTCCAACCCAATCGGATCCTGATTCACAAATCGACCTACATCAGGCTCGTAATACCTGAAGAAGTTTCATGCGGGCTACTGCTTGCTGTTTATTTCTTAATATATTTTTCTATATCTCTGTATTGCTCTTGCGTACATTTAACTGAAAAAAATATTTTTTTCCACTTATAATACTTTGAGCAGAAAAAAATATCTTTCTCATATTTGAATTTTATTTTACTTAACGGAATCATTCCTTTTTCCATTTTCTTTCCCACAAAAAAAGCTTATATTGTAACTCATTATTACTGATCCTTATATCTCCGCAAGTTTTTTTGACTATTATATTCTGATACAACTATATTTAACCAGCCATGTTGAAAAATCATACGAGTAATGTGAAACATAAGGTAAATTAGAAGAGGAGGATCCTATTAGAGATAAAATTGAACTTAAAAATAGATTTCATAATTTATTTACCATTATTTTCTTTTTTTCTAATGTTGCTTTTTAAAAAAAGTATATATTAAACGTCGTACGATTATTTTTAGATTGTTTTTTTCATCCAAAAAAATTTTCATAACAAAAATTCTTTCATGCTAAATACCTTTCAGTTATACAAAAACCTGCTTCTGCTGGAATAGTTTATTTATTTTTTTAAAGTTAAGCATTCAGTCCGATAGAAATAGATAGCACATCTTCCTCATTGTTGAGTATAGATATATCGATAACTTTATCTATTTTATTACTGAAGAGTTTTTAAACAATAAAAAAATTAGGTTTGTTTATTAATTCTAGCCAATTGCTAATATTATTTATTTTGATAATAAACAAGGGGAATAATTCTATTGGTATTTCAGCCGAATCATTTATTCCTCCATAATAGTATACATAAGCAATATCATTTTCCTCTGGTGCAAAAAAATTTAATATTTCATTTTTTTATCGATAAACTAAAAATTTTCTTTTTGATAATTCTATATTTCTATAGGGGGTAAAAGTACGATTTATTATTTCACATGAGAGTGGATATGGAATAATTTTTTTCAGAATCTGAAATTAAATTATTTAAAAAAATGAATTTCTTTCATTTTTTTCATTAAATGATTCTGTTTTTAAAGTAAAGATCTTATTTTCTAAAGTTGTCATGATACTATTTCCTATGTTGTTCGGTTACATTATCTTTGTATTACTCCCAAGAAAATGTACCATTCTCATTATTTCTTTGTCTTTGAAAAAAGAATATCCTCTTGACTCAGATATGTCAACCATTCCTTGCCATCGAAGCACGGGAGGTTGTGCGGAAAGGTTCGTTTCTAATCGTGCAGTGTCAACCTGTTTTATCTTTTACCTTGAAGCAAAGGAAAGAGACAGGAGCGCATTCATCATTGGGTAATTTCATGAGGGAATAGGCGGGGGGCGCAAGAAATGGTATAATATGGGAATAAAGTAATTGTTTAGAGGTAAAGAATGAATCAACTGTTTAGAAATTTTATTTCAAAAGAGCGAGTGAATAGTTTTCGCGAATTAACGAAGATACTAGTGAAGATGGCGGGGACCGATGAAGTGGTGCCTGAAGAGGATGAAAGTGTGCCTTGGGTTCCGTCAATCTTAGGATTAATTTCATATTATGGCTTTCTTCTAGTGATTGGCTCAAAAGTGTGACGCAACCGCTGATTGATCAATTTCCGCTTCTTTCGCTATGGCCGTTAGCGTTTCTCTTTGTCTTCTTTCCGTTTATAAATGGGCTAGATGAGTTATGGAAACAACCGCAGAGAAAACGGGACTTACAGGTGTTGATGGCGATTGCCAAACGTGCGGTGGCCGTTTTAAAAGAATATGACTATGACAATTTAGACGACGTGATTGACGCAGAAGTGGTTATCAACGAATACACCGAGCGATACGACTTATAGGAGGCCAAGGATGAGATTATGGCATGAAGCGCTGATACCACATCTTCCGCGTCCGCAACTCTTGGGGCAGCACCGCGAATGTTGTGCGCTCAGAGGCAATGGTTGGGGCAAGAAGCATGCGACGGTGGACTATGTGTTTACTGTTAGCCCGTATGTGCTGTATCAGTATCATACGTTGATTATGGATGAAATGGAGCGCCGTGGGTACAACGTGACGCCCCAGTGGAAAGGGGCTTCGTATCGGGGGAAAATTTGTCCGCCGTATACCGAAGTGGATGAATGTGCGTGGACGAGTCCGTTATACAAAGAGCACGATGATGCGTATTACAAAGAATGTATTGAAAATTTAGCGCAAAAAGGAATTATCCTGGAAGGAGAAAATCATGTTTAGACTTCTATTGAAAGACGTTGCGACGAAAAAAATGTTAGTGAACTTCCGAGAGTTGACAAGCTACTTAATGAAAGAGGCGGGAATGGATGATGAATTGCCGGAACTAGTCGACAAAACGGCAACCATCAAAATGATTGCGGGGATGTTTTTATTCATCATAGTGATGCGTACGGGGATTTTATGGAGACCACTTGAGTTTATGGTAAACAAGTTTGCCGGAGAAGGGAATGTGATTTTTCTACTCTTACCATTTGTTTCTTTGTACTTGTTTTTAGCATTCTTTTTTCTTCTATACCGAATCTGGTCTAAAAAAGTACTGACACGTAAACTAGTCGAATTGATTCCACTAGCGGAACGTGCGATTGCAACGCTTAAAGCAGCTGGACGCGACGACTTAGAAGAGGATATCGAAGACGCAGAATTTCTGATTGAGGATTATAAGAAGAGATTCGGGTTTTAGGAGGAGAAGAGGATGAAGTTTTCGTTTCATAATCGCATTACGAACGAACAATTAGCGCAGTTTCGTTATTTGACCGACATATTGACGCAAGAAGCACGTGTCACACAGGCGAAACCAAAGCGTGCAGAACAAAAACTGGCTATGATTGGATATATTACGGGGTTTCTAGGCTATTTCTTTATCAAAACCGAAATTTTCAAAGCTCCAACAATGGCCCTTGTCGCTCGTGTGGCTCAGAAGCCGGGATTTGTTTCCATCTCGCTTTTAGTCTTGTTTTTTGCCGTTCCACTCTTCTTCCTCTGGTGCCTACTCCTTTTTCTAAAGCAAAAATTTTATGAAAAAGAAATCAGTGGACTCATCGTGCTTGCCAAGAAGAGCATGGCGATTTTAAAAGAAACTAACCGCATAGATATGGACGATGACATCGAAGACGCGGAGTTTCTGATTGAGGATTATAAGAAGAGATTCGGGTTTTAGGGAGGAATAGACTTGGGAAAAAGGATTAGTGAAGAAGAAATTACTCAATTACGGACACAAATTGCCAAAAAAATAGAGAGGAGAAAAACCCCTGTAGCATTACCACCTGGAAGGAAACTCGCCAGAAGAATCCTTTCCGCTGGAGAAATATTCATGGTGGTGCTGTTGATCATCACACTGTTTCCACTTGGAGTATGGTTCGCTATGAGCTCCTATTCTTTTACAGAAAGAAATACGGGTTTAGTAATGATATGGAGAACAGCGATCGTCTTGTTCTTTGTCTTTCGTTGGATACGAAAAAGACTATATAAAAATGAAGTGGAGCGTTTATTGAAAATGAAGAATTCAGATGTTGAGGAAGAGCTAATTTCTGAAGAAAGTTATCCACAAGAAAATCAACCGTACGAAGAGGATTTACCACCCCGTTGGAATGCAGAAAAGTTTGCCTTCGGAGTGGAGGCGCCGGTCAAAAAACAACATACGCTACTGGAGCTATTAATCCCGACAAAAGTCTCTCAAGAGGAACTCTTAACACTCCGTCAACTGATTGTGGATGATTCATCTAGAAATCCTGAGAAGAAAGCATCGTTACCGAAAGGCTGCTCGGAGGATTGGAATGAAGACTTTCGTTTTTTTGGATTGTTGATTTTCTGGCTTTTATGCCTTTTTATGTTTGGACTCATTTTTGTAGCGGTATTGATTGATCAATTAGATGAGGTTTTGAACTCCCTATGGCGGAATTACTGGATAGGGTTCGTCAGTTTATTTATTTGTTGGATGGGATGGACCATCTCTTACTTTATTCGAGGACGACATTTCAGACAATTGTTAAATGTGGCTTGCGCAGATATTTCCGCCTATAAGGATGTTCCTTGGGACAATATTCCAGAGCAAATCAAAGCACTCTACGATTACGTGCTGTTTTTACGAATCAAATATGGAGTCTAGGGAGGAATAGACTTGGGAAAAAGGATTAGTGAAGAAGAAATTACGAGCCTCAGAGAATTGACGGAACAGGTAGAGCGTGAGAATGAACAGTTTGAAGTGCTGCCACCTAGCAAAAGAAAGGTAAGAAACTATCTCTTTATCACACAATGTGTAATGGTCGTTATTCTTTGTTTTGCGTATTTTCCGTTTTTTCTACTTGGAATAGGGATGAGTATCATAACCTTTAATGGGGATTTCATACGATATATGTTTTTTTCATTTGTGGTAGCAGGACCCGTGTTTATCGTTATATGGGGAATTCCGCTCACAGTATTCTTTATTTGTCGGTATATTAGAATAAAAGAGTATAAAGAAGAAATGAGAAGCTTATTTAAAATTATTAATCAGGAATTGCATGTTCGAAAACATCTTGAGGATGAGGAAATATCAGTAGAGGCAAAGACTTTGAGAAATCTCGTAAAGGGTTTAAGAAGAGAATATGACATAGAAGAATTTATGTGATGAAAAGGAACAAACTGTGGGAATTAGGGGGATATATGAAAAAGAAAAAAAGAATTGAAGAAATTCGGCTGGCACGACTAAGAGAATTGCTAATTGCAGCGATTCGAGAACGTTCAGGGGAAGTTGTTGCGCTTCCTAGCGCTGCAGTGATGCCAAGTATCTTAAAAAACATTTTAAAGATATTCTTGATAATATTAACTACATTCATCTTCCTGTTTTCTTTACTAAAAGGATTTGATTTTGGGCTTCAGGCATTGGTTGCAAACCCTTTTAAATTCTTAAAGGATCAAATAGAGTTTAATCCGTTCTTTAGAACTTATTTATTCTTTTTTATCGTTGGATTTGGACTTTTTCTATGGGAACGTAAGGAATTTAAAGAAGACCAGGCACTAATTGTCCGTAGATCGAAAGAAGAAGTCTTAGAGTGGCAAAACTTCACCGACGAAGAACTTCCAAACAGCGTGAAAGAATTAAAGCAGTATTTATCTGAAAATGATGATGCGTTCAACATCGAAGAGCCGCGTGAAACGGTGATAAAGTCATTATTACGATTAATTCCTAGAAACGTTTCACAAGAAAATATTAATGAACTACGCCAACAGCTTATAACCATTTTATCTGAACAACAGCAAGATGTTTCAAAGTTACCAAAAGGTATGCCGTACCTTTTTGTTAGTCTCATACGACTTTTATTGCTGTGCGGGTGCTTGGTGGTCACTTTACCAATCATCTGGTTATTCATTACGTCATACTATGATGCCCTCATCATGCTCGCTTTCTTAGGGATTCCTATAGGTATGCTATTAGTTGTGCTATGGAACTTGTATTTTGGGCTTTCTTCTAGCGTTCATGAAAAACGAAAAAGAGCTTTTGATAAACTGTTTGAGATTGCTCGTGCTGAGATAGCAACGTATAAGGATGTTGCTATAGAGGATGTTCCGGAACAAATCAAGCAGCTTCAAAGATTTATTAAAGTGTTAGAGTCGAAATATCATATATCGGGAGATGCGAAATGAAATTATTTAGAAAAGCGATTAGACAAAGACGATTAACGCGGATGCGGGAATTGCTTAAACAAGTGATGGTTGAAAATGATAGCGAGAATGAGCTTCCAGATGATGGGAAAATCGCCAGAGGTCTCGTTCTTGCGGTAGAAATCATCGCAATTGGCGCATTGCTTATGAATCCAGACATCTTTGAGTCGGGAGGAGCTTTTATTCTCATGGGGCTTTTTTTCCCCACCGTTCTTACTGTTTGGGATTTTACTAGGGATGGGTACTTTACTCCTCTTTATAGGGGTCGTTTATCTGTTTCGTTATTTGAGGGTTGATTCCTGTTATCAGGAATTAGGAAAGTTATATGAACTTGCTGAGGAAGAGCTTTCTGTATACAAACAAGTTCCAATGCCTGAAGAAGCGGAAAGACTTCAGTTCTATATGGAAGAGTTGAAGTTAGAAATAGATACAAACAAATCTAAATCAGATAAATAAAATTTTTGGGGAAATAAAAGATGAAGAGAAGATTTGAAGAAAAAAGAATTGATAGACTACAGCAATTAGTCAATGAAGTCGTTGCTTTATCTAGTATGGAAGAAGAGACGATTGAAGTGCGACCATATAGATATATTCCAAAGATTTTATTTAACATTTTAATGTGTTTCGAAGTACTTTCTCTATGGTCATTAAATATGACAGTAGGAGGATTCTTTCGTTTCTTGAAAGTTTGGAACGAAGGAAATCAATACGCTGTGAATGATGCGCTGAAATATGTTCAATATGAACCTTATTTTATCGTAGTTCTTCCAATAATGATGCTCTTTTTATATTTCTTGCAACTACACCTTCAAAAACAAGATGTGAGAGAAGTGGTTGCAAGAGCGGAGGAAGAGATCGCAAAATGGGAACACACTCCATCTGCAGAGATTCCGCATGATGTAAAAGCATTAAAATACCACTTAGAAGAGTTACGATTAGACTACGATTTATCATAGAAATCAGTAAAAGGAATGTTGTTAAAAAATGAGAGATTTTAGAACAGAAGAACAGCGAGAGATACCCAAATCTTACTACAAACTTTCTGAAGACCAGCTTGATCGATTAAGAGACCTATTGAAGAAGGTTTCTATAAAGAATAGTCCGCCACAATCGTTGCCGCGTTCATTGAGAAAAATGAGAGAAGGCCTCTTTATTGTTGATTTGATAATGATTGGCATCCTTTGTGGCACATTTTTTCCATTGTTTGCATTATTATTGCTAGTAGCTTTAATTTTAGGAAGAATGGATGGGGTAAAGTATCTCATATTCATTAATCTAATGGCTTGGCCGTTAGTATTGATATTTTGGATACTTCCACTTTTAGTACTTATTTTTAGTATCGCATTTATTCGATTTTCTAAGCAAAGAGAAACAGATAAATTAATGAATGCGGCAAATTGGCTTATTATGAATTCCAAAAATAAACCTCGAGAGGCTCTTTCGCAGGAGATGATATCCTTAAAATATTTTATGAGTGTGATGAAAAGTGGGATTGGTTTTTATCAAAATGAAAAACAAAGAGAAGATTTCAGAATTAAGCGATTAAAACAGCTGTTACGAAAGATCAACCCAAAAAGAATGGACATACCGGAATTGAAATGGGGAAGGCTACAACTTGTTCAAAAATGGATAGTGAGAGCAGAAATTATTTTTGGCTCAGTTCTATGCTATCTTGTGATGTTTAGCGGTTATATCTCCTTAACAATCGAAATGATATTCTCTTTGTTTGCTATACTGATGATAGGAATGATTATTGTTTATAAATGGCTACTTCAGTTCCAGAAGAAGAAAGTCAAACAAGAGCTTGCGGAATTGTTACAGGTCGCAACAGCGGAAGCAAAAAGAATCAAGAAACAATCTTTAGAGCTCTCAGCAGAGTTGATGCAAGAGTTAGATGATTGTATGTATGAATTAAGGGAATCATACGGAATGACGGTTTAAAAAACATTAGGCAGAGGCAAAAATTGAGGAACCTCTTAAAGGGATTAGAAGAGAATATGACATAGATGGATTTATGTGATAAAAAGGAACAAACCGTGGATTTAGGGGGATTTATGAACAAGAAAAAAAGGATTGAAAAAATTAAGCTGGCGCGACTAAGAGTATTGCTAATTGCAGCGATTCTAGAACGATCAGGGAAAGTTGTTGTGCTCCCTAGTGCTTCAGTGACACCAATTGTTTTAAAAAATATTTTTAAAAAATTCTTGATGGTATTAACTGTATTCATCTTTCTATTTTCTTTAAAAAGTTTTGATGTTTGGTTTCAGGAGTTGGTGACACACCCTTTTAACTTCTTAAAGGATCAAATGAAGTTTAATCCGTTCATTGGAATTGATCTATTCCTTTTAATTATTGTATGTGGACTTTCTCTATGGGAACGTAAGGCGTTTAAAAAAGAGCAGGCACAAATAATGCGTAGAGCGAAAGAAGAAGTCTTAAAATGGAAAAACTTCACCGATAAAGAACTTCCAAATAGTGTGAAAGAATTAAAACGGTATTTGGCTGGAAATGATGATGAGTTCAACATCGAAGAGTCACATGAACCGGTTATAAAGTCATTATTACGATTATTTCCAAGAAACGTTTCACAAAAAGATATTTCTATATTACGTCTACAGTTAGTGAATATTTTATCAGAACAAGAACAAGACGCCTCTATGTTGCCAAAAGGTGTGCCGTACCGTCTGTTTAGTAGTATCATTCATAAAATAGTGCTGTTCGGTTGTTTGGTTGGCGCTATTCCAATAATGGGGTTATTCACTGAATCATACTATCATGCCATGATCATACTCACTTTCTTTGGAATTCCCATAGTAATGCTTTGGACTTTTTATTTTAGGCTTTTATATAGTGTTCATGAAAAACGCAAAACAGCGTTTGATAACCTATTTGAGATTGCTCGTGCAGAGGTTGCAATGTATAAGGGTGTTGCTAAAAAGAATGTTCCGGAAGAAATCAAGCACCTTCAAAGATTTATAGAAGTGTTAGAGTCGAAATATCATATACCAGGAGAAAAGGTAGAATGGAAGAAAATCAAAAGATAATCAAGTTTTACTACAGACTTTCTGAAGATCAGCTTGATCGATTAAGAGACCTATTGAAGAAGGTTTCTATAGAAAATAGTCCGCCACAATCATTGCCGCGTTCACTCAGAAAAAGGAGAGAGAGCCTCTTTCTTTGGGAGTTGATATTGATTGGGTTACTTTGTACCCATGCTTTTCCGATAGTTGCATTCTTATTGGTAGTAACTTTATTTTTAGGATTGATGGATGTGATAAAGTATATTATATCCACTAATCTAATGGCTTGGCATGCCGTATTGATATTATGGGGACTTCCTCTTTTAGTACTTCTTATTTGTAACAGACTGATTCGGGTTTCTAAGAAAAAAGAAACAGACCAATTAATGAATGCTGCAAATAGGCTTCTTATGGCATCTGAAAATATACCTCAAGAGGCTCTTTCGCAGGAAATGGTATCGTTAAAATATTTTATGAGTGTTATGAAATGGGGTACTGATTTTAATCAAAATGATATACAAAGAGAAGATTTCAGAATCAGTCGATTAAAACAACTGTTAGGAAAGATAAACCCAAATAGATTCGATATACCGGACTCGAAATGGGGAAATCTACAACTTGTTCAAACATGGATAGTGATAGCAGATATTCTTTTTTGTTCAGTTCTATGTTATTTTTTGATGTTTAGCGGTTATATCTCCGTAACGTTCAAAATAACATTTTCTTTGTTTTCTATACTGATGATAGGAATGATCATTGTTTATAAAGGACTGCTTCAGTTCCAGAAGAAGAAAGCAAGACAAGAGCTTGCGGAATTGTTACAACTTGCGGATGAGGAAGCAAAAAGAATCAAGGAAAAATCTTTAGCACTCCCAGCAGAGTTGATACAAGAGTTGGATGATTGTATGTATGAATTAAAGGAATCATACGGAATGACGGTTTAAAAAGAATCTTTTGGGATAGAAGATACGACCCTTGAACGACTGGAGGAATGACAATGAAAAAGAAACGGAAAGTGAAGGAACGCAATGTAAGACAACTGCGCCAGTTAATTGGAGTAGTGGCCGAGCAAAATGAAGGAGAAGGCACATTGCCAATGAGCTTTTTCCCACTACGCGTCGTTATAACAATCCTTAGTGTTGCTGGAGTGGTGTGCGCAGTGGCGGTGTTTGGACGCGCGCTTTTAGTCGAATCGTATTTCTTTCAAGGGCTCAAATTGGTGTTTTCGACGGGGGATTCAGAGGCTCTCTCAGATGTAAGCAAGGTCTTCTTTGGCCTGGTGCTTCACTTTGTCATCCTGTTTGCCATCTTAGCGGTCATTCTCTACTGCTGCCATAGATCTGTTCGCTGGGAATGGAAACAGTTGGTGGTTCGTGGAAATGAAGAAGTGGCAACGTGGAAAGCCGCTCCAAGAGAAGCCAGCCGCGAAGCCGTTGAAGCACTAGAGGCGTATTTACAGGAACATGCACCGCTTGGTAAACCTTCGAAAGTGAAGGAAACAGTAGAAGCTGCTGCTACGAGTGTCGGCACGGCGATGGATAAAGTGAGCAAAGAACACGAAGTAGCAAAACGCCTAACCAGCGTTGAATCTTCAAGAGTTCGCGCCTTAAGAAGGCTATTGAAGCCCGTCTTGGAGAAGAGTGGACGAGGAGAACAGCTTCCAAAAAGCTCTTATTGGCTACGCATCTACGTCCTGATTACGGTCGCAATTGCAGGCATCGTCATCGGACTAGTATCTGGATTCTTTACGTATTTAAAATTTTTCATCGCCTGCCTAGTGACATTGCAATGGAACGTCGCGTTTGGCTATCTTGCCTTCATTTGGCCATTTGTCGTTATCTGGTGCATACCGATTGCCGTCTTCGTTGCAGTCTTCAATTGGCACCGCAGAGAAACCTTTAAGGAATGGAAAGAACTATTGGCACTGGCAGACCGTGAAGCAGAAGAGTGGAGCCAAACTACAGACGTACCAGAAGAAGTAGCAGCGTTACAAAAGTTTTTAAAACAAGCACATAAGTACTATTAGGAGGACATTATGAACTATAAGAAAACAATTTGGCAGTCGCAAACGACAAGGCTGCGTGAACTCATTCGCATTGTAAACCGCAGGAGCAAACAACCGCGCGTCCTGCCAAGAGATAATCGTCAGATTCGTCTCTTTTGTATGCTTTTCTTTGGAATCATCACGCTCTATACGATTATGACGACAGGCTTCTTGGCGACCATCTTTGGTTCGATCTATATGCTCTTTTCAAGGAAATCCTCACCAGTCATGGACCGGATGGCACAGTACTGGTGGATGCCGATTTTATGGGTGGCATTGATTGCGATTTTCATCCTCATTCTCTGGTTGGCGCGTCGTTCCCTTGTAAAAGAAACACTCTTCTTACTCGAACACGCGAAAGACGAAATCGCGCGCCAATATGAAGAAGGTAATGGCGTTGTTTCACAAGAAGTCATCGATTTAGAAAATTACGTAGAGGACTTACAACGCAACTACCGGTTCTAAGGAGGAAGTAGATGATTATTTTTGGATATCCAAGGAGACTCGCAGTGAGTCAAAAAGAAGTGAAGGAAGTTCGCACCGTTGCCGAGCGACTCGTGGACCGCTACAATGACGTCCGCCGCGTCGATAGGACGATGGAACGTGTATAAGGAGTAAAGGAAATGGATCGTTTTTTACTGTCAGGGAAACAGAGAATCAAAATCAAGGAGATACGAGAATTCCGCGAAACCGTCGAAGAATTGGTCGATAAAAGTGGAGTTGACTTTGAATTTCCAGAGGAAACAGAGCCGTCAATTGGATTAAAAAACATGGGTCGGAGGCTACGAATTTTAGCTATCTTATTCGGGCTATGTATTTTTGTGATTTGGATGATATTCATAGAGTCTGGTGCTTCTATTATTGATACAACGATGCTATTTTTGGGTGGATGGGCTATGATCCTCTTAATGTGTGTACCGGGCAACATTATTCCTGCCGTCATAATGTATAGGGAGGAACAGGAACAATTTCGATTGGAATTACGAGAACTCATTGACATTGCGGAGGCAGCTATTTCTGTCTTAAAGAAGCAAAGGCGTAAAAGTATGAACAATAAAATCATTCAAGTAAAAAAATTAATAGAGGAATACCGAAAATATAAACTTTAACAAGGGAAACATATTTAAGGAGTGAAGAATATGTATATTTTTGTAGCACCAAGAAGAATAGTATTAAAAGAAAAAGAGGTACAAGACTTTCGAGCAGTCGCAGAACGCTTAGTGAACGAAAGTGGGATTGAAGCAGAATTTCCCCTTGTGACGGAACGTTCTCCATTGTTGAAAATACTCATCTGGATATTAGGACTTTTCTTGGCTTTGATGCTAGGAGGATTGGGGTATTTGTGGTTTGTTAGTGGAAGAAATGTTGACGATCCGCTTCTCATCCTTGGTATTATGTTTTTCGCATGTTTGGTGGGGCTCATCGTTTGGCTGGTGGGTGTCCTTTTTGCAGCCCTTTTATACCGTCGTGAACAAGATAAACGGTGGGCGGAAATGGAAGAGCTGTTGGATATTGTTGACGAAGCAACGATTATTTTACACGAGCAAAATCGAAAAGACTTAGCCGTAGACATCAAGCGTGCGGAAACATTAGTGAAGAAATACAGACGCTACGGCCTCTAAATGCATATCTATCATTAAGGAGAGAAAACCATGGATCTACAAAGAATTCAATATAGAAAAAATGAAGCGCAAGAGTTTCGCGCATTGACCGAGCGCCTTGTAGGGGAGAGTGGACTTGATCTCGAGCTGCCGTATGAAAGTCCGGGAGTGCAGCACCTTATGAAGTATTTTAACGTCCTCGTGGGCATCCTCGTGCTCTTGACGATTGGACTCGTGGCATTTGTGTTCCATCTGAACGGTGGGAAATCAGAGAACTTTATGATTACCCTCTCTAACGAAGAAATGCTTGTGTTCTTTCCGCTCGTACTCGTGTGGATGTTCGGGCTGTTCTTTGCAAAGGCGTTATATACACGTAACCAGCTTTTCATCCAAAAAGACATCCGCGCACTCTTACCGGTTGCCCAAGAAGCACTGGAGGCACTACACGGAAACGAGAACGACTACGTGAAACGCGCGAAGTTGCTTGTTAAAAAATACAAAACGTACGGGTTATAAAATAAAAGGATTATAAAATAAAAGGGGTAAGAATGAAGAAGAAGAAAGTCACACAAGAAACAGCCAATCGACTCCGAGAATTATTGGAAAAGGTGATTTCAGAAAGAGGAAATGCAGCACCTTTACCGAAAGATCATCAAATAGCGCGTATCCTACTGCCACTATTCGCTCTTTGTTTTGCAGGTGTCTATTTACAAAATACGTACGTCTTTTTTCTTATAAGGGATGCAATTGAATATAGTTCTCAACTGGGTGTTTGGAAAACGCTCGAATTCTTGGTAGTCACCCTGAGTTTACGTTTCTGGACGTGGAGTGTTCCTCTTATCGTTCTAGGAGTTGTCTTTTTCTGGAGACGTCACTCCTTCAAGAAGGAATTCAATGCTTTAGTGGAACGGGCAAAGGAAGAGGTTGCTCTTTGGAAAAAGAAACCACTCGAGACAAATCGCACCCTTGTAAAAGGTCTAGAAGGCTTTCTAAAATCATTGCAAACGGAATATCAATTTGAACAAAAAATAAGGTAACATGTAAAGAGGTTAGGAACATGATCTATAAAACACTACTATTCGACCTGGATTCAACGCTCTGGGACTTCCATTCGGCGGAGAATTACGCGCTGACAAAGCTCTTGGAAAAGCAAGGCGTGGAGGATGTCGAGGCGTATATCGACGTCTACGTGCCGATGAATCGTGCCATGTGGCGTTCGTTGGAAAAGGACGAAATCACGCGTGAGGAACTCGTCGAAACGCGCTTTGCCAAGTTGTTCGACCACTTCGGTTTTGAAAAAGACGGGAAGGAACTCGCGGCAGATTACGAAGCAATCCTCTCGACGCAAGGGCAAACGTACGAAGGAGCAGAGGCGTTGCTTCAAGCGTTACAGGACGCAGGATATGACTTATATGCTGCCACAAACGGCATCACGACGATTCAAAAAGGGCGCTTGTCAAACTCACCGATTGCAAAATACTTCAAGAAAGTCTTCATCTCGGAAGAAGTCGGAGCACAAAAGCCAAGCGAAGCCTTCTTTGAAAGCGTCGCTAGTGCGATTCCAGACTACGACAAGGACAAAGCCGTGATCATCGGCGACTCGCTGACAGCGGATATCCAAGGCGGCATCAACGCAGGCATCGACACGATTTGGATGAACCTAGCGGCAAAAGACAACAGAACCGCCATCAAGCCGACCGTGGAAGTGAGAAGCTACGCGGAATTATTAGAATTTTTAGTGTAAAAGGAACCGACTGCAGGGATGTCTTGCAGTCTTTTTTTATGCAAAAAAGTTGAGGTTCCACTTCTTTGCGGGTAGACTACTTAAAAGGGCAAAGGCCCCACCAAAAATGAAAGTTGGAATTAAATGAAAAAAGGACTCATGGGAACCTTCGTGGCGCTATTGCTTGCAGCGTGTGGAACGACTAGCACGAACGGGGCGAATACGACGAACACGACGAACACGACTGTGCAGACGCCACAAACCACACAAGCACCTCGTGTTGAAGTGAAGACAGACGGCACTTATACCGTAAAGAATATGACTTCGAAAGTAATGGCAAGAATCTCTACGCGCGTGCCTTTGTGCCAGACGGAAAAGGACGGGTGTCACTCGTAATCTTTAGCCACGGACTTGGCGCCACCGTCGAACACGAGGAAGAAGTGCAGAAGACATTGGCGAAAGCTGGCATTGCCGTCTTCAGCTTGGAGTTTGCAGGAGGGTCGTCTTCATCTTCTCCGATGAGTGAGGGACTAACGACTGAGATGTCGGTTCTCACCGAAGTGCAAAACTTGAAGGACGCGATTCGCATCGCAAGCGGGATGGAATACGTGGATCCGCAGAAAATTTATCTCATGGGAAGTAGCCAAGGCGGACTCGTCACGGCACTGACCGCAGAAGAGCTCACGAATATCCAAGGCCTCTTCTTGTTCTATCCTGCCTTTTCACTGCCAGACGATATTAGAAGTAGCTTCCCGAAACTAGACGAAGTACCCGAGACCTTTAACTTACTCGGCACGAAAATAGGGAAGAAATACATCACGGACATCTACGACATGGACGCCTACGCGAACCTAGATAAGCTAGGGATCCCTGTACATATCTATCACGGCAAAGACGACTACATCGTGCCACTCACCGCCTCCCAAAAAGCAGTGAAGCGCCTCAAAGACGCACGCCTCACCACATTGGAGGACACAGGCCACGCCTTGACGCCTGAGCAGCAAGCACAAATCGGCGTTGAGATTGCGGATGAGATTTATAATGGGATGAAGTAAAGCAACATAGAAAATTGAATATAACAAACAGGAGAAACCGGGGTGAGTGCCCCGGTTTTTTGTGCAAAATTTGTTACTTTTGTGCGTATGTTATGATATAATATAAGCACAGAAATAACAAATTGGAGGTGGATTATTTGAAGTATGAAGAACTATTAGAAGAACTAATTGCAGAAAATGATATTATCCGAAGCGAGGACATGAAAGTAGTTGGGATTCCAATTACCTATGCTTCTCGTATGGTGGATAAAGGGAAGCTCGTGAAATTAGAGCGTGGAGTATATGCAATGTCTTATCAATACTATGATAAATACTATTTATTCCAGCAGAAAAACCAAGCAGCGATTTTCTCGTTTGTCTCAGCACTCTATTTGCATGATCTAGTGGATTCATTCCCGTATGATATTGATGTCACAGTTTATTCGGGATATAACACACATCGATTTCCGTCCATTGTAAAACCACACTATATAAAGAAAGAGCTGCATGAACTAGGAAAAATAGAAGTGACGACAAGAATGGGGAATAAGGTTTATTGTTACGACAAGGAGAGAACCATCTGTGACCTAATAGCTAACCGCAAAAAAATCGATGCTGAAATCTTCACGTCTGCTCTTAGAAACTATATGCAGTCAAACGATAAAAGGATAGAAATTTTGTATGAGTATGCTGAAAAGATGGGGATTGAAGAGAAAGTGAAAGAGATAGTCGAGGTGCTCTATGGATAAAGAGGAGAATAAAGCGTTGCAGAAAGGAACGCAACAATCTTATCGAGAAGCGAAGCAACCTAATAAAACAACTATTGATGCAATTAAAGAAGGAAGAGAGATTGCTAAGGCTCCAAACGCAAAAGAATATCACACGGTGAATGAACTGAAGAAAGCGTTGGAATCATGAAGTGCGAATGAAACAAAATCGAAATTGAATAAACTTGAAAAACCGGGGTGAGTGCCTCGGTTTTTTTGTCGGAAAAAGGTATGTTTTCCGAAATAAATAAGCTAATTAACGAAGAATCAGACTAAAAAATTAAAAATAAGTTTTTTATAAAAAATAGGAATAATTCCTACGAATGAACTTTTTGAATATAAAAAAATTAGATATTGCTATATAAAAGATGATGGATCAACAAATCATATTAAGGGATCTCGATTTGGAATGAATTTGAGAAAAATTAAGTGTGACTTTCATTTTGAACAAGATAAGTAAATTACAACGAGTGAAAGCACACATTTTGTAACTAATATTATATATTTCCAATCGATTATATTTTCTATTTGAATAGCGTTTTATAACCGCAAAAAAGTGCTATAAAAAAGCAAAAAGTAGCATATATGCTACAGTAGCAAATATGCTACAATTAAGAAAATGGAGGTGTTCAAATTGGGAAAGAAATTTAAAATTACGATGGACATGGCAATGCAGCTAGAAAACTACGAATACAATGAAATGATTCGGCTTGCTGCAGTGTTAAAAATCTTGCAAGACGATGGAGTGACGCCAGAAGTATTAGAACATTGGGGATTCAAGAGAGACGGAGAGTGGTACTTAAGAATTCCATTATCAGACGTTAAAGAGGGGGTGGATGGCAGTGACTTCTTCTTTGAACAAAGTATTCACGATGTTATCTTCAAAGTATCCTGACTTCGAAAAGGATTTGTTAAATGAAGTAACCCTTCAAAAAGTCGCGCTTAGTATCATTAAAATGCGACTAGAACAAGGATTGAACCAAGATCAGTGTGCAGAAAAAAATGGAATTGTACGAAGCGTACTGAATAGAGCCGAAAGTGGTCATCATAATCCGACCATTCTAAGTTTAGTGGATCTCGCACGGCAAAATGGGTATGAAGTCGAGGTTAAGATGAAGAAAAAGAAATTCTAGTAATTGTATTTGTATCATTTGAAAGAGAATTTTTTCTTCAATCGTCAGTCAATTAGATATGGCATTAATTAAGCAATAAAAAAAGCACCGAATCGGTGCACACCACTATGTGGCTGGGTACGGACTAAGCCTTATTTTAACTTGCTGTGTTGATTTGAATGGTTTCAACAATATTATTTTACTACATAACTATTAAAATGTAAACGGTTTTGTGATAAAATTGTTTTGTAAGTAATTAAATTTAGGAGGGTGTTTTATGAATAAACCATATTCAATTGGGTTGGATATCGGAACAAATAGTGTAGGTTGGGCTGTGATAACAGATAACTATAAAGTTCCGTCGAAGAAAATGAAAGTGGAAGGGAATTCTAATAAAGATTACATTAAAAGAAATTTATTGGGGACCTTAGAATTTGATGCAGGAAATACTGCGAAATATACACGACAACAGAGGGGACAAGGCCGTAGAACAGATAGAAGAACTAATAGAGTTGCTTATTTAAGAGATATTTTTAATGAAGAAATACTCAGAATTGACCCTAATTTTTTTGCGAGATTAGATGAATCTTTTAAGGTGCCGGAAGATAAAGCTTTTGGTAAATATTCATTATTTGGTAACAAAAAAGAAGATATAGCATTTCATAGTAAATATAAAAACTATTTACCATTTGAGAAAAAAACTTTCAGATAGCGATGAAAAAGAGGATATCAGGCTAGTTTATCTAGCTTTAGCTCATATTATTAAATATCGTGGGCACTTCTTATTTGAACAAATAGATCCCAAAAATGTTAATTTAAAAGAAAATTTCTCTATTTTTGTAAGTGGTTACAATGATGCTTTTGAGGATAATCAAGATGCCGATGTGGATGTTGATAGTATTTTAACTGAAAAGTTGAGTAGATCAAAAAAAGTTGAAAGAGTATTAGAGTTATACCCAGAAGTAAAGAAAAATTCAATGTTTGCGAAGTTTATTAATTTGCTGGTTGGAAATAAAGTAAATTTCCAGAAGGAATTTGGACTTGATAATGAATGTAAACTTCAAATTTCCGAGGATACATTCAATGAGGATTTGGATGCGTTACAAGGTTTGATTCCAGACGAGTACTTTGAGGTATTTTATGCTGCAAAAGCAGTGTACGACAGTATGTTATTATCAACAATCGTGAAAGATATTTCGGATACAAATGCACTGCTAGCAGCCTCAATGATTCGTAGATATGAAGAACACCATGAAGATTTGAAAAAGTTGAAATTATTTATCAAAAATAATCCAAAACTAAACTATAATGAATTCTTTAATGATGAATCAAAAGACTATTATGCAGGATATATCAACGGAAAAACAAAGGAAGCTGATTTTTATAGTAATACTAAGACATTGTTAGAGAACGTTGAAGGAGCTGAGTGGATACTCGAGAAGATTGAAAGAGAGGATTTCTTACGGAAGCAAAGAACATATGATAATGGATCAATTCCTCATCAATTTCATCTTGAAGAATTGAAGGCGATTATTGAAAAACAAAAGAAATACTATCCATTCTTGGAGGAAAATTCTAAAAGAATTGAATCAATTCTAACTTTTAGAATACCGTATTTCGTTGGTCCCCTTTCAAACGGGAACAGTCGATTTGGATGGGTAGTTAGAAATGGTAATGAGAAGATTAGACCATGGAATTGGGAGAATCAAGTCGACAAAGTTGCTACGGCAGAGCAATTTATTATAAGAATGACAAATCGTTGTACTTATTTTCCAGATGAAAAAGTATTACCAAAGCATAGTTTATTATATGAAAAATTCATGGTATTTAATGAATTGACTAAAATTCGATATGTTCTGGAGAATAATGCTCATTATGCTGTAAGTGCAGAGATGAAAAAGAATATTTTTGAGAAACTATTTAAGAAATATAGAACGGTTACTGAAAAACAATTGTTAGCTTTCTTTGATAAAGAATATCCGGACTTTCATATTGTAAAGGTTCTTGGTTTAGATAAAAAGAACAAGAATTTTAACAGTTCGTATGGGACATACCATGACTTAAAGAAAATAATGCCGAGAGATTATCTTGATGACCCAAAAAATGAACAGGAAATTGAGGAAATCATATCAATTCTTACGCTTTTCCAGGATCGAGAAATCATTCGTGAAAGACTTTCTAATTATGGAGATAGTTTATCAAAAGAAGTTTTGAGAAAGTTAGAACGAAGACATTACAAGGGTTGGGGGAGATTATCAAAGAAATTACTCTGTGGAATTAGAGATAGACAAACTCAAAAAAATATTATGGAATTCCTTGAGGACGATGGATATACAAATCGTAATTTGATGCAATTAATCAACGATAAAAATCTTTCGTTTGCAAACCAAATAGCACTTGAAAATAGTGTTGATATAGATAGTAGTTTGGAAGCGTTAGTTAAGGAGATCCCTGGTAGCCCTGCTATTAGAAAAGGCATTTATCAGAGCATAAAGATTGTGGAAGAAATCTGTAGAGTGATGGGTGATGCTCCTGAAAGTATAGTAATTGAGATGGCAAAAGGACCTGAAACAACCGCGAAAGGCGAAGCTCGTTCATCGAAACGATTGGAAAAGTTAAAGAAATCATTCGAAGATTTGGAGAGCACTCAAAAGGTAGAGTTACCTACAGACAATAAAATGCTAGCTAATAACCGTTTGTATTTGTATTATCTTCAAAACGGAAAGGATATGTATACAGGAGAAGATTTAGATATCGGGAATCTTTCTAATTATGATATTGATCATATTATTCCACAAAGTTTTATGAAAGATGATTCTATTGATAATATAGTCTTGACTAGCTCTAAGAATAATAGAGGGAAATCTGATAATGTTCCAAGTGATGAAGTAGTTCAACGAATGAGAGGCTTTTGGAAACAACTCTTAAATGCAGAATTAATTTCCGAAAGAAAATTTTATAATTTAACTAAAGGAAAACTTACTGAGAAAGATAAAGCAGGATTTATTCGTAGACAATTGGTAGAAACCCGTCAAATTACCAAACATGTTGCTCGTATATTAGATGCACGCTTCAATGTTAGAAGAGATGATAATGACAAGGTAATTCGTGATGTCAACATCGTTCTACTAAAATCAAACTTAGTTACCCAGTTTAGAGAAGCATTTGGATTGTATAAGATTCGTGAAATTAACGGATTTCATCATGCACACGATGCATATTTGAATGCAGTTATTTCAAAAGCAATATTACGAAAATACCCAAAACTATCTTCAGAGTTTGTTTATGGTGATTATCAAGTTTATGATGTCTTTGATTTAATTGCGAAAAGTAAAGATACTCAAAAATATGGGAAAGCTACAGCGAAATATTTCTTTTACTCTAACTTGTTGAACTTCTTTAAGTCAGAGATTAAGTTGGCCGATGGTCAAATTATTAAACGCCCTGAAGTTGAGATTTGTAATGAGACAGGCGAGATTGTTTGGAATAAAAAAACAGATTTAGAAACAGTTAGAAAAGTGTTGTCCTTACCACAAGTTAATGTAGTCAAAAAAACGGAAATTCAAACACATGGTATAACAAAGGGAAAACAAAAAGGCTTATTCAACGCTACTTTATCTCCTAAACCTGCGCCAAATAGTAAAGAAAACTTAATTCCTGCGAAACGTAATCTTGACCCTAGAAAATATGGAGGGTATGCTGGGATATCAAATTCTTATGCTATTCTTGTGCACGCAGTGATTGAAAAAGGAAAACGTAAAACATTGACGGATGTTATTGAGTTTCAAGGTATTTCAATTATGGAAAAAGAAGAATTTGAAAAAGATGAAATTGCATTCTTATTGAATAAAGGCTATAAGGAAATAAAATCAATATTGAAATTACCTAAATATTCTTTATTCGAACTGAAAAATGGATCAAGAAGAATGTTGGCAAGTATTTTATCGACAAACAACAAAAGAGGAGAAATTCATAAAGGAAATCAATTATGGTTACCTGAAAAGTATATAAAATTATTGTATCACGCGAAAAATATAAAAAATAAAGAAAATACGAAACATAGAGAATATGTTGAGGGACATGTTAATGAACTCAAAGAACTAGTTTATTTTGTATTAGATTTTAATTCTCGGTTTGTTGATGCTAAGAAAAACGGAGAGCTAATACTAAATGAATTACAGAATTATGTTGAAAATGATGTTGATAAATTAGTGGAAAGTATAATCGCTCCAGGAAAAGAAGCTAAAAAAGGAATATTCGAACTTACTGCTGCAGGGAGTGCTTCAGATTTCGATTTCTTAGATAAAAAAATACCAAGATATAGAGATTATTCCCCATCAGCTCTTTTAGATGCAGTACTAATTCGTCAATCCATTACAGGGTTATACGAAACTCGTATTGATCTAAGTAAGCTGGGTGAAGAATAATGGGATGGCGGACGATTGTTGTTAATCAACACTCGAAGTTGTCTTATAAAAATAATCACTTGATATACAAAGATTCATCTCGGACAGAAATGATTCATCTGTCCGAGATTGATATATTATTGATAGAAACGACGGATATCGTTTTATCAACTATGTTGATAAAACGTTTGTCAGATGAAAATATTCTTGTGGTTTTTTGTGATGATAAAAGATTACCTGTTGCACAATTGATGCCATACTATGGGAAGCATGACTCTAGTCTTCAGTTTTCTAAACAAATTGAATGGATTGAGCAAGTCAAGGGCGTTGTCTGGACAGAAATTATTTCCCAAAAAATTTTTAACCAAGCAGTATTTTTATACGAAGTGGGATTAGATAAGAAATCTGAATCGTTAACGAGATTGTATGAGGAATTACAGATATTTGATCCTACAAATAGAGAAGGACATGCCGCTAGAATATACTTTAATGCATTGTTTGGTAATGATTTTAAAAGAGAAAAATCGAATGATATTAATGCAGGTTTGGATTATGGTTATTCTTTATTGTTGAGTATGTTTGCAAGAGAAATAGTTGCAACTGGATGTGTGACACAATTAGGACTGAAACATTCTAATCAATTTAATCCTTTCAATTTTGCAAGTGATATTATGGAACCTTTTAGACCCATTATTGATCGGATTGTATACGAAAATAGGGATTATGAGTTTAATAGAATCAAAAAGCAAATTATTCCAAATTTTTTTATTAATAATTATGAGTATTCAGGAAAAAGAGATGTTTCTTTCAAATATAATTTCTGACTATACTAAGAAAATTGTTAAAGCATTAAATAATGAGGGAGAAGGAGTTCCTGTGTTTAGGATATGAGTTATCGTTTTATGAGAATGATTATTATGTTTGATATGCCTACGGATACTTTAGAAGATAAGAAAGCATATCGTAAATTCAGAAAATTTCTGCTATCTGAAGGTTTTTTGATGCATCAATATTCGGTATATAGTAGGTTGTTGTTAAATGGAAATGCAAATTCTCTATTGATAGATAGATTGGAAGCTAATAATCCGAAAAAAGGAAATATCACAATATTGACAGTAACTGAAAAACAATTTGCACGAATGATTTATCTTCATGGAGAGAAGAATAAGAGTATTGCGAATACAGATAGTCGTCTAGTATTTTTAGGGGAAGATTACAGTGAAGGAAATTAGGTTAAATCTGCCAATATTTGATGAGTCTATTGGGATTAAAGGATTTACATTATTAGTAGTTGAGAATCGATCGGTATTAACACAACTTGTTCAATGGTTATATTGTTATGATGAATCGAGTGATTTAAAACTTTATGATTCGAAAATTCAATCTTTAAAAAATTCTGAAATAATGGTTATTTCTGATTTGTTGGGGTTTACTATTAATAGTTCTGCGGTAGTTAAGGCGATTCAATCTGATTTGTTGGATCAATTCAATGATAAAATTGAATTGAAAAATGAGTTAGAACAGGTATTAGTTCGAGCTACGAACCTTGTTGGGTCACAGTGTATAGAAAACGAACTAAATTTGACGTATACTGAACTTAGCGTTGAAAAATTAATATCAGCGCTAGATGTTCGTGTAGATACAGTTGCGAATACACTGTTTGAACAAATATTTGAAATTCTACAAATATTTAGATATCTTGTAAAAAAAGAAATTACTGATATTTGTCAATGTTGCCTCTTATTTTAAAGAAGAAGAAATAGATGTAATTAAGGAATTTATAGAATTAAATCAAATTAATGTACTATTTATCGAACCAAGACGAGTTTTTTCTTATGATCAGTATGTCTTGGACGAAGATTTTATTATACTAAGAGAATTATAAACAATTAAAAATCATTCAAATCAGTAGTCTGGCTGAGATGAGCAGCGCGATTACGAAAAACTTCTACGAGGTTTTTAGAGCTGTGTTGATTTGAATGGTTACAAAACAGTATCATGCAAGAATTATGCGAAATGTAAGTTTTAGAGCTGTGTTGATTTGAATGGTTACAAAACATTGTGAGTTAACCCCTGTGTTACTAACACGTTTTAGAGCTGTGTTGATTTGAATGGTTACAAAACCACTAATGGTGATACAGATATTCTTGCTAGGTTTTAGAGCTGTGTTGATTTGAATGGTTACAAAAACAACACAAAACGAAAAAGGTGAACATTATATTGTTTTTAGAGCTGTGTTGATTTGAATGGTTACAAAAACTGAGTGATGTGCAGCAGCAGCTTATAGAACAGTTTTAGAGCTGTGTTGATTTGAATGGTTACAAAAACTTATGAAAGTGGCGATAGACAGTTTCCTCTGTTTTAGAGCTGTGTTGATTTGAATGGTTACAAAAACAGTAGCTAAACTTGTTGAAAAAAAGGGTACTAGTTTTAGAGCTGTGTTGATTTGAATGGTTACAAAAACTGTTTCGTCTAATATTTCCCGCCAATTAGCGTTTTTAGAGCTGTGTTGATTTGAATGGTTACAAAAACTTTAATATCTGTACCATAAATCACAGTTTCGTTTTAGAGCTGTGTTGATTTGAATGGTTACAAAAACCTTGATTGCGTATTATACAAAAAGATCTGTTTTAGAGCTGTGTTGATTTGAATGGTTACAAAACTGGATATGGTGTATTCATTTCTGCTGGTGCGTTTTAGAGCTGTGTTGATTTGAATGGTTACAAAACTCTACTGGATATGTTATCTATGAACCTCAAGTTTTAGAGCTGTGTTGATTTGAATGGTTACAAAACTATTTGCTCAACTGAATATTTTTTTCATCAGCGTTTTAGAGCTGTGTTGATTTGAATGGTTACAAAACAGAACTTCCCACAAGAATATTGGGCATTCAGTTTTAGAGCTGTGTTGATTTGAATGGTTACAAAACTTCGAGCTCCTCCAATCGGATATATATTCCGTTTTAGAGCTGTGTTGATTTGAATGGTTACAAAACTCTAATTTAACCTTGTATAATTCACTTAATGTTTTAGAGCTGTGTTGATTTGAATGGTTACAAAACAACATACGAAGAAATCAAGCATAAGCTGAAGTTTTAGAGCTGTGTTGATTTGAATGGTTACAAAACATACTAATTAATATTAAGTCAAAGCAAAGAGTTTTAGAGCTGTGTTGATTTGAATGGTTACAAAACTCTTCTTTACTTCTTTATTTATTTTTCGTAGGTTTTAGAGCTGTGTTGATTTGAATGGTTACAAAACGAAGTCGTTAAAATCTACGTAAACGGACAAGTTTTAGAGCTGTGTTGATTTGAATGGTTACAAAAACGAATTTCCCTTTTTTCTGCCATTACAGTAGAGTTTTTAGAGCTGTGTTGATTTGAATGGTTACAAAACAAGGTAACTACAAAGAATGCTCACAACGTAGTTTTAGAGCTGTGTTGATTTGAATGGTTACAAAACATACGGTGCTGATTATGTTATCGGTCATAAGTTTTAGAGCTGTGTTGATTTGAATGGTTACAAAACGAACAACGCATTTATCGAGCTACAACTAAAGTTTTTAGAGCTGTGTTGATTTGAATGGTTACAAAACCAGAGTAATGCAAGTTGGCCCTGTAAACAAGTTTTAGAGCTGTGTTGATTTGAATGGTTACAAAACTTAAATTCAGCAACTATTCAACGGCAGGAAGTTTTAGAGCTGTGTTGATTTGAATGGTTACAAAACTTCAGTACCTGTATTTGGTAACACACTTGCGTTTTTAGAGCTGTGTTGATTTGAATGGTTACAAAACTTCATGTACTTTATATGATTCTAACTTAACGTTTTAGAGCTGTGTTGATTTGAATGGTTACAAAACTCATACACACGCTAGTATACTACTTTCGCAGTTTTAGAGCTGTGTTGATTTGAATGGTTACAAAACGTCGCGTCGCATAGCTCTTTAGTCGTAAGTGTTTTAGAGCTGTGTTGATTTGAATGGTTACAAAACTTAAACAAAGTAAATTGCACTTCTTTTGTAGTTTTAGAGCTGTGTTGATTTGAATGGTTACAAAACTTCTAAGTCTAAAAAGTATGCGTTGATGAAGTTTTAGAGCTGTGTTGATTTGAATGGTTACAAAACTTCCAGAGATGGAAAGTCTATCAAATTTGCGTTTTAGAGCTGTGTTGATTTGAATGGTTACAAAACATTTGCCGGACGATTATCGTTGGAAATGGAGTTTTAGAGCTGTGTTGACTTGAATGGTTACAAAACAGAAATAGGACAGGAAATGTCCTTGTAAAAGTTTTAAAGCTGTGTTGATTTGAATGGTTACAAAACATTTGCCGGACGATTATCGTTGGAAATGGAGTTTTAGAGCTGTGTGGATTTGAATGGTGTAGCTTATATTTATAACTTTTTTATTAACTATAATTGTAAATTTAAGATACAAATTAAGCATTGGACTAACCCTCCAATGCTTTTTCTTTCCCACCTATGCTATAATAATCTTGAATAGAGAAGGTTTTCATGATTGGAGGAGAGAGCATGAAGAGAAGACAAATCCTAGCATCAGCGCTTTGTGTGTTGGCGCTTGCGGCGTGTAACAAGAAGCCAGAAGAGGCAGTGACAACTCAGGCTACGACGGTTCAAGCGACAACCGTAGCACCGACAACGGTTGCCGAGGCGGAGCACGCGACGTATTTTGAGATGTTGCAGTTGGCGTATAATGTGGCGGCCAAGGATGCCGATATTACGGAAGGGTTAGCTGCGGCCAAGAAGGTGCGTGACGAGATGTTTGATCAGTTTCCAAGCGACAAGGATGATATCGACGATGCCTATTCGGACTTGGAGCTCTTGGTTCGTTTTAACTCGAGCGGATTTAGCGACTTCATGAAGCGGTGGAATGCGTCGACTGGGCAGCGTTTCGAGGCTTTGCACGAGGCGATTCACATGGATGCTGCGACCATCAATGGTGATAAGGTCAAATGGAATATGATGGGCGTTGTGGCCTCAAACGACTACGAGGTAATGGTGGTGGAAGCGTATCTGGACGCTACGAAGAAAGAGGCGTTCCTCTTTGGGTACGAAGACGGAGAGCCAATCGTTCTTCATGCGACCAATGTGACGCGCGAGACACTTGCAAAAGCAGCGTTTCAAGTTGTGAAAGACGCTGATTTACTGAAAGGCTTTACCGACAATGCGACGTGGAAAGCAACCTCTGACGCGTCTGCGAATCAATCGGTTGCGGATGCGATGGCGATTTACGCGCGTAAAAGAGGCGAAATCTATGAGCGCACGAGTCCAGCGACTCAGCGTGAGTACTATGATTTAGCCGTTCCAGACCAGCTCTTCAAATATGCAACAGTCGATGGCGAGAAGGCGAACTTCAAGTGGGCAGGGCTGACTTTCCAAAAAGGTGGAGACTCTTATGAAATCGTGGAGTGTTATGTATCTGAATCAGGGACATCAGTCATCGTATTTGCTAAAAAAGAAGGAATCAATGTGCTGTTAATCGGCGAATCAGAGCCACAGACGACTAAGAAAGCGGATGGAACGATCAAGTCTGCCGTAGTGAACCTCCAACCGTACGAGAACGACACACTAGAACGTGCATTGTGGTAAGACAGGAGAAGTAGAATGACCAAAGAACAACAACTCGAACAATTAATGAATGAGATGCTGCCGGGATTGCAGCTCTTTGCTAGAGACATCAACCTAACGCCGGAAGAAGCGGCTTGTTACCAAGTCGGCGCGGTTGTTCGCAATCCCGCCTTTACCGATGCGACGTGTCGTATTGGCGGCATGGTGACGACGCACCGTTATAGTATTTATCGAACCATATGATGGATTTAAGCTCGATGGAGCAAGGAACCAACTGGGGACTCTGTATCGCTAACCGTGATAGCCACTTTAAGGTGCTGGATATTTACGAGCATGAAGGCAAGACGCAGATTCTGCTCTTACATTTGCCGGACGATTATCGTTGGAAATGGTTAGAAGATCTCACGATACACCTTCCTGGAAACTTAGTGGACGATTGTAGAAGTCGTTTCTTGAATAAAGCGTTTGGAGAACCGATTCCGGAATTGACGAGTGAGGATTGGATGGAGCGATGTGGATTTCCGATAGGGGTTGATATGAAAGGAAAATTATTTTCAAATGAAATCCCGATAGCGCAACAAATGCGACCAGTAAAAGAGGCATCGTTTAGAAGTTTCTACCATGAACTCGTGTATATTCGCTGTGCAGCGCTCATCGAAGACGTGATGCCAGAAGTGGCCAAGGCTGGAGACACGGGGCTTGTCCTCTACGGATATATCGACGAAGAGGCCGGCGTGTCATTCCAACCGCTATGGATAGCAAAAGAAGGAGAGACGACGATCGACATGCGCCTCATTCCAGAAGAGACGATGTATCTCATTCGTCTAGCGAACCTCGATGACTGCGAGTTCTGTTCGATGAAATGGATTGAAGTCGATCCGTATATCGTAGACCGTGCAAGACGCGTCATTGCGGAAGTCTATGACACAAAGAGCAAAGAAAGAAGAGACTCGAACCTTCCAAGGGCTCGACCGATTCCGTCGCCGCGAGCATCCCGATGACTTTGGCGTAGCGGTCTACTACGAAGACAAGACTAAGGAACCCGAACGCTTGTGGGTCCGCATCTCGCGCGTGGAAGGCAACCAATGTTTTGGCACGCTGTTGATGGATTCGAAGCACCCAGACGGATTGAAGGAAGGCATGGAGATCAGCTTCCGCGTCCTTCAGAACGAAAACGGCGACCTCGAAGTTGTGTCAGTTCAACCGTAAGAAGGCATTATATAAAGTATAAAATTTGAAAATAAAATTGGAATTTAAAATGTTATATTGGAGGAAAAAAATGTTTGGAATGGAAGAAACGTTAATTGTTGTTTACAAGGATGAAATGGTTCTTAATCAATTTAAAAAATTAGTTGAATCTCGAAGCAGGGAACAAGAATATTCAGCAAATTATCCTGAATTCAGAATTGTCGCATGGAATGAGAAGACATGGTTGAACAATAAAAAGGCAGGTAATATTGGAGGTAAAATTTTATATTTAGGACAACTGAAAGGGACAGAGGAACTGATTCCAGTTATTGATACTAAATTCCAAAAATATGGAGTATGTTTCGGATGGGCTGGAAATCAAGCTGTTTTATATGGCAATCATAAGCATTTTAAAACAAAAGAAGAATATTTAGAGTTTGTATCTGCTTTGAATGAATGTTCTGTTCCTGAAAGTATCAAAAAACCGATTAATGCAACGTTTGGTGAAGAAAATGATTTAGAGATGCAGATTGATGAAGAAGTTGAGGAACCTATAGAGACTCAAAATAAGAAAGGTTTACTATCTAAACTAAAAAATGGTATAGGTAAGGGAATTGCTTTAGCTAAAGAAAAATCATCTGACTTAAAAGATAGTTGGGATAATTTAACTAGAAGTAAAAAAGCTGTTGTCCGTCAAATGTTATTTTTCGGAGTAGAAAATATTTGTAAAGATGGATTAGATGAATTTGTTAAGTCATAGGGAGAACAGGGATGAATACTAGCAAAGACTTTTTATCAGGATGGGAGTTTATGTCCAATGCTATGGCGGCAAATATAGCAGCTGGAATGGCAGATACAGATATTCTTAATAATGTGATGATTAATCAAAAAATTGCTAGAGATAATCAGCTAGCGCAAAAAGTGAATGAATACATTGAACAATTCAAAATGAGTATGAATAATCACACTTATAAGAATTTACCTGTAGAACAGTTTAAAGGTTATGTTGCAGAAGGTTGGCATGAACACACTTTTAACCTTGATGCGATAGAACATGGGTCAAATCATAGGGCGAGGACACTTGATAGTAATGGATTTGGTTCAGTAGATATTGAGACTAATTTTGGAAAAAACTTTAGTCTCAAGTACTCAAATACAGCAAAAAGTTCTGAGAACATGCAAGCTGTATTAGAGATGGGGACAGGAAAAGCAAAATATAGAAGTCAAGAAAGATTAATTCCTGCGGAACAGGTATCTGAAGCAAAATTATTAGCTAGAAGGAATGCGCTAAAAAATTCGATTACGCGTCCAGAAGTAGCAGCTGCCCACAAGGAAGTTGAAAGTAAATTAGTGGGAACTATTTCAGATGACAATGGCATAAGTAGTAGAAAACTCTCTGTTAAGGAATCTAAACAAATTGCTGAAGAGGTTAAAAATAATAAGTTTGATCCTGAAAAACACGGCTATAAAAAACGTGTTCTAGCAAAGCCTGTTAAAATAAAGTATTTTCGAGGAGCAATGAAAGCAGGGGTATCTGCTGCGTGTATATCTGCAGCTATGCAAATTGTACCTGAACTTTATAAGGTGATAGTGCATCTAATAAAGAAAGGTCAATTAAGTATAGAGCAACTAAAACGGTCGGGAAAGAAAATACTTTCTGCTAGCGGGGAGGCTTTCTTAAAAGGAGCAACAGCATACAGCTTGGAAGCAGCAATTAAGCAAGGTGTATTTGGTCAAGTTATAAAAAATATGAATCCATCTGTGATAGGAGCAATGGTATTAATAATTTCCGAGACTGTAAAAGATAGTTTACTATTAGCTGCTGGCAAACTTTCGCCAAGAGAAATGGGCATAAAATTTGTAGATAATACAATCAATACGTCAATTATGCTAGCGACTGGTTCATATGTTCAAGCGCTATTACCTAATTTACCTATCCTAGGATACATGATTGGAACATTATTAGGCAGTGCTGTAGCGGTTGTCTTCAATATTGGAAAAAATAAATTAATTTCTTTCTGTGTAGATTCAGGATTTACAGCGTTTGGTTTAGTAGAACAAAATTATCAGATTCCAGAAGAAGTTCTGAAAGAAATGGGTATTGATGTCATACCAATACCTCGTATTGAAGTTCCAACGGTAGAGGTTGAAAGAATACCAGTGGGTAGCGACGTTAGAAGAATCGATTATGATACCATCAAATTTACAGTATTAAAAAGAGGTTTAATTGGTGTTAATCGTGTTGGATATGTTACAGCATGAAAATAAGGCTAAGCGAGACTGTCGCTTAGCCTTTTCTAACTAAATATCGATTTACTTGATTATAAAAATAAGTATGCTATAGTGAAGGTGTGAATATTTCCACTAAAGTCACAAAGAGCATTGGATGATCGAGATCCAATGCTCTTTTTTTATTTTTTAATGTGCACTGTCCGTATTAAAGATGAAAATAGAAAATGGGCTTCCTTTAGACTTATTTTCGTAATATTGAACTGCGCACCACCCAGACCTCGCATTGTCATTCCTTCATAAAAAGCACCGACTATTTTGTACTGTGCTACTATACTGTTATTTGAGGTAGAGGATGCTAGCTTTTAAAGTGTAGAAATACTGAAAAGAGACAAAAATCCCTCGGTTTTATAGTGTGAAATTAGCTTACTCAGGGCTCCAGGACCTCGCGGATTCTATAGTAATGGAAATAACGAGTGTAATCGAAATGAATTAGGGCGTTAGTTGGTTTTACCAACATGACGCCCTTTGAAGTTCGATAGGCAAAGAGACCTAGGCTCTTGCCGGTACAGTTGTTTCCATTACTATGAAGATATCCGCGAAGTTCCATAGAAGCCCTGGGTACCTTAACACTATGAAGACACCGGGAGTTTATTTTGTCTCTTTTCTAAACAAAATTATTCATTATAAAAAGAAGGATATTCTATCCTATTATAGTTTCATGCAAAGCGTAGCGATATAGTCATTCCCATAACGGGATAATCGATGTCTTTTATCGCAGGATTCATAAAAATCGATCATCGCGAGACCATTTTTCAATTGTCCTCGAATCTGAGTTTCTAAGGTATGGCTGAATTCATATCCGTATTCTGGATTGATAGTGATTTTTCCATCTGCTTCTAGCTCTTTTGAATTAAAAGGAATCGAAAATTTTAACAGTAATTCCTCGTCGGGTTGGTCCCATACAACGTCGGCGTCATACATATATATCCAAGGATTCATAAACCCGACCATTAACAGTCCACCTTTTTTCAATACGCGAGAGGCTTCTTTATACATATTTTCTAAGTCTTCGATATATACATTCGAAACGGGATTAAAGATAATATCAAACGTTTCATCTTCAAACGGGAAAGGCTTTGTCATGTCGCTTTGAACGGTATGGATTGTTAAGCCTTCTCTTTGAGCAACCATCTCATCTTTTTGTAATTGTGAGGTGGAGAAGTCCATGATGGTGACATCATAACCTTTTGCCGCAAAAACGGGACCCTGCTGACCGCCGCCACAAGCTAACCCTAATATCTTTTTCCCGCTGGCTTTTTCAAACCATTCTTGCGGAACTTTTTTTCCAACCGTTAATGCTACAGAAATGGGATACTTTTTAGCTTCTTCTAATTCTTCATGTGTGATTGGCTTTGTATAGTCGTTTTTTACATGATTCCATCTATCTTGATTGAACTTTATATAATCGTTCATCTCTCATCACCGCTTTCTTGTTTTCTCTCCTTCATTATACGCCAAATTCTTGGTAAAAAAAGAGGTACTTACCTGATTCGTTTTGAAAAACATGTGGATACGTGAGAGAATTGCCTTTTTTCAGCAGGAGTGCTTGAAATCTTCTAGCCTTTTTCGCCATCTACATTAAAGAAAATAATAAAAAAATAGGCTTCAAAGACCTCGCGGATTCTATAGTAATGGAAATAACGAGTGTAATCGAAATGAATTAGGGCGTCAGTTGGTTTTACCAACATGACGCCCTTTGAAGTTCGATAGGCAAAGAGACCTAGGCTCTTGCCGGATGCGGTGTGGATACGTGAGAGAATTGCCTTTTTACAGCATCTCACAAAGTGTAGCAGAGTTGAAAAGAGACAAAAATCCCTCGGTTCTATAGTGTGAATGGTAAGGAAGAACAACCAATGTGAATTACTGACTCTAGGGTAGAACCCGTAGAGTCAGTTTGAAGCTTGGTAGGGCTAAGATCTAAGCTAAGCCCGATGTCCTTACCATCAACACTATGAAGACACCGAGGGTGTTAATTTGTCTCTTTTCTAAAAAAATTCATGCCTTACTTCTTTAATTAGTGGATGGCGTAAGAAGGCATATGAAAGATAGATCGCCATCAAACACCAGATAATCGGCTCCGAGAAAATAACTCCAAGATAGCCAGTGTGCGGAATGATAAAAATCACAAAAAGCACCTTTCCCACCAACTCGATAAAGCTCGAAACCAATGGCGTCACCTTTTGCCCTAGCCCTTGCAAACTATTTCGTAAAATCAATAGAAGCGCAAGCGGGATATAGAACGCTGACCCGATACGGTTGTAGAGCGCTGCGTTGTCCAGAAGTACAGGGTCGCTTGAACCAGAGATAAGTTCATTTAATGCAGGACTTGCAAAGAACAAGAAGATACACACCAGAATCGCCCAGCCGAACGCTACGAGACTTCCTTGACGAATACCTTTTGCGATACGGTGCGGTTTGTTCGCCCCGAAGTTTTGCGAAGTGAAGGTCGTCATCGCTGCCGCAATCGCCGCGAATGGGAGTGTCGAGAATGCGAAGATGCGTCGTGCTGACGTTTGCGCGCTGATGATGACTGGTCCGAGTACGTTGATAGAAGATTGAAGCATTACAGATCCAATCGATACGATGGACGACATGAGTCCCATGGCTAGGCCTTGGCTGAGTAAGTCCATGTATAATTCGTCGTCTCGTATGAAATCACTTTTTGCTGGAATCAAGAAGCTGGCGCGTTTTTTAACATAAATAAAGCAAAGGACGGCAGATAAGCCTTGTGCGATAATCGTCGCAATCGCCGCTGCCGCAACGCCCATGTTGAACGTTGTGATGAGTAAGATATCTAAAAACACGTTTACGATCGCCGAGAAAATCAGGAAGTAGAGTGCCGCCTGGCTGTCGCCGACTGCACGAAGCAGACCTGCACAGAGGTTATACGCGAAAGTCACGGCAATACCGAGTACGACAATCGAGATATACTCATACGACTGATTGATGATACTCTCAGGCGTTCCAAGGAACTGAAGGAGAGGATACATGCCGAAACTTCCGATAATCGCAACAAGGAGACTAAGAAAGGCTCCGATGACAAGAGTTGCTCCAACGGCACGTTTCAAGAGGCGGTGGTTATTGGCCCCGTAATAGCGTGCAATGATAACGCCCATCCCGTTTCCGACTCCAAGCGAGAAGCCGACGATGAGTTCAAAGATGGCGGCTGTGGCTCCAACCGCTGCCAGCGCATCCTGCCCAAGGAATCGCCCGACAATCATGATGTCGGCAGTGTTGTATAGTTGCTGGAATATGTTAGATATTATAATTGGGATTGCAAATGCAATAATGGACCGCAAAATCGGCCCGTCTGTTAAGTTGATCGCTGTTTTTTTCATAAAGGAAATTATACTCGTAACAGTTCATATGGTCAAGCGGACCAACGGTCCGAAAAGATGACTCCGAACTCTTGCGGATATTCGTTATACAGACCATAACGTTGGGAGTAAGACAGAAGCTAAAAACGGACTCACAGTGTGAGTTCGTTTTGCTTTTAGTGGTTTCAAATCCTTCGCACTGTGAAGGATTTCTGCAAGGCTGATTAGGCATAAGCGAATCATGAATGATGAAGCTTATGTCAATCAGCTACTGCGTATAACTCTATCAGCTTTAATAAGTGGGCAAATAGCATCCGCAGGTTCTCCGTCATCTTTTCTTGTGCTTTTTAAGAAGCGAGCATAATGGCGATGAAAATAGGGATAAACTAACAGAGGATTATGAGCACATTATTGCATTTGGAATCCTGGCGGAGGGGGAGAGGTGCTTGAAGGTGGATAGAATCGCCTAACTTGGTTTCAAATCACCTAAAAATGAGGGAATATTAGGAGAAAAGGGAGTAAGACAGAAGCTAAAAACGGACTCACAGTGTGAGTTCGTTTTGCTTTTAGTGGTTTCAAATCCTTCGCACTGTGAAGGATTTCCGCAAGGCTGATTAGGCATCGGCGAATCATGAATGATGAAGCTTACGACAATCAGCTACTGCGTATAACTCTATAAGCTTTAATAAGTGGAAACAAAAAAGCTAGCAGAAAAATCTGCTAGCTTTTTAAATAGGTTTGTTTAGATTAGTTTTGTTCTGCTTTTTTAGAAACGAGAACGAACATCGCAGAGATTGTTACGATGATTCCTGCTAGAATTACGGCTGTAGTACTTGTTGTACCAGTGTTTGGTAGTTCTGGTGTAACAGTCGTTGTTGTTGTTCCTGCAGTTGTAGAAACTGTTGTCGACTCAGTAGTTGTTGTTCCTGCTGTCGTAGAAGCCGTTGTCGACTCAGTAGTTGTTGTTCCTGCAGTTGTTGACTCAGTAGTAGTCGTAGATGCAGTTGTAGAAGCAGTCGTAGACTCAGTAGTAGTCGTAGATGCAGTTGTAGAAGCAGTCGTTGACTCAGTTGTAGTCGTGGATGCAGTTGTAGAAGCAGTCGTAGACTCAGTAGTCGTTGTAGATGCAGTTGTAGAAGCAGTTGTTGACTCAGTAGTCGTTGTAGATGCAGTTGTAGAAGCAGTCGTAGACTCAGTTGTAGTCGTCGTTGTCGTCGTTGTTGCTGTTGTCGTTGTTGGAATTGATGGAGTTGATTGGTCTCCGTCAACACCACCGTTTGCATTGATGTTTGCAACAGATTCGTTTACTTCTTTAGCTACAACCGCAGTTTCACCTTTTACTTGGTACCAAACTTTTGTATTGTTCTTGAAGTCTTTTTGAGCGTCATTTTCTACTTTTGTACGATAGAAAATAAGAACGCCAGTCTTGTTGATAAGGTCTTTAGGAATTGTCACTACAAATTTTCCTGAAGCATCTACTGTAAATGTTGATCCAGGGAAAGCTTTTTTGAAATCTTCAATCGCTGTAGCGCCAGAGTAGTAGCCAGGTTTGGCTCCTGTTGTTGTAATTTTAAAGCTGTCAGCCACTAATTTATGTCCGCCTTGCACTTCGTCTTCGACACGAACGTCGCCGTCCACTTCTAAGTTCATTGCATTGATGGTTAATACCCAAAGAATGTGTTCAGGGTCGTCAGCGTGCATATCCCCAGCTTTTAAGTAGAATGGAGCGTTGTTTACGCCAGTTGCTATTTTCTTTACGTTCAAGTCGACAGTTTTGTCTCCACTTACGATGGTGAATTTACCAATGTGTTCTTTGTCCGTTGCTGTGTTGTTGTGGCCTTCGATTTCAAATTCACCCCAACCGCGAACGTTCTCAAGACCAGTGATGCCGTCGTTGAACGTTACTTTTGCAGAACCGTCTGTAATGACCATGTCCCCAACGTATTTCCCTTCGATGGTCAATTTGATGGTTTTCTTAAATCCAGTCCCGTGAAGAGTGCCTGAATTTGGCCAAGTCACTTCAAGAGTGTCCCCAGCCTTGATTTTTGAGCGTGTTCGTCAAACGTGAATTTAACGGTTGTTTGTCCGCCGTTTGTAATTTCGCTTGAAGAGACCGTCAATGAACTGATGTTATTACTAACGTCTGCTGCGTTCACCACTTTTTGAGGGGCCAGCATGAATAACAACATCGGGATGAACAATACGAAGAGTAGTTTCGAAAGTCCTCCTTTGATAAAATCTTTCATTATTTTTCCTCCTAAAGGTATTAATTTGTGAGAAAAGTAACTAAAATCTCCAAAAAAATAGAGCAACCCTTGCTAAAAAGCCGTCCAGTTACTGTTCTCGGTAAAATCTATATTTGTTATTATATCACAAATATAAATTTTTACTACCCATTTATATATATTTCTCAATAGTTTCTTCATATTTTCTTCAATTTTCAAAATAAGGGCGAAAACGACTGAGGTAAACGGTAACAAAGGTTGTTTTCCCAATTTTGTTTCCAAAAAATTCTAGCGTTTACTCTATGACTCGGGCGGATTCTGCTGCGTGAGCCTTTACCGACTTTCCGTTTCACTGTACAATAAGGAAGACATGAAGGGACGTGAAACTATGTGGAAAGACGCCATCGAGATGAGAGAGGCCGTTGCAAGTGGTGCGGTATCTCCAAAGGAATTAGTCCAAGAGACATTAGATAAAATTGAACAACGAAACCCAAGCCTAAACGCGGTCGTGCACTTGCAGGCCGAACGTGCTCTAGAAGAAGCACAGATGCGTTCGTTTGAAGGCTTGCCGTTTGGCGGGGTGCCACTTCTCCTGAAGGACCTCGGGCAAAATCAAGCAGGGGAACCATCGAGTGCAGGAAGTAAGCTCTTGAAGGGGATTCCTGTTAGTCGTACGGATAATTTCGTGAAGCGTCTGGAAGCAGCGGGCTTTATCATTGTTGGACGTACGAATACGCCAGAGTTTGGTTTTAAGAATATGACAGAACCACAATTATGGGGGACAGCGAATAACCCATATGACTTGAATCGTAATGCCGGTGGATCTAGCGGTGGCGCGGCGGCTGCGGTGGCCGGGTGTATCGTTCCGATTGCGGGGGCGAGTGACGGCGGTGGTTCGATTCGGATTCCAGCGAGCTTTACGGGATTAATCGGGTTGAAGCCGAGTCGTGGGCGCATTCCTGTCGGCCCTGGCAGCTATCGTGGCTGGCAAGGCGCTGCGGTGAATTTTGCGATGACGAAGACGGTTCGTGATACTCGCGAGTTGTTAAAATGGATGCAAGTCGAGCAAAAAGACAGTCCGTTTTTAACACCGCTTATTAAAGTCTGGGACGCTCTTCCAAACCGTCCGCTTCGAGTGGGCGTGATTGAGAAATCTCCAATCGAGAGTGTGGTCGCTCCGGAAGCCAAGGAGGCGCTTCGTAAGGCCGTGAATTTCCTAGAAGGTGTCGGCTGTGTAGTTGAACCGATTGGCTGGCCAGTCGATGGCGTAGAAGTGATGAAGAACTACTACGTGATGAATAGTGTGGAGACGGCGGCGATGTTCCAAGGCATGGAGGCAAGCTTTGGCCGTAAGTTCACGAAAGTCGATATGGAACTCATGACATGGGGGATTTACCAGTCTGGGGAACGCATTTTAGCGAAAGATTATAGCGCGGCTCTGTCGAAATGGGACACGTATGCGCATGCGATGGAAAAGGTGCATGAGCAATACGACCTTATTTTAACGCCGACTGTGAGCGATGTGGCTCCGCTCCATACGCAATTCCCGATGGAAGAAGCGGTGCGTCACGCGTTGAATCATATGGACGAACTGAGTGTGCCGGAACAACAAAGCGTGATTTGGCGCATGTTTGACCGAACGCTTGCGCTCACACCATTTACGCAATTATCCAATATTACAGGAGCACCAGCGATTAGTTTGCCGGTGTATGTAACCGAAAAGGGACTTCCAATCGGTGTGCAGTTAATGGCGGCGCGTGGACAAGAGGCGTTGCTGTTAACGGTGGCGGAATGGTTTGAACGCGAAGGACAATTTGAAACAAGAGACTTCAGCTAGGAGTGAAGAAGATGACGAAGAAAGTAGCAATCGTAGGAGCTGGCATCGTCGGGGCGACTGCGGCGTATCAACTTAGCAAAAAAGGAATCGATGTGACGGTATTTGACGCGGGCGTGGGTCAAGCAACGAAGGCAGCTGCCGGAATTATTTGCCCATGGTTGTCGCAACGCCGCAATAAAGACTGGTACCAGCTCGTCTCACATGGGGCGGCGTACTATCCGCAGTTGATGGATCAGCTGCGCGAAGATGGCGTTAGTGAGTTGCCGTATGAGCAAGTCGGGGCGTATATTTTCAAGCATACTGAGAAGCAATTGGTGAAAGTCGAAGAGATGGCCGTGGAGCGACGCGTGGATGCGCCTATGATTGGCGAGGTTCGTGCGCTAACGCCAGAAGACGTTTCTCGTGTGATTCCTGGCTGGTCGAATCCAGACGGTGCGCTCTATTGTAGCGGGGGTGGACGCGTGGACGGGGAGTTGCTTGTTGCGCTTCTATTAGAACAGGCCGCAAAAAACGGGGCTCGTGTGGTCCGTGAAAAAGTAACGCTGGAAGCTAAGGGCGAAGAGGTCTGTGTGCGCCTTGGCGAAGAGGTGCTTTCCTTCGATGCGGTGGTCCTTTCTAGTGGCGCGTGGGTCAAAGAATTGCTCGAACCGCTTGGCTACTATGTGGATGTTCGTCCGCAAAAGGGGCAGTTGCTTGAACTGACCTTGGAGACGAGTGAAGATACATCGAAATGGCCAGTGTGCATGTTGCACGGTGAGATTGATATTCTTCCATTCCCAGATGGAAAAATTTTAGTCGGGGCGACTCACGAAAATACGCAAGGTTTCGATTTGGTTCCAGATGAAGAGCTCTTAAACGGCATGTACGAAGAAGCCTGTGCGAGTCTTCCAAGTCTAAAAAATGCCAAACGCAGTGGGGTGCGTGTCGGAACGCGTGCGTATACTTCCGATTTTTTACCGTTCTTTGGTGAAGTACCAAACACGACAAATGCCTTTGTGGCGAGTGGTTTGGGCTCTTCGGGGCTTACGAGCGGTGTCTGGATTGGCGAATGTTTGGCTCGCATGGCTTCAGGGGAAGAAGTCGGATTTTCAGTAGAAAAATACACTCCGCAAAATTATGTCCGAAAAGTGTAAATTTCTGAATGTTTTTAGTTGAGTTTTACTTTTAATTTTAGTATTCTATTGGAGGTAATTATTTAACCTAAAAAACAAAGGAGGAAAATATTTATGTTAAAAGAGTTTAAAGAGTTTTTAATGCGCGGGAACATTGTTGAATTAGCAGTAGCGGTAATCATTGGTGGAGCTTTCAAAGCAATCGTTGATTCATTAGTTAAAGATATTATTTCACCAATCATCGCTATGGTAGCAAACACAGGAGATATCGCAGCAGTTTCATTTAAATTAGGTTCTGCTCAAATCGGTATCGGTGCGTTCATCGCTGCTATTATCAACTTCGTAATCGTTGGTGCTGTATTGTTCTTAATCGTTAAAGGTATGAACAAAGCTGCTGAATTAGCTAAGAAAAATCAAGTTGAAGAAGCTGCTCCAGCTGCACCAACTGCAGAAGATTACTTAAAAGAAATCCGCGACTTATTAGCAAACAAATAATCGCCTTGAAAAGCCGAGAATCCTCTCGGCTTTTTGTTTGCAAAAAAATAAAAAGTGGATGGAATAAAAGGATAAAATTCGTTGAACCATTGTGAATGAGTGTGTGCTTGAAAAAAGCGAAGCTTCGCTTCGTTTCTTTGGATTTTAGGAGAATGAGTGCATTGTCGGATAAACAAGTTCAGAATCAGTTTTATTATTGAAAGAGTTATAGTGGGGCACCGGTGCAAGCCTTGGTCTTGCACCTTTAAAGCCTCAAAGGGGACGTATGAAATAAATTCCTACGTCCCCTAATTCGTTTTAATGCTTGTTCCCACTATTCTTTCAATAAACTGATTCTTTTCGTTTATCCTCCTTAGGCGTTTGGATGGAATCCAAAGAAACTCGCAAGATTCTATTTTTCAAACAAAATGGTTCAACGAATTTTTCTTTATTTCTTGACCGAAAAACGAGAGGGTCTGTCTTTTGAACGATTAAAATTTGCTTCGTCGACTACCGGAACATCCGCAAAACAGGATGTGAGAAAAGGCGTTAATAGGCGATGACGGTTCGCAGGTTAGACGCAAAGGACTGCTTGTAGTCCTGCGGACTAACCTCGAAGGCTTGAGCCTATGCCTTTTCGAGCTCAACTACACAGGATACATCGCAGAAAGGCAGAAGCAAAAAACGGATTCACTATGAATCCGTTTTGTTTCGTAATTTATTGCCCGTACCGTCTAATAAACCACTTTGAAGAGTGTTCTTCTTAGTGATGAGTTGTTTCGATGAGCTTCTTTAGGTGTTCTAAGAGTTGGTTTAAGGTGTCTAGTGTTTCTTGTGGTTTGTCCCATTGATAGAGATTTTGGAAGTAAGTTTGGATGTTTGTTTCAAAATCTTGTGGGAGAAGAGCGCAGTTTTCTTTTGCGTATGACAGCATCCGTTTTTCACCAGGGTGTAATTGCTCGTTCAAAGCAAAGAGAAGGTCAAAATAAGAAGCAAAGAACTCGCTACTTCTGTGGTTCAAGGCGAGAATGTCCTTGCGTTTAAGGGCTTTTTTGATTTGTTTTGAAAAAGCGGGCAAGGATTTTTCGAGTAAAAGGGACTGTCTCTCGATGATATTCCGCTTCAGGTTCTCAGGGTAAGGAATCTGGTACTTGTTCTGAAGCGCGGTGTATCGGTTTTCTTGGTCGTATAGAACTTTGCTATGAAGCAAGTTGTACCACATACAAGTCGTGTAGGCATTTTGAGGTTGATGCTCTATAACCACCTTCTGTAAGTCTTTATCAAAATCATCCAAGGAACGGTAGATGAATTCAATCTCAATTCCATTATTTAGAACGCAATCATCTTCCACTTCCCAAAATTGATTTTGGATTTCCATATACGAGCAGTACTTGCCCAGTAGTTTTTCGCGGATTTCAGGAGCAATCGGAGCTTTTAAATAGACATAGACATCATAGTCTGAATCTTGATCATAATGCTCTCCAGCTCTAGAGCCCCCAAGGACCACAGCTTCTACTTGATCTAGTTGGGCTAATTCTTCAAAAAGTTTTTCTGGCATCCTCTTTTCCTCCCTTTCAGTCAGTAAGTTCATTGTAGCAAAAATTCATTCAGATGCAATCTATATTTTTCTAGGAAAAAAATAGGTATAATAGTAGAAAGATGTAATTAAAGGGGTCTTTCAAATGTGGATTGTATTTGCGGTGTTGTCAGCGGTGTTTGCGGCGTTGACGTCGATTTTGGCGAAGATTGGGATTGATGGGGTGAACTCGAACTTGGCAACGGCGGCCGAACAGTTGTGGTCGTTGTGATGTCGTGGCTGATGGTGTTTGTGACGAATAATCAGAGCGGCTTGTCTGAGATTAGTTGGAAGAGTTGGATCTTTTTGATTTTATCAGGGCTTGCGACGGGAGCGTCGTGGCTTTGTTACTACAAGGCGCTTCAGATGGGGAGTGCAACAGAAGTGGCGGCGGTTGATAAGTTGAGTATCGTCTTTACATTGATATTAGCCTTTTTCTTCTTGCATGATACGTTCACGGTGAAGTCTCTTGTTGGTTGTGCACTGATTGCGACCGGGACAATCATTATGGTGTGGTAGATAGAGAAATAGCGTACGGAATTTTCCGTACGCTATTTTTTCTAACGAACAACATTGTAGAAGAAGTTTAAGATGACAAAGACGGCAACCGTGAAGAAAATTCGGACAAGATGACCGTATATTTGATCTTCGTGTGTTTTATCATACCAAATAGCCCCGATGCAACAGCTGACTGAACCGATAGCCCAAAGGATCATTCCTATTGGGCTAATAGGCATAAACATTGTAGCAGACAAACCAGCGAGTGCTCCGCCGATGCTCATTAAGTATCCTTGTGGCGACTGTTTATCTTCTGAAAACATTTTTAACCCTTTCGAAGCATTGAATACTCCGAAGAGGAAAGCGATAATTGCAAGACCTTGTAATATTACGATTAATCCGAGCATATAAAGTTCCTTTCTTTAAACAATTATAAATGAAGTAAAAATAGTGCAAATGTAATAAACGCTGCAATTGTTAAACTAAATAAATAAAACAGCGGTGTAGTATCATCGTTGGCTTCGTGATTCATTTTAGCTCCGCTATAATACAACACTATGGCGACAAACCAAGCTGCTATCGCGAGATGATAGTAAAGGAATAGCAATGGAATTGTACCAAGAGAAAAAAGTGTACCTATGTAAACATAGTTATTTCCAGGCGTATTCTTTTTTCTAAAATGGGCTATTAAGCTAACGGTTAAGTTTAATAGAGAGTAAGCGAAAATCACGAATAGTACGTGATAAAAATCAAATAAAAATGCTAACATCTAAGAACCTCCTTATCATCCCAAGAAAAGTACAATCATAAATACTGCAATAATGGCTCCGATAGTTACATTAATAAAGTAAAACGTTGGATTGGAATCATCGTTTGCTTCATGGTTCTTTTTAGATCCGATAAACAGCAACATCAGTCCGACAATCCAAGTGATGATTGCAAGAGGATAGGCACCGAATAGCATTGGAATGGTCGTGAGAAAACAGACTACGCTAACGAAAATAAAGTCGTTTCCTGGCGCGTTCTTTTTTCCGAAACAAGCGAATAAATTGAAGAGAGCGTAAAAAATCATAGCGACTGATAAGTAAATTAACTTCAGTAATAACCCAAACACTTCTAACATAGAAAATCCTCCTTATAATATAATCCTTTTTTAAACAAGCGCCAATCCGAGCGTGAGAAGAACTGCGATGGTGATGCGGATTGCGTGATGTGATTTATTGACATTTCCTTTTTCTTTTCCGTTCATATAGGCTCCCACGCAGCAAAGTGTTGCCCCAAGGATCCATGTAAGGAATGGAATTCCGGGTATAATTGCGAGTAATGGGATTGTAGGAAGTGCGATAAGACCTCCTGCAAAAACGAGGATGTTTCCTGTTGTTTTGTCTCCTTTTAAAAGAGCGGCGCCACCTGCGAGTAGATGTAAGAAAGCAAATGTAACGATAAAGAAACTAAGAATAGAAAATAAGATGAATACAAAGTCCATATGAGGTCCTCCTTTTAGGTTGATAGTAATCAGTATAAATTGCGTCTTGTGTTTTGTCAAAATCTGGCGGGTGCGGTACACTAAAGAGGACATGAACGAAGGGAGGACCAAGATGAAACTCATACTATCGCCTGCAAAGGAAATGAATGGAGACGCATTAGAGAAACGCGACTGGGAAGTGAGCCCGGCTGCCGCAAAAGTGATAGAAGCTGTAAGAGAAGTGCCCGAAGAGGACCTCGCGCGTGTGCTAGGGGTCAAAGGGAAGTTGCTCGACGAAAACAAAGCGTTTATCGAAGGGTGGAACGTGGCGAAGGCTGCCCCTGCTATTGAACTCTACAACGGACTGGCGTTTCGCTGGTTGAAGCAAGTAGAGGGATGGAACGAGGGCATGCGCTATGGAAGCGAGCATGTACGTATTATGTCTGCCTTGTATGGGGCTGTGGCGCAAGATTCTTATATAAAGCCGTACCGTTTGGATATGCTGAGACCATTGCGCGTGGACGGGAAGAGCTTGAAGGCTTACTGGAAATCGGAGTGGGCCGAGTTGTTCGAAGAAGGTGAAACGGTGGTAAATTGTGCCAGTGACGAGTTCAGCACATTATTAGACCGCTCGCGTTACAACTGGGTGGACGTGGAATTTTACGAGCGTAAAGACGGAACGTTAAAACAACACTCTACGACGTCTAAAAAAGGGCGTGGGTTGTTAGTGGGCTTTGCCATGCGAGAACAAGTTACTGATGTCAAGCAGTTGGAAGCTTTTAAAGAAGATGGATTTGCCTTTGACGCGGACTTGTCAACACCAGAAAAACTGGTATTTGTAAGATAAAAATAGAGGAGTAGGACAAGTGTCTTACTCCTCTTTTGTTTATTTTCTCTCCTGTGCGACATAGGCTTGAATCGCGTCGCAAGCGTATTGACCAACGCCTTTGCCGTATTTATCTAAGTTCGTTCTGAACTCTTCGTTTTTTGCGTAGCCGAATCCGATGCTTGAGAAGACATCGATGGAGCAGTCGAATGCGTAAGTGCACATGTGTTGGTGAAGTTGTTTTGCTAAGTCCACGTTCACAGCGTCTGTTGCTGGTAGTCCTTTTTCGATATTATCCGCGAATGCAAAGAAGATTTTATTGAAGCCGTCTGCAACGATTTCTTCCTTGCCTTTTTGTCTTTCTTCGGCCTCGTTCATCACTGTTTCGCCGTATTTTTCAGTCGCGGCCTGTTTGTATTTCTCGTTATCCTTGAAGGTGAATCCTTTGAATTTTTCTTCGGTTGTCATCGTCATTTTCCTTTCTGTAGACGCAATCGTCTTTTCTAATGTGTCGATTAATGTTAGAAGACGGTCTTTTTCTTTCTGCATTAAATTCAATTGATGTTTTAAGTGGGGCAACAGATCATCCTCGTTTTGCTTCATCAGGGATTTTATCTCTTTCAGCGAAAATCCCAAATATTTATAGTAGAGAATCGTCTGCAATTGAGAAAGCTCCTCGTCGCTATAGTAGCGATATCCATTTTCCTGTTTCTTCGGGGAAAGCAATTCAATTTCGTCATAGTGATGTAAAGTGCGCACCGATACACCACTGATTTCACTTACTTGCTTGATTAAATACATAACCTCAACTCCTAACACTAGAAAGTTTAACCTATACCGTTACGTCATAGTCAACCCTTTTCTCTTTATTTTTTCTTTTTCTTACGCTAGGAAACGAAGAAGATGACTACACCACCGTTGCAAGGAGCACATCCCGCCTTCCCGGCACAAGCCCGCATCCTCGTCCATTTAGAAGCATAGTAAAATACGATTACGGAAATCTTGCGGATTCATCGTAGCAGTAATGGGGGATAGCAACCAATGTGAATTACTGACTCTAGGTGAAGCCCGTAGAGTCAGTTTGAAGCTTGGTAGAGCTTGAGACATAAGGCTCAAGCCGTTGCCTCATTACAGCTATGATGAAACAATCCGCAAGGATTGAAGTAATCGTATTTATATGAGCACCCCATCTAAATGGTCGATCTCATGCTGGATGACTTGCGCCGTGAAGTCAGTGAACGTTCCCGTATGCTTCTTGCCACTCGGGTCGGTGTAGGCTACTTCAATCGTTTGGTAGCGCGTCGTCTTCTTCGTGCCAGTATGGCTCAGACATCCTTCCTCTGTTTCATATGGTCCTTGCTTTTTCGTAATACGCGGGTTCAGCATCACCAAATCCATCGGGCCAATCGCTACAATAATAATGTTCTTCTTCACACCAATCATATTCGCCGCCATTCCCACACAACGCTCACGGTTCGCACGAAGCGTATCTTGCAAGTCGCGGACCACTTGCGCATCTGCAATAGGATCGGCAGCCGTTGATTTTTGGCTTAAGAAGAGTGGGTCTTTCATAATGTTCTTTTGCATGAGTTTTCTCCTTTATACAGATATTCTAAAAAAGATTTTTGCGATTTCTTCTGGACTTTCTACGCCACCTTTTTGAATCCAGTGGAAGAAAATCGCGCTATTGCTATAGATGAATACTTCTTGCGCGTAATCTTCTGGTAGCGGGTAGACCGTTGCGATGTTTTCCTTAATCGGTCCAATTTGGCGTGTTAACTCTAATAGGAAATCATGAACGAGTTTCGATGTGTAGTTGAATCGGTTCAAGGTCATCGCGTGAATAAAGTCGAAGTCTTCTTTTAAATACTCGAAGATTTTCACGATTCCTGGAAGAGCCTCTTCTTTATTTTTTGGATTGCCTTCTTTTAGTAGAAGTAAGATATTTTGTAAAATCTCATCGATGAGCTTGTCCACCATGTCGAATTTATCGACGTAATGCAGGTAGAAGGTTCCACGATTCACGCCTGCTTCTTTAGCGATATCGCTCACGCTAATAGCTTCGAAATCTTTTTCTCTCAGTAATCGGGTGAGCGCTTCTTTTAAATCGCTTTTCGTTGTAGTTTTCCGTTTTTGTGTCGTCATTGTTTAAACTCTTTTCTTAAATCAACACATTGTTGAGTATTGTGTATTGTTTTTTCACTATTGCTAGTATAGAGTAAATACGAAAGAGAATCAACACGGTGTTCATTTAACGTGTTGAGAGAAATGAGGGATAGACATGGCTTATATCGAAATGAAGAATAGCTATAAACGTTATCAAGTCGGCGATACAGAGATTGTCGCGAATAATGATGTGAATTTTGAAATTGAAAAAGGAGAGTTAGTCATTATTTTAGGGGCCAGCGGTGCAGGGAAATCGACGGTTCTGAATATTTTAGGGGGCATGGACACAAACGACGACGGGCATGTGTTTGTCGATGGCGTGGACATTTCCGCTTTTGATGAAAAACAACTCACTTACTATAGAAGAGATGATGTTGGCTTCGTCTTCCAATTTTATAATCTAGTACCGAATTTAACGGCAAAAGAAAATGTGGAGTTGGCGGCTGAAATCGTAAAAGACGCCCAAGATGCAGAGGAAGCCTTGAAGGCAGTTGGACTTGGACACCGCATCAATAATTTTCCAGCGCAATTATCGGGTGGGGAACAACAACGGGTATCGATTGCACGTGCGGTTGCGAAGAATCCAAAGTTATTGCTTTGTGATGAGCCAACAGGAGCGCTCGACTACCATACCGGAAAACAAGTGCTTCAGATTTTACAAGATATGTCACGTAATCAAGGGGCAACCGTTATTATCGTAACGCATAACCAAGCGCTGGCGCCGATTGCCGACCGTGTGATTCATATGCATGACGCGCGCGTGAAATCTATTGAACTCAATCCAAATCCACAAGATATTCAAACACTTGAATATTAGAAGAGGTGAGGATAGTGACTAAGAAGACATTAAATAAGGATATACGAAACTCGCTTCGCCAGTCGAAGGGGCGCTTTCTTTCAATCATGCTCCTCATGATGCTGGGGGCGTTTAGTTTGGTCGGATTGAAAGTGTCTGGCCCAGATATTGAAGACACCTTGAACAGCTATATGGAAACTGCCAACGCTGCTGATTTATTCGTGGTGGCAGGCTATGGTTTGAGTTCCGAGGACCAAGCCGAGATACAACAAGAGAACGCCGATGTGGAGTTTGGCTATTTTGTCGATACGGTGATTAGCGAAACGCCTAGTGCGATTCGTGTGTTCTCACAGACGACCGATATTTCGACATTCGAGTTGGTGAGTGGCGCGTTTCCTACAAAACCAAATGAAGTGGCGCTTGACGGGGCGATGGCCGATCAGTACAAGATTGGCGATACCATTCGATTGAATGAATCCGGAAGTAACACTTTACTGAAGGGACATGAATTTACCATTACGGGGTTTGTGAACTCCAGCGAGCTCCTGTCTAAGACGATTAAAGGGGTGTCGAGTGCGGGAAGCGGGGACCTTAGTGGATTTGCCGTCGTGCCAAAAGACGCGTTCGATTCTGAAGTTTATACGATTGCGCGACTTCGTTATCCGGATTTGCGTAAATGGAAAACAACAAGCCGTGAGTACGCAGACAAGGTGACGGAGTTGCAACAGGCGCTTGAAGAAAAGTTGGCCGACAATGGAACGACGCGCTTAGACACGTTGAAGACGAAGGCCGACGAGAAGATTTCAGAAGGAAAAGAAAAGATTACCGATGCCAAAGCGCAACTCTCAGATGCCGAGAAGAAATTGGCAGACGGCAAGAGCGAAATCGAAAAGAACGAAAAGTCGCTTGCTGACGGGCAAGAAGAAGTCCGCAGCAACGAAGCAACACTTGCCTCAGGAGATGAAAAGCTTAATGAGGCGTGGAATCAGTTGGAGGCAAGTCGCGCGCAACTCGAGAGTGCTCGCGTACAAATCGAACAAGCCGTGGCGACTTTAGCCGAAAAGAAAGAACAGTTAGCAGATGCCAGTACCAAATTAACCCAAGCGGAAGAGCAACTTGCTGCAAAGAAAGAGGAACTCGTAAGCGCTCAGGAACAACTTGAAGTCGGTAAGACGCAATTAGCGCAGGCCAAAGCGCAACTAGAAACAGGGAAGGCAGACCTCGAAACTAAAAAGATAGCCTTAGCGCAAGGGAAGGCACTACTAGCCAGTGACCCTGCTGCAGCTGCGGCAAAAGGCATTACCGAAGAAAGCCTTCAAGCGATGGAGACGGCTTTAACGCAAGGAGAAGCCCAGCTTACTCAAACAGAACAGGCGCTTATCGCCAAAGAACAAGTGCTCGCTCAAAAAGAACAAGAACTTACAGCGGGGCAAACGGCGATTTCAAATGCTGAAGCAGAGCTCGCATCGAAGAAGCAACAATTACGCGAAGGGCAAGAAGCTTACAAACAAGGCTTAGTGAAGTATTACGATAGCTATAGTCAGTACGTGGATGGCCTTGACCGATACCGCGAAGGAGTGGCGACCTTTGAAGCGAACGCCGGAATGGTTGCAGAAGGAAAGGCCAAACTAGCTGAAGCCAAGAAAACATTGGCGGACGGCGAAGCTAAACTCGCGGATGCCAAAACGCAGCTAAAAGAAAGCGAAGACACTTATAACGAGAAGAAAGAAACAGCCGATAAGGATATTCAGAAGGCTGAAACTGAACTCGAAAAGGCGGAAGTGGACGTCTCAAAACTCACGAAGCCGAAGTATTCTGTCTACACGCGTTCGACGATGCTTGGAAGTGAAGGGTTCTTCAATATGAAGACGACGGCTGAAGGGATTACGTCAGTTGGGAACCTCTTCCCGATTGTGCTCTATGCCGTGGCCGCACTTGTGACGGTAACGACGATGACACGTTTTGTGAATGAAGAACGGATCAATGCTGGGGTGTTGAAGGCGCTCGGCTATGAAACAAAAGACGTGTTGAAGAAATTTGCCGTGTATGGTTTTACTGCAGGGGTTAGTGGGACCGTCCTTGGAATCTTACTAGGAACGTACGCTTTGCCAAGTGCGTTGGGTGCGACCTTGATGAAGGATACGGTATTGCCAAGTATCCAGTTGAATTTCCATCCACTCATCGCCGTGATTGCGATTCTTTGCTCGCTCATCTGTAGCGTGGTGCCTCCATTATGGATTGCTCGTCGCGAACTTCATGAGCAAGCTTCGGCACTTCTCTTACCGAAAGCTCCCGTGGCTGGTGCGAAGATTCTCCTTGAGCGCATTCCGTTCATCTGGAATCGTCTCAGCTTCACGCATAAGGTTACGGCGCGGAATATTTTCCGTTACAAACAACGCATGCTCATGACGATTTTCGGGGTGGCTGGGAGCGTGGCGCTTCTCTTTGCAGGGCGTGGAATTCTCGGGTCTCTCGATGGGATTGCCGATCGTCAGTTCAAGGAAATTATTACGTATGATGCGATTGTTTCAAAAGACACGGTGTTAACGGCCTCAGAAGAAGCGGCGTTACACAACTATTTAAGCTCTTCAAGTGTCACTTCTTATAGCGACATCTATAGTGAATCGGTGACGCGTGAAGTGCCAGGTGTGGATGATGAGCAGTCGGTGACGGTGCTCGTTGGCAAAGAAGCCAGCCTTTCTCCGTACCTTCATTTGAATGATGCGAAATCGAAGAAAGCCGTGACGCTTCCTGCAGAGGGCGTGTTGATTTCCGAGAAATTAGCCAAACTCTTAAACGTGAAAGCAGGTGACACCTTTACGCTTCCGAATAAGGACGGTGTGGATGTGACGTTAACGGTCGGTGGTGTCGTGGAAATGTACGCTGGTCACTTCGTCGTAATGACGCCAGAAGTGTACGCCAAGGCTTATGGAGCAGTGCCACAAGACAACGCGATTTTTGTACAGTTTAAAGACAAAGATGCTGCTAGCGTACAAAAAGCAGCTGCGGACTTAATGGCCCTAGGCGGTGTGAAAGCTGTCGTGCAAAACACGTCCATGGTGAGCCGTATCGATACGATTGTCTCTTCATTGAGTCGTGTCATGATGATTTTAACGGCCGTATCGATTTTACTAGCAGTCGTTATCCTATATAACTTAACAAACATTAACGTTGCGGAACGAATCCGTGAGCTCTCGACGATTAAGGTGCTCGGGTTTTTAAATAAAGAAGTGACGATGTATATTTATCGCGAAACGATTTTATTATCGGTTATCGGGATGGGTGTCGGGATTTTATTTGGGCGAGTGCTGCATAGGGTGATTATTGAGACGGTGGCACCGGGGTTTGTCATGTTCAATCCCGCTGTCGGATGGTTTGTATATGTGTTGCCATGTGTGATTGTGATTGTCATCTTGGTTGCGCTAGGGTATATGGTGAACCATCTCCTCCAACGCATCGATATGCTAGAAGCCCTCAAGTCTGTGGACTAGGGAAGCTTTGCTTTTGTGACGAACGTCAAAAATCCTTGCGGATATTTCAATCATAGTAGTTAGTCGGGCACCGGATTGAGCCTAGGTCTCAATCCTACCAAGCCTCAAAGAGCCACAGGGCAATCAATTGCCTTGTGGCTCTATTTCGCATTGGTTGCTTTTCCGCACAACTACTATGATTGATCCGCAAGTTTTTCCGTTCGTCACCGCAAAGCTCCACAGACTGAGTGCTGCATAAGATAATTCCCATATCCCAATCAAGTTGACATATACAATCCATCCTTTTTAAGAGGAAAGCTGTAGGATTTTTTTCTTTGCTTCTTTTTGTGCCCCAGACTTGGGGTTCTGCATTGGAGCAGGGTTCGCATATACTGCAAGGCAACGATATACAAACCGTCCTTTTTAAAGAGAGGGGCGGCTGTGGATTCCGTTCGTCACCGCAAAGCTTCCACAGACTTGAAGGTGTTGCGTATGATAATTCCCATATCCCAATCAAGCTGACAGATTATCAAGCGTATAATCACCTCGAGTTTAGTATAATAAAAGAAGCCATCGATTGATGACTTTCTCAGTGGGCTCCCTATCAGTACCTATCTAGATGTTAGCTTTTCGTCACCCGCTACAGTTGACAGAGAGCCAGAATAGCTACTGTCTTATCTCTTTCTTTACTTAAAGCCTTGATAGACTTGACAAATGGAAGAAAAATAACTCTATTAAATAACTATAAATTAATCAGCATCAACGCTGATGGCTTTATACACAATGTATAAAACCCAATTTTGATTCTGCCTCACTTCAATTTTTTTGCAAAAGCCAACATTTTTTTAAAAATATTATCCAACGCATGAGTTGCAGTATATTCTGGCATATGATAATTTATTTTTTCTTTTTCGCAAGCAATAATTAAAGTGGAGTGGCTAGACATGACCCGATAGATCTCCAGAAAGCCTTTTTTTAAATCATCCCAGAAAATATGTGTTTGAATGGCAAATACAAAGGTCAAAGTAGTCATTTTGATAAGGTAGCGCGTCTACATTTCCAATCCTAAGATGAACATCACCATTTTGTATAGCATCTGAATTAATTCGTTTTGCAACTTGATAAGATTCCTTAGAAATGTCAATGCCATGAATTTCAAGATGCTTATTCAAAGCAAGGAGATTTTTGATGGTGCTGCCACCTCCATAGCCGATTTCTAAAACTCGACTATTATCTATAATTGTAGTTTGTTTTATTGTCCAAAGGCTAAGCTTTTTTTAAAAATAGGAAGTCCAAATTTTCGCAATCACCTGGCCTACAATACCACTAGGTTTTTTTAGATTGATTAATAAGATATTGAATGAACATTTTTAGATACCTCTCCTTTAGGGGGATTTTTTTGAAAGAATATTAGATAAAAATTCAAAAATATGTAGATAGTAGTTCTTGTATAGTTGCTAAAAATCATGGTCACAAATATATCATTTAACATTTCTTTAGGTAATGTTAAATGATATGATTTCTAATTCTTCTGGGTTATTAAAATGCTTTTTTTATAAATTGTTTATCTTGCGATACATGCCTCAGTTGCAATCTCAGGAAACGAAAAAAAGCGATTGATTTGGAAATTTAAAAGCCAGTCTCAAAAAAATGCGTTAATAATATTTTTTTCCTAGTTCCTTTAGTCATTTAATAATCTTCATAGAAACTATTATAAACTTTTTTATGAAAAAATACTACAGTTTGTAGTGGGAGCATTATTTTTTTGAAAATTCTATACAAATAGTAAAAAAAACGGAGCTGAGAGGCTCCGTTTTTTAATCAAATTCAAGTTGTTTTGGTTTTAGGATGGCGGCTAGAATTGTAAAGATAAGGGCGCCGACAAAGGTTGGGACAATCCACTCTAGGCCATATGTGGCTAGTGGGAAGGTGCCAATTAATTTGACTGCGTCTCCTAGTAGTTTTCCACCTAAAAGTTGTGAGAGGGTGTTGATTCCTTGTACGAGGCCGACGATTCCGGCTCCAACTACTGCTCCAAGATACGTCCAATCGTATGGGATGTATTGGTCGAAGGCAGAGAAGAGAATGAGTGCAATCATAATCGGGAAGATAAATGTCAACACTGGAACGGCTAAGTTGATGAGTGAATCCACCCCGACAAGTGAGATGATGAATTCTACTGCCACAGTGACAAGAATCGTTTTCTTGTAGGAGATTTTTCCTTTAGACACTTCTTCGAAATACTGACCGCAAGTGGTTGTCAGTCCAATCGCAGTTGTGAGGCAGGCGAAGCAGACAGCTAGTCCCATCGCAAGTTGTCCCCATGATCCGAGTAAGTTCTTCACGATGGTTGTCAGCATTGCGGCACGTTGCGCAGTTGAATCGATGACAGTGCTCATGCTGGCTCCACTGTATGCTAGTGTTGAGTACACTAATGCGAGTAAGATGAACGCCACGATTCCAACGCCGAACATCATTCTGAATTGGTCTTTTTTGTTTAAATACCCACGGCGCGTAATATCTTTCATGACCACTCCGGCTAAGAGGGGCGCTCCGAGGACGTCCATGGTTTGATAGCCTTCTTTAAATCCTTGTGCGAAAAGTCCAGTTCCGTCCGTTGCAGCAAAGCTCGCATTTGGCTGAAGAACGGCTCCAACAAAAATCAAGAAGAGGATGATGAGGAGAATCGGTGTTAAGTATTTTCCGATGGCATCCATGACGGAGTTTTCCTTATACGTAATCCAAAGGACAATGCCGAAGAATACGAGCGAAGTGATCCATTGTGGGGCGCTTGGGAAATACGATTGTACGAAGATTTCGTGAGTGGATGCTCCAGTACGTGGAACCGCGAAAATCGGTCCGATTAAAAGTACGCAGATTGCAGCAAGGGCGCTCGCAAAAAGTGGGTGAACTCTACGCCCGACGTTCAGCGCACTTCCGCCAAGAGCTGCCACAACCATCACGGCAATAATCGATAATAGGGGGTCGCTAATGAGGAAGGCAAGGGTCGCTATTCCCCAGTTTTCTCCAGCTGTTACGCCAAGGTAAGGTGGGAAGATTAAGTTTCCGGCACCGAAGAAGATGGCGAACAGGGCAAATCCTATAATGATAGTATCTAATAATTTCTTTTTCATTGAGTCACAGCCTAACATTAAAAAATGATTAGAAATAGTGTACCATAAACTGCTATCGAATGCACTAAAAAATAAACCCAAACATTATGTTAAATAGTTTATTTATCGTTCGTTTTTAGGTATAATAAAGCGTGCAAGAAAACCATTTTAAAGGAGAGCAACTCATAAATGCGTAAAGTTTATTTAAACCACGATGGTGGCGTAGATGATTTAGTATCATTATATTTACTATTAAAAATGGAAGACGTGGAATTAGTAGGGGTCGGCGTTATCGAAGCGGACTGCTATTTAGTACCAGCGGTGGAAGCCAGCAAGAAGATTATTCATAAGTTCGGTTCTGAAAAGGACAAACAATTGAAAGTCGCTTCTTCAGACTCACGCCCTGTGAACCCATTCCCGAAAGAGTGGAGAATGCATGCCTTCACAGTGGACGCACTTCCAATCTTAAACGAACATAAACCAATTACCTTGCAAGACTCCCCATTAAAAGCGCACGAAGATTTAATCCGTGCCTTAAAAGAATCGGATGAGAAAGTGGACCTTGTATTCGTAGGACCATTAACAGACTTAGCACGTGCATTAGACCAAGACCCAACTATCGAAGAAAACATCGGTAAACTGTACTGGATGGGTGGAACATTCCTTGATATGGGGAACGTGGAAGACCCTGAACACGACGGAACTGCAGAGTGGAACGTGTACTGGGATCCATTTGCGGCAAAACGCGTTTGGGAATCAGGCATCCAAATTGAATTAGTAGCGCTTGAAAGTACAAACATGGTGCCATTATCGCTAGATGTCCGCGACCGTTGGGCAAAAGAACGTGCTATCGAAGGCGTTGACTTCTTAGGTCAATGTTACGCCATCGTTCCGCCGCTCACTCACTACGTAACGAACTCCACTTATTTCCTATGGGACGTATTAACAACAGCATCATTTGGAAAAGAAGACCTTGTGAAACGTTCAGTGGTAAACAGTGACGTATTCGTGGCTGGTGCAAGCCGTGGCCGTACCGTCAAAGCCGAAAATGGCCGCCCAGTCGACCTTGTCTACCACGTCGACCGCGATGCCTTCTTCGACTACATCACTGATTTAGCGAAAAAATAATGATGAAAGTGCAGGGAAAATTTCCTGTACTTTTTCATGTATTTCTATTGACAACGTTCCAAAACGGGAGTATACTATATTCATAGTTTAGAATAATTCTAAATTAGAAACAGGAGGTAATAAATATGTCAAAAGAACAAACAAAACAAGTATTAAATCAATTAGTGGCTGATTTAAGCCAACAATCAGTAATCGTACACCAAGCTCACTGGTACATGCGCGGTGCAACATTCATAACAATGCATCCATTAATGGATCAACACATGGAATTATTAGACGCTCAATTAGATGAAGTTTCAGAACGTTTAATCACATTAGGTGGAGCTCCTTATTCAACTTTACGTGAATTTGCCGATAACACTAAGATTGCCGATGCCAAAGGAAACTACAGCGACAGTATGGAAGACCGCATCCGTCATTTATTAGTAGGTTACCGTTACTTAATCGACCTTTACCAAAAAGGTATCGACGTAACAGGTGAAGAAGGCGACGATGTAACACAAGATATCTTCATCGGTGCAAAAGGCGCATTAGAAAAATTAGTTTGGATGCTTACAGCAACAATCAACGAAGCACCAGGATTATAATTCTACAGAATCCATGGCTGGACAATTTGTCCGGCCTTTTTCTTTTGCCCAAATTCTGAAAATTATCATATATGATAATTTGTACTGACCCCAAAAAGTTAGACAATTAATTTAAGCAAAGGATTTAGTTCTGTATTGCACAGGACTAAGTCCTTTTAATTTTACTTTGATTCGTTTGTTGTTGTAATAATCAATATAGTCGACGATTGCCCTCTCAAGTTCCTTTATAGACTTAAATGTCTGCTCATAGCCATAAAACATCTCTGATTTAAGAATGCCAAAGAACGATTCCATCATGCCATTGTCAGTACTATTACCCTTGCGGGACATAGATGGCTGAATGCCCTTATCTTCTAAAAAACTATGATAAAACTCATGCTGGTATTGCCATCCCTGATCACTGTGGAGAATAGTACTCTCATATTGTTCATCTCTAAAAGCTTGTTTTAACATATCTTTTAATTGGTCTAAATTTGGTGAAGACGAAAGGGAATAAGCTATAATTTCGCTGTTATAACCATCTAAAATTGGTGATAAATATAGTTTTTGGTTACATGATGGGATAGAAAATTCCGTAATGTCTGTATAGCACTTTTCCATCGGTTTTGAAGCTTCAAATTGGCGTTGAATAATGTTTCCAACTCTCTTTCCAACGGTTCCATGATAAGAAGAGTACTTACGTTTTCTGCGAATACGAGCCCTTAGACCTAACATTTTCATCAGGCGTTGTACCTTTTTATGGTTTACGATGAAACCACGGTTTCTAAGTTCAAGAGTAATACGACGATAGCCATAATTTCCTTTATGCTCGTTATAAATAGTTTCTATTTCGTTTTTTACGGCCTGATTCTTATCTTCTAGGTTTAGCTGCTTTAAGTGATAGTAGTAAGTTGAACGAGCAAGTTTAATAATCTTTAAAAGAATATCTAAAGGAAACTCTGGCACTAACTCTCTGACAATCTGTGTCTTTCTTCTTTCTCTTTTTCCTCCTTCAAGAGGAGTTCTCTCAACTTTTTTAGAATGGCATTCTCCGCTCTTAAATACTCATTTTCAGCCTGAAGGCGTTCTAGTTCTGTCATCTCTTCTGATTTTTTCTTTGGCTTACGGCCTATATTAAGTAGTCTCCCTCTTGTTTTCTCAACAATAGTATACTTATTTTTCTTGTATTGTGCGAGCCAGTTATAAAGCATCGCAGGACCTGGAAGACCGTATTCAAGAGAAACTCTTTCTATACTCAAACCTTTATGTAAGACTTTATCAATCATTTCTTGTTTTATTTCTGGAGGATAATAAATATTCTTCCCTTTTTTTACTATCTCTAAACCATAACGATCAATCAATTTAATCATATAGACAAGATTTCTCGCATTTATACCGAACGTATCTGCAAGTCGTGCGTAGCTAACTCCTTGTTTTCTGAGTTCATAAATTTGAACTTTATCCTCATAAGTTAATTTCATAAAAAAGCACCCCAAAAGTTAGATTTTCTGTCTAACTTTTGGGGTGCACTTCAAATTACCATATATGATAATTTCACCAACGCAAAGTTCCTAAGTGTAACCCCACCTAATCAGCAGGGGGGTAGGAAGCGCACACTCCTTGGAACTCATCCCACCATAACGAAGCTTTTATAAGCTTGGCTTAGCAGACTTCGCAGCACAGTGATATTTTCAGAAGCACCAAGATAAAAGACCGTAAGCGTTCTGCAAATATAAATTCACTAAGCAGAGATTACGAAGAATCTTACGGATCCTATAATCGCAGTGGTGGGGAATCGTATCAAATGCGAACTAAAGGGAGTTAGGAATTTATTCCTTACTCCCTTTTTGAGGCTTTGAAGGTGAGAGACCTAAGGCTCGAACCGGTACCCCACTACAGCGATTATGGAAACATCCGTAATGATTCGTAGTAATCGAAATCTTCTTTTATAAATACTAACTTTATTTTTTACAGAAAAATGTAACGACCTACGGTCTTTTATATGATTTTACAAGAAAATATCACAATACTAGCTGATGGGTATGCTATAATAAAGCCAATCTTATGAAAGGTGGAAGGTTTATGGAACAAAAGAAATACAGCGGGAAAGAGTTCACGATGAACGTCCTTAACGCACTTGCATTAGGCGTGGTCGTTACACTTATCCCTGGAGCATTACTTGGTGAATTAGTGAAGGCATTATTACCAGTATTTCCACAAGGCCAATTGATCATCCAAGCAACACAAGTGTCCAATACATTAATGGGGGCAATTATCGGATTGATGGTCGGCCAATTCTTCAAATTTACTCCAATTCAAACAGGAGCACTTGCACTAGCAGTTTTATTTGCTGGCGGAGTAGCTACTTTCAATCCTGATGTGAAAGGGATTGTTTTTAATGGTACAGGGGACATCATTACGATGGGACTTACTGCAGCATTAGGAGCAGCTGTTATTTTATGGATTGGGAATAAAGCAAAAGCATACTCTATTATCGTTATTCCAACAGTGTTATTAGTCGTTGTTGGTGGGTCGGGACGTCTTGCGTTACCGTATATCAAAACTTTAACAACGTTATTAGGACAAGGAATCGGAACGTTATTAACATTACAACCAGTAATCATGTGTTTATTATTAGCCGTTATTTTCTGTATGTTAATCGTTTCACCGTTTACAACGGTAGGGATTGCCGTTGCGATTAGCCTAAGCGGTGTCGGTTCAGGGGCAGCCAACCTTGGAATCTGTGCGGCTGGGTTCGGTCTTGCGATTGCTGGATGGAAAGTGAATCCAAAAGGAACTGCCATTGCGCATTTCATTGGTTCTCCAAAAATGTCCATGGCAAATGTCTTAGCAAAACCAAAAATCTTATTGCCAATGATGTGTACCTCTGCATTACTTGGCGTATTAGCAGCTTTATTGAACATCCAAGGAACTCCTCAAAGTGCAGGGTTCGGATTCAGTGGATTAGTAGGGCCAATCAATGCATTGAACTTAGCAGAGGGTGGATGGAGTGTGATGAATATCATTATTGTGACGCTTATTTTCGTCGTTGCGCCAATCGCATTAAACATCGTATTCGTTCATTTATTTGAAAAAGTGTTAAAATGGATTCAACCAGAAGATTATAAATTAACGGTCTAATGAAAAGGAGAGTCAATATGAAAATCGCAATTGCAGGAGCAGGAGCAATGGGGTGCCGTTTCGGGTACATGTTAACAAAAACAGGGCAAGAGGTGACGCTAATCGACGAATGGCCAGCGCATATCGAAGCCATCCAAAAGAATGGATTGAAAGTCGTTGATGGTGACCAAACAGATACGATTGGTATCAAAATTATTCGCCCAGAAGAAGCAACAGAAGAAGTAGATGTGGTAATTGCATTTACCAAGTCTATGAAATTAGGCGAAATGTTAGAGAAGATTAAACCAATTATCCACGAAGATACGAAAGTGCTTTGCCTGTTAAACGGCTTAGGACATGAAGACACAATGGCGAAATATGTTCCTCGTAAAAACATTATTATGGGGGTAACGATTTGGACGGCTGGACTTATCGAGCCAGGGGTAGCGCGTGTTGGCGGAACTGGTACGGTAGAAATGCAAGCGGCAGACCCAAGTGGCGTAGCGATTGCTAAAGAATTAGTAGAAGTCATGGATAAAGCGGGCTTGAACGCAAGCTACAGCGAAGACGTTCATTTCTCAACATGGCGTAAGGCGTGCGTGAACGGTACGATGAACGCAACATGTGCAATCTTAGATGCAAATATCGGGGAAGTATTCGATACATCGACGGCAGAAGCGATTATTACGCAAGTGATTAGTGAGTTTGTAGCCGTTGCGGAAAAAGAAGGCGTGCATCTAGATTCAGTGGCAATGAAAGAGTATGTGTACAATGCTTCTAATAAAGTTCGTGGACACTATCCTTCAATGCACCAAGATTTAATCCAAAACCACCGCTTTACTGAAGTGGACTTCTTGAATGGATTTATTGCAAGAAAAGGGGAAGAGTACGGTATTCCAACTCCTTATTGTAAGTTGATTACAGAATTGATTCATGCAAAAGAAGATATTCTAAAAGTAAAATAGTAGAGAGCATAAAATAAGAACAAAAAAGAATCAGTTTGTTATTGAAAGAGTCATAGTGGGACACCGGTAAGGGCCTCGCACTCTTTCAAACCACTGATTCTTTTTCATTGTTCTTTTTACGTAAATATCTCTTTTGCGTCAACAAACCGTAAGACAAAGAACACACAAAAAGGAGCGAGGCGAGTATAGCCTGCGCTCCTTTTTGCGTTTAGCGGTTGCGTAAATCTAGGAAGATTTATAGGAAATGTTCAACGATAATACGCACTGCTTCGAATGCGTTTTGAGATGCTTTTTCGAGTGTTTCCTCGAAAGTATCAGGGGCATCTCCACCTACATGGTCGCTCACGCCACGTACGTTTAGTACGGGAATGTCATAGAAGCTAGCCACTTGTGCAATGGGAGCAGCTTCCATATCGCTTGCGACGATGTCTGGTAATTTTTCGCGAATCGTAGTTACGGCGTCTACCGAACTCATAAATGAGTCACTTGTTGCGATAAAGCCAGTTTGGATGTTAAATCCACTTACTTTTTCGCGCAGAAGTTCGACAATTTTTCCGTGTAAATAAGCATCTACAGGGTAGTCGGCTGGCATCTGAGGCACTTGTCCCCAGGCGTAGTCGAAACCAGTCGCATCCACGTCGCTATAGGCGAATTTTGTAGAAACAATGACATCGGCCAAGTCAAACTCAGGATTAAAGCTTCCTGTTGTCCCGGTATTAATAATGATGTCAGGATGAATTTTGTCGCATAACCATGCTGCAGCGGCAGCGGCATTGGCTTTTCCGATACCTGACTGTACAAGATATAAATTCTCGTGTACTTCTAGGAGTCGGATAGGGCCTTTTTCAAAGACCACTTTCCGGGTGCGAAATGCTCTTCGAACGGATGCAACTCTTCTTTCATCGCTGCAACGATAGCAATCTTCATGGATTATTTACCCCACACTTCAGAGATAGGTTTCTTCACTTCCACTTTTGTTCCTGCGAACTTGTCAGAAATGAATTTTTGGATTTCTGGGTCGTGATAGAGGTCCACTAATTTTTTGTATTCTTCTTTATCGGCATTTTCTGCTTTCACGGCAATCACGTTGATACTTGTGATCGTAGATTTGTCTGCTTTTTCATAGAAAAGAGAGTCTTTTAATACGTTTAAACCACCTTCAAGGGCGATTGTGTTTCCGATAGCGATTAAATCAGTGTCGTCTAACACACGTACGCTTGTAGTGTCATCGATCAGTAGGAATTCAAGGTTTTTCTTGTTTTCTACGATGTCGCTAGGAGTGCCAGTGCCGTCTTTGAAGTCGCTTGGTAATTTGATTAAACCAGCGCTTTCTAATAAGCGTAGTGCACGAGTAGTGTTATATGGGTTATCTGGTAAAGCTACTTTCGCACCATTTGGTAGGTCTCCTAGTGATTTTACCTTTTTAGAGTAAAGCCCCATTGGTTCAATATACGTAGTACCAACTGGAACGAGTTTGTTTGCGTTGGCTTCGTTAAATCCTTTTAAGTAGCCGATTGATTGGAAGGCGTTAGCATCCACAGTTCCGTCTGCCACACTTTCGTTTAATGGCACACCGCCGTTAATTTCTTGTACTTCGATTTTTAGGCCTGCTTTTTTCGCTTGTTCAGACTCAGCAATGTGTCTCCAGATGTCTGCATCAGAGCCGACAGAAGCGATTTTGACTGTTTTAAGTTCTGAATTAGAACCTGCTTGAGAAGTTTGTGAGCTTTGTGAACTTGAAGCGTTGTTACCGCAAGCGCCCAAGACGAATGCAGCAGAAAGGGCGATTAGTGATTTAGCGATAGTTTTTAATTTCATATAGGGGGTTCCTCCAGTCTAGGTGTCTAATGTTTCTTACTGAATGACAATTGATTAAATGACTTTGCGAACGAATGGATCAATGCTGATGCCTTGTTCTAAGACTTGTTTGGCGTATTCTTTCGCGCCAAATAATGAATGGTCACGGTAGTTTCCGCATTGTACGGCAGAGACGCCTTGGATATCTTCGAATTGAATTTTATCGACGATTTCTTCTAACGTTGATTTTAATGCGCGTGCAATATCTTCAGGAGAACGTTCTTCCCAAAGGATTAAATGGAAACCAGTACGGCATCCAAATGGAGAGATATCGATGATTCCTTCCAAGCGGTCACGTAATAAGTCCGCTAATAGGTGCTCGAATGTATGAACGACACCTGTTGGCATTTCTTGTTTATTTGGTTGTAAGAAGCGGATGTCAAAGTTAGAGATAACGTCTCCTTTCTTACCGTGTTCGTTTGCGATTAAGCGAACGTAAGGTGCAATGACCTTATTGTGGTCTAGTGTAAAGCTTTCTACTTCAGCCATGTGATTACCTCCTAAGTTAGTTTTAATGAAACGAAAATAAAAAAGCCCGCACTTCTAGCACTTGCTAAAAGGACGAGTTGCAGTCGTGGTACCACCTTTGTTCGTCTTCAAGGGAAGACCTTCCCGTAGTAGTTACGGGTCAATGATAACGGGAGTACCCGGATTGTCTTAAGTGTTCGGACAATCTGCTCAAAGATCATGTTCAAAAATAACGACTTGCTTACTTGCACCGTCCGTAAGCTCTCTATAAAGGTTAATTTTTTACTCTTCTTTTCATTGCGTTTCAATATGTTATATAGATAGGATACTGGATAGTTTGTGAAAAGTCAATCTTAAAAACATACTTTTTATTATAATTTTTATTTATAGTTCGTTATTCATGATTTTTATAACTTAAATCAGATATAAAACGATACATTGTTCGGATTTTGGCCAAAAGCACTTCCGAATGAGTCGTTCGAACAGTTTTTTTCTCAAAAAGTTCCTAGATTGGCAAGATTATAGAATACGATGTATTTTATAATCGTTTAAGGTATACTATGGATATCTATTAACAAATGAAGGGTGACAACAATGACATTATTAGATGTACAACACGTACAAAAAGTTTATCAAACACGTTTTGGAGCCACTGAAGTGACTGCGTTAAAAGATATTAACTTCTCAGTAGAAGAAGGCGAATATGTGGCAGTCATGGGGGAATCTGGTTCTGGTAAAACAACGCTATTAAATATTTTAGCGACACTAGACCGTCCAACAGATGGAACCGTGCTTCTAAACGGAGAAGATATTCAAAAGATTTCTGATAAAGTATTAACGGAATTCCGTCGTGACCACTTAGGATTCGTATTCCAAGATTTCAACCTATTAGAAACATTATCCGTGTATGACAATATGGTATTGCCACTTGTGTTAGCACGCCGTCCAATCGACGAAATGGAAAAGAAAGTTCAACCAATCGCTGAAATGTTAGGCATTGAGGACTTATTGAAGAAATATCCATATGAATTATCTGGAGGTCAACAACAACGTGTGGCAATCGGCCGGGCGATGATTACAGACCCAAGCTTACTCTTAGCCGATGAACCAACAGGGGCATTGGACTCAAAATCAGCAAGTAACACATTAGACTTGTTCGATAAAATTAATCAAAATGGACAAACGATTTTAATGGTAACACACAGTACAGTTGCCGCAAGTCGTGCCAAACGCGTTCTTTTCATTAAAGACGGTTTAATTTACAACCAATTGTACCGTGAAGGAAGAAGCGACCAACAAATGTTTGAATTAATCTCAGAAACATTAACGGCGATGGCAAACAGAGGTGAGGAACATGTTTAATCTACTGCGTTCCATGGCGATTACGAACTTACGTAAGAACCGTGCGCTCTATGGACCATTTGCGCTCGCAACTGTGATGGTGACAGTGGTTCTGTATGTAACGAACGCACTTGCTGCAACGCCGGAGTTCGCTCATCTAGAAGGTGGGTCAGCAATGGCCAAAACACTTAGCTTCGGATTCGTGATCGTTCAAGTCGTCTCACTTGTGGTCGTTCTTTACGCGAATGCCTTCGTGATGAAAAACCGTGCGAAAGAATTCGGTTTATACGGTATTCTCGGTCTTGACCGTAAGAATATTCAATTGCTCAGCTTTATTGAGTTATTTATCTTTGCCGTTTTAAGCATTGGTGCAGGGTTAATCCTCGGTGTGATTTTCCATGCGGCATCCTTTGCGATTCTATTGAAACTCATTCAATACGATGTCGGTATTCACTATTCATTCCAATTCGGAAGTATTATTGCTGTTCTGTTAACGATGGTTGCTATTTTCGTTCTTGTGTTCTTTATTAACGCAACGAAGATTTACATGAGCCGTCCGCTTGAATTATTAAAAGAGAAGAAAAAAGGGGAGAAGAAAGGCCGCGCTGTTACAGTTCGTGCCATCATCGGTCTAGGGATTCTTGGTAGTGCATACTACATGTCACAATCCATCGAGTCGCCTGTTAAAGCTCTCTTATACTTCTTCTTAGCAGTATTACTAGTAGTCATTGCGACTTACATTTTATTTGATGCTGGTTCGATTGCGCTTCTATCCATCTTACAAAAAAATAAGAAGTTATTCTATCAACCAACAAACTTTATTTCGATTTCAAACTTACAATTCCGTATGCGTAAAAATGCTGCCGGACTTGCCAGCGTGTGTATCCTTTCTACAATGGTACTTGTTACAATGGCGACAACCGTAGCGCTACAACGAGGAACAACGGCAACGCTTGATCGGAATTACCCAACCGACTACTCTGCAGTAGCGTACTTTATAGTAGAAAATGAAATGAATCAATATCCTCCTATCGTACAAAAGATTAAGGAACAAACGAAAGGCGAAGTGAAAGATGAGAAGACATTCTTAAATGTGATTCGCTTTGGACAACGTATGGAGAATGGGTTTGACTTTGCGAATGTGAATGCAGGAGATAGTCCTGCAGCGATGTTCACCATTGTTTCTGTGGATCAATATAATCAAATGTTTGGAACGAACTACACGGTTGGCGATAAAGAAATGATTATCGGCCATATTAAAGGTGACGTTAAACAAATTTCAGAAGTGAAGACGTATTCGGTTGTTTATAATGCAACGATTAAAGTCAAAGAAATGATTGATGCGACTCCATACGCGAAAGTGATGCCGCAATTACCATATGTGGCGGATAATCAGTACGTGGGGATTGTAAAAGACCCAATGCAATTTATGAATCCAGCAGCGGGTCAAGCCATGTATTACTTTACTTGGAATACAACGACGCCGTTTGCATCACGGGATGCTGAATGGGCAGCGTATAAGAATGTATTGAGTCAATATAAGACAGAAAAGTTAGCATTGCATAGTAAGCACGAAGAGGCCAAAACGTTATATGCCTTTATGGGAAGCTTGCTCTTAGTAGGTGCACTACTTTCTATCGCGTTCTTTATCGGCGCAGTACTTGTCATTTACTACAAACAAATTTCTGAAGGATACGAAGACCGTGACCGCTTTGTGATTTTACAAAAACTCGGTATCGATCAAAAGACCATCAAGAAATCGATCAACCGTCAAGTATTGATTGTATTCTTCTTACCGCTTGTCACAGCGTTTATCCATACCGCGTTCGCCTTCAAGATGTATCGTAAGATTATCGAACTCTTCGGGGTTGATGGCAGCGTCACACTAAATGCAACACTCGTGATTGGGGCTATCTTCGTGGTAGTGTATCTCATCGTGTTCCAAATCACTTCACGTAGTTACTATCGTATTATTAAACGTTAATCCACTACAAATCCAAAAGAGGTTTCCTTGCGAAGCCTCTTTTTTGTGTTTTTTCCAAAGTGACAAATGTAAGAAACGGGGATAAAATGATAGGATAGTGTCATGATTTCCCTTTATGAGTGGGCTATACTAAGTTCAACAAATGAAAGTAAAGGGTGAAAACAATGACATTATTAGATGTACAACATTTACAAAAGAAATATCAAACGCGCTTTGGGGCTGCTGAAGTAACAGCGCTCAAAGACATCAGCTTTTCTGTTGAAGAAAGCGAATACGTAGCCGTGATGGGGGAATCGGGTTCAGGGAAAACCACGCTATTAAATATCTTAGCGACTCTTGACCGTCCAACTTCCGGCACAGTCTTCTTAAATGGAGAAAATATTCAAAATATCTCGTCTAAAGTTCTTACAGAATTCCGCCGTGACCACTTAGGGTTTGTCTTCCAAGATTTCAACTTATTAGAAACCTTATCGGTCTATGATAATATGGTGTTGCCGCTCGTGTTGGCTCGCCGTCCAATTTCAGAAATGAAGCAAAAGGTAGAACCAATTGCGCAAATGCTAGGGATTAAAGACTTGCTGAAAAAATATCCTTATGAACTATCAGGTGGGCAACAACAACGTGTGGCAATCGGTCGTGCGATGATTACAGACCCAAGTCTACTCTTAGCCGATGAACCAACAGGAGCGCTTGATTCAAAATCAGCAAGCAATACATTAGACTTATTCGACAAAATCAATGAAAATGGACAAACGATTTTAATGGTAACGCATAGTACAGTTGCTGCAAGTCGTGCCAAACGGGTTCTTTTCATTAAGGACGGCTTGATTTATAATCAATTGTACCGTGAAGGAAGAAGCGATCAACAAATGTTCGAGTTGATCTCAGAAACATTAACTGCGATGGCAAATAGAGGTGAAATCCATGTTTAAACTCATTTTTTCGATGGCAACATCGAATCTAAAAAAGAATCATTCGTTATATTTGCCGTATGCAATGACGACCATTATGGTGACGATGATTCTCTATATCACGCACGCCTTATCTGCAATGCCTGAGCTTGCGACTCTTCGCGGAGGTGCGTCAATGGCACAAACGTTGGGCTTTGGGGTGATCGTGCTTCAGCTCGTAGCGCTCTTAACGATTCTTTATGCAAATGCCTTCGTGACGAAAAATCGTTCGAAAGAATATGGTCTATATGGCATCTTGGGGCTGGATCGAAAAAACATTCAATTGTTAAGCTTTATCGAACTGCTTCTATTTTCAATTGTGAGCGTGGGACTAGGGGTTCTACTTGGAATCGTGTTTCATCGTTTCTCGTTTGCGGTATTATTGAAGCTTGTTCAAATTCCAATAGGGATTGAGTATTCGCTTCAACTAGGTAGTGTTGGTTTTGTACTGATTTCAATGGCGTTTATTTTCGGAATTGTCTTCTTCTTAAATGCGACAAAGATGTACATGAGCCGTCCGTTAGAAATGCTTTCAGAGAAGAAAAAAGGAGAGACGAAGGGACGTTTTATCCTTCTTCGCGCACTGATTGGAGCAGGACTTCTCGGGGGAGCGTATTATATGTCGCAAACCATTGAAGCGCCGGTTTCAGCATTATACTTTTTCTTCATAGCAGTTCTTTTAGTGATTTTAGCAACGTATATTTTATTTGATGCAGGATCAATTGCGTTATTAACCCTCTTACAGAAGAATAAAAAACTCTTTTATCAACCAACGAACTTTATTTCAATTTCCAATTTAAAATTTCGTATGCGTAAAAATGCTGCGGGACTTGCAAGTATTTGTATTTTATCAACAATGGTGCTGGTCACATTGGCCACAACCGTCGCATTGCAAACAGGAACAGCAGATTTGTTGAAGAAAAGCTATCCAACGGATTATTCGGCAACAGCATTTGTCGAAGATACTTCTACGATTAGCCAACTTTCGCAGCAAGTAAGTGAACTGAAGGCACAATCGAAAGGAACAGTTTCGAATGAAATAAATTATCTCAGCGTACTTCGTGCTGCAAAGGCTATGGAGAATGGGGTGGACATCGCAGGAGTAACTCCAGGGGATAGCCCAGCTGCGTTCATTACTTTCATTTCTGCGGATGATTACAATCGCATCTTTGGAACGAATTATCAACTAAGTGACAATGAAGCCATTCTTGGAATTGTTAAAGGAGAAGGTAAATCTGTTCCGGCTATTCGTGTGAACGAACAATGGACGCTTCAAGTGAAAGAGATGATGGAGAGTGGCGACTTTAAAGAAAAATTGCCACAATTACCATATGTTGCGGATAACATTTATGTAGCTGTTGTAAAGGATCCAACAAAGATGATTGAAGCTAGACTTGGTCGTGGTATGTATTATGCATTGTGGAATACATCGACAGATACACAGGCTAAAACGGAAGAGTTTCAAGCTTACGCGAATGCACTTGAAGCAAACGATGAGGGCAAACTGATGATTAGTAGTAGAGAGGATGCGGCTAAAGACCTCTACGGATTTATCGGTAGTTTACTCTTTATAGGGGTCCTTCTTTCTATCGCATTCTTTATCGGGGCAGTGCTTGTGATTTACTACAAACAAATTTCTGAAGGATACGAAGACCGTAATCGTTTCGTTATCCTACAAAAACTCGGTATCGACCAAAAGACGATTAAGAAGTCTATCAACCGTCAAGTTTTGATTGTATTCTTCTTACCGCTTGTTACAGCGTTTATTCATACAGCGTTTGCCTTCAAGATGTATCGTAAGATTATCGAACTCTTCGGAGTTAACGGCAGCGTCACACTAAACGCAACACTCGTGATTGGGGCCATCTTCGTGGTGGTGTATCTCATCGTGTATCAAATCACTTCACGTAGTTATTATAGCATTATTAAACGGTAATGAATTTTGTTCACAAACCATAAAATATTTTAGTAAAAACCCGCACTTTAAAAGGGTTTGTGTAAGTTCAAAAAATCCTAAGAGGACGAGTTTTCTCGTCCTTTTTTTGTGCTCAAAAACGGGATAACTGTCTACAATAAAAAGCTTTCATAAATTTTAGTTTTTCAGTTTTCAGAAGATAAAAAACATGGTAGAATAGAATGTATTGAAGTAAAAGAAACTGGAGGATTCGTCATGATCGATGTTATTGACTTAAACAAAGTATTCGATAACGGCTTTGAAGCATTAAAGTCAGTAAATTTCTCAATTGAACAAGGAGACTTAGTATGTTTACTAGGACCTAGTGGTTGCGGGAAATCAACAATTTTAAACTTAATCGCAGGATTATTAACACCAACAGGAGGAGATATCCAATTTAAAGGACAATCAGTTGTTACGACTGAACCTAAAGACCGTAATATCGGATTCGTATTCCAAAACTATGCGTTATATCCACATATGACAGTGTTAGAGAACATCATGTTCCCACTAACAGTTGGTAAAAACAAAATTTCTAAAGAAGAAGCTCAAAAAATTGCAGAAGAATATATGCAATTAACAAACATTGAAGAGTTAGCAGGTAAAAAACCTGGTACTTTATCAGGGGGACAACAACAACGTGTGGCCATCACTCGTGCGCTTGTTCAAAAACCTGAAGTGCTCTTACTAGATGAGCCATTAAGTAACTTGGATGCTCGTTTACGTTTGAAAATCCGTGAAGAAATCCGTCGTCTTGTAAAAGAAGTAGGAATCACAACCATCTTCGTAACGCACGACCAAGAAGAAGCTTTATCAATCTCAGATAAAATCATTCTTTTAAACGAAGGGTACATTCAACAACATGATGACCCACAAAACTTATACCTTGAACCAAGTAACTTATTCGTTGCGAAATTCATCGGTAACCCAATTATCAACATTACAGAAGTTGAAATTAAAGACGGTGTGATTACTCACCCTTCATTTAACATTCCAACTTCTGAATTATCACAAGACCGCAAACGCCAAGAATTATCAGATGGTCACTACTACTTAGGAATGCGTCCAGAAGATGTAGTTCCAGTAACTGAAGGTGAACAAGGGCACTTCTCAACAACCGTTAGCGGCGTAGAGTTAATCGGACGTGAACGTATTCTTCACTTCCCATTAGGCGAACAATTCTTGAAATCAATTGTAAGTGTGGAACATAAGATTGAAGAAGGAGACACACTTTCATTCACATTACTAAAACACAAAATCTTCTTATTCGATAAAGATGGAGCGCGTGTTTACTAATGAGAAAATATAATCCAGAGAACCAACCTAAAGCTTGGTTATTCCTTCTCCCATCTTTAGGAGTGATTCTTCTCTTTAACATTTATCCATTACTTCGTTCGTTCTGGATGAGTTTCCAAAAAGGGTCACTATTAAAATTACAATACACTGGTTTAGACAACTACCAAAAAGTAATTGCGGACCCTGTATTCCATAAAGCGTTACTCAACACAGCACTGTATGCATTCGCAGTAGTGCCAGTAGCGTTATTAATCTCAGTCATCATTGCATGGATTATTTTCGAGAAGATTAAACGTAAAAGCTTCTTCGAAACAATCTTCTTCATGCCTTACGTTACAAGTACAATCGCTATCGGGATTGTGTTCCGTTACTTCTTCAACGGGGACTACGGAATCATCAACTTCTTCCTTGGCTTGATTGGGATTCCAGCTGTGAACTGGTTGGATAACGTAAACATGAGTATGCCAACACTGATTATCTTCGGGGTTTGGACAAGTTTAGCGTTCAATATCATCATCCTCTTAGCAGGATTACGTAATATTGATCCTGAGCATTTCAAAATTGCGAAAATGTTTGGTGCGACAGACCGAGAAATCTTCTGGCGTATTACATTCCCGCAATTAGTTCCAACAATTGCCTTCCTTTCAACGGTTAACTTAATCGGGGCATTCAAAGTGTATACACAAGTGTACGCATTATTTGGCGGAACTGCTGGTCCAGCAAACTCAGCAACAACGGCTGTGTACTATATTTACGACAAGTTCCATGTGGCAGGAAGACCAGGGGTTGCCATGGCAGCAACTGTAATCTTGTTTGCAATCATTCTTTTTGCAACATTCCTCCAAAACAAATTCTTGAGAAAGGCGGAGGGATAAGAAGATGAAAAAAGTTTTTAACGTATTTTCAGTCACGCTTTTAATTTTCTTAGCGTTGATTACAGTATTCCCATTCATTTACATGGTGATGACCGGGTTAATGACATACGCAGAAGCGACAAGCATTCCACCGTCATTCATCCCAAGTTCATTCAAATTTAGTAACTACTTAGAAGTATTTAGCCGTGCGCCATTCCTACGTTACTTCGGAAACACATTATTCGTGTCTCTATTTACAACAGTGGCAACAGTGATTACTTCATTACTAGCAGCCTTTGCCGTAACAAGCTTACAGTTCAAAGGGAAAAATATCGTAATGATGATTTTAGTTTCTCTATTAATGGTTCCTTACGAATCAATCATCTTTACAAACTACCAAACAATCGCTCAATTAGGGTTATTAAACACTTATGTAGCGTTAATCATTCCGTTCTTAACAAGTATCTTCTATATTTACTACTTGAACGGATACTTAAAAGGAATCCCAAGTACATTCTACAAAGCCGCTAAAATTGATGGCGCGAGTGATTTAGAATACATCCGCCGCATTTTAGTGCCAATGTGTGTAAACCAGCATTGGTAACAGTAGGGATTTTAACATTCATCCAAAGCTGGAATTCATTCCTATGGCCATTATTGGTTACAAACACGAAAGAATTCCGTCTATTAAACAACGGACTTTCTGCCTTCACGACAGAATCCGGAAGTGATGTTCACTTACAAATGGCCGCAGCAACTCTAACGGTTATCCCAATTCTGTTAATTTACTTTGTATTCAGAAAAGAAATTATTAGAGGGGTTGCGAAGAATGGTATCAAAGGATAAAACAACGATTACCTTTCATAGCGGTATTTTAACGATTGGTGGAACGGTCATCGAAGTAGCCTATAAAGATAGTCATATCTTCTTTGACTTCGGGACTGAGTTTTTACCAGAATTAGAATTGCCCGATGAATCGGTGCAAACACTCACAGATCATAAAGTGATTCCACATTTAAAAAATATGTACGATGCACGTATCCCTTACAAATACGAAGGGGATGAAGATAAAGACTATGCCAATACGGCGGTCTTTATCTCACATGCGCATTTGGACCATACAAGAATGTTGAATTATTTAGACCCAAGTATTCCTTTATATACATTGAAGGAAACAAAAATGATTGTAAATTCGCTCAACCGCAATGGTGTATTCTTACTACCATCGCCGTTTGAAGACGATACATTTACAAGAGAGATGATTGGGTTAGATGCAGGCGACGTGATTAAAGTTGGAGAAATCGAAGTAGAAATCGTGCGTGTCGACCATGATGCGTATGGGGCTGCTGCTTTAATCATTAAAACACCTGGACATCATATTACGTATACAGGGGACTTACGACTTCACGGGCATAACGCTGAAGATACAATTGAGTTTTGTAAGAAGGCAAAACATACGGACATCTTAATGATGGAAGGTGTATCGATTAGCTTCGGGGACCGTAAAGAGGTTGAAGATGAAATTAAACCTGAAAACGAGGAAGATGTGATTCGTCATATCGCTCGCCTCGAACAAGAAAATCCAAATCGACAAATCACATTTAATGGCTATCCAGCGAATGTGCGTCGTTTTGAAAAAATCGTCGAAGGAACAAGCCGTACTGTTGTTCTTGAAGCAACGATGGCTGCACTTCTTAAAGAAGTATTCCAAAAGGATGCTCATTACTACTATAGAGAAGGCGCTCCAAAACTCGACGAACTTGATCCTACTTTAGAAATTTCATATCAAACGTTGTTAGAGGATACTTCGAAGTACCTATGGCAAGCAGTCGACCATTTTGAACGTTTGCAAGAAGGAAGCTTATACATCCACAGCGATGCACAGCCTCTGGGGGACTTTGATCCGAACTATCAACCGTTTCTAGATTTATTGGCGGAAAAACATATTGAGTTTGTACGCCTAGCTTGCTCAGGTCACGCAAAACCGGACGACTTAGACCGCATTATTGCGATGATTGAGCCTAAATGTTTGGTTCCAATTCATACGTTAAAACCAGAACTTCTGGTGAATCCGTATGGTGACAGAATATTGCCGTACCGCGGCGAAAAAAATTGTGTTGTAAAAAAACTATATAACAAAAAGGAGAAGAAAAAAATGAAATTCAAATCTTTAGTAAAAAGCGACACTAGCAACAGCATCAGTTGTGGCGTTAACAGCATGTGGAGCTAACTCATCAAACAACAGCTCTTCACAACAAGCTGAAACTAAAAAAAGACATCGTAACAGAGGTTAAATCAGAAACTAAAATCACTTTCTGGCATGCTATGAACGGTCAGCAGGAAAAAAAGCTCTTCAAAAAAATTAACAGAAGACTTCATGAAAGCTAACCCAAATATCAAAGTAGAGTTACAAAACCAATCTCAATACAAAGATTTACAAGCAAAAAAATTAACGCAACTTTAACTTCACCAAAAGACTTACCAACAATCACTCAAGCATATCCAAACTGGTTATACAATGCTGCTGAGCAAGGTACATTGGTAGACTTCAAATCATATATTGAAAACGAAACAATCGGATTCAAGAAAGGTGAAGAAATCCGTCCAGAATTAATGGAAGGTGCTAAAATCAACGGAGTACAATACGGTATTCCATTCAACAAATCTACAGAAGTATTATTCTACAATGCAGATTTATTGAAACAATACGGTGTTAAAGTTCCAACTACTTTAGATGAATTAAAAGAAGCAGCTAAAACAATTTACGAAAAATCTAACCACGAAGTTGTTGGTGCTGGTTTCGACTCATTAAACAACTACTATGCAATTGGTATGAAGAACAAAGGCATTGACTTCACTAAAGAATTAGACTTCGCAAGTGATGCTTCAAAAGAAGTTGTTAAATACTACGCAGACGGAATCCGTGACGGATACTTCCGTATTGCTGGTTCAGATAAATACTTATCAGGACCATTCCAAAACAAAAAAGTAGCTATGTATGTTGGTTCAACAGCTGGTGAATCATTCGTAGCTAAAGGTGCTAAAGAAGCTGGTTTCGAATACGGAGTAGCTGTTCGTCCTGAAAAATACGACCTACAACAAGGTACTGATATTTACATGTTCGAAGGTTCTACAACTGAAGAACAACGTACAGCAGCATTCTTATACTTGAAATTCTTATCTACACCTGAATCTCAATTATACTGGGCACAACAAACTGGTTACATGCCAACAATCGCTTCAGTGTTAGAAAAAGATGAATACAAGAATTCAGGTTCTAAAGTTCCTAAAATCTTGGCAGATGCTACTAAGAATTTATTCTCAATTCCTGTAGTTGAAAACTCTGATCCTGCATACTCAGAAGTTCGTACGATTTTAGAAAAAATCTTCAAGACTGAAAATGCAGATGTAGATCAATTAGTTAAAGATTCTAAAGCACAATTTGATGCTGCGTGGAATCAATAATCACATATAAGTTCATTCACAACACAATCACAACGAAAGCCTGGGGAATTTTCCTCAGGCTTTTTGTGTGGACATAATTAGTGCTGGGCGTGTATTGCCCCTTCGGGGGAGGCTTTTAGGGGTATTGGGTGAGAGGAGTGATTGCTTTAGAAACAGTCGGTTTTTAATGTTGAAAGAGAATTAGTGAGCCACCGACTCGAGCCTGGGGTCTCTCGTCTTTGAAGCCTCAAAGAGACACTAACGAATGGATTCGTAAGTGTCTCTAATTCGCATTCAATGGATATTCTCACTAATCTTTCAACAAAACCGCTGTTTCTGTCGCAATCAAATGTACAAGGTGTACACCTAAAAGCCTCCTGAGGGGATTCCACACAACAAAGATGAGGAAAGTTGGGGGCTCTCTTTAGATTGTGTTTCTCGTTCACGGATGACTGGTGCAGAGATGGAGTGTCTGCTTTTTAGGAGGGGTGTGCTATAATGGGGCGACAAGAGAGGTGAGTCGGATGCGGTATGTGCTTTTATTAAGAGGCGTCAATGTTGGTGGTAAAAATAAGGTCGTGATGAGCGAATTGAAGGAATTGCTGGGGCGTGAAGGGTTCAGCGATGTGGATTCGTACATTAATAGTGGGAACTTATTTTTTGCAAGTGATGAGAGTGCGGAAAAAATCGTTCTGAAAGTTGAAAAGGTATTAGAAGAAAATTATGAGTTCTCGATTCCTTTTGCGTTACTTTCAAAAGAAACTTATTTAGAAGAAATTGCAAATCTTCCAGAGTGGTGGAACGAAGACTTTGCTAGAAAAGATATTTTGTTTTATTCTCAGGGGACAAATTCGGATGAGGTCGTTGAATTTGCAAAAAACTCTGAGCTTTATAATGAAAAAGTGTATATCGGAAAGAATGCAGTTTTTTGGGCTAAGATGGACGAAGGAGAATTTTTGAAGACGACTTATCATAAGAAGTTGTTGAAGCAAGCTTTTTATAAGACGATTACGATTCGAAATGGAAAGACATTTGATAAAATCGCAGAAATACTGCAGACAGAGCTTCCTTTGTGATAGGGCTTTTTTATGGTACAATAGTGTGTGAATTTGTAGAAGGTGAGGCGCATTATGGAAATTAAAATTATTGAAACTAGTGATATGCATGGGTACGTGTTACCGACAAACTATACAGAAAGAAATATGGACTTAGGATTCAGTACGGCGAAGGCTGCGACTGTGATTCGTCGCTTAAAAGAAGAAGCGAACGGTCCTGTAATTCAAATCGAAAACGGAGACTTCATTCAAGGGTCACCATTAAGCTACTATGTTCGTAAACAAGATTCAAAAGTAGCATCTGATTTAACGAAAGTATTGAACTACTTAAACTATGACTTAGGAATTCTAGGAAACCACGAATTTAACTATGGGTTGGACTATTTAAGAGAAGCGATTGCGTCTTACAATCACCCAATTCTTTGCTCAAACATTTTAACTAAAGATGGCAAGCCAGCGTTCGGCGAACCTTACAAAGTGTTCGAGAAAGACGGCGTGAAAATCGCAGTTTTAGGGATTACAACGCCTTATATTCCAAACTGGGAACAACCTGCAACGGTAAAAGATTTAGTATTCGTGAGCGCGTTGGAAACAGCGAAGAAATACGTTCCAGAAATGCGTAAAGTGGCGGACGTTGTCGTTGTAACTTACCACGGAGGGTTCGAGTGCGACCTTTCATGCGGTGACCCAACGGAACTGTTAACAGGAGAAAACGAAGGGTATGCGATTGCGACGCAAGTAGAAGGAATCGATGCGTTAGTGACAGGACACCAACACCGTGTGATTGCACAAAAAGTGAATGGCGTGCCAGTGATTCAACCAGGATACCGCGGTGCATATGTAGGTGAAATCAGCTTAGAAGTGGAAAAAGTAGACGGAAAGTATACAGTCATCTCAAGCGAAGCGAAACTTCACCCAACAGAAGATGTTCCAGCAGATCCAGCCGTATTAGAAATGTTTAGCGACTTACAAGCGGAAGTGGAAGATTGGTTAGATACTCCAGTTGGAAAAGTTGTTGGAGATATGACGATTAAAGATCCACATGCAGCGCGTTTAAGCGAGCATCCATATATTGAATTTATCAATAAGGTTCAAATGGAAGCCAGCGGTGCGGATATCTCAGGAACTGCGTTATTCAACAATGACGGACGTGGATTTAACTCAGAAATCCGTATGCGTGACGTGATTACGAACTACATTTATCCAAATACATTAGCTGTTCTAAAAGTGAGCGGTGCGGACTTGAAAGCGGCTCTTGAGCGTGTGGCGACGTATTTCATCGTTGAAAACGGACAAGCGGTCTTCAATCCTAAATATGTGGAACCAAAACCTCAATACTACAACTACGATATGTACGAAGGAATCGAGTACACATTAGACTTCACTAGACCATTCGGCGACCGTGTGACTCGTCTTGAGTACCATGGCAAACCTGTTCAAGATACGGATGAATTAGAAGTAGTGACAAACCAATATCGTGCAGTTGGTGGCGGAAACTATAGTATGTTCAAGCCAGAGAAGATTGTGCGTGAGGTGCAGATCGACATGACGGAGCTCATTGCGGAATACTTGCGCAAACATCCAGTCATCGAAGCAACAGTCAACAACAACTTTAAGACTGTGGTGAAATAAAATAAAGACACTTCAAACTCCTCAGAGTTTGTTATAGAAAAGCATTATAGGATACCGGTTTGAGTCTAAGGTCTCAAACCTACCAAGCTTCAAACAGTCTCTACGAAATGAATTTCTAGAGACTGTAATTCACATTGGTTATGATTCCCTATAATGCTTTCTATAACCTCTGAGGAGTTTTTCGTGTTATTAGCGCTTAGATTGTTGTGTTGCTTGATGAAGTTAGAACAAATATTCCTTCATTCGAAATGAGAAGAGTTAGCCAATATAGCTGTACCGGATTGAGCCAAGGTCTCAATCCTATCGAGCCTCAAACGGATGGTAGGAAATGAATTTCCAACCATCCGTAATTCGCATCGATTACTGATCGCTATAATGGCTACTATGTTATCCGAAAACGCGTAGCTATTTTTGTGCCTCTTAAAGTGTTGTTTTACTTCGATGATATTGTGCAAATATTCCTTCATTCGAAAGAAGGAAAAGCTAGTATAGAAGGAATTCTAATCTTGGATTTTGATACGCCATTTATTAACGGAGTAGACAGGAGTTTAAATTTAGGAAATTGAAAAGTGTTTATGATGATATATTGTGTTTTTTGTGAAGTGTGATATGATTAAAGCAACAAACTCAACAAGAGAGGAGTTCTGTATGATAGTGAAGAAAATTATTAAATTTAGTTTATTGGGGGTATTACTAATGATTCTTTTTGGATGTAGCGGAAGAAATAGTAGAGCGTACTTAGAGGACAGAATAGGGAATCAAATTAGTCGAGTGTATCCAACGAAAAACTTGGAAGATTTATTTGAGCAATTTCCTAATGGTTTTTTAATTGAACAATCTTATCTGTTTGAAGATAGAATTATTGATTTTGAATTAGAAGGAATTGAAAAAGGAAAACCTTTAGAAGGAACAATTAAACAAATCAATAGAAAAAGTGGAGCTGAGGAAGAGAAAATTCCAGTCAAGTATTATGAAGGAAAATTCTTGTATGACAACGAAGAAGCAGCAAGAAAACTTTTACCAGTAGAGAAATTTTTATTCCAAAAGATGGAATTGAATAAAGAAATTCTTTCGAAATTTAAACTGAAGAAAACCCATTACAATGATAATAATGGTAGCTTTGATTTAGAATATGTCGTTAAGAATGAACAAATAAACCAATTTCTTGACTTAGACAACCAACAACAAGTCACATTGGGATTCCACGGTAGCAATGCGAATAGAAGTTATTACTACACACTTTCAGTTGAGGTAGGTAGTAATTTAATATTTTTAGAGCGAATTAGTGACTAATTCAGGAGGTGAGTTATGGGGAGCGTTCAAGAAACTGGAAGTTTGATACCTTCTTTAGATGGTTCTAATCTTTCATATGAATTTGAAAAAGACAGAATTGCTAATCCAAAAGAACAAGATGTCTCTGTTGTAATTAAAAGAGTGAACTCAAACAAAAGAATTCCAGAGAATTTAGAGTATCTTGATGATTTTTATGATAAGAGAACAGGGACAAGTGGGACGGCTTTTCGTGACAAAAATACTGGTAAGATAATTGTATCTTATACTGGGACTAATCTAGATGGGAATAAATGGACAGATATTTATGCCGATGCTTCAGGTATATTCTTAGGAACAGGAATTCACTATCCGCCTGCATTCAAATTCTATGAAAAACTAGCAGAAAAATATGGTGCTGAGAATTTAATTCCAACTGGTCATTCGCTTGGTGGGAACATCGCGATGCGTGTCGCGCTCAGATATAATTCAAAGATGGCAATAGTTTATAATCCCGCTCCACTTTATATGAAAGGGGTTCAAATGAAATTTAGTCCCATAGTTTCTCAAAATATTAATCAAATAAATGAGGATATTGCGAATTATACTGGTAGAATTGTTCGTATCGTTGCAGAAAATGATCCGTTAACAGTCATTAGTGAAGAGTTCAATGGAGTATTCGTAGGAGATAAATTTACTCTGCCAATTTCTAGTGAACATGGATTAGATGCTATTGTGGAAAATGCGGAACAAGTTGCTAAGATATTACGAATTATTAATGCAGAAGAACAATTGGTTTCGACAATAGAAATGGTAAGTAGTAGGATGCAATCCCTAAAGAAGAAAAAAAGATCTTTTGCCAACTCTAATTCTATTAGCCTCGAAGGGGTAACAAGTTCTCAATTGATTTATCTAGATGCAATGCAAGCGAAAATTCTTTCAGAGGGATTAATTAATGTGTCAACATCATCATTAGAACTAATAGAACATTCGGGGGAAGGGACCCGATATAAAGTACAGAGGATGTATGATTTTTTAACTAGTCCTAGTTTAGTACCGAGTCTAAGCCCAGATGAACTATTATCAGCTTATGCAGAAGCAGGAGTTCATTATGACTTGATTGTCGGTGAAGTTTTTCGACATTGTGGTGAAAAGGAAAAAGAAGTTCAAGATATTGTAGATGCATTTAATCGATTAAAAACTAATCTTGATACTGGCATTCAGGCTTTGATTGAAAAAGATAAAGAATTAGAAAATATGTTTACATTAGAAGGGTAACCAGTGATGAATGATAAAGATGAAGTAGTCATAAAAATAAAAGAAGCCTATTTGAAATTGGATGAAATAAAAGATAAGTTTAATAAAGAAAAAAAGAAGCTTGAAAAATGAGTTAAGTGAATTAATTAGTTTTGAAAAAAATCTATTTCTAGAAGCTTAGAAGATAAATATGACAGGGTTACTTATGAACTAAAAAAAGATAGTGAAGATAGTGAAGAAGCATTAAATAGATTAAAACAAATTTTTTTAATTCGTATTTTGAAGCTAATAAGAACCAATTTGTACGCAGAAGACAAGCTGTTGAAAATAATATTGAAGATTTATATGTTCATTATAGAGAAACAGTTCACGTGCAAGAAATGCAAATTGAAGAATTACAAAATAAATTTCGGAAGCTAAATGCTGAAGGATAATAAGAGGAGAAAAAATGTATAGTTTTTCTGATGAAGCAGCACGCACTATGAATCAAATTTATAATCATTTTTCAGATGGTGTACATCAAGCACTTTCAATCATAGCTAAAACAATAGATAAAGAATTAGTTCGTTGCATATACGCACCTTTAATAATAGAACGAAAAAATCGCTATTTAAAAGAGTATGATATAGCCCTCTCAAAGATTGGAGAAAAAGCAAATCTAGAAATTCGTAAAATCAATTCAGAAATTGATGAGGAAATTAAAGGGCAATTTTCAAAGGCTATTACTCAATCGATTGAGAACGAAAACGAGAAATGGTTAAGTTTATAGAACATCAATAAATGGTTAAGTTAAGAGTAAGAAAAGAGTTAAGCAATTTTGCTTAATTCTTTTTTTTTACCTCATAACATTTTGTTCTATGTTGGAATTATATTTGGAAAGTGGAGATGAGATTTAGAAAAGGGTATATCGTTTTGTTCGCAAAGTATGATATGATTAAAAGAAAGGTCATATAGAGAGGATTCGAGTATGAAAGGGAAAAAGATATTTTGTATTGCATTGTTTTTTTCGTTAATCGTAATTCTATATGGATGTAACGAAAAAAATAACAGAGCATACTTAGAGGACAGAATAGGGAACCAAATCAGTCGAGTGTATCCAACGAAAAACATAGAAGATTTATTTGAGCAATTTCCTAATGGCTTTACGATTTATCAAACACATCGTAAAGAAGATGTAGTGATTGATGTCGAGTTAAAAGGGACGGAAAAAGGGAAACCAATAGAAGGCTATGTTGCTAAGATTTCCAGAAAGAGTGGAAATGAAGAGAAGAAGATAAAAATTCGGTATGCTAATGGGGCATTTTCTTCTGATGATGAAGAGGGGTTGAGAGAACTTTGGCCACAGAAAAGATTCTTATTTCAAGAATTTACTTTCAACAAAGAAATTTTGAGCCGATTAGATCTAAAGAATAAATCATACAGTATGAAAAATGGAGACTTTGAATTAGAGTATGCTGTTAATATGCCGGATTTAAATCAGTATTTTAACTTTGAAAGTTCTCAGCAAGTCGAATTATCTTTCCACGGAAGCAATTCAAATAAAAAGTACTATTACTCTGTAGTTGTTAGAGAAAATCCAGAGGCGTTCTTTAGAGAAACTGTATCAGAGTAGAATGTTTTTTTGGAGATGAATCAAAAGCAGTTAGAAAGGATTAGCTTATGAAAGGGAAAAAGCTGTTTTATTTTGCACTATTTTTTTCAGTAATCACAATACTGTATGGATGTAATGAAAGAAATAATAGAGCTTATTTAGAAGACCGCATTGGAAATCAAATCAGTCGTGTTTATCCTACCAAAAACTTAGAAGATCTATTTGAGCAGTTTCCTAATGGCTTTACGATTTATCAATCTCATACTGAAGGGGAATATCGAATCAAGGTTGAACTGACAGGAGACCCTCAAACAAAGATGATTGCGGGGACCATAAAGAAAGTAAACCGAAAAAATAGAGAGATAACTTCTCAAGTGGAAGTGAAGTATCAAAATGAGGAGTTTTCTTTTTCTGATGAAAAATTAGCAACAGAACTTTGGGGATATAAAAGATTCTTGTTCCAAGAAATGAAGATAGATAAGGATGTAATGTCGCGTTTAAAACTGAAAGATAAATCATACAATCCAAAAAATGGGAGTTTTGAGATATATTACGCTATTCAAAACAGTGATTTAAATCAATTTTTTGAATTAGATGAATCAGAAGTGTTAGATATATCGTTTTATGGAAGCAATAGTAATGCTGGATATTATTATACTGTGTCGGTTGAAAATAAAGCTGGATTAGAGTTTAACGAACGAGTGTATGATTAACTGCTTGATAATAGGATAAAAAATTCGTGTAGAGAGGATTCGAGTATGAAAGGGAAAAAGCTATTTTATTTTGTACTATTTTTTTCGTTAATTGCATTTCTGTATGGATGTAATGAAAGAAATAGTAGAGCATACTTAGAAGACAGAATAGGGAATCAAATCAGTCGAGTGTATCCAACGAAAAACTTGGAAGATATATTTGAGCAATTTCCAGATGGATTTACTATTTATCAAGCATATATATTAGCTGATAAAATTATTAAAATAGAATTAGATGGAACTGAAAAAGAGAAACCTATAGAAGGAACGATAAGAGTCATTAATATTGATAGTGGAGCTGAGGAAAAGAAAGTTGCCGTTACGTATGATAAAGGAAAGTATTCATATGATAATGAAGAAGAGGCGAGAAAACTTTGGCCGATAGAAAAGTTTCTATTCCAAGAAATGACATTGAATAAAGAAATTCTTTCGAAATTAAAACTAAAGGATACTTACTACAACAGAAATAGTGGTGGTTTTGAAATAAAATATGTCGTTAAGAATGAACAAATAAATGAGTTTCTTGGGCTAGAAATCAACCGCAAGTTATATTAGGTTTCCATGGCAGTAATGCGAATAGAGGTTATTACTACTCACTTTCAGTCGAGGTAGATAGTGATTTTACATTTATTGAACGAATTGAAGAGTAAGAATTAAGCAATTTTGCTTAATTCTTTTTTTGTTGTAAAGTTTAGGATTTGGTTAGGGAGTGTTACGGTGGAGGTGGGATATGGTATGATGAAGGCACTGAATTGCAAAGTGAGGTTTTGTGTGTGAAGTTAAAGAAATGGTCGTGGATTGGGTTATTGGTACTTTGCGTGACATTGTTAGTAGGATGTATGGATCACACGAGTCGAGGGTATCTTGAAGAGCTAGCTGGGAAAGAATTGAGTCGTGTTTATCCGACAAAAAATATTGAAGATTTATTTGAGCAGTTTCCGAAGGGATTTACCGTGAGTCAGATGCGTGTAGTCGGTGACTCGAATGTATTTGTTTATCTTGAGGCTAGGGAAAAAGGGAAGCCGCTAGTTGGAACGATTAAGCAGCTCAATTCTAAAACGAAGGAAGAAGAGAAAAGTATTACGTTCCAATATGTGAATGGAAAGTTTGTTTTTGAAAATGAAGAAGAGGCGAAAAAACTCTGGCCACAAGGAAAGTTCGTATTCCAGGAATTGCAATTGAATAAAGATATTTTGGCAAAGGCAAAATTGGTAAATAAGAATTATACAAAGAAAGAAGAAACTCCTACTGGGGATAATGAATTTTATCTGAAATATAGCATTCAACTTCCAGTGGTCAGTCGGATTTTGGGGATAGACGAGTCGCAGCCGGTAGAGCTCTTTATCTTTGGTCGTGACGAGTCCGATGGCTTCGTATATGAAATTGGAACGGAGCAAAATCATCAAACGACTTTATGGGAAATGATACGAGAAATTAGGAAATAGATGGTTTTCTGTGAATTGGAAAGATGTTACAATGAAAACGAGGTGAGTGTATGCAAACAATAATGATTGTCGAAGATGAAAAAGTCATTCGCGATGCGATTGTACAAGAATTAGAAAAATGGAATTATGAAGTCGTTGCGGTGGAAGACTTTTCGCAAGTGTACACTCAATTTTTAGCCATCAATCCGCAGTTGGTCATTCTGGATATTACATTGCCGTTTTATAATGGCTATTATTGGTGCCAAGAGATTCGTAAGGTGTCTCAGGTGCCGATTATGTTCTTGTCGTCCAGGGATCAAGCGATGGATATTGTGATGTCGATTAATATGGGTGCGGATGATTATATGACAAAGCCGTTTGAGCCGAGTGTATTGGTCGCAAAAATCCAAGGGATGATGCGTCGTAGTTATGAGTTCGTTCAGCAAAAAGACTGGCTGGAATATAAGGGGATTGCCTTACAACTTGGAAGTGGAAAAGTTTCGTATGAGGGCAATGTTATTGAATTGTCGAAGAATGAATTTATTATTTTGCGCGTATTGTTTGAAAAACAAGGGGACATTGCGCCAAGAGAAGATTTAATGAATGCATTGTGGAATAGCGATGTGTTTGTCGATGATAATACTTTGTCCGTGACGGTTGCTCGTTTGCGGAAGCGCCTTGGAGAAATAGGATTAGAAAAATTAATCACGACGAAAAAAGGCGTCGGGTATGGATTGGCGGAAGTGATTGAATGAAAACAAAAGTTGAATTTAGTATCGCTTGGTTCAAATCGCATGCCTTCTTACTCGGGGCGCTGGCCTTCATCGAAGTGTTTTCTATTGGATTCTTCTTCGTCTTTAATTGGCTAAGTTCAGAAGTCGGATATTATTTGTTTCTACTAGCCTTTCCTTTTTGGTATCGCGGGAGCACTTTTGTGGCATGAGTGGAGAAAGTATCGAGAAGTTGTTCGAAGTTTGCAGCAGGAAGTGGCAACGCTAGAAGATGGGTTTTCGCCAGCGATTGTACACTTGTACGAGGCGATTCAACAAGAGAAGGCAGACATGCGAGGGTTGAGTACAAAGATGAAGCAACTTCGCAAGGAGGATGTGGACTACTATACTTTATGGGCCCATCAAATTAAAACAAGTATTGCCGCGAGTCAGTTGCTCATTCGTGAGTTACCTCAAACGTCTGAGAAATCCTTGTTAAGTCAAGAACTCGTTCGGATTACGACTTATACAGAACTAGCGTTACACTATGTTCGCATGGAAAGCTTCCATCAAGACTTATCGATTTCAACGATTTCTATTGATGAAGTGATTCGTCCGCTATTGAAAAAGTATGCAACCTTCTTTATTTCGAAGAAATTGCATTTGGACTATGTGCCTACTGGAGAAAAAGTGGTCACGGATTCGAAGTGGTTAGGCGTTATCGTAGAGCAAGTGTTATCGAATGCGGTGAAATATACACCGGAAGAGGGAACGATTCGCATTCTTTTTGAAGAAGATACGTTAAAAATTGAAGATACGGGAATCGGGATTGCTGCTTATGATATTAAACGGATTTTTGAACGTGGATTTAGTGGATATAATGGTCGTGTGAACCACCAATCGACAGGACTAGGGCTCTACTTATCTGCAGAGATTGCCAAAAGATTAGGCGTTACGCTTAATGTAGCGTCAAAAGTTGGAGAAGGGACAACGGTTCATATACAGATTCCGTCTGAAGTGATGCAAGTGAAAGATTAACGAAAGCGAGGGGAAACCCTCGTTTTTTGTGCGATAAAAGGGGTATTTTCGCTAAAAAGTTAACGATGACACGCCCGGATGTGTTATAATTATTAGGATAACAATATCTTTTAAGATAGGAGAATGACAATGACAGTAGATCAATTAGAATTAGTCGTCATTACAGGTATGAGTGGGGCAGGGAAAACTGTTGCGATGCAAAGTTTCGAAGACATGGGATATTTCTGTGTCGATAATATGCCACCAAGTTTATTGCCAAAATTCTGGGAATTAGTAAAAGAATCAGGAAAAATTACAAAAATTGCGCTCGTAATCGACTTACGTTCACGCGCGTTCTTTGATGAAATCATGTCTGCTATTGCAGGCTTGGATAACACATCCTTTATTACAACGAAAATTTTATTCTTAGAAGCGAGCGATGATGCGCTTGTTTCACGTTATAAAGAAACAAGAAGAACACACCCTCTTGCAGGGGAAGGACGTATTTACGATGGGATTGTTGCGGAACGTCGTTTATTACAAGATATTAAGACGCGTTCACAAAAGGTCATTGATACAACAAATCTTTCGCCTCGTAAGTTACGTGAAGAAATTATGCAAGCTTTCTCAACAGGAAAAGAAGGGATCTTCACAATTCAAGTGATGTCCTTTGGGTTTAAATATGGGCTTCCAATCGATGCGGATGTCGTGATGGATGTACGTTTCTTACCAAATCCACACTACATCCCTGAGTTACGTCCGTTAACGGGATTAGATGAGCCAGTGTATGATTACGTGATGAGCCAACCAGAAGCAAAAACTTTTTATCATAAATTGATGGACTTACTCGACTTCTCAATTCCTGGCTACAAAAAAGAAGGAAAATCGAGCGTGACGATTGCCATCGGATGTACAGGTGGTCAACACCGTTCTGTAGCCTTTGCGGAACGTATCGGACGTGAATTATTATCAGACTCTTACAACGTGACTATCTCTCACCGCGACAAAGATCGTCGTAAAGAAGGGAATGGACGCTCATGATGTTTGAGGTAACACCGAACCCTCCGAGGAAGAAAGGACCGAAAATCACCGTTATTGGTGGAGGAACAGGTCTTCCAGTTTTACTGAGAAATCTTCGTAAAAGAGATGCGGATGTAACGGCGGTTGTAACGGTTGCCGATGATGGTGGCAGTTCAGGAATCATTCGAGATTATATGAACGTTGTGCCACCAGGAGATATCAGGAACTGTATGATTGCTCTTTCTCCGATGAACGCTTTACAAAAAGAAATTTTCCAATATCGTTTTAATTCCGACGACCAATTCTTCGCTGGACATGCGATTGGGAACTTAATCATTGCGGCCTTAACAGAGATGCGTGGAAATAATATTTTCGACGCGATTCGTCTCCTAAGTCGTATGATGGCGGTGGAAGGACATGTGTATCCTGCCGCTGAAGAGCCTCTGTTACTACGTGCAGAATTTCAAGATGGAACGATTGTAGATGGTGAGTCCAAGCTCGTAAAATATCGTAAGAAGATTAAAAAGGTGTCCGTGCATTGCTACGACGAGAATCGTAAGCCTGATGAGAGCCGAACTCCAATGGCAGCACGTGAAGTCATCAATGCGATTATGGAAGCCGATATGGTTGTATTGGGGCCTGGTAGTCTTTATACGAGTATCTTGCCAAACTTAATGATTAGTGATATTGGTAAAGCCGTTTGTGAAACGAAAGCGGAAGTAGTGTACATCTGTAACATTATGACGCAACGTGGGGAAACGGAACACTTTACTGATGCAGATCATGTACGAGTATTGCATGACCATTTAGGAACCAGGTTTATCGACACGGTTCTCGTGAATACAGAGGCAGTACCGGAAGAGTACTTAAACCAACAAAAGAACGAAGAGTATCTTTACCAAGTGAAGTACGACTTCCAAGGGTTGCGCGACGAGGGATGCCGAGTAGTGTCGTCTGACTTTATTAAATTACGCGAAAAAGGCGTATACCATGATGGTGAAAAAGTCATCGACGAATTATTCCGTCTCCTACAAAGTGCACGAATTGAATAATTACCAATGAAATAGGAGCCAAGACTTCCTCTTGGCTCCTTCAACATGACTAGAAGAGAAAGGAGGAGGCTTGTGTCCTTACTATCATTTGCTGCAGAAACAAAGCAAGAATTAACGCAACTAGAAGTGCAATATGACTATTCAAAATATGAACTTGCGGCGCTCATTCGAATGAATGGGGCGGTTGGGATTTTGAATCGTCAATTGATTTTAAATATCCAAACGGAAAATGCGACGATTGCCAGACGAATTTACGTGCTCTTGAAGAAGTATTATCAAGTAGAAAGTGAACTCTTAGTTCGCCGTAAGATGAAACTGAAGAAGAACAATGTGTATATCGTACGTTTAAAACATGGAACAGAAGAGATTTTGGAAGACTTGAACATCAAGTCGAGTGGCTTATTTAATATGCGCGTTCCGGAGAACGTTCGAGAAGACGAAGAGAAGATGCGTGCCTACCTTCGTGGGGCGTTTCTGGCTGGCGGTTCGATTAATGACCCGAAAACGAGCCGTTATCACTTAGAGATTTATTCGATTTACGAAGAGCATAATGACGATATTTGTCAGATGATGAATGCATTTGGGCTGAATGCCAGAACGATTGAGCGTCGTAAGGGGTATATCACGTACTTGAAAGAAGCCGAGAAAATCGCAGACTTTCTTGCCGTGATTCATGCTTCGAAAGCGATGTTGCATTTTGAAGATATCCGAATTATTCGCGATATGCGAAATACGGCGAATCGTTTAGTAAACTGCGAGAATGCCAATATTAATAAAGTGGTGAATGCAGCCACTCGTCAAATTGAAGAGATTCAATATATTGAAGATACGGTAGGGCTCGATGCCTTGCCGGATAAATTATCGGATATTGCAAAAATCCGTTTAGAGAATCCAGAAATTAGTTTGAAAGAGTTGGGTGAAATGTTACCATCTGGGCCTATCTCAAAATCAGGGGTAAACCACAGACTACGTAAGATTTCTGAATTTTCTCAAAAATTAAGAGAAGAAGGAAAAGCCAATTAGAAGCATCTGGACGTAGCTTACTATAGAAAAAACTATAGGAGGTTCGTCTTATGAACTTAGTATCTTTAATTGGTCGTGTTGTCAAAGAGGTAGAGGTGCAACAGCTTCAACCTTCCGGAAAGAGTGTGTTTAATAATACCATCGCGGTGCAAAATGTCTACCGCAACAGTGATGATTCGTATCATTCACACTTTATCCAAGTGGTCGCCTGGGGCAAAATTGCGGAACGGATCGGCAAGTTTGTCAAAAAAGGAGACCGCATTGGAGTGGAAGGACGACTCAATACCCGTCGCTACACTAACAAGAATCATCAAGAGGTGTATGTGACCGAAGTGGTGATTGAGGAAGTGTACTTCTTAGAGCGAAAACACGAAACAGAAGAGGACGGCGCAAGTCCTTTTGAAGATCCGCAAAGTTTGTTTGTGGAATAGTGTAAGGAGAGAAATTCCTTCACGTGACAGTTTAAATGAAGGAGTTTTTCGAGTGATTATATTAATAAATGGAACAGCAATTGTCATCGGAGCGCTTGTGGGTGTGTTTTTGCGACATATGATTTCAGAGCGTTTCGCGCAACATATCATGCAAGGGTTAGCGCTATGTGTACTCCTAGTTGGAATTAAAGGCGCGATTCAAATCCCGAATAGCTTAATTATGATTTTATCGCTTGTATGCGGTGGCGTTGTCGGAGAAGGGCTACAAATGGAGGAGCGAGTACGTAAGTTCTCAGACTGGCTTCAAGAGAAGGCATCAAAAGGCAAACAAATAATTTAAATATCGGTGAAGGGTTCGTTGCAGCAGTCATGATTTTCTGCGTAGGGGCACTTGCCACAATGGGTTCTATCCAGTTAGGAATTACTGGCGATACAACCCTGCTTCAAACGAAGTCAGTATTAGATGGGATTACTTCTATCTTCCTTGCGGCAACGGAAGGAATTGGAGTTGGACTTTCAGCTGTAGCGGTCATTGGGTATGAGTTAGTTTTAGTGGGATTATCTCAACTAGTAGCTCCTCATTTGAATGATGTGGTAACTGTATCGATGTCTGCAGTTGGATCGGTTCTTTTAGTTGGTTTAGCGATGAACTTACTAGGAATTACGAAAATTAAAATTTTAAACTTCTTACCATCGATTTTTATGCCGATTCTACTTGTACCGTTATTAGCGTTATTTTAAGAATATGAAAACACCGGACCAAGAATTTTCTTGGTCCGGTGTTTTTGTCATTTCATTAGTTATTTTCTGCTTCTAATTTTTCGAAAGCATCGTGTAAGATGGATTTCAATGTTTTTGCAGATAAGTCCATTTTCTCTTGTTCAGAGTCTGCTAGAGGGATTTCGATGATTTGACGAATTCCTTCACGTCCGATGACGGCTGGAGCTCCGATATAAATATCTTCTTGCCCGTATTGACCTTCAAGGTATACTGATAATGGGAAGATGGCTTGTTCATTATTTAAGATGGCTTTTGTAATACGCGCTAGAGTAGCACCAATACCGTAGTAAGTAGCCCCTTTTTTAGCGATAATTTCGTAAGCCGCGTCACGTACTTGGAAGAATACTTCGACTAATTTTTCTTCATCTACGTGTGGATTTTGACGAACCCATTCATAGATTTGTAAACCGCCAACGTTTGTATGTGACCAAACTGGGAATTCAGTGTCCCCGTGTTCACCCATGATATATCCGTGAACGTTACGAGCGTCAACACCCACTAATTCAGCGATTGTTTGACGGAAACGAGCGCTATCTAGAGAAGTACCAGATCCGATAACGCGTTCTTTTGGAAGTCCTGAGAATTTCCAAGTTGCATAAGTTAAGATATCTACTGGGTTAGTCGCCATTAGGAAGATTCCGTTGAATCCGCTCGCCATAATAGAGTCTACGATGTTTTTCAAGATTTTTAAGTTTTTAGAAACTAAGTCCAAGCGAGTTTCGCCAGGTTTTTGAGGGGCACCTGCTGTGATACATACAATGTCTGCGTCGTGGCAGTCTTCGTATGTAGCTGCATAGATTTTTTTAGGGGCATTGAAAGCTAAGGCATGTGATAAGTCTAACGCATCGCCTTCTGTTTTCTCGAAATTAATGTCGATAATTCCTAGTTCTTCTGCAATTCCTTGTAAAACAAGTGCGTATGCGTAACTAGAACCAACGGCACCGTCACCAACTAAAATTACTTTATTACCATGTTTTTGAGATTTTTCCATATTAATACCTCCTAAAAAATAGTGTTGGAATATCCATAGATAAGTATAGCATGATTTTTGGAAAATTGAGTTTCAGAAGGCCCTTTTTATGACAAATAATACATAAAAAACACAATTTCGTGAAAATGTGAATTAATAACGGGACGGTAGAGGGGTATGGTATAATAGCAAAATAGAAGAAAAAAGAATAGGTGAAAGTATGAAATTAGTCGTTGGTCTAGGGAATCCTGGAGCAAAGTATAAAGGGACCAGACATAATGTCGGGTTCATGACAATGGATGAAGTGGCCTATCAAGAGAAGTTTGATTTTGATAAGGCGCTTTTTGATGCGGTATTTGCACAAGTGCAAATCGGTGGCGAGAAAGTCATCTTCATGAAGCCATTAACGTTTATGAACTTATCGGGTGAAGCGATTCGTCCGCTGATGAATTATTTTAAAATTGGAATCGAAGACTTGCTTGTTGTTTATGATGATATGGATCTGCCGGTTGGAAAGATTCGTCTTCGTCAAAAAGGTAGTGCTGGAGGACATAACGGAATTAAGAGTATTATTTCGTGTCTAGGGACTAGCGAGTTTAACCGTATTAAAGTGGGGGTTGGGCGTCCAAAAGATGGACGTACGGTCGTAGGACATGTGCTCAACCGCTTTGAAAAAGAGGAAGAAGAGGACATTATTTTTGCAGTGCAAAAAAGTGTCGATGCGATTCGTTCGTGGATTGAAACGGATGATTTCGTCAAAACAATGAATCAATTTAATTAGTAAATAGAGGAAAAGAGATGCTGCAAATTTTTTTGCGGTCTCTTTTTGTCGTTGGAAAAAGGAGAAAGTTATGCAATTAGTGCAACAAACGATTAGTAAACTGAAAGGATTTAAAGAGTGGTTGGATACACTCCCTCTTCATGAGAGTCAACTCGTGCTAGGACTTAGTGGGTCTGTAAAGCACTTGGCCCAGTCTTGTGCGTTTGAGAAATTGGACAAGCAATTAGTAATTGTGACCCCAACGCTCTTACAAGCAACGCAAACATACGAAGAGTTATCACAGTGGTATGACGATGAGATTGTCCATCTCTTCCCAGTAGAAGAGTCGCTTGCGGCGGATTTCTCGGTGATGTCGCCGGATGTGGTGAGCCAACGGATTCGCACGCTCGATTTCTTAAGTCGAGGTCAAAAAGGAATCGTCATTGTGCCGCTCTCTGGAATTCAAAAGCTCTTAGTACCAGCAGAGGTATGGAAGAAGAGCTCTATTGAACTCGCCATCGGTTCTGAAATCGAATCGATGGATGCCTTTGTGGAACAGTTAGTGGAATTAGGCTATCGTCGTGAAAACATGGTTGCGACTCCGGGTGAATTTGCGCTTCGTGGAAGTATTGTTGATATTTACCCATTAGACCAAGAGTATCCACTACGTCTGGACTTCTTTGATACGGAAGTGGATTCGATTCGTGCGTTTAATGCGGAAACACAACGTTCGATGGATGTCATTCATGAAGTGCGTATTTTACCAGCAACAGACTTGCCACTTCAAAAGGAAGCTGTCTGGAAGGCGCAAGCCAAAATTCACGCGCTCTATGAAAAGGACGTGAAGGCGGCTCAAAGCGAGGAGCGAAAAGACCAAGTCACTAATATTCAACAAGCTATCGATGCACAATTAGAAAATGGAGAAATCCCATCCAACTTAACGTACTTCTTGGAATGTATTTATCCTGAGAAGACTAGCTTATTAGATTATGTTTCTAAAGATGCGTACCTCATTATTGATGACTACGCTCGTTTTGTTGAAAAGAGCAAAACCTTAGAAGAAGAGGCAGGCTATTGGAAGACGCACCATATCGAAACGGGTGCAATTGCTTCTGGATTGTCGCTCGTTCAAGATGGACGAAAAGTGTTAAAAGACAGTCTGCTGAAGAAGACGTATTTCGCGATTTTCCAAAAGGGACTCGGACGATTAGCGCTCGATGCCATTCATCCGATTACAACGCGTACGATGACACAGTTCTTCTCGCAAATGCCGATGGTGAAAGTCGAAGCAGATCGCTGGAAGAAACAAGGTGCGACGGTCATCGTCTTAGTCGATGACGAAAAACGCGCGCAAAAGGTCGAACAAACCTTTGCCGATTTTGACATTAAGAGTGTGATTTCAAACGAGACGGTACTGGAAGGGCAACTTCAAATCATGGTCGGCAAGATGCACAATGGATTTGAACTGCCAGAGGATAAATTTGCCATTCTAACGGAACGCGAATTATTCAATAAACTCACGAAACGCGCGCCGAGAAACCAAAAAATCTCGAACGCGGAACGATTGAAGAGCTACACCGAATTAGCGGTTGGAGACTATGTGGTTCACGTGAACCACGGGGTCGGTGTGTACCAAGGAATGGAGACTCTAGAAATTGGCGGGATTCACCAAGACTACATGTCGATTCACTATCAAGATGGCGGAAATCTCTTTGTTCCGGTGACGCAAATTAAGCTCGTTCAAAAATATGTCTCGTCTGACGCGAAAGTTCCAAAACTCAATAAATTGGGCGGTACGGAATGGGCGAAGACGAAACGTAAAGTAACGGCCAAGATTGAAGATATCGCCGATGAACTAATCGAATTATACGCCAAACGTGACGCCGAAAGGTTATGCGTTTAGCCGCGATACCGTCGAGCAACAAGAATTCGAGCAGGCCTTTCCTTATACTGAAACGCAAGACCAACTGCGAAGTGTGGCGGAAATTAAGGAAGACATGCAAAAGGACAAACCGATGGACCGTCTGCTTGTTGGGGACGTTGGATACGGGAAAACGGAAGTAGCCATGCGTGCGGTCTTCAAGGCGGTCATGGATGGGAAACAAGCGGCCGTTTTAGTACCAACAACGATTCTGGCCGAGCAACATTACGAGAATTTCGTACAACGCTTTGCGGATTATCCATTTACCATCGGATTATTAAGTCGTTTCCGTAGTAAAAAAGAACAAGAGGAAACGATTGAGAAGCTTCGTAAAGGAGCGGTGGATATCGTCATCGGGACTCACCGCCTGCTTTCAAAAGACGTACAGTTTTTAGATTTAGGACTTTTAATCGTCGACGAAGAACAACGCTTTGGAGTGAAGCATAAAGAACGGTTGAAACAATTGAAATCACAAGTGGACGTATTGACGCTGACGGCAACACCAATTCCAAGAACCTTGCATATGTCAATGCTTGGGGTGCGTGATTTATCCGTTATCGAAACCCCACCCGCAAACAGATATCCGGTTCAAACCTTCGTGATGGAGCAAAATCCAATGACCATTCGTGACGGGATCGAACGTGAAATGGCTCGTGGCGGCCAAGTCTTCTATTTATATAATCGTGTTGAGACGATTGAGAAGAAGGCGGACGAATTGAGAGCTCTTGTTCCAGGATGTCGTGTGGGTGTGATTCACGGTCAAATGAGTGAGACGACGCTCGAAAATATTCTCTATCAATTTATTGAAGGGGAATACGATGTGTTAGTGACGACGACGATTATCGAAACCGGGGTAGATATTCCAAACGTCAATACCCTCTTTATTGAAAATGCCGATCATATGGGGCTTTCGCAGTTGTATCAATTGCGTGGACGTGTTGGGCGTACAAACCGTATTGCCTATGCGTACCTCATGTATCAACCAGATAAAATATTAACGGAAGTCAGCGAGAAGCGTCTGCAAGCGATGCGCGACTTTACAGAACTCGGCTCTGGATTCAAGATTGCCATGCGTGACTTATCGATTCGTGGGGCAGGGAATTTACTTGGAAAACAACAGCACGGATTTATCGATTCGGTCGGATTCGATTTGTATTCTCAATTATTAAGTGAAGCCGTGTTGAAGAAACAAGGAAAAGAAGTGAAGTCGGACGAAGAAACGGTTGAAATCGACTTACAGATTGATGCGTATATTCCAGCAAGCTATATTCAAGACGAACGTCAAAAAATCGAGATGTACAAACGAATTCGCTCGATTGATAGTGTGGAAGCTTATGAAGAATTGCTCGATGATTTTATCGACCGCTTCGGGGACTTCCCGGATGAAGTGAGTGCATTAGCAGAGGTTGGATTGATTAAGCATTACGCTAACGAGATTGACGTCGTATCGATTAAACGGAAAGACAATTCGGTGACGATTACGATTGCGCCACCTTCTGCCACACGGTTGCAAGGGGTGCCCGTCTTTGAAGCGCTTGGTCCAGTGAAATTACCAGCGCAAGTATCCAACAAGGGCGAAAGTCTTCAGATTTTATTAAATATCACGCAAAAGCCTGTTGACTTATGGCTGGAGCAAGTTAAACTGTTTGTAAAAACATGCGGGGAAATTCTAACCCGCGATGAGGAAAAACATGAAGAAGATAAATAGTAAAGGGATGATGCAAGGGGCGATTGCGCTCTCGATTGCCGCGTTTATCGCTAAGATTTTAAGTGCGGTGTACCGAGTTCCTTTCCAAAACATGGTAGGAAACACCGGATTTTATGTATATCAACAGGTGTATCCTATCTATGGAATCGGCATGACCTTTGCATTAACGGGATTCCCGGTATTCGTGTCCAATGTAGTCGCGGAATACTTGGAGTCGACACATTTAAAGAAATTATTGAAGCAGCTATTCGTGATTGCAAGCCTTGTTGGAGTGGGGATTTTTGCCTTTCTTCATTTGGGTGCGGGAATGATTGCCCACTGGATGGGAGACGTAGAACTCTTGCCAGTCGTCCAAAGTGTATCGTGGATGTTTCTATTGATGCCGTTTCTAGTCATCACAAGGGGATATTTCCAAGGAAGCTTCGAATGATGCCGACTGCCATCTCACAAGTGGTGGAGCAGGTCGTTCGGGTTGCGGTAATTCTCTTTGTGGCGCGTCTGTTCGGCAGCACCATTTCAGACTACTACACGATGGGGACATGGGCGATGTCGAGTGCGACGATTGCGGCAGTCTTTGCGATTCTTGTGATGCTGTATTATGTATTGAAAGAAACGAAAGATCCGCTCGATGGCTTGACGATTATGCCAGTAGAAATGGAAGTGCCGACATTTGGGCATCTCTTTAAACGCTTTGCCTTTGAAGGAGGAACCATTTGTCTCCTTAGTTCGATTTTAGTCTTGTTCCAATTGGTAGATTCGTTCTCTGTATATAATGTGTTAACGAATCAAGGGATGCTTCCGGAAGTAGCAAAAGACCTCAAGGGGATTTACGATAGAGGGCAGCCGCTTGTGCAATTAGGAATGGTGGTCGGAGTCGGATTTTCATCAAGCTATATGCCGATGTTATCGCGAGCCTTTAAGAAAGGGCACGACTTAGAGTTTAAGAGATTATCCGCGTCACTGCTTCGAATGACGATGACCTTCTCACTTGTTGCAACGATGGGGATGATGGCCATCTTGCCATGGTTAAATACTGCACTCTTTGGAGATGCACAAGGGCAAGCGGTGCTGTTAGTTTATGTCACTAGTATTTTCTTTGCATCTGTGATTATGTCGCTGCACGGTATTTTCCAAAGTCAGCATCAATATCCAAAAACACTACTAGCCCTCATAGCAGGACTCGCAGTGAAAGCTGGTACGAACTACTTATTCGTAGCGATGTTTGGAACGCTTGGTGCTAGCCTTGCCACAGCGCTTGGACTTTGTGTCATGATGGGTGTGATGATGGCTTTTGCAAAAGAAAATATGACAAGTGTGTTGCGTGACGGGAACTTTATGCAGAACCTTTCAAGCATTGCGCTTGGCATGACCGTTATTGTTTCGGTATTATCATACGGAGCGTGGCATGTTGCCGCCTTGCAAGATTCCAGAACGATGGCCTTTGTCTTTTCAATCGTCTTTGCCTTTATTGGAATGGTGATTTTCCTGGCGGGAACGATGAAATGGAATTTATTTACGAAACGCGAATGGGTTCTAATTCCAAAAGGAAAGACCTTACTTAGAAAATTTGGTAGAAAAGAGGAAAATGATGAGACTCGATAAGTTTTTAAAAGTATCACGATTAATCAAACGCCGTACGGTTGCAAAAGAAGTAGCCGACAAAGGACGTGTGTTTATTAATGATAAAGTAGCGAAATCTTCAACGGACGTGAAAGTAGGAGATAAAATCGCGATTCAATTCGGGAACAAACATGTCTTAGTCCAAGTTGAAGCATTGATGGATTCAACGAGAAAAGAAGATGCGAAGGAAATGTTCACGATTCTAGAAGAAAAGCTCATTAAAGAAGAACCGTTAGAACTATAATGAAGGAGAGAATACGGCAAGCATGTCGTATTCTTTTTTTATGGAGAGGAGCTCTTTTTTGAATGCGTTTTCTGTTGACAAAAAAATAAAAAAAGAGTATATTTAATAGTACTTTTTTAAAAGAAATAAGGAGGGGAAACCGTGGATTTAAATACAATCAATATACTACAACCATTTAACGCAATGATGGAATTGCGTCATTTTTTGGCGATTTTAATTTCATGTATTTGTGGACTTGCCATCGGTTACGAACGCACCTCCAGAAATAAACAAGCAGGGGTAAAAACACATATGATTGTGGCGCTCACTTCTTGTTTAATGATGATTATTTCAAAAGAGGCCTTTCTGGATACACCAAACTACGATACAGCTCGTGTTGCTGCTCAAGTCGTCAGCGGTATCAGCTTTATCGGTGGGGGAATCATCTTTATGCGAGAAACGCGTGAGTGGACTGACTACCGCTTCAGGAATTTGGGCCACATCCGGGATTGGACTTGCGATTGGCGGAGGATTCTGGTTCTTCGGGTCGGTTTGCGCAGCGATTATTGTCATCGTCCAAAAATTAGCGTATCAACCAATCTTGCAAGGAAAACAACGTCAAGTAAATATTTACTGTGAAATTCCAGACCCAACCATTGTGCAGTCGATTTATAATTACTGCCACTTTGAAGATTATCAATCAATTCAAGTCGAAGCGCGCGAACTCGATGGTGAGAAATATGAGCTCGTGATTCGCATTCATAATGACGAAGAAATCATTATTGAGAACTTGAAAAACTACATTCGCGAAACGGAAAATCAAGTGGTAATTAAACGCGTGAAACTTCGTACAGAAGATGTTAACTAAAAACTATAGATAAACTACAAATGATTCCGCTTATCCTAACGGATGTCTTCATAATAACTGTAATGTTGCACCGGTTCGAGCCTTCCGTCGCTCACCTTCGAAGCTTCAAACGCGGAGTAAGGTACAAGCCCTACTCCGCGTAATTCACATTCGATGCGTATCACATTACTGTTATTATAGAATCCGTTAGTCTTTGCGGAATCATTTTTTGCTTTTAGATTCTTATACGGGTTTTATTTTTGCCAAAAAAAGAAGTTCAAAATAAGTTTTCAAAAAAATAGTAAAAATCTTAGTGTAACCATGGACGATGAGCGTCATTCTTGTTATACTCAGTTTGTATAAGTAAAAAAGGAGACAATTAAGGTGAAGCAAGAAACACAACAAAGAAATTCAAATGTAATTTCTATGAATCAAAAATTACAACAGAAAAAACCTTCTACTCCCGTTTGGAAGAGCCATTCACTAATGACAAAGTTAATTGTAATTGGTGCCATCGCTGTTTCGGGATCAATGATTGTCGGGATTGGGAACCAAATTAGCCAAGCAAATCAATTAGATCAAAAAATTGAACAAGCAAAGGCTGAAAAAGAATTTGCTGAAAAGCAAAAGGAATCTTTACAACAACAAGTGGAGCTTCTTCAAAGCGATGAATATATCGCGAAGTTAGCGCGTAGTGAATATTATTTAAGCAAAACTGGAGAAATCATCTTCAGTACGCCGCGGGACACTGCAGAGCATAAAGCGCAACAAGCAAAAGAAGAAGTGGAACAAGGGGAAACTGTTGTTAAGGTGACAACTCAAAACCGTTAGGCAATGAATCTTTTCGATACGTCAAGCGTGTATCAAAAAGGGAATAATGAAGGAGGAACGCTTTTTATATGTCAATCGAAGTAGGAAACGTAATCCCTGGTAAAGTTACTGGAATTACAAATTTTGGAGTTTTTGTGGACTTAGGAGATCGTAAAACAGGTCTTGTTCACATCAGCGAGGTGTCTGATTCATATATTCAAGATATCAAAGAAGTTTTAAAAGTTGGAGACGAGGTTAAAGTGAAAGTCATGACGATTGCAGATGATGGCAAAATTAGCCTTTCAATTCGTCGTGCCGTTGACAAACTGAAAGAAGATTCAGCGGATAAACCAAGAAAACAATTCACACCACGTAATCAAGACTCTCAAGACTTTAAGAAAAATCGCACTGCTGGCAGAACTGCAGCTCCATACGAAAAGAAATCTCCTTCGCAAGCAAAAGCGACAGATTTCGATTCTCTAATGAGTTCCTTCTTGAAAGACTCTGAAGATCGTTTAACTTCATTGAAACGTAACACTGAAGGAAAACGTGGAGGCCGTGGCGGTCGCCGTTCATAATGAAACCACAAATCTCTTCTAGTGTAAGCTGGAGGAGATTTTTTTGACAGAAAGGAGAGGCCTATGCAACATCAACTAACAGCATTTTTTAGAAGAAATGTAGAAAACTTTACTGAGAAAAAATATGTGCTTGCCGTATCCGGAGGCGTTGATTCGATGGTTTTGTTGAACGCGATGATTACTCTATTTGCAGATGATGCCAAAAACCAACTCGTTGTCGCTCACGTAAATTATGGACTTAGACCACAGGCGGTTGATGAGGAACAACTCGTTCATCGTTTTTGCAAGTTACATCAGATTCCAATCGAGACAAAGCATTGGCACGAAGCAGAAGGCGAAACGATCTCTGAGAAATCGTTACGAGATTTTAGATATGATTTCTTCCGCGAAGTGACTTCAAAGCATCAGGCGGACTATTTAGTGTTGGCGCATCACCAAGATGATCAAATGGAGACCGTTTTAATGAAATGGTCGCGCGGAAGTACGCTTGAAGGTCTCTCTGGGATGAAGGAAAAACGTCACGTGAAAAGCTTGTCGATTTTACGTCCATTCCTATCGTATGAGAAAAAAGAACTCTACGAAGAGGCTAAGAAGTATGACGTTCCTTATTTAGAAGATGAATCGAATGAATCGGATGACTATACAAGAAACAGATATCGTCATCATGTTATTCCGTTCTTGAAAGAGGAAAATCCAAATGCCGGAAGCCACTTCCAAAAGAGTGCGCAGATGATTGCGGATGCTGTGGCGTGCTTAATGCCCATCCTAGAAGAAAACAAAATCAGATTTTCAAAAAAGGGAAGAAGAAAGTTTCGTTCCAACGAGAGGCCTTTTTGAAAGAGCCTGTTGAAATGCAACGATTGCTCTTGCAACAAGTGTTGGTCCAAATGGATACAACAATTTCAATAGTGCAGATGGAACAAATCTTAGAAAAGGTCGGTTCCGATAAAGCGCAGCTCACGTTGGATCTTTCAAATGGCTGGAAGTTTAAGAAACGCTATGAAGAATGCTCGTTTGAAAAAGGAAGACCTAAAGTCGTTCCAAATATTGAATATGTCCTATCAAAACCAGAAGATACATTGATTCGACCAAACGAAGATGAGCAAATTCTTCTTACTACAGGAAAAACCTCTTCGGATTTTGCAATTCCTGTTTATCCATCAGACTTCCCGCTCACGATTCGTCACGCAAAACCAGGAGATAAAATCGCACTGAATGCAGAAGAAACGAAGCATCAAAAACTCTCGAGATGGTTCATCAATTCCAAGATTCCATTCGAAGAACGCAAGGAAATTTGGGTGTTGGAGGATGCCGCAAAAAAAATTCGCGCAATTTTGGGCTATCGCTATGCTGAACCGTTGTTCTTTGAAGAGGAAACTGGTAAAATGATTCTATCTTATGAAAACAAAACGAGGTGCACACATGTTAAAAAATGATATGTCAGAAATTTTAGTATCAGAAGAACAATTGCAGGAAACAATCAAGAATTTAGGCGCCACTTTAGCGGACGATTATCGAGGGAAAGATCCGTTAGTTATTTGTATTCTTAAGGGTGCTATTTTCTTTATGGCAGATTTAGTCCGCGCAATGGACTGCAACTTAGAAATTGACTTCATGGATGTATCTAGTTATGGAAATGGATTTGAATCAAGCGGTGAAGTTCGTATCTTAAAAGACTTAGGTCAAAGTGTTAAAGATCGTCACGTCATCATCGTGGAAGATATTATCGACACAGGCCGTACTTTAAAACACGTGGTTGAATTATTAAAACACCGTCAAGCAGCAAGCGTTAAAGTGGTGACTTTATTAGATAAACCTGAACGTCGCGAAGAAGCAATCGAAGCAGATTATGTAGGAATTCAAGTGCCAAACAAGTTCGTAGTAGGATACGGTTTAGACTTCAAACAATTTTATCGTAACTTACCATGTATCGGTGTTTTAAAACCTGAGTTCTATGAAGATTAAGAAAGAGTTAAACTATTCGTCAAAAAAAGTCAAATATGTTATGATAGAACGGTAGTGAAAAAACTATCGTTCTTCTTTTATAAGAAGATGGGGAGGTACAATGAATAATAATAACAATCAATCAATATTTAGATCTAGCTTACTATATATCTTGATTTTCGGTGCTATTGTCATTTTCGTTGCAATGTTTAACGGGGATTCAAAAGGTTCTACCGCAGATATTTCATATACAGAATTTATGCAAAGTCTGAAAAATGGCGAAGTAAAAGAAATCAAAATGCAATATTCGAATTCTGTGTATACCATTACTGGGGAATATACAAATCCGAAAGAGCAAACAACTGAAGAAGCTAAAAATCAAAAGGGGTTATCTATTTTTGATAACCGTACAACAAAGAGTACAAACTTCAGAACAACAGTCTTACCAAATGACTCAACGATTAAAGAAATCAATGAAGCCGCTCAATCTAAAAATACAAAAGTTGAATCTTTACCAGAAAGCTCAACAGGCGTATGGATTTCCGTATTATTACAAGTCATATTACCACTTGGTATATTAGGGTTCTTACTCTATACAATGTTTATGAGCCAAGGGGGACAAGGTGGACGTAGCAATCCAATGAACTTCGGTAAGAGCCGTGCGACAAATCAGAAGAAACAAAACGTGAAAGTGCGCTTCTCTGATGTAGCAGGTGCCGAAGAAGAAAAACAAGAGCTTGTAGAAGTAGTTGAATTCTTAAAAGACCCACGTAAATTTACAGCACTTGGTGCTCGTATTCCTGCAGGGGTACTTCTTGAGGGCCCTCCAGGAACTGGTAAAACCCTTCTTGCCAAAGCCGTTGCCGGTGAAGCAAACGTACCATTCTTCTCAATTTCAGGTTCTGAATTCGTAGAAATGTTCGTAGGGGTTGGGGCAAGCCGTGTTCGTGACTTATTCGAAAACGCGAAGAAATGCTCCAGCAATTATCTTTATCGACGAAATCGATGCCGTTGGTCGTCAACGTGGTGCCGGAATGGGTGGCGGACACGACGAACGTGAACAAACATTAAACCAATTACTAGTTGAAATGGACGGGTTCGAAGGAACAGAGGGAATCATCGTGATTGCCGCAACAAACCGTTCAGACGTATTAGACCCAGCCTTACTTCGTCCAGGACGTTTTGACCGTCAAATCTTAGTAGGTCGTCCAGACGTGAAAGGCCGTGAAGCAATTCTGAAGGTACACGCACGCAATAAGAAACTTGCAAAAGACGTGGACTTAAAAGTGATTGCGCAACAAACTCCAGGATTCTCTGGTGCGGAACTTGAAAACTTATTAAACGAAGCAGCCTTAGTAGCCGCTCGTCGTGATAAAACAGCTATCGACGCATTAGACGTGGATGAAGCACATGACCGTGTGATTGCAGGTCCTGCCAAAAAAGACCGTGCTATCAGCAAGAAAGAACGCGAAATGGTGGCTTACCACGAAGCGGGTCATACAATCGTTGGTATGGTCTTAAGCGATGCGCGTGTGGTTCATAAAGTAACGATTGTCCCTCGTGGACGCGCTGGCGGATATGCAATCATGCTTCCAAAAGAAGATCGTTTCTTAATGACAAAAGAAGAATTGTTCGAACAAGTAGTTGGACTTCTCGGTGGTCGTGCTGCTGAAGAATTTATCTTCGGTGTGAAGACAACAGGAGCATCTAACGACTTTGAACAAGCAACAGCTATCGTTCGTAGCATGATTACAGAGTACGGAATGGTGGACGAATTAGGAACTGTTCAATACGAAGGAAATCATCAAGTATTTATCGGACGTGACTATGGTCAAACAAAAGGTTACTCAGACCAAGTGGCGTTTGAAATCGACAATGCAGTACGTCGTATCATGAAAGAAGCGCATGAAAAAGCACTTCAAATTCTTGAAGAACATAAAGACCAATTAGAATTAATTGCTCAAAAACTTCTAGAATTAGAAACATTAGATGAACGTACAATTAAATCACTTTTCGAAACAGGTGAAATGCCAGCTCCAATCGCGGAAGATGAATATCCAAGCGAAACAGAAGCGGCAAGTTTTGAAGAAACGAAAAAAGCCTTAGCAAAACGCGATGCGGAACAAGCAGAAGGCAAAGAGGTTCCAGAAGAACATGAAGAAGTCGAAGTAGCAGATGTTACCGAGGCTCTAATCGAATCTGAAGGGCCGACAGAAAACGAATAACACAAAGGATAGGAGAGCTGAGGCAGTTGTCACAGCTCTTTTCCTATGAGAAGGAGAAACAAATGGCAGATACATTATTAAAGTATTGGCGTTCAATGATGAGGTCAAAGCCGTTGCTATGGTTGCCACAGACGCAATCGCAGAGGCGCAACGTAGACATGACACTTGGAGTTCTGCAACAGCAGCGCTTGGTCGTACAATCATCGGAACACAATTATTAGCAAGTAGCTTAAAAGGCGACGAACGCATCACGGTTCAAGTGAATGGGGATGGGCCTGGTGGGAAAATCATGGCCGATGCGAATGGTCGTGGGGAAATGCGTGGTTATATCACGAACCCTCATGTAAGCCTTGAGTTAAACGACAAAGGAAAATTAGATGTCCGTGGTGTCGTTGGTACAAACGGAACGATTACCGTCATCAAAGACTTAAATATGAGAGAACCATTCTCTGGTCAAGTGCCAATCGTGGACGGAGAACTCGGAATGGACTTCACATATTACTTAGCAGTTTCAGAACAAGTTAATGGGGCGGTTGGGGTATCAGTTCTTGTGAATCCAGACGAAACAGTTCGTGCTGCAGGCGGCTTTATGATTCAGTTATTACCAGGTGCCAGCGAAGCGACGATTTCAGAAATCGAACGTCGTATTAGTGAAATTCCGATGGTATCGAAACTGATTGAACAACAAGAACAACCACGTGATATTTTGAATCGATTATTAGGTTCGGAAAATATTCGTGAGTTAGAAGAAATGCCTGTGAAATTCCATTGTGGATGCACGCGTGAACGTTTCAGCGCAGGGTTAATGTCGATTGGGGTAGATGACTTACAACACTTGATTGACGAAGACCATGGCGCAGAAGTTGTATGTCATTTCTGCGGTGAGAAATATCATTTCGACGAAGCAGAATTACAAGGCTTAATTGATGAAATTAAAGCCAAACGCGAAGAGGCAGACGCTTAATCGTTAAGGTGTAAGAGAGTGAGAAGAGGTGCTTCCATTTCTTCTCACTCTTTTTCTATTTTCAGCCGTTAAAGCTATACAAATAAAGAAAAACTTAGTATAATATATACATAATACAGATGAGGTGTATAGATGTTTAAACGGATTTTTGCTCGAATGAAAGGCATTTTAATGTTATTTGCAGGGAGTATCGCTCTCTTAGCAATTACTCTAATGCTTGATTTTAAAACATTTGAACAATTTAATTTTTACCGAGATGTCGACGTTTGGAGTCATCCAATTCTCTTATTCCAACTAGCGATGGTCGTTATCGTACTCCTGATGCTAGGGCAAGTCATCGGATTGTGGATGAAATTTTATTTCACATTCAAGAAATTAGATGCACTCTTCCCGAATAATGAATGGGAACAAAAAGATTTTAAAGAAAAAGCAGACTATGTCGATGAAAAATTCGAAGCGATGATTGTAAAAGAAATGCTCATCTTTTACGGAAGTCAATTTACAGTGATTCCTCTAAAAGAACTCAAAGAAATTCATTTGTATCGTACGCGTACAGGTCGCCGTGTGTATTATGGAATCAAGTTTACGTTTAAGACAAAAAGACGTGCCTTTGTTCCGAATACGTATGGAAAGACACTAGAAGAAAAGTATCGTCTCGTTCGAAAAGTGAATTACTTCGTCCCGGTTAAAATTAAGGACGATTGGAAAAATATCAATAGAAAGTAGGAAATGAAGGTGCATAAAGGGTATGTGAGAAGAACGTTCTCTCTAGCGGGGTCCGCTCTTTTCTTAACAATGTTGGGGCTTCTCTTTCTCTTTGGAACCGTGAAAGGATACATGGGGGGAGAGGCACTCTATAAGATGGGGGATATTTATCGTTTGAAAGATGCGGGAACCTCCGTTGCAATTCGTGTATTGGATATAGATGTGGATGCCGTCACTTACGATGGAAACGATTATTATTTAGTAAAACATGAAAAAGGGGTTACGCCACTTCAAGCGCAAGCCAAAGACATTCAACAATTACTCGACTTGAAGAAAGAGAACCCAAATGGATGGGAACCTTTAAGAGATGAGAATATTTATTTAAATGTTCGAGTAACTCCAGCTGTAACAAAGGGGCGTAAAGGAAGCACTACCTTTAATATACCGGCAGCGTTGATAAAAGAGATTATGACTCAATATCAGAAAGGAACGCTAAGAAATACAATTTCGCTAGACGCTCTTCACTATTTAAAACTGACCTCATTTACAAATCGTTTTTTTGAGTCGGTTGTGACCATCATAGTAATTCTAATAGCGATGCTATACTTTAAATGGACTTATAAACGATTACGGTCGTTGAAGGAACATTACGAGGTGTTTGATAAAGAGTTTCCGCGATACGCACTCAATATGAAGGCTTTACCAAAGGATGCGGATTTTCACGATCCTATGCTAAAAGTACTGGTGAAGGATCATAAATTAGTCTGCTATAATGACGATTTTAGTGTGATTAAGCTAAGGGAAGTACGTAATGTTGAAGTTCGTCGTCAATTGGCAAAAAGCAGTGTTACCTATGCCTTCGATTTTGGATTTGGACAAAATAAGAAAGTAACCGTTCAATTGAATAATCGGCCATATAACATTCGTCAATTAGTGGAGTATTTGAATGAAAAAGAAGGAACCAAAATATCGATACCGTTTCAATTGTAGTGGATATGCGGTCCCATCGAGACGAGTTAAAAATTTCAATAGAAAGTAGGGTTCAAAATGCATAAAGGGTATGGAAGAAGAACAGGACCGATATGGGTTGTAGTAGCGATAATGGCTGTAGTGATGGTGATTATTGCACGTGCGGGGTTCAAATCGTTTCAGAGCGCGGAAGATTTATACAAAGCCAATGAGGTTTACTACGTAACAGATAAAGGTTCGTCAGTAGCGATTAAGGTAATGGATATTGATCCAGAACCGCTGGTGTTAAATGGACACCACTATTATTTAGTGAAACATGAGCGAGGCGTTGCGGTTTTCGAGGCAAAATCAGATGAATTGAGCAATGTTTTAGAAGCAAAGAAAGCTGCCGGAAACGCAGAGAATGCACTCGAAGCATCTAATCTTTATTTGAGCGTTCGTGTCACTCCTGAAACGAGTAAACGTAGAGGGCGCACAACAATAGTGAATGCGACGCCTGAGATGAAAGATGCCTTTTACAAGAAATATAAAGAGAGCCCGCTGTATTCAGAAAATACTAAGACGAAAATCGATGAATCCAGAATCTTGAAGTTGACCACTTCTAAGGATCAATGGGGAGATTCGGCACTGACGTTTATCATGCTAGCCATCGTGCTTGGGCTTATCGGATTCCAAATTTATCAAACGCGTCGCTTGAAGGCGCAGTATGCTCGCTTTGATGCGTACTTCCCTGATTACGCGAACAATATGAAGCAGTTGTTGGATGATGCAGAATATGTCGATCCAAAACTCAAAATTCTTGTGATGGAAGGAATTCTTGTCAGCTACGACATTAACTTTACCGTCATTGACTTATCAGAAGTCAGCAAGTCTTACCTCGTTTTTGAGAACAGACGAAAAGGCGGCATGAAGATTCATTTGCGTTTTGAATATGCTGACAAGAAACAAGATTCGATTCTCTTTAGAAGACAATTATTACGTCTCAAAGATCTTGTGGAATATTTAAACGAAGAATACAACTTAGGATTGAAAGTGGATTTTAGACTCTTAGGATAATTAACGGAGAGTAAGATGAACAAAAAGATATTTGTTAGGACACTATTTGACTGGTGTATCGTTATTGTTTTATCGGTTGTTTGCTATTTTGATATACAACCAGCGATTCATATGAATACGAACCCTGAAAAATTGTATCAGCAAGGCTATGTTTATAAGTTAGAGAATAGTGAAGATGTATTAGCGATAAAAGTGCTGGATATTGACCCTAACCCAATTGAAAGAAAGAATAATATCTATTATTTAGTCAAACATGAATATGGAGTCACAGCCATGAAGGTCATTAAAGGGAGCGTATATAAACTACTTGAGATGAAAGAAGTACTTGCTCCTCAAGAAAATCCTTTAGAATCTTCTGGCTTTTACCTTCATGTACAGGTGCTTCCTGAAATTCGCAGGAGAAGGAAAAGCTCAGATATCGTCATTATTAGCCAAGAATTTAAGGACATCATTCAAGAGAGATTTAAACAAAGCGACCTTTCAAAAGGAGGGGCTACTGTCGATACGACGCATCTTCTTGATTTGATGGACGACAGAGGGGTAGCTCATTTTCTCGTGGGACCTGTATTGGTGGGACTTGTAGCATTGTTTTTCTTCATCAATACAATCAGAAGGATTTTCTATTTACGTAGACAGTTTAAACTCTTTAATACATTATTTCCAGATTATGCGAATCAACCAGAGCGATTAGTGAAAGATGCGGACTTTGGGGACCACTCGTTACGAATGTTAGTTCACCAAGATGTTCTCGTGCTATACGGTTCGGAGTTTCAAGTCGTTTCAGTAAAAAGTATTGATCAAATTAAATTGTTTAGAACACGCAGAAAAGGACATTTTCGTTATAAGGCGAAGCTGTTCTTCCATTCGGGATCTTCTCTACAATTAGACGTGAATCGTGACGTGATTGAAGCGCAATATCGTTTCTTTGAATATCTAGCTACTCTTGCTCCAATAGAGATAGTAGATGAGTGGGAACAGAATTTTGAATAAGAAGGTGGAATATTTTTGAAAAAAGGGGTTTTTAGACAAACTTGGGGAATGTGGATTGTCACGATTCTCGTTGGTTTGTTGGTGGCAATTTTTGCTTTTATGGTGTCTATGGCCTATATGAGTGGGCGTCATTTATATGAACATAGAATTGTTTATGAACTAAAAGATAATTCGGTATCAACTTCGATTAAAGTACTAGACATCGATTTAGAACCAATAGAAGTGGATGGAGAAACGTATTATTTAGTAAAACATATTTTTGGAGTAACGCCACTCAAGACCAATTCTGCTGCTATTAAGAATATTCTTGAGTTTAAAGAGGCGCTTCCTGAGAAGAAAAATGTGTTGGAAAGTTCAGATTTTTACCTAAATGTGCGTGTTGTTCCTGCAGAAGAGCCAAAAGGAAAATCACGCATCCAAACGAATATTACTCCTGAAATGAAGCAAAAATTTTATAATCGATATATTCAGAGTTCGCTTTCGGTGCCGTCAAATAAGATGGATCTCGATAAAGAGCATTATTTGACTATCACCAATAGTGAAGATAGATTTCACGATATGATGATTTTTGTTGTATCACTCGGGATTTTCTTACTGATATTAGTGATGCAAATTCTACGTATTCGTCGATTGAAAAAACACTATCGTCGTTTTGATGAGTTGTTCCCTGACTACCAATATGATATGAAACGCTTATTGGATGTTGCGGATTATGTGGATGATAAGCTTAAAGTGTTTGTCAAAGACGGAATTTTAGTTTCTTTTGGAACTGAGTTCAGGGTAGTAGATTTAGAAGAAGCAGACAGCGCATCTGTTTTTCGTCAAAGATCAAAACGGGGCGTGAAATATCAATTTACGTTCTACAATGATAGTCGTATGAAAGCAGAAGAAGTTCCGCTTGGCGATTCAAAGGACAATATTATTGATTTAGTTCATTACTTAAGAGAAGTTTGCTCATATAATGTTTATATTCAATTTTAGTGTGGAAATAAAATTAGAAACCACCTCGGAATTTTCCGGGGTTGTTTTTGTATAGAGGTGAGTGTAACAATAATGTTACGTAACAAAAATGTTACATCGTAAAGTCGTGTTGTATCAAAAATGATACGTATCAAAATTGATACAAAAAGAGTAAAGTGTATCATACATGATACGTATCACGCATGATACACTCCAAAGTTCAGAATGTCTTTCAGCTAAATTTTTGCACAAAAAAAGAACCTCATAAACTGAATGGAAATCTTTTGAATTCTATAGTGAGAGCAGTAGTGAGTGAAACCAATGTGAATTACAGGCCGTTTTACGGCCTGTTTGAAGCTTGGTAGGGTTGAGACTTTGGCTCAACCCGGTACAACTACTGCCATCACTATAAAGAGATTCAAAAGATTGCAATGAAGTTTTGAGGTTCGTGTTTTTAAAATGAATTACGCTTCGCCGAAAATTCCTGTTGAGAGGTAACGTTCTCCTGTATCAGGTAGGAGAACCACAACAGATTTACCTTTTCCTAAGCGTTTTGCCACACGTAAAGCGGCAGTTACAGCAGCTCCAGAAGAAATACCAGCGAGAATCCCTTCTTTAGCAGCTAAGTTTTTCGCAGTTTCGATGGCATCGTCACTTGTTACAAGTTCAAAACCGTCAATCACATCGCGGTCGATAATGCTTGGTTCAAAACCAGCAGAGATCCCTTGGATGCGGTGTTTTCCTTTTTGGCCTTTAGAAATAAATGGAGCTTCTTCAGGTTCAACCCCGATGATTTCTACGTCTTTGTTCACTTCTTTTAACGCACGACCAACACCTGTAATCGTACCACCTGTACCAATACCACTGATGTAAGCGTCTGGTGTTTTTCCGTCAAAGGCTTTAATGATTTCTTGCCCAGTTGTTTGATAGTGGATAGCTGGGTTTGCTTCGTTGTCAAATTGACGTGCCCAGAAGTATCCCGGTTGTGCCGCTAATTCTTCTGCTTTAGCAACGGCAGCGCCGAATCCGTCAGCAGCAGGCGTTAATAAGACTTCTGTACCGTATGCTTTCATTAATTGACGGCGTTCGATAGACATAGATTCAGGCATAATTGTGATGACCTTGTATCCTTTGGCAGCACCGATTAATGAAAGTCCGACACCTGTATTTCCACTTGTTGCTTCGATGATTGTGTCGCCAGGTTTTAGGCTACCATCTTTCTCAGCTGTTTCGATGATGTTTAAAGCGATACGATCTTTCACAGATCCACCGGCGTTAAACGACTCGACTTTTACATATACATCTGCAGAATCATCTGAAACTAAACGACGTAGTTTCACAAGGGGAGTGTTCCCGATTAATTCTGTGATAGTTTCTACTGATTTGACCATAAATGATCCCTCCATAAAGTTAGACTGGGCAACTTTAAGGGTTGCTTGTTACCATTGTAACTGGGATTGATAATGGGGACAATACTTTTGTTTAAAAAAAACAGAAAAAAGTATAGCAAATCCAATTTAGGTGTGATACACTATCTGCTAGCAAGGGCTTTTAAACTCATCCAGAGAGGTGAGAAAGGCTAAGATCAAGTTTATTAGACTAGCCCTACGCTTAAAAAACATAGGGCTTTTTGTGTGCACAAAAACGCCCGGAAAAGAGGGTAAAATGGAGTTACAAACTTCAAAAGTCGATCTGTTGTTAGATGTGGATCAAAAACCGGAGCTCGTGCCTGGGCTGTTCTTGAGTTTGCAGCACGTGTTTGCGATGTTTGGGGCCACTGTTTTAGTGCCGTTAATATTGGGGATGCCAGTATCGGTTGCTTTATTTGCGTCAGGATTAGGAACGCTAATCTATATGGTTGCGACGCAGTTTAAAGTACCTGTTTACTTGGGATCCTCTTTTGCTTTTATTACGGCCATGCTATTCGCAATGGCACAAATGGAAGGGAAACCAGATGCTGCGCAAACAGGGGTTGTATTAGTCGGACTACTCTATGTGGTTGTAGCCTTATTTGTTAAATTCTTAGGAACGAATTGGATTAATCGACTCTTACCGCCAATCGTCATTGGACCAATGATTATCGTCATCGGTCTAGGTCTTGCCAATAGCGCGGTAAAGAATGCCGGATTTGTAAAAGATGGTGACTGGAAGCCAATGTTCGTTGCAGTCGTAACATTCCTCATCACAGCATTTATTAATACAAAAGCAAAAGGTTTCTTGAAAATCATTCCATTCCTATTTGGGATTATCGGTGGATATATCGTGGCCATATTCTTTGGACTCGTAGATTTCACAAAAGTCATTGAAGCACAATGGATTGCGTTGCCAGAATTATACTTGCCATTCAATACAAACGGATTATTCCATCAATATAACTTATACTTCGGGCCTGAAACATGGGCGCTTCTGCCGGTAGCTGTTGTCACGATTGCTGAACATATCGGGGACCACACCGTATTAAGTGAAATCTGCGGACGTCAATTCTTGAAGGACCCAGGCTTACACCGTACACTGATTGGAGACGGGGTCGCAACAGCCGTATCTGCCTTCCTAGGAGGGCCTGCCAATACAACTTACGGTGAAAACACAGGGGTTGTAGGCTTGACACGTATCGCATCTGTATCGGTGATTCGTAACGCAGCACTGATTGCGATTGGATTCAGTTTCTTTGGTAAATTCACAGCACTGATTCGTACGATTCCAAATGCGGTACTTGGTGGAATGGCGATTCTCTTATACGGGGTTATTGCTTCAAATGGGTTGAAAGTATTAATCGAAAAACAAGTGGACTTCAGACAAGTACGAAATCTCATTATCGCAAGCTCAATGTTAGTACTAGGACTTGGTGCAGCAGTGCTTGAAGTAGGGTCTGTCACTTTATCAGGGACAGCGCTTTGTGCGATTACTGGAATCGTCTTAAACTTAATCTTGCCGCACGAAAAAACGGAAGAAAAATAATTAAAACGTTAGCGAACAATAAGGGCGTCAGAGGAATCTCTGGCGTCTTTTTTATGCCTTAATAAAGAGGGTTCGAATATATAAAAAATAGTATAGAAAGAATACTGCCGGAAGTATTCAGAAAATATCTCAAAAAGTGTAACTTCCTCTTTCATAAAGTACGTAAATTACTTGCACCGGTTGCTATATAACTTTATATTATATAAGGAATGTAATTGTCTATATAAATTATATTATATACCTATGGGAGTTTTTGACCGTTTAAAGGCCGGATTTTCAACGAATATTTGTCGATTGTAGGAGGAGCTTTATGCTTACTGAAAAACGTAGAAGAATCATTTTGGACTTATTAGAAAAGGAAGATACAGTACACCTGAAAGACTTAATGGCAGCGCTGGGTGCTTCTGAATCGACAGTTCGTCGTGATCTTTCTTTATTAGAAGAGGAAGGAACGCTGATTCGTGTACACGGTGGAGCTAAACGCGTCTATTCAAAAGAGTATGAACCAACCATAAAAGAAAAGGAACGTTCAAATCGACGTGAGAAAGAATGCATCGGGCGCTACGCTGCATCCCTTGTCACAAAGGCGAAACGATTTATATGGATGCGGGGACGACAACGCTTCGTATGATTCCGCATTTAGAAGGAAAGGATGTCACTGTCATTACAAACGGCGTGCAACAAGCACACTTATTAGCAGACTATGGCATTAAAACGGTGCTCCTTGGTGGACAAGTCAAAACGGAAACGAGCGCGGTGGTGGGGAGCTCTTGCGCAAAACCAATTACGCGAGTATTTCTTCAAAAAAGCTTTCCTTGGAATGAATGGGGTTGATTTAAGCTATGGCTATACGACTCCAGACGAAGAAGAAGCAACGATTAAAAAAATTGCGATTAATAAGAGTAATCAAGCGTATGTTTTGGCCGATTCGAGCAAATTTGCTAAAGTAAGTCTCTGTAAGGTTGCGGATTTTCATCAAGTAACCATGGTCACAAACACGACGAAGGAGCAAGCCGACTTACGTTACCGTATGGCCGGAAGCATTCGTCTTGTTGAAATGGACGCATAATAAAGGAGAGATAGCATGATTTATACGATTACGTTTAACCCAGCGATTGACCTTGTTGTTAAAGTTCCAAACTGCGAACTTGGCACCTTAAACCGTTCTGTAGAAGAAAACTACGTGGCAGGTGGAAAGGGCATTAATATGTCTGTCATCTTGAAACGATTAGGCTTCGACAATACAGCAACAGGTTTCTTGGCAGGTTTCTCAGGGAACTTCATTAAAGAAGAGTTGCAAGCAGAAGGAATTCAAACGAACTTCATCGAAATCGACGGAGTTACGCGTATTAATTTGAAATTAAAGAGTACCGAAGAAACGGAAATCAACGCTAATGGGCCAGTCGTATCCAAAGAAGATTTCGCTCGTTTGGTACAGTATTTTGAAACAAACTTGCAATTGGGCGATGTGGTATTTTTAGCCGGAAATGCCGGTAATGGGATGGATCACTCTGCATACACAACGATTGCAAAATTGTGCGATGATAAAGGCGTTAAATTAGTATTAGACACAACAAAAGATTTATTAACGAAATGTCTTCCATATCACCCATTCATTATCAAACCAAACCATCATGAGTTAGGAGAGATTTTCGGAGTGACAATCGAGACAGAAGAACAGATTGTAGATTATGCGAAAAAACTCCAAGATATGGGGGCACGCAATGTTTTGATTTCTCGAGGAGGAGATGGTGCGATGCTCATCACTGAAATTGGAGAAGTGTATACATCCAACGTTCCCAAAGGAAAATTAGTCAACTCAGTTGGAGCAGGAGACTCAATGCTTTCAGGCTTTATGGCGAAATTTATTGAAACCAAAGATTACGCAGCGAGCTTGAAACAAGGAGCCGCTACAGGAAGTGCGACAGCCTTCTCTGTAGGAATTGCTGAAAAATCATTTATCGAAGAGTTATTACCACAAGTAGTGGTTACAAAACTGTAAGAGTGCACGAGGAGTAATTTCTTTTGTAGTCACTCATCCGATAGTATTCATTGCCATCTGGATTTTCTGTGGTGTCATCGGAGCGTTATTATTAAACGTGACACTTTCTAAAGCAAAATAAGCTAAATAAAGCAATTTGAATTTCGGCTCTTAGGACATTCCTAGGAGTCTTTTTTTTGTATAGATTTAGAATGTCAAGTTTATTGTTAGAGTTTTAGAGTTGCAAAAAAAGAACTACAGTAGTATATTAGAAACAGTTAAATATGTGAAAAGTACAAAGGGGTGCCATTTTGGCTGAGATGTTGTTACAAACCCTTGAACCTGTTACGTTAGTACGTGCGTAGGAATTGTATTTGATTTCGAAGTTTTAGACGGAGTCTCTTTGTGTTTTTCAATAAACGAAGGAGGCTCTTTTTCATGAAGAGAAATGTTTTAGTATGGGTAGAAGCTGCAATTATTGCAGCGTTGTCAATGGCGTTGTCCTTTATTCCGGACTTTGCTGGGTGGTTTACACCGTCGTGGGGAGCAATTGTTCTTGTTATTTTTTCACTACGCCGCGGCTTGGCACCAGGTTTAGCAGCAGGTTTGCTATGGGGATTACTCCACTTTGCAGTAGGTAAAGTGTCATTCTTGTCTGTTGAACAAGTACTCATCGAATATGTCATTGCATTTGCAGTGATGGGACTTGCAGGACTTCTATATAGTCCGTTCCAAAAAGCGTTAAAAGCTGAAAAATATACAACTGCGATTACGTTAGCTTGTACTGCAGCTTTTGTAGGAGTTGGCGTTCGCTACTTCTTCCACTATATTGCCGGGGTTATTTTCTGGGGTAAATATGCACCAGAAGGAATGAGCCCATGGTTATATTCACTTACTGTAAACGGGACAGCGGCACTAGGAACTTTCATTGTGGTAGTGATTGCGTGTGTGGCGTTGATTCGTCAGAAAAAAATTTGGATAGCTCACTAGGGAAATTGTGCTTTCCGAGTCCTGGTTTAACCTGAAACCAGGGCTCTTTTTGTTGGAAAAGAAATAGAAAAAGAGTAAGACACTTCGTGCCTTCAAATAACTCTATAGTAGTCATTAGTGCTGTACCGACCTGAGCCGGGGTCTCAGGTCTATCGAGCTTCAAACTGACACTAGGAATAAATTCCAAGTGTCAGTAATTCACATCGATTACAACCGCTACAATGACTACTATAGAATTTGAAGGCACTCGTTTTTCTTACTCTTTTTCAGCAGAAGGATCTGGTTTCGGTTAAACCTTTTAATATGATGATGGAGGAACAAGAGGTGTCTGCTTTTCACTAGGTTCTGGTGAAGGCACTCGTGCTTTACCAATAAGAGCTCTGGTTTCGATTAAACCATTTTAAAGGGTGGGTGGAGAAGGAGAAAAAGTGTGTGCTGAGACGGAGAAAGTACATATATTTTAGCGAGTCCTATTACCTAATGCTTTGACGGAGAGAGAGTTTGACAGAAAGTCATTTCAATAGTAAAGTAAACGGTGAAAGAGGTGTTTGTATGGTTACAGAATCTGAAAAAATGAATGTGTCTCATGAGATTTGGATGATGATTATGAAAATCTACAATGAGAACTTGAAAACTTTTTCGATGTCATTAAAAGAAGTGGGGTTGAATCCGACTCATTTTGAAGTGTTACATCTGATTTTCCGAAATCAAACGATGGATCAAAAGACGATTGCGCAAACGTTGAATTTGACGCAAGGAAATATTACGCATTGCATTCGTCATTTAGACAAGTTGGAATTAATTGCGATTGAAAAAGACTGGAAGACAAAACACATTTCATTAACAGAAAAAGGGAAGAAGTTGCTCGATGATTTAATTCCAGCGCAACATCAAATGATGGAACATACATTGCGTGGATTGGACTGCAACCAAAAGCAACAATTGCGTGAGCTGCTCGTCGCATTTGCAAACACATGTAAGAAGTCGGTTTAAGTAAATTTTAAGTACGAAACGTATACTGAAGAAAAAAGAAGAGGGATTACTATGAGAATTTTAGTAGCAGAAGATGAAATTGATTTAGCTGAAGCGCTGAAAATGATGCTAGAAATGCAAAAGTATAGCGTGGAAGTTGTTCACGACGGGGCGGACGCGTTGTTTTATGCTGAATCAACACCATATGATTTAATTTACTGGATGTCATGATGCCGAAGAAATCTGGAGTGGAAGTGGTGCGTGAATTACGTGCAGGAGGGAATACTACGCCTGTTTTAATGTTGACGGCAAAAAGCCAATTAGAAGATAAAGTAACAGGGCTAGAAGAAGGTGCGGACGATTATTTAACGAAACCGTTCGAAGCGCCTGAGTTGTTAGCGCGTGTGAAATCATTACTTCGCCGTCCAAATGTTTTCGTATCGTCAGTGATGACGGTTGGAAATATTGAATTAAATCGCGATAAGTTCACGATGCAATCCGCTAGCGGGCAAGTGTTATTGAATAATAAAGAGTTTCAACTGATGGAGTACTTTATGATGAATAGCAATCAAGTATTATCGACCGAGTTAATTATGGAAAAAGTATGGGGACTCGACTCAGATGCGGAGATTAATGTCGTATGGGTGAATATCTCATCTCTTCGTAAAAAATTAGCAAGTATTGAGGCGAACGTGACGATTAAATCTGCACGTGGTCTTGGCTATCAGTTGATGGTCGAAGCCTAATTACAGTTGAAAAATGAATGACAGTTAAAAAAGGGGAGCTTGCATGTTTAAACAACTTCAAAAAAGCTTTGTAAAAAGTGCCATGCTGTCGTTTACGGCAGTGCTACTGGTTGTGTTAGTGGCGGTAAACGTACTGAACTATCGGCAAACAGAAGCACAAGTGGATCGACTCTCGACAATGCTCATTGAAAATGACGGAGTTTTTCCTGAAGCTCCAGATGGTAGCGGACCAAAAGAACACCCAGAGCATGGATTTCCAAAAGGTCAGGAGTTTCGTAAAGATGACCAATTATCCATCCGTTATGCAGTGGTGAAAATAGCGAATAATGCGATTAAATCTGTGGATAAAACACATCTAGTTTCTATTGATGAGGATACATGTCTGACAAAGCGCTTCTAATTGCACAAGGAACTGCTACTAGTGGCTGGGAAGGCGATCTACGTTACCAAGTATCCAAAACAGACTCTGAAACGATGGTAGTGTTTATTGATGCGCATCGTGAAGTTCAGCAGAATTCAAGATTATTGATGGTCACGTTAACCGTATTTATTTTATGTATACTCGTTGTATATGTACTCGTTCGTCTTGCATCTAACCGTGCAATTCGTCCATTTGTGGAAAACGTAGAGCGTCAGCAACAATTTATCGCCAATGCCAGTCATGAGATTAAGACACCGTTAGCGGTCCTTTCAGCCAATACGGATTTACTCGCAATGATGGGTACAGAAGCTAAATTTGTCGATAGTAACAAACGCCAAATTAAGCGTCTGAACTCTCTTGTAGAGCAGATGTTAATTCTTTCAAGATACGACGAAGGAGAAGCGGCTGCGACAAAAGAAGAAGTCGATTTAGTAGCCGTTACGAAAGCAATCGTTGAAGAGATTTTACCAGTCTTAAACGAAAAAGAACTTCAGGTAGAATTTACTGGCGAGGCACAAACGATTATCACAACGAATAAGAGTGCGATGACGGAGTTGATTCGTATCTTGCTCGATAACGCGATGAAGTATACGGTCGGTGAACCGGTGATTACCGTTGAGGCGAAAAGAAATCAATTAGCCATTGGAAATGAAACAGAACCAATGACGAAGGAACAGGTCAGTCAGATTTTCGATCGCTTCTACCGCGTAGACAGTTCGAGAAATCGTACGACAGGCGGTAGTGGACTAGGGCTTTCTATCGCGCAGAAGATTGCCGAAACGAACAATGTACAGTTGACAGCAGAACTCACAAGTGAAACTCAAATTCGCTTTGTCATTGAGGGTGAGAAAAATGGATGATCGACTTATCTATGAAGTTTTAGAAGTGGTTGGTGAAATTCCAAGCGGAAAAGTTGCTACCTATGGACAGATTGCTAGTCTCATAGGTCGTCCGAAAAATGCAAGATTAGTTGGAAAGATTTTAAGTCAGGTAGAAATCTATGGCGACTACCCTTGCCACAGAGTCGTTAATGCAAGTGGAAGACTGGTACCAGGATGGTTTGAACAAAAAGAATTATTAGAAGCTGAACGAATCATCCTTAAAAGCCCGACAAATGTATCACTCAAAAAATATCAATGGAATCCGGAAGAGGATTAGCCCAATCTACAATAAAGATTGGGCTTTTGTTTTAAAAGATATATAAAATCAAAGACGTTGGAAAATAATTCCGGCGTCTTTTTTTATGCGAAAATTATCATATATGGTAATTATCATATATGATAATTTTCAGTTAAAAAAACTTTTTCGAAAAACTTTTTTGTTTTAAGTTCATTTTAAGTAACCTAGGTATGATTGAACCATCAACAAATAGTTGATAGGAAGCGAGGGGGACCAAAATGAAAAGAAACAGAATGATTGTTCTATTATCCACGATTACTATTGCAACGACTTTAGTTGCATGCCAAAACACACAAACACAAACACAAGCTGAGTCGACTTCTCAAGTCCAAGCTCAACAGAGTCCCCCAGCTAAACCTGGAGGAGAAGGGTTTGGTGGAAGCGACCAAGTGACACAAGGTGAGGCAGCAACAAATTTAACAACAGATGCAACAGTAACAGGAGAAACTTATGAATCTACCGGAGATGATGAAAATGCACTCCGTGTAACAGGAGCAACAGTCACATTAGACGGCGTAACGGTTAACAAAACAGCCGGTGCAACATCGAACACTGAAAATGGAGACTTCTACGGAATGAACGCAGGGTTCTTAGCCACCGATGGCGCAACCGTAACAATTACAAACTCAACCGTCAATACAACTGCACAAAACGGGAACGGGGTGTTCAGTTACGGTTCAGGAACGACTGTCAATGTATCTGACACAACAATCACAACAACAAAAGATAACTCAGGCGGTATCCAAACGACAGGTGGAGCTGCGATGAACGCAACTAACTTGACGGTGAACACCGCAGGAAATTCATCAGCAGCGATTCGTACAGACCGTGGTGGTGGTACGGTAGTCGTCGACAAAGGAACGTATACTTCAACAGGATACAACTCACCAGCAGTTTACTCTACAGCGAATATCACTGTTAAAAATGCAACATTGAACGCTGAAAACTCAGAAGCACTTGTAATCGAGGGCCAAAACTCTATCACATTAGAAATACCAACGTAACAGGGAATATGAGTTCAACAGAGGGTAGCTCTTCAGACAACAACGTGCACAACGTGATGATTTGCCAATCAATGTCAGGAGATGCTGAGAGTGGAACTTCTACTTTCACAATGAAAGGCGGCACTTTAACAGGACGTAATGGAGACCAAATCTACGTAACGAACACACACAGCGTCATCACTTTAGAAGACGTAACGATCACAAATCAAGATTCATCTGGCAGATTATTAGCCATCTTAGGAAATGATGCAACACGTGGCTGGGGTACAGCCGGTGCCAATGGTGGTCAAGTTGATTTAACAACGACGAACCAAACATTAACTGGAGCGATTGAGGTGGATACCGTATCTACATTGAACTTCACAATGGGCAAAGGAACAAACTTTACAGGGACCATCAATATCGTAAAAAATGCCGAAGGAGGGACTGCCGTGGACAATAACGCAGTAATCACAGTAGAAGAGGGGGCGACATGGACATTGACCGGGAATGTCACAATCACATCATTAGAAAACAAAGGTACAATCAACTTTAACGGATATACAATCACATTAGCGGATGGTACGGTCCTAAAATAAAACTTAACTTACAGGAGCTAGGCTACGGTCTAGCTCTTATTTTTATTTCCTTAAGGGAAGAGTGCATATGATTTTCTATTTTCAATTGTTGAAAACTAGAAGAAAACGCGTGATTGTGATAAACTGACTAAAGGAAATAAAATAAAAAACGAGGTGTCACAATGGATCAAAACGAGAACAAAAATCTTGAATCAGTTGCTGAAAAAGCTACAGAAGTAAAAGACGAAGTAGTTGAAGCAGCAAAAGAAACAGCTGAAGAAGTGAAAGAAGTAGCGGAAACAGTTGTTGAGGAAGCGAAAGAAGCAAAAGCTCCTGAAGCAGATGGCGACTTCAAAGAAGTTGTTGAAGACGTAAAAGCAAAAGCAGAAGAGGCTGCTGAAAAAGCAAAAGAAGTTGCTGGTGTTGCAAAAGAAAAAATCGGAGAAGCAGCAAGCAAAGTGTTCACTGAAGAAAACAAAGCAAAAATTAATGAAGCAACAGAAAAAGCTGTTGATAAAGTTGAAAGCTATAATAAAAATAATTTATTCGAAAAAATTTTCTTCGGTGTATCGATTGCGCTTGCAATTTTCACGCTTCTAGTGTTACTAAACGGACTAGGATTTGCGTTTGGTTCAAACGGCGGAGTGAATACGACAAGTTTACAAGCAGCGTATATGGACCTTTCTAATAAAGTGAAGAACTTAAGCTTATACTTTGGTTTATCATTCTTCTTTGCATTAGTAGGTGCCGTATTTACTGGATATTTCTTATACCAAGCTCATAAAGAAAGCAAAAATTTATGGACTAACGTGAATGTAGCTTCATTAGCAATGGTAGTATCTGTCTTCTTAGGAAACATCTTAGGTGGCGGATTCTTAGATGCTCTTGGAAAATTATCTGATTTCTTCAGTGGAAAATCAAATTCAGCAGTAAATGCACTTATTTCTGAAGCATTTGCAAACCCATTGGCAGCGAGCCGCACTGCACAATCATTCGTAGATGGATTACAAACAGGATCAAAAATTGCAATCTTCTTCTACTTAGTAGCATTCGCAGCATCAGCAGCAACTGTGTACTTCTACTACCAAAAATTATTCCAAAAGAAAGCGCAATAAGCGAGGGGACCAATGAAAAAATTCTTTCAAATCATTTTAGGGGTTAGCTTCCTATTTCTATTAGTAGGTTGTAGCTCACAAGAGACTGCGACTTTCACTCAAAAATCAGGTGGTACGGACGTAACTTTAGTTTATACGTATGATAAAAAGACTGACACCGTGACAAAGATTAAGATCGAAACGAATGAACCTACTGAACACACTGAGGCTCGTAAGGATAACGAAAAACTCTTTGAATCGATGAAAGGGTTAAATGGGGTTGTGACTTCAATTACTGAAAAAGATGGCAAACTCATCTCATCGGTTGAAGTTGACTTAACGAAATATACGTTGTCAAAACTGAAAGAAAGTAACAACTACTTCTTTACAGGTCTTGTTCAAAGTGGTTTCTTAACAGGAGACGGAGATCACGCATCATTCTCTAAGAGTAAAGAAGTTGCACTAAAACGCGGAATGACAGAACAAACGAAAAAATAAAATGAAAAGACTTGAACAGTGATTTGTTCAAGTCTTTTTTTACAAGAAAATACTAGAAAATAGTTTGAGATTAAATCAACAAGAGTTATAGACATTAGATAGGTTGTTTGATAAACTTTAAAAAGTAAGGGAAATTAGGTGATACTATTCTCTAAATATATGGTATTTCAGATAGTTAAAGGGAAAGGGAGATATTAATGCAAAAAGGTAAATTATTAGTTGGAATGTTCTTGGTGTTATTAATGGCTGGATGTAGTGCTACAGGTACTTCTAAAAATGATGAGGGAACCAAAGAAACAGTCAAAACGTCGACGGTATCTACAAGTGAAGAAAATTCTGTAAATAAAGGAGAAAAAGTTTCAACATTTGTCTGGGGAAAGGGTAAAGATGAAGCGACAATAACATATACTTATGATGAATCAAAGGATGTTGTTACGAAGTTTAAAATAGAATCTCCTCAGTATGGAAGTGCGTTTAAAAATAAAGAAGAAGGAAATAAGAAGATTAAGATGCTGGTGGAGACGAAAGGAGTTAAAGCTTCTGTTATCGAAAAAAATGAAACTCTTATTGCGGTTATTGAAGTAGATCTTAAAATATGCAAATTCTCAGACATGAAAAAAAGTGATAACTATATTATAAAAGGTCTCGCGGAAACAGGATTTTTAAAAGGTGATGGGGACGAAGCTAGCTATACACAGAGTAAAAATAGTATCATGATGAATGGTTTTGAAGAACAGTAAGAAGAAATTTGTAGGACTTGAACAGTAATCTGTTCAAGTCTTTTTGTGGCTTAAAGTCAAAAGTTATATTTGTCGCACTTTTCTTTTTCGCGTTGACAATCATTTTTTTGCTCAATATAATGAAATCAAAAAGGAGGAGACTTGCATGAAAAAATTACTTTCACTATTGATGGGGTTAGGTTTGATTCTTATTTTAGTAGGTTGTAGTTCCCAAGAGACTGCGACTTTCACTCAAAAATCAGGCGGTACGGACGTAACTTTAGTGTATACGTATGATAAAAAGACTGATACCGTGACAAAGATTAAGATCGAAACGAATGAGCCTGCTGAACACACTGAGGCTCGTAAGGATAACGAAAAACTCTTTGAAGAGATTAAAGGCATTGATGGAGTTGTGACTTCACTGACAGAAAAAGATGGCAAACTTATCTCGTCAGCTGAAATCGACTTAACGAAATATAAGTTTTCAAAACTTAAAGAAAGTGACAACTACTTCTTTACAGGTCTTGTTCAAAGTGGTTTCTTAACAGAAGATGGAGATCACGCATCATTCTCTAAGAGTAAAGAAGTTGCACTAAAACGAGGAATGACAGAACAAACGAAATAACGAAATGACTCATGGATAAATTATCCATGGGTTATTTTTTTGTTTTAAGTTCATTTTAAGTTCGCTTCGTATACTAAAACCATCAAGAAAAGGAATCGAGGAGAACGAGATGGAAAATAAAAGACAATGGTTATTAACGACAACGTTATTTATCTCTCTAGGTTTGGCCGCTTGCGGGTCGCAAAGTGTATTAAGCCAAGCCGATGCAAACACTCAAACAACAACTACTAATACATCAGCAACTTCAACTACCCAGACAGCTTCTTATTTTGAAGCAAGCGACTTAACAGCAACTTACGACGAAAGTAAAGCTTCGAAAATTTCGCTTCAAGGAACGACAGCTACTGTTTCGGGCGAAGGGGTAACAGTCAATGGAAGTACGGTAGAAATTACAAAAGCTGGAACGTATATCGTCGAAGGGACGGCGACAAGCGTTCAATTGAAAGTCGCAGCAGGTAAGGAAGATGAAGTACAAATCGTCTTCAAGAATGCGACATTAAAGAATACAGAAGCTCCATTACTCGTCGATTCGGCTAAAAAAGTGATTTTAACAGTAGCCGATGGAACGAAAAATGAAGTGGCGGATGAATCAACGTCAACGGTCAAAGGAGCCATCTACTCAGATAGTGACTTGACGATTAACGGGAAAGGTTCATTAACTGTAACAGGTGCCGCAAGCAACGCGATTAAATCAAAAGACGGCATTCGCATTGTGGATGCGACAGTCACAACAACGGCGAAAAAACACGGGATTGCAGCCAATGACTTCGTGAATGTATCGGGTGCGACATTGAACTTAACTGTCGATGAAGATGGTATCCACTCAGATAACGACGATGATGTATTGTTAGGCAATATTTACTTGGTGAATACAACTATTACAGTGAATGCCGGTGACGATGGAATTAACGCTTCGAATACAATGCTCATCGACGAAGGTACAACCATCGATGTCCAAAAGAGTGAAGAAGGTCTTGAGGCTCGCTTGATTCATCAAGTCGGTGGAACAATTACCGTGAAATCTTCTGACGATGGATTGAATGCAAAAGACTGGACGTTAGAATCATCTGATGAGCAAGGCACAGGTCAACAAACGAAGAAAGTAAAATCTGAAGCCGCGAATGCAAAAAACTTAGATCAAGCAGGCGATGTGAAGATTGTCATCGATGGTGGAACGTTAACAGTAGACGCTGAAGGAGACGGCCTTGATGCCAACGGGTCAATTGAAATTAACGGCGGAACAGTCGTTGTCAATGGTCCAACAAGCGGAGCCAACGCAGCTCTTGACTATGACGACAACGCAACACTAAACGGTGGTACTGTACTCTTTGTCGACAATGGACAAATGACAATGGGATTCGGTAGCGACTCTAGTCAAGCTTTCCTAATGGCAAGTGTTCAAGGAACGGCTGGAACAACTGTTGAAGTAGTCGACTCTTCTGGTAAAACAGTCGCAAGCCTAAAAGCTTCTAAGTCATTCTCAACAGTATTAATTAGTAGTCCTGATATTAAAGACGGTGAAAAATATACAATTAAAGTCGGATCAAACTCAACAACAGCAACAGCTTCTAAACAAGCAGCTAATATCGGCGGCGGACCTGGACAAGGGGCCCTGGAGGCGGCGGACAACCAGGTCAAGGAGGTCCAGGAGGACAACCGGGACAAGGCGGCAGACCAGGAGGCAGATAGGACGGTTTAGAATTTATAGGAAATCTTGAAAGGGGTGAGTCCACCAAAATATGAAGACAAATGATGAAATTGAAATGAGCGCATTAATAAGTGAGGTGGAACACTATGGAATAAAGATGATTCAAGAGGTTAAAACTAATTTAGACGGAAAGGGGTGAGGTTACCATAATATAAAGTCGATGAGACCGTTCAAACAATAGACGACTAACAGGAGTCAAAACAGTAACAAAAGATCTCAAAAATAACAAATACTACAGCACACAAAACCATAAAACGGGGTATTATCTCAGCTAACGAAAGCTTAACTGGGACAACACCCCGTTTTTCATGTTATATTATCTAACATAAGAGGTAAGGGTAGTTTTGACAAAAGATGCAACCGTTATTTACAATAACCCTATAAAGGAGGAAGACAGATGGGTGAAAAGGAATTACGACGTTCACTAGCCGTCTTTCCAATCGGAACAGTGATGAAGCTGACCGATTTATCTGCACGACAAATTCGATATTATGAAGAACAGCGCTTGGTCATCCCAGAACGTTCTGAGACGAACCACCGCATGTATTCCTTGAATGATGTCGATCGCTTATTGGAAATTAAAGATTATTTAGCCGATGGATTAACCATTATGGCGATTCAGAAGATTTTCAATAAAAATACAAATCCCGTAACGAAGGAGAGCGTGAAAGAAGCGCTGACGGATGAGGATGTCCGACGAATCTTCTACGACGAGATTATGCATATTAGCCGCTACTCTGGCGGAGAAAAATGGAACTTATAGGAGGAAGCCAATGATTACACATGAAGAGATTAGAAGACAGGTAGAAGAGAAAGATGTTCGTTACTTACGATTAATCTTCACGGATATTCTAGGAACGATTAAAAACGTGGAAGTGCCAATTACACAATTAGACAAAGTGTTGGCCAATAAAATGATGTTTGACGGTTCTTCAATTGAAGGATTTGTTCGTATCGAAGAAAGTGATATGTACTTATATCCAGATCTTTCAACTTGGGTAGTATTCCCATGGAGCAGCAAACACGGTACTATCGCACGTTTAATCTGTGATGTTTACAAACCAGACGGAACACCATTTGCAGGGGACCCTCGTTCAAACTTAAAACGTGTGTTAAACGAAATGAAAGAATTAGGTTTCTCAAACTTCAACTTAGGACCAGAGCCAGAGTTCTTCTTATTCAAATTGGACGAAAAAGGCGAACCAACGCTTGAAGGAAACGACCAAGGTAGTTACTTTGACTTAGCTCCAATTGACCTTGGGGAAGAATGCCGTCGTGAAATCGTTCTTGAATTAGAAAAAGATTGGGTTCGATATCGAAGCAAGTCACCACGAAGTAGCTCCAGGTCAACACGAAATCGACTGGAAATACTCAGATGCAGTAGCTGCTTGTGACAACATCCAAACTTTCAAACTTGTTGTAAAAAAACAATTGCGCGTAAACATGGATTACATGCGACATTTATGCCAAAAACCAGTATTCGGAATTGCCGGTAGCGGAATGCACTTCAACTTATCATTATTTGATAAAGATGGAAACAATGCGTTCTATGATGAAAATGGCGAACAACGTCTAAGCGACACTTGCCGTCATTTTATCGCTGGGGTAATGAAACATGCCAAAGCTTTAACGGCCGTATGTAACCCAACCGTAAACTCATACAAACGTTTAGTTCCAGGGTACGAAGCGCCTGTATATATTGCATGGTCTGCACGTAACCGTTCACCGCTAATCCGTATTCCAGAATCTCGTGGCATTTCAACTCGTATCGAATTACGTAGTGTGGATCCATCTGCAAACCCATATTTAGCAATGGCTGCGATTTTAACAGCTGGTCTTGAAGGGGTTAAAGAAAAAATGGAAGTTCCTGCAGCTATCGACCGCAACATCTATGCGATGTCTGCTCGCGAACGTAAAGAAGCTGGAATCGATGATTTACCAGGAACATTAAACGAAGCGATTGAATACTTGAAACAAGACGAAATTGTTCAATCAGCACTAGGAAGTCATATCCTAGACAACTTCATCGAAGCAAAACGTTTCGAATGGGCTGCTTACCGTAGCCAAGTTTCACAATGGGAATTAGACCAATACTTGAAACTATTCTAAAAATGAAACGAAGAGTGCACTCGCAAGGTGCGCTCTTTTTATGTGTAAAAAACCAGCTTTTATAAGAGTGTCTGCTGCTGATACGTATAGCTTTTTCTTTGTTAAAGTTTTGACATATTTTGCTGAAAATGTAATACTGGTAAGTAAATGTAAAAAGGAAAGAGAGTGCTCACATGTATATAAAAGAGATGTCGAATGCGTTAGAAGAGTATCATGCTTTTATGGAAACTCAAGCCAACAGAACGGTTTTCCAAACGCCTGAATGGGGCGAAGTGAAAACTGATGGCTCATGGACAAGAGATGTACTTCTTGTTATGTCCGATAATCATGAACCTGTTGCGGCTGCGATGATTCTTTATCGTAAATTACCAGGTGTGAATAAGTTTTTAGCATATGCACCGCGCGGAATCGTAACCGACTATACAAATGCGGAACAATTAAAATCTGTGTTTGCGACTTTAAAAGTGTATTTGAAAGCTAAAAATGCATTTGGTTTGAAATTGACCCAGAATTACAATGGCGTGAATGGACAAACAAGTTCGAAATGGTTGAAGGTGGATTCAATAATGAAGAATACCGCAAAAACATTTTAGCGGCTGGATTCGTAGAACGCCCAATGGACTTAGGGTTCGATGGCATTCAACCACGTTTAACGATGATTTTACCGTTGAAAGACGAAGGAAAAGGCATCGTTGAAACGTTCAATAAGAAAGAACGTTATAAAGTGAATGTAGCGAAGAAACAAGGGGTTGTTTGCTACAAGGGAACACTTGAAGATATGCCAATCTATGATGAGTTAAATAAAATTACGGCTGAACGTGATAAATATGTGGCGCGTAGCATCGAGTATTTAACAACAATGTACCAACACCTTCATCCTAAAGGCATGGTGGATTTATACTTTGCGAAAGTGGACTACAATGTGCAATTAGCATTTGCGACAAACCGCTTAGAAACAGCGCAAAAAGAATTCTATAAGTTAACAGGACAATTGGAAACATTGAACAATCCTAAACGTATCGAAAACGTTCAAAAGCAAATTGAATCATTAAAAGTCAATATCGCTAAGTACGAAAAAGAAATCGAGCGCGTGAAAGGTGACTTAGAACAGTATCCAGAAGGAAAAGTTGTCAGTGGAGCGTTTGTTGTAACGTACTTAGATAAAGCGTACTACTTATATGGCGCGAACATCACTGACGATGGTGGATTGAATGCGAACAAGGCGCTTGTGTCTTGGATCATGCAAACTCTTTATGATGAAAAAGGCATTCGTTCGTTTGACTTCTTTGGAGTTTCTGAAGACCAAGAACATCACGGCGGAATTAACGGATTCAAGCAATCATTTGACCCAGAGTTAGTGGAATATATCGGTGAATTTGATATGCCGATTTCGAAGTTCTGGTTCGAAATGTTCCATACATGGGCACCAAAAGCCGTGAGCTTGAAAAATAAATTACTAGTAAGACGTAGAAAATAGCAAGAAGAGGCTGGACGAGTTTCCGGCCTTTTTGCTTGTCTAGACTTAGTGTGTACTTGACAAAGCAAGTTCATTTCCTTATGATGAAATAGATATGGATTTATAGAAAGTAGTGAAAAATATGGCTCAGAAAAAAGCGGCGTTAGCTTGTAGCGTATGTGGTTCAAGAAACTACACGATTACGCTTGGACAAAACCGACGAGTAGAACGTCTTGAAATTAAAAAATTCTGCAAGTATTGCAACAAACAAACACTACATCGCGAAACAAAATAAAAGGAAGAGGAGATTCGGAATGCGTTTTTTATCAAATGTGGTTAAAGAGATGAAAAAAGTTACTTGGCCAACAGGTAAAGAAGTAAACAAATATACAATTACAGTAATTATGACAGTGCTTGCTGCATTATGCTTCTTTGCAGTAGTGGACTATGGAGTGCATCAACTCATTACATTCCTTTTAAAATAATAGTACTTTAAAGTGATTAGTGATATACTAAGAGCAGTTGAAAAAACCTTCGCTTATGAAGGTTTTTTTGTATGGAAAAATGTTGTCAACACTCAAGGAGGAGTATAAATGGAAAAAGAATGGTATGTATTGCACACTTATTCAGGTTATGAGAATAAAGTAAAATCAAATCTATTATCACGTATCCAAAGCATGGGTATGGAAGAAAACATCTTCCGCGTGATTTCACCTGAAGAAGAGGAAGTAGAAGTAAAAGACGGTAAAACTAAAACGACTGTTGAAAAACTTTTCCTGGTTATGTATTAGTTGAAATGGTCATGTCAGACCAAGCATGGTATGTTGTTCGTAACACTCCAGGCGTAACTGGATTCGTTGGTTCACACGGTGCAGGTTCAAAACCATCTCCATTATTACCAGAAGAAGTAGAAGCAATCTTAGGACGTATCGGTGAAAAAGTTCATGCTCCAGTTGATTTACACGTTTCTGTTGGAGACTACGTCATCATTACTGAAGGTGCCTTCAATGATATGAGCGGTAAAGTAGTAGAACTTGACCACGAAAAACAAAAAATTAAAGTGGCAATTGAAATGTTCGGTCGTGAAACAATTGCAGACTTAGAGTTCCACCAAGTGAAAGAAGATGACTCTTATTAACATGTATCCTACAATGTTAGAACGATTTATTCGCTATGCGAAAATCAATACGCGTAGTGATTTAAAATCAACAACGATTCCTACGACAAAGAGTCAATGGGAATTTTTAGAAATGCTTCGAAGCGAGTTAGTGGAGTATGGCTTTACAAAAGTAGAACTTGATCCAGAGGACAGCTACTTAGTGGCGCTGCTTCCAAGTAACTTAGAAGATGCAAATACGGTGCCTGCGATTGGGTTCATTGCCCACGTTGATACCGCAGATTTCAATGCTGAAAATATCAATCCACAAATTCACGAGAATTATAACGGAGAAGATGTGGTGCTCCATGCCGAAAAGAATTTAGTAATGACGGTCAGCGAGTTTCCAAGTTTGAAACTACATTGGCGAAACGTTAATTACAACTGATGGAACGACATTACTAGGCGCCGATGATAAGGCGGGGCTGGTTTCGGTATTAGAAGCTTGCTTGTATTTAATGGCGCATCCAGAAATTCCCCATGGCGATATTTGGTTAGCGTTTGGTCCGGACGAAGAAATCGGGAAAGGCGCTCACCGTTTCAAAGCGGAGCGTATGCCTGCAAAATTTGCCTATACTTTAGACAGTGGTGTCGTAGGGAAGTTAGAATATGAAACGTTCAATGCGGCTCGTGCAGTAGTAACGATTCATGGGACAAGTGTTCACCCAGGGCAAGCCAAAGATGTGATGGTGAATGCTTTGGCAGAAGCAGCGAAATTATTTGCACGCATGCCAGAAGCCGAAGTGCCTGAACGTACGAGCGGGTACGAAGGCTACTTTATGTTATCGAAACAATCCGGCGACATCGGTAAGGTTGAATTGGAATATATTATTCGCGATCACTCGATGGAGAAATTCGAAGAGCGAAAAGCGCAGTTCCAACAAATCGTCGATGCGCAAAATGCAACGTATGATGTGCCTCGTATCGAATGCACGATTTACGATGAGTACTATAATATGTATGAAATCTTAAAAGACGATATGACTTCGGTTGAAGTAGCGATTGAGGCTTATAAAGAATGTGGCATCACGCCAGACATCCAACCATTCCGTGGAGGAACAGACGGATGTATTATTACCTATAAAGGAATTCCGACTCCAAACTTATTTACTGGAGCAGAAAACCTTCATGGACAATATGAATTCGTAACTCTCGAAAGCATGCAAAAAGCCAGCGACGTTGTGTTAAAAATTATTGAATTAGTCCAAAGAGAAACGGTTGAGTAATCCTCAACCGTTTTTTCTATATATATAAGAAAGAAGAAAAGATAAAAGTATGCGATGTACATAGAGAATACAAAAATTAAACAATGTTGATATGAAACTTAATATTTTTTTCAATCCAATATATTCTATGAGAGATTTAGAGTTTATTCGTCATTGGAGTATGCAAGATAAGGGCGAATAGAGAATTTAACTAAAAATATCCTCAATAAGTAATGATAGAATTCAATGAAGTTGAAAAAAATGATAAAATTTAGGAATAGTACCGCTGCATCTAAAGTACTATAAGTTTTTTTGATTGAGAATTATTATAATAGGGATACTAATTCGATTTCGGGAGTAAATCGATTCTAGAATATAAAAAAAGAGCACCGAGTAGTTTGATAATACGAGACTACTTGGGTGCTTTTTCGTATACCGAAAACAGGGTTTTTATGATAAAAAAAGAAAAATCATATTGAGAAAGTCTCGATATAATAGGCTTTTTCCTAATACAGATTTTTCTTTGGTAAAAAGTAATATGGGACAAAAGTCATTATCAATAATAAGTTGTGCGATAATAATACGATTTAATACCTATGCTATAATAGCCTAAACCTCTCAAAAGATAATATATCTATTTCTAGATTAGTAAAATTGAGAATGATTATAAGGAGATAACTTTTATGAAAAAAGCAATGCTAATTATTAATCCAACTTCTGGAGGAGAAAAGGCGTTAGACTATAAAGAAAAATTAGAAAATAAAGCAAAAGAATACTTCGAATACGTTGAAACGAAGATTACTGAAAAAGCTAAAGATGCTACTGCTTTTGCGGAAGAAGCTTCAAAGGAGAATTATGAAGCGGTAATTGTTTTTGGTGGAGATGGAACTGTTAATGAAGTGATTTCTGGTATTGCTGAAAAGGACTATATTCCTAAATTAGGGATTATTCCAGGAGGGACTGGCAATTTAATTACTAAATTGCTAGAAATTAGTCAAGATATTAACGAGGCAATTGACCAACTTGATTTTAATAAAACAAATGCGATAGATATTGGAAAAGCAAATAAGAGCTATTTTGGATATATCTTCAGTGTAGGTTCTTTACCAGAGGCGATTCATAACGTTGAAATAGAAGACAAAACAAAGTATGGAGTATTAGCTTATGCAATAAATACAATTAAGTCCGTTATTAAAGATGAGGTATTCAATATTAAAATTGAAACAGAAAATGGGAGTTACGAAGGGGAAGCTAGTCAAGTGTTAGTTTTGCTTTCTAATTATTATGCTGACAAGAAAATATTTGAAGAAAACAAAGATGGGATATGCAAATATATTAATTTTGAAAAATGCATCTATAATTTCAAAATTATCATTAATTCCAGATTTGTTAAAAGGTGATATTGTTGAGAATGATAATATTGAATATATTAAAGCAAAAGATATTACAATCTCATCAGATACTAAATTAGAATCCGATATTGATGGTGACCAATCTGATGATTTACCAGTAAAAATTACAGTATTAGGAAATCATATTGAAATTTATTCATTATAAACATAAAAAATATTCGTAGCGCGTATATAAGATGACTTTGTGAAGGAAACCCGATTTTAACCGTAACAAAAACGACAAAAATGGCTCTTTTTGTGAATGTAAGCAGATACATTGTGTTTTAGAGTAATTTTAATGTATAATTAAAAGTGTAAATACCAAACAGAAAGGGAGATTTATTATGACAGATAAAGGATTTACAGATAAGGTTAAGGGGAAAGCAAAGGAAGTTGTGGGAGAAGTTACTAACGACGACTCTACAAAAGCAGAAGGTCTTTTAGACCAAGCTGTTGGAAAAGCTAAAGAAATTGCTTCAGATGTTAAAGATGTTGCGACTGAATTAGTTGAAAAAGCTAAAGACGCACTTGATTCTAAATCTGAAGAAAAATAGTCGTATAATTATATTTACTGAGGATAGTGCGGCTGAATGCCGTGCTATCTTTTTATTATTTAAAGGAGTGAATTAAATGGGTATTCTATCTTGGTTAGTACTTGGCGCATTCTCTGGATGGATTGCAAGTATTATTATGAATAAAAATGAATCTATGGGTGCAGTAGCAAATATTTTTACTGGTATTGTTGGTGCTTTTATCGGAGGAGCAGTCTTTAACTTTTTCGGTGGATATGAAGTTACTGGTTTAAATCTTCATAGTGTAATCGTATCAGTTGTAGGTGCATGTATCCTATTGTGGATTTTAAATAAATTCAATAAAAAATAAAAGACAAAAAGTGATAGATAATTTCTATCGCTTTTTTAGTTTGTTTAATGCCAATCCTCGAATTCTTCATTGTGATTTTCTAAGTAGAACTCAATTAGTTTTGGTCATAAAGACTGGAATGCTTCTATTAATACATTTCCATTTTTAAAAGCAATGAATGGTTTATCTATTAATTCTATAGATAGAATAATAAGCTTTAAAGTCTTTCCGTTCTTGTCTAATAGGTTGCTTAACTTACCTAGTAGTGTATCGTCGTTATAATTGAGTTTAAGAGTAGTAGAGTCAGAATATAATAATGTAAGAGAAAATCTATGAAAATGGAACAAATTATGGCACAAAAACGTAAAACAAGCACTTAAAAGTCTTATTTTATAGAACTTTTAAGTGCTTTTCGTATGCCGAAAACAGGGGTCGAACCTGCGACCTACGCGTTACGAGTGCGTTGCTCTGCCAACTGAGCTATTTCGGCTTCTTGTACTATTAATTATACGAGTGTTATTCTAAATTGTAAAGGTTTCGCGATGGATTTATATAGAAGAAATCCGACTTTCTTGAGCATTTTAATAAAATAGAAAAACTTTTAAAAAATTGAATCATATCGGTTGAAATTGATAATCAGTTATGATAAATTAATATCACTGTGAAGCGAACGTTCGCTTATAAAACAGTTTCAAAAAAACTTTGAAAAAGTTACATGAAATCTGTTGACAGTGAAAATGTCCTGTGATAGGATATAGAAGTTGTTGAAAAACAACGATTGACCTTTGAAAACTGAACAAAGAAGACGAACCAAATGTGTAGGGACTTCATTCAATGAATGAAGAAACAACAATTTCTTATCTCTTTAAAGAGATACAATAAGTCAGTAATTAAAATGAGCTTTTCAAAGCTCATGAAAATTCAAATTTTTCATGAGAGTTTGATCCTGGCTCAGGACGAACGCTGGCGGCGTGCCTAATACATGCAAGTCGAACGAGAGCGACCGGTGCTTGCACTGGTCAATCTAGTGGCGAACGGGTGAGTAACACGTGGGTAACCTGCCCATCAGAGGGGGATAACATTCGGAAACGGATGCTAAAACCGCATAGGTCCTTTAACCGCATGGTTGAAGGAGGAAAAGAGGCGCAAGCTTCTGCTGATGGATGGACCCGCGGTGCATTAGCTAGTTGGTGAGGTAACGGCTCACCAAGGCCGTGATGCATAGCCGACCTGAGAGGGTGATCGGCCACATTGGGACTGAGACACGGCCCAAACTCCTACGGGAGGCAGCAGTAGGGAATCTTCCGCAATGGACGCAAGTCTGACGGAGCAACGCCGCGTGAGTGAAGAAGGTTTTCGGATCGTAAAACTCTGTTGTTAGAGAAGAACAAGTGCTAGAGTAACTGTTAGCGCCTTGACGGTATCTAACCAGAAAGCCACGGCTAACTACGTGCCAGCAGCCGCGGTAATACGTAGGTGGCAAGCGTTGTCCGGATTTATTGGGCGTAAAGCGAGCGCAGGCGGTTCCTTAAGTCTGATGTGAAAGCCCCCGGCTCAACCGGGGGAGGGTCATTGGAAACTGGGGAACTTGAGTGCAGAAGAGGAGAGTGGAATTCCATGTGTAGCGGTGAAATGCGTAGATATATGGAGGAACACCAGTGGCGAAGGCGACTCTCTGGTCTGTAACTGACGCTGAGGCTCGAAAGCGTGGGTAGCAAACAGGATTAGATACCCTGGTAGTCCACGCCGTAAACGATGAGTGCTAAGTGTTGGAGGGTTTCCGCCCTTCAGTGCTGCAGTTAACGCATTAAGCACTCCGCCTGGGGAGTACGACCGCAAGGTTGAAACTCAAAGGAATTGACGGGGACCCGCACAAGCGGTGGAGCATGTGGTTTAATTCGAAGCAACGCGAAGAACCTTACCAAGTCTTGACATCCTTTGACCACTCTAGAGATAGAGCTTTCCCTTCGGGGACAAAGTGACAGGTGGTGCATGGTTGTCGTCAGCTCGTGTCGTGAGATGTTGGGTTAAGTCCCGCAACGAGCGCAACCCTTATTACTAGTTGCCAGCATTGAGTTGGGCACTCTAGTGAGACTGCCGGTGACAAACCGGAGGAAGGTGGGGATGACGTCAAATCATCATGCCCCTTATGACTTGGGCTACACACGTGCTACAATGGATGGTACAACGAGCAGCGAACTCGCGAGGGTAAGCGAATCTCTTAAAGCCATTCTCAGTTCGGATTGTAGGCTGCAACTCGCCTACATGAAGCCGGAATCGCTAGTAATCGCGGATCAGCACGCCGCGGTGAATACGTTCCCGGGTCTTGTACACACCGCCCGTCACACCACGAGAGTTTGTAACACCCAAAGTCGGTGAGGTAACCTTTTGGAGCCAGCCGCCTAAGGTGGGATAGATGATTGGGGTGAAGTCGTAACAAGGTAGCCGTATCGGAAGGTGCGGCTGGATCACCTCCTTTCTAAGGATAAACCTCAGTGCCGAAAGGTATTGAAGGTAATACGGAACCCTACAGGGTTTACTTCTTTGTTTAGTTTTGAGAGGTTAAACTTCTCAAAACAAAAGTTCTAAATGCGAACAAGGGCCTATAGCTCAGCTGGTTAGAGCGCACGCCTGATAAGCGTGAGGTCGATGGTTCGAGTCCATTTAGGCCCATTAGTTTGAATTTAGGGGGCTTAGCTCAGCTGGGAGAGCGCCTGCTTTGCACGCAGGAGGTCAGCGGTTCGATCCCGCTAGTCTCCATATCTGTTAGAAATAACAGAGAATTTTGTTCTTTGAAAACTGAATACTATATCACAACAAATAACCAATTAATTTACCGAGAGTTAGAGTAACATCTAACGAAAAGAGTTTTTTAACAAAACGCAACGCTATGCGACATTTAACCAACGGTTAAGTGAATAAGGGCGCACGGTGGATGCCTTGGTACTAGGAGCCGAAGAAGGACGGAACTAACACCGATATGCTTTGGGGAGCTGTAAGTAAGCTAAGATCCAAAGATTTCCGAATGGGGGAACCCAACACCTTTCATAGGGTGTTACCAATGAGTGAATACATAGCTCATTAGGAGGTACACGCAGGGAACTGAAACATCTCATTACCTGCAGGAAGAGAAAGAAAAATCGATTCCCTGAGTAGCGGCGAGCGAAACGGGAGGAGCCCAAACCAACGAGCTTGCTTGTTGGGGTTGTAGGACTAGAACGTGAGAAGAAATCAAGATAGCAGAAGTGGTCTGGAAAGGCCCATCAAAGAAGGTGACAATCCTGTACGCGACATTTTGATGAACTCTACTAGCATCCTGAGTACGGCGGGACACGAGGAATCCCGTCGGAATCCGCCAGGACCATCTGGCAAGGCTAAATACTACCTAGTGACCGATAGTGAACCAGTACCGTGAGGGAAAGGTGAAAAGAACCCCGGGAGGGGAGTGAAAGAGTACCTGAAACCGTGTGCTTACAAGTAGTCAGAGCCCGTTAATGGGTGATGGCGTGCCTTTTGTAGAATGAACCGGCGAGTTACGTTTACATGCGAGGTTAAGATGAAGAGTCGGAGCCGTAGCGAAAGCGAGTCTGAATAGGGCGCATGTAGTATGTGGACGTAGACCCGAAACCAAGTGATCTACCCATGTCCAGGTTGAAGGTGCGGTAAAACGCACTGGAGGACCGAACCAGGGCACGTTGAAAAGTGCTTGGATGAGGTGTGGGTAGCGGAGAAATTCCAATCGAACTTGGAGATAGCTGGTTCTCTCCGAAATAGCTTTAGGGCTAGCCTCGGAATCAAGAATCGTGGAGGTAGAGCACTGTTTGGACTAGGGGCCCATCTCGGGTTACCGAATTCAGATAAACTCCGAATGCCATGCATTTATATCCGGGAGTCAGACTGCGAGTGATAAGATCCGTAGTCGAAAGGGAAACAGCCCAGACCACCAGCTAAGGTCCCAAAATATCTGTTAAGTGGAAAAGGATGTGGGGTTGCACAGACAACTAGGATGTTGGCTTAGAAGCAGCCATCATTCAAAGAGTGCGTAATAGCTCACTAGTCGAGTGACCCTGCGCCGAAAATGTAACGGGGCTAAACAGATTACCGAAGCTGTGGATTGGACCTTATGGTCCAGTGGTAGGAGAGCGTTCTAAGGGCGGTGAAGCATGATCGTAAGGACATGTGGAGCGCTTAGAAGTGAGAATGCCGGTATGAGTAGCGAAAGACGGGTGAGAATCCCGTCCACCGAATAACTAAGGTTTCCTGGGGAAGGCTCGTCCTCCCAGGGTTAGTCGGGACCTAAGGCGAGGCCGATAGGCGTAGTCGATGGACAACAGGTTGATATTCCTGTACTTCTATAAATCGTTTGAGCAATGGAGGGACGCAGGAGGCTAAGAAAAGCGTACGACTGGAAGTGTACGTCCAAGCAGTGAGTCGGCTGATGAGTTAAATGCTTATCACACATGCGACAAGCTGTGACGGGGAGGGAAGTTTAGTACCGAAGTTTCTGATGTCACACTGCCGAGAAAGCTTCTAGCAAGATTTATAGGACCCGTACCGCAAACCGACACAGGTAGTTGAGGAGAGAATCCTAAGGTGAGCGAGCGAACTCTCGTTAAGGAACTCGGCAAAATGACCCCGTAACTTCGGGAGAAGGGGTGCTGGTAGCAATACCAGCCGCAGTGAATAGGCCCAGGCGACTGTTTATCAAAAACACAGGTCTCTGCAAAATCGAAAGATGACGTATAGGGGCTGACGCCTGCCCGGTGCTGGAAGGTTAAGAGGAGAGGTTAGCGCAAGCGAAGCTTTGAATTGAAGCCCCAGTAAACGGCGGCCGTAACTATAACGGTCCTAAGGTAGCGAAATTCCTTGTCGGGTAAGTTCCGACCCGCACGAAAGGCGTAACGATCTGGGCACTGTCTCAACGAGAGACTCGGTGAAATTATAGTACCTGTGAAGATGCAGGTTACCCGCGACAGGACGGAAAGACCCCATGGAGCTTTACTGTAGTTTGATATTGAGTGTTTGTGTCACATGTACAGGATAGGTAGGAGCTGAAGAATCCGGGACGCCAGTTTCGGAGGAGGCAACGGTGGGATACTACCCTTGTGACATGACCACTCTAACCCGCACACCTAACCGGGGTGGGAGACAGTGTCAGACGGGCAGTTTGACTGGGGCGGTCGCCTCCTAAAGTGTAACGGAGGCGCCCAAAGGTTCCCTCAGAATGGTTGGAAATCATTCGTAGAGTGTAAAGGCAGAAGGGAGCTTGACTGCGAGACCAACAAGTCGAGCAGGGACGAAAGTCGGGCTTAGTGATCCGGTGGTACCGTATGGAAGGGCCATCGCTCAACGGATAAAAGCTACCCTGGGGATAACAGGCTTATCTCCCCCAAGAGTTCACATCGACGGGGAGGTTTGGCACCTCGATGTCGGCTCATCGCATCCTGGGGCTGAAGTCGGTCCCAAGGGTTGGGCTGTTCGCCCATTAAAGCGGTACGCGAGCTGGGTTCAGAACGTCGTGAGACAGTTCGGTCCCTATCCGTCGCGGGCGTTGGAAATTTGAGAGGAGCTGTCCTTAGTACGAGAGGACCGGGATGGACACACCGCTGGTGTACCAGTTGTTCTGCCAAGAGCATCGCTGGGTAGCTATGTGTGGACGGGATAAACGCTGAAAGCATCTAAGCGTGAAGCCCCCCTCGAGATGAGATTTCCCATCATTTTAAATGAGTAAGACCCCTGAGAGACGATCAGGTAGATAGGCTAGAAGTGGAAGTGCCGCGAGGCATGGAGCGGACTAGTACTAATCGGTCGAGGACTTAACCACGAGTTGTATAGCTGGTAGATTGATGGAGTTGGATATAGATTCAGTTTTGAAAGAACGAAAGTTTTTTCAAAAGATAAAGTGTGGTGACGATGGCAAGAAGGATACACCTGTTCCCATCTCGAACACAGAAGTTAAGCTTCTTAGCGCCGATAGTAGTTGGGGGTTTCTCCCTGCGAGGGTAGGACGTTGCCACGCTTTATATATAATGGAGGTTTAGCTCAGCTGGGAGAGCATCTGCCTTACAAGCAGAGGGTCAGCGGTTCGATCCCGTTAACCTCCATTGATGAGTGATTAGCTCAGTTGGTAGAGCATCTGACTTTTAATCAGAGGGTCACAGGTTCGAGCCCTGTATCACTCATAGCCGGCTTAGCTCAGTTGGTAGAGCATCTGATTTGTAATCAGAGGGTCGAGGGTTCAAGTCCTTTAGCCGGCATTAAAACCAAATTTGCGGAAGTAGTTCAGTGGTAGAACACCACCTTGCCAAGGTGGGGGTCGCGGGTTCGAACCCCGTCTTCCGCTTTGCCAATGTAAAACCATGGCCCATGCCGGGGTGGCGGAATTGGCAGACGCACAGGACTTAAAATCCTGCGGTCAGTGATGACCGTGCCGGTTCGACCCCGGCCCTCGGCATTAATTAAATATACAATGCACCCATAGCTCAATTGGATAGAGTACTTGACTACGAATCAAGCGGTTACAGGTTCGACTCCTGTTGGGTGCATTTTTTTACTTACGGGAATTAGCTCAGCTTGGTAGAGCACTTGGTTTGGGACCAAGGGGTCGTAGGTTCGAATCCTGTATTCCCGATACGTAAGCAAATGAGAAAGCTAGACATTGTGTCTAGCTTCTTTTTTTATCGAAAAAAATGCAAGATGATTGGCAAAAAGGCGCATTCTTTTTGTATAATTAAAGTCAAATATAGTCAAGGTAAAAAGGAGGAAGATGAATGCAAAATCAAAAATCAAAAATATGTCGGATTTGATTGAAAATTACTTAAAGAATGTACTGCATAAGAATGAAACAGTTGAAATCAGACGCAGTGAGATTGCAGACCAATTCAATTGTGTACCTTCCCAAATTAATTACGTGATTAATACGCGCTTTACAATTCAACAAGGCTATGTCGTTGAAAGTAAACGCGGTGGCGGTGGTTATATCCGCATTATGAAAGTAAATCTAGTGGACGAGATGGATATCTTAAATGCATTAAGTGATCTTGTTCCTGAAGAACTTTCAGCGCGAGAAGGCAATCATTTATTACAAAACTTATATGAAAATGAGCTGATTACTAAACGTGAGGCGCAAATGATGTCACTCATGATGGAGAAAGATACATTCCCTTCTAACGTAAAGAATGCTGCAGAGATTCGTAGTAATATGATGAAGAAATTAATTGACAATTTGAAATACCGTTAAACAGAAAGGAATAAACGCATGAGTGAAATTTTTACACCAAAAGCAAAGAGTGCAATGGTCTTAGCCGCAAGAGAAGCCATCCTGTTCAAACACCAAGCCGTGGGAACAGAGCACTTACTATTAGGATTAATCCTTGAACAAGAAGGCATCGCGGGAAATGTGCTTCGCGGGGCAGGGTTGACTGCGGAAATCGTTCGTTCTGAAATCGAGTCACTCACAGGATACGGCTCAAACCGTAAGCAAATGGATCCGTACTTAATGCCTTATTCACCAAGAGCGAAGAAAGTGATTCTATCGGCTACTGATGAAGCCAAACGACTCGAAGTGCCACAAGTCGGAACAGAGCACCTATTATTAGCCTTATTACGCGAAGAAGTGTTAGCGACGAAGATTCTTCGTGATAACCAAATCGACCCTCAAGAGTTGATGAAAGAAATCTACGGTAAAATTGGAATTCAACCTTCAAACGCAGGTTCTAAGAGAAAAGCACGTCAAGAGTCTTCACAAGAAGGAACGCCTACATTAAACAGCTTAGCGCGTGACTTAACGGAATTGGCTCGTGAAGGCAAAATCGATCCAGTTGTCGGTCGTGAAGATGAAGTACGCCGCATTATCCAAATCATTAGCCGTCGTACGAAAAATAACCCTGTCCTCGTTGGGGAACCAGGTGTTGGGAAGACAGCCATCGTTGAAGGCTTAGCACAACGCATGGTAAGCGGTGAAGTTCCAGAAGAAATCGCCGAAAAACGTTTGATGATGTTAGACATGGGTGCAGTAGTTGCGGGAACAAAATACCGTGGTGAGTTCGAAGAGCGCATGAAGAAAATCTTGGACGAAGTATACCGTGAACAAGATGTGATTCTCTTTATTGATGAGTTGCATACCCTTATCGGTGCCGGTGGGGCAGAAGGCTCTATCGATGCTTCAAACATCTTAAAACCAGCACTTGCTCGTGGTGAAATTCAAGTCATCGGGGCGACAACGCTTGATGAATACCAAAAATATATCGAAAAAGACGCAGCCTTAGAACGTCGTTTTGCCTCTGTTCACGTGAATGAACCTAGCGCAGACGATACAGTCGAAATTTTAAAAGGCCTTCGCAAACGTTATGAAGACCACCACCGTGTGGAAATCACAGACGCAGCGATTGAAGCGGCCGTTCAATTATCGGTTCGTTATATTACGTCTCGCAAATTACCAGATAAAGCCATCGATTTGATGGACGAAACAGCTGCAAAAGCCCGTCTGGACCGCAGTGGTAAACACTCTCCGCTTCAAAAACTCGAAGCAGAAGTGGCAGAACTAGCAGTGAAGAAAGACGACGCTATCCGTGAGCAAAAATTCGAAGAAGCAGCTCGTTTACGCAAAAAAGAACAAGCCAAACGCGACAAGCTTGAAAACTACGCCAAAAAGTAGAAGTCGAAGCCAAACAAGAATTCGTCGCAGCCATCACGGACGAAGATATCGCAGAAGTGGTATCGCAATGGACTGGAATTCCATTGAAACAAATGGAGAAAAAAGAAAGCGAACGTCTAGTCCACTTAGAAAAAGAATTGCACCAACGCGTGATTGGACAAGAAGAAGCCGTTTCAGCCGTCGCTCGTTCCATTCGTCGTGCTCGTAGCGGATTGAAAGATCCAAAACGTCCAATCGGTTCATTCTTATTCCTTGGACCTACTGGGGTTGGTAAGACAGAGTTAGCGAAAACATTAGCGGAAGCGATGTTTGGCGACCAAGACGCTCTCGTTCGTATCGATATGTCTGAGTACATGGAGAAACACGCGGTTAGCCGTTTAGTCGGTTCACCTCCAGGATACGTTGGATTCGATGAAGGCGGACAATTAACAGAGAAAATCCGTAACAAACCTTACTCTGTGATTCTGTTAGATGAAATCGAAAAAGCCCATCCGGATGTATTTAACATTCTGTTGCAAGTCTTAGACGACGGACATCTGACTGATTCAAAAGGACGTAAAGTTGACTTCAGAAATACGATTCTAATTATGACATCAAACCTTGGGGCAACGGCTCTAAGAGATGAAAAAGCAGTTGGATTCGGTGCCAAAACGGTACAACACGACCATACAGCAATGGAAAAACGCATCCGCGAAGAGTTGAAGAATGCGTTCCGTCCAGAGCTATTGAACCGTATCGATGAAATTATCGTCTTCCATAAATTAACGAAACCTGAATTACGTCAAATCGTTCAGTTGATGACAAAAGACATTAAGACGCGTCTTGCGGAACTCAATATCGAATTGAAATTCACTTCAGGGGTGATCGACCTAATCGCAGAGGAAGGATTCGACCCAGAATACGGGGCACGTCCAATTCGTCGCGCGATTCAAAAGAAAATCGAAGACCCACTTAGTGAAGCACTCCTCAGCGGAGAAATTCGCTTCGGTCAAAAAGTGACAATCGGTTCTCAAAAAGGAAAAGTGACGATTAAAGAAACAAAAGTCGCTCCTAAAAAAGAAGCCGTTAAAGCGTAAAAATAATAAGAATAGCCACTTCTATGTGAATAGAAGTGGCTACTTTTTTAGTAACTTTGTTTTTGTAAGAGTAGGTGGCAGAGCGTGAGGTCATTCATGTCTTTGACGTTTAGCCCTGTTTGTTCTGCAAAGCGATCGATGCGGTATTGTAAAGTATTGCGGTGTAAGAAGAGTTTTTGGCTCGCCTTTGAGACATTTCCATGAGCGTCCCAGAGAGCTTCAATCAACTCTTTCACGTCGTCTTCGCTTAATAAGAGAATCAACTCGTCGGCAATCGGTGCGATGTCGAGTAGAGCGTTGGCAATCGCCCATAATACAACTGGCGCAAACTCTAGGCACGAGCGCTTGTGCGAATGCATTAAGTATTCAACAAAGAGCGCTTTTTCTGCTTGATAGAGCAGTGGAACTCGGCTAGATGTTGCCCAGCGGTTTCCGATAAAGAGTTGTAATTCTACGGCAAAGTCATCTTCAATCGCGGATTGTACTTCAAAGAGCGTGCTGGCTAGTGATGTTGCGACTTCCGGATTCACGACTAGCGTGTAATGATGTCGGAAGTTTTTGAAGATGGCAAGGGCGCCAACGGTTAAGTTCTCGACGAATTCCATCCAGTCCTTCTCGTGGAAGACACCTTCTTGCTTAGGAAATACCGCCAAGTGGACGCATTGGATATACGCAGTTGGGGACAGCAGTGCGCCTTTTCCTTCCAAGTACGCAAGCCAAGGATGCGTTGGAATTGAAGTTTTTGTCGGTTGTGTATTTAAGGTTTCGATGAGGAATCGTTCGCGCTCCGTTAAGCTGGATTCTAGGAGATAAATCACTTCGCCGTTCAACGTTACAGGAACAGCGTCTTGACCGTTTTCTCCAAGAAGAGCATCCGGGAACAATTCTTTCCAAGTCTTTTTCATAAGAACTCCTTTTTTAAAAGTGTTTGCCTCTTAAGTATACACGTTGTGGCCTAGAGAATAAAGGTTCTTATACTATGATTTTATAAAGAAATTCGGTAGAATAGGACATATAGTCAATATAAGGGGGATACGAAATGTCAACAGAATGGTCATTAAAAGAATTATACCCTTCATTTGAAAGTGAAGAGTTTCAACGTGACTTTGAACGTTTTTCAAACTTTAGAGAGGTATTCAACGGCTTAACGCTCGAAGATAACTTAGAGTCTATCAAAGCGGCAATTGCGGCGCTAGAAGAGTTCAGCGTATTAAGCAGCCGTCTTGGAAACTACATTAATTTAACATTAACTGCGAACACAACAGACGAAACAGCGAATAAATACCGTACATTATTCGGAAATGCGTATGCTGCGTTAAACAGTGCATATACAAAAGTCTACAAATTTATCGGAAGCGTGGAAACAGATATCACAGCCGACGAAAATCTAAAAGACTACGAATTCTATTTTGCAGAAGCGAAACAACAATACAAACATCTATTATCAGATGAATTAGAAGATGTAATCGCGAAATTCTCTATCAGCGGTGGCGACGGTTGGGAGCAACTTTTCGAAGCGATGACTTCAGGCGTTGAAGGCGAATTTAAAGGCGAAAAAGTAACGCTTAGCGAAATTCGTAATATGGCGTATGATGCGGATGCAGCGGTTCGTAAAGAAGCGTACGAAACAGAATTGAAGATGTACGATACGATCAAAGAACCAATCGCATTTGCCTTAAACAATATTAAACAACAAGTATTAACAGAAACAAGCTTACGTGGTTTCGAATCACCACTAGCGCAAACATTAGAAGCATCTCGTATGTCTCGTAAAACATTGGATGCCCTTCTTGAAGCGATTCGCGAATATTTACCACAATTCCGCGCTTACTTAAAACATAAAGCTTCCCCTCTTAGGTCATGAAAATGGATTACCATTCTACGACTTATTTGCACCAATCGGAGAAAGCTCACGTCGTTTCACAATCGAAGAGTCTAAAGAATTCTTATTAGAAAACTTCAAAGGCTTCTCAGAAGATTTAGCCGAAATGACAAAAGAAGCATACGAAAACAACTACATCGACTTCTTACCACGTAAAGGAAAAGTAGGGGGCGCGTTCTGTAGCAACCTACCATTCATCAAACAATCACGTATCTTAACAAACTTCTCTGGTTCATTAAGCGACGTTGTAACAATTGCGCACGAATTAGGACATGCGTACCACGGTTTACACATCGAAAACCACCGTGTATTAAACCAAGAGTACTCAATGCCTGTTGCTGAAACGGCGTCAACATTCAACGAAAATATCGTGATGAACACAGTGATTAGCGAAGCAAGCGATGCTGAAAAAGTAGCCTTACTTGAATCACAATTACAAGATACAACACAAATCATCGTGGACATCTACTCACGTTACTTATTCGAATCAGCGGTATTTGAAAACCGCGAAAAGAGCTTTATGTTCTCGAAAGATTTAGAAAAATTAATGTTGGATGCGCAAAAAGAAGCATACTGCGACGGATTAGATCCAGACGCAATGCATCCATATATGTGGGCTTGCAAACCGCACTACTACAGCAGCGGTTTAAGCTTCTACAACTTCCCATACGCATTCGGAGGATTGTTCTCTAAAGGCTTATATGCAATCTATCAAGAGCAACCTGAAGGATTCGTTGAAAAATATCAAGAGTTATTGCGTGCGACAACAGTGACTTCTGCAGAAGATACTGCGAAGGTGTTGGGCGTGGATGTGACGGACAGCGCATTTTGGAAGAAAGCATTGGCGCAAGTTGCCGATAACATCGAGCAGTTCATTGCTTTAACTCCGGTAAAATAAAATAGAATATCTGACAGATTCATCCATCTTTCAATGGGATGGATAAACCTTCGAGCATCAGTTTGATGATTGAAAGAGTTATAGTGGGGTACCGGCTCGTGCCTGTAGTCACTCACCTTTGAAGCCTCAAAGAGGGAGTAAGACCAAAGACAAAAAGGATTCACAGTGTGAATCCTTTTTGCTTTGTAGTCTTACCCCCGCAAGGCTGATTAGGATTAAGCGAATCACGAGTGATGAAGCTTAATGCAATCAGCTACTGCGTCTAACTCTATAGAGTATTTTCGGTAGGAATCAATTCCTAACTCCCTCTTATTCGTTTCAATACGATTTCCCACTATTCTTTCAATCAACTGATGCTCGTTTTGTTTATCCATCACCCTCTACGATTGGAGCAGCCAGATATTTTGTTTTATTTCCCTTTTTTTGATAAACTGCTGCGATGTTATCGGCAATGCTTAGGAAGGGAACGCAAGGGGTGTGTGCTTCATTATCGGAGGAAGTTTAGCGATTCTGATTGGTTTTATTAAAATAGATTGTTGCCGTGTTGTAGGCAATGCTTAGGAAGGGAGCGGCAGGAGTGTGGTGCTGAGCATTATGTAAGTGGAAAAGGGATGGAGTAATAAAACATGCCCTACTACTGTAAGGCATGTTGTTTGATGATTGTGATTTTGTTGTAAGAAAATTGTACTTTATTTTTTTGAGAGGATTCTTATTGAAATTAGTATTCCAATGACAAAAGCAAATGAAAAGATACTTGTTTCGAGGTGTGATAGAAATAAAATTTGTATTGGTTTTGCGTAACCAAAGTAGAGAAGTGTCAAAAGAATAATGGGGATGCAATATGTTGTAGCAGTCACAATACCGCTTCTAAGGATTTTAGCTCTGGTTACAATCGTGATTACTAAAGTTGTCCATAGGATATTTGAGAAGAATAAAAATCCAATTCCCCATAAGGCGTTAGGAGAGAGCCTTTGTATGTCATGAGTGAGCATATGAACTCCATAAACATTGAAGAAAGGAAGCAAGAAAAAGCTGAATAGAATTACTACTGCTAAAAATTTTTTCATTGTTAGATCCTCCTTTAAATATATTGATAATCACTTGTTTTCAAGATAATATCTTCAACTTTATTTTACTATTTTCAAGAGAGATAAACAATAAAATGTGTAAAAATTCACATATAATGGTTAAAAATTAAGGTTTCGCATTGGCGGTGTGTGCTGAGTGAGGGGGAGGAGCGGCCTTCCATGAAGAAAAGGGAGTATAGTGGTGGTATTTTTATTAAAAATAGAAATTTAGTCTTTTATTTTTTAAAAGGAGTAGTATAATAAAGGTAAATGAAAGCGGTTAATTTATTGTTTTGCATTTGATACGAAGGATGTGAATATGATGCCTAAGAAAAGACTTTTATATGCGTTGATGATATATGGTTATATTGCTAATAGTTTAATATTGGGGAATTTTAGTTTCACAGATTTGACCAAAATTTTCATAGAGTGGTCAATTATATTTGGTATGTGGTGGGGTGCGGAATATTTTTATAATAAGAAAAAAAGTAGTGATGAGTGTAGTTAGTGGGGTGTTTGAATAAAGGAAAGGTGAGAGTATGAGATACCTATTTTATCTAATTTGGATTCTTTTACTTTGTTTCGGATTCTATTTACGGAAAAAGGAAGTGGTCGTTGTCCCTAGATGGATAGAGATTTCATCAGCTGTTCTATTTTTAATATTCTTTTGGCTGTACGTGATGCTTTGGATGTAAACAAACGACTGGGTCTCCTTTTTAGTGAAGGAGGCTCTTTTTATTGGATTTGACCGATTTTTGATATTACATATAGTCTTGAAGAAAAAGTGATATTTGCTGAATAAATAAACAAAATAAACAAAATGTTTGCTATTCGTTTGAAATAAACGTTTAAAAAGTTTATAATAAACATCAGTAGGGAGGGGATCACTTGAAAAAAAGCGATAGAATGTCAAAAATTGTAGAAATTGTTAATCAGAAGGGTACTGTTTCCGTGAATGAATTGATTGAGAAACTGAATGTATCCGATATGACGATTAGAAGGGATCTGGCTTTCCTAGAAAAATCAGGTGAACTAATTCGAGTGCATGGGGGAGCAAAGAGTCATACTCCTTTAATCTATAATGAATTGACTCATGAAGAAAAACATCATAAAAATCTATTAGAAAAACAAGATATGGCCGAAAAAGCAGTGAGACTCATTGATGAGGGCGACAGTGTATTTTTGGGACCAGGAACATCCATTGAAATGTTGGCACTGGCAATGAATAATCAAAGACTTCAAGTTGTCACAAACTGTCTGCCAATCTTCAACATTCTTTCTAGAAAGAAAAGCGATACATTTAAAGTGATTTTGATTGGTGGAGAGATGCGAGAGCGTACCAAAGCATTCGTAGGGGAAATGACGAATCAAATCCTGCATCAGTTTCATTTCAGCAAAATGTTCTTCAGTTGTAATGGAATCAAAAACGGGAAAGTCTTAACCTCTGATTATAGTGAGGCGCAGACACAAAAAATTGCGATGAAATGTTCAAATCAAATCTATCTTCTTGCGGATTCTAGCAAAATAGGGAAAGAAGATTTTACATCTATTTGCGACCTTCATGAGTTGTCAGGGCTTATTACAAATGAACTATCTCATGAAGAATTACAAGAAGTTAATGGGAAAACACAAATTTATTAATATTAGAAAAAAGGAACCGATGAATATCGGTTCCTTTTTTTGTTTATTTCAAACAAAACTATTGCATTTGTTTTTTGTTTGTAGTATATTCTGTTTGTAAAGAACAAACAAACGAACAAACAAACATTTTTAGGAGGTCTCGAATATGTCAATTGTACTAGGGGCAAATAAAGAAGGAATTCGATTAAAAGAAGTTGTAAAACAGTTTTTAACCGAAGAACACTTTGATGTTATCGATGTGTCTGATGAAACAAAGGATTTCGTGGATGTAACATTAGCAGTAGCAACAGAAGTAAACAAAAAAGATGGGAACTTAGGTATTGTAATCGATGCTTATGGAGCTGGACCGTTTATGGTTGCTACTAAGATTAAAGGAATGGTTGCTGCGGAAGTCTCAGATGAACGTTCAGCCTACATGACTCGCGGACATAACAATTCACGCATGATCACAATTGGAGCAGAAATCGTTGGTGATGAATTAGCAAAAAATATCGCTAAGGGTTTTGCAAATGGAAAATATGATGGTGGTCGTCACCAAATCCGTGTCGATATGTTAAATAAAATGTGCTAGTGGAAGGAGAAAGAATTATGAAAATTGCAATTGGTTGCGATCACATTGTGACAGATGAAAAAATGGCAGTTTCTGACTTTTTAAAAAATAAAGGCTATGAAGTGATTGACTGTGGAACATATGACCATGTTCGTACTCACTATCCAATTTTTGGTAAAAAAGTAGGGGAAGCCGTGGCAAGTGGTGAAGCAGATTTAGGTGTATGTATTTGTGGTACGGGAGTTGGGATTAACAACGCTGTAAATAAAGTTCCAGGAATTCGTTCTGCTCTAGTAAGGGATATGACCACAGCTTTATATGCAAAAGAAGAATTAAACGCAAACGTAATTGGTTTTGGAGGGAAAATCACTGGAGAGTTATTAATGTGTGATATTCTTGAAGCATTTATTCACGCTGAATACAAACCAACTGAAGAAAACAAGAAATTAATTGCTAAGATTCAACATTTAGAAAGTCGCAATGATCAACAAGCAGATTCAAACTTCTTCACAGAATTTCTTGAAAAATGGGATCGTGGAGAATATCACGACTAATCTCTAAGGAGCTTACATATGATTTTAACAGTAACAATGAATCCTGCCATTGATGTTTCTTATCCTTTAGGGGAGTTTAAATTGGATACAGTAAACAGAATTTCAGATGTTTCAAAGACAGCTGGCGGGAAAGGGTTAAACGTAACAAGAGTTTTATCTGAGATTGGGGAAGAAGTAACGGCAACAGGTCTGGTAGGTGGAACAAACGGACTCTATTTAGTTCAACACTTACCAGAACGTGTAATCCCTTCTTTCTACGATATTGCTGGTGATACGAGAATTTGTATCGCAATCTTGCATGACAATCAACAGACTGAAATTTTAGAAGGTGGTCCAAGAATTTCCGAAAGTGAAAGTGAAGGTTTTTTAAATCACTTCAAAGAATTGATTGGAAAAACAGATATCGTTTCTATCTCTGGAAGTTTACCGATGGGAATGCCTGTAGATTATTACACTCAATTAATAAAGATTGCTAGAGAGCATGATAAGAAAGTAGTTCTAGATTGTTCCGGAAAATCACTTGAGGCAGTATTAAAATCAAACTTTAAACCTGCAGCTATTAAACCAAATTTGGAAGAATTGGCGCAGTTATTAAATAAAGAGAAAATTGAAAGCCCTAACGAACTGAAAAACATCATTAGTCACCCATTATTTGAAGGGGTTGAATGGATTGTTGTTTCACTAGGGAAAGATGGAGCATTTGCTAAGCATAATGATAAATTCTACAAGGTAGATATTCCAGTTATTCAAATTCAAAACGCTGTTGGTTCTGGTGATTCAACAGTTGCAGGAATTGCTTCGGCATTACGTGCTCAAAAGAGTGATGAAGACTTACTCAAACATGCGATGGTACTTGGTATGTTGAATGCACAAGAAAAAGTTACCGGACATGTAAATATGGATCATTATGAAGACTTATTTAAACAAATTACAGTGAAAGAGGTATAAGCATGGTATTAACAGAACAAAAATTAAATCATTAGAGAAATTATCTGACGAAAATGGAATCATCTCTGCATTAGCGTTCGACCAACGTGGTGCATTAAAACGCTTGATGGCTCAATATCAAGAAGGTGAACCAACAGTAGAACAATTAGAAAGATTAAAAGTATTAGTAGCAGAAGAACTTACAAAATTTGCCTCTTCTATGTTATTAGATCCAGAGTATGGTCTTCCAGCAACAAAAGTGATTGATAAGAATGCAGGTTTATTATTAGCCTATGAAAAAACAGGTTATGACACTTCAAGTACTAAGAGACTTCCAGACTGTTTAGATGTATGGTCAGCAAAACGTATTAAAGAACAAGGTGCAGATGCTGTTAAATTCTTACTATACTACGATGTAGATAGTGATGATGCGTTAAACCAACAAAAACAAGCATACATTGAACGTGTTGGTTCAGAATGTGTGGCGGAAGATATTCCTTTCTTCTTAGAAATTTTAGCGTATGACGAAAAAAATGCGGATGCGAATTCAGTAGAGTATGCAAAAGCTAAACCAAGAAAAGTAAATGAAGCGATGAAAGTATTCTCTAACCCACGTTTCAACATTGATGTATTAAAGGTAGAAGTTCCAGTAAATATGAAATATGTTGAAGGTTTCGCAGAAGGGGAAGTAGTTTATACGAAAGAAGAAGCGGCTGCTCATTTCAAAGCACAAGATGAAGCAACAAATCTTCCATATATTTACTTAAGTGCAGGGGTATCTGCTCAATTATTCCAAGAAACATTAGTATTCGCACATGAATCTGGAGCAAAATTCAACGGAGTTCTTTGTGGTCGTGCAACATGGGCAGGTTCTGTGAAAGACTTCGTAGAAAATGGAGATGAAGCTGTAAGACAATGGTTACGTACAGAAGGCTTCAAGAACATTGACGAACTAAACAAAGTGTTACAAAAAACAGCAACATCTTGGAAAACAAAAGTTCAATAAGAGCAGTAAGATAAAAGTTAGTAGTTCATCATTATAAAGTTAAAAAGAGTAGCGAATTACTAACAGAAATTAAAATTCATCGTAAGTAAAAATTTGTAGAAGGAGGAAACTATGATGAATAGAGAAGAAGTAACTTATTAGGTTTTGAAATTGTCGCTTATGCAGGGGATGCTCGTTCTAAATTGTTGGCTGCTCTTAAAGCTGCTGAAGAAGGAGATTTTGCTAAAGCGGATACTTTAGTCGAAGAAGCAGGGGCTTGTATCGCTTTAGCGCATAAGGCTCAAACAAGCTTACTTACTAAAGAAGCTGCTGGGGAAGATTTATCTTACAGTGTGACATTAATGCATGGGCAAGACCACTTGATGACTACACTTTTACTTAAAGATTTAATGCATCATTTAATTGAATTATATAAGAGAGGGGCTTAATTAGATGAATAAGCTGATAGAATTTATTGAAAAGAAAAAACCGTTTTTTGAGAAGATTTCTCGAAACATTTATTTAAGAGCTATCCGTGACGGATTTATTGCAGGGATGCCAGTCATTCTGTTTTCAAGTATCTTTGTCCTAATCGCATTTGTTCCAAATGCATGGGGCTTTGTATGGCCAGAGGATATTCAAAATTTCTTATTGAAACCAAATAGCTATTCAATGGGTATCTTAGCTGTACTTTTAGCTGGGACAACTGCGAAATCTTTAACAGATTCAGTGAACAGAACAATGGAAGCTACGAATCAAATTAACTACATGTCAACATTCCTAGCTTCTGTCTGTGGATTGTTACTGTTAGCATCAAACCCTATTAAAGATGGTTTTTCTACAGAATTCTTAGGAACAAAAGGACTTTTAACTGCCTTCTTAGCAGCATTTATTACTGTGAATATTTACAAGGTTTGTGTGAAAAATAACGTTACAATTCGCATGCCTGAAGAAGTTCCACCGAATATTTCTCAAGTATTTAAAGACGTAATTCCATTTACATTGTCAATCGTAACTCTTTACGCTATTGATTTATTATCTCGTCACTTTATGGGTACGAATACAGCGGAATCAATTTCTAAATTATTTGCACCATTATTCACTGCTGCAGATGGTTATTTAGGAATCACTCTTATCTTTGGAGCGTATGCATTCTTCTGGTTTGTAGGGATTCACGGACCATCGATTGTTGAACCTGCGATTGCAGCGATCACTTATGCCAACGTTGAAACAAACTTGAGTCTTTTCCAACAAGGAATGCACGCTGATAAAGTGTTAACACCTGGTACTCAAATGTTTATCGTAACAATGGGTGGTACAGGAGCAACGTTAATCGTTCCATTCATGTTTATGTGGTTATGTAAATCTAAACGTAATAAAGCAATCGGACGTGCTTCTGTAGTCCCAACATTCTTTGGTGTGAATGAACCAATCTTGTTCGGTGCTCCGATTGTATTAAACCCAATTTTCTTCATTCCGTTTATCCTAACTCCAATCGTAAACGTTTGGTTATTCAAATTCTTCATTGATGTATTAGGAATGAACTCATTTACTGCAAACTTACCATGGGTAACACCTGCGCCATTAGGGTTAGTTCTTGGTACAAACATGCAAGTACTTGCCTTTATCCTTGCTGCATTATTAATTGTAGTAGACGTGATTATCTACTATCCATTTATTAAAGTTTATGATGAACAAATTCTTGAAGAAGAACGTTCAGGTAAATCAAATGATTCATTAAAAGATAAAGTTGCTTCTAATTTTAATACAGCTAAAGCAGATGCGATTTTAGAAAAAGCTGGAGTTGAAGCTCAACCTGAAGCAAACAACATCACAAAAGAAACTAACGTCCTTGTACTTTGTGCAGGCGGAGGTACTAGTGGATTGTTAGCTAATGCTTTAAATAAAGCTGCAGCAGAATATAATGTTCCAGTTAAAGCCGCTGCTGGTGGTTACGGTGCTCACCGTGAAATGTTACCAGAATTTGATTTAGTTATTCTTGCTCCTCAAGTAGCTTCTAACTATGAAGATATGAAAGCTGAGACAGATAAATTAGGAATCAAATTAGCAAGCACTGAAGGTGTACAATATATTCAATTAACAAGAGATGGCAAAGGCGCTTTAGACTTTGTACAAGCTCAATTTGAAGAGTAATATAGAATGAAAGAGAGAAGCGGGATTAATGTAAAGTTAATGCCGCCTTCTTTCAATAATGAGAATGGAAGGCGAAAATAATGACAAAGAAATTACCTAAAGATTTTATTTTTGGTGGTGCAACTGCGGCCTATCAAGCTGAAGGGGCCACTCATACAGATGGTAAGGGTCCAGTTGCTTGGGATCAGTATTTAGCAGATAACTATTGGTATACTGCTGAACCAGCGAGTGATTTCTACCATAAATATCCAGTTGACTTAAAATTAGCAGAAGAATTTGGTGTGAATGGAATTCGTATTTCGATTGCATGGTCTCGTATTTTTCCAACAGGTTTTGGAGAAGTGAATCCAAAAGGGGTAGAATTTTATCATAACCTTTTTGCAGAATGTCATAAACGTCATGTAGAACCTTTCGTAACACTGCATCACTTTGATACACCGGAAGCACTTCATTCAAATGGAGACTTCTTAAATCGTGAAAATATCGAACACTTTGTGGACTATGCCGCATTCTGTTTCGAAGAATTCCCAGAAGTAAATTACTGGACAACTTTCAATGAAATTGGACCAATTGGTGACGGTCAATACTTAGTTGGTAAATTCCCACCAGGAATTCAATACGATTTAGCAAAAGTATTCCAATCTCACCACAATATGATGGTTGCTCATGCAAAGCTGTGAAATTATATAAAGATAAAGGATATAAAGGAGAAATTGGTGTCGTTCACGCGTTACCAACTAAATATCCATTAGATCCTAAGAACCCTGCTGATGTTCGAGCAGCTGAGTTGGAAGATATCATCCATAACAAATTTATTTTGGATGCCACTTACCTTGGACACTATTCAAAAGAAACGATGGATGGTGTTAACCACATCTTATCTGTTAACGGAGGAAGCTTAGACCTTCGAGATGAAGACTTCGAATTACTTGAAGCAGCAAAAGACTTGAACGACTTCCTTGGAATTAACTACTACATGAGTGATTGGATGGAAGCCTTTGATGGAGAAACTGAGATTATCCATAACGGTAAAGGTGAAAAAGGAAGCTCTAAGTACCAAATTAAAGGTGTTGGTCGAAGAGTTGCTCCTGACTATGTCCCTCGTACTGACTGGGACTGGATTATCTATCCTCAAGGTTTGTATGACCAAATCATGCGTGTGAAGAAAGATTATCCAAACTACAAGAAAATCTATATCACAGAAAACGGTCTTGGATATAAAGACGAGTTTGTGGATAACACTGTTTACGATGATGGTCGTATTGATTACGTGAAGCAACATTTGGAAGTTATTTCAGATGCGATTGCAGATGGTGCAGTTGTGAAAGGATACTTCATCTGGTCATTAATGGACGTTTTCTCATGGTCAAATGGTTACGAAAAACGTTATGGATTATTCTATGTAGACTTCGATACACAAGAACGCTATCCGAAGAAGAGTGCATACTGGTATAAAGAAGTAGCACAAACACAAACAATTCAATAGTTGACGAAAAGTCTGCTACAAATTTGAAGTGCACCCCAAAAGTTAGACACAAAATCTAACTTTTGGGGTGTTTTTATTATGAAATTAACTTATGAAGATAAAGTTCAGATTTATGAACTCAGAAAACAAGGATTTAGCTACTCACGACTTGCAGATATGTTCGGTATAGATGCGAGAAATCTTTCCTACATGATTAAATTGATTGAACGTTATGGGTTAGAGATAGTTAAAAAAGGGAGAAATAATTATTATTCTCCAGAAATAAAACAAGAAATGATTGATAAAGTCTTACTCGAAGGTTGGAGTAAAGAAAGAGTTTCTCTCGAATACGGCCTCCCTGCGCGTGGCACTCTTCACAACTGGCTCGCACAATACAAGAAAAATAAGTATACTATTGTTGAGAAAACAAGAGGGAGAGTACCTGAAATGGGACGTAAGCCAAAGAAAAAACCAGAAGAGATGACAGAACTAGAACGCCTTCAGGCTGAAAATGAGTATTTAAGAGCGGAGAATGCCATTCTAAAAAAGTTGAGAGAACTCCGCTTGAAGGAGGAAAAAGAGAAAGAAGAAAGACGCAGATTGTCAGAGAGTTAGTGTCAGAGTTTCCTTTAGATATTCTTCTAAAGATTATTAAACTTGCTCGTTCAACTTACTACTATCACTTAAAGCAGCTAAACCTAGAAGATAAGAATCAGGCCGTAAAAAACGAAATAGAAACCATTTATAACGAGCATAAAGGTAATTATGGATATCGTCGTATTACTCTTGAACTTAGAAACCGTGGGTTCATCGTAAACCATAAGAAGGTACAACGCTTGATGAAACTGTTGGGGCTAACTGCTCGTATTCGTAGAAAACGTAAGTATTCTTCTTATCATGGAGAAGTTGGTAAGAAAGCTGAGAATATTATTCAACGTCAATTTACAGCTGAAAAACCGATGGAAAAGTGCTATACAGACATTACAGAGTTTTCTATTCCAACAAGTAATCAAAAACTATATTTATCACCAATTTTAGATGGTTATAACAGCGAGATTATAGCGTATACTCTATCGTCTTCGCCAAATTTAAAACAAGTAAAGGATATGTTAGAACAAGCTTTTAGAGAAGAAGAATACGAGAATACTATTCTCCACAGTGATCAGGGGTGGCAATACCAGCATGAGTTTTATCATAGTTTTTTAGAAGATAAGGGCATTCAGCCATCTATGTCTCGCAAGGGTAATAGTACTGACAATGGCATGATGGAATCTTTCTTTGGCATTCTTAAATCAGAAATGTTTTATGGCTATGAGCAGACATTTAAGTCTATAAAGGAACTTGAGGGGGCAATCGTCGACTATATTGATTATTACAACAACAAACGAATCAAAGTAAAATTAAAAGGACTTAGTCCTGTACAATACAGAACTAAATCCTTTGCTTAAATTAATTGTCTAACTTTTTGGGGTCAGTACAAATTTTGTAGTAGGCTTTTTTATTGGATTTAACCGATTTATTATATTGCATATAGGGGGAAAGAGGAGTACCATTAGGGTATCAACCTTAAAGGAGATGAAGTGATGTTTACGTTAACAAAGGAATTGACGAAACAATATAAAGAAAGTTTTCAAAGTAAGCCAGAGCGTATCGTGGCGCAAAATGCTGCGGTGAAGAATGGCTTGAAAGGATCTAGTGAGACGGTCGCTTCTGTTGTGGAAAATCAGCCGGTATATTCGATTGATTTGGAACACGGGAAAGTAGCTAACCAAAAGGCTTCTGGTCGTTGCTGGATGTTTGCGGCGCTCAATACATTCCGCCACAGACTCTTTAATAACTTCAAGCTCGAAGAATTTGAACTCTCACAAAGTTATACATTTTTCTGGGATAAATATGAAAAGGCTAATTATTTCCATGAAAATATTTTAAAAACAGCAGGCGAACCTGTGACAAGCCGCAATGTAGCCTTTCTCTTACAAACGCCTCAACAAGATGGTGGGCAATGGGATATGATTGTGTCACTCTTCAAGAAATATGGGGTTGTGCCAAAGAGTGTGATGCCGGAAAGTTTTTCAAGCTCGGCTTCAAGCGATTTGAACAAATACTTAAATAAAAAACTTCGCCAAGACGCAAAAGTGCTTCGTGACTTAGTGGCACGTGGAGCTAGCGAAGAGGAAATCAACGAAACGCGTAAACAATTAATGCAAGAAGTGTACGACTTACTTAGCGTGACTCTTGGAACTCCGCCAGAAACATTCGACTTCGAATATCGTGATAAAGATAAGGAATTCCACCGTCACTTGAATTTGACACCACAAAGCTTCTTCGAACAATTCGTGGGCTTAGATTTGGACGAGTATGTGTCTATCATCAACTCGCCAACAGCGGACAAACCATTCAACCGTTCATATACTGTTGACATGCTTGGAAATGTCGTTGGCAACCAAGTTCGCTACTTGAACCTTGATATGGCAACGTTCAAAGAGTTAGCGATTCGTCAATTAGAACAAGGCGAGTCAGTTTGGTTCGGCTGTGATGTCGGTCAATCTTCAAACCGCGGTAACGGCCGTCTTGCGTTGAATAACTTCGACCTTGAAGGCTTAACTGGTATCGACTATTCACTTACTAAAGGCGAACGTCTTGAATACGGCGATAGCTTAATGACACACGCGATGGTATTAACAGGGGTGAACCTTGTGGATGGAAAACCAAATCGTTGGAAAGTGGAAAACAGTTGGGGTGAAGAATCTGGGGTTGAAGGGTTCTGGATGATGAGCGATGCGTGGATGGATGAGTATACGTACCAGATCGTTGTCAGAAAAGAGTTTCTTACAAAAGAGCAACTCGACGCTTTCAACAGCGAACCAATTGTGTTAGCCCCATGGGATCCAATGGGTTCTTTAGCGTAAGGACAGAATTTATATAAAAACAATTTAATCAGTTCCACTATAAACATCTTCAGATGTATTAATAGTGGTAAATGTAAGGATACCACCTGGAGCCTGTAGTCTCCAGGTTCCCAAGCTTCAAACAGCTGCTAGGAAATAAATTTCTTAGCGGCTGTAATTCACATTGGGTATTTGTCCTTACAAATACCACTATATAATCTGAAGATGTTTTTCGTTCCACTGAACGAGTTTGGTATTCAATTCTGTCCTTACGCTAGCCTTGGTGCTAATACAATTGGTTGTGAAAAGTCGAGTTGTCTTTTGCTTTTTAGGCTAGAAGGGTGCAGGGACGAAATTCACATATATGTTAATTAACAAATATGTGAATTTAGGCAATGAAAAAGGTGGGTAAAGGCCTGGACCTTTATCCACCTTTTGAAGTTTAGTTGTTATTCGCTGCGGAGCGATTCGACTGGGTCTTTCTTCGCGGCGATGCGTGAAGGGATGAGACCAGCTAACATGGTGAGGACGATGGAGATACCAATTAGGATAAGCGCTGCTTCCCATGGTAATTGCGCCACGTTTCCACGTTTGTCATTTTCGCAACGACGGCATTGATTGGAAGTGTCGCAAGGAGCGTAATGGCGATACCGAGCACACCGGAGATAAATCCTTCGATGGCTGTTTCGGCGGTGAAGATGCGACGGATGTCTTTCTTCGAAGCCCCCATTGCACGTAGGATTCCGATTTCTTTTGTACGTTCGAGAACCGAGATGTACGTGATAATCGCAATCATAATCGATGATACGATGAGCGAGATGGCAACGAAACCAACGAGTACGGTTGTAATTACGCCCACCATTGTCGTAATCGAAGACATGATGGTTTGAATATCGTCGGAGTAGGCGAGCACTTTGTCGTCTTCGCCGGCGTCTTTTTTCGCCGTGTTATAGGCGTTGATGAAGTCCTTCAACTCTTGTTTTTGTTGGAACGAAGAGGTGTAGAACTCGATGGCAGCCGGTTTGGATTTGTCGATGACACCCAATTTCGCGAGGTTTTCCTCGTAAGTGGCAGCCGAGTTTTCGTTGTATTGTTGGATGTATTGCGCTTGTTGTTCAGGCGTCAATTTGACCAACTGGATTTTTTCTTCTTCGGTTAAATCAGCCGAATTGAATGGTTTTGGATCTTTGGCAAATGGTTTACCAGTAAATACATTGATGGTTGGGTTAGCTTCTTGCTCTTTCACGATGTCACTGTTTTGAATTTGTTCAGAAGTGTAATCGATAAGGGCGCTTGTGTAAGCTACACCACCAGAAGGAGAGTTCACACCAGAACTTGTGCCTTCTTTTTGACGAAGAACGCCGACGATTCTAAGCTCGAGGCCATTCTCGATTTGCGTCTTCATATACGTTTCGTCATCAATCTTATTCATCCATTGGTTGTTTTCTTTTGCGAAACGGTTCGTGTTCACAACGGCTTTGAATGTTTTTCCGATGAAATCACTATATTGATACGTTTGCGATTTAAGTTCGTCCAGTTTCTTCACATCGTTTAATTCGCTAGGGTCTTTGATGCGTAAGCTATAAAGGAGCAGGTCGCTAATTTGGTTATCTTCATCGACGATAAGGACGATTTCAGATTTATCCTTTGGAAGACGACCTTCTAGCACATCATATTGCGCCTCAAGCATGGCTTCGTCGCTTGAAAGTTGACTCCAGTAGTCGATATTTTGCAAGTAGCCTTTAATCGTTTGGTTCGCCGTATCGACTTCGCTTGCTAGGTTTGACGGAAGAATGCTCTTTGGACCGTTTGATGTGTCACTAGCGTAAATATATGGTTGTAGGTTGTATTGGTAACGAATGTCTTTTGTCAGTTTTGCGACTTCGGATGCGTGTTCGTCCAAGTATGCCTTGAAGGACGCGATGTCGTTCTTACCGATTTGTTTTTTCAATAAATTCGTCAACACCGTATTGACGCCGAGCTCGTTATTGTCTTTATAAGGCTTATCGCTCAAATCCGGAGAGGTCGCTAGCAGGTTACTGTGGTTCTGCTCGCTAATCGTCAGCGGAAGAGAGACGAGGGTGTCCTCTTGCACCTTCTTCACGTAGTCGCTCACACCGTTTGAGAGAGCTAAAATAAGGGCAATCCCGATAATCCCGATGGAACCGGCAAAGGCAGTCAGGAAGGTACGGCCTTTCTTCGTCAATAAGTTATTAAACGAAAGGGCCAGCGCTGTCATAAAGCTCATCTTCGTCTTCGTGAACTGAATGTCGCCTTGTTTGGTTTCTTCGGTTGGGTCGTATGGATTCGAGTCGCTTAAGATGTTTCCATCTAATACTTGTACGATACGAGTGGAGTACGTCTTTGCGAGTTCTGGGTTATGTGTCACCATGATGACCAGACGTTCCTTGGCGATGTCTTTTAATAAATCCATGATTTGAATAGAAGTCTCCGAATCGAGCGCTCCTGTAGGTTCGTCGGCTAAAACGACTTTTGGATCATTGACAAGGGCACGCGCAATCGCAATCCGTTGCATTTGTCCTCCAGACATCTGATTTGGTTTCTTATATAAATGGTCTTTCAACCCAACGCGTTCGAGCGCTTCGATAGCACGTTTCTTGCGTTCTGCTTTAGAAACACCAGAGAGCGTCATCGCAATCTCGACGTTTGAGAGCGCCGTTTGGTGGCCGATAAGGTTGTACGATTGGAAGACGAATCCGATGGTGTGGTTTCTGTAGCTATCCCAATCGCGGTCTTTAAATTGCTTTGTTGATTTTCCTTGGATGAGTAAATCACCCGATGTGTACTGGTCGAGTCCACCGATGATATTTAAGAGGGTGGTTTTCCCTGAACCCGATTGCCCGAGAATCGAGACGAACTCATTTTCACGGAAGCGAATCGAGATATCTTTCAACGCGTGAAACTCTTGATTTCCCGTATGATACACTTTTGAAATATGTTGTAGCTGTAGCATCATTTTGCTCCTTTCACTAATGACCCTAGTTTACCACAGTTACAGGGCGATGACATAGGACCGGGGGCGGAATTTTAGTAAAAAGTTGGTAGGAAGAAATGTTGAAACTCTTTATAAAATCTGTATAATAGGAATACAACACAAAAAAGGAGTACAACCCATGACAACAATTGATAAAGTGGCTCTGATGGAGCAAGCGAAAGAAGTTTTAAAGAATGCTTACTGTCCGTATTCAAAATTCCCTGTAGGAGCTGCGGTTTTATATAAAGATGGCCGTGTGATTACGGGAGCGAATATTGAAAATGTATCGTTTGGGGTAACCAACTGTGCAGAACGTAGCGCGATTTTCTACGGAGCTTCACAAGGCTATCGTAAAGGCGATATTTTAGCGATTGCCGTTGCGGGGGAAACAGAAGGATTCTTACCACCATGTAACATTTGTCGTCAAGTGATGGTTGAGTTCTGCGGACCAGATACTCCTGTATTCTTATTGAATGGAAAAGGCGAAATTCTAGAATTACGTCTAGAAGAATTAGTTCCTTATTCATTCGTTAGCTTAGAAATGTAATGAATTTTAGAAGAAATGAAGCAGCCAGTCGTTGTTTCGTTTCTTCTTTTTTGTCCAAAAAAATTAAAAAATAAAATCGACGAGTTTCGCTGGATCTATTCCGAAAACTGAATTTTTAGGATATAATCGCCTGAATTTCTAGTTATAGAAGGATATAAAAGTTATTCAGCTGGTTTATCGAACGGCAGTCAGCAAACAAGCAATCGATTGGCTAGAGATCCATTTGTACAAGGATCTCTATAAAATGAGGGACGCACTTATACAAAATTTGTTTGATTTACAGCGTGTTGAAATGAGTTCTTTGTATAAAATTTTCTCGCGCGATTTTTGCATGAAAAAAAGTAAAATGTAACATATATGCTACACTTCAAAAAAATGATACCTTCAAATCCTAGCGGATTTGGCCATAAAGGCTGTAATGGGGCACCAACTTGAGCCAAAGTCTCAAGTTCTACCAAGCTTCAAACTGACTCTACGGGAATTCCCTAGAGTCAGTAATTCACATTGGTTGCCATCCCCCATTACTGCTATTATGGCATCCGCTGGATTCTTCGGTATCATTTTTTATTTGATTGGAGAGCAACCTTTCTACTTGCAAGTGTCGAGGGACTGTTTTATACTAAAGTCAACCAAATAGGTTTACACGTTTTTAGGAGGTGTACGATGTATCAACCAGAGAAATTAAAAGAGAGAAGAGTGGCGCAGGGACTCACGCAACAAGAGCTCGCTAATGCACTGGGCGTCTCTAAGCAGGCTTATTCTGCTTGGGAGCGTGGAGTGAAGGTGCCAGCTTCCGATAAAGTAGAACAGCTGGAGAAGCTTCTATCTGTGCCAAAGGGATATTTTACAGAAATAGAAATTGTACGATTATACCACACGCTCACGCCACCCAACAAAGAGAAGGCGGTGCGCTATGTGAGGGCGCTCGCAACCGAGGAACAAACGCCAAAAGTGGTGCCGATGAAGAAGAAACTAGTCGCATATCATGTGTACGAGAAGATGTCGGCCGGAATTGGAGCGACGATTTACAACGACCGAGACTACGATACGGTTTACTACGATGAAGAGTTGGCGCATGATTTTGCGTCATGGGTATCGGGGGATTCGATGGAACCACGCTACCATAATGGATCGGTGGCGCTTATTCGTGAGACGGGATTCGATTATGATGGGGCGGTCTATGCGGTGGTATGGAACGGACAGACGTTTATCAAGCGCGTGTACCGTGAAAGGGACGGGTTGCGTTTAGTATCATTTAACCCAGACTATGCGGACTTATTTGCTCCGTACGAGGAAGAACCACGAGTGGTAGGAATGATTGTTGGAAACTTTATGCCGTTGGAGGGATAAAGATGGGCTGCTTTGACTATTCGAAGGAACCGAGAAGCGACATTGCCTTTGTGGATATGAAGTCCTTTTACGCGAGTGTGGAATGTGTGGCAAGAGGCCTGCATCCATTGAAGACATCGCTATGCGTGATGAGTCGAGCGGATAATTCGGCGGGGTTGATTTTAGCGTCCTCCCCGACGTTCAAGAAGGTCTTCGGGAAATCCAATGTCGGTCGCGCGTATGAATTACCCTTTGATGTCAAAACGCGTCGTTTTAGTTATGCCAATGCACGTCGTCAAGGAATCGAAGTGACGCCGCAATATGTGCGTTTTATCGAAAATTGGGCGAAGGTGACGCATATCGTGCCGCCTCGGATGGACGAGTATATTAAGGTGAACATGCAAATTCAACGCGTTTTTCAAAACTTCGGTGGACCGGAGGATATTTTTCCGTATTCGATTGATGAAGGCTTTATTGATTTAACGTCGTCACTGAATTATTTTGTGCCGGATGATGCCTTGTCCAGACGGGAAAAACTCGACCGCGTGTCTGCGGATATTCAACGGGCGATTTGGAAGGAGACGGGGATTTACTCGACGGTTGGAATGTCGAACGCGAATCCTCTCTTGGCTAAATTAGCGCTCGATAATGAGGCGAAGAAGATTCCGCATATGAGAGCGAACTGGTCGTATGAAGATGTCGAAGAGAAGGTCTGGGGAATTCCAGAGATGACAGACTTCTGGGGGATTGGCTCTCGGATGGAGAAGCGGTTGAATGCGCTCGGGATTTATTCGATTCGCGAACTGGCTAATGCCAATCCTGACCGATTGAAACAAGTGCTTGGGGTCGTGGGACTCGATTTATGGTTTCACGCGAATGGCATCGATGAGAGCAATGTGCATGTGCCGTATCGCCCCAAGTCAAGAGGGCTCGGGAACTCACAGGTGCTTCCTCGTAACTATGTTCGTCAGCGAGATATTGAAATCGTGCTTCGCGAGATGGCAGAGCAGGTGGCGATTCGAATGCGCAGGATTAAGAAGAAGGCGACGGTTGTTTCGATTCACGTAGGCTACTCAAAGGACGAGGGCTTGTCGTCGATACAGGCGCAGCGCAAGATTGACCCGACGAATCGCACTTCGGTGTTGTCGGAAGTGGTCTTGGAACTCTTTCGTAAGAAATACAAAGGAGGTGCGGTGCGTAATGTGGCTGTGCGGTATTCCGGATTTGTCGAAGAAAACTTTGGACTCATTTCACTATTCGAAGATATTGAAGCAGTTGAGAAAGAAGAAAGGCTCCAGACGGCGATTGATACGGTCCGCGACCAATACGGATTCACCTCGCTTTTAAAAGGGAACGCGCTGGAAGGTGGTTCGCGCGTGGTGGCTAGAAGCAAGTTAGTCGGAGGACATTCCGCTGGAGGATTAGACGGTTTGAAATAATGGAAAGAGCGTATTTGCCGTATCGCTCGGCAAGAGAGCACAAGGATCGCGGCATGGCGAAGTGGATGGGATTTTTCCTATCTGAACATACGACGTCCCTAAAAGATGAAAGAATCGCATCGACCAAACGAGCATGCTGACGATGGAAGAGAAATGGATGCTGCTGTCGCAACTGTATGTCGGCAAGTTGCAAGCCAGCATTACGGTGCCGTATCGGATGATGCGACAAACGCTCATTGGCGAAGTGAGTGAATTATACGAGAGTGAAATCTCGCTAAAGACAGAAGAGGGCTACCGCCGCATTGCAGTGGAAGACATCTTGCAAATTCAGTTGGTGGAAGGCGAATGAATATTGTATCGAGGTACGGTACTAGAGTAATTGAGGTGAGACTATGTCGAAGATAAAAACTGCAAGTGTGCATATAAGAATAAAAGAAGATACCAAAAAGCAAGCTGAAGCAATTTTGGAGGAATTGGGAATTTCGCGAACAGTGGCGATAGAGATGTTTTATAGACAAATTATCCTCAATAACGGAATTCCTTTTGAGGTAGCTATTCCAAATGCGTCAAAATCACGTGAAGAACTCACATCAGAAGAATTTGACAAGATGATGAAGGTAGCCGTTAAACAAGTAGAAAAAGGCCAAACAACACCGGTAGAAGAAGTTTTTGAAGAGCTATATCAAGGTGTAAAATAACCACTCAAAACACTGTTTGAGAGTGCCCGATAAGTAAACGACCCCTGTTATTCACTAGAGTTGACGGGGGCGTTCTTTTTTGCTAAAATAGTCGTGTTGTAATTGTGAAGCACCACAGCTACAACCGCTCGGATTAGAGTACAAAAGACCGGAATCGGCACTTTAAACTGGCGAGTCTTAGTCTAAAATATAGGAGGTGCAATATGTACGCAATCGTAAAAACTGGTGGAAAACAAGTTAAAGTTGAAGTTGGTCAAGCAATCTACGTTGAAATTAAACGCAGAAGCTGGCGACAAAGTAACTTTCGAAGAAGTAGTATTTGTAGGTGGAGATGACGTTAAAGTTGGTGCTCCATTCGTAGCAGGTGCAACTGTTGAAGGAACTGTTGAAAAACAAGGCCGTCAAAAGAAAGTTGTAACTTTCAAATACAAACGTCGTAAAGACTCACACCGTAAACAAGGTCACCGTCAACCTTATACAAAAGTTGTTATTGACGCAATCAACGCTTAATCACGATGATTCAAGTGACTGTACACAAAAAGAACCAACGTATCGTTTCCTTTGAAATGACTGGACATGCAAACTTTAGTGAACATGGTTCGGATATCGTTTGCGCAGGGGTATCGGCTCTAGCCATTACAACTGTGAACAGCATTGAGAAGTTAGCAGGATACCAACCAATTGTCGAAGTCGACGAGGTTGAGGGTGGTTACTTATATATGGAAGTTGTAGAAGACTTGACGAAAGAGCAAGAACATACAACTCAAATTTTATTAAATAGTCTATTACTAGGGTTAGAAGATATTCAATCTGAATATCAAGACTTTCTAGCTGTAACTGTTGCATAATCAATCAAGGAGGTGCACAACTATGTTAAAAGTGAATTTACAATTATTCGCCCATAAAAAAGGGGGCGGTTCTACATCAAACGGACGTGACTCACAAGCGAAACGTCTAGGTGCTAAACGTGCTGACGGACAATTCGTTTCAGGTGGTTCAATTTTATACCGTCAACGTGGAACAAAAATCCATCCAGGTGAAAACGTAGGTAGAGGTGGAGACGATACTTTATTTGCTAAAGTAGACGGAATTGTACGTTTCGAACGTAAAGGCCGTGACAAAAAACAAGTATCTGTATATCCAGTAATCGCTGCTGAATAATATTGAGTAGGATGTGACATTCAGTCACATCCTTTTTTTTTTTAGGAAATTTGAGCAAGTTTAAAACTACTACGAACTTTTCAGATGTCTCTATAATTGCTATTATAGAATTTGAAAGTTCTTCGTAGTTTTGTTAGCAAAAAAATGTGAATGAAGCTATTTCATATGATTCAAAGCTCAAAGACTCTTAAAAATAGAAGGAGGGATTCTTATCGAAGCAGGTAAAGAAATTAAAGCGTTCGAAGAATTGGCAAAAGCTGTAGAGGTGCTTCAACAAGAAATCGGTTATTCGAATGTAGAGGCGCTAGGTGAGACGTTACAAAATATCGTTAACAATAACACTGCGCAACAAGTCGAAGGATTGCCAAGTAATGAAGTCGCTGAAAAATTAAACAAAGCGTATCAACAATTAGATTTAACAAGCTATTCGAGTGAAGAGATTCGCCGAATGATTCAATTCACGTTCTTAAAGCCGCTAAGGAAGATGGCTTACAAATGAACCATCAAATGACGCCAGATGCCATCGGATTACTCGTAGCGTATATGATCGACCAAATGACGAAGAAAGACGAACCGTTGCAAATTGCGGACTTTGCTGCAGGAAGTGGGAACTTGCTCAGCACGATTCTATTATTCTTACAATCTGCTGGTAAAACTGCGAGTGCAACAGCCATCGATAATGATGAAGTGCTTGTGCATTTAGCCTTACAAGCATTCGCCTTAGAGCAATTGGATGTGAAGACTTCCTTACAAGATGGCTTGCAAGATTCACTCGTGGATCCGCAAGACTTCGTGGTGAGTGATTTACCAGTCGGCTACTATCCAGTAGATGCGAATGCCACTCGTTTTGAAACGAAAAACGACGAAGGACATTCATTCGCGCATCACTTACTCATCGAACAACAAGTGCGTTACTTGAAAGAGGCAGGAGTTGGATTCTTTATCGTTCCAACGAACCTTTTTGATACACCTGAAGGAGAAAAGTTGCTTTCTTATTTACAAAAAGAAACATACGTGCAAGCCATGCTGGCATTTCCACGAAATCTCTTCAAAGATGTGCAATTTAGCAAGTCGCTTTTAATCGTTCAAAAACGTGGAAAAAGCGCAAAACAAGTGAGTCAAGTGCTCCTTGGAGATATCCCAGAATTTAAGAACAGAGAAAAATTCAGAAAATTCACTCTAACATTCGAAAAATGGGTACAAGAAATGTTATAATAAATCTGTTAGACCCACTAATGGGCTTAATTTGAAATTAAAGGAGAATGTGCATGTCAAAATCAATCGCGATTAATGCAGGAAGTTCAAGCTTGAAGTTCCAATTATTTAATATGCCACAAGAAGAAGTAGTGGCTAAAGGTTTAGTAGAACGTATTGGATTAGGTGATTCAATCTTCTCAATCAGCTATGGAGACGACCAAAAATTTGAAGTGGTAGAAGATATTCCGAACCACGAAGTTGCGGTAGAAAAATTATTAGAACAATTAGTAGCTCTAAACATTATTTCTTCATTCGACGAAATCACTGGTGTTGGTCACCGTGTCGTTGCTGGTGGAGAATTATTCAAAGATTCAGCTTTAGTTGATGACACTGTTATCCAACAAGTTGAAGACTTAGCAGAATTTGCACCATTACACAACAAAGCTGAAGCGGTAGGAATGCGCGCATTCAAACACATCTTACCAGACATTACAAGTGTTGCTGTATTCGATACTTCATTCCATACAACAATGCCTAAGAAAGCTTACTTATACAGCATTCCAATGGAATACTACAAAAAATTCAAAGCTCGTAAATACGGAGCTCACGGAACAAGCCACCGCTACGTTTCACGCCGTGCTGCTGAATTATTAGGTAAACCAGTTGAAGAATTAAAAATCATCACTTGCCACTTAGGTAACGGTGCTTCAATCACTGCGGTTGATGGCGGTAAATCTGTAGATACTTCTATGGGATTCACTCCATTAGCAGGGGTTACAATGGGTACTCGTTCTGGTGATATCGATGCTTCATTAGTAGCGTTCTTAATGAACAAATTAAACATTACAGACGTTAACGAAATGGTTGACATCTTAAACAAAAAATCAGGTCTTTTAGGTCTTTCAGGTGTATCAAGCGACATGCGTGACGTTGAAGCTGCAAGTGCAACAAACGAAGATGCTAAAGTTGCTGTGGAAATCTTCGTTGACCGCGTTCAAAAATACATTGGACAATATGTTGCTGTTATGAACGGTGTGGACGCTATCGTCTTCACTGCTGGTATCGGTGAAAACTCTAAATCAATTCGTTCTCGTATCATCGACGGTTTAACTTGGTTCGGTTGCGATATCGATCCTGAGCGTAACGATACTCGTTCAGAAGCGATCATTTCTTCTGAAGGTGCGAAAGTTACTGTATTAAACATCCCAACTAACGAAGAAGTTGAAATCGCGCGAGACATCGAACGTTTACGCAAATAAAAATTAGTGAACCGAAGGTTCAAACGAGAAACTATAAAAAATCCTTTGGATTAGCTTATAGTAGTCATTGTAGGAGACCGGCTCGAGCCTGTAGTCTCTCACCTATCGAATTCAAAGAGCCCCATGGCGGAACATCCGCTGTGGGGCTCTATTTCATTTCGATTCTTATTCCCTACTATGACTACTATAAAATCCAAAGGTTTATCCGTTTCTCTTCAAAGGAGCAGATTATTGCGTAAATCCTCCTCAGTAGAATATGCGGACGAGTACGTTTAACTAGGGACGTAAATCCTTCTCAGTTAAATACGCGACAAGGAGTGTGGTAGTGGAGACAGGCCCTCGCCTGCCAAATTCAAAGGCTCTCTTGGCTATAAATCGCTGAGAGAGCCTATTTCATTTGTCGTTGTTGTTATGGGATTTCTTTGAATTTTTGGAAATTTATTTGCTAGAGGTCGGGTCAAGCATCGCACGCTTGCTCGGGGTTACAGGGGCGGAGTAAGCGCCTAATTTAGTACCTTAAAAATTAATTATACCGCTACTAAACATGAAAAAAAAGACTTTTAAGCAGAAAAAAAGAGGAGTAAAATTAGTATATACATAAAATAAAAAGCAAAGGAGCGATTTCTATGGATAGCGGAATTTATGTTTTAGTAGGTATTGTTATTTTTGCTATTTTAGTAATTTCTGGCCTTTACTTATTGCTAAAAAAAGCTCACAAGTAACAATTAATAAAAAATCAAGGAGGTCTTAACAATGTTTAAAAAAGCAATTTTTGCCTTTAAAAAAGCAACAAAACTGACGGGATTTTTATTAGTTTGGTTTCTGATCTATTCTTTTTACGACCCTTCAATTTTTTCTAGTCATCAATTTCGTATGGGGTTTTTAGCTATGTGGACAGGATATTTTTTATATTTCTTTTTATGGAAAAATCCAAGAGACCATTTTAGTAATTGGTGATAAAAAATGAGGTTTGATTTAAATTATTTAGGAGTTATTACGCAATGGAGGTGGCAATAATGAGAAAATTGAGTGGTTTCAGAGTTTTTTTATTTGGGTTTTTAGGTTACATTTCATTAGCGACGTTTCTTAATATGGTTTTTGGATTTGAGCATTGGAATCGAGAGTTTAAATTTGTTTGTATTCTTTGTCCTATGGTTAATTTCGATATTTATGAACAAAGGATATTTCGATAAATTTTTACTATCCAAAAAATAGTTTTTTAAAATTAAAATAATGCTGTAATAGTGTACTCAAAACCGAGTACTAGAGCTATTTTTTGTTCCCAGTCGTTTAACCTGTACTACAGGATTCATCATGAATGTGGGGATAAAATACCTTATGCTCTTCACAACATTTAGCTTAAATTTTAATGTCGAACCATCGGACGTATTGAAGTTTTAATTACTCAATTGGGGTGGTAATAATGTTGAAAAAAATAAAAGATGCATATAATTTTTCGGTTCCTGTTTTAAGTCTTACGATTTTTTTGAAGTTTTCACTTGATATTTTTTATGATATTTTTTATGGTGAAAGCTTTGGTGATAGTATTTCTTTTGAACGAACAATGTTACTTACTTTATTTATTTGTATGGGTATTCACATTTATAAAAATATGAACAACAACCCTGAATAGGATATCAAAATGAAGATAAGGAGGAAGTTATATGAGACCACTTTTTATTTAATATGGATTGTATTACTTGCGTTTGGAATATATTTGAGAAAGAAAAAAATATTGTTAAAGTACCTTTTATGGGTGGAAATTTTTTTATTTGTTTTGTTTGTTTTGATTTTTGTAGCTTTATACTCTTATGTATTGTTTATCCCATAAATAAAACAAAAATCACCCTGAAAAAGGGTGATTTATGGTCATATTAACTTTGAGGTATTTGTTATGAATAGATGGTTTAAATATATTATAGTTAGTACTATTATGGCATCTAGTATTTTCTTTTTGGTTTATTATCAAAAGGGGGAATATAAATATGAGGTTTTCCTTGTAATGTTTATTTTAAATGTGCCTGTATTTTTTGATAAAAAAAGTTCACAAGTAACAATTAATAAAAAATCAAGGAGGTCTTAACAATGGGTAAAAAAGCAATTTTTGCCTTTAAAAAAGCAACAAAAATTATGGGGCTTTTATTAGTTGTGTTTCTGATCTATTCTTTTTACGATCCTTCAATTTTTTCTAGTTATCAATTTCGTATGGGGTTTTTAGCACTGTGGACAGGAGATTTTTTATATTTCTTTTTATGGAAAAATCCAAGAGATAAATATAGTGATTGGTGATAAAAAATGAGGTTTAATTTTTAATTGTCGGTGTTTAGTTAAATTTTATTATTAAAAAAACAATTCAAAAACCACCCTGAATAAGGTGGTTTTAGGGTTTGCAGCTCTTGCAACCGGAAATCCTTGCTTCTTCTCAATTTCTATTACAGCAGTGGGGTGGCAATAGTGTTTAAAAAATCAGTTTATGCTTTTAAAAAATCAACAAAAATTATAGGGCTTGTACTGGCTGTGTATTATCTTTATTCCTTTTATGATCCTTCTTTTCTATCAGATTTAAGGGCGCATAATGGTCTTTTAGGACTTTGGATAGGACATTTTTCATATTTTCTGTTATCGAAAAATCCAAGAGATTTATTTAAGGATTGGTGATAAAAGTTCTAGTTTTTATTACGGATGTTTAGTTGATTTTTATTATTTTAAAAATAATTCAAAAACCACTCTTTTTAGGGTGGTTTTAGGGTTTGCAGCTCTTGTAACCGAAAATCCTTGGTTCTTCTAAATTTCTATTACAGCAGTGGGGTGGCCATAATGTTTAAAAAAGCAGTTTACTCTTTTAAAAAATCATCAAGAATTATGGGAAATATATTGTTTGTGATTTTAGGCTATTCTTTTTACGATTCTTCAGTTTTATTTAATCCTCATGTTCGTATGGTTTTTTTTGCTATATGGATAGGATATTTTTTTATTTCTTTTTATGGAAAAAAATCCAAGAGATAAAGTTAGTGATTGATGATAAAAAAATGCGGTTTGATATTTTTAAATATCAACGTTTAGTTAACTTTTATTATTAAAAAAATAATTTAAAGTGGGAGTCTGATGAACATCATAAGAAAAAAATAATAATGGGAATTGTTGCTGTATTAATTCTTATCGGTTTGGTTATAGGTGGAATAAAAATCATGCAACAAGTTCAGTATGATGAAATGGTAAATATTGTCAAAAGTGAAGAAGTGAAAAATATTATTGAACATAATTTAAAGCTAAGACATGCAAGTGCTTTAGAGAGTGGAGATGTCATTCAATCCTATCAAATCGATGTTGATTCTATTGAACATAGTCCAATGGGAGGAATAATCTTTAAAGTGTACATTAATAATGATAAACAGTTATACGTTCATTTTTTAATCAATAAAGACTTAAATAGTGGTAAATTAGTTCACGAGGGCGGAGGAACTTCTGAAAAATTCAGTGAATTGATGAGAAATCAAAAGTAGTGAATATGAGTTCGTAAACAAGAGAGTATCAATCATCGATAGTGGTGAGCTATACTCTTTTTTTCTATTTATTCAAAAGAATGCGTTTTTAGGAATACCCATTGGAAAATTCGAAACTATATAGAATTCCTTCTAGATTATGTGGAATTAGAATTTTTATGGAAAGAAACGGGTTCATACATTTGAAAATTTTTTAAAGGCAGAGAAGGATTTCTAAAAAGGGGTTTGGAATTTTCCATAAAAAGCAATTCGAGCTTCAAAGTCCATTTTTAAAATAGAAGAGTGAAGAATGAATCGAATGGAGATGAAAATCATGATGATTTCAAACGGAAAAAAGAAATTCTTACTAGCGGCTGCGCTCGTTGGGCTTAGTGCTGCGATGCTCGCACCGACAAATGTGGTAAACGCGTATGAGATTTACTACGAAAATCAATATGGAGCGAATCAAAACTATCTTCGCTATGAAGCGGTGGACGGTCAGTTGAAGGATGCGGAAATTGTCAATAACCGTACATTTGATGAATTGGCGTATGAAGCTTCCGATAATTCGTACGTAAAAGTCGATAATAAAGGAACTGTGACGTTCACGGCGAAGGAAGGCGCAGATGGGTTAACAATGCGCTATTCCATTAAAGATGGAAAAGAAGGCGATGTTACGATTTATGTGAATGGTGAGCCTATGCGCACTTTCCACTTGGATTCGAACTCTGCCTACCAATATGTGGATGGAAGTAATGTCTACGATACAAAGGCGACGGATCATAGTCATGCACGCTTTAGTTTTGACGAAGTGCATGGATTCTTCGGGGTTCATGTGGAGCCAGGAGACACAGTGACGATTGAAAATAATGGTGTTGAATTGGCGCTGGATTTTGTGGAGTTAGAAAATGTACCTGCTCCTATTCCGCAACCGGAAAACAGTATTTCAATCACAGATTCAGCGTATGGTGCAGAAGATGGACAAGATAGTACGGTTGCGTTTGAAAAAGCACTAAAGGCAGCGATTGAACAAAAGAAAACTCTCTATATTCCAGTGGGAGAGTTCAAGATTAATAAAAAAATTGATTTTACTGCTGATGGCTTAACGGTTACAGGAGCAGGAATGTGGTATTCGAAATTGAATTTCACAACGAATGAAAGGGGGAGGCGGATTCGAGATTGGCCACAATTCTAACCGATTGACGTTTAGCAACTTTGCGATGACGTCAGCCTTAACGTCACGTTATGACCATTTAGATGATAAGGCTCAATACAAAGCCTTTGCGGGAAGTTTCGGTAAAGATTCAAGAATCGACCATATGTGGATTGAACACTTCGAATGTGGAGCTTGGATTGGCGACTATGCCTCAATAGGTATGAGATACACGGATCATTTGGTGATTGAAAATAGCCGTATCCGCAATAACTTAGCGGATGGGGTGAACTTTACGCAAGGAACTCGTAATTCTGTAGTGCGTAACTCGAATATCCGTAACAATGGGGATGACTCGCTAGCAACCTTCTCAAGTAGTATTCACACGAATGTATATGCGGAGAATAATTCATTTGAACATAATACGATTGAACTTGGTTGGAGAGCTGGTGGTGTTGGTATCTTCGGCGGGAAAAATCATAAAGTAACGAATAACTTGATTAAAGATAGCCGTGGTGGCGCTGGAATTCGTGTGTCAACGGTCTTTGCGAATGAAGGCTTTGGACTCGGGTTTGATGATAATAACGAGATTTTAATTAAGGATAACATGATTGTAAATTCAGGGACGACGAATGATTTCTATTGGCCTCATTCAAAACCTCGTAGTAACATCGACTTTGAAGAAACATTTGGACCTATTAAAGGCATTACGGTGCAAAACAATGTATTCGTGAACCCGGGTGTATACGGATGAGGCGATTACGCATGCCGGTGTGGAATTAGATGGAAAAGTTAAAATCATTGATTCAAAGGTTCAAGGAAATACCTCTTCGGATCCTTATAAAGTAGATGCAAGCATGAGCCATTCTGTTGAAAACGGAAAAGAAGTGTATAACTTTACGTACGGAAATCAACCAACCTTCCTTCCAGAAAACAGCACGGCGTTTGAGCGTGACTACAACTATCGTGGCGAACGCGAAGTGGACGGCCATATCATCCGTCTGTGGGAACACAAATAAATATTGAAGAAAAATAAGCATTGCTGGCTTTCCGGGACTGACCCCAAAAAGTGAGAATTTAATAAAAAGACACCTCCATGTGGATTTGATTATATTGTGCCAAATCCAACTTGGAGGTGTTTTTATTTAGTTCTCATTTACGGGGGGCAGTGCCAAAAAACACTTGACTTAATTAATGAAAAGTGTCATACTATGTTCAAGCGAATGCTTGAATGATATTGAGGTGAGAATATGATTAACAAAGATACTTGTGAAATTTATTGTTATGATGAAGAAAAGGTCAATCGAATACAAGGTAATTTACAGACAGTAGATATTTCTAGTGTTGCCCAAATGTTAAAAGCTATTGCAGATAAAAATAGAGCAAAAATTACCTATGCATTGTGTCAAGATGACGAACTGTGTGTGTGTGATATTGCAAATATTATAGGTGTTACGGTTGCAAATGCCTCTCATCACCTGCGAACGCTCCATAAGCAAGGGATTGTTAAGTTTCGAAAAGAGGGAAAACTTGCATTTTATTCATTAGATGATGAGCATATCAGACAAATTATGATGAGTGCATTGGCACTTAAGAAAGAGGTGAAGATCAATGTCTAGTGGGAAAGCAAAACAGTTCGAAGAAGAAATGAAAGCCTATCGTGTTCAAGGATTTACTTGTACTAACTGTGCAGCCATTTTTGAAAATAATGTTAAAGAACTTCCCGGTGTTCAGGATGCGAAAGTAAATTTCGGAGCATCTAAAGTTTATGTTAAAGGGACGACAACCATTGAAGAATTAGAAAAAAGCAGGAGCATTTGAAAATTTAAAAAAATTCGAGATGAAAAAAAGAACAAAGGGTAGAAGGAGAACCTTTTTGGAAGCAGAAAGAAAAACATTAAGGTATATATATCAGCTCTTTTTACTTGTAGTTAGCTGGTTCTTAGGAGAGCAGTATGGTGAAGAGCATGTTCTACCGACAATTGGTTATGCAGCGTCCATTTTAATCGGTGGATATTCGTTATTTATTAAAGGTCTCAAAAATTTAAGCAGATTAAATTTCGATATGAATACGCTTATGACTATTGCCATTATAGGAGCTGCAATTATTGGTGAATGGGGTGAAGGGGCAACCGTTGTTATCCTATTTGCGATTAGTGAAGCATTAGAGCGTTATTCAATGGATAAAGCACGTCAATCTATTGAATCTTTAATGGATATTGCCCCAAAAGAAGCGTTAATTCGACGAGGCAATGAAGAAATGATGATTCATGTTGATGAGATTCAAGTTGGAGACATCATGATAGTTAAGCCCGGGCAAAAGTTAGCAATGGATGGAATAGTGGTTAAAGGTACATCGACATTAAATCAGGCTGCGATTACAGGTGAAAGTGTTCCAGTAACGAAAATCACAAATGATGAAGTATTTGCAGGAACCTTGAATGAAGAAGGGTTACTTGAGGTTAAAGTAACAAAACGAGTTGAAGATACCACTCTTTCAAAAATCATTCACTTGGTAGAAGAAGCCCAAGCAGAACGGGCCCCCTCTCAAGCGTTTGTCGAGAAATTTGCAAAATACTATACACCAGCTATTGTCATACTAGCTCTTTTAATTGCAGTAGTTCCACCATTATTTGGCGGAGACTGGAGCCAATGGATTTATCAAGGATTAGCTGTATTAGTGGTTGGTTGTCCTTGTGCCTTAGTAGTCTCAACTCCAGTTGCTGTGGTTACAGCAATAGGAAATGCAGCGAAAAATGGTGTATTAATTAAAGGTGGTATCCATTTAGAAGCAGCAGGACACTTAAAAGCGATAGCCTTTGATAAAACAGGAACATTAACCAAAGGGATTCCAGCTGTAACAGACATTGTGACATATGGTAGAAATGAAAATGAATTAATAACCATAACATCAGCCATTGAAAAAGGATCGCAGCACCCTCTTGCTTCAGCGATTATGCGAAAAGCAGAAGAAAATGGATTAAAATTCAATGAAGTAACAGTAGAGGATTTTCAATCCATTACAGGTAAAGGCGTTAAAGCCAAAATAAATAATGAAATGTATTATGTGGGAAGTCAAAATCTTTTTGAGGAATTACACGGAAGCATTTCAAGCGATAAAAAAGAAAAAATTGCCGATATGCAAACTCAAGGTAAAACGGTGATGGTGTTAGGAACAGAAAAAGAAATTCTTTCGTTTATTGCCGTAGCCGATGAAATGAGGGAATCGTCTAAAGAAGTTATCGGCAAGTTGAACAATATGGGAATCGAAACAGTGATGCTAACAGGCGATAACCAAAGAACGGCAACAGCCATCGGAAACAAGTTGGTGTTTCGGATATTAAAGCTGACTTACTTCCAGAAGATAAGCTTAATTTTATTAAAGAACTTCGAGAAAAACATCAAAGTGTGGGGATGGTCGGAGATGGCGTGAATGATGCTCCAGCCCTTGCGGCATCTACCGTTGGTGTAGCAATGGGTGGTGCTGGAACTGATACAGCTTTAGAAACGGCTGACATCGCCTTAATGTCTGATGATTTGAGTAAATTGCCATATACAATAAAATTAAGTCGTAAGGCTTTAGCAATCATCAAGCAAAACATTACCTTCTCTTTGGCGATTAAATTAGTGGCATTACTTTTGGTCATGCCCGGTTGGTTAACACTTTGGATAGCGATATTTGCTGATATGGGAGCAACTTTACTTGTAACATTAAACAGTTTACGCTTATTGAAAAATCAAAGAATAGGTTCTAAAATGAGTTTAGATTGACCCTCAAAAAGTTAGCAAACAAATCTAACTTTTGGGGTGTTTTTATTTCAATTCTATTTACGGAGGGTCAGTGCCTTTCCAGTAATGCTTTTTTCTTCAAGTCATTTGTCGTGTTCTAGTTCGCTATATAATAAGTATATCTTTACTTTGAAGGAGTACTTATGACTCAAGGAATTATTATTAAAGCGTTGAGCAGGTTCTACTATATTGAATCGGATGGAGTCATCTATCAAACACGTGCACGTGGAGTGTTTCGCAAACGAGGCCAATCGCCACTTGTTGGGGATGTGGTGGAGTTCGAGAGTAGTAACTTGCAAGAAGGAACGCTAACAAAAATCTTGCCGCGAAAAATGCCATCGTGCGTACCTCCTGTCGCCAATGTGGACGTCGGGATTATCGTGATGTCGGCTGTCGAACCAGAATTTTCGACGCATCTAGTGGACCGCTTCCTTGTCTACTTGGAAGGCTTGGATGTGAAACCAGTCATCATGATTACGAAAACCGACTTGCTGGACGTGGCAGGGATGTCACGACTCGTGGACGATGAAGGCACATTATGAAAAAATCGGCTATCCGGTTTATTTCGGGCAAGAAGTGATGAAGGATAAGGCACCACTCTTAGAGAGTTTGCGTGGTGAGGAAAGGTCATCTTCTTAGGGCAGTCTGGGGTTGGGAAATCGACCTTGCTGAACGAGATGATTCCTGAATTAAACCAAGAAACGGGAGAGATTTCGAATGCGTTAGGGCGTGGGCGTCATACGACTCGTCATGTATCGCTTCATGAAATCGAAGGCGTATGGATTGCGGATACACCGGGATTCAGTACGGTTGATTTTATGGATATTGAAAAAGAGGACTTACCGCATTTATTCCCAGAGTTTGTCGAAGTAGAGCATGAATGTAAATTCAGAGAGTGTTCATACCAACATGAGCCAAACTGTGCCGTGATTGCAGGAGTGGAGTCAGGAGACATTTTGGCAAGAGTGATACGACCATTATTTGAGTTTCTATGAAGAACTGGACCAAAGAAAACCAGTGTATAAACGAAAAAAGTAGATAGAGGAGACAGAACATGAAAGTAGCACCATCAATTTTAAGCGCAAATTTTGCAACACTAGGAGAAGACGTTAAGAAAGTCGAAAAATTAGGAGCGGACTGGATTCATATCGATGCGATGGACGGACAATTCGTTCCAAACCTAACATTAGGACCAAACATCGTTGAAGGCTTACGTCCTGTGACGGATTTAGTATTAGACTGCCATTTAATGGTCCAAAAACCCAGAACGTTTCATTCCACAATTCGCAAAAGCAGGAGCAGACTACATCTCTGTTCACGTGGAAGCAACTTCACGATATCCACCGCGCGCTTCGAAAGCACTAAAGCAGAAGGTGTAAAAGCAGGTGTTGTAGTGACCCAGGAACACCAGTGAGTGCCATCTCAGCTGTCTTAAGCGAAGTGGACTTAGTGTTAGTGATGACAGTAAATCCAGGATTCGGCGGTCAATCATTCATTCCAGAAACATTAGATAAAGTACGCGAATTAGTCACACTACGCCAGGAAAAAGGCTACCACTACTTAATCGAAGTGGACGGCGGAGTGAACGGCGAAACAGCGAAACTTTGCTCTGCAGCAGGGGTAGATTGCCGATGTGCCGGTTCATATGTATACTACGCAGAAGATATCAAAGCTGCGATTGATTCAATCAAAGAAGCATAAGAGGACGAAGATGAAGTTGTGATTGTCTTGGGAGGACCAAATACTAAAGAGGACATCAAGGCGCTCTTAGAAAACAGATACGGTAAAAAGCTTATGAAGTCTTCCGCTTTGTTGGCGTCGACGGTGGCGCTCTTCGGTTATTAGATCAGCACCTTCCCATGGAAGTAGCGATTGGGGACTTTGATTCTGTCACAAAAGAACAGCGCGACTTGATTCATGAAGCAGCGGGCACAGTTGTCCAGCTCCCTTCTGAAAAAGACGATACTGATTTTGAGGCAGCCTTGTTATGGGTGAAGGAGCATTACGAAGGAACACCGATTCACGTACTCGGTTCCTTTGGTGGCCGAGTGGACCACGCGATTAGCAATTATGGACGATGATGCGACCAGACTCAGCACAGCTCATTCCTTATGTGGTATTCGAGGATGCAACGAATGTCGTGAATTTCATCCAGCCAGGCACATACACGATTGAAAAGATGGACTTACGAAGTACTTATCTTTTATTTAGTATGACCTCCTGAGAAATGTCACCTCGTTGATGTGAAAATACACGCTTGATTCAAAAAGCTACGTACCCAGTGGCCCTTGTCAGCAATGAGTTTACTGAGTGACAAGATGACCATCTCCCTTTACAAAGGACTCATCCTAGTCGCCCAAACTCGAGATCATTGGAATGAAAGCAAAAACATCGCACATTATGTGCGATGTTTTTCTCTTTTCACAAAGACAAGTCGAAAATCCGAAATTCTCTATAAGTGAATTTTGGGATTTTACATACCCTTTATTATTTTTCAAAGAGAGGTGCTCGTGTTTCTTATAGATAAGCCTTTTTCGGAAGTGTAACTCAACAAACTTCAGAAATTTACAAATGATGTAATAGGTTTCATTTTGTTGAAAAGCCTTCAAAGCGCTACCTTATAGCCTTTTTCACAAACTCATGAAAGTTAACTCAGCACTTTTATCTAACCTCTGGAGTCGCACCACGCTGAATGTGTAGTTTTGTTGGTGACAGCATAAAATCTTGTAACAAATGTATAATGAAAAACCTACCACATGTTGAGGCAGTATCACTGCTTGTACGAGCTGATACTTTAGCGAAGTAGAAGTAGATCTTCGGCACATGCGATAGGACTCGTAGAAAGAGGAGGGGCACCGACGAAATGATACGGTAAGTCCGAACCGCCGAGTGTGTATCTTTGCCGTAAAAGCCTAGAAAGCTTGGTATGAATCAATAATGAAAAGCCTTGATTGTAAGGCTTTTTTTGTGTTTTTGTGATAGAATATAGGTAGTTATTATCGAGAGCAACTAAGAAGCAGTAAAAAAATATTATACGTAGAATAATCAAGATTAGGAAGAAAAAATGACAGAAATTGATAAAAGGAATTTAAAAAATTATCTTTGTTTTACATTTGGAATTACTTATATAGCTTGGGGCCTTCTTGCCGTATTTACTCAATCTCATATTTTGGGATTAGAAACAATTATAGGAAGAACATTACATATAGTAGGTGCACTTGGACCAGCTATTGCAAGTGGCTTTTATTTGAAAAGGAATAATATAAAAATTTAAACATTTTCTATTTAGTAAGAAAGAAAAATAGTAGTATTTATTTCATTATTCATTTGTTAGCAATTTTGATACTATTTTCTGTATCTTCCTTAGAATTAAACGGAGTATCAATTTATCTGATGCCATTATTCTTTATACAACTAATTTTTTTTGGTGGTGGACATGAAGAATTAGGATGGAGAGGAATATTACAACCATTACTTGATAAAAAATATACATATTGGCAATCTAATTTGATTGTAGGTTCAATCTGGGGAATTTGGCATCTGCCTTTATGGTTTATAGTTGGAGAAAGTCATCAAGGATTTCCTTTCATTTTATTTTTTATATATACATTATTTTTAAGTTTTGTTTTAGGGCTTCTTTATCGTCAAACGAAATCTGTGGAGTACTGTCTATTATTTCATGCGTTCGCAAATTTGTTAAATCTCTATTTTGTGTTAAAAATTAATGTTATTTTTATCATCATTTTTATTGGTTATTTGATTTATACAATATTGGCTAGTAATAGAATTAGTAAGGAAAAGAATTTGTATCCAAAATAACTGGGTATAGTCTAGAAAATGAAGATGATTTTGTTCAAGGTAATGTAATAAAGTAGAAATAACGAACATTTATATGAAAGGTTTAGAGTAAACATGAGTCTCTTATTTGAAGAATTTAAAACCATTTGTTTCCATTTAAATCGAGTCGGAATTACACCGACACTGATGGGGTCTTTGGGATTGGAGTTTAGAACGAAAGAAAATTGGGAGCCCTCTGACATTGATATTCATGTGCCTGGTGACCCTAGAGGTTGGGAAGCACCTGATCATCTCAGAATTTATGACCGGGACAAGATAATGAAAGTGATGAAAGACTTAGGCTACGTCTTAATAGATATTCATGAGCATGAATTCCAAAAGGATAGAGAGAATGTTGAATTTGGAAGTATCGATTCCTTACTTGATTTTGCAGGAGTTTCGGAATCGGATATAGAGCTTATTCACATTGAAGGCATCACTTTTCGTCTTCCAAGTCTGGAGCAGTATCTAAGTATTTACAAAGCTTCTTCTCAAGACTCCTATCGAAATGATCACAATAACAATAAGGATTTTAAAAAGATCGAGTGGCTGGAAAGTCATTTGTAAATTATCATATGAAAAGTAGTAAGTTGTAAGACGGGCTGCTATGTTATTTTTATCATCATTTTTATTGGTTATTTAATTTATACTATATTGGCTAGTAAAAGAATTAGTAAGAAAACAACATTTTAAAATTTAGATCAGGATATCCATCATTGAAAGTAACGATTTGTTAATTAGATGATTAATGTTAGAGAATTTTCAATTGTAATTTTAATTGGAGTTATGGATGTCGTTTCTTTTGGAAGTGGTGATATTCTTTCCGCTCCACAGTATCATTTTAAAATGATTTTTATTGCCTTTTGTTTATTAGTATAAAAGCAGAATATTACTACATGTCGAGTGTGTTGCTTTGCTGGTAAAAGCCTAGAAACCTTGTAACGAAAGGGATAATGAAAGCCTTGATTGCAAGGCTTTTTGCTTTATGGTGGGTAAGTATCAGAGTGAGAAAATTTTTGGAATGAGTAGAAGTGATAGCTAGAAATTATCAGTTTCTATTTCCATTTACCCTGTGGGTACGTGTTTGTTTCCATTGACAAGGAGTTTGTGGGAATAGAAATGTACCCACCTTGTTTGAATCAAGTGAAGTGTAGTTGAAGGAAATCTGTTGAAAGCAATACTTCATTTTACCGAATAAGTAATAATTTAGGCAACTTCAAATCGATTAAAAAAAACTATTTTAAAGGTTAAGAGTAGACAAAAATTGTCCACTCTTTTTTGCAAACTCAATTTATCAATAAATGAAATGAGGGAATGTAAAATGAAATATTTTGAGGTTGAGTTAGAAAATCCTGATGAATTTTTAAAACTACAAACAGAAGATTTTGTGAAAGCTAATCGCTTGCTACTAAGGAAGATAATCCAGAGCGTTACAGTCTATGAAGAAAAACTTCGTCATATCCTTTAAATCTGGCATCGAATTGGAAGTATGAGTCTCATTCCATAACTTTTTATATTGAACATATCATCTTGTTGTGTTATACTATAAATTGATATAAACAAAGATGTAGGAGGAACCGAAACTATGACAGCCTCAATGCGTTTAAGATAAGCTGGCAATAAAAAAAGCAGAATCTATACCCGATGATAGGCTTTTTTTGTTGTGCTTATTTATACGATATTGAGCATTCATTAGTTACGGTGAGGATATTGGTTATTTAACTATACCTTTATTTAACTATGTCTTTAATATGAATGTTTCCAAATTGTATGTATGCAGACCAAAAAGCCACATTGTGGGGTTTAGTATGCATTTTTATTGCCTAGAATGCTATTCAAAATAGAAATTCAAGCAAAATAATATGCAGGAGATAATATAAATGGAAAAAAATACAACAATTGGAAACGAAAAATTTTTATGCAATATGGGCAGGGCAAGCAGTATCATTAATCACTAGTGCCATCCTGCAAATGGCGATTATTTTTTACCTTACAGAAAAAACAGGATCTGCGATGGTCTTGTCTATGGCTTCATTAGTAGGTTTTTTACCCTATGCGATTTTGGGACCTGCCATTGGTGTGCTAGTGGATCGTCATGATAGGAAGAAGATAATGATTGGTGCCGATTTAATTATCGCAGCAGCTGGTGCAGTGCTTGCTATTGTTGCATTCTGTATGGAGCTACCTGTCTGGATGATTATGATAGTATTGTTTATCCGTAGCATTGGAACAGCTTTTCATACCCCAGCACTCAATGCGGTTACACCACTTTTAGTACCAGAAGAACAGCTAACGAAATGCGCAGGCTATAGTCAGTCTTTGCAGTCTATAAGCTATATTGTTAGTCCGGCAGTTGCAGCACTCTTATACTCCGTTTGGGATTTAAATGCTATTATTGCCATCGACGTATTGGGTGCTGTGATTGCATCTATTACGGTAGCAATTGTACGTATACCTAAGCTGGGTAATCAAGTGCAAAGTTTAGAACCAAATTTCATAAGGGAGATGAAAGAAGGAGTTGTGGTTCTGAGACAAAACAAAGGATTGTTTGCCTTATTACTCTTAGGAACACTATATACTTTTGTTTATATGCCAATCAATGCACTATTTCCTTTAATAAGCATGGAACGCTTTAATGGAACGCCTGTGCATATTTCTATTACGGAAATTTCCTTTGCATTTGGGATGCTAGCAGGAGGCTTATTATTAGGAAGATTAGGGGGCTTCGAAAAGCATGTATTACTAATAACAAGTTCATTTTTTATAATGGGGACCAGTTTAGCCGTTTCGGGAATACTTCCTCCAAATGGATTTGTAATATTCGTAGTTTGCTGTGCAATAATGGGGCTTTCGGTGCCATTTTATAGCGGTGTGCAAACAGCTCTTTTTCAGGAGAAAAATTAAGCCTGAATATTTAGGACGTGTATTTTCTTTGATCGGAAGTATCATGTCACTTGCTATGCCAATTGGGTTAATTCTTTCTGGATTCTTTGCTGATAAAATCGGTGTAAATCATTGGTTTTTACTATCAGGTATTTTAATTATTGGCATTGCTATAGTTTGCCAAATGATAACTGAGGTTAGAAAATTAGATTTAAAATAAACAATATTGGAGGAAATGTTATGGAATTAATATTAAAAGCAAAAGACATTCGTGTGGAATTCAAAGGACGCGATGTTTTAGATATAAATGAATTAGAAGTATATGATTATGACCGTATTGGTTTAGTAGGAGCAAATGGTGCTGGAAAAAAAGCACTTTACTCAGGGTACTTTTAGGAGAATTAACTCCCCAGGATGTAAAATGAATCGTCTGGGTGAACTTGCCTATATTCCCCAGTTGGACGAAGTAACTCTGCAGGAGGAAAAAAAGATTTTTGCACTTGTAGGCAAGCTAGGTGTTGAGCAATTAAATATACAGACTATGAGCGGTGGTGAAGAAACAAGGCTTAAAAATAGCACAGTACTTTATCGGCACAGGTTCATGGTATTTTAGCGGATGAACCTACGAGCCATTTAGACCGTGAAGGAATTGATTTTCTAATAGGACAGCTAAAAATATTTTACAGGTGCACTGTTAGTTATTAGCCATGACCGCTATTTTTCTTGATGAAATAGTAGATAAAAATATGGGAACTGAAAGATGGCAAAAATCACTGAGTATTGGGGAAACTATTCTGATTATCTTCGTCAGAAAGAGGAAGAACGTAAGAGCCAAGCTGCAGAATACGAACAATTTATTGCGGAACGTGCCCGATTGGAAAGGGCTGCGGAGGAAAAAGCGAAAAACAGGCTCGTAAAATAGAACAGAAGGCAAAAAGGTTCTTCAAAGAAAAAAAGTACTGAAGACGGAGGGCGTTTAGCTCATCAAAAAAATCAATAGGAAGTAAGGAAAAAAAGATGTATAATGCTGCTAAAAACCCTAGAGCACAGGATTGCGTACTTTAGGAAAAGTAGAAGCTCCGGAAGGCATTCGCAGAATTCGTTTCAGGCAAAAGTAAAAGCATTGGAGCTCCATAATCCATACCCTATAGTCGGTGCAGAAATTAATAAAGTATTTGGGGATAAGGCTCTGTTTGAAAAATGCATCTTTTCAAATTCCGTTAGGAGCAAAAGTGGCGTTAACTGGTGGTAATGGAATCGGAAAAAAACAACTTTAATCCAAAATGATCTTAAACCATGAAGAAGGAATTTCTATTTCGCCTAAGGCAAAAAAATAGGTTACTTTGCACAGAATGGTTACAAGTACAACAGTAATCAGAATGTTATGGAGTTTATGCAGAAGGATTGTGACTACAATATATCAGAAATTCGTTCAGTGCTAGCATCTATGGGGTTCAAACAGAACGATATTGGAAAAAAAGTTTATCTGTTTTAAGCGGTGGAGAAATTATAAAAATTGTTGCTTGCTAAAATGCTCATGGGTAGATATAACATCCTAATAATGGATGAACCCAGTAACTTCCTTGACATACCAAGTTTAGAGGCTTTGGAAATACTAATGAAGGAGTACACTGGAACTATCGTGTTTATCACCCACGATAAACGATTACTCGAAAATGTAGCAGATGTAGTTTATGAAATTAGAGATAAGAAAAATAAATCTGAAACATTAAATTTAAGGTAGTCGCTGGTCAGTATAGTCTGTTCTGGTTGGCGACTCCATTGTTAAAGAGTATAAAGACTTTAGATTTTATGAATATTAAAAAAATAGGAACAGTCAATTGAACTGCTCCTATTTTTTTCTGCTAAATATATTGTAGTTTTTCTTATATGTATAATGATAGATTAGCGGATTCTCATCTACGGTACTTACTTCAAATATGAAGAAGTGATCGCGGTTATCTCTGGACTTTTCCTTATTGAGGACAAAAGTAATTCTTACGTGAAGTCGCCATTGTTTTTTTAGGATATCATCAGTTAGGAAGGTCAATGGAATATTCATGTTAGAGTAGCGGTAGAAGTCACGTTCAAAAATCTTGGTAGCTCTCGCTATAATAGTCCATTTGTAGGTGATTACGCTGAAACTCAAGCTGATTCATAGAGCACCTCCTCGACAAGTTCAATACTAATAATGTCTTTTTAATTTCAAATTGATGTGACCTGTTGTAGTTTTTTTATCAAAAATGAAATCTTTGGTCAGACTTGGTATTGTTCCAGTGTAGGAAACACGCTTGTTTTTTTCAATCACTTGAATGCGTGTGCGTAGCTGCCCGGCGTATACTTGACTGAGGAGTAATAATTTCTTCTCTAGTGATAAGTCAGACATGTACGTTACTTTTGTTTGTATCATCAGAGAGTGCTGATGCATGTTCAGATAGGAAAAAAAGCCCATCCATTTTTTTGCATCTTTTGTATCCTGGTACTCTCTTGCTGATTGAAATGGTAAATATGAACGGTCAATCATATCAAATCCTTTTCTATGCAGAGGCAAGGGTATTTTTTTATCAAATTGAATCGTAAAACCTTGAATTCCCCCACCTGTGTAACATTCTTTAAAAGCGATTGATTACCTCAGTATAGATTATCACAGATGAGCTTGTTGGCTTAATGCTAAATGTAAATTCCAATGGTAATCGGTTTTCAGATTTAGCATGTACTAGTCGTATCGATATTTCAGTTGTTTTGAGTTTTTCTCTGACGAAGTTTTGAAGTTGCTGTTTCAACGATTCCATGTAAAAAAATCTTTCAAGCATTTCAATATCATTACATCCTTTGCTACGGATTTCTGAAAAATTGTACTGTATTTTTTTCTTGTTTCATTTTAATCCCTCCAATCCACCCGTGGAATGACCACCGATAAGTTTACTGCGTTCAATATTTCTGGAACCTTCAGTTAGGACGGTTCCTTTTTGTATGGCTAAAAAAACCAAACTGTTCTCTGACAACATCAATAGCTGTCTGAAGTCTATTATCTTTTTCAATTTGTTCTACATCATCAAAGAGTGATAGTAGAGTATAGCTTTCATCTACGAAGCCACTATAAGATACACCAATTTGTCTCACTGCACCAGAGGTGTATTTTTTCGGAATAATACAAGTACATGACTCACCATTGTTTTGGGGAGATTTGCGGGTTCAATTTTATTCTGAGCATTTATAGATTTTTTCATCTCAGTCCTAGAATAGCCAATATGAATAGAAACGACAGTAGTCAATACTAGGGCTACTGTTCCGTTCCACAGTATCATTTAAAAATCATTTTCACACCCTTTCGTCTATTAGTATAGAAGAAAGCTCTCAGCACATGTCGAGTGTGTAAGTTTGTTAGTGAAACGCAGATAAACCTCAAAAGGTTCCCCGAACCTTTTGAGTTCCACAAACGCATCATGTTGAGAAGGTGCCCTGGGGCATAGCTGTCGTAGAATGGAGAGGGAATCCGACGAAATGATACGGTAACAGCGAACTCCCGAGTGCGTGGCTCTGCTCTTCCGATCTGAGACAGTCGAAAAGTAGAAGGGGATGGTATTAGTATCAATCAATGAGTAACAAAGTAACAGCATGATTCGAAACATTTGCTTGTATTTTGCGGAGGAACATCAATATGGATGGAATAACAAAAGATTCTATAAAAACGGCTGAACTAATGAAACAATTATAGCCCCAATTGACCGATAAAGAAGCTATTGATGAAGTAAAAAAATATACGAATAGCAAAAATACTGCAATCTTTACAGAAGTTGAAGGTGACACAATTGTAGGGTTAGCACTATGTTCACTCAGATTTGATTATGTTGAAGGTTGTAAATATAGTCCTGTTGGATTCTTAGAAGGAATTATTGTCGACGAGGAATATCGTTTAAAGGATATTGCTAAAAATCTCTGTGCAAAATGTGAGGAATGGGCTAAAAATAAAGGATGTAAGGAATTTGCAAGTGACTGTACTTTAACGAATACGGACTCTATAAGATTTCATCTCAATATTGGATTTCAGGAGGCAAATAGAATTATTCATTTTAAGAAGAAATTATAATTTCAGAACGTGGTCAAAATTTATGTATCTTTAGAAAGTGTGAAAGATTGGACGAACAAATTTTTTTGATGGGTGGAAATCCGCCGATAAAGAACCATACGATTGTTAATAAAATTGTGTCATCAAGGAAGATCGAAAGAATTGTCATTTTTACAGTTTATCGAGACAATTGGAAACCGTATATGAAAAAGTACACGGAAGTTTTCCAAAGCCATTTTCCTAACCTAAACACTGATTACTTACTCTTGGACACTGAGCAGATTGATTTTGATAGCTATCTAGATGCTGATGTCATTATCATCGGTGGTGGAAATACAGAAAAGTATCTAGCTACTTATGTCAATCAAGAGTTCAAAAATTATATCAAGCATATGCTGAATAAAGGGGCAAAAGTTATGGGATTTTCTGCAGGAGCCCTATTATTAGGAGAAAAAGTCTATGTCTCACCAAATGATAATTCAGATCATCAGATAAAGATAAAGAATGGATTAGGACTCTTTAGTCAGTTTTTAATTAGTGTCCATTATGATTCATGGAATGATAAAGCTAATAAAGATAGAGCTGAAGAACTCGTTAATGTTCCCATAATTCCACTAAATGATCATTCCTGTATTGTATTAGATAAACTTGGAAATATCATAGAGAAAATTGACTAGTTTTAATCATGCGAATCTGAATCTACGAAACTAAAGTATTGACGAAATGAATGATGAAAGCCTTGATTGTAAGGCTTTTTTTGTGTTTTTGTGATAGAATATAGGTAGTTATAATCGAGAGCAACTAAGAAGCAGAAAAAAATATTATACATAGAATAATCAGGATTAGGAAGATAAAATGACAGAAATTGATAAAAGGAATTTAAAAAATTATCTTTATATTACATTTGGAATTACTTATATAGCTTGGGGGCTTCTCGCCATAATTACGCAATCTCATATTTTGGGATTAGAAACGATTATAGGTAGAGTGTTACATATAGTTGGTGCACTTGGACCAGCCATTGCAAGTGGCTTTTATTTGAAAAAGAATAATATAAAATTTAAACATTTTGTATTTTATAAGAGAGAAAATAGTAGTATTTATTTCATTATTCACCTGTTAGCAATTTTGATACTATTTTCTATTTCTTCCTTAGAATTAAATGAATTATCCATTTATCTGATGCCACTATTCTTTATTCAATTAATATTTTTTGGTGGTGGACATGAAGAATTAGGCTGGAGAGGTATACTACAACCCTTAATTGATAAAAAATATACATATTGGCAATCTAATTTGATTGTAGGATCAATTTGGGGGATTTGGCATCTACCTTTATGGTTTATAGTTGGAGAAAGTCATCAAGGATTTCCTTTTAGTTTATTTTTTATATATACATTATTTTTAAGTTTTGTTTTAGGACTTCTTTACCGTCAAACCCAATCAGTGGGTTACTGTATATTATTTCATGCGTTCGCAAATTTGTTAAATCTCTATTTTGTGTTAAAAATTAATGTTATTTTTATTATCGTTTTTATTGGTTATTTGATTTATACTATATTGGCTAGTAATAGAATTAGTAAAGAAAAAGGATTTTAAATTTTAGAAAAGGAAGTATAATCATGGGAATATTCGATGATTTTGAGTACAAAGAAAACTACCAAGATGAAGAAAAAGTAATTGAAGTACTTAAAAAGATTTTAAGAGCAATCCATCTAAATAATTATAGAGATATTATGGATTGTGTTGATGGTTCGGAAGTTGATGATGTAAGAGAGTTACTTGAATATATTGAAGAATCATTACAATTAAATGATTTTGATAAAATTGATGAATATGGTGTAGAATGTAATTTCCATCCGAATTATGAGTATTCTCAACTACAAGTTTATGAATTTAATGATCAAACTGGCTTTGTTGTTGAATATCAGATGACCTCCGAATCTGAATTAGTAGATTTAACCTTACAATTAGAATTTTTTTATACGATAATGATGGTTACAAAAATAACTTCTATAGATGTAGATCCTGGATAAACCAAACTTAATTATCTTTGTTATATGATAAATGTGTATATTAAGGATAGATATTTTGATTGTAAATTGCTTTAAAATATCGTTTAGTTTTTCAAATATTGGGAGAATGAAAGATGTATCTATTGGAATTGTATCAAAATGATTATTCTAAAGATTTAGTCGCGTTTGGGTCCTTAAAAGAAGGAAAAGAATTTGTATCTAAAATAATTGGATAAACTCTAGAAAATGAAAATGATTTTGTTCAAGGTAATAAAGTAGAAATAACGAACATTTAGATGAAAGGTATAGAGTAAACATGAGTCTCTTATTTGAAGAATTTAAAACCATTTGTTTCCATTTAAATCGAGTCGGAATTACACCGACACTGATGGGGTCTTTGGGATTGGAGTTTAGAACGAAAGAAAATTGGGGGCCGTCTGACATTGACATTCATGTGCCTGGTGACCCTAGAGGTTGGGAAGCACCGGATCATCTAAGAATTTATGACTGGGACAAGATAATGAAAGTGATGAAAGACTTAGGCTACGTCTTAATAGATATTCATGAGCATGAATTCCAAAAGGATAGAGAGAGTGTTGAATTTGGAAGTATCGATTCCTTACTTGATTTTGCAGGAGTTTCGGAATCGGATATAGAGCTTATTCACATTGAAGGCATCACTTTTCGTCTTCCAAGTCTGGAGCAGTATCTAAGTATTTACAAAGCTTCTTCTCAAGATTCCTATCGAAATGAACAAAATAACAATAAGGATTTTAAAAAGATCGAGTGGCTGGAAAAACATTTGTAAATTATCATATAAAAAGTAGTAAGTTGTAAGACTGGCTGCTATGTTATTTTTATCATCATTTTTATTGGTCATTTAATTTATTCTATATTGGCGAGTAATAGAATTAGTAAGAAAAACTATTTTAAATTTTAAATCAGGATATCCATTATTGAAGGTAATGATTGGCTATTTAGAGGATTTGATAGAGATTTTTCTATTTGATGAGGTATCACTGCTTGTACGAGTTTAGACAGGAGGATAAAATAATGGAGATTTTGGAAATTAATCCTATTTCGGTTAAAAAAAGAATGACTGAACTACTATTTGATTATCTTTTAATCATAACTTACTTGGGTATTCTGTTTCTTTGCGCTATAACTTATTACTACATTGTTTTTAATGGGGTACCAATGCAGACAGAATTTCAGGCGCAGACTCTTACATTTTTTATCAGTGTTCTGCCAATCATGCTTTATTTCACATTTTCGGATTATGCAAAAAATGGAAGTTTTGGGAAATCAAAAGCAGGGCTTCGTTTGGTCTATCAGAAAAAAACAATTCAGGCTAGCTTTATTAGAAATCTCATCAAATTTTTACCTTGGCAATTAGGGCATATGGGAACTATTCATGGAGTCTATAGTGATTTTGATTTAATATCCATTATCCTTTCGTCATTAGCAACCCTACTTGCACTTTTGTTACTGGCAATGGCAATTTTTAGAAAAGATAAAAGGCATCTAGGAGATTTGCTAGCTCATACACAGGTTCAGCTAGAGGGAGACAATAAGTGATTCAACTTAGCAGTTCAAAAAACGCGGGTACATTGCGGAATACGTACAACCCGTGGATATGTTCCCGATGGTCACACATGTTGAGGCGGTATCATTACTTGTACGAGCAAATTCATAAGTAAATTTATAATGGGTATTTTATAAGGAGGTATATATGCTAGGAGCAATAGTTGGAGACATTGTAGGTTCAGTTTACGAATGGAACAATATCAAAACTAAGGACTTTCCTTTATTTCGGAAAGACTGCTTTTTTACAGATGATACGGTGATGACCTGTGCTGTGGCAGAAGCAATCATGAATGGTGGTCAGAAGGATGACTTCATTGATGCCATGAAGAAGTATGGTCGAGTGTATCCAAACGCGGATTACGGTGCCAGGTTTAACCGGTGGCTTATGACCGACAACCGTGAGCCTTACAATAGTTTTGGGAATGGTTCTGCCATGCGCGTTTCTCCGTGTGCTTGGGTGATGGATGGCTCCACAGGAGAGTTGCCGTCCGAGGGAAAATGTCTGGCACAACTTTCTGCAGAGGTGACGCATAACCATCCAGAAGGAATCAAAGGCGCGATGGCAACAGCGGATGCGATTTATATGTGTCGTTATTTCTTCGGTAGTAATAACCCTGTGGAGATTAAAAGACGCACCAAGGAACATATCGAGAAAGAGTATAGATATGACCTTTCTAAAACGCTGGATGAAATTCGTCCTACGTATCGTTTCAATGAAACGTGTCAGGATACCGTTCCTCAGGCTATCGTTGCCTTTCTAGAAAGCACAGATTTTGAAGATGCGATTCGAAATGCGATTTCTCTTGGTGGGGACAGCGACACTCTTGCTGCAATCACAGGAAGTATTGCCGAGGCAGCTTATGGAATTCCTGAGTGGATTAAGGACAAGGCCTATAGCTATCTCGATGAGCCTTTGAAAGACGTGCTCAGACGATGGGAAAAGGAAGTTGGCTGAATTTATAGAAATAAGGCTAGCGCTCGATAATAGTTAAAATTCTAAGACCAGATGGAGGTGAACCGAGTGATTCAACTTAGCAGTTTGAAAAAAGTGAATGAAAATGGGTTAATAGACTATCACCTCCCATCTGATAAGGGTTTTGAAAATATAAGTACCAAAGAAGGTACACTCATTGGCTGCTATCAATCTCAGAAAAATAACTTATCTTGGTTTGCTTATCGAAAAAGTAGCCATGAGATCCGGATTGAAGTGAGAGACGAAAAGAATCTTCAAAGTTCCTATTTAAATCTGGAAGATAGCTTTCTGGACTCTGAGGTAACTTTTAAGAGCCTTTCTGATAATAAAATCATCGTTTCATTGACAGCGGGACAGGATGGATCACAGGACTTTTGCCTTGAATTTTTGAATCATAAGCTAAGTGTAGGGCATAAATTTCCACGAGATTTGGCGTATGTTTTTACGATTGACGAGGAAAGTTCGTTGTTGGTAAATTTTTACACGACTGAATTTTATAAAATATCGAATCATGATTTTAAAGTAAAGTCTAGCCAACGATTTTCAGTATTTGAAAATGATGGGTTATCAAACGTCTGGAAGATTAACAATTCTTATGGTGTATTCTCTACAACGGAAGAAAGATGGTTCGTGTTTCATTTAGAGACATTAGAGCCCATTGATGAAATGGTACTAGATAAATACCAAGGAGAATCCTATGGGATAGACACGCTCTTTCAAACAGGGAATCAATTGATTTTTAGATGCTATCATTACAATGAAGGAACAAAAGAAGTTGAATACATGAGTGTGGAAAAGCGTGATTTGGAGCGCATAATTGAAAAAACAAGCTAGGAGGGTCTCAATGGTTATATTGGAAATGTATCAAAATGACTATTCTAAAGATTTAGTCGTGTTTGATTCTTTAGAAGAGGGAAAAGCCTTTGTAGCGCAAATTCCTGGCTATACTCTAGAAAACGAAGATGGTTTTGAAGTGGAGTATGTGAACCCTAAACACTTACCAGATTATATGGAAATTATCTTTAATGGAAATATTGTCCCTTTATCTAGATTTTCGTTTGATTCTGAAGAAAATATTGAGATTATTTGGAAAGAGATTTCGAATATATCCGCCAAAAACGATAAAGTGATCGAAGGCTATTTAAAAATTGATGCCTATGTCGTTAACAATCATGAAGTCAAAGCCTATGTCGAAGCTAGAGAAGCAAACTTCTGCAAGGCAAAAGACTTCTTAGAATGCAACGGATATGAAGTCGACAGAAGCTTTTTCGGAAGTGAAGACGGCGAAGCAATTCTCTACAGAAAACGCGACACCGAAGATTGGCACTTCCTATGTCACTTAGACCCAATGTTTGTAGAGATTGAAGATGTCGAGGGATATGTGAAAGAAGCGCTTGAAGAGGCCTTGTAAGGAGAATAATATGGTTGAATGTAAAGTGAATATCGTAGAGGCATTCGACCTTGATCAATTTCCGGGTTGGTGCAAGGCGATTCTGACGGATGCGAACGGAGTAGAGCATGCTTTCGTTGACAAGCTTCCAGTGTTTGGAATAGAAGAGGTGGAAGTTAGAAAACTTCCTTTAGAAAAATATATCACTGTTAAAGTAGTCTGTGATTTAGGAAACATCGTTGAAATTGATGCGTCAGTGCCACATGGGCTTGAAACAGAAGACGGCAACAGTCACTTTGTGGTCAGGAAAGACTTGATAAAATTCAATTAGGTCTACCAATTTTATAGAAATTTTTGAGGAATATAATGAATTATGTAGAATTACGCAAAAAATATGTCCTTTATAGATATGTTGCCATTGTCTTGGCTGTCATTTCTATTCTTTGTATAGCTTGGAAGGTGAGAGATACCACTTTTCAAATATTGCTTATTTTATTAGTGAACGTTCTCCTGTTTCTTATTATGCTATTTATTAAAAAAAGCTATATAGGAGCTGGAACTAAACTTTTACATAAGGACCTGGATTTACCATCTTGGAGACAATATATAGAACACAATAAAAAGTCAAATAGAGCAATCATGCAGACCGATGCTTCTTTAACATCTGTATCATACTCATACATGACTGGTGATTTTAAGGCTGCTATTAAAGAAGCAACGGAAACACTAGCTAATACGAAACTAAAACCAAAATATAGAGATTTGTTAAAAAGTTATCTCATTCGATCTACCATTCTTGCTCGACCTGATTTGAATAGAGAAGAGCTTGATGATATGTTAAACGATTTGACTATTACTGATCCTATGCTAGCTGACAAGACTAAAAATACGAGTTATGCTCTTCATGATTTGACGATTGCTCATAAAAGTAATGATTATTTTGAAGACTTGGAGAATGAGTTTAAGTATCAAAAACTTGAAATTAGTTACTATCAGGCTTTAAATGCTAACATAAAAGGACAAGTAAATAAATCCAATGAATTATTTAGCAAACTAGCTCAGGAAGATCAAGAGTTATACATTGTTAAAAAGTCTAAAGAATTTTTACATAGTTAAGATTATAAACGATTCATAAAGAAATATACCAATCGAAAGAAAATGTCGGTTGGTTTTTTAATGCTACATCTTGTAAACTTGCTAAATAAACTAGAATCAAGTACAATGAATTTAGATAGTTCTATATGTATAGTTTTTACTCAATATAAATCTATCAGTCTAATACAGCATCAAAAAAGTGAATGAAAAATAAAAAAGTTTCTTACTTGCTTTGCATTGTTTTTAAAATGTTTAAGGAGAACGATAGATGAATAAAATTATGGTAATCATTAATCCAACCTCTGGTGGTGAAAAAGCCCTGGATTATAAGGTGAAGCTAGAAAATAAAGCTAGAGACCACTTCGAACATGTGAAAATTAAAATTACAGAAAAAGCACAAGATGCAACAAACTTTGCAGAAGAAGCTTCCAGAGAGCGTTATGATGCAGTCCTTGTTTTTGGTGGGGATGGTACAGTTAATGAAGTAATATCTGGTATCGCGGAAAAAGAATATACTCCTAAACTAGGAATTATCCCAGGAGGGACAGGAAATCTCATTACGAAACTGTTAGAAATCAATCAAGATATTGACGGTGCGATCGACGAGCTTGATTTTAGTTCTACCAACAAGATTGATATCGGAAAATCAAATGGAAACTATTTCGGTTATATCTTTAGTATTGGTTCATTACCAGAAGCCATTCATAATGTTGGCATAGAAGATAAACAAAGTTTGGTATGCTAGCCTATGCGATTAATACTATGAAGTCTGTGGTTACAGATCAAGCATTTAACATTACAGTTGAGACTGAAAATGGAAATTATATTGGCCCTGCCAGTCATGTTTTAGTTCTCCTCACCAATTATTTCGCTGACAAAAAGATCTTTGATGAGGACAAAGATGGTTATGCCAATATTTTGATTTTAAAAGATGCCTCAATCCTTACAAAATTGTCAGTTATCCCTGATTTATTAAAAGGAGATGTTGTCGTAAATGAGAATATCGAATATATGAAAGCTCGTCATATCAAAATTTCTTCAGATAGTGAATTAGAAACGGATGTTGATGGTGACAAATCTGATGACCTACCAGTAGAAATCAAGGTGCTAGGTCAGCATATCGAGGTCTATTCTCAACCGAAAGAATAATGTTTTTCACTCTTAACAACAATTTTATTTAAAAAAGGAACGCCTATGAAATATAAAAGATTAGCGTCTATCGGTCTTTTCTCAACGCTTCTTTTGACCTTAGTGGCTTGTAGTCAACCACAAAAGGCAAGCGATGCTACTTCGGAAAACTCAGTCACTCAATCGAAGTCTAATCAGGTTTCTTGGAAAGCTACTTATAGCAATATGAACAGTAAACCAAGTGAAGAAGAAGTTCGAAAAGCCTTGGCTGCACATTTGGATAAAGATAGTGTCGATGCATTTTTCAACCTTGTCAATGATTACAACACGACTGTCGGTTCAGTAGGCTTAACTGGAGATTTTTCTACATTTACCAAAACAGACTATGATGTTGAAAAGATAAGCAATCTTTGGACACCTAAAAAGGGAGATTTTGTCGGTACCAACTGTCGTATTAATAGTTATTGTTTATTGAAAAATTCTATTGAAATTCCTAAGTTGGAAAAAGATGACTCCTTGTTATTCCTAGATAACGATGCTATTGATAAAGGAAAGGTCTTTGCTGCAGAAGACAAGGATGCTTTTGATATTTTATTCTCAAGAGTTAAGACTGAAGCGACGACAGATGTTAAGGTTCATGCAGCAAAGATGGAACAATTCCTTTCTCAATTCAAGTTTAACGAAAATGCAAGAATGCTTTCCGTAGTCGTTCATGATGACTTGGATGGTCAATCCCTATTTATTGGCCATGTAGGGATACTTGTGCCAAGTGAGGACGGCTATCTCTTTGTCGAAAGTTAACCTTTGAGGAGCCTTATCAAGCCATCAAATTTGCGACCAAGGAAGATTGTTACAAATATCTAGATACAAAATACGAAAACTATACAGGTGAAGGTCTAGCTAAGCCATTTATTATGGATAATGATAAGTGGGTTCAATTTTAAAGGATGGCATTGAAATGGAAGTAGTACTAGCATTCATAATAATTGTTTTAATCGGAGTATGGGCTGTTTGGGTTATCAAAGGAAACCAGCAGAGACCAAGAAAAAATGAGAGGTTTATTGGTTATATCAATCGATACGATGAAGATGGAGAACCTTACCAAGCTGAAGTTTGGGAAGTGACAGAAGATGAGAAGTAGACATATGGAATTACAAGATTTTACAGAAAAAGAACAAGAAATGATTAAAAAGGGATTAACTTTTTCTAAACTTAGCGATAAGGAAACAGCCGATAAGATAATCGCTCTAATTCCTCAAGAGATGATTAAGCGTATCCCGTTTTTTGTTAGAAGACATGCTATTACACGTACTGTCAAGAGAATTACACTTGAGTATCCAGAATTATACGCCGTTGCTGAACAAGAAGGCCAACTTCCTGAAAAGGAAGCTCAAGACTTACGACAAATTCTTACAGATATTTTCAAAGAAAAAATGAACAAGCATAAGATTAAATAAGCTTTGAGATTTAATAAGATATAGGAGTTGAGTATGGCTATTGATGGCGTTAAAATCATTGACAGTGATCTAGGTTATGACATTTACAATGAAGTAGTCGGTCGCTATAGAGACGGTGAACAGGTGACGAACATTATAAAGGATATCCTCGATGAGGAGAAAGATTACTGTCAAACAGACTTTTTTACAGAAATTTATTGGACTGCTCTTGCCTACTCACTGTGGAAGATTGGTTACCTGACAGACGATATCAGAGATAAAACCTTTGTGCTTATCAAAAAAGGGGCTGATCCATTTTGGTTGGAAATAGACTCAAAGGCTTTGAAACAAAGGCAAAAGGTCTTGGATAAACTTGCTATCCAGTTGCAAACTGAAAATCCTAGACCTCTAAAGGTTCCTAAAGCAAAAGCTAAACGCAAACCTTACTTTGAAGAAGGAGATATCCTTGCTGTAAAGTTCGAAGATGAGTATGGTCTTGTCTTTGTATCTATGGTTGAGCAGAGTCCTAGAAAGCTTGAGTACCATCTGGCTTGCACGCGCCTCTTACAAACAAAAAAGCCCACCATCGACGATTTTTTGACCAGTCAAATCTCCTGTAAGATGGACAATACAAAGTTTGCTCTGGATACAGACTGCTGGTTCAATCACAAAGATTTAGGACAATTATTAGAAAATATTGAAAAAATTGGACAGGTGAAACTTAGACCTTTTAGTCTTTGGATGCTAGCACCTGCCCATAATTTAGAAGATATTTATGAAGAAATCACTAGAGATAAAGGTTCCTCTGGCCTTAGATTCATCGAAAGCTATAAACTTGTCGATGATATTTTTCCAGTTTAATACTTATGTGATAAAGGGGGAAATGGTCAATCATTCCCACATGCTGTGTTGGGCTCTGACACCATAGCTATCTAGGGAGCCATCTCTATTAAACTTAGCTTCAATCCGGTATCTTTTCCAGAGGTCGTAATCTGCTGTTTGGATGGTTAGGATAAAGTTGGCATCGGTATCAGAGACATTATAATCAGCAGGATTGACTTCAAAGATATCGATTAATTTTCGATTTTGAAAATCTTGGAGCTTGAGATTTGCTAGCTTGACATGATTGATTGAAATTTTTTCTAGTTGATTCTTATCCTTAGGTGTTCTGTAATAGGTGATGACGCAGTTTTTGAGCTGATCAGTATCTTTACCTGTGGGAGTGAGGCTCATAAAGCCAAAGGACTGATCATCCCGCTTGACTTCGAGAAGTTGACCGTAGTAGAAGTGGTCGTTTTTGGGATTGGTGATTGGACTATCTGCACTTTTATCTTCGAAGGTGAACCTATGCTCCAAAAGTTCGGAAGCCTTGGTCTCACCGATAATGACAGTGGTATCTTGAATGGTTACTGGAACAGGTTGAGCTGGAAGGCCACTCATCATCATGCAAAACATAAAAACATAACTCGTTAAAAAAGCTGTCCCAATAACAGCGTTGGTTGATGCATAGACATGGCTGTTATGAATGTTTTTTCTAATAACTAGCACAACCAATTTGCCAATACTTTTTAAAACCATACTAACAAGCACAATGAAAAATTGTTTTTTCAAACATTCATAAATGGCTTGAGGAAAGCTATTTCCATGATAGTAGAAGCCAGCCAATACGAGTAGATTTACGATTAAATAGATCAGCAAGAACCAATGAATCTCTTTAAGGGCATTAGCATCAGTGATTTCTTCATAGTCAACGTGAATTCTACCTTGAACAGCATGGCCAAGTTTATAGATCCATTTGGGAATGTCTTTGCCATTTTTAACCGCAACTACAAGTCTAATATAGAGATAGATAGTAAAGGACAAGGATAGAAAGAAAATAGCATAATAACACAAAACAATACTAGTGAACATTACTATTTCCCACTATCTAACATTCAATAAAACAATTTCTTAGCTCCATTATAGCATTTTCTAGGGAAATATAGCTAGAAATATCCATATGATACTAACTGATTCAAAGGAGTAAAATCATGGGAATGATTGCCAATTATCAATATTTAGCAGATAATGAATTAGAACAAATAAAAGGTCTTTCCAATCAAGAAGATGACTTGTTATACTTTGCTGAGGATTCCGCTGATAGTCATGATATCTTAATAGATATTGACAAAATGTGGGATGCTCTTCTCTTTGTCATGACAGGATTTAGTAGTTCAGAATATTTGGATGACAATCCCTTGAGAGAAGCGGTTTTAGGAGTGACTCCTTTAGAAGAAGTGTCTGAGTACATAGCCTATACTGAAAAAAACAAGATAGCCGAGATCGTAGAAGCTCTAGAAAGTTTTGACATGCACAGAGCCTTGGCGGACTTTAGCATGGAAGCATGCAAGAAAGCCGACTTGTATCCTGATATTTGGGATTATCTTGAGGATGAGGAAGAAATCAAGTCTTTCATTTTAACCTGCTTTGTCAAAATGAAAGACTTTTACAAGGAAATCTTAAACCACAAGGGGAATGTCTTAGTGACTATTTGTTAAGGTTTTTATAATCCATTAGAAAGGTAATCCTATGAATCCATATTTACAAAAATACATTACTTTAAAAAAACAATACTTAGACCAAGATGGGCATCCTTCAAGTGTTGCAGCTCTTTATGATTTTGCTGATGAATTAGCCAAGTCTGATGATTTAGAAGCGAAGAAGGTCTTAGTTGACCTCTATGAACAATTGGATCTCTACACCAGTGCCTATAGCTTATTGACCGAAATCTTAGACAAACCTGATCGAAAACAATTAAAGAAACTGACTCGTTTACAAGAAATGAGTCAGAGTCATGGCGATCGTTTTGCCCTTCCTCGTCCTTTAAGAAAAGAAGAGAAGAAGCAGAGAAAAGAGCTATTACAGTCTTTACCACATTTTATCTATCATCCAGATCCCTTAGCTACAGGTTCATTTGTTGAAGGAGAAGCTAAGGTTTGTCCATCTTGTGGGAAAGAAAGCAATGTTTATTACGCCCTTATACCTTATAGTATAGAGGATATAGAATACCTTTGCCCATTTTGTATTGCAAACGGTCAAGCGGCCAAAAAATTTGATGCGGAATTTATCCAAGATACCGAGTGGCAGGGTGAATTGGATCCAGAAAAGAATCAGCTGCTTTTTTGTCAGACCCCAGGCTACTCTAGTTGGCAGGGAGAATATTGGTTATCTTGCTGTCAAGATTACTGCGCTTACTTAGGTACAGTTGGCACTCGTGAATTAAAGGCCATGGGAATTGCCGAGCAAGTTTTGGAAGACTATGAAGCACGAGGTGAATATCAAGATATTGAAGAATATTTGGTCAAAGACGGTTCTCTTTGTGGTTATCTTTTTAGATGCCTTCATTGTGAAAAATATCAACTTTGGGTTGATGCGGATTAATTTTTAACGATACAAGCACATTAACATAAATTTCTTTGGAATTTTAACAACTAATCATTAATTTAATTTCAGAGTATGAAAATTGGAACATTTTATCTTAGTATACTTTTATCATCTATTAAATTATCATATGAAAAATAGGAGCTACCAAACTTAGTTCCTATTTTATTATTTAAAGGCAAATTTGAAATAGTTTTCAACTTTTTGGTATAGTAAAAATACGAACAAAAATGTAAATAATTTATAAAGTATCCCCAAAATACTTTACAAATTTGTGTAAAAATGATATAGTTATAAAGCTTAGAAAATGAGAAGATGTTTTCTAGTAAATATAAACCCGAGTAAAAAATGCCTACGGACAGGCAGGGTTGAATGCCGAAGCGTGGTTGAAAAGCCACATTATTGATAGGGTTAAAAGCCTACTTTTATAAGTTGATGTTAGGACATTAGTTCTAATTCGTATAGATTTGTTAGTGTGGTGAAAGCACACGTCATCTTGTGAAACGATCAATAAAGTACGTAATATTTGCTACTAGAGAGTTAGGAAACATCAGGAACAGACATACTCAAAAGAAACAAACATAAACACGTCAGTAGATTGTAGAGCAGGTGCCAACCTGCTCTTTTTTCATAAGTATCCTTTAGAGCCTTACACAAGGTGAAAAAAACTATGATAAAGGAGTATGTCTCTATAATGTTAAATCAAAACCAAGCTCCAATTTATGAGGGACTGGTCAAGTTACGAAAAAAAAGAATTGTTCCTTTTGATGTACCAGGTCATAAGCGTGGACGTGGTAACCCAGAATTAGTGGAACTCTTAGGGGAAAAATGCGTTGGGATCGATGTCAATTCTATGAAACCTTTGGATAATCTAGGACATCCCATTTCGATTATCAGAGATGCAGAAGAACTAGCAGCAGAAGCATTTGGTGCTGCTCATGCCTTTTTGATGATTGGTGGAACAACCTCATCCGTGCAAACCATGATTCTTTCCACCTGTAAATCCGGTGATAAAATCATCCTTCCTCGAAATGTCCATAAATCAGCCATCAACGCTCTAGTTTTATGTGGTGCTATTCCTATCTATATCGAGATGAGTGTGGATCCAAAAATCGGTATTGCTTTGGGGCTTGAAAATGAGCGTGTAGCACAAGCTATAAAGGACCATCCAGATGCTAAGGCTATCCTAATCAACAATCCAACCTACTATGGAATTTGTTCAGACCTTAAGGGGCTAACAGAGATGGCTCACGCTGCAGGAATGAAAGTCTTAGTAGACGAGGCGCACGGTGCTCATCTGCACTTTACAGATAAACTTCCTCTGTCTGCTATGGATGCAGGAGCAGATATGTCAGCTGTATCTATGCATAAGTCCGGTGGTAGCTTGACTCAAAGTTCTCTTCTTTTAGTTGGCGATCAGATGAATCCTGAGTACGTACGTCAGATTATTAATCTGACACAGTCAACATCCGCATCCTACTTGCTAATGGCTAGTCTAGATGTTTCTCGTAGAAACCTAGCCCTTCGTGGTAAAGAGTCCTTTGAGAAAGTTATTGAGTTGTCTGAGTATGCTCGTCGTGAAATCAATGCCATCGGTGGCTACTACGCCTACTCAAAAGAGTTAATAGACGGTGTCTCGGTTTGTGATTTTGACGTTACTAAGTTGTCAGTCTACACTCAGGGGATTGGTTTAACAGGGATTGAAGTTTATGATCTCTTACGGGATGAATATGACATTCAGATCGAGTTTGGTGATATTGGCAATATCTTGGCCTACATTTCAATTGGTGACCGTATTCAAGACATTGAGCGCTTGGTCGGTGCGCTAGCTGATATCAAGAGACTATATTCACGAGATGGAAAGGACTTGATTGCTGGAGAATATATTCAGCCTGAGTTGGTCCTATCTCCTCAGGAAGCCTTTTATTCAGAGAGAAGAAGCTTAACCTTGGACGATTCCGTTGGGCAGGTCTGTGGGGAATTTGTCATGTGCTATCCTCCAGGAATTCCAATCCTAGCGCCTGGTGAACGCATTACACGAGAAATTGTTGATTATATTCAATTTGCCAAAGAACGTGGTTGTTCCCTCCAAGGAACGGAAGATCCAGAGGTCAATCACATCAACGTCATTGAAAGAAAGGAGAACTAGATGGATTTATGGTTTTCTGAAGTTCATACTCCAGATGTGAAGTTAACGATGAGAACAGCAAAGCAACTGTATTCTGGTCAAAGTGAATGGCAGGATATTGAAGTATTAGATACACCAGCTTTTGGGAAAGTGTTAATTTTAAATGGGCATGTCTTGTTCTCAGATGCGGATGATTTCGTCTACAACGAAATGACAGTTCACGTTCCTATGGCTGTCCATCCAAATCCAAAGAAAGTCTTGGTTATTGGGGGTGGTGACGGTGGTGTTGCCCAAGTATTAACTCTCTATCCAGAATTGGAACAAATCGATATTGTAGAACCAGATGAGATGCTGGTTGAGGTTTGCCGAGAATATTTTCCAGACTTTGCTGCAGGCCTTGATGACCCTCGCGTCACCATTTACTACCAAAATGGACTGAGATTTTTGAGAAACTGTGAAGATGATTACGATATCATCATCAACGATGCGACAGATCCATTTGGACATACAGAAGGGCTCTTTACCAAGGAATTTTACGGCAATAGCTATAGAGCCTTGAAAGAAGACGGGATCATGATTTACCAGCATGGTAGTCCCTTCTTTGACGAAGATGAGTCTGCTTGCCGAAGCATGCACCGCAAGGTCAATCAAGCTTTTCCAATTAGCCGGGTTTATCAAGCACATATACCTACCAGTCCTGCTGGCTATTGGTTGTTTGGATTTGCATCAAAAAAATACCACCCCGTCAAAGATTTTGATAAGGAAGGTTGGAAAAAACGTCAGCTATTCACAGAATACTACACTGCAAACTTACATGTGGGTGCCTTTATGTTGCCTAAGTATGTAGAAGACATTTTTAGAAGAAGAGGAAGGAAAAAATGAGTCGTTTATTAGTTATTGGATGTGGGGGCGTCGCCCAGAGTTGCTATATCAAAGATTTGCCAAGATAGCCATACTTTTTAAAGAAATTATGATTGCCAGCCGTACCAAGTCAAAATGTGATGAATTAAAGGCTAAATTAGAAGGAAAAAAACAAATACTAAAAATTGAAACAGCTGCTCTTGATGCTGACAAGGTGGAAGAGGTGATTGCCTTGATTGAAAGCTACAAACCAGAAGCTGTTTTGAACGTAGCTCTACCATACCAAGATTTGACTATTATGGATGCTTGTTTGGCAACAGGAGTCCACTATATCGATACTGCCAACTATGAGGCTGAGGACACAGAAGACCCTGAATGGCGTGCCATATATGAGAAACGTTGCAAGGAACTTGGTTTTACAGCCTACTTTGACTACTCATGGCAATGGGCTTATCAAGAAAAAAATTTAAGGAAGCAGGCTTGACAGCTCTTCTTGGTTCTGGTTTTGACCCAGGTGTAACCAGCGTCTTTTCAGCATACGCCCTCAAACACTATTTTGATGAAATCCACTATATCGACATTTTAGACTGTAATGGTGGTGACCATGGTTATCCATTTGCAACTAACTTTAACCCAGAAATCAATCTACGTGAGGTTTCTGCACCAGGTTCTTACTGGGAAGATGGAAAATGGGTTGAGGTCGAAGCAATGTCTATCAAACGTGAGTATGATTTCCCTCAAGTTGGTCAAAAAGACATGTATCTCCTCCACCATGAAGAAATCGAATCATTAGCAAAGAATATTCCAGGTGTTAAACGCATTCGTTTCTTTATGACTTTTGGCCAATCTTATCTAACGCACATGAAATGCTTGGAAAACGTCGGACTTCTTCGTACAGATGCTATTAATTTTAACGGACAAGAAATTGTTCCAATCCAATTCTTGAAAGCCTTGCTTCCAGATCCTGCAAGCCTTGGCCCACGTACTGTTGGTAAAACTAATATTGGATGTATCTTTACAGGTGTCAAAGATGGCGTTGAAAAGACCATATACATCTACAATGTTTGCGACCATCAGGAGTGCTACGCAGAAGTTGGATCACAAGCCATTTCTTATACAACAGGTGTCCCTGCTATGATTGGGACAAAACTAGTGATGGATGGTACATGGAAACAGCCTGGAGTTTATAACCTGGAAGAGTTGGATCCAGACCCATTCATGGAAGCTTTAAATAAATACGGTTTGCCATGGGTTGTGGTTGAAAATCCACAAATGGTGGACTAATGAAATTAGAACAAGTACCAACGCCAGCCTATGTCATTGATTTAGCAAAACTAGAAGAAAATTGCAGCATTCTGCAACAGGTTCAGGAAAAGGCAGGTTGTAAGGTTTTGCTAGCTCAAAAGGCTTATTCTCTCTATAAAACCTATCCCCTAATTAGCCAGTATCTCTCTGGTACAACGGCTAGTGGACTCTATGAAGCGAAGTTGGCTAGGGAAGAATTTCCAGGAGAAGTCCATGTATTTGCGCCTGCTTTCAAGGAATCAGATATGGAAGAGCTACTGCAAATATCTGATCATATTGTTTTTAACTCAGAGAGACAACTACGAAATATGGTCAACGTTGTCGTGAAGTTGGTATCAGTGTCGGTCTTCGCATCAATCCTAAATGTTCAACGCAGGGGGACCACGCGCTTTATGATCCTTGTGCTCCCGGCTCTCGTTTCGGAGTAACTTTGGATAAGATACCAAGTGATTTATTGGATTTGGTTGACGGACTTCATTTTCATACCCTCTGTGAGCAAGGGGCAGATGATTTACAAACGACTTTGAAAGCAGTAGAAGACCAGTTTGGTGCTTATTTGCACCAAGTTAAATGGCTCAATATGGGCGGCGGACACCACATCACAAGAGATGACTACGATGTGGACTTACTGATTTATGAGATTAAACGCATTCGAGAAACCTATAATCTTGACGTCTATATCGAACCAGGAGAAGCCATTGCGCTTAATGCTGGATATTTAGCTACTGAAGTCTTAGACATCGTTGAAAATGGAATTGAGACCTTAGTGCTAGACGCTTCAGCAAGCTGCCATATGCCAGATGTCCTTGAGATGCCTTATCGCCCACCATTAAGAGATGGATTTGAAGCCCAAGAGAAACCTTATACTTATAGACTCTCTTCAAATACTTGTCTGACAGGGGATATCATTGGGGATTACAGCTTTGAAAAACCGATTGAAATCGGCGATCGCCTCTATTTTGAAGACATGGCTATTTACTCATTTGTCAAAAATAATACCTTTAACGGGATTGGACTTCCAAGTTTGTATCTAATGGATAAAGAGGGTGAATGCAGTCTAGTCAAATCCTTCGGCTACCAAGACTTTAAGGAGAGATTATCATGATGGACAGTCCAAAGAAATTAGGGTTATCGTATGCCTGCAGAGTATGAACCCCATCATGGGACTCTCATGATATACCTACTCGACCAGGTTCTTGGCCATTTGAAGGCAAGGCTGCTAAAAAAATGCTTTTTAGCAAGATTATCAAAACGATTGCTCAGGGTGAAACAGTCTACCTTTTGGTGGAGGAGGTCTATCTATCTGAAGCACAATCCTATCTTGGAGACAAGGTTATTTATCTAGATATCCCAACCAATGATGCCTGGGCGCGTGATACTGGTCCGACCGTTCTCCTTAATGATAAAAGGGAAAAATTAGCGGTAGACTGGTCTTTCAATGCCTGGGGTGGTACTGTTGACGGTCTTTACCAAGACTATGAAGCAGATGACCAAGTAGCCAGTCGCTTTGCAGAGCTCTTAGAGATACCTGTTTACGATGCCAAACCATTTGTACTGGAAGGCGGAGCTATTCATAGTGACGGTCAAGGAACGATACTTGTTACTGAAAGTTGTTTGCTCAGTCCTGGTCGTAATCCTCACCTGACTAAAGAGGAGATTGAAAAGACCTTACTAGAGAGCCTCGGAGCTGAAAAAGTCATCTGGCTTCCTTACGGTATTTATCAAGACGAAACTAACGAACACGTCGACAATGTTGCAGCCTTTGTTGGCCCAGCGGAGATTGTCTTAGCTTGGACGGAAGACCACGATGATCCTCAGTATGTCATGTCTGCGGCGGATCTAGCTCTTTAGAGACGGAAACAGATGCAAAGGGGCGTTCCTTTACCATTCATAAACTTCCAATTCCGGCTCTTCATCAAGTAGTGACAGAAGAAGATTTGCCGGGCTATTCATATGAAGAAGGTGAAGAGGAGCGCTATGCTGGTGAGCGTTTAGCAGCATCCTATGTGAACTTCTATATCGCCAATAAGTCTGTCTTGGTGCCACAATTTCAAGATGTTAACGACCAAGTTGCCTTGGATATACTCAGCCAGTGTTTCCCAGACCGTGAAGTCGTAGGAATCCCTGCAAGAGATATTCTTTTAGGTGGTGGAAATATCCACTGTATTACCCAACAAATTCCAGAATAGGAGAAAAAGATGAGAAATGTAACGGTTGCAGCTATTCAGATGCAATGCGCTAAGGATGTGGAAACGAATATCCAAACAGCTGAAGGTTTAGTCCGTCAAGCTGCTGAGCAAGGAGCCCAGATCATTCTTTTGCCTGAATTATTTGAACGTCCCTATTTCTGTCAGGAACGTCAATATGACTTCTACCAGTATGCCCAGTCGGTGACAGAGAATACGGCCATTCAGCATTTTAAAGAGATTGCCAAGGAACTAAAGGTCGTTTTACCAATCAGTTTCTATGAAAAAGATGGTAATGTCTTATATAATTCGATAGCTGTCATTGATGCTGATGGAGAAGTACTAGGAGTTTACCGCAAGACGCATATACCAGATGACCATTATTATCAAGAAAAATTCTTCTTTACTCCTGGAAATACTGGTTTTAAAGTTTGGGATACTCGCTACGCCAATATCGGTATTGGGATCTGCTGGGATCAGTGGTTCCCTGAAACAGCCCGTTGCCTTGCTTTAAATGGTGCAGAATTGCTCTTTTATCCAACTGCCATCGGTTCAGAGCCTATTTTGGATACAGATAGTTGTGGGCATTGGCAACGTACCATGCAAGGGCACGCAGCAGCAAATATTGTGCCAGTTATTGCTGCTAATCGTTATGGTTTGGAAGAAGTCACTCCTTGCGAGGAAATGGAGGACAAAGTTCAAGTCTGAATTTCTACGGTTCATCCTTTATGACCGATGAAACAGGAGCTATCTTGACTCAAGCAGATAGACAAGCTGAAGCAATCCTCTTAACCACTTATGACCTTGACAAGGGAGCAAATGAACGTCTTAACTGGGGTCTCTTTAGAGATAGAAGACCAGCCATGTATAAAGATATTGTGAAATGACAAAAGGCCTCTTGGAGGCTTTTTCTTTATATACTATATTAATTTTTGATAAAGTATTAGAAATCTGATAAAATGAACATAGTGTAAGAAGGATAAGAGATTGGGGAGCTCTCAATCAATTTTTTGTTGAAGAATTAAGTAGTGGCTGAGGTTAATTATGGGAAAATGGACTTGTAGATGTGGTCAAGCAATGAACGATCACAAAGCCCCTGATCCAAATGCTTATTCGGTTTATTCGGATGAGTTATTAGTACAAATCATGAATAAAAAAGATGGTAATGATACAATTTCCTATGAAGACATTTCAGAGGCTTCCTTCTATATGTGGAAATGCCCAAATTGTGGTAGTTTTATGGTCTTTGGTGAAGAGGATAATAAAGATTGTTTCACTTTTTATGAGCGCCAGACCAGTGCGAAAGCAGAACCACTTTTAGATCCTGATCAAGAGTTAAATATTGTAGTTGTTGAGTTTCAAGAAGGTGGAAATGGTTATACTTATATCTGTGACGACCCAACTATTCATGTCGGGCATGCTGTGATTGTTCCAACCGGGAAGGAGAATACTGAAAAAACTGCTTTAGTTGTCCAGAAGTATCATGCCCTACCAAAGGATATCACTTTTCCCGTTGAAAAGTTAAAACGTGTCATTCGAAGGTATACAGATTTTGATCCACTGACTTCTACAATAGTTTGTGCAAATATAGTTAAACATGGGAGGATTTTAGATGCTTGCTTGAAAAAAGTAAAAGTAGATTCTAAACAAATCTATAATGGAATTAAAACTCCCTTGGGACACTTTTGGTTAGAGTTAAATGGAGTTCCTATTCCAATGAAAATCACACAAATCCAAGCCAGAGATAAAAAGTATCAGGTGGATGGTGCCTTTTATATTAAGCCCGCCAAAGTAAACTATAGAAAATTCTTTACACTAGAGTTATGTGCAGATTTTGATATTGACGCCTCTCGTTGGATTGATGTTCTATCAGACGAAAATGTTTGGGGAAATACTTGGGAATTGAATGGTCTTCAATTTGGAATTACTGCAGGAGAGTCTTCAGAATTTGAAGACGAAGTTGTTGCAAGAAAGTATAGTCGTATACCACTTTATTATGACTGGCATACTGAATTTGAAGATTATTATGGCTTCAGTTTAGCTTGGAAAAATTCGAGTCTGATAGTGATTTGTCAATTGATTTCTATACAACATAAGCTAGAGGAGAATAAGCATGTATTAAGCCTGGGAATTATTGTTTGAAGGGGAGATTGAAGAGGCCAAGAAATAAGTCTCAGAAACATTCTCGTAAAAAACTTGCAAGGATTACAGCCTTCTAAATTTATGGGGCATATCAAGCTCTTTAAAAAGCAGGCGATCAGGTCGGAGTCCGAGAAGTTAAAACCTTACTAAACAAGAAAAAGTAGCCCCCTCAGGCTACTTTTTAAAATGCTTTGTAAACATAAGTATTTTCTGGTTTATCTACTTTGATGAAGGACTCGACTTCAAGGGTTGGGAGAACTTGGTTGAGTTCCTTGTGATAGTGATTGCTAATCTTACCTTTAACTTTCACCCAAGTGTTATTTTCATAATGATTGGTGTTTCCTGTAGTCAAAAGTCCAAAAACGCCTGAATCAGCTATACAGTGCATAATACCAAAGCGAAAAACAAATTGACTATTGGTATGATTTGGATCGTTGTAGACAAAACCTGTAAACTCTATTTCCTTACCTTCAAATTCATTTGGAAAATCGTAGATAACTTCCATAATTTCCAAGTAATTTTCATCGGTGATAACAATGCTTGATTGGGCTAAGTATTTATCAGCAGTTTTCCGAACAATATTTTCATAAGAGGACTTTGAATAAAACCTGCTAGTATCTGGTTTGAGATACTGACTGCTCGTTCCTTCACTTGCTTGGATTGCCTTATCAGTTCCTTCCGACAAAGGGAAATAATATCCTTTTGCCGATACTGTTTGTGAATCCAGAGTGACAGTTGGAAAGGTAAATCCAACTAACAAGGGTAAACTTAAGAGGGCAAAACTAGCAAACTTGGCTGAAAAACTATGTAAGTGACTATGTTCTTTCAAACGCTTGAAGCAAAGATAGGCTTGAACAATGGCTAGTAACAAAGATAAAAACATAGTAATATAAGCCAGATATGAATAGTGGAGGTTTATATACTGATTGAGCTTACCTGATAGGTGCAGATAAAGGGTTAAGATAAAATAGCCAAATATGATAAAAAAACGTATCATAGAATCACCCCAACTATATAAGAATAGACAAGAACAACAAGAGTTACAATTGTCATGAATTGCCAAATAAATCGCGTTTTAAGATAATTCTTCATCATGAGGAGGTTCTTGACATCAAGCATGGGACCTATAACCAGAAAGGCAAGCACTGGAGCAAAGCCAAAACTTGATAGAAGAGAAGATCCGATAAAGGCATCAGCTTCACTACAGAGTGATAGAAGGAAGGACAAGACCATCAGAAGAACAATCGCAAGTAGTGGTGATGCGCTGATAGATGTCAGGATACGAGTTGGAACATAGACTTGGACTATGCTGGCAAAAAGACAGCCAAAGACCAAGTAACGCCCCATATCAAAGAATTCATCAATAGCTTGGATAAAGACCTGAAGGATTTTTTGACTTTTACTCAAATGAGAAAAATCATGCTCATGACAAGCCAATCTATTTTCCTTTTGGATAGGTCCCTCCCAGACAAAACCAAGAAAGATACCCAATATAGTAGCAACTAGAATCGCGCCCAAAGCTCTTAGGAGAACCATTTGAATTGAATTACCAAAGGCTGAATAAGTCGCAAAAAGTACGATGGGATTGATGATAGGACCGGTTACTAGAAAAGGTACCGCTGTATAGCTAGGAACTTTCTTTTCTAAAAAGCGATTGATGATAGGAACGATTCCACACTCACAAGAGGGAAAGAGAAAACCGATGAAGGTACCAAAAAAGATTCTCCCCAAGCGATTTTTAGGGAGAAATTTATAAACCTTCTCAGGAGTCACATAGACTTCAATGGCACCAGAGATGATACTACCAATTAAGACAAAGGGTAAAGCTTCAATGATAATTGAAAGAAAAATGGCGCCAGCTTGTAGCACACTAGAAGGTAAACTTTGAAAGAGTGTCATCTATTTTTTCTTTTCTGCCTTATCTTTCTTTTCTTTGTCATCTGGAAATGTTACTTGCTTTAAATCAGGTAGTTTAGCGAATTCTTCGAACATCTTATCTAAGTCATCAGTTTTTGTAAATTTAACAGCCATAAGGCATACCTCGATTCTTTTAGTTATCACTATTATACTATTATTTCTAAGAAATGTTTGGATTTTAAAATAAACATGGCTTTTATCTTTATAAAGTTGAAATAAAGCAACAAATTAATGAAAACAAGCTTTCCTGCTTATGGTATAATAGTTTCATGGATAAAAAATATGAAAAAATTTCCCAAGATTTGGGTGTAACTTTAAAGCAGATTGATACTGTCTTGTCTTTGACAGCAGAAGGAGCGACTATTCCTTTTATCGCCCGTTATCGGAAAGATATGACCGGAAGTCTAGATGAGGTAGCTATTAAGGCTATTATTGACCTCGATAAGAGTTTAACTGCTCTAAATGATCGTAAGGAAGCGGTCTTAGCAAAAATCAAAGAGCAAGGCAAGCTAACAAAGGAATTGGAAGAAGCAATTCTATCAGCTGAAAAACTCGCAGATGTAGAAGAACTCTATCTTCCCTATAAGGAGAAACGTCGGACCAAGGCAACGATTGCGCGTGAGGCTGGACTTTTTCCACTTGCTCGTTTAATTTTACAAAATGTTTCTAACCTAGAAAAAGAAGCAGAGGCATTTGTCTGTGAAGGTTTCGAAACTCCTCAAGAAGCTTTGGCTGGGGCTGTAGACATCTTGGTTGAAGCTCTCTCTGAAGATGTCAACTTGCGTTCAATGACCTATCAAGAAGTCCTTAGACATTCTAAGATTACATCTCAACTTAAAGACGAGAGTCTAGATGAAAAACAAGTCTTTCAGATTTATTATGACTTCTCAGAAACAGTTGCCAATATGCAGGGCTACCGTACACTTGCCCTTAATCGTGGTGAGAAGCTAGGTGTTTTGAAGATTGGATTTGAGCATGCAGTTGATCGTATCCAAGCCTTCTTTGCTGCTCGTTTCAAGGTTAAGAATGCTTATATTGATGAAGTCATTCAGCAATCTGTTAAGAAAAAAGTATTACCAGCTATTGAGCGTCGTATTCGCACTGAACTAACAGAAAAGGCAGAAGAAGGAGCTATCCAACTCTTCTCAGAAAACCTTCGCAATCTTCTCCTTGTTGCTCCTCTTAAAGGGCGCGTGGTCCTTGGTTTTGACCCAGCCTTTCGTACAGGGGCCAAGCTTGCAGTCGTTGATGCAACTGGGAAGATGCTAACAACGCAAGTCATTTATCCCGTCAAACCAGCTTCAGCTCGTCAGATTGAAGAAGCAAAGAGAGATTTGGCAGATTTGATTGGTCAATATGGTGTGGAAATCATTGCCATCGGTAATGGTACTGCTAGTCGTGAGAGCGAAGCCTTTGTAGCTGAAGTACTTAAAGATTTTCCTGAGGTCAGCTATGTCATTGTAAATGAGAGCGGGGCATCTGTCTACTCAGCTAGTGAACTTGCTCGTCAAGAGTTTCCTGAGTTAACCGTTGAGAAACGCTCTGCTATTTCTATTGCTCGTCGCTTGCAAGACCCACTTGCTGAATTGGTTAAAATCGATCCCAAATCAATCGGTGTCGGTCAATATCAGCACGATGTTAGTCAGAAAAAACTATCTGAAAGTCTAGACTTTGTCGTAGATACAGTAGTTAACCAAGTCGGTGTCAATGTCAATACAGCTAGTCCAGCCTTACTTTCACATGTCGCAGGACTTAACAAAACGATATCTGAAAATATCGTGAAGTATCGTGAAGAAGAAGGTAAAATCACTTCACGCGCCCAAATCAAGAAAGTTCCTCGTTTAGGTGCTAAAGCATTTGAACAGGCTGCCGGTTTCCTCCGTATCCCTGAAAGTAGCAATATCCTTGACAACACAGGTGTTCACCCGGAAAACTATGGTGCTGTCAAAGAACTCTTCAAACGTTTGGACATTAAGGACCTAAACGAAGAAGCACAAGCAAAACTCAAGTCTGTATCAGTTAGTGAAATGGCTCAAGAGCTAGACCTCGGTCAAGAAACACTTAAAGATATTATCGCAGATCTTCTCAAACCAGGCCGTGATTTCCGTGATACTTTTGATGCGCCAGTCCTCCGTCAGGATGTCTTGGATATCAAGGATTTAAAAATCGGTCAAAAGCTTGAAGGTGTCGTTCGTAACGTTGTAGACTTCGGTGCCTTTGTTGACATAGGTATTCACGAGGATGGTCTCATTCATATCTCTCACATGAGCAAGAAATTCATCAAGCATCCGAGTCAAGTCGTTTCAGTTGGTGATTTGGTAACAGTTTGGGTAAAGAAAATCGATGTCCAACGTGAAAAAGTAAATCTGTCGCTCATTGCACCAGATGAATCTAACTGATTACGTTAGGCAAGTCTCTTTAGAAGACTTTGGAAAACCTTTCAAACACCAAGCTCAATGGAATTCTCGTCTACGGTCGACAGGTGGGCGATTCTTTCCAAAGGATGGGCATTTGGATTTTAATCCCAAAGTTTATCAAGAACTTGGTTTAGAGGTTTTTCGAAAAATTGTCCGTCACGAACTCTGTCATTATCATCTATACTATGAGGGAAAGGGATATAAACATAAAGATGTAGCCTTTAAGAAACTGTTAAAAGAGGTAGACGGGCTCCGCTTTGTTCCTCCCTTGTCAAGTGCCAGTCAAACACCAGTTCTAGTCTATACTTGTCAGACTTGTCACCAAACCTATCAACGAAAGCGACGGATTGATACCAATTGTTATCGTTGTGGTCTCTGTCATGGGAAGCTCATCCTACAAAATCAGCCCAAGGACTGATGCGGGTTGTTTTAGTTCATGCTATACTAATTTCAAGAATACCGAAAGAGGTACAAATCATGAATAGAAAATTTTATAAAATGAGAAGATATCGCATGATATCAGGTGTACTTGCTGGTCTATCTGATAGCTGGGATCTTGATGTGACACTCGTGCGCTTCATTTTTGCAATCTTTACAATCGCAAACTTTGGACTCGGAATCATCATCTACATTATCCTAGCTTCAATCCTACCAACAAAAGAAGATATCGAAGCAGAGATGTATGGTACGGGACCACGTAAGATTAAAGAGGCTGAACCAATTAATGATAATGAAGGTTGGTTTTGGTAGTTTTACTTAATTATTTATGTTTGGATAATAAAAAAGATACCGTATGGTATCTTTTTTAAATGCTAAACAACTGACCCAATAAATAGGTCACTCCCATGGTTAAAAGACCAATACAAAGGTTACGAACCATAGCTGTTTTTGTTGGAGCTTTTCCGAGTTTGGCACTGGTGTAACCAGTAATCAATAGAGAAATAGCAACTATAAAAACAGTAGCAGGGATTCGATAGTCATTTGGAAAGATGGTAATAGAAAGCATTGGTGGTAAACTACCAAGAACAAAAGCGATAAAGCTAGATGCTGCAGCATGCCAAGGATTGGTAAACTCTTCATACTCGATTCCGTATTTTTCCTCAACTAAGGCTTTAAGTGGATTTTTAAGAAAAGCCTTGTTGGTTAAGAGTTGGGCTGATGTTTCACACTCACCATTTTGAAGATAAGCAGCATAGAGAGATTTCTTTGAAGCCTCGATATCCTTATCCAAAAGTAATTGCTCTCGAGCTACAGCGGCTTCTTCAGTGTCTTTTTGAGTGGATACTGAAACATATTCACCTCCAGCCATAGAGAAGGCACCCGCTAAGATGGCAGCCAAACCTGAAAGAAAGATTATCCAGATATTGCTGGTTGCACTGGCAACCCCGATAACAACTCCAGCGATGGAAATGATCCCGTCATTGGCTCCGAGCACACCAGCACGTAAAATATTTAAACGACCAGCGAAGTTTGAATCAATTTCATGTGTAATTTCTGACATAGTTTTCTCCTTTATATTCATTATAAAGTATAGGAATAGCGTATGCAAACTTTTTAAACTATCTGAAAAAAGTTATACAATTCTAATAAATGCCATAGCTATTTCTTATGCCAATATATAACAAAGTTGTATTTGTAACTGACTGCCATAGATGATACAATTATTTTAATAAAACCTTTGGAGGTCTGATGATGACTCGTGAATTTAAATTTGAAACCCTACAATTGCATGCAGGACAAGTGGTAGATGCTACTACCAAGTCTCGTGCTGTACCAATTTATCAAACAACATCTTTTGTATTTGAAGATACACAAGAAGGTGCAGAACTGTTTGCACTTCAGAAGTCTGGTAATATCTATACTCGTATCACTAACCCAACAACTTCAGCCTTTGAAGAGCGTATTGCAGCTCTTGAAGGCGGAGTAGGGGGCACTTGCCACAGCTTCTGGAATGGCGGCTCTTACTTATACTATCCTTGGACTTGCTCACGCAGGTGATCATGTTGTTGCAGCTTCAACTATCTACGGTGGGACCTTTAACCTTTTGAAAGAAACCCTTCCTCGCTACGGAATCACTACAACTTTTGTAGATATTGACAATTTAGAAGAAGTAGAGGCAGCAATAAAAGATAACACTAAACTTGTCTTGATTGAAACACTAGGTAATCCAGTTATCAACATTCCTGATATCGAAAAAATTGCTGAAATTGCTCACAAACATCAAATTCCTTTGGTTTCTGACAATACATTTGCAACACCATATCTCATTAATGTCTTTCACACGGTGTAGATATCTCAGTTCACTCGGCAACTAAGTTTATCGGTGGTCACGGTACAACTATTGGTGGTGTCATCGTTGATAGCGGTAAATTTGACTGGGCTGCTTCAGGGAAATTCCCTCAATTAGTCGAAGAAGATCCAAGCTACCATAATTTAAGCTATACTCGTGATGTAGGTGTTGCAGCCTTTATTGTTGCTGCTCGTGTTCAATTGCTTCGCGATATGGGAGCTGCCCTATCACCATTTAACTCATTCTTGCTCTTGCAAGGTCTTGAAACACTTTCTCTCCGTGTAGAACGCCATGTTCAAAATGCTGAAAAAATCGTTGATTTCCTTGTTAATCACCCAAAAGTTGAAAAGGTAAACTATCCAAAACTTGCAGATAGTCCTTACCATGCCTTGGCTGAAAAATACTTACCAAAAGGTGTTGGTTCAATCTTTACTTTCCACGTTAAAGGTGGAGAAGCAGAAGCACGTAAGGTTATTGACAGCTTAGAAATCTTCTCAAACCTGGCCAACGTGGCAGATGCAAAATCATTGGTCGTTCATCCCGCAACTACAACACATGCTCAATTGTCTGACTTTGATCTAGAAGCAGCAGGAGTAACTAAAAATCAAATCCGCCTTTCTATCGGTCTTGAAAATGTCGATGATTTAATTGAAGATTTACGACTAGCGCTTGAAAAAATCTAAAAATAACTAGTTTTTATCGAATTAAAGATCCTTCTCACGAATAATAAAGTGAGGAGGATTTTTATGTATAGTATTTCATTTCAAGAAGATTCACTATTACCAAGAGAGAGACTAGTCAGAGAGGGAGTAGAAGTACTCAGCAATCAAGAATTACTGGCAATATTACTAAGGACAGGAACGAAACAGGCCAATGTTTTTGAAATAGCACAGAAGGTCTTAAATCAGCTAACCTGTTTAACTGAACTAAAAAGAATGAGTCTACAGGAATTGCAGACTCTATCGGGTATTGGACGTGTTAAGGCAATAGAATTACAAGCTGTAATCGAATTAGGCTACCGTATCCATAAAAGGGAAACGGTGGAAATGGAGAGCATTCTTAGCAGTCGTAAATTAGCAATAAAGATGCAAGCTGAGCTTGGAGATAAAAAACAAGAGCACCTAGTGGCGCTCTATCTGAATACTCAAAATCAAATCATTCATCAGCAGACTATTTTTATAGGATCTGCAACGAGAAGTATTGCTGAACCAAGGGAGATTCTACATTACGCCTTAAAACATATGGCTACTTCTATAATTTTGGTCCACAATCATCCATCAGGGGCAGTAGTTCCTAGTCCAAATGATGACCATGTAACAAAACTTGTTAAAGAAGCCTGTGACTTAATGGGTTTAGTCTTATTGGATCATCTAATTGTTTCATATTCTGATTATTTTAGTTACCGTGAGAAGACAGATATGATATAAAAAAAACCTGTATCATATACAGGTTTACAATTCATTGACGACATAGCCGAAAAGTGTTTTATCTTTGGGACGATTTTCAAAAAGAAATTCTGGATGCCATTGAACACCAAGATAGGGGAAGCCGTCTGTAGTTGTAACAGCCTCGATAATGCCATCTTTAGGATCATGAGCTACAACCTTTAGATTCGGAGCTAAATCTTTAATGCTTTGATGGTGGAAAGAATTGATATGAGAGATTTCCCCATAGATTTCTCGAAGAATAGTATCTGGTTCGGTGACAAGTCTCTGAGTTGTATACTCAGCAGAAGTATCCTGCCAATGATCCTCAATATCTTGATAGAGAGAACCACCCATAGCGACATTAAAAAGTTGAGTTCCACGACAGACAGAGAAAATGGGTTTCTTTTGTTTGATAGCCTCTTTGATGAGTGCTAGTTCAAAAATATCTCTTTGTAGATGGTAGTCATCGCTATCTATTGTTTTTTCTTCACCATAAAATTTAGGATCTACGTTTTGACCGCCAGTAAGAATTAGCTTGTCAAGCATTGTTACATAATGAGAAGCCATTTCTTCATCACCAATTGGTAGGATAATGGGAATTCCTCCAGCTTCCTTAACACCTTCAACAAAACCTTTGGCAGCATAACTCATCATAAGCTTATCATCTGGATGCGGGGTTTCATTTCCTGTAATCCCAATAACTGGTTTATTCATAAATACTTACACTTTCTAATCCTCTTTACGCATAAAATAGAGGAGAGTTTGCAATTCACTAGTCAAATCAACATATTGCACGACAACATCTTTAGGTAGATGAAGGTGTACTGGAGAAAAACTGAGAATCCCTTTAATACCAGCATCAACTAAGATATTAGCAACCTCTTGTGATTTTACACTAGGGACAGTCAAGATAGCAGTTTTTACGTCAGCATCTTTAATTTTATCTTTAATTTGAGAAATACCATAAATTGGAATACCATCCTTTGTAACGGTTCCTACTTCAGGATGATCATCCAAATCAAAGGCCATGATGATTTTCATTTTATTACGTTCATGGAAGCGGTAGTGGAGGAGCGCATGTCCCATATTCCCAATACCAACTAACATAACATTGGTGACTGAATTATCATTTAAAAGATCTGCAAAAAAAGTCATTAGTTTGTTGACATCATATCCAAATCCACGCCGCCCAAGCTCACCAAAGTATGAAAAATCACGTCTAACAGTTGCAGAGTCGATGCCAATAGCTTCAGCAATCTGTTTAGAATTAACCCTTTCCATTCTTTCCCCATTGAAACGTTTAAAAATTCTGTAGTATAGAGAAAGTCTTTTCGCTGTAGCTTTAGGAATATCAAATTGTTTTTCTTTCACAATATCACAACCTTTCTATCTTCTATTTTAAAGCAACTTTGTGAAAAATGCAACATATATAATAAAAAACTAAGAAATATCTTAGTTTAATTTATTAAAATCAAAAGTTGTCAGAAATCGATATAAATCACCGATATATCCCTGATAGATCACCTTATCTAGATAGCTAAGAGAAGTCACTTCATAGAAATCAGGTAATGTAACACATCCAGACAAGGATAACATTAGTTCATCATAATCTTGATAAGATAGAGTCCGTTCAACTTGATAAGCATCTAAATAAGTGAGTCGAAACATTATTCTATCCTTCTATTTTTCAGTCTTGGTAAATACACCACGTTCTACCAAACTATCCATCAAGAAATAGAACTTTTCTTGATGGATTTTATGATCATCAGATTTGAAGATATCAACCAAGCGTAAGCCGAACTTATCAGTAATATTGATTTTAGCACCTGTTAGGTCATTGTTAATAACAATCTTAAGTTGGAAGCCTTCGCCACTATTTGGAACTTTCTCAAGAAGGCGAGTTAATTCATAGTTACCAACCTTAGTTTCATAAAAAGTGTTATCTTTAAGTGTAAATTTTTTGATAGAAGGGCTAACAGTGTATTCGTAACGACAATTTTTTAGTTGAATAGTTTTTTCAAATGCCATTTATTAATCTCCAATTATTTCTTTTAATGTGTTTACAAGCTGAATAATCTCTTCCTCTGTATTCTGAGGTGACAAACTAATGCGGACTGACTCATGAAGACGATCCGAATCATTTCCATAGTATGCTTTTAGGACATGACTTATTTGTACAATTCCTGCTGTACAAGCTGAACCTGTGGATATAGAAATGCCAGCTAAGTCCATTCGAAGTAGAAGTAAATCATTTTTTTGTCCTGGAAAACCAAGGTTTAGGACATAAGGAAGTTGTTCTTTACCATGATTGATGTAGTAGTTCAAGCTACTAATCTTAGCTAAAATTAGGTCCTTTAATCTCTGTACAGCTTGAAAGTTTTCAGTTTGTTTAGATAATTCTTCTTTTAGGGCAGCAACCATTCCAACGATTGCCGGAAGATTTTCCGTACCTGCTCTTTTTTTATTTTCCTGGTCTCCACCATGCATGTAGGAATCAAAGTCCATAGTAGAAGCATAAAGGAAACCTACACCTTTCGGTCCATGAAATTTATGACCAGACGCAGATAGAAAGTCGATTCCTAGCTCTTCTGGTTTAATAGTTAGTTTACCTACAGCCTGAACAGCATCAACATGATAGACTGCTGAGTGATTTCTTAAGACCTCTCCAATTTCAGTAATAGGCAAAATAGTTCCAGTTTCATTATTTACATACATGGTAGATACTAGAATAGTATCATCACGAAGCGCATCTTTCACTTGTTTCGCAGTAATCTCCTGATCATTAGGCTGCAAAACAGTTACTTCAAAACCAAAATTTTCTACAAGATATTCGATTGGTTCAAGAACAGAATGGTGTTCGATAGCAGTAGTGATAATATGCTTCCCTTTATGCTGCTGGCGAAGACAGTAACCAATAATAGCTGTATTGTTACTCTCCGTACCTCCAGCAGTGAAAAAAATATGTTGAGGTTTCGTACCTAATAGTTCAGCCAAGTCTTGGCGGGCTTCTCGTAATAATTTACCTGCTTGACGACCATGGCTATGAATACTTGATGGATTTCCATAAATATCTTGCATGACTTGTGTCATGGCAGAAATAGCTACTTGTGACATCGGAGTCGTAGCAGCGTTGTCCAAATAAATCAAAAGGTCACCTTTTCTTTTTATTTAAATAGTGGACTAACTGGTTTTCTCTCATGAATACGTACCATAGCATCACCAATCAACTCACTTGCAGTGATGTATTTTACATTCTTAGGGGTTTTACCTTGAGTAGCCACTGAGTCAGTAACAAGGATTTCTTTAATATTGCTAGCATCCAATAAATCTGCAGCGTCATCAACAAATAGTCCATGGCTTGAAACTGCATAAATCTCTGTAGCACCTTCTCTTTCAACAATTTTAGCTGCTTCAGAGAAAGTACGACCAGAATTTAAAATATCATCAATTAGGATAGCTTTTTTACCTTCTACTTCACCGATAATATAGCCTTGGTTGCGTTCTGAATCATCCTGAGCATAGTCGATAATTGCGATTGGAGCATCAAGGTATTCAGCAAGGCTACGTGCTCGTTTAACACCAGAATTTTTTTGGACTAACGACAACCACATCTGATCCAACAAGTCCTTTCTCACAATAGTGTTTTAGCAAATAGAGGAACTGTATATAGATTGTCAACAGGGATATCGAAGAAACCTTGCACCTGAACAGCATGCAAGTCCAAAGTTAGTACACGGCTTACGCCTGCTTTCACCAACATGTTAGCAACTAGTTTAGCTGTCAAAGGCTCACGGGAAGAAGCGATACGGTCTTGACGAGCATACCCAAAAATACGGAAGAACAACGTTAATAGTGTTTGCACTTGCACGAACACAGGCATCAACTGTGATTAAAAGTTCCATCAAATGGTCGCTAACAGGATAAGAAGTAGACTGAATGATATAAACATCGTATCCACGAACACTTTCTTCGATATTGACTTGAATTTCTCCATCAGAGAACTGACGAGAAGAAATTCTACCGAGAGGTACTCCAGCAGCGTCTGCAATCTTTTGTGCAATTTCCTTATTTGAGTTGAGAGCGAAAAGCTTCATGTTTTTTGTATCTGACATTGATAAACCGTCCTCTATAATTATCTGAATCTTTTTCAAATGAAAAAGATTTCAATTATTTTTATCCCTTCTATTCTACCAAAAAAAGTTTATATTTTCAGTCTTTTTTACTTTTTTCTATAAATCGAACTAATTTAGATGGTGCCTTCTGGTATTCTATATGATTCTTTTCTAAAAAAGATTGAAAATCCATAGTTCCCTTAGCCTCATCAGCAACTTCTAATTCGAGTTCATAATCAGTAACATCGAAATAGTGACTTTCATCAAGAGCCATCAAACCAATGTCCGTCTCTTTTTCATAACGAACGGTCGTTAAACACCCTAAAACAAGCCATTCTGTAATTTGAATACCACGATTATTTAATTCTTGAAGTACTAAACCATCCGGTATAAGAGCTTGTTCTATAGAATCCTTAGCTTGTTCAAGGTTAAGTTCTTGATTGTATTCCATATTTCCTACAGCCTGAGGAATTTTTATAGTTAATTCAGCGCTATCTTCAAAAGTCCGAATACGCATGGCTATCTTATTGCTACGTAGCTTATAGTCACAAGTATCTATGTAATAGTTGTTTTGCGTAATAGGAGTAATATCCGAAAAATATTCTTTTAATTTTATATAGTCTTCTTTTTTTAGAAGAGTTTTTAATTCTATTTCTAAATGTTTCATTTTGAGAACCTTTTATTTTGTTTGAAAGCGATTTATGGTATAATAATAACTGTATTTATTGTATATGATTTTTAAATGAAAATCAAAGAGTAAATGAATATTGTAGCTAAAGAGGGGTGAATCTATAAAATCTATGATTACTGAATGGGAAGAATTTTTAGATCCTTACATTCAAGCTGTTGGCGAGTTAAAAATAAAACTACGGGGGATTCGAAAACAGTACCGCAAACAAAATCGACATTCACCAATTGAATTCGTAACAGGGCGTGTGAAACCTATTGAAAGTATCAAAGAAAAAATGGTTCGTCGTGGAATTAGCTATGTTACCTTAGAACAGGATTTACAAGATATCGCTGGCTTACGGGTTATGGTTCAATTTGTAGATGATGTTCAAGAAGTTGTTTCGATTCTACATAAAAGACAGGATATGAGAATTATTCAAGAGCGTGACTACATCAAACATCGTAAAGCCTCAGGATACCGTTCTTATCATCTAATCATCGAGTACACAGTTGATACGATTAATGGTTCAAAGACAATTTTGGCTGAAATTCAAATCCGTACCTTGGCCATGAATTTTTGGGCTACAATTGAACACTCTCTCAACTATAAGTATCAAGGAGATTTTCCAGAGGAAATAAAAGAACGCTTGGAAATAACAGCTAGAATTTCTCACCAGCTAGATGAGGAAATGAGCAAGATTCGAGATGACATTCAAGAAGCACAAGCACTCTTTGATCCTTTGCATCGGAAATTAAATGACGGGGTAGGAAATAGTGACGATACAGATGAAGAATACAGGTAAAAGGGTTGATCTGATCGCCAACCGTAAACCTCAAAGTAGAAAAGTGTTGTACGAACTCAAGGATCGTTTGAAGAAGCATAATTTTATACTTAACGATAAAAATCCTGATATTGTTATCTCCATTGGAGGAGATGGAATGCTTCTATCTGCTTTTCACAAGTATGAAGATCAGTTAGATAAGGTTCGTTTTGTTGGGGTTCATACGGGACATCTTGGTTTCTATACTGATTATAGAGACTTTGAATTAGATCAGCTAGTTACTAATTTACAATTGGATACAGGAGCTAAGGTTTCGTATCCATTATTAAATGTCAAAATTTATCTAGAAAATGGTGAAGTTAAAATCTTCCGTGCTCTAAACGAAGCTAGTATTCGTAGAGCAGATCGAACTATGGTTGCTGATGTCGTGATAAATCACGTCCCCTTCGAACGCTTTCGAGGTGATGGATTGACTGTATCAACTCCAACAGGAAGTACAGCCTATAATAAATCACTCGGAGGAGCAGTCTTACATCCGACGATTGAAGCGCTTCAATTAGCTGAAATAGCTAGCCTTAATAATCGGATCTATCGTACCTTAGGTTCATCAATCATCGTGCCTAAAAAGGATAAAATTGAAGTTATTCCAATTCGAAATGACTTTCATACGATTTCTATTGACAACAGTATTTACTCTTTCCGTAATATCGAAAGAATTGAATACCAGATTGATCACCACAAGATTCACTTCGTGGCTACTCCAAGTCACACGAGTTTCTGGAACCGTGTAAAGGATGCCTTTATCGGCGAGGTTGATGAGCAATGAGATTTGAGTTTATTGCTGATGAGCACGTTAAGGTAAAAACCTTTCTCAGAAAACATGAAGTTTCCAAAGGCTTGTTGGCTAAAATTAAATTTCGAGGTGGAGATATTCGAGTTAATGGCCAATCACAAAATGCAACCTATTTATTAGATATTGGGGATCAAGTAGTCATTGACATTCCTCCAGAGGAAGGGTTTGAAACACTGGAAGCCATAGATTATCCCTTGGATATTTTGTTTGAGGATGACCACTTTCTAATTCTAAATAAACCATTTGGTGTGGCTTCTATTCCTAGTGTTAATCACTCCAATACCATTGCTAATTTTATTAAAGGTTACTATGTAAAACAAAATTACGAGAATCAGCAAGTTCACATTGTAACTAGGCTAGATAGAGATACATCTGGTTTGATGCTATTTGCTAAACATGGATATGCTCATGCAAGGCTAGATAAACAACTTCAGAAAAAAAGTATCGAAAAACGGTACTTTGCTCTTGTAAAAGGAGCAGGTGTTTTAGAGCCAGAAGGAAATATCATAGCTCCCATTGCGAGAGACGAAGATTCTATCATCACAAGGAGGGTAGCAAAGGGTGGTAAATATGCTCATACAGAATACAAGATTATAGCATCCTATGGAGATATCCATTTAGTCGATATTCGATTGCATACTGGGAGAACACACCAAATTCGTGTTCATTTCACATATTGGTTTTCCCTTACTTGGGGATGACCTCTATGGTGGAAGTCTAGAGCATGGCATAGAGCGTCAAGCTCTACATTGCCATTTCTTATCTTTTTATCATCCATTTCTTGAAGAACAGTTGGAACTATCATCCCCACTGCCAGATGATTTTAAGAATTTAATAACTAAGTTATCAATTAATTAATATTAAAGGAGAAAACTCATGGAAGTTTTTGAAAGTCTAAAAACCAACCTAGTTGGTAAAAATGTACGCATTGTTCTCCCTGAAGGGAAAGAACCCCGTATCCTCCAAGCTACAAAACGTTTGGTTAAAGAAACAGATGTTATCCCAGTTTTGCTTGGTAAGCCTGAAAAAATCAAATCTACCTTGAAATCGAAGGAATTCATGAGGGTTATGAAGTCATCGACCCAGATCATTACGCTAAATTTGACGATATGGTTGCTTCTCTTGTAGAACGTCGTAACGGTAAGATAACAGAAGAAGAAGCTGCTAGACTCTTACGTGAAGATGTAAACTACTTTGGTGTAATGCTAGTATATATGGGCTTGGTAGACGGTATGGTTTCAGGTGCTCTTCACTCAACTGCTGCAACAGTTCGTCCAGCACTTCAAATCATTAAAACTCGTCCAAATGTAACTCGTACTTCAGGTGCTTTCTTAATGACTCGTGGTTCAGAACGTTATCTTTTCGGAGACTGTGCAATCAACATTAATCCTGATGCTGATGCCCTAGCTGAAATTGCTATTAACTCAGCAATCACAGCTAAAATGTTTGGTATCGAGCCAAAAATTGCAATGTTGAGTTACTCAAGTAAAGGTTCTGGTTTCGGTGAAAACGTAGATAAAGTAGTAGCAGCTACTAAACGAGCACACGAATTGCGCCCTGACCTTGAAATTGACGGAGAATTACAATTTGACGCTGCCTTCCACCCTGAAACAGCTGCTTTGAAAGCTCCAGGAAGTAAAGTGGCTGGACAAGCAACAGTATTTATCTTCCCAAGTATCGAAGCTGGAAATATTGGTTACAAGATTGCAGAACGTCTTGGTGGTTTCTCAGCTGTAGGTCCTGTTTACAGGGTTTGAACAAGCCAGTTAATGACCTTTCTCGTGGATGTAGCTCAGATGACGTGTATAACCTTACACTCATCACTGCTGCACAAGCGATTCACCAATAAAATTTCCAAAGCCCCACTTTTTGAGAGGGGCTTTTTCACTCTTTTAAGTAACAAAGCCTCTGCAAATCTAGCTAAATTATGGTAAAATAGACAGTAATTATCAAGAATTTATTAATTAAGTTTGTATGAAGAAAAGGAAATAGAATGGCTATTATTCAATGGTTTCCTGGTCACATGTCAAAAGCAAGAAGACAGGTCCAGGAGAATTTAAAATTTGTTGATTTTGTGACTATTTTGGTAGATGCACGTTTACCCTTGTCAAGTCAAAATCCAATGCTAACTAAAATTGTAGGAGATAAACCAAGACTCTTAATTTTAAACAAGGCAGATCTTGCAGATCCAATTTTAACGAAAGAGTGGCGCCAACACTTTGAAGCACAAGGAATCCAAACACTAGCCATTAATTCAAAAGAGCAAGTTACAGTTAAAGTGGTTACAGACGCAGCCAAAAAGCTTATGGCAGATAAAATTGCTCGTCAGAAAGAGCGTGGTATCCAAATTGAAACCTTGCGTACCATGATTATCGGCATTCCAAATGCTGGAAAATCTACTCTTATGAACCGTTTAGCTGGTAAGAAAATTGCAGTTGTCGGGAATAAACCAGGTGTTACAAAGGGGCAACAGTGGCTTAAAACCAATAAGGATCTTGAAATTTTAGATACCCCAGGAATTCTGTGGCCAAAATTTGAAGATGAAACTGTTGCACTCAAGCTTGCATTGACTGGAGCTATCAAAGACCAATTGCTTCCAATGGATGAAGTGACTATTTTTGGTATCAATTATTTTAAAAATCATTACCCAGAAAGACTGCAAGAACGCTTTAAACAAATGAATTTGGATGACGAAGCTCCAGAGATCATTATGGATATGACTCGTTTACTTGGTTTCCGTGATGACTACGATCGCTTCTATAATCTTTTTGTTAAAGAAGTTCGTGACGGAAAACTAGGTAACTACACCTTAGATACATTGGACGATTTCAATGGCAACGATTAAAGAAATAAAAGAATTATTAGCAACTATAGGGGACCTAGATAGTCCCATCTTTAAAGAATTAGCAAAAGATTCACGAGCAGGCGTTCAAAAAGAGATTCAAAGCGAAAACAAGCTATTCAAGCTGAAATTGATGAAAATTTTCGCTTGGAATCTATGTTATCTTATGAGAAAGAGCTTTATAATAAGGGAATAAGTTTCATTGCTGGTGTAGATGAGGTTGGACGTGGTCCTCTAGCTGGTCCAGTAGTAGCTGCTGCAGTAATTTTACCTCAAAATTGCAAGATTAAAGGCTTGAATGACAGTAAAAAAATTCCAAAGAAAAAACACGAAGAAATTTTTCAGGCTGTCAAAGAAAAGGCACTAGCGATCGGCATAGGAGTTATGGATAATCATGTCATAGACCAGGTTAATATCTATGAAGCAACTAAATTAGCTATGAAGGAAGCTATAGCACAATTACAGATAAAACCAGAACACTTATTAATTGATGCCATGAAGTTGGACTTACCTATTTCACAGACATCTATTGTAAAGGGAGATGCTAATTCTTTATCCATAGCTGCAGCATCCATTGTTGCCAAGGTTACGAGAGATAAGATCATGGCAAACTATGATCAGGAGTTCCCAGGTTATGATTTTAGTCAAAATGCGGGTTACGGAACTGCTAAACACTTGGAAGGTATCGCCAAACTAGGTATTACACCAATTCACAGAACTAGCTTTGAACCAATCAAGTCATTAGTAACAAAAGCTAAATAAAGTTTATACAGAGGAAGGTTTTATGGAGGAATCATCACATAAACTGAGGTCAAAAAATGAATTTGAGTTTGCTTCGAGCTCTATCTTGTCACAGGTTGCTCGAGGAATATTAGTTGGTCTTATAGTTGGAGTTATTGTAGGCTCATTCCGGTTCTTTATCGAAGAAACCTTCCATTTTTTCCAACATCTATATAAAAACCAGTCGAACTGGGGCATCAATTTATCCATAATTTTAATTATGTATATTTTTATAATCTTTCTAAGTGCAAGATTGACCCGTTCGGATAAGGATATTAAAGGTTCTGGTATTCCTCAAGTTGAAGCGGAGTTAAAAGGTCTCATGTCTCTCAATTGGTGGAGTGTCCTCTGGAAGAAATACATTCTAGGTATTTTGGCCATTGCAAGTGGGCTTATGCTCGGTCGTGAAGGTCCCAGTATTCAGCTAGGTGCCGTAGGAGGAAAAGGAATTGCCAAATGGTTAAAAGCTAGCCCTGCTGAAGAGCGATCACTAATAGCAAGTGGGGCCGCAGCTGGACTTGCAGCAGCTTTTAACGCACCTATAGCTGGTCTCCTTTTTGTTGTAGAAGAAGTCTATCACCATTTTTCAAGATTTTTCTGGGTTTCCACACTGGCAGCAAGCCTTGTAGCAAACTTTGTTTCACTTCTAATGTTTGGTCTGACACCTGTTTTAGATATGCCTGACCATATTCCTCAGATGAGCCTAGATCAATATTGGATTTATCTAGTGATGGGTATTATTCTAGGTGTATCAGGTTATCTATACGAGAAGGCTGTCCTAAACGTTTCTCTGGTCTATGATTGGATTGGAAAACACCTTCATCTGGACCGAGCTTATTACCCTTTACTTGCTTTTATCCTCATCATTCCAATTGGATTATATCTCCCTCAAATCTTAGGAGGAGGCAACCAATTAATTCTTTCATTAACTGAGCAAAGCTTTACATTTCAGGCTTTGTTAGCATACTTTATTATTCGATTTATTTGGAGTATGATTAGTTACGGAAGTGGACTTCCAGGAGGAATCTTTCTACCAATTTTAGCGCTTGGATCACTTTTAGGTGCACTAATTGGTACAATTTGTCTTCATTTTGGTTTGATTAGTCAAGAACAATTTCCAATCTTCATCATACTCGGTATGAGCGGATACTTTGGCGCTATTTCTAAAGCTCCTTTAACAGCAATGATTCTGGTAACAGAAATGGTTGGTGATATTCGTAATCTTATGCCCCTAGGTCTTGTAACATTGGTGGCATACATTATCATGGATTTACTAAAAGGAGCTCCAGTATATGAAGCCATGTTAGAAATAATGCTTCCTGAAGAAGTAGATGATCATGGAGAAGTCACCCTAATAGAAATCCCAGTATCTGAGAAAATAGCTGGTAAACAAGTGCATGAGCTTAACTTACCTGCAAATGTCCTCATTACAACACAAATCCACAATGGAAAAAGTCAAACCGTTAATGGCTCAACAAGAATGTATCTAGGAGATATGATACATCTCGTTATTCCAAAAAATGAAATTGGAAATGTTAGAGATTTGCTATTGTAAGAATAGCGTTTTACATAATTAATGTTATGTAAATGGTAGATAATTTTTTCAAAAATAAAGTACCTTTCAAAAATAATGAAGTTTATCAATTATAGATATTATTCATAATGAAAGATCTCTATAATATAAAAACAAACCGCATCTCATGAAAGGTGTGGTTTGTTTGGTATCCCAAGATAAAACAATGATTATAGCGTTATTGTTATAAACTGAAAATTTAGATATTCCTATATATCCCCTATAACATCTTTCCGAAAAACTATAATTTTCTTGAAAAATATATATAGCTATGCTATACTACTAGTAGACTTATTTATGGAGAATATAGATGAAACGTGAGATTTTACTGGAACGTATCGACAAACTTAAACAACTGATGCCTTGGTACGTGTTGGAATATTATCAATCTAAACTGGCTGTTCCTTATAGTTTTACAACCTTATATGAATACTTAAAGGAATACGATCGATTTTTTACCTGGATTTTGGATTCTGGTATCTCGGGTGCTGATTCTATGGCTGATATTCCTTTATCTGTTTTGGAGCATTTATCAAAAAAAGATCTAGAATCTTTTATCCTATATTTACGGGAAAGACCCTTACTGAATGCAAATACAACTAAACAAGGTATATCCCAAACAACAATTAATCGTACCTTATCAGCTTTATCAAGTCTATATAAATATCTTACAGAGGAAGTTGAAAACGACCAGGGAGAACCCTATTTCTATCGTAATGTTATGAAAAAGGTTGCAACCAAGAAAAAGCAAGAAACTCTAGCTGCTCGAGCTGAAAATATTAAACAAAAGTTATTTCTTGGTGATGAGACGGAAGGCTTTCTAAATTATATAGACCTGGAATATCCTAAAAGTCTCTCAAATCGGGCCTTATCTTCTTTTAATAAGAACAAAGAGCGTGATTTAGCTATTATTGCACTACTTTTGGCTTCAGGAGTTCGTTTATCTGAAGCAGTCAATCTTGATTTAAGAGATTTGAACCTTAAGATGATGGTTATTGAAGTCACAAGAAAAGGCGGTAAACGAGACTCTGTTAATATTGCTGCATTTGCAAAACCATATCTTGAACAATATCTTGCCATTCGAGATAAAAGGTACAAGACAGAAAAAAAAGATACCGCTTTATTCCTAACCCTTTATCGTGGTGTTCCTAATCGAATTGATGCTTCTAGCGTAGAAAAATGGTTGCCAAGTATTCTGAAGATTTCAAAGTCCGTGTAACACCCCATAAACTTCGCCATACCCTGGCAACTCGTCTATATGATGCAACAAAATCACAAGTTTTGGTCAGTCATCAACTTGGACATGCAAGCACACAAGTCACAGACTTATATACCCATATTGTTAACGACGAACAAAAAAATGCTTTAGATAGTTTGTGAGTTTTACATAATTTAAATTACGAAAAAACCCTAAACTTAGTTTAGGGTTTTTTGATATATTAGACAGATTTCTTTTATTGAGAAATTATCTTTAAAATGTATTTCAGGCGCCATTGATATAGGATACCACTAATAATTAAGCTAACAATTAAGCTAATCCAATAAGCATAAGCTCCTAATGAAGTATAGAAATCTAAAGCTAAACCAAGGGGTATTGCTACTCCCCAGTAACCTAGAATACCAAGATAGAACGGTATAACTGTATCCTTGTAACCACGCAAAATACCTTGAAGTGGAGCTGCAAATGTATCTGCTAGTTGGAAGAATAAACTATAGGTTAAAAAATTTGCCGTTAGAGCAATAAAATCTGGATCTTGGCCATAAAGTCCTGCTACTGCTTCTCTATATAAATAAAGAAAGGAAAGAGTTAAGAAAGCAAAAACGAATGCTAGTAAACGACCTATGCGTATGTATTGTTTAGCATCATTAAATCGTTTTGCACCAACTTCATATGAGACTACGATTGCCATAGCTGTAGAAATACTCATAGGAAATGCGTACATTAAGCTAGAAAAGTTCATAGCTGATTGGTGGCTAGCAATAATGATTGATGAAAATTTTGACATTATTAAGCCAACAGCTGAAAAAACAGCCACCTCTGCAAAAACAGTACCACCTATTGGTAATCCTAAGACGATACCTTCCTTTATCTTTTCTAAATTTAAAGGAGAAATTTTATTTAGTTTAAACTCCTTGAGCCTCTCTTGTTTTTGTATAACGTAAAGAGAAATGAATAGGACGCACCAGTAAGCCAGTGAAGTTCCTAGTCCTGCCCCAGCTCCACCTAACTCAGGAAATCCTAATTTGCCATAAATCAACAAATAATTAAATCCACTGTTTAGAGGAAGCAATAAAAAGCATCAAGTACATGGAAAGATTTGTCAATCCTAAGGAATCTAAAAGCGAACGTACTACACTAAATAATAAAAGTGGGATAATGCCAATGGCTAACAAACGTAGATAACGAATCGCTACATTTTTCAACAGCAGACTCTAAGCTCATATGATGAAGAACGACTGGAGCTGCAAGAAATACTAAAAGCAAAAAAAGGATGAGAGATAATCCAAGGGATAGATACATAAATTGATAGTAGTCTGATGCAACTTCATTCTTTTTCCCCTGGCAAGATGCTGTCCGATAATTGGCACCAAAGCAGAAACAATCCCAGTTAAAAAAATGTAAAAAAAGGATTCCAAAGACTTGTTGCCATAGAGACACCAGCTAAATTAAGCGTATCATATTGCCCAGTCATGGTTGTATCTATGAAAGATGCAGAATAGTTAGCAAATTGATAAATCAAGATTGGAAAAAAAGATTTTTTTAAAAAATAAGAGAATTTTTTCTCTTTTTTTATTTTGTGTTGAATACATACCTACTCTTTCTAGTTATCAATACAATATTAATGGTAAACAGTAAGAATATCTGTATAAAGTTTTTAATCTGCTTGGTAAACGATTTGTCCCTTACATATAGTATATTTGACTTGACCTTTTAACTCTTCACCGATAAATGGGGAGTTAGATGCTTTTTGAAGCAAAATGTGTGTCTACAATTCGGTCAGCTTTATCATCGAAAAATGGTAATGTCAGCTGGACCATTTTCAGCCAAATAACCTGCTTCAAAAATGATACAATTTTTGCTGGGTTTACTGTCATTTTTTTCTAACAATTCCATCAAGCTTAGCTCACCAGCTTCGACTAAGTAAGTTAAACCAAGTGACAATGAAGTTTCCAGTCCGGTCATACCTGATGGTGCTTTTAGTGATATCCTCGACATTCTTCTCATCTACATGGTGAGGTGCGTGGTCAGTCGCAATCACGGAAATGACACCAGATTTTAGTCCTTCGATAACAGCCAAGCGGTCTGATTCCAATCGTAAAGGTGGGTTCATTTTTGCATTGCTTCCTTGGGTCAAGAGAAGAGCTTCAGTTTTAGAGAAATGTTGTGGAGCTACTTCTGCTGTTACCTGGGCACCTAGACCTTGAGCAAACTCCACAACTTTAACACTCTCTTCCTTAGACAAATGCTGGATATGAACATGGGCTTTGGTTGCATATGCAATCATGACATCACGTGCAATCATTGCATACTCAGCCACTCCTGTTGCCCCACAGATATGGAAGTGTTCTTTAGCAACATTTTCATTGAAACCGAGAATTCCATTCAATCCAGGATCTTCTTCGTGCAAGCTGATAAAGGTGTTGAGTTTTTTAACCTCTTCCATAGCTTCCTTGACCACTTTACTGCTTTCAATCGGAATGCCATCATCAGAAAAACCTACAGCTCCAGCTTCTAAAAGAGCTTTAAAATCAGTTAAATCTTGGCCATTAAAATTCTTGGTAATAGTTGCCACAGTTTTAACATTGATTTTTTCCTTAGCCGCTGACTGGAGAACTTCTTGCAAAGTCTCTACGTCAGAAATCGTTGGATTAGTATTAGCCATCATGACAACTGTCGTAAAACCACCAGCTGCTGCTGCTAGTGCACCTGTATGGATATCCTCCTTGTGAGTTTGGCCAGGTTCACGGAAATGAACATGGATGTCAACCAAACCGGGTGCAACTACAAGACCAGTTGCATCAATCACTTGGGCTCCATCAGCATCAATTTGAGGAGCAATTTTGACAATTTTTCCGTCTTCAACCAAGACATCACAAACCTGATCCAAACCAGACTTGGGATCCATTACACGACCATTTTTGATTACTAGCATCCGCTTTCTCCTTTATTCGTAGAAATCCACTTGGGTATCCAATAACTTATCACCATCATAAACAAACTTTGCTGAAAAGAAAGGCTTATCTTCTAGAAGCCACTCCACGAAGGTATGGTCTCCTTCCCAGGTTGGTTTGCTTAAAACCTCATCATAAGGAACCCATTCTAATGTTCCTTCATTACAGTCAATCAACTCCCCTTCAAACTCAGTTACCTTAAATACATAGGTGTACCAGTCTAAGTCAGGAGTAAATTCAGGAAAAGTGATGACTCCTTTTAAAATTGGTTTGGCTTTCAGACCCGTTTCTTCTAAAATTTCACGAGCTGCACATTCTTGAGGTGTTTCCCCACGCTCAATCTTTCCACCGACACCAATCCATTTACCTTCATGGACATCATTAGGCTTTTTATTGCGATGGAGCATGAGCAATTCTTTTCCATTGTCAATGTAGCAAATTGTCGCTAGCTGAGGCATATTCTCTCCTTATCTAAGCCAATCAATTGGCTCTTGTCCTGTTTCTTTTAAAAATGTATTGGCCTTAGAATAAGGCTTGGAACCCCAAAATCCTCTGTAAACAGAAAGAGGACTTGGATGGGCTGATTCAATAATCAAATGTAGAGGATTGGTCACTAAAGCCTTCTTCTTACGTGCATAAGCACCCCAAAGTACAAAAATGACTGGTCTATCTAGGTTATTGACAACCTTGATCACAGCATCTGTAAAAGGTTCCCATATCTGGCCAGCATGACCATTTGCTTGACCAGCTGGAACTGTCAAACAAGCATTAAGAAGCAAGACTCCCTGCTCGGCCCAAGAGGTCAAATCATGTGAAGATTTAGATCCAACATCATCTGCAAGTTCTTTTAGAATATTTTGCAAGGAAGGAGGTGCTGGGATATTATCTGGCACAGAAAAACTCAAACCCTGCGCCTGACCTGGCCCATGATAGGGATCTTGGCCAAGAATTACCACTTTAACCTTTTCTAGAGGAGTTGTCAAAAGAGCTTGAAAAACCTTTTCCTTTGGTGGGTATACAGTTCCATTTTTATATACTTGCTCCATAAAAAAATTGATTTTCCCAAAATAACCTTCAGGAAGTTCTTGCTTAATCAATTCATGCCAAGATGAGTGTTGCATTGTTATCTCCTTCATCTATATTGCCTCTATTATAGCAAAAAGTGGCTATCTAAACCACTTTTTACAGTTTATCTAAACAATCCAGCAAGTCTTGGTAGGAATCAACTTCATAAGTCGACTGAGCTTGTGTATTATTTTCCAGATGATGAGGATTGTACCAGATGGTATCGATGCCAGCATTATTTCCACCCTGAATATCAGCTGATAAAGAATCACCAATCAAAAGGGCGTATTTTTTTTCAAACTTAGGAATTCGAGCCCCGATTTTTTCATAAAACTCAGTGTCTGGTTTTTGAGTATGGAGTTGTTCTGAAATAAAAATTTCCTTGAAATATGGTGCAATACCAGATTGCTCTATACGCCCTGTCTGGATAAAGGTTATTCCATTTGTTGCAGCATAGAGCTCATATCCCTCATCAATCAAAGTTTTTAATAGATTTTCAACGCCAGGAAAAATTTGTCCCTGTTTTGATAAAAAAAACTGATAACGTTTAGCTAAGTATACCCCATCTTTTTGAATTCCAAAGTGAGAAAACAATTTTGAAAAACGAGTGTTAACCAGATCTGCTTTTGCAATTTTTTTCTGTTCTAAATCCTTCCAGAGAGCCTTATTCATAGGCACATAATAATCCTTGTACGCTTGGATATCCTCTACTCCTTCTTCTTCTAGGAGTTGCGTTAAGGCTATATTCTCGGCACTATCAAAATCAAGCAAAGTGTGATCGAGATCAAAAAGTAAAAATTTGTAAGTCATAAAAATAGTATCCTAAAGTTTCTAAATAATGATTGTTAAAATACCTTCACAATCCTTTGCTCTAAGTATATCATATTGACTACCTTATTTCTAAAACTAAGTTCATATCTAAACTAAATCATTAACACTGTATAGATAAAATTAGTTTAAAAGTTTGTAAAAAATGAACAATCTTTTTCCAATTTTTAAAAATTTATCGGAAATTTCTTACTATTTTGTGTTATTATTTGCCCTATAATATTTATTGTGATACAATTCACTTTAAAGGATGGTTTTTATTTATAGATTGGAGGAGGCGATATGTTGCTTGTCTAAAAATTTTCCTATAATTTTTCAGTTGTCTGTCTACGAAATTTATCGTGCTATATCTATCAATCGTTAACTATACTCTATCTTCAATAGAAAGGGCGAAATATGAATAAGAAAAAAATAAGAATATTTGCATTTTTTGTATGCTTACTAACTACATTATTTTCATTAGGCTATAGTAAAACTTTTGCTGAAAGTCCTGAAGTATCAGTATCTGGAAAGTTTGTTGATACAATTACTAGTGTCAATGTCACTAACAATGAAGGTGGTAACCTAACTTGGGATTTGGAACAATGGGCTACTTTCAGAATAAATGCTACTTATGATTTGTCAGGTAAAAGCGTCAAGGCTGGCGATACTACAGTTCTAACTGTTCCTGAGGCTCTAATCATCACTTCAGATACTTTTACGATTCGAGACATTAATACCAATGAAGTTATTGCTAACGCTAAAGTGAGTGCTGATAATAAATCTATTTCTATTACATACACAGACTATGTTGAAAAACACTCAGATACTAATGGTTCATTCTTCTTCTATTCGAGAGTAGATTTTAAAAAACATCCTCAACAAGGAGAGATTCCGATAGAAATTACCATCAACAAGGAAACTAAAGTTGCTGGTAAAATTACTTTTAAAGGTATCGGAGATGGTAACCCAAGACTCTTGACTAAGACTAGCTGGGTAGACAATACAGATTATAAAACAGTTGAGTATACAATCTCAGTTAATCGCACAAGAGAGAATATTCAACAAGTGACAATTGAAGATCAATTAAAATTTACAAATGCAAGCTACATCAAAGATAGTATTAAAATTATTAAGGGTAAATTCGCATTTGTTGAAGGTGAATGGCAATTTACTGATAGAACTGATGTAACCGACCAACATACTATTACAATTTCTGAAGATGGCAGATCCTTTGTAATCGATTTAGGAGATATCACTGAACAAGACCAGTATCGTATCGATTATAAAGTTCGAATGAATTATCAACCTGTAGACGGTGAGTTGTTGAAAAATGATGTAACTTTGAAAGGTAAGCGAATTGTCCTTAAAGAAGCTAGCAATGCTGCTGCTGTTCAAATAGCTGGTGGAGCTGGTGTTGGATATGTTTATTCCATTAAAATCCGTAAAGTTGATGACCAAAATCAACCTTTAGAAGGTGCCAAGTTTAAAGTTGTACGTCAAGCTAATAATCAGGTAATAGGTGAATATACGACTGATGAGAATGGTTTAATCACAGTTAAGGGTTTATTAAAAGACAAGTATATTTTGACGGAAACTCATGCTCCTTCAGGTTATGTTATTCAAGATTCTGAAACAATTGTCAATGTTGAGGATTTCGGAAGTGATCATGCAGTAACAAAAACTATTGTGAATCCAAAGGAAGAAACAACAACAACTACAGTAACAACTACTGAAGCGCCAACTACGACTACAGTTACGACTACTGAAGCTCCGACTACTACTGTAACTACTACTGAAGAACCTACTACAACTACAGTAACAACTACTGAAGCGCCAACTACGACTACAGTTACGACTACTGAAGCGCCAACTACGACTACAGTAACAACTACTGAAGCGCCAACTACGACTACAGTTACGACTTCTGAAGCTCCGACTACTACTGTAACTACTACTGAAGAACCTACTACAACTACAGTAACAACTACTGAAGCGCCAACTACGACTACAGTTACGACTTCTGAGGCACCAACTACGACTACAGTAACAACTACTGAAGCGCCAACTACGACTACAGTAACAACTACTGAAGCGCCAACTACGACTACAGTAACAACTACTGAAGCTCCGACTACTACTGTTACGACTACAGAAGAACGAAAGACAACGACAACAACTGCAGATGTACCTACAACAACAGTAACTACAACTGAAGAAAAGCCTGGACTTCCATTCACTGGGGAGAGCAAAGGAACTCTTATGCTAGTTCTTGGTTCATTTGTTCTAGTTTCTTCTATTACGGTTCTTGCAAAGGCTCGTAAAACTGAAAATGAGTAGGGTTATGAAAACTAAGATTTAGTATTTTAAGTCTTTAATCATAATAAAATTAAAAGGATTTACATATAAAGTAAATACTTTTATATTTCTTTTAAAATTTTGAATAAAAAATTATCTAGAATAAGTATAAAAAAACGATAACTAAACTTATTAAGTTATCGTTTTTATATTTTAGTCTTTATCGCCGAGTCTACTGTTGATAGTCATCATGATGCTAGCAATCTTTTCGCCCCAATATGGATCAGAAGCATAAAGAACATTCATACCTGATGATTTATTTCCAAGGTGAGTTCTACCTTCGTCTAGGTAATTTTCTCGAATCCATTTTGCAGCACCCAAGATTCCTTTATCAACATTATCAAAACTTTTAGCAGAATGATATGGTGTTGAATCATAAGCTGCTATACCAAAGAAATTATTCTTATCCTTTGCAATTTGACTACGTCCCCATGAACTTTCTAGAGCACTATGAGCCATCAAATATAAGGCATTAATCTGATAACGTCTTTCAGCTTCCTTAAAAATAGCTCCCTTACCAGCTAAACGACTTCCTTTGATATTCATTAGAGAATATACTTTATCTAACTCTTCCGCACTATAATTAGTCGGTTTACTTAAATCTCTAAATTGGAAAGGATTATTAATTGAGAAGTTGTCAAAGTTAATTCCATCTGCTGAATAATATTTTTTTCCAACTGACATTGAAGCATGATGAGGCGCAACTCGAATACTAGTATATGGTGATAATTCATGATATACATAGCGACCATCACTAGTATAATGCGGTATGAATTCGTTGCTAGCGCTCACTGCTGTCAGATCACTTTTATTCATATACCCTGACAAACCTGAAACTTGAACTGGTATTCTACCACTTTGAGTTTCAGAACCAGTAACAGTAACAATACTACCTTGGTTAATATAGCTCAGACGAGTACCTGATGCACTATAAATATAAGCCGTAATTGGTTTTACTTTATAATGTGACGATTGGTCAGAAATCCATTTTCCATTACTTTGGAAAGTGTAATCTTTACCTTTTATATTATAAGTACCAGTTACATACGCACCATTTTCTTTCAAATAAAACCAAGCATAGTAGTTTTTATCATAAATCCATTCATTTATGGTCATGTAACCTCCAGACTTAAGATAGTACGCTCCCTGCCAGTCATTTTCAGCGTATGTTCCATCAGGTTTTATATAAAACCAGCTATTGTATTTCTGATCAAAAATCCATTCGGCTGAGGCCATGGCTCCACTATTTTTAAGATAATATTTGTTTTTCCAGGTGTTACTTTCCATGATGCCATCAGTATCAAAATGATACCAGACACCTTTAATTTTTTCCCATTTATCTCGAGAGATTTTACCTTCTTGATTAGCATAAAACCAGTTGTCACGTAGTTTAACCCAACCATTTTCTACTAAAGCACCACTAGCATTAAATAAATAGTTATTGTAAATGGTGTTATTCAGCATGATCCCATGTTGATTGAAATAATACCAAACACCAGAAATCTTCTTCCATTTATTTTTAGCTATTTTACCTTCTTCAGAAGCATAAAACCAGTTGTCACCCAATTTTATCCAAGAATTCTCAACTAGTGCACCACTTTTGCTAAAAATATAATCATCAAAGACTGTATTACTAAGCATGATCCCATTTTGATTGAAATAGTACCAAACTCCACCAATCTTTTTCCAATTTATCACTGGTTGATTATTTTCGTAAAAAAGCCACTGACTATTTTCTTGTCGCCAACTTTCTTTTTTTACCTCAGATACTTTTTCTTTTGGCTGAGCTTTCTCAGCTTCTTTTTTGGAATCTTTTTCCTTTTCTGTATCTTGCTCAGGTTTTACAGTAGTTTGAGAAGTTTCCTTTTCACTTTTATTTTCTTCTTTTTGCTCCTTAGCTTCACTACTAATGACTGATGTTGTAACTTGTTTATCTTTATTTGTAACATTAGACTCATCAGCAAAAATAGAAGATTGTGAAATACTTGCTACCGAAAGAGAAAGAGCGCATAAAAGCATTACTTTTTTCATTCTAAACTCCTAATAAATATATTCTTTCTGTATATATTTTTCTAGATATTATTTTTAATAGGGATATTATCCATTATATTATACATTATTATTTTAAATATAAAAGCCATTTTGGGTGAAGAAAGAAACTTGTAATCTATTTAAAATATTTTAGAAACAAACGTAAAAAAATAGTCGTACATGAGCTGTATGACTACTTTTATTAATGATGTTTATACCTGACTATAGACTTCTTTGCGTTTTGTTTTGCTTGCTTTAGAAGAATTCTTCCAAATATTTGGATTTAAAAAAATCGATACGATAGATAGTGCTGCAAACGCAATTCCTACATACCAATAGGGCGCATCTAACGTTGTTGAACGTCCCGATAAACTGACAATTCCACGGAAAAGAGTGCCTGCTGTAACAATCGCTACAGCCGAATTCCATAAATTAAGACTAATACGAGAGAAATGAGGAATCGTCTTAAGTAATACTGCTAGAATAATTCCACCTAGAAGAGGTACTGCAAATAAATAGTGCATATGAAGGGAAACTTCCCCGAAACTAAATGCTTCATAAATTCTAGAAAAAGCAAAGAAGAAAATCGTAATTAGTGTATAAGAGATGACAGTTTTTTTAAAGCGTTTTTTGTTATGATTAATAACCGATGTAGACAATATCACTCACCGCCCTTTCTGAAATTTTATTGCCTCCAGTCGTTGGCTTGTTAATAACCTGACCGTTGAAGTAAAGCGTAGATGATCCACCACCATCAAGGTTGTAAGCTGTTTTTACACCGTATGATTTCATGACTTCAGCCATTTGATACAGGGATAGACCCTTGCTTTCAGATGTACGTCCGTCGGAAACTACGATAATATAGTGGTTTTCATCAACGATTCCAATCGCAGTACGAGGATTTGAAGCCATAGCTTGGCCAACTTCTTCATTTGTTCCTACTGCAATCTCACCATTTTCAACCAAGGCTGGTCCAAAGCTAAGAGATTGACAACACCATCTTTAACTAGTTGGTCAGCTGAAATTTGATCCTCGTAAATAATCTTGAAAGAACCATCCTTGTAAATAGCTAAATCACCATTACTAGAATCTTCTCGTACAGTATCACGATAGACGACTCCATTACGAATAACATATCCAGTAGAGTTGGCACCGTAGTAGTCTCCATTGACTGCTAAAATAGCATTGTTATCAGCAGCGGTTTCAGAAGTTTTTGCAGTTACGTTGGTCCCAAAGGCATTTTGAGCGAAGGCTGTTTTCAGATATTCTAATGAGCTTACTGTAACATCTGCAACGTAGACTTGCGTATTATTGACCGTTGTTTCAGTTAAATTGATGGAGATACTATCGTCCTTATAACTTGAGTCTGTTACTGTTGCTGTTTTAGCTGCTTGACTTGCCGTGGCAGTATTTGTAATAGTGCTAGTTCTTGCTACTGTCGAAATAGTTTCAGCGAGAACAAAGGTCTTCAGCATAGAGTAGCTAAAGGATCCTATCAAAAGTAATGCGACAACCGAAGCATAAGCATATCGTTTCTTTAAAAATTTCATAGTACAGTTGATGTCCTTTCCTTAAAAATGAATTTCATCTGAACGGTCCAAGAAACAGCAAAGAGAAGAATTCCAACAATAATTTTAACGATTAAGAGATTCATTCCAAAGACTGCATAGAATAGACGAATAAGAAGCGTGTCTAAAACAAAGAGTCCAACTGCTAGACCAAAATATCCCAAACCTGTTTTTACAAGACTATCCTCGTTTTTAAAGACTAGTTTTTTATTGGTTGAATAGTTAAAAATCGAGCTGGTCACACGGGCTAATCCATTAGCAAGAAAAATTCGTAAACCAGTCGGGACTGTTGGTAAAAACAAGATTGCAATGGCGTAGACAAGGTAGTCTACAAGAAAACTACTGAATGATGACAAGGCGAATTTGAAAATATTTTTATAAATCATTAACCCATCTCTAATCGGACGGAAGTGGGATCCTTCATTATCGTTGATATAGACAGTTTCGATTGGCACTTCTAAGATTTCATAATGTCTGCTTGCTTCCAGAAGCATGTTCATTTCGTATTCATAACGTTGACCTTCTATTTTCAACATAAAAGGAATGAGATTTGTTGTAAAAGCACGAAGTCCTGTTTGTGTATCTGTTACTCCTACTCCTGTTTGTAATTTAAAGAGTGCTTTTGTCAAGCTATTCCCAAAACGGCTACGGAGGGGAACTTTACCTGTGAAGGCACGCACACCCAAGATTAGTTTGTTAGGATTTTCAGAAGCTTTGTTAGCTGTACGGAAAATATCCCAAATCTTATGCTGACCATCTGCGTCTGCTGTGACTACTGTTCCATAGATGTTTTGTTCTTGGATATAAGAAAAGGCTGTTTTAAGGGCTTGTCCTTTCCCTTGATTTACTTGGTGACGGAGTACTGTAGCGTATTGCTCAGCTTTATCAAAGATTTTTTGGCACTTTGATGAACTACCGTCGTCGATAACTAGAATATGAAAATCACTCTTTTCGTGAATTTTTTCGATGAGTGTGATAAGTTTATTATCAGGTTGATAAACTGGAATGACTATATAGTTCATATCGATACCTCTTTCTTTGATGATGGAATAACTATACAGAACATCGCTTAAAGATAACTTATATCAGTTTTCTTTAAGAAAAAGTTAAAGAAACTTTAAGATAAGGACGGGTTTTCTCAAGCAAGTAAAAATATTCAAGGTTAATAAATATACAAAAAATCCTCAAATAGCAAGTCTACTTGAGGATAAAATTTATTATAAAATAGAAAATTTACTCTAATTTTTCTCTTAATTTCTCAACGAAGAGATAGGCCGCAGGACAGGTTAAAGTGTTTTTGATAGTCAGATTATTGATTTGATAAATCTTTTTTCGGTCGGTATGTGGAAATTCTCTACAAGCCTTAGGACGAACATCATAGATAGAACATAGATTATCGCCACCTAAGAAGGGACAAGGCATTGACTTAAAGACTTTATCACCGTCTTCATCTACTTGGAGAAACTCAGCTTCGAAAGCAGGTAATTTCATTTTAAAGTACTTGGCAATGCGTGTGATATCTGCTTCTTTAAAGTCCGGTCCAAGGCTCTTGCAGCAATTGGCACAGGCTGTACAATCAATTTCTGAAAACACTTCTTGGTGAATCTCCAGCGCAATCTTATCCAAATTTTTAGGAGCTTTCTTTTTCAGATTTCCAAGAAATTTACGATGCTCTTTTTGCTTTTGTAATGCTAATTGGTGATAGTATTCGATATCGATTTCTTTTGGCATAGATTCTTTTACATCCTTTTCTGAAACTAGTATACCATAACTGAAAATAAATAAAAACTACTGTCAAGTATGACAATAGTTTTTACAAGATTAGTTCACCTCGACCACTTCAACCATATCTTTGCCAAGCAAAATCAGATATTTTTCAACCTTGTCTATCTGATAAGAACGGGATAAGGCTTCTGCATATAGAGATAATTGACCTCTATAACGTTCAATCAGTTGACTTGGATATTCATAATGATCTGTCTTGTAGTCAAAAAGAACAATTTTATCCTCATAAACTAGATAACCATCTAAAATTCCACGGACAACAAAATCTTCACGACTCTTATCATCTCTTTTTAACATAGAGAAGGGTTGTTCTCGATAAAGTTTATCTTGATTTGCAAGAATCTCTTGACCGAGAGCTGTATCAAAGAAGGACAAGATTTTTTCTAGATTAACTTTATCTTTAACAGCTGAAGTTGCCTGAACTTGCTCCAATGCTTCTGTCAAGGTTTCCAAAGTAGGTTCTTTATCGAGATTGATTCGCTGCATGAGTTCATGCGTAGCACTACCAATTTCAGCTCCAGTGACTTTTTCTGTCTTGGAGAAGTCTGGAAGTTCAAACTGAATAGTATTTTCTTTTGGTTTACTTTGACCAGCTACTACTACACCTTCCATATCCATGACTGATTCATAAAACTTCTTAATCTGACTCGGGGTCTGAACACTTGGAAGATTGATTGCTGCACGGTGGATTTCGTTATACACTTCCACTTCTTTCAGCATTTGTAGAGCCTCCTTGATAGTATCAGATTGGCGATTGTCTGCTTGGGATTGATCTTGGAGCTGGCTTTTAGTTTCCAATTTTCCAATAGCTTCCTTGGTTAAGTCTTCTTCACTTTCGAAGCGTACACTAAAATGCAAATCCTCTTTCGAAAATGCTTGATAGATGGCCCAAATCCAATCCTGGAAATTTTGAGCATCTAGTCTCGTTTCTCGAGTCAAAAGACCTTTTCCATTTGTCGAATATTCTTTAGATTCTAATTTTTCACGAGAACCTTTTCCAACTAGATAAAGTTTTTTCTCAGCACGAGTCATGGCTACATACAGTAAACGCATCAACTCAGAATAACTTGCTAATTGGAGCTCCTCCTCATTTTGAGTATAAGTCAAGCTTGGGATAGATAACTTAATCGTAGATGGAACATATTCCTCTTTTGCATTTGTAGCTACTCTAGCTACATACTTAAGACCCAGGCCATTTTTTCGACTGAGGATAACTTCAGATTTAGTATCCTTCTTGTTAAATTGCTGATCAATATTGAGGATAAAGACATATGGAAACTCAAGTCCCTTACTCTTATGAATACTCATAAGCTCTACAGCATCCTTAGGTGGAGCTACAGTGACACTGGCAAGGTCGTGCTTGGCTTCCAAGACTTGATCAATCATAGTTATGAAACGTGATAAGCCTTTAAAATTACTTTTTTCAAATTGATCTGCACGTAAAGCAAGGGCGTAGAGGTTAGCCTGCCTAGCCTGACCATTAGGTAAAGCACCAACATAATCATAGTAAAAACGTTCGCTATATATTTTCCAAATAAGATCATAAAGCGAATGCGTTTTTGAGAACAAACGCCAAGAATTAACAGTTTCCAAGAAAAGGTTAAGCTTTTTATGGATTTCAGACTTAATTAAATCCTTATGAAGACTAGTTTTCGCTTGAGCATTGACTAGTTTCTCATAAAAGTTCTCTTGAACCTTATCCTCAGATTTTTGGAGAGCGAGACGAGCCAATTCATCCTCATCGAAGCTAAACATCGGAGATTTCATTAGAGCAACCAAAGCAAAGTCTTGAAGAGGGTTGTGGATGACACGAAGAGTATCCAACATAACCTGCACTTCTAGGGATTGCAAATAGTTTGATTGAGCACCGTCTGTCTTGACAGGAATACTATACTCTGACAATGCTAGTAGAACCTGATCATTGCGACTTCTGCTAGCAGTCAAGAGAGCAATGTCATTGAAAGGAACGCCTTTATTATTGTGAAGATGCAATATCTCCTTAATGACCATCCGCATTTCACCAGTCAGTTTGTTGGACGAAACTCTTCCTCTTCCTTAGAATCACCATCAACATCCTTATCATACAAGAGAACTTCTGCCTTGTTTTCTGGATCTGGGTGTAAATCAGTATTTCCGAAAACAAGTTGATGCATGCCGTCATAAGAAATCTCTCCAACTTCCTCATCCATGAGATGCTTAAAGACGTCATTGGTAGCATTTAGTACTTCAGAACTACTACGGAAGTTTTCCTTGAGCAGTATTAATTGACCTTTTTTGCTATCTTGAGCAAATCTATGAAATTTTTCATTGAAAATCTGTGGGTCAGCCTGTCTAAATCGATAAATAGATTGTTTAATGTCACCCACCATAAAACGGTTATGGTCATTAGAGAGGAGTTCCAACATCCGCTCCTGGATATGGTTGGTATCTTGGTATTCATCGACCATGACTTCGTGGAAGCGTTCCTGATATTCTTGTCGAACTTGAGGGAAGTTTTCTAAGATTTCAATGGTATAGTGGCTAATATCCGCAAATTCAAAGGCATTCTCTTCACGTTTACGTTGTCGGTAGGCATCAACAAAATCACTCATGAAAACTTGAAAAGTCTTTGCTAAGTCCCAAGACTCTTGATGATAATCTTCTTGGAATTTTAATAAAGTGATTTGGTCATTTAGTGCAATCAGCTTTTCAAACTTGTCTTTTCTATCTTGATTGTAAGCTTCTTTCAAAGCTTGAAGTTCAGCCTTACGACTAGCATTTGTAAGAGCACGACCACCTTTATCCTTAGATATACTCACAACTCGCTCTAGAACTTCTTGATATTTGTCAAAGGTTGATTCATGGCTTAAAGAACCGATTTCATCAAGAACCTGCTGGACAGCCTCTAAGTAAGCTGCTTTACCAAATTCCTTTGCATCATTATCCAAATGATGGCGGAAAAAGCTTTCTAAATCCCAGAGTTTTTCCTTTATATTATCTGCGAGTTTTTCTTTGGCGACTGTAAAATCAGCCTTTTCAAAACCTTTAAGGAAAGAATCCTGTAGCCAAGCCTGAGGATTACTTGTAGATTGCAAAAAGTCATAAATCATATAGACCTGTTTACGTAAACCGCGCGCATCCTTGCTTTTTCCTGCAAAGTTTTTGACTAGCTGACTAAACTGTTCTTGTTCCTTACTTTGATAGTGACTTTCAAAAACTTGTCGAAAAACATCATTCTTTAAGAGGAGTTGCTCACTTTCGTTCTCAAGAATTCGAAAGTTTGGAGCAATGTCGAGGAGATAGCCGTGTTTTGTCAGGAATTTCTGGGTAAAAGAGTCCATGGTCCCAATCGCAGCGTTGGGTAAATCAGCTAATTGTCTACCTAGATGTTTTTTTAGTTCCACATCTTGCGTTTCTTGGATCTGTTGGCTGATTTCTTTTCTAAGCGTTCCTTCAACTCACTTGCAGCCTTAACCGTAAAGGTTGAGATAAAGAGTTGGCGAATTTCTACACCACGCGCTAACTGGTCAAGAATCCGTTCAGCCATGACAAAGGTTTTCCCTGAACCAGCAGAAGCCGAGACTAGAATATTTTGACCAGAACTATAGATCGCTTGAATTTGCTCAGCAGTTTTCTTAGGTTGCTTGTCAGAATGAGCTTCTGCTACTTGCAACTCTTCAATCTCTTCTTGGGAAAAAAATTTCATCGCTCTAACTCCTCTCTAATTTTATTAAACCATGCTTCCTTGTCATTGCTCTTAGCTACCTTATCTAACAATCTAGCCTGACCTAGATGGTAATTGGCTTCAAATCCTGTAATAGCTTGATATTGTTGAACATATGGCGCAATACTTCTGCCGTCTTCTGTGTATGGATTGATAGCAAATCTACCAGATAAAATCTTCTCTGCTGCTTTCTTATAAATAAGGGCATTATAGTCCAGCAATAACTGGAATTCCTCATCAGACAACTGATAGGTCTTGTTTTTATTATATAGTTCCCCAAGGTTCTTTATCTCTTTTTCGAGAAATAACCCTTGATATTTCATACTCTTAGTCGTTTCTGCTAAAGCCTTTGAAAGAGTTTTAACAGTTTGTAAGGACTGAACTGGCTCAGCCATCTCTAAATACATAGCACCAAAGAAATCGGTATTTCCTTCTTTCTTAAGAGCAGCAAGATAGGTCGGTAACTGTGAATTAAGGCCGTTATAAAAGAGAGGGAAGTTAAACTGAGTTAGAGAAGATTTGTAATCGACAACACCAATCGCATCACTTGTCTTTAAGCGGTCGATACGGTCGACTTTACCACGGACATAGACATTTCTGCCGTTTTCTAACTGAACAAAAGCTTGTTCCTTACCACCAAAGACTGCTTCTTCCTGAATGGTTTCAATTTCAGAATTGTGACGAAGAATGTGCCCAGTTGCACGCGCAACATCCAAAAGAACTTCTTTGGTTAATTGGGCTTCCAAACTTTCTTGATAAATGGCTTGAAACTCACGTTCTTGACTGGTTTCAGAGATTGCTTGTTCTAAACGACGATCAAAGATGTATCAGCAGGAAGTTTCATAGCTCGTTCAAAAATGCGATGCAAGAAATTGCCATGACTCCGCGCATCAGGCCGCAGTCGCAATTCTTCCTGCAAGCCTAAGACATATCGAAGGAAATAACTGTATTCGTTTCGATAAAACTCTGTCAATCCCGAAGTTGATAGATAGAAATCCTGATCTTGAGGATACAAGGCTTCCAAAGTTTCAGTAGCTAAGGTCTTACTTTTTGGACTTGTCGGTAGGACAGGATTATCAAGACCTTGAGCTTCTAATTTTCTCCCCATGACACGTGCTAAAACCTTAATAAAGGTTAAGTCTTGATCACTTGTCTCCGACTCACCTTGCTGGTGATAAGCAACAAGACTAGACAAAAGACTGTGATAAGAACCAATATCATCCTTTGATAGGTTTTTTCGATCGATTCTCTTTTCAATCTTGGTAAAACCAAAATCCTGCAATTCTTTCAGATAAACTGACTCTTTACTCTCGTTTTCATTGAGTAGACTAGGCGCTGATAAGATCAATTGTTTCTTGGCAGAGTTTACCAAAGAAAGCATGGTATAGCGATTCTTCTTAAGATTTTCATGGCTAGCAATCAATAATTGAGAACCATCTTCAGTACCTTGGTTTAAAACTTCTCTTTCTTCATCACTCAAAAGACTAGTATTTTGGGTGATTTTAGGTAGATGATCCTGGGTTAAGCCAAGTGCATAGATGTAATCAGAAGTCAAAGGCGAAATCAAATCATAACTTTGCACCAGAACCGTATCTACCGTTGCTGGGATCGTACGATAATTTGATAATGACATTCCTGAATGAAGAAGAGCCAAGAAATCATCTAAAGTGACCTGGGACCCTTCAAAAACAGTCGTAAATTGCTCCATTACGTGGCAAAAGGCCTTCCAGACCTCTTCTTGTCTTTCTTGCTCTGTCGCATCCATCGTTTCAGATAAGGATTGTAATTGCTTGGTCACAGATGCATCCTTCAAAAAGTTATTCCATTTTGTAAGGATATTTTCAGTCTTTTGCTTACGACTGAATAATAAAGTTTCTAGTGGATTTAGGATACGGACACGCAGCTCATTTAATTTTTCTAAATCAAATTTTCCATGATGATTTTTTGTAAATTCTTGTTTAAATTTAGAAAGTCCATCAATACCTAAATAGCGGATATATTGTTCAAAGCTATCGATTTCTTCCTGAGCGAGATCGGTGTATAAGCCGGTTCGCAAGAGATTAACCAAATCTTCTTGACGGAAATAGTACCGTTTGAGACGTCCGATGGATTCTACAAATTGAGTCAAAGGATGATGAGCCATAGACTCACTCTTACCTAGATAAAAAGGAATCTGATATTGATTAAAAATTGTCTGCAAGGACAGTTTATAAGACTCTACGTCTCCTAGTAAGATACGAAAATTTTTGTAGCTAAGTTCTTGCTCTTGGTGCAATTTTTGGCGAATACTACGAGCAACGAGCTCCAGCTCTTCTTTTTGTGTCAGACAAGACCAAATTTGCAAGTCTTCTCTATCCTTAGCATCCACTTCTATGCTAATTTCAGAATAATCATAAGCACTTTCCAGTATTTTTGAGGCCTTGGCAAAAGCATCAAGATTTTTATGTTCTTGACAGGCATCTTCTGCCTTGGTCTGATATTTAAAGGCTAAATGACGTAAAAACTCAACACTGGCTTGATAAAGGTTACCTTCACTAAAGGGGCTATTATAGGCTTTCTTAGTTGCATAGACACCAATAATAATCTCAACACCCTTACGATGAAGCAAATCCACTAAGTGTTCCTCTTCTGCAGAAAAACGGGTGAAACCATCAATGACTAGGGAAATCTTGTTAAAATCACTACTTACCTTGTTTTCTTCGATAGCATCAATCAGATAGGATAATGGACTCCCCTGTGAAACTTGACCTTGATTTAAATATGCTGTTATCTTTTCAAAAATCAAGATTAAATCAGAGCGTTTATCAGCATCTGTCAAACTTTCCAAGTCCAAAAAACTCATCTTTGCAGTTGAAATTTCATGATAAATCTCAATCAGTTGCTGGATGAATTGCGGATCTTGTTTAATAGCCCCGTAAACACGTAAATCCTTAGCATCTATCTCAGACAGACATTTATAGAAAGCCATACCAAGACCAATATCATCGAGACTTGACCTCTCAGGAATATCATTTAAAACCAGATAACGAGCCATTTGAGCGAAGCGCGTGACTGTGATAGCAAAAGAAGCCTGCTGACTCAAGCACTCCAGCACGGCACGTTCCTTTCAAAAGAAAGAGAGTTAGGGGCGATATAAAAGACTCGTTTGCCTTGGGCAACCAGTCCCTGAGCCTCCTTGGTTAGGATTTCTGTCAAAGAAGTCCGAATATCGGTATAAAGTAGTTTCATCTCTGCCTCATTTGTTTTTTTCATTACCTTTTATTATACCATGATTTAAAAGAAGATTCTGTCTCTGATTCCCAAAATATGCTATAATATAGGCAAAACACGAGAAAGGGAAATACTATGATTAAACTACTTGCTCTGGATATGGACGGAACTCTGCTCAACGAAGCCAAGGAAATCCCTCAGGCTCATATTGATGCCATTCATAAGGCTATCGAAAAAGGTGTCAAACTGGTTCTATGTACTGGGCGTCCTCTCTTTGGAGTTCTTCCCTACTATAAAAAACTAGGTCTTGATTTACAGAATGAATACGTTATTGTCAACAATGGATGTTCGACCCACCAAACCAGTGACTGGGGCCTTGTTGACTGGCGAGAACTTAGTAAATCTGACATCGAATATCTGAATGGCCTTGCTGAAAAAAGCGATGTCCAGTTGACTCTCTTTGACGAGGAACACTACTTCGTTCTCGGAGGCAAACCAAATCCTATCGTTCAATATGATGCGACACTTGTCTTTGCTAACCTGACCGAAATCTCACTTGAGGAAGCCACTAGTGGTAAATATCGTATGTTCCAAGGTATGTTCTTAGGCACAAAAGAACAAACAGATGATTTGAACAACGATTTGCGGATGAACTTTGTCAGAGATTTAGCGGTGTTCGTTCTCAGCCTGTTATCTATGAAGCAATGCCACTTGGTACAACAAAGGCTTCTGCTCTTTCTCGCTTGGCTGAGATTTTAGATATCCAACCTTCTGAAATCATGGCCATGGGTGATGCCAATAACGACATTGAGATGCTTGAGTTTGCAGGGTTGGGGATTGCTATGGGAAATGCCAGCGACTACGTCAAATCTCTCGCGGATGCCGTAACAACCAGCAATGAAGAAGACGGCGTTGCATGCGCTATTGAGAAATATATTTTGTAGAATATAAGCCCAGTCAACTAGCATTTCTAGCCAACTGGGCTTTTTATTTTTTTTAAATTTAAAAACTTTAGAAACTCTTTAGAAATGCTTGACGATTCTTTGATATCTATGCTTTATACTAGAGTTATAAAAATAAAACACCTTAAAGATTAAAGGAGAAAACTATGAAAACAGTCCTCGAAATACATGGCTTGTCCAAACAATTTGGCAAACAACCTATTCTACAAGATCTTAGTCTCTCAGTTAAAGAAGGAGATATCTATGGACTTATCGGAAAAAATGGTGCTGGTAAAACAACTCTGATTAAAATCATTACCCAATTATTATCTGCTGACCATGGAACTATTTCCCTCTTTTCTAGCCAAGAGTATAAGGATTGCACGAAAGCCCTATCTCGAGTAGGTTCAGTCATTGAATCCCCAGTAGCTCACAATCATTTAACGGCCTATCAAAATCTTAAATACTATTGTACTATTCGACATATCCCAAATGCTGATCAAGTCATTCAGGAAACATTAAAGTATGTAGGGTTAACAGATACAGGTAGAAAAGTTTTTCGAGATTTCTCTCTTGGGATGAAACAACGCCTAGGTATTGCTATTGCCCTCCTATCAAAACCAGACTTTCTCATTCTTGATGAACCCATTAATGGTCTCGACCCAATCGGCATCAAAGAGTTTCGTCAAATGATTCAACGTCTGAATCAAGAACTAGGAATAACAATTCTTATCTCTAGTCATATCTTGTCAGAACTCTATCTGGTTGCCAATCGATTTGGAATTTTAGACCAAGGGAAAATCATTCGAGAAATCAGTAAGGTCGAATTTGAGACACTCAATGAAGACTATATTGTTCTAAAAACAAGTGACAAAGAAAAAGCTAGTCAAATCTTAAAAGACAAAGTGCATCTTGAATTTAAAGTTGTTAATTCAGACAATGAGATTCATATTTTTAGTCATGAACAAGATGTCAAACGCATTCTCAAAGAACTTACTCTAGCAGACATTGCCGTGGATGAGATTTACTATGCTCGTCAAAATCTTGAAGAATACTTCACACAATTAGTAAAATAGGAGGAAAACCATGATACACACAATTCAAGCAGACTTTTACCGTCTTTTCCGTTCCAAAGGATTTTGGATTACAGAGCTCGTTCTCTTTGCACTCATGTTAATGGGGGCTACTTTCGGAGCTACAGGACAGATCATATCCGTCAGTACAAGTACAAACGCAGAAACCGAACTGCCAAGCAAGGGATGGGATGGTATACAAGCCCTTATTAACACCTCTAGCAATAGCTCAAACCTAGTTTTCCTCTGTATTATCCTTGCTTGCTTAGTTCTAGGAGTTGATCTTATCGGAAAACTCTATAAAAACAGTTTGACAGTGGGTGTTTCTCGCACAGAATTCTTCCTAGCTAAGTTTGTAGTATTAGCAAGTATCGCTCTAATGCAAATTCTTGTTAGCCTAGTCATCGCTTTCGTACCAGCAACTATCCTAAACGGCGTTGGAACTATGCCAGAAGGATTTATTGGCAATCTACTTCTAACAATTACTCTTCAATTCCTCTGCCTTCTAGCTTGGCTATCTATTGTGTCCTTCATTCTCTATGTGACTCATTCTTATTTGGCTGTTTTCATAGGCTATTTAATCAGCTCTATCTTGCTTTCAACGCCGATGCTTATCTTTCCAGATATCGAGATTTTACGCTATTTATCCTTGAATTTTGCCTATGCCATGACTGCCTATAGTCAAGCTGTTCTATACACCATTATCGTTACAGTGACTGTTATTCTATTCTTTACCATTAGTGGACTTGCTATTTTCAAGAAGAAAAGCTTATAAAAATGACCTCCTCTATTCAAAAAGAGGAGGTTTTTTGTTTTAAAAGAGAATCTTAACTGTAAACCAAGCACCATCTGTACTTAGTTGTAGTTCTGCTCCAAGGAGATGAGATAGTTCTTCAGTAATATAAAGACCTAAACCAGAGGATTCTTCTGTATCTGAGAGGTTTTCAGAGTAAAATCGTTGACTGAGATTTTCAATTTTACGAATCGGTTGTTTGACAAGATTAGCAATCTCCAAACAAATGTGATTGTCCACTTCCTTCAAAGAAAATCTTGCTTCATCCTTACCATGTTTTAGAACATTACCAATGAGATTTGTAACATACGGTCTAATAAATCTGAATCAGTCAGCAAATACAAACTAGGTTCCACTTGTAAATCAAGGTTAATCTTTGCCGTCTGAAATGAATCATAATAGGTCAGCAGTTTTTGCGTCATAAATGTCGAGACTTCTAACTCAGATAAGTCAGGTTTTACTGCTCCCTCCATTAACCGACGATAGTCCAAAAGAGCCTCTAGCCGTTTTGAAACTTGATTGAGATGATGGGAAATTTTTTTCAAACTCTCAGACTCAGGATTTTCTGTTTTAAGCAATTGCTGAGTATAACCTGACGCAATCGTTAAAGGTGTCCGAATATCGTGGGCAATATTGCTAATAGCCATGTCTAAAGTCTGCTTCTCTCGCTTCATAATCAAGCGTGACTGCTCAACTTCTTGAAAGAGATGATTGATTTGCTGGTAAAGATGTAAAAAAACCTTGGAGAAAGTGGACACTCCGATTCTCTTCATACTTCCAGTCCGAATCTTGTCTTCAATTTGTTGGCTCAAGTTTACGAGTGCTAGATGATAGCGAATCAAGCCTATCGTCAATAGGATAATAACCAGCAGTAGCAAAGAAAGTAAAATATAGATCATTGCTCATCTCCTTTTAACCGAACACCAACTCCCCAGATAGTTTCAATATACTCTTGCTCTGGATCTAGTTGACCTAATTTTTTTCGGAGATTACTTAAATGAGTGTTGAGAGTATTGTCGCCTGGTAAATAAGTATCCTCCCAGACCAATTCATAGAGTTCTTCTTTCGTGAAAATTTTCTTAGGATGTCCCAGTAAGGTTTGGAGAATCAAACATTCTTTCTTAGCTAGGCGAATAGTTTCCTGGCTATTTTTGATTTCAAAACTATCTGCATCAAATTGAATATTTTTTAACTGTTGAATCAACTTGTCAGGATTCTCGATTTCAACTGGTTGCTTATCAATATTTTGACGTAATTGTACCGTAACTCTCGCAAAAACTTCATCTAAATCAAAAGGCTTTACAATATAATCATTGGCACCATCTAAGAGATATTGGCTGATGAGCTTCTTATCACTTAGGGCAGTTAGCATGATGACGGGAACTGAGCTATCTTTTCTAACGGCTTTTAAAACTTGATCGCCATTTTTGCCTGGAAGCATAATATCTAGCAAGATTAGATCAATGTTGCCTTGCTCAAATCGAATCATTCCTTCAGTACCAGAAAAAGCTTGAATCACCTCATGTTCCTTAGAAAGAAGAGTTTTCAAAATTTCCTGGATCTCATTATTATCTTCAATGATAAGTATTCTAGCCATAAACACCAACCTTTCTAATAGTATTATATCATGTTTTTTTAGGAATTTCGGATAAAGAAAATCTCTCCTTCATACTTAAGTACGAAGAAGAGTACACTCTAAATATTAAATTAAAGCAGTCAATGCAGTTATAGTCCCTAAAATTATCCCAGGGATATTTGCTGCAACAATAGGGATATCTCTCTCTTCCTTAAAGAAGCCATAGTAACACCAGAGGCAACAGTTTAAAGCTGCAACTGCTGGTTGAATAAAATTCCCCTTATGACCTGCTAGATTATCTAAATTTGTGGAATATAAGAAACATACATCATAATGGACATAAAAGTTGCAATCCAACCAACGATTTTCATTTGTTTTTCAGACATTTATTCTCCTTTTTCTGTCTAACTATATCTTTTTAACATATTTGACTTAAGCTTTTTTCTTAATCGGTGCTACACTAGCTAAAAGTTTTTTCAGACCGACTTCTGAGAAATTGATTTTCAATTCCTGTGTTGAGCCGCTACCTGATACCTCAAGGACAGTTCCTTCACCCCATTTTTTATGAAGAGCAATATCGCCGATAGACCAGCTAGTTTCACTGGAAGTCGATTTACTATTAGATGCAAATTGTCCAAATGGTAAACCACTTGATTGGATAGATGTGGGCGCAGTATTGCGTTTACGCCCTTGAAAAGCCTGAGCCAGACTCATTCCTTGACCAAATGTAGTACCACCACTACTATATGACGCTTTAAAGCTTGTATTTGTCGGACGAGCCAAACCTTGATAGGTCAACAAATCTGAACTAATCTCGTTAATAAAACGGGTCGGACGATTATAACTAGTACGCCCAAAAAGCAAACGTGAGTTAGCATTAGTCAGATAAAGAATTTTCTCGGCGCGCGTGATTCCTACATAGGCGAGACGACGTTCTTCTTCTAATTCATCTGGATCTTCAGAAGCACGACTAAGCGGAAAGACATTCTCCTCCATCCCGATGATAAAGACAACAGGAAACTCAAGCCCTTTGGCAGCGTGTAAGGTCATCAAGGTTACTTCTGACGTCTCCTGACTGCCTGAGTCCGTATCTGCAATTAAGGCAAGGTCGTTCAAGAAACGACTCAGCTTATCTAGTCCTGTTTCCTCTTCTTGGCTTTCAGGATTGTCATCGAAGTTTTTGGTAACAGAGAGGAACTCCTCGATATTTTCAACCCGAGCCTTACTTTCCAAGGTTGCTTGGGCATTCAGGATATCAACGTAACCTGTTCTTTCTAATACTGCTTCTACCAATTCAGTGATTGAAAGTCGGTCCAGTTGTTCACGCAAATCGAGGATCATATTTGCAAAGTCCCAAATAGACTGAGCCGCTTTACCTTTGATTCCTGATAACATGATATTTGCTGAAGCATCTAGCATGGACATTTCTTGCAAATTAGCAAAATCACGAATCTTCTCAACAGTACCTGGACCAATACCACGTTTTGGTTCATTGATAATGCGTTCAAAACTGATATTGTCACTCAAATTGGCAATAAGGTTAAGATATGCAATGATATCACGAATTTCCTTACGGCTGTAGAACTTGGTACCACCAACCATAGTATAAGGAATATTGGACTTGAGCAGAGCTTCCTCGATAGTACGTGACTGGGCATTAGTACGATAAAGAACTGCAAAGTCTTTATGTAGGAAGTTGTGGCTACGTCCAAGTTCATCAATCGTTTTAGCTACAAAGACAGCCTCGTCCTGTTCATCATTAGCACGATAGTAAATGATTTGTTCCCCATCTGCATTTTGGGTCCAGAGATTTTTCGGACGACGATTTTTATTGTTTTTAATAACATCATTAGCCGCTTGGAGGATGGTTTTGGTAGAACGGTAATTTTCCTCCAGTAAAACAACCTTGGCATCTGGATAATCTTTTTCAAAATCGAGGATATTCTGCATATCAGCGCCACGCCAACCATAGATAGATTGATCTGCATCCCCAACCACACAGATATTTTTGAAGCGTGAAGCCAAAAGTTTAACGAGTTGATATTGAGCGTGGTTGGTATCTTGGTACTCATCAACATGGATATATTGGTACTTTTGCTGGTAATAGGTCAAGACATCAGGATTTTGATCAAAGAGACGCAAGGTCAACATAATCAAATCATCAAAGTCAACAGATTCTGACTGACGAAGTTCTTTTTGGTAGGCGGCATAACATTTAGCTACAATATCTGTATACAAGTCTCCTGCTTGAGAAGCGTATGCCACATCATCAATTAAATCATTCTTAGCATTAGAAATGGTCCCCAAAATAGAGCGTTCATTCCATTTTTTAGGATCCAAGTTTAACTGCTTGAGAATTCGTTTCATCAATGTTCGCTGCTCACCTGGATCAATGATGGTAAAGTTACTATTGTAACCAATATGATCCGCATCACGACGTAGGATGCGAACGCACATAGAGTGAAAGGTCGCTATCAAACAGTCCTGTGTAGCTGGATTTAGTCCATAGGCACGTTCTTTCATTTCACGAGCAGCCTTATTGGTAAAGGTAATGGCTAAAATATTCCATGGATTAACCATCTTTCATCAATTAAGTAGGCAATACGATGGGTCAAGACTCGTGTCTTCCCAGAACCAGCTCCAGCCATAATCAGCAGTGGACCTTCTGTTGTTTGGACCGCTTCAGCCTGTCGGTCATTCATACCATTTAATAAAGGGTTCATTGTCTCTTCCTATTCTTCAAATCAATGTTTCTATTATATCAAAAAAGACTGAAAATAACTCTATCAGAGACAAGGTTATTTTACAAAAAAAGAACACTAACAAGTGTTCTTTTTATTTTAATCATGAATAGATTGTAAAAGTGTCAACAAGGCTTGAGCCGATCTGCGTCCTGCTTCTATGATAAATTCATCAAATGAAATAGAAGCTTCGTGGTTAGCATTATCACTCATGGCACGGACAACTAAGAAAGGTAGATTAAGCGCGTGAGCTGCTTGAGCGATAGCCGCTCCTTCCATCTCAACCGCAAGCACCTGAGGAAAATGTTCTTTTATAGCTTTAATCTTATCTTCACCCGCAATAAAACTATCACCGGTCGCAATCAAACCTAAATGCCATTTTTGGTTAAGTTTAGACAAACTCTCTTGAATCATACAGACAAACTTCTTGTCAGATTCGAAATAGAGTGGTTGTTGGGCCATTTGACCGTATTCATACCCAAAAGCAGTTACATCAACATCATGGTAGGCAAGCTTTTCAGCAATAACCACATCACCCACTGAAATGCCTTCAGCCAGGGCACCGGCCGAACCTGTATTGATAACAGCATCTACTTTAAAGTGATTAGCTAAGATTGCTACACTCATAGCAGACATAACTTTACCAATTCCACTCTCGACCAAGACAAGCTCGACTGAACCAATTTTACCTGTATGATACTTATTTCCTAATACCGTCTCTTCTTGAGCGTTTTCTAAATGTTGAATCAGATAAACTAGCTCTTCTGGCATAGCTGCTATAATTCCAATTTTCATGACATTCCCCTTAAATAAATCTCATTGCTAAAACTAGCAAAATCAAGAGAAGAATAACAGCAAATAGAATCTTATTCAGTTTTGAGTTAAAGACATTTCTCTTTGTATTCTCAATTCGACGGCTCTTATGAATTGAAGGCTCAACTTCAATTGTTAAAGTTTCCTGACTAAAACCATGATCTTTAGATTGATTGTAGGAAACACCTCGTGAAGAAGTCGGTAGAATCTTTGTCTCCTCACTATCCAGCAAGGGAGCACCCGAGATGTCTTCTCCTCGATTAGCTCTTTCAATCATTTCATCAGTCAATAAAGGTTTTCCCATGGGTTCCTCCTCTATTTTTCTTGTAATTCCCAGTACTGGATTGCCATAATAGTCTTAGCATCACAGATATGACCAGACTGGATAAGTGCTTTTGCTTCTTCTAAACTAACTTCTAATAGTTCCAAGGTTTCATCTTCGTCTTGAGGACGTGGATTATCGACCTTAATTAAGTCACTGGCTAGATATAATCTTAGTCTTTCATTACAAAAACCAATTGCTGAATAAAAATCATATAAAAGACTTAATTTCCCTGTGTAAGCTGCTTCTTCTTCTAATTCACGAAGGGCTGCAGCTTCAGGCTTAGTATTTTCACCAACTTCTAGTTTACCTGCAGGAATTTCAACAGAAACTTTTTCAATCGCCTTACGATATTGCTTGACCAAGACGATTTTATTTTCTGCAGTAACAGCTAAAACACAGACTGCACCATTATGAAAAATCAAGTCTCGCTGAGCAGTTCCCTTTCCAGCAGGTAATTCAACTTGATCCTGAACCAGTTGGAAAATTGGGCCTTTATAAATTTCTTTACGACTAAGTGTCTTTTCTTCGAATTCCATTAGAAACTCCTATTTATTCTTAGGATGATGAGGTAAACGAGTTGCAAGTTTCTTTGTTAGCTTGACGTCCTCGTCCAATAGCTACAGCGTCTGTTGGAACATTCTTGGTAATAGTTGAACCAGCACCCACAAGTGAATTGTCTCCAAGCTCTACAGGTGCAATGATAGTTGAATTAGAACCTACAAATACATTGTCTCCAATGATAGTCTTGTATTTCTTTTGACCATCATAATTGACTGTGATGGTACCAGCACCAATGTTTACATCTTTACCAATCTCGCTGTTTCCAATGTAAGTTAGATGACCTGATTTAGTGTTTTCACCGATGCTAGAACCTTTGACTTCAACAAAGTTCCCAATGTGCACATTCTTATCAAGGTTTGACCCTGGACGAATATGAGCGTACGGACCTACAGTTACACCATCAGCTAAGGTACTTTCTTCAATAGTAGAGTTGGTAATTACAGCTCCTGAACCAATAGTACTATCCACGATGTAGGTACCATTAGTAAGAATGGTTTCAGCGCCAACTTTACTAGTTCCTTTAAGAGTTACATTAGCTTCAATTTGAACTTCTGGAGCAATTTCAACGTCAATATCAATATAGGTGGCTTCAGGATTTACAAAACTAACACCATTGACCATATGGGCTTGGTTAATACGACGGCGCATTACAGCTTCAGCAGTTGCAAGAGCTACACGATCATTGACGCCGAGACTTTCATCAAAGTCTTTTAATGTATAAGCACCGACTTTTTCTCCCGCTTCACGGAAAATACCAATTACGTCCGTAATATAATACTCTCCCTGTGCATTATTCGTATTGATATTTTTTAGAGCTTCAAAGAGACGAGCATTATCAAAAACGTAAGTTCCCGTATTGATTTCTTTGATTTGTTTTTCAAAATCAGTAGCATCCTTTTGCTCAACAATTCTAAGGACCTCAGCATTTTCATTGCGTACGATACGTCCATAGCCAAATGGATTATCCGCTTCAGCAGTTAAAATCGTAGCAACATTTTTATGATTCACATGGAAATCAATCAAGTTCTTCAAGCTCTCACCAGTAATCAAAGGAGTATCACCAGCAATGACTAAAGTTTGTCCAGCCAAACCTTCAAGGATTGGCTCAGCCATCATAACCGCATGACCAGTACCAAGTTGTTCAGACTGTCTGACAAAATCAGTCTGTCCTACTAACACTTGCTCTACAAGTTCAGCCTTATGTCCAACTACGGTAACTGTTTTTTCAGGATTAATTGCACCCACGCTACGGAAAACATGCTCAAGCATAGAAATCCCAGCAACCTTGTGCATGACTTTGGGAAGATCTGATTTCATTCGAGTACCTTTACCCGCTGCTAAAATAATTGCATAATTTGCCATATTTATCTCTTTTCTATAGAATTTCCATTACATTATACCATATTTTACCTCTTCAAACATAAAATTGGCTAAAACACATGGACACTTATTGCTTCAAACTGCCAGTTTTGAGTGTTTTTTTTGATTTTTTAACATATTTACGATAAACTAGAGGAGTATGAGAAAAAAAATTCATCCAGCTTTTGTTTTTACTATTCTAGCTGTGTTCATCGGGATTTTAATTATAAACCGACCAAAGTTTGAAGAACATCCTGTTAAAACTAAACCGAATCCAGTACAAGTAGAAAATCAAGCATTACACAATTTAGATAAACCTATAATCGATTTATCTGGTTGGCAAAGACCATCTGAAATAAATTATGATATTTTATCAAAGAATATTTCGGGTGCAATCGTTCGGGTTCATAGTGGAAATCAAATTACAACCGAGAACGATGCGTCATATACCAACGGTACAGATAAAGCTTATAAAAGCCATATAACAGAATTACAAAAAAGGAATATTCCTGTAGCAGTTTATGCATATGTATCTGCGAAAAATGTTCAGGATATGGAAAAGGCTGCTGAGGCTTTCTACAACGCCGCATCTCCATATAATCCAAGTTACTATTGGCTCGATGTCGAAGAAAAAACCATGTCAGATATGAATAAAGGGGTCGAAGCTTTTCGTGCTAAACTAGCTGCCCTTGGCGCTAAAAACATTGGCATCTATATTGGAGTCTACTTCATGCAAGAGCATAGTGTCAGCACTGATAACTTTACTGCAGTTTGGATTCCAACTTATGGTACTGATTCAGGTTATTTTGAAAGTACTCCGGTGACGGACCTTGATTATGATCTTCATCAGTATACATCTAAGGGGAGACTTGTAGGATTTGATCACCATTTAGATTTAAACATGATTTCCTTAAATAAAGATAAAGAAGAAACATTTAGAAAATTATTTTTAAAACCATAATATATACTTCATAAAGCAAGTCAGATATTCCTTCTGCTTGCTTTTCTTAATTTAGTGTACTTTGTGGTATAATATAATTTGAGATTATTTAAAAGAAAAACGGAGGAATTCCATGTTATCTTGGATTTCAAAAATGATTAAAGGAATAGTAATTGCTCTAGGGTTTATCTTACCTGGAATTTCCGGAGGTGTCCTAGCTGCAATTTTGGGGATTTATGAACGTATGATTCGTTTCTTAGCCCATCCCTTCAAGCAACTAAAAGAAGACGTTCTTTATTTCTTACCGGTTGCTATTGGTATGTTACTTGGTATTGGGTTGTTCTCTTACCCCATTGAGTACTTACTTGAACACTACCAAGTATATGTCTTATGGAGTTTTGCTGGTGCAATTATCGGTACTGTTCCTAGTTTAGTAAAAGAAGCTAATCGTGATTCTGAAAGGGATAAAATAGACCTCATTTGGTTTTGGACAACCTTTATAGTTTCAGGTATTGCACTTTACGGACTTAATTTCGTAGTAGGAAGTTTGTCCGCATCTTTCTTAAACTTTATACTTGCAGGTTCCTTACTAGCACTTGGAATTCTTGTTCCAGGTCTAAGCCCATCAAACTTACTCTTGATTTTAGGACTATACGGACCTATGCTTACAGGTTTCAAATCTTTCGACCTATTTGGCACGTTCTTACCAATTGGTATCGGAGCTGTTCTTACTCTCATAGCTTTTTCAAAATTTATGGACTATGCTCTTCGCGTCTACCACTCTCGTGTTTATCACTTTATTATTGGTATCGTACTTTCAAGTACTCTACTAATTTTATTACCAAATGCTGGAAGTCCTGAAAGCATAAGTTACAGCGGCTTATCAATTGTATCCTATGTTATCATCGCCTTCTTCTTCGCTCTTGGTATCTGGTTGGGTATTTGGATGAGTCAATTAGAGGAAAAATACAAATAATGGCTAAAAAAACAAAAGTAAAGAAAACATTAGTTGAACAAATTTTAACCAAATCAGGAGTAGCCCATACCGGGATTCAAATTAATGCTCTTGAGGGACAATTGCCAGAAGGGATTGAAAGAAACCATATTTTTAAAACCTTAGCTCTTTTAGGAGATAAGTCAGGACCTATTATCGGTATTCTACCTATTACTGAACATCTATCTGAAAAGAAACTTGCCAAAGTTTCAGGCAATAAAAAAGTTAGTATGATTCCTCAAAAAGATTTGGAAAAAACGACTGGCTATATACACGGAGCCAATAATCCCGTTGGTATAAGACAAAAACATCAGTATCCAATTTTTATAGATCAATCCGCTCTTTCTCTTAATGAGATAATCGTGTCAGCCGGTGAAGTTGAACATAGTATTATCATTAATCCTGAAGATTTGGCTCAATTTGTCAGAGCTGAATTTGCTGATATAATGTTAGATTCAGAATAAGAAAAATTTACCGTTAAGAAACAAAATTTTGTTTCTTCTTCAAAGAACTTGACTCGCCAGTTAAGTTCTTTTTAGTTTTTATAGAATATCCGTGAATTTCTCGACTATTTATGATAAAATGGAGTATCGTGAAAATTTGATTTATTATTTCAAAATTCGATTAAAATTAGGAGGAACTCATGTCAACAGAACATATGGAAGAATTGAATGACCAGCAGATCGTTCGCCGTGAAAAAATGGCTGCGCTCCGTGAACAAGGAATTGATCCTTTCGGTAAACGTTTTGAACGTACTGCTAACTCTCAAGAACTAAAAGATAAATTTGCTGAGCTTGATAAAGAACAACTACATGAATTAAACGAAACTGCTACTATCGCCGGTCGTTTGGTAACTAAACGCGGTAAAGGTAAAGTTGGATTTGCTCACCTTCAAGACCGTGAAGGTCAAATCCAAATCTACGTTCGTAAAGATGCTGTCGGTGAAGAAAACTACGAAATCTTTAAAAAGGCTGACTTAGGAGACTTCCTTGGGGTCGAAGGTGAAGTGATGCGTACAGATATGGGAGAACTCTCTATCAAAGCTACTCATATCACACACTTGTCTAAAGCACTACGTCCGCTTCCAGAGAAATTCCACGGCTTAACAGACGTTGAGACAATCTACCGCAAACGTTACCTTGATTTGATTTCAAACCGCGAAAGCTTTGAACGCTTTGTTACCCGTTCAAAATCATCTCTGAAATCCGTCGTTACCTTGATGCTCAAGGATTCCTTGAAGTTGAAACTCCAGTTCTTCACAACGAAGCTGGAGGTGCTGCTGCCCGTCCGTTTATCACTCACCACAATGCACAGAACATTGATATGGTACTTCGTATCGCGACTGAGCTTCACTTGAAACGCCTTATCGTTGGTGGTATGGAACGCGTTTATGAGATCGGTCGTATCTTCCGTAACGAAGGAATGGACGCTACACACAATCCTGAGTTCACTTCTATCGAGGTTTACCAAGCTTATGCAGACTTCCAGGACATCATGGACTTGACTGAAGGTATTATCCAACACGTTACTAGAGCCGTTAAAGGCGACAGTCCAGTTATCTATCAAGGAACTGAAATCAAGATAAACGAACCATTTAAACGTGTTCACATGGTGGATGCAATCAAGGAAATTACAGGTGTTGATTTCTGGAAAGATATGACTTTCGAAGAAGCTAAAGCTATCGCAGCTGAGAAAAAAGTTCCAGTTGAAAAACACTACACAGAAGTTGGTCACATCATTAATGCCTTCTTTGAAGAATTTGTCGAAGAAACTTTGATTCAACCTACCTTTGTTTATGGTCACCCAGTAGCTGTATCTCCACTTGCTAAGAAAAATCCTGAAGATGAGCGCTTTACTGATCGTTTCGAACTCTTCATCATGACTAAAGAATACGGTAATGCCTTTACTGAGTTGAATGACCCAATCGACCAGCTCAGCCGTTTCGAAGCTCAAGCCAAAGCCAAAGAACTTGGTGATGATGAAGCAACAGGCATTGACTACGATTACATCGAGGCCCTTGAATATGGTATGCCACCAACAGGTGGTTTGGGAATCGGTATCGACCGTCTCTGCATGCTCCTCACTGATACTACTACTATCCGTGACGTACTTCTTTTCCCAACTATGAAATGAAATAAAATTAAACTCCTAGAAGATTTCTAGGAGTTTTTCTAATACAAAAGACAACCTTATAAAAGAGGTTGTCTTTTTGTTATTCAATTAGAATAATCCAAGAACAGTTCCATCACTTTCAACATCCATGTTGAGAGCGGCAGGTCGTTTTGGAAGTCCAGGCATAGTCATAACGTCACCAGTAAGGGCAACGATAAAGCCTGCACCCAGTTTTGGTACCAATTCACGAATAGTAATTTCAAAGTTTTCAGGTGCACCAAGAGCATTTGGATTATCTGAGAAACTGTATTGAGTTTTAGCCATACAGATTGGCAGTTTATCCCAACCATTTTGTACGATTTGTGCAATTTGAGTTTGAGCTTTCTTTTCGAAGTTGACTTTGCTACCACGGTAAATTTCAGTAACAATCTTTTCAATCTTTTCTTGAACAGAGAGTTCATTGTCATACAATCGAGTATAGTTTGCAGGAGTTTCAGCAATCGTTTTGACAACAGTTTCAGCAAGCGCTACTCCACCTTCTGCACCATTAGCCCAAACACTTGCTAATTCAACCGGCACATCAATAGAGGCACAGAGCTCTTTCAAGGTTGCTATTTCAGCTTCTGTATCTGATACAAATTCGTTGATAGCAACAACTGCTGGGATACCGAACTTACGGATATTCTCAACGTGGCGTTTCAAGTTAGCAAAACCTGCACGAACTGCTTCTACGTTTTCTTCTGTCAGAGCATCTTTAGCAACTCCACCATTCATTTTAAGGGCACGAAGAGTCGCTACAATAACTACTGCACTTGGAGCTGTTGGCAAGTTTGGTGTCTTGATATCCAGAAACTTCTCAGCACCAAGGTCTGCACCAAAGCCTGCTTCAGTTACTGTGTAATCAGCTAAGCGAAGAGCTGTTTTCGTTGCCAATACAGAGTTACAACCGTGGGCAATATTTGCAAAAGGACCACCGTGTACAAAGGCAGGTGTACCATAGATTGTTTGAACCAAGTTTGGTTTGATAGCGTCTTTCAAAATCAATGCCAAAGCACCTTCAACCTGCAAATCACCAACTGAAACAGGTGTACGGTCATAACGATAGCCGATGACGATATTAGCTAAACGGCGTTTCAAGTCATCAATATCAGTTGACAAACAAAGAATAGCCATGATTTCTGAAGCTACTGTGATATCAAAACCATCTTCGCGCGGAATACCATTTAGAGGACCACCAAGTCCAACAGTCACATGACGAAGGGCACGGTCGTTCAAGTCAACTACACGTTTCCAGAGAATACGACGTTGGTCAATTCCTAGCTCGTTTCCTTGGTGCAAGTGATTGTCAATCAGGCCGAGAGAGCATTGTTAGCAGTTGTGATAGCATGCATATCACCGGTAAAGTGAAGGTTGATATCTTCCATTGGTAATACTTGAGCATAACCACCACCTGCTGCACCACCTTTAATCCCCATTACAGGACCAAGAGAAGGTTCTCGAATAGCAATCATGGTTTTCTTACCAATCATATTCAAAGCATCAGCAAGACCAATGGTTATAGTTGACTTCCCTTCACCTGCTGGTGTTGGGTTAATAGCAGTAACCAAGATTAACTTACCAACTGGATTGCTCTCAACCTCACGGATTTTATCAAAGCTAAGTTTAGCCTTGTATTTTCCGTACAACTCCAAATCATCGTAAGAAATCCCAAGTTTCTCAACAACATCAACGATTGGTTTTAGCTCTATACTCTGCGCAATTTCAATATCTGTTTTCATATTAAACTCCTATGCCCTATTATCTTTAACTCATTATAACACAAAACAAGATTTTTTTATATAAAAACGAACTTAATGTTCGTATTTTTCTCTTTAATTCTTTAATATAACAAAAATTATCTATTTTTTATATGTCTTTATAGATAATAACTATAATAACTCAAAGCTAAACTAAACCGCTTTCTTTGACTTAAAACATTTTTTTGTGTAGAATGGTTCTATGAAAATTTTAGTAACTTCTGGTGGTACTAGTGAGTCTATAGACCGTGTTCGCTCTATCACTAATCACTCTACAGGTCGTCTTGGCTTGATTATAACAGAAGCTTTAATAAAAGCAGGTCATGAAGTTTGCTTGATTACAACTTCTCAGGCAGTTAAACCAGCTAGTCATCCAAATCTTAAAATCATAGAAATAAGAATACTTTGGATTTACTTGAGGAGATGCGAAATCTTGTTAAAGATTATCAAGTTTTAATTCATTCTATGGCTGTATCTGACTACACGCCAGTCTATATGACAAGTTTAGATGAGGTACAAGCAAGCCAAGATTTATCGAAATTTCTAACTAAGCAGAATACTGAGTCCAAAATTTCTTCAAAGGAAGATGCTCAGATTCTTTTTCTTAAGAAAAATCCTAAGATTATTTCTTTGGTCAAAGAATGGAATCCTAAAATTCATCTAATAGGTTTTAAACTCCTGGTTGATGTTACAAAGGATCATTTGATAGATGTTGCTAGAGAAAGTCTTAATAAGAATCGAGCAGACATTATTGTTGCTAACGATTTGACTCAAATAAACTCTGAACAACACCTGGCTTGCTTAGTTGAAAAAAATGATTATCAAACAGCATACAGCAAACAAGAAATCGCTGAGCTTTTATTAGATAAAATTCAAGGATTTGATTCTTAGAAAGGAAAGTTATGGCTCACATTACTCTTGCAATTACTGGTTCAATTGCTTCTTATAAAGGTGCTGATTTAGTTAGTTTTTTAAAAAAGCAAGGACATGATGTGACTGTGTTGATGACAAAGGCAGCTACTGATTTTATCCAGCCATTAACTCTACAAGTCTTGTCCCAAAATCTGGTACATCTCGATGTCATGCAAGAACCTTATCCAGACCAAGTCAACCACATCGAAAGAGGAAAAGAAACTGACTTGTTTATCGTTGCTCCAGCAACTGCTAATACCATTGCAAAATTAGCACATGGTTTTGCCGATAATATGGTGACTAGTACTGCTCTGGCATTACCAGATAATATCCCTAAACTATTAGCACCAGCCATGAATACAAAAATGTTTACCCATCCTGCCACACAGACAAATCTTAAAACTCTTCAAAGCTATGGATACGGGATTATCTCTCCTAAAGAATCTCTCTTAGCTTGTGGCGACTTCGGAAGCGGCGCTTTAGCCGATTTGGAAATTATTATAGAAAGAATAAAGGAAACTCTCAATGAACAAACGCTCTAACATCGCACCTGTTGCTATCTTTTTTTGCAAGTATGATTGTCATCCATCTACTTAGCTCTATCTTATTTAATGTATTACCATTCCCAATTAAACCAACTATTGTACACATTCCTGTTATTATTGGAAGTATCATTTATGGCCCACGTATTGGAGCTATTCTTGGATTTTTAATGGGTATGATTAGCTTAACAGTTAATACAATTACTATCTTACCAACTAGTTATCTTTTCTCACCATTTGTACCTAACGGTAATATCTATTCATTAATCATCGCTATTGTTCCTCGAATCCTTATCGGTTTGACTCCTTACTTTGTTTATAAACTTCTTAAAAACAAAGCAGGTCTTATCTTTGCTGGTGCTCTTGGTTCTCTAACAAATACCGTGTTTGTCTTAGGTGGAATCTTCTTCCTTTTTGGAAGTGTATTTGATGGAAATATCCAAAAACTATTAGCTACTGTTATCTCAACAAACTCAATTGCAGAATTAATTATCTCGGCTGTTTTAACTGCACTCATTGTTCCAAGACTTGAGAAAATTAAACAATAAAAGAAAACCTGTATCCTATTGATACAGGTTTTTTGAATAATTTTTAATTAGATAAGCGTGCTTCTGCTAAAATCTTTTCAATCTTAGTAGTCAACAAGTCAATAGCAACTGTATTTGTCACACCTTCAGGGATTACAATGTCGGCGTAACGTTTAGTTGGCTCGATAAATTGGTGATACATCGGTTTAACCACACCAAGGTATTGCTCAATGACACTATCGAGGCTACGTCCACGTTCTTCCATATCACGTTTAATACGACGAATAATACGTACATCATCATCAGTATCAACAAAAATCTTGATATCCATTAGATCGCGTAGACGTTGATCTTCTAAAACTAAAATACCCTCAACAATGAAAACATCTTGTGGTTCTTGACGGTATGTTTTTGAACTACGAGTATGTTCAGTATAATCATAAGTCGGGATGTCAACTGGTCGCCCTGCCAACAACTCTTTGATTTGCTCAATCATTAAGTCAGTATCAAAAGCAAATGGATGATCATAATTTGTTTTAATTCTCTCTTCAAAGGTTAAATGAGATTGATCTTTATAGTAGGAATCATGCTCAATCATGGCAATTTTTTCATTTGGAAAATGTGACAGAATTGCCCTAGAAACACTAGTTTTTCCCCCACCAGATCCTCCAGTTACTCCGATAATGATTGGTCTGTTTTGCATAGTTGCCTCCGTATTTTTCCTTTGTCTATTCTACCATATTTTTAAGAAATTTTACAGGTGGACATTTAAAATATAAAGCAAAAAACCCTGTAGTTGATGCTACAAGGTTTTAAATAATATTAGTCAAATTAACGTATTCTTTAGAAAGCTCAAGAACTTCTTCCATTGTTGAACATTCAGTAAGAGCACGGTTAGCGTATTCTTGCATCTTAGCTGTGTCTAGTTTCTTCATCAAGCTACGTGTACGAAGTACAGATGTAGCTGACATAGAGAACTCATCCAAGCCCATTCCGACAAGTAGTGGAACAGCAGTTTGGTCACCGGCCATTTCACCACACATACCAGCCCATTTACCTTCAGCGTGAGCTGCTTTGATTACGTTGTTAATCAAGCGAAGGATTGATGGGTTATATGGTTGGTAAAGGTATGAAACTTGCTCGTTCATACGGTCAGCAGCCATTGTGTATTGAATAAGGTCATTTGTACCAATTGAGAAGAAATCAACTTCTTTTGCAAATTGGTCAGCAAGCATAGCTGCGGCTGGGATTTCAATCATGATACCAACTTGGATATCATCTGAAACGGCAACACCTTCAGCTACCAATTTTGCTTTTTCTTCTTCGAGAATTGCTTTAGCAGTACGGAACTCTTTCAACAAAGCAACCATTGGGAACATGATACGCAATTTACCATGAACAGATGCACGAAGCAAAGCACGCAATTGTGTACGGAACATTTGATTACCAGTTTCAGAGATAGAGATACGCAAAGCACGGTAACCCAAGAATGGGTTCATTTCTTTAGGAAGATCGAAGTAAGGTAGTTCTTTATCCCCACCGATATCCATTGTACGAACGACAACAGGTTTACCGTTCATACCTTCAAGAACTGCTTTATATGCTTCGTATTGATCATCTTCAGTTGGGAAGTCTTGAGAATCCATGTACAAGAACTCTGTACGATAAAGACCTACTGCTTCTGCACCGTTTTCGTTAACACCTTCAACATCTTTAGGTGTACCGATGTTGGCAGCCAACTCAAAGTGTTTTCCATCTGCAGTAACTGTTTTAGCATCTTTCAAAAGAGCCCATTCTGCTTTTTGTTGAGCGTAAGCTTCACCAGCTGCTTTAAATTCTGCAATTTGTTCTTCACTTGGGTTAATAACAACTTCACCTGAAATACCTGAAACAGCCAAAACATCGCCATCTTTTACAAGTTCAGTAATGTTGTTTGTCCCCAAAACAGCAGCAATTTCAAGTGTACGAGCCATGATAGCTGAGTGGCTTGTACGTCCACCGATGTTAGTTACAAAAGCTTTTACAAAGTTTTTGTCCAATTGAGCAGTATCAGATGGAGTCAAGTCGTGTGCAATGACGATTACTTCTTCATTAATAGAAGCTGGGTTTGGTAATTTCTTACCAAGAAGATTTGCCAAAACACGTTTAGTAACGTCTCGAATATCAGCTGCACGTTCTTGCATGTATGGATTGTCTTCCATGCCTTCAAAAATCGTGATAAACATGTCTGTAACTTCTTTAAGACCTGCTTCTGCATTCACTTTTTTAGCACGGATAGTTTCTTTAATTTGACCGATTAATTCAGGGTCAGAAAGAACCATTAAGTGAGCGTCAAAAACTTGCGCTGCTTCTTCACCAAGCGTACCTACTGCTTTTTCACGGATAAGAGAAAGCTCGTTTTGAGAAGCTTCAAGAGCAACATCTAAACGAGCTTCTTCAGCATTTGTATCTTCGACTGAAACAGTCTCGAATGATAAATCCGGTTGTACAAGTAGATATGCTTTTTGCAACGGCAACACCATCAGATGCTGCAATTCCTTTAAGCATTTCTGTCATTTCTTATGCCAATCCTTCTTTTTCCATTGTTTCTGAGATAGCAGCGATAGCGTCATCAGCGTCTGCGCCTTCAGCAGTAATTGTAACGTCAGCTCCTTGACCAACACCAAGGCTCATAACACCCATGATAGATTTAAGGTTTACTGATTTACCTTTGTACTCAAGAGTGATGTCTGAAGCGAATTTGCTAGCTGTTTGAACCAACAAAGTTGCTGGACGTGCGTGAATACCTGTTTCTGCCACTACGTGGAAATCTTTAGAAGCCATACTTTGACTCTCCTTTAAATGTTTTCTTGTTGGGTTACATCTGATAACCCTTACAGTATTGTATTATATCACCTTTAAGTAATTTTTTCAAGCATTTACTGGACTTTCTCCAATTTCCTTTCAGATAACTTGCTGAAAATATTTCATATATTTTATCCCTACACCTTATGTTGTTTTTTATTTTTTTCTAAAATGTAGAAACCTACATATAAAGCGTTTTCTATTTTTAGAATGACTATATATTGTGTTTTTGAATAAAATATTAAAAAGAATTATACAATATTTAGTTTTCTTTCGTTGACAAAGATTTTTTTTCTGATATACTAAGAAGGGTATAATTAATTTGAAAGAGGAGTTCCATAAATGGTAACCGTATATTCTAAAAATAACTGTGTCCAATGTAAGATGACTAAACGATTTTTAGACAGCAATAATATCGCCTATCAAGAAATTAATCTTGATGAACAACCTGAATATATCGAACAAGTTAAAGGACTCGGCTTTAGTGCTGCTCCTATCATTCAAACACCAACTGAAGTGTTCTCTGGTTTCCAACCAGCAAAACTCAAGCAACTTGTATAAAATCAGGATTTAAAAAGCTTCTATGTAAACCTTAGAGGCCTTTATTTTGTAATTAGATAAGGGAAATTTTATGGGATTAAAACAACTTGAAGACGTAACTTACTTCCGTCTAAATAATGAAATTAACCGTCCAGTCAATGGACAAATCATGCTTCATAAAGATAAAGAAGCCTTAGATGCATTTTTTAAAGAAAATGTTGTACCAAACTCAATGGTGTTTGATTCAATTTTAGATAAAATTGACTACCTAATCAAGCACAACTATATTGAAACAGGCTTTATTAAAAAATATCGTCCAGAATTTTTTGTAGAACTGTATCAATTTATAAAAGAACAAAATTTCCAATTTAAGTCTTTTATGGCTGCCTACAAATTCTATAATCAGTATGCTCTTAAGACAAACGACGGAGAATACTATTTAGAGAATATGGAAGATCGTGTCTTCTTTAATGCTGTCTACTTCGCGGATGGTGATGAAGCGATTGCAACTGATATTGCTAACGAGATCATCCATCAACGCTATCAACCAGCAACTCCATCTTTCTTGAACGCTGGTCGTGCACGTCGTGGAGAATTGGTTTCATGTTTCTTGATTCAGGTTACAGATGATATGAACTCTATTGGCCGTTCTATCAACTCTGCTCTTCAACTTTCACGTATTGGTGGTGGTGTCGGGATTACCCTTAGCAACCTTCGTGAAGCTGGTGCGCCTATCAAGGGCTATGAAGGTGCTGCGTCTGGTGTCGTTCCAGTTATGAAACTCTTCGAAGATAGTTTCTCTTACTCAAACCAATTGGGACAACGCCAAGGTGCTGGGGTTGTTTATCTTAACGTCTTTCACCCAGATATCATCTCATTCCTTTCGACTAAAAAAGGAAAAATGCCGATGAGAAAGTTCGTGTTAAGACTTTGTCACTTGGTGTTGTAGTACCAGATAAATTCTACGAATTGGCTCGCAAGAATGAAGATATGTATCTCTTCAGTCCATACTCTGTTGAGAGAGAGTACGGTGTAGCATTTAACTATATCGACATTACTGAGAAGTATGATGAACTAGTAGCAAATCCTAACATTCGCAAAACAAAAATCAAGGCTCGTGATTTAGAAACTGAAATCTCTAAATTGCAACAAGAATCTGGCTATCCTTATATAGTCAACATCGATACTGCTAACCGTGCAAATCCTGTTGATGGGAAGATTATCATGAGTAACTTGTGTTCTGAGATTCTCCAAGTCCAAGAACCAAGCTTGATTAATGATGCGCAAGAATTTCTTAAGATGGGAACCGACATTTCATGTAACCTTGGTTCAACCAACGTTGTCAACATGATGACATCGCCAGACTTTGGACGCTCTATTCGTGCTATGGTTCGTGCTCTTACCTTTGTTACTGATAATTCTCATATCAAAGCTGTACCAACAATTGACTATGGAAATAGCTTAGCTCATACATTCGGTCTTGGTGCAATGGGACTACATAGCTACCTTGCACAACAATTAATTGAGTATGGTTCAGAAGAATCTATCGAATTTACAAGTATTTATTTCATGCTCATGAACTATTGGACTCTGGTTGAATCAAATAACATCGCACGTGAACGTGGTGTAACCTTCCATAATTTTGAAAAATCAGACTACGCAAACGGAACTTATTTCGATAAGTATACTTCTGGTCAATTTGTTCCAAAGTCAGAGCGCGTGAAAGAACTCTTTAAAGATATCTTTATCCCAACTGCTGCAGACTGGGCTGAGCTTCGTGATAAGGTTCAAGCTAATGGTCTTTACCACCAAAACCGTTTAGCTGTAGCACCAAATGGATCAATCAGTTACATCAACGATGTTTCTGCTTCTATCCACCCAATCACGCAACGTATCGAAGAACGTCAAGAGAAGAAAAATTGGTAAGATTTACTATCCTGCTGCAGGATTGTCAACAGATACCATTCCTTACTACACTTCTGCCTACGATATGGATATGCGTAAGGTTATCGATGTATACGCTGCTGCTACCGAGCACGTGGATCAAGGACTTTCACTCACTCTCTTCATGCGCAGTGATATTCCAAAAAGGGCTTTACGAATGGAAGAAAGAAAACAAACAAACGACACGTGACCTATCTATCCTACGTAACTATGCCTTCAATAAGGGCATCAAGTCTATCTACTACGTCCGTACCTTTACAGATGACGGTGGTGAAGTAGGTGCTAACCAATGTGAGAGCTGTGTAATTTAGAACATCTCTCTAATCGAATCTGGGTTTTCATACTCACTTATAATGAAGTTGATGTGATTGATAAAATCATGATACAATTAAAAAGTCGGTCTTCCGACTTTTTGTGCGATACTCCTTTGAAATATTAGAATAGGAAGAACTAACTTATCGCATTACTACACACAGAAAGAGATTTCAAATGCAAACTTACTACAAAGCCATTAACTGGAATGCTATCGAAGATGTCATTGATAAATCAACTTGGGAAAAGCTGACTGAGCAATTCTGGCTCGATACTCGTATCCCTTTATCAAACGACTTAGATGACTGGAGAAAATTATCTAACAAAGAAAAAGACATAGTTGGTAAAGTCTTTGGTGGATTAACCCTTCTTGATACCATGCAATCTGAAACAGGGGTTCAGGCCCTTCGCTCTGATATTCGCACACCTCACGAGGAAGCTGTTTTTAATAACATCCAATTTATGGAATCTGTCCACGCAAAATCCTACTCTTCTATCTTTTCAACTTTGAATACTAAGTCTGAAATCGAAGAAATCTTTGAATGGACAAATACAAATCCATATCTTCAGAAAAAAGCGGAAATCATCAATGAAATTTACCTAAATGGTACACCACTTGAAAAGAAGGTAGCTAGTGTTTTCCTTGAAACCTTCCTCTTCTATTCTGGTTTCTTTACACCACTCTACTATCTTGGTAATAACAAGCTAGCTAACGTAGCAGAAATCATTAAACTCATCATTCGTGACGAGTCTGTACACGGAACCTATATTGGTTACAAGTTCCAACTTGGTTTCAACGAATTACCAGAAGAAGAACAAGAAAAACTCAAAGAATGGATGTACGATCTCCTTTATACTCTTTATGAAAACGAAGAAGGTTATACAGAAAGTTTATATGACGGTGTTGGTTGGACTGAAGAAGTTAAAACTTTCCTTCGTTATAATGCTAATAAAGCCCTTATGAATCTTGGCCAAGATCCACTTTTCCCAGACTCAGCAGACGATGTAAACCCAATTGTTATGAACGGAATTTCAACTGGTACATCTAACCACGACTTCTTCTCTCAAGTTGGTAATGGCTACCTGCTTGGTGAAGTTGAGGCTATGCAAGACGAAGACTACAATTATGGACTAGATTAATTAATATCTTTAAAAAAACATCTAAGTTTGTTTGAAAACTCAGATGTTTTTTTGTTTTTTGTTTATTTATGTTCTTTAAATTGATTGATTTTTTACTTTGTGGTATTATAGTATTAGATATGGAGGTAATCCAATGCTCAAACAAGAAAAACTAGATAGAATTTTAGAAACTGTTAATACCAAGGGAACTATCACTGTTAAAGAGATTATGACTAGTCTGGATATATCAGATATGACAGCTAGACGATACCTTCAGGAATTAGCTGATAAGGATCTACTTGTCCGTGTTCATGGAGGTGCTGAAAAACTTCGTACTGGTTCTCTTCTATCTAATGAAAGATCCAACATTGAAAAACAAGGTCTTCAGACTGCTGAGAAACAAGAAATTGCCAAATTTGCTGGTCATCTAGTTGAAGAAAGAGAAACCATTTTTATTGGTCCAGGTACTACTCTAGAGTACTTTGCTCGAGAACTACCAATTGACAATATCCGAGTTGTTACCAATAGTTTACCTGTATTTCTGATTCTAAATGAACGAAAACTAACGGATTTGATATTAATCGGTGGTAATTATCGTGATATTACAGGAGCTTTTGTAGGTACTCTTACCCTACAAGACCTTGCTAGCTTGCAATTTTCTAAAGCTTTTGTAAGCTGTAATGGAATAAAAGAACATGCTATTGCTACTTTCAGCGAAGAAGAAGGTGAAGTTCAAAAAATAGCTCTTCAAAATGCAAATAAAAATATCTCTTGGCGGACCACAGCAAATTTGATAAGTTTGATTTTTACACATTTTATAATATCGCTGATATTGATACAATTATTTCAGATTCAAAATTAAATGATAAAACTCTTAAAGCTTTGGAAAAAGAAACACAAATTATCAAGTCTAAGCCATAAAAAAGTCTCACTATATGTGAGACTTTTTTATTTTTAAATGATTTCAAAGGATACCTTACACACGTTCAGTCCATGAAGTAGCTGTTTTTTGAAGAACTTTATTGAGTTCATCAATATTTTCAAAACCTGTTGTACGGAGCCATTCGCGAGCGGCTGCTTCACCGTCTTTGATGTAAGCTTCAACTGATCCAGCCCATGTAGCACGTCCACAAAGAACACCATTGAAGTTTGCACCTGATTCGTGAGCAAATACAAGAGTTTCTTGGAAGAGCTTAGCTGACACGCCAGCACTCAAGTAGATGTAAGGAAGGTTAGTAGCTTCGTCTTGAGCTTTGAAGAAGGCAGCTGCTTCCTCACGTGTATGAACAATTTCACCATCAGCAAATCCTTCAACGTATTTCACGTTAACTGGAACTTCCACTTTCAAAACATCGATGTTGAAACGTGGGTCTGAGAAGACTTTCATAGCACCAATAACCTTGTGTGGTTTTACTTTAGCGTATTCAGCAGAACCTGCATCCGCAATCTTTTCGTCGTAGGCAAGGATTTCAAGGAAGAATGGAATGTCTTCAGCTACACACTCAGAACCAATACGTTCAATGTATGCTTGTTTTTGTTGGTTAAGTTCGTCAGAGCTATCTACATCATAGTAAAGCAAGAATTTAACGGCATCAGCACCTTGTTCTTTGATACGTTTTGCAGACCAAACGTCCAAGCAGTCTGGCAAGCGTTTTGTACTTGTTGTATCGTATCCTGTTTTTTCATAAGCAAGGAGAAGACCTGCATTTGGATCAAGAGCTTTTGTAGCTGGAAGTCCGTACTCAGGGTCAAGTAGCATTGATGAAGCATATTTAGTCAATTCATCTGCCACTAATACTTTTAGTTCTTCCATTTGAGCAACTGTTGGCTCTTCTGTTTGGTATTGAGCCATGAGGCGTTTTAAAGCACCACGTTGGTCAAAGGCGAGAGCTGAGATGATACCATTCTCATCAGAGAGTTTTTGCAGACAAGCGCGTTTTTTTTCTGTTAAAACCATTTTATACCTCTTTTACAATTAATTGGTCATATAGACCTTGATAGTTAGCCATATTGACATGACCGGTCATTTTTTCTTGAGCATTAAGCATACCAAGGACATTGGCCTTGATCAACAGTTCTTGATCCGTTTCTTTATGGAAAAGACCTGAAGCAATACCTGCTACTGTAGAATCGCCAGAACCGACTGGATTTACTACTTGAATTCTTGGAATATCTACTTTGTAGAAAGTGTTACCGTGTTTAGCGAATGCTCCGTTAGCACCTAAGGAAACGATAATCCACTCGATTCCATCAAATAGTGGTTCTTGAAGGACTTCTTTTAATTTATCCAAGTCTTTAGAAATTTCTCTTCCTAAAAGTTGAGATAATTCTTCATTATTTGGTTTGATGACAGTTGGTTTATGTGGAGACTCAAGAACTGCCTGAAGTGCAGCGCCTGAACAGTCCAATACAACAGGTTTCCCAGCATGATTCGCAAGTTCAACTAAACTAGCATAGTAATCAACTGGAAGTCCTGCAGGTAGACTACCTGAAATGGCCACTACCTCTACAGTCTCCAAAAGTTCTTTAAAATGAACTAAGAAATCTTGACCTTCTTTTTCTTGAACTTCAGGACCTTTTTCTAAGATTTCTGTTTGGTTTTCTCCATGTAGAATGGCGATACAGTTACGGGTTTCACCTTGAATAGAGAAGAAACGTTTGCTTACTTTATCATCAATATTTTCTACTAAAAATCACCAAGTTTTCCACCGACAAGTCCTGTTGCGACTACGGAGTCACCAAATTCTGAAAGGACACGAGTAACGTTAAGACCTTTACCACCAGCTGTTTTAGTAACATCAACAACACGGTTGACAGTGTCAATTTTTAATTCATCCAAAGGGTAGGAAATATCAATGGATGGGTTCATTGTGACTGTTAAAATCATTAGCAACCTCTTAGTCGTGGTATTCACCACGATCCCATTTTTCAAGGAACTCTGTAAAGAAGTTTGCATCAGTTTGATGATTGTTATAAGTTTCAACGTGTTGAATTTTAGCGATCAATTTTTTGTTTTCTTCTGATGGTTTGTATTCAGCGTTGATGAAAGCTTCAATAATATCACACATGAGCAATTCACCAGTGATTTTACCACCAAATCCGATTACGTTGGCATTCAATTGTTCTTTTGCATATAGAGCTGTTGTCATATCACGAACCAAAGCAGAACGAACACCAGGAACCTTGTTAACAGCATTATTGATACCAACACCAGTACCACAGATACATACACCAAGATCAGCTTGGCCACTAACTACTGCTTCACCAACTTTTTTACCAAAGATTGGATAGTGGGTACGAGCGTGGTCATAAGTACCAAAGTCGATAACTTCATGTCCTTTTGATTTCAAAAATTCTGAAACAGCCATTTTTTCATTTGTTACGATGTGGTCACATCCGATTGCAATTCTCATTTTATCTTACCTTTCTTTCAATATAAAAATTAGCACATTTTGTTCAACATGTCGACACGGATTTGATGACGACCACCGTCGTATTTACCATTCACAAAGCCTTTAGCAATGTTTTTAGCCAATTCATCACCAACAAGTTGAGCACCCATCGTAATCATACGTGAGTTGTTGTGACCTCGAGTCATATAAGCTGAACGTTCATCAGAAACTTCTGCAGCAACCATTCCTTTGATTTTAGTAGCAACCATAAATGGACCTGCACCATAAGCATCAATGACGATACCAAGGTTTTGTTCTTCTTTCTTAACTTCTTCCGCAACTGCTAGAGTTACATCAACAAAGTCTTGACCTTCTGCTGTAACATCCACTACGTGGAAGTTTTCTTTTTCCAAGAAGTTTTTTACAACTTCTTTCAATCTTAAACCTGCAGCATCTGCACCAATAACAATAGCCATATTGTATACTCCTTTATTATAATAGACCAGTAAAACTTTCTGATTCTAGCCTAAAAGAGACCTTTCTCAAATAGTTACTAGTAGTTTTGTTGACAATAATTTAAATTAAGAACAAATATCTTATTCGTTTCTTAATAAGCTTTATTCAGAGAAAAGCCAGAACAGTAATCTTGTTAAAACAAACACAAATTGTTCTTTATAAACATAATATACTACGTTTGTTTGTAAAAGTCAACAATTTATGTTTATTTTTGTTTGTTTTTTTATAAAATTTCAATATCAAATCCCATTTCTCCTATAGTTTCCGCTTTTAGGATTTTAACATCCTTTTTATCTTCTAGTCGATCCCCTTCTTCGAGCGAAGTAGATAAGCCTGACCATGGTTCCAATGCGATAAAAGGACCTTTATTAAGAGTTGACCATATGATTAAATTTGGAAACTCTTCAAAATGTAGTTTTAAACCTTTATCATGTTTTCGTGACTTCAAAGCGACTGAACGAGATTCTAAGTTATCTAAAGTTACAGCATCATAGCTAAAGAAATCAAAATTTAAATCTAATTCTCTTTGATTATTTAACCAAGAACTTCTATCTTTGAAATCCAACATTCCTGTTTCTGGAAAAGGTTTTGGAACTGTACATGTTTCTGGCTTTTCAAATTCAAGATAGTAATCTTCATATACCTCGTCATCTAGTAAGGGACAATTAAAACCAGGATGCCCACCGATAAAATACGGCATACTCTTTTCATATTCTTTATTATAGATTTTATACTGAGTACGTATGGTTTTCCCAGTCACTGTATAAGTGATTTCTAAACGAAAATGATAAGGGTAATTTGCATACATTTCTTCATCATCTTCAATAGCAAATGTAACAGAATTATCTGTTTGTTCTACTAATGTAAATTCTTTTTTTCTTACTAGACCATGTCGAGGTATTTTCCCTTCAATCTGGCTTCCATCTTCTTGTTCATAAACAACTGTGTCATTTCTAACTGAACCACAAATAGGAAAGAGCACCGGAGCCTGTCCACTCCAATAGGTTGAATCTCCCTGCCATAAATACTCTACACCATCTTTATCTTTTATAGAAGATAGGGCACCTCCTAGACTCTGAAACTCTACTTGTAAATAATCTGATTTTAATTTAATCACAACTTATACCTCCAATTTTCTAAAAAAACTAGGCTGACTGCTCCATAGTGGAAACTGACAACCTAGTTTTTACAATTTACATTTTTGGAGCAAATTATTTTGAGTTTGCTGCGTATTCTTCGTTACGTTTGATCATTTGTTTTCTGTACCATGCAAAAATACCGATATAGAAAGTAAGGAAGATTACTGCACCAATAATTGCTTTGATATCACCTGTTGTAGTGTTACCAATTGTCCAACCAAGAAGTTTTTCGATTGGTCCTTCAAGTGTTGAGTGAGTAATCAATTGAGTTTGGCTCACACCTTCTGGGAAGGCACCTACACTTTTAGCAAGATCTGTTGCAAATGGTGCGATAAGTGTACCTGAAAGAAGGAAGAGTGGCAATAAGAGTGTTCCGAAGATGATCATACGGAGCAATTTACCACGAGTAACAACCAAGAGCGCTGGAGTTACACCCATTGCGATGATACCAGCAAGTGGCAAAATACCATTACCTACATTTGAAAGAAGCACTGCTTCAATCAACATGATTGGTGCTAGAACGTTCGCACAAGCCCAGATTTCAGCACGACCAGCTACGAATGGCCAGTCAAGACCGATGTTGAATTTACGTCCTTGAAGACGTTTAGTAGCAACGTTTGTAATACCTTGTGAAAGTGGTTCTACGGCTGCGATGAACCATGAACCGATCAATGAGAAGAGCTCCAAGCAGACACCGGCAGTCAAACCAAGTGACAACCAACCTTTAATAACTAGTTCCCATTTTTCAGCACCTTCAACACCAGCAACTGGATGTGGAGTTCCCATCAAACCGATAACGATACCAAGGATGAAACCGATGAAGAATTTAGATCCCCAGAAACCGATTCTCTTGTTCAATTTAGCAGCGTCAAAGTCATATTTATCAAGACCTGGGAAGAATTTATCAAAAATCTTGTCCAAAACCATGATAACTGGGTTCATCATGTAGTTCATGTGAGTTGAAGTCATTGGTGATGAACTTGGTGCATTAAGAAGATCGTCGAATGTTGGTTTCATCAAGTCAGAGTTAATAATTTTTAGAACCCCTACAAGAACAACTGCTGCAGTCGCGATGAAAAGAGAAACCCCTTGACCAACTCCACTCTTGTCAGCATACCATTTAATCAAAAGACCTGTGATAGACAAGTGCCAGATATCGAAGATATCAACGTCAAGTGTGTCTGTTTTCTTCATTGCAAGCATTACAATGTTAACAATCAACATAACTAGCAAGAAGTATAGAGTCCATGCAGATCCCCAAGTGATTGTTGCAAGTGGTGCCCAACCAACGTCGGTGATGGTCAATTGAATACCAGTATTTTCAACGAATTTTGCAAGTGAAGCTGAGAAAGCTCCGTTAAGCATTCCGATGATAGCACCGATACCAGTAAGTGCGATGGCAAGTTTGATACCACCTTCAAGTGCTTTGGAGAATTTAACTCCGAAAAGCAAAGCCAATACTGTCAAAATGATCAGCATGATGATTGGGCCACCCATAGCCAAGATTGGTTTAAAGAATTCATTGGCTAAATTGATAATGAAATCCATAATTTTTCCTCCCTTTATTTTTATGGAAAATTACAAAATAATAATTAACTTAATCCGTGTTCTTTGATTGCTGCTTCAATATTATCATAAACTGGAGCGCTCATCGCTGGAATACGGAACAAGATTGGTCCAGCTTCTACTACTGGGATACCAGGGTCAAAACCTAAGTCAGTTGCAGCAATTGGTGTAAAGATATCATAACCTTTAATCAAGTCTTCATTGACATCTTTAACCATAACTGCGTCACACTGTACATCGTAACCACGGCTTGAGAGCTCTTCTTCTAGAGCGCTTTTAATTTGGTGGCTTGAGTTGACGCCTGCACCACATGCAGCAAGAATTTTAATCATTTGGATTTCCTCCGTTTTTATTTACTATTTATTTATGAATTTAAGTAGTTGCTTCTGAGATATACTGGTACAGAGCTTCTGGTTCTGTAATCTTAGAAAGCGCCTCTAGATGACCGTTACCTGTGAAGAAGTCCATCAATTGAGCAAGAATGTTTGTTTGACTTGAACTTGAATTATTGATGATAAAGAAAAGTAATGATACTTCTACTTCCTTGTCAGGAGCAATCATGTTGTGGAATGTTACTGGTTTCGCTAAGCGAACCACAACTACGTTTTCAGTTAAATTATGAATCGTGTCTGTGTGAGGGATTGCTACATTCGGCAAGTCCTTCCCAAGAAATTCCATATCTAAACCGGTTGGGAACAATTTTTCACGTTCAATCAATGCCGATCGATAGGTATCCGTAACAACTTTCTTTTCTTCCAATAGAGTTGCAACCTGATCAAAGAGTTGCTCTTGATTATCTGCTTCTAAACAAAATACTAAGTCTTTGCTGAAGAAATGATTTAATCCCATAACATTCCCCCTTCTTTATTTAATTTTTACATCTTTAGTATAACACTATATGAAATCGTTGTCAATATTTTTTTGTTTTATTTTGTTTGAAATTTATCTTTTTATGTTTGACATATTTTATTTACTCAACTACAAACAAATATCTTACAGATATATATTTCTTTAGACTATAAAAAAAGCAGGATTCAATCCTGCTTCTACATTTATGGTTTTTTATTGGTCCAACTTTCTTCTACCATTGGAGTAATTTCGTTTACGATTTCTAAATTACCTTCAAGAGTAACTAATCTAATCATATTATCATCCGACTCGAATAACCACATAACTACTTTTCTGCTATTACTATTATAATCTGCATAAATTTTGACGGCATCATAACCACCAATTTTCCCTTGATCAGTCGTAACATTTGTAAATCTAGGATTTTCTTTTATCTTTTGTTCAAAATTGGCCTGCAAATTAGTGAAATCTTTTCCTTCTGCATTTATACTTTTAACTGAAATGGCATTCTTGTTAGTACCATCACTGTACATAAAATCAACATTAGTCCCACCGGCATTACTTTGAACCCAAGATTTTGGTACTTTCAAGTATCCATGACCATCTGATCCAATCCATTGAGTATCTTTAGTTGGAGCGGTTGTTGTAGCTTCCGCTGTTTCCTGACTAGTAGTTTCCTGAACAATTGTGGTAGTTTCAGCTGTTACATCTTTTTTTCCAGTATTTGTATTACAAGCAGCAAGAGTGATACCACAAAGCAAAAGTGTCGATAAAGTTATTACTTTTTTCATACTAATTCTCCTTTCACTACTATTCTAAAGTAAGAACATTAAAGTGTCAAATATATACTGTAAGCTGTCAGTATTGTCTAAAATACAATAAATCTACTATTATATTTACAAAAACTCATTCTTTTTATTTTCATTGAAAAAAGCTCTAATCAGGAAATATAATTGATATCGTAAATAAAACTGGATAAAAAAAAAAGCAGGAAATGTCCTGCCTTTTAAGGTTTTTTATTTGTCCAACTTTCTTCGATAGTCGGTGCTAGTTCTTTAATTGTATCTATATCACCTTCAAGTGAAACATATCTGAACTTACCATCATCTGATTTAAAAATCCAAATTACTAAGTATTTACCAGTTTTGGCAATACAGTTAACTTGATAAGCATCATAGCCTCCGATTGTTGACTTAGAGCCCCAAACTTTAGAGAAATCAGAGCTTTCTGATTTTGATTGATAGATACTGTTTGAAATTTGAATAGGGTCTACCTTTTCAAGTTCGCTTTCAGAAATACCAAACTGCTCTGCTTTAAATGTATTTAAGGTAACGATATTGATATCTGTACCGTCAGAGTATTGAATATCATCTCCACCATTAACATCTTTAAATTGAATCCAAGATTTTGGAACTTTCACATATCCATAATCATCCGATCCAATCCATTGAGTGTCTTTTATAGGAGCTGTGGTTGTTGCATCTGTAGTCTCTTGAACTTTTGTTTCTTGAACACTAGTAGTTTCCGCTTTTTCAGCATTAGTATTCTTGCTTGTATTACATGCAGCAAGGCACAGTCCGCAAAGTAAGACCGTAGATAAAGTTATTACTTTTTTCATAGTAATTCTCCTTTCACTACTATTCTATAGTAAGAATATCAAAGTGTCAAAGATAAACTGTAAAATAGCATTATTTTAGAAAATACAATAAATCTACTATTGTATGTAATAAATACTAATACGTCTATTCTAATTAAAAAAACGCTCTATTTAGAGCGTTTTAATATTTGATAATCTTGGGAGAGTATTACTCCTCATCCATAGAAAGAACAGACAAGAAGGCTTCCTGTGGTACTTCTACGGACCCAATGGCCTTCATGCGTTTCTTACCAGCTTTGTTTTTCAAGAAGCTTACGTTTACGTGATACGTCACCACCATAACACTTGGCCAAGACGTTCTTACGAAGAGCCTTGATATCTGTACGTGCAACGATCTTATGACCGATAGCTGCTTGGATAGGCACTTCAAACTGTTGACGAGGGATAATCTTCTTGAGCTTCTCAACAATTAATTTACCACGTTCATAGGCAAAGTCCTTGTGAACGATAAAGCTGAGAGCATCGACAGTATCGCCATTGAGAAGGATATCCATTTTAACCAATTTAGATGGACGGTATTCAGACAACTCATAGTCAAAGCTTGCATAACCACGAGTAGAGGACTTCAATTTATCAAAGAAATCAAAGACAATTTCCGCCAGTGGGATTTGATAGATTACGTTAACCCGATTTTCATCGATGTAGTCCATGGTTACAAAGTCCCCACGTTTGCGTTGGGCTAATTCCATGACAGCTCCGACAAACTCTTGCGGCACCATGATTTGCGCTTTGACATAAGGTTCTTCGATTGAAGCAATTTTGGTTGGATCTGGGAACTCAGACGGGTTGGACACATCTAGCACTTCTCCGTCTGTCAAATTAACCTTATAGATTACAGACGGCGCTGTCATGATCAAGTCAATATTGAACTCACGCTCCAAGCGTTCCTGGATAACGTCCATATGAAGGAGTCCTAAGAAACCACAACGGAAACCAAAACCAAGGGCTTGAGATGTTTCAGGCTCAAATTGAAGACTAGCGTCGTTCAATTGCAACTTCTCCAAAGCTTCACGAAGGTCATTATATTTGTTGGATTCGATCGGATAAAGACCCGCAAATACCATTGGATTCATCTGCTTGTAGCCATCTAGTGGTTCAGTTGCAGGGTTGTTAGCCAGGGTCACTGTATCACCGACACGTGTATCTTGAACTGTTTTGATTGAGGCTGCAATATAACCTACGTCACCTGTTGCAAGGAAATCACGTCCCACTGCTTTAGGTGTGAAGATTCCCACTTCGGTAACATCAAAGGTTTTTCCATTACTCATAAGCTGAATCTTATCCCCGGGTTTGACTACTCCATCCATGACACGGACTTGAAGAATAACACCACGATATGAATCATAAACAGAGTCAAAAATCAAGGCCTTGAGTGGCGCTGTTACATCACCAGTTGGTGCGGGTACCTTCTCAACTACTTGCTCAAGGATCTCTTCAATACCAATTCCAGCTTTAGCTGATGCTAGAACTGCTTCACTAGCATCCAAACCGATAACATCTTCAATTTCTGTACGAACACGTTCTGGGTCTGCAGCAGGTAGATCAATCTTATTAATGACTGGCATGATTTCCAAATCATTATCTAAAGCCAAGTAAACATTAGCAAGTGTCTGTGCTTCAATACCTTGAGCAGCATCGACAACCAAGATTGCCCCCTCACAGGCAGCAAGTGAACGTGAAACTTCATAGGTAAAGTCTACGTGCCCTGGTGTGTCAATCAAGTGGAAAATGTAGGTTTCCCCATCTTTGGCTGTGTAGTTAAGCTCAATAGCATTTAGTTTGATGGTAATCCCACGTTCGCGTTCTAAGTCCATACTATCAAGTAGCTGGGCCTGCATTTCACGACTTGAAACCGTCTCAGTCGCCTCCAAAATACGGTCTGCTAAAGTTGACTTCCCATGGTCAATATGGGCAATAATAGAGAAGTTACGGATCTTCTCCTGTCGTTTTTTTAATTCTTCTAAATTCAAGATTCTCTTCCTTTCAGGGTATCTATTAATTATAAATTGTTTTTTTATTTTTGACAAGACCATAATACCCTGTGGAGAGTATTAATCTTCCGCAATGAATCCATCATTTTCAATGAAATAACGTTCTGTCATTCCTTGTTCTGTAAAGAAGATTCCATGAAGGACACCGCCATAAACAGCTCCTCCATCCATTCCAATTTTACCATCATCAGTAATCCAAAGTTCAGATGTGCCAGGTTTTTGGTTTAACAAACCGTATACAGGAGTATGCCCAAATACGATTGTTTTCCCTGTATGATTTTCAGCTTCATGGAATGGTTTTCTTAGCCAGACTTTCTTATAGTCTGTAGTCTCATGCCAATCATCTAGGGTCAAATCAATTCCCGCATGAACGAAGATATAGTGGTCTGTTTCAATCACGAATGGCATTTGTCGGATAAAAGCAACTAAGTCTGCTGCTTCAGTTTCTACACGTTTAGCATCTTCTATCGGATCTACCGGAGCATCCAAAGGACGTCCTAGTATAGAATTAATCGTCGTATCTCCACCATTTCTACGATAATGGTCATAGCTTTCCTCAGGATTGTCAAGCCAAGTTAAAAACATGTATTCATGGTTACCAGAAATGCAAATTGCATTTTGATGATCTACCAAGTCCTTGACCATCTCTAAAACACGACGACTATCCTCACCTCTATCTATTAAATCTCCAAGAAATAGTAACTGTGTTTGACCATCCCATGTTTTGAGGAGGTCTTCCAACATGCCAGCTTTTCCATGAACATCTCCGATCACATAGTAATCTGTCATTTATTTCTCCTTGTGTTTCAACAATTCTTTGCTTGTGTTAGAGCAGCCTCTGTTACATCATCACCTGCTAACATCTTAGCCACTTCTTGCACGCGCTCTTCGATAGTTAAGAGACGTACGATTGATACAGTAGAATGCTCATCACTAATCTTTTCAATAAAGAACTGGTAATCTGCAATAGCAATCACTTGTGCTAAGTGAGAGATTGCTAAAACTTGGCCATGCTGCCCAATCTTATGAATCTTCTGGGCAATAGCTTGCGCCACACGCCCTGAAACCCCTGTATCTACTTCATCAAATACAATACTAGTCTTACCTTCCTTACGTGAAAAGGCTGATTTAATTGCTAACATTAGCCGTGATAATTCACCACCAGAGGCAACTTTTACTAGAGGTTTGAAGTCTTCTCCAGGGTTAGTTGAAATAAAGAATTCAACCGTTTCGTTCCCTTCACGACTAAATTTACCTTTAGTAAAGTGGACTTGAAACTGAGCTTTCTCCATATAGAGATCCTGCAATTCTTTCTTGATATCAGCTTCTAAATCTTTTGCCAAATCGTGTCGAGCAAGAGATACTTGATTAGCTAAATCTACTAATTGCTTTTCAAGTTTCTTAAGTTCAAGTTCCATATCTTCTGATGAAAGATTATTTCCAGTTAAGAGATTATACTCATCCGTAATCTTAGAAAAGTAATCTAAGACTTCGTCCACACTACCTCCATACTTTCGTGTAATAGTGTGAATTAAATCCAAGCGACTTTCTATCTGTAACAAATGATTCCCATCGAAATCTAGATCATCTAAAATATTCTCTAGTCTTTTGGTGATATCTTCTAAAACATAATAAGACTCTGATAGAGATGTTGAAATTTCTCGATATTCTGGATCATACTCTTCTAAACTTTCCATATCATTCATTGCAGAACGAACATTGGCTAAGCTAGAAAACTCTTCATTGTCAAGCATGCTATAAGCATTTGTCAAGGTATCCGCTATATTTTTATGATTAAGAAGTTTATCTCTTTCTTTGTTTAGGGATATATCTTCACCAGCTTTTAAATTTGCTGCTTCAATCTCAGATATCTGAAACTCTAACATTTCAATGCGAGCTTTGTGTTCCTCTTGGTTTTTCTTGATATCAAGAACTTGTTTACGCATAAGACGATAATGATCAAAACTTTCTTGATAGGCTTCCTTTAATTCAAAGAAAGTAGCATCTCCAAATTCATCCAACATTTGAATATGTCTTTGCGGGCGCATTAGTTCTTCTTGATCGTGTTGACCGTGAATATCGACTAGGTGCTGACCGATGAGTTTTAGAACAGAAAGATTGACTAGTTGACCATTAACTCGACTAATACTACGTCCATTCCGCAATATTTCACGTCGAATAATAATGTCATCACCAAGCTCTAGTCCTTGTTCATCAAAAAGTTCTTGTAAAATTCGACTATTCTCTACAGAGAAAAGACCTTCAATTTCTGCCTTTGGAGCGCCATGACGAATAACATCAGTCGTTGCTCTTGCTCCTAACATCATATTCATAGCATCAATAATAATTGACTTCCCGGCTCCTGTTTCACCAGTCAAAACAGTCATCCCTTTTTCAAAGTTTAGGGAGATAGCTTCAATAATGGCGAAATTTTTTATCGAAATTTCCAGTAACATATAAACCTACCAATTTTTAACTTTTTCAAAAACTTCCTTGGCTTCTTCTTCAGTTCTTAATACCATAAGAATCGAATTATCATCAGCTATACAACTAAAAAGTTTTTCTGAAAAAACCTCTAATAATTGACTTTTAACAAAAAGAGTATTCCCTGGAATAATTTGAAGATTAATCATCTGTCCCAAACGCTCTGAATGTACAATATTATTCTCAGCTAATTGCAGACTTTTAACAACCGATTTTGGGAGTTCATAGATATAGGTATTATTCTTCAAAGGAATTTTTACGATTCCAAGTTCTTTAATATCTCTTGAAACTGTTGCTTGGGTAGCTGAAATCCCAGCCTCTTTTAAATACTCTACAATTTCTTCTTGAGTCCCAATTTGATAATCGGTAACAAATTTTCTGATTTTTTCTAGTCTAATTTTTTTATTCATCTTTAAACTCTCTATGTGCTTCTTCTACTAGTTGATTAATTTGCGAAGAGACCTGATTAATTGCCTGGTCTTCTTTTTGTAAATAAGCTAAAAATTCTATATTCCCATGGCCACCTTGTATCGGAGAGTAGCTCAATCCTAGAACTGAAAATCCTTCTTGAACAGCCATATCTGTCACTGATTCTATGACATGTTGGTGAATCTTGGCATCTCTGATAATACCATTCTTACCAATTTGTTCACGTCCAGCTTCAAATTGTGGTTTAATCAATGCAACGACTTGTCCTTGATTTGCCAAACTCTATGAAGAGCAGGAAGGATAAGCCCCAGAGATATAAAACTTACATCAATACTCGCAAAAGATGGCTCTTGTTCAAAATCAGTCTTTTCAGCATAACGGAAATTAAACTGCTCCATACTAACAACCCGCTCATCTTGGCGTAATTTCCAAGCAAGTTGGTTAGTACCGACATCCACAGCATAGACAAGCTGAGCACCATTTTGCAACATAACATCGGTAAAACCACCTGTAGACGCTCCAATGTCAATCGTTATTTTTCCATCAACTGATATACCAAACTCTTCCAATGCTTTTTCAAGCTTCAAACCACCTCGACTGACATACTTAAGCTTTTCACCCTTAAGCTTTAACTCAGTATCATCAGGAATTTTTTCTCCAGGTTTATCGAATCGTTCACCATTAAGAACAGCAACAACTAAACCAGCCATAACTCCTCTTTTAGCTTGCTCTCTTGTCTCAAATAAACCTTGTTTAAAAGCTAGTACATCTACTCTTTCTTTAGCCATTGATTCTCAAACTTTCTACTATTTTTACAATTGGTTCTTTATCAAAGTCGACTATATGGCTAATCTCGTCTAATTTTTTATTAGCCTGATCCAAAGTATGATTGCAAAAGGCAATCGCCTCATCCAATCCTAACAAAGCAGGATAGGTTGATTTCTCGGCTTGTAAATCTTTTTTTGGTGTTTTACCGATTTCTTCAAAACTAGCAGTAACATCTAAGACATCATCTCTGACTTGGAAGCAAGCCCAATCAACTCGCCAATGTATTTGAAGTCTTCTTGTAGCCTTGCATCTAATCCTGAGATAATTCCAGCCGCCTGAAAAGGAAAGGCTATGAGTTTACCAGTTTTGTTAGCGTGGATGGTCTGAAGTTCTTCTAAGTTTAAGTGTTTGCATTCACCTTCCATATCCAACACTTGACCGGCTACCATTCCCATACTACCAGAAGCAAGAGACAAGGAAGCTATCAAATCTACCTTAGCCTGACTGGATAGATCAGCTTGCGCTATTAAGGCATAAGGATCTAAAAAGAGAGCATCGCCAGCTAAAATAGCTAAGGCTTCACCAAACTTTTTATGGTTAGTTAAACGGCCACGACGATAATCATCATCATCCATAGCCGGAAGGTCATCATGGATTAAGCTTCCTGTGTGAATCATCTCAAGCGCTGCTGCAACCTGGGCATGAGCTAGAGTGATTGGCACCTGTAAAGACTCCAAAACTTCTAAAAGTAAATAAGGACGAATTCGTTTACCTCCAGCATGTATGGAATAAAGAACTGCTTCTCTTAAACTTGACGCAAATTGCTGGTCACCATAAAACTCCTCTAAGGCTGATTCAACTAAGGCTAGTTTTTCTTGCTTGTTCATAGAAGTTCGCTTTCTGTTCCGTCTTCTTGCATGACTTTAACCAAAGTCTTTTCAGCTTTATCAAGCGTAGCTTGCAATTCTTTTGAAAGGATCATTCCTTTTTGAAATGCAGCAATAGCATCTTCTAAAGCAATTTCACCATTTTCTAAACTCTGAACAATAGTCTCAAGCTCTGCTAAATTATCTTCAAATTTCTTCTGTTTTGACATCTCTAACCTCTAATTCTACATGACCATCTCGCATCATCAACATCACCTGGTCATTTTTTTTCAAATCTTTTGCCGAAGATACCACGGTATCCTCTTTTTAACAATCGCATAACCCCTTGCTACGATACGACTCGTATCTAACATGAGTAGAGCTTCTGACAAGCGTTTCACCTCAGCAACCTTGGAATCATAAACAACCGCCATTTGACTACGAAGTAACTTTTCCAGTTGTAGCAGACGGTCCTGGTAACGCTGAAGCTTATTGATTGGTGATAACTGTTCAAGACGATGAACTTGTTCCAAGACTCTTTGTTGTTGTCTGACAAGTTCTGTATTAATACTTTGTTTGAGACGTAATTGCAACTGATCTACGCGTTGCAGATATCCATCATATAAACGCTCTGGTTGCCTGAAGATGACTGATTGACTAAGCGTCCTCAAGGCTTCCTTTTTCTTTGATAAAGTATTTTGTACAGCAGTAGCCATTCGTTTCTCTTGATTTTTAAGATAGGTCAGAAGATCTAACTTGGTCACAGGTGTAGCTAACTCTGCTGCAGCAGTTGGTGTTGCTGCTCTCTTGTCGGCCACAAAATCAGCCAAGGTTACATCTGTTTCGTGCCCCACACTTGAAATGATAGGCAGCCGTGATTCAAAAATAGAGCGAACTACAATCTCTTCATTAAAAGCCCACAAATCTTCAATCGAGCCACCACCACGACCGATAATGAGCACATCTAAGTCATCCCTTTGATTGGCTCTCGCAATATTTTTAGCGACTTCTTCTGCCGCGCCTTCCCCCTGAACTTTTGTAGGATATAAGACAATTTCCACACCAGGAAAGCGTCTGCTTACGGTTGTAATGATATCCTGGATAACAGCTCCACTAGGACTAGTCACCACTCCGATTTTTTTTGCAAACTGAGGGATTGCCTGTTTAAAGCGATCTTGAAAAAGACCTTCTTCCGATAATTTCTTTTTTAATTGTTCGAACTGAATAGCAAGTGCACCGACACCATCCGGCTCTGCCTTTTCAATGATAATCGAATAGCTTCCACTTGGTTCATAGATTTGGACACGACCAATCACATTGATCTTCATACCTTCTTCCAAATCAAAACCTAATTTTTGATAAATACCTGACCAAATGGTTGCTTGTATAACAGCGCGGTCATCCTTGAGAGAAAAATACTGATGAGTTGGACGCTTGCGAAAGTTTGAAACTTGACCAGTTAAATAGACCCGTTCTAAGTATGGGTCTTTATCAAATTTCATTTTCAGATACTTAGTCAAAGTTGTTACCGACAAATACTTTTCCATCTCAACCTCCTTTTTTCTCTCTTTTCCTGGGTATTATTATACCAAAAAAACGCTTAAAAATCTCTTTTTTCACCTTTAGAATACGAAACTAGACTGAATTTCTTTGACCTTATCTTATAATATACAAAAGCCCTCGGAAAAATCCAAGGGCTTTAATTAGTTCACTGAACTATTTTATTTTTTAAGGTTGTAGAATGATTTCAATCCACGGTATTCAGCTACTTCACCAAGTTGATCTTCGATACGAAGCAATTGGTTGTATTTAGCGATACGGTCAGTACGTGAAAGCGAACCAGTCTTGATTTGTCCTGCGTTTGTTGCAACTGCGATGTCAGCGATTGTTGAATCTTCAGTTTCACCTGAACGGTGTGATACAACAGCAGTGTAACCAGCTTCTTTCGCCATTTCGATAGCGTCAAATGTTTCAGTAAGAGTACCGATTTGGTTAACTTTGATAAGGATTGAGTTAGCAGCACCTTCTGCGATACCTTTTTCAAGGTATGAAGTGTTTGTTACGAAGAAGTCGTCACCAACCAATTGAACTTTACCACCAAGACGTTCAGTAAGAGCTTTCCAACCGTCCCAGTCGTTTTCGTCCATACCATCTTCGATAGTGATGATTGGGTATTTGTTTACCAATTCTTCAAGGTAGTCAATTTGTTCAGCAGCAGTTCGGACAGCAGCTCCTTCACCTTCGAATTTAGTGTAATCGTATACTTTACGTTCTTTATCGTAGAATTCTGATGATGCACAGTCAAATCCGATAAATACATCTTTACCTGGAACATAACCAGCAGCTTCGATCGCAGCAAGGATAGTTTCAACACCATCTTCAGTTCCGTCGAAACGAGGAGCGAATCCACCTTCGTCACCTACGGCAGTTTCCAAACCACGTGATTTAAGGATTTTCTTAAGTGCGTGGAAGATTTCAGCACCCCAACGAAGAGCTTCTTTGAATGTAGGTGCACCAGCAGGTACGATCATGAATTCTTGGAATGCGATAGGAGCATCTGAGTGAGATCCACCATTGATGATGTTCATCATTGGAGTTGGAAGAACTTTAGTGTTGAATCCACCAAGGTAGCTGTAAAGTGGGATTTCAAGGTAGTCAGCAGCAGCACGAGCTACAGCGATAGACACACCAAGGATTGCGTTTGCACCCAATTTACCTTTGTTAGGAGTACCGTCAAGAGCGATCATAGCACGGTCGATAGCTTGTTGATCACGTACATCGTAGCCGATAATTGCTTCAGCAATAATGTTATTTACGTTGTCAACAGCTTTTTGTGTACCAAGACCACCGTAACGAGATTTGTCACCGTCGCGAAGTTCAACTGCTTCGTGTTCACCAGTAGAAGCTCCAGATGGAACCATACCACGTCCGAAAGCACCTGATTCAGTATAAACTTCTACTTCAAGTGTTGGGTTACCGCGTGAGTCTAGGACTTCGCGAGCGTAAACATCAGTAATAATTGACATTTTTTACTCTCCTTTGAGTTTATTTATTTTACACCTCTATGATACCTTAATTAAACTCCTTTTTCAAGGAAAAACGTTATCTTTGTGCAATTTTTCCTTAACTTTATAAAGTAATCGCTTTCTTCTTTTTTTCTTTCTTCTGCTTTTTATGTTATACTATTTTTATGACTGATTTATCAAAACAAATTATAGAAAAAGCTAACGGTGGCCTAAAATTAAATCCTGATGAACAAAGACGCTTTCTCGGTACATTTGAGGAAAGAGTACTAGGTTTTGCAGATATTGAGACAACAAATGATGACAAATTCAAAAACAACTTTCCAACTATCTTAAATTGTTTAAAAGAAAACACGGAACCTCTATATGTCAAAATTTCACCTCAAGTTATTTTTGAGAAGCAGGTTTTTATTTAAAACAGGCAAAGGATGCTAATTGCCAAGCGACAATTGTTTCAGAAGATCATAACTCTTCTCCTTTCGGCATGGTTATACACAGTGATAGTCCTGTCCAAATCCAAGAAAAAGACCTTAAAAAGGCCTTTTCTGAATTTTGGCAAGACAAAGAGCCAAAGGCTCCAACTTCTCTTTGGAAAAAATGGTTTGGTTAAACTACTTTATTGATAAAAGTTGGCCGATATTAAATGCTGTATTCTCTAAATAGCGGGCAGTTTTTGTAAAGCTATCTTCCAATGGTTCGCTCTTTTCTAAAATTGAGAAAGCTGCAACTAGATTTTCAAATGGTAATTGAGGTAAATCCTCTGACAAGTTACCACATATTGCAATAACTGGAACACCTTTTGGTGTTCTTTTTGCTACACCAATTGGAGCCTTACCGGCCAAGCTTTGAGAGTCTAACCTACCTTCACCAACAATTACTAGGTCAGCATTTTCAACCTTTTCATCAAAATGTATCAAATCCAAACAAGTCTGAATTCCAGATACGATTTCTGCTCCAGCAAATGCACACAAACCAGCTGCAATGCCACCACCTGCTCCTCCACCTGCTAGTTTTAAAGTTTCAGGTGAGCAATTACTATAAAATTCCTTAATAACCCTATCAACTACTTTGAATTTTTCAGGATTTAATCCCTTTTGTTTTCCAAATACATAGGTTGCACCATCTGCACCACAGAGAGGATTGGTGACATCCGCCAATATTTTTATCTGTACATCTGAAGGTAAGGAAACAGCCTCTTGATTTGAAAGTTCAGCTATTTCGAACAGTGCCTGACCAGTAGCTAAAAGCTCTTTTCCACTTTGGTCATAGAATTTATAACCAAGACCCGATGCAATTCCAATTCCTCCATCGTTACTGGCAGTTCCACCAACACCGATATAAATTTCCTTAATGCCCTGATTTACCAAATGCCTGATTAACTCTCCTATCCCTCTTGTATGAATATTTAAGGGATTTCTCTTTTCGTGAGGTATTTTAGCAAGTCCTACAAGATCTGCAACTTCGAAAAGTGCGAGATCTCCTTTTTGGACATAGGGCATTTGTACCTCGTCACCAAAAGGACCAGTTACTAGGGTACTTTTTTCTAATAGTCCTAAAGAGTTTTTGATGGCTTCTATAGTACCTTCTCCTCCATCTCCTACTGGTAAACATAAACAGTCCACTTTAGGTAAGGCTCTTTCTAGACCTCGCTTAATAGCTTTTGCTACTTCACCTGCCGAAAGAGTCTCTTTAAAAGAATCTGGCGCAACTACAATTTTCATACACTTCTCCTTCTCTTTAAAGGAAATCAATCAAGTCCAATATTTTTACTAAGTCTCTTTCGTCAATATACAGTTTGATTTCTTTTTTTAGAATATCTTTAGCACAAAAAGCAACTCCGATTCCAGCTTTCTTAAGCATCTTTAAATCGTTTGCACCATCACCGATGGCAATTGTTCTGTCTAAAGGTATTCCTAATTCACTAGCCCATTGTAGAAAAATTTCTTCCTTGACTTCTCGAGTAATGACCTGACCAATAAGTCGACCAGTTAGTCTTCCATTATTTATTTCTAACTGATTTGCAGCAAACAAATGAATCCCTAACCTATTTGCTAACTTTTCAACGATGGGTACAAAACCACCTGATATGATGCCAACAGCCATCTTATTTTCTTGAAGAATTGAGATAAACTCATGAGCATTTTTACTTAGATGAAGCTCTTTATAAATTTGATCAAATACTTCGACTGACATCCCCTTCAATAAAGAAACACGCCTTTTCAAGCTTGATTCAAAATCTATTTGTCCACTCATTGCGCGACTAGTTAATTGTGAGACTTCTTGCTCACAGTTTGCTTTTCGGCCTAACATATCGATAACTTCTTCTTCTATTAGTGTGCCATCGACGTCAAGCACGCAAAAACCTCTTACTTTTGACATTTCTATTCCTAACTAATATCATCCCAAAAAATCGTATGAAAGCTTCATACGATTTTTATTGCTTTAATTTACCAAGCTTTGGTACAAGTGCAAATAGGATTGACAAGCTGTATCCCAAGAGAAATCACGTTCCATGGCTTGTAACTGTAGTTTCTTCCAGGTCGCTGGATGATTTTGATAAACATCCAAGGCAGTTTGTAGAGCCCAGTTAAGCCAAAATGGTGTCAAATTATCAAAGCTAAATCCTGTACCACTACCATCAACTGGATTATAGGCTTGAACTGTATCTCTCAGACCACCGACTTCATGGACCAAAGGAAGTGTTCCATATCTCATGGCCATCATTTGAGAAAGACCACATGGTTCAAAACGACTTGGCATAAGGAAAAGGTCACAAGCTGCGTAGATTTCTTGCGCGAGTTTTACATCAAAAGTAACATTTGCAGAAAGTTTGTCAGGAAATACTTGACCAAACCAAGAGAAGGCTTGTTCAAAACCTGGATCACCAGTTCCCAAAAGCACAATCTGAATATCTTCTTGTAACATGCGATGTAAACTCTCAACTACTAAATCAAAGCCTTTTTGACGAGTCAAACGTGAGACGATACCAATCAAAGGTACATCATCCCTAACAGGCAGACCCACTTTTTCTTGCAATTTAGCCTTATTTTTTGCTTTACCTGACAAATCAGTTTTTGAAAAATGATAATCCAATAGTGGATCTGTTTCAGGATTGTAGAGGTCTGTATCAATTCCGTTTACAATACCAGATAGTTTTCCAGATTCCATACGTAGGATTTGATCGATTCCACAACCAAACTCAGTTGTCATAATTTCATAAGCATAGCTTGGAGAAACAGTTGTTACACGATCTGCATAAAGAATACCTGCCTTCATCCAGTTGAGGCAATCATTCCAACGAACTGTACCATCAGCATAACGTTCAAAACCAACTCGGAATAAATCCCAAAGCATACTTTCTGAAAATTGACCTTGAAACTCTAAGTTATGAATCGTTAGGACAGTCTTAATTCCTTGATAGGCTTGAATCCATCTGTATTTTTCTTTCAGAAGGAAAGGAATCATAGCCGTATGATAATCATGGACATGGAGAATATCAGGGATAAAACCAACTCTCTCCATTGCTTCAAGGGTTGCAAGTTGGAAGAAGGCAAAACGTTCACCATCATCAAAGTCACCGTATACATGACCTCTAAAGAAATAATATTGATTATCTATAAAGTAAAAGGTAACTCCGTTTAAAACTGTTTTCTTAATTCCACAAAATTGTCTACGCCAACCAACATATACCTCAAATTGAAGAACATCTTCAATTTGATCACCAAATTTAGCTTCTACCATATCGTAGTAAGGCAGGAAAACAGCAACTTCATGTCCTGCCTTAACTAATGACTTGGGTAGAGCCCCAATGACATCTCCCAGTCCACCTGTTTTTGAAAAGGGAGCGCCCTCTGCTGCTACGAATAAAATTTTCATGAAAGAATATCCTCTGTTACTTTTTCGCCCTTCTTAACAACTACAGGATGTTCTGCAGTGCCTCGAATAACAACACCTTCAGCAACCTCAACACCCTTATCTAAGATAGCATACTCTACCTGAGCTCCCTTACCAATGACCGCACGTGTAAAGAGGAGACTATCTTTGACTAAGCTGTCTTCATGTACGCGGACATTACGAGATAATACAGAGTTGACTACTTCACCTTCGATAATACTACCAGAAGCGAACTGAGACTTAGCTACTTTAGAGCTTGATGCATAGTAAGTTGGTTCTTCATTTTTAACCTTAGTATAAATCTTTTGGTTCGGAGTGAACAATGAGTAGAACTTATGCAAATCGAGCATATCTTTATTCGCTTGATAATAAGATTCTACAGAATGAATATTAGCCAGATATCCAGTATATTCATAAGCAAAAAGCACCTGATTCCTCTGCTAAATCACGGAGAACATAGCGTAATTTCTCCGGATTTTTCTTTCTTAGCTTCTTCTTCAAGACGTTCAATCAACCACGGAGTATCAACTACAAAAAAATGTCTGTAGACATATTGTATAAGTCTTGGTTTTGAATTTTTCATCAAACAAATGATGTGACAAAACATGGTCAGTTTCATCAACTTCCAAGATAGCATTAACTCCTGAAATATCTTTCTTAGGTAGTTTTTTTATAAACTACTGTAATCGGAGATTTTGTTGTGTTGTGTAAATGGAAGACTTGATTAAGATCAATATTAATCAATACATCACAGTTAATTGAAACTGTTTGGTTTGATCCAGAACGTTTCAAATATGTAAGAAGTTGTTGATAATATTCTTTACCAACAGTGCTACTTTCTACACGAGTGTTGTAGATACCAAGGTAGTAGTGGCTGAGGAGTGTAGACAATCCCCACTCTCGTCCAGAACGGATATGGTCAAATACGGAAGAAATATTATCTTGTTGGAAGATACCAAAGATACTACGTACACCAGCATTTGCAAGACTTGAAAGAGGGAAGTCAACCAAGCGATATTTCCCGCCAAATGGCAAACTTGCTACAGGACGATTGCTCGTCAATGTTGACATATCGTGAAATCCAACTGTATTTCCTAAAATCGCTGAATATTTATCAATCTTCATCTGTTGCTACCCCCACTACTTCGTTATATCCGACAACCTGAACTTCCTCAGTTCCATCAATCTCAACACCTTCTGCAATAACTGCACCTTCGCCAATAATAGCACGTCTAATCTTAGCACCTTTACCTACAACGGCTCCACTCATGATAACAGAGTCAACGACTTCTGCTCCCTCACGAACTTGTGCTCCTGTTGAAATAATGGAATGTTTTACTGTTCCATCCACTAAACATCCATCTACTACGAGCGAATCTTCTACATGCGCATGTTCTCCAAAGAAGTTTGGTGGAGAAATAAGGTTACGAGAGAGTAGATTTTCCATTGACGGTTACGGCTATCTAAAGCATTTTCTGGAGAAATATATTCCATATTTGCTTCCCAAAGAGATTCGATAGTACCAACATCTTTCCAGTAACCACTGAATTCATAGGCATAGACACTTTCTCCAGACTCAAGATAATTTGGAATAACGTTCTTACCAAAGTCTGACATATCTACATTGTTCTTTTCAGCGGCAACTAACATATTGCGAAGTCGTTTCCAGTCAAAGATATAAATACCCATTGAAGCTTTTGTTGATTTAGGTTGGGCAGGTTTTTCTTCAAACTCAACGATGCGATTATTGGCATCTGTATTCATGATACCAAAACGGCTAGCTTCTTTTAGTGGTACATCTAATACAGCAACAGTCAAACTAGCATTATTGTCCTTGTGACACTGAAGCATATCATCATAGTCCATCTTATAGATGTGGTCACCTGAAAGAATCAATACATATTCAGGATTGATACTGTCAATGTAGTCAATGTTTGGTAGATAGCGTGACTTGTTCCTTCGAACCAACGGTTTCCTTCACTAGCTGAGTAGGGTTGAAGAATAGAAACACCAGAATCAATACCATCTAGACCCCAGCTAGAGCCATTCCCGATATGGTTGTTGAGAGCTAGAGGTTGGTACTGTGTAATAACACCAACATTGTGGATACCCGAGTTAGCACAGTTAGAAAGCGCAAAGTCAATGATACGGTAGCGTCCACCAAACTGAACTGCCGGTTTTGCAATACTTTGAGTGAGTTTACCGAGACGAGTTCCTTGCCCACCAGCAAGGATTAAAGCTAGCATTTCATTCTTCATTTTCTACTCCTTTTTGAGTGTTATTAGTGACTTTTTTAGTAGGTTTTATGCGACGTTTGATTTTCCAAATACTTGCTCCCATTGCTGGTAGAGTAAAGGTCAATGTCTGTTCATAATCCTTCCACAATCCTTCTTGAGTTTGGACTGTTTGGTTATGCTCTTTCCAAACACCACCCCATTGCTCCAACTCAGTATTCCAAATTTCTTCATAGATACCTGCAACAGGAAGTCCAATTGTGAAGTCATGGCGTTCAACTGGTGCCATATTGAAGACACAGACTAACATTTCGTCTTTCTTACCTTTACGAATAAAGGAAAGAACGCTTTGGTCTCTATTATCTGCATCAATGATTTCAATTCCATCATAGCTCAAATCGACTTCCCATAGACAGCGATGGTCTTTGTAGAATTGATTCAGTTGAGAAGTGAAGTATTTCATCTTAGCATTCATTGGATCTTCTAAGTTAGACCATTCCAATTGCTCCTCAGATTTCCATTCTAGGAATTGACCAAATTCACTACCCATGAAGAGTAATTTCTTACCAGGGTGACAAATTTGATAAGTATAAAGGTTTCTCAGGCCTGCAAACTGATTGTAGCGATCTCCCCACATCTTATGCATCATACTCTTCTTACCATGAACCACCTCATCATGAGAGAATGGTAGAAGATAATTTTCATTAAAGACATACATAAAACTGAAGGTTACAAGGTTAAAATCGTACTTACGGTAAATTGGATCTTCTTCGTAGAAACGTAGAATGTCATTCATCCAGCCCATGTTCCACTTGTAGTCAAATCCAAGACCACCAATCTCTTTGGACCTGTAATTTTAGTAGCTGAAGAGCTCTCTTCTGCAATCATCATGACATCCGGATGAGCAAGCTTAATAATATCGTTTAAACGTTGAAGGAAATAGTAGCCTTCATAGTTGAGATTACCACCATCTTTATTTGGTGTCCATGGTGCATTGTCGTAATCAAGATATAGAATGTTACTTACTGCATCAACTCGAATTCCATCCAAGTGGTAGAATTCAATCCAGAACTTTATACTAGAAATCAAGAAAGACTGTACTTCGTTTTTACCTAAGTCAAAGTTAAGTGCCCCCCATCCGTAGTTGTTGGCCTTATTATGGTCCTGGTATTCAAATGTTGGCGTTCCATCATAGTATGCTAAGGCATCGTCATTGATTGTAAAGTGGCCAGGAACCCAGTCTACGATAACCCCAATATTGTTTAAATGACATTCCTCAACAAAATCTTGAAACTCTTCTGGTCTTCCGTAAGAATGCTCCAAGGCGAAATAACCCATGAGTTGATAACCCCAACTCAAACCAAGTGGATGAGCCATCAAAGGCATAAACTCAATGTGTGTATAATTCATCTCCACTAAGTAAGGGATGAGCTCTTCTTTTAGTTGAGCAAAACTATAAGGTGTTCCGTCAGGATTTCTCTTCCATGAACCTGCATGAACCTCATAGATATTAACTGGTCTGTCGAAGAATCCCCAACGTTTTCTACGAGCTAACCATAGGCCATCCTTCCATTTTTTTTCAGGAATCTCTGTTATAATTGCTCCTGTCTCAGGGCGAGCTTCAAAGCGTACAGCCAAAGGATCAATTTTCATAATTTGATGACCGTTTGAACGAGTAATATTATATTTATAAATTTGTCCCTCATGCGCTAGGGGAGTAAAGACTTCCCAAACTCCATAATCATTTCGAACCATGGGAATTTGATTTCTGTCCAGTTTGTAAAATCACCAACTAAATGGACAGCTTGCGCATTTGGAGCCCAGACACGGAAAGTATAACCCTGCTCTTCACGATGCGCTCCTAATAAGTGCTGAAGGTGGAAGTTCTCGCCAGTTGTAAATGTTCTTAAAGCTTCAAATTTATCCATTGAATCCTCCTTTTATTGTAAGCGTTTTCTATATATCTATTATACTACCTTTTAAAATAAGTTTCAAGCAATTTCCTGATTATCCTAAAATTTTTTTTGAAAATCTTCAAACAATTATCTTAGACTTTCTTAAATTTTCATAAACTGATGATTTTTAAGATAGTCTCTTTGTCAATATGAGTAAATTTCTTGGTATTTATAAAGAATATCCTTTCTTTCTTAAGTTAAAAACTGAATATTTTGTATAAATTTATAAATTTTATATGAAAAATGTCTCTTAAAGACTATTTTTAACAATTTTACTTAAATTTTTAAATATTTTTAGTAATTTTCATGATTTTAAACAGTTTTTTTTTTTCTATTAACAAAAAAACTCAAGATTGTATCTTGAGTTTGATTTTGCATTATGATAAAACTTTCATGACAGCTACACTGACATCATCAATAGCATTTTCTTGATTTGAACGACTATTTGTAACCAACATTTCTAGATTACCAGCATTTTCATAATAGAAAGATGCACCTTTGGCATTAAATACAACCAAGAAATGTTCTTTAGTTCCTTGAATCTCATAAACAATCCAACCACTATTCTGAATGGCGGTATGCACAAAGACGTGACGGTATACTTCCTCGTATGTAGGATAAGAAAAGGCCCTAGTCTGTGTTTTAAGACGGATAATTTGGCGGATAAAGTCTATACTTTCTTGACGTTCATTAATTAGATCCCAATTAACTTGGTTAACGCTATCAGGAGCATTGTAACTGTTCATAGCTCTCTCACGATCATCATGAGTCAACTCACCATTTTCTCCAGTTGCTACGAGTTTAGTACGCCCAAACTCCTGCCCGAGTTCCATGAAGGCCATTCCTTGCATAAGAAGGTTCATAGCTGTTGCGGTTTCCACTTTTTTCATAATTCGTTCTTCACTCTCCGTTGGATGAAGAGTTGCTAGCAAGTCATGTAAGTTATAGTTATCGTGGGCTTCCACATAGTTCAAGACTTGGTTAGGACTGAGGTAAGAACCAAGTTCACGACTTCCCAAGATAGACTTAGCAACGATTGGTTCAGTACCGGCTCCACTCACGAAGCCTGATTTGATATCACCATAAACTTCAGCACCCTTAACTGCATTGCGTTGATCATCATTGAAATCCAATATTAGGTAACTGATAGGCATTGTCTTTCTTAGCCTTATCATAAGGAGCAAGACCAGTTCCCATATCCCATCCTTCTCCATAAAGGATGATTTTAGGATCGACTTCATCCATAGCCCAACGGATCATCTGCATCGTTTTAACGTCATGGATACCCATCAAGTCAAATCGGAAACCATCAATATTAAATTCTTTAACCCAATAAAGAAGCGAGTCGATCATATACTTACGGAACATTTCGTGTTCACTAGCAGTTTCATTACCTACACCGGTACCATTTTGATAGGTCCCATCACGATTCATTCGATAATAATAATCTGGTACCGTTGTTTGAAATGGTGCATCGACTACAGAGAAAGTATGATTATAAACAACATCCATGATGACACCGATACCAGCATCATGATAAGCCTGAACCATTGTTTTTAAATCACGAATAACCTGTCCCGGATCATCAGAATTCGTTGACATACTAGTTTCTGGAGCATTATAGTTTTGTGGATCATAACCCCAGTTGTAGGTGACGTTCCCATCTGCATCATACTCTTTATGACGGTCAGCAATCGGCTGTAGTTGGACGTAGTTAACACCAAGTTCTTTAATATAGTCAAATGCTGTAGACTGACCATACTGATTGACTGTCCCCGTTTGAGCGGCTCCCAAAAAAAGTTCCTCTTAATTGTGGAGCAACACCAGAAGTTTCAGACTTGGTCAAGTCACGAATATGCATTTCGTAAACAACAGCCTGACAAGGATTTTCTAAACGCCAAGTTGCTTCTGTACCATGCTTGACTTCAAAACCATCTACCTGACGTTCCTGTTCCGAAACAATTGCTGAACGTTTCCCATCAGGACTAGTTGCTATTGTATATGGATCACGGGTTAAAGATTGGTGATGTGGGAAGTCAATTTGGTAGTGATATGCACGACCCGCAAGACTTTCTGGAACTGTAAGACTCCAGACACCGATTGTATTATATTTATGACTGTATGAATAGCTGTTTCCTCGCTCCATCTCATAGGTTTTTAAAATCGGAGCATCATTAGAAGCTGATTCATAAACTACGACTTGTACAGAGGTTGCTGTCGGTGCCCAAAGACTAAAGCTCGTTTGAGTATCAGAAACCTGACAACCTAACTCTCCTTGGTAGCCCCAATGATGATCAAAACTAGCACTATTAATAGCCTTGTCAAAAGCAAATGGATTTTGATCTTTATAATGGGGACTAGCGATAGCAGGGTTCTCAGAGTAGTAAACTGTATCGTCTCCATCCAAAATCCAAACTTCTGTCAAGAGTGGATAATAGTTGAAACGAATTGGATACTCTTTTGAAACACCGTCTTTTGTAACTACAAAAGTCATCGTTTCGATAGATTTTTCGCTAGATTGAGTTAAAGAAAATTTTTCTCCAAAATACTCTTCTTCTTTTACTAACTCAACTGTATCAAGAGGCTTTTTACTAAAACTACAATCTTTATAAGCCTCATCCTTACGATGATAATGAATAAGTACAGGATAATTGTACATAGTTCTCCCTAATTTCTAATTGTTAAATTTTAAAAAATAATTTCTTGTTTAAATTTTCGAGTTGGAGCAAGAAATCTAAGATAGTCATTCTTTAGTGTGTAATGATTATAAACTCTCCAACCAAGCTTCATCTCGAATCTCAATTCCAAGTTCTTGTGCTTTTTGGAGTTTGCTTCCTGCATCTGCTCCTGCTACCACAAGGTCAGTCTTCTTCGATACACTACCCGTTACCTTAGCTCCAAGATTTTCGAGTTTACCTTTAGCTTCCGAGCGAGTAAGACGTTCAAGTTTTCCTGTCAATACGACTGTTAAACCTGATAAGGCTGCATCTGCTGCAGCTACCTGTCCTTTATAGTCTAGATTAACATCTAATTCTTTCAATTCTCTTAAAAGGATTTCAGCACCCTCAGCCTCAAAATAAGATTGGAGACTTTGAGCAATGACACTTCCCAAACTTTCAATGCCTGCAACTTCTTCAGGACCTGCTTGAGCCAGTGTTTCGATTGAATGGAAATGTTGTAAGAGTAACTGACTTGCCTTACTTCCCACATGACGAATTCCCAAACCAAACAAGAGTTTTTCAGCAGAATTTTCTTTCGAAGCTTGAATAGCCTGATAAAGTTTTTGAGCCGATTTCTCCTTGATGCCGTCTAACAAGAGAAAATCTTCCACAGTCAAATGATAAATATCTGCAACATCCTTAACCAAATCGGCAGCAAATAATTTTTCTACGATTGATGGACCGAGGCCAGAGATATTCATGGCATCACGGGATGCGAAGTGTATTAAACCTTCTTTAATCTGAGCTGGACAACGTGGGTTTATACAACGAAGAGCCACCTCATCTTCAAAATGCAAAAGTTTACTGTCACAACTTGGACAGTTTGTTGGAATATCTAGTCTCTCCTCAGACACACGCTTAGATTCCACCACTCGTAGAACAGCTGAATGATATCTCCTGCCTTATAAACGATGACAGTATCATCCTTGCGAATATCCTTTTCAGCGATATAGTCAACATTATGAAGCGTTGCACGACCAACTGTTGTACCTGCCAATTGCACCGGAGTAAGATTGGCAGTCGGAGTTACGACACCAGTTCGTCCTACTGTCCAGTCAACAGAAAGCAGTTTTGCTTCTTTTTCTTCTGCTGGGAACTTATAAGCGACTGCCCACTTAGGCGCTTTAACTGTAAATCCAAGTTGCTCTTGACCAGCTAGGTCGTTGACCTTAATTACGACACCGTCGATGTCATAAGGCAATTGGTCTCTTTCTTGACCTACTTCTTGGATAAACTTCCAAACTTCATCCATGCTGTGCGCTAATATGCGTCTTGGATTAACAACAAAACCCAATTGTTCTAAATGTTCCAAAACCTTCTCTTGGCTATCCCGAGTTGAAGGGCTTGCTTCTTGATAGAGGAAGGTTGAAAGATTACGCTTAGCTACTACTGCTGTATCTAACTGGCGAAGAGTACCTGCAGCAGCATTTCGTGGATTGGCGAATTCAGACTCGCCGTTTTCTTGACGAGCAAGATTGACTTGATTAAAAGAAGATCTCGGCATATAACATTCACCACGAACAGTGATATCTAATTTTTCTGGTAAAGATAAAGGAATGTCTTTCACTCGTTTAAGATTTTCCGTGATGTTTTCACCAATTGAACCATCACCACGAGTCGCACCAGCAACAAAAATTCCCTGCTCATAAGTCAAGGAAATCGATAGTCCATCAATCTTCAACTCACAAATATAAGTGACATCATCTAATTCCTTACGAACACGCGCATCAAAGGCATCGAGTTCTTCACGTGAAAAAGCATCCTGCAAACTATAGAGAGGATACTGATGACTATATTTTTCAAATCCATCTAGAATCTTACCTCCGACGCGATGGGTCGGACTTTCTAGTAAGACTTGGTCCGGATGAGCTTTTTCTAACTCTACCAATTCACGATAAAGACGGTCATACTCACTATCAGAAACAGATGGGTTATCACTTGTATAATACTCTGTCGCATAGCGATTGAGCAACTCAACGAGCTCTTTCATTCTTTCATTCATAAAACCATTTTACCATAAAAAGGACTATAGAAACAATATCCAAGCTCTAAAAAAGAAAATGAGAAAGATATTTCTATCACTTCTCATTTATTTTTATTTTTTACGATTCAAAATAGCGTTCAAAATGATGGCCACTGTACTTGCAATGACGATACCATTTGAGAAGAACATCTGTAATTCTGTTGGTAAAGTATTGAAGAGGTTGCTTCCGTTTAATCCCACACCAGCAGAGATAGAAACCGCTGCAATAAGGAAATTGTGTTCATTGTTTTCGAAGTCTACACGCGCCAAGATTTGCATCCCTTGGAGAGATACGAAACCGAACATGACAAGCATAGCTCCACCAAGAACAGGGCTTGGGATAATCTGTGCTAAGGCACCAAACTTAGGCAAGAGACCAAGTAAGATGAGGAAACCACCAGCATAGTAGATCGGCAAACGGGTACGAATACCTGAAAGTTTAACCAAACCTACGTTTTGTGAAAATCCTGTATAAGGGAAGGTATTGAAAAGTCCACCAAGTAAGACAGCAAGACCTTCAGCACGATAACCATTACGAAGACGAGTGCTATCAATTGGATCTTTAGTAATATCAGAAAGAGCAAGATATACACCTGTTGATTCTACCATTGATACAGTAGCGATAATACACATCATGACAATAGATGAAATCTCAAATTGTGGAGCACCGAAGTAGAATGGAGTTGGGATATGAACAAGTGGAGCTTCTGCTACTGGAGAAAAATCAACCAAGCCCATAGTCGCTGCAATAATCGTACCGGCAATCAAACCAATCAAAATCGAAATAGATTTGATAAATCCTTTTGTAAAAATATTAACCAAAAGAATGATAAGAATAGTGATGGTTGCTAACGCTAGACTTTGTCCCGTTGGTTTTTCGACGTTATTTCCCATATTCCCAATAGCTACTGGAATCAAGGTCAATCCGATTGTTGTAATGACAGAACCCGTTACGATTGAAGGGAAAAGATTAGCAATCTTAGAAATACACCTGCAACAAGAACGACATAAATACCAGAAGCAATCAAGGCACCAAACATAGCACCACTACCGTGACTTTGTCCAATCATAATAAGTGGAGCAACAGACTGAAAGGCCACACCCAGAACAACCGGTAAACCGACACCGAAATATTTATTTAATTGTAACTGCAATAGAGTTGCAACCCCGCACATAAAGATATCTGTAGAGATAAGGTATGTCAGTTGTTGAGGCGAGTAACCTAGGGCACCTGCAATCATAATTGGTACTAGGATTGAACCTGAGTACATAGCAAGTAAGTGTTGCAAGCCCAATACGGCCGCTTTTGAGTGATTTTCTTTTTGATTCATTAGATGTCTGCCTCCTTGAAGATAACTCTTCCATTTTCAAAACGCTCTAAACGAGCAAGTGATACTACCTGATGACCTGATTTTTCTAACAGTTCACGACCATCTTGAAAAGATTTTTCAATCACAATCCCGACGGCCTCGACTGTAGCACCAGCTTGTTCGATAATCTGAATCAAACCTTTAGCTGCTTGACCATTAGCCAAGAAATCATCAATAATTAATACTTTATCTCCTGGAGATATAAACTTCCCTGCAATAGATACGGTACTAGTAACTTGTTTAGTGAAAGAATATACTTCAGCAGTTAAAATCCCCTCATTCATAGTGATATTTTTTTCCTTCTTAGCAAAAATCATAGGTACATTCAATTGTTCAGCTACATATAGAGCTGGTGCAATTCCAGATGCCTCAATTGTTACAACTTTAGTAATCACAACATTTTTAAAATGTTCAGCAAAGTACGACCAATTTCACGCATCAAAGAATAATCTACTTGATGGGTTAGAAAAGAGTCCACCTTAAGAATATTCTCACCAAGGACATTACCGTCCTTTAAAATTCGTTCTTCTAATAATTTCACAATAACCTCCGAAATAAAAAAGAGACTTACAAAGTAAGTCTCCAAGCTGAAATAGAGACAGCAATCCCCTGTCTTTATCTCTTTTGTGACTTACTCATTGTTAGGTATTTACGGTACCTTGTAGAAACGCCACGCCAATTCGCGGCATAAATAAGTAATCATATTTTTTAGTGAGCATCTCCATTCCAGATAGAGTTCTTCACGATCACATAATCTACATGTCTAAGATCAGCTACTTTACGACCTCCAGCATAAGAAATCGAACTTTGCAAATCTTGTTCCATCTCTGTTAAGGTATCCTGTAAATGTCCTTTGGCAGGAAGAAGAATTTTCTTTCCTTCGACATTCTTATAGGCACCTTTTTGGTATTCTGAAGCAGAACCATAGTATTCTTTAAATTGTTTACCATCGACTTCGACAGTTTTACCAGGACTTTCAATATGACCTGCAAATAGTGAACCAATCATAACCATGCTTGCACCAAAGCGGATTGACTTGGCGATGTCTCCATGTGTACGAATCCCACCATCAGCAATAATCGGCTTACGCGCAGCTTTAGCACACCAGCGAAGAGCCGCTAGCTGCCAACCGCCTGTACCAAAACCAGTTTTAACCTTAGTGATACATACTTTACCTGGTCCGATACCAACCTTAGTGGCATCTGCTCCCGCATTTTCTAATTCACGGACTGCTTCTGGAGTTCCTACATTTCCTGCAATGACAAAGTATCAGGTAATTCTTTCTTGATATGCTGAATCATCAAAATGACACTATCTGCATGACCATGTGCTATATCAATCGTGATGTACTCTGGAGCATCATCTTTTAATTGACTAACAAAGTCATACTCATAATCCTTAACACCAACTGAGATTGAAGCAATTAGACCTTGGGCATGCATACGCTTAATAAAAGGGATTCTCCCAGCTTCATCAAATCGATGCATAATATAGAAGTAACCACCCTTAGCAAGTTGTTCTGCAACATCTTCATCCAAGATGGTCTGCATGTTAGACGGAACTACTGGTAACTTAAAAGTGTGATTCCCAAAGGTTACATGTGTATCAGCTTCTGCCCTACTATTAAGGACACATTTGTTAGGGATTAACTGAATATCTTCGTAATCAAAGATCGGAAATTCGTTCAACATTTTTCTCTCATTTCTTTAGTTTTGACTTTCCTAAAGTTAGGAATAGTCTTGTCTTTTTACAGACGATTCCTTTGATAAGTTTACAATATATTCCTATTTTTGTCAATAATTATGTTTTTTATCATATAATGTTCGGAATTTCTTTTTTGTTACATTTAAGATTTAACAAGAAAATATATAGTCACCACTATTACCACCATTCCCAAAATCCAAACTGTTTTAAAATACCATTTTCGAGTTTTATGATGGAAAATAAGTCCTCCAAACCAGGCTCCAAAGCCACCAAATATAAAAGCTCCTAAGAGTAAATACTTCTCTGGAATTCTCCAATGGCCGCGTTTGGACTTATATTTATCAATTCCATATAGAATAAAGATAAAGAAATTCCATAGTAAGAGTAGAATGCTAGGAACTTGTTTTAAATCAATCATCTACGTATAAGTCTCCTTGTCAGTTGTTTTATCCTATTTCTTTTTTCTAGTCAAGTCCCAACTTCTCTCGATTAAATCCAGGATCTGCTGGTCTGATAAGCTCTCATCAAGCGGGACACTGATCCAATATCTTTTGTTCATATGAAAGCCTGGGTAAATTCCCTTTTGTGAAAGCAAGTCTGCTACGTGATCATGTTTAAGGTTGACTGTCTCCACTAGTCCTTCTCTCCCCTTATCTAGCCTATCCCAAGGTATTTTCATTAAAACTGCATACCACTTTTGATTAGATTCATGACGGAGAACAGCCGTATCAGGAGATTTTTCCCATAGATATTCTAATTGGTTACCATATTTTTCTTGGACTATTACCATGACTCTCTTCGTCTGAGGACAAATAAAATCTTGGACATCAAAACATAACTTACGAATCTGATACAAAACTTCTAGACAAGCTTCCCTTACTGCTCCAACAAAAGAGCCTCTCATACTTTCCATGTGGACTTGAGGATATAAATCACCCGTTTCCTGATCATAAACTTGAAAGCTTATTTCTTTATCCACTATGTATACAATCATTTGAAAGTCATTTTCTAGTATTAGACTGCTATATTTGAAGATACCATTTTCCTCGATGAAACCAAAAGAAATAGCTTTCTTCTTATTAAATTCATAAGCTTTAAATATATCTAACATAAGCGAAAACTGCTACCAAAAGCTAGCAGTTCCTTTCTATTTTTTAAAAGACAACCTTTGTTCCATGTAATTGTGTCACACCTAATTGATCGATAAAGGTTTGACGGTTGTCCATGTCAATCCCCCCGCCAGGTAAAATTTCAATTTTTCCTGCAGCGTGTTCTAAAATTCTGCGGTAGTGAGCAAAACGTTTCTCTAAAGAATCACCAGACACACCAGCACGAGTTAGAATACGTTTCACACCAGCTTGACTTAACCAGTCAATGGCCTCTAACTGATCTTGGTCGCTCAATTCATCAAAAGCCATATGGAAGACAATCTCCATTCCTTTTGATGCAGCAATTAGCTTTTCAAGATTATACTTATCTAACTTGTTGTCAGCTGTCAATGCCCCAAATACAACTCCTTGACTTCCTGCTTGAGCTGTCAAACGAATATCATCAAGCATGATAGCTACTTCTTGGTTGGTGTAGACAAAGTCACCACCTCGTGGACGAATCATGGTCATAATGGTAGTTTCGTAGGGAGCTGCAAGCTCAACAGCAGCCTTGGTCACTCCAAAACTTGGCGTTGTTCCACCAACTGCTAGATTGTCACAAAGTTCAATACGGCGAGCTCCAGCTTCCATAGCTTTTTCAATTAAAGTAATATTTTCAGCACAAAATTCGTAAATCATCTGATTCTCCTTGAAGATTTCTTTGAATTTATTATATCATATTAATCTGAGTAATCCCTGTTTTTTATCAAGGGAAATAATTACTTTTTATGTTATTCTTTATCTGGAATTACCTTAAAGAGGTAATAAGTTATGAATACCGTTAAGCAAGCTAAAGCGACTTTAACAAGCAAAAGGGGAGCAAAGTAGATGGAGATACCCATCAAGATATAAATCGAAATGATAATTTTCTTCTTGCGTTCACGCACAATGGACTTGGTTTCTCTAAAATCCGCAACATAAGTTTGATAGAGCTTGGTATGATAGAGCCAGTCTTCAAATCGCTTAGAAGATTTTGAAAAACAAGCAATCGACAATAAGAGAAAAGGAGTTGTAGGTAATAAGGGCAAGGCTACACCAACTATGGCCAAGGCTAAAGAGATAAATCCAATACTGAGATAAATAATACGCATATCTTTTCCTAGTTATAAATTTTGTTATTTTAGTTTGCCATAAAGAGATGAGATCTGTCAAGTTTTAACTTAAAAGGACTGAAATTTTTATTTCAGTCCTTATTATTTTTATTTGATTTTTTCTTCTTCGTAATCCCCATTGCTACAAACTACTTGTTTGCCACCACCACGGATTTTTTTCTCCATGAGGAAATTACCGCATTTTGGACAATCACGCCCAACAGGCTTATCCCAAGAAGTAAATTCACATTCTGGATATCGATTGCATCCATAGAAGAGACGATTACGTTTGGTTTTACGTTCGATGATTTGACCTTGATGACAGTTAGGACAAGTTACCCCAATTTCTTTTACAATAGCCTGTGTATGACGACAATCTGGGAAGTTACTACATGCGTAGAATTTACCGAAACGTCCAAGCTTAATCACCATTGGACTTCCACAAACTTCACAATTAAATCCAGCAGGTTCATCCTTAATCTGAATTTTTTCCATTTCTTCTTCAGCTTTTGCGACTTCTTTTGAGAAAGGTTTGTAAAATTCATCGATTACTTTCTGCCATTCTTCTTTACCAACTTCGACATCGTCTAGTTTTCTTTCCATTTCAGCGGTAAAAGTCACATTGACAATATCAGGGAAGTACTCGACAATCAATTTGTTAACTACTTCTCCCAATTCAGTAGGTTCGAAACGTTTTGAAGCTAATCTCACATAATAACGCTTTTGGATTGTTTCGATAGTTGGTGCATAAGTTGATGGACGTCCAACTCCATTTTCTTCCAAGGTCTTAATCAAAGTGGCCTCAGAATATCGTGCAGGCGGTTGTGTGAAATGTTGTTCCGGTTTGCTATTGACCTGTTTAACAAGATCTCCCACCTTCATATCTGGTAACATCTTATTTTTATCAGAATCGTTGTAGATCGCCAAATAACCATCAAACTTAACCTGACTACCATTTGCTGCAAATTGAACGCCATTTTGAGAGAGCTTAACGGCCATTGTATCAAAGATAGCACCCGTCATCTGACTCGCTACAAAACGATTCCAGATAAGCGTATAGAGTTTGAGCTGGTCTTTATCCAAGTACTTAGCAATTTTTTCCGGCGTGTTAAAGACACTTGATGGGCGGATAGCTTCATGGGCATCTTGAGCACCAGAAGCATTTTTTACCTTACTTCCATGCTTAGAGTACTTGCTACCAAAACGTTCATTAATGTAGCTTGCTGCTTCATTTTGGGCAACTGGACTGATACGAGTTGAGTCCGTACGCATGTATGTAATCAAACCTTGTACACCCGTACCAATATTAATCCCCTCATAGAGCTGTTGGGCAACCATCATGGTCTTACGAGTACGGAAGTTAATCTTAGTTGCCGCATCCATCTGCATGGTTGATGTTGTATAAGGAAGCGGAGCGTTACGTTTACGCTCTTTTTTATCTACCTGTTCCACTGTGAAGTCTTTGCTAGTAAGATAAGATAAAACTTCTTTTACCTTTTCATTAGTAGCTAACTTCATCTTCTTCCCATTCATACCATAGAAAGAAGCTTGGAACTGCTTGGTTCCCTTTTTAAAAACTCCATCAATAGTCCAATATTCTTCAGGCTGGAAGGCATTAATCTCATTTTCGCGATCAATGATTAGCTTTAAAGCAACAGACTGAACACGCCCAGCTGATAAGCCTTTTTTAACTTTTTTCCAAAGAATTGGTGAAATAGAATAACCTACCAAGCGGTCCAAAACACGGCGAGCTTGTTGGGCATCCACCAAATCCATATCGATTTTACGAGGATCTTTAAAAGCATTTTTTACTGCATCTTTTGTAATCTCGTTGAAAACAACACGATTAGCATCATTTTCATCCAATTCGAGAATATGCGCTAAATGCCAAGAAATTGCTTCTCCTTCCCGGTCCGGGTCACTCGCCAGAAAGACTTTATTGGCTTTCTTAGCTTCTTTTTTCAAATCATTGATGAGAGGACCTTTCCCACGAATATTGATGTATTGAGGTTCGTAATTATTTTCTACATCAACTGACATACTTGACTTTTTCAAATCACGAATATGTCCAACGCTGGCTAAAACCTTATAGTTTCTGCCAAGATATTTTTCAATCGTTTTTGCCTTAGCAGGAGACTCCACGATTACTAGATTCTTTTTAGTTGTTGATTTTTTCTTTTTTGTTGCCGTAGCCACAGTATCACACCTTTTCAAAGTAATAAACTTTATAAAGTGTAAACCATTTTTGAGGGACTGTCAAGACTTAACTCCCATAATAAAGAAGAAAAGTTTGATAAATTAAATCTTATTTGATTCTAGAATTCAAATTCTGATAAGACATCTTGTCCACTCGTAATGAGTTTTGCCCCTTCTTGGATTAAATGATGACAACCGTCTGAACGACCGTCTAAAATACTACCGGGTATAGCAAAGACATCTCTACCTTCTTCCATTGCACGTTCACAAGTAATCAAACTTCCTGACCTCATCTTTGCTTCTGCAACAATTACTCCTCTGCATAAGCCAGCTATAATACGATTTCTTGCTGGGAAATGATATTTTAAAGGTTCTTCACCAGGCCCGTATTCGCTTAGGAGCAAATGGTGTTCTCCAATATAATTTTGCAAACGTTTATTTGATTTTGGATAAGAAACATCCAGTCCTGTACCAATAACTGCAATGGTTTTGCCTCCATTTTGTAAAATAGACATATGAGCTGCCGTATCTATTCCTCTGGCTAGACCACTAACGATAACCAATTCATTTTCTAGTCCTTGAATAACTTTTCCTACAGATTTTGTTCCAAGTTGACTACAAGAGCGACTACCTACAACTGCTACTTTCGGTAGCTTTAATAGATTTAAGTCACCCTTATAAAAGAGCAAGACCGGGGCATCATATATCTCACAAAGAGAAAAAGGATAGACGTCATCTAAAATGGAGAATGATGGAAATTTTTCAAAATCCTTTTTTAATTTTTCCATGCTTTCAAAGGTCAATTTATGATAACGCTCCATAAAAACCACTGGATTTCGACACTCTGATGTTTCTGCTATAGTTTCTAAGGTTAATTCTTGATCGTAAATTTCTCCATATTGAAGTACCTTTAATACCTGCTGGTTGCTTAAACCAGCTTTCTTCAATTTATAGATTTCGAAATTATCAATTTTAATCTTCATATATATCTCCTTGCTTATTCTACTTATCTATACATTCGCAAAAAAAGAAAAAAACTTCCTCAACAAACCATTTTTGTTAAGGAAGTTAATAAGATATTGATTTATTAATAATCTGGACGAAGGACACCAGTTACAGTTGCTTTAGTCGCTTCATAGTCACCATCGATAACAACTTTGATAATCCGCTTAGCATCTTCTTCAGGTGCAGGCACTAATGGCAATCGAGTCGGACCAGCTGCAAAGCCCATGTAATTGAGAACAGCCTTAACAGGTGCTGGACTTGGATATGAGAAGAGGGCATTAACTTTGGGGATAAATTGTCTTTGAATAGCAGCTGCTTTTTTTATGTCACTTTCAGCTATAGCTATAAACATTTCATGCATCTCATCACCATTTGTATGTGATGCAACTGAGATAACCCCGTCAGCGCCAAGGTTCATAGCATGGAAGGCGTCTCCGTCTTCTCCAGTATAGATCAAGAACTCTTCTGGCTTATGCTCTATCAAGTAGGCCATATTCGCAAGACTAGTACATTCTTTAACACCGATAATATTTGGGTGTTCAGCCAAACGGAGCATGGTTTCAGGAGTTAACTCAACAACTACACGACCTGGAATATTATAGAGGATAATTGGTAAATCCGATGCATCTGCAATAGCTTTAAAGTGTTGGTACATCCCTTCTTGTGATGGTTTATTGTAGTAAGGAACAATTGCTAGTCCCGCTGCAAATCCACCAAATTCAGCTACCTCTTTAACGAACTCAATAGAGTCACGCGTATCGTTAGTACCGATACCAGCAATCAAAGGAACCCGTCCTTTGACTACTTTTTGTACTGCTGCAAAAAGTTCCAGCTCCTCATCGTGGGTAAGAGTCGGGCTTTCAGCAGTTGTCCCTGCTAGTAGAATTCCATCAGTATGATGGGCCAATAAATGTTCAATTAGCTCTGGAATAGCGTCAAAATTGATTGAACCATCGGAATGAAAGGGAGTTATAAAGGCTGTAATAATTTTACATTCTTTTAAATCTTGATAAGACATAGGAAATACCTTTCTCTATATAAGAAAGAGGCTGGGGCATACTTGCCTTTGCCTCCTGTTCTGTTCGTAAAATAAGTAGACTCGCCAGATAGCGAAGGAGAAATCAAACTCTGAGAGTTACTGATTTCTGTTTTGCTCCCTATTTCAATTCAAATTTTAATTCTGCAGTTGGACGAACCAAACCACGTTCATGCAATGTTTCAGCAATCTGAACTGAGTTCCAAGCAGCACCTTTGAGAAGGTTATCAGATACCACCCACATATGAATACCTTTTTCAGCATCCAAATCTTTGCGGATACGACCAACAAAGGTGTCACGAGAACCAACAGCATTAATAGCTTGAGGATAAATTTGATTTGCAACATCATCCTCTAAAACGGCACCTGGGAAGCTTGCGATAGCAGCTTTTACTTCATCGATAGGAGCAACTTCTTTTGTTTCAATGTAAACAGACTCTGAGTGAGCTGATAAAACTGGAATACGCACACAAGTTGCTGAAACAGCAATACTATCGTCTTCCATAATCTTCTTAGTTTCCTTGGTCATCTTCATCTCTTCGTATGTGTAATCATTTCTGTGAAGAGATCAATTTGAGGTAGAGCGTTAAAAGCAATTGGATAGTGTTTCTTATCGCCACCTGATGGCAAAATTTCCGCATGCAAATCACGTGGATTTACACCATCATTCAAGACTTCACGCAATTCACGTTGTGTCTCAAGAATGGCTCCCATACCTGCACCTGAAACAGCTTGATAAGTTGAAACGATAATACGATCTAAGCCCCATTTTTGACGAACTGGTTCAAGAGCTACCATCATTTGGATAGTTGAACAGTTAGGGCAGGCAATAATACCATTATGAGCGTCAAGCGCGTGAGCATTTACTTCAGGAACAACCAATGGTACATCTGGATTTTGACGGAAGTAAGAAGTATTATCTACTACTACCGCACCAGCTTTTACTGCATAGGGTGCATATTTAGCCGAAGTTGACCCACCAGCTGAGAAAAGAGCGATATCAACGCCTCCAAAGGCTGTTTCAGTTGTTTCCTCAATCGTAACATCTTGATCTTTAAACTTCAAAACTTTTCCTGCTGAACGAGCAGACGCAAGAAAACGAATCTTTTCAATCGGAAGCGAAGATTCTTCCAACATTTTAATCATTTGAGCACCAACGGCACCTGTTGCACCAACTACAGCAACTGTATATCCCATAATGAACCTCTTTCGGAATTTTCTAAAAATTTCTATAATATGATCATTATACTACTTTTTAAGAAAAATGAAAAGTATTTTTGGACACATTTCTGAAAACCATTAGAAAAAGGTCTGCATTGTTCTGCAGACCTTTTTCTATAGAGAAAATTGTTTATATGGTTTATTGAACGCATCTAAAACATCAGATGATGTTTCTGAATAGGATTTAGTTTCTGATAAAATTCCTTTAACAATGATTCTCTCAGCGGCATCATAATCGACACAAGTTACTAATGTGATTTCATTAATTCCTTCACGATCTTCAATCTCATCGACACGATCAGGCGTTACACGTTTTACTTCAGTGATTTCATAAGAATACACCTTATCTTTATCGGTAAGGTAGATTTTCATTCCCTTTTCAGCACGATCTAAAGGAGAAAAAAGCATATTTTCTGCATTTTTAGCTGAAAAAACGTGGTGACTAGCTAGCGAATAGTTACCTTGTCCCATAACTTGGTTGGGCTTCATAGTACCAGCTCCATAATAGAGATTAATGTTATTTAAACCTTTAAAAATTGGTAGATTAAGCTCTAACTCAGGAATTGCAATTCCCCCAATAACTGGAAGTTGCTGTGCATCCCATTGAGCAGCTAACACAGCTTCTGATGAGATAGCTTTTACTGAATTAAAATCGAAATTCCCATCTGCTCCCTCATTTCTTCAAGTTTCTCTTTCGAAACTTGGCTAACTTGATATTTATTTGTATTCCATATCATAAAGATATTTCTAATTTGAGAGTTAAAAATCAAAGCCAAGGAAATGAGAATGAGGAACAAAGCTAAAATATTGATGAATAAATTTTTACGATTCTTTTTGTTTCTTTTAATTCTTTTATGAGACATTATTCTTCACTTTCTGTTTCGTTTTCTGCCCCAACTTCTTCCTTCTCCGCTGCAGCAACACTTGTAAAGGTCACAATCTTAGCATTATCGTCCAGACGCATGACTTTTACACCCATAGTAGAACGTCCAGTTTGAGAGATATTGGCGACATTGGTACGAATCATGACACCTGTGTCAGTAATAATCATTAAGTCCTCATCGCCTTTAACTGTTAGAAGACCTGCTAGTGGACCATTTTTCTCAACGACGTTAGCAGTTTTCATACCTTTACCAGCACGGCCTTTAGTTGGATACTCCGTAGCAACTGTACGTTTACCATAACCTTTTTCGGTAATGATTAGAACCTCATCTTGGTCAGTAATAACTCTAGCACCGACGACTGTGTCACCTTCACGGAGATTTACTCCTTTAACACCTGTGGCACTACGACTCATACTACGAACGGTCGATTGGTTGAAACGAACTGCATATCCCAATTTAGTACCAATGATGATATCTGTATCTTTTTCAGTCAACAGAACATTGATTAACTCATCATCTTCCTTAAGATTCAAAGCCTTCAGACCATTTTGACGGATATTTGCAAATTCTTTAACACTGGTTCTCTTAACGATACCCGCACGTGTTGTAAAGAAGAGATATGCATCATCACTACGTTCTGATTCGACATTAATGATAGTTTGAATGCTTTCACCTTCATCAAGCTTCAGGAGATTAACAACTGGTAAGCCTTTTGCTGTGCGACCGTATTCTGGAATTTCATAACCCTTAAGTCGATAGACACGACCTTTGTTTGTAAAGAAGAGTAAGTGATCGTGGGTACTAGTTGAAACCAACTCACGCACAAAATCATCATCCTTTACTCCAGTTCCTTGAACGCCGCGTCCGCCACGTTTGAGCTGTGAATTCATCTTGGTCTAAACGTTTGATATAGCCTTTATTTGAAAGAGTAATGAGAACATCAGACTCTTCAATCAAGTCCTCATCTTCAAGCGTCAAGACTTCACCAACCATCAACTCTGTACGACGTTTATCGCCAAACTTACGTTTGACTTCATCCAATTCTTCCTTGATGATCTGGGCCACACGTTCTGGTTTTGCAAGAATATCTGCTAAGTCGGCAATCAAAGCAATTAATTCATCATATTCTGATTGAATCTTATCACGTTCCAAACCAGTCAAACGACGGAGACGCATATCAAGAATAGCTTGGCTTTGACGCTCAGATAGCTTGAACTTGCTCATCAATTCTGATTGTGCTTCTTGGTCAGTTTCGCTTGCACGAATGATACGAATGACTTCATCAATATAATCCAGAGCAATCAGCAAACCTTCCAAGATATGTGCGCGTGCTTCAGCTTTTTCTTTATCAAATTGAGTACGGCGAGTCACAACCTCTTTTTGGTGCTCAATATAAGCATCCAAAATTTGACGAAGAGATAAAATCTTTGGAACACCATTTTGGATGGCAAGCATATTAAAACCAAAGCTAGTCTGCATCTGAGTCATCTTGAATAGGTTATTCAAAATAACGTTAGCCGATGCGTCACGTCTAACTTCTATAACAAAGCGGACACCCTCACGGTTAGATTCATCACGAACAGCTGTAATTCCATCGATACGTTTTTCCTGAACTAAGCGCACAATATGCTCATGAACTTTAGTCTTATTAACCATATACGGAAATTCCGTAACAACAATACGCTCACGACCAGTTTTTGTTTCCTCAATTTCAGTACGAGAACGAAGAACAATCGAACCTTTACCAGTTTCATAAGCCTTATGGATACCAGATCTACCCATGACTAGGGCTCCCGTTGGGAAGTCTGGACCAGGTAAAACTTCCATCAAATCTTTGGTGGTAACTTCTGGATTGTCCATAACCAACTTAACAGCATCAATGGTTTCACCCAAGTTATGTGGTGGAATATTGGTGCCATACCAACGGCAATACCTGTAGCTCCATTAACTAAAAGATTTGGAAAGCGTGCTGGCAGCACCATCGGTTCACGTTCATTGGCATCATAGTTATCAACAAAATCAACAGTATTTTTATTGATATCTCGAAGCATTTCAAGTGCAATTTTGCTCATACGAGCTTCAGTATAACGTTGGGCAGCAGCACCATCACCATCCATAGAACCAAAGTTTCCATGTCCATCAACAAGCATATAGCGATAGCTCCACCATTGAGCCATACGAACCATCGCTTCGTAAATTGAAGAATCGCCATGCGGATGGTATTTACCCATGACATCCCCGGTAATACGAGCAGATTTCTTATGAGGTTTGTCAGGTGTAACTCCCAATTCATTCATACCATATAAAATACGGCGATGAACAGGCTTAACCCATCTCGGACATCAGGAAGAGCCCGCGATACGATAACACTCATTGCATAATCGATAAAGCTGGTCTTCATCTCCTTGGTCAGATTGACATTCACTAAATTTTTATCTTGCATTAACAAATGCCTCGTTTCACTATTAGTAATTACATATATTATACCATAGTTTAGACTATTTTACAGTCTGGCAACACGTGTAAAACGTTTACATACTTATCTAGAAGGTATATCCGTGACAAAGCTTAACAAAAGTGATAGAATGAAATCAAATGGGGTACCCCTAAATAAAAAAAAGGAGATGTTTAGACAAATGACAGCAACTAAACAACACAAAAAAGTTATCCTAGTCGGTGACGGTGCCGTAGGTTCATCTTATGCTTTTGCCCTCGTAACACAAGGGATTGCACAAGAACTTGGTATCATTGAAATTCCTCAATTGTTTGAAAAAGCAGTTGGTGATGCTGAAGACCTTAGCCACGCCCTAGCTTTTACTTCACCTAAAAAAATCTATGCAGCTAAGTACGAAGACTGTGCAGATGCGGACCTTGTAGTTATCACTGCTGGTGCTCCACAAAAACCAGGTGAAACTCGTCTTGATCTTGTTGGTAAAAACCTTGCTATCAACAAATCAATTGTTGAACAAGTTGTTGCATCTGGATTTGACGGTATCTTCCTTGTTGCGGCTAACCCAGTTGACGTCTTGACTTACTCAACATGGAAATTCTCAGGTTTCCCTAAAGAACGTGTTATCGGTTCAGGTACTTCACTTGACTCAGCTCGTTTCCGTCAAGCTCTTGCTGAAACAATCGGTGTTGATGCACGTTCAGTTCACGCTTACATCATGGGTGAACACGGTGATTCAGAGTTTGCCGTTTGGTCACACGCGAACGTTGCCGGTGTAAAATTGGAACAATGGTTGCAAGCTAACCGTGACTTGAATGAAGCTGACCTTGTTGAACTCTTCATCTCAGTTCGTGATGCAGCTTACTCAATCATCAACAAAAAAGGTGCTACATACTACGGTATCGCAGTTGCCCTTGCTCGTATCACAAAAGCAATCCTTGACGATGAAAATGCAGTTCTACCACTTTCAGTATTCCAAGAAGGTCAATACGGTGTTGAAAACGTCTTTATCGGTCAACCTGCTATCGTTGGTGCACACGGTATCGTTCGTCCAGTTAACATCCCATTGAACGATGCTGAAACACAAAAAATGCAAGCCTCTGCTAAAGAATTGCAAGAAATTATTAATGAAGCATGGAAAAACCCAGAATTCCAAGCAGCTTCTAAAAACTAATCAAGTCATTAAAAAACTGTCTAGACAAATAGTCTAGACAGTTTTTGTTTTGCTAATTTATTCCATTTCAGAAAATGCTTTTTCTGCATCAGCATTACTAATGGCTCCAAGCTGGATTTTTCCAATTTTTCCTTGAGAATCAATTAAGAATTCTGTAGGAATACTTCTAATTTGATAGACTTGGAAAGTTGCTCCTTGCGTATCATACAAGACTGGTATGTCCTTATATCCTTGTTCTTGATACCATTTCGGAAATTGCTCAATAGATTTTTCGCCTTGTAAACCTGGTGCTATTACAGTTAGAATCTCAAAATCACGATCTTCTTTAGCAGCAAGTTCCATTAATTCTGGCATACTTTTACGGCACGGACCACACCAGGATGCCCAGAATTTAAGATATACTTTTTTACCTCTGTAGTCAGACAATTTAACTTCTTTACCATCCATGGATTGCAATGTGAAGTCTGGTGCTTCTTGTCCAACAGCCACTTGCTGTATAGTTGTTTGTGTCTTACTCTTTTGCTGCTCACTTTGAGTCTGGTTCTGAGACTCTTTATTTTCTTTCGATTGCTCATTTCCACAAGCTATCAAAAGAAAGATAGACAAGAAACTGATAACTATATATGCTATTTTTTTCATATTAAACTCCTTTAACCAAATATACCAGATAAACTATTTAACTGTCCTAACATCAATAGAATCCCCATTAGTATGATGAGAAAACCTCCAATTTTCTTAAGTAAGATTAAGCGAGGTTTGATTTTACTGAAATAGGGCATTACGAAACCAGAAGCCAAGGCTAATATTAAAAATGGTAATGACATTCCTAGAGTATAAACTAATGTCAAAATAGCTCCTTGAAGAGCTCCATTTCCTCCTGATGCTGCTAGAGCAAGTACCGAACTTAAAACTGGACCAATACAAGGTGTCCATCCAAAGCTAAAAGTTATACCAAGTAGAAAGGCTGACAAATAACGATTTGACTGTTTTCTGTTAACATTAAAACTTTTTTGAACCTCTAACTTTTTAAAATGAAGTACTTCCATCTGATGTAATCCTAAGATGATAATGATAGCTCCCATGACATAACGGAACCAATCAGCATACAGTAAATTACCTAAGAAGCCAGCTCCAAATCCTAAAATAAAGAATATCACTGAAATACCAGCAATAAAGGATAATGTACTAATTAGACCGGACCAAGCAACATCTCTTCCAAATAAGCGAAATGTTCTTGATTTACTGTCATTATCTAAGAGAATGCCTGTATAGACTGGTAATAAAGGGAATATACACGGCGAGAAGAACGATAACACACCTGCTAAAAAGACAGACACAAAAATAAAATACTTTCCAATTGATTTCCTTCTTTCTTATAAATCATCTTATATTTTACTACAAATAATATAATAATTCTTGATTTTGCTACGCTACTTTAAAAAAAATAAAAAGGAGACTTGCTCCTTTTTCATGTATTAGTAAGTACCTTCCTCACCTTGACTAGTTAAGATAACCGGACCGTCTTTTGTAATAACGAATTGGTGTTCATACTGGCAAGATAGGCCACCATCAATCGTTTTATGAGCCCAACCAGTCTTCATATCTGTATCGATTTCCCAATCACCTGTATTGATCATAGGCTCAATTGTTAAAACCATACCTTCACGAAGTCTAAGACCGCGTCCTGCTACACCGTAGTTTGGCACCATTGGTTCTTCGTGCATTGTTGGTCCAACACCATGCCCAACGAGGTCCCTAACTACTCCGTAACCTCGACTTTCAGCGTATTCTTGAATCGCCGCTCCGATATCACCAATACGATTGCCTACAACTGCTTTTTCAATACCTTTGTACATAGCTTCTTTGGTAACATCCATAAGATTTTTAACCTTTTCAGAAGGTGTACCTACAGCATAGGCCCAACAAGAATCAGCCAAGCCACCAGTAAAGTTTTGAGTATATTTTTTTACTTGCTGGACATTATTAAAATTTAACTTAGAGACATCAAGGTCACTCTTAGAAATTGGTCCTCCCAAGACCATATCAACCTTAAGCAAATCACCTTCTTTAAGGATGTAATGTCTAGGAAAAGCATGTGCAACCTCATCATTAAGAGAACAACAGGTAGCATATGGATAATCCATAATAGCACCATCTACACCGATTTGTAATGGCAGAAAGTTCTCCTCTTTACAACGACGACGAACATACTCCTCAACTTCCCACATATCGACGCCAGGCTTGATTAAATCACGCAAGCCGATATGAATACTGGCAAGAAAATCACCAGCCTTATCCATTGCTTCGATTTCTCTTGCTGATTTTAAAGTAATCATGTTTTCTCCTACATTCTAGTTAATTTTTACTGTTACATTAGCTTTTGCTACTATTTGTTGATTCAAATAAAGGTCATAATCAATAATGGCAGAACGTCTAGTGTGATGGATGATTCTGGCCTGAATACGTAAAACATCATCAATCTGAACAGCATGCAAGAAATAGATAAGCATTTGTTCAATGATCAGATTTCTTCCACTATTAACAACTAAGTTTTGAGTCATCAAAGTCAAAATTTCTGACAGCACTCCATTAGCAAGAACACCATTTTTATCCAACATGAATGGTTCTACAGTAATGACCACTTCATCATGATGGTAGGACAATTTTTGACCAATTTGCTCTGAAAATGTTGGTAAGGCTGAAATTTGAGAACGACTCATCTTATCCATAACATCTCTTCGAGTAACAACACCAAGTAGTGTATGATTACTACGAACTACAGGAACCATTTCAAAATCTTCTGCAATCATGCGTTGACTAATGTTTGCAATATTCGTAGAAAGACCTGTCATATAAACGGTTCGTGTCATAGTCTTGTCAAGAGTTGTTCCAGGCGACTGATCTGCTGCATCACGCATAGTCATAACCCCAACCACTACTTGATCTTATTCACCACTGGGAATCGGCTACTTCTGTTTTTACGAACAAGATCTAAATAATCTTTAACGGTATCAGTCTCATGTAGATAACCATACTCATGAGAAGTTCGGTAAATTTTTTCGACTGTTAAAATATCTGTTTTTATCTGAACATTAGACAAAGCGCGGTTGATCATCGTCGCTATAGTAAAGGTATCATGCTTACTACGTAAAACTGGTATATTCTTTTTATTGGCTAACTTGAGTACATTTTCATCAATCTCAAATCCACCCGTAACTAAAACGGCATTCTCATTTTCAAGTGCTAATTTTTGAATTTGAGTTCGGTCACCGACAATCAAAAGACCTCCATCATGAAGATAGGAAAGAATGTTATCTTCTGTCATAGCACCAATAGAAAATTTACTAAATTCTCTATCCAGTCCGGCCTGACCTGCCATAACATCAGAACCCGTTACCTCAGCAATTTCAGCATAAGTTAATCGTTCAATTGAAACTTTTTGAGATTTAATACGTATCGTTCCACTACGTGGACGTGTCTCTACCAATCCTCTATTTTCAGCTTCTTTAATCGCACGATAAGCCGTTCCATCACTTACCCCTAAGTGATTAGATATACTACGAACACTTACACGTTTTCCGACCGGTAATTCTTCTAGATAAGATAAAATTTCCTGATGTTTACTCACTTAGTTCTCCTTTTGCATAACGAAATTCAAGATAATCTCTCATCTTACGGCTATATCGATCACTTCCTTTAAAACGTCGGTAGAGTTTAAAACCAGATTTTTGAGCGACTTTCTGACTAGCACTATTTTCTAAATGCGTTATAATAGATAGTTGTTTTAAACCAAGCTCTTCTATTGATAAATCACGTATATTCGTTACCACTTCAGTCATATAACCTTGTGACCAGTACTCTTTTTTTAAAAAATATCCTAGTTCAGCTTCTCTTTTTATCTCATCAATTTTTTCAAACTTGATAGAACCGATCATTTTTTCTTGCTTTTTATCACAAATCGCCCAAATACCTAGAGGAGATTTCATAAAATAATTAGCAAGGGCATATTGACTTTCTTCAATACTAGCTTGGGCTGGAAAAATAAATTGAAGATTCTCAGAATCTGATGCTATGTTGTGAAAATCATTAACATCGGTAAAAAAGAAGGGACGGAGGATTAATCGTTCCGTCTCATAAAGAAAACATAGCTAGTTTTGTCCAGATATTCATTTTAATTCTCTAATACTAGTCCTCGATTAGTTCAATATCTGCTCCAAGATTACGTAATTTATCAATAATATTTGAGTAGCCTCTTAAAATAAACTCAACATTTGTAATTTCTGTTCTACCCTCTGCCATTAGTCCAGCAATCACTAAAGCAGCTCCAGCACGTAAGTCTGTAGCTTTTACGCTCGCTCCATGCAATTGATTGCCACCCTTGTAAAGGATATGATCATTTGTTGTTGAGATATCAGCATTCATCTTAGCCAACTCAAAAACATGGTTTACACGTTTTTCATAAATTGTATCAATTAGCTTACCACGACCTTCGGCTTTCAATAACAAAGGTGTGATAGGTTGTTGAAGATCAGTAGCAAATCCTGGATATGGGGCTGTTTTAATATTTACCGCCTTCAAGTTCTTTTGTTCTTCAACAAAAATACTATCTTCAGAAACGGTCATTCGTACTCCCATCTCTTCTAATTTGGCGATAAAACCTTCCAAGTGCTCATAAAGAACATTATTGATTTGAATTCCTTGACCCACCGCAGCAGCTAATGAGATATACGTTCCTGCTTCAATGCGGTCTGGAATCACCTGATGGCGTGTCCCATGAAGACGGTCAACACCCTCAATAGTGATCATATCAGTTCCTGCACCACGAATATGAGCTCCCATATTATTAAGCAAGGTAGCTACATCGATAATCTCAGGTTCACGTGCGGCATTTCAATAACTGTTCGACCTTTAGCTTTAACTGCAGCCAACATGGTATTGATGGTAGCTCCAACACTTACAGTATCCATATAAATATGAGCTCCATGGAGACGCTGACCTTGAGTTGAGAGATTCATATTATCTCCCTCATAGGTCGTTTTCGCTCCCATAGCCTCAAACGCTTTTAAATGCAAGTCAATCGGACGTGGTCCAAGATCACAACCTCCAGGTAAACCAACAGTTGCTTCTCCGAATCGTCCTAAAAGACTACCATAGAAATAATATGATGCTCGAAGACTATTAATCTTTCCATATGGCATTGGTTTATTTTGAACCCCACGCGGATCAATTTCTACTACATCTTCATAACGCTTTACACTAGCACCCATGATTTCCATAATCTCGATAAGACTAGCCACATCAGAGATATCAGGAACACAATCCAAAATTACTACATCATCAGCTAGGATAATAGCTGGAATTAGGGCAACTACACTATTTTTAGCACCACTAATAGTAATTTCGCCTTTTAATGGACGTCCTCCATTAATGATAATTTTTTTCATTATATACTCTTTCACAAATTATTAACAAGGTCTCACTCTACATTATACCATAAATCTGATATTTTAGCCATTACTATAGAAGAAATAAGATACATAAAAATAATAAATAATTAGTGTTATTTGTATCGGGCAAGTATAAAGTATATTTTTAATAATATATAAAAAGGCTTTCCAAAAATTTTGGAAAGCCTTATTTAATGCTTATTTAGCAACCTCGCCTTTATTTCAAGGCTCGGGATAAAAAGGTTTACTAGACCTTTTTATTTAGCGATAGGGTAAACAGAAACTTGTTTCTTATCGCGACCTTTACGTTCGAAACGTACTACGCCTTCAACTTTAGCGAACAAAGTATCGTCTCCACCACGACCAACGTTAACACCTGGATAGATGTGTGTACCACGTTGACGGTAAAGGATTGATCCACCAGTTACAGTTTGTCCGTCAGCTGCTTTAGCTCCAAGACGTTTAGCTTGTGAATCGCGTCCGTTTGATGTAGAACCTCCACCTTTTTTGTGGGCGAAAAGTTGCAAGTTGCTAAGAGTCATTTTTAACATAATGTTTTCCTCCGTGTTAGTTTTCTGTGATAACTCTGGTTTGGACGAACTCAGAAGAGTTCTCCGATAAGTTTGCCATACCTAAGAAAAATGATTCGAAGAATAACTGCGTCATTTCTCTCTGGTGTGAAGGAAGATCAGTTGGAATTTCAACCATCAGATAACCACCTTCATCTTCGTTTAATTCTAAGATTGGTTCGTAGCCTGCAAATTTCTCAATGGAATTGATAAAGTTTATGGCAAGCGTAGAAACCGATGCACACACGACATCTAGGCCGTATTCGCCACTCTCGGCGTGTCCAGTAATCTCCGCACTCCTCAGCTCGCCATCTTCGGCTCTCTCAAAGACTGCTTGTATCATGTGTTCTCCTTAAAATTAAGCGTTGATTGCGTTGATGACAACTTTTGTATATGGTTGACGGTGACCTTGTTTACGATGGCTACCTTTTTTAGGTTTGTACTTGTAAGTAACAACTTTCTTTTGTTTTCCTTGTTTTTCAACAGTTCCAACAACAGTAGCTCCAGAAACAAGTGGAGTTCCAACAACAGTGTTTTCACCACCAACAAGAACAACTTCGTTAAAAGTAACTTCTTGACCAGCTTCAACGTTCAATTTTTCAACGTAGATAGCTTGACCAACTTCAACTTTAACTTGTTTTCCGCCAGTTTTGATAATTGCGTATGTGCTCATTATGCACCTCCTATGATTTTTTGGGGTTTCCCCGAATTTTTGTGAAGACTCGCCTAGCATCGTGGGACGAACCACTTAAAAGAAGAGCTCTTAGTATAACAAAGAATAAACTAGGAATTAAGCCGAAGACATAACTTATGTTAGGCAAGGCGATAATGACGAAGTTTAAATTTGTTATACGACGAGCAACGATGTTCGTGCGGTTGCACAGGATCGTGCATAGTCAACTCTACAAGTATAGCATGATTCTATATTTTTGACAAGTATTTGTCATTAAAATTCAAGCTATTTCTTTATTTTTTTCCTGAAATTTAGCAAAAAGCATACTAGCATAAAAAATACACATCATTATCGGAATTCCTAAAATCGTCTTTTCTTCATAAAGATGGTTAAATAGGCTGACACGACTGCACCAAGGACAAAACTAGCCAGGAGAGTAACAAATATGATTCCTTCCCGTAAATAAGGAGTATGTTTGGTACGTATATAATCGCCAAAGGCAAGCATAGTTCGTTTTATATTTCCTGTCATAAAAGCATTGTTATAAGCAATTCCTGAAACTTCTCCAAAAGCTGTTGTTACAAGTCCCATACAAAAGGCTAATGGCGGAACTATAAAGTGATTATCGACTGTTAAAGGTACAAATCCGATAATCAAGGATAAAACCCCCAAAGGAACAAGGGATAGAATTGGTTTTTTTACAATTTTCAATTTTTCCTTGTAAATAGTTAGGAGAAATACTCCCAACATGAAGGACAAAAGGGTTAATACTTTTTCTTCTACATCTGCTACATTCTCTTGCACTAATCCTACAGATAAAAAGACAACATTACCTGTCTGTCCCGCAACTAACGTATTTCCTCTTTCGATAAAGGTATAGGCATCAACATAGCCTGCACAGAAAGTCAAAAAAAGCGCCAATCTTTTTGAATGACGAGAAATTTTTCTCATAGGTAATAATCTCATACTAAACTCCTTTTTTGTTATAAAAGACTATTGTATCATTTTTTAATAAAATTTCGAAGCATCAAAATTAAGAATTATCTTGCTTTGGCTACTTCTTCTTTTCTATGATATAATGAATACAATCAAATCAAGGAATAAGGAGAGTCTATGCTAAAACTTGGGATTATCGGAACTGGTGCTATAAGTCATCATTTTATAGAGGTTGCTCATACTAGTGGAGAGTATCAGTTAGTCGCAGTCTACTCTAGAAAACTAGAAACTGCTGAAAATTTTGCTAGTATCTACAACAATGTTGACTTATTTGATCAGATGGATGCTTTTTTAGCAAGCTCCTTTGATGTCATCTATATTGCAAGTCCAAATTCTTTGCACTACTCTCAAGCTAAGGCTGCTTTACTTTCTGGTAAACACGTCATCCTTGAAAAACCAGCCGTTACTCAACCGCATGAATGGCAGGATTTGGTTCAAACTGCTAAGGAGCATCAATGTTTTATCTTCGAAGCGGCACGTAACTACCACGAAGATGCTTTCGCTACAATTAAGAACTTTCTTGCAAACAAGCAAATTCTTGGTGCAGATTTTAACTATGCCAAATACTCTTCTAAAATGCCTAACCTCCTTACTGGCGATACTCCTAATGTTTTCTCAGATCGTTTTGCTGGCGGTGCACTTATGGATTTAGGAATTTATCCTCTCTACGCATCGATTCGCTTATTTGGAAAACCACATGATGCCAACTATGTAGCCCAACAACTTGAAAACTCTATTGATCTAAATGGAGACGGCATTCTCTCCTATACTGACTATCAAGTACATATCAAAGCAGGAAAAAATATCACTTCTAATCTTCCTTGCGAGATTTATACAACTGACGGAACATTGGCTCTCAATACAATCGAGCATATTCAATCAGCTACTTTTACAGACCATCAAGGAAATGAAGTTCAACTTCCTATCCAGCAGGCTCCTCACACCATGACTGAGGAAGTTGCTGCTTTCGCAAACATGATTAAACAAGCAGAACTGACTCTCTACCAATCTTGGATTGATGATGCGACACACGTCCACAACCTACTTTACACCATGCGCCAGGATGCTGGCATTAGATTTGAGGCAGAAAAATGAAAACCAAACTACCTACCGAATGGCTTGAACTCCTTGACCAACTCGGTTTCCAAGAATTCACCCCCATTCAAACTCAACTTTTTGAACCGATAACAGAAGGTGAAAACCTACTTGGAGTCAGTCCAACTGGTACAGGGAAGACTTTAGCCTATCTCCTACCTAGTTTACTTAAACTCCAAAAGAAAAAAGCTCAACAACTATTGATTTTAGCACCTAATACTGAGCTTGCTGGACAAATTTTTGAAGTAAGTAAAACCTGGGGTGAGGCCATTGGATTAACAGCTCAGCTATTTCTATCCGGTTCGAGCCAAAAACGCCAAATTGAACGACTTAAAAAAGGACCAGAAATTCTGATTGGAACACCTGGTCGTGTCTTTGAACTGGTCAAATTGAAAAAAATCAAGATGATGAATGTAGAAACAATCATTCTTGATGAATTCGACCAACTCCTTGATGATTCTCAAATTCATTTTGTTGAAAAAATTACCAACTATGCACCTCGTGACCATCAACTTATTTACATGAGTGCCACTACCAAATTTGACCAAGATAAAATTGCACCTAAGACGCGCATCATTGATCTTTCGGATCAAAGTTAGACAACATCCAACACTTCTACATGCAAGTAGACCAACGCCATCGAGTAGATATGCTTCGTAAACTCGCCCATGTAGAAGATTTCCGTGGATTGGTCTTCTTTAATGGCTTGTCAGACCTTGGAAGCGCAGAGGAAAAATTACAATATCGTGATGTTTTAGCAGTTTCGCTAGCTAGCGATGTCAACGTTAAATTTAGAAAAGTTATTCTAGAAAAATTCAAAGATAATCAACTGACACTACTTCTTGCCACAGACCTTCTAGCTCGTGGTATCGACATTGATAACTTGGAATGCGTGATTAACTTTGATGTCCCTAGAGACACGGAAACTTACACTCACCGTGCGGGTCGTACAGGACGCATGGGTAAAGAAGGCTATGTCATCACTCTTGTGACACATCCAGAAGAGCTTAAAAAACTGAAGAAATTTGCAAGCGTACGTGAAATCGTCCTAAAAAATCAAGAACTCTATATCAAATAAGGTTGGCTCACGCCAACCTTTTTATTATCCCCAAGTAATTTCTAATCGGTAGTTGGCAAAAGCAACTCCTTCTTTGTTTTGTAGTTGATAGGCTAGTTCAATCTTTGCTTCACCAACTTCATAGTGGCTTGTTTGGACGATAAACTCCTGCATCCCCATAGGTGTTGGAATATAGGCCAAACTATCAGATTCCTTAAGAAAACGCATGATGGTCTTAGGATTTGAGAAACGTGACATGACCAGTTCCTCCCCATTAAATTTCAAGACTACTTTTTCTTGGTCTTCATTGTAAAAAAGGAGATAGGAATACCCACCCTTTTCACGTAGTTCAACATCATAAAGTTGATCGACTACTTCCAGCTGGTCGTCAAACTGAATTTTATTTCTCATTCGAATCTTCACAACTATTCCTCTTTCTTCTCACTTATCTCTACTATTTTACCAAAAAGGCAAGGAATTTGCTATAATGGTCTTATGAATGAAAAAGTATTTCGTGACCCTGTTCACAACTATATCCACGTTAATAATCAGGTTATTTATGACCTGATCAATACAAAAGAATTTCAACGGCTTCGTCGAATCAAGCAGTTGGGTACATCCAGTTATACCTTTCATGGTGGAGAGCATAGTCGCTTTTCTCACTGTCTAGGAGTCTATGAAATTGCTAGGCAAATTACGGAAATTTTTGAGGAGAAATATCCTGAGGAATGGGACTCTAGTGAATCTCTCTTAACCATGACTGCAGCTCTTCTACATGACCTCGGACATGGTGCCTATTCGCATACTTTTGAAAATCTTTTTGATACCAATCATGAGGCTATCACACAAGATATCATTCAAAGTCCTGACACAGAGATTCACCAGGTCTTGTTACAGGTGGCGCCTGACTTCCCTAAAAAGGTTGCTAGTGTCATTGATCACACCTATCCCAACAAACAAGTCGTTCAACTCATTTCTAGTCAGATTGATGCAGACCGTATGGATTATCTCCTGCGCGACTCCTACTTCACCGGTGCTTTTTATGGCCAGTTTGATCTGACACGTATTCTTCGTGTCATTCGTCCTGTTGAAAATGGCATTGCCTTTCAACGGAATGGGATGCACGCCATCGAGGATTATGTCCTTAGTCGCTATCAAATGTATATGCAGGTTTATTTCCACCCAGCTACACGAGCCATGGAGGTTCTCCTGCAAAATCTTTTGAAACGTGCCAAAGAACTCTATCCTGACAATAAAGATTTCTTTGCTCGTACTTCACCTCATCTACTACCATTTTTTGAGAAAAATGTTAGCTTGTCTGACTATCTTGCGCTAGACGATGGTGTTATGAATACCTACTTCCAGCTCTGGATGACTAGTACTGACAAAATTTTAGCTGATCTTTCGCAACGTTTTATCAACCGTAAGGTCTTCAAATCTATTACTTTTTCACAGGATGACCAAGACCAACTTGAAATCATGCGGAATTTTGTCGAAGAAATTGGTTTTGACCCTAACTATTACACAGCTATCCACAAGAATTTTGACCTTCCTTACGATATTTATCGACCTGAGTCTGAAAATCCAAGAACTCAAATTGAGATTGTCCAAAAAAATGGCGAGCTGGCTGAGCTTTCTAGCCTATCTCCTATCGTTCAGTCTCTCTCAGGGAGCCGTCATGGTGACAACCGCTTCTACTTCCCTAAAGAAATGCTAAAGCAAAACAGTATTTTCACGAGTATCATTCAACAATTTTCCCATTTGATTGAGAATGATCATTTTACTCCAGATAAGAAATAACAGAGGAAATTTATGAGTATAAAACTAATCGCCGTCGACATTGATGGTACCCTTGTTAATAGCAAAAAAAGAAATAACTCCCGAAGTTTTTTTGCAGCTATCCAAGATGCCAAAGCTGCTGGAGTCAAGGTTGTCATTGCAACAGGACGCCCCATTGCTGGTGTTGCCAAACTCCTTGACGACTTGCAGTTGAGAGACGAAGGTGACTATGTTGTAACCTTCAACGGTGCCCTTGTCCAAGAAACCGCTAATGGTCATGAGATTATCAGCGAATCCTTGACTTACGAGGACTATCTAGATATGGAATTTCTCAGCCGTAAACTGGGAATCCACATGCATGCTATTACCAAGGACGGCATTTACACTGCCAATCGCAATATAGGAAAAATACACCGTACACGAGTCAACTCTCGTCAGCATGCCAATTTTTTTACCGTACACCTGAAGAGATGGCTGATAAAGAAATCGTCAAATGTATGTTTATCGACGAACCTGAGATTCTCGATGCTGCTATTGAAAAAGATTCCAGCAGAATTTTTACGAGCGATACTCTATCAATAAATCTGCACCATTTTACCTAGAACTCCTTAAAAAAAGGATGTAGACAAGGGTTCAGCCATTACGCACCTAGCTGAGAAACTTGGACTAAGCAAAGATGAAACCATGGCGATTGGGGATGAAGAAAATGACCGTGCCATGCTAGCAGTCGTTGGTAATCCCGTTGTTATGGAAAAACGGAAACCCAGAACTCAAAAAAATCGCCAAATACATCACCAAAACAAATGATGAATCAGGCGTTGCCCATGCCATTCGAACTTGGGTCTTATAAAATTATTAGAATATAAAAAGCACCTCAGAAGTTAGAGATACAACTCTAACTCCTGGGGTGTTTTAAATTACAGATTACTCTTCTGAGTCTCTTTTTATATTTTTTTGGAATTTTCTTATCATCAAGTTTGGAAATACCCTTGTTCTCAATCTTGGGAAGGTTCTTTAGCTCATCGGCAGTAGGTACCTTCTGGTATATCTTAGCAGGTCTATAGAGTAAAGCAAAGGAGAAGAACAAGGTGATAATACTTCCAATAGCTGCTATGTTCCGTTTACTCGCGTCTAACGAAGGTACCTCAGTTCCACTTGTACTAAGGCCCTTCCATTCAGGATGCTCTGCTTCAATCGCTTTTTTCTCTTCCCAAACTGGAACGAGTAAGAAATGATTGAAAGGCACAACTGTAGCCATAGCTGTCGCGCCTAGCGGGATAAATCTATTGGAATTTATAATAAGCACGATACTTAGTATAGAAAAATAAGACGAATAGAAGGATTACTAATACTAGTCGAATTTTATATTCTTTTCTTAATCGCAAGTATTCTTCTTGAGTCATCTAACCTCCCCCCTCTTTCTCTTAAATTTTGAACAGCTGAATATCCTTATTTTAGTATAAATCTTTGATAAAGGCTACAACTTGATGATTCTCAATCTTCACATAATAACCACCGCTATTATTGACAAGTTTATCCCCTTCATATCGCTCAATCTTTACAGCATAAAGACCACTTGGTAAGGGTTGATTGTTAAAAAACTCTTTCATTTGCGATTCAAGGTCTTCAAGATAGGCATTATATAACTGATCTTTCTTGTCTTCTGGAGTGTAGTATCGAAAATGAAATTCTGGTATAAAAATATCTTTTTGGAAGAGATATTGAGCATCCATGGGATACATCCCTTGTAACGCTTGTCCTTTGCTTTGATTTTCTGCTAAAATTTCATCATAAAGATTCATGTTGCCAGAATTACTGTTAATTTGAAAACTGATTCCTTTATACTTTAAATCAGTCATTTTAGGATCTGTTATTGAATTTTCAAATGTTTTTAAAAATTCGCTGGTGCCTGGACTAATCTCAATCCCTAAATAAGCTAATTCTGGAAAAGCATGATAAATTTTTTTGTCTTGTTTATAATCTACTTCCGCATCTGTCTTTCTATATGTTTCTTTTTCAGAAGGACGAGTATAGTATTCAAAACGAGAATTAGCCTGATAGGTTTTACCATCTATATTTTCACTGTAAGTACCATGGATTACAAATCCGCCTACACTTGTATAGTTTTTTTCATATTTTTCTAACTCAAACTTTCCTGTAAGACCATAGTTCTCATAAGAACGTTGCACTGCTTGTTCAAGTTCATTAATACTTGCATGGGCAAATAGACCCCACGTATCCATCATTGCAAGAATCGGACTAAGGATTATGAACATTGCAAATAGTATAACTATGGATAAGCAACCAATTATTAAGCCTTTTTTCATGTTTCTATCCCTAACTAGCATTTGTATTGCTTACTTTTCAACTCGGCGGTTGCTTTTTTCGATTTCGTTCATAAACTCCCCCTATTGTTTAAAGATTGTTAAATCTAGCTGAACTGTCTTAGCCTTCGAATTCAATTGGATTGTAACCCCATAAATCGAGCCACTAGAGTACCTTACTCTGATTCTACAGGTTGTATCCTCTGGCATATCGTACTTATTTTTAAGATATTTATAGAGGTCAGAATGATTTTCTGGTTCATATATAATATCGCTCAATTCAGTTTCAGCACTCTTAAAGGTTTCTTTTATATTCAAGGAAGCGAAATAATCTCTTTGTACTACCAAATTAAGAATTTCTTCATCATATAAAGGAGTTACCTCCGACCCATAATTTAACTTACCATTAGAATATGTAACCGGAACAGTTTCTTTATCCTCCCCAAGTGTTATTGTGTAATCACCTTTAATGTCAGCTTGATTAATATCTAAGTCTACTGCGTATTTTTTTACTTCATCTTCAGTTTTTATATAGACTCTACTAATGTATATCTTTAGTCCGGTAAAAATCCTTCTTATCTTGCTCTAAAAATTTAAATATAGGTTCAAAGGTTTTTTCAAATTCGTACTGTTCCTTTGTTCTGTTTTTGGGAATGGTTTCTCCACCCAAACTACATCCATTCAGTGCAAAAAGTGTCAAAAACATCAGCATTGCACTGACAACCCAAAAATAAGTATTTATGATTTTTTTCATGTAAAAAAATTTCTCCAATATTGAAATTAGTGCTATTTTTAGCTTACAATCTTTTTGATCGGATTCAAAAAATTACTTTCCTTTCACTAGATAAATTGCAGCACTGATTTGAACCAATTTTTCTTCTGATTCTAAACTTAGTAGTATATCGTATCTGTCATAATACGCATATCCAAGACTAACTGAAAGTTTTGTGTCAGATGGAAGATTATACTTTTTCCACTATTTTTTTTATAAAAACTCTGATTGATTTTCTGGCTCGTAGATAATATCACTCAATTCAGTTTCTGCGCTCTTAAAAGTCTTTTTCACATCTAAGGAAGCGAAATAATCTCTTGAAACCACTAAATTAAGAATTTCTTCATCAAATAAAGGATCTATCTCTGACTCATAATTTAACTTACCATTAGAATAAGTAACAGGAACTGTCTCTTTAGTGTCACCACGTGTTATTGTGTAATCTCCTTTAATATCAGCTTGATTAATATCTAAGTCCACTTCGTACTTTTTGACTTTAGCTTGATTTTTTATATAAACATCACTAGTGTATGACTTTAGTCCAGTAAACTCCTTCTTGTCTTGTTCTAAAAATTTAAACATGGGTTCAAACGTTTTTTCGAATTCGTACTGCTTCTTTGTCCTGTTTTTTGGAATGGTTTCACCACCTAAACCACATCCATTTAGGGAAAAAAGTGTCAAAAACATTAGCATTACACTGATAATCCAAAATAAGTATTTATGATTTTTCATATTCTCTCCCTGTTAACATTTATATTGTATTATCAATAGCATTAGCATTCAACCCGATGATTACTTTTTTCAAGCTGATTCATTAGCCTAACCTTTCATTACTGAAATATATTTATCAATTTGAATAGTTTTACTATCATTTTCTAATACAATTGCAATATTATAAGCATTCCCACCCGAATGTGTAATAGATACAAAACATTTTGCATTGTTTGATAAATTATATTTTTGGACTAGTCTTTTAAACAGTTCTGATTGATCATCATATTCATAAACAATGTTACTTAATGCTGTTTCTGAACTTCTAAAAACTTTTTTTACTTCTAATGATTCAAAATACTCTCGTTTAATACACAAGTTAAAGAGCTCCTCATCAAACTCAGTTTCAACACTAGCTAAATAAACCAACTGTGAATTTTCATATCTGACAGGAACCTCCTGTTTGTTTTCGTCCTTACGAATAGTATAAAATCCATTCACAGGATTATTTTGGGATTTTAAAAATATTTCATAACTTTCTTTTTGTGTCTTTCTATCACCAATACTGACTGAGACCGAATAACTTTTAATTCCTGTTAGGTCTATATTATCTTGCTCCAAAAATTTAAACATAGGTTCAAACGTTTTTTCAAATTCATACTGTTCTTTTGTTCTGTTTTTGGGAATGGTTTCTCCACCCAAACTACATCCATTTAGTGCAAAAAGTGTCAAAAACATTAGCATTACACTAACAACCCAAAATAAGTATTTATGATTTTTCATATTTTGTATCCCTAACTAGAATTTATATTGCTTTACCTTTCAACACGCCGATTACTCTTTTCGATTCCGTTCATCAAGTATCCTCCCTAGTTTTCAAATACTCTTAAATCTACTTGAATTGACTTAGTCATTGATTTCATTTGTATAGAAGTCCGATAAATACCTCCACTGGAGTGTTTAATTCTTACTCTACAGTTGATATCTTCTGGTAGATCATACTTATTTTTTAGGTATTTATAAAGTTTAGAGTGATTTTCTGGTTGGTAGATAATTTCACGAAGCTCTGTTTCTGCACTCTTAAAAGTCTTTTCCACATCTAAGGAAGCAAAATAATCTCTTGAAACCGCTAAGTTAAGAATCTCTTCATCAAACAAGGGGTCTGTATCTGATTCGTAATGCAACGTCCCACTAGAGTATGTAACAGGAACTATTTCTTTGTTTTTCCCAGCTATTATTTTGTACTTACCTTTAATGTCAGCTTTAGTAGTATCTAGGTCAACTTCATATTTCTTTACGTCATCTTCAATTTTTATATAAACACTAGTTTGATATGCTTCTATCCCAGTAAATTCTTTCTTTTCTTGCTCCAAAAAATTAAACATGGGTTCAAACGTTTTTTCAAATTCGTACTGTTCTTTTGTCCTGTTTTTTGGAATGGTTTCACCACCTAAACCACATCCATTCAGTGCAAAAAGTGTTAAGATTATTAGCATTACACTAACAACCCAAAAAAAGAATTTATATTTTTGCATCTCTTTCTCCTAGACTTTCTATGTCCATTATACCACACCATGGATATCTTATGAATGGTTCAAAATTTGGTCAAAGAAAAAACACTGGTTATCCAGTGTTTTTGTGGCTAGTACTACTCCCTGCAGGAATATAAAATATGCTTAGTAAGCCTATTCTAATAGGATTTAGGATAAACTTGGTCAATATTTGGTCAAATTTTTGTCTAAATTATTTTTGGATTAACCTCCATATTTTATAAGAAATGAAATTTGACAAGACATTTTATCGTTTCACGACTTACTATTGTTTAAATATAGTTAAATCTATTTGAACAGCCTCATCCTTAGATTCCATTAGTATTGAAATTCCATAGATTGTTCCACTAGAGTAATCTAATATTATTCGACAGGTCGTATCTTCTGGCATATCGTACTTATTTTTAAGATATTTATAGAGGTCAGAATGATTTTCAGGCTGGTAGATAATATCGCTCAATTCAGTTTCAGCACTCTTAAAGGTTTCTTTTATATTCAAGGAAGCGAAATAATCTCTTTGTACTACCAAATTAAGAATTTCTTCGTCAAACAAAGGTTCTAACTTCGATTCGTACTGTAACTTCCCATTTGAGTATGTAACAGGAACCAATTCTTTATTATCCCCAATTTTTATTGTATAGTCACCCTTAATTTCAGATTGGCTAGTATCTAAGAATACTTTATAATCCTTTACTACGTTTCCACTCTCTATATAAATACTATTTTTGTACAGCTTTAATCCAGTAAAATCCTTTTTTTCCTGTTCTAAAAATTTAAACATGGGTTCAAACGTTTTTTCGAATTCGTACTGTTCTTTTGTCCTGTTTTTGGGAATGGTTTCACCACCAAAGCTACATCCATTTAGTGCAAAAAGTGTCAAAAACATTAGCATTACACTAACAACCCAAAATAAGCCTTTTTTCATTTCTTTCTCCTAAACATTCTATGCCTATTATAACATAAAAAAGAGAGCGGTTTCGTTCTCCCTATATGTTCATGGTCTCTTATGAGTTAAAAAATAAAAAAACACTGAAACTTCAGTGATCTTTATGTTTCTTAAACGCACCTCGCGGATAAAACCACCTTGTCTTCTAATAACTGGTAAAACCTCTTAAGATATCTGCAACATCTTTTCCAACGAACCAAGGTTAATCGTTGATTGTCATCGTACGGACTTCCTGTCCGTGAAAATTGAATATTACGTTCATAGCATTCCTTTCTAAATTTGGTATAATAAAATAAAAACGATTGGAGAAATTTTATGGATTCTAGTAAACTATTCTGCTTGTTTTGCGGTTATTCTGTTCCAAATCACCACGATACTTTTCGAGAAGATGAGCACTACTTTTTGATTCATCGTTCACATTTTAACAACGAAGAAAATTTGAGTGACAAAATAACAATACAAACAATGAAATGTCCAAACTGTCATAAAGTTTCAATCGACATCGTTGGCGTAGGAAGTCAATTCCCAAATCGCATTATGCACTTCAATCCAATTTCTCTCGCTAAAGCCTATCCAGATTACATCCCACAAACAATCAGAAGTGATTATGAAGAAGCTCACGCTATCTTAAATCTCAGCCCCAAAGCCTCCGCAACCCTCTCTAGACGTTGTTTACAAGGAATGATTAGGGATTTTTGGGAAATTTCGAAAGCAAGATTAGTAGATGAGATAGACGCTTTAAAAGGATCTTGTTGATCCAAGCACTAAAAAGGTACTTGATGCCCTACGAAAACTTGGGAACATTGGAGCTCATCCAGAAAAAGATGTAAATCTTATAGTGGATATTGAACCCAATGAGGCTCACATGTTGCTGAAATTTATAGAATTACTTATGCAAAAATGGTATATTGAACGCCATGACAACGAGCAATTACTACAAGATATTTTAGATTTGGACAAAGATAAACAAAATCAACGTAAATCTAAAAATTCTTGATAATGAAAACAAGGATCTAACTCAAATATTAGATTGCCGTCCATATTATAATACTGCTCGACAATTTGAATTTTATCCGCTTCAGTTCCTTCGCCTCTCAAAATTGATAGGTGGATAACTTTTTCAACCCTCAATTTATCAGGTCTACCACGTCTATCGTGGTATTTTTCTTTTTGCTCTGGCATCTTTCCTCTCTCCTTTTTGCTATAATAAAATCAGAAAGGAGGTGAATTTCATGTCGCCAATTACTAATGAAAACGTCCAAATCTGGACACTCTATATCACAGTGATTATTGCTATAATCGGTTTTATATTAAATACCATTTCACTCTGGCAAACGAAGAAAGCAACAGAGGATATGGCAAAGCCTTATATTAATGTCTACGTGGATGCCTATGCAGTTAAAAATCAACAACGTGCCTATGTTTTTAAAAACTTTGGCAAAACTCCAGCATATATCGATAATATTCAGATAGATGGAGAATTGGATTCATTGAACTCAATACACCGCTTTGGCTCACTCATCGGAAATATGATTGCTCCAGGACAAAAAGTTTACATCGTCAATAAAACCAGGTTATAAAGAACGTATCACACTGACAATTACCTATTCTGATAGTAAGAAACACAAATATACAGATAAGTTTGTACTTGATGCTAACTTGGCATCTACAATGCTCTACACTGTAAACGAGAGCGATAATAGCGACTCTCCTGCAACAGCTATCAGACAATCGACCATGGCTCTATTACGCGATCTACGATAGCTCCATCTCCGAATGATTTTACAGTTCAAACATCACGTAAGAATTCAATTTTTATCTCACCAGTTTCATCGTCAAGTGTGTTGGCGATGATTTTATTTTTTTCATCGATTGCTTCGTTCAAGTCTTTGCAAATTAGCGAATAAGAGACTTTAACATTTGCATTTGCCATTTTTCCTACCCTCCTATTGCTTTTAAGCCATTGCCAATTGCATCCTTAGCTGCATCTGTTAAAGATTGATTATTTAATCCCTTTATTTTAATGTCATTCATAAACCATCCAATGGCTGCACCTAGTCCTTCAACACCCCTACTTGTATATCTGTATAGAATTTCTCATCAATTGCTGTGGTAAAGAAGAAGGGAGGAGTCAACTCTTTATAATCTCGAAAACGAATATAGCCTGCTAAAAAGTCGATTCCTTCTCTTACTGACTCATCATCTGGTTCCAAAATTCTAGTTGAAACAGTATTTAGAACTTGAAACATACTGTGATACAAAAAGTCTTTTGACAAAGAATCCTCGATATACTCTTCTTCTACTGGAATAAACAGTTCCATCAACACATCTTGATTCTCTTCTAACTTAGAATTAATTGTATAAAAGAAAGGTCCTAGAAGCGTATATCCTGCTTTTCTTACTTCGTCTAAAAAAGCGTTATAGGTATCTGGCATCTCTTCTGGAGATACTGTATAATACCTTGAGATAACATTTCTATACTGTATATCTTGGTATTCTCCCACGTTTTTAAATAACATCTGAAATCTCCTTAATTGGGATATTAATTTCAACAAACTGCTGTCCAAATATTGGCAATATCGCTAGAAAAACGGTATCTCCCTGCATTTCCAAGTCCTCATCTTGAATATATTGTTTCATTTCTTCAATTTTTGGAAGGAGATGTTTATCAAATGGAGTTACATCAGAGACACACTGCTTAATTGTAAAATGTTCTAGATATTGGAATTCATCATTTCCTTCAATTGGAATGTTTGTCGGAATATAAACCTTAAACAAGACTTCTCCTGGCTTTCCAAAAGTGCTCAAACAAGTTTCAATCGTTGTTGGACCATTTTTATAAACCCCAGTTTCAAATAATAGTTTTTCACAGTTTTCAATCAAATCTGGAAAAGAAGCCATGGAAACTCTTTTCTCTGTATAAGCAATATTACTGATATCTATTCTAATTAATTTCATTTTATTTCTCCTCTGTAAATAAAGTTATTGGTGCTTTTCTTTTTCCAACCGGTAAATACTCGTGCATATTCAAGCCAATAGAAGGGCAGACAGACTATGCTCGCTACAACAAGGGAAGTAACAACATATACCGCCGGCAACGTAAATAAACGTGCTATAACTATTACAATTGCTGAGATCAATAGGCAAATAACAGAAGGAAGAAATAAAAGATTCTTCCTATACTCACCATGTGGTAATTTCTTAGCTTTAGGGACAATTAACAACTGGTAAACAAAGGTGAGTAGCTGAAAAATAAGACTTAGGCTAATCAATATCATGAAGACAGACCAGTAGTCATCTCCCAAAAATATAGAACTCCAGAAAAGAAATTCAATGTGAAGAATTAGCACAGACGTAGCCGGAAATATTTGCAATAATTTTGATTTGGAAAACTTTTGAAATAGCAAGAATATGAACACAAGTACCAGTGTATGAAGAATAGTAATGTAAAGGATAATCATACTCACATCATGCATCTCACCTTCTATAAAAAAAGAGACTATAAATATCAGCAAAGCAAAAATCACTTCCATTGCAACTGACTTTAAAAAATCAGAGTTTTTTATAGTTCTAGTATCCACAACTGCCATATTCAAAAACTCAATATACTTTTCTTTCATCTTATCCTCCTAGTACGAGCTCTACTGCTGCTAGCCATTCTATATAACTTCATTTCATTTTTCCTCTAAAAATAATGTTATTAGTACTTGTATTTCTCCAACCTGTGAATACTTGAGTATATCCGAGAATAAAGAACGAGTTCAATGAAATACTCAGCCCTACTAAACCGATGATGATATATATTCCAGACAACATAAACAATCGTGTTATGACTACTATTGCTGCTGACGTTATTATTACAATAAGGGCTGGTAAGTGTAAGATATTCTTCTTATGCTCAGTATCTGGCATTTGTTTTACTTTTGGAACAATTGATATTTGATAAAAAAAGTTTATCACTTGAAAAGCAAAGCTCAATCCAATGCAAAGAAAAAATATCGATAAATACTGTTCCCCAAAGAATATAGAGCTCAAAAAAAGAAGCTCAAAATGAAAAAAAAGAAACGAAGTCGTCGGAACTGATTGTAATAATTTTGAAGCGGAAAATTTTTGAAATAACAAAAATGCAAGCAGTACTATTACCATATGGACAATAGTAACATGAATTAAAAATATACTAAGATTATGCATTTGATTCTTAGTAAATATAGAAACAATCAGTACCACTGAAGTAAATAGAAATTCGAATAAAAATGCAAGATAGAAATTTAAATTTCTTACTGGTATATAACCAGTCATCAGTATATTCAAAAATTCATAATATTTTTCCTTCATCTTATCCTCCTAACACGAGCTCTACTACTGCTAGCCATTCTATATAACTTCATTTTATTTCTCCTCTGTAAATAAAGTTATTGGTGCTTTTCTTTTTCCAACCTGTGAATACTCGTGCATATTCAAGCCAATAGAAGGGAAGACAAGCAATACATAAGCCCACAATACAAGGAACAATATATATCGCTGGTAACATAAATAATCGTCCTATAACTGCAAAAATCGCAGCTAATGATGCAAGAATGAATGGAGGGATATGTAAAATTGTCTTCCTGAACTCTCCAGATGGTAAATTCTTAGCCTTAGGAACAATTAACAACTGGTAAACAAAGGTGAGTAGTTGAAAAATAAGGCTCAACCCAATTAACTTCATGAAAACAGACCAGTAGTCATCTCCTAAAAATAAAGAGCTTCCAAAAAGTAATTCCATATGAGAAATGAGCACGGAACTGGCTGGTACCATTTGAAATAATTTTGACTCAGAAAACTTTTGAAATATCAAGAACATGAATAACAAAGCCAATAGATGAAAAATGGTAATGTAAAATACAAGCATAGTCACATCATGTTTCTCACCTTCTATAAAAAAAGAACCTATAAATATAAGCAAAGAAAATATTACTTCAATTGCAACTGACCTGAAAAAGTCGGAGTTCTTTATAGGACTAGTATCCACAACTGCCATATTCAAAAATTCATAATATCTTTCTTTCATCTTATCCTCCTACGATTCCTGCCTACCATTTTTTCATCTTGAAAATAAGGATATAAATATGTGCCAGACAATAAAATTATGGATAAAAAAGTAACAACCGTATCAAATAAATATTATGGTTTCTGTTGTCACATTCTCCTCCTAACTTAGTCGATACTCTTCACATCTGACATTGAAAGTTTCATCTTGGAAGGTTCTGACATCGAGTCAACAATCTCCAATTGCTCTGAGTTAAGTGGTAACAAAATTAACGTGGTTGTATAAGAGGGTAATTCTCCGCTATCCTTGATAGCATAACTTATCTTTTGATTATCAAAAATAGTTTTTCCATCATATGACCAAGTCAGTGAAAACTCTATATCTTTTTTGATATCTACATCTGTCTTGTTAACCAACATTAGCGCTGCTCTACCATCTGAGACTGCTCCTGTAAAGTAGATAGCCATACTTCCCTTACTTCCAATTTCTGGATGTTCTTTGGTCAACTTTTTACCAAGTTCAATCAATTCAGATGTTTTACCTTCATATTGTGGTGCTACTACAAATTTCAATTTTTTATCTTCAGTTATAACTGTATCACTTTTACTAGTCTCTTTTTTCCCAGTTTCATTTACATTTGCGCAACCTCCGAGTATTAGCAACAAAATTATTAAAAGTACTTTCTTCATTTCTCTCCCCCAAAAACAACAAAATCTATGTGTATTATACCACAAATAGAGATAATCTCGCTCTATATCTATTTCCTTATACTCTTATAACACACAATTAGTATCTTGTTTGATAGAAGATAAAGATATAGAAAAAGCAAGCCTAATAGCTTGCTTGATAGTTAAGGAATTAAAAATTGATTTTCATAATCTTTTGGGAGCTTATAAGATATTTCTCCATTACTATTACCAAATCGACTTTGATTAAAAATAGGAAATAGTTTGGAGTCGTGCACAGTTTTTATAGTAAAACGTTCTCTTTCAAAACTAATAGTTGCAGCTACTGAGGGATCCTTAAAAACTGATTGTTTCCCTTGGGAATACAAGCGAACGTTTATAGTAGCTACTTCTTCAGGATATTTCTCAAATCGAACATCAAAAAAAATGTCGCTACCACTCGAAGGAATATACATTTGATAGTTACTTACACTGATACTTTGAATCTTTCCTAATTTCTGTTCCAATTCTGGGTCGTTTTGATACAGGTTGGTTTGGATAGCTAGTTTGAAATTTTCCTCATGTTCTTGTAGCCATCTGTTTAGAAAACGAATCATAATTTCTTTTCGAACTTGCCAGTCTGCATCCTTGCCTTTGCGAACAGCAAAATCCAAAAGATTATTCATAGTTTCATTCAATTTATCTTGCTTTCGCTTCCAATCCCATGAGGGATCACTTGATACCTCTACTACTGATAAGTACCATCTCCTCATAGTTTCAGGAGATTTATAAGGATTGGGTTTTATAAATGTAAAAGGACCTATACCAGCATCAGGAAAGACTAGTTCTACTTTCATTGACTGCTTGCGATTATTATTAGCATAGGCTGTAAAGGAAATATGATAATTTCCACCTACATCTCCACCATTATCAAATCCTCCCCTGGCAGAACCTGGTAAAAGCGTCACTGACTTTATATATTTCCCTTGACTGTCTATGTCTGCAATAATTTCTCTCTTGATAGAATCCTCATGATCATGAATAAACTTACCAGTGTTCCCAATCGGTACCCTAATAAACAAATAAGACAAAGCAAGAATCATAAAGGGAACGGAAATCGCAAGGAATATCCACTTGTTCGATTTTAACATAATATCTCCTGATGCTCATTTAAAAATCAGTTATAAAACAGCATTTATGCTTTTTTTCAACTTATAACTTTTCTATTTTTTCAAAAATAATCTCTTGCTTCTCGTAACTTTCTCGGAGTGGTAACATACCTAAGATCACCGCAAAGAAACCCAAAAATAAAATACTGTTAATGATAAGGATAGAGGCCTCTGTCCCATTATCAGTAAATATATAAAACACCAAACATCCTATAACTACAACAAAAAGAAAAGGCAGAAGTTTATACAGTTTTAACTGACGTTGTGAGCTTGCTAAATTGAAAACTATTTGATACTTCGTTTCTTTACTTGAAAGCTTTTGTTGAAGATTATGACGAAGCACAAAAGCAATGAACCTGAAAGTAAGATAAGCTAAGATGATAAAGAGAACAAATAAACCTAATTTAAAAGAAATATTATGGCTAATGTCGTAACTCTTAAAAGCGTTCGTAACAATCCCATAACAAGCTCCACCTATTGCTACACTTATTCCAATACCAAGAGATTTGCTCATAATTGGAGCTAAGCTCTCAAAACTCGTATCTTTTTTATCTAACTTTAAGCATTTGGCAGTAATTTCATTAGGAAGAGAACCCCAGAAATAAGTTTTAGGACTAATACTAGTCATATCCAAAAGATATTTTTCACCGTCAACTTCTATGATTTTATGAAACGTTTATTTGTTTCTTTAAATTTTAATGCCATATTTACCACCTAAATTACATCCATTCAGTGTATAAAGAGTCAGGACCATTAGCATTACACTAACAACCCAAAATAAGTATTTATATTTTTTCATCTCTTTCTGCTAATCATTCTACGTCCATTATACCACACCATGGATATCTTATGAATATTTCAAAATTTGGTCAAAGAAAAAACACTGGTTATCCAGTGTTTTTGTGACTAGTTTCGCTCCCTGCAGGAATATAAATATCAGTCCTAAAGCCCTATTCTAAGGGCTTTTTTATCTAACTTGGTCAATTTTTGGTCAAAAATTTCGCTAACTTTTTATCCAACTCACTCCGGCAATTCCACCTTCAAGCTCATATCAGTCGGTTGTAACACTTTCTGAACCGCTGCGAGAAAGGCCAACCCATTATCAGATGGGGAATATTGGAAAGTAATATGGATGATTTTTTTATCAAACTTATCACCATACCGTGCCACATACTGCTTGCTTTCGAGGAAGTAGATGTAGTTGTTGAGTTTTTCTTGAAGTTTCAAGAGATGTTCCTCTTCTAATGACTCTATCCATTTGTTTTCATCAATCAACAACAACTCTAGATGGTCATCTGAAACACCCATCGCATCAATACTCGTAACGTCTAGTTCAATTTTGTCAACTGTTTTAATGGTTTTTACTACCTTTGGTGGATTGTAGTATTTTTCCTTGAATTCCTTGAGAATCTTCTCCACCTTTTCTTCGTCACACTGTCTGTATAAAGGATCACGATCTAATGCATTACACAGCCCTTGATATAACCAATCTTTCTTCTGCTCATCTGATAGATTAGAAATACTCTCTATAATATTTCTTACTAACTCATCGGTCTTAATAACAAAGGGAAGGCTAATATATCTTTTCAAACGCCTATTTTGAATGAAAATATAATCAGTCACCTTATCTAATTTGACTAGGTCAATCGATAAGCTAAAATCTTTCAAGATTTCAAAAGTTCTTCTCACTATATCCTTATCACCTTCTGCATACAGAGGGAATAAGCAATATTCCATCAATACACTAATATCTGTACTATCCAAGTCATAAGAATCCCGTTCTCGTATACGATATTTTGCATCTGTGCCTAAAAAGGCTTCTTCCTCTTTTCCTTCTCTCATCACATTACGATAAAAATTAATAAAAGATTCATAATCTTTAGGCTCTGGTAATTCATATATTTTCATTTATTTACTCCATTGATTTATTCTAAAAATCCCTTCAACTAACAGTGTATAAACAAGTTCCTCATAGACTATTTCAATGGCGATACAGCATCAAAACATTATTGTTCTATAGAATTTAAAAAAATCATCGATATCTTGGTACTTCTAAATTCTTGACCTTAACTCCCTGATCTTTTAAAAGATTCCTAAAAGGTGTTTCGATTATTTTTTTAAGACTTCAATGTCTTTTTCGACCAATCTCTTTTTGCCCATTCTAACTTATTTATCTGCTTGAATCCCAACTCATCCTTTATTTCATTTTTGGTTTGGCGCTCGGTTTTATTTCAAACCAATCTTTCTCAATATTCCTTCGAATCATTCCACTACTAACATAAAAAAAGAATGTCCCTTATATTGAATCTCATAATGAATACTGTATAGATAGTCTAGCTCTTCCATTTTGACTTTTTTTGTAAATACATTATCAGATATCCTTCCCCAAGGACTTATATAATTTTGAAAATCTTTAAATTTAACACGACTATATAAAGTTACTTCATGCTCGTTCTCATATTCCGCTTCAAATTTGTTTTGTTTATAAATTGCGTACATATTTTTTCCCCTACGAGTTTCAGACTACAGCCATCCCTTGGCTTTTAAAAACTTGTCCGGAATGCGAAGTTCAATCTCTGCCATGATTTCTTTTAAGTAGCTATCCCAATCTGTTATCTGGCTGTATACAGCTGGCTCTTTAGTCAGTGATATTTTTGCTTCTTTCGTTAAAACAATAAAGAACTCACAGAGATCATTCTCATAATCAAATTCAATAGTAAAGTAATCATATGCCTTAAAGTCTAATTTAAAAGTTTGATGATTAGGTTCATCAACTATTTCATCAAACACTATACAATCAATCTTATCTTTAAATACTCTTTCAACTATATCACAGAATGTATCTGCTAAAATATCCATTTGACTTTCAAACATTACAATATCCCTCTTTTTTATACCATCCCTTAGCTTTTAAAAACTTGTCGGGAATGCGAGACTCAACTTCAATCATGAGTTCTTTCAAGTATTTGTCCCAGTCTCTAATCTCACTATAAAAAGTTGGTTTATTCCCTTTGTTCAAAGAAGCACCGAAACGATCAGCAATAGAGATTGTAAATCCACAAAAATCAGCTTCATAGTTAAATAACATAAAAAAATAATCATACGCTATAAATTCAAGCCTAAAAGCTCTGTACTGCGGATATTCAACTACGTCTACGATTTTGGGCTCGGTGATGCGATCACCAAATACACTTTTGGTTTTTTCTCTCGTCTCTTCTGCTAGTCGAAGCATCTTGTTATCTTCCATTCGAGTTCTCCTTTTCTCTTACAACCAGCCCTTGGCTTTTAAAAACTTGTCCGGAATGCGAAGTTCAATCTCATCCATAACTCCTCTTAAGTAACCATCCCAATCTGATATCTGGCTGTATATAGCTGGCTCTTTAGTCAAGGATATTTTTGCTTCTTTCGTTAAAACAATGAAGAACTCGCACAGGTCATTCTCATAATCAAATTCAATAGTAAAGTAATCATATACCTTAAAGTCTAATTTAAAAGTTTGACGACTGGGTTCGTCAACGAAATCGTAACCAGCAATCGTGTCAACTCTTTCGCCAAAGACTCCCCTTATTTTCTTTCGAGTTTCTCTCGCGAGTTCTAGCATCTTATTTGTTTCCATACATCTATCCACTTTCCACTTATAACCATCCTTTGGCTTTCAAAAACTTGTCCGGAATGCGTAATTCAATCTCTTCCATGATTTCTTTTAAGTATGCGTCCCAATCTGTTATACTTCCAAAATCATATTTTTCTTTAGGGAGTGAGATTCCAATCCCTTTACTAATCACAATATAGAAATCTGTAAAACTTAATTCATAGCCAAAATGAGCTTCATAATAATCATAGGCTTTAAATTTAATACTAAACATGTGATGATTGGGTACATCTACCACATCGTAAATGGTCATGTCTGAAGCTCTATCTCCAAACGCTCTTTGAATACGTTCACTCACTTCTGTTGCTAGATCTTGCATACTTTTCACCATATGAACACCTCCTAATTCTTTTATCGCCAACCCTTGGCTTTTAGATATTTCTCTGGGATATACGACTCGATTTCTAATATGATTTCTTTTAGGTAGCTGTCCCAGTCACTTATTTCGCTGTAATGGCTATTTGGCTTAGAAATCACTTTTTCATTGTTAAGATTAAGAAGTAGGTGAATTTCAAATAAATCGTTTTCGTATATAAATCTTACCCCAGCAAAGTTATAGATGAGAAAATCCAGTTTAAATGTACGATGATTAGGTTCCTCAACTATATCATAAATTCCCAAACTATATATTCTATCACCAAATACATTTCGAATCATTCGGCTCGTTTCTACAGCAAACTTCCCAGTTTCATTTAATTCCATAATATTATTCTCCTCAAAGAAATCATTTTCTTTAAAATCTATTTGGTCAATTCTTTAATAAAACTTCTGCTCTATCTGAATCTAGAAAGTCTTTTAATAGTTGCAAGGTGTGTTCAACTGACTTTTTATCACGTCCATACACTCTTTTTAGGCTCTTATCATCGATTATCTTGGATAAAAAGGTAATGGAAAATTTCTGCTCACCAGCTTGAGTGAACCAAATGTTAAACAAGCCACCCTCTCCGGCTTCTAATTGCCTATTTTTACCGGTTGATGATATCCCCATCGTCATATGATACCCCTTATACACGAAGGGAAAATTAAAATTTTCATCTTCTCCTTCATGAATGGCAACCGTATCAAGATCAATCGAAAAAACTTGCTCTAACGCTTTCTTGACATTCTGATAGCCTAGACTCTCTCTTATCGGTAAGTAAACTTCGCTCATTTATAGTCCTCACTTTAACCATCCTCGACGTATTCTTGTTAAATCAATATCCAGCCATCACACCGCTAATCCTGTAACATAGCTAAAAACTCTGTAAAGTTATTAGCTACAAACTCTATAGCAGGTTCTAGCTCATATGATTCCTCGTGGTACCAGATACAAATGCTTGGATTTTCTGGATCCTCTATATAATTTAGACAAATAAAATCACCACCAAACAATGCTGCTATGGGGATTAGTTGCATTCCGACATAATCTTCATCAAAGACAATGCGCCCTTCCAATTGTGTACTCACCACTCCGATATCATAAACCTCTTCAGGCTTCTCACCTGAAATAGCTAGTATGGCTAAAAAGCGGTCGATTACTTTCTCATTATTCCCAAAATGAAAATACCGTTTTGACGGAATCAATCCATTCTCATTCTTTATAAATTCCTTATAATCTTCAGGTAATCGAACTTTCCACGCTACTTCTCTTTCCTGTAATAGCGCATCAGTTGGCAAAGGGTAGATGACTGATTGATCTTGTTGGGGCATATATTCTTCTCCTACAGTTGCTTGCTTTTTACTTCTTCAAACCATTTCTCAAACTCTAGACGTGGAATCAATTCCTCATCCTTGTCATAACGCCCTTCATAGCTATAGCGACTATCAAGGCTGTTTTTCTGAGCATCATAAATCAACCACATTTCAGTTGGATGTTCACGGTCATATTCTTGGCACACATCAAGCATTTTCTGTATATCTTCAAGACCAAACCGTTGTACTGCTACCATCATATTTTTTGAAGTGTCTACTTTTTTATTTATTATTTCATTCACCGCATACATTTTTGTCACAGTTCCATTAATTTTATAAAAAACATCGAAAGAAAGTAATGCTTCTTCAGAGATGCAATAAATATATATTTTTTCTGCTTGATTTTGGACATATTCTAGCGCTAACGAAATCATGCTAGCTTGAACTTCCATAAATTTATCTTCAAATTGTGTCATTTGTAACTCCTACAATTCCTGTACTTTTACTTCCTCAAACCATTTTTCAAACTCCAGACGTGGAAGCAATTCTTCATCCTTGTCATATCGTCCTTCATAGCTATAGCGACTATCAAGACTGTTTCTTGGCATCATAAATCAACCACATCTCAGTTGGATGTTCGCGATTGTATTCTTGGCACAGCTTAACCATTCTTTCTATATCTTGTGCACCAATTCTTAATAGACTAAACTGAATTTCATCCGAACTATCTATTTTATTAGGTAGATGATCCGAAATCTCATCTCTATCTAGATAATGATTATTAGTTTTAAAAAATACATCAAATCTATAAAAACCATCCGCAACGCAATAAATAAAAATTTTATCTGCTTGATTTTGGACATATTCCATAGCTAATGAAACCATGTCAATCTGGATTTCCATAAATTTATCTTCAAATTGTGTCATTATCTTCTCCTACAGTTGCTTGCTTTTTACTTCCTCAAACCATTTTTCAAACTCTATACTTGGAAGCAACTCTTCATCCTTGTCATAACGCCCTTCATAGCTATAGCGACTATCAAGGCTGTTTTTCTGAGCATCATAAATCAACCACATTTCAGTTGGATGCTCGCGATTATATTCTTGGCAAACATCAAGCATTGATTTTACATCCTTGACACCTTCTTTCAACAAGAGAGATTGTAAACTGGTATCAATGTGTGATTTTGTAGGTAAAAAATCATTTACTAAGTGTTTGTGTACAATATTTCCTTTAATCTTATAAAATAGATTAAAACTATACAAACTGTCCGCTATCGCATAGATATATACTTTTTCTGCTTGATTTTGGACATATTCTAGCGCTAACGAAATCATGCTAACCTGAACTTCCATAAATTTATCTTCAAATTGTGTCATGTTACTCTCCTACTCTAACTCAGATAAATTCGATCTGTATTGTTTGCTCAGTCATCATGGAATCCACTTCCTCGACAAGTTTGTCTATCTCGTTCTGTGTGATACGAATGTGGTTGTATGGTGGCTCCCAATTCTGTAGACTTGACCTATATACAGTAAAACTTCCATCGGTCAACAATTCTCCCTTTGCTTTTATAACATAGCCATTTTCATAGTCAAATGTGATGATAGACCTTGTACCAGAAATTTTCATTTTTCTTCCTTTTCTTATAACCCTTTCAGGCTAAAATAGTAGAGCACTCATAACTTTTTTATTTGGTATTCCAACATGATAGAACTACCTTAAAAATCAATGTTAACGTTTTCCATTATTATACCATACAAGCGCTTGATATGAGGGTTTTGCTAGCGAAAACTAACAAAAAAACACTGAATTTTCAGTGTTCCTTTCATTTCTTTATGTTTCTTTACGCTTCTTGAACGCACCCTGCAGGAATCGAACCTGCAACTACTCCTTAGGAGGGAGTTGTTATATCCATTGAACTAAGGGAGCTAGAGAAAAACTCTGCCTTACAGCAGAGTTTTTTTATCGAATTAACGACGGATTTCTTTGATACGAGCTGCCTTACCTTGAAGTGCACGCAAGTAGTACAATTTCGCACGACGTACTTTACCGTAACGAACAACTTCGATCTTTTCAACACGTGGAGTGTGGATTGGGAAGATACGCTCAACACCTACACCGTTAGAGATTTTACGAACTGTGTAGTTTTCTGAGATGCCAGCACCTTTACGTGCAATAACAACACCTTCAAATCTGGATACGTTCACGGTTACCTTCAACAACTTTCGCGTGTACACGAACAGTGTCACCAGGACGGAATGAAGGGATATCTGTACGAAGTTGACCTTCAGTCAAGCTTTGGATTAATGGATTCATTTTATTCTCCTATCTTTGTCAATCTTGAGGAAACTTCCTCAGCGGATAAACTGTATTTTTGTGTGTCCATTACACACAAGATACAGTTTACCAAATTTCCACAAAAAAGTAAAGAAATTTATAGCAGAATTCCTAAAAAAATCGCTACTAAACCTCCTAAGTAAGTTAAGAGAAAATAGCTGTAAAACACCTTCCTGTCACTAAGCAGTCTCTGTAGCTCTTCATTCAAAGTTGAAAAAGTCGTCAAACCTCCACAAAATCCTGTAGCTAGGATGGTATAGACTTCCTTGGAATCCACATGATTATAGAGTAAACCTATCAGGAAACAACCCATAAGATTGGCTATGAGTGTTCCTAGTGGCATTATGAAATCTTTATTAAAACGAGAAAAAAAATAACGAACTAGGGCACCAAGCCCACAAGCAATTGTAAGATAGACGATTACCATTTCTTCCTCCCCAAGTAGTAAGCCAATAAAAGTCCTCCGCCAATGCTCAAAACTAGGTAGATTACCAAGCTCAAATAACGGCCAGTATCCAGCAATTTCACAGCATCTAACATGAGGCTAGAAAAGGTTGTTAAACCACCACAAAAGCCCGTACCGAGCGCTAGAATAAGGCCCTTACTTGTTCCTTTATGAACTAGATAGCCCTTAACCAAGTATACTAAGCAAATTATACCTAGATAGTTGACAAGGAGAGTTCCCCATGGAAAGTCTGGACTAGCTGGAAAACAAGTGGAAACGAGATAGCGGACAAGACCACCCAACATAGCAGCTAGAAAAATCCCTAATGTATTGAACTGTTTTTTATTCATTTAATGATTTATCCTGATATTGACGAGAATTTTTTAAAATGTCAGAAAATGTCGCTACTATACTTTCTTGATACTGGTCATTTTTTATAAGATTTCTTACTTTTTCAAAAATAGCTTCCTCTCTCTTGCTATCAAAGACTGGCTTGCCAGAAGATTTTTTAAAAGCTACTACTTGCTCAACTAAGGTCATACGTTCTTCTAAAAGACTAACCAATTCTTGATCAACCTGATCAATTTGTTTGCGAATAAGCTCTAAATCCATCTCATCTCCTTACCCATGAACTGTCTATCAAAAAACTGTGCTAGCTCATTTGATTAGCACAGTCAGATTTTTATCCTAATTTTGCAGCTAATTCTTCTGCAAATTGCTCCAAGCGTTCAATGTCTTCCTCCTCGGCAGAAAGATCAACTTTAACACATTCTGAACCTTTCTCTGCTCCAGTCGAAGCAAATACACGGTCAAAATCATCTACAGCCTTACAGAATTCGTCATAGAAAGTATCACCTGAACCAACTACTCCGTAGATTTTCCCATTCAAGTTGAGGTCTGCTAAGTCTTCGTAGAAGTCCATCATCTCATCTGGAAGCTCACCATCACCATACGTATAGGTTGCAACGATTGCAAGATCTGCTTCTAGAAAGTCAGAAGCATCAACAGTTGTACACTCATCAACATCGACATCCAAACCTAATTCTCGTAATTTATCTGCTACAATATCAGCGATTTCTTCAGTATTTCCGGTCATACTGGCAAATACAATTTTTGCTAATGCCATAAGGTCCTCCTCAATTAATCTTCCTCCATTATATCACAGATTTTTCATTTTAAAAATAAAAATTCTTGTGCTACAATGATATGAGAAAGAATTGAGGTTATTTATGGAAATTTGCCATCAAATTTTAGAACAAATTAAAAAATACGATACAATTATTATTCACCGTCACATGAGAGCAGACCCCGATGCCTTGGGAAGTCAAGTAGGACTCAAAGAATTGCTCCAGTATAATTTTCCTGAGAAAAAGATTAAAGTTGTTGGCTACGATCTACCTACCCTAACTTGGTTAGCCAAAATGGATGAGGTAGAAGATCAAGAATTTGAAGGAGCACTTGCCATTATCTGTGATACAGCAAATACTGCTCGAATCGATGATAAACGTTACCTTAATGCCGAGACAATTATCAAAATCGATCACCATCCCAATGACGAGGAGTATGGTGATATCCTTTGGGTAGATACGACTTCTAGTAGTGCAAGCGAGATGATAGCTATCTTTGCAGAAGAAACCGAACTTAAATTATCTGACCAGGCAGCTTACCTCTTGTCTGCTGGAATTATTGGAGATACTGGTCGTTTCCTCTTTCCAGCAACTTCTGCTCGTACCTTCCGTATAGCGAGTCAACTGAGAGAGTATGATTTTGATTATGCTGCACTTACACGTCATATGGATACAATCAGCTATAAAATTGCCAGACTTCAAGGTTATATCTATGATCATCTAGAAGTGGATGAAAATGGAGCTGCCCGCATCCTACTAACGCATGATATTCTCCAGCACTATCAGGTAACTGATGCTGAAACAGCAGCTATTGTTGGTGCACCAGGCCGCATAGAAGACGTCAGCCTATGGGGAATCTTTGTGGAGCAAGCTGATGGACATTATCGTGTTCGTTTGCGCAGTAAATCGATCCCTATCAATCAAGTAGCCAAAGAACATGACGGCGGGGGGCATCCACTAGCTAGCGGTGCTAATTCCTACAGCTTAGAAGAAAATGAAGTCATCTATCAGAAGTTAAAAAACTTATTGAAAAATAAATAAAAGACTTGCCAAACTAGTCATAATCTGTTAGACTATTAAGGTAACAATCTATGGCTCGCAAAGAGACCATGGCAGAAAGGAAATATTGCAAAATGAAAAAAGATATCCATCCAGAATATCGCCCAGTTGTCTTCATGGACACAACTACTGGTTACCAATTCCTTAGCGGTTCAACTAAGCGCACTAACGAAACTGTTGAGTTCGAAGGTGAAACTTACCCATTGATCCGTGTGGAAATTTCATCAGACTCACACCCATTCTACACTGGACGTCAAAAGTTCACTCAAGCAGATGGACGCGTGGATCGTTTCAACAAAAAATACGGTCTCAAATAATCATAAAAAGAACAGTTACGACTGTTCTTTTTTGTTTCTTCGAATTAGGAATCAACTACCACTGCTATTCCTCTATAAGTGACTATCAGCATAGCATAGCATTCCCAGTCCCCCTCACAACAAAAAAAAGCCTGTCACACAAGCTTAAATGCTTGATACAACAGGCTTTTTGTAAAGTTATTATTTAACTGCTTCTTTAAGAGCTTTACCAGCTTTGAATGCTGGAACTTTAGAAGCTTTGATCTTAATCGCTTACCAGTTTGTGGGTTGCGACCTTTACGAGCTGCACGGTGACGAACTTCAAAGTTACCGAAACCGATCAATTGAACTTTTTCACCAGCAGAAAGGAATTCAGTTACTGCTTTAAATACAGCGTCAACTGCTGCTGCTGAATCTTTTTTAGTCAATTCTGTAGCTTCTGCTACTTTAGCGATCAAATCTTGTTTGTTTGCCATGTTAATGAATCCTCCAAAATTTTTTCTAATTAACACTTATAATCATAACCTAAAATTCCCTTTAGGTCAAGCTAAAAACACTATTTATTTAACTTTTTCTCTGTTTTTTTAGGAATTATATCGAATTAGGATAGCCCAGGCATTTTCACCCGTGTGAGTTTGGATAATTGAGCCTGTTTCTAGGACTGAAATTGGTTTTTCAACGTAAGGTTGTAGAACAGCTTTCATCTCGTTTGCAAATTCATTTGTGCCTGCATAAGAAATACCAATTTCAGCGACTGAACGATTTGAAAGGGATACTACTAACTCATCCAACCATTTTTTAAAGGTTTGATCCACGACCTTTGACAATCGGTTGCAGCTCATTATCTTTCATTTGCATAACGACGCGAATATTTAGAAGTGAACTCAAGAGACCAGTAACTCGACCAATACGGCCACCTTTTACAAGATTTTCCAAGGTAGAAACACCAATATAAAGCTCTGTATTTTGTTTAACTTCTTCGACATGGGAAACAATGGCTTCCAAGTCTTGTCCTTCTTTGGCTAATCTAGCAGCTTCGACAACTTGGAACTTCAATGCCTGATCTGTGAATGAACTATCCAAAACAGTGACATCTGCAGTTGATAAACTTGCTCCTTGACGCGCTGCTTCTACAGTTCCAGAAAGAGCATGGGACATATGAATTGCTAGGATCTTACTACCGTCTTTCCCAAGTTCTTCAAAAATCTCAGCAAAGAGTCCAACTGGAGGTTGGCTTGTTTTTGGAAGATTTTTACTTGCTTGCATCAAGTGAAGGAATTCTCCTTCTTTCAAATCTGCATCAGAATAAAGAACGCTGTCAATCATTACAGATAATGGAACAACTGTAATGTTTAATTCTTTAACGATTTCTGGTTCAATAGTAACAGAAGAATCTGTTACAATCTTTACTTGTGTCATATCTCTAATCTTTCTATTCTTTTCAAATAAAATTGCTTTAATTTAACTATATCAATTATATCAAAAAAATACTAAAAGTTCATACTCAATCCGCCTAAATTTAACGCAATTTATAGTTCTTTTTATCAACAAAAAGAAAATCACCTATGCTTGGTGATTTTCTTTTGTATTTAAGATAAATAATCATGCAAATCTTGCATTTGCAAATCATCGGGTACTATTTGTAGATAGGATTGAATGAAGTCTTTAGCTTCTTCTATCTTACCCAACTCTCTTAATAAATAAATATACTGCTCCAAGAACTCTGGATTGTCCTTAAGGTCTGGAGCAAGTTCCTGATAAATTTCCTCTGCAGACTCAAGCTCCTCAATCTCTTGGTAACTTTTTGCAATCATCCATTTAGTCAAAAGATTTTCAGGTTCGTATGTTTTTAAAGCTATAATGTCCTCATAACGTTCCTGCTCTTGATAGAGTGTCCCCAAGCGTAACAAAATCTCTTCCTGATCTTCAGCATTCTCTTGTGCTTGTAACAGATAGGCCTCCGCTTGTTCCGGTTGATGCAATTCGTAAGATAACTGAGAAGCATGGAGTAAGAGACGAGTTTCAAAAGGATTTTTTGACAAGCCCTGTTGAGCTATTTTAAGAGCTTCTTCTGTCCGATGCTCCTTATGGAGTGCTAGACTATAACCATACTCATAACCCTCAAAATCTGGTGAAATTGTGTCTAGTTGTTTAAAGTATAGGACGGCTTTCTGGTATTCCTCTTTATCAAAATAAATACTTGCTAATTCAAAGGCTACTTGATCATCATATTCTAATTCGATTGCTTTTTCTAAAAATTCGATTGCTGATTCAAATTTGCCAAGTCTTGCATAGGAAAGTCCAATACGCTGATAGGTAGATATTCCCGTCTGTTGGTAAATGGAACGATTATCTAGTAGGGCATAGCCCTTAATTGCTTCTAAATCGTTTCCTAGCTCACTATCTAATTCTGCCAGACCAAATATTAGAAGAGGATCATCAGAGTAATTACGGGCTTCTAGGAGCTTCTCACGTGCTACATCCGTCAAGCCTTCCATCTGGTACAAATCTGCCTTTAATACTAGGGCTGATACATACCAATCACTTTCCGGACTTATATTCTCCAGATATGCAAAAGCTTCTTCTATTAATCCATCTTCACTAGCAATAGATGCTAAGCTGATATTAACTTCTGGAAATTCAGGCGATAATTTTTCATAGATTTGACTAGCTTGAGGATAAAACCCAATACCTTCTAGATATGAACCTAGTTCAAGAAGAACTTCATCTGAATCTTCTTCTAAAGCTTTCAAAAAAAGAATCAGCTCTTGATAAATCTTGTTGCTCCAAGGCTTCGAGCATTTGTTGACTATTGTTCACCTTCAGTCTCCTCTACTGGTTCATAAAGTCCACTAACTCCTTTATACCAATCAAAAATTGCTGAGATGACTACTTTTGCGGAAGCGTAGATTGGAATACCTAGCAATACACCCCAAATACCAAACATGGATCCTGAAGTCAAAAGAACAAAAAGAATGGTAATTGGGTGAATATTTAATTGACTACCCAAAATCAGTGGTGAAACAAAACGGCCCTCTATTGTTTGCTCTACAATGAAAACAATGATAACTTTTAGTAACATGACTGGTCCTGCTATTAGACCCAATACTAAAGCTGGAAGCATTGCTAGAAAACTTCCTAGATAAGGTACTAGATTGAGGATACCTGCAGTAATACCTAAAGTAATAGCATACCGAAGTCCTATTATCTTGAATAAGATAATAAACATGATTGCGACGATTACAGCGACCGTAATTTGTCCTCGAACATAATTGGAAAGTTGTTGATTGACATCTGAAAGTACCTTACCAACTGGTTCTCTCAATTTATTTGGTAAAAATTGAGTAATATAATCTCTCAGTCCTTTTCCATCTCGAAGGAGATAAAAGAGCATAAATGGCATGATAATTAGAGCGACAATGACCTGTGAAGTTCCACTGATAAGAGCACTCACCCAGTTAACAGCCTTAGAAGAAATATTACTTGCCCAAGCAGTTGCTTGTGTTGAAAAATTAGCTAAAACTTGCTCTAGTTGTGGTCTAAAGTCATCCGGCAAACGCTTGGTAACAAGATCATCAATAACTCTGTCAGCATCTTCGAGATAAGTCGGTACATTTTGCGCAAAAGCAACTACTTGACGTTGAAGGTTTGGAATGGCAACGGCCAGTCCAACAATCAAGAAAATGGCAATAATGACAAAGATAATACTAATGGCTAAAACACGGTTTATCTTGTACTTCTCCATCAAATCCACTAGTGGATTCAAGAGGTAAAAGAGCAGTCCTGATAAAATAACCGGCAACATAACTACGGATAGAAAGTCTATTACAGGTATAAATAAAAAGCTGATTTTACTGAGTATAAAAATATTGAGTCCTAATAGCAAGGCTACTAGGAAAACTGTAACGGCTTTGTTATCTATAAACCATTTAAAAAACCATGAAAGGTTAAACTGTTTCTCTTTTTGTTCCATTTCATCTTCCTTTCCTTTATTCTATCATTATACCATTTTTAGATAAAATAAGGCATTTTAAAAATGGTCCTCCTAAAAATGAACGGATTATTTTTTTACTATTTTTTGATTTCACTCTTATAGCATTTTTAAAAAAGTCAATTATTTTATGGTATAATAGAACCATATTTATTTCGAGGTATGAATATGAAAGAAACTGTCTATTTTGGGACCTATACTCGTCGGACTTCCCAAGGAATTTATAAGGCTGATTTTGATACAGAAACTGGCCAATTATCACATTTAAAACTCTTTGCAAACGAACCAAGTCCAACTTATTTAGCATTTGATAATGACAATCATCTCTATACTGTTGGTAGCAAAGGTGATCAAGGAGGAATCGCTGCCTATAAGACTGATGGAACCCTCCTTAATCACGTCGTTGAAGAAGGGGCACCTCATTGCTATGTTTCAGTGGATGATAAACGAAACCTTGTTTATGCTGCCAATTACCATAAAGGTCAAGTTCTGGTATATAAACGGAAAGAGGACGGAAGTCTTGAATTAGCTGCTATGGATCAACATAGTGGTCATGGACCACATGAAAATCAAGCTTCTCCACACGTTCACTTTGCTGACTTAACGCCAGATAAATACCTTCTTACCTGTGATTTGGGGACTGACCAAGTTACTACATATGACTTGAGCTCTGAAGGTCAATTAACAGAAATTGCGACTTACCATAGTAATCCAGGAGCAGGCCCCTCGCCATCTTGTTTTTCACCATCATTATAAAATAGCATACCTTATTTGCGAATTGAATAGTACAATTGAAGTCTTAATCTATGATGGTGTTGGTGAATTTGAACGCATACAGACCATCTCAACTCTACCAGAGGGATTCAATGATTTTAACGGAACTGCTGCTATCCGATTATCAAAAGATGGTAAATATCTCTATGCTTCTAATCGTGGACATGACTCAATTGTTGTATATACGATTCTTGCTGATGGCAGTCTAGAACTACTTGAATTTGTTCCAACAAATGGTAAAACTCCGCGAGATTTTGATTTAACTCCTGATCAAGAATTTTTACTCGTTGTTCACCAAGATTCTGATAATGTTACTGTATTTAAACGTAATTCTGAAAACGGTCGTTTAGCTGAACTATCTAATGACTTCCAGGTACCAGAAGCGGTTTGCATTGCTTTTAAAAAATAAAAAAAGAACTTGATTAACTCAAGTTCTTTTTTTATAATCTATTTCCGACATTGATACGATTAATAGCACGCTGAAGAGCAATTTTTGCACGACGCTCTTGGTCGATTAGGTGCTTGTCTTGCGCTTCTTCAATTTCACGTTCCGCACGAAGTTTGGCACGTTCTGCACGACTAATATCAATATCCCGGGCGCGTTCAGCTGTGTTTGCAACGATAGTAATCACATTATTAGCGATCTCGATAATTCCTCCGTTAACTGCAATCCAGTTCACATGAGATTCATCATCAATACGCTTAACCTTTACCTCGTCCACTGCTAACACAGCAATCATATTTCATGTCGTGGCAAGATTCCCATCTCACCATCCAGAGTTCGAACCGATACAAAGCTGGCATGGTGATCATAGACGAGACCATCTGGTGTCACGATCTGGACAGTTAACTGAGCCATAGATCACCTCTTAAAATCCCATTTTATCTGCCTTAGCAATCACATCTTCGATTGAACCAACACCACGGAAGGCATCTTCTGGTAGGTGGTCATATTTTCCTTCAAGGATTTCCTTGAAACCACGAACTGTTTCAGCTACAGGAACATAAGAACCTGGTTGACCAGTGAATTGCTCAGCAACGTTGAAGTTTTGTGACAAGAAGAACTGGATACGACGTGCACGTGCAACCAAGGTCTTTTCTTCATCAGAAAGTTCATCCATACCAAGGATGGCGATAATATCTTGCAACTCATGGTAACGTTGAAGAACACGTTTCACTTCCGCAGCTACTGCATAGTGCTCTTCTCCAACGATTTCAGGTGCCAAGGCACGTGAGCTTGAAGCAAGTGGATCAACGGCTGGGTAGATACCCAATTGAACCAATTTACGTTCCAAGTTTGTTGTAGAATCCAAGTGAGCAAAAGCTGTTGCTGGCGCTGGGTCAGTATAGTCATCCGCTGGCACATAGATAGCCTGGATAGAGGTTACAGAACCCTTCTTGGTTGACGTGATACGTTCTTGCAATTGACCCATTTCTGTTGCGAGGGTTGGTTGGTAACCAACGGCTGAAGGCATACGGCCCAAGAGGGCAGATACTTCTGAACCTGCTTGAGTGAAACGGAAAATATTGTCAATGAAAAGAAGAACGTCTTGACCTTCTACATCACGGAAGTATTCAGCGATTGTCAAACCAGTAAGGGCAACACGCATACGTGCTCCTGGTGGCTCATTCATCTGACCAAATACCATGGCTGTTTTCTCAATAACGCCTGATTCCTTCATTTCCCAGTAAAGATCATTCCCTTCACGAGTACGTTCCCCAACACCAGTAAATACTGAGATACCACCGTGTTCTTGGGCAATATTGTGAATCAATTCTTGAATCAATACGGTCTTACCAACTCCGGCACCACCGAAGAGTCCGACCTTACCACCTTTAAGGTAAGGAGCAAGAAGGTCAATAACCTTAATTCCTGTTTCCAAGATTTCAGAAGACGTAGACAATTCGTCAAAAGTTGGTGCTTTTTTATGGATTGGCTGACGCTCTGCATCTTCCCCGAAAGGAGCTTCCAAGTCAATGGTATCTCCCAAAACGTTGAAGACACGTCCTAAAGTTTCCTTCCCAACTGGTACAGAGATTGGACGACCTGTGTCCAATACTTCCAATCCACGGGTTAAGCCATCTGTTGATTCCATAGCGATGGTACGAACCATGCCATCTCCCAACTCCAAGGCTACTTCAAGGACGATTTTTGTTTTTCTTTCGTCATTTTTGTAGACGACAAGTGCATTGTTAATCTCAGGTAATTTTTCCCCTGGTGCAAACAAGACGTCTACAACAGGACCAATAACCTGAGCAATTTTACCTGAACTCATCTCCTTCTCCTATTCTATATAAGATACTGTCGGTTCCTAGACTTGCTAGTTCCTAAGTTCATTGTTTATGGGCAAGCCTGCTTTATTCTAAAGCACTAGCTCCTGCCACGATTTCTGTAATTTCTTGTGTAATCGCCGCCTGTCTTGCACGGTTATACTGAATTGTCAAATCATTAATAACTTTTTTAGCATTATCCGTCGCTGTCTGCATAGCAGTCATACCCGCCGCATTCTCAGCAGTCTTGGCATCGATAATTGCACCGTAAATCATACTTTCTGCAAACTGAGGCAATAGTTGATTCAAGATTTCTTCACGGTTCGTTTCAAACTCAAATTCAAGCTATAACTATTATCTGCTTCATTAGGATCTAGGTCAACGATAGGAAGCATCTGCTCCACACGCATCTGACTTGTCAGCGTATTGACATGGTGGTTATAACAAACATATAGTTCATCAAAGATTTCATTTTGATACATCTCGATAGTCTTTGAAATAATTTTACGAACTTCGTCAAAACTTGGTTGATTTGCTAAACCACGTAATTCATAAATTGGTTGTATGCCTCGAGCTTTAAAGAAGTCAGCTCCCATACCACCGATACAGATAACTTCAAAATCATCACCCGATGGATGGTACTCTTGTTGAAGTTCCATAACAGCTTTCAAGATAGATGAGTTATATCCTCCAACTAGACCTCGATCAGATGTAATGACGATATAGGCTGTTTTTTTAACCGGACGACTAATCAACATTGGATTTGTTGATGTACCTGCTTCATCTCCATGAAGAATATCAGTAAGTAGCTTACGAACCTTTTGAGCATAGACTTGAAAGTTGCGAGCTGATTCTTCAGAACGACCTAGCTTAGCTGCAGACACCATCTGCATAGCATTAGTAATTTGACTAGTATTTTTTGTTGAGGCGATTTTTGTTTTAATATCATTTAGAGATACTGCCATCTGACACCTCTATTCTTATTGGAAGCTTGATTGGTTGAGAAACTCTGTAATCGCAGCATCCAAGACCGCTTCCTCTGGCAAGTCTTTTGTTACACGAATAGTTTCCAAAATCTCTGGATGTTGAGCATCAAAGAAGGCATGGAACTCTTCCTCAAAACGTACAATATCATCCACTGAAACTGTATCCAAGAATCCATGAGTCAAGGCATACAGAATGGTTACTTGTTTCTCAACAGGTAGTGGTTTATGAACTGGTTGTTTCAATACTTCAACAGTACGACGGCCACGATTCAATTTAGCCTGAGTAGCGGCATCCAAATCTGAGCCAAACTTAGTGAAGGCTTCTAACTCACGATAGGAAGCAAGGTCGATACGAAGGGTACCAGCAACCTTCTTCATGGCTTTAATCTGAGCTGAACCACCAACACGAGATACAGAAGAACCTGCATCTATAGCTGGACGAATACCTGCGTTAAAGAGACCATCACCAAGGAAGATTTGTCCATCAGTGATTGAGATTACGTTTGTAGCGATATAAGCTGAGATATCTCCTGCTTGAGTCTCGATAAATGGTAGAGCTGTGATAGAACCACCACCAAGCTCATCAGATACTTTTGCAGAACGCTCTAGTAGACGGCTATGTAAGTAGAAAACATCTCCTGGGAAGGCTTCACGACCTGGTGGACGACGGAGCAAGAGAGAAAGTTCACGATAAGCTACCGCTTGTTTGGAAAGATCATCATAAACGATCAACACATGCTTACCTTGGTACATGAACTCCTCTGCCATAGCAACCCCAGCATATGGTGCAAGGAAGAGCAATGGAGAAGGTTGTGAAGCTGAGGCTGTCACAACAATTGTGTAATCCAAGGCTCCGTACTGACGAAGTGTTTCTACTTGTGTACGAACTGTTGATTCTTTTTGTCCAATCGCAACATAGATACAAATCATATCTTGACCTTTTTGGTTCAAGATAGCGTCAATTGCGATGGTAGTTTTCCCTGTTTGACGGTCACCGATAATCAACTCACGTTGACCACGACCGATTGGTACAAGGGCGTCAATAGCTTTCAAACCTGTTTGCAAAGGTTCTGAGACAGACTTACGTTGCATAACACCAGGAGCTGGTGCTTCAACCGGGCGAGTCTTGTCTGTGTTAATTGGTCCCAAACCATCCACTGGACGACCTAGCGGATCCACAACACGTCCAATCAAGCTATCACCAACAGGAACTTCCATGATTTTACCCGTACGACGAATTGTATCGCCTTCACGAATATCTGTAAAGTCTCCTAGAATGATAATACCAACATCAGTCGATTCTAAGTTTTGCGCCATACCATAAGAGCCGTTTTCAAAAATCAACAACTCTCCACTCATGGCATTTTCGAGACCATGAGCACGCGCAATCCCGTCACCAATGTAGGTTACAACACCTGTTTCAGTCACATCAAAATTGGGTTTGAAATTTCAATTTGTTGCTTAATTAAAGCGCTGATTTCTTGTGCGTTAATTGCCAAAAGAACACCACTTTCTATTTCAAATTTTCCTTAACAACTTTAAGTTGTTGTTTAATACTGGCATTAATTGTCTTGTGATTAGCAGAAATTACAAAACCACCAATTAAACTATCGTCGATTTTTTCCTTAATGCTACGAACTTTTAAAGACATCTTCTTCTCGATTAGAGGAAGTAGACGTTCTTTCTGATCATCAGTCAAAGGATGTGCAGACACAATAGTCACTTCAAAACGATTGGTTTCTTTTTCAAGCCGATTCAAGCAATCCACAATCACATCGTAAAATAAGTTGCTTCTATGATTATAAGTAAGTACCTGAATCAGGTTTTGCAATAGAGGTGACACAGAATCTTGGAAGAAAGCAATCGCTTTTTTCTTGTCAGATTCATCAACTGCCACTTGCGCTAAAAAAGAAGGTAAACCTGTTTCTTCAGCGACTTGCTTGATTTGATCCAAGTCAGAAAAGATTTGGTTTTCTTCTCCTTTTTCAATCACTAATTGGACAAAAGGCATGCTGTATTTTTCAATTACCTTTAGAGTCTTTTTTTCCATTAAGCTTCTCCTAGCTGATCGATATACTGATCAATGAGTGCTTTATGGGCTTGACTGTCAAGGTTTTGAGAGATGATTTTTCCAGCTAGACTAATTGTTAAATCAGCTACATCTCCCTTAACGCTTTGTAAAGCTTCAGCTTTATTTTGAGCAATTTCTTGGTTGGCTTTTTCTTTTAAGCGCCCTGCTTCAAGTTTAGCTTCAGCCAAATATCGGCCTTACTTTTCTCAGCTGTTTCCTTTGCATTCTCGATAATCGTTTTAGCTTCGGTACGGCTTCCTGCTAACTCAGCTTCACGTTTGCTAGCAAGTTCCTCTGCCTTTTTACGGGCTTCCTCGGCACCATCAATATCTGAAGAAATCTTTTCAGCGCGTTCATCTAAGACACTGGTAATATTTCCCCAAGCATATTTCTTCACTAAAAAGATCAATAAAAGGAAGGAACCAGCGATCAGAATAAAGTCACCAATAATGGTACTAATAGTTAAATCCATCTTCTAATCCTCCTCTACTTACTCTTCCCCTTCATTTATTTTTTTACCAATGTACATAGATGACAACATGGTAAATACATAAGCTTGAATACATGAAATGAAAATCGAAAAGGCTGTCCATAACATGTTTGCAATAAAGGCAAAAGGATACCAATACAAGGCATGTTGTGACAAGGCCAATAGCAATCCTGCTAAAACCTCACCGGCAAAAATATTTCCGTATATCCGAATCGCCAAGGAGGCAAAATTGGTGAACTCTTCTAAAATGTTCATCGGAGTCATAAAGCCAGGTGTAACAAATGCTCTCAAATATTCTTTAACGCCTCTACGACGAACTCCTTCTACATGAGCGATCAAAGTGATCAATAATGAGAGTGATAAATCGTATCCAAGGTTGGCTGTTGGAGAAGTCCACAAGTTATAACCGTTTGTTGTTTGTACTTTTGCCATTAAACCAATATTATTGGCAACCAAGATAAACAAGAATAGAGAAAATAAGAACAAGGAATAGTCCTTGATGTATGAATCTCCAATGTTTGGTTTTGCAAAACTAACCACAAAGTCATAAATCATCTCAAGAGCATTCTGTTTGCCCTTGGGACGGATGGTCATTTTTCGACTTGCCCAATAGACAAAGGCAAAAACCATCAAAACAGTTATAAGAGACATTGCAAGCAGGGTCAAATCAAAGGATATTGGTCCAATATTAACGGTTGGATTCAAACTTTCTTCCATGGTTTGACACCTCCATTTCTAAATAGAGTTGTCTATTTAATGACAAATGCCATCGCTAGGGTTACAAAGAAGGTACCTTCTACAAAGGCAACACCAAGAATTAAAAGGCTACGTAATTGGTTAATAATTTCAGGTTGACGAGCGGCAGACTTGAAGAGATTACTCATAATCATTCCTTCAGCAATAGATACACCCATACAGGCAAGACAAAGTCCGAAAAATGTTAAATTCATGACGAATTCTCCTTAATAATTTAAATTTACCTCTTAAGTTTAGACCTAAAATTGGCTTTTGTCAAATTTTTACTAGTAATGAAAGCGATTCGAATCCTTTGTTTCTAATTTTACGATTTTCAAGACAATTATATAGAAAATTTTATTGTCTATTCATACCACTTTCACTACCTTTCCTTGTTTTCTGAAAACAAAAAACCGAGTTTTACAACTCGGATTTGTCAGTTTTTATCTGAAATAAATTGAGTAATGATTTTGACAAGCTGGATTGAATGCAGCATTACAAAATGGACAAGTGCCCGTCTCTGTATACTCCTCATACGTTAGTGTTCTCCCACAGGATCCACATAAGATAGGTCTATCCTCTTTCAGATTTAAAGGATAGGGAGAAAATATGTGCGACTCCAGTTCATTATGACACTGATAACAGGCATAGTATTTCTGACACTCATAGCACTGCAGGGCTACGATATCCTTATCACTATGGTAATGAACACATCTGCTTTCATGATCTACTAGTAAGCCATGAGCTTGAACCATTAATTTTTCCTTATCTAGGCACGAACAGTAACGCTTGTTCCGTCTTCTTTATAAAGATTAATCAGACCTTCTTCAAAGCACGGACCATATCACCAGCTTCAACAGGTTGTGGAACTTTAATCGTTAGGAGCTCCATTGGATTTGGTGCACGATCAATTTTGTTACCTTTAGCATCATGAAGATCTTCAATATAAGTCTCAAAATGACGGAATCCTGGTCCATAAAATTCAACTTGGTCACCTTCATTGATAACATTACGTTGACGAATTGTTGCAGTTTGTGTTGCATCATCATAAGCTACAACTTCAGCAACAAACTTGTATTCTGGAATCTTGCGACGAGCTCCAAACAGTTGTTCATTTTCAGATGGTGTCCCATAGTAGAAACCTGTAGCCAATTCACGTTGAGCAACCTTCCACATTTCATCAATCAAGTCTTGTTTAATAGCTTCAAACTTTTCAGGGCTCTCAAGATAGGCATCAACAGCAGCCTTGTAGCAGTTTGTTACGGTTGAAACATAGTGGATTGACTTCATACGGCCTTCAATCTTAAGACTGTCTACACCATTTTCAATCATGTCTGGGATATGGTCAATCATAGACATATCAACCGCAGACATGGAGAATTCTTCAGGAATTTCTCCCTTAAGACTCTTACGTTCCTTACCGAACGGCATATCGTAAAGGTCATATTTCCAACGGCAAGATTGTGAACATCCACCACGGTTGGCATCACGCATACTCATGTGGTTTGAAAGTGTACAACGACCAGAGTAAGAAATACACATAGCTCCGTGGACAAATGCCTCAATCTCAACATCTGTACGTTTACGAATTTCCGCCAATTCTTCCATTGACACTTCACGCGCCAAAACGACACGAGTTAAACCAAGTTCTTTCCAGAATTCTAAGGTTTCGTAGTTTGTCGCACTTGCTTGTGTTGAAAGGTGAATTTCAAGTCCTGGTGCTTCTGTTGCTGCAATCATGATCAGGGCTGGATCTGATACGATAACCGCTGCAATACCAATATCACGTAGTTTACGGAACCATTCTCCAGCGCCTTCTTCATTTCCTTCGTGCATAACCATATTAGCTGCTACATATACCTTTGCACCATACTTGGCTGCAAACTGTACTCCTTCTTCCATTTGCTCAAAAGTAAAGTTCCCAGCTCGACTACGAAGACCATAGGCCTGACCACCGATAAAGACCGCATCTGCTCCATATTGAACAGCTACTTTCAATTTTTCTAGAGTTCCTGCAGGTGAAAGAACCTCAGGACGTTTTAAAGTTTTTGTCATGTTTTCTCCTATTTGCAATATAAAAGTTTAACACTAATCTTTATCATTTTATAGCAAAAAGCTTCTAAAATCAAGTTTAGGATGATTGTTTAGACAATTCTAATTTTTAGATTCATCTTATAATCTCAATGCACTGTCTCAATCTTCCAACTACTCCAACCTTTAAAACGTATGGCTCCCTTTTGATCCGTTTTGTAAATCGAATTCCCAAGTTCTTGGTTATTCTCCCCATTTCTTTCTTTAAATTTTTTCTTCTTGTCTACCGACATGACAGTGATTTTAGGTTGTAAAGTTTTGAAGACTTCGACATCTGTCTTTTTCTTCGATGCTTGCTGATGAGTTAGCACTACATCTGCTTGGATTTTTGGATAAGACTTGTTTAAGAACTTCTCCTCTATATTTCCAGTGACTAGAAAAGTTTGATTTAGTAGCTTTCCATACATTGCTATTGAGGCTTTACTATCCCTGTTTTGATTTTCGATTACTTCTAAACTACTCCCAAAAATGAATAACTGCTCTCCTGTTTTAATAGGACGTACTTTCAAATTACTTTCCTGTAATTTATCCATAAATTCTCTTTTAGATAGAGTTTCTTCAGTTACTAGAATCTCTCCAAGATTGAAGGCTTTACTAATTTCTAGTAGATGGTCTAGTTGCTTAGATTCACTATCCGTTAAAACAAGCTGATCAATCTTTGCTACTCCTCGACTTCTCAGATAAGGAATTAAACTACGATTGGCATTGCTAGAGGAAACTCTCTCCTGCCAAGTTTCTTTTTTCTCAACTGCTAACTTTTCACCGACATCCAGTAATATTGTCTTTCCTGTCATGTCTCTTAGGAAAATGCTCCGTCCCTGCTCCATGTCTAGGACTGTGATTTCATTTTCCAGTGGATGTTTGGTTACTAAGAAAAGGGAAACGATAAATAGGATAAGAAAAGGTGCTTTCTTCAAATTTTTACGATAATCATAAATCAGCGCCAAAGAGACTAATAGACATACCAAAACCCAGTGATTAGGTTGACCAAAAATAAAGGGTCTAGTAGATAGCTGATAAACATAGCGTATGATGTTCTCTAGCCATTCAAAGAGAAAGTTAAACTGGGTAATAGGATATATCCATGACAGACAGAAGAGTATTGATAAAAGTGGAAGCAAGACCATATCAAATAAAAAAGAAAAGACAAAGGTTAAGAGTATGGACCAAGGTTGAAATTCAGAAAAATAGAATGATAAAATTGGCAGAATTCCTAAGGAAATAATGAAACTTTCTCTCACCAGACCTTTTATTTCTTCTACTTCCTCGCCAGTCATGGTCAGGATAAAGGCATAGGCACAGGACAGTACTCCACCAGCAGTTAGGAAGAAATTCGGCATGATAAGAAATAGAATAAGAATCGTCAGAGCAAAATTATCCAGCCCCTCGAAGCCATGTTGAGCCAAAAGTTTTTGTAACAGGCTTCTAATAACAGAAGCTGAAAATCCTGTCAAACCTGCATAGACCAAAGAAAAGGGATAGGCAAGCCATTTGAACTTCTCTTGTGTCAAACCCAATCGTAAGAGTGACTTTTTAAAAGCATTCATGAAGAAACCAACCTGCATCCCTGACAAAGCAAAAAGGTGAATAATTCCTAAACTGGAATAGAGTTCATTCATTTCCTCAAAGTCTGTGTCCAAGTGCCCTAATAAAAGACCTGTCATATAATTACGCATGGGGTCAGGAAAATTTCTTTTTATCCAGACAACTGCTTTTCTTCGCAAACTAGATAGATTTTCTCCAATATCCCAGCTGTATGTTTTATTTAATTCGACTATTTCCGATATAGTTAAGGTCTGATAAATTCCCTGTGTTTTTAAATAGTTTCTATAATCAAATCCAGCAAAGTTATTTGCTCCTTGAGGAATAGCTAGTTTTCCTTTTACTACTATCTCATGCAGTTCAGATAACTCTTTAAACCTTTCCTTTTCAGCCTCTGACTTGAATTTATAATAGACCTGAAAGAGTCTGCCATCAGCCTTCCCACGAAAGGATAAACTATCTCCATTGACCTTGATAGTATCAGGCAAAATTCGTACCGTATTAACTGAGTCAACAAGATGTTGACTCGCTTCTTCTTGTTGCCATTTTTGAAATAAAAACCAGCTACTAAATAGTCCACAAACTAAGAGAATCTTGATCACTGTCTTCCATGGAAATTGGAAAAAGAGACAGAGTAGTAGAAAAACAAATCCCAAAAGTGCTAGAAAACTTGCTGAAAAGATAGCATAGTAGAGCCATAGTAAAAGAAAACTGAGATAGATTTTTGGGATGGGAAATCGACTAATCCACTGTAACATATTCTTTTAGCTTTTCTAGTGTCTTAGCACCAATACCAGAAACCTTTTTTAGTTCATCAACTGACTTAAACTTACCGTTGGACTCACGGTGGTCTATGATATCCTGAGCACGTTTGGCACCTAAACCTTTGACTTGTTTAAGTTCTTCTAAACTGGCTTTATTGAGATTAACTTTCTTATTTCCTTGCTATGAGATGCAGTTGAATGTGTCTCTTGGCTTGTAGCTTCTTCCTTAGTCGGAACATAGACAAGTGCTTCATCACTAATTCTCTGAGCAAGATTGATAGACTTACTATCAGCATTGTCTGTTAACCCTCCCGCTTTTTGGACAGCATCATAAATCCGACTTCCAACTGGCAAATCATAGATTCCAGGTGATTTGACAGCACCTTTTACATCGACAGTAATCATATCTTGCTCCACCGCTTCTTCCTTATGATTTTCATCTTTCTTTTCATCCGTCGAATCTTTTGGAACAGTTGTTACTTCCGTCTTCAAATTTGCTTCCTTAGCAGGTGTTTGAGCGACAGGCTTTATGAGGAAAAATCCGCCTAAGAGCATGCCCAAACTAGCACAGATGATAATGATTTTATAATCTTTGATTTTCTCAATAAGTTCTTCCATATTTTCTCCTCTCTTAGCTTATTCGTAATGCAAAGAAAAAACAGCTGAAAAATCTTTTCAACTGCTTACTTATTTGCAAAATAATCTTCCTTGATTAAGATATAATGCACTCTCGTCACGATACGACCTTCTTCATGCTGGTCCATACGAGCATATGGTTCTTCGTGAGAAAAGCGCATGCCTGATTTCTCCATGACCTTTCCTGACGCAGGATTGTCCTTATCGTGAAGGGCGGTCAACTTATTCATTCCTACCTTTTCAAAAGCCAGTTCAATTACGGCTCGATTGGCCTCTGTCGTCAAACCTTGATTCCAATATTTTTTTTGGATAATATAGCCAATGGCTGCCTTCTTAAGAACAGTATCCATCTTGTGCAGGTCAATAGTACCGATAAACTCTCCACTACTTTTTAGTTCAATACCCCATCGGCCCAATGGATTTGCTAGATAAAACTGAGCAATATTATTCTTGGTTTCCTCTAGATTTTGATTGGTTGGAAAAGTGTAGCGCGTAGTTTCCTTATCTGAGGCGTATTCAAACATGGCTTCTGCATCATCAAGTGTTACTGGTCTAAGTACTAAGCGTTCAGTTTCGATAATTGGATGCTTCGCTAGTTTGATAAATAGTGATTCCATTGCCCAGTCCTCCCTTTTTCTTTGAAAAAAAATATTTTCTAAAAGCTTAGCAAAAATTAGCTTAACAAAAAATGCAGTAGAATTCAAGAATTTTTCTTGATTTTCGTCCAACTTTCATATAAAATAAAACCATCAGATGAATCCCTTGGATTCTATCACTGATGGTTTATTAAGATCTATAGAACCTAAAAAAGGAGAAAATCTCTATGCTAATTGGAATTCCAAAAGAAATTAAAAACAATGAAAATCGTGTGGCTTTAACACCTGCTGGTGTACACAGTTTAGTTGGTCGTGGACATCGAGTTCTCGTTGAAACAAATGCAGGACTTGGTTCTGGATTTGCAGATGCTGATTATGAAAAACAAGGTGCAGAAATTGTTGCGACTGCAAAAGAAGCTTGGGCTGCAGAGTTAGTTGTTAAAGTGAAAGAACCTCTAGATACTGAATATCAGTACCTACGTAATGATTTACTCCTCTTTACCTACTTGCATATGGCAGCAGCCCCAGAATTAGCGGATGCTATGTTAGCAGCAAAAACAACTGGTGTTGCTTACGAGACTGTACGTGACAATCAAGGTCAACTACCATTGTTAGTTCCTATGAGTGAAGTTGCTGGTCGTATGGCTGTCCAAATCGGAGCTCACTTCTTGACGAAACAAGCTGGTGGTTCTGGAGTTCTTTTAGGTGGTGTCCCAGGTGTACCAAAAGGAAAAGTAACCATTATCGGTGGTGGTGTCGTTGGTACACACGCAGCACGTATCGCTCTTGGTTTGGGAGCTCAAGTTACTATTCTTGATATCAGCGCTAAACGTCTCTCTGAACTTGAAGATGTCTTTGGTCACCAAATCCAAACACTCATGTCTAACCCATTTAATATCGAAGCAAGTGTGCGTGAAGCAGACGTTGTTATCGGTGCAGTATTGATTCCTGGTGCCAAAGCTCCAAAATTAGTGACAGATGACATGGTTCAACAAATGCGTCCTGGTTCTGTCATCGTAGACGTTGCTGTAGACCAAGGTGGCGTTATTGCAACTGCTGATCGTGTTACAACCCACGATGAGCCTGTCTATGAAAAACACGGTGTTCTCCACTATGCAGTTGCTAACATTCCTGGTGCAGTTGCTCGTACTTCTACTATCGCCCTTACAAATGTGACCCTTCCTTATATCGAAGCCTTGGCAGGAAAAGGATTTAAGAAAGCAATCCTTGAAGATGCTGGTTTACGTGAAGGTGTAACAACTTATCAAGGTAAACTTACAAGTCAACCTGTTGCTGAAGGTTTACATCGTGAGTTTACTACAATCAGTGAGCTTATTTAATCATTAAAAAAGAGCAGTTCAGACGAACTTGCTCTTTTTCTTTATTCTGTTTCTTCTTGATTTTCTTCAACTTTGACAGGTCGAGGTTCATAGGCCCTAATAATCTGAGCGACTACTGGATGTCGAACTACATCCTTAGCTGAGAAGTGTACAAAGTCAATCTGGTGAATGTTCTTAAGTTTTTCCTGGGCATCAATCAAACCTGACTTGACGTTCCGAGGTAAGTCAATCTGACTAATATCTCCATTGACAATCATTTTTGAATTAAATCCAAGACGAGTCAAGAACATCTTCATCTGCATGATAGTTGTATTTTGCGCTTCATCCAAAATAACAAAGGCATCATCCAAGGTACGTCCACGCATATAGGCCAAAGGCGCAATCTCAATAATTTCTCGTTCCATGAGACGAGTCGTTTGGTCTTTCCCTAAAATCTGATATAAGGCATCGTATACTGGACGAAGATAAGGGTCTACCTTTTCCTTCAAATCTCCTGGAAGAAATCCCAAGCTTTCTCCAGCTTCTACTGCTGGACGAGTCAGGATAATACGTTTGACTTGTCCACGTTTAAGAGCTGTAACAGCCAAGGTCACTGCTAGAAATGTCTTACCCGTACCAGCAGGCCCAATTCCAAAGGTAACGTCGTGATTCTTAACACTATCAACATAAAGTTTTTGTCCCAGTGTCTTCACACGAATAGGCTTACCAGTATTATCTTTGATGATTTCTTCTTCATAGAGGGCGACAAACTTATCAATTTCATGATTTCTCACCATATTAATGGCTGTCACCACATCCGGAGTTCCGACAGTCATGCCACGATTAACCAAGACCATCAAGGCTTGAATTACTTGCCGTGCTTCTTCACAAGAAGACTCCTCTCCCAAGACTTGTACAATCTCTGTACGAGCATGGATGATAACATCTAACTCATCTTCCATCAAGCGAAGATGGCGTTCATTGGAACCAAAAAGATGAAACAGGTCATCTGGATGACTTAACTGAATGTCTATTGAATGTTCCTTCAAATAAAGAACCTCTCTAACTCTTTAATTTCTTTTTATTATAACAAAGGCATTTGGAAATTGCTATCACCAATACTTTAGCATCGTTAATGTTCTATATATTCCTGCCAAATTCGATCGAAGTCTCCCATATTAAAGGAAAAACTGGCATGTTCTTCTAAAAATCGACTGACTTGATCAAAATCGTCCGTATGTTTTGGGAAGGCAGACTCATCAAAGGCAAGATCCGCTAAAATAGCTTTGGGACTATTACTTTTAGGATTTCGTTCTGTCATAAGCCATGTATAAAATGATTTTCTCATAAGTCTCCCTAAATTAACTCAGTACCAAACTGGTCTTGTTTAATCTTTCCAGCCTTCATTAATCCACCAAGTGCTTTTTTAAACTGACCTTTCGAAATACCAAATGTTGCTTTAATGTCATCTGGTGATGATTTGTCATTTAAGGTCATAAATCCACCATTGCTTTCCAAATATGTCAGAATCATTTGTGCATCATTTTCTAACATCTCAAAAGAGCGAGGTTTAGTGACAGATTAAGAGTTCGGTCAACTTCACGGAAACCAATGACACGCGCATCTAAGACTTGACCCAAACGCGGTTCTGTATAACGCTCGCTCGGATGTATAAAGCCTAGCATATTATTTTCTGGAAGATAAACAAAGGTACCTGATAACTTGAGACGATATACGATTGCTGGCCAGTTTTGATTCTGCATATTATTGTAGGCAGGACGAGCCAAACGTTGGAAGTCTTCCTGATAAGCTAAAACACCCCAAATACGGTCTTTCTTATCCACTTCTAGACGAATATAAAGTTTATCGCCCTTCTTAGGCCAGAGTTCTTTCAGTTCAGGAAGGATATCAAGTGACACAACGATTTCCTTGTCAGGAAGCCCTGTATCAACAAAGACACCCAAATCCTTACGAACTTCTATTACTGTTCCCCAACCAAATTGTTCCTGAGTCGCAGTCACTTCTAAGGTAGTCAAGCGAAGTTTTTGCTTCATATCCGTGTAGGCAAAGCCTTTAACGGTATCACCAACTGTATGCTGACCTTCTTCCTTAGCAAGAGCGTATGCTTGACCATCCTTTTGAACAAAGTAAAAACGGTCATTTTCATCAATGATGAGTCCAACGATAAAACTTGCAAGATTTGTATTCATGTTTCCTTCTTTCGAATAAAACTCAGCCAGCAATGCTAACTGAGTTTTTCTGTTTATTTTAAACTTCTAACAACTCTTTTTCCTTGTTAGCAGTCATGTCATCGATGTGTTTAACAGCATCGTCTGTCGCTTTTTGAATATCTTTTTCAAGAGTCTTCAATTCATCTTCAGTAATTTCTTTTGCTTTTTCTTGTTTCTTAGCCTCATCCATAGCATCACGACGGATATTACGGATAGCTACTTTAGCATTCTCACCAACTTTTTTCACTTCTTTAGCAAGATCACGACGAGTTTCTTCTGTAAGAGCTGGGATAACCAAACGAATAACAGAACCATCGTTAGCTGGTGTAATACCAAGGTCTGAAGCGTTTAAGGCGCGTTCGATATCTTTCAATGATGATTTATCAAATGGTGTTACCAACAAGACACGCGCTTCTGGGATTGTGATTGAAGCGATCTGATTAAGTGGTGTTTCAACACCATAATACTCAACGTGGATACGGTCAAGCAAGCTAGCGTTAGCACGACCTGCACGAATACTTCCAAACTCACGTGAAAGTGAGTGGTGTGATTGGGTCATTCTCTCTTTAGCTTTTTCTACAATTGCATTTGTCATAATCTATCCTATTCCTTTTCTTCAATATTGTTAGAGACTGTTGTTCCGATATTTTCACCAAATACGACACGCTTGATGTTACCTGGTTGATTCATATTAAAGACAACCAAGTCGATGTCATTGTCCATTGAAAGGGTTGAAGCTGTCGAATCCATGATACGAAGACCTTTACTAATCACATCACGGTGAGTTAATTCTTCAAATTTAACCGCTGTCTTGTCTTTCTTAGGATCGGCATTATAGACACCATCAACACCATTTGGCCATCAAAATAGCATCTGCTTCAATCTCAGCCGCACGAAGGGCTGCAGTTGTATCTGTTGAGAAGTACGGTGAACCAACTCCTGCACCAAAGATAACAATACGACCTTTTTCAAGATGACGAAGGGCACGTCCTCGAATATAAGGTTCAGCCACTTGTTGCATTGCGATTGCAGTTTGAACGCGTGTATCCACTCCAACTTGTTGCAATGAATCTGCCATCACAAGAGCGTTCATAACTGTTCCAAGCATACCTGTGTAATCTGCTTGTACACGATCCATACCAGCTTCCGCAGCAGGTTCTCCACGCCAGAGGTTACCACCTCCGATAACGAGAGCAATTTCAATTCCTAAGTTATGTACTTCTTGAATTTCTTGTGCCATTGCTTGAACAGTTTTAATATCAATACCTACACCACGTTCACCAGCAAGGGCCTCACCTGATAACTTGATCAAAATGCGTTTATATTTTGGTTCCACCTGACTTCGCTCCTTTGTTTTATTCAAACTATTTTATCACATTTTTTGATAATTTTATAGTCTCACGGACTAAACTTTCAAAATATTTATAGGCTTAAGAATTCTTCTAAATCAGACAATGCACGTTCTGCAATCTTTTCATAACGAGCCTTTTTATCGCGAATTCGCTCGCCTTCTAACTCCTTGATAATTCCGAAGTTGACATTCATTGGTTGGAAGTGTTTGCTATCAGCATGAGTGATATAATGAGCTAAACTTCCGATCGCTGTTGTCTCTGGGAAAATAGCCTCACTTTCTCCTTTAAAAAGACGGGCAGCATTTATCCCCGCAACCAAGCCTGAAGCGGCCGACTCAACGTATCCTTCTACACCAGTCATCTGACCAGCAAAGAAGAGGTTGGACTGTTTCTTAGAACGGTATGTTTGCTCAAGAAGATTTGGAGAATCCATATAAGAATTGCGGTGCATAACTCCATAACGGACGAACTCGGCATTTTCAAGACCTGGAATCATTTGGAAGACACGTTTTTGTTCTCCCCATTTGAGATGAGTCTGGAAACCAACGATATTATAAAGACTTCCAGCGGCATTGTCTTGACGAAGCTGAACCACTGCATAAGGAGTCTTGAATTCCCCATCTCGAGGTCCTTTATAGTTATCAGGATACTCTAGACCAACTGGTTTCATAGGTCCATAAAGCATGGTTTTAATGCCACGCTTAGCCATAACTTCGATTGGCATACATCCTTCAAAATACTTTTCTTTTTCGAAAGAATTGAGCGGAGCTTCTTCTGCATTTATAAGAGCTTCATGGAAATCCATAAATTCTTGCTTGGTCATAGGAGCGTTAAGATAAGCCGCTTCTCCCTTATCATAACGAGATTTGAGATAAACCTTGTTCATATCAATTGTATTGACGTCTACGATTGGAGCTGCAGCATCGTAGAAATAAAAACCGTCCCCGCCGTTAAGAGCGTGAATCTTTTCAGCAAGAGCATCACTAGTCAAAGGACCAGTTGCAATAACTGTAATGGCATCTGTTGGCAATTCTGTAATCTCGTCACGAACCACTTCAATCAAGGGATGATTGGCAATCTTTCAGTAACCATTTGAGAGAAACCGTCACGGTCAACTGCGAGAGCACCACCAGCAGGAACACGTGTTGCTTCTGCCGATTCCAAGATAAGAGAACCTAGGCGACGCATTTCTTCCTTAAGGAGACCAACGGCATTTGTAAGTGCATCCCCACGCAATGAGTTGGAGCAAACTAACTCTGCAAAATTGTCTGTTTTGTGTTGTGGTGTTGATTTAACACCACGCATTTCATAAAGTTTAACAGGAATGCCACGTTCTGCAATTTGAAAGGCTGCTTCTGACCCTGCTAAACCGGCACCGATAACATTGATATAAGATTGAGACACGTCACTAATACCTCTTTGAGTGAAACTTAAGTCCATATCAATAATCATTAGACTGTTTGACACCCACAAATCTTTCTAAATTTTCTTTTACTAGTATAACAAAAAAAGGGAAGAAGGCAAACTTCCCTGTTTAGTCATTGGATTGTTTCTCTTCCCAATCATGATAAGCTGAGTAGAGCTGACTTTTATTCCACTGGTATATCTTTGCAACTTCCTTAATGGCCTGATTTTTCTTAACACCTTGTTGGATGCGTTCTTGGATTTCTGAGAACAAGTCCTCTTCATCTTTATCGTCTACTTCTTGACTAGCCCCCTCTACAATCAGAAGGCATTCGCCCTTGAGAGGAGTCTCAGAAATACTTACTAGTAACTCTGAAATTGTTCCTCGTTGGTATTCTTCATAAATCTTAGTCAATTCTCGAACCAAGACCACTGAGCGATTACCGTAGACTTCTAGCATATTTTCTAGCGTATCTGCAACACGGTGAGGTGATTCATAGAAAATCTGAGTCTCCGGATAATCTTTCTTAGTCTCAAAAAATTGCTTTTGCTGACCAGATTTTCGTGGTAAGAACCCATAAAAAATATGAGGTTGAGGTGCTAATCCACTAGCAATCAATGCTGAAATCCCTGCACTTGCACCCGGAACTGTAACTACAGCTATATCTTCTTCAATAGCTGCTTTAACCAAGTCATGTCCAGGATCAGATATACTAGGTAAGCCTGCGTCTGAAACTTGGGCAATATCTTGACCTTGCTTCAACAAATCAATCAAATCAGGAATTTTTTCCTTGGCATTGTGTTCATGGAAACTAATCTGCTTCGTTAGAATATCGAAATGCTTGAGTAGAAGTCCAGTATTACGTGTATCTTCAGCAGCAATCCAATTAACTTCTTTCAAAGTTTTGATAGCACGAAAAGTCATATCTTCTAGATTTCCAATTGGTGTTGCGACAAGATACAGCTTGCCATAAGCAGATTGGTCCTTAAAACTCTTTTGAATTTGCATGCTTACTCCCTAAACAACAATTCATCACAGAACATACATTCTGCATCCTGCTCTCGACGTTGCCCATAAAAATCTCGACAAACATGGAATCCGTCGTCATAAATACGACTAACGTTTTCTCTGACATGTTTGGTCTTAGTTGGGACAGTTTCTTCTTCCTCACTCAAGCGTTCTCTAAGTTTATCATTCTCTAGACGAAGAGCTGTATTTTCCTCAACAAGACTCTTGAGATTTTTTTTGATGGCTTCTACATCTGCTAAAGTTGCTAACAACTGTTGCGAGAAATCATCTAAGGCATCAAATAATTCTTTTTTATTCATCAGCAGCCCTTTAACCCTTTCATAGACTTAATATTTCTGTAAAACCAGGTAATCCATTGCATTTTGGAAAGAAACATTTGCTTTCCACATTTTTCTAGCTTCTACAAGATTTTCTAGTATGTGCCGTGCTCCTGTTCGAAGAATTTCTTGACCAGCCAATACCTCTAAAATCCTAAGTACTTGATCTTGTTTTTCTTTGTCATCAGCCAAACTAGCTAATTTAGCAACTTGTAAATAAGATTCTCTTTTTCTCGACAAAAGATCTGAAAACAAGCGCTCACTTTCTTCAACCAGTGTCCAAAATGTTGTTTGATTAAATAGTTTTTCAGCTTCCATTTGAGATTGGCTAAACTGAGCTAACAATCTAGCTTTTTTCTTAACTAGACCCAATTTCTCAAGTTGAATAATAAGATTAGCTTCTTGCTTCTTAAACTGAAAAATCTGTGTTCGGCTCCGAATTGTTGGTAATATTTTATCCTCATCATTAGTTAAGAAGAAAATATAAACTTCACTTTGTGGTTCTTCGATAACCTTTAGTAGTGAATTAGCGGCATTTAAATGCATCTTATCTGCTTGTTCAATAATAAAGACTTGGCGCTGACTTTCAATACCTGATTGAGAAAATTGCCCTACCAATTCTCTAATCCGTTCAGTCTTAATAATTTGATTAATCGGACGGACGATTGTTACATCAGGATATTCCTCTTGATCAATCAATTTACAACTTCGACAAGATTCACAAGGTAGAACACCCTGTTTATCAGTACAAAAAAGACTTTTAGCAAGAAATAAGGCCATTTCTAAACTTCCAAAATAACCTGAAAAAAGATAGGCATGATTCAGCTGGTTTTGCTCAAGAATGCGAACAAAACGTTCATATTGCTGTGGTTGACAATCTTTTAGTTCTTCTTTTATCATCTGGTCAATCCCATTCTATCAAATAAGACTTGCTTGGTCTTTTCAATTACTTGATCCAATGGCAAACTAGCATCAATCTTCTCGATGCGATCCCCTTCTTTCTCCAAAAGTGAAAGATATCCTTGGCGAACTTTTCGGTGCATCTCTAAACCTTCCAAGTCCAAACGATTGACTTCACGACTACTGTTTGCTGCAATTCGTTCAAGCCCTTTCTCAACTTCAATATCAAAATAAAGCGTTAAATCAGGCTTGAGACCATCAGTCGCAAATTGATTGAGCCAATTAACGGCATCTATATCCAAACCACGACCAAATCCCTGGTAGGCAACCGAACTATCAATAAAGCGGTCCATGATCACCAATTTCCCAGCTGCAAGTGCTGGCAAGACCTTCTCTACTAAGTGTTGTCTACGACTTGCAATATAGAGAAGCAACTCGGTTTTAGAGTCCATTTGTGTATGATTTGGATCAAGAATAACTTCTCTAATCTTCTCTCCAATCAAAACGCCTCCTGGCTCACGTGTAGTTAAAAAATCAATATCTTTTTCTTTTAATATTGGAAGGATAGCTTCAAGCACACTGGTTTTCCCAGCTCCCTCTGGTCCCTCAATAGAGACTAAAAATCCTTTTGACATGTCTATCTCATTTCTATTTGCTATCTTCTATTCTATCAAAAAAATAGGCATTTGTGAAAAGCTTTTTAACCTATAAAAAATTTAATCAGAAAACTAGAATATACATTAGTTAAAAATAAGACAATTATTTAATTAAGTTTCTGTTTTCGTAATTTACTACCATACTTTTTTTGTCTTTGTATAATCAAAAAAAGAACCTTGCATAGCAAGGTTCTTTTAGTGTCTGACTTAAATAATTGTTCTTCTGGGAACTAAATCGAATTAAGCTTCGATTTCTGTAACCATACCTGAACCAACAGTACGTCCACCCTCACGGATAGAGAATGTAGTACCTTGTTCTACGGCGATTGGGTGGATCAACTCAACGTCGATAGTCACGTTATCACCAGGCATTACCATTTCAGTACCTGCAGGAAGTTCGATTGAACCTGTAACGTCAGTAGTACGGAAGTAGAATTGTGGACGGTAGTTGTTGAAGAATGGAGTGTGACGTCCACCTTCTTCTTTAGTAAGGATGTAGACTTCACCTTTAAATTTAGTGTGTGGGTTGATTGAACCTGGTTTAGCGATAACTTGTCCACGTTCGATTTCATCACGTTGAACACCACGAAGAAGGACACCTACGTTATCTCCGGCAAGACCTTCGTCAAGTTGTTTACGGAACATTTCAACACCAGTAACAACTGCTTTTGAAGTTTCTTCTTTGATACCAACGATTTCGATTTCGTCGTTGACACGAACAGTACCACGGTCGATACGTCCTGAAGCAACTGTACCACGTCCAGTGATTGAGAATACATCTTCGACTGGAAGAAGCAATGGTTTGTCAGTGTCACGTTCTGGTTCTGGGATGTACTCGTCAACTGTGTTCATCAATTCCATGATGATGTCTTCGTATTTAGAGTCACCTTCAAGAGCTTTAAGAGCTGAACCTTGGATAACTGGAAGATCGTCACCTGGGAAGTCGTATTCTGAAAGAAGGTCACGGATTTCCATTTCAACCAATTCAAGCAATTCTTCGTCGTCAACCAAGTCGATCTTGTTCATGAAGACGATAAGGTGTTTAACACCAACCTGACGTGAAAGAAGGATGTGCTCACGAGTTTGTGGCATTGGTCCGTCAGTTGAAGCTACTACAAGGATAGCTCCGTCCATTTGAGCGGCACCAGTGATCATGTTTTTAACGTAGTCCGCGTGTCCTGGAGCGTCGATGTGAGCGTAGTGACGTTTTTCAGTTTCGTACTCAACGTGCGCAGTGTTGATAGTGATACCGCGTTCGCGTTCTTCTGGAGCAGCATCGATAGACGCATAGTCTTTAGGTTGGTTAACTGATGAAGGCAAGCGACGTGCCAAAACAGTTGTGATAGCTGCAGTTAGGGTAGTTTTACCGTGGTCAACGTGTCCGATTGTACCAATGTTAACGTGTGGTTTACTACGATCGTATTTTTCTTTTGCCATTTGAGTAAAAGCCTCCAATAAAATATATTTTATAGATAGACAGTAGGCAATACAGTCTAACTTTCCTTACTATTTTATCAAATTTCAGCTAAATTGCAAGTGTTTTACATAGAATTTGTGAATTATTCTTATTCTATCCTTAACAAGTCAATCCTATATTTTAAAATAAGTAAGTTTCTATTAAATTTTAAGAAAAAAGAACCAGAAAAATCTGATTCTTTATTCTGATAATTGATTTTGAACTTCCTTTACTTCCTTGTGATTTTCATACAAGCGTACTAAGAATTTCACAATCTCTTTTAAATCGAATAAGTGGGTACTGCAACAATCATTCCAATAACACCATAAATATTACTAGATAATAGTAACAAAACTAAAATAGTTATTGGGTGAACTTTCATAACCCCACCAACAATCCGTGGATATAATACATTTCCGTCAATCTGCTGAATAATAAGCATGTAAATCACAGCAATTAACATCTTTTGAGGATCTGTAAATAGGTTTGATATGATCATCGGTATAAGACCAATACTAGGTCCAACATAAGGAATTAAATTAGCTAAACCAGAAAAGATTGCAAATACAAGTGCATATTTCAAACCAATAACACTATAGCCGATATAGGCTAAACATCCAATGATAACTGCATCAATTGAAACTCCACTAATATAACGGGAAATAGTGGCATTTAGATTTTTTATTAGACCAGAAATATTCAGTCTATCATGCTTTAAAATAGTTCTTTCTAGCATAGGTAAAAGCTTATGTCCATCTAGCAAGAAATAAATTAAAAAGACTGGCGTCATGATAATAATCAGGACAGTGCTAACTAATGCAGATAAGACACTGCCGACACTATTTGTAACACCATTTAAGATATTTTGTAGGATATCTACATAAGACAGATTCAGCTGTTGAATAGTCTTTTGAACATCTAGATTTTGAAAGGCTGGGTATTTGGATAATTTTATTACCAAATCTTGAATACGACTGTATATATCTTGGCTAGAATTAATCAAACTACTCAACTGATTGATTAAAATAGGCAAGAGATAAACAACGCCTATCACAATCAGCCAGACTAATCCACAGAGAGTCAATAAAATACCAATAATTCGATTTAGTTTAAATTTTTTTTTCTAGAAACTGAACTAAAGGGTTTGTAAGATAATACAAGAAACCACCCAATAAGAAAGGAATCATAATTGTATTTATTACACTAGCAAAAGGTGTAATAATAGCACCCATTTCTCTCCAAAGATAGAAAATTAAGGTTATCAGTAGTATTTCAGTAGTCCAGAAGAATAATTTGTTTCTCCGAAACATATGCCACCTCCTCTTCTCCCTATTTTACCATATTTAAAAAAAGATTGATAACCCCCGTCATAAAATCAAGAATATTTTTTTTCTTTATGATAGAATAAAGTTACTATGAAGAAATTAATTTTAACATTGATCACACCCCTGTTATTGGCTACTGCAAGTCCTGTTTACGCGCAGGATTTTGATGTAGCGGCTAAGCACGCTATCGCTATAGAGGCTAACACTGGTAAGATTTTATATGAGAAAGATGCAAGTCAACCCGTCGAAATTGCATCTATCACTAAGTTGATTACTGTTTATCTAGTCTATGAAGCCTTGGAGCAAGGAAAAATTTCTCTAACTACTCCAGTTGAAATTTCTGACTATCCATACCAGCTCACTACTAATTCTGAAGCCAGTAATGTCCCTTTGGAAGCTCGAAATTATACTGTAGAAGAGTTGCTTGAAGCAACTTTAGTTTCTAGTGCTAATAGTGCAGCTATTGCACTCGCAGAGAAGATAGCTGGATCAGAAAAAGAGTTTGTAGACATGATGAAAGCAAAATTGCTGGAATGGGGTATCCAGGATGCTACAATCGTTAATACAACTGGTCTTAACAATGAAACCCTTGGTGATAATATTTATCCAGGTTCAAAAAAAGATGATGAGAACAAATTGAGTGCTTATGATGTGGCTATCGTTGCTCGTAACCTCATTCTAAAATATCCTCAAGTTTTAGAAATTACTAAGAAGCCAACTTCAACCTTTGCCGGAATGACTATCTCATCTACGAACTTTATGTTAGAGGATATGCCTGCTCACCGTGGTGGTATCGATGGACTGAAAACTGGTACGACTGATAAAGCTGGTGAATCTTTTGTTGGTACTACGGTTGAAAAAGGAATGAGAATAATTACAGTTGTTCTTAATGCTAATACTCAAGCTGGTAACCCCTACGCTCGTTTCACAGCTACTTCTGCTCTTTTAGACTATATTTCCTCAAACTACGCTCTGCAAACTGTTGTCAAGCAAGGTGAAAGTTATGAAGATAGTAAAGCTCCAGTTATGGATGGAAAGATGACAATGTGACGGCTGTTGCGAAAGAAGATATTAAAATCGTTCAACGTTTAGGTAGTCGGGCACAATCATCCATCAGTTATACACCAGCTAGCAATCTACCTACGGCACCTCTAGAAGCTGGAACAGTCGTTGGTCATTTGACCTACGATGATAAGGATTTAGTTGGTCAAGGCTATATCACGTCTGATAAACCTAGCTTTGAAATGGTTGCAGAAAAAAATGTAGAAAAAGCTATCTTCCTTAAAGTTTGGTGGAATAGTTTTGTTCGATTCGTAAACGAAAAATTATAAATAAAAAATCGCGATTTACGCGATTTTTTTATTTATCTTCTAAAATAGTGGAATGTTTATATCCATAGGTAAAGTAGATAATAATGCCTATTACAAGAGCAATCCCAAAGGCTATCCATGTTTCAAGTGTATACTGAAGCATGAAAGACAAACAGATTAGAATAGACAAGATTGGCAAAACTGGAACCAGTGGCGTTTTAAATTCTCCCTCTTTTGGCATTCCTTTATCTTTTCTCAGTTTGATAATTCCATATGCTAATAGAATTAGATAAGCCAAGGTACAAATATTTAAAAAGGCTGCAATACTTGCCAAAGGGAAAATTCCTGCAGCTATAGCTGAGACAACTCCTGTTAAAATCGTTGCATTTTTTGGAATACGACTTGTCTTTGTCACTTGTTTAAAACTTTGCGGCAAAAGACCATCACGAGCCAAGCTATAAATCATTCTAGACAAAGCAAAAGTCATGGAGATACATACGGTAATCAAGGTAAAAATAGCAACGAGAGACACATAATTGGCTGCCCAACCAATACCAATATTTCTCAAAGCATAAGCTACCGCGTCGTCAACATTGAGTTTGCTATAATGAACAATACCAGTCAATACTAATGTTACTAGGGCATAAAGAATAGTTACAATAGTTAGAGACAAAACAATACCACGAGGAACGTTCTTTTGTGGATTTTGAATTTCATCAACCGCCATAGAAATGGACTCAAAACCTAAGAAACCAAAGAACATAAGTGAAGCACCTGCCATAATACCAGAGCTACCTCCATATATCTGACCAAAACCAAATGGTGCAAAGTCAGACCAATTTTCCGGTTTAATGTACCAAATTCCAACCAAGATGAACAAGGTCAAGGCTGAAAATTTTAATACAACTAATATTGAGTTGAAACGTAAGGCAGCTTTCGAATTTAAAAGCACTAGTCCTGTTACTAATACCAATACTAGTAAGGGCAAGAGATCGATATAAGTTCCCTGTTCTGGATTAAAGGTACCATTTAAGGCTTGAGGCATCGATATTCCATAGTTACTTAGTAAACCTTTAAAGTATGCTGCCCAACCTGAAGCAACACCTGAAACAGCTGTCATGAATTCCATAATAGTGAGCCAACCAGCTATCCAAGCTGGAAATTCACCCAAAATTGCGTATAAATAACTATAGGCTCCACCGGTTGCGGGGACTCGTGAAGCAAACTCAGCAAAAAAAGAGAGCTGATAATGATACACAGATTGCAGAAATCACGATAGATACCACAAGAGCAGGACCAGCAAGCGTAGCTGCTGCAGTACCAGTGATGGTAAAGATTCCTGTACCAACCATGGCACCAATTCCCAAGAGAATTAAATCCCATAATTTCAAATGACGATGCATTTCAGTCTTACCCAGACTAACATCTTTTGTCCTAAAAATATTCATATTCATCCCCCATTTACTGATTTGTAATATTTTACCATATATCGTTTCAAATGTGAATATTTATAAACTAAAATTATTAAAAAAACAGAACAAATGTAACATTCGTTCTGTCTTTGTTCATATAGTCTAGCCAACTGATCCTTCCATTTCGTAGCTAATCAAACGGTTGAGCTCAACAGCGTATTCCATCGGAAGTTCTTTGGTAAAGGGCTCTACAAATCCCATGACAATCATTTCAGTTGCTTCTTGTTCTGATAATCCACGACTCATGAGGTAGTAAAGTTGTTCTTCTGAAATCTTAGAAACCTTAGCTTCGTGCTCCAAAGCAACTTGCGAGTTATGAATTTCATTAAACGGAATTGTGTCAGATGCAGACAAGTCATCCATGATAATAGTATCACACTCAATGTGAGAAACAGATTTCTTAGAGTTCTTGTTAAAGGTTACTTGTCCACGGTAGTCTACCTTACCGCCACCTTTAGCGATAGACTTAGATACGATAGATGAACTAGTATGCGGTGCATTGTGGATCATCTTGGCACCAGTATCCTGGTGTTGCCCTGCATTAGCAAAGGCAATAGAAAGCATGGTACCACGCGCTCCTTCTCCATCTAAGTATACAGATGGATATTTCATAGTTGTTTTGGCACCCAAGTTCCCATCAATCCACTCAACAGTAGCATCTTTTTGAGCTTTAGCGCGTTTTGTTACCAAGTTATAGACATTATCAGACCAGTTTTGAATAGTCGTATAACGCATATATGCTCCGTCCAAAGCAAAGATTTCTACAATAGCAGCATGCAAGCTGTTGCTTGAATATGTTGGCGCTGTACATCCTTCTACGTAGTGGACACTTGCTTCCTCATCAACGATAATCAGAGTACGTTCAAACTGTCCAGTATTTTCATTATTGATACGGAAGTAGGTTTGAAGCGGAATATCTACCTTGACTCCTTTTGGTACGTAGATAAAGGTTCCACCTGACCATACTGCTGAGTTTAAGGCTGCCAACTTATTATCTGTTGGTGGTACAAGCTTAGCGAAGTATTGTTTAAACAAGTCAGGGTATTCCTTGAGGGCAGAATCTGTATCTGTAAAGATGATACCTAACTTCTCAAATTCTTCCTTCATATTATGATAAACCACTTCTGACTCATACTGGGCAGAAGCTCCAGCTAAATAAGCACGTTCAGCTTCTGGAATACCGATACGTTCAAAGGTTTCTTTAATCTTTTCAGGTACATCATCCCAGGAACGAGCTGGTTTATCAGATGGTTTTTGGTAGTAAATCAAGTCATCAAAATCAATCTCTGACAAGTCTGCTCCCCAAGTTTGCATAGGCATTTTTTTAAAGGTTTCGTAAGATTTCAATCGAAATTCTAACATCCACTCAGGCTCACCCTTAGCAGCGGACAATTCACGAATAACCCCTTCGTTCAATCCTTTACCTGTTGATAAGATTGGTTGCACATCATCATGGAAACCAAATTTATATTCACCAAGATCGATTGGTTTTGGTTCTACTCTTTCTTCAGCCATAATATCCTTTCTTTCATTATGTATTTTTATGTTTCTTATTTATCTTCTTGATTTTCAATTGTTCTTTTGAGAGCATTCCAAGCTAAGGTTGCACACTTAATTCTTTGTGGGAATTTAGCTACACCAAATAAGAAAGCTGCATCTCCAAGACTGTCTTGTCTATCATCTTTTTGACCTTGAACCATTTCTGAAAAAATAGTTGCTAATTCTAAAATCTCTTGCTTTGTCTTACCTAGAACTGCATCCGTCATCATACTGGCAGAGGCAGTTGAAATAGTACAACCTGAATTTAGAAAAGCGATATCTTCCAAGCGATCTCCAGCGTTAAACTTGACAGAGAGATTGATGACATCACCACAGGTAGGGTTATTGAGACTGATTTGTTCAGCATCTTCTAGCTTCCCTTGGTGATGGGGATTTTTCGAATGGTCTGCTACCACTGCCATATAAAGGCTATCTAGTTTAGAAAGTGCCATTGAAAAACTCCTTTGTCTTTTGTAAGGCATCGACTAACTTGTCGCAATCTGCCTTGGTATTGTAGATATAAAAACTAGCACGAGCTGTTGCTTGAACGTCCAAATACTGGAGCAAAGGTTGCGCACAATGGTGACCTGCTCTGACTGCTACTCCTTCATAATCTAGAGCTGTCGCGAGGTCGTGAGGATGAAGGTCACCTAGATTAAAGGCAATGACACCTGAACGTTGAGCCAAATCTTGCGAACCGTAAATGGTCAATCCCTCAATTGCCTGTAATTTTGGATAAACGTATGCGATTAATTCTTGTTCATGGGCTTCAATGACGTCCATGCCAAGATTTTCAAGATAATCTACTGCAGCAGCAAGTCCAATCGCACCTGCCATGTTAGGAGTTCCAGCCTCGAATTTCCATGGCAATTCCTTCCAGCTTGCAGATTGTTCATAAACGAAATCAATCATCTCACCACCAAATTCAACTGGTGACATTTGTTCCAAATATTTTTTTCTTTACCGTAAAGAACACCAATACCAGTCGGACCAGCCATCTTGTGACCTGAAAAAGGCAAAGAAGTCCACATCTAAGTTCTGGACATCAATCTTCATATGGGGTGTAGACTGAGCACCATCCACGACCATAATAGCTCCAACTTCATGAGCCATTTGCGTGATTTCTTTGATAGGATTAACTACTCCAAGAACGTTTGATGCGTGAGCTAGTGAAACAAATTTAACTTTGTCATTCAGTTTAGAAGTCAAGTCATCCATATCCAGAGTTCCATCTTTGAGATAGACATAAACAAGCTCTGCCCCAGTCTTTCGACAAGCTTCCTGCCAAGGAATGATATTGGAATGGTGTTCCATGACTGAAATCAAAACCTGGTCTCCCGCTGTTAGGACTTCCTCAGCGAAACGTGCCACCCAGTTGAGACTAGTTGTCGTACCTCTGGTAAAGAGCACTTCTTTTGTCGACTCAGCATTGATAAAGTTACGAATGGTTTCACGAGCGGCTTCATAAGATGCTGTCGCCCTTTCAGCCAAGGTATGAACACCACGGTGGACATTGGCATTGTCCTCTTCATAGTAGTGATTAATTGCTTCCAGAACAGCTAGTGGTTTTTGTGTCGTCGCAGCATTGTCCAAATAAACCAGAGGTTCGTCATTGACAATCTGGTCTAAAATCGGAAAATCCTTTCGAATAGCTTCTGCATCTAACATTAAATTCACCTTAGCGTTTTAATAATTTTTCTTCGATGGTTGCAATCATTTCATCACGAACTTCCTTGACTGGAATCTCAACGATCACAGATCCAAGGAAACCACGGACAACCAGGCGTTCCGCAGTCGCTTTATCCAAACCACGACTCATGAGGTAGTACATGTCTTCAGGATCTACTTGTCCAATAGAAGCTGCGTGTCCAGCAGTAACATCATTTTCATCAATTAAAGGATTGGGTTAGCATCTGAACGAGCCTGGTCTGAGAGCATGAGAACACGGCTCTCTTGTTGGGCGTCTGCTCCCTTAGCACCCTTGATGATGTGTCCGATACCGTTGAAGGTCAAGGTTGCTTTTTCAAGGATAACCCCATGTTGAAGAATATTACCGATAGAGTTACAACCGTAGTTAGTCACTCGAGTATCAATTCCTTGCACCTGACGCCCACTTGATAGAGCAACAACCTTAAGGTCTGCATGGCTACCATTTCCAATCAAATCACTATCAAAGTCTGCAACGACGTTTCCTTCGTTCATGACACCGATAGCCCAGTCAATACTTGCATCGTTGCCCAATTTACCACGACGGCTAATGTAAGCTGTGACGTTCTCACCTAGACGGTCAATCGCAGCAAACTTCACTTGAGCACCAGAACGAGCGATGACTTCTACAGTGATATTAGCAGTTGCTTTGGCACTGCCTCCACCACGAGACTCTAATCGTTCGAGGTAGCTAATTTTAGAGTTCTTACCTGCAATAATGAGGATATGTTTGTTAAATGGCACATCACTATCACTATCTTGGTAGAAAATTCCTTCGATTGGTTCTGTGATTTCTACATTGTCTGGAATATAGAGAACAGCGCCACTGTTAAAGTATGCTGTGTGGTAGGCTGCCAATTTGTCGTCATCGTATTTGACTGATGACATGAAGAATTCTTCTACGAATTCTGGAATTTCTTCTAAAGCTGAATGGAAGTCTGTAAAGACCACTCCTTGTTCAGCCAACTCAACTGGAATTTGCTCAAAGACTGTTTGAGTACCTAATTGTACCAATTTCAACTGATTGTCAATAGCTGTAAAATCTGGAACATTAGCTGTTGGTTCATTCTCCGAAATCGTTCCATCACCCAGGTTCCAACGATGAAATTTCACACGTTCAATGACTGGTAATTCCAAACTCTCGATTTTATCAAAAGCTTTTAGACGGAGGTCAGATAACCAGCTTGGTTCGGCGTGCATTTCTGAAAAAAGTTTAATATTCTCTTTAGTCATTTACTTCTCCTAAAGATACGAGGGAATTACAATTCTTCCTTGTAGTCATAGCCAAGTTCTTCAGCTAATTTTGCGTATCCTTCACGTTCCAAACGCGCTGCCAATTCAGGACCACCAGAAAGCACTACACGACCATCCATCATTACATGCACCACATCAGGTGTAATGTAGTTAAGGAGACGTTGGTAGTGAGTAATAATCATGGCACCGAAGCCTTCACCACGCATAGCATTAACACCTTTAGAAACAACTTTAAGGGCATCAATATCAAGACCAGAGTCAATCTCATCCAAAAGTGCAAATGTTGGTTCCAACATCAACAGTTGAAGAATTTCATTGCGTTTCTTTTCACCTCCAGAAAAACCTTCATTGAGGTAACGCTCTGCCATTTCTTCTTTCATATTAAGCAATTCCATTTTTTCATCCAATTTAGTGATGAAATCACGCACTGAAATTTTTTCGTCATCCTCTTTACTAGCATTCATAGCTGCACGAAGAAATTCAGCATTGGTAATTCCAGGAATTTCTGATGGGTATTGCATAGCTAGGAAAAGTCCCATACGAGCACGCTCGTCAACTTCTAATTCAAGGATGTTCACACCATCAAATAGAACCTCACCTTTAGTGACTTCATAGTTTGGATTTCCCATAATAGCAGCTGAAAGAGTAGACTTACCGGTTCCATTTGGTCCCATGATAGCTGCAATTTCTCCTGTTTTAAGGGTTAAATTAACCCCCTTCAAAATTTCCTTACCTTCAATTTCAACATGAAGATCTTTAATCTCAATTACTGACATCTTAGTTCCTTTCTGAATGTATATATACTCTTACTAGTATAGCAAAAAAAAAAAGCCTGAAAGGCTTTTATTTTGTCTAGAATGTAAGCGCTACTTTTTCCTTTGAATACGGTCATCTATGGCATTGATAATTTTTCCCATAATATAAGAGACACGAAAATTTCTCAGGATCAAAATAGCCCAAAGCAAGGCCATGATATAGCGTTGTTCCATGACTGATTCATTAAAATAATAAGTCTCAGCAGCTGTAAACAGGGCCATAATGATAAATTGTTGTCTATTCATAGTCTTATTCTTAAAATGTCTAATCTTCTGTTATGGTTACTTTATCTGCTAAAAATTCAAAACCTTGAGGGAGTACTGACTCCTCAACATCTTCCTTGATAGTTTGTCCTTGAGACGATTTAGCCTTAGCTGAAAAGTCTGCTCGAACTTCTTTCCATTCTTCAATAGAAATAGCAAGAATCTCAGGAGAAATCCTGCTGCTTGACTAAGGATATTGCCAAACATTGTGTTGAGATTATCACGTTTCATTGTCTGTCCAGCATTGAAATTGGATTCAAATGCAAGAATAGCATGATGCTCATTAGCCGCAACAGGTTGGGAACCGGCTAAAAGTGCCTTATCAGGACCAGATAAACTTTCAATAACTTCTCCCCATGCATTTTGAAGACGGACTAGATTTTGGCGAGCTAAATCAGGGCTTTCAACAGCTTCTTGAAGAATAGAGTAAACCTTGTTACGATCCACACGATATACAGACTTACTGCTAGTCGGTCTACTTACTGATGATGCTGTTGGTTTGGGACTTACTCCAGAATTGGCAATAGCTTGTTTCAAACGTGCCACTTCATCCCTAAGAGAAGCTAATTCATCAGCAAATTGACCTGATAAAGCTGGTTCACCCTCAAGATCTGCTAGGCGAATGGTCATCATTTCAGCATAAATCTTAGGTTGGAGACTAGCCTTCATATCAGCTAGACTTTTAGTAGCTATGGTAATCATTTCAAATAGAAAATCCTGGGACAGAGATAAGTTATCCTTGAACACTTGACTATGGTGAGTATTCTCTCCTCCCGTCTGGACAATCAAAATATCTCGTAAGTATTGTAGCAAATCCGTTACAAAACGTGTCATGCTCTTCCCATTCTCAAAAATCACTTGCAGATTTTCTAAAGCACGGGTAACATCTTTTTGAGTCAATGCAGCTACGTAGTCGTCCAAGGCGCTAAGACTAATGGTTCCAGTAATTTCCTCTGAAACGGCTGTTGTCAATTTATCATCATTGGTAAGACTTAAAGCTTGATCTAAAATTGATAAAGCATCACGCATACCACCTTCAGCTCTTCTCGCAATAATTTCAACAGCTTCAGTCTCATAATCAATTCCTTCCTTTTCCAAATATAGAAGATATGATTTCGTATATCCTGAGTTTTAATGGATTTAAACTCAAAGCGCTGAACTCTTGATAAAATTGTCGCAGGAATCTTATGGAGTTCTGTCGTTGCCAGAATAAAGACTACATTTGGTGTTGGTTCTTCCAGTGTTTTCAAAAGTGCATTAGAAGCACCGGTCGAGAGCATATGAACTTCATCGATGATATAAACTTTATAGTGGGCAACACTCGGAGCATAGGTAGACTTGTCACGGATATCTCTAATCTCGTCAACTCCATTGTTAGATGCAGCATCCATTTCGATAACATCTTCCAAACTACCATCTGTGACAGCCTGACAAATATAGCAGTTATTACAAGGTTCCCCTGCAACTTGATTAGGACAGTTCATAGCCTTAGCAAAAATCTTAGCAACACTAGTCTTACCAGTTCCACGAGGTCCTGAAAATAGATAGGCGTGGCTTATTTTTTCCTGTTCAACAGCTTGTTTAAGAGTTTTTGCGACAATCTCTTGACCCACTAGCTGTGAAAAAGTCTGGCTTCTATATTTTCGATAAAGGGCCTGATACATTACACTTTCTCCTCAAACATTGAAAAGTTCCATTCAGTTTTATCTAGCAGAATAGATACAAACTCTTCTAAATACTTCTGATCAATTTCATCATAATCATCAAGGACAGACGAATCCAAATCCAAGACACCCAGAAGATGACTATTTTTTACCATCGGCAAAACAATTTCACTGAGTGCTTTACTATCGCAAGAAATATAGTTAGGATAGGTCTTTACATCTCCAACAATAACCGTTTGACGGCTAGCTGCTGACTCTCCACAAACACCTTTACCAAGAGCAATTCTCACACAAGAAACACCACCTTGAAAAGGACCTAAAATAAGTTCGTTTCCATCAAACAAATAAAAACCTGCAAAAACAGTATTGGGAAAAGTTATTTTTAGCAGAGCACTGGCATTGGATAAACTAGCCAAAACATTGGTCTCTCCTTCTAAAAGAAAAGAGAGCTGTTCATTAAGTGTTTGATAAAGCACTTCTTTTTCTGAATATAACATAGAACCATTATATCAAAAAATACTAGTAGAAAAAAGAAAAATCCCTTGTTTTAAAAACAAAGGATTTTGTTCATATTCGAATGAATTAAAGTTCGATGTCTCCGAACAAGTCAGCCATTGAGAATCCTGTTTGAGTTTCAGGAAGTTCAAAGTCACGTTTTTCTTGACGTTTTGGACGACGTGGACGTGGAGCGCGTTTTTCTTCTTTTTGTCCTTCTTCTTGAGCTGGACGTTCTTCAAGAGCTTTGATAGAAAGTGATACACGTTCTGCATCTGCGTTAACATCAAGAACTTTAACAGTTACTTCTTGTCCCACAGTAAGAGCTTCTTTTGGATTTTCAATACGTTTGTGTGAAATTTGTGATACGTGAACAAGACCATCGATACCTGGCAATACTTCAACAAATGCACCGAAGTCAGTCAAACGTTTAACTGTTCCTTCTACAACGTCACCTTTAGCCAATTTTTGCTCAACGCCATCCCATGGTCCAGGTGTTGTAGCTTTAAGTGAAAGTGATACGCGTCCTTCTTCTTCGTTAAGATCAAGGATCTTCACTTCAACTTCTTCACCAACAGTTACAACTGATTTTGGTGAAACGTTACGTTCGTGTGACAATTCAGTCAAGTGAACCAATCCGTCAACACCACCAAGGTCGATGAAAGCACCAAAGCTTGTGATACGTGCAACTTTACCAGTTACAACATCACCAACAGCCAATTTACCAAATACTTCAGCACGAGCTGCTGCTGTAGCTGCTTCTACAACTTCACGACGTGAAAGGATGAAGCGGTTTTCTTTAGCGTCAACTTCTTTGATTTTAGCTTCAAATTCTTGACCTACAAAACGCTCAGTGTTACGTACGAAACGAGTATCCAACATAGAAGCTGGGATAAATCCACGTACGCCTTCAAATTCAACTGAAAGTCCGCCTTTAACAGCGCGAGTTCCTTTAACTGTAACAACTTCTTCTTCGCGTCCTACAAGTTTGTCCCATGCTTTGCGAGCTTCAAGGCGTTTTTTAGATACAAGGTATGTTACTGTATCAGTATCTTTACCAACTACTTGACGAAGTACAAGAACATCCAATACTTCACCTACTTTTACAAAGTCATTGATATCTGCATCGCGATCGTTTGTCAATTCGCGAAGAGTCAAGACACCTTCAACACCAGTTCCAGAGATTGCAACGTTAGCTTGAGTAGCATCTACTGTCAATACTTCAGCACTAACAACATCACCAGGTTCAACTTGGCTAACGCTATTTAGCAAATCTTCAAATTCGTTCATCTAAAAAATCCTCCAACAATCAAGCTTTTTCTTTAGCTTGACATACTTATAATTTTTTTCCTAAGCACCCGCAAGGACATGTTCATATCGTTCACGTCTTTCAATTATAAAAATAAAATACCCTAAGATATTTTTACTTTTATCTTGAATTTATTACCTAAGAACTGGGGTAGCTGGATTCGAACCAACGCATGAGGGAGTCAAAGTCCCTTGCCTTACCGCTTGGCTATACCCCAATAGTGATATGGAGAGAGAGAGGGATTCGAACCCCCGAACCCGAAGGAGCGGATTTACAGTCCGCCGCGTTTAGCCTCTTCGCTATCTCTCCGACAATCAACAAAGTCTATTATATCATGAAAATTTACAAAAAACAAGCACTATTTTGCTAAATTGTAGTTTTCAATCAATACTTCTACAGCTTTTTCAAGTTTCTTGTAAAAACTGTCGACATTTCCGTTCTTAATAATGGCAAATTGGTTATCTAATTCGGCAATTTCACCAATAATCTTTTTCCCAATTGTTAAAGTATAACCATCATATTTTTCTTTCCCAACTAATACAGTTGCATCAGTTAATTGGATTTCAATTTTTTTATCTTTTTTACTCATACCCTACCTCTTTTCATGTTTTCTATTGTACAAGAAATTCCTTAATCTAGCAAGAAAAAACTCTATATCAGCTGTTACAACCGCTATAGAGTTTCTTACATATTTAGTCTTTTAATCGACCTTTACAATCCATCCTTCGGGTGCTTCAATATCACCGAATTGGATACCTGTGAGTTCATCATAAAGTCTGCGTGTTACTGGCCCAACTTCTGTTTCGCTATAGAACACATGAAGATCATCGCCATGTTGAATCCCCCCAATTGGTGAGATCACGGCTGCAGTACCACAGGCACCTGCTTCTACAAATCGATCCAGACTATCAATTGGTACATCTCCTCAACAGGCTTCAAGCCTAAACGATGCTCTGCCAAGTAAAAGCAATGAATACTTGGTAATGGATGGCAAGATTGATGGACTCAGTGGCGTTACAAACTCATTGTCAGCTGTAATCCCAAAGAAGTTAGCCGAACCGACTTCTTCAATCTTGGTGTGGGTTGATGGGTCTAGATAGATAACATCTGAGAAATGACGGGATTTAGCCATTTTTTTCCCGGTAAAAGACTAGCTGCATAGTTCCCACCGACCTTGGCAGATCCAGTTCCATTTGGTGCAGCACGGTCATACTCATCTTGAATCAAGAAGTTTGTTGGAACCAAACCACCCTTAAAGTAATTTCCAACAGGCATGGCAAAGATGGTAAAAATATACTCCTCTGCTGGTTTTACCCCAATGATATCTCCGACACCAATCAAAAGTGGACGGAGGTAGAGGGTTCCACCGGTTCCATAAGGTGGTACGTATTCTTCATTGGCACGAACAACTGCTTTACATGCTTCTACAAACATTTCTGTTGGAACTTGAGGCATCAAAAGACGATCACAAGTACGTTGTAGACGTTTAGCATTTTCATCTGGACGAAAGAGTTGTACGCTACCATCCTTTGTACGATAGGCTTTCAGTCCTTCAAATGCTTGCTGTCCATAGTGAAGGCTAGGAGATGATTCTGAAATATGCAAGGTTGCATCTTCTGTTAATTCCCCTTGTGTCCATTGTCCATCTTTAAAATAAGCGATATAACGATAAGGTAGTTTCATATAGGAAAAACCGAGATTTTCCCAATCAATCGTAACTGTCATGACAATCTCCTTTATTCTAATCAGGCTTTGTGTTCTATTCTACACTATTCTCCTAAAAATTCAAGTATTATTTGTAATTTTCTGAAAATTTTGCTTATAAAAAATCAGTCACTAGGACTGATTTTTAATTTTCTTTATCTTCTTTAAAGACTTCTTTAATGTATGCATCAAACTTCCTCGTCTGAAATAGTATCAGAGATGAAGCTTCCGTTACTTGTACGCTCTGATAGATTCAAATCTTGTAGGATTGCTTCGTAAATCATTCCATTATTTGATTGAATGACAAGAGTTTGTTCTCCATCTTCTACTTCTGTACTAAAGAGATCTCCGATAAATCCTTGTTCTGATACTGCTCCAGCTAGGAAGACACGATGTGACTTGTTCTTCAATTCTCTAAGAACTTGAAGACCACGCTTAGCACGACTGGTTGCTGGAATTTCCTCTGTTGAAACACGTTTCAAACTTCCACGTTGCGTTAACAGATAGAAGGATGAAGTATTGCAGATAAAGGCAGATTGAAGCTCATCATCTGCTTTCAAGTTCATGGCTTTGACCCCTGCAGCCTTAGCTCCTACAACTGGAACCTCTTCGATATTAAAGCGAAGAGCATAGCCGTTTTTACTAATTAATAGAACATCATCAAGCTTGATTGGTGCAACAGCTACAATTTGGTCACTATCATCCTTCAACTTAGCATACTTAACAGATTTAGAACGGTAGGTTCTCCATGGAGGAGAATTCTTTTCGTTCTACACGTTTGATTTGTCCAAGGCGAGTCGCTGCAAAGTAGGTTGTCGCATCCTCAAACTGATCCACAACTTCAACATAGAGCACTTCTTCATTGGTTTCAAAGTTTGTAATCGTTTGGCTCAAGTGCTCCCCAATGTCCTTCCAACGAATCTCTGCCAACTCATGGACAGGGCGGTAAATGACATTCCCTAGGGTTGTATAGATTAAGAGGTGTTGAGTTGTTTTGACAGATTGGACGAATAGTAATCGGTCGTCATCTCGTTTCCCAATCTCCTCTAAGGTCGAAGCTGCGAAAGAACGAGGACTAGTACGCTTGATGTAACCTGCCTTAGTCACGCTGACGTAAGTATCTTCTTCAGCAATCAGACTAGCTGTATCAATCTCGATGACTTTGCTGTATCTTCTAAAGCACTCAAACGTGGAGTCGCAAATTTCTTCTTGACCTCACGGAGTTCTTTCTTCATGAGATTGTACATGGTTCGTTCGTCACCGATAATAGCTGCAAGCATAGCAATCTTCTCACGAAGTTCTGCTTCTTCTTCCTGCAAGACAACCACGTCTGTATTGGTCAAACGATACAGTTGCAAGGTAACGATAGCTTCTGCCTGTTCTTCCGTAAATTCATAGCTGACCTTAAGGTTTTCCTTAGCGTCAGCCTTGTTCTCAGAAGCACGGATAAGGGCAATTACTTCATCCAAAATCGAGATAACGCGAATCAAACCTTCCACGATATGGAGACGTTTTTCAGCCTTTTCCTTGTCAAAGCGAGAACGCGCCAAGATAACTTCTCGACGGTGGGCAATATAACTAGACAAGATTGGTACAATTCCAACTTGGCGAGGCGTGAAATTTGTCAATCGCCACCATGTTGAAGTTGTAGTTGATTTGCAAGTCAGTGTACTTAAAAAGGTAGTTGAGAACAAGTTCCGTGTTCGCATCTTTTTTGAGTTCTATAGCGATGCGAAGACCATCACGGTCAGACTCATCACGAACCTCAGCGATACCTGCCACCTTGTTATTGACACGGACTTCATCAATTTTCTTGACCAAGTTAGCCTTATTGATTTCATAAGGAATCTCAGTGATAACGATTTGTTCCTTACCACCTTTAAGCTTCTCAATTTCCGTCTTAGAACGAACAACCACGCGCCCTTTACCAGTTTCATAGGCCTTTTTGATTTCATCACGGCCTTGGATAATGGCACCTGTAGGGAAATCTGGCCCAGGCAAGAATTCCATGAGCTTTTCAACCTTGGCCGTTGGGTGATCAATCATGTAGACTGTCGCATCTATAACTTCAGCCAAATTATGTGGTGGAATATCTGTGGCATAACCAGCTGAAATCCCAGTTGAACCATTGACTAAGAGGTTTGGAAAAGCCGCTGGTAAGACAGTTGGCTCTTTTTCAGTATCATCAAAGTTCCAAGCAAAAGGAACTGTCTTTTTCTCGATATCCTGAAGGAGATAGCCTGCAATCTCAGACAAACGGGCCTCTGTATAACGCATAGCCGCAGGCGGATCTCCGTCCATGGAACCGTTGTTACCATGCATTTCAACTAGAATCTCACGGTTTTTCCAGTCCTGAGACATACGGACCATAGCATCATAGATAGAAGAATCTCCGTGTGGGTGGAAATTACCCATGATGTTACCGACAGACTTGGCTGATTTACGATAACTCTTATCAAAAGTATTGCCATCCTTATTCATCGAATAAAGAATACGGCGTTGAACCGGCTTCAATCCATCACGAATGTCTGGCAAAGCCCGGTCTTGAATGATGTATTTGGAGTAGCGACCAAAGCGCTCTCCCATGATGTCCTCCAAGGACATATTTTGGATATTACTCATATAGGATACAAAGCCCGTGAAATACAAAGTGAAAATAGGAAATTCTTGCAGTGAGCGATGCTCACAAGAGAATTTATCTTTTTCACACAGTATTTAGGGCGTGTTCAACTCCTTTCAAAGAATGTAGAGTAGGTTTTTATAGACGAAAGTGTTCAGTTACTTTATATAACTAAACTATCCTTTCTGTAGTTTAAATTGATAAATAGAGTTCTTTATTTCTTAGTAATTAGGAAGTTTTGACTCAGCATCCTCAATCATCTTCTCAGCTACTTCCCTATCGTATCCAAAGCCCATCTTTTGGGCAAGGATTTGAGCTTCTTGGTGGAAAATTTGCATCGTAGCCAATAAAGACTGAATGATTTTGTCTAAACTCGAGAAATCAAGTAGATTTGAGAATTCCTTCTTCTTCTCAGCAGGCAAGTAATTAAAGAGGTACTTGTAGTTTTTACCGATATCGACCTTTCCCCTATCACTTGCCACCTGCCAGGCCAAGACTTTCAAGAGTTCTTGCTGACAAATACTGTAGAGATGGTCTGTCGCATAGATGACTTGCTTACGACAAATTCCTTTGACCACGTAGGCTGACACCCACCAAAATTCATTACAAGTTTTTTCAAAATCCATCTCACTAGCTGGATGTATCCAGAAACGTTCTGGTCTGGGAGAATAAGACTCAAACAAACCCTTAGGATCCTCTAGTACCGTGAAAGCCGCTTCGTTTTCTACCCACTCTTGAATTTGGTCTTTGGGGCAGAGGGTTAAATCAATCCGATTGCCATCTTCAAATAGCATGAGATAGAGGCGACGGTTGCCTAGGAGATTATGTTGCTCAATGATACGTGTGCCAAACTGGTCTAACCAAGCAAGGTCACTCGTCAAATTATCTAAGTCGTCCACGACATAAACAACATCATAGTCTTGAAATTTATCTTTTGGGGCTTTTGTATCAGTCCGTGAACCAGATAGAGCCACAGCATCAACCTGTATCTTTTTAGCTATTTGTAAAATCAGTCCAAGCATTTCCTTGTCAGTTCTCATGTTAATACCTGCTAAATTTTATTTATAATAATTTTGAAAAGAATATGTCTATAAAATAACCGAAACTGTCAATCAATTTGTTATTGAATTGTTTGACATATTACTTTTCTTTCTTTTATAATTTAGTTTATCAGAAAAAGTTAATATCAAGATTGTACAATCAGTCTTCCTTCGAAAGATATTTTAAAAGCTCTTGTTTGATATTTTCAACTTTCCCCTGCAATAACAATGTGCCTGTAGAAGGGTAATGAGTCAATGTTACACCTGAAAATTTATATTGCTCCCCATCTTGAACATCTTTACACGATATAACTCCCAAATTAGTTTTCAGATTTTTAATTAGACTATTTCTAGTTGTCTTAGATAATCCCCTAATCGAAAAATTTCTACTATTCGATTCTATAGTAGAGGTTTCATTCTCACTAATTTGCCAATTTCGTTTTTTTCTATTACTATTTTCAAAAAACGGTCTATGTTTTTGTTCACAATAACCATCCTTGTAAAAATCTACATAGTCAATCTTTGACTTTTCCAAATTAAAATTAGAATCAACATTTGGAATAAAGTAGTGTTCAAATTCATCTGGTGACGATAAAGGTACAAAAAATATTTCAGTACCAATAGGATATTTATCAGTTTTATTTTTAAAGACCAGTTTCACTTCATAATAGATTGTTTTCCCTTCTCGCAGTATCTGATGTACTTTCTCTTCAACTTTTGCTTGCGCTTTATTTGCAATAGAGAATTGAGTAAATAAATTTTTATACTTAGAATCTATAGAAAATTGAGACCATTTTTCTTTGATATCCTCATATCTATTATTTAAAATTTTATATTCAAGTACATATTTGTGAAATTGCCTAGCAAAAATATGGCCTCTATGAAAGTACCATTCATCACCATCTCCTTTTGGAATATTTCCGTGTGGAAAATACTGTGGATTTTTAGTCAATTTCCCTAATTTATTATTCTGGTTCTTAATTGTAGGTTTTAGTAATGTTTCCCACCCTCTTTTAAATGAAGTAGCACCATTTATTTCTTCGTTATTGAATCCGACTATTCTAAAACAATGATTACTGATCCATGATGTTTCAATGGATTTATCTGTATACAATTGAAATTCGGGATAAAAATGCTTAATCTTATCTAGTCTATTGCTAAGATCTAGAAGATAGAGTAATTCTTTATCATTTTCTAATCCCAAGCTGGCTAATATTTTCTGTTTCTCATTCATCGTATTCTCCTTGAAAATGTACTACTAACAATTTCTTAATTCACTTTCACTACTTTATCTAACAAATTTTGTTATATTCTTTCTAAATAAAGGAATAATTGGAATAAGCATAGAAATTGATATTAGTGTAATTTACGATAAATACATTCTTAAAAGTAAAAAAACGTCAATCTTTTTATTTGTACAACTAAGTAAACATTTATAGTCCTTTAAAAAATATATTATTTAAATATCAACAGTAATATTTACTTCTCTCATCACATTTTTATTCTTTGTTAGAAACCATTTATATAATTTCATTTTTATCTATTATCCATAAATCTTCATCTTCCTTAACATTAAAAATGGCATAATTTATATACTCTCCACTTTTAACTGATTTATAAACTATGCCATCATATCCAATTTTGCAGCAGATTGCTGATACTATATTAGTTATAATGTAATGTTTTTTTATAACAGCATCAGTAAAATCATTGCCTTCATCACTGATTAATCCATTAAATTCCTTGTCTTTTCCAAATACATAGTTTATTGGAAATAAATTCAGTACTTTATTGCTAATGATTTTAACTAATATACGCTTCTTTTTATCTATATCATCTTCCTTTATCGGAACCTCCTTTGCTAATATACTCTTATCATTAGAACAATACAGAACACTTGTTCCGATATCATTAAATCTCCCTTGATTCGCAAATTCTGCTGGTGGTGCCCATAAATCTTCTTTGTGTACAATTTTATCTTTATCTACAACTCTTGTTCTATATAAAAGTCTATCTTTACTCATCTTATAGATAAATTTATCATCTTTAAACCATTTCCTTATTCTTTTTTCTAGTTTACAAAAATAACGATTTCTCGAAATATAAATTTTATTGTTTATATAATCATTTTTTAGGTCATTTAATTCCTCTTTAGAGAAGTTAAGTGCCATCAAACTAATATCTGTTCGCAACTCCTCTTTCTCTCCATAAAACTTTTCTTCAAACTCATCTAATTCATAATTTGTGTAAACTTCAGTATCCCAATTAAATACACCATTATCTTTTTTATTTTCATAATCTACACCAGTTCCGTTACCACAATTTCCGCAATGAATATTTTCAACAATTGAATCAAAGTACTCTGACTCATAATCAATATTGAATTGCTCATTTAATAACTCTGCCAATGTTTTTGCAGAATCGATTTCAGTGTCGATAGATTCATCATCTTCGAAGTTCTGCTCAAAACTATAACAAAAATCTTTAATCTCTGAACATTCTTCACATCGAATTATCATTTGATTCATTTTAGAAATTACATAGTTCTTTAACTCATTTATAACATCCATTTTGTTGGGAAAATAACTTTCTCCACTAACTAAATTTGTTCCACAACTTTCACAAGTAATATCCTGAAAACATTTTTGTGAATACTCATCAAATAAAAAATTAATAATATTTTCTTTGGGGTGCTCTCTTACAACATATTCTTCAATAGAAAGAATAAAATTATACTCATCACAACTACAACATAACATTTAAATTCTCCTAAATTTACAAATAGTATAATTTTCTAATATTGAATTTGTTCATATTAAAACACCATCTCCCCGCTCTCTTCCAGCGTAAACTTGACATTGTCTTCAATCCACTTACGGCGTGGTTCAACCTTATCACCCATGAGGACATTGACGCGACGTTCTGCGCGGGCTAGGTCTTCAATCGTAACACGGATGAGTGTACGAGTTTCCGGATTCATAGTTGTTTCCCAAAGTTGGTCCGCATTCATCTCACCAAGACCTTTGTAGCGTTGAAGGGTAGCCCCTTTACCAAACTGCTTACGTAGTTCTTCTAGCTCACCATCCGTCCAAGCGTAAGCCACTTCTTCTTTCTTGCCTTTACCTTTAGACATCTTGTAAAGTGGAGGAAGGGCGATATAGACATGTCCAGCTTCGACTAGCGGACGCATATAACGATAAAAGAAGGTTAAGAGAAGTGTTTGAATGTGGGCACCGTCGGTATCCGCATCGGTCATAATAATAATCTTGTCATAGTTGGCATCTTCAAGCGAGAAGTCTGCCCCAACACCAGCACCGATGGTATAAATCATGGTATTGATTTCTTCGTTTTTGAGGATATCTGCCATCTTAGCCTTAGCTGTATTGATAACCTTACCTCGAAGTGGCAAGATAGCCTGGAACTTGCGGTCACGACCTTGCTTGGCAGAACCACCAGCAGAATCACCCTCAACAAGGTAGAGCTCGTTCTTAGCTGGATTTTTAGACTGAGCTGGGGTTAATTTCCCAGAAAGCAAGCCCTTATCTTTTTTATTTTTCTTGCCATTTCGGCTCTCGTCACGCGCCTTACGTGCTGCTTCACGGGCATCACGGGCCTTGATGGCTTTACGAATCAGATTTGAAGCTAGTTCCCCATTTTCCATAAGGAAGAAAGTCAATTTGTCAGCTACAATCCCATCTACAACCGGACGAGCTAGTGGACTTCCTAGTTTGTCCTTAGTCTGTCCTTCAAACTGCAAATGTTCTTCAGGAACTAGTATAGAAAGAACAGCTGATAAACCTTCACGGTAATCGGATCCTTCAAGATTTTTATCTTTTTCTTTTAGAAGACCCGTCTTACGAGCGTAGTCGTTCATGACCTTGGTAATGGCTGACTTTAGTCCTGTCTCATGTGTTCCACCGTCTTTGGTACGGACATTATTAACAAAGGACAAGATGTTATCTGAAAATCCATCATTGTACTGGAGGGCTACTTCTACTTGGAAACCATTATCTTCCCCTTCAAAGTAAAGAACTGGCGTCAAGGTTTCCTTATCTTCGTTAAGGTAGGAAACAAAGTCCTGCACCCCATTCTCATAATGGAATTCGATAGATTCATCTGTCCGTTTATCTGTTAGTGACAAGGTTACATTTCAAGAGAAAGGCAGACTCATTGAGACGCTCTGAAATGGTATTGTACTTGAAATCAGTCGTAGAAAAGATACTAGCATCCGGCATGAAGGTCACTTTTGTACCTGTCTTAGACTTCGGTGCTGTGCCAACCTTTTCAAGAGTTGTTACTGGCTTCCCACCATTTTCAAAGCGTTGTTTATAAACAGCACCATCACGAGTAATTTCTACTTCAAGCCAACTAGAGAGGGCATTGACGACAGAAGAACCAACTCCGTGAAGACCACCAGAAGTCTTATAACCACCCTGACCGAATTTTCCTCCGGCATGAAGAATGGTAAAGATAACCTCAACTGTTGGAATCCCCATGGCATGCATCCCAGTTGGCATCCCACGTCCGTGATCTTGAACCGTTAAACTCCCGTCTTTATTAATCGTCACATCAATGCGATCACCAAATCCAGACAAGGCTTCGTCAACCGCATTGTCCACGATTTCCCAGACTAGGTGATGAAGTCCAGCACCGTCTGTCGATCCGATATACATCCCCGGACGTTTACGGACCGCATCCAACCCTTCTAGCACCTGGATGGCGTCATCATTATAATTGTTAATATTGATTTCCTTTTTTGACACAAGGAACCTCCTATTTGTTCATCTTTTCTATTTTACAGGTTTTCTAAGGATTTTGCAAAGTTTTTCTAGTTAAAAAGCCTATTCCCAAGTCCTTTTTAGCAAAAAATCGTCCATCTTCACCAAAAAAAGAAACCAAGACAAAATCTTAGTTTTCTTTTCCTTTAATTTGGCTAGTAGCCACATCTTCGCCAAACCATTTCTGGCTGATTTCTTGGAATTTTCCTTCTTGATAGAGCTCGACAAAAGCTTTATTCAAATTTGCTAACAAGGTCTTATCAGCTGGTCTTACTCCAACTGCAAAGGATTCACTCTCAAAACCAGCTGGGAAAATCTCATACTGGTCTAAAATTCCTTCAGTTTTAAGATAATAGTTGGCATAAACACGGTCAATTAGAAGGGCATCAATCCGATCATTTTGCAAGTCAATCAAAGCTTCATTAAAACTTTGATATTGGTTGGCTTTTTGATCTTTTACGATATTTTTCAAGAGTTCTGGTTGGGCTTCGAAATCTATATAACCAGAAGATCCTGCCTGGGCACCCAAAACCTTACCTTTCATATCAGACACTAAATGGATATTTTGAGTTTTCTTAGAAACTAAAACCTGCTGATTTTCCATGTAAGGAATGGTGAAAGCAACCTTCTCACGGCGTTCATCCGTCGCAGAATATCCATTCCAAATAGCATCAATGGTCCCATTTTGAAGTTCTGTTTCCTTCATATCCCAATCAATGGGTTGGAACTGTACCTTGAACCCAAGTTTTTCAGAAACGGCTTGAGCTAAATCAATATCAAATCCAGCATATTGCCCATTCTTTTCTTCAAAACCCATAGGAACAAAAGTATTGTCAAATCCGATAGTAATTGTTCCCTGTTGTTGGTATTTTTCCCAATTATCTACTTTAGGATTGCTAGCCTTTTGCGTGCATCCTACCAGGAAAAAAGCCAGAAAGAATACCAAAACAAGGCTGATTTTCTTTCGATTCATAGACACCTCCTACTTAGGCTCCACTTTGAGAATCTGATCAGCAATATTCTCTGCAAACTGGAGATCGTGGGTCACGACAATCTGAGTCATACCTAAGTCTCGATTTTGTAGAATCAGTTTTTCAACCTCGAGGCGCAACTCTGGGTCAAGGGATGAAGTTGGTTCGTCATAACCAATCACTTCTGGATCGATCATCATAGCGCGTGCTAAGGCAACCCTTTGCTTTTGACCACCAGATAATGAGTATGGATAAGCATCCGAGTGTGCTTCAAGACCTAGACGAGTTAGTAATTCTACCGCTTTCTTCTTAGCATCTGCTTCAGACATCCCCATAGTTTTGATTGGCGACAAAATCAAGTTCTCCATAACGGAAAGGTGCGGAAACAGCTGAAAATCTTGAAAAACAAAACCTAATAAGTGACGCTTTTCAAGTTCATCCAAAGGTAGGGATTCTCCATTATAAAAAATCTCACCTGAATCAATGGTTTCAAGTCCAGCTAACATTCTAAGCAAGGTAGTCTTCCCACCACCAGAAGGTCCAACGATGGCCAAAATCTGCTTTTCAGGAATTGTTAAACTGAAATTGGATAAAATTTCTTTTTTTCCAAATTTTTTGCTGATATTTCTTAACTCTAACATGGATAACCTCCTATCTATAGTAGCTGAACTTTTTCTCAAGTTTCTTAGCTAGGATTGTAACAACACCAATCATTAGAAGATAGATAGCTCCCGCTAGAAACATCGGAATCAAACTAGCATCACGATTGGCTGCGGTACGACTAGCTAGGATTAAATCTGAAATACCGAGTGCATATACCAAAGAAGTATCCTTAACCAGACTCATAACTTCGTTAAATACACTTGGCAAAACAATCTTGGTCACTTGTGGCAAGATAATATAGCGGACGGTATCGATAGGTTTGAATTTCAAACCTTAGCTGCTTCATATTGTCCCTGAGGAATCGTTGCAATCCCTCCACGGAATATTTCTGCAAAGTAGGCCGCATAATTAAGCGTGAAGGCAATAATTGCTGCTGGCACACGATCTAGTCGAATTCCGATACTTGGCAGAACATAGTAGATAAAGATTAACTGCAAGAGCAAGGGTGTTCCACGCATCACCCAAATATAGATGTCAATCATGTAATGGAGGGGTTTCCAATGGACCTGTAAGCAAAAGGCAACCAAAATGCCTAAAGGGATTGAAAAAAGTAAGACCAATGCAAAAACTTGTAGAGTCATTGTTGCACCGCTCAATAAACTTGGTAATATCTCAAATAAGTAAGACATATTCCACCTCCTAAAAATAATTGTTCCTATTATAGCATAAATAAACACAAAATCAAGGGTTTTCAGAAATTTCCATGAATTTTTAAAACTTTAGCCTTTATTTTTGAATAAAAATGGTACTAATGATAAACTTATCAACTTTGACAAAGCATCAGATGTCACAGCTAGTAAACAGATTCAGTTTCGTTTCTCTCCTATTTCATGGTATAATAGAAACATGATGACAATAGTATTATTAATTTTAGCTTATTTATTAGGTTCAATCCCTTCAGGACTGTGGATTGGACAAATCTTCTTTAACATCAATCTAAGAGAACATGGATCTGGTAATACTGGAACGACCAATACCTTCCGAATCCTAGGCAAGAAAGCTGGAATGGCAACCTTTGTAATTGATTTCTTTAAAGGTACTTTGGCCACTCTACTTCCACTCATCTTCCATGTACAAGGAGTTTCACCAATCGTCTATGGGCTTTTAGCAGTCATTGGCCACACCTTCCCAATCTTTGCCAAATTCAAGGGTGGCAAGGCTGTCGCTACCAGCGCAGGAGTTATTTTTGGATTTGCTCCTCTCTTTTGCCTCTACCTTGCAGTCATTTTCTTTGGAATCCTTTATCTTGGAAGTATGATTTCTCTCTCGAGTATCTCTGCTGCTATTGCTGCGATTATTGGAGTCCTTCTATTTCCTCTCTTTGGATTTATCTTGAGTAGTTATGACCTACTTTTTACTTTAATTATTATTGGTCTTGCAAGTCTAGTAATTGTACGCCACAAGGACAATATCAAACGGATCCAAAATAAAACAGAAAATCTCATTCCTTGGGGACTTAACCTAACGCACCAAGAACCAAAAAAATAAAACGTCAGTTTCAACTGACGTTTTTTTTATGTTATTTAGATTTGATATAGTTGATACCATCTGCCTTCGGCGCAACAGCTTTTCCAAAGAAGGCTGCTAGTACGACAATAGTCAAGAGGTATGGTGCAATTTGCAAGTAAACGGCTGGAACTCCTTGCAAGAAAGGAAGTTGAGAACCGATAACTGCCAAACTTTGAGATAATCCAAAGAAGAGACTTGAAAGCATAGCACCAACAGGATTCCATTTACCAAAAATCATGGCTGCAAGAGCGATAAATCCAGGTCCGACGATAGTTGTAACTGAGAAGTTGACGGAGATTGACTGAGCGTAAATAGCTCCACCAATTCCTCCAAGGAAACCTGAAATCACAACTCCAAGATATCTCATCTTGTAGACATTGATTCCCAAAGTATCTGCTGCTTGTGGGTGTTCACCAACTGAACGAAGGCGAAGTCCAAAGCGAGTCTTAAAGAGGATAAACCAAGCTAGGAATGAGAAAGCAATTGCTAGGTAACCTAGTAGACTAGTTGACTTGAAGAAGATATCTCCGATAACAGGGATATTAGCTAATACCGGGAAGTCAAAACGCCCAAAGGTTTGCGTTAAGTTATCCGTTTGCCCCTTATTATAAAGCACCTTTACCAAGAAAACTGCCAAGGCTGGCGCCATCAAGTTAAGTACGGTACCACTGACAACATGGTCTGCACGGAAATGAACTGTAGCTACTGCGTGAATGAGCGAGAAGATAGCTCCGACTAATCCACCAACCAGGAGAGCCAACCAAGGAGTTAGTGCTCCCAAATCTTGTGCAAATTCAAGGTTAAAAACAACTCCAGAAAAGGCACCCATAACCATGATTCCTTCAAGACCAACGTTAACAACTCCACCACGTTCGGAGAAAACTCCTCCGATACTTGTGAAAATAAGTGGTGCTGCATAAATCAACATTGAAGAAACCATAAGGGTTAACATTGTTGTAATCGACATCCTTATTTACCTCCTTTAAGTTGTTTTCTTGGTTTGACAAAGCGTTCGATGATGTAGTGAACGCTGACAAAGAAGATAATTGAGGCTGTAACGATACTTACAAGCTCAGATGGTACTTGTGCAGCATTCATACCAGGAGCTCCAACTTGAAGAACACTGAAAAGGAAGGCTGCAAATAGAATTCCAACTGGTGAGTTTGAAGCAAGTAGACTTACTGCCATACCGTTAAATCCGATTGCTAACGATGAACCTTGAACGTAGACGTTTTGGAAGGTACCAAGTCCTTCTACTGCGCCACCAAGACCTGCAAGGGCACCAGAAATAATCATTGATAGAATAATGGTACGTTTGGCTGAAATACCTGCGTATTCAGAAGCATTTGGATTGAGACCAACTGCACGGATTTCAAAACCGAGAGTTGTCTTCTTAAGCAAGAACCAGATAACTGCAACTGCTATGATAGCAAAGAAATCCCAATGTTCATACGAGAGTTTCCTGTTAACTCAGCAAGCCAAGGTGTTTGATAAGTTGCATTTGCACTTACTCGAATGGATGAGTCAGTACTTTGCATGATTTCTTTAGGGAAGTGGTGGATAAAGGCATTTCCCACATAAAGAACTATGTAGTTCATCATAATGGTTACGATAACCTCAGACGTCCCAAGGTAGGCTCTTAAAATACCTGGAATGGCACCAACGATTCCTCCCGCAACTAAGGCGATTACAATCGTTGCCAGAATCATCAATGGTCGTGGTAAATCCGGGAAAGAAAGAGCGAACCAGCCACTCATAACCCAGCCTGCGAGAGCTTGTCCTGGAAGACCAACGTTAAAGAAACCAGCACGGCTTGCAACTGCAAATCCAAGGGCAATCAAAATCAAAGGTCCCATGGCACGGAAGATTTCACCGATTCCACGAACACTACCAAAGGCTGTGTAGAACAGTTCTTCATAGCCCCAGATTGCATCGTAACCGAAAATCCACATGACGATGGCTCCGAGTAGAATTCCTAAAATAACAGAAATCAAGGGAACCGAAATTTGTTGTAATTTTTAGACATCACTCTTCTCCTTTTCCAATTCACCACCAGCCATCAAGACTCCAAGCTCTTGCTTGTTGGTTGTTTCTGGCGTTACAATCCCTTGAATCTTACCATCATGGATAACGGCAATTCTATCTGAAACATTTAATATCTCATCTAGTTCAAAGCTGACTACAAGGACAGCTTTCCCATTATCACGTTCTTGAATCAAGCGTTTGTGAATGTACTCAATGGCACCGACGTCCAAACCACGAGTTGGTTGGCTGACGATGAGGAGATCAGGATTTCGATCAACTTCACGAGCGATGATTGCTTTTTGTTGATTTCCTCCAGAAAGTGCTGAGGCTGGAACGATCTCACTAGCAGCACGCACATCAAATTCTTGCATTAATTGCTTAGCGTACCCGATGATATTGGTGTAATTTAAGATTCCCTTCTTGCTAAGAGGTTCCTTATAGTAGGTTTGAAGAGCAATGTTCTCAGAAATCATCATTTCCAAGACCAAACCATCACGGTGACGGTCTTCAGGAACGTGGCCCCACACTCATTTCTGTAATTTGTCGAGGATGTAAACCTACGATAGACTGGCCTTTCAACTCCACACTACCAGACTCAATCTTACGGAGTCCAGTGATAGCTTGGATCAATTCTGACTGTCCATTACCATCAATCCCAGCAATCCCGACAATCTCACCAGCTCGAACATCGAGTGAGAGATTTTTAACAGCAGGGACACCACGGTTTTCGTTTACTACCAAATCTTGAATCGATAGAACAACTTCTTTTGGTTGAGCTTCCTGTTTCTCAGTTTTGAAGGAAACAGAACGTCCTACCATCATCTCAGCTAAGTCAGCGTTAGTCGCACCAGCAATCTCTACTGTTTCGATAGATTTACCACGACGGATAACTGTAACACGGTCAGATACAGCACGAATCTCATCCAGCTTATGGGTAATCAAGATAATTGATTTACCTTCTTTAACCAAGTTCTTCATGATAGCCATCAATTCATCAATTTCTGATGGCGTTAAAACGGCAGTCGGTTCGTCAAAGATGAGGATATCAGCTCCACGATATAGTGTCTTTAGAATTTCGACACGTTGTTGAGCACCGACAGAGATGTCTGCTACTTTGGCGGTAGGATCCACAGCAAGACCATAACGATCCGATAGTTCATTAATTTCTCGAGTTGCCCGAGCAATATCTAGGACACCATTCTTGGTTAATTCGCTTCCTAAAATGATATTTTCAGCAACAGTGAAAGCTTCTACCAACATAAAGTGCTGGTGAACCATTCCAATTCCTAGGCTAGCTGCTTTTGACGGAGAGTCTAGTTTTACAACTTGACCGTTAACCACAATTTCACCACTAGTTGGTTCTAGAAGCCCTGCTAGCATGTTCATAAGAGTGGACTTCCCAGCTCCATTTTCTCCTAAAAGTGCATGAATTTCACCTTTACGAAGTTCAAGGTTAATCTTGTCGTTAGCGACAAATTCACCAAAAACCTTGGTAATTTCACGCATTTCAATGACATTTTCGTGTGCCATGTGCTCTTCCTTTCAGAGTTTTATTTTGTTTCAATAAAACCTGCTAAAGAAATTTAGCAAGCTCTATTGAGACAAAACCATTTGTCTCAATTCTTAAAGAAGCGGCCCAAGGCCGCTTCCTAAGAAATGACTTCCTTCAATTATTTTTCAGGAACTTTGATGCTACCATCAAGGATTTTAGCTTTTGCATCTTCAACAGCTTTTTACCTTCTTCAGAAAGGTTAGTTACTGCCAAGTCAACACCTTTATCCTTCAATGAGTAAACGATAACTTGACCACCAGGGAATTCACCTTTTTCAGCCTTGTTTGAGATATCTTGAACTGTTGTTCCAACTTGTTTCAATGTAGAAGCAAGTACGAAGTTAGCTTCTTTACCGTCTTTAGAAGTGTATTTACCTTCATCAACTTGGTCACGGTCTACACCGATAACCCAAACTTTTTCGTCTTCATTTTTACTTTCGTTCAATGATTTAGCTTCAGAGAAGACACCTGCTCCAGTACCACCAGCTGCTTGGTAGATAACGTCTGCACCTGCAGCGTATTGAGCCGCAGCGATTGTTTTACCTTTAGCGGCATCACCAAATGAACCAGCGTAGTCTACTTGTACTTTGATAGATGGGTCAACTGACTCAACACCAGCTTTGAAACCAGCTGCGAAACGAGAAATAACTTCAGATTCCATACCACCTACAAAACCAACTTGTTTAGTTTTTGTAGTTTTAGCAGCTGCTACACCAGCAAGGTAAGCTGCTTCGTTGTCAGCGAAAGTAACGCTAACAACGTTCTTTTGATCTTTAATCACATCGTCAATCAAAACATAGTTTTTATCTGCGTGTTCTTTTGCTGCTTCTTCAACAGCGTTGTGAAGGGCAAAACCAACACCAAAGATTAAATTGTAGCTTCCAGCCGCTTGGTTCAAGTTGTTAGCGTAGTCAGCTTCACTTGTTGATTGGAAGTAAGTAAAGCCATTATCTTTTGAAAGATTGTGCTCTTTACCCCAAGCTTGAAGACCTTCCCAAGCTGATTGGTTAAATGATTTATCATCAACACCACCTGTATCTGTAACGATAGCTGCTTTAGTCTTCACATCAGAAGAAGATGAAGCTGCGTTACGAGAAGAGCGATTACCACATGCAGCAAGTCCAAATGCTGCTACTGCAACTAGACCAAGGCCTAGCCATTGTTTTTTGTTCATTACTGAACCTCCTAAATAAGATGCGCAACAAAGTTGCAAGTATGGATTGATTGGTCACAAGGACCTTGTCACTCAAGGAGTGACGCAGACTAATGCAAGTCTGTAAAGGAATATGGAAGTAATTCCCCGACCGTCATCTCGACCGTCGTTTTATCTTTGGCGACTAGAGTCACCTTTAGATCTGGTTTAAAAAATTCGACCATGACTTGGCGACAAGCACCGCAAGGCGAAATTGGTTTTTCAGTTTGACCATAGACAATCAATTCTGAAAAGTCTCGTTGTCCTTCAGAAACCGCCTTAAAGATTGCCGTCCTTTCGCCACAGTTGGTCAAGGGATAGCTAGCATTTTCAATGTTAACCCCTGTATAGATACTTCCGTCCTTGGCTACCAATACGGCACCAATTGGAAAATGTGAATAGGGTACATAGGCGTTTTTACTAGTTTCAATCGCTAAATCAATCAACTCAGTAGTCGCCATCAGCTAACTCTCCTTTTAAGATTGCTACACCAGAAGATGTCCCGATACGTGTAGCCCCCGCTTCAACAAAGGCAACAGCGTCTGCATACGATCGAGCTCCTCCAGCAGCCTTGACACCCATATCAGGTCCGACTGTCTGACACATCAGTTTAACATCTGGCAGCGTTGCGCCACCTGTTGAAAAACCTGTAGAAGTCTTAACATAATCTGCTCCTGCTTTTTGGGCTAATTGGCATGCCAAAACTTTTTCATCATCTGTCAATAAACAAGCTTCGATAATCACCTTAACAAGCTTATCTCCACTTGCCTCTACAACTGCTCGAATGTCTGATTCAACCAAGTCAGCATTCCCGGACTTGAGAGCTCCAACATTGATCACCATATCAATTTCATCTGCTCCGTTCAGGATAGCTTCTTTTGTTTCAAAAGCCTTGACTGCAGATGTTGTAGCTCCAAGAGGGAAACCTACAACTGTACAAACTTTGACATCTGTCCCCTGAAGACCAGAATGTGCGTAAGAAACCCAGCAAGGATTCACACAAACACTGGCAAAATCATACTCTTTTGCTTCAGATAACAAAGAATCAATTTGTTCTACTGTCGCATCTTGCTTCAAAAGCGTATGATCAATGTATTTATTTAATTTCATATCGTTTTTTCCTTAAATTAGGAGATAATTTCAATGATTTCACGTAATGTTAACGCTTCATCACTTACCTTAATTTTAACATATTTTTGGAAATCTGTAACTAGTTCCGGAGAAATTTTGCCATTTGCATATACTTTTGCGACAATTTCACCCTTTTTGACTGATTCTCCAACTTTCTTCTCAAAAACAATCCCTGTCTCATAGTCAAGAGCATCGGTTTTGACTGCACGACCAGCACCCAGTCTCATAGCGTATAAACCAAACTCCATAGCTGGTAGTTCTGCAATGACACCTTCCTCATGTGCTGGTATTTCTATAACATGAGCAACATTCACAGGGCGATGGAGATCTTCTAAATCACCACCCTGAGCAAGAACCATCTCTTCAAATTTTTTAAGAGCCTTGCCATTCTCAAGATGCTTTTTCACTTCCTCAACAGTTTTTTCAACATTTGCCAGAGAAAGCATAATCTGAGCTAACTCACAGATAAAGTGACTAATATCTTGACGTCCTTTTCCTTGAAGAATATCTAGTGCTTCTAGAATTTCCAAGCGATTCCCAATGGCACGTCCCAAGGGTTGACTCATGTCTGTAATGACTGCTACTGTCTTACGACCTACAGCCTTACCAAGGTTTACCATGGTTTGAGCCAATTCACGCGCCTCATCAACTGTCTTCATAAAGGCACCCTCACCAACTGTAACATCCAGCAAAATAGCATCAGCTCCAGCTGCAATTTTTTTACTCATGACCGAACTAGCAATCAGTGGAATAGTATCAACTGTTGCTGTCACATCACGAAGGGCATAAAGAAGTTTATCCGCCTTAACTAAATGTTCTGACTGACCAATGACTGAGACGCCAATATCCTGCACTTGTTTGATAAAATCATCCTGACTTCGTTCTACTTGAAATCCTTTGATGGACTCTAATTTGTCAATGGTTCCACCTGTATGTCCCAAACCTCGACCACTCATCTTAGCAACTGGTACGTCAAAACTAGCGACTAAGGGAGCTAAAATCAAGGTAACCTTATCTCCTACTCCGCCTGTAGAGTGTTTATCAACTTTAATACCTTCAATAGCTGATAAATCAAATTCCTGACCTGTCTTCACCATATTCATGGTCAAGTCAGAGATCTCTCTAGTGGCCATTCCTTGGAAATAAACAGCCATAGCAAAGGCAGACATCTGGTAGTCAGGAACGGTTCCTGCCACATAGCCTTCAATTAACCATTGGATTTCACTCGAACTCAGTTCTTGTCCGTCTCTTTTTTTCTGGATTAGATCTACTGCTCTCATTCTTTCACACTTCTAAGGATATAATATCCCTTATCTTTCTTTACAACCTCGCAGTTGCCAAACACTTCTTCCATCTTGTTTTTGGCACTTGGAGCTCCTTGTTTTTTCTGGATAACAATGGTCAAATCACCACCGTCTACAAGATAATCAATGCTTTTCTCGATGATTTCATGAACAACTTGCTTTCCTGCACGAATAGGTGGATTCGAAATCACATGATCAAATTGACCTTCAACTTGCTCATAAATATTGGACTGGAAGATGCTTGCTTGAACTTTATTTCTCACAGCATTTTGCTGGGCTAAATTCAGGGCACGATTATTGATATCCACCATGGTCGCTTGGGCACCATAAGCTTTAACCAAAGACAAGCTTATTGGACCGTAGCCACAACCAACATCAAGGATTTTCTCACCTTCTTCGACATCTAAACATCTTAGTAAAAGCTGGCTACCAAAATCAACCATCTTTTTACTAAAGACACCAGCATCTGTCAAAAAGGTCATCTTTTGCCCAAGTAGCTCAACTCTAAGTTCATGAACATCATGAGCTGCATCTGGGTTTTCTGCATAATACATTTTACTCATAGGATTATTTTACCATAAAATTTAGATATTTTAAATCGTTTACACGGTCTATACCAACTAAGGACCTAAGAAGAGATAACCTAGGAACATACTAATAAAAAATGAAAATAGGCAAGCTAGACCAATCAATATCAGCCACCATTGTCTTTTTAGAAAAGCTAAAATTATATAACAAATACAAAAAGTTGGTAATAAAACAAAGAGTACCAAATAGCCCCAACTATATTGCTGATTTCCAATTGAGATATTAAAGTTAAAGAAGGTTGGAGACAACCATAAAAAGACTACTAAAAGGATTGACCATCCGAGTCTTTTTTCTGTAAAAACCTCTGTCACTTGACCCTCCCTTATATGTAATCTTTACTTATATATTAACAAAGAAAGCGCTTTTTCTTAAATCATTTGTTCCCCTTTTATAAAGGAAATATGATATACTGGGATAGTTAACGAGGAATAAATATGACTAATGAATTTTTACATTTTGAAAAAATAAGCCGAAAAACGTGGCAATCTTTACATCGTAAAACAACTCCACCTTTGACTGAAGACGAATTGGATTCAATCAAGAGTTTTAATGACCAAATTAGCTTAGATGATGTAACAGACATTTATTTACCACTTGCGAATCTGATTCAAATCTACAAGCGTTCAAAAGAAGACCTTGCATTCTCTAAAAGTATTTTCCTTCAAAGAGAAAGTAAAATCCAGCCCTTTATCATTGGTGTATCAGGGAGCGTGGCTGTTGGAAAATCTACTACAAGTCGTCTTTTACAAATATTGCTTTCACGTATTGTTCCTGGAGCTACAGTAGAGTTAGTTACAACTGATGGTTTCCTATTCCCTAATGATACCTTAATCGAACGAGGTATTTTGACTAGGAAAGGTTTCCCAGAAAGTTATGACATGGAAGCTCTCATCAATTTCCTTGATCAACTTAAGAATGGTCAAGATGTTGATATCCCAGTCTACTCTCATGAAATCTACGATATCGTCCCAGAGCAAAAGCAACGAGTAGAAGCCGCTGATTTTGTAATTGTTGAAGGAATTAATGTTTTCCAAAATCCTCAAAATGCTCGTCTCTATATAACTGATTTCTTTGATTTTTCAATTTATGTTGACGCATCTGTAGAGGATATCGAGAGTTGGTATTTAGATAGATTCCTAAAATTATTAAGTTTGGCTCAGGATGATCCTGATAGCTACTACTATAGCTACACTCAGCTACCTTTAGGTGAAGTAAAGGATTTAGCTCACCAAGTTTGGACAAGTATTAATCTGATTAACCTCCAAAACTATATAGAACCGACACGAAATCGGGCTGAAGTTATTCTCCATAAGTCTAAAAATCACGAAATTGATGAAATTTATTTAAAAAAATGATTTCCCCTTGTCAAAATAACAGTTTTCAGATATAATGGTATAGTTAGTAAATATGGAGGTAAGAACATTGGCAAACATTAAATCAGCTATCAAACGTGCTGAATTGAACGTTAAACAAAACGAAAAAAACTCAGCTCAAAAATCAGCTATGCGTACTGCTATCAAAGCTTTTGAAGCAAACCCATCTGAAGAACTTTACCGTGCTGCAAGCTCAGCTATCGATAAAGCAGAAACTAAAGGTTTGATCCACAAAAACAAAGCTAGCCGTGATAAAGCACGTCTTGCTGCTAAACTTGGTTAATCAAGACTAAAAACAAAATGAGCTCTACGGAGCTTTTTTTGTACCAAATTTTAGAGGGAACAACATGAAAATTTCTATAATTGGATACTCTGGGTCAGGAAAATCAACTCTAGCAGACAAACTTGCCACTTACTACTCCATTCCTAAACTCCATATAGATACTCTCCAATTTCAACCAGGATGGCAAGAAAGTAATCGAGATTGGATGCTAAAAGAAATGCAGACTTTTTTAGCGAAAAACGAGAACTGGGTTATTGATGGCAACTATACTTGGTGTTGCTATGAAGAAAGGATGGAAGAGGCTGACCAAATCATCTTTCTTAATTTTTCGTCCTGGTCTTGTCTTTAGAGCCTTTAGACGCTATCTCAAATATAGAGGCAAAGTTAGAGAAAGCATGGCAGCTGGCTGCCCTGAACAATTCAACTGGGAATTTATCCGCTGGATTCTCTGGGATGGTCGTAGCTCTGTACACAAAAATCAGTACAAAAGAATTTTTCTCGATTATACTCAAAAAATTACGATTATTAACAATCAAAGAGAACTAGATCAATTCTTAAATCAAAAATGAGGACTCAAAAATTGAGCCCTCATTTTATATATTTTTGTATATTTTATTGTCTCAATTTAGAAAAGACTTCTCCAATTTTTCCCTCAATTACTAAATCAGCTCTACTGTCTTGAGGAGTACTTGACTTGTTTATAACAACAAGTTTTGAACCTGAGAAGTAATTAATCAAACTAGCTGCAGGATAAACAACCAAAGAAGTCCCACCAATAATCAATAAATCAGCTTTCTGGATAACTTGAGCCGCTTGACTAAAAACATCCATATCAAGAGGTTCCTCATAAAGGGTCACATCGGGTTTAACAACCTGGCCACAATCTAGGCAGTATGGAACAGGACCTTCGAGAGCCAAAAAACTATCTAAATCATAAAATCGATGACAGCCAAGACAGTAATTTCGGTCCACAGAACCATGTAGTTTCAAAACCTTCTGCGAACCTGCCATCTCGTGAAGACTATCGATATTTTGAGTTACAACAGCCTTCAGCTTACCGGCCTTTTCTAATGAAGCCAGATAATAATGGGCTAAATTTGGCTTAGCTTCTGGATATACGAGATGTTTTTTGTAAAAATCGAAAAATTCCTCTGGATAACGTACAAACATAGTATGAGAAACTAATTGTTCCGCAGAAAAATGCCTACCTAACTTAAGACTATATAAGCCGTCTGAACTACGAAAATCTGGAATATTAGACTCAGTAGAAACTCCTGCTCCACCGAAAAAAACAATGCTTTGACTTTGGTCTATCAGTTCCTGTAATTGTTCAATTTTATCCATCTTACTTCTCCTTCAGTCTTTAGTTCGAAAAAAGTTGAAAACCTTTAGCTATTACAAACTGGGCTTTCAACTTTATTTGATGATTATTGGATATCAAGCTTACAGCTATTAAAAATCGCAAGCAAGAAGATTAGCTTCAAAGCCAAGAGTCTTATTCAGCAATCAAAGTTTCCAAACCAACCTTCATCATATCAGTGAAGGTGTTTTGGCGTTCTTCAGCTGTAGTGTCTTCTTCTGGGTTAACCAAGCTGTCAGAAATCGTCATAATGGCAAGAGCATCAACATGGTGTTGAGCAGCCAAATAGTAAAGAGCTGCTGCTTCCATTTCCACAGCCTTGACTCCCCATTTACCAAGTTCGATATTTTTTTCAAAGTAGTTTGAGTAAAAGACATCAGATGACAAAACATTACCTACGTGTGTAGTCATGCCAAGGTCTTTGGCAATGTGGTAGGCTTTATCTAGCAAATCAAAGCTAGCGATTTGCGGGAAATCGTATTGAGGCCAGTCATTACGGATGATGTTTGAGTTGGTTGCAGCTGCTTGAGCCAAGACCAATTCACGAACGTGTACATCCTCATTCAAAGAACCAGCAGTTCCCACACGGATCAATTTCTTCACACCGTAGTCAACAATCAACTCGCGTGCATAAATCGAAATGGATGGCATCCCCATCCCAGTTCCCATAACAGATACACGGTGACCCTTGTAAGTACCAGTGTAGCCAAACATGTTACGCACTTCGTTAAAGCAAACAGCATCTTCAAGGAAATTCTCAGCAATAAACTTGGCACGAAGAGGATCCCCAGGAAGAAGAATTTTATCAGCAATTTCACCTTGCATAGCAGCAATATGGATAGACATAATTTATGATACAAAGAGCGACCAGAAAGCGACTGAAAATTAGGAATCTGACGAGAAATCCTGATTTTTCAGTCAGATTATCTATTTTCCGAGCTTTCCGCTCGTGTTCAAATTAAAACACACGCTCTACCTTTCTTTATTCTAAAAGTGATACGTAGAAAGATACCAAACCCGTCAAAAAGCAGTGGGAAAATAGGAGTTGGGCGCAGTGAGCGATGCTCGCTAGACCAACTATCTTTTTCCCACTGCTTTTAGGGTGGGTTCAATTCCTTTCTTTCTTAATTTTTATGATTTAGAGAAGAGTAAACAGTATTCAGTTCAGCTAATACAGTTTACCCATCCTTTCATTTTTTGTTTGTAGAAAAGATTTCCGCTCGTGTTCAAATTTGAACACACGCCCTACCTTTCTTTTATTAATGTTTATTACAATTCAGCAAGAATAGCTTTAAGCAAGCCTTTGAAGTCGCCCTTAACTCGTTCTGTCACTTCTACGACTTCTTCGTGGTTGAGTTCTTCTTGGGAAACCTGCAGCAAAGTTAGTAATGCATGAGATACCAAGGACTTTTAGGCCAGAGTGAGCTGCAATGATGACTTCAGGAACTGTTGACATCCCGACAGCATCTGCCCCAAGTGTCTTATACGCACGAATTTCAGCTGGAGTTTCGTAAGTTGGACCAGTTACACCGATATAAACACCATCATCAAGTTTAACACCTAGTTTTTCAGCAACTGCATGCGCTGTAGCACGATATTCTGGGGTATATGCTTTTGACATATCAGGGAAACGTGGACCGAAGTCATCCAAGTTTTCACCAATCAATGGGTTTTGACCCGTCATGTTGATGTGGTCAGTGATTGCCATCAAGGTACCTGGACCAAAGCCGATACCACCAGCAGCGTTGGTTACAATCACCCCTTCACAGCCCAAAACCTTCATGACACGAACTGGGAAAGTCACAATCTCGAGAGGATTTCCTTCATAGAAATGGAAGCGTCCTTGAAGGGACAAAACCTTACGTCCTGCGAGCTCACCGTAAACCAATTTACCAGCGTGTCCAACAACTGTTGAACGACCCCAGTTTGGAATTTCAGCGTAGTCTACAACAACTGGATTGTCGATTTCTTCTGCCAGTTCTCCAAGTCCTGATCCAAGGATTAAACCAAACTCAGGTGCTTCAACTCCCTTTTCTTTCAAGAAAGCAGCTGTTTCATTGATTTTTGATAATAGTGTCATTATCTATCTCCTTCTTATTATTTTAAAAATTGACCAATTTTGTCAAAGGTATTAGCGTTACGAATGGTAATATTGCCATAGAAAGGCAACTTCAGTAGTTGTTTGTGATAGGCTGTTTTAGCGTAGGTCTCTTCTAACAATTTGCCCCAAAAGATTCCTAGTTTCCCGAAATGGAGCACTTCTTCTCCTAGCTTCAAAGCGAGCAACTTCTCTTCTACGGATTTCCTATCCAAGCCCTCAGTGTAAAAGAGTACATCCTTTCGAGCCATCTCATGATTCCACCAATCAGGAAGATTTCTAAGCTCCTCTTCATAGTCTTCAAGACTCAACAAGGAAAAACTCTGAATAAATGGATAATGTCTTTCAAAGAATCCCTTTAAATCTTCAACTAACTGAATTCTAGCCATATTTGTGTCAAAGAAAATATTGCCACTATTGATGTAGCTTTCAACACTCTCTAATCCCAACTCCGTCAATTCTTGACGCAACTGAGCCATGACTACCTTGTTCTTTCCACCGACATTAATGCCTCTAACAAGTAGAGCGTATCGAATCATCTTAAACTAATTTATCTAAGAAACTTTCACCAATCATGGCAGTTTCAACGCCAAAGTTATCCGCAATTGTTGCTGAGATATCGGCGAAGTGTCCAACTGGAAGTAAACCATTTCCTTTGAAGGCTGGACTGTATGCCAAGAGTGGAATATATTCACGAGTATGGTCTGTACCAGCATAGGTTGGGTCGTTACCATGGTCAGCAGTAATCAAAAGAAGATCATCTTCTCTCATAGCTGATATAATTTCTGGCAAGCGCTTATCAAACTCATGCAAGCAATCACGATAGCCGTGTGGATCACGACGGTGTCCATAAAGAGCATCGAAGTCTACCAAGTTTGTAAATGAGAAGCCTTTTTCAAACTCAGGAAGTCCCATAGTTTTAATCAAAGTATCTATACCATGACTATTTGATTTATTGTGCCCCATATCATGATTGATACCAGCACCGTTGAAGATATCGTTAATCTTACCAACTGCATAGGTATCGATACCAGCTTCGTTCAATTTATCCAAAACAGTTGGCGCAAATGGAGATACAGCCAAGTCACGACGATTTGCAGTACGTGTGAAGTTTCCAGGCTCACCAACATAAGGACGAGCAATGATACGTCCTAGAAGAGCTGGGCGCTCAAGAGTGATAGAACGAGCGTACTCACAGATACGGTAGAGTTCGTCCAAAGGAATGATGTCTTCGTGAGCAGCGATTTGAAGAACTGGGTCAGCTGACGTATAGATAATCAACTCACCAGTTTCCATTTGGCGTGGTCCAAAGTCATCGATGACAGCTGTTCCTGAGTAAGGTTTGTTAGCTTCACGTATAACCTTGCGTCCTGAAAATTCTTCAATTTTAGTCAATATTTCTTCTGGGAAACCGTTCCAGAAAGTATCGAAGGTTCAGTGATATTGAGTCCCATGATTTCCCAGTGACCAGTCATGGTATCTTTACCTAGAGATACCTCTTCAAGCTTAGTTGCATAACCTGTTGGATTGCTCTCAGCTGGAACTGTCTTTAATGGTGTTTCGCGAGGAATGTTCCCAAGACCAAGTTTTGCCATATTTGGAACATTCAAACCTACTGATTTTGAAATGTGTCCAAGCGTGTCTGATGCACCATCAGGAACACCAGCGTTGACAAAGTTATGAGCATCTGGTGCTGCACCGATTCCTACAGAATCTAATACTACCAAGTGAATACGATTAAATTTTTGCATAGTATGTCTCCTTATTATTTTGATTATTTCGCTTTTGTTGAAGTTAAAACCTGAACGCCCTTTTGTCCAGCAACGATGACCTTATCCACCATTTGATTAAACAAGCCGTGCTCAACGACACCAACGACGTGATCTAATTCTTGTCCCAGAGCAATTGGATCTTCAATCACTTCCAAGGCGAGGTCAATGATAAAGTTCTGCATATCCGTCACAAAACGTTGGCCATCCTTTTCACGGAAGCTCGGTTTATAGCCAGCACGCTCAAATCGACGAAAGACTTGTTCGGCACCGTACTGAACAACCTCTACTGGAAGTTTAAAGGCTCCCAGTTTATCGACTAATTTACTATCATCAACGACCCAGATATATTCTTTGGATGGAGTTGCGACGACCTTTTCCATGAGAAGGGCACCTCCACCACCTTTGATTCCGTTAAACTGACTATCCACTTCATCTGCACCATCGACTGTCAGGTCAACAAAGTCCACTTGGTCAATTGACTTAAGAGGAATATTGAGTCCTTCTGCTTGCTTGCTGGTTACACTAGAAGTCGTTACCGCTGTAATCTGCAAGCCTTCTTCCTTGATACGACGACCTATCTCTTCTACGAAATAGTAGGCAGTTGAGCCTGTTCCAAGTCCGACAACCATACCATCCTTGACGAACTCAGCAGCCTTAATTCCTGCCATTTTTTTCAGATTTTCCACTTTTACACCTCCAAAGTAGAGCTATTTCTATTATAGCATGAATACGCTTTAAATTCATCCTTGCACTAGAAAAACCCGAACAATTTATGTCGGGTTTTGTGATCTTTATTTAACCATATCAGGATCGTAATCGTAAAATCCAGTATCAAGGAAACGATTTTTAGGATGAAGCTTGCGAACTTCTTCATCGAGCAAGAAAGCTTGGTCATGTGTAAACTTGCCTTCTTGAATCAAGTTACGCGCTTGGATAAAAAGTTTTGCGATTTCTACAAAGTTTTGGCCAGGTGTATATAGACCTTCAAGCTTCCAATGAGTGAAACCATGCTCGACCAATTCTGTCAGTTTGGTCATCAAATCAAGGTCATTGTTAGCGAAAATATGAGTTCCATGATTGTCTTCAAAAATAGAGTAATGACTTTCTGGATCACTAGGCTCAGCCAAGAACAAGTCACGCTGACGAGATTTTTCATCATCAATCTGTGTGAAATTGTAGTAGTTTTGCAAGAGTGGACGCTTAGAATGGTGGATAACACTAGCACCGTATACTAAGACCTCAGCAGGAATTTCTAAAATTTCAGGCATCTTGAAAAGTTCTGCAGATGGGATTTCACGCGCCAAAACAGCTTCTGACGCTCCTGCTTTTTGTCCCCAGAAATTAATCTGACGACTGCTGGTGACCATGGTTGAGGCATCGTAGATCGTTTTGAAAGAATAGTTATCACGGTTGACAACGTAAAAGACACCTGCATCCCCAACTGTGATATAGTCCGTCTTGATTTCCTCTAAAAAGTCCAAGAATGGCTTGATACGGTCCATCATATCCTGGTGCATGAGGGCATTGACTGCAACAATTAATTCCTTACCTGCATCATGAACGATTTTTGCAATTCCACGTAATTCCTCATGACTAAAGGTTGTTGGCAAACGAAGTCCAAAATCTTTCTCACCGACATAAATACGGTCGACACCAGCCTCGAGTAGCTGTTTCACTTGTTCAATACTTTCAGCAGTTGCTGTAATGATAATCTTTTCCATAGACAAGATTATACCATATTTCAAAAAAATCAGCTATATAGAAAAGCGTGTCTTATGATGCGAAATTTCAAAAAAAGTGAACCGCATCAATGGCAGTTCACTTTTTAGATTTATGCTTGTGTCTTTTCAACTAGTCGTCCGTCATCCATAACATAAACACGGTCAACCTTATCCAGCAAGCGAGTATCATGCGTAATCATGACAACACCCCTGCCTTGCTCATGGGCAATTGAAGCCAGCATATCCGTAACCTGGTAAGCACGTTGCGTATCTAAGCTAGCTGTCGGCTCATCTGCAAGTACGATGCTCGGATTATTATAAAGGGCTCTAGCAATTGCAGCTCGTTGGCGTTCTCCACCAGAGAGAGCTTTTGGATAGTGATTTTGAACCTTTTCCAAATCCAATAAACTAAACAACTCTTGTCGATCACTTTTTTCTGATTTCTTTTTATCCAAGCGGTCAATTAAATCTAATTGCTCCTTAACCGTTAAAAAAGGAATCAGATTTGAAGCCTGGAGGATAAAACCAAATTCTCTGAAGCGCAAATCCGTTTTTTCTTTTTCAGATAAATGTCCAGTCTCTTTTCCCTTTACTAGAATCTTTCCACTTGAAGCTTCCTGAAGTTGGCCTAAAGTCGTTAAAAAGGTTGTTTTACCTGATCCAGAAGGCCCTACAATCGCTACAAACTCCCCAGCGTTTAGCTGAAAATTGGTCTCATGGAGAGCTGTAACTTTCATATTGCCTTCGCCATAAGTTTGTCACTTGAATCATCTCAATTAATGTCGTCATATCATTCTCCTTATCATTCTGCAATCGCTGTAATTGGATCCACTTTAAGTAGACGCGGAAGCGAAATGACCCCACCTAGTAGTGCCATTAAGCAGATGACCAGGCTTAACACAAAGTAAGCTAGCCAACTAGGGTAGAAAAAGAAGGTTGCAGGTAAGACTAAGATGACAGCCCAAATGGCTACCAAGGCCATTCCAATACCTAAACCAGATAAGAGAAAGATTTGACAGAAAAGGGACCATACGATGGATTTTATCTGAATTCCTTGCGCTCGCATGATGCCATAAAGGCCTAATTTTTGAATAGTAATGATGTAAATAAAAATCCCAACAATCAGACCTGTAATGACAATCATAGCTAGAATCATTCCTGAGAATACATTGACCTGAGGGGTATAACCAGGAATTTTTGAAATCATTTTTTGAATAGAAATCTGCTTCAAGCCATCGCCAGTCACTTCTACATCATTTTGCAAGACTAATGCAGAGATAGAACGATTGCCTTTTGTTATTCCTTGTAGATTCCAATACGTTGTTAAGCTTGTAAAGACAACAGGTTCCGTGAAAAATTTATTTCCTTTGGTCAAACCTACAATCTTAAAACTTGTCTCACTTCCGTTGAGTTGAATTGCGTCCCCAAGTTTGATGCCATAATTTTCAAAAGACTGATCCACTACAACTTCTTGGTCATTTTCTGGGTAATGTCCTTCAATCAAGGTCGGAGAGATAAAACTGTCCCACTCTTGGCCAAAAATGGAGACATTAATCTTATCACTACTATTAACCAAGTTTGTTACAGCAAACATATAGCTTAAGGGAACAGCATCCTCAGACACCTTATCCTTGTAGTCTTTTTCTGGTATAAAGGATGCAGTCAAATTATCATTTGCATAATCGGATAGCACAACTCCTGTTGCTTGCCAATTATCAATAGCAGCCCTGTTATTCCGAACAAGCCCGAGAGCCAAACTGGTCATAAAAAAGACCATAAAAGCAATGAGAAAAATGGTTGTTAGAATTAAACTGTAACGCAGTTTATTCTGTAAAATTTCTTTGATAGCAAGATACATGCCAATCTCCTTTAAGTATTCTGTTGTCGAGGGAACATATCTCCCCTCTATCATAGCACTAAAGATAGAAAACTATCTCGACATGAACAACTAGAATCAATTTAAAAGAATCCTGTCCTTACTTCAAAATTGAATTTATTTGCATCTGTGTATGATTTTTATTCGTTTTAACCATCAAATTTTTCCTCATATAAGTTAAAAAAATGATAAATTTTAAACGGTTTACTCATCCTATCATTTTCCGGCAGGGGTGTCAAGAAGACAGATTGGAGATAAAAAACAGTGTTTATGCAATTTGTAACAATCCTGTAATAATTTTCAATATAAAAAATGATAAAATAGAAGGTGTACTGTAAGGAGAGAGAAATGCCCGCAAGAAAATTACAATCGTATGAGTTTGAACAAGAAAGAACAAAAACAACCCAGTATCAAGATTATATTCCAGAGAATACTTCTGTCGCTAGTATAAAAGAAGTTCTTTTCTTTGTAAATATTGCTTGTTTCTGTGTCTTTTTAGCAATCTTTAGTTTTATATTCCTATCATTAAAATTAAATACCATTCTATCTTTGGGATTGGCCGTAGCACTTAGTCTAGGGACCTTAAAACTTCAACGCACTTTTATCAAGAAAAAATTCAAATAAAAACCTTCGATGAATCGAAGGTTTTTTTATTTATTTTTACGTTTGGGCGGTGTTTGGATAGCGATTTTTACCTCAAAAATAGTTCCATGGGGTTTATTATCTTTAACACTGATAGATCCTTTGAGGGCATCGACGATTTGTTTAGCTAGGGATAAGCCAAGACCAAATCCACCTTTTTGTCTAGTTCTGGCCTTATCAACTCTGTAAAAGCGATCAAATATTTTCTTTTTATCTGCTTGTGATATACCAATACCGTCATCCGATACAGTCAAGTACAAGTTACGATCTGTTGCAGTAATCACAAAATCAATCTCTCCGTCCTCTTCTGTATACTTTACAGCATTATCAAAGAGGATTGTCATTAATTGCTTAAGGAGAAGCTTGTCTGTAATAATGGTACGCTTGATTCTATTTTCAAAATGAAAGACTTTATGATTCTCAGTTGCAATCATTTCATAGTTTGTAAAGATTGTGTTGAAATTCTGGTTGAACCTCACCTAATTCTGGCTTAATACCATCATCACGACGGGCTAGATTGAGAAGATTGGTTGTTAAAAGGCGCATATTACGCACTTCTTCTAGACTTGAAGCTATACTCTCACTAGACTCCATAATGGTAGCTTCAGGTTTGCGAAAAAGTGTTTCCAAACGATTTTGTAAAACTGCTAAAGGTGTACGAAGCTCATGACTGGCATTCTCAACAAAGTTTTGTTGTTTCTGCATACTTTCAAGTAAGGGTTTGACACTAACTCTAGCAAGGTATAGACTAGCTAGAAGTGACAGAATCCAAAAGCTAGCCATTACAACTACGATAAGCTGTTCATGATTCTGACTGATTTGCTCTAACTGAGTGGTATTAATCAATACGGACGCGTATTTAATATTGGTCGAAACAGTCTCAATATTCATTTCTGTTAGTAGAACTCTATAAATCTCATCCTGTCCAAAACTATTCTGAATATGAAGCTGTCGGATATGATTTAAATCCTTTTTATTAAAGGTAATTTTGTCTAAGCCTAAAAAGCGATTTCCTGCTATCAATTGATTCAGATTTTCATCGAACAGGATTGCTTCTGTATTTGAACTAACACTTGGTTTCTTATCGCCCGATTTTACAACAGATTCATTGTTCAGATCTTTTATACCCTCTGACGTTCTATTTACAGCCAATTGAATCACATCATGGGGATTGCTACTTAGAATCTGCAACTTTTCATCTACTGAAGTATAAAGACTCGAGTGCATAACTTGTAAGATAATCAAAGTCATTGCAGAGAAGATGAGCGTAAAGACACCAAAGTTACGGACAAAGTAGCTGAAATCTTCTGCGTACCAATTCTTTCTTATTTTATTAAACATGTTTTAAAATATACCCAACACTACGTAAAGTTTGAAGGTTTTCAGCAAAGGCTGAGCCCTTTAATTTCTTACGAATTTTTGATACATAGACTTCTACTACGGAGATGGTTGTATCACTGTCAAATCCCCACAGACGATCAAAAATTTGTGTCTTTGGTAAGATGACATTTTGATTTTGGAGAAAATAAACTAAAAGCTCAAACTCTTTACCCAAGAGTTCAACGACAGTATCATTGACTTTAACCTCATTGGTAGATAAATTTACCGTCAAATCACCATAAGAAAGAGTATTTTCGTTGAACTTACCCGAACGTTTTAGAAGGGCTTGGATACGCATTTTGAGTTCTTCTAGGTAGAATGGTTTGGTTAGATAATCATCAGCCCCAAGCTCAAATCCGTGTCCTTTGTCATCGAGACTTTCCTTAGCTGTCATGATGAGAACTGGCGTAGATACACCTTTTTCTCGCAATTCTTTCAAGACTTGGAAACCATTTTTTTCAGGTAACATCAAATCAAGGAGAATCAAATCATAAACGCCACTTTCGGCCTCATAGAGACCTTCTTCGCCATCAAAAACTTGCATGACATCCGCAAAATCATCTAGAAAGTCAAAAACTGAATTTGATAGTCCCAGGTCATCTTCCACTAATAGAATCTTGATCATCAAAAATTCCTCCTTATTATAACCATTATAGCAAAAATATCTTAAAAAAAACTCAACTTTCCTTGTTTTTCTAAGAGAAAGTTGAGTTTTTATATACTATTTAGTCAAAAAGTTTTTAAGCCTTGCCATATTGTGCAACAACTGCTTCAACCGCTGCTTTTTCACGTTTAATCAATTCAACACGCGCTGCGATTTCCTTGATTCCCATACCGATGTTACGGCTAAGAGCTAGGTCAGAGAGTTGTGGTTCAAAAAATTCCTTGTATTCTGCCAAGCGTCGCTCTGTCTTAAATACATGAGCAGGAAGGATAACAAAGCTATCAAAGCTCATATCTCCACCGAGGGCTGCCTTGATCCAATCCCAGTTTTCACGCGCCCATACCCAAACAGTTTCTTGAGTTGTTTGATGAGCTAGGAACTGGTAATACCAAGCAGACAAGTCTTGTGGTTTCACGACAAATTTGTCCTTCCAAGTTGCAAGAAGAGTTTGGATGTTTTCTGCATCTGTGCTGTATGCAAGCGCAGCTGCTAATTGACGTTTGAAAACTGCATCTGTTGCATGAGTGTAGAGGTCTAGATAAGCTGCAACCAAGTCCTTGGTCTCATGGTGTTTCATTTCATTGATGAGGACTTGAGCACGAATGGCTGCTGGAAGTCCTACAAGTTTTTCTTTATGAGCTGCAAAGATTTGACTAGCAACTTGACTCGCTTCTTCATCATTTGAACGAATCATCATAGAAATGGTCAATTGACGAACCAATTCATCTTCATCAGATTCACCCTCTTTTGCTTCAAACCAAGTCGTTCATAATTGTGACGAGCCAATTTAGCAACCAGAGTGTTAAAGGCTTTCTCAGCTTCTGTTCCTTCATCGATAAAGCGCTCAAGGGCAGAAATCACTTGAGAAACTGCAGCAACAACCAGGTAAGACTCTTCCTTAGCAAGTTTATCAAGGACTGGAAGCAAGTCTGCAAATGATACATGTCCTGCTTCAGCAAGCAAACGACGCTCTTGGACGATTTGAAGCTTACTTGTGTTATCAAGTTCAACTAATTCTGAAAGGATAGCATCCAGTAATTCACCTTGATAGTCAGTAATGTAGTGGGCAGTGTTTTCAGTGTTGAGACGAAGAGCTGTTTTGTTTTCAGCAAGAAGCGCTGCATATCCTGGAATTTCGATGCTTTCAGTTTCGAGTGTATCTGGCAAACCTTTCCAGTTACTGTTAAGGGGCACTACCCAAAGACGATTCTTGTCTTCATGCTCACCGATGAAGAATTGTTTTTGCGAAATCTTCAAAACATCATTTTCAACTGTTGCAGTCAAAACTGGATAACCAGGTTGCTCCAACCAAGAATCCATAAAGGCTGCAACATCACGGCCTGAAGCTTGTCCGAGAGCATTCCAAAGGTCACGACCAATGGTATTTCCGTATTGGTGTTTTTCAAAGTAAGCATGCAAACCTTTGGCAAAATCAGCATCCCCTAACCAACGACGAAGCATGTGCATGAGGCGACTTCCTTTGGCATAGACGATAGCTCCATCAAAGAGCGTATTGATTTCATCTGGATGTTTGACTTCAACGTGAACAGATTGAACGCCATCCGTCGCATCGCGTTCAAGAGCGGATGGCACTCCACTTGTTTGGAAATCTTCAAAAATATTCCAGCTTGGCTCAATCGCATCTACACAGACATATTCCATCATGTTGGCGAAGCTTTCGTTGAGCCAAAGGTCATCCCACCACTTCATAGTCACAAGGTTACCGAACCATTGGTGAGCAAGCTCGTGGGCAATGACGAGAGCTACTTGTTGACGGCTGGCAAAGGTGGAGTTCTCATCCACAACCAAGTAGACTTCACGGTAGGTTACGAGACCCCAGTTTTCCATAGCACCTGCTGAGAAGTCAGGAAGGGCGATGTGAAGAGATTGAGGGATTGGATACTTGACTCCGTAGTAGTCTTCGTAAAATTCGATAGAACGAACAGCGATATCTAGTGAGAAATCAAGGTTTGAAAGTGGATGGGCCTTGGTTGAGTATACACCTACCAAGGTACCATTTTTAGTTGTAGCAGTTACTCCTTGCAAATCACCAGCTACGAAAGCTAGCAAGTAAGAAGACATTCGAGGTGTAGTTTCAAACTTCCAGATACCCGTCTCCTTGCGATTTTCAACGTCAATCTCAGGCATGTTAGACAAGGCAAGTTCGCCTTCTGCTTGGTCAAAGCGAAGTGCTAGGTCAAAGGTTGCTTTTGCTTCTGGCTCATCCACACATGGGAAGGCTTCACGGGCAAAGTGGCTCTCAAACTGAGTCGACAAAACTTCCTTCTTAACTCCATCAACTGTGTAGTATGATGGATAGATTCCTGTCATGTTGTCTGTGATTTTACCTGAAAAAGCAATAACCAATTCAACTGAACCTGCTTGCTCAAGTTCGATATGAAGGGCTTCGTTTTCATTATCAACTGTGAATGTACGAGCTTGACCTGCTACTTCAACTGAAGCAATTTCCAAATCTTTTTGGTGAAGGGAAATACGGTCACTTTTAGCTTGACCAGTAATGGTTACTTTTCCTGAAAACGTCTTGGTCTCACGACTCAAGTTTAAAAACAAATCATAATGTTCAGGAACAAATTTTTCGATATAATGTTCTACTGCTTGCATCATATTCTCCTATTCTAAATTTCTGAGCATATGCTCTAGTTCAAACATACCTATTTTATCATATTTTAAGTCAGAAAAAAGCTTTGAAAGTTCATTTATACAATTTTTGTCTTTTTGAACTAAAACAATAAGAAATCGGTTTTGTGAACGCCTAGAATTTCTATATTTTAAGCCTGTTTTGATGTTTTGTCAAAACAAGTCAAAAGAAACCAAAAATTATAGGAAATTCGCATCAATTTCTTTGACTAATGCATACGTTAGTGCTAAAATTAGTGTGTTTGGTATATTAATACTTAATCTATAACAATCATTATGTTTTTTTAATATATTTCACTTCTATTATTAGTTTTTCTTCAGAAGCGAATCCAATATTTTAAAAATTCATTAGTTATTTTTTAAATATTGGATTCATGTCCATGAAATAAACTAGCAGAAAATCCCTTTTACGTCTAATAGTTACTCTAAATATAAAGTAGTTGATAACATACGGAGTCTCAAAACTATTGCATTAATTTATCTTCAATGGAGCTGGAGTAAACTGCAATAAAGAAAGGATTTTTCGTCAGAATAGGACTGTCAATTTTATTAAATGATATAAATCAACATTTTGGGTGTTATTACCAAACAAGAAGATTTTATGGAAGAAAGGAATTGAGGAACAAGTGAAAACTTTCTATAAAAAATTATTCGCGTTTGTAGCAATGTTCAGTGTAGTTGCTCTTGGTTTGTCAATCATCAAGCCAGTTTCTGCAGCAACTGTCACTCCCACTATTACAAACCTTAAAGCGGATACATCTGGTCAAAAGGTCACATTTTCTTTTGACTGGGACTTAACAGGTAAATCTGTTAAAGAAGGAGATACTTTTACCATCGACGCTCCCGAAGGTTTAAATATCACAGAACTCGCAACGCAATCACTTCAAGCCAACGGTGCTGAAGTAGCTACCTTGTCAATGACAAACAAGAAGATTACTTTTACTTTTAAAAAAGCAATCGAAGCCATGAACCAAAATGTTAAGGGTGGATTCCAATACCGAGCAGTGTGGGATAGCACTCCAGGAAATCCTGGAAACAAGACTGCCACTTCTAAAGTCGGTTCAGAATCTGTCATCATTACACGCCCTGATGGACCTGGCGTATTTGAATCAGTCTTGAATAAATACAACCTTACAGGTGACTATGTATCTAAGACATTCAAATTGGATGTTTCTGAAAACTATGCTTGGATGAATGTTGGAGATGACTACTATCTAACAAAATGGTTTATCCGTATCAATGGAGATGGTAAAAAACAAGCCATCACAAATCCTGTTGTATCAGATAAAATCCAAGCTCCAGCTGTAGATTACTCAAAAATCACTTTTGCTCCAGCTGCCAATCACGCTGCAAGTGAATTCTTCGTTGGAACTTACTTGAAACCATCATTCACTTTAAGAAAAGGTGGACAAGTGGTTGCTTCAGGATGGGATTTCTGGAAACATGTTAAATTCGATGCAGACGGAAATGGATTTACCGTTAATTTATCAGACGTAAGTGATGTTTTCAAAACAGCTACGGACGAAGAATTAATCGTTGAATACCAAACATTAATTCCTAAATCAACCATCCGTGTTGACAACAATGCAACCTTGACAGCTGACGAAATCACAACACCTCAAACTGATCCAGCTTTCTGGAACAATAATGAGTTGAAATTCTGGGTATCTGGTGATACAACTGTGACAGTTCAGAAAGAGTGGGTTGGTGACGAAGAATCTGACCGTAAAGATATCACTGTTCAATTATATGCTGACGGCCAAGCCTTGGAAGGGATGACACAAACTCTTACAAAAGCTTCTGGTTGGAAAGCAGAATTTACTAAATTACCAGGTATCAAAGACGGTAAGAAGATTGAGTACTCAGTAGTGGAAACAAATACACCTGAAGGTTACACTTCTAAGGTTGAAAAAATTGATGATGCAAACGTGATTAAGGTCGTCAACACATCAAACAAACCAACTACAACAACTACTGAGGCTCCAACAACTACTGAAGCCCCAACAACTACTGAGGCTCCAACAACTACTGAAGCTCCAACAACTACTGAAGCTCCAACAACTACTGAAGCTACAACAACTACTGAAGCTCCAACAACTACTGAAGCTACAACAACTACTGAAGCTACAACAACTACTGAAGCTCCAACAACTACTGAAGCTCCAACAACTACTGAAGCTCCAACAACTACTGAAGCTCCAACAACTACTGAAGCTCCAACAACTACTGAAGCTCCAACAACTACTGAGGCTCCAACAACTACTGAAGCTCCAACAACTACTGAAGCCCCAACACCAACTACAACAACTACTGAGGCTACAACAACTACTGAAGCTCCAACAACTACTGAAGCCCCAACACCAACTACAACAACTACTGAGGCTACAACAACTACTGAAGCTCCAACAACTACTGAAGCCCCAACACCAACTACAACAACTACTGAGGCTCCAACAACTACTGAGGCTCCAACAACTACTGAAGCCCCAACACCAACTACTGAAGCCCCAACACCAACTACAACAACAACTGAGGCTCCAGTAACAGAAGCTACTACAACAACAGAAGCTACTACAACAACTGTAGAACCAACTACACCACCATACCCATATGTTCCAAATAACGGAAACGGTGGTGGTAACGGCGACACTACAACCACAACAACTGAAGAACCAGGTCGTCCTACTACAACACCAGAACCAGGTCGTTCAACTACGACTCCAGAACCAAGTCGTTCAACTACGACTCCAGAACCAGGTCGTTCAACTACAACAGAAGAAGGACCAACTCTTCCATTTACTGGTGAGGCTACAAGCCTAGTACTTGTATTGGCAGGTGTGGTAATCTTGTCAGGTACTGTAGTTATGAAACGTAAATTTTCTAAATAATATTAGATAAATTACTTTAGAGAGGAGAGAGCATTGCTCTCTTCTTTTTTATTCGAAAAAATAATCAACCAATGTAGAAGTGATATGAATAGAGATTCCAAAGACAAACATCTTTGAAATACTTTATCCACAACTTCACTTGATAGATTCAAAAAAGCGGACAATCATGTCCGCTTTTTGTTTGCTCGTTTTATCATTTTAAGTCAGAAAAAAGCTTTGGACAACTATTTCCAAAACTTTCTTCCTTATAGCAGGCTACAAAGGGTAGACCTTGCGAAATTCTTCCAAAACCACCTTGCTGTCAGGTGTAAAAGTCAGACCTGCTTCTCCTAACCAGTCTTTGAAAAAGTCTTCATGAACCTGACGCCAATAGGCTAAAGATTTGTCTCCCTCACCTTCCTTATAGGCATGGTCAGTTGACACTCGATTAAAAGGCTGAACGGAAACCTTTGTAATTTCGACAATGCAGACAGCCTGATTTTGACTGTCTAAAATGACATCGAAAGTCCCTTCTTGCGGAAGGGGTTCGTCCTCTAATGCGTAGAGATCGTAAGCTGACGCTGTTGCTGTTTTTTCGCCTCTTAGTACCAAATCTGCCAAGAGATCTGCTTCCACTCCAAAAGCCCAAGCATCTATCTCATCTCCGATAGAAGGGTTGATTTGCTTGTAGGCATTCCACATTTCTTGAGGTGTCATTTCTTCTCCTTCTTTTCTTTTACTTTCCAATTCCTATAACTTGTCAGTTCTAATTCTGGAAATCCTCGTAACTCTGCCTTCACTTTTAATATTAAAGGGGAGGCATTTTCTTCGGTCATCTGCTCAAGAGAAAGCCAAATTGCCTGTGCTGAATCATTACTTCCATCAAAAACTTCATGAGGAAGGGATTTTTGAGAGCCTTCGAAATCGAGTACGATATCATAAAGGGCCATGATATGATGTACGGCGAAGTCTTGCTCTTCTTCATGAACTAGCACATCATAAATCCTAGGATTTGAATACTGGCTAAGCATATAACCTGTCTCTTCCAGAACTTCTCTCTTTAGGGTTTCAGTCAGTCCCTCCCCTACTTCCTGACTACCACCTGGTAGGTCAAAACGATGCTGATAGGGGCCTCTTGTTTTTTCAATACAGAGCAGTTTCCCATTCTCAAAGCAAACGCCATAGACACCAAAGTGTTTTTTGATTTCCATCCAACTCCTCCTACTTCAAACTCCAGCCACCATCAATAGTTAGGATTTGTCCTTGCATGGCACTCATTTTTCCACTTGCTAAGAAAAGGCTAATCTCTGCTACTTCCTCTGACTCAATCCAGCGTTTGATGGGTGTTTCACTGGCTACCCAGTCTGCCAGACCACCTGGCTCAAAGTCAGCTGCTGTCATACCAGTTTTGACTGCACCAGGAGCAATCCCAAAGACCTGGATACCAGCTTCTGCATAGTCTAGTGCCAACTGCTTGGTAAAACCAGCCAAGGCGTGCTTAGACGAGGTATAGGCGTGCCCACCACCGCCTGCTAGACTTGAAGCAATGGAACACATATTGATGATGATCCCCTTTTTTTTCTCCAGCATTTGCGTAAGATAATGTCGCGTCAGCTCTACTGGTGTCACATAGTTGATTTCAAAAATTTCTTGGATTTCTTGGGCTGTTTGTTCTAGTAAAGGTTTGTAGTCATCCAAAACCCCAGCTGTATTGCATAGAACATCCACCTGAGGGCACCAGTCAAAAATTGGTTCCAAGTCAAGCGTTAAATCACGCTGTAAAAAGTGGAAGTCACCCTGTAAATCAGGATTTTCATTCTGATCCACTCCAAAAACCTGACAACCTTTTTCTAAAAAGAGTCGAGCTTGGGCTAGACCAATCCCTGAGCTAACACCTGTAATCAATACACGTTTAGTCATGGACTTCCACCCAATCTGTCGCTAAGACATCACAAGGAGTTGGACTCCACATAGAAAAGCCTTCCCCTTCACCAGATACGTTGATGAGGAAATAGGGTGTCACTTCAAGGGCGACGCCATTTTGTTCAATGGTATCAAAGAGCTGGACATAGTTCTCAGCTCCACCCCATCCAGTACGTACATATTTCTTTTTCACTTTTAGTCCAGGCAAGATTTCTTCAAATGTCATGTTTTTCTCCTTTGTTATCTATAAATCTTAATTTCATTATAACAAAAAACCGTTTTCCAACGGTTTTTTGACTGTGATTTTTGAAATGCAAATTTCCCTTACGGCAAATCATTCCCTGCTGCTAGATAAATCTCATACCATTCTTTTCGAGTTAGGTTGACATTACTTGCTTGGCTTGCTTCTATCAAATGTTTAGGGTTAGTTGTTCCTACTACTGCCTGCATCTTAGCTGGATAGCGTAACACCCAAGCGATAGCAATAGCTGATGGGGTTACACCGTATTTTAAGGCTAATCGATTTAGAATTTCATTTAGATCATGAAATTGCTCTTTTCCAACAAAATTACCCTTAAATAGCCAAACTGCAAGACTGACCAAGCCTGAATGACCATGTCATTCAGTTTGCAGTATTCAAAGACGCTACCATCACGCAAAGCTGCCTTGTCACCTTCCATATTGACATGGAAACCTGATTCAAATCCTGGAGTGAAAGCTGCGCTTAGTTGTAATTGATTGATAGATAAAGGTTGTTTGACCTCTTTCTTCAGTAATTCCATCATCATAGGATTTTGATTGGACACACCGAAGTTTCGAACTTTACCTGATGTGTGAAGAATTTCAAAGGCTTGAGCCACTTGGTCGGCTTCCATTAAGGCATCTGGGCGATGGAGAAGCAAGCTATCTAGATAATCAACCTGCAATCTTTTTAGAATCCCGTCTACTGATTCTAAAATATAATCTTTTGAAAAATCAAAATAGGTAAATTCTTCTATGCGAATGCCACACTTGGACTGGATCCACACCTTTTCTCGCAGGTCAGGACGATGCTTTAACACTTGACCCAGCAATTCTTCACAACGACCTCCACCATAGATATCTGCCAAGTCAAAGGCATTGATTCCGACAGATAGGGCTGTTTCAACCAGTTCCTCCACTTCTTTGACCGACTTGTCACTGATTCGCATCATGCCTAGGACGATTTCTGATAGTTCTCTTTTCTCTTGTCCAAATGGAATGTATTTCATGGCTTTTTCCTCCGTTTTTCTTCATTATAAAGTAGAATGCCTCTTTTATCAACTATCGTCATACAAAAGAAAAGAACCAGTTCAAACTGGTCCTTTTAAATCTTATCCAATCACACTTCCATTTGGTACAGCTGGATCAACTGTGAGAAGGGTTAATTTTCCTTCATGTTCAGCTGAGAGGATCATCCCTTGGCTGACATATTTTTTCATCATCTTACGTGGTTTGAGGTTGGCAACGATTTGTACTTTCTTACCGACCAATTCTTGTTCGTTTGGATAGAATTTCGCAATACCAGAAAGGATTTGACGGTCTTCACCATCACCAGCATCTAGGCGGAATTGAAGCAATTTGTCAGAACCTTCCACTTTAGAAACTTCTTTGACTTCAGCAACACGAATTTCAACCTTATCGAAGTCTTCAAACTTGATTTCATCCTTGTTTAGCTTGAGTTCGACTTCATCTGGATTCCATTCTTTTTCGACTGCTGGTTTGTTGCCTTCCATTTGTTCCTTGATATATGCGATTTCTTCTTCCATATCAAGTCGTGGGAAGATTGGAGTTCCTTTGGCAACTACTGTTACACCTGCTGGGAAATCAGCCAATCTCAAGTTTCAAGGCTAGAAACTTCTGCTAGACCAAGTTGAGTCAAAACTGCACGACTAGTTTCCATCATAAATGGCTCAATCAAGTGCGCTACGACGCGAAGACTAGCTGCTAAGTGACTCATAACACTTGCTAATTGGTCACGGTGCGCTTCATCCTTAGCTAAGACCCAAGGTGCTGTCTCATCGATATATTTGTTGGTACGTGAGATAAGAGTCCAGACTGCTTCAAGTGCACGTGGGTAGTCAACTGCTTCCATGTAGGTATGGTAGTCAGCGATTGATTGTTCTGCTACTTGAGCAAGTGCATTGTCAAAGTCTGTTACACCTTCTACATAGGCAGGGATTTGTCCACCAAAGTACTTGTTAATCATAGAAACCGTACGGTTAAGGAGGTTTCCGAGGTCATTTGCCAATTCATAGTTGATACGTCCTACATAGTCTTCTGGAGTGAAGGTTCCGTCTGAACCGACTGGAAGGCTACGCATGAGGTAGTAACGAAGTGGATCTAGTCCATAACGTTCTACTAACATTTCAGGGTATACGACATTCCCTTTAGACTTAGACATTTTACCGTCTTTCATGACAAACCAACCATGGGCAATCAAGCGATCAGGCAATTTCATATCCAACATCATGAGAAGGATTGGCCAGTAGATTGAGTGGAAACGAAGAATATCTTTTCCGACCATGTGGAAGACCGTTCCATTCCAGAATTTATCGTAGTTAGCATGATCCTCTTGACCATAACCAAGAGCAGTCGCGTAGTTGAGAAGGGCATCAATCCATACATAGACAACGTGTTTAGGATTGGATGGAACTGGCACACCCCAGGTAAAGGTTGTACGAGATACCGCCAAGTCTTCCAAACCAGGCTCAATAAAGTTTTTCAACATTTCATTGAGACGGCCATCTGGAGTGATGAAGTCAGGATGTGATTTAAAAAATTCAACCAAACGGTCTTGGTATTTGCTGAGGCGAAGGAAATAAGATTCTTCAGAAACCCATTCTACTTCGTGGCCTGATGGAGCGATACCACCCGTTACATTTCCAGCTTCGTCACGGAAAACTTCTGCAAGTTGACTTTCTGTAAAGAATTCCTCATCTGAAACTGAATACCAACCAGAATATTCACCCAAGTAGATATCATCTTGAGCAAGCAAGCGTTCAAAAACTTGAGCTACTACTTTTTCATGATAGTCATCAGTGGTACGGATAAATTTATCATATGAGATATCGAGTAATTGCCAGAGTTCTTTAACTCCAACTGCCATACCGTCAACATAGGCTTGAGGTGTAATCCCAGCTTCTTCAGCTTTCTGTTGGATTTTCTGACCATGCTCATCAAGACCTGTCAGATAAAAGACATCGTAGCCCATGAGGCGTTTGTAACGAGCTAGGACATCACATGCGATAGTTGTGTAGGCAGAACCGATATGAAGTTTACCAGATGGATAGTAAATCGGTGTTGTAATATAAAAATTCTTTTCAGACATAATATTTCCTTTCCAGGCTAATGAAACCTGTTTTTCTAACACTTCATTATACCACATTTTTAGTGATTTTCGATAGGGAAATCCATACAAAAAACAAGATAGACAAGCGTCCATCTCGTTTTTCCTGTAGATTGTCTTATTCATAGCGAAGTGCTTCAATTGGATCGAGCTTAGAAGCTTTATTAGCTGGTAAGACACCGAATATCATACCGATACCTGCTGAGACCGCTAAACTAAAGAGAGCTATTGGGATGGATACTCCAACTTCAATTCCTGCAATCAAGTTTTGAAGAAGAACTCCTGCAGCATAGTCATTCCTGCAGCAAGTACAAGACCAATGAAACCACCTAATAAGGTTAAAATCATGGATTCAATCAAGAACTGAACTAGGATATTACCCCGAGTTGCTCCTAGTGCTTTCCGTAAACCAATCTCACGGGTACGCTCTGTCACAGAAACAAGCATAATGTTCATAACACCAGTACCACCAACAAAGAGGGAAATTCCTGCAATAGCACTAATAATCGTTGTTATGAAGCCGAACATTTGTTGCACTTCGTTGAAGGCTTCCGTTGCATCTGCTATCTGATACTCCCCTTGTTGGAGACCTGCAATCTCCGTCATTCTTCTTGCCAATTCTGGACCTAAAGTCTGAGTCAGGCTCGTATCGTTAACACGGAAGACAATATTTGAAATCTCGTCTGTGTTAAAATTAGCTGCCAAGGAAATATTGGTCGTAATTGGTAGTCCTCCGACTCCAAAGGCTTTTACAGCCTTGGCTTCTTTACTTGCATAAACACCAATAACACGGTAACTGATTTCATTTACTTCCACAATCTGATTGAGTGCTTCCTGTGCAGAACCAAAAAGGCTATTAGCAAGTTCTTCATCTAAAATGATCACGTTTGCAAAATCCTTATAATCTTGTGCTCTAAGACTTCGACCTGCAATGACTTCATTTTCGACCGCATCCATATAAGTGACATTCCCACCCGTCATGTTAGCGTGTTCCACCTTTTTATCCTTATAGGTCAAGGTCACATTGGCTGAGTTGGTCACATAGTAACTATCCACTCCCTTGAGCTTAGCAGCTTCCTTAACCCAGGATTCTTGAGGTTTTGGTGGTTCAACAATAACATCTTCCTCTTTACCAGACAGAGTTAGAGCAGATTGCTTCTGGGTAAAGGAACCGTCCTTACTCTTTGTAGGTGAGAAAAAGACATGAATGTCTTTCTGAGACTTTGTCATGTTTATTGACCTGACGAGACATGGAATCTCCCAAAGCCATGATAACTACAACAGAGGAAACACCGATAATAATTCCAATCATGGTCAAGAAAGAACGCATCTTGTGGGCCATAATGGATGAAAAGGCAAATTTAAGATTCTGCATCTTAGTTTTCCTCCTTTTCTACTTGGGCACTATCAGACGAAATGATACCGTCACGAATGACAATTTGTCTTTTGGCGTAGGCAGCAATTTCAGGCTCATGCGTTACCATAATGATGGTTTTTCCTTCTTTGTTTAATTCAACCAAGAGTTGCATGATCTGATTACCCGTTTTGGTATCCAGGGCTCCAGTAGGTTCATCTGCCAGAATAATAGAAGGATTGTTAACGAGAGCACGCGCTATGGCTACTCTCTGCTTCTGACCACCTGATAATTCCGATGGTAAGTGATAGCTTCTATCAGTTAATTCTACTTTTTCTAGATATTCCTTAGCTAGTTTACGCCGTTTTGAAGCAGGAACCCCCGCATAAATCAAAGGCAACTCCACATTTTGCAATGCATCCATCTTAGATAAGAGAAAGAACTGTTGAAAAACAAATCCAATCTCTTGATTTCGAACTTTAGCTAACTGTTTTTCACCCAAACCAGCTACTTCTTTTTCTTCTAAGTAGTACTCACCGCTTGTAGGGGTATCCAACATTCCAATAATATTCATGAGAGTAGACTTACCAGAACCAGACGGTCCCATGATTGCTACGAATTCACCTTCATGAACTTCTAAATTAATATTCTTCAGAACCTGTAATTCCTGATCACCATTTCGATAGCTACGACAAATATTTTTGAGGCTAATTAGTTGTTTCATCAGTCTTCACCTCTTTTCCTTCTTGCAAGGAAGCTGTCGGATTACTGATGACTTTTGTTCCATCTGTCAAACCAGATGTGATCTCTTGGTTTTCTGCGTCCGCATTACCCAACCCAACTTCAACTTTTTTAGCCTTCTTGTTTTCATCAAGAATCCAAACATAGTTTTTATCTTCTTCCATGACCACACTAGTAATCGGAACAATCAAAGCCTTGCTATTATTCTTAACTTCAATGCTAACAGTAAAACCTTGTTTCAAATCTCCAACTTCACTTGTAACATCAATAGTGAAAGGGTATTTAGATCCTGAATTAGAACCACTTTGACTTGAATTTGATTCACTGTTGTTTTTTGGATAGTTTGAGATATATGAAATCTTTCCAGTCCATGTCTTATCAGGATAAACCTTTGTAGTAAATGTAACTTCTTGACCAACTGAAAGGTTAGCGAGATTATACTCTGATAGTTCTCCCTTAACCTGCAAATTATCGTTACTTACGATATGGACCAAAACTTGACTATTTCCCGTCGGATTTTTAGAAACATTACGGTTTACCTCAACAACAGTACCCTCAACTGTACTTAATACCGTCGTCGCATTCAACTGAGCTAATGCTTTTTCTTGTTGAGCTACTGCATCTGCACGAGTGTCACGTGCATCACTAATTTGTGAATCAATAGAAGATACAGATGAACCAGACGTTTGAGCTTGGGCTCCATCTACACTACCTTCGAGTCCTGCTTGAGGAATAGCTGGCGTTGCCTCTGCATTATTACGCGCTTGGTACAGTTCATTGATATGACGGTCAGCCTTAGCAATAGCACGAGTAGCAGCATCATAAGCAGCTTGCGCTTCAGAACTACTATACTTTACTAAAGCTTGCCCTTCACTAACCTGATCTCCAACCGAAACCAAGACCTCATCTAGTTCGCCCTTACTTCCATCAAAATAAACATATTGCTCATTTTGAGCAGTTACACTACCAGATAAGAGAACCGAGGAAGCAACCGTTCCTTCTTTTGCAATCACGATGTGACTCGGTTCATCGCTAGCTACTGTTTCACTCGGTTGTCTGAAGAGCAAGATAGCTCCTGCTCCTATCACAAGGGCTGTCGCAACGCCAATAGCTGTATATAAAGGCCATTTTTTAGATTTTGACTTCTTTTTCATTTCAATACCTCTGTTTAAAACATATATTAAGATTATAGCACAAGTCCTAAAAATGGACAATTTATTTCCGACCATCCAAAAATAATTGCCGAATCTTTTATTGTTGTGTTAGTTATATAATACAATTTCTTTTTTACTTTTGCAAGCATTTTCTTTAATTTTTTAAACGTAGCAGATTTTTGCATTGACTTTCAAAAAAAGATAGAATATGACTAGAAAACAACTAAAGGAGCTTTCAATGAAAGAATATGATATTATCGCCATCGGAGGAGGTAGCGGGGGTATTGCTACCATGAATCGTGCTGGCGAACATGGCGCTAGAGCAGCTGTTATTGAGGAAAAGAAACTAGGTGGAACCTGTGTAAATCTAGGATGCGTTCCTAAAAAAATCATGTGGTATGGTGCCCAAATAGCTGAGAGCATCCATCAATATGGACCTGACTATGGTTTTACAAATTCTGGTGTCAATTTTGATTTTTCTACCCTTCGTAAAAATCGTGAAGCCTATATTGATCGTGCTCGTTCTTCTTATGATGGAAGCTTCAAACGTAACGGAGTTGATTTGATTGAAGGACGTGCAGAGTTCGTAGATGCTCATACAGTCAGTGTTAATGGTGAATTGATCCGTGCCAAGCACATTGTCATTGCAACTGGAGCTCAGCCACATATTCCAGCTATTCCTGGTGCTGAGTTAGGGGGTAGCTCAGATGATGTCTTTGCCTGGGAAGAGTTACCGCAATCTGTAGCTATTTTAGGTGCAGGTTACATTGCTGTCGAACTGGCTGGTGTACTTCATACACTTGGTGTCGAGACGGATCTTTTTGTACGTCGTGATCGACCTCTTCGTGGTTTTGATAGTTATATAGTTGAGAGTCTAGTTCAAGAAATGGCTAATACAGGACTAAACTTACACACCCACAAGGTTCCAACCAAACTTGAAAAAACAGAGCAAGGAATTACCATTCATTTTGAAGATGGTAGCACTCATACTGCAAGTCAAGTTATCTGGGCTACAGGTCGTCGTCCAAATATCCAAGGACTTCAACTTGAAAAAGCAGGTGTTACCCTCAATGAACGTGGTTTTATCCAGGTTGATGAATATCAAAATACAGTCGTTGATGGAATTTACGCTCTTGGAGACGTCACGGGTGAAAAAGAACTGACTCCTGTTGCCATCAAGGCAGGTCGTACCTTATCTGAAAGACTTTTCAACGGTAAAACCAATGCTAAAATGGACTACACTACTATCCCTACCGTTGTCTTCTCACACCCAGCTATCGGAACTGTTGGTCTGACTGAGGAAGAAGCTATCAAAGAGTATGGACAAGAAAACATTAAAGTCTATACTTCAAAATTTGCTTCTATGTATTCTGCCGTCACTAGTCACCGTCAGGAAGCTCGTTTTAAACTCGTTACAGCTGGTGCAGACGAAAGGTAGTTGGCCTTCATGGAATAGGCTACGGAGTTGACGAAATGATTCAAGGTTTTGCAGTTGCTATCAAGATGGGAGCTACAAAAGCTGACTTTGATGCTACTGTCGCTATCCATCCAACAGGTTCAGAAGAATTTGTTACTATGCGTTAATCAATTAAAAGAGACCATTTAGCTCTTTTTTATTGATTTCAAATCGGCCGTTACAAAATCAGTTAACTATTTTGAAAAAAATGGTTGACTTTAGTTGATGGAATTATATAATAGTTACTATAAAATAAAAAGAGGTTAACTATTTTGAAAAAAGCACATATCTATGCCATCCCTGCTATAGGAGCTGCCCTTATTGCAGTATTAGCTCAGATTAGTATTCCCATTGGTCCCGTTCCTTTCACTCTGCAAAACTTTGCTATTGGACTGATTGCTACTGTTTTTAGACCTAGAGAAGCTGTCCTCTCAGTAGGACTTTATCTATTACTAGGTGCCATTGGTCTTCCTGTTTTCGCTGGCGGTGGAGCTGGTTTTCACGTTTTAGTAGGACCAAGTGCTGGTTACCTTTGGTTTGATCTTGTCTATGCTGGACTTGCGTCCTATCTAACTCACACGAATAGTGGTTACTTACGTATTTTCTTTGCAAATCTCTTGGGAGATTCTCTTGTCTTTGTAGGTGGTATTCTCAGCCTCCACTTCCTAGCTGGGATGCCTTTTGATAAAGCATTGGCTGTAGGAGTCATTCCTTTTATCATTCCTGATCTAGCTAAAATTGTTGCAATTAGCTTCATCAGCCGACCACTGCTTCATCGTCTCCGTACTCAACCCTATTTTTCAAGCAAATAAAAAAGAGGCCAGGATTTTTTCCTGCCTCTTTTCGGTTCTTCTTAAATGAATGAAAGCTTATTGATTCTTAAAGGCATCCACCATTACTTGAAACTCTTCGTTTGAAAGTGTAATTCCTTTTCCCATCTTTGTGTGATCGGGGCTCCAACTACGAATATCAAACTTTGCTGTGGCTCCATTAAAACTAACACGATTGATTTCTTTGGTCCATCCTTTTTCATTTTCTGATAGAGTTAGTAAATGCTCTTCGATTTCAAAAGTAAATTCTGCCATTGTTTTCTCCTTTTTTATATTCTATTGATTATTCGTAAAATCTTGTAGATTTTCTATAATTTTTATATAATAATGATAGATTAGAAAGGAGGCTCTTATGAAACTTTTATTCAAACAAGCGCTAGAAAAAGTCCAAAGCTTCCTTTATGGACAAGATGAGCCTACTCCAATCCAAAATAACTCATTATCAACAACTATTCAACAAGCCATTCAGAAAAAAACAGCTGTTCATATTATTTTTTCTGAGACTAGCTTTACTGGTGATATTATCAAGTACGATACGGATCGCCAACAACTGATTGTTAAAAATTTTGCTAAAAATATTACTCGGATTATCCGAATATCGGATATTCAGAGAGTTAGTTTTGTCCCTTCAACCGTTCAAACTGCTCAAAAAAACAGGTTTAAGAAAGAGTGAGATGCTCCTATCATCTCACTCTTTTTATCTTAGCGAATTTGTTCAAAATGTAGGTGAACTGCGATGTGGTCACCATAGCCACTTCTCTCCAAGTCACGTTGCAAACGGTAAGAGATATAGTGTTCAGCAATGGTGATGTAGCCTGCACCTAGCAAACGATGCTCAACCATTGACTGGATCATACTGATAGTTGCACGTTCCACTTTGGCTTCTTCAAGATCCAACACGACTTTCTTAGTGACTTGGGCTAGATTTTGGCGCAAATCATCTGTCAAGACATAGACTGTCTGCGCGGCTTTTAAAATAGCCTGATAGATTTTATCTGGGTTAAAGTCTGCGACTTGTCCATCACGTTTAATTACTTGCATAGGTTTCTCCTTTTAATCGTTTTTTTCTTTAATTTCAGCCAACATTGTTTCTTCTTCTGCTGTCAATTCATAATGTTCCAGCAAGTCAGGTCTACGTTGGTAGGTTTTCTTAAGACTTTCATAGAGTCGCCATTGTCGAATCTTCTCATGGTGACCACTCATAAGCACCTCTGGAACCACCATACCACGATAGTCATAAGGCCGTGTATACTGCGGATATTCGAGTAGGCCTGATGAAAAGCTATCATCTTGGTGACTAGATTCTTTACCAATCACCTCTGGTATCAAGCGAACTGTAGCATCAATCATGGTCATTGCTGCCAGCTCTCCTCCAGTCAGAACATAATCTCCAAGAGATATTTCATCTGTAACTAAAGTCTTAATACGCTCATCATAGCCCTCATAGTGCCCACAGATAAAGATGAGTTCCTCTTCTTGAGCCAAATCTTCAGCATAGGCTTGGTTAAACTGTTTTCCAGCCGGATCTAAAAGAATCACGCGCGGATTTTTCTTTTCAATGGCATCAAAGGCATCAAAAATCGGTTGTGCTCGAAGTAGCATACCTTGGCCACCACCATAAGGTTCGTCATCTACATGACGGGCTTTTTCTGCGTAATCTCTAAAATTATGGTATTGGATATCTAAAAGTCCCTTTTCACGAGCTTTCCCAACAATCGAATGTTCTAGCGGTGAAAACATTTCAGGAAAGAGGGTTAAAATATCAATCTTCATCGTCTAACCCTTCTAAGAGTTCTACATCGACACGGTTATTAGGAATATCAACATTGAGAATAACTGACGGAATATAAGGTAAGAGAAGGTCTCGTTTACCTTTTCGTTTGACTACCCAGACATCATTGGCGCCTGGCTGAAGGATTTCCTTGATAGTTCCTATCAAGTTATCTCCCTCATAGACTTCTAAACCAATTATCTCGTGGTAATAAAACTCACCCTCATCCAGGTCATTGAGATTTTCCTCTGCAACCTTCAGACTGTAACCCTTGTATTTTTCAATATCATTGATATGGTACATATCCTTAAACTTGATAATATCAAAGTTTTTTTGCTTACGGTGGCTAGCAATAACCACTGTTCGAACAAACTGATCCTTTTCATCAAACAAGGCTAACTCTGCACCTTTTTTAAAGCGTTCTTCAGAAAAATCTGTCACAGACAAAACCCGCATTTCACCTTGCAAGCCCTGTGTATTAACAATCTTTCCAACGTTAAAGTAGTTCATTTAATCTCCTGTGTATCTTACTCCCTTTATTTTATCATGTTACAGGGATTTTCACAAGCTGAATAGGTCCTATCTTACAAGGCTACTACTTCTTCAAAAAAATCACCAACTATCTGATTAAACTCTTTAGGATGGTCATTCATCGGTTGGTGTTTACTATCTGAAATCGTTACCTGACGCGCATTGGGATTTAGAGCAATGATACCATCGTAGATCATTTTTAGGTGTTTGGGAAAATCATTTTCTCCTCTTACTAAAAGCATGGGGGGGATTTCCTTGATAACCTTCTATCTCATGGACAGCTAAGAAACCTGTGATTCCAAGATTCAAAAAAACATCTCTCCCAGTTTCTATAATTGCCGTCTTGACTAATTCTCTTGTGATAGGGTTATCACTACACATTTTTGAGTTCTTATCAGCAATCACCTTCCAAGGAATCGTTTTATACATAAGAGAACTATATTTGATTCGACCTCTTTCTTTATCTGATAGGTAACGATGCTGTCCCCAACTGTCTACCATGACCAAGGCTAGGACTCTTTCTGGGTGGCGATAGGTGTACTCTTGAAGTGGATTTCCTCCCCAAGAATGACCAACCAATATCACCTTATCCAACTGGAAATAGGATAAAATAGCATCTACATCTTGAACAGCGCCTTCCAAGTCGGGAAGGCCAACTTTCATAGGTGATTCACCCTGCCCTCTAACATTGACAAAGTAAAGGTCAAATCCATCAAAAGCATCATACTGGTGGGCCCACATCTGACTACGGCCACAAGCTCCATGATAGAAAATGATGTGGCCTTTACTTGCGTTTCCAGGACGATGATAAACAACCAAATCACAATCTACGACTGTTATAAGGTGACGTTCCAACACCTCGGGTTCTCTGTTATAAAAAGCAATTGTTTCAGCAATATCATTTGGCTTCATTAATACATTCTCTCCTCTTTATCCTAATATCATTCTTTTTATCTATTTTATCATGCTATATTAAAATCATCGTATTCCAAGCAAAATTTCATTAAAAATTTTGAATTTTCTGCATCATTTAGATAAAAAAAAGACTGCTAAGCAATCTTTACTTTTTTCTCATCAGATTCATGCCTAAAATTCCAGTAATAATCATGGATGCACCAAGCAAGTGATAACTATAAATTGGCTCCTGCAGAATTACCGCTCCTGCTACAATTGTTAAAACAGTTCCTAGATTTCCAAAAACACTAACTGTTGATGCTCCTAGTCTAACAATAGCATAAATAGATAAAGCCGCTGTTACGATTGAGGCTAGAATTCCTAAATAGAGGATAGAAAAGATATAGCCAACATGACTAAGAGGCTCAAAATAGCCCATTAGATTACTACTTGCGATGTAAGAAAAGAGACTTAAGCAATTAAAAACAATAAAGCCGACTAGAATCACAACTACAGTCAGGTCCATAACCTTATACTGGCCTCCCTTGTACTTGCTAAGGATATTATTAATGGCATTTGAGAAAACAGATCCAAGCATCAAGACATAGCCAAAGATACCTGCCCCTGCATCGAAGTTAGCACCCTTACTAAGGAAAATATAAATAACACCTGCTACTGAAAGAAAAAGAAAGAACTTTTGAACCGTCGTGGTTTTTTCCTTTAAAAAGATTGAGGCCAAAATGAGGGTAATGATGGGCACTAGGGCTTGCAAAATCCCAGCTTCAGATGATGAAATATACTGAAGAGCAAGGATTGAAACATGAAAAAGAGGATGGGATAAAAGAGGCTCATTGGTAAAATAGAAAGAATGTCCTCTTTTGAAAGTTTGACCTGAATCAGTTTGCTTTGTTGCATTATGAATAGTACAATAGCTGCGACTGTATAGCGATGGGCTAAGTTGGTCAAAGGACTAGCAAATCCTAAGGCAACCTTGGTAAATAGAAAAGAAAACCCAATAATAGTTGAAAAAGACAAGGCTGCCAAATAGGCTTTTGTTTTTTCGTTCATAATTTATAACTCCCTTTGAATCTAGATATCATCACGCAATAATGTATCAGATTTAGAACTGGTATTTAATGATGACTGCTTTCGTTAGTCTCATCAAGATACTGTTCTAGATTTCGTTCATGATTGTATTTAATAGATGCTTTCTTGTCTTTCTCAAAAATTGTCTTCGTTAAATCAATATTATTTATAGCTGCAATCGCAACTGTATAGTGAATAATATCAGCTAGTTCGATTGCTAATTCAATATTTGAGTCTTGAACCCCTGCTTTTCGCCCAGAACGTCCATTCAAAACTTCAGCTACTTCTCCGACCTCTTCAACTAATTTTATAAAAAGACCTTCCTCTGTTCGTGATTTCTTGTAATGTTCTAACAAATAGGTCTCTAATTGTCTAATAGTTACATCTTTCATGCTATTCTCCTTGCAAAAAAAGCGAGACCTAAGTCCCGCTCTTTTTATTTTTCATCAATAACGATTCTTACTTTTTTGTCTTCAGTTGGGACAGAGTAGACAATCGTTCTTATCGCTGAGATAGTGCGACCTTTACGTCCAATCACACGACCTACATCACTCTGGTCAAGATTCAAATGGTATTCCATAAACTCTGGAGTGTCTTGAATTTTGATAGTTAAGGCATCTGGTTGTGAAATCAAAGGTTTCACAATTGCAATAATGAGATTTTCAATCGTATCCATCCGTCAACCTACTTTAAACTTATTTAGAGAATTTAGAATCGTGGAATTTTTTCAATACGCCTTCTTTTGAAAGGATGTTACGTACTGTATCTGAAGGTTGAGCTCCATCAGCCAACCATGCAAGAACGCGGTCTTCTTTCAAAGTTACTTGGTTTTCATCAACAAGTGGGTTGTAAGTTCCAACTGTTTCGATGAAACGTCCGTCACGTGGTGAACGTGAATCTGCTACGTTAATACGGTAGAAAGGTTTTTTCTTAGAACCCATACGAGTCAAACGGATTTTTACTGCCATTTTTAGTATCTCTTTTCTTTTATTTTTTATTTCGGTGAAATAGCCAAGCTATTTAGCACATGTTCTATTATAACAGATTTCTGAGAGGTGTCAAGAAAAAAACTTGACAGAATTTAAATTTTTTTATTTTTTAGAAATATGTAGAAGAATTGGGATAAGTTAGAAAGAGAAACTTTATGAATACTACTGTTGATACTATCTATAAAGATTACCCTGTCAATTCCTATATCTCTCCAAATCGTGATGTCGAAGGTTGGCTACTATATCCCAAGCCCGTTCCCAAATGACAAATGGACCTATTAGCAGATGATTTACTAGCTGGAGATATCATTCTCCTATGGAGAATCCAGTTTGGCACTTTTACAACCGAAACATGATTTTAAAAACTCCCATTCGAATATGATTCGAAATTCGCTTAAAATAAATGTTTTCCCAGTTTTTCAGAAAACAAATTTTCATCTAATTTAAATAACTTTCAATTAAATGGTGTGAGGCATGAAGTGTTGTAAATGCTGTATTGTAGATAGTTCTTAACGTATATAGAACTGGCTAGCTTTACGAGCTTTCTTAAGATCTGGTTTGGAAAGTATAGATTTTAATTGAACTAAAAATAGCGTAATATCAAGGCTTTTCAGAACGGGATATACTGTTTAATTTCATAAAATTTGAATCAGTATTTTTTAAACAGGGGAATAGTTTAGGTCTGTAAGAATTAGCTTATACATTTACAAGGTTCATTCTGATCGACTTTATAACTGTCTAAGAATAAAGTAAAGATTCATACAGTATCTAGATTTTCCAAAAATTCTTTATCATCAAATACTATTAACGAAACTATCCAAACATTGCTTCAAAGAATTCTTTAGTTGTTTGACTAGCGAGGTCTTTAATTAAAAAATTTTTTCAAATAATTGCCACCTTGACACATAAATTCTTGCTTTCCAAATTTAAATGTGATATATTTATAACATAAATTTAAGTGTTATATATTTATAACACAAAAAAGGAGTCTATCATGAAAAAAAGTCAAAAAATGCGTGGCCTCATTTCAATGATTGCCGTAGCTCTCTCTATTGATTTTATTGTTTTATTTGGTTCTAATCTTAGTTGGGGACCCAAGTTAGTTATTGTTGGTATTTCAGTGTTAAGTCAGATTGTAGCTATTTGGGGCTGGCTACATATGAAACCATGGCCTCATAAAAGTCAGAAAGGTAAGGGAAAGATTATTTTTGACTTGTCTGCTAAGCTTTACACGATACTTGTGTTTGCAGCAAGCATTTTTTATACAGTAGGGTTTTTGGTTGCAACCCCTAGCGAAAGCTCTGGTATTAGAGAATGGATTTTGGGAATTGGCCTCGTTATTGAAGTGAGTGTATTTGTGTTTTTCTGTTTTAAAAATGTCAAGGAAACTCCGGACGAACGCTTTTATGCTAATTTAGCCAAGGCAGCAAGCTTGATGTTTGTTTTTATACTAGGCGCACTGATGATCCTAGCAGTTATCATTGGGTATATGGGGTCTCTCACTCTTTACATGGGCCAGATCTTTATTAGCATAGCTGCCTTGATTCTCATCTTTGCGGTTGTCTATCTTATCTTGGAACGGAGAGGATAAGCATGGTCAAAGAAAGCAAGATTATTACTAATCTCAAATCTGTTCGTGAGTCCACAGGCATGACCCAGCAGGAGTTAGCCGACCTCATCGGCATGCGACGCGAGACAATTCTGCACTTGGAAAATAACCGTTACAATCCTTCACTGGAAATGGCTCTTAAAATTGCTCAAGTTTTTGATTTGAAAGTAGAAGACCTCTTTGAACTCAGACAGAAAGAGGAAGCATAATTCTTTTCGAGACCTAGCATTAAGTTCATTGATTAATGTTGAAGATTTTCAAGATGATGATGAAATCCCAACTATTATCTAAACCAGTTATATAAACTACTAATATTTGAAATCCCCTTTCTTTTACGGTACAATAGTAGAAATGATTGTTGAAAGGAATAACATGAAAAAAATAGCTACACTACTACTCATTTCAACTTTTGCTCTCGGTGGATGTACAAGCATCCAACGTACACTTCGTGGGGATGATTACGTTGATACAAAAATTGCCGAGGAAGAACGTTCAAAAGCTGCAAACAAAGAAGCTGCTGACTTAAAAGATGCCTTGACAAATGAAAATGCTAACTTCCCTCAACTTTCTAAGGAAGTTGCTGAAAACGAAGCTGAAGCTATCCTCCACACAAGCCTAGGCGATATCCGCATCAAGCTCTTTCCAAAGTTGGCTCCACTTGCTGTTGAAAATTTCCTAACTCATGCTAAAGAAGGATATTACAATGGTGTTACCTTCCATCGTGTAATAGATGGATTTATGATTCAAGGCGGAGATCCAAAAGGAAATGGTACCGGTGGTGAATCTATCTGGCATGGCAAGGATAATACCAAGGATACTGGAACTGGTTTTAAAAATGAAATCTCTCCTTATCTATACAATATCCGTGGCTCCCTTTCAATGGCAAATACTGGGCAGCCAAATACCAATGGTAGCCAATTCTTCATTAATCAAAGTACAACAGACTATTCTGCTAAACTTCCTACAAGTAGCTATCCTAAGAAAATTATCGAAGCCTACAAAGAAGGTGGAAATCCTAGTCTTGATGGCAAGCACCCTGTCTTTGGACAAGTCATAGAAGGTATGGACGTTGTAGATAAGATTGCTAAGGCTGAAAAAGATGAAAAAGATAAACCAACTACTGCTATCACAATTGATAGCATTGAAATTGTGAAAGACTACGATTTCAGTAAACAATAACATCATTAACTTTAAGGAGATTATAAAATGATTCTATTTTGGGGGTCAAAAGGTTACCAAAAAGTGTTGGGAAATACACAAACTGCTATCGAGTGTGGCCATTGTAACAATGTTGGTACTTGGGAAATTACGGAATACGGACGTAAATTTACTCTTTACTGGATTCCACTCTTTCCTTACGGAAAAACTTATTTCGTTTCTTGCCCGATTTGTCACTATGGAAAAGAAATTCAAAAGTCTGAGATTGAACAATATCTAAACTATTAATAAAAGATAGGTCAATAGACCTATCTTTTTCATTTCTTGCCCGATTTGTCACTATGGAAAAGAAATTCAAAAGTCTGAGATTGAACAATATCTAAACTATTAATAAAAGATAGGTCAATAGACCTATCTTTTTCATTAGTCAGTAACAATTCTGAAAGCGCTCCCTTGCGTATAATTCTATGGTATAATAGAGTTAACAATTTATGGAGGCTTTCTATGAAACCATATAAAATAAGCTTGATAAGACTTTGCTTGGTCTTATTAGGATATTTAATCTATAATCTAGTTTATTTTGCCCTCTTCTATTCAGCAGGTTATGCTTTTTTCATTCTATGGCCTGTATTCTTTTTAGCAATAAGTTTGATTCTTTTAGGTAATTTTTTTGCCTTTAGGGATCCTCTCAAATTAAAATCAACCTATAAAGAGAATCCCTTAGTTCGAAAGACTAGTAATATACAACTAATTATAGCGACTATCGGAGTTTGCTTACAATTATCAAATATGATATATCTACGCTGGTGGCCAATCAATTATATTGATAATTTTCTAACATTATTTTGTATTAATCTTCTCTACTCTGCTATTTTCTTTATTGGGAAATTTCAAAAAACAAAGCTCGATCAAATCGACAAGTCTTCAAACAAATCAAGTTTTGTTTTTGGGACTATAGTCATTTTGTTATGTAATTTATTGTTAATCACGAATAGCAAAGTTTCAGTATGGGGGTCGACGGATCAATATGTACAGGACTTTAAAGACTTTGGCCTAAAAGGAAAAGTCGAAGTATATGAGAAAAAACATTTAATTGAGCCCTATAACGGAACACTTACTACTTTATTCTATAATGAGACTTTATCGAACGGAGAAAGTTTTATCGATTTTATTTATGTTTCTGATGTTCATAATGGAACACACGTAACAACATTAGATGAAAAGGACAAAAAAGAAATTCGTTCCTATCTTGAAAACGATACGGAAAAAGAGTTATTTGATAAAGTTACACTTGAGCAATTTGAATTTGTCCTAAAAGTCTACGAAGAAAGAATAAGAGATCTAAATCTAAAAGATGATATAGTGACTAAACTTAATGAGGCAGTTGGTTTCAAATTACTAGAGAATTATTCTGTCGAGATTACACCAGCTGACAAAAGAAAATTTTATAGTATTCTAATTAAAGAAGCTGTAAAAAACAGAGAAAATGGAGATACGGATATTGCAGGATTTTACAATATCGATATTAACAAGCATATCAACAATAAATCTCTAATCATTTCTATCAAGCACTTAAATTTTAGTGTCATCGAGGATACACAGAATAATAAAAATGATAATCGTGTAGACTACTTAAAAGATAAATTAACATCACTTCCAGTTGGAACGCTATCCGATGGTATCTATAAATTCACTGTTAGCACTTTATCTGACGGTAAATATATCGACATCACCATCACGATGGTTGTTGAAAATGGTAAGAGTTACTTTGAGAAAGACACTGTTAAGCAACTAAATTAGTCAAAAATCCAAGTCAAATAGATTTGGATTTTTGATTTTACAGTTCCATGTAAGCGCTCTATTTTCTTATCCAGTTATGATATAATACAGTTAACAGTAACAAAGGAGGTTTTCCTATGAAACCTTATAAAATAAACCTATTCCGACTTGGCTTACTCTTGCCAACATATTTGATCTTTAATGTCGTTTATTCGATTACATATGATTCTGGAGGTTTTGCTTTTATAATCTTGTGGCCAGCTTTTTTCGCATCATATGCAGGAATTGTGCTAGGAAATATTTTTATTTTTAGAGATATCTCAAAATTAAAATCCTCCTTTGAAGATAATGAGTTGATCCAAAAGACTTCTACTACACAGTTAGTCTTAGCTACAATTGGGTTTTTCATGCAAATAATAGGTTTTAAGGGTGCTCCACTTAATTACATTGATAATTATCCAGTACTAGTTAGCGCTAGTATTGTTTACTCTATCATTCTCCTTATCGGTATTTATCAGACGATAAAGTTAGGACAAGGGAAAGATACTTTGGACATACTTGGTTTTATCTTTGGAGTTACGGTAATTTTTTATACTAACCTAACACTGCTTACAATCTCTTTCTCTCCCTCCTCGCCAGCCATGACATACTCTACTCCCGATTTTTCTGAGGAATTCCAATCTCTTGGGCTTAAAGGAAAGGTTGAAGTAGTGGATAAACACAGAGAGATTGAAGCATTTTATGGAACTGCCTACAAGCTAACATATACAGAAAATTTATCCGATGGAACTATTTTAAAAGAAAATACTATCGCAAAAATTCATGGAAAGGATGGAAAACATTTATCAAATTTCTTTCTTCTTTCAGGAACAGATCTTGAAACACTTCTTAACGACAAAGAAAAGGCACTATTTACTACTGTCAAACAAGATGAATTCAGTTTCTTACTAGATGTATACAAAGAAAGGCCAAATTTCCAACAAGAAGAAGACAGTATCAAAAATGCTACTGCTGAAAAAATAGATAAACTCTTTGCGACACCAATAACTTCTAGTTTTAAATTTGGAAAATATCCTATCGAAAACTACTATGTGGCAATTATGGCGCAGGCTGTCAGCAATCGAGAAAAAGGATATTCTGACGCAGCTGGATTTTATAATATTACAACAAAAGATCTCATGAAAAACAAAGGTCTTACTCTCGATTTTGATTGTGACCTTTCGAATATAAAGGCAGAAAATGGTAGTCCTGTGGACGCCTTTAAGGAAAGAATCTTATCTTTACCAAAAAATTCATTTTCCGATGGAATCTATAACATCACTTGTTCCTATGATGAAAATGGAATAAAAAAGAAAGTTACTTGCCCATTTGTTGTTGAAGATGGTGTTGGACACTTTGAAGAGGATGAAATCGTGGGAAATCAAACCAATTAGTTATTTTTGATACAAAAACAAGTTGATAGCAGCACGACTTCTACTATTTGCAACCCTCGTAAAAAAAACCAAGTCAAATAGACTTGGTTTTTTTATGGCTATTTATGTTAGTTCATTGAAATCCCAGATTTGATCCATCCATCCTTCATAGAAGTCAGGTTCGTGGCAAACCATAAGGATTGACCCTTTATATTCTTTCAAAGCACGTTTGAGTTCGTCCTTGGCATCCACATCCAAGTGGTTAGTAGGTTCGTCAAGAACAAGGACATTATTCTCACGGTTCATCAAGAGACAGAAGCGAACCTTGGCTTGTTCCCCACCTGATAAGACTTGAATTTGGCTTTCGATGTGCTTAGTCGTCAAGCCACAGCGGGCTAGAGCTGCACGGACTTCAGCCTGATTGAGGGCTGGAAAGGCATTCCAAACCGCTTCTAGAGGCGTCTGGCGATTGCCACCTTCCACTTCTTGCTCAAAGTAGCCAAGTTCTAGGTAGTCCCCACGTTCAACCTCCCCAGCAATTGGTGGAATAATTCCCAAAAGAGACTTCAAGAGGGTTGTTTTACCGATACCATTGGCACCAATAATGGCAACCTTCTGATTGCGTTCAAAGGTAAGATTTAATGGTTTTGTAAGTGGGCGGTCGTAACCAATCTGCAAGTCCTTGGCTTGGAAAATAAATCGACCTGGTGTACGAGCCGGTTTGAAATCAAAGGAAGGCTTTGGTTTCTCACTTTGAAGCTCGATAATGTCCATCTTATCCAATTTCTTCTGGCGAGACATGGCCATATTACGAGTAGCAACACGTGCTTTGTTTCGAGCCACAAAGTCTTTGAGGTCCGCAATTTCTTTCTGTTGACGCTCATAGGCTGCCTCCAGCTGCGATTTCTTCATAGCATAGACTTCTTGGAACTGGTAGTAGTCTCCAGAGTAGCGAGTCAACTGTTGATTTTCCACATGATAGACGATATTAATCACATCATTGAGGAATGGAATATCATGGGAAATGAGAACAAAGGCATTTTCATAGTTCTGGAGATAGCGCTTAAGCCAGTCGATATGTTCCGCATCCAAATAGTTGGTAGGCTCATCCAAAAGCAAGATATCTGGCTTTTCAAGAAGAAGTTTGGCTAAAAGTACCTTGGTTCTTTGTCCACCTGATAAGGCTGTTACGTCTGTATCCATACCATAATCCATAACACCAAGAGCACGAGCAACTTCGTCAATCTTGGCATCCAAGGTATAGAAATCACGGCTTTCCAAACGGTCCTGAAGTTCGCCAACTTCTTCCATCAATGCATCAATATCAGCTCCCTCTTCTGCCATTTCCATGTAGAGTTCATTGATACGTGCTTCTGCCTTAAATAACTCATCAAAAGCAGTACGAAGGACATCACGCACGGTTTGACCTTCTTTGAGCACAGCGTGCTGGTCCAGGTAGCCTGCTGTCACATATTTTGACCATTCCACCTTACCTTCATCAGGTAACATTTTACCAGTTACAATGCTCATGAAGGTTGACTTTCCTTCACCGTTAGCACCAACTAGTCCGATGTGTTCACCCTTGAGGAGACGGAAGGACACGTCTTCAAAAATCGCACGGTCACCAAAACCGTGACTCAAATTTTTAACTTCTAAGATACTCATTTTAATTCCTTATCTAGTTTCTATTTAGTAGTTTATAGAGGACCCAAGCCAAGTAGCCACCTAAAGTATTGGTCCATAAATCATCAATCTCAAAGACCCGATTGAAATCAAAGAAAAAATCCAAAACTAATTGTGTACACTCGATTCCCAAGCTCAGTAAAAAACTGAGAAGAAGAACCTTTTTAGTTTTTCTTAGATAGGGCGTGAGATAGAGTAGTTGGAAAATCAGAGGGAAGAGCAAGAGGACATTTAAAGCATTTTGCAAAAAGATCCAAAATAGCTGTGTGATACTTGTTACTTCTCCCAGTTTCCAAAGGGAGTTAAAAGGCGTCAAAAGAAAAACCAGGCGTCCAATAGTTTGAATACCTGGAGTTTCCACTCCTATCGGAAGTTTTGGCTGAGGAGTAAAACAAAAACAGATAATACAGATACTGTATAGCACGACTCCCAAGCTAAGTATTTTTTTTCGTTTCATCTTATGGATTTACTTCTGCTACTGCTTTTTGGCGATCACGCTTCATGGTATTTGAACGCAATTGTCCACAAGCTGCATCGATGTCAGTACCGTGTTCTTGACGAACAACACAGTTGATTCCTTTTTTCTTAAGTGTATCATAGAAGGCCATGACACGCTCTTTTGGGCTTCGACTATACTGGTCGTGCTCACTAACTGGGTTGTAAGGAATCAAGTTGACATATGACAATTTCTTGATATTTTTGAGCAACTCTGCCAACTCAAGCGCCTGTTCTACTCCATCATTAACTTCATTGAGCATGATATACTCAAAAGTAACACGACGGTTGGTTGTTTCGATGTAGTATTCGATAGCTGCAAAGAGTTTTTCAATTGGGAAGGCACGGTTAATCTTCATGATGCTTGAACGAAGTTCATTGTTTGGCGCATGAAGTGAGACAGCAAGGTTGACCTGAACACCTTCATTGGCAAAATCGCGAATCTTGTGAGCCAAGCCTGAAGTGGATACTGTGATATGACGCGCACCGATAGCCATTCCCTTGTCATCATTGATGGTACGAATGAAGTTTAAAACGTTATTGTAGTTATCAAATGGTTCTCCAATACCCATAACAACGATATGACTGACACGCTCATCTTGACCACGTTCGTCAAAATATTTGAACAAGCATAATTTGAGCCACAATTTCCCCGTTATTGAGGTCACGTTGCTTCTTAATCAAACCTGATGCACAGAAGGTACAACCGATATTACATCCTACCTGAGTCGTTACACAGACTGATAAACCGTAGTGCTGACGCATCAGGACAGTCTCAATCAACATACCATCTGGCAACTCAAAGAGGTACTTGACTGTTCCATCAGCTGACTCTTGAACGATGCGTTGCTTCAAGGGATTAACTACAAACTGGTCATTAAGCTTAGCAATTAAATCCTTTGATAGGTTAGTCATTTCTTCAAATGTCTGAACACGTTTACGGTAGAGCCACTCCCAAATCTGATCAGCTCGGAATTTCTTTTCTCCTTGCTCTAAGACCCATTCTTGCATTCCTTGACGAGTTAAACTATAAATCGACGATTTCATCTCTTCTCCTTATTCTTTGGTCATTTCTGACGAATAACAAAATGACGGTCTTCCTTAACCTCTGTTTGAGGTTTTTGCTCTTTTCGACGACGTCTATTTCTCTTGTCTGTATGATTTTTTTTCTTGTTTTGGGAAGGTTTCTTACCTCTTCGAGAGTCTTTTTCTTCCTCTTTTTTGCGAATCTTCTGGTCGAAAGATGCTCGTTTCGGCGCCTGATTTTCTAAAACGAAATAGGCACAACCATAACTACAGTATTCCAGTAGATAATCCTGTAAACGACTGATTTTTTCTAAAGATTCTTCAGCTCGTTCATTTTTATAAAATCCACGCAAGCGTAACTGTTCATTACTCCAGTCACCAACTATATAATCATACTTGTTTAAAACTTCGGAGAAACGTTGAGTAAAAGCCGTTGCATCAAAAGCATCCTTGCTATTTTCAACCAAGATAAAAGAAAAACCTTCAGCTTCAACCTTAGTATCATTCATATGAAATTCCGGACCAGGGAATTTATTGTAATTGTATAATTCAGGTGCAATTTCTTTACGCATAATCTTCCTTTTTCAACGATTTCTTAATACTCTATTTTACCATATTTTCGAGATATTTTCACATTTGATAGAAAAAGAAAAAAATCTGACTATTTCAATATTCAATTCTAAAAGAGACAACTGTACTAAAAAGAAAAAAACTGGGAAAACCCAGTTTTTAAATCTTATAGGTAAAGGAATTTGAAGATTGCTACGGCTGCAATCGCTGCAAGAATTGGTGCAACTACTGGTACCCATGCATACCACCATTTTGAATCACCCCTGTGTTGACCAAGGATTGATTTTGGAAGGAAGGCGTGAAGAAGACGTGGTCCAAGGTCACGAGCTGGGTTCAAACCAGGTCCTGAAGGTCCTCCAAGTGAAGTAACCAAAGCCATTACCAAGAAACCAAGTGCCATATGACCTACTGCAACACCTGCTGTTGTGTGTGGTGCTGTTTGAGCTTTAATTGCCAAGTCAGAGAAGTCAACATTTTGACCAGCTTGAGTTGCCATTTGTTTCATGTATTGGAGGACTTCAGCTCCAAAGAAGTTCTTTGTCAAACCAAGTGCTGCAAAGAAAAGAACAAATGATCCAACAAACTCATTAATAAATCCGTTCACAGTTGCTGCAAAACGAGATTCTTTTGTACCGTGGTCCAAACTTGAAATAGTTGAGAAAGATCCCAAGATGTTATTTGGGTTTTCTGTCTTCAAGTAGTAGGGACGGTGTGTTGCAACAACTAATGCTTGTCCGAAGATTGCTCCCAAAACTTGCATAATGATGTAAGGTGCAACTTGAGCCCATGGGAATAGACCGCTAACTGCAAGACCTAGGGTGAAGGCTGGGTTGATGTGGTTTCCAGAAACGTTACCAAACATCAAGGCAGGAATCATAACCCCCATACCATAACCAACTGCGATAACGAGCCAGCCACTTTGGTGACCTTTCGTACCTTTAAGTTCAACGTTAGCAACAGCACCATTTCCCAAAACGATTAAAATAGCTGTTCCCAAAAATTCTGTGGCATATTTAATAGCCCATGTGAAATCCATTGATAGATTCTCCTTATTATTTTTTAGACAATCCCTATTCTATCAATTTTTATTTTTTTTATCAACAGATATTCTAAAGATTCACTTAGAAAACGCTTTTATTTAGGGCTTTTAAAAAAGACTTAACAAATAAGGCTTGTTAAGTCTTCTTATCCTATATTTTATTGACGTTGACCAAAATCTTTAATCATCTGTTCCATTTCTTCACGACTTGGTGTCGTTAGCATATAGAGATAGTCTCCCTGTAACTCAGCAAAGGCCGCTGGCATGATTTTTTTTACTTTGAACTGCTGACCATATTTAGCGAGCAAGTCTTCTTCTGAATAAACATAGTTAGCATTGGCGCGACGAGATGTTGCCAAGCAATACTGGGTTTCAAACGGAGACTCTGGGAAGGGTTCACCCGCAACAATAGCTGCATAGCCCTTGTACAAATCAAAAGAATGGGCATAGTTATAAACATCAATGGTGAAGCCACCCGCTGGACGGTTATTGTATTCAATAGCGATATAGTCATCACCCTCACGGAAGAACTCGATATGGAAGAAACGTTCTTTCATACCAAATTCTTTGACAATTGCCTCACCATATTTACGCAATTTTGGATCCATATCTTTGAGAACGTAATAAGAATTATCCATCTTGTAAATCATGAGATCAAGGGGTGTATGTGCGTAGTCAAAGGTCGTAGAAAAGACAATATTTCCATCTCTATCTACCAAACCATCGAAGGTACAGATTTCACTAGAGGTAACAAATTTTTCAAAGAAATAAACGGTTGTGTGATCCCATTCTTGCTTGAATTTGTCCACATCTTCCTGATTTTCTAGCTTAAAGGTAGCTGCTGCTCCTACTCCATTATCAGGTTTCGCAATCATTGGAAGTCCAATTTCTTTCACAGCTTTATCAACGTCTGCTTCTGTTTCAATGACTGCACCTGGCACAACTGGAACCCCAGCTTTTTTGAAGAGTTTTTTCATCTCAGATTTGAACTTAGTCTTCTTGAGGTCATCTGGTTTGGCACCAAAGACATTGAACTGTTCACGAAGGGCCGCATCCAACTCTAGCCAGTATTCATTGTGTGATTCGATGCGATCGATTGGACCATGCTTATAGAAAAGAAAGGCTACTGCACGTTTAACTTCATCAAGATTTTCGAGATTATCAACTCGGAAGTACTCCGTTAAGCTATTGCGCAATGGTTCATCTAGTTGTTCGTAGGTTCTTGCCCAATCCCTAGAACTGTAATTCCTTTATTGGCTAGTTCAATACTAAATTGTTGGAAATTTTGTGGGTAATAGGGTGAAATTACAAGATAATTCATAAGCAACTCCTTTTATAGACTCATATGACCGAGGAAATATGGCATTTGTTTTCGCCACCACTCCCAATCGTGGGCAACATCGTGTCCCCATTCTGCAAACCAAGCAGGAATTTGTTTTTGATCGAAGGCTTCTTTGAGCTTGTAGTAAGAAGGTAGGCCATCCTGTTCCCAAGCACCTAGACCTGTACAGATAACAATCTCAGCCTGACGGTAACGGTCGATAAACCAACCATCATTTTGATTCCAGATATAGTCTACTGGTGAATTTTGATAGATGGCATCATCATTGTAGTAATCACCAACAAAGAAACGAGCATCGTAGACACCACTTAATGCAATGACTTTGGTAAAGACGTCTGGATGTTGGAGAAAGAAGTTGAGAGCATGGTAAGCTCCCATAGAACAACCTGTTGTCATCATACCGTCGAACCAACCTGTTTTATGCTTGATAAAAGGAATAGCCTCTTCAATGACATATCGCTCATAAGCACGGTGCATTTCAGCTTGGTCGTGACCATTTTTCCAAGTTGCAAGCCAGCTCTCGCTGTCGACACTTGAAAGTGTAAAGAACTGAACACGGCCCTCCTCGATAAAGGACGCACAAGCATCAATCATGCCAAAATCATAGTATTCATTATGACTACCACCTGAAGAAGGAAAGACTACAATAGGGATACCCGCATGTCCATAACGGTTGACGTACATTTCACGATTTAGATGGCCACTCCAGTGGCTAAGATGTTCAATATTCATATCCTGTCTCCTTTATACTATTTACCAATTTTCTGCAAAAAATCGTAGGCAAGCTGGTAGATTTCTGACCATGGCACTTCATGGTGAATGGCTCCAGCCTGAACCTTGAGAGAGAGATTTTCCAACTGCACTCCTCCCGCTATCAAATCATGATAATAACGAAGAGAAGAATCAATATAGGCCTGCTTAATATTACCAGCCATGAGGGTCTTATCTGTGTCATCTGCTTCTTCCGTTCCAACATAGATAAAGATTCGTTGATCAGGCAAAAGTTTTTTACGCTCCATATAGCGATCAAAGGCTTCTTGGTGCAGCCAGTTAGCTGATGAGAAAACTCCCAAGCACCCAATCTGATCTTGATACTCCAAACCGATAAACTGGGTAATATTTCCACCCAGAGAAGATCCTATCATGGCAGTGTGTTTACGGTCTGATTTTGTCCGATAGTTTTCATCAATAAAGGGCTTAACCACTTCCATGACAAACTCTGCATACTCGACTCCCTTCCCACCAAACTGCTGACCGGGAATATTAGACTCTTGGAATTTCCATGCGGCATACTCGTTCATACGTCCTAGGCCATCATTGTCAATAGCTACCACAATCATACGGCTAATATCCGGATTACGCTTGATAGTCGGGATAATCTTCCATGAATGACCGACATAAGATTCTTTACTATAAAAGACATTTTGACCATCATGAAAATAGACGACTGGATAAGTTCGATCTATGTCTTTCTCATAGTTTTTGGGGAGGAGAACACGTACACGACGCTCCTTTCCTGTGTATGGAACCTTGAGTTTATGCTCTCGCATTTTCAGGTAAAAATAAGATTGATTCATTGTCAGAAAACTCTCTATATTCAAAATTTTATCTTATTATAGCACAAAAATAGAAAAAAGTCGGTTTTCATCCAAATTTAGGATAAAAACTAACTTTTTTCTTAGGAATTTCAGTTTCTTCAGATTAAAGAAGATCTTCAATTAATTCATCGACTGCATCCTTCTCAGCTTGAGGCGTAATTTCAGTAATCATAATTCCTGCTACTGCACGTTCAACCAAACCTTCGACATCCATTCGTGCTTCATACTGCTCTGCATTCTTAATCTTTGGATTTGTCTTCGGACGATCAGGTGCAAAAATGGTACAGCAGTCTTCAAATGGCTGGATAGAAATTTCAAAGGTATCAATTTCTTGTGCAATTTCAATGATTTCCAACTTGTCCATTGTCACAACTGGACGGATGATCGGTGTATTGGTCACCGCATTGATAGCCTGCATACTTTCAAGGGTTTGGCTAGCCACCTGACCAAGACTTTCACCGTTAATAATAACCAAACCTTTTCTCACTTCGCGGATACGGTCGGTAATACGCATCATAAAGCGACGAGTCAGAGTCATGAGGTAGGCTTCTGGAGCTTTGGCTTTGATTTCTTCTTGAATTTCAGTAAATGGTACTTCGATAAACTGAATATTGCCACCAAATTTAGTCAATTTGCGGGTCAAATCTTGCGCTTTCTTGAGAGCACCTGGACTTGTGTACGGAGGGCTAGCAAAGTGAACAGCCTCGATATCTACACCACGTTTCAGTGCAAGATATCCTGCTACAGGCGAGTCAATTCCCCCTGACAACATGAGCATGCCTTTACCAGAAGTTCCAACTGGCAGACCACCCGCACCACGAATGGTTTCATAAGAAAGGTAAGCTGCTTCCTCACGAATCTCCACCTGAAGGTTAATGTCAGGATTTTTCATTTGTGCCTGCACATTTGGAATAGCATCAAATACTGCTCCACCAAGTGTCTGATTGAGTTCCCGACTATCTAGCTCAAAGTTGTGATCGCTTCGCTTACTTGATATTTTAAAGGTCATCCCTTCCTTGTAGATATCTTTCATAATCTCTTGGACAGCAGATTTAAGAACCTCGACAGATTTTTCAACCTTATACACTGGAGAAAAGTTTTGAATCCCGAAAACCTGTTTGAGAGACTCAGCTACTGCTGTATAATCGGCTCCATTAAGATAAGCATGGGCACGATCGCGATCAGCAGTTACCTTGACTTGAGGATAGATGGATAAAACGTCTGAGATATTATTACGTAGTTTATTTATGAAACGCATCCGGTTTTTACCTTTTGTTGAAAGCTCCCCATAGCGAATCATAATTTCTGAATACTGCATGGATACTCCTATCTTACTTTTCTAGTTTGATTGTAAATTAATTTTAGTTTGGTCAAGAACTGCTCCACTTGACTCATGTCATTTTCTAAGTCTAGGCTGAGGCGTACTGCTGACTGGGCCTTATCTTTTTCAATCCCCATAGCAATTAAGGTTCCAGCAGGTTTTCCAGCTTTGGACGAACAAGCAGAGGTTGTGGAAATGAAAATATCATAGTCTTCAAAGGCATGAACAATGACTTCACCACGAACACCCTTAATCCCAAAGGTCAGAATATGAGGGGCAAAGTCTTCCTCACCTGAGAAAACAAAAATATCTGGATATTCAAGAAGAGCTTGACGGATGACTTCCTTCATCTGACTCGTTTTGCTAGAAAACAATTCCAATCTTTCCATAGCTAGACGCAGAGCCTTGGCAGTCGCTGCAATACCAGCTACATTCTCAGTAGTTGAACGATAGTCACGCTCTTGCCCACCACCAGTTAATAGCGGGGTGATCTTCTTGCCAGACTTGATATAGACAAAGCCAACACCACGAACTCCGTGGAATTTATGGCTAGAGAAGGTCGCAAAATCCACTCGATCAGTCAAATACTTTTCTGTCGGAATCTTAGCTAAAGCTTGAACGGCATCAACATGGAAGGAAATCGTTGGCTTATCTGCTAATAGTTCTGAGATAGCTTGAATAGGCTGGATCGATCCGATTTCATTGTTGACAGCCATAACAGAGACAAGCGTTGTATCAGGACGAAGTAGGTTTTCTAAAGCAGTTACATCTACAAATCCATTTTCATCTACAGGTGCAAAATCCACTTCAAAACCTTGAGTCTTAAGCCAGAGAGCTGACTCCTTGACTGCTGGGTGCTCAATATCAGATACAATAATGTGTCTACCAAATTGAGCTTTTTCAAACGCAACCCCTTTGATAACCCAGTTATCTCCTTCAGTCCCACCAGAAGTAAAGAAGATTTCTTCGCTTTTCTTACCAATTAAATCCGCTATCTGCTGTCGAGAAGCTTCTAAAATTCTGGTAGATTGGTCGCCCAATCGATGGAGACTGGAAGGATTTCCTATAATTTTTGAAGCAACTTGCATATAGGTCTCTAATGCTTCTGGGTAAGGCTTGGTCGTAGCCGAATTATCAAAGTAAATCATGGTTTCTCACACTTTCTAAAATCACTTCTTCTATTGTAACATGAAAGGAAGGCTGGAACAAGAAAGAAAGTCCTAAATTCTAGTAGAACTTAGGGCAAGTTTCAACAGTCATAAAACTCATGTAGCAAATCAAAAAGTTCTTGTTGTTGAGCCAGCAGCATTTGTCCAATGCTAGTTGATTTAATCAAAGTGCGTTGCTCAACATTTTCAATAACTCTCTTCAAAGATGTTTGAGCAAAAGGATCTTCAACAACCTTTTGCGAGCCTTCAAAAGGCTGATGGGTTACCAATTGAAAACCGTAAGAATTATTCAGTAAGGAATAGCCTGCTGTTCCTGTCTTCTTTTGATAAGCTTTACATAGACCTCCGTCAATGACAAAGAGCAAACCACCACCACGAATAGGAGATTCTCCCTTCACAGTCTTAACTGGAGTATGTCCATTGACCATTCTAGATTCTTGAGAGAAGAGTCCAAATTCTTCCAAAATAAGCTGGCAGACTTTCTCAGAAGTCCGATAAGAAAAATATGAATTTTCCACTTCTTTATGAGTGTCCTTATCTTCAATAAAATAGCGCTCTAAAGTTGTCATCTTATCTTTACCAAAAAGTGGTGAAACTGCCCCTCGCCAACAATACCAAATTAAATCTGTTGAAAAATCATCTCCGATTTCCTTATTCTTAGCAGCTTGTCGAATATGATATTCAAAAAAATCCAATAATTCTCTTCCAGCATAACAAGACTGGTTAATAATTAGAGATTTCAATTCTCCAGAAGCTTCAAGTGGTATACAACCATGAAAGAGTAGATGCTGATTGTAAATTTTATACATGGAGCCTTTTTTCATTAACAATTCTATATGCTCTGCGAGTTTAGGAGATCCTTGGAAAGAGGCTAGGAGACTATCAACTGCTTGAGACTCTTCTAAGCTTAATTCTGCTGGATTGGCCGGATCAATCGTTTGAAAACAGGTATTTGTCAACTCATGGTTTTTTTCCATCAATTGTCACAAACTCTTTCGAATAATCAATTTTATCCAGCGTAACCTGATCCTCCATTTGGAATTCTGGTCTTCTGTTTATCAGTTGAGTTTCCAGTTTAAATTGGATAATGGAAAGAGCCTGATGCACCTTTTCCAACTGTAAAATTTCTTCGCTTGTGAAATCATCCTCTCTATTTCCCAAGATTGGCCTAAACTTGGGATTGGCCTTATAGATCCTGTCAGCAAATAGTGTTAAGGACCGAAGATTTAAGCCGTAAGCTTTCTCGATATCCCATAAATATCCATAGCGGGCAGCAATACGTAGTGCATTTAACATACAGGCTTTTGAACCGAAAAAGCCCCCCATCCAGATAATGTCGTGATTCCCCCACTGAATATCCAAAGAATGAAATTGTAAAAGTTCATCCATAACTTGCGGACTACCAGCTCCTCTGTCATAAATATCACCAACCACATGCAAATGGTCAATCAATAAGCGACGGATACTGCTAGAAACACCAAGAATGAAGGGAATAGCTTCTCCTAACTCGATAACATAGGAGAGGATGTTATCAAAATATGACTTTTTATCTGCTAAAGCTATATCACTGTATACTAATTCTTCGATGATATAAGCATACTGGGGTGGTAATGCCTTCCTAAGCTTTGACCGAGTGTACTTGGCGGCCGCAAACGTTAGTAGAGTCAATAACTGAGGAATCGTTTCCTTGTACCAATCTCTGATTTTATCGTCTTGCTTCAAAACAAGTTCAGGATATGAAACAAGGGCTGACAATCTGTTTTTATCATCTTGCGACAAGGAATCTCCAAAGCAATCCTTTATTTTTTCATTAAGGATACCAGCACAGCTTCTTAAAATATAGTCAAAGGCAGCAAATTCACCATGAATATCACTGATATATAGCTCTGTCCCCTTTGGAAGGTTTAAAATTGCTTCAAGGTTGGTCAGTTCTGTGATCACCTTTTGTCGAGAATCAAATTCTTTCAGTAAAATACGCTTGTATTGCTCCATTTTTGACCTCCAGCACACTATCCTTTTACGACAAATAATGCACTATTTATTTTCTTAGTTCATTTTCTTTAAATGCTCTTCGATTAAGAAGGCTGTTTCTTCAATTGATTTATCTGACATATTAATGACTCGAGCTCCATATTTTCTGAAGACCTTCTTAGAATAGTCCAATTCCTGATAAATCTTTTCCAGATCTGTATAGCTGGTTTCCTGGGTCAAACCCAAAGAATCCAAACGATTACTGCGAATCTTAACCAATTTTTCTGGCTCACATACTAAACCAATTAGGCGGCGAGAATCAATTTTTTCCAAGACTTGAGGCAAGGGAACTTCTGGAATTAGAGGAAGGTTCGAAACCTTATATCCTTTATTTGCTAGATAAATACTGAGCGGTGTTTTAGACGTACGGGAAACCCCTAGCAGGACTATGTCAGATTCTAAAAATCCCTGCGGTGCTTTACCATCATCATATTTGACTGCAAACTCAATCGCTGAAATTTTATTAAAGTATTCGCTATCTAAACGGTGAAGGGTGCCAGGTACTTCTATCGGATCCCTTCCTGTCTTTTCTTTGATAATTTCAAAAAACGGATGCATCAAATCCAAATAGGATAGCCCATGCATCAAGCTAAACTCCCTTGCTACCGAAGCTAACTTGCCATCGACCAAGGTACTGATAACTAGGGCATCATCCTTGATGGCATCACGTAAAATGTCCAACAATTCATCTTCCTTGTTGATAAAAGGGAAACGATAGCTATTATTAAATGATGTCTGGATATTGAGCTGTAACAGCGGATAGCAATTTTTGGGAAGTCCCACCCAAAGAATCTGAAATACTATAAACAATCATTTCTTTTTTCATATTAATTCCTCTTCTCTATTTACCTCGGTGCTTCGAGCTTGCTGAATAATGTAGTCCAACAAAGCTGTCTTTGTCACACTTCCTAAAATCTGACGTTCATTTTCTTGGTCGACTATCGGTAAGGAATCAATGGCGTAATCTTGAAGGAGTACAGCAGCTTCCAAAATATTCATATTTTTATGGCATGTTTTAATATGAGGCATCCTGGTCATGCAGACAGCAACCGGAGTACTGGCAATATTTGAATTGAGAGAAGCCCTCAGAAGATCTTTACGTGACATAATTCCAAGAAGAAGCTTTTCTTCATCAATGACATAAATAACGTCTGCATCATACATAAATAGAGTAATAATAGCATCCTGAATATAGGAATCACTGGTGACCAGGACTGGCGAAGTCATAATATCTGCCACTTCTTTCCTAAAGGTATCAAAAAAGAAGACCGATTCTAAATTAGAGCCTGAGTAGGTATACCCGACTTTAGGAGTGGCCTTTAGGATTCCAACCAAGGTCAAAAAGGAAAGATCTGGCCGTAGCGTTGCCCTGGAAATATCAAGTAATTCAGATATTTTTTCACCACTCAGAGGCTGCTTAGCTTTAACGATTTCTACAATCTTTTTTTGTCGTTCACTTAATTTCAATTCACAGAAAACCTTTCTAGATTCTATATAGGGTCCTAATAACTATTGCAAGAAGCTAGTTATTTTTTCCTATACTAAAACAATTATCGAATAAGCATCATGTATATTAAATATTATAGCAATTATTTAAAATATGTCAATTAATGCCTCCAGTTTTTTCATTTGACAAATATATGTGATGTATATTACAATGGTTTTGTCTATCATTATGACACATATTTATTTTTTTGGAGGCAACTATGACAAAATGGATTTATTCCTTCGAGGAAGGAAGCGCAAATGACAAGGCTCTCCTTGGTGGAAAAGGAGCCAATTTAGCAGAAATGAGCAATTTGGGATTGCCTGTTCCTCCTGGTTTTACCATTACAACCGAGAGCTGTATTAAGTTTCTCGAAAATCCGGATTTCTTTGACTCTTATTTAAAAGATGACATTTTGAAAGCGGTTACTGACTTAGAAAGAAAAACCGATAAATCGTTCAGCGGTGAAAATTCAAGTCTTCTCTTAGTTTCGGTCCGTAGCGGAGCAAAATTTTCTATGCCAGGAATGATGGATACCATTTTAAATCTTGGTCTAAATGACCATCGGACAAGAATACTCGCCGAGCAGACGAATCCTGAGTTTGCCTATAATTGCTATCGACGTTTACTTCAGATGTTTGCAGATGTTGTATATGGAATTTCTAAAGAACTTTTTGATGAACTATTAGAAGATTTTGAAGAGCGTCGTGGTAAGACGGCCAAAGACTTAACTTTGGATGAGCATGAAGAATTAGTTAAGCAATATAAGGAAATCTATCTTAAAGAAAATCAATGTTTCCCTGAAAATCCTATAGACCAACTTTTTGCTGCTATCAAAGCTGTCTTTAATTCTTGGAATAATAATCGGGCCAAGGTCTACCGAGAACTTAATAAAATTCCTCATGATTTAGGAACTGCCGTTAACGTCCAGGCAATGGTCTTTGGAAATAGTGACCAAAACAGCGGAACAGGAGTCTGTTTCACTAGAAATCCTGCTAGTGGAGAAGATCAACTATTCGGTGAATTCTTACTGAATGCTCAAGGAGAAGACGTTGTAGCTGGTATACGAACTCCAGAACCAATTGCCGCTTTAGAAAAAGCTCAACCTCAAGTTTTCAAAGCATTTAAAGAGTATGCTAGAATCCTTGAAAATCACTACAAAGACATGCAAGATATCGAATTTACTATTGAGAAAGGAAAACTATATATCTTACAAACCAGGGATGGCAAACGCACAGCTAAAGCTTCTTTAAAAATTGCTTTGGACTTAGTAGACCAGGGTATTATTAGTAAAAAAGATGCCCTGATGAGAGTATCCCCTTCTTCCATTAGTCAGCTCATTCACCCAGTCTTTGAAGAGGCTACAATGGAAAAAGCAAATCTCATTGCACAAGGTTTACCAGCCAGCCCAGGAGCTGCTACTGGGGAAATAGTTTTTACAGCAGAACGAGCTAAAGAATTCCACAATTTAGGAAGAAAGGTTATTTTAGTAAGACAAGAAACATCGCCCGAAGATATTGAAGGCATGGTCGTTAGCCAAGCTATTGTTACCAGCCAAGGTGGTATGACTTCTCATGCAGCAGTTGTTGCTAGAGGAATGGGTACCTGTTGTGTAGCTGGATGTGGGGAGCTAGAGATCAGCGAGGAAGAGAAGACACTTTCTTGTGGTAATCTTGTTTTAACAGAGGGAGATATCATTTCTGTTGATGGTAGTTCCGGTTGTATTTATAACGGAGAAATCCCAACAGTCTTGATTGAGAATAATGAAGACCTTCAGCGCCTTCTTTCTTGGGCAGATAAAGTTGCACGTCTTAAAGTTCGTGCTAATGCTGAGACTGTCAAAGATTTACAGACAGCTATAAATTTTGGTGCCCAAGGGGTAGGACTAGCCCGTACTGAACATATGTTCTTTGGTCAGGATCGAATTTTGGAAATGCGTCGCCTCATTCTAGCCGATAAGGAAACAGAAATGAAAGCCGCACTCAAGAATCTTTTAGAATTCCAAGAAGAAGACTTCTATCAAATGTACAAAACGGTTGAGGATAAACCTCTGATTGTCCGACTTTTAGATCCGCCTATGCATGAATTTTTGCCTAAAGATTCACAGGAAATCAAGCTTCTTGCTGAAAAACTAAATAAGTCACCTGAAAAACTGGCCCATCAAATTGAGAGCTTACAAGAAAGCAACCCTATGTTGGGCCATAGAGGTTGTCGCCTGGGTATTACACAGCCAGACATTTACAAGATGCAGACGGAAGCTATTTTTAGAAGTGCCATCAAATTGCATCAAGAGGGTATAAAAATCAAACCTGAAATCATGATTCCTTTGATTGCAGATAAAAAGGAATTGGAATTCGTCAAATCCTATCTGACTCAACACATCCAGTACATCTTTAGAGAACATAAACAAGAGCCCTTCCCATATGAAATTGGTACCATGATTGAATTACCACGCGCTTGTCTGACTGCAGACAAACTGGCTCAAGAGGCTGATTTCTTCAGCTTTGGTACTAACGATTTGACTCAAATGACCTATGGTTTTTCTCGAGATGATATTGGAAAATTTATAGGTCATTACAAAAAGATGAGCATTCTCTCATCTGATCCATTCCAACATATTGATCAGGAGGGAGTCGGTGAATTAATGCGTATTGCAATCAGCAAGGCTCGCCGGGTAAACCAAGCCTATCCATTGGTATTTGTGGGGAGGTCGGCGGTGATCCTGCTTCTATCTCCTTCTTCCAGGAAATAGGTGTCACCTATGTTTCCTGTTCACCTTACAGGGTACCTGCAGCTAGACTCGCCGTTGCTCAAGCCGCTTTCGAAGAGAATAAAGACTAGTTTCCTTTGTATTCATTAAATAATGCTGTGATGATTGATCTCCCAGTCTTACTTAATAGTAAAAGCATCTTTTAACCTTCAATCCACCAGTTATGATTTATCATCAAACTTCTTGCCTTACATTTTAAAGAAAAAAAACTACTGGTTGCGTTTTCAAAACTAAAAGTTTTATTTTTTTAAGACAATTTAAAATAAAAAACGTATAATGAAAATATGAAATGAATTCAAATTCATATTTAGTTTTGCAAAGGAGTTTGAAAAACCATTATGTCTAACTATTCTCGCCAAAATAAAAAAACAAACAAAGACAGTCAAGAAACTGGCAAGGCTAGCCATCACATCAAGAAAGGTTTATCTGCTTTTCAGAAAACCTTAACCTTAATCGGTAGTATGTTGGGAATCATCACTGCGACGATTACCATTAGCAATGCAATGAAGTCCAATGAACAAAAGAAAGCAGATACTAGTCCTGTTACGCAAACAACCATCATCAAAGAGATCCAAAAGGAAACTCCTGCTGAATCTAATAGTCCTTCTCAACATCAAGAAAATAACCAAGATACTAATGCTGCAACTAGTGGAGTTGATCGTAAAAATGACAACAAGGTTCAATCAGAAGAAAATACTCAAGCTCCTAACAATGTCCAACAAAATCATACTGAAGGAGCTGCTCAATCTGATGCAGTTGCGACAGATAATAAAACGAATCCATAAAAAAATAGCTTCTCTCCGATTTCGGAAAGAAGCTATTTTTTTTATTGTTGTAAGACTTTTCGAGGTTTTGTTCCTTCAGCAGGTCCAATAACACCTGCCATCTCTAATTCTTCCATCAATCGAGTTGCTCGGTTAAAACCAACAGATAGACGACGTTGGATCATGGATGCACTTGCTTTTTGAGTTTCAATTACTAAAGCCTTAGCTTCTTCAAAGAGTGGATCCCCACCCTCATCGCCAGAGCCAGAATCACCATCTGACTCAGAAACTTCTCCAGGATCAAAACTGTCATCATAATCAGCATCTGCTTGAGCCTTAATGAAGCTAACAATACGTTCCACATCATCATCAGAGATAAAGGAACCTTGTAAGCGAACAGGGTGATTCTCATCGATTGGTTTAAATAGCATATCCCCTCGACCAAGCAATTTCTCCGCACCATTTTCATCCAAAATCGTACGTGAATCCGTTCCTGAAGAAACAGCGAATGCTACACGTGACGGCACATTTGCCTTAATCAAACCAGAAATAACATCCACTGAAGGACGCTGGGTTGCGAGGATCATATGGATACCAGCTGCACGCGCCTTCTGTCCGAGACGAATTATGGCATCTTCTACTTCCTTGCTGGCAACCATCATGAGGTCTGCCAATTCATCCACAATTACCACGATTAATGGTAGAGGTACTTGTTTATACTCTGATTGAGCGTTAAACTCCTCAACCTTAGAATTGAAACCAGCAATATTTCGAACTCCGACTTTGGCGAAGAGCTCATAGCGGTTTTCCATCTCATCAACGACTTTTTGAAGGGCCTTACTTGCCTTGCGAGGATTGGTTACAACTGGAATCAAGAGGTGAGGGATATCGTTGTAGACAGACAACTCAACCATCTTAGGGTCCACCATCATAAACTTAACCTGATCAGGGCGGGCCTTCATCAAAATACTTGCGATGATTCCATTAACAGCAACGGATTTACCAGAACCCGTAGAACCGGCAACTAGCAAGTGAGGCATTTTAGCCAAATCAAAAGTACGAGCCGTACCATTAACTGCTTTTCCAAGAGGAATTTCTAAAAGATTTTCAGGTTTTGTTTGAGATTGTTCCCAAAGCTCACGGAAGGATACAGTTGCAATTTCCGAATTAGGAACTTCGATACCTACTAAGGATTTCCCTGGAATCGGTGCTTCAATACGGACATCTTTAGCAGCCAAAGCCAAAGCCAAATCGTCTGCTAGGTTTGAAATACGGTTGACTCGGACACCAACTGCAGGTTTGACTTCGTACTTAGTAACAGATGGTCCAATTTCTGCTCTTTCTACAGTCACTTTAATACCAAAACTTGCGAAGGTCTCTTCCAAAATTTTAATATTTTCGCGAACGATTTTCTTTTCTTTAGACTGATCCTTTGGTTTATCAGGTGCAAATAGTTGCAAGCTTGGAAGCTTATACTCCAAGGCTTTTTTAGCCGAAAAATCTACTTCAACATCTTCGTTATCATCATCTTCTTCAGGGTAAACTTCTTCTTCTAGATAGACACCTTCTTCAGGGTAATCAAAATCAGCTTGCGGGAGAATAATCTCAGGTTCTACCCATTCCTCCTCTGGAAGTGGAGGGAATTCTTGCAGTGATTCGTCTGATAAAATTTCTCCAGTTTCCATATCGATTGGAGGTAAAGGTAAGGCCTCTTGTTCTTCTTGTTCTCGCAGTACTCTCTCTTGCTCTTCTGCTTCTTTACGAGCTTTTTCTTCTTCGCGTTTGATGAAGCGTTCTTGTTTTTTCTGCTCGCGTCTTTCCATCCATATGCTCATGCGAGCTGCAAGGAAATCAGCAATGTCATAGATAGACCAAGGGCTAGCCAACAACAGTCCGACCAAGATAAAGATAGTACCAATAAAGTAGGTACCAATATTTGAAAACAGAAAGGCGATAGGGATGTAAAGACCAACCCCTAACAATCCTCCACCAGCAAAACTAGTTACTTGAAAGCTAGTTAAGTCCTTATAGATTTGTCCAACTGTTCCTTGAAAGACAGCTGAAGCCAAACTGTATTTCCAGACCAAATAGGCTTCAAAGATAAGAAGTAATCCAGCAAAAATAAAGAAAAATCCTGCCATCAATCCTTCTTGCTTATGAATCCATTTAAACAAAAACAAATAGATTAAAAGAGCAGATATAGCTAGATAAGCTAGACTCCCCACAAGTAAGCGGATTAGGTTATATATCGTAATTCCTACAGCACCCCATTTAAGTGCAGCAAAAATCAAAAAAATAGCCAATACTAGCGAAATCAACATCCGCTGAATAGCTTTCTTTCTTTCTAGTTCTGCCTTAGACGGTCTGCGTCTTGATTTAGTTGTATTCTTGTTTGCCATGTTTCTATTATAACATATTTCAGAAGCTTTTCGAAGGGTTAAAAAAATGACTGCCCACTTTCGTGTTCAGTCATTTGAATGTGTTTGTGATTATTTTTCTAATGGTTTACGAAGGTAACCGTAAACGACACCACTAACGAGTGCTCCTACCAAGACAGAGACAAGATAGAGAAGAGCGTTTGAAGTAAGGGCGATAACGAAGATTCCTCCGTGAGGTGCCATGAGTTTGATACCTGCAAGTCCAACCAATCCACCTGCTACTGCTGAACCAAGGATAAAGCTTGGGATAGCACGAGCTGGGTCTGCCGCACCGAACGGAATCGCGCCTTCAGTAATGAATGACAATCCCATAACGATGTTCGTCAAACCAGAGTTACGTTCTTCTTTGGTGAATTTATTTTTGAAGAGGAGAGTTGCGACAAAGATTGCAAGTGGTGGAACCATTCCTCCAGCCATAACGGCTGCCATAGCTACTGAACCACCTGTTGAAACTGTTGCTGCGAGAGTACCAGTACCGAATACATAAGCCGCTTTATTGACAGGACCACCCATATCGACAGCCATCATTCCTCCAAGAACGATTCCAAGAAGAACAGCTGAACCACCTTCAAGACCACCAAGGAAGTTGTTCATACCAGTGTTGATTGCCGCCATTGGGATATTTACAGCTAGCATGACAAATCCTGTCAAGATTGTTCCAAGAAGTGGCAAGAGAAGGATTGATTTTGCACCTTCAAGGGAGCGAGGAACCTTAACATATTTCTTAACCAAGAGCACCAAGGCACCTGCGATAAATCCACCAACAAGGGCTCCAAGGAAACCTGATGATACTCCTGCAAGTGCTGAAGTTGCTTCACCACCTTGTGCGTAAGGGATTTTTCCAAAGGCATAACCTTCTTTAGCAATAGCTCCTGCTACGAAACCTGCTACCAAACCTGGTTTTTCAGCAATAGAGTAGGCAACATATCCAGCAAATACTGGGAGCATCAATCCGAAAGCTGAACCACCAATTTTCATGAACATAGAAGCAAGTTCATGGTAAGAACCAAGATTTCCAAGGCTCTCATTTGGAACACCCAAAGCACCATCGATCAAGAAGGCAAGGGCAATCATGATACCTCCACCGATAACGAATGGCAACATTTGGGATACACCACTCATCAAGTGTTTGTAGAAGGCACCACCTAAACTTTGTTTTTCGTTAGATGCTGTTGAAGCTTGCGCTCCATTAGCAGCACGGTAAACTTCAGCATTACCAGAAAGAGCCAAGTGAATCAACTCTTCTGTCTTACGAATACCATCTGCAACTGGACGATTCACCAATGGTTTACCATCGAAACGATCCATTTCAACAGCCTTATCAGCAGCGATAATTACAGCTTTAGCCTTGCGGATATCTTCTGCTGACAATTGGTTACCAACACCGCTGGCACCATTAGTTTCAACCTTGATACCAACACCCATTTCAGCAGCCACTTTTTGAAGAGCTTCTTGAGCCATATAAGTGTGGGCAATTCCCGTTGTACAAGCAGTTACAGCAACGATAAAGTCATCAGAACTATTTGCAGGTGTTTGAACTGGCTCTTGAGCTTTTTCTGAAGCTTGGTCAAAGAGTTCAATGACTTGATCAGCTGATGTTACTTGACGAAGCTTATCAGCAAATCCGTCTTTCATCAAATATTGTGACAATTCTGCTAAGGCAGCCAAGTGAGTATCATTGGCACCTTCTGGAGCAGCAATCATAAAGAAGAGGTCAGTTGGTTGTCCATCTAAACTTTCGTAGTCAACACCCTTGTTTGACTTAGCAAAGAGAACAGTCGCTTCTTTAACTGCAGCATTTTTGCTGTGAGGCATTGCGATACCGTCACCCAAACCTGTAGAAGTCAGAGCTTCACGCGCTAAGATTCCTTCTTTAAAGGTTTCAAAATCTGTCACGTATCCGTGTTCAACCAAGCTATAAATCATTTCTTCGATAGCTGCTGTTTTTTCAGTTGCTTGCAAATCTAGCAACATGACATCTTTTCTTAATAAATCTTGAATTTTCATCTTTTTTCTACCTCAACTTTTTCATAAGTTTCTTTAATAAATGCTGCAGTTGCTAAATCATCTGAAAATGTAGTTGCTGTTCCACAAGCCACTCCCCATTTGAAAGCCTCTACGGCGTCTTTTGATTTGACAAACTCACCTGTAAATCCAGCAACCATAGAGTCACCAGCACCTACTGAGTTTTTCACGATTCCCTTAATCGGTTTAGCAAAATAAGCTCCATCTGATGTTACCAGAAGGGCTCCATCGCCAGCCATTGAAATAATAACGTTTTGAGCACCTTTAGCCAGCAACTCTCGAGCGTATTTTTCAATCTCATCTAAGCTTTCGAGTTTCACTCCAAAAATAGCTCCAAGTTCATGATTATTTGGTTTGACCAAAAGTGGCTGATATTCCAAACTATCGATCAAGGTTTGACCTTCAAAATCACAGACTACTTGAGCACCGGTCTGACGCGTCAAAGCAATCAATTCCTTATAGATGACATTGCCTAAGTTTTTAGCACTCGAACCCGCAAATACAACTGTATCTTCTGCTGTCAGACTTGAAAGGATAGCTTTTAACTCTTCCAGTTGTTCGGGTGCAACATTAGGACCAGTTCCGTTTATCTCTGTTTCCTGATCTGCTTTAATCTTGACATTGATACGCGTATCTTCTGCCACTTGGACAAAGCGTGTATCTATATCTTCATCTGCCAAGGTGTCTGTGATAAATTTTCCAGTAAAGCCTCCGATGAAACCTGTCGCTGTATTCGGAATATCCAAACGCTTCAAGACACGGCTAACATTGATACCTTTACCACCAGCAAACTTATCATCACTATCCATACGATTGACACTACCAACTTCCACTTTGTCCAAACGGACAATGTAGTCTATAGATGGATTGAGTGTGACTGTATAAATCATACTTCTATTACCTCCGTTTTCTCTTTGATAGTTGACAAGAGCTCATGACCCTTGCTTGTAATGACAATAGCACGTTTTATAGGGGCAACCTTAGCAAAACAAGACTGACCAATCTTGGATGAATCTGCTAGAACATATGTCTGTTTAGCATTTTCTAAGATAGCACGCTTAACAGCTCCCTCCTCCATATCCGGAGTTGTAAAGTAGCCTTCATCTACCCCGTTCATACCAATAAAGGCACGATCAAAGTGTAATTGGTTAATCTGATTGAGAGCTACTCCTCCGATACTGGCATCCGTTGTCATCTTGACTCCACCACCGATAATCACCGTTGGGATTTGCTTATCCACTAATTGAACTGCATGGTGAATGGAATTGGTTACTACAGTAATGTCTTTTCTCTCTAATTCTTTAATGAGAAAGGCTGTCGTACTTCCTGCATCTACAAAGATAACATCTTTTTCTTTAATGAGGGAAGCTGCCTTTTGAGCAATCAACTTTTTCTCTTGAAGGTTTTTGACAGATTTTTCTTGAATGGTTTCTTCTTCTTGCAAAGAGTGAGGTAGCTCTGCTCCACCATGCACTCGACGCAGTTTATTTTCAGATTCCAATTCATCCAAATCACGTCTAACTGTTGATTCTGAAGTATCTAGCAAGCCCACTAATTTCTCTAGCGAGACAATTTTATGCTTACTCAATTCTTCTAATATCACCTGTTTTCTTTCAGTTTTTAGCACAAATACACCTCCTGTCAACGATTACATTTTATATTCTATCATAAAAAATATCAAAGTCAAGCATTTTTTATCATTTTCTTTCATTTTCTATCACTATCCCTTCAATTTCAAATAAATTTGCAAGAAAGAAGGCTTTATGGTAGACTAGGTTAGTAAGCAATGGAAGATTACTCAAGAGGCTTAAGAGGCCGTGTTGGAAACGCGGTAGACGTGTTAAAGCGTGCGTGGGTTCGAATCCCATGTCTTCCGTAGATAAAAAAACAAAAGCAATTACTTTTTTTAAAAATTCTAATATAAAAAAACGCTGATTTCTCAGCGTTTTTTTATTTATATAATGGAGCCGGTGGGAGTCGAACCCACGTCCAAACACCTGCTAACATATTTGTCTACAACCATAGGTTATGTATTGTTTTAACAGCTCCTCGACACATAACTCAAGCCTAGGAACTGCGAGTCTATCAATCTCTTATCAAACTGCTAGACAAAGTTTGATCGTATCTCGCTAATAATAAGACCTGTCATCAGACACGAGCAATCCGAATCGGGTCACGCCTGCTGGTTTTTAGGCAGCTAGAGCGTAAGAAGTATTATTTTTTGCAGTTATATTTAACTGAGCGTTTACGTCGCCACACGAGTTGCAAAATATGCCTCATAATGCCTGTCGAATCCGTAACGACCCCAAAAGACAATAGAACTATTATACCTTATCTATGGTAAAAATGCAAAAATCTATTTACCTGGCAATCCCTTCTATCAATTTCCTCAGTCTTTTAACTATTCTTATCTAACAAGTCCTCTATGACTTGATAGACGCCTCCTTGACTATTTGCAGGAGCAATGTCTGTCGCCACCGCTTTAGCCTTGTCATCCGCATTTTCCATGGCATAGGTCACTCCAGCTAATTCCAACATTTCAACATCATTTTCACTATCACCAAACGCCATGATTTCCTCAGACTCGATATCCCAGCGTTTAAGGAGTTCTTGAAGAGCCCATGCTTTATGGATACCATCTTGGATAATATCTAAACAACCATAGCCACTGGAAACGGCCTGAACACGACCATTAAATACTTGATTAAAATCTTCTTGAACTTGATCCGTTCTATCTTCTCCAACAACCAAACTCATTTTGAGAACTCCTCCAAAAAGTTCTGGATGCAGTTCCTCCACAAAATTCATTCTTTGATAAAAAAGCTCAATCATTTCTGGTGTCATAAATTTTTCAAGTTGGGTAAAAATAGTACCTTCTTTAACAAATCCACCGTTCATACTTGTGATGACAAATTGATTCTGACACTCTTGTCCTTTAAAAAATGTCAAAGCTTTTTCCACCAATTCATCATCCCAGGTTTCAACTTGGATTAATTGATTATTTTCAAAAATCTTTGCTCCGTTTGCGACAATTAGAACTACACGATCAGCCAAGTTACCGAGCAACTGCCGTACACGATGAATTTCATTTCCAGTCGCAATGACAAAACGTATTCCCTTCTCATCTAGTCTATCTAAAATTTTCTCTAAACGAGGTAGGTCTAGAAGACCTTGGGAATCCAGTATTGTCCCATCCATATCTGTTGCAATCAGCTTAATTGTCATGATTTCTCCTTTTCTACCACTTCAATCCTACAAATTCTTTCATTTCTTTGTAGGCAGTATCAATTCTTTCCTTAGTTTCTTCATCCAATTTATCGCGATGAGGACCACCTTCTATAAAGTCCTCCAAAATATAGGTCTGATAAAGGTAAAGCAAATATCCCTCTGGCGAATAAGTTCCTTTTGATGTGCGATTAACCCAAGTTGGATGAGCCTCTGCAGTTTCAATTGTTGTCTTTCCAGCTTTTTTCTTAATGGTTAAATCCATCAGAACTCCACGTTCCGTCCACTTAGCATTCTCTACATCTTGCATAGTTTCAATACGTTGATTTGATAAGAAATTTCCCATCGAATAGATAATTAGCTTTTTGTCCCCATCTTTTTCAAGCATTTCTGCTGGTTCAACTACATGGGGATGCCCACCAAAGATAATGTCAGCTCCCCACCCAATCATCTTGTGATAGAGATTTTTTTGTTCTTCAGTCGGATCTAATTGGTACTCGATACCCATTTGTGGCATGACAATTGTGATATCCGCCTCTTTTTCAGCACGTTCAATCTCAGCCCTCATTTTATCTTCATTCAAGTCAGATAAGTAATGATTGTAGTCTTCTGGAGAAATATACTCCTCGATACCGTTGAAGCCATAAGAATAAGCCAATAAAGCAATCTTTATGCCATTCACCTCCTTAATCACTAGAGGTGCCTGGTCACGTGGCTCATGAGTATATACTCCAATAGGTGTTATACCTGCTTTTTCAATCGTAGCAGCTGTAGAAATAACTCCTTCTAGCTGAGAATCAAGTATATGATTATGTGCCAAATCTAGCACCTGATAACCCGCATCCTTGATGGCATCCATAACCTCAGCTGGAGCATTAAATAAAGGATAGCCAGCTAAATTGTAGTTCTGATTTATAGTTCCTTCAAAATCTCCAATAACCAAATCCGCTTTCTTAAACCATGGCTTTACATAATCAAAATTTTCATGGAAATCATAGCTACCGTCTTCTTGCTTTGCTGAAAAGTAGATGATGTCGTGATAAAGCAAATCTCCGTGAGCCATTATTCGAGCACTGGTTTCTTGCTCTGCCCCTTTTTGATTTTTCCGAGAATTAGACCCTTGCTGCAATACAGCTGAATCACCACTATTGAATGATATTCCGTGACTAGTTTCTAATAAAAAAATCAATAACATTGAAAGAGCAACTATTAGCAATAATACTATGATAAAGGTCCTGTTACTCCACTGAGTGTAATTCTTAAAAAATCCAACAGGCTTACTTATCATGTGTAAAACAGTTCTATTTCTTCTCTTCTGACTACGTTTTTCCATATTTTTCTCCCTGCTTTTTTGATGCAAGTATCCTTTCTTTATTATATCATAGACAGTTTTGTATTTCATCTAGCGATGAACTCCTACGCTTTCTTTCTAGGTCATTTTGTGTTATCATGAAGAAGTAAGAAAAGGAGAGAGAAAATGTCTGCTATAGAACGAATTACCAAAGCTGCTCATTTAATTGATATGAAAGATATTATCCGCGAGGGAAACCCTACACTTCGAGCTGTTGCCGAGGAAGTAAACTTCCCCCTAAGTGATCAAGATATCATTCTTGGAGAGAAAATGATGCAATTTCTTAAACATTCCCAAGACCCTGTTATGGCTGAAAAATTAGGACTTCGTGGAGGAGTTGGTCTTGCAGCACCTCAACTAGATATCTCAAAACGAATCATTGCTGTACTAGTACCAAATATTACTGAGGAATATGAAACACCTAAAGAAGCATATGAGCTACAAGCTGTCATGTATAATCCCAAAATTGTTTCTCACTCAGTCCAAGACGCTGCTCTAGGGGAGGGAGAAGGCTGCTTGTCTGTAGATCGTGCTGTTCCTGGCTATGTTATCCGCCACGCTCGAGTAACCGTTGACTATTTCGATAAGGACGGAGAAAAACACCGCATTAAACTTAAAGGCTACAACTCAATCGTAGTTCAACATGAAATCGACCACTTAAATGGTGTCATGTTCTACGATCGCATCAATGAAAAAGATCCTTTCGCTATCAAGGATGGACTCCTTATCCTTGAATAGACAACAAACTGAGTCAAAAGGTACTCAATAAAATCTAATTGATATCGCTTTGCCCTAGCATTTAAATAATAGATAAAAAATGATGAAAACAAATGATATTGTCTATGGCGTTCACGCCGTTACTGAAGCTCTCATAGCCAATACTGGAAATAAGCTTTATATCCAGGAAGATTTGAGAGGGAAAAATGTTGAAAAAGTTAAAGAACTAGCAACCGAGAAGAAAGTTTCTATCTCTTGGACTTCCAAAAAATCCCTTTCCGAAATGACTGAAGGAGCTGTTCACCAAGGTTTTGTCCTACGTGTTTCTGAATTTGCCTACACAGAACTTGAGCAGATTCTTGCAAAGACCCGTAAAGAAGAAAACCCACTACTTTTGATCCTCGATGGACTAACTGATCCTCACAACTTAGGTTCTATCTTACGAACAGCCGATGCAACCAATGTTTCAGGTGTTATTATTCCAAAACATCGAGCTGTCGGTATCACACCCGTAGTTGCAAAGACAGCGACTGGTGCTATCGAACATGTTCCTATTGCTCGCGTTACCAATCTAAGCCAGATCTTGGATAAACTTAAGGATGAAGGTTTCTGGACTTTCGGAACAGATATGGACGGAACACCTTGCCATAAATGGAATACCAAAGGGAAAATAGCTCTCATTATCGGTAATGAAGGCAAAGGTATCTCTAGTAATATCAAAAAACAAGTGGACGAAATGATTACCATTCCTATGAATGGTCACGTACAGAGCCTCAATGCCAGTGTTGCTGCTGCCATTCTCATGTATGAAGTCTTCCGAAATCGACTCTAATAAAAAGTTTCCAATCAGTTGATTGGAAACTTTTTTAACTATGTTCAGTAATATATTTATAGGCTTCTTGACCTGCAATAGCACCATCTCCAACTGCTGTTGTAATTTGACGGAGGTCTTTCTGACGTACATCTCCAACTGCAAAGATACCATCCACTGCAGTTTTCATATGGGTATCTGTCACAATCCAACCTGACTCATCTTGTATTTGTAAATCCTTTGTAAATTCGCTAACAGGATCCAAACCTACATAGATAAACACTCCACCAAAGGCATGTTCAGTTACTTGATGAGTCTTAACATTTTCAATGACAACTGACTCCACACGATTTTCACCCTTGATTTCTTTAACAACTGAATCCCAAATGAATTTGATTTTATCATTAGCAAAGGCGCGATCTTGCAAGACTTTTTGAGCACGAAGCTCATCACGACGGTGAACGATGGTTACAGATTTGGCGAACTGAGTCAAGAAGATTGCTTCTTCAACAGCCGAATCTCCTCCACCTACAACCAATAAATCTTGGTCTCGGAAAAAGGCTCCATCACAGACTGCACAGTAAGAAACTCCACGACTATTCAGTTCTTCTTCACCCGGAACTCCCAATAGACGATGTTTTGAACCTGTCGCTACGATAACTGTGCGAGTTTTAAATTCTTGATCATCTGTGATTACTTTCTTAACATCACCATGGTTTTCAATATTTTCTACCAAACCATATAGATGCTCGACACCTAGATTTTCAAGTGGTTCAAACATTTTTTCAGCTAACTCTGGACCACTAATATTGGCATAACCTGGATAGTTTTCAATATCAGAAGTATTATTCATCTGACCTCCAGGAAGTCCACCTTCAATCAAAGCAACTTTTAGATTACTGCGAGCCGCATACAAGGCTGCAGTCATCCCGGCAGGACCTGCACCGATAATAATCGTATCGTACATTCTGTTTCCTTCTTTCTTGTTGTAACTATTTTTATTCTATCTAAACAACTTCAATTATACAAGTATTATGCCTTGATTACTAACAATAGACTCATCGTTGCAAAGGATAACACAGGAGTTGTTAATACACCAATCATCATCATATCATAGAGGTGGGCTTGACGTGCCTTAGCTGTCTTATCCACACCTGATAAAGCTCTCAACCCAATCCAAATCCCTAATACAATTAAGATGACCAACATGGTTAAAAGTAGGCTCTCTATATACAAAGTGAATATTTGTAGTAGCATGCTCTCACTCATTTCTTATATTTTTAAAGAGCAAACCCAGTTAGCACAGCCAACTGAGTTTTTCTTGTATTCTATTATATCAAATATAACTTCGTTTGTAACTAGCAAAGAATTCTTTTGTTCGTTCTTCTTTAGGATGATTGATAATTTCATCTGGCGTTCCAGATTCAATGATTTTTCCTTTATCCAAGAATAAAACCTTATCAGCAACTTGAGCTACAAATGACATATCATGGCTTACCAAAATCATGGTTTGACCAGACCTGGCAGCGTCTGCGATTGATTTCTCAACCTCACCCACCAATTCAGGATCAAGAGCTGAGGTTGGTTCATCCAAAAGCAAAACGTCCGGTTTCATCGCTAGAGCACGCGCTATAGCTACCCGTTGTTTTTGTCCCCCTGATAGGTGACGAGGATAATGCTGTTCACGGTCTGAAAGTCCAACCTTAGCCAATTCTTCCTTAGCAATTTTGGTTGCTTCTTGATTTGATAATTTCTTTACTACAAGCAAGCCTTCTTTAACATTATCAAGAGCTGTTCTTCGCTCAAACAAATTAAACTGTTGGAAGACCATGGATAGCTTACGACGAAGAGTCAGAATTTCCTCTTGAGTAATTTGGGAAAAAAATCAACTGAAAAAAATCATCAATCTGAATAGAACCACTATCAGGAGTTTCAAGATAGTTTTAAACTACGTAGAAAAGTAGATTTACCTGCTCCTGATGAACCTATCAGAGCAACAACTTCTCCTTTTTCAATCTCCAAGTCTAGGTGATCTAAGACAGTTTGACCCGAAAAGGATTTACTTAAATTTGAAATCTTAATCATTAACGTAGGTCTCCTTTCAGATCTGTTTCTACACTATCTGGTGCTTGAATAGCCATCTTTCTCTCAATAAAACGGCCAAGATTTTCGATAGCGATATTCACCACCCAATAGACAAGAGCAACCGAGATGAAACGCTCAAAATAGCGATAGTCAGCTCCACCCAAAATCTGAGCTTGAGCAAAGACCTCTACAACACCTGCACTAAAGGCTAAAGAAGTTCCTTTTGTCAATCCAATTAGAGAATTGATCAAGGTTGGTGTTGCCACAACCGCCGCATTTGGAATGATCACTCGACGGTAAACTTGACCACGTGTCATACCAAGACTTCGAGCTGCTTCAATCTCCCCTGGATTTACAGAAAGAATGGCTGCACGGATAGTTTCACTAGCATAGGCTGCCTCGTTAAAAGCAAATGCCACAATCGCAAATGTTGCTGCTGGAATAGCATTTATATTTAAAGAAGTTCCCCATTGCTGATTCAATGCTTTCAAAGCTAATGGAATCCCGTAGTAAGTCAACATTAGCTGAACTAAAATAGGTGTCCCTTTTAAGAAGCTAACGAAAAAAGCTTGTAATGGATAAAGAAATCTAACCCTATTGATTTTCACAATAGCAAAGACTAGGGCTAGCATGATACCAAAAAAAGCACCACATGCTGTCAACATCAAAGTTGTGGGTAATTGTTGGACAATCCTTGGAATACCATCAAAAACTGAACGCCAGCTAAAGAGTTTGCCATCTGGTATATATTGCATCAAATTTTGATACCAATCTGATGCTAAAACTGTTGTAACATTCATAGAAACACCCTCTCAAGATAATGATTCATTCTATCATACTTTCGCATTTATTGAAATTATTTGCTACGGATAAGAACAAATATTGCCTATCTAATAGTTTATCATACTTTCAAAAAGCTACGACATATATTTTTTCTATCATGGAGATAAGTAAAATCTATTTTAATGCTAACTCTTCGTAAGCTTTACGGTAGCCAATCTGCTGAATTTGTCCATCTTTTACAAGAATAGGTCGTTTAAGCAACATTCCATCACTAGCTAAGAGTTTAGCTGCTTCTTTGTTGGACAAAGTTCCAAGCTTATCTTTCAAACCAAGCTCACGATATTTTATTCCACTCGTATTGAAGAACTGTTTTAATTCAAATCCTGAAGTTTCTAACCAGTTTAAAATCACCGTTTCACTTGGTGTTTCTTCTACTATATGAACGTCTTTATATTCAAGGCCTAGCTGATCAAGTTCCTTTTTTGCTTTTTTACAAGTTGTGCATTTTGGATATTCGATAAATTCTAACATATATTCACTTTCTAATTTTTGTAATCTGCCCCTTCGTAATCCAAGAGCCAAGCTTTCCTTTCAAGTCCTGATGCATAGCCTGTCAGTCGGTTTTTTACTCCAAGTACTCGGTGACAAGGTACTAGAATGGACCACGGATTACGACCTACTGCTCCACCAATTGCTTGGGCAGAAGCTACACTTAGGTCTTTAGCGATTTGTCCATAGGTTACTGTAGTTCCAAAGGGAATTTTCCGCAAGTAAGACCAAACCTTCTTTTCAAAATCTGTTCCAATCGGAGCGAGAGGAAGCTCCGACAAACTCGGATTCTGACCCAAAAAATAGTCATCCAAATAAGAAATAGCCTGATTCAAGATAGGATGAGTTTTAACCTCTTCTATATTTTCAGCTATCAGGCCTCTTTCAAAATGATTTTGACCCTCCACCCAAATCCCAAATAAATAGTGGTCGTTGGCCACTATAGACAAGAGTCCAATTGGAGAAGTATAGAGTGTTTTTGCAAACTTATTTTGCATTAGATTTTATTTTTTGATAGGCCAAGCGCTCCCCATCCACTAGGACCTTGCCGACTTGCTGGAACCCAAGTTTTTCAAATATATGTTGCATAATCTTATTTTCAGCATGAGTATCTGAACGGAAGTCTAGATAGTCAAAGCCTTCAATTAGTCCTTCTAAAAAGGTCTGAGCAACCTTTTGTCCTTGAACAGCTGCAGCTACAGCAATACGATGGAATACAAGATACTCTGATTCTCCGCCTTGCCATTTACCTTCATAGATAGCGTCATATGTAGCTTCTGGACTCCTAGTAACAGCTGCATAGGCGATAACTTCTCCTTCTTCAAGTGCTACATAGGCTTGGCCTGAGATGATATCTTCAATGATAATATCAGCATTAGGATAAGCATTTGCCATTGGTCGCTACCAGCTTTAGCAAGAGTCTCTTTAGCATCTTCAATTACCTTCATAACTGCATTAACTTCATTTGGAAAGGCTAAACGAATTTCCATCTTATTCCCTCTTTTCTGACTAGTTTCTCTCATCATAGCATAATTTATATCTTTCTACAAGCACTTGAAATTTGACTTTCTGTTTACGTTATTATATAATCTAGTTATTAAAACTAGATGAAAAGGAGTTAGAAATGAAACCTTACTTTTCCTATCCAAAATGGAAAGAAATTCCAAATATTGATCTCTATCTGGACCAAGTCTTACTTTATGTAAATCAAGTATGCGAACCTATCTCATCAGGAACTGAAAAAGGCTTAACTGCTTCTATGGTCAATAACTATGTAAAACATGGTTACCTGACAAAACCTGATAAGAAAAAATACCAACGTCAGCAAATTGCTCGTTTGATCGCTATAACAACGCTTAAGTCTGTCTTTTCTATTCAAGAAATTGCTCAAACACTCAATACTCTACAAACAGAGACTGACTCAGAGCAACTTTATAATGCTTTTGTGGACTATATGAACGAAGGAATTGATCCAGAAAATCCCATTATTCAAACCAGTTGCCAAACTATTAAACTCTATCATCAAACTTTAGACTTAATACTTACCAAAGAGGAGGGGAATCCTAGATGAATACTAGCTTAAAACTTAGTAAAAGACTCAGTTTCGGAGAAGAAATTGCAAACAGCGTCACCCATGCTGTAGGGGCATTTATCATGCTCATCTTACTTCCCATTTCCTCTACTTATAGTTACGAGGAACATGGCCTTTTATCAGCAGTCGGTGTTTCTATTTTTGTCATTAGCCTCTTTCTTATGTTCTTATCTTCGACTATTTATCATTCTATGACTTATGGTTCAACCCATAAATATGTATTACGTATCATCGACCATTCAATGATCTATGTTGCCATTGCAGGTTCTTATACACCAGTGGTTTTAACCCTGATGAATAATTGGTTTGGTTATCTCATTATTGCTATCCAATGGGGGACAACTATTTTCGGTATTCTCTATAAAATCTTTGCCAAGAAGGTCAATGAAAAATTCAGTCTCATCCTCTACCTCATCATGGGATGGCTAGTTCTAGCTATCTTACCAGCTATCATCAGCCAAACAACTCCAATTTTCTGGAGTCTCATGATATCAGGTGGTTTATGTTATACAGTTGGTGCCGGTTTTTACGCCAAGAAAAAGCCCTACTTCCATATGATTTGGCATCTTTTTATCTTAGCAGCTTCTGCTCTCCAATATATTGCTATTGTTTATTACATGTAAAAAAGAAGTTGGGAAAAATCCCAACCTCTTTTTTTATTTACACATATTCATAAAGTACTGGTGCAGACGAAGATCATTTGTCAATTCAGGATGAAAGGAGATTACCAGCATATTCTTTTCTTGTGCCGCAACTATTTGACCATTGACGATTGCTAGAACTTCAACATCCTCACCGACACTACTGATAATCGGGCCACGGATAAAGGTCATGGGAATCTTACCGAGTCCCTTACACTCTGCTTCTGTATAAAAGCTTCCTAACTGCCGTCCATAGGCATTACGCTCCACTACTATATCCATGGTCGCTATATGACTTTCCTCCTGAGAAGTAATTTGTCTCGCTAACAAAATCAAACCCGCACAAGTTCCAAAAACTGGTAAGCCATTGAGAATAGCCTCTCTTATAGGAATCAACATTTGCTGATCACGTAAGAGCTTACCCATGGCCGTTGACTCACCTCCTGGCAAAATCAAACCTGATAGCTCACTTCGGAATTGCTGAAAATCTTCTAGATTTCGCAATTCAATACTTTCAACTCCTAGTTGAGCAAGCATTTTCTCGTGTTCTACAAAGGCACCTTGCAAGGCCAATATTCCGATTTTCATCTATTTTCCTCGCTCAGCCATGAGAATTTGGATCTCGTTCTCGTTGATACCTACCATGGCTTCTCCTAAATCTTCAGAGATTTGAGCCAGAATTTGAGGATTTTGATAGTTGGTAACAGCCTTGACAATGGCTGCCGCACGTTTAACAGGATCACCTGACTTGAAAATTCCTGAGCCAACAAAGACACCTTCTGCACCTAGCTGCATCATAAGAGCAGCGTCCGCTGGTGTTGCAACCCCTCCAGCTGCAAAGTTAACAACTGGTAATTTTCCATGTTCATGAACGTATTGAACTAATTCTACAGGTACTTGCAAGTCCTTAGCAGCAACATATAACTCGTCCCCACGGAGGTTTTGAATACGGCGGATTTCTTGATTCATCATACGCATATGACGAACCGCCTGAACGATATCTCCTGTTCCTGGTTCCCCTTTTGTACGAATCATTGAAGCACCTTCAGCGATACGACGTAAGGCTTCTCCTAGGTCTTTAGCCCCACAGACAAAGGGAACTTGAAATTCTTTCTTGTCTACATGGAAACGATCATCAGCTGGAGATAGAACTTCGCTCTCATCAATATAATCAATCTCGATAGCTTCTAAAATTTGAGCTTCAACAAAATGCCCAATTCGAACCTTAGCCATAACCGGAATGCTGACAGCTTCTTGTATTTCTTTAATCATCTTTGGATCACTCATACGAGAGACACCACCAGCAGCACGAATATCAGCTGGGATTCGCTCCAAGGTCATAACTGCTGCTGCACCTGCAGCCTCAGCAATTCTTGCTTGTTCAGGGTTTTGAACATCCATGATGACGCCACCTTTAAGCATCTGTGCCAAATTCTTATTTAATTCATAACGATTTTCAGTCATTTTTTCTTCCTCAATAGTTGTATTGGTAGCTACAGTTTTATTGTAAGGTAGAAATGACTCAAGAACAAGATAAAAAAAGTTAAACTGTACGGGTACAATTGTTTTTACCATCAAAAAAAGCACCCACATAGGGATACTTTTATTTCTTAGATTTTTTAATACTTTTCACAAGATAAAAGAGATATCCTGAAACCATATAAGCAACAAAGATAGTGGCTGCCCATTTAAAGACAAAGCCCCAACCATGTTTGGTAGCATTCAAAAAGAAATAAGGGAAGGGACTATCCTTAGCATTAGGGACATCCATCTTTAGAACAAAACCGTTTAAGAGGGCAAAAATCATATAAAGCAAAGGAAGGCTAGTCCAAAGCATGGGATCAACCAACTTATATTGGCGACTCTTGTCAAAAATAATTGTATCTGCTAAAAACCAGAGAGGGACAATATAATGGCAAAGGAAATTTTCCAAACGGTAAAAATCTGTCGTCAAAGGAGCTAGCATGAAATGATAGATGACACAAGTAATCATAATACTCATAGTGACACCACCTTTGAGACGTAGAATACCAGGACTCTGCCAACTATCACCACCACTACGCATCTTTAACAAAAGATAACCCGTAAAGACTACAACCAAAAGGTTAGAAAGTACTGTGTAGTAAAGCAACATTCCTAAACCACCACGTTTAGTAATCTCCAAGTATACACCGGTAAAGGCTGCTATAAATAAAAAGATACGACTATAAAATATTACTTTTTCATTTTTAATCATGATTAAATCTTCTTCACAAATTCTGACTTCAACTTCATAGCCCCAAAACCATCAATCTTACAATCGATGTTGTGGTCACCTTCTACAATGCGAATGTTTTTAACTCGAGTACCTTGTTTGAGATCTTTTGGTGCACCCTTTACCTTAAGGTCTTTAATCAAGGTTACTGTATCTCCATCAGCTAATTTATTACCATTAGCATCAATAGCAACAAGGCCTTCTTCAACTTCTGCTTGCTCGGCAGGATTCCACTCATAAGCACATTCTGGACAAACGAGAAGTGCGCCATCTTCATACACATATTCTGAATTACATTTTGGGCAATTTGGTAATTGACTCATGTTATCTCCTTAAAAAAATTATGATTATTTGATTGTCAAATTTTCTTCAACAGCAACTATTATACCCTAAATTAGCATTTTTGACAAATCATCATGAAAAACCGATTAGCCAAAATAGTGGCTAATCGGTTTTAAGTTATTCTTATAAATATTTCTTTGCTTCTGCCTTGATTTTGTCAACAACTTCTATAATAGCAAGTCCTGTTGTATCTAGGTAGATAGCATCCTCAGCTTGCTTCAAAGGAGAAGTTTCTCGATGACTATCTTTATAATCACGCGCAGCAATCTCTTCCTTCAAAGTTTCCAAATCCGTTTCGATTCCCTTTGAAAGATTTTCTTTGTAACGACGTTCTGCACGTTCATCTACAGAAGCTACGAGAAATATCTTTAATTCAGCCTTAGGTAACACTACCGTACCAATATCGCGGCCATCCATAACAATGCCACCTTGTTGAGCTATTTCTTGTTGAAGAGCAACCAACTTCTCTCGAATAGCTGGAATCGCTGCAAAAGATGATACTGCATTAGTCACTTCGTTTTCTCGGATTGGATTTGTCACATCAACATCTCCAACGAAAACAAGCTGTTCACCACTTTCAGAACGTCCAAAGCTAATCGGGTATTGATCCAATAATTCAAGAAGTTGAGAACTTTGATCTGGACTGATTTGATGCTGTAAAGCTACATAGGTCGCTGCACGATACATAGCACCCGTATCCAGATAAGTATAACCTAAATCCTTAGCGATAATTTTCGCAACAGTACTTTTACCACTTGAAGCTGGACCATCAATCGCAATCTGAATTGTTTTCATAGTTGCTCCTATCTTATCTTAAGGACATCACCAGGATTTGCAAACCATGAACCTGTTGACATATGTGAAGGGTTCAAAGCTTCTAACTGTGCAATAGAGATTCCAGCTCTAGCTGCAATTGCTGCTTCACCTTCTCCTGGCAATACAGTAATTGTACCCTCAGGATCTGTATGAGTCTCTGTAGTATTTTGTTGTTCCTCAGACTCAGTAGTAGCTACCGTAGTTGTTTCTATCGTTGTTGTAACAGTAGTTACTTCTTCAACTTTAGGATTTGCAGAATCATAAAAATCCTTCAAAGCTGATGTTCTATCGCTTCCACCTGAAGATAGGTATACTAAAACGACAATCATACCTATAACCACAATAAAGAAAATAATAGCCAAGGTTGTTAAAACGTTATTAGCCGTTAGAAAGGCCCATTTCCCACTTCTAGAGTGGCGCTCACTTCTTGACTCTTCCTTGTTTTCTTCATAAATATCTTCTTGCCATGGTTCTTTTTCCATACCTTACTCCTTGTGTTTTTTCTATTTTCCTATTACAATATAAATATGAAAATCACACTTATACCTGAACGCTGTATTGCATGTGGACTTTGCCAAACTTATTCAGAACTATTTGATTATCATGATAATGGCATAGTACGCTTTTACGATGATCCTGACCAATTGGAAAAAGAGATTCCCACTAGTAATGACGTTCTAGAGGCTGTTAAAAATTGCCCGACACGTGCTCTGATCAAAGATTAAAAGTGATTATTTGGGATACCCAATTATTTTATTCCACTCTCTCTAGTTTAGCATATTTTTCTAGAAAATTATAGTCTTTTTAGAGACTAATTTTATTCTATTTTTATTTATTGTAAAAACGTTTCAAAAACTATGAGACTGTCTAGTTATTGCTTTCAAATGACTGTTAAAAAAGAGGAATTTTTTCCTCTTTTTTTATATTCAATTTTATTTTTAATCTTCAAATCCATTTGGATGTTTGCTCTGCCAACGCCATGCATCTTCACACATTCGAGTGATATCAAGTTCTGCTTCCCAACCCAATTCTTCTTTTGCTCTTGTTGGGTCAGAGTAGCAAGTTGCAATATCCCCAGGACGACGTTCCACTATACGATATGGGATAGGGCGGCCTACAGCTTTTTCCATGTTATGGATAATCTCTAGTACAGAGCATCCTTGCCCTGTTCCTAGATTATATACATTGAGACCTGATCCTTTTTGAATTTTTTGTAACGCTGCCACGTGACCTTTAGCCAGATCCACCACGTGGATATAGTCACGAACACCAGTACCGTCTTTAGTATCGTAATCATCTCCAAATACTTGAACTTGTTCTAATTTACCAACAGCTACTTGCGTCACATACGGTAAGAGATTATTCGGAATACCATTTGGATTCTCTCCCAAATCTCCGCTCTCATGAGCTCCGATTGGATTAAAGTAGCGAAGCAATACCACGTTCCACTCTGAATCAGCTTTGTAGACATCCGTTAATATTTCTTCAAGCATAAGCTTAGTACGACCATAAGGGTTGGTAGCCGAAAGTGGGAAATCTTCTAGGATTGGAACAGTATGTGGATCTCCATACACTGTTGCTGAAGAACTAAAGATGATATTCTTGCAGTTTGCTTCTTCCATTGCTTTTAAAAGACTAACTGTTCCTGCAATATTATTATCGTAATATGCAAGTGGAATACGTGTTGACTCACCAACTGCTTTCAAACCTGCAAAATGGATAACTCCTGTAGGTTCCTCCTGTTTGAAAATATCACGAAGAGTATCCGTATCTCGAATATCAGCTTCATAAAAAGGAATCTCAACTCCTGTAATTCTTTCTACCACTTCAAGACTTTTACGATTACTATTAGCTAGGTTATCCACTACAACAACCTGGTGACCAGCTTCAATCAATTCAACTACAGTATGAGTTCCGATATAGCCTGCTCCACCTGTGACTAAAATCTTTTCTTTCATCTTTTTCCTCTATTCTTACTTGTTTTTCCTATTTTACCATTTTTACAAGTGGATGTCATTCAACATCTAAATACACACGTAAAAACTAAGTAAAAGTATACTACTTCTCTATTTTCTTAACATATTTTTCAACCGGATAATCAATTGGATCTAAATCTCCAGTCCTTCCTTGTACCAATTCCGCTAGGTGATAACCGATAATTGGTCCAGTTGTCAATCCTGACGAACCTAAGCCACTCGCAACAAATACTCCTGTCAAGTCTGGCACTTGTCCAAAAAACGGAGAGAAGTCACTCGTATAGGCGCGGATTCCTACGCGTTCGCCATAGATGTCAGCGTCCTTCAATACTGGATAACAAGGCAAGGCTGCTCCCTCCATTTGATTAAGCAAATTCTCATCGACCGTCAGGTCAAATCCCATATCATTTTCATGGGTAGCACCCAAAGGACAATTTCCCACCAGCAAAAGGAATCAAATCCCATTCTCCCTCAGGCATAACAACGGGATAACTTGCCATGTCTAAATCAAGCTGATAATCTCGTAGTTGCCCTTTTTGTGGACGAACATCAACCTCATAACCCAATGGTTCCAAAACTTGTCCCAACCATGCTCCTGTCGCAAGGACAATTTGGTCAAAAATCTGATTTCCAATCTGATAACCTGATGATACAAGATTTAGACTCACCCTATCTTTAATCACCTTAACCTGACTAGCTTCTAGCAAGCGAGTCACCAAGAGTTGTCCATCTACTCGAGCTCCTCCAGAAGCATAAAGTAATCTCTCAAATCCCTCTAGACCAGGAAATAGGTTACTTGCAGTCGCTTGATCTAAAATGGCTAATTCGCCAATCAAGGGAGATTCATCTTTACGTTGCAAGGCTAGTTTATAGAGTTCTTCCAACTTAGATTCATCTTTTTTCAAGAGAAAGACTCCCGAGCGTTGATAAAAATCAACCTCCTGTCCAGACTCTTGTAAATCATTCAACAAATCGACATAGAAGTCTGCTCCCAAACGAGCCATCTTGTACCAAGCTTTATTGCGTCGTTTAGAAAACCAAGGACTGATAATTCCTGCTGCTGCCTTGGTTGCCTGCCCAAGTCCATGATCAAAAACAGTCACTTCTATATCAACTTCTTTAGAGAGATAATAGGCAGTTGTCGCCCCTACAATACCTGCTCCAACAATGGCTACTTTTTTCATTATCTATACCTTCTAACTAGATATGGTGGAAAGGATTGGTGGATGATTGGCTGGCAATAATGTCAAGAGGCCAAGCATTCTCTTCTTTCCATTGATTTAGTAATTCTGCTATTTTTTCAACAAAGAGAATTTCAATATAGTGTCCTGGATCTAGAGCTAATAAACCATCTGATAGCATGTCCTGAGCTGTGTGATAATAAATATCACCAGTGATGTAGACATCTGCCCCTTTTTCTATAGCATCGGAATAGAATGATTGCCCACTACCTCCACAAATAGCAACTCTTGAAATTTGCTTTCTTAAATCACTATCTTTATAGTACACCATTCGTAAGCTATCTAGAGCAAAGACCTCTTTAACGCGTGTAGCCAAATCTTCAAACGTTTGAGGACGAATATTTCCAATACGTCCAATCCCACGTTCAGGACCTGTTTCCTGTAGATAATTTGTCTCCTCAATGCTTAGCATCTGGCAGAACCAGTCATTGAGACCATTTTCAACGATATCAATATTAGTATGGCTAACATAGACTGCAATATCGTGCTTGATGAGATTGATATAAATCTGATTTTGAGGGCGGCTAGCTACCAAGTCCTTGATAGGACGAAAGATAGGCGCGTGCTTAACGATAATCAAATCGATCCCCTTTTCAATGGCTTCTGCAACCGTTTCTTCACGAATATCGAGGGCAACCATGATCTTTTTGATTTCTTTATCTAGGGTACCAATCTGCAAACCACGGCTATCACCCTCCATAGAAAAATTCTTGGGGGCAATAGGCTTCATAACGATTAATCACTTCACTTGCTTTCATGGAGCACCTCCTTAATGGCTTGAATTTTATCTGCTAGAACCTGACGTTCTTCTTGATTTTTTTCTGGGATTTGACTAAGGGCATACTCTAGTTTAGCAGCTTCTTTTTTTGCCATTTTTTTGGATGAAGACTGGACTGACTTCTTTGGACAAGAAGGGGACCAAAGCGAACATCAGTGGCTGATAGCTTCATTTCACCAGCTTCTACAACTATGATCTCGTAGAATTTTCCAGCTTCCTCTAAGATGCTTTCAGCTACAATCTGGAATCTATGTTCTTGTAACCAACTACGTAACTCATCTTCACGGTTATTAGGTTGGAGAATTAAACGCTCTACATTAGCTAGTTTATCCAATCCCTCTTTCAAAATTGTTGATATTAAGCGTCCTCCCATTCCTGCAATGGTAATAACAGAAACCTTGTCACTTTCTTCAAAAGCCGCCAATCCATTAGCAAGCCTGACTTGGATTTTTTCTTCCAAATCATGTTCCTTGACATTTTTAACTGCAGATTGGTAGGGACCGGCTACCACTTCACCTGCAATAGCACGATTTATTTGACCTTCTTTCAACAGTTCAATAGGTAAATAAGCATGGTCACTCCCGACATCTAGTAGAACGGCTCCTTGAGGTACAAAAGAAGCCACCATTTCTAATCTCTTTGAAATCATCTTCTCTCACTTTCCAAATCACTATTAGTCCTATTATACCATATTTCAAGCTTCAATCTTACACCAAAAAAGACTGCAATCATGGATTGCAGTCTGAGTTTATCTTCGAATAGGATAACGATTTGAAAGGATAAAAAGAACTATAAAAATCGTCATCATAATGGTATAAACAGGTACAGTTTGAGCTGTTAAGGTTGAAATTTCTAGTAATTTTTGAGTAGTAGGGAATAGAGCAGTTGCTAGGAAACCTCCTACCGACCAAACAAACAAGAGGATACGTCCTAACGTTAATGGTAAGCAGGCTCTCACTACGGACATAAATCCAATAGAAGCCAGGATGTAATACATGAGTGTTGACATCTCAACTTGAGACCAACCTTGACTTGTTCCAAAAATCTTGATGAATAAGACACTAAAGACTACCATAAGAGCACTTGGTAAAGCCTTAAGTAAAGATTGCTTGAGGAAGTCTCTTTCAACTGGCTTAATATTTCTCTCAAAGGTCAAAACAAATGGTGGGAAACCTTCTACAAACTGGTCAATCATGGTTATCTGAATCGGAATGAATGGGAAAATCAAAATCCATTCTGTGCGACCGAGAAGGGCACTTGCAATACAGATAATAGCTAATAAGAATGAATAGATTGTTTTGATAAAGAAAATCGGTGCAATACGGGCAATATTATTTACCACACGACGCCCTTCAAACAGAATTTCTGGAACATCATTAAAGTCTGAGTTAAGCAAGACCAGATTAGCGATTTGTCGAGTCGCTGGATCTCCCTCAGCCATCACGATAGAACAATCTGCCTCACGAAGAGCAAGGATGTCATTGACCCCGTCTCCTGTCATTGCAGTAGTATGACCGGCCTTTTTCAATGTTTGGATGATTAATTTCTTCTGATGTGGAGAAACACGTCCAAAAATAGCTGTTTCTACTGCTATAGCAATCAATTCTTCATCTGTGATTTTTGAACAATCAACATAACTATGGTAATCTGCAAATCCAGCTTTCTGTGCAATACTTGATACAGTAACTGGATTGTCACCAGAAATAATTTTTAGCCCTACCTGTTGCGTTCGTAAATAATCAAGTGTTTCAGCAGCCCCTTCTCGAATCGGATCTAGAATCTCAAGCAAAGCCAAAGCTTGAATATCAGATGGCTTTTGTGGTTTGTGATGATCAAGTTTTTCTTGACTGAGTGCTAATACCAAGACACGTGAGCCACGCTCTAAGGCTGCTCTAGCTTCTACTACTTCCTCATCTAGCAACATTTCAGGTGCACCGAGGAAAATAGTCCCAAGCCCCTCCATCTCCATAGCTCCCCACTTACGGTCACTAGAAAATGGAACACTTGATGAAATTGAGTAACTAGCTTGCCCCTGGAAACGATGACGGATAGCTTGGGCAGTAGGATTTTTGTCTTCACTATGAGACATATAGCTAGTTAAGATGGCAGCAATAGACTGCTCATCATAAACTTCTGTCAAAGGTAACAATGAATCAACCTTCATTTTTCCTTGGGTAATGGTTCCCGTCTTATCCAAACAGAGCATATCCACGCGCGCCAAGGTTTCTACAGAATACATTTCTTGTACTAAAACCTTTTTAAGTCCTAGTTTTATCACTGCCGTCAAAAGTGAAGTTATAGTAAGTAAAGCAATACCTTTAGGCAACATCCCCAAAAGAGCTGTAGACGAATTAACTACAGATGACTTTAGTGGTAACCCCTTTAAAATTAAGGCTTCTAGCAAAAGTGCTAAACCAAAAGGAATAATAATTTTTCCTGTAAAGCCAGCTAAGGTTTCAAGGGACTTCATAATACGAGAGTTAATCGGCTTAACAGTTTTTGCCTCTAACATGAGCTTAGCAGCGTAGTTGTCTGCTCCAACACGATTGACTTTTGCTACTACTGAACCACTGGCTAAGAAACTACCAGATAATAGGACTGCATCAACTTCTTTTTGAACCAGATCACTCTCACCTGTTAACATGGCCTCATTAACTTCTGCAAAGCCATCTATCACAACTGCATCACTTGGAATCTGTTCACCTGCTGACAAACGAATCAAATCATCCAAAACAAGGTCTTCCGGATCCAAAGATAACTCCTGACCATCTCGAATAGTAGTTACCTTTTCTTTGGTCATAAGGTTGAGTTTATCGACCATATGTTTTGCACGTAGCTCTGTAACGATACCCGAGAAAGCATTAAAACAGATGACTGCAAAGAAGACAAGGTTGCTCCATGCCTGTACAAAGGCAAGGGCAAGAGCTATGGCAAAGTTTAAGGCATTAAAAAGTGTAAAAACATTTCTCTTGACAATCTGCCAGGTGCTGGTACTAGCTGAAGCTTTAAAATCATTGACCAACCCCTGTGACTGTCGGTCTCTAACTTCTGCTTGGGTTAACCCCTTCATTTTATTTTTATCCATAAATTCTATCATATCATTTTTTTATGAATAATTCTAATTTCATCCCAAAGGCCCATCCTATCAACACAAAAAATATTTGCCTGTCCTGTTATGATAAGGTATAATAATAGAAAGAAAATCGAAGGAGACACCATGTTTTATACTTATCTACGTGGGCTAGTTATGCTGATTCTCTGGTCAATCAACGGGAATGCCCATTATCACAACACTGATAAAATACCTAATCAAGAAGAAAATTATATCCTTGTTGCTCCCCATCGTACTTGGTGGGATCCTGTCTACATGGCTTTTGCAACCAAACCTAAACAATTCATTTTTATGGCTAAAAAGGAACTGTTTCCAACCGTATCTTTGGTTGGTGGATTCGTATGTGCGGTGCTTTTCCTATAGATAGAGAAAACCCTAGTGCCTCAGCTATTAAATATCCAATCAACGTCCTCAAAAAAAGCAATCGCTCTCTCATTATGTTCCCAAGCGGTAGTCGTCATTCTAACGATGTCAAAGGCGGGGTTGCCCTAATCGCTAAAATGGCCAAGGTCCGTATTATGCCTGTTACTTATACTGGACCAATGACTTTAAAGGGACTTATCAGTCGTGAACGTGTTGATATGAACTTTGGAAATCCTATTGATATCTCTGACATCAAAAAGATGAATGATGAGGGGATTGAAATGGTGGCAGACCGTATTCAAACGGAATTTCAACGTTTGGATGAAGAAACAAAACAATGGCACACAGATACAAAACCAAACCCTCTCTGGTGGTTTATTCGTATCCCTGCTCTTATCCTTGCTATCGTGGTTGGCTTCTTTACTATTATTTTTAGCTTTATCGCAAGTTTTGTTTGGAATCCAGATAAAAAACAAGAAACATTGCAATAGACTATTTTTAGCTTAAGGTTTATTTACCTTAAGCTTTTTCTTTATAGATGTCTTACGTACGATTGTAAACCTAGGATAATATTGACAAAAATATGAATCTATAGTATACTTTTTGGGTAAGCTGATTTAGCTCAGTAGGCAGAGCGCATCCATGGTAAGGATGAGGTCGCCGGTTCGATCCCGGCAATTAGCATCTTCTATCCGTCCCATTTTCAAGGGACGGATTTTTCTTGACATTTTCTCTCGCTTATAGTAGAATAGTCTCTGCGATGAGTCGATAAGTAGCGAAAGCTACTATTGAGCATAAGGAGGTCATAACGCAGGAGCGGACCTTGAGAAATTGTGTGAACCAGTTTCTCACATGGAGATGCCTCTCATACTTTCTGGTTTTGCCAGAAAGTTTTTTTATTGTCTCCATATCTACTACTTCTAATAAATTTTTTAACACCAAAAAAAAACCTATCACACAAGCTCTAAAGCTTGATGTGATAGGTTTTTAAATTATTTTATTAACGTACTGTACGGATACGCATTGTATTTGTACGAACAGCTTCACCAAGAGGCACACCAGCAACGATAATCATATCATCACCAGATTGAACTAAACCTTGTTTAACAGCAATTTTCTCAGCAAGATCAAACATGTCGTCAGTGTTTGATGGACGTTCAGTTGTCACTGGAATAACACCCCAGTTCAACATTAATCCACGTTGTGTCAATTCGTCAAATGTGATAGCTAAGATATCAGCATCAGGACGATATTTAGAAATCAAACGAGCTGTGTGACCTGTCTTAGTAATCGTTACAATCAATTTAATGTCCATTGAACTTGTTGCATCTTTAACTGCAGAAGCCATAACTTCAGTCTTAGAGTGACGTTCAAATAGATCTGAGTTCAAACGACCGTACTCGTTAAGAAGAGTTTGAGCGTTCTTGTCGATTGTAGCCATTGTTCTAACTGATTCAAGTGGGTATTTACCGTTTGCAGATTCACCTGAAAGCATTGTTGCATCTGTTCCATCGATAACAGCGTTAAATACGTCTGATACTTCTGAACGAGTTGCACGAGGTTTTTCAGTCATTGTTTCAAGCATGTTTGTTGCAGTGATAACAACTTTACCAGCTGCGTTCACTTTCGTGATAATGATTTTTGGTAAACTGGAACCATTTCAAATGGTACTTCGATACCCATGTCACCACGAGCAATCATGATACCATCAGCAGCTTCAATGATTTCATCCAAGTTGTCGATACCTTGTTGGTTTTCAATCTTAGCGAACAATTGAACGTGACCGTTGCCGGTCTCTTCACAGATTGCACGAACTTCGTTAACATCTTTTGCAGTACGTACAAATGAAATAGCGATGAAGTTGATTCCTTGCTCGAGACCAAAGCGAATATCTGCATTATCACGTTCTGCAAGTGCTGGGAATGGAATCTTAGTGTTAGGGATATTTACACCTTTTTGTTTTGCGATGATTCCGTCATTTTCAACTTCAACTACAAATTCACGGTTAGTAGCATCTTTTTCTACAACACGAAGACCCAATTTTCCATCATCTACCAATACTTGGTGCCCAACTTCAACATCATCAAAGATGTCAAGACCACCAGCAACGTTCAAAGCGATTACTTCACGAGTTGATTTAATACCTTGCTTTGTAGCAACACGGATTGTTTCACCAGTTACATATGAATACTCTTTAGCGTCACCTTCGAACAATTCAGTACGGATTTCAGGTCCTTTTGTGTCAAGAAGGAAACCAACTTTTTGACCAGCAATTTCTTCTGCACGTTTAACAGTAGCCATACGCTCACCTTGTTCTTGGTGGTCACCGTGTGAGAAGTTGAAACGGAATGTATTTGCACCAGCTTGGATCAATTTTGCAATGTTTTGTGCTGATGCTTCAACATCCAATTTTTCACCCCAGTATCCATCATCACCGAATTTTTTCCCACCACGGATTTCTACCGCAGGACCTAATGTAGCAACGATTTTAACACGTTTGTTCATATTTATAAGACTCCTTTATATAGTACAACTTTGTTGTTTTTTTCTTTTAATTATTTGTAGGATTAAGACAAGCTCTTGTTCAAGTAAGATAATTCAACATCTGCTTTATGTGGGTTATTGACAACAATCTTACCTTCAGATGTCAAACTGAACAAAGCTCCCTCTTCTGCTGTTCCAAGAATTGGATTTTCGACCATCTTCTCATTACGGATACCAACAGCTACTCCACCGATTCCTTGTTTAAGGAGTTTAACAGCGTGTGCGCCCATACGAGATGCCAATACACGGTCACGAGCAGTTGGTGAACCACCACGTTGGATGTGACCAAGTTCTGTGACACGAAGGTCACTTGTATCGCCAGCTTCTTTTAGTTTTTGACCAAATTCAGCTGCTGACATGACACCTTCTGCTAAAACGATAATGTTGTGTTTTTACCGTGTTCATATCCAGCTTTGATGCTTGCTACGATATCTTCAAATTTGAAACCTTCTTCAGGGATGATGATTTCGTCAGCACCTGTTGCAATACCTGCCCAAAGAGCGATATCACCTGCGTTACGTCCCATTACTTCAACAACGAAAGTACGACGGTGACTTGATGATGTATCACGAATTTTATCGATTGCATCCATTGCAGTTGTTACTGCAGTGTCAAATCCGATTGTAAAGTCAGTACCTACGATATCGTTATCGATTGTTCCAGGAAGTCCAATAGCAGGGAATCCATGCTCAGTCAGGCGCATAGCACCATGGTAAGAACCGTCTCCACCAATAACAACAACACCTTCAATTCCGTGTTTCTTCAATTGCTCAATCCCTTTAAGTTGACCTTCTAGTTGTGCAAACTCAGGATAACGAGCTGAGTGCAAGAAAGTACCTCCACGAGAAATGATGTCTCCCACTGAAGCAGCATCAAGTGGAGAAATTTTACCGGCAACCATACCGGCATATCCATCATAGATACCAAATACTTCCATGCCTTCTGAAAGGGCTTGACGAACTACCGCTCGAATAGCAGCATTCATACCTGGGGCATCTCCCCCCACTTGTTAAAACAGCAATACGTTTCATTTGGTTTTTGCTCCTTTTTCCTTTAACATTCTCCCTGATTATATCACAATTAAAATGAAAATTCTTCTATTTTCCGTAAATTTTACCGATAAATCGTTTTCATAACAATCCCACTCAAAGATTCTTCTAAAGCTATATCTTTAGCGACAAAATAGCTTGAAGCAAGGACAGTTTTTTGATCTTCTTCATAGCGAATAACGACAGGTATCTGACCTTCATATTTTTTTAAAATATGATAAATTTCTTGATCATGGTCATGATTGGCTACCTGAATCCAAAATCGTTCATTAACTGCTTCTTTAAGATTGTTTAATATGAACTGGAGCTTCCCATCTCGAGATTGGACCTTACCATTCATATAGTAAAATTTCCTTCTTGTAGCTGGTCTCTCAATTGGTGATATCGCTCTGAAAAAACAGTTACTTCCATTTTTGTTTTACTATCACTGACTTTCAAAAAGGCCATATTTTCACCTTTTTTTGTTCGAATAACACGAATCGATAGAATCTCAACGAGCACTGTAGCTGTTTGTCCCTCAGATAAGTCAGATAAGCTAGTGATAGGATAGATGGCTTTTTTAGCTAAAGCAACTAAAGGATGCTGACTGATCCCCACACCTAACCATTCCTGCTCTTTTTGGAATTTCTCAATTTCAGTGTAATCATCTGCTTCTGTCCAATTATAGTTGCTGTCTGCAAAAAGGCTTCCTAACTCTTCCACAAAAATAAATAAAGTAGGTAAGTTGGATAAGATCTTTTTCCGATTCTTCTCAAATTTATCGAATAAGCCAGTCTCAATCAAGGGAGTTAATAAACTTATTTTTTGATAATTTTTCGGCAATCGTGTGATAAAATCTTCAACACTAGAAAATGGGCGATTCTCAATAATCCAATAGGCAAAATCACGAGGCATTCCCTTAATACTCTTAAGACCTAGATGAATTGTCTTATCTGCTAACTTATCTTGAAATAGAACTGTATTAATAGATAAAGGAGCAAGTTCAAAGCCCATCTCCAGAGCATCTACAATATAATCACTACTCGCATAGTTCAACATCACTTGATAGAAAATTGACGGATAATGTGTTTTGAAATAGGCAAGTTGAAATGCCAAAGCTGCATAGGCATAAGCATGCGAACGGTTAAATCCGTAGCCCGCAAATTTTTCCATAACTGCAAATACTTGCTGGGCTTGCTCAGCAGCATGACCTTTTTTAAGTGCACCTTGAATGAAACTTTCTTCCATCTGATGCATCTCAGCAACATTCTTTTTCCCCATAGCCCGGCGCAAAATGTCAGCCTTACCTAGGCTAAAACCAGCGTAACGCTGAGCTACTTGCATTACCTGCTCCTGATAGAGCATAATCCCATAGGTTGGCGCCAGAATATCTTCTAGAATAGGATCAAGTACAGTGACTTTTTCCTTACCATGCTTTCTTGCAACGAAGTTGTCAATATAATCGCTAGCTCCTGGTCTATTTAAAGAAGTCGTAGCAACCACTTCTTCAAAGTTCTCAGGTTTCACTCGTTTAAGAAGACGGATAGCTCCTGGTTGTTCAAATTGAAAGATCCCTTTTGTTTTACCTGCAGCAAAGAGAGCCAAAGTTTCTTTGTCTTCAAGGTCAATCTCCTCAATCTTCAAGGATATTCCTTGTGTCTTAAGCAATAACTCTTGCATTTTTTGAACAAATGTTAAATTTCGTAGACCCAAGAAATCCATCTTCAGAAGACCATTGCCTTCGACTCCATGAGCATCATACTGAGTAATCAGCATATCTTCACCATACTTAAGTGGAATGTAATCCGTTAGGGTTTTATCACTAATAACTACACCCGCAGCATGAATGGAAGTTTGTCTCGGATAGCCTTCTATTTTTTTAGCGATTTCAAAGGCCTTTTGATATTCTATTTTGCTTTGAATCAACTGCCTAAAACTAAGATTTTTAGTATAGGCATCAGTCAGAGTATCCTTTGGTCCAATTTTTTTGGTAATGGTAGTCAATTCATACTCTGGAACACCATAACGTTTAAATATATCTCGGATGGCTTGCTTGGCTCCAAAGGTTGAATAAGTGACAATCTGAGCAGCATGGATACTACCATAACGGTCACGAACATAGCGAATAAACTCTGGACGATAGATATCTGGAATATCAATATCGATATCTGGCATGGTATAACGTTCACGATTTAGAAAGCGTTCAAAGATTAGATTTTTTTAGCTACAGGATCAATTCCTGTAATATCCAAAGCATAGGCTACAAGACTCCCTACAGCAGAACCACGTCCCATTCCCATATAATAACCTTGAGAACGACCAAACTGTAAAAGATCTCCAACCACCAAGAAATAATCATCAAATCCCATGTCGTGAATAACTGACAATTCTTGATTTAAACGATTATTATAAACCTCAGACGTCAATCCTTTACTCTCTAAACCTTTTTCTGCTTTTTCTCTAAGCTCCTCTACAGCAGGTCTCTTAGCATTAAATCTTGGAAGTTTAAGACTGCTATCAATCTCATACTCGGTTTCTTTAGTCAGTAACAGTAAATTTTCTACAGCCTCGGGGAATTTTTCTCGAAAAACTTGTTCTAAATGATGAGCAGGAATAAACAAGCCCTGTTGGGACTGTATGTCTACTTCACGAAGAGTCACATTTTCCTTGATAGCCTTTAGCATTTGTAGTGTTTCTACATCTTCTGCTTCAAATGAATTTACACGGTAAAGAGGGAAAACAGGGCGGGAGAAATCCCTTTGAGGACTATCTGGAAAAACCCCGATATAATAGTCACAACCAAGATCAAGCTGGTCAATTCCATCAAAGTAGGGAACAATAACACAGATATCTTTGAGATTAGAAGTAAAATCAGACCATTCTTTTTTTCCTCTCATTTTTAAAGTAGACAGTTTCATGAGTTGTTGATATCCAAGAGTGGATAGAGCTAAAAAACGAAGATTTACAGGTCTCTCTTCATGCAAAACTGTCATTTCAAGGCCTAATAGTGGTTGAACGCCTTGTTTTTGACACTCTTTGATAAAAGAATAGGCTCCATAAAGATTATCCATATCCATAATCCCTAAAGAACTATAGCCATATTCTTTTCCGATAGAGACATATTTTTCTATCGAAACCATGCTCTCCATAAAGCTATATACAGTTTTTGTATCTAATTGGGCAATCACTCACTACCACCTCCCTTATTCTCTTTATATTATACCATTTTAGAAAATAGAAACACAATTTCTTTCTAATCATTAAACTAAAAAACCATAGCCTAAAAGGCTATGGTTTTATGATATTAAATAAGTTCGAAGAAGAGTTGCACCTAGCTTTTTAACTTAGTTACTTGTATCTTTCGTTAAAAATATCCCGATTAGAACTAGGACTAGTGAGAGATAAGGAAAAACCCTAAACATCTGCCAATCCGGGTCGAATGCTAAAAGTCCGGAAAGCAAATAAAATCCTACACTCGCATACAAGAAATTTCTATTTACTTTCTTGATTCCTATCCTAGTTAAAAAAGTTGCTACAGTGTAAGCAATTAAATTAGGACCTAGAAAAATCAAGAATACAATTCCCCATGGAGCAGTAAATAAAGCAAGAGTTAAAAATAGAAGAATATAGGTAAGTGCCAAATAAAATGAGAAAGATAGAATAGTTGAAGGTTTCTTGTCTGCTTTTGGACCATTCTTCATATTTTTAACTGAAATATCCTCTATGCTTAGTCTATCTTCTTCTTTGTTTAATTCTACATTTGGATTTTTGTCTGACATTTTTTTATCCCACCAATTTGTTAAGTTATGTTTATTATATCCCAATTTGTCAAATTAAGCTAGACAGAAAAAGCCATCTATGTTAGTCTCAGATAAACTCTCACATTTGTCTGAAAGAAACTAACATAAATGACCTATACTACTCCGTATCAAGTTTTTCTGAGTCAGGTGAAATTGTCTAACTCAATTTGACAAATGAGGAGTTTTTATTATTTTTCACGAATCACTTCTACCTTGTATCCATCTGGATCTTTGATAAAGTAATAATTAGGTTGAGTTCCTGGAAGTCCTTTAGGTTCCGTTACTTCGTAGCCCTTGTCGCTATGCTCTTTATGTAAAGCCTCAAGGTCAGGTGTACTTAGGGCGATATGAGCAAAACCGTCACCAACAACATAAGGGCCGTGATCATAGTTGTAAGTCAACTCCAACTCATAATCATCACCCTCAAGTCCTAGATAAACAATAGTGAAAGCATAGTCTGGAAAGTCTCTACGACGTAATTCCTTAAAACCAAAAGCATCTTGATAGAAAGCAATTGATTTTTCAAGATTTTCTACTCGCAAGCAAGTGTGTAACATTTTTGAAGCCATTTTTTCTCCTTTGTTTAAAAAAGACTGGGACAAACTTGTACCAGTCTTATAATTAATTATTTACCAAGTTTTGCTTTAGCTGCATCTGCAAGAGCTGTGAAAGCTGCTGCATCGTTAACAGCCAAGTCAGCAAGCATTTTACGGTTAACTTCGATCTCAGCCAATTTCAAACCATGCATCAATTGTGAGTATGAAAGTCCATTCATACGAGCTGCCGCATTGATACGTGTGATCCACAATTTACGGAAGTCACGTTTCTTTTGACGACGGTCACGGTATGCATAGTAGTAAGAGTTCATTACTTGTTCTTTTGCAGTACGGAACAAGATGTGTTTAGCTCCATAGTAACCTTTTGCTAATTTTAAAATACGTTTACGACGTTTGCGTGATACAACGCCACCTTTAACACGTGCCATTTATATTTCCTCCAAATATTTCCTAGAATTCTTTACTTACAAATACGCGATTATTTCAAGCGAGTAAGCATTGCTTTGATACGTTTGAAATCTCCTGAATGCACCATAGATGCTTTACGAAGATGACGACGTTGTTTCTTAGTTTTTCCGTGGAAACGGTGAGAAGTGTAAGCACGGAAACGTTTAAGTCCACCAGAACCTGTACGTTTGAAACGTTTAGCTGATGCGCGGTGTGTTTTTTGTTTTGGCATGATTTTTTCTCCTTTATTTGACTTTCCGACAATTATTTTTTGTCAGTTGCTGGTGCCAACTGCATGAACATTTGGCGACCATCCATTTTAGCACGTTGTTCGATGATAGCAATATCTTGTGTTGCTTCAGCAAACTCGGCTAAAACTTTTGCACCAATCTCTTTATGGGTGATCATACGCCCTTTAAAGCGAATGGATACCTTCACTTTGTTCCCTTTTTCAAGGAACTTGCGAGCATTGCGAAGTTTCGTATCGAAATCACCCTTATCAATAACTGGGCTCAATCGAACTTCTTTCACAGTCACAACGCTTTGTTTTTTGCGTTGTTCTTTTTGTTTCTTCTGGTACTCAAATTTGAACTTGCCATAGTCCATAATTTTCGCAACAGGAGGTTTAGCTTGAGGTTGAATAAGAACCAAGTCCACGTTCGCTTCATCCGCAAGTGCTTGCGCTTCACTAAGTGGTTTGATACCTAATTGCTCACCCTCTAGACCGATTAAGCGAACTTCACGTACACGAATTTCATCATTGATGAATAAGTCTTGCTTTGCTATGGTTTTCACCTCTTTTTTTATTTTAGAGAAAAACAAGAGCGGACTTGCTAACGCAAATCCGCACTACATGATTATAGTTCATTTCTGAAACTTGATCCGTAGGGGCCAGACAACGTTAGTCGCAAGGCGAGAAGTTCTCACTTCTGCTTTTCTCAACTTTTATATCATATCAAGTTTTCCCTAGTTTGTCAAGATAAAAGTTATTTTTTTCTATCTTTAAATTAAAAATCTATAAAAGCCTATAGTCATCATTCACTACTCACGAGAATAATAGACATGATGAGGTTGCAATCGAGAATTGAGAAGTTCTGAAACGGTCACAAAACTATAACCTTGTTCTTTCAAATACTCAATAACTCGTGGAAGCGCATTGATCGATGGTTGATGGATATCATGCATCAGAATAATAGATCCATTGCTAACTTGGTGCTGAATTTCTGTTAAAATTTTTGTTTCATTCAGACTCTTCCAGTCCAACTGTCTACATTCCACAATATATAACTTAAATCTATACCGTTTCGAATATCATCAGAGATTGCTCCATAAGGCGGACGCATCAATTTAGAACTAGTTCCAAGAACACTGGTAATTGCAGATTCTGTATCTGTAATTTGTTTCTTTGCATCTTCTAGAGAAAGTTTCGTCAAGACTGGATGGTTCCAACTATGATTACCTACCTCATGTCCTTCTGATTTCATTCGTTTTAGAATAGACTCATTACCAGCTATATTCTTCCCTTGCACAAAGAAGGTTGCTTTTATATGATACTTGGCTAAGATATCCAAAGCTTGAGGAGTCGTATTCCCATCTGGGTCATCATCAAAGGTTAAAGCTACAACTTTTTTATGCTTTTCACCTTGAATAGTCTCATATAGTTTAGCATCTTTTTCTGATAAATAAGCTACATTAATCAGTTCAAAATAGTCAGAAATAAGAAGTCCAATTCCTTCTGCGTTTCCAGTTTGGTTTATCGGGTAAAGGATAAGTTGACTATCCTTGTAGGCAAATTTCCAATTAGATAAATCCGTGTTCGAAAAGTCAGCTATAACTTGATTTACAAGTGTTTGCTCTACTTTCTTATCAAGAAGAGCTGATTTAATATCCTCTAATAATTTTCCCTTAGCTGTCGAAGCATCATTGAAGAATTGATCAAGAGTGAATAGATTTCCATCTTCTTTAAGATACAGCTGATTTAAGGTTGTATTCTCTAATTCTACAACATTAGAATTCGACAAATCATAGACTTGTTTTTTTACTAGTCGATTTTCAATTCCTCTGAAGGAAGAATCTCCTTTTTCTGAATAATAGAAAATCAGATGCTCTTTTCCTTCTACCTTATCTGTGATATCTTTTATCATGACATCTTTTACAGAGGTAATAATACTATCTCCACTCATTGGATAGTAGGTAATAATCTCTGATTTATCTTTGCGGAAATGATCTTTTTGACTACCTTGATAATAAGCACTATCTTTTTCAGATATTAATGCTTCAATCTTTTGTGCAAAGTTCTGGTTAGTTAATACTTTATGGGTGATTGCCCCACCTAAAGCGAGTATTGTGAAAATTAAAAGTCCTACAAGGAAGCCTAATTTCCCATTATTCTTGTTATCTATCTTTCGGGTTGTTCTCTTTTTTGTCATAGTCTTATCATATCAAATTTAAACTATAATTTCAATGAAAAGTGTACCCAACTTGATTCTATACAAAATGAAAAATCCTAGAATTTTCTAGGATTTTATCTTTTAAAAACGAATCGTTTCTCTTGTTTTTTCATAAGATGTAACAAAGCGATTGGTTACACCAGGCTCAGCAAGTTCCAAAGCTTGAGATATTTTTTCAAAAGAAGCTTGATAATCAAACTCTGTCTCAAAGATATGCAAGGCTTCATGGAAAGCCTGCTGGATACGTTCATCAAATGATCTGTATCGGTTAGAATATTGTAGTAATTGCTCTGTCAAAGTAGCATTTTGAACAATACTGTACGTTTCAGCTTCCAAAATTTCCATGTCATTTGTTGCAATCTCAAGAACACGATTAACAGACTCAATATTAACTTGTGACTGTTCCAATTCTGCCATTAGATCTTCTGTACTACGACTTGCATCAAAGAATAGTTTCAAGAATTTTTGAGGAATACCTGGAAGATTTCTCTTTTCCATGTAACGCTTAATTGTATGTAGTCTGTTCACATAAACATTTGCTTTTTGACGAGCATTTACATCATCTTTTTCAATTTGAACGAAACGTTCACTAACAGCGATTTGATCATCTTCAATATCTTTTAATGTAGTTTGAAGATTCTCTAAACGTTCCTTCAAGATAGAGTATGGTTCTGTTACTTCAGATTGTTCGCTTGTGAGCTCTTCTACAGTCGTGCTAATAGCTGCAATATCAGCCTGAAGACGACGCACTCGGTTAACATCACTCTCAGAAAGTAGGTAAGTCTTACTTAGACGTTCCATATCCTTAACAAGAACTTCGTTATTTTCTTTCAAATGTCTAAGATAAGTAGGAAGTGTAGACATCAATTTTTCAAAAACTTTTTCAGAAGCAATTTCACGTGTGAAGATATCGTAAAGTGCATTAATTTCTTCTTGGATTTGAGTATTTTCATACTCAGCATTATCTAATTCAAGCTTACGAAGATTTTCTTGGTTATTTTTTAATGCCTCATACAAAAGTTGAAGTCTAGATTCGATATCTGTTTCAACAAATTGATAGTTTGCATCTAAAAGCTTACGATAACCCGACTCTAAATCCTCTAATTGTTCTGGTAACTCAGTTGTCAGTTTAGCTACAATAGCTGGAATTCGATCAACAATATGAGTTAAAGCAAGAATATGATTTTCGGTACTATCTAAAACACCAGCAGCTTCAACAGGATCTCCAGAAGAATTCAAGGTTACAAACTGAGAAAACTCAGATTGGATATGCTCCAGTTGTTTTTCAATCTCAGGTAAAGCTGCACCATATTGTTCAGAATTATCTGCTACTTTGTGCTGTAGATTTTCGAACAAGTCTAATGCATGAAGTACACGCCCACTATTTTTTGATTCTTGTTTTTCAAGATCTGCTAAAGCTTTACGAATAGAATTAATATCTTCTTCAATCAGACTAATCTGACTCTCAATTTGCTCGATTTGTTGACGAGCTTTTAAAAATCGGAAAGAATTGTTAAATCCTTCAGCTTCAAAGAGATTATTCTCAATATCAGCAAATGAATTCAAGGACAAATCAACCCATTTTTGGTTCCATTCACGAAATGCAATTTGACTTTGACCAATCAAATGCATGTTTTTCACAGCCTCTACCTCATCATTAACAGGAAGGTTGTAAAGTTCTTCTTTTCTTTGTTCCAAAGCTGCAAGTCTGCTACTATTGCGTTTACGAATTAAAATTGCCATTACATAAGCAACAATAAGTAGAGCGGCAACTGCAATCAAAGTAATAATCAATTGATTATCAGACATATCAAACTCCTTTTATACTTGACACAATTGTATTGATTATATCATATTTTTTTAATAGTGGAAACACTTTCCACACTTTTATACGTCAAGAGTACTATAGACGGCATTTTCCTCAATAAATTCTCGACGTGGTTCCACGCGGTCTCCCATGAGCATATCAAAAATCTTATCTGCTTCTGCAGCATCATCCACTGATACACGAGCCATGAGACGATGTTCCGGATTCATGGTAGTTTCCCAAAGTTGGTGGTCATCCATTTCTCCAAGACCTTTATAGCGCTGAATTGTAGGTTTTGATCGACCTTCACTATATCGAGCCAATGCTTCTTGTAATTGTTTTTCTTGATTTGCTCCTGGCTGAATATACTCTTTGATTTCACTACCAACCTTAACACCATAAATCGGTGGTTGAGCGATATAAACATATCCTGCCTCTAGAACGGGTTTCATATAACGATAAATCAGAGTTAACAAGAGTGTTCGAATATGAGCACCATCGACATCGGCATCTGTCATGATAACCAGTTTTTGATAGCGAGCTTTACTAACATCAAACTCAGCACCAAATCCTGTTCCCATAGCTGTAAACAAGCTACGGATTTCCTCATTGGCAAGAATCTTGTCCATGCTAGCTTTTTCTACGTTGAGGATTTTACCACGAATTGGTAAGATGGCTTGGAACTCACGATCACGTCCTGATTTTGCAGAACCACCGGCAGAGTCTCCTTCGACGATGAAAAGTTCTGTTTCAGCTGGATTGTTTGATGAACAGTCCGCTAATTTTCCTGGTAGATTTGAAATTTCTAAACCAGATTTCTTACGTGTAACTTCACGCGCACGCTTTGCAGCAACACGTGCTTTGGCAGCCAAAATCCCTTTCAACGATGCGCTTAGCAATTTGTGGATTTTCTAAAAGGAAGTCAGAAAATGCATCGCTGAAGAGGCGATTGGTAATCTTCACAACTTCACTATTTCCAAGTTTGGTCTTAGTTTGTCCTTCAAACTGAGGGTTTGGATGCTTAACAGAGATAACGGCTGTCAATCCTTCACGGACATCCTCACCTGTTAGGTTATCTTCGTTATCTTTTAGAAGTTTGTTTTTACGAGCATAGTCATTGATAACACGAGTTAAGGCTGTACGGAAACCTTGTTCATGGGTTCCACCTTCATGGGTATGAATGTTGTTGGCGAAACTCATGACATTTTCATGGTAACCAGTTGTATACTGCATAGCAACTTCTACAGTGATGTCATCCATTTCTCCATCCGTGTAGATTGGAGTTTCAAAGATAACATCCTTATTTTCGTTGAGGTACTCAACGTAGCTCGCAATCCCACCTTCATAGTGATAATGCTTAGTCTGCTCAAGTCCTTCACGTTTGTCAGTGATAGAGATTTGAAGCCCACGATTCAAGAAGGCTAACTCTTGAACACGTTTGTTTAATCGATCAAAATCAAATTCTGTTGTCTCAGTAAAAATTTCTGGATCTGGTGTGAAGTGAACGGTTGTTCCAGTCCGATCTGTGTCTCCAACAATCTCAAGGTCTGCCACAACATGACCACGGCGGTATTCTTGGTAATAAATTTTACCATTTTTATGAACATGGACATCCAATTGAGTTGATAGAGCATTTACAACCGATGAACCAACACCGTGCAGTCCACCTGAAACCTTGTAACCGCCACCGCCAAATTTCCCTCCAGCGTGTAGAACGGTAAAGACAGTCTCAACCGCAGGACGTCCTGTTTTTCTTGAATATCAACAGGAATACCACGTCCATCATCGACCACTGTAATAGAATTATCAGGTTCAATAAAGACCTCGATATGACTAGCGAATCCTGCCAAGGCTTCATCAATAGAATTATCTACAATTTCCCACACTAGATGGTGAAGTCCTTCTTTAGCAGTTGATCCAATATACATCCCTGGACGCATTCGGACAGCTTCCAAGCCTTCTAAAACTTGAATTTGACTGGCATCATAATCGTGTGCCTGTTGGTTTTTAATTTCTTCTGACATTTTTTTCCTTTTTCTTAAAAGTCAACACTTTATTTGTGTACCACGATAGTTTCAACATGTCTCAATCTGAAGGCATACATCGTATTAAAAGCTCCATAGCAAGACAACTAAAAATTGGTCAAAACCATTTATAATCGTGATACTTTACACCTCCTCATTATACCATTTTTCCATTAAAAAAGCGAATATTTCCTTTATTTTTAATAGTAAAAGAGAGAGAAATTTTCTTTTTATAGAAAATCCCTCTCTCTTTTTTATCATTTTTCAAAAATGTCCTGATAAAGCATCCCTTTTCGTAAGCTTTCTGCATCTCCACCTAGCATTTCAACTAAGTGATATGAAAAAGCTAAAGCTGTTGCAGGACCACGACTGGTAATGATATTGCCATCTACCACAACTGTTTCCTTGAGATAACTTCCGTCAGCAATTTGTTCTTGAACACCATCATAGCAAGTGAATTTTTTTCCGCTAAGAAGTCCCGCTTGATTTAGGACAATTGGTGCTGCACAAATTGCTGCCAACTTCTTACCAGCTTGATTCAGACCCTGCAACTCAGCTATTAAGACTTCATTGTCGCGTAAATTAGCTGAGCCAGGCATCCCTCCAGGAAGAACCACCAAGTCATAGTCTGATAAGTCTCCCTCAAATACTAAATCTGCACTGACTTGAATACCATGTGAACCAGTGACCTTTTCTTCGAAGCCAATCATTTCACAAGTAATATTTGCTCGACGTAAAACATCCACAACTGTCAAGGCTTCAATTTCTTCAAAACCATTGGCTAACATAACAGCAACTTTAGACATTCTTATCCTCCTTATTTGACCTTTTTCAAAACGACTTTTTTACGTTTATACCTGGTTCGACCACTTTTCTCATCAGCAAGGTGAGTTTGATAACTCATCGATAATAGCAAACCAACACCAATTAAATTACTAATGATGGCCGATCCTCCTTGAGAAATAAAAGGCAACGGAATTCCCGTCAAAGGAAGTAGACCTGTAACGGCACCAATATTTTCAAAGATGTGGAATAGCAACATCATGATAAAACCTGTTGAGATGTATGTATAAAATTGATTGTTAGATTTGAGGGTGATTTTAAGCATACGATAAATCAAGAGTAGATACAAGGCAATCACAATAACGGAACCGATAAAACCAAAATCCTCCGCAATCACTGTGAAAATCATGTCACTCTCTCTAACTGGTATCAGTAAGTTAGAAACATTAAATCCTTGACCAAACAGACCCCCACTACCAATAGCAATTTGTCCTTGCGCTTGTTGATAGGTTGTTGTCTGAGCATAATCAAAAGGGTTTAACCATGCTAAAATACGGTTAATTTGATAAGTCGGCATCCCAATTTGATGCAAAAATGCTCGTCCATCTTTTGTGATAAAGATGGCTAAAAATCCAGCAATAGCAGATATAGCTGTTAGAAAAACCGGGATAATAATTTTCCAAGAAACTCCTGATAACAAGACCATCCCGGCAAAAATTGCAACGAAGACGAGAGCTGTCCCAAGGTCACTTTGTAAGGCCAACAAAACTAAAACAGGAATCGTAAAGAGTACCATCCATAGAATTAGGAGAAAGTCCAATCCAATGGTTCGTGCATCTTTTTTATGGTTCTTTATAAAGGTCACAATGATATAAGCCAACATCAAAATATAGGATATTTTCATAAATTCAGAAGGTTGAAATAGAGTCATCCCTCCGAAAAATACCCAGTTTTTCGCTCCAGTCGCCGCTACAAGTCTCGGATTGTAAAAGATTAGGGGTAGAACCATTAGAATCAATCCTAAGCCATAAAGATATGGGGTAGCTTGCCACAAGAACTTGGTGTTAAAGAACATGACAACAAAGCTAATAATAATTCCAAGGGCAATCCATGCTAGTTGCTGTCCAAGTATTGACCAAATATTGTTTGGGTAATCATGGCTAACAGCTATATAAATAGCTACCACACCAATTACTAGTAAACAAAACACCGGTAAAATCAAACTATAATCGACTCGAGAGTCGAGAGGACGTTTCATAAAGGCCTCCTTCATACTTTCTGGTTATCTTCTATGATTTTTAAAAAATTGAGCTATTTTAGAAATGACTTGGTCTCGATTCGTTTCTTCCAGTCGACAATTTTGAGTTAAAGACCTCGCAATTTGTTTACCATATCGTTTGGTCACCATACGACTGTCTAGAATAAGGACACTAGAACTCTGATTGGAATATCTCTTTGTTCGACCAAGGGCTTGTTTTAGACGAATAATAGCCATAGGCAGTTGATAGTCATAAAAAGGATTTTTACCTTCCAACCGCAGTTCCTGATTCATCTTTTTGGTAAAGGGATCTTCAGGATTTTGGAAAGGCAGACGCGTCACCACCTCAATGACACGAGGATGAGCTGAAAAATCAACTCCCTCCCAAAAACTACCTGCACCCAGTAAAATCTCTCGCTCCCCTCTTTCAAAACGTTTTTTTAACTGGGCTGGTTCTCCATGCTTATACTGGGCTAAATGAGGAATTGACAAATAATCAGAGACTTTTAACAAAAGTTCTCTCGACGTAAATAAAACTAAGATAGGCTCTTTCAAGCTTGTTGCTTCTTCAATCAGATTGACAAGAGCTTGAGCATAATCTTCTTGAGAAGTTTCGGTCACCAATGGAAAATCCTTCACAACTAAGATTTCTTGATTTTCTTGAAATTGTTCATCTAGTCTATCAAAGGCAGCATCAGGGAATCCTAGTAATTCTGGCAAAGAAACCCTACTACTGATTTCTAAAGTAGCAGAGATACCTAATAGATGACAGGAGTATGGAAAGATCTCAGAAAAGAGTAGACGTTGATGACGACTAGAAGAAATTTCAATCTTCTTACTAGAAAACTCTGAAGCGGATAACCAAAATTCACCATCTGAGTAGAAAAACTGTTGATACAATTGGAAAACTGGCATATCTAACTCAGAAAAATCTTGTCGCAACTGTGAAATGGTACTACTTGGACACATTCTCCGTTTCCCAGATAGAAACTGATCCATCAGATGACAAAGCTCAAATCGAATACTCTCCATCAATCGTCTTTCAAGCATGCCTTCTTCTGTAGATAGAGCTTGGTCTAATTGTTCTAGCAAATCTGTAAGCAAATAAGATTTTCGAGAAAGATTCTCCAATGTCAGCAAGATTTTCTGGGCTTCATCTAAAATCAAGAGACGCCCCTCTAAAAGACTTGGATCATCTTCCAAACGAGTAACCAAATATGCGTGATTGGTCACCAATAATTGGCAACTGCGTGCCTTGCTCTGCCCTCGTTTCCAAAAATCCTCTAGCCAAAAGAGAGAATTTTTGGAGAGTTTGCCATCATGAACTAGATTTGGCAAAAATTGTTGATAACGATAAAGCTGACCAATCTCGTCTAAGTCTCCCGTCTCTGTCTCAGCCAACCAAACTAGGAGTTGCATCTTGAAACGAGTATACAAACGATTGGACTCTTCTTCCTCTAAAGCTGCATAAAATGAATCTAGCTTCAAGTAATTTTGCGGCCCTTTGAGACTATGGACTGAAAGATGGAATACTTCTTCCAATCTTCTAGCTTCTTCTTGCATAATCTGATTTTGGAGAATTTTAGTAGGAACACTAAGGAGAATCCCCTCTTTATTCTCAAGAGCTAAGGCGGGCAAAAGGTAACCATAGGTTTTCCCAATTCCAGTTTGAGCCTGAATAAATGAGATTGTCTCCTCCTTTAAAAACTCTTGAACCTTTTTTGCAAAGCGTTCTTGTCGGCTTCTTTCCTCCAAACCCAACAAGGCAATGTTAGTCTGGAAATCTTTGGATAGTTTTCGTGGAGAAAGGGCTGATTTTTCTTTTCTCAAAAATAGACCTTGCACCTCGACCAAGTCATGTTCAACTAAGAGAGACTGTTTCTGATAAACTTCCTCGATGACCATGTGTGATTCGTACAACAAGCTATCTGACAAACTCAATAAGCGCTCCAACAAACCTTTTGGAAGCTGAAACATCTTTTGTCTCATGCAAAGAAAGAGTTCAGCAGTTGCTTGGGCGTCCGATAGGGCTGTATGAGCTTGCTCTAAGGGGATTCCCAACTCTTGGCAAAGAATACCAAGATTATACTTCTCAAGCTGAGGATAAAATACTTGAGCTAATTCAACCGTATCGATACGAGGCGTGCGCAATTCATAACCTTCAAAGAAGAGAAATTCCGCCAGTAAATTGGCATCGAACTGAACGTTGTGCGCAACAAAAATACCGTCTTTGACCAGTTCAAAAATCTTTCCAGCCACCTGAGAAAACTCTGGAGCCTTTGCTAAACGCTTGTCTGTCAAACCCGTTAATTCTTTGATATGAGAATCCAAGTGTTCATGAGGGTTGACATCAGTAGCATATTGCTCAACAATCTCACCATCTTCAATGACTACAATTCCCACTTGGATGATTTTTGCCTTACTTCCAGTACTTGTAGCTTCTAAATCTACAACTACGTACCGATCATTTCTAAAATTCATCACTAAAAATTATATCAAAATTTACATCATTTGACACCCCTGAACTTTATTTGAAGAGTCAAGTTTCTTGCAAGATTTGAACAAAAATGATTGAATAGAATTGTTGAAAAGGAGGAACACCATGAACCCAATGGATTTATTTAACAAAGTTAAAGAATTAATCGAAACAAAAGATTTCGAAGCTGCTAAATCTTTCATCGAAGAGAATAAAGATCAACTCGGTGATTACTTGAGCCAAGCCCAAGACTTGATTTCAGATTCAGAAGGACTTGACGGTCTTGTTGACAAAGTTAAAGGACTCTTCTAATCCTTAAAAGACACCTGATATTTTCAGGTGTCTTTTTGTATTCTCTTCATGAATGCAGGAATATGTTGACTAATCGTGGTTGGCAGAACTACAAAGTTGTTCTCAGCTAATTCTTGAGCAATTGCTGAGTGCAGATATGTCGCTACAGTGACCCTTTCATAGAGATTTGCTTGTGGGAATTGACCTGCAAAGCCAGCAATCATCCCAGCTAGGGTATCTCCCATTCCTCCAGTCGCCTGATAAGGACCACCAACACTTAGCTGATAAAAATCTGCATGCCCAGCTTGCCAGATTCGAGTCGCAGGACCTTTTTGAACTAGAATCGTTCCTGAAGGAAAATTTACCAAAGCTTCTCCTGTTTCCTTGGCTCCTTGAGAAGTCAATTCTAAGCCTGACAAGACTTGCCATTCCCTTTGATGTGGCGTTAAAACAAGGTGGGCTTTAGGAAATTTCATTCCCATTCTAGCTAAAATGGATAGGGAACCACCATCAAGTATGAGGGTCTGGTCTTGATCTAAATGATCAAAAACTGTTTGGAGAAGCTGTTCTCCACGCTCATTATCCACAAGTCCAGGTCCAACCAAGACAACATTTGCTTTCTCTAACTGCTGCTCAAGTAATTCCTTATCATCAAGACCAAAAGCCATAGCCTCCGGCAGACGACTATGCAGTGCTGAAATATTCTCTTTATCCGTTGCTACAGTTACCAAGCCAGCGCCACTTCTAACCGCTCCTAAAGCAGCCATTATAATCGCTCCCCCATAGGGATACGTTCCCCCAATCAAGAGAAGACGACCGTAGTCTCCCTTGTGACTGTTACGAGACCGTTCCACAATGACTTTTTCTAGTAAGGTTTGATCAATCACTTTCATCGTTCTTTCCTCTCACTCCATTATACTACAAAAGGAGGTTCAAACCTCCTTCTATCTATTTTCCCTTAAATTCCGCAAAAGTCTGTAAGATTTTAGCTGCTACTGCTGGAGAATGTTCTCCTTTTAGCTCTATCGTTTCATCTGCATATGGAGCAAGGTCAGCAAAGTCTCCTATCTGAACTGAATAAAGAGATGTCTTAAACAGTTCAATATCGTTTTGGTCATTTCCAAAAGCGATGAAGTTCTCTCCACATAACTTTTCAACAGTTGTCGCCTTATGTGTGTCCAAGGGATTAACATAAAGGCACTTTTCATGGGCATGATAGGAGAGATGAGCCTGCCCCATCCTTTCTAACTGACCAAGCAGATCATCAAGCAAATTCTCATGGTCTCCCATATAAACGACTACCTTAATCGGAGTCCCCAAGTCCTCGAGTTTCTGATGACGAGCTACCTTTAGGGGATCCACACTAGAGATAAATGGAATCTTCTCCACGATCTGACCACTATAGTCAAAGCAATCATCTGCAAAGAAAGGGAGATTATAGGTCTGGCAATAATCCACTAGCGCCTGATAAACTCTAGCATCGAGATTTCTCTCATAGACGGCTTTCCCTAGATAATAGCCTACGCCTCCATTCAAACCTATAACCAAACGCTGACTAAGTTCAGTACCTAATAAGCCCAAACAATCTCGATAAGAGCGAGCTGAGGCAAATACAAGCTCATGTCCATAATCGCTAGCATTTAAAAGAACCTGCTTAATCTCCTCATCTATGGTCATGTAGTCAAAAGATAGCGTTCCATCCAGATCAAATACGAATTTCATCTTCCTAGTCCTTGTTCAGTGTACGAAGCGCTGCCTGATAAGTCTGTTCCATTAGCATGGTAATGGTCATAGGTCCAACTCCACCAGGTACAGGAGTGATATGACTAGCAATTGGTGCAACAGCATCGTAGTCAACATCTCCACAAAGCTTGCCATTTTCATCTCGGTTCATCCCTACATCAATGACAACTGCACCTGGTTTGACAAAGTCAGCAGTCACAAACTTAGCACGACCGATAGCTACGACAAGAATATCGGCTTTAGAAGCTACTTGGGCTAGATTGTGGGTGCGAGAGTGAGTCAAGGTTACAGTTGCATTCTTAGCTAATAACAACTGGGCCATTGGTTTACCGACAATATTAGAACGACCAATAACAACCGCATTCTTACCTTCTAGTTCAATCCCATACTCATGAAACATTTCCATAATACCAGCTGGAGTTGAAGGGATCATAACTGGATGACCAGACCAAGGCGCCCCATGTTGAGCGGATGAAAACCATCCACGTCCTTTTCTGGATCAATAGCCAATAAAACAGCTTCTTCATCGATGTGTTTTGGTAAGGGTAACTGCACCAAAATACCATGCCAAGCTGGATCCTGATTGTAGTTGGCAATCAAATCCAACAATTCTTCTTGGGTAATGGTCTCAGGAACACGAACGACTTCACTACGGAAACCTGCTGCAATTGCTGAGCGTTCCTTGTTGCGAACGTAAACTTGGCTAGCAGGATTATCCCCTACTAAAATAACGACTAAGCCAGGCACCAAGCCTGTCTCTTCTTTTAGTTTAGCCGTTTTTTCAGCTAATTGTCCTTGTAACTTTGCTGCCAAAGCCTTCCCATCAATAATCTGTGTCATGTATTTTCTCATTTCTAACAAATATTCTCTATTATAACAAAAAATAGCCCGGCATTCTAACACTTCTTTTCTAAGAGACCTTATAGTCTGAAACTATAAGAAAAAGCTCAGTTGGATAACTAGTCATTCTCTTACTGGAGGATAGAGGAACTCCACAGAATAAAGATATTAATTTTTGATTCTGCATCAAATATAATGTATAATGTAAGTAAAGGAAGTCTTACAATAAAAGGAGGAAAGTCATTCCAATCTTTAATAAATATATACTATTTTTTATATTTCTGATACTAACACTATCCTCTGATAAGCTTTTCAAAAAGAACCAACAAGTTTGGAAAATTATTTTCGCAGTATTAGGTATACTTACAAGCATTACCTTCTTATTTTAACTACAAAAAAGTAGGCATCAGCATTTGCTGATGCCTACTTTTTATTTGTAACTTTAATCTAAACTAAGTAATGAAGTTTTGCTCTAACTTGTCGAACTATCCACCTAAAAAAGTCGAAATGGATATATTTTTACAACTCTTACAAAACCCTACTCAAGAATTCCTTGGTTCTTTGTTCTTGGGTTTGATCAAAAATCTGCTCTGGACTCCCATCTTCAACAACAACACCGTCAGCCATAAAGATGACACGGTCTGCCACTTCGCGAGCAAAACCCATTTCATGCGTCACGATAACCATTGTCATTCCTGACTTAGCTAGGTCTTGCATAACTGCTAGTACTTCCCCTACCATCTCAGGGTCTAGGGCAGAAGTTGGCTCATCAAAGAGAAGGACATCTGGTTCCATGGCTAAACCACGCGCAATAGCGATACGCTGTTGCTGTCCACCGGACAAGCTTTGTGGATAGGCATCTGCCTTATCTGGTAAACCAACCTTTTCCAGGAGCTCAAGCGCTCTCTTCTCAGCCACTTCCTTACTTTCCCCTTTGGTCTTGATAGGAGACAGTGTGATATTTTCCATAACTGTCATATTGGGGAAGAGATTGAATTGTTGGAAAACCATTCCCATCTTTTCACGCATAGCAAAGAGGTCGTTTTTCTTATCCGTAATGTCTACACCTTCAAAGATAACCTTTCCTTTTGTAGCCTCTTCGAGAAGATTCATTGAGCGAAGGAGGGTTGACTTCCCACTACCAGATGGTCCAATAATGACCACTACTTCCCCTTTTTTAATTTCAAGATCAATCCCTTTTAAAACTTCATTCTTTCCATAGCTTTTATGAAGGTTTTCAATTTTAATTAGCGTTTCAGTCATTATTTCTTATCTCCTTGTCCCATACGATTTTCAAAAGCTTTTAAGGCTATTGTCAAGATAGATGTCATAATCAAGTAGTAAAAGGCAGCAAATAAAAGCGGAGTTAAGGGTAGGTAGGTGGTTGTAGACACCGTTGTTGCTCCATTCCATAATTCCATGACACCAATTGCCGACAAGAGCGAGCTATCCTTGATAATAGTGATAAACTCATTTCCCAAAGCTGGTAAGATATTCTTAACAGCCTGGGGTAAAATAACATAACGCATAGCCTTCCTCGGACGGATTCCTAACGAATAGGCAGCTTCTAGTTGCCCTTTAGGTACTGCATTAATCCCTGCACGAACCGTTTCCGAAACATAGGCACCACTATTCATCGAAATGATGATAATTCCTGGAATCAAGCGAGACAGCTCGATTCCAAAAATTCCAAATTGAATAGTTGGAGCATCGATACTCATAAGAGCAAAAGCAATCATAATCTGTACCATCATGGGGGTCCCACGGAAAATCCATATATAAAGATTGGCTAACCAGGCAAGGGGTTTAAATTTTGAACGTTGGGCAAAGGCCAACAAGATTCCAACGAGGGTTCCAAAAAAGACTACTAAGATGGAAATAAATACCGTCACAAGAGCTCCGTAGTTAAAATAGGGTAAATACTTTGGTAAAAATGAAAAATTCATAAATCTGCTTCTTTCTATTTTCTATCTTAAAACTTGTATGAGTATAACATATTTTGAATAAAAATTCAATATTTCACTCCCCTTTTCTGAAAAAAATCTAAAATAAACAGAAATAGAACGAAATCTTTGTTTTTTTCTAGTCAAGTAACTATGCTTTATGGTAAAATAGTAACGATAAGAAATGGAGGAGAATCATAATGGAATCACATTTGGTTAGAATCATCAATCGTCTGGAAGCAATGACAAAAGATGGTGGTAACTTAAAACGTAATTTTGAACGCGAAGGTGTCGTGGTGGCTGAAGTAGCTTTCAACCATGATGAAGAAATGGCCCACTATTTACACTTCGTGATGTAGAAGCTCGTGAAACGTATACTTTTGATAGCATCGATTTGATTGCTATGGAAATCTACGAACTTCTATACTAATCTTTGAACTTGTAGTAGGATCTTAGTCCTACTCTTATGAACAAGAATCCTTTTTGTATCACAAATGGGATTTTTTAGTATCATCCAAATTTTATAATTCCACAAACTTCAAGTAAAATGAGCAAATCAATCTTTTTACTTGAATTGCCTTCCATTCATGATATAATTAGACTATACATATGTTTGACTATTTTTGACCTTCTAAAAATTAGTTAAGCCAAGAAAGAAATGAGGTAGTTGTATGCTCTGTCAAAACTGTAAAATCAATGACTCAACCATTCACCTTTATACAAATCTTAACGGAAAACAAAAGCAAATCGATCTTTGTCAAAACTGCTATAAGATTATAAAAACAGATCCAAATAACAGCTTATTCAAAGGGATTACTGATTTAAGTAATCGAGATTTCGATCCTTTAAGTGACTTCTTTAATGACATTAGTAATTTCCAACCTACTTCTAATAACACTCCTCCAACTCAGTCAGGTGGTGGTTTTGGTGGCAACGGTGGTTTTGGTGGCAACGGAAGTTTCGGTTCTCCAAATCGTGGTCCAGCACAAACTCCTCCACCCAATAAAGAAAAAGGTCTTTTGGATGAGTATGGTATCAATGTGACAGAGATTGCTCGTCAAGGTAAGATTGACCCAGTTATTGGTCGTGACGAAGAAATCATTCGTGTTATTGAAATCCTCAACCGCAGAACTAAGAACAATCCTGTTCTCATTGGTGAACCTGGTGTTGGTAAGACAGCAGTTGTCGAGGGATTAGCTCAGAAAATTGTTGATGGTGATGTTCCCCATAAACTCCAAGGTAAAGAAGTTATCCGTTTAGATGTAGTAAGTCTTGTCCAAGGTACTGGTGTTCGTGGTCAATTCGAAGAACGCATGCAAAAACTCATGGAGGAAATCCGTAAACGCGAGGACATCATCCTCTTTATCGACGAAATTCATGAAATTGTAGGTGCTGGTTCTGCTGGAGATGGTAATATGGATGCCGGTAATATCCTCAAACCTGCCCTTGCTCGCGGCGAACTTCAACTTGTTGGTGCTACTACTCTCAATGAATACCGCATCATTGAAAAAGATGCAGCCCTCGAACGACGTATGCAACCTGTCAAGGTTGATGAACCAACTGTGGAAGAAACTATTACTATCCTCAAAGGTATTCAAAAGAAATACGAAGATTATCACCACGTTCATTATACCGACAGTGCTATCGAGGCTGCTGCTACTCTTTCTAATCGTTATATCCAAGATCGTTTCTTACCAGACAAGGCCATCGACCTTCTGGATGAAGCTGGTTCTAAAATGAACCTAACTCTAAACTTTGTTGATCCTAAAGTGATTGACCAACGCCTAATCGAAGCTGAAAATCTCAAAGCGCAAGCTACTAGAGATGAAGACTTTGAAAAAGCTGCCTACTTCCGTGATCAGATTGCTAAATATAAGGAAATGCAAAAAACTAAGGTTACGGATCAGGACACTCCAATTATTAGCGAAAAAACGATTGAACACATCATCGAACAAAAGACTAATATTCCAGTTGGTGACCTCAAAGAAAAAGAACAATCACAACTCATCAACTTAGCAGATGACCTCAAGGCGCATGTTATTGGTCAAGACGATGCTGTTGATAAATTGGCTAAGCTATTCGTCGTAACCGGGTTGGTCTCGGTACTCCAAACCGTCCAATCGGTAGCTTCCTCTTTGTTGGTCCTACTGGTGTCGGTAAAACGGAGCTTTCTAAACAATTGGCTATCGAACTCTTCGGTTCAGCTGATAGTATGATTCGTTTCGATATGAGTGAATACATGGAAAAACATAGTGTTGCAAAACTAGTTGGTGCTCCCCCAGGCTATGTTGGCTATGAAGAAGCAGGACAACTGACTGAAAAGGTTCGTCGCAATCCTTATTCACTTATTCTACTGGACGAAGTAGAAAAAGCCCACCCTGATGTCATGCACATGTTCCTTCAGGTCTTAGATGACGGACGCTTAACGGACGGTCAAGGTCGAACTGTTAGCTTTAAGGATGCCATCATAATCATGACCTCAAATGCAGGTACAGGAAAAGCTGAAGCAAGCGTCGGATTTGGTGCATCTAGAGAAGGCCGTACCAACTCTGTCCTTGGAGAATTAGGCAACTTCTTTAGTCCCGAATTCATGAACCGTTTTGATGGCATTATCGAATTTAAGGCCCTCAGCAAGGAAAATCTCCTTCAAATCGTTGACCTCATGCTAGATGATGTCAACAAACGTCTCGCAAGTAACAACATCTCTTTAGATGTTACTGACAAGGTTAAGGAAAAGTTGGTCGATTTGGGGTATGATCCGAAAATGGGGGCTCGTCCATTACGCCGCACGATTCAAGACTATATTGAAGATGCTATTACAGACTTCTACCTTGAAAATCCAAGTGAAAAAGAGTTAAAAGCTGTCATGACCAGCAATGGAAAAATCATGATTAAATCCAAAAACAAGCTAGAAAAAGTTGAAGCGACTGACTAATACTAAGAAAAGAATGTTCTTACTTGACAGTGAGAACATTCTTTAATATGATAGAAAGAAAGCGCACTCATGAAGGAGAAATCTATGACAAATCCAACATTTGGAGAGAGAAAAGAAGGGGTTACTTACAAAAACAGATATGGTGTTTATGCAGTCATACCAGATTCAAACAAGGAAAAGATTATCCTAGTTCAAGCTCCAAATGGTGCTTGGTTCCTACCAGGTGGAGAGATTGAAGAAGGTGAAGACCATTTGGAAGCTCTTAAACGGGAATTAATCGAAGAATTAGGTTTCACTGCTGAAATTGGTACTTATTATGGGCAAGCTGACGAGTATTTCTACTCTAGTCATCGTGATACTCATTTTTACAATCCTGCCTTCCTTTATGAAGCTACTTCTTACCAAGAGGTACAAAAACCTTTGGAAGACTTTAATCATATCGCTTGGTTTCCAATAGATGAAGCTATTGCGAATCTAAAAAGAGGTAGTCATAAATGGGCTATCGAAGAATGGAAAAAGCAACACCAAATTTAAGTTAACTTTCCCAATTTTTCTAAAAAGTGCTATAATAGACATAGAATTACAGGAGGAATCCCTATGAAGCTTATTAATACTACTAATTCACACTCTCGTCTTGTTAAAAATCAACTAGAAAGTACTGACGCAACTCTTGTGGAAGTCTATTCTGCAGGAAATACAGATGTTATCTTTACCCAAGCACCGCTTCATTATGAAATCCTCATTTCCAATAAACATCGAGCTATTCGTGAAAAAGAAATCGAAAAAATTCAAGAGTTTTTCTTAAATCGCAAAATTGATAAGCAAAATATTGATGAGGCAAATATTAAAACACTTTATTCTGATAAATTAATTGAAATCTCAATTCCAATTAAATAACCAAAATAGCCATTTAAACTGCTCCCAAGATTATAATCTTGGGGCTTTTTTTATTCACTAAAGTTTTTCTTATCTTAAAATATTCTAGACTATAATGAGATATCTCTTTCCGCAATTCGTTAAGTTTGTGTCACTCCTCCAAAATTTGACTTTCAATCTAAATTCTAATAAAATAAAAATTAGTTATATTTTTTAGTAAAAATATGTCTAATTCGAAAATTATAATTTTTTTAGTTATAATAGTATTAGAAATTTGATAAGGAGTTTAAGATGGAAAAAATTATCTACAGGGAAGCCAGAATAGACGAATTCCAGAAAATTGGGAAAGTTTTGGCTGATGCTTTCATGGACTATCCGTTTACGACTCTAATCAAAGACGATTTAAAGAAACCAGAATACTATCCTGCATTCTTAGAATTAATGGATAGCCTTCTGACCAGACTCTATATCAAAGGAGAAACCTGTCTTGTCGCTGAACAAGACGGGGAAATCATGGCAGTTGCCCTTTTGCAACAGAAGGATTTTACCATTCTTTCCTATCTATTAAATGGTGTCATCAAACTCTTCCGATACATCACGCCAAGAAACCTTTTAAAGTATCTTGATTTAGTTGATCGCTCTGAACAGCACTTAAAAAAATCAGGAAACTTTGATTGGTATCTGATGATGCTAGCAGTAAACAAATCTATCCAAGGTCAAGGTATAGGTAGTGCTTTCCTAGAAAATTGTGTTGTACCTTATGTCAAAGCCAAGGGATGCAAACGTTTAGGCCTAATTACAAGTATTGATAAGAACGTCTTCTTTTACAAAAAGAATAACTTCACTTTACTAGACTTTATGATGTTGGATTATGGTACAAAATCAGTTGGGAACTGGGCATTTGTAAAAACAATAGATAACTAAGAATCTTTTGATTTTTCATATCAAAAAAAGATTGGTCCTTAACCAATCTTTTTTTTTGTTATTTAACTGCTTCTTTCAAGGCTTCTACCTTATCCAAGCGTTCCCATGGAAGATCAATATCTGTACGTCCCATATGTCCATAAGCCGCTGTTTGACGGTAAATTGGACGTTTGAGATCTAGCATTTGGATAATTCCTGCTGGGCGAAGGTCAAAGATTTGACGCGTTGCTGCTTCTAATTTGCTTTCAGCAACTGTTCCTGTACCGAAAGTATCGATACGAACAGATACAGGGTGAGCCACCCCAATCGCGTAAGCCAATTGCACTTCTGCTTTCTTAGCAAGACCTGCAGCAACAATGTTTTTAGCAATATATCGAGCTGCATAAGAAGCTGAACGGTCCACCTTAGTCGCATCCTTACCAGAGAAAGCACCACCACCGTGACGTGAATAACCACCATAGGTATCTACGATGATCTTACGACCCGTCAAGCCTGAGTCTCCTTGAGGACCTCCGATAACGAAACGACCAGTTGGATTGATGAAGAATTTAGTCTCATCGTCAAGATAAGAAGCTGGAATCACTTCCTTGATAACCTTGTTAATCACATCCTCATGGATTTGTTCATTGCTTACTTCTGGATCGTGTTGGGTTGAAATAACGACCGTATCTACGCGCACTGGTTGGTCATTTTCATCATACTCAACTGTAACTTGAGATTTAGCATCTGGACGAAGGTAGCTAATTTCACCAGACTTACGAAGCTCTGCCAAACGACGAACCAACTTGTGGCTGAGTGAGATTGGAAGTGGCATGAGTTCTTCAGTTTCATCCACCGCAAAACCAAACATAAGACCTTGGTCACCAGCTCCAATCAAGTCAAGTGGATCTTGATCTGCATTTCCACGAACTTCCAAGGCTTCATTAACCCCCTGAGCGATATCTGGTGATTGTTCTACCAAGGATGGGTGAACTCCTACCGTCTCCGCTGAGAAACCATACTCTGTATTGGTATAACCAATCTCTGCAATGGTATCACGAACCACACGGTTGATATCCACATAAGCTGTCGTTGAAATTTCACCAAAAACATGCACTGAACCAGTATAAACAGCTGTTTCAGCAGCAACGTGCGCCTCTGGATCTTGCTCTAGAATAGCATCCAAGATAGCATCTGAAATTTGGTCTGCAATCTTATCCGGATGCCCCTCAGATACAGATTCAGACGTGAATAATTTACGTTCTGACATAAAAATGTCCCCCCTTAAAAAATATTCGTTATAGAGTTACAAAGAACTGGTAGGAAGAGTATTTACAATCAATCCCACCACCTTATCGGGACCATATAACCTAACTATTATAACACGAATCTTTGAAAAATACTCGTATGATTGCTATTTTTCTTACTAGGAAAATGTTTTCTAATCTTAACCAAACAAAAACTCTTAAAGTAGTTGTGATTTCCTACTTCAAGAGTGATGTTATAAACTAATTATTTTCTAGATAAAATTCAAAACGTTCCCCGACATATTGGCTCTTTACATACTCAAAAGCTGTCCCGTCATCAAAGTAGGAAACTTGAGTCAGCCCTAAAATAGCATGCCCTTTTTCAACTTCTAAGTAATGAGCTATCTTTTCTTTGGCTAGTCGAGCATAGATGGTCTGATGAGACTTACCAATTCGATAACCATGCTCTTGTAAGGTTTGAAAGAAGTGCTTGGTTACTTCTTCTTTTTTGAAATTTTTGATAAATTTCTCAGGAATCGACGCCACTTCATAGACAACAGGAACCTTATCCGCATAGCGAACACGTTCCATACGAATGATGTTATCAGTTGGCAGTAAACCTAGTTTAGCCACTTCTTGCTCATTTGGAATAGTTCGACGATAAGAAATCAGGTGACTAGATGGAGTTTTTCCTTGAGCTTTTACAATCTCAGTAAAACTAGTTGTTCCACGCATTTTTTCCTGAACACGTGTACTTGAAACAAAGGTCCCACTACCAACACGCCGTTCCAAAACTCCTTCTTCAACCAAAAGAGAGATAGCTTGACGCAAAGTCATACGACTAACCGAAAATTCCTCTGCTAAATCTCGTTCGCTTGGGAGTCTTTCTCCAATTTTCCAATTTCCCTCGTCAATATCTTTCTTGATTTGGTCGTGAATTTTCATATAAGCTGGTAACATGCTTGATCACTTCTTTTCTTCGTTTTTCCATTGTACCTTATCTCATAGACAAAAGTCAAACCTCACTTGTTTAGTTGGTAATTCTAACCCTTTTATGATAGAATATTCAAGAAGATATTTCTTTTAAGAAAGGGAAAAGATGACCAACATTTCAACTGATTTGCAAGATGTCGAAAAGATCATCGTATTGGACTATGGTAGCCAGTATAACCAACTTATCTCACGCCGTATCCGTGAGATTGGTGTCTTTTCAGAACTAAAAAGTCACAAGATTTCGGCTGACGAAGTCCGTGCTATCAATCCTATCGGGATTGTACTTTCAGGTGGTCCAAACTCTGTTTACGAAGAAGGATCATTTGATATTGATCCAGAAATTTTCGAACTGGGAATTCCAATTCTGGGAATCTGCTATGGTATGCAACTATTAACCCACAAGCTTGGTGGTAAAGTTGTTCCTGCAGGTGACGCTGGTAACCGTGAATACGGTCAATCAACATTGACTCACACAGAATCAGCTCTTTTTGCGGGTACTCCAGATGAGCAACTTGTCTTGATGAGCCACGGTGATGCTGTTACAGAAATTCCTGCTGATTTCGTTCGTACTGGTACATCAGCTGACTGTCCGTACGCATCTATCGAAAACCCAGATAAGAAAATCTATGGTATCCAATTCCACCCAGAGGTTCGTCATTCAGTTCACGGCTATGATATTTTGCGTAACTTTGCCTTGAATATCTGTGGTGCCAAAGGTGACTGGACTATGGATAACTTCATCGATATGCAAATCAAACAAATCCGTGAAAAAGTTGGAGATAAACGTGTTCTCCTTGGTCTTTCAGGTGGTGTTGACTCTTCTGTTGTTGGAGTTCTTCTCCAAAAAGCCATCGGAGATCAATTGATCTGTATCTTTGTAGACCACGGTCTTCTCCGTAAAGGAGAAGCTGACCAAGTTATGGATATGCTTGGTGGTAAGTTTGGTTTGAACATTGTCAAAGCAGATGCTGCCAAACGCTTCCTTGATAAATTGGCTGGTGTTTCTGATCCTGAACAAAAACGTAAAATTATCGGTAACGAGTTTGTTTATGTCTTTGATGATGAAGCAAGCAAGCTAACAGACGTGAAATTCTTGGCACAAGGAACACTCTATACAGACGTTATCGAGTCTGGTACAGATACTGCTCAAACCATCAAGTCTCACCACAATGTGGGTGGTCTTCCGGAAGACATGCAGTTTGAACTCATCGAACCCCTTAACACTCTTTACAAAGATGAAGTTCGTGCCCTCGGTACTGAGCTTGGTATGCCAGACCACATTGTATGGCGCCAACCATTCCCAGGACCAGGTCTTGCTATCCGTGTCATGGGTGAAATCACTGAAGAAAAACTTGAAACTGTTCGTGAATCAGACGCTATCCTTCGTGAAGAAATCGCAAAGGCTGGTCTTGACCGCGACATCTGGCAATACTTCACTGTTAACACTGGCGTTCGTTCAGTAGGTGTTATGGGAGATGGCCGTACTTATGACTACACCATCGCTATCCGTGCTATCACTTCTATCGATGGTATGACAGCTGACTTCGCTAAGATTCCTTGGGAAGTTCTCCAAAAAATCTCAGTTCGTATCGTAAATGAAGTTGACCACGTTAACCGTATCGTCTATGATATTACAAGTAAACCACCTGCAACCGTTGAGTGGGAATGATTTATAAACATGGTTTGAAGTGAAATGGTTGATTTAACAGCATTTTCAGTTATTATAAAAGGTTAAAAATCAATCAAAATTGATTGGTTCCCCACCAAAAATCCCACCAGAAATATTCTGATGGGATTTTTTTATATTAAATTTTATTCTTCTATTATTTGATGCTTTACGAACTTTCTTAAGATCTGGCTTATGAAGCTCTAGTGGAGGAGTTAGAGTAGATGTTGCACTTATTCTTGCAATTTATCATATAAAAAAGTAGACGAATGTCTACTAGAAATGTTGAGGTTTGGCAAACGGCTGGTAATGATGATGCTATAGATTCCTTATCTCAAATACTGCCGTATTAATCCACTCGTTATTCATTTGAAAGTCATTTTCTATGATTTTACTAAAGGTAAAACCATTTTTTAAAAGCACTCTCTGAGAAGCCAGATTGTACGTTGCCGTCCCCGCGATAATCTTATGTAAACCATAAATAGTAAAGGCCTTTTCTAAAACGAGTTTAACCGCTTCGCTGGCATATCCTAAATTAGTAACATTTTCTCCAATCCTATATCCAAGTTCTGCTGTTTTTCTATCCTTCCCTAAAACACTTAAATTGATTCTTCCAACCATAACACCTTGTGCATCTCTAATAAGATGCATGTAGACATCATGATTCTCTTGTTCCCTTAACAATTCCCTTGTAATTTCTTTAAAACTTTCTGAATCAAAATAGTGAGCTGGTCTTGGAGGTAAACTTCGCTCAAATACTCTCTATTTTCTTTTTCAAAAGAATAAACATCTATGCTATTTTCTTCAGACATCAACTCTAAACTTATCATTGTAAACCATCTCCCATCATTCTCTAAACTCAAATTCACTCATGTTCACACAAAGTGACATTTACAAAATTTAAAGAGTTATCTTAATTTTTTCATATCGTATCTACATTATAACACAACATACTATGAAGAAAAATAATATCCATCAAGGACCTCATAAATTCCAACATCTTGCTAAACAAGCAGGTTTTTCTCTTGAGGCCATTTCAGAAGCACTTACTCATAGTGACATCCAAATAACGAAGACTTATGTCAATACTACAGAAACAGTAAATCAAACAGCAGGAGAAATAGCCTTTAGAAGTCTCAAAAAGCAATAGGGTGAACTTGGGGTGAATTTTGGGGTGAACTTTGATTTTTTGAAACAAAAAATACATCCAAGAAAAAATTCTTGAATGTCTGTAAACGTTGATATAATCGTGTTGATTAACGTTTTGAGAATTGTGAAGCTTTACGAGCTTTCTTAAGACCTGGTTTGACACAGTTGGATTTCAGGTACTTTCAGTTTAGCTTTATATCAACCATCATCAAAATCCAACTATTTTCTTATTTTAAAAAATATGAATAAGTTTGATTGAATGAGGGAATTTCTTTAAATTTTTTCTTAGCACCTATAAGTTAATAATACTATTCTTTAAATTATAGTTTATAATTATCTGATGTTTCAATGACCACAAAACAAAGTACAGCGAATCACTTCCTTTAGTCAAACATATAACTGAACAACATTGTTTATCTTCCTGCACTTTCATATTTTTTTCAATCCTTTTCTAAAAAAATTGTACGACTGATAATAATCAAAAAAACTGTAAAAAAACTATTTGATAGAAAAAAATAGGTTCAATGTATCTTTCCCTAAAAAAATATTAATACTGCAGGATTGGCAATTAATAAATTGGGAACAAATAACATAGTGATCAATCTGTTAATACCTGTAAAAAAATATTATATGGATACTTAGAAATTCCAATATAATTCAAAAAAATACATCTACTTTTTGAAAAATTTAGTTGGGAACCAAAAATGAACTAATCGTTATTAGAAACCAAATTGAATAATATATAATACAACCACACATTAAAGAAAGGATATAAAACAATATATTTAATGAATTTAAATGTACATTTAAATTTCCATAACTTATAAAAAAATGATCGCAAGACCAAAAAAAGTATTCACGAATTGAACTAAATTAAATGATCTAAAAAAATATAGAACAACTGAGTATCAAACAGTACTCAATAAAATTTGATCCAAGTTACCACTCAAAAATATCTGATTCTAAAATTCCCATACTTCTAATTAACAATCCCATCATAACTCCATCTACAATAGTGTAGGAACCTACCAAAAATAAAATTTGATAATAGTCCCAACCATTAAAAGAGTCTATGTTTAAGAAAATCAATCTAAAAAATACAATAGGTAAACCAATCCACAGTATCGACGAAAAATAGACCACAAAAAGAAGTCAAAATGAAAAATTCATATCAGATTTAAAAACCAAAATGAAGTAGCCTAAAAATTACTTTTATTCTAAACATTTTATCCTCCCACATTTGAGAAGTGCTCCACTCCTTTTCTCAATATGAATCTTGATATAATATAAAAAATGATGCACCAAATCAATTGAATACAAATAATTCTCAAATAGTCTATTAATTTATATGTATCATTACTAAACATCTGAAGCGGTTCATATACTAAGTATTTAAAAGGTAATACATCTAAAAAAACAGACGAAAAATTATTTGAAAAAAACTTAAAAGGCAATAATATTCCTGATAAAAAAACTGAATTACTATTTCTTTAACAGTAAGGACAAAAAAATATTTTCTAACCAAAAAGAAAGCATACCTACACAACATGATATTAAAAAAACCATAGAACCATAGATAGAATAATTGCAATACTTCCTAAAAATAAGAATTTCAATGGTTAATAACTCATTCTTGTAATAAACACTGGAGAATAAAAATGACAGGAATGATGATAAATAATAAATGAGCAAGCCTATCTCCAAGCATTTTACAAAAAAATAATACTTATAAAAAAAGTAACAGGTTTTATTAATATGCTAAAAAAATTTCCTGAATGAACATCGTCATTGATTTCCCAATCAACTGGATAAAAAAACAAAAATATGAAAAAAATTATAGTCCCCAAATAGTATTGAACCATTGAGGTAAAATCATATCCTGCTATATTTATCTGGTTACTCTGATATATATACGTCCATAAAAAAATACTGATATCATAATTTGTATACTTGCCTGTAACATTAACAATAGTACACTTGATTTATAGTTCAAAAATAGATCGAAATGATATCAGAATAATAGACATTTCTTTTTTTCAATTGTGCTCCTTTTTTTGTAAAAATAGTTTTTGTAAAAATAATTTCTTCTAAAGAAAGATTTGATATTTCAAAAATCTTCTATATCTACAAGCTTATTGATTGATTCTAATGTCTCAAAGACAAAAATCTCTAGGTATTTTTTTAGTATACATTCCGATTTTTGTTTGAGAAATGACTACTACTCCTTTAACAGAGCATAACTCTGGTACCAAATCTAATGTCATTTTTATCTTTAAATATTTAAAAATCAGAAAATTTAGATAAAAATAACATCCATTGACTCCTGCAAAAATAATTTTTTTCCTTTGTCAATGACGATTAATTCGTCACAAACAGACGAAATATCATCCATATCATGACTCGTTAAAAATAATAGTAGTATGACATTCTTCATTCATTTTCTTTAAAAAAATGTTCTGATATCTTTTTTTAGACTGTATATCTAACCCTATAGTAGGCTCGTCTAAAAAAATAATATTTCCGGACTTGTTAAAAGATGCCGCGATAAACTCCATTTTCATTTTTTTGTCCAAGAGAGGGTCCGGACCTGCTGGTAAAGCTGATCTTTTACATTCAACAAATTGCTTAATTCCTGAATTCGTTCTTGTAAAATCGCCGGTTCTACCTCATATAAAGTACCAATCAATTGAAAAATAATCCATAGCCGAAACATCTTGAAATAACTGTAATTTATTTCCTACTACTATTGAAATTTTTTTCTAAAATTTATACTTCTTTTTAAAATGGAATTTCTCCATTCACTTCTAATTTTTCCGGAACTAGGATAAAGAGTCCCAGTCAACATTTTTAATCGTTGTGGATTTACCAGCTCCATTACTCCCAATAAAAGCCAACTATACTCCCTCTCTTAATCGTAAAACTAATATCTTGAACAGCTCGAATCGTTATTTGATTACGTTTCAAAAAAATCTCTTGATAAATGGGAGTCTTGAATCAAAATTATAAAAAAATTTTTTTAGATAAATTCTGAGCATTAATAACTATTTCACTCATATATCTCTCCTTTCGATAAAAATATATTTACTTGTACTTTTTTTCCATACTTTACCAAAAATGCTAAAGATTGAGCTAAAAATCTTCGGGATGGGTAAAATAATATTTGTCTTTAAAAAGTTTCTCAAAACCTTCAAGGCGATTATTGAAATCATTAAATTTTTGTATTGTCTAGCTGGTTGAATGTCTCTTTAATATCCATAAACTTTCTCCGTGATTCTTTATTTCACTTTATAAATAGGAGAGTGTCTATATATTTATAGATCCTCAAGAACTTGCATTTTATCAAGTATAAGTAGAATAGTATGTAAGGGTTTACATATTCATATTATATGATTATTTAAGGAATCCGTCAATTTTCCACATTATTATATGACAAAGTGTATTTTTTTAAAAAATGCAAAAAAATCTATGAGCAAGATGTTTGACTTCCTTTTTTTAAAGTATATATACTTATATTAACCTTAGAAAAGAAAAAAATGTTTGAACAGATATTCAATAATAATTACTTTTTTTAAAAATTAAAATTCGAACTTTAAATTTTTTTATCTTTTTTTATATTATTGAGTAACCTAAATTGCCCAATTTGTAAAATTTAGCTAGACAAAAAAAGACATCCAAGAGAAATTTCTTAAATGTCTGTAAACGTTGATATAAGCGTGTTGATTAACGTTTTGATAATTGTGATGCTTTACGAGCTTTCTTAAAATCTGATTTGGAAACATTTTTATTTGAATAGATTTCAATATCCGCTTAAAATCAATGTTTTCCCATATTTACAGAAAACAGAATTTCATCTAATTTGAATAACTTTCAGTTGAATGGTGTGAATTTTACCCCAAAAATACACAAATTGAGCTAGATTTTACCAAAAAGTTCACACCATTTGAATTGTTATTATTTTGTACATTTCTATAGAAATAGAAACCTATATCAAATTTCAACTATCCTATCAAGATTATAAGCATATCAAAAAAATAAAAATAATAAAAATGAAAAATCGACAGGAGATTTTTAGAAATATATTAGTTGATTATAGAAATATTCGGATTTCCTGTTTTTAGAAGCTCCAATTATCTTCACTTTTAAAGCTTCATCCAAACTAATTCTATTTTCTAAAATATACGATAATTCTTGTCCATTCATAAATAAAATTTTAGCATCTCTATTAGAAAAATCTTGAATTACTTCATCTCTAAAACCATTTATTGAAATAAATAGTCCACGAGTAGATGTTAGTTTTGTATCAACTTTTTGCTTTAAAGAAGAAATGTTTAATGAATTTATTGGATCTTTAGTCCATTTTATCTCGACTAAGTAATCAAACCCCTCAAACCTAAAATAGCCATCTAGTTGTTGAGTATTTGAACTATTTCTGTACGAATCATGATAATCAATATCGTTAATTTTGAATAAATTAGCAATAATTTGTTCTAGATGATATCCTCTTTCTTGAGGATTCTCACTTGAAAATAGCGAATAATACTCCATCTTTAGCTCTTCGATTTTTTGAAGCTGTTGTTGCTTGGTTTGAATTTTTTTCTCTTGTTTTAAACGATGATAGGAATTATTCGATGTTTCATTAGTCTTATCTCGTTGAATATTACCTAGCAATCGCTTTAACTTTCTTAACGCATCTAACCCCCTATTTCTATCTTGCACTTCATCAGGAATATTTTTCATTTTATAAAATTCAGTTGCTATTTGTCTAATTATAAATCTTCCATTTTCTGTTTGATTAAGTTCATTTATAACATTTTTTGCCCAAACAAACTTCGGTTCAGATTTCCATCTTACTATCAAATCATTTGGAACTCCCGAAGCCTGCATAAATGCAGCAACAGTATCTTTATAATGGAAACATAATCCAAAACATTGAATAATTTGTTGTTGGATTTCAAAAGATATCTTAGTCATTTTTCTCCTTTCTTTTAACTATTTTAAATTTCATTAATTAACTGTATAAAGTAACTTGGAAAATCACTCAGTTTATCTTTTAGTCTAGCCTTTTGCCGTTTGATTTCATTTCTAATCTGTTCCTTACTTTGAGACTTAATCTCTTGACTAATCAATTGAACTACAATTCTATCCAAAAAACCTAATTCATAGATATTGATTTCTTTGTCAAGAGATAAACCATATTTCAATCTCCTTGTCAACTTAGTTATCACATCAATTTTCTCACCAACTAATTCTTCAAGAATATTGTTAATTGAATTTAAAATCATTGATGTTTCGTACCCTAACCCATTATCACAAATAGAGATTATGTCAGATATATCAATTGGTTTTGACTTACCTCTTTTCTCAATACTAATTGATTCTTCAGTACAACTTTCCAATATTTGAAAATAAGAACTGCCCTTAATCCAAAGTTGAGAAATATAATTTAGATTTTCTATACTTAATTTTCTCATCTCCTTGTTATTTGAGAAATCTATTATTATCTCAGTTAAAACACTTAATAGATCTTCTTCCTTCTCGCAAGAAAGGATAGAAGTTTTATTTTCCTGAACCCATTCTTTTAACAACTCAGATTGATATAATCCAATTGAGTTTTTTGCAATTATTTCAGTTTCTACTATACTGGTAACTATTTTAGATTTTATCAAGACAAATAATTCTTTTATTTTTTCTTGTTCCTCTTCACTACCTAAGAAATATCCAAAAGTATTTTCAGCTAGACTATCAGTCTCTAGTTCAGTAGGATACATAGACGCAATATAATTTTCAATTGCTATTAGAGTGTTCTCAATTTGAGTTATTTTAAAATTAAAATCCTTTAAATAAGGACTCTTCTGTTTTGTTAATTTTGATAAAATTGTATCTATTTCTTTTCTGTATTCTGGAGTTCTATCAACCCTATCTTTAATCATACTCCAAAAGTCAAAGCTTTTGGGTTCTATTCGGTAATCAGATGAATTTACTGAGTTAAACTGTATAATATTAAGAATATTGCTTTGACAACCCTCTGTATTAATAGGATTTAATAATGCTTCATAGTTTTGTTTTTTCCACTTATTTTTTGGTGATTTATAAATATTTGGCTCTGTTAAAATGATTGTTCCTTCTGTATATTTTCCGGCCCTTCCTGCTCTACCTATCAAATTCTGAAAATCACGAACTTTTATTGCATCTCCTGCTTGATACACACTTGAGATAATCAAGTATTTAATAGGTAAGTTTACACCTTGTGCTAAGGTTGAAGTACATACTACATTGTTTATTTTACTTTTTGAAAAAGCATACTCTATAGCAATGCGTATCCCCATAGGTATTCCTGAATGATGTGAAAAAACTCCTAGATGACTACATGTATATTCAACACTATCATATCCTAAATTTTGACCAATTAAGTTTCCTATTTTTTCAACTTCAGACCTATCCGAATTTTTTAAGAAATTAGTTAGATCATAATTTCTATTATTTAAGTCTTTAAATCTTCGCAAAACAACATTGACCGTATCTTTTCTTCCACAAAAAATTCCAACTCCACCATTATTAATTAGCTTAGTCCCATAATAAATACTTAAATCATTTGCGTTTGTCAGTTCTGGAAATACTTTTTGTTTACGTTCTTTCCCAATCTGCTCTAATTTAGTTACACTAACAGTTCGTGGAACAAAAAATTCTTCTTCAAATGTAATGGGATCTATAAAATATAATTGCTCATTACTACCTTTTAAATCACTAAACGCAACTCTTTTCTCTGTTGTTTTTATCAAATTATTAGAAACGATTACTCCATCCTTGTTAAACCACTGATTTATAGCTTCACTATCTGGTATAACAGCAGAAATTAAAATCTTCTGTGTTTCTTTCGGGAAAATTTGTTTAACCGTTGACAACAGTAATTCAAAGTTGGTTCCACGGCTTGGATCATCAAAAAGATGTGCCTCATCAAATATACAAAGTCCTATTTCATTAATAAAACTTTGATGATTTCTCAATAAAAACAACAATTTCTCTGGAGTAAGTATAAAAACTCTTTTTTTACCATCATTAAAAATTGAAAAATCCTGTGGAATCTCAGGTAGATCAAAAATTTCACTTATAAATACCTCTTCGTCATTAACGAAGTGCCCATTAATATCTCGACATATTTCCCTACACAAAGCCCTAAAGGGAGCAATAATCAATGCATTATCAATTCTATTTGAGTAAAATGCTGATCTTAGTATTAGGTTAACAGATGCTGTCTTCCCTGAACTTGTGGGCATCTGAATGATTCCAGATTTACCTGAAAAAATCCCCTGTACTCCTAATTCAATTTGAGAAGGCCAAAGTTCCTTAATGCTTCCCTCTGATTGTATATAATTCTGCCATAAAGAAAATTCTAATCCTGAAAATTCGGGAAGTAATTTTGTTGATGAACTGTTTATTTTTTTACAAACTATTGCTAAGAGACAATTTACAAAGATTATAGAAAAATCACTCCCAATACTATATACGTTATCTTGTAAATTTTTAAAAACTTCTATAGAAATCTCACGTCCCTCTAAAATGTAGTTTCTATACTGTTCAACTAAAATATTTGACTCATCTGAATATATGCCTACGATTGACTCATAGTTCACAAAGACTCGATCTGTTAAAATATCTATTAATACCTTAACCAGATTAAAGCTATCCTCTGGAAATCGTGGAGCATCTGATATATAGCTAAGCATGACTCTCGAACTACCATTATAATCTCCTAGATAGTAAGCTGTTGCTCCTAAAATTGCAATATAATCTCGATATTCATTAGCATTTCCCAACTCAGACAAAATCAGTGCATCAAAAAACTCTGCAGCGTGATGTAATTGGTTTTTTAAATGAGGATCAAAATGATTATGATTTATATAATCTTCAAAATACTTTCTAGCAGAATCCGCAACAATTGCTAGTGCTACAAGAAAAGATTTGTGAGAGTCCTCTGAAATCGAAATATGATTTTCTAAAGGTATATCAAATTCAATCATTTTTGCTTTTGAACGAACAAGCTTCGAATAATATAATGACCGTTCCCCAAATTCTATCATACTTCACTCGCTTTCAAATAGAGTCTTTTTATAAAGTTAAGTAATTCATTAGAATGTATAACCAATAACCTTAAATTTTCTTTTGCTCTGTGATGTTGCGTAACCGCATTTTTTATAAATTCAATATCATAAGATTGATTTGAGTGAACTGCAACAGCCCCATAAATCACATTAAACGGATGATCTGTAGTATTTAAAAATCTTTTTACTATATCTGCTTGATCTGAATTATCTTTTATTAGTTTTAAATAGCTAGCTACAACTGAAGTGGAAAAACGTTCAAAGTCTTTATCTGAATGATTAATAGCAACTTGCAATCTTTGCTTATTAGTTAATGAGCTACCTGTTGACGCAGATGATTTGACTTCTATGACAATAATTTCATCGTTTTGCAGAGTCATATCCCCTTTCTTATACCCCAAAACATCACTACCCTGAGTTGAAGTATCTTTATTAACTTTGCTATCATATCGTGTCCGAGGAACAGCATACTCTTCAATATACTGAAGATAATCAGATACCAATATTTCTCCGAAATCTCCAGACATTGTTGAAAGACCAATACCACTATCCGATGGTAATTTATAATTTTTAAATACTCATTAGACGAAATATTTATTTCATTAGTCATTTCTTGAAGTTCATCATCTGAGCAGTAATTACGTCTAAATTGTTTTGCCCATTCTTCAAAAATTTCTGGATCATCCTGGATATCTAAATGGAAAACTTCTATTTTTTTACCTTCATTAGTATATATTGGATTTTCTGAAATTAGATAATTCATATATCTATGTGTTGCTTCCATAACTATCCCCCCAGCTCTCTCAGCCGCTCCTGTCCTATCTTCAACATCTCTTTTTCTACCTTGTTCCATTTTCCAAATAGACATTCGTGTAGAACTTCTGCTGCTGAGATTTGATCTACTTCCGAATCATAAACACACGATTGATCTCTTTGATAAATTTGAATTTGATTAAAAATTTTGTCATTTTCTAACTCTCGTAAGTTATCAACTAAATGTTCTACAATTCCATCATGGTGCTCTTTGGGAGTCGCTCTCGCTTGACTAGGGTCTAAAGCATGGAGCTCCTCATAACGTATCAAAGTACTGAGATAGGACAATTCTGGCTTGGTCGCAATCAGTGCAAGTGAGACTTGATATCCTCTAGTTGCCAATAATTGTGCCGTTTTTCTAGGAACTTCTGTTGTTCTCAAGGTACCCTCGATTAACAAATGATAACCTTTCTTACTCAACTCATCTACAAGATATTCAACCATTTGGCCCGCAAATACTTTGGTATAATCCACACTATCTTTTCCATACTTTTCCTGTAAGCCAAGGTAGTTCGGATGAAAAGAGCGATAACTATCTCCATCAATGATAATGATATTACCTTGAAATTCCCTTTGTTTAATACGATGAATCGTTGTCTTACCAGCACCACTCTGTCCACCGAGCAAAATAGCTTTAGGCTGAGATGAGGTTGTTTTTCCACGAGTTAAAGAACGAACGAGTCGTTTGGATGCTCGTTCAAAATCATCTTGACTAAATTCTTCTAGTTTCATTAAGCCACCACTAGATGACTAGCTTGTTCTAGCATACGTTCAATGCCATCCAAATAGCCATTATATCGCTCTACATCCTCAAAAGTCCCCACAAGATAAATCTTCGTGTTCAGCAAATCAGACAAATCATCGCTCATTAGAATCCAAGGATTAGAAGTATCATCAAATGCAACTCCTTGCTCATCTTGAAAACGATAAAGTTGCGCTAAGATATTCGCCCCTCGTTCTTTAATAACTTCAATTTTCAGGGTCAACTGATAATCTTCTACTGGTGTGAGCATTTTTTCCTCCCCTACAATATCGATATAGGAAACATTAAATTTTTTGCAGATACGATCGATTAATTCTGTCGAAACTCGACTTGTCCCATTTTCATAACGACTCAGACTATTTCTAGAGATACCAACAATCTTTGCAAACTCAGGCTGGGTTAATTTATGTGTTTTACGTAACGTTTTTATATTTTCTCCAATCATGTAACTCCTCCTTTTATTTATTTCTATTATAACACAAAAAATAAAAACGCACCAATTTTGGTGCGTTTTTATCCAGTTATAGCTGAATGAAATAATTCTTCTGTTACATTGTTGGCAAACCAATCATCTAATACAATGGCTTTATCAAATAATCTATCTTATCTATTTTAAAGACAAATTTACCACAAAAACACACTGAGATACTCGTCCAAGTATGTTTATTTCATTTTGGATAACTTCATCAATAAACTTAAGCGTTCATCATTTTTGAGCTCTGATAACAAGCAAATCAACCGCTCATATCCAAGTTCTTTCTTCTGCTTGATTAATGAATTCATCACAGCCACCAAATCTTCTGGCGTAAAATTCCTTAAGTAAAGTGTAATATAACTTCCACTATTAGAAAATAGGCTAACATGAATTGCATTATGTTCTTTTTGTCTAATTTTCATTCCTCCTGTAGACTCCCTGATATGGAACTCATACACTGTCTTTTTGGGGTAGCAATCAAATGAGTTTTCGAATTCTCTGCGATTTTTATAGAGAATATAGTTAATGAGTGAATAATATTTTAGAAACATAGTGGTTTCCTCCGTAAGTATTATTATAATTTTAGTATGCCATAAATTTCAAAATAAAAAAAAATAATTAAGAAAAAAACGATACATAAGTTGTTTCTCTTATTAATTTTTTTTGTAGTTTTCTCTTTCTCTCATCCCTCAATTTTTTTGCGATTCTGATTTTTCTGTGTGTTTAGCGTTGACAGGAACGTATGTGTAAGTCACGCTAAACACACAGTACTAGGTAAAAGTGAATAACGTAAAAAAATCTTATCCTAATTTTTTTATTTTATGATTTATGGCATACTAATAGTATATAAATAATTGATTGAGTAGAGACGTAACTAATATAGCTACGTTTTTTTATGTTTGAAAGGAGGTAGCTATCGTGGAAACAGTAGGTTTAAGCTGGGTTAGGAAAGAACCAGTTTTGTATTTCATTAACTAAAAAAAAATAAATGTATAGATAATAAAAGAGATGTCAATAGCAGTTTAAAAAAATATTTTTTGATCGTAACAAAGTAAAGAATAAAAGTAAAAAACGAAAGTAAATAACAGGAACCAATTTTTGTATTTCATTTACCAATAAAAAATAAATGTATAGATAATAAAAGTAATGTCAACAGCAGTTTAAAAAAAATTTTTGATCATAACAAAGTAAAGAATAAAAGTAAAAAACGAAAGTAAATAACAAAAGTCCAAAAATAAAATACAAAAACTAGCTTAACTCAGTCGCTAAATTCAGAGCATTTAAACCTGAAAAAGACTAACAAGAAAAAACAACAGATTTTTATCTGCAAGATGGAACTCTACATCTTATTTGAATTGAGTCAACTTGTCATGTTGTACAATGACTTGGTTATCTTCTTAGCCATCAACTAAGAAGCGCCCTCAGCAAAGGGAAGATACTACATCAGTGAATACAAGCTTTATGTCACTGCACTACTTCAACTTGAATTAAAAAGACCTTAAGAATTTTCTTAAGATCTTCTTTAAAAGCATATTATCTACTATAGAAAGGAAAGAACTATGGCAAAGAAGAGACGTAGTCGTGCTGTTCGACGAAAAGCTAAAGAGAAAGCTAAGAAACAACAGATGGATTCTCTAACTACTTTCGAAGGCCGTAAACAATTCGTCCAATCAAAAGGACTAACTAATCTAGTCACGCGCTTTAAAAAAGGAAAGGGTATCAAGCGAAATGAATCAAAAAAAAACGGGAGAGGACATTCATTTAATCCATACCGACCGAACTCTTCATAACTACGCTGGTTCCTGGAGCAGATTCGCTTCCTTTGTTGCCTCAATAACTACTGCCGAAGATTTAGAAGCTCTTGATAAATCTAACGATATTGAGGGATGGATTGACTTAGTAAATCAATACTTAGAACATTGTAAGAAATTAGGACTTTCTGCTCCTACTCAGTCAACCTATAAAGCAGCATTAGCCAAAGTTTTAGGAGTACCTTCTACCGCTTTTATTGCAACGGATATTCGATATCGAGCCGACAAAAAGAATAATCGTTTGAAGTCTAATGACGACAGGATGTCTGAAGAAACAAATAATCGCTGGTTCTCAATCGTATCTGCCACTGGGTTACGTAAAAATGAATTAAAAGCTATTACAGGTGATTCCCTACATCAACGTGAAGATGGTCGATACTATCTTAAAATCATTGGTAAAAAGCATAATTCAAAAGGAGCACGAGACCGATGGATTCCGATTATTACGCGAGACAAAAAAGAATTAGAAGGGCTTGTTGAAGAATTTAAACTAGCTGGTAAAAAGCGTGTGTTTCAAGTTCCAACTGCTTTAAAACCTCATAAATATCGTGCAGAATACGCAAAACGTCTTTATCTTCTTGTTGCGCGAGATCCCAAAGATATCAAAGATAAAAAAGAAAAAGTTTATCTACGAGGCGAATTAAAAGGTGTTGTCCTTGATCGAAAGGCTTGTTTAGTTGTATCACGTGCTCTCGGGCACAATCGACCTGAAGAGTTTCAAAAGTCCTATGCTTATAAGTTAATCGCACAAGCAAACTAAGTAACTTCTTTAAACATTATGATATATCTCTCCTCAAAATAAAAAAGGTAGTTCAAATGATTGAACTACCTTTTTTTAAGACTATTTAGCTATTTTTGCTTTTCAAATGTTCCATCTTTTATAAGAAACTTACTTTGTAATGTTTTAGCTGTATCAAACTTAAAATCAAGTTTTTTCACTTCTTTAGCACCTTCTTCAGGCAATTCTGCTTTTGCACTAGATGCACCATCGATAGATAATTTGATATATTTACCAGCTACTTTCCATGTTCCTTCTTTAGTTTCATCTTTATCATTAGTCACTTCAAGGCTGTTATCTTTTTTAAATACTATCATAACATCATGCTCTTTATCATACCATGAGCCAACGAACTGGCTTGCTGGATCAGATTTTTGATTTAGGTAAAAGAACGCTCCACCCGCCACTAAAAGTGCTACAAGTACAGAAGCTACTATCGCAATAATTTTTTTCATCATTTTTTCCTCCTAAAATACTAAAATGTATTGAATAAAAATTTTAAATCTTTTTTATAGAAATTAAAATACTAAAAATTTCATGTTGTATTCGTTCTGCCCTTATAAATAACTTACTATTATAACAGAACTCTAACTTAGTATATCCTAGTTAATCACGTCTTCTAAGTGGTAATGCTAGACCAATTCCACTAAGTATAGTTCCTAGAACTACCATCAACATATTTTCACTTGAACCTGTATTTGGTAAAGTCGTATTGACACCATATTTAGGTTTATTTCCAACATAGATATAAGCTGGATTACTTAGAGCAGTTCTAAGTTTATCTGTTACCAGTTTATGTTCTATATTTGATACCTTAGAATCATGTCTATGGTTCAATGATTCTTGAGGTTTATTATATGCCTTCTGATAAGCAAGTAGAACAGCCTCATACTGAGCTTTGGCATCCAATTGGTTTTGGAGGAGAGCATTTAGTTTAGCTTGTTCTGCTTCAAGTGTTTGAAGAGCTAGGCGGTGAGCCTCAAGAGCTTTTTCGTACTCTTCTTTTGCGACTTCGTAGTTTTCAGAAGCATGGATGAGGCTATCAAGGAGTTTTTCCATCTCTTTGATGCTGTCTTCGATTTTAGCAATCTCTGCACGAACAGCCTCTTCTTGAGCTTTCAAGTCGTCTAGTTGAGCTTGAATAGTTGCTAGAACTTTTTCCTCTTCGGCTTGTTTTGCTTTGAGTGCTTCAAGAGCTTTTTCTTCTTGTGCAAGTTCAGATTGTGCTTGTTCCAAAGCTTCTTGTTTAGTCTTCACATCAGCAGTTAGGTTCTCAACAGCTACTTTAGCATCTGACAAGCGTTTTTCTGCAAGTTTCAGCTTCAAGAGCTTGGTCATAAGCTTTTTGAGCATCAGGAGTTAAGTCCTTAGTTGCTTCCAACTCTGCAATCACTTTACGAGTAGCTGTAAGTTCCTCATCGGCTTTCTTGTAAGTAGCCTCGGCAACTTCAAGGTCAGCCTGTGTAGCTTTCGCAAGAGTTTCAGCGTCTTTCAAAGTTTGAACCGCATCTGCCAAAGCTTTACGTTTTTCTTGCAATCCTGCGTTTAGATTCTTAACGGCTGTTTCCGCATTTTCCAAGCGAGTTTGAGCAGCCTTGTACTCTACTGTTGCATGGTCGAATTTAGCTTGTGCATCAGGAGTCAAGTCCTTAATGGCAAGAAGTGAAGCAAGAGCGTTTTGAATATTTGAAAGCGTACTTGTTGCTTTAGCGTGTGCTTTTTCTGCGTTAGCTTTCTTAGTTTGAGCAGTCGTGTTAGCTTTTTCAGCATTTTTAAGGGCTTCGATAGCATCTGCCAAAGCTTGGCGTTTCACTGCAAGGTCAGCGTTTAGTTGTTGACGGCAGTTTCTGCATTTTCCAAACGAGTCTTAGCTGTGTTGTAGGCTAGTTCTGCTTGGTCAAATGTAGCTTGAGCTTCAGGAGTCAACTCTTTAATCGCATTTGCTTTGTAAAGAGCATCTTTTGCGGCATCAAGTGCTTTAGAAGCATTGTTCTTAACAGAAGTTGCTTCTTTGAGAGTCGCTTGTGCATCCTTGTCAGTTTGTTCTGCTTGGCGCAATTCTGACTTAGCTGTGTCGAGAGCTTCACTGTTTGCCTTGATTTCGTTATTAAGGTCAGTCAAGGCTTTCTCAGCTCTTGCAAGTCGTTTTTCAGCGGCTTGATGTTCTGTTTGCGCAGTATTGAACTTAACTTGTGCATCAGGAGTTAAGTCTTTAATCGCTTTGGTACGCTTAATGGCATCTTTAATGCTGTTAAGTTTATCAACTGCATTGTTATGTTCAGTCGTTGCTTTTTCAAGACTTTCTTGTGCAACTTTGTTTGCGATAGTTGCTTTAGACAATGCTTTTTCTGCTTCTTTGTGAGTAGCACGTTTATTCTGAATTTCTTTTGTAAGATTTGCATAAGCAGTGCTTGCGTTTGTGTTACGCAATTCAGCTTGGCTTAATTCTGACTTAGCAGTATTAAGAACACGCTCTGCATTAGGTGTCAAATCTTGTGTGTTGAGCAAGTTGTTGAGACGACTTGTTGTAGTTGCAAGATTAGATTTTGCAGTATCGTCTGCATCTTTAGCAGAAGCTAAACGATTTTGAGCATTGTTGTGAGTGGCAAGAGCAGAAACTTGAGTTTTCTTAGCTTGTGCCAAGTCTTGTTCCATCTTGCTGGTGTCAAATGGAGTTGGAAGTGGTTTTGCGATACCATTATCAAAGTATTCATCCACATACGTTTCTGTTTTTTGACCAGTTTTTGGGTCTCGTGAGATAATAGTACGAGCATCTTTTCCTGCAAAACGGACGAAGTGCATGCGCCCAACATTATTTGCAGTATAGCTGATATTGCCTCCAACAGCATTAGGAGTTCCTGGTTTGGTTCGTCCTACCATTCCTTTCATGTGTCCAAAATTGGCATGAATATCATTGGTCATAAAGGCGATTACTGAGTCATAAACCTCACGGTAAAGTTGAGACATAGTGGCTTTATGAGTTTTTTCAGTATCAATCGCTTTTTCTAAAGGAGAAGTGCTACTTAATGTATTTGTATAGTTCATTACTTCGCCATTAAAACGAATACCATCTACTCCGTGGTTATTTAAAGCGGTGTCGCTATGTCCGCTATTGTATGGTTTATTTTCTTTAGCATAATTTTGAGTAATCTTCTTAATGCCTTGAATGGACTCTTTGGTGACAACAAAGTTGTGCGTTCCCCAAACTTGGTCTTGGAGATTGTTTGCAAGAAGAACGTAGTAGTGACTCAAAGCTTTGATTTGTTCGTCTGTTGGATTGTCAAGATTTACAACTGTATCATCAATTGGCAGAACAATGTTTTTGTTTGCCCAACCTTTAAAGACAGTTGTTTGTAAGCTATCAGACCATTCGAATTGACGAGTGCCAAAATCATACTTGCCACCCTTGTACCATGCTTGAATAGCGTTGTTCAAAGCGTGTTTATTTGCTTCACTAGCATCATTCAAGTAAGTCTTATAAGCCGCAATGACATTTTGTGGCAATTGAGGAATGGTCAAGTTTTTGATAGCAGCGATTTGTTTCTCAAGGGTATCAACAGCTTTATCTGCTTCTTTCTTAGCGTTTTCAGCATTTTCAGCGGCAGTTGTTGCACTAGACAATTCTTGAGCAGTTGCGCGCTTAGTATCTTCTTGTTGACCTTTTAGAGTCTTCAAGTCTTGGATGTCAGAGCGTTTTTGAGCATCTGTATTTTTCGCAATCTCTAACTTGCGTTCAGCATCCTCTTTTTTAGATTGCTTAGTTGCTAAGTCAGCTTTAGCATCATCATATTCAGTTGTAACACCTTCCAAGCGACTTTCAGATGAGGCAAGACTATCTTTCGCCTCTTCTTCATCATCAGTAGCTTTTTGAAGTTTAGTTGAAGCAAGGTTTGCACCACCTTGAGCTTTAGTCAAAGTAGTTGCAGTCTTAGACTCTTCACCTTCAGCCTGAGCTTTCGCTTCATCTAACAAATCAAGTTGTTCTGCTTTTTGAGCATCTGCACGTTTAGCATCTGCCAAAGTACCAGTCGCACTTGTAAGAGTTGCTTCTTTAGCTTTCAGGTCAGCTTTAGCATCGTTACGCTCTTTTGTAACGCCAGCAACTTTCCCTTTAGAAGCATTTAGAGTTTCTTGAGCTGTCTTTTCAGCTTTTTTCTTATTCTTCAAGTCGTCAGAAGCTTGGTTTGCGGCAGTTTGAGCATCAAGCAGGTCACTTTCTGCTTGTTTCAATGTAGCAGTAGTTTGGTTTAGCTTAGTTGTAGCCTCAGCAATTTTTCTGCACGTTTAGCATCCGCACGTTTAGCATCGTCCAAGTTTGTAGTCGCATCTTCAAATGTTGATTCTTTAGTTGCTAAGTCAGATGTTGCATCATCACGCTCTTTATAGATAGCTTTTGTGCTAGTTCCGTCAAGAACAGCTTGCGCATTATCTTTGTTTTGTTTAGCAACTCCAAATTTAGAAGAAGCTTCATTTGCTTCATCAGTCGCATCTTGAAGTGTTTTAGCGGTAGAAGCACTTGTACGTTCAGCATCTTCCTCGGATTTTTTTAACCCAGCAATATCCTCTGCCTTTTTAGCATCAGTCTTCTTAGCATCATCTAAAGTTTTAGTAGCATCTTGAAGAGTTGCTTCTTTAGTAGCTAAATCAGATTGTGCATTTTTACGCTCATCTAGGATAGCTGTTGTACCAGTTCCATCCAAAACAGCTTGGGCGTTATCCTTGTTTTGTTGAGCAACATTGCGTTTAGATGTGGCTTCATTGTGAGCTTGCGTTGCATTTGAAAGAGCATCAGTCGCTTGGTCAAAAGTATTCTTTTGCCCTGCTTCAAGCTCTTTTGCATCGCTCAACTTACGAGCTTTTTTCGCATCCGCATCTTGTGATTGTCCAAGAGCTTTCTTCGCATCTTTCATGATAGCTTTTTTAGCTTCTAGGTCTTTCTTGGCATCTTTTTCTTCTTTGATAACCTTGTCAGCGCCAGTTCCATTCAAAACATTTTGAGCGTTCTGAACTTTCTTTTCTGCACCAGCAACTTTTCCAGCTTGCTTTTGAGTCGCATCCGTAGCATCTTTAACAACAGTTTCTTGTGCATTTTTCTTTCCTTGCACTTGGTCTTGTTGTTCTTTCAAAGAATCAATCTTTTCTGTTTGCGTAGTCACTTCTTTCTTAGAAGCGTCAATCGCATTTTTTGTTCCTTCGATTGCTTCAGGAGTTGCAGCTTTTTTCTTTTGTTCAGCTTGTTCAAGAGCTTGTTTAGCAGAGCTTTCTGCCCCTGAAGTTGTAGCTTCTTGTTCTTTAGCCTTTTCAACAACAGGAGTCTGAGTTTCAACCGCTTGGTCAGCTTGGTCTTTAATTTCTTTTGCTTGTCCAACAACTTCTTGAGCTGGAGTCTTAGTTACAAGAGCAGTTCCGTTTGAAACCTCAACACCCTCAACTTGAGTGATAGAAGTTGTAGGCGAAGTTTGTACATGTTTTTCTTCAGCTACTGAATTGTCCGTTGTTTTTACATCAACTTGTTCATCTGCTTGTACAGATAGTGTTGAAAAACTTGTTAAAGCAACTCCTGCCGCTAGAGCAAGGGTTATTTTTTTCTTATTATTTTTACTTTTTCTTGATTTCATTTTTACCCACATAAAATTTGAAGCGTATCTGCCCCAAATCCAAGCCCTTCTTATAATATTACAAACGCTCTCATTATACCATTTTTATTTACTATTGTAAATAAAAACGTATATTTTGAATACTATTGTTTATATAAATATCAACAAAAAATATATACAATAATTAAAAGGAGAATTTGTAAATGAAGATTGGAGAATTGGTCAGGGAATATCGACTAAGTAAAGAGCTAACACAGCAAGAGCTTGCTGAAAAAAGTGATCTTAGCTTACCTTTTATTAATCTAATTGAAAACAATAGAAGAAACTTATCTGTCGATACTCTACTAAAAATTTTATCTGCCATGGATATAGATCCTTCTGATTTTTTTAGACCACTTTCCGAAACTTCAGATGATAATCTTCAACTTTTAATTGAAAAAAATTCAACTAAATAAAAAAATCGTACTGAAATTATTGATCTTTTTCTCAACATCCTAAATTTAAATGAAAAAAATAAAAAAATTTTTTTAAAAAAATAAATAAAGTAGATAAAAAAACTTACTTTTTCCTTCAAAAACCTTGTCACATCAATAAAATATCGTACTGAAAGTATTGATTTCTTTCTTAACATTCTTATTCAAAACTAAAAAAATTAAAGTAGGTAAGAGCCTACTTTTTTCTTCAAAACCTTGTTACGACGCGTTTTTTAAGCACTCTTAATTGAGTGTTTTTTTTGTTTTAAAAAAAAAATTCAATTTTTTTTGTTTTTGGACGTTTTTTGCATGATTTATGGCATACTAACCAATATAAGAAAGAAGGAGGTTTAATTTTAAAGAAAATTACATTTTAGAAGTACATCTTCATTACAGATTTAACAACAAGGAGGAATATACATGGTAAGAAGACCTAAAAGAAATAAACGAGATGGTAAAGTAGTCAAGAGACCTCCCTTATCTCGTGAAGAAATAGAAGAAAAGGAAAGACAAAAGGAAGATAGAGAACTTAGGAAGAAAGAATTACTGGAATCACAGAAACAAAACGAAAGTTTTATAAAATCTTGTTTCTCAATTGTTCGAGCTTATTGGGGTATTGATAACTGTATAGTCTCAATTCTTAGCCCAAAAGTAACCTTTGATTCTAACGTTTTTGATGAACAAATATTTAAAGACACAGCATCTATAGATTACAACTCACAAGGAGAATTAATTAAGATCACAATTCAATCAGTAGATTTAGGAAAAGTAACAATTAGCTTAAAAGAAGTAGGTTACAGAAAGAAGTATATTGCAATTCAACTTAACGGTCCTTCTCCTAATTTTCAAACTACAGGCATTGAGGGAATTAAATTAAGATTAAAAGAAGTATTACATAAATTAGAAAAAGATTATAAGATTAAGATTAAATATAATCCGGATTATGTTAGGTTTAAGAAAATTGAATTAGCATTCACAATTGCTTTTAATAAATTACCATCTCTACAAACTCGTCAATTATTAATGAGGGCGCTTGTAGCAGACAAAAAAAGAGATTTAAAAAACTATAGTACAAGTCAAAATGCAGATTATTTTCCGATAATAACGATTGAAATTAATAAGAAAGAGAAACACACCTTCTATAACAAAATTGAGAAAGCAAAAAAGAACAAGCAGATTCCTAAAAAAAATTCATCATTAAAAAATCTAGAAGTCTTTAGATATGAAATCGAATTAACCGGCAGTAAGATAGCTGAGCAATTAGACTCCCATTACTTAGCACAATTAACTGATGAAATGATTATTCAATATTTAGAGCTTCTAATATCTGATAGTGTTTTTCGATATATAAAGATAATCATAGATGCAACTATAAAATGCGAAAAGATGTTAGCTAAAAATTTTAAGCAAAATAATCAACAAAATTATATAGCTCAATTTTTACAAGATATTAATGATCAGTTATCAACTACCACAATATCAGATTTAATTGATGAAGATATCATTGCATTTCTTCCAATAAGATTTTTAAAAACAAATAAGGGGGAAACTAAAAGAAGAATTCTAGAAAACTTCCAACTCAAGGAAAAAAATACTGGAACAAAACATGAAGTAGGAAAAATGACAAGTTGGCAAGTTTTAGAAATAATAAGGGTAATGTTCCATTCACTAGAAGAAGCAAAAAAATATGGTTTAGGAACTCGTATAAACCCTTCCACAACTTTTTATAAAACTTTTCCACTAAAAACATACCCTTTAAAAGAAAGAAATGAAATCTTCAATGATACAATTTCAAACAATACAAGAGAAAAAAACTTGAAGATAAAATGTTGAAACGAATCTTAAAAAGATTTAGAGATGGAATAAAAAAATTTAGCAGTTATTTTTAATAGCAAATATATTCTTCAATGTCAAAAAAACGCTGATATATCAAGATGCATTTATAAATATGTACCGCAACTACTATTCGAATATTTTCAAAAGGATAAGGATATGAAAGTTACTTTAAGTAAAAATAAAAAAGAGCTTGTTTCCAAACTTTGGTCGGTGTCAGAAACAAACTCAAAATATACTAGTAATAATATCTATTACCTACTACTATTATCGCAATAAAATTTAGAAATTTCAAGAGGATTATTAATTATGAAACAAACAATGAACAAAGAAGATTTAATTAAAATGGGTTACAATCCCTATACTGCCATTTCAATTATTAGACAAGCTAAGCAAATTATGGTACAAAAGGGATATGCCTTTTATAATAATCGACGTTTAGGTCATGTCCCTATCGTTGCTGTTGAAGAAATTCTGGGTGTTTCACTTCACAAGGAGTAAAAATGCCACAAAATCAACAGAAAACTAAATTTCCTGGAGTCTATACTGACAAAGACGGTAAATTTTTTATTCAAACCGAATTTGGTAGAGATAGAGTTACGGGGAAACGTGTACGAAAAAAATCAAGGTTTGATCAACACGGAAATCCATTTAATTCGGCTGCAGAAGCATATAAGGAATTAACTCGGCTGAAATATGAATATCAACAATCTCAAGGTTATTCTAACTACCGGATGAAATATCGACAATTTATGGAAGAACATTATATTCCATATTATAGAACAACAGTTGAACACAGCACATTTTCAGTTCGAGAGAAAAATCTTTTACAGCTTTGTGATCGTTTTGGTGACACTACACTTCGTTCGATTACACTCGAACAAGTCCAGATGTTTCGAACATGGTTACTGACTAGTCAAGATGAGGATGGTGCCGGATATTCACAAGGATATGCTAGCCTCATCTTTGGCATGTTTAGGAAATCATTGGACTATGCTTTGCAAATGGGATATGTGGAAAAAAACATTTCTAAGCAATCTAATGCAATTCCTAAAGGGAAAAGTAATGTCCCATATTGGACTAAGAGCGAATTTGAAGCTGTTATTTCACAAATTTACATTGAAGATGTATATGAACATTTAAACTTCGTGATGATTTGGGTATATTTCATGACTGGCGTACGTGTAAATGAAGGTTGTGCCCTTCAATGGAATGATGTTGACTTTGATAAGCAACGCCTACGAGTTCATCATATGCTTATTGTTAAAAACAAAAAAGAATGGACTCGTAATTCCCATTCGAAAACTAAAGACGGCAAAAGGATGATTAGTTTAGATAAAGATACTATTGATGTGTTAAAAAAATGGCGTAAAGCTCAAAAAAAGATTGGACTAGGACACGAGAATGATTTTATCTTTTCATACGATGGCTTACCTATGTTGAAATCTACAATCTCAAGGATTATTAAAAGGTACGCCAAGATTGCTCACGTAAGCCTATCCAAGCGAAAGGTCTTAGGCATAGCCACGCCTCACTTCTAATTAATGAATTAAATGTTTCTGTACTTATTCTATCAAAACGTTTAGGACACTCTTCTCCTGAAATCACCTTGAAACACTACTCGCATCTATGGGATGGCGCTGATGAAGTTATCACTAATGAAATGGTAGGAATTATTAATGTTTCTTTCCCATCTTCTAGCTTAGTACATTTCAACGGGAACCAATCAATTTTAAAATAACATTCCCACCAAAAACCCCACCAAAGAATTACTAACTCCTTAAAAAGCCTATTATATAGCGATTCTCAAGGAGTCTGCAACCGTTGAGTGGGAGTAAAATCATAATATTAAAGTCTAAAATCCCATCAGAGAATTTCTGATGGGATTTTAATATTTCATGATGATTCTTACCAGAAAAACTTTCTATAAATTCTAGCAATCGTTAAAAAGATAGCATAAAGTATGCCTAAGATAGTTAAAACTATTTTTCCAGTAGTCACTTCTGAACCGATAATCAATATATGAAAGAGAGGAGCGAGACCAGTACACACATATATCAAATAAACAATAACATTTATTTCACCAATCCCAGCAATAAAATCTTTAAAATCTTTCGTTTAACTTCTCCTACAATCTACTTTTAATTTAAGTATATTATAAACTTCAGAAAATTAAAAGAATGTTCTGATTAAATGATCATTTTCCCAATATCATCTACTGATGAATTCTGTCAATCCCGATGTAGAACTATAAAAAAACAGTAAAACCACTTGGTCCTACTGTTTTATTTTTAAAATGTTTGGCGTTTAGCTTTACGTTCTGCACGTCCACGGGCACGACTTTCTGCTCGCTTAGCTTTGCGACGTTTTTCATCGACAGCCCATTTAATTTTTTTCTTATAGCCTGGTTTGACTTTTTTCTTTTTCTTTTTAACCAGCCCAATCATTTCGATGTCCAGTTTCCTGTTTCTTCTCACGATTGGCACGGCGGTCACGGTCATAAGTATCTTGGAATTCTCCATCTTTGACGACTTTCGGAGTAAACTTGATCCCCAATTTCTCTAACTCACGAATATCAGAGTCATCGCTTGGCTGATAAAGGGTAATAGCTGTACCTGGCAAACCATTACGTCCAGTTCGTCCAACACGGTGAACAAAGAAGGACAAGTCTTGTGGAATGGCATCATTGATAACATGACTGACACCCTCAATATCAATCCCACGCGCAGCCAGGTCAGTTGCTACGATATACTCAAAATCAAGATTTTTCACCTGATTCATGATACGTTTGCGTTCACGAGGAGCAATATCTCCATGAATCTTCGCTACCTTCAAGCCTTGAGCTGTTAGGTAGCTGTGCAATTCATCCGCACGAGTTTTGGTATTGACAAAAATCATGGCTAAGTATGGCTGCATAACTTGAGTTAACTCATAAATCTGAGCATTCTTGTCACGACCCTTGGTCGAAATCAACCAGTTATCAATGGTGTCTGAGATAACTGTCTTGGTCTTGATTTTCTCCATGACAGGATTTGACAAGTATTTCTTCAAAAATGGTTGCAGTTTTTGTGGAATAGTTGCTGAAAAGACCATGAACTGCAAGTCCTTAGGAAGACTTCCTGCAATCTTATCGACTGTCTCCAAGAACCCCATATCCAAGGTCATGTCGGCTTCATCGACTACAAAGGTCTTAGCCTTGTGGATGGCCAAATCACCAGACTTGACCAAATCATAGATACGACCTGGTGTTCCGATAACGATATGTGGTTGATTACTTGCCAATTTGTCAATCTGACGGGCCTTGTCTGTACCACCAACATAATTCACAACACGAATCTCAACATCTGAATGTGATGCAATCTGACGAGCTGCTTGGTAAATCTGAGTTGCTAACTCGCGACTTGGAGCTGTGATAACTGCTTGCACACTATCGCTCTCTTCATCCAACTGTTGGAAAATCGGTAACAAGAAAGTATGTGTCTTTCCTGAACCTGTTTTTGATTCACCAACCAAGTCACGACCTACCAGGACAATAGGAATCAACTTTTCCTGAACCTCGGTAGGAGTCGTAAATTTCAACTCCTCCAAGGCTTTTTCTATATATTTTTTAAATTTAAATTGTGTAAATGACATAATTTCCTCGATTCTATCTATCTTATGATTATACCATATTTTCATCCATTACTGTAGCATTGTTATTTAGACCATTTAAGGTAAGGTGACAAAAATAAAAAGCCCTCTGAAGTCAGAGAGCCGATTTAAGCTTGGGCTAAAATCCTAGTGAAAAAGATGAAACTCCTTGTGTTCATCGAACACTGTGCCCTTTCCCTATTTTCATACGGATTTTTAACGCCCTTAGCATCATAATTCTTGCTGGATAAAACGTTTGTAGACTAGGCGGCAAGCCAAAGATTGAACAAAAATTTTAGTGAAACAAAAAATCTCCCCAAAGGGAGACATATCTGATTTATTTTACCTTACAGTGCTAGGAACCGTAACCGAAGATAATACTTGAGTATATAGAGGTATGGTGACAACGCAATGTAAGTGGAAAATAAAGCAGATTAACGACGAAGTCCAAGAGAGTTGATCAACTCACGGTAACGGTTAACGTCGTTTTTACGCAAGTATGCAAGCAAGTTACGACGGCGACCGATTTTCTTCATCAATCCACGGTAAGTAGCGTGGTCTTTTTTGTGTTGTTTGATGTGTTCATTAAGGTGGTTGATTTCCCAAGTAAGGACAGCAACTTGAACCTCTACTGAACCTGTATCACCTTCGTGACGTGCATATTGTGCAATGATTTCATTTTTTTTCTCTTTTGAGATTGCCATGATATTTCTCCTTTTTATTTGGCTTCATCCGAGTGACAGGTTGGCATGCCTGTAACCAAGAAGAAGTTATTTGTCTTTACGACATTTCTTATTCTACCAATAACTAAGTTCTTTGTCAACTGATTTACTATTCTTACCGCAAAAGTGCTATAATAGTTATAGGAAGGATATCTAAGTTGACATCTTGAAAAGAGAGGTGATTACCATGCGTAAATTCTCGCAATATCTCCCCTACTATCTGGTCATATTTTTCTTTTATTGGTCACTTTATGAGCTGTTATTATGGTCTATTACTGAAAACTATATCTTGAAGGAGCTCACCATCGGCAACGTTATTATCTTCTCTCCACTAGTGACTTTCATAGTATCACTATTCTACTCTTATCGTTTCAAGTTCTCAGTTTGGTGGTTAATTGGAGTTGGCTTGCTCTTTTGCTTTACCATCATTACTTTCGGAGAATTTATCCTTCTCTACTTCCTAGCCTATGAAATCTTTGCCCTCACGGGTATGGCTGTCGGTGCCGCTATTAAGAATCTAGTGCAAAAACTGAAAAACAAAAAACTTTCACAAAAACCTTGAAAAATCTCACAATCATGCTATAATAATGCATAGAGACAAGTCACTTAGACCCTTTCTACCAGAGAGTGCGTGGTTGCTGAGAACGCATAGGAAGCCTAAACTGATACTACTCTACTGACTTTTATGCAAACATAAAACGGTGGCCACGTTAGAGCCAATCAGAGGTGTCCCTCTTTTTTGAGGAACATAAATGAAGGTGGAACCACGTTGCGACGTCCTTTTTGGATGTCGCTTTTTGTTTTCATTTTTCTTTTGTTACTTTTGGGGTGGCGAGAGAGAACTTTTCCTATGCTGCAATATTAAAAAAATAAAATGAATAAAGGAGATCTATATGGGATTCAAATTTGAAGAAATTAAGGCTTATTTAATGAAACATGGCTTAGATTCTAGCGTAGCTGACTCGCTGCATGCTATCTATGGAACTCAGCGCTTGGGAGGCACTGCAAATGCCTACTTTTTAATTGTTTTTACCGAGACAGGCATCTACATCATTTCTATTACACCTATGGGGAAATTAGGAGACATTGTAGGAGAATTTCAGCAGAAGATATCCAAGCATATCAATTTAAGAAGCGCCTGTTTATAGGATATAGACTTAAATTTTCGATGAATGATAAACAGAGTTTTGAATTTAATGTTAATAAGATAATGATTGGCGCAGGTTGGCATAAAACTGAGCTACAAAAAATCCTAGAAACAAACTATTACAATAAAAGAATAGATTCTTAAAATATTTGGATAATAGATAAGGAGAAAAACATGATCAAAATTACTTTCCCAGATGGCGCTGTTCGTGAATTCGAATCTGGCGTTACTACTTTTGAAATTGCCCAATCAATCAGCAATTCCCTCGCTAAAAAAGCCTTGGCTGGTAAATTCAACGGCAAACTCATCGACACGACTCGTGCTATTACTGAAGACGGAAGCATCGAAATCGTGACACCTGATCACGAAGATGCCCTTCCAATCTTGCGTCACTCAGCAGCGCACTTATTTGCCCAAGCCGCTCGTCGCCTTTTCCCAGACATTCACTTGGGTGTTGGTCCAGCTATCGAAGATGGTTTCTACTACGATACAGATAACCAAGCTGGTCAAATCTCTAACGAAGACCTTCCTCGTATCGAAGAAGAAATGCAAAAAATCGTTAAAGAAAACTTCCCATCTATTCGCGAGGAAGTTACCAAAGACGAGGCCCGTGAAATTTTCAAAAACGATCCTTACAAATTGGAATTGATTGAAGAACACTCAGAAGACGAGGGTGGCTTGACCATCTACCGTCAAGGTGAGTATGTAGACCTCTGTCGTGGCCCACACGTCCCTTCAACAGGTCGCATCCAAATCTTCCACCTTCTCAATGTAGCAGGTGCTTACTGGCGCGGAAATAGTGACAATGCTATGATGCAACGTATTTACGGTACAGCTTGGTTCGACAAGAAAGACTTGAAAAACTACCTTCAAATGCGTGAAGAAGCCAAAGAACGTGACCACCGTAAACTTGGTAAAGAACTTGATCTCTTCATGATTTCTCAAGAAGTTGGTCAAGGTCTACCATTCTGGTTGCCAAATGGTGCGACAATCCGTCGTGAGTTAGAACGCTACATCGTCGATAAAGAGTTGGCTTCTGGCTACCAACACGTTTACACTCCACCACTTGCTTCTGTAGAGCTTTACAAGACTTCTGGTCACTGGGATCACTATCAAGAGGACATGTTCCCAACTATGGATATGGGAGATGGGGAAGAATTTGTCCTTCGCCCAATGAACTGTCCACACCACATCCAAGTCTTTAAACACCATGTTCACTCATACCGTGAATTGCCAATCCGTATCGCTGAAATCGGGATGATGCACCGCTATGAAATCTGGTGCCCTCACTGGTCTTCAACGTGTGCGTGAAATGTCTCTCAACGACGGTCACCTCTTTGTGACTCCAGAACAAATCCAAGAAGAATTCCAACGTGCTCTTCAGTTGATTATCGATGTTTATGAAGATTTCAACTTGAATGAATACCGTTTCCGCCTCTCTCTTCGTGACCCTCAAGATACTCACAAGTACTTTGATAACGATGAAATGTGGGAAAATGCCCAAACCATGCTTCGTGCTGCCCTTGATGAAATGGGCGTTGACTACTTTGAAGCTGAAGGTGAAGCTGCCTTCTACGGACCAAAATTGGATATCCAGGTTAAGACTGCCCTTGGAAAAGAAGAAACCCTCTCTACGATCCAGCTTGACTTCTTGCTTCCAGAACGCTTCGACCTTAAATACATCGGAGCTGATGGTGAAGAACATCGCCCAGTTATGATCCACCGTGGGGTTATCTCAACAATGGAACGCTTCACAGCTATCTTGATTGAAAACTACAAGGGTGCCTTCCCAACATGGCTGGCACCACATCAAGTAACCCTCATCCCAGTATCTAACGAAAAACACGTGGACTACGCTTGGGAAGTAGCTAAGAAACTCCGTGACCGTGGTGTCCGTGCTGATGTGGATGAACGTAATGAGAAATGCAATTCAAGATCCGTGCTTCACAAACTAGCAAGATTCCTTACCAATTGATTGTTGGGGATAAGGAAATGGAAGACGGAACTGTCAACGTTCGTCGCTATGGACAAAAAGAAACGAACACTGTGTCAGTAGAAGAGTTTGTAGCAGCTGTCCTAGCTGATATCGCCAACAAATCTCGTGTTGAAAAATAAAACGATCACAGTCTGAGAAACATTTTTCAGTAAGAAAAAGCAACAACTATTTCAGTTGTTGCTTTTTATATTTTGTTTAACCTGAGTTAGTAGTGATTGATCAAACCACCACAAATAGTATCCTCATCAACAATCCTTTCTATCCATTAACTTTTGGATATAGGATATACTCCCAAGATTTGCTTCCATGAGTTAGATAAGTTGACTATTCTCAGTCCTTGTCTGCTTCATTTTCTTTTGCGCGATCGTTTTGTAAATCTTTTTCAGAGAGTTTTTGTTCGATATACTTGTCAATGTTTTCGTAAATTCCTTGATCGTCTCACTATCTAATTTTGTCGAATTGTTGAATTGCTTGACTTTCAATTGAACAGATTGAATACCGTAAGAGGCTTGTTTTTGGCGAATGGTTTCTAATTCTTCTTCTGAAATCGGATCTCCAACAACCGTCAAGACCAATTCATTATTACCTGACTTGTAGACTTGATTAATGACCGTATGATTGGCGAACTCATTTCCTACAAACTGTTTAATCCCTTCTTTTCGCGCTTGATCCATCGTCAGAGTGACTGCTGAATAGCTGGCTGGAAGGACCAATAATACAATCAAGGATATCAACCCAATTTTCATTTTAATGTTTAGCTCTTTAAATGAACTTAAGGGAGATTTTCTCATCAAAAATCTTGTTCCAACAATGTTGATTAGCATGATAAAGACACAGTTGATCAAGAAAAGATAAAGAGCCCCAAATAAAAATCGTACATTTCCATTAGCTAAACCATATCCTGCAGTGCAGATAGGTGGCATCAGAGCTGTTGCGATGGCTACTCCTGGTACGATATTGTTTGCTTCTTTTTTCCTTGAACCAATGAAACCTGCTATCCCACCAGCAATAGCAATGAGAACATCCCAAATGGTTGGAGAGGTTCGTGCAATCAACTCGCTACTTGCATAAGATAATGGAGAAATCCAGAAATACAGAGTCGAGACAAGCAAACTGACCAATACTTGAGTAAGTAAAACCTCTAGAGATTGCTTGATTAAACGCGTATCAAAAATAGCTAAACCGAATCCCAGTCCAACAATCGGTGTCATAAGAGGGGAAATCAGCATAGCTCCAATAACGACTGCTGTTGAATTCATATTTAGACCTATAGAGGCAATAAAAATCGAACACATCAAAATCAGTGTATCTCTTAATCGAACATGAAGGTCATCATATAGTTTCTCGCGGAATTCACGTGTTGAATAGTTTCCGGACATTGGTTACTCCTTTTATTTCATATAATCTTGTTTCTGCATGGATGATGGTAGAGAGATTTCTGTCCAAACTGACATGTTTTTAATTCTTACCTGTGATTCTTTTGAACATTATCTTTTAAATATCCATCAATCCATCCTTGATATTATATCAAAAATTTTACAGTCTTTCTCTGAAGAAATCAATTAATTTAAAAGATAAAGAAAGGAAGAAATTTTTGTATCCTTATCCGTTGAAGAAGAAACGATATCTCCTCTGAAAGTAGATACCGTTTTAATGTTTAAACATGATGAGTTTGTAACAGCAATCCTAGCTGATATCGCCAACAAATCACGTGTTGTGAAATAAGAGATAAAACCTTGTACAAAATCCCAGCTCTAAAAAAGAGGCTGGGACAAAAGTCCTAGCCTCTCAATTGTCTTTGGATTGTCGAGCAAGACGCAGTGGTTGAGTGGGCTCTACTACGCTGATTTCATCAGCTTTTACAGCCCTACTCAACTGTGCGGAGGTGGGACGACGAAATCGAATTCTAACGAATTAACGATTTCCGTCCCACTCTCTTTTTTGATGTTTCTGTTTTTACATTTGAACAATTCTACGATAGCTTCTTGAAGTAATTATAAAGATTAGTACATAGACTAAAGCAAAGACGCCGCAGATAGATAAGGTTACGGTCAACATCATAGCTGTATCTACTACCCCAATGACCTTAAGAATCAAACTTAACATATGATAGGCAAATGCCAAATGTAGAAAGGCGAAGATTACAGGGAGGAAGAAAACGGTCAAGACTTGCTTGTTAATGGTTTGCTTGATTTGTTTTTGATCCAAGCCAACTTTTTGCAGGATGACAAAGCGTTCACGATCCTCATAACCTTCTGAGATTTGTTTATAGTAGATTACTAAAACTGTACCCATCATAAAGATGATAGAGAGGAAAATACCGATAAAGAGAATTCCACCAAAGAGAGCGTTCATTTGGGCAATTGCATCACTTGCACCATTACCCCCATAAACCATAGCATCTTCTCTCTGGAGATTATGACTAAAGTTGTTCACATACGCATCAAAGTCATCAGCTAGCTTTAACTGTTCCTCTAGACTTGCAGTTACATCCATACCACCGTAGAACTGATTGAAGATAGCAGAATCTTGGTACTGATCCAAAAAGTTTTGAATATTTGGTACAACTAGATAGTTATAATCCGAAACCAAGAGAACGTACTGGTTTGAAACATGGTCTCTGAGGAAATCTTGCTGGATTTCTTGCTTTATCGTATAGTTCTGATTGTTGAGACTAATTGCTTTCTGACCTTTAAGTTGATCATTTCGAGCCCAAAGTCCTACTTCATTTCCAGAAAGATTTAGCTTTTGTCCAGTCATTTTTTCATAATCTTTTTGGTCGAAAACTAGGAAAACTGTCTTTGGCAATACATTAGTTTTCCCTTTTTCATAGATAGTTAAGTTTGTTCCATCTTGATTAGAAAGGCCAAAGCTAGCAAAGCTAAGAACGTCTTTATTGCTAATCGTCAAGTTCTTTTCACTGGCATATTGAGTCAATAGTTGGTCTAAATCCTCAACTTCTATATTTTGTCCTTTAACATCAAAATCGTGAGGATACATGATATTTTTTATATTTTCAGATCCGTTATAGATGCTGGTTGCTGCAGACATGGTGACCAAAACCATAGTTGAAAGGATGGTAATGGTTGCTAAACCGACAGCGTTTTTCTTCATACGAAAGATAAGATTCGAAACAGAAATAAGGTTGTTTGGTTTGTAGTAGTACCTCTTGTTTTTCTTGAGCAACTGTAAGAAACTGTAATACCTGCATTGAATAAAAGATAGGTCGCAACTATTACCAACATGACGGCAATAAAGAAAGTAAGGGTTGCTGAAATTGGGTCTTTTACGCTTTGTGCTAGATAGTAGCCACCGCCTAGAGTAATTAGCCCTACAAGAGTCTGAAGAACTAGGAAACGCCCCTTCTTCTCACCTTTTGCTTTCTCACGAGAAAGTTGGAGAGCATCCATACGGATAATGCGGATAGCATTTAGAAAGACAATGACTAAAAAGACAAGCCCAAATACAATAAGGATTGAAAGAACTACGGGCCATTGGAAGGTTGCGACTAGCTCCACCTTCATCTTTGCAAGTTTGAGCAGTAAAGCGAAAATCAGATTATCAAAGAGGGCACCAATTCCAATCCCAGCAGTGACTGTTACTATCCCAAATATTAAGAGCTCCTTAAAGGTCATACCAATCAAATGGCGTTTTTCTAAGCCCAACATGCCATATACACCCAGTTCTTTTGAGCGATTTTTCATGACAAAACTGTTGGCATAAAGAACGATAATGGCAGATGCAAGTGTCACAACAATAAGTCCTAGTTGCAGGGTAAATTGTATAGCAGATGCACCACGTAAATCCACAATTTTAGGATTAAAGGCTAGGGAGTAAAAGAGATAGCTGATAGTGACTGCCAAAATGACAGACAAAGCAAAAGGATAATAGAGTTTGCGGTTTTTAATTAAGTTGGATATGGCCAACTTATTGGTTAATCGAAACATACTAGTTCACCTCACTTGCCATAACAGTCAAGGTGTCAGAGATTTCTTGGAACATCTGACGATCCGTCTTTTCACCACGATAGATTTGATTATAGAGAATACCGTCCTTGATGAAAAGAACACGTTTTGCACGGCTAGCTGCTGCTGTTGAGTGGGTCACCATGAGAATGGTTTGCCCTTGCTCGTTGATCTGATCAAAGATATCAAGGAGGGCTGCAGACGATTTAGAGTCTAAGGCACCTGTTGGCTCGTCTGCAAGAAGAATTTCTGGTTCTGTGATGATAGCCCGTGCAACTGCTACCCGTTGTTTTTGTCCTCCAGAGATTTCATAAGGGTACTTCTCCTGCAATTGATTGATGCCAAGATTTTCAGCCGTCACGACCAATTTTTTCATCATTTCTGTAATAGGCTTTCTAGACAATACCAAAGGGAGTAAGATATTGTCTTTAACAGAAAGCGTATCTAACAAATTGAAGTCTTGGAAGACAAAGCCTAACTTTTCACGACGGAAGCTTGATGCTTCAGAATTTTTAATGGTAGCTGTGTCAGTTCCGTTTAGGAAGACCTGCCCACGCGTTGGCTTGTCAAGCATAGCAAGAATATTGAGTAGGGTTGATTTACCAGATCCAGACTCACCCATGATAGCAACGTAGTCGCCTTTTTCAACGGTAAAGTGAATATCTTTCAGGGCTTCTACTTGGTTACCTTGAAAGCGAGTTTTATAAATCTTTTGAACGTGTTTTACATCTAATAGTGTCATTTTAACTTCTCCTTTTTAATATCCCATTAACTGAAACTGAGCTTGCATCATTTCGATGCCGATTAGAACTCGCTCGATATCCTTTGGACTCGGCTTACTTGTTTGTTTCTTTTGTAAAATTGTTTTCATGGTTTCTCTCCTTTTTCTTTATGCTCTAAGTTTACTCCAAAAAAAGAGGGCTTACCATAACATAACCTTACAAAAGAGGGCTTTAATCTTACATTTTTGTAAGATTACATTTTTTATCTAATTGAAGCCTTTTTCTCACCATATCAAGGTCTAAAGAAGAGCTTGAAAGGTTTCTTCCAAGCTCTTCACAATTCTTTTCATTCAATCAGTAAATTCACTTCAGAGAACTTAATCCTCACCGTTGTTCCTTGCCCAAGTTCGGATTCTATTTGAATCTGATGTCCTAATTCTTGGCTGATTTTCTGGGTTAGATAGAGCCCAAGTCCAGATGACTGCTGGGTCATTCGACCATTATACCCTGAAAATCCACGTTCAAAGACTCTCAACCGATCACTGTTTTTTTGATACCAATCCCAGTATCTTTTGATACAAAGGTCCTGACCGTCCATATAGATTTCAATTCCACCTTCATTTGTGTACTTGAGGCTATTTGAAAGGATTTGTTCAATGACTACCAACAGCCATTTTTTTATCCGTCACAATCCTTCTATCCAAGTCATGCAGATTGATACTAAGACCTTTCTGGATAAAGAAAATGGCATATTTGCGAATGACTTCCTTGACCAGATCTTCTATATTTTCTTTCTTCAACACCAAATCATCATGGAAGCTTTCTAAGCGTAGATATTGGAGTACGAGATTGGTATAGGAATCAATCTTAAAAATTTCCTGCTCCATCTGTTGCTTCAGTTTGCGATCCGCCACCTCACTCACTAGGAGTTTACTGGCTGCAATTGGTGTTTTTATCTGATGAACCCAGAGTGTATAGTAGTCCACCAAATCATTATAGCGGTTTTCTGCATCTGATTTCTTTTGATAGAGTTCAGATTCGCTTTTCTCTAATTTTTCAGTTAGAAGGACTTCCATTGGTGACTTAGCTTTTCTTTCGCCATAGAGCAATTCCTTACGATAACGTTGCAATTCTATCAAGAAATCAAATACCAAAAACAAAAATGTCAAAAATGTAGATAGAAAGAAGAAATAGTTAAAGTAGGGTCCTTGCTTATCAAACAAGATTTCAAAGAGAAAAAGCAAACCTGTAAGCGATAGAATAAAAGCAAAAAAACAGCTACGCGAACGGATATAAGCTAGAAAAAAACTTTTAAGTTCAAGCATGTTTCAATCCATACCCTATCCCTTTCTTGGTTTCGATAAAACCAATCAAACCTTCTTCCTCCAGTTTCTTGCGCAAGCGAGCGACATTAACAGATAAGGTATTGTCATCGATAAAAAAGTCACTATTCCAGAGTTCCCGCATCAAATCATCACGCGCTACGATATTTCCTGCATGTTCAAATAAAACTCGTAAAATCTGAAATTCATTCTTTGTTAAACTGATAGTTTTTCCATTGACATGCACATCCATAGACTTGGTATTGAGGATAACTCCTGCATACTCTAAGAGACTTTCATCCCGCCCAAACTCATAGGAGCGACGTAACAAGCCCTGCACCTTGGCTATGAGGACCTGCTGGTCAAAAGGCTTGGTCACAAAATCGTCAGCTCCCATATTAATAGCCATCACGATGTCCATAGCCTGGTCTCTTGAAGACAGAAACATAATAGGAACTTTGGAAATCTTGCGAATTTCCTGACACCAATGATAACCATTAAAGAGAGGCAATCCAATATCCATCAGGACCAGATGAGGCTCAGACTGAACAAATAGCGTCAGAACTTCCATAAAGTCTTCTACCATAACTACTTCAAAACCCCATTCGGAGAGCATTTTCCCAACTTGTTGACGGATTACTTGATCATCTTCCACTAGCAAAATCTTGTGCATCTGCTCCTCCTTTTTTATATTATAGCAAAATTCTTCTGACTACTAGCGAAATTGATGCAAATCTGATATGATAAAAGTTAAGAAAGGAATTCTCATGGCCAATATTTTTGACTATCTAACTGATGTTCAATACGATTCTTTTTATGATCTTCCCTTGAATGAACTGGATATACTTGCTTTTACAGAGCTGACTTATCTTCCTTTTGATAACTTATTAGACCAATCCGTCAATCGTTTAAGCGATGTCGCAACACGTGTCCCACGAGAAAGCACCATGTTGACCAATAAAGAACGTCTACAACTCTTAGACCAACTCTCCCAACACAAGCGTTTTAAAAATAGCAAGCTTTCTAACTTCGTTAATGATATTGATGTGGAACTCCAAAAACAATTCGCTGCTATGATCTATCGTCTGAATCTAGATACCTATCTCATTGTCTTTCGTGGCACAGACGACAGTATTATTGGCTGGAAGGAAGATTTCCATATGACCTATATGAAGGAAATCCCTGCCCAAAAACATGCTCTTGAATACTTGGAGGATTTCTTTAAACAATATCCAAAGCAAGAAGTAATCATTGCCGGACATTCTAAAGGTGGTAATCTAGCCGTCTATGCTGCAAGTCAAATCCAGCCTGAATTGCAAGAAAAAATATCTGCAGTTTATACCTACGACGCTCCTGGTTTGCAGGCTCATCTGACTGAAACCAGTGGCTATCAGGAAGTAATCCCAAAAATTCACCGTTATGTACCCCAGGGATCTGTTATTGGAATGATGCTCGAAGTTCCTGATACTCCTATTGTTGTGCGCAGTCTGGCCTTAGGTGGTATCGCCCAACACAATACTTTCAGCTGGCAAACTGAAGGAACTCACTTTGTCCAACTAGAGGCCATCAGTAGTGAAAGTCTACAAATCAAAGACGCTCTAAAGGAATGGATGGACAGTGTCCCGGATGAAGAACTTGAGCTCTATTTCAATCTCTTCTTTGGAACTATTTAGAGTCTGGGATCAATTCTATCAATGATTTATCTTCTACCGGTGCTATCGAGCACATTCATCAACTGGTTTCCCAAGCTCAAACACTAGAGCCTCAACAAGTTGAAATCTTAAGAAACCTGACACAACTCCTACTGGATGCCCGCTTCCAAGCCTGGAAAAATCATTTTTAATGAGTTAAAAGTCCCTTCCTTTCTGGAGGGACTTTCTTGTTTGTTCCTATTTTTTCCTAATTTTACTCTTCTGTGTTATACTAGTAGCAGTATATTCTATGAGATTGGAGAACTTATGAAAATTCACAGAACCGTGAATCCTGTTGCTTATGAAAACACCTACTACATTGAAGGTGAGAATCACTTGATTGTGGTTGATCCAGGTAGCCATTGGGCTGAGATTCGTAGCGTTATTGAGACCATTAACAAACCTATCTGCGCTATTCTCCTGACCCATACCCACTATGACCATATCTTAAGTCTAGATTTGGTTAGAGATACTTTTGGAAATCCTCCAGTCTATGTAGCAGAAAGTGAAGCTTCTTGGCTCTATACTCCTGTTGATAATCTTTCTGGGCTTCCTCGTCACGATGATATGGCGGATGTCGTGTGTAGACCAGCTGAACACACCTATGTTTTTCATGAAGAATACCAGATTGAAGAATTCCGCTTTACCGTCTTACCAACTCCAGGCCACTCTATCGGTGGAGCTTCACTTGTTTTCCCAGATGGAAACTTGGTCTTAACCGGAGACACGCTCTTCCGTGAAACAATTGGCCGTGATGACCTCCCAACAGGTAGTTTGGAGCAAATGCTTGACAGTATTCGCAATCAGCTCTTCACCCTACCAAACTATGATGTTTACCCAGGTCATGGACCTGCTACGACTATCGCCCACGAAAAAGTATTCAATCCCTTTTTCTAAAATATAAAAACCAAGGACAATCATCCTTGGTTTTTGATTACCAGATAATCACGCGGTCTTCAGGTGCACGCCACATTCCGTCGCCTTCTTTGACATCATAGGTTGTAAAGAAGTCATCAAAGTTTGGCACTTGGACATTGACACGAAGTTTAGCTGGCGCGTGCACATCGACACTGGCCATGAGTTTCATCAACTCTGGACGACCTTTCATACGCCAGATACGAGCAAAGTTGTGGAAGAATTCTTCAGCTGAGAAGTCTGGTTCTCTCTTAGCAGCTTCAAGCGCTGCAGCAATTCCTCCTAAGTCCGCAACGTTTTCGGATACGGTTAATTTACCGTTAATGGTTGCACCATAAGATTCTTGACCATCAAACTGTTCGATAACCTTCTGTGTTTTTTCTTTAAAGGCTGCATAGTCACTCTCTGTCCACCAATCCTTGAGGCTTCCATTTTCATCAAAGGAAGCTCCATTAGTATCAAAGGCGTGAGAGATTTCATGGGCAATAACCGCACCGATACCACCATAGTTGGCAGAAGATGACTGATGCAAGTCATAGAATGGTGCCTGTAAGATCGCAGCCGGGAAGACAATCAAATTCTTTTGTGGATTGTAGTAGGCATTAACCATATGAGCAGGCATTCCCCACTCCTTGTAGTCAACTGGTTGATTCCACTTGCTCCAGCTGTGCTTGATTTCAACACGCGCAAAGGCAAGAGCATTCTCAAAGAGGCTAGAAGATTCATCCACTACCTTGTCCTTGTAACGAGCTGGTAGTTCTTCTGGGTAACCAATATAAGGCTTGATAACATTGAGTTTGACGATAGCTTTTTCTCGTGTTTCAGGTGTCAGCCAGTCGTTCTTAGCCAAACGTTCCTTATAAACATCAATCATGGTTGCCACTTTTTTCTCTACGTCCGCCTTGGCTTCTGGAGAGAATTTTTCATGTGCATACCAAAGACCAAGGGCTTGTTTGAATGGTCCTTGGGCTAAGTGGTAAGCAGCCTTGCGCTTGTCTTGGGCTTCTGGAACTCCTGAAAGGGCACGGCCATAAGCACCTGACAAAATGCGAATCTCATCTGTCAAATAGCTTGTTGAAAGATTGATCACACTCAAGATCAAGCTTGCCTTGAGTAAAGGCCAAGCTTCTTCACTATAGAATTGCTCTGCTGCTTGCCAGAAACGTTCTTCATCTACGATAATCTTGTCTGGTGTTTGTCCAATCACCGCTTGGAAAAAATCATCTAAAGGAAGTGCAGGAGCAAACTTTTTGAAATCTTCATAAGAATATGGATGGTAGAGTTTAGCATATTCTGAACTTTCTTCATTAGAGAGGACTACTGCTGCGATACGGCGGTCCAATTCCAATCGTTTCTCTAGCAAGTCTTCGATTTCTTCATCTGAGAAGTTATAGGCTTTGAGGAGATTAGAAGTACTTTCTTTCCAAAGATTCAATAATTCCTCACGCTGAGGATGGTCTTCCGCATAGTAGGTTGTGTCAGGCAAGATAGTTCCTGGAGCACTAGCCCAGAGAACATTGGTTCTAGCATCCATAAAGTCTGGTGATACTCCAAATGGAAGGAAGTTTGGTTTACCAGCTAATTCAAATGCTGCTAGTTTACTTGCGAAATCCGCAAAACTTTCTAAATTCTGGTATTCCTTCAATAAAGGAAGGACTGGTTCAATTCCATCTGCTTCTCGCTTATCGAAATCTCTGACCATACTATGGTACTTGACAAAATTTGCCAAGATAGCATCTTCTGGCACATCTTCTCCTGCCAACCACTTGTCTGTCGTCGTTAGCATCAACTCTTCAATTTCTTCGTCAAGGTCGATAAAACCACCTGTTCTCGATTTATCTGCTGGAATAACAGCAGTCTTTTCCCACTCACCATTTATGGCATCATAAAAATCATCTTGATAACGTGTCATCTTGTTCTCGCTTTCCTAATTTCACTTATTCTTAGCTTAGCAAAAATCCCTGGGGAATGCAATTAAAAATGCCGCCTCCTCCTATTTGATTTCATCATTAATATTTTAAATTTTTACCAAAATTAACTTGACTTAAAAATAAAATTAAGGTATATTAAAATCCAGGAGGAATACAACTGTATGATACGTATCGAAAACCTCAGTGTCTCCTACAAAGAAACGTTGGCACTAAAGGATATTTCACTAGTGCTCCAAGGACCAACGATTACCGGAATCATCGGTCCAAACGGCGCTGGGAAATCAACATTATTAAAAGGTATGCTGGGAATTATCCCACATCAAGGTCAGGCATTTCTCGATGACAAGGAAGTTAAAAAATCCTTACATCGAGTTGCCTATGTCGAGCAAAAATTCATATTGACTACAACTTTCCCATCAAGGTCAAGGAATGCGTCTCGTTAGGACTATTTCCCTCTATTCCTCTCTTTCGAAGTTTAAATGCTAAACATTGGAAGAAAGTGCAAGAGGCCCTTGAAATCGTCGACCTAGCTGACTACGCTGAACGTCAAATCAGTCAACTGTCTGGAGGTCAGTTCCAGCGGGTCTTGATTGCCAGATGTTTGGTGCAGGAAGCCGACTATATCCTCTTAGATGAACCCTTTGTTGGGATTGACTCAGTCAGTGAGGAAATCATCATGAATACGCTGAGAGATCTGAAAAAAGCTGGGAAGACGGTTCTCATCGTCCACCACGACCTCAGCAAGGTTCCCAACTACTTCGATCAAGTCTTGCTTGTCAATCGAGAAGTGATTGCTTTTGGTCCGACCAAAGAAACCTTTACCCAAGCCAATCTCAAAGAAGCTTACGGTAATCGACTCTTTTTCAATGGAGGTGACCTATGATTGCAGAATTTATCGATGGATTGCAAAAATTCCATTTCTTACAAAATGCCTTGATAACAGCTATTGTTATCGGGGTCGTAGCTGGAGCTGTAGGATGTTTCATCATTCTACGTGGGATGTCACTCATGGGAGATGCCATTTCACATGCTGTCTTACCAGGTGTAGCCCTCTCCTTCATCTTGGGCATTGACTTCTTTATCGGAGCCATTGTCTTTGGACTGCTAGCTGCTATCATCATTACCTACATCAAGGGAAACTCGATTGTCAAAAGCGATACCGCCATCGGCATTACCTTTTCTTCTTTCTTAGCCCTCGGTATCATCTTGATTAGTGTCGCTAAAAGTTCAACTGACCTTTTCCATATCCTTTTTGGTAATATTCTTGCTGTTCAAGATACAGATATGTTTATTACTATGGGTGTAGGGGCAGCCATTCTCTTGTTAATCTGGATTTTCTTCAAGCAACTCTTGATAACGTCCTTTGATGAACTCTTGGCTAAAGCCATGGGAATGCCTGTCAATTTCTATCACTACTTACTCATGGTACTCCTAACTCTCGTGTCTGTGACAGCCATGCAAAGTGTCGGAACTATCCTGATTGTAGCCATGCTGATTACCCCAGCTGCAACTGCTTATCTGTATGCTAATAGCCTGAAAAGTATGATTTTCCTTTCCTCAACCTTTGGAGCTACAGCTTCAGTTTTGGGACTCTTTATCGGCTATAGCTTTAACGTTGCGGCAGGTTCTAGTATCGTGCTTACAGCTGCTAGTTTCTTTCTCATTAGCTTCTTTATCGCTCCAAAACAACGATATTTGAAACTGAAAAATAAACATTTGTTAAAATAAGGGGCAAAGCCCCAATAAATTGGAGGATCTAATGAAAAATTAGGTACATTACTCGTTCTCTTTCTTTCCGTCATTGCTCTTGTAGCATGTGCTAGTGGAAAAAAAGATGCAGCTTCTGGTCAAAAACTAAAAGTTGTTGCCACAAACTCAATCATCGCTGATATTACTAAAAATATTGCTGGTGACAAGATTGATCTTCACAGTATCGTTCCTGTTGGTCAAGACCCACACGAATACGAACCACTACCTGAAGACGTCAAGAAAACTTCTCAAGCTGATTTGATTTTCTATAACGGTATCAACCTTGAAACAGGTGGAAATGCTTGGTTTACAAAATTGGTAGAAAATGCCAAGAAAACTGAAAACAAAGACTACTTTGCAGTCAGCGAAGGCGTTGATGTTATCTACCTTGAAGGTCAAAACGAAAAAGGCAAAGAAGACCCACACGCTTGGCTCAACCTTGAAAATGGGATCATCTTTGCTAAAAACATCGCAAAACAATTGAGCGCTAAAGACCCTAGCAACAAAGAATTTTACGAAAAAAATCTCAAAGAATATACTGATAAGCTAGACAAACTTGACAAGGAAGCTAAAGCTAAATTCGACAATATTCCTGCTGAGAAAAAACTCATCGTAACCAGTGAAGGATGCTTCAAATACTTCTCTAAAGCCTACGGTGTCCCAAGTGCCTATATTTGGGAAATCAATACTGAAGAAGAAGGAACTCCTGACCAAATCAAGACCTTGGTTGAAAAACTTCGCCAAATGAAAGTCCCATCACTATTTGTTGAGTCCAGTGTCGATGATCGTCCAATGAAGACTGTTTCACAAGACACAAACATCCCAATCTACGCACAAATCTTTACTGACTCTATCGCAGAACAAGGTAAAGAAGGCGACAGCTACTACAACATGATGAAATACAACCTTGACAAGATTGCTGAAGGATTGGCAAAATAATCCATTAAAAACGTCATTCTCACCGAATTGGCGTTTTTCAATTTCCGGTTAAATCATTGGAAAAATCTGACAATTCTCGGTAAAATAAAAGAAAAAAGAATGGAGTAGTTTCATGACCACTTTTCTCGGAAATCCTGTAACCTTTACAGGTAAACAACTGCAAGTCGGAGACAAGGCACTTGACTTTTCTCTTACGACAACCGATCTCTCTAAAAAAACGCTAGCCGACTTTGATGGAAAGAAAAAAGTCTTGAGTGTTGTCCCTTCTATCGATACTGGTATCTGCTCAACGCAAACACGTCGTTTCAACCAAGAACTTGCCAACCTTGACAACACGGTCGTTCTTACCGTTTCTATGGACCTACCATTTGCTCAAGGACGCTGGTGTGGGGCTGAAGGCCTTGACAATGCCATCATGCTTTCAGACTACTTTGACCATTCTTTCGGACGTGATTATGCCCTCTTGATTAACGAATGGCATCTCCTTGCACGTGCCGTCTTTGTTCTCGATGCTAACAATATCATCCGTTATGTAGAATACGTTGACAATATCAACACGGAGCCAGACTTTGAAGCTGCTATTGCTGCAGTTAAAGAACTAAACTAAAATCACAAGCATTATGACAGAAAGCTAGAGAAATCTGGCTTTTTTTGATATACTAGTTACAGATATTAAACAAGGAAAAAGCAATGACCCCAAACAAAGAAGATTACTTAAAATGTATTTATGAGATTGGCATGGAAGTTCCTAAAATCACCAACAAAGAAATTGCTGCTCGGATGCAGGTATCTCCTCCGGCGGTAACTGAAATGATTAAGCGCATGCAATCTGAAAATCTCATTCTAAAGAATAAAGAAAATGGCTATTTGCTGACAGACATTGGTTTGAGACTAGTTTCTGAACTTTATCGTAAACACCGACTGATTGAGGTATTCTTAGTTCACCACTTAGACTATACTAGCAATCAGATCCACGAAGAAGCTGAAGTGTTAGAACATACTGTATCAGACCTTTTTGTGGAGAGATTGGAAAGTATGTTAGGTTTTCCAAAGACCTGTCCTCATGGTGGTACTATTCCTGCCAAGGGTGAACTTCTGGTTGAGATCAATAACCTGCCACTTTCTGATATCAACGAAGCAGGAAGCTACCTTCTCACAAGAGTCCATGATAGCTTTGAACTTCTTCAATATTTGGAAAAACATGGCATCCATATTGGCGATCAACTTCAAGTCAAACAGTTTGATGGTTTCAGTAATACTTTTACTCTGATTCACAAGAATGAAGAACTTCAAGTCAGCCTCGAAATCGCTAAGCAACTCTATATTGAAAAAATCAACTAACTCCCCTTATCCCTAGAAGCTTTGTCTTTTAGGGTTTTTATAGATAAACAAAAACCAAGCTTGTATTCTTGGTTTTTCTTATCTATTCTTGGTATCTAGAATGATGGTTACTGGACCATCATTGATCAGTTCCACCTGCATATCAGCTCCGAAGATGCCTGTCTGGACAGGGACTTCCTTGGCTAGTTCTTGATTAAACTCTAAATAGAAAGCCTCAGCGACATCAGGTTTAGCAGCACCTGTAAATGCTGGGCGATTGCCCTTCTTTGTATCTGCAAAAAGAGTGAATTGAGAGATAGAGAGGATTTCCCCCCTCAATATCCTTGACTGACAGGTTCATCTTGCCTTCTGCATCCGAAAATATACGCATATTGACGAGCTTTCTCACCGCATAGTCTAGATCTTCTGGTTGGTCTTCAGGAGCAACTCCCACTAGGAGTACTAAACCTTGCTTGATTTGGCTATAAACTTGCCCATCAATGGATACCTGAGCTTGCTTGACTCGCTGGACGATGATTTTCATAAAAATCCTTTCTAGATCTATCAAGCCAACTTAACCATTGGTCCGTTTGACTGAGTAGACTTCTGGTACACTCTTAATCTTATCAACTACTGTTGTCAGAGTTGAAAGGTTTGAAATCCCAAAAGAAACGTGAATATTTGCAAATTTCATATCCTTGGTAGGCTGGGCGTTTACAGTAGAGATGTTTTTGGTCGTATTTGACAAGACCTGTAACACATCATTCAAAAGACCTGTACGATTGAGACCGTAGATATCAATGTGGGCGATATATTCTTTACTTGAGAATTGATCTTCCCACTCAACATCTAAAAGACGCTGCTCATAGTTTTCCTGCGAACGAAGGTTCATACAGTCAACACGGTGGATGGCAACTCCTCGCCCTTTGGTAATGTAGCCAACAATATCGTCACCCGGAACTGGATTACAACATTTGGCAATCCGGATCAAGAGACCAGAAGCTCCCTGAATGACGACACCACCCTCATGCTTAACCTTAAGTGTGTCCTTGTTCTCTACCTTGACTTCGCCACCCTTAACCAACTCTTCTGCTTCTGCCTTAGCTTTAGCACGCTCTTCTTCACGGCGTTCTTTTTCAGTTAAGCGATTAAAGACTGTGATAGCACCAATTTCTCCAAAGCCAATCGCAGCAAAGAGAGATTCTTCTGTCTTATAGCTAGTTTTTTGGAGCACCTCATCCATATGTCGCTTATCCATGAATTTATTAGCTACATAGCCATGTTCTTGAAACTGACTGATGAGCATTTCACGGCCCTTATTGATCGATAATTCTTTGTCTTGATTTTTAAAGAACTGACGAATCTTATTCCGAGCCTTGCTGGTCTTGACCATGGTAAGCCAGTCACGACTTGGTCCAAAGGAATTTGGATTGGTAACAATCTCAACCTGGTCGCCTGTTTTCAATTTTGTAGTAAGTGGAACCATACGACCATTAACCTTGGCACCTGTTGCTTTTTCACCAATCTTGGTATGAATTTCATAGGCAAAGTCAATAGGTCCAGAGTCTTTTGGAAGTGAACGAACAGCTCCATCTGGAGTAAAGACGTAGATTTCTTCTGCTAGGTAATTTTCTTTGACCGTCTCTACGAAATCTTTAGCATCATTGGACTGATCTTGGAGTTCCATCATCTCCTTAATCCAGTTCATACCAATGGCAGATTCTTTATTGTTAACCTGCCCCTTGATTCCTTTTTATAAGCCCAGTGAGCCGCAACCCCGTACTCAGCAACCTCGTGCATTTCCTTAGTACGAATCTGGAATTCAATAGGACCTTTTGGTCCATAAACAGTGGTGTGGATAGATTGGTAACCATTAGCCTTTCGGTTAGCAATATAATCCTTAAAACGACCAGGCATTGGTTTCCAAAGTTCATGAACATAACCCAACATGGCATAGACATCACTATGAGTCTCTAAGATACAGCGAATGGCAATCAGATCATAGATTTCCTCGAAACGCTTTTTCTTATCTTGCATCTTACGATAGATAGAGTAGATATGTTTTGGACGACCGTAGATTTTCCCTGTGAGATTTCGCTCAGAAGTATATTCCTCCAACTTGGTCACAACTTCATCGACCAATTCTTCCCGCTCTCTACGCTTCTCCTTCATCATATGGGTAATCTTGTAAAACTCTGTTGGATTGAGATAACGGAATGATAAATCCTCAAGCTCCCACTTAACACTTGAAATCCCAAGTCGGTGAGCAAGCGGAGCATAGATTTCCATGGTTTCTCTAGAAATTCGTTCCTGCTTATCTTTACGGAGGTGATGGAGAGTTCTCATATTGTGCAAACGGTCAGATAGTTTAACCAAGATAACACGGATATCCTCTGACATAGCCATGAGCATCTTGCGGTGGTTTTCAGCCAGCTGCTCTTCGATAGACTTGTACTCGACCTTCCCTAACTTGGTAACTCCATCAACGATAATGCGAACATCATGACCAAAAACTCTCTCTAAATCATCCAAGCTAGCATCTGTATCTTCGACAACATCATGCAAAAAACCACAGGCAACTGTGACGGCATCTAGCTTGAGTTTAGCTAAGATTCCCGCTACCTGAATCGGGTGAATGATGTAAGGTTCGCCAGATTTACGATACTGACCACTGTGGCATTCAACAGCATAGACCAAGGCCTTATGCACAAAAGCCACATCTTCCTTCGATAAATATTTTTGTGTTAAAGCGACAACTTCATCGCCTGAATAAATTACTTCTTTGGGCATGCATTCTCTCCAGTTCTTCCTACCATTTTATCACTTTTTCGACAATAAGAAAACTAGAAGAACCTAGAGCTTTATAAGAAAAACACTGCTAGAAGATTTCTAGCAGTGTTTGATCATTTCTTATATCTTAGTAAACTGTTTTTTCAGTTTCTACATCGAAGAAGTGTGCTTTGTTTAGGTCAAATCCAAGTTCAACTGTTGCACCTGCTTGCAAGTAGTCACGAGCGTCAACTTTGCAACAAACTCGTCTTTACCAACTTGGCAGTATAGGTGAGATTCAGAACCAAGCAACTCTGATACAGAGATAGTTGCTTTAACAACTGATTCTGGGAATGTTTCAAGGAAAGCAGGCTCAGCATTCACGTCTTCTGGACGGATACCGAAGATCAATTCTTTACCTTCATAACCTTTTTCACGAAGAACTTTCAAAGCTCCTTCTGGAACTTTCAAGTTAAAGCCATCACCAACGATATGGTCACCGTTCAATTTAACGTTGATGAAGTTCATAGCTGGGCTTCCGATGAATCCTGCTACGAATTTGTTAACTGGGTTTTTGTAAACTTCTTGAGGAGTACCGATTTGTTCAACACGTCCGATAGTACCTGTTCCAGCAGGGTTCTTAGTAGCTGACATGATAACAATACGGTCTGCAAGTGTCATCGCCTCAGTTTGGTCGTGAGTTACGTAGATAGTTGTAGCTCCGATACGACGGTGGATTTTAGCGATTTCAGCACGCATTGATACACGAAGTTTCGCATCCAAGTTTGACAAAGGCTCGTCCATCAAGAACACTTTTGCATCACGGACGATCGCACGACCCATGGCAACACGTTGACGTTGACCACCAGAAAGGTCAGCAGGTTTACGTTCCAAATTCTTTCAATCCGAGGATTTCAGCTGCTTCTTGTACACGTTTGTCGATATCTTCTTTACTGTATTTACGCAATTTCAAACCGAAAGCCATGTTGTCGTATACAGTCATGTGTGGGTAAAGAGCGTAGTTTTGGAATACCATGGCGATATCACGGTCTTTTGGAGCTACGTCGTTGACAACCACACCATCGATAGATGCAGTACCTTCTGTGATGTCTTCAAGACCTGCAATCATACGGAGTGTAGTTGATTTACCACATCCTGAAGGTCCTACAAAAACGATAAATTCTTTGTCTTTGATATCCAAGTTGAAGTCTTCAACTGAATAGTGTTCGCTGTTTGGATATTTTTTGTAAATATTTTTAAGATTTAATTCTACCATTGTGGAGAACTCCTTTTTCTTTTTTGATAGTTTTATTATACATGAAAACGCTTTACCATTCTATGGCAAGTTGACCAAAAAACAAAAAAAGTTCTGTGCAACTTGCACAAAACTTTATAGGATATCTGGTAAAATCAGTTGATAACAGAGTGTTAAATCCGTCAAATCCTTTAATTCTAAGCCCGTTAGTTCTGCCCATTTATCAATCTTGTATTGGAGAGAATTACGGTGCAAATACAACTGCTGAGCTGTTTTTGTCAGAACCGCACTATTGTCCCAAAGAGACAAAATAATTTCCTGAATCTGCTCTTGGTCCTGAATCAACTGGCGAAGGTAGTCCTTGATAATTCTAAGGTCAACCTGTTTTTCTCCAAGGCTCCATAGATAGAGTTGAGAAAAAGTCTGAACCCCTTGATGACCTTGACGCCACCAAGTCTTAAAGAGCTCACGCTCAGCCTTGATTAAGTCTGACAAGGATTGTTGAGCATTCTGTGACCAGACCTGCCCCAACATAATCGACAGACGAAGTCCAAAATCATACTCTACTGCTTCGAGAGTATCTGATAAGATCGAACGAACAGAGATATACTTATCCTGCTGGAGAACAAAGAGATAATCCTGAGCCCCCACCTGAATCGTAGTCAAATAATTTGGAAACAGGGTTCGCATCATGTCTAACCAAGAATATAGATTCTCCTGTTGGAAATAAGACAGGTGGCAATATACAAGCTGTATTTTCTTGAAAGTTTGAGGTGCTTGACCCTTGTCCTCAATCAAATGGCTATACCAAGGATTGAGCGAGATAGTTTGTTCCTGCTGGGTTAAGAGAGAAACCAATTGTTTTTCACGTTCACTTAGACTAGCTTCCTCCAGCAAAAGCCACTGATTATTTGACAAAGATAGGCAAAGATAATCTTCTTTGTCTACTGGTTGATCTAAGATTTTACCATCTGGAAACCAATCTAGTAGTTCTTTTGCTAACATATGCTATTCCTCCACTTTTTGGATGCACCAAGAGATCAAAGATTCTAGGCGATCCATATTTTCAGTCATATGGAGATAACCCATGACCGCTTCAAAACCTGTAGACATACGGTAAGTGATAACATCAGCATTCTTTGCCTTGGTATGGCTATTGGTGTTACGCCCTCGTTTATAGATTTCTTCTTCTTTCTCAGTCAGGACTTGCTCCTCCAACATCAGTGAAATCAAACGAGCCTGAGCCTTGGCTGAAACATACTTGGTAGCCTCTTGGTGGAGTTTATTGGGCTTGGTCATACCTTTGAGGATGAGATGACGACGAATATACATAGAATACACCGCATCTCCTTCAAAAGCTAGGGCAATCCCGTTAATGAGATTGACATCAATCACGTGTCCACCTCACTCCATCCTTGGTATCCAGTAGCTTAATCCCTTGATCAGCCAGTTGGTCTCGGATTTGGTCGGCTGTCGCAAAATCACGATTGGCACGCGCTTCTTGACGTTTTTGAATTAAGGCTTCAATCTCTTCATTCAAAACTTCCTCGACAAAAATAATACCAAAGACCTCTAACATAGTCGCAAGAGTCTCCTTAACCACTGCATCATAGTTACCCGAGTTGATCCATTTGGCCATTTCAAAGACGACTGTGATACCATTTGCTGTATTGAAATCTTCATCCATGGCAGCCACGAACTTATCTTTAAAAGCTTGCAACTCTTGAGAATCTACTTCTCCAGTAAATGGTTGCTCATAGGTGTTCTTTAGATACTTGAGATTGGTCTCGGCATCACGCACAGCCTTTTCCGTAAAGTTGATAGGTTTGCGGTAATGCTGAGTCGCAAAGAAGAAACGAAGCACTTGACCGTCGATAGTTTTGAGGGCATCGTGTACCGTAATGAAGTTCCCCAAAGACTTGGACATCTTGACATTGTCAATGTTGACAAAGCCATTGTGCATCCAGTAGTTGGCAAAAGTCTTGCCTGTTTTAGCTTCAGATTGGGCAATTTCATTGGTATGGTGAGGAAACTCAAGGTCAGCTCCACCACCGTGAATATCGATGGTATCACCTAAAATCTCCGTTGACATAACCGAACATTCGATATGCCATCCTGGACGACCAGGCCCCCATGGGCTGTCCCAAGAAATCTCACCTGGTTTGGCTGCTTTCCAAAGAGCAAAGTCTACAGGATTTTCCTTACGAGCTATTTCTTCGTCTGTCCGACCTGAAGCACCTAACTCCAAGTCTTCTAGGGTTTTATTGGCTAACTTAGCATAGTTGTGGGATTTTTCCACACGGAAATAGACATCGCCCTGACTCTCATAGGCATAGCCTTTTTCAATCAGGTCTTCCACAAAACGGATAATGTCAGCCATAAACTCGACTACTCGTGGATGACGGGTAGCAGGCTTGACGCCCAAGGCCGTAACATCCTCACGAAATGCAGCGATATACTTGTCAGCTACTTCTTGAGGTGTGATGCCTTCTTCTTTGGCACGGTTGATAATCTTATCATCCACATCGGTAAAGTTGGAAATATAGGCAACCTCATAGCCACGGTACTCAAAGTAGCGACGAATGGTATCAAAAGCCACCGTCGAACGGGCATTCCCCACGTGGATATAGTTGTATACCGTAGGCCCACAGACATACATCTTAACCTTACCGTCCTCGATTGGGACAAATTCTCGCAAATCACGAGACATGGTGTCGTAAATTTTAATCATGCGGTCAACTCCCTTCTCTATTTCTGACTTTTTCGGCTGAAAACCAGCTCTACAAAAGGGCCAAATTGTCTGAGGCTATCCAGTTGGTAAAAGCGCTGCCCTTCCTCTTGGGTAAAGAGTGGAACCCCCTTTCCCAGGATAAGGGGCGCTATCTGAATAATGAGGTGGTCGAAAAGATCCGCATCCAAGAGCGGTCCTACCAAGGAATTACCACCAATCACAAAGACATTTTTGCCTTTGTCAATCTGGTGAACAAAGTCCACCACATCCCCAGCTACTGGCTGGTAATTGCTGACAGGAAGGTGCCTATCATGCGTAAAGACATAGTTTTCCGTAGCTTGATAAAAACTTTCTACATCTTGCAAATCTTGGATTTCCTCAAAGGTCCGCTTGCCCATGATGGTGATATCCATTTGTCTGTAAAAGTCATCATAGCCTGTATCCTCTACAGAACCAAGCTGATGCAGCCAGTCTATCCTGTGCTGGCTGTCTGCCAAGTAGCCATCCATGGTGATACAGCCGTAAAAATATACTGCCATTCTTGTAGTTCCCTTTCTAGTTCTGCTTCGCCTTCACTTAGCTGGATAGACCCAGATGATTAGACCTAAGCTAATCAAAGTATTCAGCAAAATCCTTGCTGGACAAGGAAAATAAGCCAGACAACAGTAATTCCAATTCGTACCTATTATTAGTAGAGAGTAGTTTCAATCCAAATCTCTAGCAATTACTAATGCTATCTCAAAGAAAGTCATAGCATCCGCTTTTCTATCCTCGCGTCTAGCATCCCATTCGTGATTTTGATGGTCGACATAGTCAGCTGTGTAGAAAAATTGATAGACATTGGCTAGTCGATATTGAGCCCAGGCCATGATAGCTGAAGCTTCCATATCTACAACTCTAGCTCCTGCTGCTAGTCTTCGTTTGACCTTAGCAGCTGTCTCACGATAGAAGGCATCTGTGGTCCAAGACTTTGTTCGAATATGCTCAATGCCAGCTTTATCCAAGGCTTTTTCCATAGTTAAGAGTAGAGATTGCTCATAGGCTATTTCATCACTTGCTGGAGCATAGTGATAACTAGTACCTTCATCACGTAAAGCCGAGCTTGGTAAGATAATCTTATCTGCTTGAATAGACTGGTCTAGAACTCCGCAAGATCCCAAAACAATAAAGTTCTTAAATCCTCTTGCTTTTAGTTCTTCTAAGAGTCCAACAACCATTGGAGCTCCAATAGTAGCCATAGCAACTGCTACCTTACTCCCATCTTTTTCATAGATATACCATGGCAGTTTGCCATTTAGATTGGTAAGGTAGCCACCTTCGTAGACACCATCTATCTGTTTTACTCGTTCAAGGATTTCTCCATTAAAAGACAAGATAATGGTATCACAAACTTCTCCACCACTAAGGAGGCTTCGATCAGTTGGCTCGATAACAGCAGGTACATTTTTCAAATTCTTCTAATAGCATTTATTACTCTTTCGCATTCAGATAAACCACCTGGGTCTGTTTAACAAAGCCAATCTTTTTCATACAAACGTTTGGCACCTACATTGCTATCTTCCACGGCAATCTGAAACTCCTTGTCATTTTGCTCAATCAGTTTGTTGACGAGGGATTTTTGCTATATAGCTTCCGTAGCCTTGCCCACGTTCAAGCTCAGCTATTGCTAAACCATAGAGGTAATTCGTATTACTCGATAAATCAACTGTACAAGTTCCAATAACCTGACCGTTTTTTTAATAAAAATATATAGGCGACTTTCTGGATCTTTCAGAGCTTTAGCGACATATCTATCCACAACTTCTTTAGATTCATGTTCCTCTGAAAATGCCTGAAATCTTAACTGACTAATTTGATCCTGATAAGAACGATCTGCTAACAAAACGTCCAGATTGGAAACAGTTGCTAACGGATAAGGTCTTCTATCCTTACCTAACCAGGTTTCTGTCTCTTCATCCTCGATCAGTCCCCAGTTATTGACAAAATCAGGATGGCGCTCTAGAAAAACACGCTCTGTCTGAAAAGTCACAGACTCAATTGGATAAGATGTCGTTTCTTTCTCAAAACTTCTATACAAAGCCCGCGCAATTCCTTGACGACGATGATTGGGGTGGACCAGGATTGCTACTTCCACATCTTGGTCATCTGCATAGACGGTTAATAAGCCAACAAGTTCACCTTTTTCATAATAAAGGAAAAAGGCGGGCATATCGGGGTTAAAATTGAGCATGTTAGAAAGATAAGGATCACGATAAGTTCCATCATAGGCTTGGCAACAGTTAATTAGTTTTTTCGCCTCAGATAACTCCTCTTGCCTTAACTTATTTCTTGCTTGAATCATATAGATATCCTCTACAGCTCAGACGATCTATGACTAGCATCTCTTGCCTGCTCAAGTTTATTGACGTAGTATTCCCGTTTTCCTTCAACCTCATGAATAGTTAGCTCATCCTTTTGGCCATGAACTCGAACAATCTTGGCTGGAACTCCAACCACAGTCACATCACTAGGTACATCTGCTACAACGACTGCAGCAGCACCAACTTTAGCATTTTCACCTATCTCAACAGGTCCAATGATTTGGGCATGAGCAGAAATGAGAACTCCTTTGCGAATGGTCGGGTGGCGTTTACCAGAATCCTTACCAGTTCCTCCGAGAGTCACACCATGATAGAGGAGCACACCTTTTTCAACGACGGCTGTTTCCCCTATGACCAGACCTCCTCCGTGATCAATAAACACACCTGAATCTATCTGAGCACCTGGATGTATCTCAATCTGAGTCCAGAAGCGCCAAAACTGGCTGTGCATGCGAGCTAAGAGCTTAAAGCCGTGTTTCCAGAGAAAATGAGAGAGACGGTGGGCAGCCAAGGCCTAACTCCAGGGTAAGTCAGTAAGACTTCCAGGGTGTTACGAGCCGCTGGATCATTTTCTTTTACGATATCAATGGTTTCACGCCACCATCCCATACATTTCTCCTTTCTTATTCTGAATCTTTTGGTGTTTCTGTAGTTTCTTTCTTAGGTTTATGGTCCTTATGATGGTGACGAGGACGACTGACATGACGATGCCCCTTTTCACCTTTTTCTTCTGAATGTTCAGATTTTGGAGGACGTGGTAAGAGTGCCTTCATAGAAGCATCTACACGACCTTTTTCATCGATCTTAATAACCTTCACATCTACAAAATCACCAATTTGAACTAAATCTTCTACATTATTGGTACGTGTCCAAGCCATTTCAGAGATATGTACAAGGGCATCTGTCTTATCAAATAGGTTGACAAAGGCACCAAATTTCTCGATACGAACAACTTTGGCATGGAAAACTTCATCCACTTTGGCTTCACGTACTAAACCAGCGATGATTTCTTTGGCACGGTTGATTGCATCTTGGTCACTAGAGTAGATAGATACATTTCCTTCTTCGTCGATGTCAATCTTAACACCTGTTTCAGCGATGATTTTATCGATTGTTTCTCCACCCTTACCGATGACAATTTTAATCTTGTCCACATCAATCTTGATGGTATCAATTTTCGGAGCTGTTGGAGCCAATTCTGGACGAGCTTCTGGAATAGTAGCTTCAATCACATCAAGGATTTCAAAACGAGCTTTTTGGCTTGAGCAAGAGCCTCAGTTAAGATTTCAGCAGTAATCCCTTGAATCTTGATATCCATTTGAAGGGCTGTAATCCCGTCACGCGTACCTGCAACCTTGAAGTCCATATCTCCAAAGTGGTCTTCCAAACCTTGGATATCTGTCAATACTGTGTAGTTGTTTCCATCTGAGATCAGTCCCATAGCAATCCCTGCTACTGGTGCCTTGATTGGTACACCACCAGCCATAAGGGCAAGAGTTCCGGCACAGATAGAGGCCTGAGATGAAGAACCGTTTGATTCCAAAACCTCTGCTACCAAACGAATCGCATATGGGAATTCTTCCAAGCTTGGCAATACTTGAGCAAGGGCACGCTCACCAAGAGCACCGTGACCAATTTCACGACGACCTGGTGCACCGTAACGTCCTGTTTCCCCTACAGAGTATTGTGGAAAGTTATAATGGTGCATAAAGCGTTTCTTGTGTTCTGGATCCAAACCATCGATGGTTTGTGCTTCACCCATTGGTGCCAAGGTCAAGACAGAAAGGGCTTGCGTTTGTCCACGAGTGAAGAGACCTGAGCCGTGTACACGAGGTAGGAAGTCAACGACTGCATCCAAAGGACGAATTTCATCGACCTTACGACCATCAGGACGAACCTTGTCTTCTGTAATCAAACGGCGCACTTCTGCGTGTTCCATTTGTTCCAAAATTTCAGCCACATCACGCATGATACGGTCAAATTCTTCGTGGTTCGCATATTTTTCTTGGTAAACCGCAGTTACTTGGTCTTTGACTGCTTGAGTTGCAGCTTCACGAGCTAATTTTTCTTCTACTTGGACCGCTTTTTGAAGGTCGCTATTGTAGACCGCAATGATTTCGGCTTGCAATTCCTCATCTACATGAAGCAATTCAACTACTGCTTTTTCTTTACCTACCGCCGCAACGATCTCTTCTTGGAAGGCAATCAATTCTTTGACAGCTTCGTGTCCTTTAAGAAGAGCTTGTAGCATGATTTCTTCTGACAATTCTTTGGCCCCAGACTCTACCATGTTGATAGCGTGTTTGGTACCAGCTACTGTCAATTCAAGAAGCGAGCTCTCTGCTTGTTCTTGAGTTGGGTTGATGATGATTTCACCATCGACATAACCTACTTGTACCCCAGCGATTGGTCCGTCAAATGGAATATCTGAGATAGACAAGGCCAATGATGAACCAAACATAGCTGCCATTGGTGCAGATGCATTTCATCGTAAGAAAGAACTGTATTGATCACTTGTACTTCATTACGGAAACCTTCCGCAAACATGGGACGGATTGGACGGTCAATCAAACGCGCTGTCAAAGTCGCATCAGTTGAAGGACGTCCTTCACGCTTCATAAAGCCACCAGGAAACTTCCCAGCTGCGTACATTTTTTCTTCGTAGTTAACTTGGAGTGGGAAGAAATCCCCAGTTGCCATTTTCTTAGACATAACGGCTGCAGTCAAGACAGTTGACTCACCGTAACGAACGACAACAGCGCCATTTGCTTGCTTAGCAACCTGACCAGTCTCTACGATCAACTCACGACCCGCAAAAGTCGTTTGAAACACTTGTTTTGTCATTGTAATCCCCTTTGGATTGATAAAATTATACGCCTTGCCTACAAAGATCAAGATACTAAGGCCGTCAAAAGCAAAGTAAAAATAGGAAACTGGCGAAGTCTTCGATGAAGACAAGACAGTTTATCTTTTTTACACGGCTTTACGGCTGGGTTCAATTCATCAAGATACAAATAATTAGAAAGGATTGATGCTAAAGCATCTAAGCCTTTCACGCTAATCGCTATTAGGCGATTAGCTAAATGCTTTACTAACTCTCTCGTCAAATATTATCGATTTGACTCGCTCGTGTCGCTAAACCTTGCAGTTTGAATGCATTGTATTATTTTATACCCTCATCTTTGTATCAAGTACGTACAGAGTCTATTTTATCATATTTTTCTTAAAAAGTACGGTCTTTTCTATAAAAAAGGAACCATTCTTCTCATCAGAAAAGAATGGTTTGCTTTTTATTATTTTACAGGCTGATGGTTAAACAAGGCATGGGTTGCTTGATGTATGTACTGAGCCGTATCTGCATTGTTCATAGTGTAGAGATGCACACCTGCAACGTCTTGCGTTACCAAGTCCACGATTTGGTCTACGGCATAGGCAAGTCCTGCTGCTCTGAGTGACTCAGGGTCATTCTCATACTTGTCCAAGATAGCCTTAAACTTACGTGGGAGATGGATATTCTCACAAGTCTTCAAAAGACGAAGGGCTTGGTTACGGTTAAGGATTGGCATAATCCCTGCATGAATCGGCACATCAATTCCTGCCAAGATACACTTGTCTTGGAAATCGTAGAAACGCTCATTGTCAAAGAAAAGTTGCGTTACTAGACTAGAGCATCCTGCATCCACTTTTTTCTTGAGATTTTGGATATCTGAGATTTGGTTTGGCGAATCTGGATGTCCTTCAGGATAACAAGCACCAATGATATCAAAGTGTGGGGCCTGTTCCTTGATGAACTCAATCAAGTCTGTCGCATAACGGAAATCCTTCTGTGGTTCAACACCTGGAATGATATCTCCACGAAGGGCCAAAATCTTCTGTACGCCAACCTTGTCCAAATCTCTAATGGTTTCAGCAACCTTGTCCTTGGTCAAGTAAATAGCTGGCAAGTGAGCAATGGTCTTAATATTCAAGTCATTCTGAATATAGTCAGCCAAACGAACCGTCGTCTCTTTGATATTAAATTTATTATTACTTGCAGTCACACTGATAAAGTGTGGTGCTAAATCCTGCATATTTTGGAGTGCAGAAATAATTTTATCATTGCCTACTTCTGGGTTTGGAGGGAAAACTTCAAATGAGAGGGACGGTGTTTGACGTGACATATGTATGAACCTTTTCTAGTTGATTTCTTACTGATCAACCGTGTAGGGAGAATTGTCTTTTCTTACAATTTCTCACGCGCAGCTTTAGCAGCTTCTACAAGGCGGATCAAGCTTTCTTTAGTTTCTGGGATACCACGTGTTTTCAAACCACAGTCAGGGTTAATCCATACTTTCTTGCTAGGTACTTTCGCAAGGATAGCTTCGATTGTGTGGTCGATTTCGCCTTCATTAGGCACACGAGGAGAGTGGATATCGTAAACTCCAGGACCCACTTCTGTCTGGAAGTTTTGAGCTTTAAGTTCGTCCAAGATTTCAAGGTTTGAACGGCTAGCTTCAAATGAGATAACATCCGCATCCATATTGTCGATAGCTTTGATGATATCTGTAAATTCTGAGTAACACATGTGAGTGTGGATTTGAGTATCTGGCGCTACTGTTGAGTGTACCAAGCGGAAGGCTGGAATAGCCCAGTCAAGGTAGTCTTCGTACCAGTCGCTACGACGGAGTGGCAATTTCTCACGAAGAGCAGCCTCGTCGATTTGGATAATCTTCACGCCTGCAGCTTCAAGGTCAAGAACTTCATCCTTAATTGCAAGAGCGATTTGAAGAGTAGAATCCTGATAGAGATGTCTTCACGTGGGAATGACCAGTTGAGGATGGTAACAGGTCCAGTCAACATACCTTTAACAGGTTTATCCGTACGGCTTTGTGCGTAGCTAGACCATTTAACAGTGATTGGGTTGAGACGAGTTACATCACCCCAGATGATTGGTGGTTTAACCCCACGCATACCGTATGATTGTACCCAACCGTTCTTAGAGAAGAGGTAACCTGACAAGTTTTGACCGAAGTACTCAACCATGTCGTTACGCTCGAATTCACCGTGTACAAGCACGTCAAATCCAACTTCTTCTTGCCATTTGATCCATTCGTCGATAGTCTCAGCAAGGAAGGCATCGTATTCTTCTTGTGACAATTCACCCTTACGGAAGGCCAAACGTTTAGCACGAACTTCCTTAGTTTGAGGGAATGAACCGATCGTTGTTGTTGGAAGAGCTGGAAGTTTGAATGCTTCTTCTTGGATAGCTTCACGTTCTGCGAAGGCTGGCAAACGAGTGTAGTCTGCGTCAGTCAATCCTGCGATACGAGCACGAAGTTCAGCATTTTCACCAACACGTTCAGTCGCAAAGAGTTCTTTGTTCGCTGCAAGAGCTTCTGCACCTTGACCGTTGCGGATAGCATCCAAGTCACGGATTTCATCCAATTTCTACTGCAAATGCAAAGTGGTTCAAGATAGCTGGTTCAAAGTCTTCATTAGCAGTTGTAAATGGCACATGCAGAAGTGAACATGAGCTTGTCAAAACAATGTTTTCAGCTGGGATTTGCTCAAGAATAGCCAAGCTCTTTTCGTAGTTGTTGCGCCAGATGTTCTTACCATTGACAATACCTGCATAAAGAGTCTTGTCAGCTGGGAATCCGCCTTTAACGAGTTCAAGAGTTTTCTTACCTTCAACGAAGTCAAGACCAATCGCATCTACCGGCAATTTCACAAGGTCAGCGTAGACGTCACGAACGTCACCGAAGTAAGTTTGAAGCAAGACTTCAAGACCTTTTTTATCAGCCAAGAGTTTGTTGTAGATGTTCAAGAAGAGTGCTTTTTCTTCTTCTGTCAAGTCTTTGACAAGAGCAGCTTCATCGAGTTGGATACGAGTTGCACCAAGTTCAGCCAATTTTGCAAAAACATCTTGGTAAGCAGCTACTAAGCTATCTACGAAGTCTTCTGCTTCACACCTTCTTCAAAGTCTGACAATTGAAGAAACGTGAATGGACCGACAAGGACAGGACGAGTGTTGAGACCAAGTTCTTTAGCTTCTTGGAACTCATCAAAGATCTTGTGACTAGCCAATTTTACTTGAGTGTCTTTTTCAAATTTAGGAACGATGTAGTGGTAGTTTGTGTTAAACCATTTCTTCATCGGAAGGGCACGAACATCCCCTTTTTCTCCTTGGTAACCACGTCCCAAAGCAAAGTAACGTTCAAGATCAGACAATTCCAAGTTTTGAACAGATGCAGGAACTACGTTGAAAAGGAAGGCAGCATCAAGGAAGTTGTCGTAGTGAGAAAAGTCATTTGATGGGATTTCAGTGATGCCTTTTTCTTTAACGATGTTCCAGTGTTTTGCACGCAATTCTTTCGCAGCAGCCAAAAGTTCTTCTTCTGAGATTTCTTTTCTAAAGTATTTTTCAGTTGTAAATTTTAATTCGCGGAATTCACCCAAACGAGGGAAACCGATAATTGTAGTTGACATGTTTTTGTCCTCCAAAAAAATTGTTGTTGAAACTATCTTAACAGAAAAAGAAATCATCTGTATAATTGTAAAAAAATTAGGCTTTGATATAGTTTGAAACTATATCGCTTTTTTTGAAAGACAAAAAAAGATTTGGAGAAGATTCCCCAAATCCTTTGATAGACAATGATTAACAGATTTTTCAAGATAGTCCTATTCATAGTCAAAACTTGAGTAAATTGACAGCTGACTATGGCTTGTTATTAGAAAAGACTATAGGTTGATTTTTCTTTTGTAATTCTGATATTTCCCTGAAAAAGTGCGGACGAGAGGTAAAATTATCGAGTGGATGATTTTAGCAAATCAAGTCATTTCATCCCTATCAACCTTTTTCCTGTTCAAGTGGAACGACTGCTAGTGTCTTGCCTAAACTGGCTAAAACTTTTAAGACGGTATCTAACTGAGGGCTAGTCTTGCCTGTTTCCATCCTAGCTATGACAGGCTGGCTCACTCCACTAAGTTCTTCTAGCTTTTTCTGACTAATTCCTTGCTCACGTCTAGCCTCAATCAATTCACTCATGATAGCTACTCGCATATCACTTTCAAGGATTTCCTCCTTGGTAAAAAGTTGAGACCGGACATCCTTCCAGTTACTTCCAATAGCACTATTCTTCATCACTTAACCCTCTTTCTTTTAAGTCCTTTAGTTCACGCTTGGCTTTTTCAATTTCTCTTCTAGGAGTCTTTTGAGTCTTTTTGACAAAATGATGTAAAAGAACAAAACTCCCATCAAGCCAAGCTACAAATAAAATCCTATCCCGAAGAGGTCTTAGTTCCCATATCTCATCTTCTAAATGTTTGATATAAGGTTCACCAGCTCTAGTCCCATGCTGACTAAGTAGCTCTATATAGTCGTTTAGTTTATTCAGTTTTATGCGACTATCCTTACTTTTACGACAGGCCAATTCTCTCATATAATCCAAGATCGGCTCATTTCCATTTTTGTCCTTATAGAAGTAAATTGTGTGCACAAAGCAACCTCTTTTCAATTAAAATTATAACTTAAAAGTTATTAAAAGTAAATCCAAATATTCAAAAAAAGAAGACCTTAGAAAATTCTAAAGGTCTCATTTTTATTATTCGAAAAAATACGAAAAGAGTTCTAAATTTAAGAAAATCCTTACTATTGCTCCAACTCTATCCCCTTCTCTCGGAGATTAGCCAGACAATCCTCATAGTAGGCAGCATCATGTTCGCTATAGATAGGACTTTTCAGCTTTTCCTCTGCTAAGTCTTGATAAGGAGGGCAGGTCTTGCCACGGTAGTTCTTGTCCAGCCACTCTGGACTGACCTTGTAACCACGACGCGCCATCTCCTCCATGATCAAGTCATGATAGGCATAAAGACGATAAGGCGAGTGGGTAAAGACATAGTCCACCGTCGCATGCTTTCTGCCCCAGCCATTACCACGCAGAGCGCAGCACTCTCGATGTTGCCCCAAGAGCTGAGGACGGGGAAGTTGTGAAATCAAAGCCTCATGCCAAAGTCTCATGGGAGTCTCCTTTCAGCAAGGTAGAATGTTGCAGATAAGCATTTGGGTAACGTTCGAGCAACTCTCTAGTCTTAGAAACCAAGTCTTCCTTTGAAGCTTGACCAAAGCGATAGCGATCCAGCAGGAGCATATAGTCTTTGCGCTCATCAGGACTGGCTTCCTTTTTAAAATAGCCCCAAATATGCTGGAAGGAATTGCAAACCTGACCCCTGTGCTCTGGAATCTGGCAAGCACGGTCAATCATCTCTTGAACCTGACTCAGCTCCACCACTTCTTGCTTGAGATACTGGCGAATGTCCTTGTAAATATTGCTGGAATGACTCAAAACAAGGTATTTATTTTCCGCCCAGAGTTGCTGACAAAGGGCACGTTGGTTGTTATTTTCCATATTTCTCCTTAACTTCTACTAGTTCCCAGGAAATACGGAAACAAAGTTATTTCTATAAAATGAGCGAATTATGAGCGGAATATGAGCGAATAAATAGTGTTTTTTGTAGTTCCTGATTTTTCTAACAAACCTTGATTTACAAATAGTTGGAGGTAACGACGCATGGTTGCAGCACTCAAACCTGTCAATTCTTGTGCAACTGCATTTGTTATCTGATAATGTTCTTCAAGATAGGACTCTATTTTTTCAAAAATAGCTAGTTCACGTGGTTTCAAAAGTAATTTAACAGACTTGTTCTCACTATCAATTTTTTGCTGACTATAATCCAGCAAGGTTTCTAAAATCGCTTCAAGCATAAATTGAATAAATCTAGTAGAATCATTGGCCTCATTACTATCAGTTAAGGCTTGGTAATATCCTGACTGATGTCGGTAAATAACAGACTCGACAGGAAGCCACTCAAATAAAGGATTCCATCTACTCAAGATTAGGCTCTGCCACATCCGTCCCATACGACCGTTCCCGTCCTCAAAAGGATGAATAATTTCTAATTCAAAATGCACGATACAAGATTTGACAATATCAGATATATGGCTGGACTCAGCCCAAGAAAATAAGTCCGATACCAGATTAGGAACAAACTGGGGTCTCGCTCCAAGGTGAACAACTTTCCCTGCTCCATCAAAAACACCCACATCTCCTAAACGAAACTGTCCTGGATGCTTGACCAAATCATGGGTCAGCAATCGATGAGCCAGTAAAAAATCATCTATACTATATGGATTTAAGCGAAAAACCTTCCCATAAGCTTCATAAGCATTTTGGACTTCATGGATATCCTTAAGAGGGCCTAGAACTCTTTTCCCCTCTATGACATCAGTCACCTGCTCCAGAGAAAGGCTATTATTTTCAATGGCAAGGGAAGACTGAATGGAGCGAATACGATTTCCCTTTCGTAGGTGTAGTTCCCTCGTTTCGAAAGAAAGTTGAGTCGCCAACTCAGAAATCTTCTGAACGAGATTCAATATTTCTTCTGTTATTTTATAGTTGGGTGTCATGTTCTTCCTTTCTATGTATATCTTTAAGTAAAATCTTTACATTCTATTCTACCACATTAAACTAGTTAGGATTCCCTGTCAATTGTCGTTTTTTTCATTACAATCTTTGCAACTCCCCATCACCCTTTAAACTCTTGCAAAAACTTTTCGAGCTCAGCATCGGCTTCTGGTGTGGTTCCGTGGAGTTGACCGAGCATGTCAAGTAGAGAAGCTGTTTGGCTTTCGATTGCTTTATTTGTCTCGTTAATCTTGCTGACGATGTCTGTCAGTGGCTCTACTTCTTCTTCCTCAAAGGTGTCTACATAGCGAGGGATATTGAGGTTGTAGTCATTTTCGACGATTTCTTCATAGCTTGCAAGATGAGTAAACTTATCCATCTCCTCACGAGACTTATAGGCTTCCAGAATCTTCTCGATATGAACATCCGTCATGATATTCTGATTTTTCCCCTTATCAAACTCCTTAGAGGCATCGATAAAGTAAACATCACGATTGGTTCGATTCTTTTTGAGAATGATGACCGTGGTCGGAATGCTGGTATTAAAGAAGATATTGGCTGGTAGACCGATAACCGTATCAATAGCCCCTTCTTCTAACAAGGCCTTGCGAATGGTTCCCTCCGCATTGCCACGGAAAAGAACACCATGGGGAAGGACGATAGCCATGACTCCATTATCCTGCTTGAGGTGGTAATATCCATGTAGGAGGAAGGCAAAGTCGGCCTTAGACTGGGGTGCCAGTTTCCCAAAAGGAGAGAAACGAGGGTCAGCCATAAAGCCAGAACTTGCTGACCATTTGGCAGAGTATGGTGGGTTCATGAGAACCCCGTCAAAGTTGGTCGGCTCTTGAGTTGGCCAGTCTTCATCCAAGGTGTCGGCATTGTGTAGAAATTGATTCTCAACTGGCACACCGTGTAGAATCATGTTCATCCGAGCTAGGTTATAGGTCGAAGTATTGAGCTCCTGACCAAAGTAGACGACTGTCTGCGGTTTATGAGAATATTTCTTGGCATTGAGCAAGAGAGAGCCAGAACCCATAGTCGCATCATAGATGGTAAAGCCTTCCTGGTCTTCACGACCCAAAAAAGCAATCTGAGTCATGAGCTTGGCAACAGGCTGAGGCGTATAGAACTCACCAGCCTTCTTACCCGAGTCAGTCGCAAACTGACCGATCAGATACTCATAGGCATCCCCCAGCATATCGCCAGCATGACCAGCCACATCTAGCACAGCCAACTCTTTCATGACCGCTGCTACCGTTTGGTTTTGCTTTTGTGGAGTTGCCCCTAGCTTTTTAGAGTAGAGGTCGATATCTTCAAAGAGATTTTCATAGAGGTCGTCACTCTGCTCGATATCACGAAAACCTTGAGCTAGATCTTCCAGCTGGAAAGTTCCCTCATTGACACGAGCTACCAGAGCCGTAAAGGTCAAGTCTGGCTTGATAATATAGTTGAGCTCGTCGTTCATGACAGAGACCAAATCCTCATGGGTATCCGCATCCTCGTAGTAATTGCGATATACCTCAAGGGCATCCTCAAGTCTATCTGTCCCCTCTTCCATGGTCTCCGCCACGAAAAAGAGCATCTTGTCTGACAGATACTTATAAAAGACCATGCCCAAGAGATAGGACTTGTAGTCATTGGCATCCATCTTGGAGCGGAGAACATCCGCTGAGTTCCACAGGGCTTGATAGAGCGACTGGGATGTTTGTGTTGTTTCCATAATGTTTCTTTCTAAGTTTATTTTTTAAAAGATTACTATTAGTTTATAGCTCTCCAATCATTATCAATCTTATTCTTAGATACAACCCATGGTTCACTAATCTCAAAAATTTTAAACTCACGGTATTTATCTTTTGAATCATAATACGATATTCTAACTTCATCAAAAATCATCGTTAACTTCTTTTTATAAGTAACAAAAAAATAACTCAAATCTTTTTTTATTTCATAAGCATCAATCAGAAATGAATATGCTCCATTTTCACCATAAAAAAATGTCTGATTGGATTTTTTTCATAATAATTCATTTGAGTCATTTTAGCAACTTGACTATTATTCTTATAGAGAACTAGATTTAGATTTCTAATAATTTGTTTCTTGGCTGTTGTATTATGTATTTCAATCCATAAAGGAACTGTAAAAACCATTCCGCTTACTGAATCTTCGAATCCCCAAGTTCTACTAAATAGTTTATTATAAACCGATTTAATATAAATCTTAACTTTTCCTCTATTGGATAAAATAGTTGAAACGATTACTTGCAATAGAAATCCTATAAAAGAACCTATGAGCGAAAATAAAGCAGAATAAACTAACAAGGTAAACTCAAAGTGCTGAAATAAATCATTCAAATTAATTTCCCCCTATATAAACATATCCTGCAATAATTTCCTTTTCAGTGTTTCAAGCTGAGAAATTTTTTCTTGGTGAGCAGCGATGAGGTTATCTAGGTTAGAGAAATAGGCACCGATGGCTTGTTGTTCAGTAATAGTTTGTGGAATTGCAAAAATAGTAGATGAAACCGACTTCCAATCAGATCGTGGCATTTTTGTACCAGATGTATCATTAGCAACCTTTTGATAGCGACTTGACTGAACTAAATAATAAATGAAATTTGAATCATTTCCATTTGGATCAAATACCCAAAAATCTCCTAAAGCTACTCCCTCAAATTTCGGCAAAAGCCAATTATTTAAGTACGGACGTAATTTTCCATATAATGTGTACCCAGGTTCAAAGTGTATACCTTTACGATTATCAAATTTATTACTAATATCTTTAGTCAGTCGACCTTGACCAGAAATAATATCCTCAAACTCAACCTTTGGCAATGAATTAGAATCAGAATTTTGAGTAACTCTTTTTACAAGTTTACTGAATTCTTTTTCTTCCCATCCACCTTCAAATCCATCCAAACGAATCTCAGGTACCGTCTGTCCAGCTTTTGGAAACATCTTGGAAAGCATGGTCGCCTTGAGAGATTGGTAGTTGGCAAGATTGTCCTTGTAGCTAGACAGAAGATCGTCGAGAGTTCGGAAAAGGGAGCCCATGGCGGATTGTTCTTGAACATTTGGTACATTAATCTTTATCATTGCTATATCACTAGCATTGTATGAAGGAAGAGCACCGATTTGTGCATACTTAGGCAAATTTATCGTTTGAAATAATGTTAAACCAAAATCTTTATCCCATGATTCATCGAAGGAATAGCTCATAGTATTATTGTCAATCAGAAAAGGTCTAGTAACTAACCGTTTTCTATTTAACATCAATGCAGCACCAACTTTAGCAAATATGATAGCTGGAGTTTCATTATTAACTTTCCAACTATTTTTCATAATTTGCTCCTGTGTAACATAATTATTTGCATTCCTCATCTCAGTTTCATTTCCAATATTGTTCATATCAGAAACTTTAAAAAATGGAATCCCTTCTGTACCACCTTGTTGACTATCTGGAAAACCTATTCCCGATTTAAAATTTCCAAGCTGACCTAATTTATAATTACACCACTTGTTATTAAATTCTTTGAATCTTATTCTGGGATTGCTCTGTTTCATCATTTAAATCTCCACTAAAATATATCTAACAATACCATGGCATACAATGAGGAATTTTCCCATTCTTATACGGGATAACTTTCTCTTTACAATAATGGTAAAGTTCTGGAATTCTATTTTCATTTATGTAGGATAATAATGGTTCTAAATCATCAAAATTTTCACCATTAAAATAAAACATAGGTGGTAATAAATCACCTTCCTTTTTTTCCACAAGTATATAATTGTAATACCAAAAACCATCAGAATACCCCAGATCATAGTAGGCTCGCAAATATTCATTTTCACTCATTCTTTGTTTATATAAATATAAATAACTATGAACAACGTCATGAGTATAATTTGGCATTAATACTCTTCCTGATTTTTCATCAGCTATACATCTTTGAAAAGCATGTATCATACCATCTTGGTATGCAACTGTTAATAGTAGTTCGGGATGCTCATGCAAAATTTCATGAAACTTTGCATCATCCATCCAACTTAAATGTTCATTTATCAAAATTTCATTTGCTTCTTCTGCAAAACGATATACCATACTGTCAATCAGAGTTCCTTGCTGAATAAGTTCATTTTTCAAAGACTCAACAAAAAACGTTCCATCAGTAATAATCGGGATTATATTTTTAGGGTGCTTCTCCAACCACTTTTCATCAATTGTCACTAAATAAAATTGATTTGCAAACTGTCCCAAATCATCTGAAAGAATTTCAATAATTTTATTCAAATCTTCGTCACCGAAAGAAAAACCTACAAATACTACTGTTTTTGTTGATAAGATAGTTTTTAACCTATCCCCAATAGGTTTTGTTGACAATTTTTTATAGCAATTTTCATAGTCCTCCTCAGTTGCAATAATTGAACCTATATTTTTTATAGAACCATGAATTTTAAAAACCCTTTTATCAAATGTATCCCACAAAGCAACATCTTCATTATAAATAATTGGAAACATATCACAATTGTCTTCAAACAAAGTATCCCAATTAGTTGTTATTACAGTTCCTATTTGTGGAATTTTAGCAACTTGTTTGTGAAATTCTGAAGCGATACCATATAGTTCCGGAAAAATTATCTATCATTTGAAATCTTCTATTTATCCTTTTTAAAGAGTTCTTTTCTACCATTTACGACATTTTTACAAAACAAACTCATCAATTTAGAAAAGGATAGATTTTCATCTACTTCAATATGATTTTTATATTCCAACTCATTTTTTATATCCGTATAAAATGAAGTAGGCATAACTTTTTTTGACTCTGTACTTATACCTGCACCACAGAAAAATACTAAATCTCCGTTAATTGTTGCTTGAATGATATCTTCAGGCAATATAAAACCATTCTCATTGTAACATTCTCTGCAACCTTCAATAAGTTTTCCTTTAACTTTTACCATCATTTCGACTCCACAATTCTGTTAAAATTACATCATCACTATTCGGTCTAATTATTTTTTCTTTCTCAACCTTTACGAATACTGGAACTTGAATAGCATTGCCAGTAATTATAACTTCACCTTTACCTAAACTAGGAATTTTATTAAAGGAAGTTTTATCCAACGTAGGCATGGTATTTACAAGCATACGCAAATCATTATCATTAACCAATCTATGGATGAAATAATTATGAACTTGTGAAAGAATAGTAGGTGAAATATCTGCTGGTCGTTGACTAGATAAAGTTAAATAGAAACCAAATTTACGCCCTTCCTTAATAATTTCTTCAAAAATATTTAATCTATAGTCCTGCCAAGTATCTCCTACTGAATGATTCTGAGCATTTAAAATATTATGTGCTTCATCAATAATCAAATGACTAGTACAGGTGACATCTTTTCCAGCTATTTTAGTTTTCTGTTGATCATATATCATCTTAGAGATAAGCATAGGAATTAATCTAGTGATTTCCTGATTAGCATGTACAAGATTAATAATATTTAGACTAGAAAAAAATCGGTAGTTATATTTTTCTTAACTTTAACAACTTTCTTCAAGCTATTCAAAGCTGTATCGATTCTATGAAATAAAGGATTGATATGCTCAATGTTTGTTGACTTCCAAGTACTATAGTGAACTTTTTGAAAATCTAAAAAGAACTTTAATCTATCTATCAAGTCCAAAGAATCAAAACTTTCTGCAAGTTTTTGCCTAATTTCATCTATCTGTAACTTTTTTTCTATCTGTTCAGTTAAATCAGACTTATCATTTAAATAAATTCGTTCTTCTCCCTGAGTGAAATAAGCTTTTGATGCAGCATAGTAAGATAATGAGGAAACTTGATTAAATATTATCCAGTTATCTTTTGCTATGTATGATTTTGCTACTTTGATCCAATTATCTCTCGAATCAGATAATGCTGCATCTCCCGTTGTAAGAATTTTTTTCAACGTTCCAACCACAAATTTTGCAATAACTTCTCCAGTATGTTCTTTTTCATTCCACTCTTTCATTGCTTTCCTAAGAAATGGAACTTGAGTTGCTGAAGTAGCGCCAAATAAAATTGAAAGGATATCTGGATCAAAAAGATATTTCTCAGTAATAGGGATTTTCTTTGATGTTTTACTCCTAGTTTTAACATTAAATACTTTTTTATGGGTACCGGCCACACCAAAAACTATCATCTTTCGTATATTCACCATTAAAAATCAATAATATAAAATTTTTGAATACTTTAAAATATTTTCTCGATATTCTGACCGAAAGAGTTCTAAGAATAACTTATGCAAAGTATTTGACTTACCACTACCAGTATTCCCAAACACACCAATATGAGAAGCAAATATTTTATTAATCGATAAAGGAACAACTTGACCTTCTAAGATTGACTGTCCAATGGAAATAGTTGGCTCAGACTTATTAATCCCATATATTAATTCTAAGTCTTTTTTTGAAGTAATACATACTTCATTTCCAATCATAGGTACATATTGACTTGTTACTTGGAATTCATCGTTTTCAATAACACCTTTAGTTTTTAAATGAACGATTCGATTTATAGAATTCTTTGAAAAACGATTATCAAATTCTGTGCTTCTAATTGTATTTTTTTGATCAGCAACTTTTTCAGTAACAACAGAAGCGATAATTTTTACATTGTTCTGTAAAATTGTTAGATATGCTCCAATTTTTGCACCTTGTAACACATCACCATACCATAGATATTCAGCATCATTAGATAAATGATACATTCCAACTTGAGAAATATCACCGTCAACACCTACGATTACACCTAATTTTTTGATACTCGTCTTCATTCTAACTGCTCCTCAAAAGATACATCTCTAAGCAACTCAGTTAGATTGCTAATATCGAAACTAAACAATTCACTTCCGTCGTCTTTTTTTCCCTTTGATTTATACTTTTCCTCTAATTCATTAGGTGCAATGACATTCAAATTTCTTGGACAATCACTGAGGCCCAAATTTGTTAATATTGTTTGTTTATCAGATTCAGAATAACAAAATATAAAGACATTTAGTTCAGGATTTTTCAAAGATCTGTTCAACATTTTAGCAATATGTTTATCTTGAAATGAGAACCCAATAACAATAAGAATAGATTGTGGTTTATCTAACTCAAGTTGAAACACTCTTAGCATGTCATGAAAATGATTGTTTAGAAACGTTTCTTGGCCCTCTAAGCCCGTTGGTTTAACTACTACAGGATTTTCAACTACACTTTGTCTTATTAAAATATTGTCCTCTTGCCCTCTTTCCCAGTTCATCGAACCATGTGGTTTAATCAAAGATAATGTAGGAAGTTCATTAAGGTAATTATCATTTAATCCCCTATATGCAACAGACTTATTATAGTTAGCACTATCTAAAAATTCGATTAAAATATCCATTACTTCCATCATTAAAAACAAATGATTCATATTTCATCAATTCATCCAGTGACTTCTCAATAAAGAGATCATAGTTAGTAGTAAAAAAATATTGATATTTTTTTGTCACTTGTCTAGAATTTGCATGGTAAAGAGTTGAAGTACAACTTTAATAAATTCAGAATATCTTTTTTTAAAAACTGCTTTAATATTTTTCTTCATCATTAGCATTACTAATACCTTCAAGAACTTTCTTTGAAACTGCTTTAACTTTATCAGATAGTAAATCATTAGCTTCCTCATCTGAAATATCTTCACTTTTGAAAAAAGACATTAAAGGTATGGCTGGAACTGAAGTCCCTGATCCAATTAGAAAATTAAGCCTCTTAGTCATTGCAAAATAACGCAACTGTTTTATATCAAATTTTTCAACCATATTTGTTCCTCGAATAAGAATAAAATACTTTCCTCTACCTCCCCACCCTCAACGGATCAATCACTTCTTCGATCAATTGGGTATAAGCTTCTTTGATTTGTTTTTTATAGAGGAGTGGATTGAGGGCATCTGTCACCTCAACTTTATAGTCCTTGTAGCGCTGACTCTTGGTCAGTTGACTTTCTCCTAGTTGTTTTTTCGCTCCCTTGCGGTAGTGATTGACATAGTAGCGGAGTTCATCTTCACCGACATACCAGTTCTTACTAAAGTCTTGGATATGTTGCTGGATGATTGCCTCAATCATCTGGTCAAGGATATTGGCAATGGATTGACCTCTGTAGCGGTCTGGATTTTCCTGTACTTCTTGCCAAAGCTCTGAGATGATCTGGGCAAGATTTGGATTGGTCTTCTCCAGACTTTGGATATAGGTATCCACTGCTTCCCTGTCCTGTGCACTGAGACTCTTTTCCTGACTTTGCTCTTGCTCGATCAGGCTTTGGATCAGGGTCAGTATATAGGCATAGTTAATCTCATCAACTTGGATAGACTCCAGTTCGTAGTGGATATCCAGTGGTTCACCATCGTCGTTATCATCTTCAGAACGACTTTTCAACTCTGCTAGGATATTCTGATAAAAACCAAGATAAGCTTCCAACTCTTCTGCACTGAGTCCAGTCTGGGCGTAGATTTCGTCCTCATCATACTCCTTATACACTCGGATAGAGGCTAGATATTTATCAAATCCTTGATAGGCCTTGGCTATTTTTCTCAACTGTGGCGTAGAGATTTGTTCGAGTTGGAGTCCTTCGACGGGATCATCTGTGATGAGATTTTGGAAGTCGCTACAACTTCTCAAAAAGTTTCTCTTTTCTTCTTCCCAGCTAGGTGCTAGGACATCATTTTCTCCACCATTTGAGTAGAGTTTGAGGGCATTATCGACTGCTTCCTTAAAGGCTATAGGCTTTTGGAAGGTGATGATATGACCATAGGTCTTACTAGAATCAAAGATGCGATTAGTTCGGCTAAAAGCCTGTATCAAATCCTGCGGTTGCATTGGTTACGATCGATAAAGAGGGTCGATAGACAAGGTGCATCAAATCCTGTTAAGAGACGATTGACCACGATAACCAAGTCCAACTGCTCATTGCGATAGAGATACTTGTCTTGCTTACGGGCAAGGCGGTTATTGACATCGGTATTAAAACCACGAAGGTCTGCCATGGTAAAGTGAGTATCAAACTCTTGGTTATAGTCCTCTAAGACCTGTTTCATGTGGTCTTGGTTGGCTCTTGAGTCTTCTTCATTTTCTGTGACAGAGTAGGTGATGGTTGCCTTTGGAAAGTCCGGAAGGACCATCTTGACCCTCTCAGATACCTTGACCCGTGTCTGACCAGCCTTGACTCTTTTGATAAGGTCATAGTAGGCTTGGGCTTGAGGGATGGATTTGACGGTTAAAATTGCATTGTAGGTATTGCCCACACCTTTTTGGAAGCCTAATTGTTGGCGGGATTTATTGATAATAGCATCCAAGACTTCCAGCATGTGCTCTTCATTTTCGTAGACGGTATCTGGTATGTCGTTTTCAGACTGGTCTGTGATGAGGGTATTACGATAATCCACCTTAAAGCCTAAGACAGCTCCGTCATGGATGGCTTCCTTGACTGTATACTCATGGAGACGGTCTCCATACTGTTGCTGGGTGGTTTGAGCTAGGTCACCGACCTGCTGGCGTTTATTTTCCTTAAATATGGGAGTGCCTGTAAAACCATACCAGAGAGACTGAGGGAAGAAGGCTTTAATGTCTTTTTGTGTTTGTGGAGTAACGGCACGGTGGCATTCATCTACGACAAAGGCCACTCGGAGTCCCTTGATTTTGTCCGCATCTCGTTGGTAAAGACCTTGGTCAAACTTGCGCATCATAGTAGTGATTTTCTGGATAGTTGTCACCACGACACGCTTATCATTACTACCTAGTCGCTTGACCAAATCATGTGTATTGTCTGTCTCATCGATATCGATGACATCATTGGTGGCATAAGAGAGGAAGGATGATGTGGTCTGTTGGTCCAAGTCCCTACGGTCAACGACAAAAATCGTCTTTTGGATAGAAGGAATCTGAAGGAGGTTCCTCGCCACCTTATAAGAAGTCAAGGTCTTCCCTGAACCTGTCGTATGCCAAACATAGCCTGACGCTTGTTGGCGAGAGGCTTCTTGCACCGCTTCGATAGCATGGATCTGGTAGGGGCGCAAGAGGATGAGAGATTTCTTGCTATCATCAATGACAGAATACTGCATGACCATCTGGTGGGCACGAGGGATGGAAAGGACTTCGTAGGCAAAGCTAGTCAGGTTTGTCACAGGATGATTGTCCTTATCCACCCACTTGGTTAGAAATTGCTTGTTTAATTTATTTTCACGAGCTGCAGCGATATAGCGAGTATCAACCTTGTTGGTCACAACAAACATCTGCAAGCTAGAGTAGATACCACGGAATTTCCCTTCACGGTCATATTTTTTAATCTGATGAAAGGCATCGATAAATGCTGCTTGGGAGCTCTTGAGCTCTATTTGAATCATGGGTAATCCATTGATGAGAAGAGTAACATCCAATCTACGGTCTTGATCCAGAGGATTTACTTTTTCTCGTTGGACTTGATTGACAACTTCGTAGCTAGACTTTCCTGCTGCGATATTGTCTCTCCAAATGACTGACAAACGGATGGTGCCTAGGCTCGCATCTTCTCTCTGTACCTCGACTTTGGCAATGCCATTTTCTCCGACCAACCACTTAGCAGCATCATAGTAGCTGACAAAGTTGAGTTGGTTCTGAATCTGGCGTTTTTCCTGCTCAGTCAAGGGATGGTCTGCTAGCAGAGCAACGTTGTTTTGGGCTAGTTTCTCAAAGAAATTGTCCCATAGTTGTTCTTCTGTTTTTAGGTCTTCTCTATAAGTCCATTGGCTTTCACCAGTTACCAGCTGGTTTATCAGTTGTTTTTCTATTTCCAGTTCTGGTTTTACCTGCATCTATATTTCTCCTTCAGGGACAAAATTCTCCCTATTATTATATCATATTCCTAGAAGAAAACGCTCACTTCCTTCTATTTCAAAGCACTTTTGACCTTTTTCTTGGTGATGATGCGGTCGTTTTTGTTGGCTAGGGATTTGAGTCTGGCTTCGAGCAGGATTTTTCGGCCTGCTTCGTTGCGGGTGTAGACGAGTTGGTAGTTGCCTATGTGTGGTGCGACGGCATTTTGGAAGAGCTGGGCATCTTCCTTGCGTTTTTCAAAGAGGCTAGGAACTACAAAATACTTGGACTGACCTGCTGGTGCTTTTTTAGCGACTAAGAGGTAGCGTTGATTGTCCACTGGGGCAAAGAATTCTCCCTAAGACCTTGGAAAAAGAGTTCCTTGTCTCGCATACTGCCACCTTTTAGATAGGCAAAGACGTTAAAGCTTTCCTTGTCCTCATCGACCTGCACGCGCGACTGGTCATCAGACAAATGCCCCGCAGTCACCATGGCTTTGCGAATAGCTTCACCGATCTGGCGCAAGCGTTTATAAGGACTCTTGTAGCTGTAGTAGCGAAAGGCTGTGATAGCTAGGAAGAGGACACAAAGAGCTGTCAACCATGGTAAGGCAAAGAAGGTTAGTCGAACGACATAAGCCAGGAGACTAATGGCAAATACCATCAGAGCGTAGCGAAGCCACTTTTCAGCATCCGCTAGAGCAAGCAGAGGGATTCGTTTGCTGTCGGTCGCCACTTCATTGACAATCTCAATCTTATCAGCAACAATGAGAGATTCCTGCCATTTTTTACGAAGGGAGGCACGATTCTTGGATAGTTCCATGATCTTCTCGTTATAGTCTTCGAGTTTCTTTTTCTTAAATGGGAACTCAGGAAAGTTCAAGCGATCCAGACCTGTTTCAATGGTATCTTCCTTATAGGACAAGCCAAGGAAATGGTCCATACGACGGGCAAGGGTTTGTAAGTCCTGATATGGATTGAGGTCTAGTTCCTCTTGATCCTCCTTAGAAAAGGCTGGATTTTTGTACGGTTTGATGGCTACTAGGTGCCAGATATTGCTGGTCTTATCTGGATGCCCTGACCAGATACGGATGGCACGGCCCCGCATCTGATTGCTGAGCATAAAGCTTCCGACAAAACTTCCGAGGATGAGAGAGTTGACGCAAGGCGCATCCCATCCTTCTCCCAAGAGAGACTTGGTTCCGACCAATACCTGGATAGAACCACGTTGGAAGAGCTCAGTCACTGCTGCGACCATCCCCTTAAAGCTAGATGGAAAACCTACTTGGAGATAGGCACCTTGATCGAGTTTTCCGATGGCAGAGAAGCTTAAGCTAGTGTTTGGAATGAGTGCTTGAAGTTCTGCCTTGACACTGGCAGGTATGATCACGACGCTACCAGAAAGGACTGCTATCGGAACAGAAAGACCCTGCTTTTCTGCACTTCTGCGAATAGTTTCAAAATAAGGGAGGACACCTAATTGCGTGATTGGTGCTTGGTCATCTCCCAGATAACTGGCAAAGTCCTTACGGATATAGTCCGCCAAGACCAACTGTCTCAAGTCCTTTCCTAGACTAGCATACTCGGTCTCAAAGATAGATGCAATCCCAGCTAGTTTTCCTAGAGATTGGTTGAGGATTTGGTCATTGGCCTTGGATTTGACCAAGAAAACCTTGACGTTTTTTTCAATCAACCCTCTTGATTTCAGTTCTGCTTCTATCTTTTTCTTTGTCTCCTGCGGATCCTCATACCAGTCAGGAGTCTGATAGAGAAGGCCTTGCAAGAGAACTTCGAGCCAGTAGTAATTAAGAGCAGGCAAACCTTCAGCACCTAGTAAATCTCGTAGATGCTTGGGGATTTCCAGCTTTTTGAGCCTGTAGATAAATGAGGAGTGCTGAGAGATACTTGGGATCCTCAAGGAGCATATCCGCAGAAATTTCCCTTTGAGAACCTTGGAACTCCGAATCAACTCTTGGAAGTCAGGATCAAGGACTAGTTGGCTGACATACTGCCACTTGGTATCCTCAAACTCTTCCAAGCGCTTGTCCTCTTCCTTAGTCGGAAAACAGATATAGACAAAGTCCTGATGAGGGCAAAGAGTGTCTTCCTTGACCAGTTCTGGCACTGTGATTTCTTGGTCAATCTCGCCACACATTTGGAGATAGCGATCCCAGAGTTCTGGTTCACTGTCATAAGGCGGTGTCGCAGTGAGAGAGATGACTTGCAGTTGCTGGTAGTTTTTACGGAAGTCTTCTAAGCTTTTCCACCATTCATTTCTCAAGTGATGGCATTCGTCCAAACAGAGGGTTTCGACACCCCTCTCCTTAAGTCTGGCAAGTAGGTCAAAGCCTACAAAGTCCTCAACCTCGCCGTTATCTTCTTGAGATTGTACCTGTTGCATAGCACTGTGAAAAGCTTGATAGGTGGCGATGGTGATTTGCTTCATGTCCTTGAGATTTTGAGACACGAGACTGGTGACCTGGTTCTCATCCTCTAAAAAGGCCTGGCGAATCCTATCCACCCATTGTTCCCGGATGGTCACTGTCGGTACCAAAACGAGAGCAGGCTTATCAAAGCGGGCAATCAACTCGATTCCTATGGTTGTTTTCCCTGAACCTGGCGCTGCCACCAAGTGGACATGACCATCTGCTTGGTATTCTTGGAAATTGTCCAATACCTGTTTTTGGTAGTTGCGCCAAGTGCCATTAAACTTCAATCCTAACATGATTTCCCTCATTCTAAGCTGTCATTTTCTTATTCCCATTTTACCATACTTGAGACTAAGTCACACGAAGTTTCCCATGTAGTCTTTCTCCTCAAAATATGGTATAGTAGAATCATACTATTAGCGAGGAGTTTACATGTCATCCGATAAACAAATGAAAGCTGTCTCTCCCCTGCTGCAGCAAGTTATTAATATCTCATCTATAGCAGGCGGTGTCGGTACCTTGATTTTCTGTATCTGGGCCTATCAGGCGGGGATCTTGCAATCAAAAGAAACCCTATCTGAATTTATCCAACAGGCTGGTGTCTGGGTCCACCGTTCTTTATCTTTTTACAGATTTTACAGACAGTTGTTCCCATTATCCCTGGTGCTCTGACATCTGTTGCAGGTGTTTTCATCTATGGGCATATCGTGGGTACTATCTATAACTACATTGGTATCGTCATTGGTTGTGCCATTATCTTTTACCTAGTAAGGCTCTATGGTGCGCCTTTTGTTCAATCAGTCGTCAGCAAACGAACCTACGACAAATATATCGGCTGGTTAGACAAGGGCAATCGCTTTGACCGATTCTTTATCTTTATGATGATCTGGCCTGTCAGTCCTGCGGACTTTCTCTGTATGCTGGCTGCCCTGACCAAGATGAGCTTCAAACGCTATATGACTATCATCATCTTGACAAAGCCTTTTACCTTAGTTGTTTATACCTATGGCTTTGACCTACATCATCGATTACTTTTTTTGGCAGATGTTTGCTAATACACAAAAAAACTCAAGGAACTTACATCCTTGAGTTTTTTGTTAAACTTCTTTTTTCAATAAAATAGAAACAATGACTGATGTTGCAATCATCCATGCTCCTAGGATGATAAAGGTCATTCGACCATCCATAGTCACCAAGCCAATCCCTGAAAGAACGAAGGGTGTTAATGATGCTCCAAAAGAACATCCCAAAACAGCAAATGAAGTTGCTTTGTTGAGGAGTTTTGCAGGAATTCTCTCAGAAATCAACTGAAAGACTGTCGTCAGAGCGATACTATAGGCAAAACCTCCCAGGATAGAACCTGCAACCACCACCCAGAGTGATGGGGAAAGAGCAATGATGATTTGCCCTGATCCCAAAAGTGACACCAGCGACCAATAGAAGTCTTTCCTTGAAGGTCGAAATCAGGAAAGAAAAGCTGATTCCAGCTAGAATCCCAATCAACTGCATGGCACTCAGTACCAAACTGGACAGCTGAGCATCTCCAAAACCGGCCTCAATCATGAGACTAGGGATACGGAAGGTGATAGCTGTATTGGTACAAACAATCACTGATGCTGCAATAGCGAGAAAGAAAAATCAGGCTGTTTCATAGAAGCGAGTCAATCTCTACTGCTTCTTCTGTCTGATGCATTGGACTCGTGAATTCTCTTCCTTGTCCATAAGGGACAAAGAGAAGAAAGAGCACCAGAACTACTAGACCAGCTGCATAGGCTAAGAAGGTTGCGGTCCAGCCAAAGGCCAAGAGCTGACCGACTGCCAAAGTCAAGATAGAGGCTCCTACTACTTCAGCTGACCCACGAAAACCAAGCATCTGGATACGGGTTTTGCCATGGTAACGTTCACTGATAATGGAGATAGCCTTGGCATTGAGCATTCCAACTCCGATTCCAAATAGCAAGCGCGTTGCAAAAACAAAGTAATAACCCTGATACCAGAAAGGTGCAGTTCCGCTGATCGATAAAATCAAAGAGTCCCCAAGGGTCAACTGGAGGCGTTCAGGAAATATACGCTCTAAAACTCCATTCAATAAAAGCATGGCCATAATCCCAAAGGATGGGAGACTGACCAAGAGTTCGACCTGACCAGTCGAATAGCCCTGATAATAGTCAAACATAGCAGGTAGGGCACTAGAAATAGAAAACGATGTGATCAATACTAACGATAGGGATAGTATGCTCACTTTTTCCAAAAATTGTTTCATCTTTTCCTCATTCATTGTTCATTTTTTTCATATTAGTAAAAAGGTCCTTTCCTATCATACACTCTTTAGTCAGAAATTGGCAAGCGACTGAGCACTAAGACCAAAAAGAAAAAAAGCGAGGGCATCAAGGCTGTGAGTCTTGATGACATCCCACTTTTTATGTGTTTTATCCAGTTATGTGACTTAGATTTTCAAGAATCGACGCATTGAGATTCCTGAACCAAGTGAACCGATACAGATTCCGATGAGGAAACAAGAGACCGATCATCAAATGGAATAAAAGGTATTCGGTGTAATCAAAGATAAAGTTTTGACCAACCAAGGATGGGTTGACAGATTGGAAACACTCGATTATAGATAAAGTAAACCAAAGGCTGATGGAAGAGCTGCTCCAAACAATCCGATAAAGGCACCTTCTAGTAAGAAAGGTCCACGGATATAGCTGTTTTTCGCTCCTACCAAACGCATGATTTGGATTTCACGGCTACGAGAAATAATGGTGATACGAATGGTATTTGAAATCAAGAATACTGCGATGAAAGATCAAGAGTCCCTGCGATGACCAATCCCCATACACGGATGAAGGAAGCCAACTTGAAGAGACGTTCTGTGTTGGCACCACCGTCTTGAACTTCAGAGACACCTTCAATCTTTTTAGCTTCAGCAGCTACAGTCTTTACATCACTAGGTGTATTGGTATCTACAATATAGGCATCATGAAGGGGATTGGCATCTCCTTCAAATACCTTCCATTCTTCACCCATGGTTTCAGTCAGCTTTTTGGTACTGTTCTTCTTTACTTGAGAAAGGTTACATTTCTTTAACAGCTGGCAAAGGCTTTTGAGGGCATCGTAGACCTTGTGATAGTCATTGTTCGTGACTGTTTGACCTTCTTTTACAATGGTTTTCACTATTGTCTTCAACGTCTTTACGGACATAAACCATTACACGGACATTATTTTCAATATCAGTGGCCAATTTTGCAGTATTAAAGATAACTGAGGCAAAAACAGCAACCAAGGTTAAAGTGATCATTACTGAACTGACAGCAGCAATGGTCATCCATCCATTACGCTTTAAACTCTTTAAAGCTTCGAATAGATGGCGGAAAAATCTACTAATCATCGTATCCGTACTCTCCTTTCGCTTCATCACGTACCACGCGACCATTTTCGATGGCAATAACGCGGTGGCGCAAGGTATTTACGATTTGGCTGTTGTGGGTCGCCATCAAAACAGTTGTCCCTTGAAGATTGATACGTTCCAAGAGGTTCATGATTTCCCATGAGTTATCTGGGTCCAAGTTACCTGTTGGTTCGTCAGCAATCAATACTTTAGGATTGTTTACAATAGCACGCGCAATGGCGATACGTTGTTGCTCACCACCTGAAAGCTCATTTGGGAATGAACGAACCTTGTGTTTCAAACCGACAAGGTCCAAGACTTCCATAACACGTTTTTTGATGTTACGACGACTTTCACCAACAACCTCCATGGCGTAAGCAATGTTCTCATAAACGGTTTTCTTTGGCAAAAGTTTGTAATCCTGAAAGACTACTCCAACGTTTCTACGCAAGAACGGAATATCTTTCTTTTTAATCTTAACGAGGTTATAACCTGCAACTTGCAAGCTTCCTTTGTCGATTTTGACCTCACGATACAAGGCACGGATAAAGGTTGATTTACCTGCACCTGAAGGTCCTACGATGTAGGCAAATTCTCCTGCATCGATATTTACAGTGATGCCACGTAGGGCTGTTGTCCCGTTGTCATATTTTTTGACAACATCTCTCATTTCAATGATTGACATGTGACTTCCTTTCTTTTAACTGATACGCCATTTCAGATAAGCATCGATGAAACCATCTAGGTCTCCATCCATAACCTTATCGACTTGCGCTACTTCAAAGTTTGTACGATGGTCTTTTACCATTGTATAAGGCGTAAACACATAGGAGCGGATTTGGCTTCCCCATGTAATTTCCTTTTTCTCACCCTTGAGCGAGTCTACCTCAGCAGCTTTCTTTTCCTGCTCCATCTGGTAGAGTTTTGCCTGAAGCATCTTCATAGCACGGTCACGGTTTCCGTACTGAGTACGGTCAACGGTTGATGCTACGACGATTCCTGTCGGAATGTGAGTCAAGCGGACACCTGTTGAAACCTTGTTGACGTTTTGTCCACCTGCTCCACCTGAACGGAAGGTATCCATCTTGATATCATCCTCACGGATTTCAACTTCGATGGTATCATCCAACTCTGGCATGACTTCTACAGAAGTAAATGAGGTGTGGCGACGTTTAGCAGAGTCAAATGGTGAGATACGGACCAAACGGTGAACTCCCATCTCTGACTTGAGAAGACCATAAGCATTTGGTCCTTCAAAAGACAAGGTTACTGACTTGATTCCTGCCTCATCACCTGCTTGGTAGTCCAAGACCTCAACCTTGAAGCCTTTGGCATTCCCATAGCGAGTATACATACGAAGGAGCATATCGCCCCAGTCTTGAGCCTCTGTTCCCCCTGAACCAGGATGGATTTCAAGGATAGCATTGTTGTGATCATAGGGCTCTGACAAAAGAAGAGTCATTTCATAGCTGGTCATCATCTGATCCAACTCATCGAGTTTGTTTCGACCAACTCATCCTTCACAGATTCATCTTCTGCCAAAAAGTCTAGTAAAATTTCAACTTCATCCTGCAACTCATCCATCTTGTGGAAGGTATTATAGGTATTTTTGAGTTCGTTTAATTCTTGCGACGTTTTTTTGGGCCGCAATATTATCGTTCCAAAAATCAGGTTCTGTCATTTTGGTTTTTCCAAAATGGCAATTTCTTCCTCTAAACCTTCGAGGTCAAAGAGACCCCCTAAAAGAAGCTAATTTTTTTCACGATTTGCGTCAATCTTTTTGACGAATTTCTGAAATGTCCATACATACTCCTTTAATTGTATCGTTTTATTATACCACAATTTTTCTTATTTATCTAATCGGTGTTTTTTTAAAAATTTAATTTATCAATAAGATTCCTGTAAGAGTCAAAACCTGCAATTTCCATAAGTAAAAACTAGAAAAATCTCACAAGAAAATTTCCCATGAGATTTTAGAGAATTTTATGCTATATTTTTACAAGTTAACAGTTAGTACATGTCTGTCTTTTCACAACTTGCTCACCAGCAATATAGACATGATCAACATCACTGGATTTGACAGCATAGACCAAGTGAGAGAGCATATTTTCTTGAGGTTGAAGATGGATTTTTGCCTTGGGGTTGGATGACGAGAAAAATCAGCCTGCTTTGCCGACTTCTAGACTACCAATCTCATCTTCCATTCCTAACACCTTGGCTCCTTCAATGGTCAGGGCCTTGAGGACAGTTTCAATTGGAAATTGGCTGGCATCGCCATTCTTCATCTTCTGTAAGAGTGCTGCAGTCCGCCCTTCCTCAAACATATCCAGGTTATTGTTAGAAGCAACTGAGTCTGTCGCAATACCAACTGCTACTCCTGCCTTTTGAAGTTGGACGACTGGTGCAATCCCTGAGGCTAGTTTGAGGTTGCTGATAGGATTGTGGGCGATAGCGACTTGCGAATCTGCCAAACGGGTAATTTCTGCTTCATTTAACTCCACACCATGAGCAAAGACAGCTTGATGGTCTAAATAGCCAAGATCATCTAGAAAGGCTAATGGGCGTTTGCCATAGCGTTTCAGGATAATGCCTGACTCTTCCTGGGTTTCTGCAACATGGATATGAAGAGGAATGTTTTCTTCTTTTGCTAGCTCAAGACTTGCCTCCAGCAAATCTCGACTACAACTGTAGGGCGAATGAGGGGCCACCATAACCTTAAAATTTGGGTCTTGATAGCCTTTGATTGTCTCGATAATGGCTCGAGTTCTGGCTATAGTTTCAGCCGTCGTCTCCACATCTGAAGAAAAGAGGGTTGGAGAAAAATAGCAACGCATCTTGGATACCTTGACGGCTTCATAAATCTTCTCTATCTCCACACCATTGGGATTATACATGTCATTGAAGGTTGTTGTCCCAGACTGGAGCATCTCTGTTAGCGCCTCTTTGACAGCCTTTGTGGTCATCTCTGGTGTGAATTCTGCTTCTGCTGGCCAGATATAGTCCTCTAGCCATTCGTGAAGATTGCTATCATCACGAATGCCTCTCAATCCTGTCATGGCAGAGTGAGTATGGCAGTTAACCAATCCAGGCATAATCCAGGCACCTTGATAGTCTATGATTTGATCTGCTTGTTTAAGAATCTCTTGATTTTCCTGACCAACATAGACGATTTGGGATTCTTTAATAGCCAAAATCCCATCCAAATAGACGTGGAAATCTTGGTCACAAGTCACGATATTTACATGCTGAAAGACTTTCATCCCTAGGCTCCTTTTCTATATAAGTATTCATACTGGATAATTTTTCTAGCTATTGTAACAAAAAAGTCACCCGAAGGCAACTTTTCTTGTTTGTTCATTGGCATTACAATGGCTTTCCCATTTATTCTGGGCTAAAAGCTACTGCTTGCTGCATTTGATAGTATTTGCCTTTTCTCGTCATGAGTTCTTGATGGCTACCATGTTCGACAATATCTCCATCCACCAAGACAAGAATCAAATCAGCATCTTGAATGGTCGATAAACGGTGGGCGATGATAAAGCTTGTCCGTCCCTTCATGAGTTTGGCAAAGGCATCCTGAACCAGCACCTCTGTCCGGGTATCGATGGATGAAGTCGCCTCGTCTAAGATCAGAATCTTAGGAATGGCTAGAAAAACGCGGGCAATGGTCAAAAGCTGAGCCTGACCGACAGATAGAGATTCACCTGCATTTTCAAGTTTGGTATCATATCCCTGGGGCAATTGTTGGATAAAGAAATCTGCGTTAGCTGCCTTGGCTGCTGCAATGACCTGCTCTCGACTAGCATCAGGATTGCCAAAGGCAATATTGTCATGAATAGTTCCCTGCTTGAGCCAAGTTTCTTGGAGCACCATCCCAAACTGTTGTCGAAGAGATGCTCTAGTATAGTCGTAAATAGAATGACCGTCTAGCAAAATATCTCCTGAGTTAATCGGGTAAAAACGCATGAGGAGATTGATGAGGGTAGACTTACCAGCACCCGTTGGTCCAACGATAGCAACCTTACTACCAGCTGGAATATCAATAGACAGATACTTAATCAAGATCTTTTCAGGATTGTAACCAAAAGAAACATGTTTAAAGGAAATAGCTCCCTTGACTTGGTCGCTGTTCAATTCTTTAAGACCCGTTTCTGTAACCTCCGGACTTTCTAACACAGCATAAACACGTTCTGCACAAGCTAAGGCGCTTTGCAACTCGGCTAAGACTGATGAAATATCGTTAAAAGGCTTGGTGTACTGCTGCACATAGTTCAAAAAGGTTACCAAACGACCAACCGTCAAAGTAGAACCCGCCATGATGCGCAAGGCTCCAACACCAGCCAGTAGGGCATAAATGAGGGAATTGACAAAACGGGTGGAAGGATTGACTGTCGATGAATAAAAGATAGCCGACTGAGAATAACCTGCGTAGTTGTCATTTGCCTCATGAAGTCTCTCGATAAATTCTTCCTGAGCATTGAAGGACTGGATAATGGTCTGTTGGGTGAGCGATTCTTCTATCAACTGAGTCTGAATCCCCCTAGTCTCTGTCTGCTTTTGAAAGAGATGGTAGGATTTCTTAGCGATAAAGCGTGAAATGACCATAGATAGAGGTGTTAAGAGCAGAACCAAGAGAGTCATCAATAGATGGATTTGGAGCATAGCAAGGATGCTGACCAAAATCATCAAAACTCCTATGAAAAATTGGTTGAAAATCATATTCAGACCCGCTGCCAACTGCTCGATATCTGTCGTTACACGGCTGACCATTTCCCCACTACCTTGTCTATCTACAAGGGCAATCGGAAGACGATGGAGCTTTTCAATGATTTTTTCACGCAAATCTCTGGTATAGGAGAAAATCAGTCGATTATAGAGGAGAGGATTGGCCCATTGTACCAGCGTATTCCCAATGACCACCAAAATCATCTGGAGGAAAATCTGCCAAAATAGCTGGGATGAACCATCGACTAAGACTTGGTCAATCACCTGTCCTATCAAGATTGGTAGATAGATTGATAGGGCTACCTGAGCAATGGTACCCAAGAAAGCCAGGAAAAAGAAGGACGGGATGGCCAGCTAAATCTTTTGCTAATCGTTTAAGGGTTTGACTTGCATGTTTGCCTTTCATTCTAGTCCTCCTTTCCATGTTGGGATGCATTGATTTCACGATAGACTTGGCTAGTCTCCATCAATTCCTCATGATTTCCAAGTGCTAATTGTTCTCCTTTTTCCAAAAGAAGAATCTGATCTGCAATCTTCAAGGTTGAGGTTCGTTGGGAAATCAAGATCAAGCTGGTGTTTGGTAGGTTATCTTGAACAGCCTTCAGAAGATTGGACTCAGTAATGGTATCAAGAGCCGAAGTCGCATCATCCAAGATGAGGAATGGTGCTCGACGCAAGACTGCTCGGGCAATCGATAAACGTTGCTTTTGCCCACCTGAGAAATTACGACCACCTGCTTGAACCTCTGCGTCCAGCTGACCTTCCTTGTCACTGACAAAATCCTTGGCCTGGGCAATTTCTAAAGCCTGCCAGAGTTCTTTGGTCAGAGACTGTTTCTTCCATACCCAGAGTCAAGTTAGAACGAATGCTTCCCTTAAAGAGTTCAACTTTTTGAGGGACATAAGCCATCCAGGACCGCCATTCAGAAAGATTGCGAGGACTACGTCCATCTCGATAAAGGGAAATGCTTCCCTTATCTGCCGTATAAAGGCCAAGTAGGAGCTGTACCAAACTTGACTTACCAGAACCAGTCCCCCGATGATTCCAAGAATTTGTCCTTGTTGCATAGCAAAAGAAAGATTTCGCAAGGATGGTTGAGCAGCATCTGGGTAGGTAAAGCTCAAGTGTTCAACTCGTAAGGACTGGTTCGAGGAAGTTTCTTTTTGAGCAATTTCTGCCAGTATATCTTCAGGCTTTTTCTGCGAAAGACTTCCTCAATCCGCTTGGCAGAAATATAGGACTGGTTGAGTGAATTAATGAGCATGGCTAGTTTTATCAACTCTACCAAGATTTGTAGGAGATAGTTGATTAAGGCAATCAAGGCACCTTGACTGAGCCAGCCTCCTTGGATAGAAATATAACCATTCCAGATAATCACCAGCAAAGTTCCATTGACGATCAAATAGGTCAAGGGGGTCAAGAGACTGGACCAGTGTCCTGTTTTCATTTGGATAGCTGTATAGACTTGATTGAGTACTTGGAAGTTCTCGATTTCTCGTTTTTCTTGGCCAAAGGCACGAATCACACGCATACCTTGTATCTGTTGGCGTGTTTCCTGAACCAGCTGGTCTGTTTTCTTTCTCAAAATACTATAGAGAGGATTGACCAAGCGTGATAACACGACAATGACAAAGGACAAAATGGCAACCATGACCAAAAACCAGAAGGTCAATTCAGGCGAGAGACGATAAGCCATAAAAATGGCACCAAAAACAATAATAGGAGCCCTTAAAAATAGGCGTAAAAATTGATTGATCCCTGTCTGAATCTGATAGGTATCTGAAGTCAAACGCGTCACCAAACTCGAGGTCGTTAAACGGTCTCTACTGTCCTTAGGCAAAGATAGAATATGACGATAGAGGTCATTGGTCAACTCCTTGGTAAAGCCTACTGCTGCCTTGGCTGAGTAAAACTGAGCAACTAAGGCTACCAAAACTCCGATAACCGCAAAAACAAAGAGGAAACCCATTTGCATCCAGAGGTGACCCTGATCTTTTTGGGGGATAGATTGGTCGACAATCCCAGCTATCACCAAGGGAACCAAGAGTTCAAAAACGGCTTCTAGCAACTTAAACAAGGGCGCTAGAAATGACTCCTTGAGGTAGGGTTTAAAGTAAGAAAGTAATTGTTTCATGTGTCCCTTCTATTTCCAAAATGAAGAAGGTGGAAAAAACCACCATCTTTTTACTTATTCAAATATGGAAGCAGGTAGCCATAACCAGCCTCTTCCATTTCATCCTTAGCAATGAATCGTAAGGATGCAGAATTGATACAGTAACGGAGACCACCTAGTTCACGAGGGCCATCTGTAAAGACGTGCCCCAAATGAGCATTCCCTGAACGTGAACGGACTTCGATTCGCTCCATACCATGACTCAAGTCCTGGTAGTAATGAATGAGTTCCTTGGAAATAGGACGGCTAAAACTTGGCCAACCACAGCCTGAGGCAAACTTATCCTTGGCAAAGAAGAGGGGGCTCACCAGTCGTGATATCGACATAAATTCCTTCCTCAAAAGTTTGGTCATAAGCATTGCTAAAAGGAGCTTCCGTCGTAGCCTCTTGCGTGACTCTATAGGATTCCTCAGATAGTTTTTCTTTTAGCACTGCCTGACTCGGTTTTTCATAGTTTGCCGCATCTATCAGTGGTTTATCTGCATCTATCACATCGATATGGCAATAGCCACCAGGATTTTTCTTGAGGTAATCTTGGTGATAGTCTTCAGCTAGGATGTAGTGGCGAAGTTTTTCTACTTCCACTGCAATTTTACGACCGATGAGGAGTTCTTGTTCGCGAACCACTGTATTGATCGTTGGTATATCTGCTTCATCTAGGTAATAAATCCCTGTGCGGTACTGTCGACCACGGTCATTTCCTTGTTGGTTGACAGATAAAGGATCAATAACACGGAAGTAATAGAGCAAAATTTCACGAAGCGATACAACTTCCTGGTCATAAATAACTTCTACTGTTTCTGCGTGGTCTGTTTCTTTTAATAATTGATAGTTGGTTGTTTCTACTTGACCATTGGCATAGCCAACACTGGTTTCAACTACTCCAGAAATACGTGAAAAGTATTCCTCTAAGCCCCAAAAACAACCACCTGCTAGATAAATTTTTGCCATATTGCCTCCTCCTTGACTAATTTTAGTCTTAACAAACTGGAAAGATGAGACTTTCCAGATTCATTTCAAAAAAAGGACAGGAAGCCCTCTAATAGAGAGTTTCCCCATCCTATTGTTTATTATTTATTTTGCTTCTACGCGCACGCCTTCAGTATCCACTTGCAAGTCATGAAGCCTGCCTTTGAACGGTTGCTTTTCAAGCTCTGCCTTAATCATTGGCATCTTGTCAGAATCAGCCAAAACCATAACAGTTGGGCCAGCTCCAGATAGATAGGTAGCATAGGCACCATTTCGCTTGGCAACTTTCTTGATAGTCGCAAACTCTCTCACCAAGTCCTGACGATAACGCTCATGGAAGAGGTCTCCTTCAATGGCTTGACCAGCTGTTTGACCATATCGCAGTCAGTAAGCTGCAATAGCTAGATTGGCAATCGAACTTGCCGCAACGGCTTCCTTATAAGATAGTTTCTTAGGCAGGACACCTCGACTATCTCGAGTGCGTAGCTCATAATTAGGGATATAGGCTAGAAAGGCACATTCTGGGAAAGGAGCTACAATTGCAGACACCTGATCTCCAACTGAGCTAGCAATGACCAGATTTCCATAAATGGCTGGTGCAACATTATCAGGATGCCCTTCAATCTTAGTAGCCAATTCCAGTTTTTCCTGGTCTGTCATCTTTAACTTACCTAGTTGATTGGCTAATTCAATCCCAGCCACGATGACCGAACTAGATGAACCCAAAGTCCACGCGCAAGAGGAATATCACTCGATCATCTTTCAGACGTCTAGGTTGCAGATTTGGAATGATTTGTAGGGCAATCTTGAGCAAAAGATTACGCTCATCATGGGGAATCCACTTGCCAATCTGATGTTCAATCAACCATTCATCTCGTTCTTCACAGACCTCAATTTGAAGATACTTGGTAACAGCTACTCCGACCGAGTCAAAACCTGGTCCGATATTTGCGCTGGTTGCAGGTACAATAATCTTCATCTTAATCTCCTAAAACTTTGAAGGTATTGAGAAGTTCAAACTCAGCTACACGCTTGCAAAGCTGCTGTAATATTTCTCAAGTTGAGCCTTATTGATCTTATGAGTGATAATAACAATGCGAGCCTTATCTCCTTGCTTACCATCTTGCAAGATTTTGCTTGAAGGAAATATCATTCTGCATTAAAGAGCTCAGCCAACTTTCAAGACTTTGACCTTTTGAGTCTGGAGCCAAGATTGAGAAAGTAGTAGTTGGCTTTGACATCTGTCTGGTTTAGCCAAAGACCACTGGTCACGATGATATTCATTAAAGGCTTTTCCAATAGTGCCATCATTCAAACGACGAACGATGCGGATAATATCTGCTACTACACTAGTTGCAGTTGGTTTTTGACCTGCACCAGGTCCATAATACATAGACTCACCGATACCGATAGACTCAACAAAGACTGCGTTCATCACTCCGTTGACACTTGCCAATGGGTGACCTTTTGGTAGGAAGGTTGGTGTCACTTCAGCAGCAATTCCTGAAGCAGTTTCTTCAATAGAACCAACCAATTTAACCACATATCCAAATTCTTGAGCCACAGCTACATCTTCAGGAGTGATGTTGCGAATCCCTTGGTGGGTAACATCTTCAAATTTAACATTCATTCCAAAGGCGAACTGACTGAGGATGACCATCTTGTATGCCGCATCAATCCCGTCAACGTCATTGGTTGGGTCGCTTTCAGCAAAGCCAAGTCGTTGGGCTTCTGCCAAAGCATCTTCATAAGACCAGCCTTCTGTTACCATTTTGGTCATCATGAAGTTAGATGTTCCATTGACAACACCAAGAACACGTGTGATTTTATCTGATGCTAGTGAGTTGACCAAGGTACGAAGGATTGGGATTCCTCCTGCAACAGCTGCTTCATAGTAGAGGGCAACATTGTGAGCTTTGGCTACCTCAAGCAATTCTGCACCATGGACTGCTAAAAGATCCTTGTTAGCTGTCACGACGTGTTTCCCTGCTTCTAAAGCACGAGTGATAAATGTTTTAGCAGGTTCGATACGCCCCATCAACTCAACAACGATCGTGATGTCTTTGTCTGACAAGATTTCATCGATATTTGTTACAAAATTAAAATCATTTCCTGCTTCAAGCAAGCGGGCTTTCTCTTGATCGTCTTTGACCAAAACTTTAGCTACTTCAATTTCTGACTGGGCTGCTTGAACAATTTTTTCTCTATTTTCCTTTAGCAAGAATGGCACACCACTGGCTACTGTACCAAATCCAAGTAAAGCAATCTTAACTGACATGTTTGTCTCCTCGAAATTTTCTAATAGTCCTATTATACCAAAATTGTGAGAAAATTCCTACCATTCTAAACTAAAAATAGGAGCACCAAATCACAAAAAAGGGCTGGGACAAAAGTCCTAGCCTCTCATTTGTCTATGGATTGTCGAGCAAGACGCAGTGGTTGAGTGGGCTCCACTACGCTGATTTCATCAGCTTTTACAGCCCTACTCAACTGTGCGGAGGTGGGACGACGAAATCGAATTCTAACGAATGACCGATTTCTGTCCCACTCTCTCTATTTTCTATCTATTTCACAAAAGCCAATTCCTTATCACTAGACAAGTCTTCTCGATAATTGAAACCCGCAAAGCTGAGCTTTTTAATCTCTTCAACTGAGGTTACCTGATTTTCCATCAAGGCTGTTAAGAAAGCCCCTCTAGCTTTTTTAGAAATGGTTGAGTGGATTTTTAGTTTTCCATCTCTTTCTTCCATGAACTTGAAGGTCACCATTTTCTCACGGATTTCTTTAGGAAAAACATTCTCAAATTCTGATGACAGTAGAGAAATGATTACTTCTTCTCCCACCACAGCTTCCTCATATGCCGCCTGCCAATGATTTTTTAGGCTTTTTGCCAGCGACTTTAAGCTTCATCAAAAAGTCCAGTCTGTGAGGGCGCAATCGGTTCAAAGGCTGGAATCACACCATAGAGAGCTGACGTTATCATGAGGTGTTTCTCCAGATAGGTTTGCTCCTCCTTGGTGAGATCGTCCCGTTTGATGTTGCGATACATGAGTCCATCAAAGAGGTGCAAGGCTGGATAGTTTGTCGCAGTTTCATTTTTCAAGGCCTGGATATGGTCATACTCCTCTTGCACTTTTTCGACAGATATTTTGTAAAAGTTCTCCAGCTCTTGGGCAGAATATCTGGCCAATTCATCCAGCACTGCCTGACTTTCAGGACACAAGGGTTTAGCCTCTAAACTAGGGAATTTCGGTGTTCATTTCTTTTGCGGTTGGGATTAGAATTTTCATAGTGTTAGTGTAGCATATTTTTTTAGGACTACCAAGGATTTGAGCTTAAATAATACGACCTTCCAAATGATCCAATTCATGTTGACAAATCTGAGCAGGAAAACCCGTCAGGGTAATGGTTTGCTCTTGCCAATGGATGTCTCTGTAGCTTACTGTAATCTTCTCATACCTAGTTGTCGGTCTTACACCTGTCAAAGACAAACAACCTTCCTCTGTTTCGTATGAGCCTTCAAAAGATTGGAGAACTGGATTAAACATAACCATGGGAATCATTCCGATATTAAAAATAATGACGCGTTTTTGTACTCCAATCATATTGGCCGCTAGTCCAACACAGCTTTCTCGGTTAGCCTGTAGGGTATCCTGCAAATCCTTTGCTAGGGGTAAATCTTCCTGACTAGCAGGCTGGGATACCTGCGACAAAAACAAGATATCTTTTACAATTTTCTTTTCCAAGATTCTTTCCTCCATACCATATCAGTCTACTTGATTATAGCACAAAATTATACTCTTCGAAAATCAAATTTAAACCACGTCAGCTTCACCTTGCCGTATATGTGTTACTGACTTCGTCAGTTCTATCCACAACCTCAAAACAGTGTTTTGAGCAACCTGCGGCTCTCTTCCTAGTTTACTCTTTGATTTTCATTGAGTATTATTTCAGTTTATCTTTACATATAAAACAAAAAAAGCCATCCGAAGATGACTTTTCATAATTGTTTAAATAGCGTTTTTATCTTTTCCAAGTGCTCGTTGGACTGCTTTGACAATCTCAACAAGGACTACAATCATAAGCGCTCCTACAGCGACCACCATCCATTGAGTCAAGCTCAAGTGTGAAACATGGAAGAGGTTATTAAATCCAGGAACCAAAATTGTCACCACAAAGAGAACAAAGGCAACTGGGATAGACCAGTTAAAGGTCTTGTTGGTAAAGAGTCCCACTTTAAAGATTGATTGGTAAACAGACTTAACGTTAAAGGCATGGAGCAATTGGATCAAACCGAGAGTTGCAAAAGCCATGGTAAGGGCATCCGCATGGATTTCAGTATGACTTTGGTGCTCTGGGAAGAGAAGAGCCCAACCATAAACACCTAAAACTAGCATCGTTTGGAAGATCCCTTGATAAATGATTGCTCCGAAGACACCACCATCAAAGAAGTTAGACTTACGGCCACGTGGTTTGTGGGTCATGACGCCTGGCTCAGCTGGTTCCACACCAAGGGCGATGGCTGGTAGCGTATCTGTTACCAGGTTAATCCATAGCAAATGCACTGGTTGAAGTACATCCCAACCTAACAAGGTTGCAAAGAAAATCGTGAAGACTTCAGCCATATTAGCAGACAAGAGGTATTGGATTGATTTTTGGATATTTGAGAAGACCTTACGTCCTTCTTCAACCGCTACGATAATGGTTGCAAAGTTATCATCAGCAAGGACCATATCAGAAGCTCCCTTAGAAACCTCTGTACCTGTAATCCCCATACCGATACCGATGTCAGCTGTCTTAAGTGATGGCGCATCATTAACCCCGTCACCTGTCATAGCGACAACCTTACCTTCATTTTGCCAAGCTTTAACGATACGAACCTTGTGCTCAGGCGATACTCGCGCGTAGACAGAGTATTGCTTAAAGACTTTTTGGAATTCTTCATCAGTGAGTTCATTCAACTCAGCACCCGTGAAGACATGGTCTTCTGTATCATTTGGATCAATGATACCGAGACGTTTAGCGATAGCTTCCGCTGTATCTTGGTGGTCACCAGTGATCATAATCGGACGGATACCCGCTTCCTTAGCGACACGTACAGCTTCTGCAGCTTCTGGACGCTCAGGATCAATCATGCCGACTAAACCAGAGAAAATGAGGTCAGATTCAACAATTTCAGATTCCAAGATTGGAATTTCATGACTTGTCTTATAAGCCATCATCAAGACACGAAGGGCTTGTTTGGCCAAGTCTTTATTGATAGCAAGGATAGCATTTTTATCTTCTTCTGTGATTGGGCGAACTTCTCCGTTGACTTCGATGCGTGTCACGCGTTTGAGCAATTGGTCAGGCGCACCCTTGACAGCGATAAAGTAAGAGCCATCTGCTTCCTTATGAATGGTAGACATGAGTTTACGGTCTGAGTCAAATGGCAATTCAGCTACACGTGGCTCATCCTTCAAGACTTCACGAACATCAAAGTTGTGGTCCAAACCAAACTGTACAAGAGCTGTCTCCGTTGGATCACCAATCAGCTTGCCAGATGGGTCTACCTTGGTGTCATTAGCAAAGTTCATGATACGGAGGGTATTATTGCTAGCAGCAATTTCAGATGCCGAGCTTTGCAATTGACCGTTGGTATACACTTTTTCAACCGTCATTTGGTTCATAGTCAAGGTACCTGTTTTATCAGATGCGATGATTTCTGTTGAACCAAGCGTTTCAACCGCTGGCAATTTACGGACAATCGAATTACGTTTTGCAAGGGTTGTAGTTCCCAAGATAGAACGATGGTTACAATGGCAGGAAGCCCTTCTGGAATAGCCGCTACTGCAAGAGCAACCGCCACCATCAAGCCCTCTAATGGATGTTCTCCACGAACAAAGACACCAACCAAGAAGGTAATCACTGCAATCACAATGATTAAGTAAGTCAAGGCCTTAGATAATTGTTCCAAGCTTTGCTTCAATGGTGTCTCTGTCTCGTCAGCATTAGCCAACATATCTGCAATCTTACCAACTTCTGTGTACATACCAGTGTTTGTCACGACACCAATACCACGACCGTATGTTACGTTTGAGTTTTGGTAACCCATGTTAACACGATCCCCGATACCAGCATCTGCTTCAACAAGTCCTGTCACATCTTTTTCAACTGGCACAGACTCCCCTGTGAGAGCTGCTTCTTCAATTTTAAGGGAAGCTGCTTCAAACAAACGCATATCTGCAGGAACTACATCTCCTGCTTCAAGCAAGACGATATCTCCAGGGACCAATTCTTTTGAGTCAATCTCAATAACATGGCCATCACGACGAACACGAGCCATCGGGCTAGACATATTTTTCAGAGCTTCAATGGCTGCTTCTGCTTGCCCTTCTTGGTAAACCCCAAAGGCAGCATTCAAGACAACAACGGCCAAGATGATAATGGCATCCGTTAGACCGTCCATTCCTTCTGTAATCACAGAAAGTGCCGCTGCCGCAAGCAAGATGATAATCATCAAATCCTTAAATTGATCAAGGAATTTAGCTAGTAGGCTACGTTTCTCGCCCTCTTCCAACTCATTACGACCATAAGTCGCTAAGCGTTCTTGAGCTTGGGCAGTTGACAAACCTTCGATAGATGAGTCCAAGTTCTTTAGGACTTCTTCTGAAGTTTGTGTGTAAAACAAATCTTTATTTTGTTCTTTTGACAAAACAGTCTCCTCCTTTTTGGCCTCTTTTTACAAAAAAAGAGACCTGTTTTTTAAAAAAACAAGTCTCGCTGTTTAATATAGTGCCGGAAATAATTCGTAATGACGACACTATCGCGGTTAACCGCCAGCTACTCCCTTGAGTAGTTCTATTATATCAGAATTTCAAAAGTTTTCAAGTTTTGAGGTGTGTTTAACTTACTTCCCACATTTGAATTTTCCTTGGAAAACCAGTATAATGAAAGAATACTAAAATGCTAGAAAGGGAGTTAGATGAATCAATCTGTTTCAAACTTAAAATTGGCTGAACGTGGTGCGATTATCAGCATTTTGACCTATCTATTCTTGTCTGCAGCTAAGCTAGCAACCGGACACCTGCTCCATTCATCCAGTTTGGTGGCAGATGGTTTTAACAACGTTTCAGATATCGTCGGAAACGTGGCTCTCCTCATCGGGATTCGTTTAGCTCGCCAACCGGCAGATAGAGATCATCGCTTCGGCCACTGGAAAATAGAGGATTTGGCTAGTCTCATCACTTCCATCATCATGTTTTACGTTGGCTTTGATGTTCTACGGGACACCATTCAAAAGATACTCAGCCGAGAGCAAACGGTCATTGACCCACTTGGGGCGACTCTGGGAGTCATCTCTGCCATCATCATGTTTGCCGTTTATCTCTACAATACCCATCTGAGCAAACAGTCTAAGTCCAAGGCCCTCAAGGCAGCTGCCAAGGACAATTTATCAGATGCCGTGACATCTCTTGAAACTTCTATTGCTATTCTAGCTAGTAGCTTCAACTATCCAATCGTGGATAAGTTGGTCGCTATTATCATTACCTTCTTTATTCTTAAAACTGCTTATGACATCTTTATCGAGTCATCCTTCAGTCTTTCTGACGGTTTTGATGAACGCCTCCTCGAAGATTACCAAAAAGCTATCATGGAAATCCCTAAGATTAGCAAGGTCAAATCTCAACGCGGTCGTACCTACGGAAGCAATATTTATCTGGACATCACTCTGGAAATGAACCCAGATCTGTCTGTTTTTGAAAGTCACGAAATTGCGGACCAGGTTGAATCCATGTTATCAGAACGCTTTGGTGTCTTTGATACAGACATTCATATCGAACCAGCACCAATCCCTGAGGATGAAATCCTAGATAATGTCTATAAAAAATTGCTCATGAGAGAGCAACTAATCGACCAAGGAAATCAACTGGAAGAGTTACTTGCAGAAGATTTCATTTATATCCGCCAGGACGGACAAGAACTGGACAAGGGAGCCTATAAGGCTGAAAAAGAATTAACCTCTGCTATCAAGGAGCTTCATTTAACTTCTATCAGTCAAAAGACTAAACTCATCCGCTACCAAGTCGGCGATACCATTCATACCAGTATCTGGCGTCGCCACGAAACTTGGCAAAATATTTTCCATCAGGAAACGAAAATAGAAAAAGACTAAAGCAAAACTCCCTTCTTTCTCAGTTGGGAGTTTCTATATTCTTATTTTGCAACGCTCTTAGCAAGAACGAAGTTTCCTAGTGTAGCTGAACCATTACCTGCAACAGCTGGAGTCACGATATAGTCACGTACATCTGGAACTGGTAGATAGCCATTGAGTAGGGCTGTGAATTTCTCACGGACACGGTCAAGCATATGTTGTTGAGCCATAACCCCACCACCAAAGACGATGACATCTGGACGGAAAGTTACAGTCGCATTCACTGCAGCTTGAGCAATGTAGTAGGCTTGAACATCCCAGACAGGGTTGTTGAGTTCAATGTTTTCCCCACGAACACCTGTACGAGCTTCCAAACTTGGACCAGCTGCATAACCTTCCAAACATCCATTATGGAAAGGACAAACACCTTTAAATTCTTTTTCAATATCCATTGGGTGTCTAGCCACATAATAATGACCCATCTCAGGGTGACCAACACCGCCAATAAACTCACCACGTTGGATAACACCTGCACCGATACCTGTACCGATTGTGTAATAAACCAAGTTTTCGATACGACCGCCGGCATTATTACGAGCAACCACTTCACCGTATGCAGAACTGTTTACGTCTGTCGTGAAATACATAGAAACGTTTAGAGCGCGACGAAGAGCACCCAGCAAGTCGACATTTTCCCAGTTAGGTTTTGGAGTTGTTGTGATAAAGCCATAAGTTTTTGAATTTTTGTCAATATCAATAGGACCAAATGAGCCAATCGCAAGTCCTGCAAGATTCTCAAATTTTGAGAAGAATTCGATAGTTTTATCGATTGTTTCAATAGGTGTTGTTGTTGGAAATTGTACTTTTTCTACAACATTATAGTTTTCATCACCGACAGCACAGACAAATTTTGTACCGCCCGCTTCCAAACTTCCGTATAGTTTTGTCATGACAAACCTCTTGTATTTATTTTCTTTATTATAGCATATTTCTAGACTGAAAATTGCTCTATATTTTAGTTTTTTCTCTGTAAATTTTACCATTCAATCAAAAACGAACAAAGATGACATTTGTTCGTTTTTTTGATTTATTAAATCGACAGTAGTATACTCAATGAAAATCAAAGAACAAACTAGGAATCGAGCTGCAGATTTCTCAAAGCACAGCTTTGAGGTTGTAGATAGAACTGACGAAGTCAGTAACACATACATACGGCAAAGAAAGTATGACGCAGTTTGAAGAGATTTTCGAAGAGTATTAAGCTTTAACTTCGATGATTGCGTCACCCTTAGCAACTGATCCAGAAGCAATTGGATTTACTGAAGCAAAGTCTGCAGTGTTTGTTACGATAACCATAGTTGTGTTATCAAGACCTGCAGCAGCAATCTTAGCTGAGTCAAATGTTCCAAGAACATCTCCAGCTTTAACCTTATCACCTTGATTAACTTTTTGGTTGAAACCTTCACCATTCATTGACACAGTGTCAATACCAACGTGAATTAAAATTTCAGCACCGTTAGCTGTTCTCAATCCATAAGCATGGCCAGTCGGGAAGACGATTGCCACTTCAGCATCAGCTGGTGCATAAACAACATCTTGGCTAGGTTTCACAGCGATACCTTGTCCCATAGCTCCGCTTGAGAAGACTGGGTCATTGACATTTGAAAGAGCAACAACGTCACCAACGATAGGAGTTTGGATTGTTTCGTCTTGAAGAGTTGCTGGTACTTCTTCATTTACCACTGTAGCTTCTTCAGAAACTGTTTCTTCAACAACTTCTGTTTCTTCTTTGTAACCAAAAGCATATGTCAAACCGAAACCAAGAGCAGTTGTTACTAGAACCATAAAGATATACTTGAGAAGTTGACCATTTATGTAGAGAAGTGTTCCAGGAATGATAGTAATGCCAAAACTAGTACCTGCCAAACCTAGGATGTTCGCTAACCAACCACCAGCAGCACCAGCGATAAGTCCCATGATAAACGGTTTACCATAGCGTAGATTAATACCAAAAATAGCTGGTTCAGTGATACCAAGCCCAGCAGAAAGTGCAGCTGGGAAGGCAAGAGCTTTTATTTTTGGATTCTTTGTTTTCACACCAACAGCAAGGGTTGCTCCAAGTTGAGCAGTCATAGCCGCTGTAATAATAGCATTAAGAGGATCTGAACCTGTAGAAGTTACTAAGTTAGATTCTAATAAGTTGAAGATATGGTGGACACCTGTAACGACGATGACCTGATGAACACCACCAAGGATTAATCCACCTAGACCCATTGGGAGACTGAGCAACCAAACAGTAGCGATTTTAACGTAGGTTTCAACTTCATGGAATACAGGTCCAATGACAAACAAGGCCAAAATAGACATCACCAAGAAAGTCAAGAATGGTACAAGGAGTAAATCTAATACATCTGGGATACGCTTACGTAACCACTTTTCGAGCTTCGCACCGGTCAATCCGACGAAGAAGGCTGGTAAAACTGAGTTTTGATAACCTACAACTTTGATAAAACCAAAGAACATAATTGGCTGAGCATCACCAGAAGCAACAGCCCAAGCATTTGGTAAGGCTGAGTTAACCATCATCAACCCTAGAACCAAACCAATTAAAGGATTCCCACCGAATACACGGAAGGCTGACCAACAGATCAAGGCTGGGAAGAAGGCGAAGGCTGTATCCGTCAATACAACTGAATAAGTATAGAAGTTTGTTGCTTTAAAAGCTTCCGCAGTTGTTCCAAACAAAGCCAAAACTTGATCTTGAACAATAGCCCCACGAATTCCCATAAACAAACCAGTAGCAACGATTGCTGGCAAAAGTGGTACAAAGACATCACCGAAAGTACGGATGGCACGTTGGAACCAGTTTCCTTGTTTAGCAGCTTCTGCTTTCAGGTCTTCTTTAGAAGATGTTGGCAAACCAAGAGCTACGACCTCATCGTACATCTTGTTTACTGTACCAGTACCAAAGATGATTTGGTATTGACCTGAGTTAAAGAAAGCACCCTGAACTTTTTCCAAGTTCTCGATAGCATCCTTATTGATTTTCGCTTCATCTTTTACCATAACACGGAGGCGAGTAGCACAGTGAGCTACACTGTTGACATTCTCACGTCCACCCAAGGCTTCGATGACTTTTTTTGCAATTTCTGTATTGGTCATTTGCAAAAATCTCCTTATAAAAAATTTGTTCTTATTTGAAAGCGATTTATTCGCCCTACGAGTATTATTTTATCATCTTTCAAAAATATGTCAAGCGTTTTGCAGAAAAAGTTTTTTGATTGTTAAAGTTTTTGATAGTTTTTGCTACTTTGTTGATAAAATTCTCTCAAAAATGCCTGTTCCTACGTGTTTTTATGTGTATTTTTTCAGAATCTTTCATATTTTTCATAAATTTTCATAAAAACAGATCCCTAATTATCTGCAAAACGTTTGACATTTTTTTCTTAAATTCGATATAAAAGACTTGCTTTTTCATAAGGAAACGTTTACTATTAAGATAGTAGAATTTATGGAGGGAATATAAATGGAATGGACTACCGAGCGTCGTTATAGACGCTATGAGGATTGGACACAAGAAGAAATTAAACAAATCAAAGAAAATATGTCGCAGTCACCATGGCATACAAGCTATCACATCGAACCCAAGCAGGGTCTTTTAAATGATCCAAATGGTTTTTCATATTTCGACGGCAAGTGGGTTGTCTTTTACCAAAACTTCCCCTTCGGAGCAGCTCATGGATTAAAGTCTTGGGTTCAGCTTGAAAGCGACGACTTGGTTCACTTTACTGAAACAGGTGTAAAAATATTACCTGATACTCCTCTGGATAGCCACGGTGCTTACTCTGGATCTGCTATGCAGTTTGGCGATCAATTGTTCTTATTTTATACAGGTAATGTTCGTGATAAAAACTGGATCCGTCACCCTTACCAGATTGGTGCCTTAGTGGACAAGGATGGAAAGATTGAAAAGATTGATAAAATCTTGATTGACCAACCTACTGACGCTACTGACCACTTCCGTGATCCACAAATTTTTAACTTTAAAGGACAATACTACGCCATCGTCGGCGGTCAGGACATGGAGAAAAAAGGATTTGTCCGTCTCTATAAGGCTATCGATAATGATTATACAAACTGGCAAGAAGTCAGAGACCTTGACTTCAACAATGACCGCACTGCTTATATGATGGAGTGCCCAAACCTAGTCTTTGTTGGGGAACAGCCTGTCCTTCTCTACTGCCCACAAGGTTTGGATAAAAAGGTTCTTGACTATGACAATATCTATCCAAATATGTATAAAATCGGCGCTTCCTTTGACCCAGAAAATGCTCGTATGGTAGATGTGTCTGAACTTCACAATCTTGATTATGGATTTGAAGCCTATGCTACTCAAGCCTTTAACGCTCCTGATGGACGTGCCCTAGCAGTCAGCTGGCTTGGGTTACCAGATGTTTCTTATCCATCTGACCGTTTCGATCATCAAGGAACCTTCTCATTAGTCAAGGAACTTACAATCAAGGATGGCAAACTCTATCAGTACCCTGTAGCAGCTATCCAGGACCTCCGAGCTTCAAAAGAGGAATTTTCAAATCGTTCTGAAACCAAGAATACTTATGAACTTGAGCTTAACTTAAAAGCCAATAGTCAAAGTGAAATCGTCCTTCTTGCTGATAAAGACGGCAAGGGGCTATCTATCAATTTTGACCTTGTCAATGGCCAAGTTACTGTTGACCGCAGTCAAGCAGGTGAGCAATATGCTCAAGAATTTGGAACTACTCGCTCTTGCTCAGTTACTAATCAAGCAACTACTGTCAATATCTTCATCGACAACTCAGTCTTTGAAATCTCTATCAATAAAGGAGAAAAAGTATTTTCTGGTCGTGTCTTCCCAGATAAGGAGCAAAATGGAATCCTTATCAAATCTGGAAACCCAACTGGAACCTACTACGAATTAGAATATGGTCGCAAAACTAACTGATGTCGCAAAACTAGCTGGCGTCAGCCCTACTACTGTTTCACGTGTCATCAACAAAAAGGGTTATCTTTCAGAAAAAACCATTCAAAAGGTTAATGATGCTATGCGTGAGCTGGGCTATAAACCCAACAACCTAGCTCGAAGTCTTCAAGGAAAATCAGCTAAATTAATCGGTTTGATTTTCCCTAAAATCAGCCATGTTTTCTATGCTGAATTGATTGATAAATTGGAACACGAACTCTTCAAAAAAGGTTACAAGACCATCATCTGTAATAGTGAACACGATTCAGAAAAAGAACGTGAATACATCGAAATGTTAGAAGCCAACCAGGTGGACGGTATCATTTCGGGAAGTCACAACCTTGGGATTGAGGATTACAATCGCGTAACCGCTCCGATCATTTCATTTGACCGAAACCTATCACCAGATATCCCTGTCGTTTCTTCTGACAACTATGCTGGCGGAGTCCTAGCAGCTCAGACCTTGGCTAAAACTGGAGCCAAATCTATTATCATGATTACAGGAAATGACAACTCTAATTCCCCAACTGGACTTCGTCATGCTGGTTTTGCTTCTATCTTACCAACGGCTCCTATTATCAATGTTTCCAGTGACTTTTCACCCCTTCGAAAAGAAATGGAAATAAAAAATATCTTAACCAAACAAAAACCCGACGCTATCTTTGCATCGGATGATTTGACTGCCATCCTCATTATGAAGATTGCTCAAGAACTTGGAATTTCTGTCCCAGACAAACTCAAGGTGATTGGCTATGACGGGACTTATTTTATCGAGAATTACTACCCTCACCTCACTACCATTAAACAACCCTTGGAAGAGATTGCTCGCCTGACAGTTGACTTGCTCTTACAAAAAATTGAAGGCAAAGAGGTTGCTACTACTGGCTATTTCTTACCAGTTAGTCTCTTACCAGGTAAAAGCGCTTAATAACTAAAAACTCAGACTTGAAGTCTGAGTTTTTATTATGAACGTAAAATTTCTAATATACTTTTAGCTTTTTCTAGGTTAAAGGTTTTTTCTGCAATCAAAGATTCCACTAATTTAGGAACTTCCGCTTCTTTTGCACCTGCTAGCAAGGCTAAGGATTTGGCTTGCAGTTTCATGTGACCTTGCTGAATACCAGCACCAACTAAAGCCTTGAGAGCTGCAAAGTTCTGAGCCAAGCCCATGGATACAATGATTGAGGCTAATTCTTTAGCTGAAGGATGACCTAAAAGTTCATGACTGAGGGCAACACGAGGATTGAGACCAATGGATCCACCCTTAGTCGCGACTGGCATCGGCAGGGTCATTTCTCCGATTAGTTCTTCATTTTCGGCATCCAAGCTCCAGCGACTGAGACCACGATAGGCACCATCTTGACTAGCATAGGCATGAGCTCCTGCTTCAATGGCGCGCCAGTCATTTCCAGTCGCAATTAAAAGAGCATCAATTCCATTAAAGATCCCCTTGTTGTGGGTAGCAGCTCGGTAAGGATCAGCTTGGGCAAAGTGACTCGCTAACACCATCTTCTCCGCCAGTTCACTCGCATCATCCTTTTGTAGACTCAAGTAGCGAAGGGCAATGCGACAAGTTGCAGTCACCAAAGACTCCGTAGCATAGTTTGACAAAATCCCCATGAGACTTTGTCCCTGACTCAAGTTTTCCAAACGAGGTTTTAAGGCCTCAAGCATGGTATTGAGCATGTTGGCTCCCATTGCCTCTTGAGTATCGACATGCAGATAAACAACCAGAAAGTCTGTTTTGCCTGAGACTTGCTCTACTCGTAAGTCTCGCGCTCCTCCTCCTCGCTTTACGATTGAAGGATAGGCTTGATTTGCTATTTCAAGTAGCTGGTCTTTTTGATTCAGAATTTCTTGACAAGCCTGATCTCTATCTGGGACTTGATAAAGAGCAACCTGACCAATCATTTGGCGCTCATGAACTTGAGCTGTGAATCCGCCTGCTCTACTAATAACTTTACAAGCAAAACTGGCTGCCGCAACCACTGAAGGTTCTTCTGTTACATAAGGAACTGTGTAGGTTTGACCATTTACAAGAACCTCAGGCACAATGGAGTAGGGAAGCGAAAAAGTCCCTAGGACATTTTCACTCAGTTGATCTGCGATTTGAACACTTAGATTCTCGTTTTTCTCAAGCCCTTCTTGAAGCTCTTGAGAGAGTATATTTGAATCTTTCAGTAGTTCGAGACGTTCAGGATATGTTTTTTTTGAAAATCCACTCCAATTAATCTTCATATTTTTCAACCTTGCTATAATAACGGTGATGTTCTACAATTTCAACTAAGGCGTATTCTTGATTTTCATATCCTGTAAATTGGGTAGAACCTGAAGGATTCAGATTAGCCTCCTCATAGAAGACGTTTTCGTATTCTTCTACCGTAAGAGGCTTCCGACGGTCCAGTACTTGCGCCCGTTCCTTGTCCAAATACTGCTCATAGCCTTCAACTAATTGGACACTAAAGAACTCTGATACAGCACCACTTCCATAGCTATAGAGGGCAATCTTATCTCCCGCTTTAAGCGTGTCAGCATTTTCTAGTAGAGAAAGCAGACCAAGAAATAGGGAGCCGGTATATATATTTCCAACTCGATTGCTGTAGATAATTGAAGCATCAAAGTGTTGTTGCAAGAGGTCTTGCTTTTCCTGAGAAAGACTCTTATCTAGGATTTTTCTAAACCCTTTAAGGGCAAGTTTTGGATAAGGCAGATGGAAACAAACTGCCACAAAATCATCTAGGGTCCAGTTATAACGTTTCTTGTACTCTTCCCAGTTCGTTTCTAAGCAGTCTAGATATTGCTGGGTCGAATAAACACCATTTACAAAAGGCGTTGTAGAATAGTTTGGACGCCAAAAATCATTGATATTTCTGGTTTGGGCTACATTGTCATCATTAAAGCTCAAGATTCTAGGATTTTGCGTGATAAGCATGGCAATGCTTCCTGAACCTTGGGTTGGCTCACCTGGTGCATTGATACCATATTTGGCAATATCACTAGCTAGAACCAAGACTTTTGATTTCGGTGAATTTTCAACATGAAGCTTGGCATAATGAAGAGCAGCTGTAGCTCCATAGCAGGCTTCTTTGATCTCAAAACTGCGGGCAAAAGGCTGAATGCCTAATAAACCATGAACAAAGACAGCCGCGGCCTTACTCTGGTCGATACCAGATTCGGTCGCAACGATAACCATATCGATTTCCTGCTTTTCTTCTTCCGTAAGGATAGAATTTCCGGCGCTTGCTGCAAGGGTCACGATGTCCTCAGTCAAAGGAGCGATACTAATCTCCTCAAGCAAAAGTCCTTTATTAAATTTATCGGGGTCAACTCCCCTTGCTGTTGCTAAGTCTTGTAATTTCAAGACATATTGACTGGTCGCAAAACCAATCTTATCAATACCGATTGTCATATTTACCTCTGTTTTAAATCATTCATTGTAAAAAATCGTTCAAGTCTATTTTATCACAAATAAGAGTAAAAGATAAAAAAAAGCCCTAATCTTAATAAGCAAATATTGGACTAAGCTTCAAAAATACTGGGAATTACAAACTCGTCCTCTCCAAACAACAAATAAAATAGAACCTTATGCGGTTCTATTTTTCTTGAGGTAATAATAGAATTTGAGGACAACTGTTCCACTTGCCATACCGATAGAAATAACCAGAGCTAGCATAACTACCAAGCTAGCACCTGCAAGGGCACGATTATAATCTCCATTAACGAAGAAAGACGTTGTTCGGTAGGATAAATATCCTGGAACCAGGGGAGCTAAAATAGCAAGAGTAAAAACTACTGCAGGTGTTTTATAGATAATACTCATAATCTGACTGACACAAGAACCAATTACTGCAGCAATAAAGGTTGCCAGAATAACATTTGTCGGCTCCTTAAGGGCTAAATAAAGGAGCCAGACTGCCATCCCTAAAAATACCTCCAGGAATCAGCATGGAACGTTGTACATTTAAAACTATTAGGAAAGTAATGATGGCAAGTAAACTAGCAAGAGCTTGCAAAAAGAAAGTCATTAGTGTCATATTAATTCATTAATACCAGGGCTACAGAAGTTCCAGCCCCCAAGGCAAGGGTAACGAGCAGAGATTCAAACATCTTGCTCATACCAGAGTTGATGTGGTTGGTCATGATATCACGCACAGCATTGGTTAAAGCAATCCCAGGTACAAAAGGCATCACAGCACCTGCTATGATCAAATCTGCTGTGGACGGCAAACCAGAATAGCGGGCCCAAAATTGAGCAATCAAACCAAAAAAACCAAAGGCTCCCGCGAAGGCAGTCACAAAAGGAATACGGATCAATTTTTCTACATAGAGGGAAAATGTGAACCCAAATAAGGTAGCGACCCCTGCTCCAAGTGCATCATAAAAATTTCCACCAAACATAATTGAGAAAAATGGCGCACTTAGGGTTGCAGCAATAGTTAATTGGACCTTTGTATAGGGCGACGGCTTATCGTTCAAGGCCTTCAACTGGATGAAGGCTGTTTCCAAATCAAGCTGACCTGCGACAATCTGTCGCGAAATCTGATTGACATCGCAAACCTTCTCGATATTATAAGAAGAGGAAGTGACCCGCTTCATCCGAGAAATATTGGTGTTTTCAATTGAGAAAAACACAGCTGCTGGCATGGCTAAGACATTGCAATCCATTATCCCTTGTGAATGAGCAATACGAATCATGGTATCTTCAACACGATGAATTTCAGATCCATTTCTTAACAAAATGGTACCTGCAAGCATAATGACATCAATCACTGCATTCATTTTTTTAGATTCTTCCATGTTCCCTCCTTTCTAAGCTCCTTTTATTTTATCACAAATTTGTAGGAAAAAATCTTTGTCACAAAAACTGTGACAAAGATTTTATTAGTTTCCAACATTTTGATTTTCTGAGGGATTCTGAGGCGATTGTGTTGTCTGTGGAGCTGTATCCACTCGATTAGTGTTGTTCTGTGAAGGAACTGTTGTAGTCGTTGTCGTTGTTTTAGGTTTATAAATTGAAATCTTAATACGTGTAGTATTAAGATCAACTGACTCGCCCAGTTTCGGACTTTGATCTAACACTATCCCTTCAGGAGTCCCTTCAGGAGCTGTTGGTACTTCCACTACTTCAATATTGGCCTCTTTAACACCAACAATTTGAATCAAGTTATTCTTAGTAAATTCCAAACTTGATCCAATATAACCAGGCATTGGAACAGTTACTACCTTCTTAGCAACAGTCAGAACAATTTGTGTCGCCTTACTGAGATCATAAGTAGCCCCTTCAGACAGACTTTGTCTCAAAATAGTACCTGGCTCCATTTCAGTAGATTCTTCTTCTTCAATCTTAATAAGATTTTCAGGAACTTTTTTCTCCTTGAGTTCAGCAATCACATCTGTTGATTTTCGGCCAATGTAATTACCAATCACAAAGGATTGTTGGCCAGAAGAGATAATGAGGTTAACTTTAGTTCCTTCTTTTCGAGATGAACCTGCATCTGGATCCGTTCGAATGACACGACCTGCTTCAACAGTGTCACTTGATTCTGTCTTTTCTTCACCAATTTCAAAATTGGCCTTCTTCAGATTTTCTTTAGCTTCTGCCACTGTTTGTCCAGCTACTTTTGGAATAGCAACAGTGGCCGGAGTATTAGACACAATCCAAAGTAGAGAAGCTAAAACTAGGACAAAACTTGCCAATAGAACTAGATAACGTGCTTTGAAGCGACGCTTCTTTGCTGGTTTTGTAGCGACTGCTTTGCTCACTGCCTCTTGAGTTGTTTTTACCGTTTGAGGACGCTCTGCTTGCTGTTGAACCTTTGCACTTGCTATTAAAGTTGACTGAGGAATCTTTGGCAAAGTTTTAGTATCTACCTTGCTGGTATCATCAAAGACTCTCTTAGATTCATTTCGTCTATTATGCGAAAGACTGCTTAGTAAGTCAACGTACATCTCAGAGACAGATTGATAACGATCTGTTAACTTTTTAGCCGTCGCTTTAATGACCACATTCTCCAGAGATTGTGGTACAGATGGATTTTCAGCAATAACTGAAGGCAGAGGTTTTTGGAAATGCTGAAGAGCAATAGTCACAGCACTATCTCCATCATAAGGGATATGCCCCGTCAACATTTCAAAGAAAATAATCCCCATGGCATAAATATCACTCTGAACTGTAGCTTTGGAGCCACGTGCTTGCTCAGGTGATAGATAATGAACCGAACCCAGCATCGAATTTGTTTGCGTCAAGCTAGTTTCCGCAAAAGCCACGGCAATCCCAAAGTCAGTAACTTTAGCAGTTCCATCTGGAGTTAAGAGAATATTTTGAGGTTTTAAATCACGGTGAACAATTCCCTTGGCATGCGCTAAACGCATGGCTAATAGAATTTGTCCCATGATACGCACAGCTTCCTCGTTTGATAGAGGATGGTGTTCCTTGATATAGCGTTTGAGATCGAGCCCAGCTACATATTCCATAGCTAGATATTGTTGACCATCCTCTTCGCCAATATCTGTTATCCGAACGATATGGGGATGATCCAAGTCTGCCATAGCTCGCGCTTCACGTTGAAAACGCGCCACGGCGATAGGATCCGTTTGGTAGTTGGTCCTCAGGACCTTTACAGCTACCTCTTCCCCGTCTAAAATCAAATCCTTGGCCAGGTAGACATCTGCCATACCTCCGCGACCAATTTGTTTGACAATGCGATACCGTCCGGCAAAAATCTTGCCGATCTGGATCATACTGCCGCCTCCTCCTTAATCGAAACAAGGGCTACTGTAATGTTATCAAGGCCACCAGCATTGTTAGCAAAACGAATCAAGGTTGCTGCTTTGTCTTCAAGCGAAATATCACTAGTTACAATATCAGAAATTTCACTACCTGAAATCATATTGGTTAAACCATCACTATTAAGCAAAATATAGTCTCCTGGTTCAAGGGTGATAATTCCCATGTCTGGTTGAATCTCGTCTTTTTGACCGATAGATTGAGTGATAATATTCTTTTGTGGATGAGCTTCTGCTTCCTCTGCTGTTAATTGTCCTGCCTTAAGCAATTCATTAACCAAGGAATGGTCACTGGTCATGAGTCGATATTCTTCTCCACGAATCAAGCAATGCGTGAATCACCGATATGAGCATAGATAGCTTGATTATCAATGATTGCAAGGGCTTCAAGAGTTGTTCCCATGCCTCTATAGGCTTCATCACGACCTAGTTGGTAAATCTTTTGATTTTCGATTTCTAGGTGATGGGCAAACCATTCACGAACTTCATTGACTGTCTCAATTTGGGTATCTACCCAAGCCGCACCTAAATCTGTTACAGCCATCTCACTAGCAATATTACCTGCACGATGACCTCCCATTCCATCAGCCAAAAGGATCATAGTGCGTCCAGCTCGGTTGACAAAGTGATTGACATAGTCTTGGTTATTTGTACGTTTCTGACCAACATCTGTTAATAATGCTATTTCCATTGTGTCAGTTCCTTCCTAATCAGATATCTTACGAAATTGGCTAATGAAGAATCCATCACTTCCATACAATTCAGGAGTGATGAGAATACAGCCATTTTTCAGGATATCCTTGCATTCATGTTCTAGTTTAACCTGCTCAAACTCAGGGTGTCTTTCTAAAAATGTCTGAACGACTTGAAAGTTCTCCTCAGAGACGATAGTACAGGTACTATAGGTTATTATACCACCTTTTCGTAGCGTTTGACAAACACTACCTAATATTTCCAGCTGAATTTCCTGTAAAAACATGAAATCCGCAGTTTCTTTGTTATATTTGATATCTGGTTTTCGACGTATGAGTCCGATTCCAGAACAAGGAGCATCCACTAGAATCTTATCAAATTGATCCTTGCTAAAAAACTCATGTACTTTTCTGGCGTCCATTTTTTGTGTTTGTACACGGTCTGCTACGCCTAAACGTTGGGCATTTTCTCGAATCAAGTCTAACTTATGGTCATACAAGTCTAGAGCTATTACTTGACCGGTCGTGAGATAAGATGCCATATGGGCTGTTTTCCCGCCTGGAGCTGCACAGGCATCCAAAACCTGCTCCTCTCCTTGTAGATGAAGAGTTGGGGCAACCAGTTGACTAGACTCGTCCTGAATAGTAAAGGCACCTTCTGCAAACAAGTCATGACCTGCAAAGTGTCCTTGTTCTTTGACCAGACCAGTATTTGATAAGATAGAATCACTTGCTCCGAGCAATCTTTTGATTTCCTCTTTTCGACTCAAATCAGTCACCCGGATACTGGCTTTATTCCGATGTAAAAGACTTTCAAAAATCGCTTGCGCTCGCTCTTCTCCATACTCTTCCTTGAGCTTAGAAACCAACCAAACTGGCAGAGAGTAGGCGATAGAATCACGCTTGTTTTTACGCTTGATAGAGGCAATATCTGGCAAACCTTCTCGCAAGATACGGCGAAGGACTGCATTGACCAGTTTTTCGCTACCTTTTTTACGAAGTTTAGCCAGTTCCACCGCTTCATTGACCACTGCATGATCAGGAAGCTTATCCAAGTATTGGAGTTGATAGACGCTCATGAGAAGCAAAACATAGAGCCAGCTGTCTAGCTTGTCTCTATCCTCAATAAAGTGAGATAAGTACCATTCCAAAGTTAGTTTACGGGTTACAGTCCCGTAAACAAGCTCTGTCACCAAACCTTTGTCAGTTGCTGACAGTTGACTTCCCTGAGGTGTTTATTTAAGGCGATATTGGAGTATGCTTGATTGATCAAAGAACATCCTCCAGCACCTCTAAAGCTAAACTTTCTAGCTGTTTCTAATTTAGTCACCAAATCGTTCTCCTACTGCCAAAGTTCGTCCCACACCGTTGAGGAAGGATGCAATGTCCATTTTAGGTTTTCCTGCTGGTTGAACTTGTTTAAGAGACAGCGCTCCTTCTGCTGTTGCGACGATCAATTCTTTTCTTACTGATGGAAAGTAATCTCACCCGGATTCCCCTGACCTTCTACAGGCAGAGCTTCATAGATTTTGAAACGATCTCCCTTGAGGAAGGTGTGGGCAACTGGCCATGGATTCATTCCACGGATTTGGTTGAAAAGTTGACGGTTGGTCTTGTTCCAGTCCAGTTTTTCCTCCTCAGGTTTAATATTTGGGGAGAAAGTTACTTGGCTTGGATCTTGCGGCTCTGGCTGAATTTCACCAGCTATATAAGCAGGTAGAGTATCCAAAAGCAAATCACGCCCAACAATGGCCAATTTTTCAAACAAAGTTCCAACATTGTCCTCATCAGTAATGGGAATACTGCGACGAGAAATCATATCCCCTGCATCCATTTCCTTGACCATTTCCATAATGGTTACTCCTGCTTCTTCATCACCTTGAATCAAGGCATAATGGATAGGAGCTCCACCACGGTGTTTGGGAAGGAGGGAGGCGTGAACATTGACTGCAAAATCCATGCTATCAAGGAGTTTACTTGGGAGAAATTGTCCAAAAGCTGCAGTCACAATGCCGTCAGCTCCCAAATTCATGATAGCTTCCATCTCTGGACTACCCGATAATTTTTCTGGTTGGTAGATAGGAAGTCCTGCCTCTTTGGCAGCTTGTTTCACTGGGGTTTCCTGGATAACTTTTTTACGGCCGACCGCACGATCTGGCTGAGTTACAACCGCTACAATCTCGTAGCGGTCATCTGACAAAAAGCCCCTTTAAAAACAGTTGCTGAAAAAAATTGGGAGTTCCCATAAAAGATTAGTTTTGTCATCTTTTCTCCTTCTATAAAAATTGTTGCGGTTCGTGGTCAATACTGAGACGAAGTTCGCTATTTTTCACGTTCTTGAGTTAGGGCCAAGACCTGATTAAGGGTTGAAGCTAACTCATCTTCTAAACGGTATTTAATCAAAATTTGGTAATGATAGAGGTTATGAGTGCGAGCGATAGGTTTTGGCGTTGGTCCAAGGATGACACTAGCATCCGACAAACCTGACCTCAAAATTTCCATGACTTGATAAGCACGTCTAAGAACCTCTTCTTCTTTTTTATGAGATAAGGTGATTCCAATAGTGAAATAATAAGGTGGATAACCCAACTGACGTCTGATGCCCATTTCATAGGCATAGAAACCTTCGTAGTCCTGATCCTTGGCAAATCGAATGGCATAGTGCTGAGGATTATAGGACTGAATCAAGACCTGACCTGCCTTTTCAGCACGACCTGCGCGACCTGCCACCTGGGTCAAGAGTTGGAAGGTTCTCTCAGAAGAACGAAAATCAGGCAGGTTCAAGGCTGTATCCGCATTGAGAACACCAACCAAGGTCACATTTGGAAAATCCAAGCCCTTGGCAATCATCTGGGTTCCTAGCAATATGTCCGCTTCACCATTGCCAAATTGTTCAAGTAAAGCTTGGTGACTGCCTTTTTTACGAGTGGTATCCACATCCATGCGTAGAATGCGTGCCTCTGGAAAGAGTTCCGCTAGCTCATCGTAAGCCTTCTGTGTCCCCGTTCCATAATAGCGAATACTACGACTCTGACAGTTAGGACAGACATGGGGGATTTCTTTAGAAAATCCACAATAATGACAGTTCATAGTCTTAGTATCCATATGCAGCGTCAAGGAAATATCGCAGTTTGGACAGGTATCAACAGTCCCACATTCTCGGCACATGACAAAGCTAGAATAACCACGACGATTGAGCATGAGAACAACCTGCTCTTTTTTATCCAGTCGATCTTGAATGGCCTCAATCAGTGGTGGTGTAAAGTTTGATGTTTCATTCTGCCCGATATAGTCACGGAAGTCAATCAGTTGAACTTCAGGAATGCTTGCTAAAGGATTGGCCCGTTGAGTCAGACGTAGATGTTGATAAACACCCTTACCAGCACGCGCACGGCTTTCTAGACTCGGTGTTGCAGAACCAAGGACTAGGGCAGCTTGATTGTACTGGGCACGTAAAAGAGCCACATCTCTAGCATGATAACGAGGATTGCTATCTTGCTTATAACTAGCCTCATGCTCTTCATCGATAATGATAACACCTAGATTTTTCAAAGGTGCAAAAATAGCCGAGCGAGCCCCAACAACTACCTGAGCATCTCCACGCTCCACCTTGCGCCACTCGTCGTACTTTTCACCATTGGACAAACCCGAATGGAGAATGGCTACTTTATCGCCAAACCGAGCAATAAAGCGCTCGGTCATTTGAGGTGTCAGAGAGATTTCCGGAACTAGAACAATCGCTGTTTTCCCCATATCCAAAGCACCTTGGATAATCTGCAAGTAAACCTCAGTTTTCCCACTTCCTGTGATTCCTTGAAGAAGAAAGGGAGGATGTTTCTTTCCAATCGCACCAACAACCGCCTCACAAGCTTGTTTTTGCTCCGGGTTTAACTCTAAGGCTTGATTTGACTCGATTCCTTCAAAGTAGGCAGCTGAACGTTGCACTTCTTTTTGAAGAATCATCAAAGCACCCTGTTCCACAAAGAAGTTAACTTGTTCCCGTGAGTAATGTTCTAACAAAGTAGCCAAAGGAGTACTTTCTGGATGTGCTACTAAATAATCTCGCAGTTCCAATTTCTTCTTAGCACGGTTGGAGATTTCTAGCTTTTCTAATGTCTCAAGATTCACTTGAACCCAAGACTGTGTTTTGACTTTCTTCTGATCCACAGCCTGATACTCGAGTTTCAAAAAGCCCTTTTTCGAGTCAATCGCATCATCTCGGCCTGCTTTTTTTCAAGTCAAGCGATGAAAAGGCTAGAGATTCTTGCGAACCGAATAAGCGCTCCTTTTCCTCCTGACTCAAGCCTTCCAGAGGATAGAGGATTTTATCATAGCTAGAATTCAAAAAAATCCTGGAAGCATAGCTTTTTAGAATAGAAATCTTGTATGAAAAAAACTGACTTACGTAGTTCTTCGGCTAGCCAGAGTTGTTCCTCCGTTAGGACTGGAGAAAAAGTCAAGTACTTCGAGCAATCTCTTTCAAAGTCCTCGTCCGCCACTTTCCGATTCTTGTTCCATTCCAAGAACAATCCCTGAATCAAGCGATTAGCCTTCCCGAAGAGGTACATGAACTCGCATGCCAACTTCCAGCATGTCTACAAATTCCTCAGGGACTTTATAACTGTATGGTTGGTCCGTCTGCATCAAGGGAACATCCACAATGATTTTTGCAATAGCCATATCCTCACCTCCTTCTTTACTTAAATCGTTTCAATTGATTGAGTATTCTTGCAATAGAAAAAATAAGATTGAGTCCCCCCAACCTTAAATTTTTTCACCTTCTTCTTTTTCTTTCGCGATTTGCTCTTTGATTTTCTTTTCTTCTTCTTCTCTCAAGCGTCTTTCTTCTTCGATTCGACGACGAACAGCTTCGCGTTTTCCTTCTGGATCAGGGTGGATGGTTACATTTCCTGATTCAATTTCTTCCAAGGCACGAAGAGTCGATTTTTCAGACTTAAATTCTTGAGTTGGAGTCGCTCCAGCTTCTAATTCGTGGGCACGTTTTGCTTCCAAAATTACGAGTGAATATTTTGATGGGACCTTGTCAAGCAAGGTATCAATAGAGGGTTTAAGCATCATTTGTTTGTACCTGTTTTCTATAGTTTATCGAATAGTTGGAGACTTTGGTAGCATATCCTGGTAGTGACCGATAACCCGATCAACACGGAAATGTTCTGCTTCAATGACACGTTTCACACGCTCGGCAGCAAGAGGAACATGGTCATTGACAATAGCATAGTCATACTCACGCATGAGAGCAATTTCTTCCTTAGCCTTTTCGATACGCTGAACAATCACTTCTGCACTATCTGTACCACGACCAACAAGACGATCTTGTAGTTCTTCCAAATCTGGTGGAGTCAAAAAGATAAAGACGGCATCTGGAACTTTTTTCTTGACCTGAAGAGCTCCTTGGACTTCAATCTCAAGGAAGACATCAATTCCTTTATCAAGCGTTTCGTTGACATACGTTAGGGGAGTTCCATAGTAGTTACCTACATACTCAGCATACTCTAACATCTGTCCTTGACGAATCAACTCTTCAAATTCTTCACGCGTACGGAAGAAATAATCAACTCCATCAACTTCACCTGGACGTTGTGCCCGTGTCGTCATAGATACTGAATATTGAAATTGATTTTCAGAACTCTCAAAAATTTCTCTTCTAACCGTTCCTTTCCCAACTCCAGAAGGGCCTGAAAAAACGATTAGTAAGCCTCGGTCTGCCATGATGTCTCCTTTGGATAGTTTGTGAAATGACCTAAAAACATGAGCAAGATTATCTGTATAAAGGCATTTCTAGTAACTACAATCTTTCTATCTAGTGTAACAAAAAAGCAGTAATTTTTCAACTGCTCTTTCTTATTTATTTTGCATAATCAACTGCACTGAAAAAATTCATATTCCGTCGAAAAAAGCTTGCTATTTTTTTATCTTTAAGAGATAATTGAAATAATAATATAAAAAAAGGAGTTTTTATGACAATTTATAAGGGGAAAAACGTGGATGAAGCTTTAGAAAAAGGCTTAGCAGCTCTAAATCTTAAAAAAAATGAAGTTCGCATAAATGTAATCGAACATGGACAGGCTGGAATTTTTGGTTTTTTCGAAAAAGAAGCTGAAGTAGAAATAACACCATTGACCGAGAAAGAACTAAAATTAAAGAAAATTACTCCATACTTAATTGGTGCTGCTTTCTTATTTTTCTTTTCTTCTCTTTTACTACTTTCTATAATTCAAGGCAATAAACCTACTACATCCTCTACATCTTCTACAAGTACAACTACTGTCGAAAAAACAACCGAACAATCATCAACAAATACAGAAAATTCATCTAGTTCAACCAGTTCATCACCTAGTACAACTGAAACACCATCAACTTCTTCATCTAATTCAAATAAAGTCATTACGATAGATAATAATGAAGAATTTAATACATTTCTTCAAACAGAGGACCAAAATACAATTAAGGATTTTATTCAAAAATACAAAGGTCAAACGATTGAATTTGATGGTTATATTGCAGATTTAGCAAAGAACAAGTCAAAATATGATATTTTAATTTATTCTGGCGATTATAATCCTGATGAGGCAACTGGCCCTAATTTTAAGTTTGTTGAAATTGGCCTTATTTCTAATCCTGTTTTCAAACCTTTCAATGGTGAAAATATCAGAAAAGGACAAAATGTACACATAAAGGCTGAAGTTGGAGGCTACAACTCCACACAAGATTTAATCTTCCTATCTCCAATTGAAGTTTCACCTAGATAACTATAGACTAATTCTCCTGTATATTCCGTAAATAAAAAAACTGAAATCAGATTTCTCTCTGATTTCAGTTTTTTTATTTTGCATAGTCAACTGCACGCAGTTCACGAATCACGGTTACCTTGATATTTCCTGGATACTCAAGATTGTTCTCAATTTTCTCACGAACTTTGTGAGCCAAGATTGTGACTTTGTCGTCCTTGATTTGTCCTGGATTTACCATGATACGGATTTCACGACCCGCTTGAAGGGCAAAGCTATTTTGAACACCTTCAAAGCTGTTAGCAATTTCCTCTAGGTCATGGAGACGTTTGATGTAGCTTTCAAGCGACTCGCTACGAGCTCCTGGACGGGCAGCACTCAGGGCATCCGCTGCAGCAACGATAACTGCAATCACACTTTCAGGTTCTACATCTCCGTGGTGGCTAGCAATCGTATTAATCACAACTGGGTGTTCTTTATACTTGCGTGCCAATTCAGTACCAATCTCAACGTGGCTACCTTCCACCTCACGGTCAATGGCTTTACCGATATCATGAAGAAAGCCCGCACGACGAGCGAGAGCCGCATTTTCACCAAGTTCACTAGCCATGATACCAGCCAACTTAGCGACCTCAATCGAGTGACGCAAGACATTTTGTCCGTATGACGTACGGAACTGCAAACGACCCATGATTTTCATCAAGTCTGGATGGAGGTTTGGTGCTCCGATTTCATAAGCAGCAGCCTCACCGTATTCACGGATCTTGTTGTCAATCTCTAGACGATTTTTCTCAACCAACTCTTCGATACGAGCCGGGTGGATACGACCATCCTTAAGTAAGATTTCCATAGTCATACGGGCAATCTCACGACGGATTGGATCAAATCCTGACAAGGTTACCACTTCTGGAGTGTCATCAATAATAACATCAATCCCTGTCAAACTTTCAAAGGTTCGAATATTACGACCTTCACGACCGATAATACGACCCTTCATGGTATCATCAGGCAGATGCACCGTAGAGTTAGTAGACTCAGCTACATAATCACCAGCAATTCTCTGCATAGCTTGAGCCAAGATATCCTTGGCTAACTTATCTGAACGTTCCTTAACTTCTTGCTCTGCCTCACGAATGCGGCTAGCAATTTCTTTCGTTAAGTTTTCCTCTGTCTGAGCTAAGATAATATCTCTTGCTTCCGTCTGTGTCAGAGTACCAATACGTTCCAGTTCAGCTTCTTTTTGTCTTTCGACTTCCTCTAGTTGTTCTTCACGTACATCAAGGTTTTTTGCTCTATCAGAAATACTTTGTTCTTTTTGTTCAAGAGTTTTTTCTTTGTTCGTTAAATTATCATCTTTACGATCAAGACTGCTGGCACGTTCAGTCAAACGACTTTCGATTTGCTTGAGTTCTTGACGTTCAGACTTAAATTCAGCGTCCACTTCTTCACGGTATTTTCTGGCTTCCTCTTTAGCCTCCAATAGTGCTTCTTTTTTAAGAGACTTGCTTTCACTCTTAGCTTCATTGATTAATAAATCCGCTTCGCGCTCAGCTTGTCCTCGTAAATTAGTTGCTTCTTGTTCAGCATTTAAAAGCATCAACTCTGCAGCCTCTTGTGATGATTTCATCTTGACTGAGATGCTGACATATCCAATGACTAAACCAATGATGACGGCAAAAACAACAATCGCAATTGTCATGATTTCCATGTTTTTACCTCAATTTATTTGTTTATCTGAATGATTTACATTCTTTTACATTCTACCATAAAAAAGGAATTTAAACAAACCTTAATTTGAAGTTGTTTTGATTATTTCGGGGATTAAAATCCTTATTTTCCCTGATAAACTAGGCTATTGTTACTAACCAAATTTTTAAAGATTTTTTTACAAACAAATTAGAAAAAGCCTACCTCTCAGTAGACTTAGTTCGATTCGATTTTAATCGGTACTCTACCAAAATTCTGCTCTGAGAAATTTGGATTCCCCAATTGATAGATTTGATCTGCCTTTTGGGTTATGGCATCCCAGGGTTCTTTACCGATTCGGCTGACGAGATTGACCTGCTCCTTGAGAGCTTTAAGGTGTTGTCTGCCTTTTTCGGTAAAACCAAGGACGTGAATACCTTCTGGCAAGTCACTTTCTCTAGCCTGCACCAAGATATAGGTCAAGAGGCGTCTCACACGCGCCTTGGTGTACCGTTTGGTAACCACTAACTCAACCAATTCCTCAATAGACTGGGCTGTTTTGATGGCTTCCTTGATGCGCACTGCCATTTCTTGATTGACCTGATAGATGGTGGTTAGGTCTGGATTTGACAAGATTTGATAACGTAAAAGTGGAAATAATCTTCCCAGCTCACCTTACTAGTATTTTCAAACAGGACTACAGAAGGCATAAAGCGTTCTAAGAAATCTTGGTCTGATTGATGCTGACGGATGGCTGTCGCCGAGGCAAAGTCCACATCCTTGTCCACAGAGTGATAGTCTGCACCCTGACGTTTAATTGGATGAAGTTTGATGTTTCGTCCAGTAACTGCCTTGGCATAGGCAAGAGCAAGAACATGATTGGGCGTATCACCCGAAAAATCAAGACCTGCAAATTCCTTCCACATGGCTTGGGTTTTCTGAGGATAAGAGAGTGAATCAGGCAGATTATCTACAAAATTCTCCATCTCTTGACCACGCTCTGCGTATAAGTTAGCAATTTTCTGGTAATCTAGTACTTCCTCTGTCCCAAAGGTTAGGGTATCAATCCCCAACTGTGCCAAGATATCTACTGCTCCTTGTCCAAAAAAATCCGCTGCCTGAACACTGACTAAAAAGGGCAATTCTACCACCAAGTCTGCTCCATTCTCCAGTGCCATCTGGGCCCGAGTCCACTTGTCCACGATAGCTGGTTCTCCACGCTGCATGAAATTTCCAGACATGGCAACGATTTTCAGCCCATCCGCCTGTTCTAGCAGGTATTTGTGGCCATTATGAAAAGGATTGAACTCCGCAATAATACCTGTAATGGTCATGGTAATCTCCTACTTCTGCGCGACGAAAAACCAACGGGTGCTGGTTTCTGTTGGTTCCTTGTCGTCAAAGTCCGCAAAGAGTTTGAAGGACTTAAAACCAGCCTGTTCCAACAAAATATCATAGGTCAAAACTTCGTATGTACGCTCCTCATGCACTTCATCGTGGCGACTAAAGGACCCGTCTGCTTCCTTGATAAAGAAGGTCAGTTCATGCACGATGGAGTGAGGTGCATCATCCTCGTAGGTATCCCAAAGCATGGCAAAGTCTTCGGCATTTTCATGGTAGGAATAGCCTGGAAAAACCTCGTCAGTCTGGTAGGTCGAATGCACATCAAAGATGAAAACTCCGTCTTCATTAAGTGCATTATAGACTTCCTTAAAGACGTCCCCGACTTCCACCTCATCCTGCATGTAGCAGATAGAATCAGAATAGCAGGTCACAAAGTCGTATTTACCAGCCTTGGACAAGTCCAACATATTACCTTCCATAAAATCAATCTTTTGCTTGGCTGAGGCCGCTCTCTTTTCGGCAATCTTCAACATATCCGCGCTCAAGTCCAGTCCAGTTACATCAAAACCTGCCTGAGAAAAGCGAACAGACTGGATCCCTGTCCCACAAGCCAACTCCAAGAGTTTCTTTCTCTCCTTAGTCTTTGGCAAATGACGGAGGGAAAAATCCGTCCATTTATCGTATAAACTATCGTCCATCACAGCATCGTAAACAGCCGCAAAGGTTTCATAAGTCGCCATAAATCAAGATACAAAGAGCTTCATAGTTAACACCACTAGCCCTCACCTTTCTATCCATTTTCTTCTAAAATAAGCAAAGAAAACCCAGTTGACTGCAACTGAGTTCATCTCTTATGCTAAGGCTTCTGAAATATCTACTGAAATCAGCCTCATGCCATAGTTTTTCTAGGTTATAGTGGGCACGCATTTCTTCTGAGAAGATATGCACAACGACTCCACCAAGGTCTAGCAAGACCCAGCCACCAGCTGCATCACCTTCAACATGGCTGCCTTTAAAGCCCGCTTGGGCTACTTTTTCACGGATATTCTCGGCGATAGCGTCCAATTGACGGCTATTCATTGAGCTCGTGATAACAAAGTAATCTGTTACACTGGTCAATTCTTGTACCTCAAGTACGAGAATGTCCTCGGCACGTTTCTCATCAGCCGCTTTCACGACTAGTTCTAGTAATTCTTTTTCGTTCATTTAGTCCTCTTTCAAATAGTGCACATAGGCGTTATAGGTTTCAAGGGTTTGGGGATAGATAGGCAATCCCTGGCGAGCCAAATGTTCCACAGTGCGAGCTGTTTCATAGGCTACTGCCTTATTGAGCGACAAACTTGCAATCTCACGCGCCTGGTCCACCCCTGGAAAGGCACGATTATGCTCGATGTAGTCTGCGACGTAGATAACCTTATCAAGGTCCGTCATCTGACCAGCTCCAACTGTATGAATTTCTATTGCACGCAAAATTTCAGAATCTTGTAAATCCAAATCTTCCTGAATCTTGTAGATACCGACCATGCCATGCCAGACATTATTGCCCCAGTTTTTAAGATCAGGGTCCATCTGATAACGGTCTATCAAGTCTAAAAATTCTTGATCTGATAGCTTTTTAGCATAGTCATGAAGGAGACCTGCCAAACCAGCTTTCTCAACATCCACACCAAAGCGCTGAGCCAATTCTATGGCTGCACGCTCTACACCCAGACAATGGGTTAGACGTTTTTCAGGTAGGAGCTCTGCCATTTTTTCCAACAATTCTTCACGCGAACAGTTGATATAGTCTTGGTATGCCATCAGTAAAGCCCTTCTTTCTCAATATAGTCTAGCACTGGTTTTGGTAGGAGAAAGTTAGGTGTACGTCCTTGGGCGATGAAATCACGTACCATACTGGATGAAATATCCATGAGAGGCACATCCACCCAGATGACTGGATAAGAAGTCCCAGCCTTATAACGTGGTCGTTGAACTCCTACAAACTGAACGAGGTCGACCAGTTCATCAATTCTATACCATTTAGGCAAATAGTCTACCATGTCGGCACCGATGATAAAGTAATAATCTGTATCTGGATTCTTCTCTGTCAGAAGCTTCATGGTGTCGTAGGTGTAGGAAATTCCCTTGCGCTCCAGCTCGATGGTCTCAATAGCTAAACCTTCGATTCCCGTCAATAGCCAATTCAAGCATTTTGAGACGGTGGTGTTCAGGGAAATGGTTTCCTTTTTGTCTACGTGAGGTGGTTGGTATTCAGGCATGAGCAGAACTTGATCCAATCCCAACTGCTGACGCACTTGATCTGCGACGATCAGGTGGGCATTGTGAACAGGGTTAAAATTTCCCCCTAAGATTCCAACTTGCTTACGTTTTTTATCCTTGATTTCTGGCTCTAACTCCACTTTTGTAAAGGGAGTTAATAATTCGATTGCCATAGGCTAATCTCCTTTAGTCTTCTGTAAAAAAACAGTTTTTGGGAGTATCATTTCTTAGATTTCTTTAACTTTTTTTAGAAATCTTGCGATTTTCTTTCTTGCTTGATTGTTTATACAAAATCAAGATACGTCCGATTTTTTGGACTGTATCCACACCGATTTCTTCTTCCAAGATTTCAGCTACTTCGTGGATGTTTTCATCTGTATTTTGCAAGAGTGTAACCTTGATCAATTCACGGGCATCAAGTGCCTGACGAACGCTGGTTTTGATTTGATCGTTGAGTCCATTTTTCCCGATTTGGATGATGGGTTTGAGGGTGTGTGCCTGGCTGTTTGAGGAAGGCACGTTGTTTCGATGTTAATGACATAATTCATTTAAAAGAGTTTCTTTTTATACTTTTCTGAAGTGGTGACGGACGTCAGCAAAGTCCTCTGGACTTTCATGACTAAAATTTGAGCCTAAGGTCTCAAATTTTCCGCAGTTGGTACAATCACTTGTACCAACTAACACCACAGCGAAAAGTATCTTCTATGGGCTCGCAGTGCTCGCCTTTATAAAGACAACCCTTTCCTTTCTGTGTTTAAATAATTGCTTTTCGTGTGACGACTGCGACGCCTTCTGGTGCCCAGACGGCTACTTTGGCAGTTCCTGTTACACGGATCCAGCCTAGTCCTGAGATAACGAGGTCTGTCTTATCCTTGATAGTAAAGACATGTTGGACCAGTTTTGGAAAATCTTCTTTTTCCTTGCTATTTGGTGGTGTAAGGAGGGTTCCAAGGTGCTTGTCGTAAAAGCACTCGCTCCTTCAAGCTTGGTACGATGAAGTTTGAGTTCATTGTCAAAGAAAGCTGTAAAACCTTGCTTTTCTCCTGCAATGAAATCAAAAGCGTCCCAAACCACCTAAAAAGATAGGGTTTGCTCAGGATTGAGCTGGTAGGTTTTAGGTTTGATTTCCTTTTTAGGACTGACATACTTGAGGTTTTTAGCCGTCAAGTAGTGGGCCATCTGATGACGATGGATAATTCCAGGTGTATCGTAGATATAAGAACCATCATCAAGTGGGATCTCAATCTTATCTAAGGTTGTCCCTGGGAAACGTGATGTTGTGATGACGTTCTGGTCACCCGTAATTTCCTGGATAATAGCATTGATAAGAGTTGATTTCCCAACATTGGTAACCCCAACTACATAGACGTCACGACCCTTACGATAGTGCTCAATTTTATCAATGACTTCCTTGATTGCATGCTTATTTTGGGCTGAAGTTAGGACGACATCGACTGGACGAAGACCCTCCTCATGGGCACGTTCCATAAGCCATTGACTAATCTTACCTGGTTTAACTGACTTAGGGAGGATGTCTTTTTTATTTCCAACCAAGAGAACATCATTGCCTGATACAAAACGAGGCAAGCCTGGGATAACAGAGCCATTAAAGTCAAAGATATCAATAACATTGACCACCAAGGCATCACTGTCTCCCACCTCGTGCAAGAGTTTTAGGAAATCATCATCCGTCAACTGCACATCTGTGATTTCATTGTAATGACGAAGACGAAAACAACGTTGGCAATAAACTTCACCAGTCTCCAAACCTTTTTCGAGTGCTGACTGAGGCGTAAAAGCCAAGACCAGTCTTATCTGTCGTCTGAATGGTTGCTCCACAGCCAATACAGAGAATTTCTTCCATAGTTAGATTCCTTTTTTATATGTGATAGGCCCGTACTTTTCAGTGATTTGTTTCATGACACGGCGCTCACGAGCGCGGTTAATCTTCGTTTTGATAGAGTCATGCTGAACTAAGGGTTTGACCAAAATCGAACGAATCCCAGCACGGTGAGCCGCTCGAATATCCGTCATGAGCTGATCCCCAACCATGACCACTTCGTTTTTCTCATAGTGGAATTCCTTCATGGCACGATCAATCCCGAAAGTAAAGGGCTTCAAAGCCCAATAAACATAGTCAATCCCAAATTTTTCAACCGCACGTTGAACTCGTTTTTTAGAGTTGTTAGACACCACGATGATACGAATACCAGCATCACGAAGGTCATGTAACCACTGCTTCATCTCTGGAGTCCCATCAGGGTTATTCCAAGCAATCAGAGTGTTGTCCAAATCCACCAAAACAGCTTTGATCCCTTGGTTTTTCAGGCTTTGGACTGTCAAATCATAAACTACTTCTACAGCAAAGTCTGGCATGTAATTTTCAATCGCCATTCTGGCTCCTTCTCTTTTATTTTCTAGTAATTTTCTTCAGCCATTGAGATAAGGCTGCCCATAAAATCAAGCTAGCCATTAAGATATAAATCCAAGCATTTGGCTCTTCTGTAAATGGTAGAGGAACATTCATTCCGAAGAAACCTGTAATAACCGCAAGTACTGCTAGTAAAACGGAGATAATAGTCAAAATTGTCAAACTATCATTCAGGTTATTGTTTAGGATGTTGTTGTAAGAAGAAGAGAGTTGTTGCAAGACTTGAGAAATCAAGTCTGTCATAGACACCAACTGATGGGCTTCAATCATGGCATCATCAAACTGCTCTCGTTCGACATCATTAAATCTCCGATAAAGAGCATGGCTCTGGATATGTTCCAAGAGGAGTCGATTTTGTTTGGCTGCTGCCGTTAGATAAACCATACCTGTCTCTAAGTCGGAAAGAGCAAAGAGATTTTTCTTGGTTGTTCTCTGACGAAGTAAGCTGTTGACTTCATTTTACTCTTATCCATCTTTTCAATGATTGGATAATAGGCGTTACTAATGATTTCTAGACTAGCAAAAAGAAATTTGTAAATAGAAAGAGACTCATGGCTATCCAGATAAGCTAACATCTGATCAATGACATAAGCATTCTTATGGTTGCTGATGGTAATCATTCGTTTGTTTTCAACGATAAAGGTCATGGGAATCGCTTCATAGTAATCCTTGTCCTTTTCTAAGTCCAGAACATTGTAGATAAAGGTCACAGTCCCATTCTCACGGTTGTAATCCATATGGGCACGTTCATTTTTATCCAGCGCATATTCGATGGTTTCCTTATCCAATCCGTAGATTTCAGATAAATCTTCAAGATTTTTAATTTTTTCTACATCTAGATTGATCCAGACACAACCATTTCCTAATTGCTCATCTAAAAACATCGTTTCTCCTTTACCAAACTCTTTCTATTGTACCATAAAAGAGGTAAAATTTCAGTTCTCTTCTTTCCTTGAAAAATTGCTGACAACCGTGATACTTCTATTGGGAACAAAGTGAAGGACTTCATCCTCACTGCGCAGTTGAGTCGTACGAATACCGACACTCACAACCTTACCAGAGATTGTAATCGGACCATTCGTAAACTCAACTTGATCTCCAACATCTAACTGGCGTTCAAAGAGGATGAAAAAGCCATTGACCACATCTGACAAGAAAGCCTTGAGCACCCATCCCGATTGCCACCCCAGCAATCCCAGCACCTGCCAGTAGACTTGATACAGGTAAGCCTAGAGTAGATAAAACAAAGTAGAGTAAAAAAAGAAATAGAGTGTGTAGTTCAAAAATATTTTCAATCAATCTAGAAATTGTCTTTTTGGCTGCCTCATCTTTCTGGGAAAAATTTTTAAGGATGGTTTAACGACTCTTTTCACAACTTGATGGAGAATTATTTTAACGATATAAAAAGACAATAAAAAGAAGGACTAGAGACTGATTTTGGAAAACAACTCTTCTAGAATACTGCTGATATTTAACTTATCGATATAATTTTGAATAAATGTTGGCATAGTAAAAGCTCCTTTCTAATCATTATACCATAAAAACGATATCTGAACCAGTTTGGTAAATATTTCATTCTGCCTATACTATTATTAGATTCACTTGATTTCAAAACATATTTATACTATAATCAAACCACTACAAGGAGAACAAATTATTTTCTCAATAATTCTATCGGAATAGACCTTTCTACCTCACCTACTACTAAAACTTTAAAGCATTTATCTCAAGGAAATATTTTATGTCTATCACTCAACGTACTTTAAAACTTGTTTTGGCAACCTGCTTTGCCTGTTTTCTAGCCTACTTTTTTGATCTATCCTCAGCTGTTTCAGCTGGAATCATTGCTATTTTGAGTCTCTCTGATACACGAAGAAGCACGATCAAACTAGCTCGCAATAGACTTTTTTCAACCTTGCTTGCTCTGACAATCGGTGTTATTGCTTTCCAACTGACTGGCTATCATATTTGGAGTTTTGGACTTTACTTAGCAATCTATGTTCCTCTAGCCTATAAACTGGGCTGGGAAATTGGCATAACGCCTAGTAGCGTCCTAGTTAGTCACCTTTTAGTCCAGCAATCTACCTCTCCTGAGCTCTTGTTGAACGAAATGCTACTTTTCCTCATCGGTACCAGTTTTGCTCTTCTAGTCAATCTCTATATGCCTTCACGTCAAAAAGAGATTCAGCTTTATCATACTCTTGTAGAAGAAAAACTAAGAGACGTTTTTCTACGCCTAGCCTATTATCTAAAAAAAGGAGATGGACGCAATCAAGCTCAACTAGTCAACGAACTTGACCAACTATTGGAGGAAGCCCTCAAACTAGTCTATCTGGACCATTCTGATCATCTCTTTTCATCAAACAGACTACCATATCCACTACTTTGAAATGCGCCAAAGACAAACCCGTATTTTAAGAAATATGGCCGATCAGATTAACACCTGCCAACTAGCAGCTAGTGAGAGTTTAATTGTCGCTCAGCTCTTTTCAAAAACAGCTAGTCAACTGAGTCAATCCAATCCAGCCTATAACTTGTTAGAAGATATCGAGAAATACCTACAGGTATTTCGCCATCGTTCTCTCCCTAAAACAAGAGAAGAATTTGAGACAAGGGCTACCCTATTACAACTCTTTCGCGAATTAGAACACTTTTATTCAAATAAAAGTAGATTTCTACCAACGCTATGCGAAAAACGAGAATAATTTTTCATAAGTAAAAACACCTTTCTTCTAGTAAGAAAGGTGTTTTAGTATTTGATAGTTTTGAAAGAGTATAGGTAGCTATTTCTTTCCAACTGACATAAGGCTAATATCTCTCAAACTGAAGTAAGTCAAAGCAATCATACCCAAAGCAATTAAAATTTCTGCTGGTAGCTGGAAAATCTGCATGCCTGATAAGAGCAACAGAATTATCAAGGCCACAAGACCGAAAACCAATATTACAATATTGACCGTTCCTTTGATGCTTTGAGGTGTCGCAAATACATAGAGTAGTAATAAGAGTATCCCTATGATTAAATAGACCATCTTTATCTCTTTCTAGCTCTTATTCAGCTGATTTTTTCTTTTTGTTTGCTTTTCTCACGCTCTGCCTTGTTGAGGATTTGCTTTACGCAAACGGATAGATTCAGGCGTTACTTCCATGTACTCATCGTCGTTCAAGAACTCAAGTGATTCTTCAAGTGTCAAGATACGAGGTGTCTTGATAACCGCTGTTTGGTCCTTAGTAGCGGAACGAACGTTAGTCATTTGTTTTGCTTTCGTAATATTAACAGTCAAATCATTTTCACGAGAGTTTTCACCGATGATCATTCCTTCGTAAACCTCAGTACCTGGGTTGACAAAGATAGTACCACGTTCTTCGATAGACATGATAGAGTAGGTTGTAGCCTTACCAGCATCGATCGAAACAAGGGCACCACGGTGACGTCCACCAATTTCCCCTGGAATCAATGGCAAGTATTGATCGAAGGTATGGTTCATGATCCCGTAACCACGAGTCATTGACAAGAACTCAGTTGAGTATCCAATCAAACCACGCGCAGGAACTAGGAAGACCAAACGAGTTTGACCATTACCTGTTGCAATCATATCCAACATTTCACCCTTACGCTCAGAGAGGCTTTGGATAACAGATCCTTGGTATTCTTCTGGTGTGTCGATTTGCACGCGTTCAAATGGCTCACACTTCACACCATCAATTTCTTTGACGATAACTTCTGGACGAGATACTTGAAGCTCATAACCTTCACGACGCATAGTCTCGATGAGGATTGACAAGTGCAATTCCCCACGTCCTGAAACTGTCCATTTATCTGGTGAGTCTGTTGGATCTACACGAAGAGATACGTCTGTTTGCAACTCAGCTTGAAGACGTTCTTCAACCTTACGAGAAGTCACCCATTTACCTTCGCGACCAGCAAATGGTGAGTTGTTAACCAAGAAGGTCATTTGAAGAGTAGGTTCGTCGATGTGAAGAACTGGAAGAGCTTCAACTGCATCTGTTGGAGTGATTGTTTCCCCAACGAGATATCTTCCATACCTGATACGGCAATCAAGTCACCAGCCTTAGCTTCTTGGATTTCACGACGTTCCAAACCAAAGAAACCAAAGAGTTTTGTAACACGGAAGTTCTTGGTTGTACCATCCAATTTAGAAAGGGTAACTTGGTCTCCGACCTTAACAGTACCACGGAAGATACGTCCGATACCGATACGTCCTACGAAGTCATTATAGTCCAAAAGAGATACTTGGAATTGAAGTGGCTCATCTGAGTTATCTACCGGAGCTGGAATGTGTTCGATAATGGTATCAAAGATTGGTGCCATTGTCTTTTCTTGGTCGGCTGGATCATCTGATAATGAAGATGTTCCGTTGATTGCTGAAGCATAAACTACTGGGAAGTCAAGCTGATCATCATCTGCACCAAGCTCGATGAAGAGTTCCAAAACTTCATCCACTACTTCTGCTGGACGAGCTGATGGTTTGTCGATTTTATTGATAACGACGATTGGGACAAGGTCTTGTTCCAAAGCTTTTTTCAATACGAAACGAGTTTGAGGCATTGTACCTTCGTAAGAATCCACTACCAAGACTACACCGTCAACCATTTTCATGATACGTTCAACTTCTCCACCGAAGTCCGCGTGTCCTGGTGTGTCCATGATATTGATACGAGTTCCGTTGTAGGCAACTGCTGTATTCTTCGCAAGGATGGTAATTCCACGCTCTTTTTCAATATCGTTTGAGTCCATTGCACGTTCAGCTAATTCTGTACGTGCATCAAGAGTTGATGATTGTTTCAACAATTCATCAACAAGGGTTGTTTTTCCGTGGTCAACGTGGGCAATAATTGCTACGTTGCGGATATCTTCTCTTAATTTTGTCATAATTTCCTCTGTTATATTCAAAAATTTATTATCTAACTGAACGATTATACCACAATTTTAGGCAAATGACTTAACTCAAGTAAGTGTAAATGTTTTCAAAAACTTTTCTTCCCATACCTTTTCTTTTCAAAAATGACATCTTGTGATAAGATAGGCTGGTATGCGTTTAGATAAATTATTAGCCCAGGAAAAAATCAGTCGGAAAACCATGAAACAGGCTCTTCTCAAAAAAGAAATCTTAGTAGATGGACAAGTTGCGATTTCCCTTGCACAGAATGTTGATACGGGATTACAAGAGTTGATTTTTCAGGATAGAAAAATCCAAGGATATGAGCACATCTACCTCATGCTCCATAAGCCAAATGGTGTCGTGACAGCAAGTAAGGACAAGGATCTGCCAACAGTCATGGACTTGCTACCTCAACATCTCCAGTCGAATCAGCTCTATGCAATTGGTCGACTGGATCGAGACACAACAGGTCTTCTCCTCTTGACAGATAATGGCCCCCTTGGTTTTCAACTCCTCCATCCTCAATATCATGTGGATAAAACTTACCAAGTTGAGGTCAATGGACCGCTCTCATTCGACCACATCCAACAGTTCAAAGATGGAATTGTCTTTTTAGATGGAACCGTCTGCAAACCTGCCAAACTAAAAATTCTATACGTAAGCCCAACAGAGAGCCGTGCCTCCATCACCATCTCAGAAGGAAAGTTTCATCAAGTCAAAAAAATGTTCCTCTCAGTCGGTGTCAAAGTCACTGCCCTAAAACGAGTTCAGTTCGGGGATTTTACATTAGATTCAGAGCTAGTAGAAGGTCAATACCGGTCCTTGAACCAAGAGGAACTACAAATCATTAAAAACTACTTAACGAAAAGTGGATAAAACAAAAAAAGCTTTAAACATAAAGCTTTTTTGTTTTTGATTAGCCAAAAATCATTACGAGGGCTGCAATCCAGTTAAGTACAGAAATGACAATCCCTACGATATTGAGAATTTTTTCTGTCTTATAATCTAGGCCAGACTCTTTTTGACTTGAATTAGCCATTACTAGTCCAACGATACCTAGAATCAGTCCTACTATTGGAGATAGCAATCCAAGGACGATAGATAGAATACCTAAAATAAAATGGGTGTTTTTTCTTTTCTTGTGTATCCATATTATAAAACTCCTTAAATTTTTTACAAATTAATTATACCATAATACGCTAGCTTTATCTATCATTCGACAGCTTTTTACATAAGATTAGCTAGTCTTGACCTTTCCTGTCCAAGAATCCAATCCATAAGAAAGGATATAAATATCTGAGAAACCTTGTTTTTTCAAGAAAAGTTGCTGCATTGGTAACACGTTGCGCACGTTGGTTTTCATAAAGAAGAACTGGCTTATCCTTACGAAGAGCAGCAAGGCTTGTCTTCAATTGACTTGAAGGAATATTACGAGCTCCAAGGATATGTTTTCTATGGAAGTCTGCTGGATCACGCAAGTCAATTAACTGACCTGTACGAATCAAAGACTCAAACTCTGCATTGTCTACAATTTTTGCTGCACGACGAATACGAAGGTAATTGTAGCCCATCCATGCCAACATCGCCACTATAAGTCCCCATAATACCCAAGTTACCATAATACCTAATCTCCATTTTTTTCTAAATAGTCTAATTCTATCTTGTGCTCTCTGCGAAGAACAGCCTCTGCTTCTAGATAATCCAGCTTATCCATCAAGCCGGCATCATAGATTCGAGAAAGTTCTATCTTCATTAGTTCAATATCATAGAGGCGTTTGCCCATATAGATAAGAATGCCGAACTGTTTAAGAAATTGCTGCACATCGTAGAGTGTTTTCATAGCTTTCATTCTAGCAAAAAATTAGAGTTTTTTCAATAGCAGCCATTGAAGATTGACTTTTACTGTTTGCGAATCTTAGTAATACTTTGGCAGAGAAGGAAACCGACAAGCATTCCAGCAAAATTCTGAACCAGATTGTGAGGAACATCAGCCAAGGCTTGACCCCAACCTTTCATCCAAGCAGTCGCAAAGGCATAACCAGCAACCATGACAAGCGATGCCAAGACTAATCCTAACCATTGCCATTTCCCTTTAAATCCGGCAAAATACCCCTGCGAACCATGGAAAATTAAGCTGAAGATCATCCAGTGAGGATAACCTGAAATCAGGTCAATGAGGAAACCTCCTAGCCCCCCAACGATGGCTCCTTCACGTCGCCCAAAATAAAAGGCAGTAAAGAAAATTCCAGCATCCAAAAACGTGAGGATTCCCGTAGCAGTTGGGATTTTCACTACATAACCCAAAGCTACGGATAGGGCTGTTAAGATGGATACTAGGGCGATTTTATTAGTTTTGGTTTGCTTCATATTGTCTTACTCCATATTGATCTGCTTGTGCGATGGCACGGTAAACAAAGGCTTTGGAACTCTCAACCGCTGCTAATAGTCCCTCTCCTTGTACTAATTGACTGGCAATGCTCGATGCAAAGGTACAACCTGCACCAGCATTTTGACCTTCTAAGACTGGATTTTCTAAAATGGTAAAGTCATGACCATCATAAAAGACATCCACAGCCTTATCCTGACTAAGGCGATTCCCACCCTTGATAATAACTGCTGGCGCCCCCAAGTCATATAACTTCTGAGCTGCATCCTTCATATCGTCCAAGGTTTTAATCTTTTGATCTGCCAAAAGTTCAGCCTCTGGAAGGTTAGGTGTAATTACAGTAACATAAGGGAAAGCGAATTAACTCTTGACAAAGCTCACTAACAGCAACATCGTGCGTTTCCTTACAGACCAATACAGGGTCCAAGACCACTGGAACTCCTGAGCGCTCCTTGATAAAGTTAAGGGCTTTTTCAGCAACACCAACAGTCGGTAAAAGACCGATTTTAATGGCTGCAAAATCTACACTCTTGAGACTATCTAACTGTTGTTGGAAAATAGTCTCATCTGTCGGAAAGACTTCAAATCCATTTTCTGTCAAAGCAGTCAAGCAGGTCATGGCTACAAAACCATGCAAACCATTTAAAGTATAGGTCGCAAGGTCAGCAGCTAGTCCCCCACCACTGAAAATATCATTTCCTGAAAGTGCTAAAATACGATTATTCTTCATAACGAATCTCCTTCAAATACAAACCATTGGGTGCTGCAGTTGGACCTGCCAACTGTCTGTCTTTTTTCTCCAAAATCAGGTCAATTTGCTCTATCGGCATTCTGTTGTTACCAATTTTCAGCAAGGTTCCAACCATATTTCGAATCTGCTTATAGAGAAAGCCATTGCCTGAGAAGGTAAAAGTTAAAAACTGTCCTGTTTCATCAATTCTGAGACTGGCTTCCGTGATTGTTCTTACCTTGTCCTCTACACTGGTTCCGGCAGCAGTAAAACCGGTAAAATCATGGGTTCCTTCTAATTTCTTTACAGCCTTTTGCATGCGTTCCACATCTAGTGGATATGGATAGTGGGTGGCATAATGACGTCTCATAGGATTTTTAGGACGCCCCCTATCCACAATAAACTCATAGGTCTTGCTATGCTTGGCATAACGGCAATGAAAATCATCAGCCACTATCTCAATCGAAATCACATCTATATCTTCAGGACTTTGAGTATCGAGAGCAAAGCGAAGCTTTCTCCTCATCCATCTGATAGGGAAGATCAAAGTGGATGACCTGACCTAATGCATGAACACCACTATCCGTTCGCCCAGCACCATGGATGGTAATGGCCTGCCCTTTATTTAATTTGGTTAAAGTTTTTTCAATTTCCTCTTGGACACTACGCGCGTGAGGTTGCCGCTGAAAACCAGCAAAGGCGTAGCCATCATAGGAAATGATAGCTTTATATCTAGTCATGTATCTATTTTATCAAGAAAATTTCTCTGCAACAAGTTTGAAAACCAAAAATTGTACGGGGACAGTTCTAGGTATCATCTAGTTTTTATCTAGATTTTTTCATCATATATTTTCGTATAGGTGCTTCAACCATTTGAACGATTTCAAATCCTGCTTTTTGGTAAAGATTATAAGCTGTTTGATTTGCCTCGTAGACATTTAGAGAAATAGTATCTATGTCTTCATTTTCAAAGGCCAAACTAACAAATTTCCTTAAAGCCTGGCTACCTAAGCCCTGCCCCTGTTTCTGGGGGTTGATAAAAAATCTCCCGATATGAAGATTCCTGTCTTCTAGCCTGATTTTCTGGATAAGCCCCTACAAACTCTTGTCCATCAAAAGATTGAAAAGATTCCTTCCAAATCTTGCAAAACTTGAATTGTCAAGGGAAAAGGAATCATTGGACCCATCCATTGTTTCTGAAAACTTTCTCCCAAAGCATTAGACCAGCGACAAATGAGTTGGGCATTTTCTATCTGAAGTCCTTTTTCAAAGTGAATTTTCATATTTGCTCCTAAAAATCTTCTCCTTTATCCAACTATTATACTCTTTCTCTTATTTTTTTTCCGAATAAATAAGTATGATTCATCTTTACTTTTTTTCTTGTTGGAGCTATTATTGCTTCCTTTCTAGGTCTTGTCATTGACCGCTTTCCTGAGCAGTCTATTATCTTTCCTGCTAGTCACTGCGATTCTCTGTCATACTCGCTTACGTCCCTTGGATTTGATTCCAATCTCTCTCAGAGTCTTTAATCGCTTTCGCTGTCGCTACTGCAAGTCAAAGCTATCCTGTCTGGTATGCTTTCTTTGAGTTGTCTTTGGGGACTGCTCTTTCTAGCTAGTCTCTGGGATTTTCTAACCTTTGGGGACAAGTCATTCTTGATAACTGCTGGCTTGACCTTAGGAATCTATGATTTCCAGCATCAAGAATATCCCTTGCTAGTCTGGCTGACCTTTCACTCTAATCCTCATGGTTTGCTGTGGTTGGAATCTAGTTATGATTTTCTTTCTTATTCTGGGAATTTTGGCTCACTTTATCGATATCCGCATAGGTGCAGGGGATTTTCTCTTTCTAGCCTCTTGTGCGCTTATCTTTAGTCTGACAGAATTACTAATTTTGATACAGTTCGCTTCCACAACTGGCATTCTAGCCTTTTCTCCTACTAAAAGAAAAAGGAAAGACTACCCATTCTGTGCCTTTCCTCTTATTTGCTACCTGTATGATTATTTTTGGGTAAGCTTTTGCTTTTAGGATAGTCAGGCCCTCTATGAGGGGGGCTTTTATTTTGTCGTCCTATTCCTTAGATAACCTTTTCAATGAAGTTTCGTATGGTTGATAGTCCATCTGGTGTCCCTATACTTTCTGGATGATATTGAAAGCCATAGATAGGGAGCTTCTTGTGTTGAAAACCCATGATAACCTGATCGTCTATCGAACGAGCGGTAACTTCAAAGTCTACGGGTAATTCCTCCACCATCAGACTATGGTAACGCATGACTGAACAGTTATTTTCTATACCCTGATAAAGAATGGATGGAGCTTCAAATTGGAGCTGACTTTGTTTACCATGCATGACCTTTGGAGCCAAACCTAGTTTTCCACCAAAAGCCTCTGCAATAGCCTGATGTCCCAAGCAAATCCCCAAAATTGGCTTTTTCCCCAGCAAAAATCTCGAATCATTTCCTCCATTTTTCCAGCATCAGCTGGCCAACCGGGTCCAGGAGAAAAGACAAGAGCTCTTGCCTTTTCTGCTACTTGATAGAGACGAGGATCGTCGTTTCGCAAGACCCCAACAGGAGAAAAGGTTCCGATATATTGAGCTAGATTGTAGGTAAAAGAATCATAATTATCAATCAATAAAATCACAATTTTCTCCCTTTAATCTTGGAATGATTAGTTATTCTTTGCTTCAAGGTAGTCAGCAATAGCAGCTACGTCCTTGTCTCCACGACCTGAGACATTGATGATAATAATCTCATCTTTACTTAGTTTTGATGCGCGTTTAACTGCTTCTGCGATAGCATGTGAGCTTTCAATCGCCGGGATAATTCCTTCTGTTTTACTTAATAAAAGTAAGGCTTGAACAGCTTCTTCGTCTGTCGCTGCTACATATTCTACTCGACCAGAGTCTTTAAAGTAGGCATGTTCTGGACCAACCCCTGGATAGTCCAAACCTGCTGAAATAGAGTAGGCTGGAGCAAGTTCCCCATCTTCCTTAAAGACTGCATAGGTCTTCATACCATCAACAATTCCGACGCTACCCTTGGTCATTGTTGCTGCGTGTTTGTCGGTATCTAAACCATGACCAGCAGCTTCTACTCCAACCAATTTGACTTCTTCATCAGCTACATACTGTGAAAAGGCACCGATGGCATTAGAACCACCACCTACACAGGCAATAACGTAGTCTGGCAGACGTCCTTCTTTTTCCAAGATTTGACGACGTGATTCTTCACTGATGACTTTTTGGAATTCATGAACAATAGTTGGATAAGGGTGAGGTCCTACAGCAGATCCTAAAACGTAGAAGGCTTCAAGGTCATTCATCCATGCTCCAAAGGCTGCATCGACCGCATCCTTCAGAGTTCGTGTTCCTGTTTCAACTGCGTGAACAGTTGCTCCCATCATCTCCATACGGAAGACATTGAGACGTTGACGCTCCACATCTTCTGCCCCCATGTAGACGTCACAGGCCATACCAAACTTAGCTGCAGCAGCCGCCGTCGCAACGCCGTGCTGACCAGCTCCTGTTTCTGCAATGACACGTTTTTTACCCATGCGTTTAGCAAGAAGGATTTGTCCCAAAACATTGTTAAGTTTGTGAGAACCCAAGTGATTAAGGTCTTCACGCTTGAGATAAATCTTAGCTCCACCTAGGTGTTCTGTCAAAGCTCTCTGCAAAATATAGCGGTGTCTCGCGACCTGAATAGTCCTTCAAGTAATGGCGAAACTCAGATAAAAAAACTCTGGATCATCCTTGTACTTATCAAAAGTCACTTCTAACTCATCCAACAAAGCCTGAATCGGTTCAGGTACAAAGCTACCACCAAATTGTCCAAAATATCCTTTTGTTGTCATAAAATTTCCTCCTTCTATATGAATCCGGCTTTTTATTTGCTTTTATTAGTAGGCAAGGAGCTGTAGATAGAACTCAAGTTCATCAAAGCGACTTAACGCCCTAAAAAAAGATAAACAAACTGACGGATGGAAAAAAAGCCCACACACGGAATATCTTTCCATGTGAGGGCGTTTGTAACGCGGTACCACCTCAATTATAAAGGGACTATCCCTTTACATCTCTGCCTTGTCTATCAACAAGTTGCACTATAAGGTGTGCGCACCGAATTTTCATTGTTTCAAATTCATTTTTCAAATCAGCCCAATTTCACTATTTTCAACCACCTGTTCACAGCAACCACAGGCTCCCTGAAGATCTAAAATAATTACTTTTCTGATTTGTTGAAATTATTATATGTCATTATCCATTTTTTGTCAATGATTTTTAAACGATTATTTTGAAGAAGCAAGAATTTCTTCTGTCACTTTAATCAACGTTTCAATGATATAGTCTACTTCTTCATCCGTTAATTTTGTGTGAAGAGGAAGCGTAATTTCATTTTCAAAGAAGGCATAAGCCTCTGGATAATCTGCCATGTCAAAGCCAAGATTCTTATAGGCTGTCAAAAGCGGAAGCGGTTTGTAGTGGACATTACTTGCGATTCCTGCCTTGGCCAATTCTTGGATGATTTTGTTGCGTTGTTCGAGACTTGCTCCTTCTACATGGGTTATGTAGAGGTGACGACAAGATTCTACAGTATCTGTCTCATGAGCCAATGGGATGGATACGAGTTCCAGCAAAATCCACGATCATAGCGATCTACGATGTCCTTACGACGTTGTAGCAAAGCAGGATAACGGTCCAACTGTACCAGACCAAGTGAAGCCATGATATCTGTCATGTTGCACTTGTAGGCTGGGAGTTACGATATCGTATTCCCATGAACCCAGTTGCATCTTGGCAAGAGCATCCTTCGTTTGACCATGAAGGGAAAAGAATCTGGAATTCCTTGTACATTTCTTCATCATCAATAGCTGGATTTGCTTTCCAAGTCGCACTTCCGCCCTCAGCAGTTGTAAAATTCTTGACTGCGTGGAAAGAGAATGATGTAAAGTCAGCGATTGAACCAGCTGGTTGTCCCTTTATAGGTTGAACCCAAAGCATGGGCACTATCAGAGACAATCACAATACGGTTAAAGGCCTTTTTGCCACTTGCTAGCAGCTGTAAAGAGGTCACGTTTTCTTTCTCGACAACTTGGAACAAACGGTCATAGTCACAGATAATCCCTGCAAGTTCAACTGGGATGATAACCTTTAGTCTTCTCAGTAATAGCTTGCTCCAGCTTGGTCATAGTCCATTTCAAAAGGTGTCATCTTTGGATATCAACCATCACTGGTGTCGCACCTACGTGAGTGATGACACTACATGATGCTGTGTAGGTCATAGCTGGAACGATGACCTCATCACCAGGTCCTACTTCAAGCACGCGCAAAATCAATTCAAGAGCTGCTGTTGCAGAGTTGAGGCAGACTGTTTTTAGGGTGTCTGAGTATAGAGAGACAGACGACGTTCTAATTCTTTTTGTCTTTAGGACCTGTTGTAATCCATCCTGAACGGAGGGTATCAGCTACCTCAGCAATTTCAGCTTCGGTAATATCAGGTGGTGAAAATGGAATATTGTAATTTGGCATTGATTTACTCCTTTAGCTTTTTGGCTTCTTTATTTTAAAAACTTCAACGACAGTCTGTAACATGATTTTTGATATCACCTACGAAACTAAAAATCACGCAGATAGGCTAGGGTTAAAGTGCATTTTTCTCTGGAAGAACTCTTTCTACATAAAGCCTGATCAACAGTCATACCTTTTTGCAGTCATTTGACTGATAATGGCATCCTCGTCCTTATAGTGAATACTGGCAAGCGATGTAATCCCCTGCTGGCAATAAAGCAAAGTCGCCATCATCTCAGGACTGTATTGCTCAGTATAACGTGGTACTTCAGGTCGTGTACCGACAAAGGACATCTCTCCTTTGAGGACATTGATCAATTGCGGCAATTCATCCAAACGAACACGGCGGATGAAATTTCCAACTTTCAGTGATACGACTGTCATTTGCAGAGGTCACCAGACTTCCTTTCTTGTCCGCATCGGTCACCATGGTCCGGAACTTCCAAATCTTGAAATGTCTGTTGTACTGGGTTACCCGTTCTTGCTTGTAAATAACAGGTACCCTTTACTATCGAGTTTGATCCAGATACTTAGAACAATAAATAAGGGTGAGGTCAAGAACAATAGGACCAAGGCTAGTAAAGAAATCCAAACAACGCTTGAGGACCAGACTTCCTTTTCTTTGAGAGACTAGCTGGTGGTAGGGTTTCAACCTCGCTTAATTGCATCTCGAGGGGTAGTTCATCCCATTTCAGCATGCATATTCTCCTCTGTTTTTAGTATAGTAAAATTTATCAATATCCTTCATTATACCACAAATTAGATAGCTAGGTGAAAGAAATCTAGCATTTTAAATCTTCCTTTTAAGATAAGGCTCCTGCTTGTAAGCTATACATCTTGTGATAAGTTCCACCTAAAGCCAAGAGCTCCTCGTGTGTGCCGCTCTCGATAATTCGTCCCTTGTCTAGAACATAGATACAATTAGCATCTTGGATGGTAGAAAGACGATGGGCGATGGCAATGGTTGTCCGCCCTTTTCGCATCTTTTGCAAGGAATTCTGAACCAGAGTTTCTGTTTCCGAATCAATATTGGCTGTCGCTTCATCTAAAATCAAGATTTTAGGTTGACTGGCGACTGTTCTGGCAAAGGCAAGAAGTTGACGTTGACCAGTTGAAAAGCTAGAACCTCTCTCTGAGACAGGAGAGTCGTAGCCTTGAGGCAATTCTTGAATAAAAGCATCTGCATCCACAAACTCTGCTGCCGCCTTAACTTCCTCATCGCTAATTTCTTGGTACATGGCGATATTAGACTTGATAGTTCCATGATAGAGGAAGGGTTCCTGCAAGACAAGACCCATGTTTTTTCTTAGTTCTTGATGGCTATAGTTACGAATATCTACATTATCAATCAAAACCCGTCCTGACTGAAATTCGTAAAAACGCATCAGGACATTGATAATAGAGGACTTCCCTGAACCTGTATGTCCCACAAAGGCAATGGTTTCCCCTTTCTTGACTGAAAAGGAAATATCGTCCAAAATTTGATTTACTCCATCATAGGAAAAACACACGTGCTCAAAACGAATATTTCCTTCTCTGATTGCTAGCTCACTGTCAGTTTGGACAGGTTCATAATTGCTTTGATCAATCAGTGCAAAAACTCGTCCTGCTGATACCATCGAAGTCTGAAGAATTGAGAAGTTTTGTGTGACCTCTATCAAAGGATCAAAGAGACGATTGATATACTGGATAAAAGCATACATGGTACCTGCTGTCATCCCGATATAGAGGCCTCTATAGCCGAAATAGGCCATGAGAACTGCATAACCTAAGAGCTTCAACAAACTCATGGCAGGACGTAAAAAGAGGGCGTCCAAGGCTACTGAACGGTTGGCATAGACGTAGTGTTCTTCATTAATCTCATCAAATTCTTCCTGCAGGCGTTTTTCTTGATTAAAGGCTTGAATAATTCGAATACCTTCAATACTTTCTGCTAACTTACTATTAATATCTGACAAAAAGCTTCTCGTTTTTTCGATGATTTTAACTGATTTTTTTCGGTAGAGATTAACCAAGATAAAAATCAAAGGTAGAAATAGAAGAACCAAACCTGTCAAACGAAAATCCAGGACCATCATTGTATAAAGAGTTGTCACAAAAATAAAAATAGCTGAAATAAAGCTAGACAACAGCCCTGAAAACATATCACTGATGGTCTCTGTATCATTGGTCAATCGTGAAACGATAGAACCTGAAGGTGTCTTGTCAAAATAAGACATACCTAGTTTTTCCATATTGGCAAAGGCATCTCTGCGAATATCTCTAACAATGCTATAAGATACACGCGCAAAAAGTAGATTACCGATATATTGAATCAAGGTTTGTAGGATATAAAGACCATAGTAGACTATCAAAACAGTAACAGCAAACTGACTCAGATTCCCCAGATACTGGTCGATAAAGTGTGAAGCAACCAGAGGAATGATACTCTTGATAACCGTTGTTGCTAGGAGGAATGATAGGGCTAGCAGGGTTAAGAGGCTATAGGGCTTGAGATAACCAAGCAATCGTTTCAATACTGTCCATTGTTCTTGCTTATTCTGCATCTTCTTCTCCTTTCATTTCCAATTGTTGGGACTGATAGGTCTGGGCATACCAACCATCCAAGGCTAGTAAGTCCTCATGAGTCCCACGTTCGATAATCTGTCCATTTTGCATAACCAAGATCAAATCAGCGTGGACAACTGCACTGAGGCGATGGGCTGAGATAATCGTTGTTTTGTTTTCGCGAGTGGCTTTAAGATTATCAATAATAGCATACTCGGTCTTGGCATCTACAGCCGATAAGGAGTCATCTAAAATCAAGATATCAGGATTTAAAATCATAGCACGAGCCATGGCAAGACGTTGCTTTTGACCACCAGACAAACTAACTCCCTTTTCACCGATAATGGTATCAAATCCCTGAGGCATATCCAAAATATCATGATAAACTTGGGCTAATTTGATCGCATATTCAACATCAGATAGTGACAAGTCAGGATTACCAAAGCGAACATTTTCTAAAATAGAACTAGCAAAAAGAAACTGGTCTTGAGGAACATAGCCCATGAGACCTCTAAGGTCGCTCAGACGATAGTCTCGTATATCATGCCCATTGAGGTAGATGGCTCCTTGATTGACATCGTACTCTCGTAAGAGTAGCTTCATCAGCGATGTCTTACCTGAACCAGTCTGCCCTACCAAGCCCAGTGTTTGTCCCTTTTCTAAACTAAAGTGAATCCCATGAAGAGTTTCTTCATTTTCATATGAAAAACTATCAATTGCATATTCCAAACGTCCATTTTCAATCTTGGAAATGGGAGCTTCTGGATCTTTAACGAGCGACTCTTGAGACAAGAGATTTTCAATGCGCTGGTAAGAAACCTTCCCTCTTTGAGTGATATTAAAGAGAAAACCAATCGCCATCAAGGGCCAGACCAGCATATCCAAGTAAGAGATAAAAGTGACTAGATTACCGACAGTGACATTTCCCTCTTGAACCATGAAAGAACCAACCAAAAGTGTTAGAACATAAGATAAACCAACAAATAAGAGAACCATTGGATCAAACAAGCTGTCGTATTTCATGGTTTGCAAGTTCTTTTGGAAGGTTAGTTGATTGACTTCTTGAAAAGCATCCAATTCATGGGCTTGATAGCCGAAAGACTTGGTCACCTTAATACCTGATACAGATTCCTGAACCTTGTTGTTAAGTTCAGAAAGCTTCCTGAGATTCGTTAAATGCTTTATGGGTCTTTCTTCCCAGACGACTGGTCGCCATAGCCATAAAGGGCAGGGGTAAAATAGCCACCAAGGTCATTTGCCAAGAAATACTAAAAAGCATGGTCAACAAGGTAACAAGTGCAGTGATAGAAGCATCGACGGCTGACATGACTCCTCCACCTGCCAGACGGGTTAGAGCATTGATATCATTGGTCGCATGTGCCATCAAATCTCCAGTTCTATAGGTCTGGTAAAAAGCCGGAGACATCTTTGAAAAATGTTCAAAGAGACGAGAACGCATGATTTGTCCTAAACGATAGGAAGTCCCTAAGATATACATGCGCCAAACATAGCGCAGGTAGTACATCCCAAAGGCCGCTATGAGTAGATAGATGAGATTCAGTAACAGATCCGACTGAGTCAAATTTCCCAAAGTGATGGCATCAATGACATGCCCCATCACCATGGGAGGAATGAGGTTGAGAACAGCTACCAAACTAAGAGCAACTATCCCAACTAGATACCGGCGTTTTTCTAATTTGAAAAACCACCAGAGTTTTTGAATGATGAACATAAGTTTCCTTTCTAATTGAAAAGGGAAACCTGAGGCATGAACCCCAGGTTTTCTTTATTCATAACTTACAACAAATACTTTTCCTTTATCGTACGCTCCGATAAAGATATTCATTGGAGTAAAATCCTCTTCCTTTTACTCGCTTTCTATAAATTACTCCTTATTATAAACGAAAGAGGGTGTTTTTTCAAACCATACGTTGGGGAAATAGGCCTTTTTTTGGTATAATATAGTCAATAATCTGAATGAAAAAGGAAGTAATATGAAACTTATCTCATGGAATATTGATTCCCTCAATGCTGCACTCACGAGCGACTCTGCGCGTGCGAAATTGTCACAAGATGTCCTACAAACCTTGGTAGCCGAAGACGCTGATATCATCGCCATCCAAGAAACCAAGCTTTCAACTACAGGGCCTACTAAAAAACATCTCGAGGTGTTAGAAGAACTCTTCCCTGGATATGAAAATACTTGGCGTTCCTCTCAAGAGCCTGCTCGTAAAGGATATGCTGGAACTATGTTTCTCTATAAGAAAGAACTCACTCCAACTATTAGCTTTCCGGAAATCGGTGCTCCTTCTACCATGGACTCTGAAGGCCGCATCATCACTCTAGAATTTGGTACATTTTTCGTGACTCAGGTCTACACACCTAACGCTGGTGATGGCCTCAAACGTTTGGAAGAACGTCAAGTTTGGGATGTCAAATATGCAGAGTACTTGGCTGAATTAGATAAGCAAAAACCTGTCCTAGCAACCGGAGACTACAACGTTGCCCACAAGGAAATTGACCTTGCCAACCCAGCTAGCAACCGTCGTTCACCAGGATTTACAGACGAAGAACGTGAAGGATTTACAAACCTTTTAGCCAAAGGATTCACAGATACCTTCCGCCATATCCATGGCGATGTTCCAGAACGCTACACTTGGTGGGCACAACGCAGCAAGACTTCAAAAATCAACAACACAGGCTGGAGAATCGACTACTGGCTCACAAGTAACCGTGTAGCAGACAAGGTTACCAAGTCAGACATGATTGACTCAGGCCCACGCCAAGACCACACACCGATTGTCTTGGAGATTGAATTGTAAGGAGTTTCTTTATGGACTACAATGCAGTTATTCCCGAGTTTATAGTCTCGAATCTAGAACAGTCTCGTTCCTTCTACTGCGATTTACTGGGTTTTACGATCGAATACGAGCGTCCAGAGGAAAAATTTCTCTTCCTTTCGCTTGAAGACTGCCAGCTAATGTTAGAGGAGGGAACAAAGGATGAATTAGTTGAACTGACCTACCCATTTGGTCGTGGAGTCAATATCTCCTTTGGCATAAAGGATGTTCCTCGACTCTATCAGAAAGTAATCGAGTCTAACTATCCTATTCATCGTCCTTTGACTAAAAGAGAATTTCGAGTTGGTGAACAATATATCTATCCTCATGAATTTGCAGTTTTAGACCCAGATGGCTATTTTTTAAGATTTAGTGAATAAGAAAAAGGAGGCTGATAGCCTCTTTTTCAGTAGGTAAACATGAATTGACAGACCTGTAAATCCAGTGGCCAAAACCTTTGCTAAAGCCTATGAAATCAACATGTCAAAGAACTTTGATAGCCGTTTTTTGTATAATTGAGTAGAATGAAAATCAGAAAGCGAGGAAATTTTATGCAAGTCGGAAAACAAATCCAGCACTTTCGTAAAAAGAAAAATTTATCTCAAGATGATTTAGCTGAAATAATTTTTGTCAGTCGCCAATCCATTTCCAACTGGGAGCGTGGCGCGACCTACCCTGATATTCAAAACCTACTCTTGCTGAGCAAGGTCTTTGAAGTGTCATTAGACAAACTAGTAAAAGGAGATTTGGAAACTATGAAACAAATTATTCACGACCAAGAATTTATACGTTATCAAAAAGATGGAATAATCTTTAGCATACTGCTATTTGGTTTTCCTATCATCAGCATACCCTTGATTCTTTATTTGGATTGGTATGGTATCGCTATTAGTTGTTTGATTTTTGCTATCGCTATGTTTTACGCCCTACGCATTGAAAAATTCAAGAAACAGCATAATCTTCGCACCTACCGACAGATTGTCGCCTATGTTCAAGGGCGTAACCTTAGCGAGATTGAAGAAGCTGAAGAAAGGGGTAAGGCTCCCTACCAAAGAATCATCCTTCCAATTCTATTTGGCCTTGGAATTGGCGCTATTGCTCTGCTATTTTATTGGCTCTTACTTACTTTCTTCACTATCAAATAAAAGCGAAGTCATCAGACCTCGCTTTTTAAATGTATTAAAATTTATAGAGTTGTGGATAGTGAACACACTCTGGGTTTTTAGGGCGTAACTATCTACTCATTTATTTTATATCCTCACCTGTCTATCTTCTGACCGTTGTCCGGTGACAAACATGGTAAAGGTTGCTTTGCAGACATTTTTTCCATCTTGGTTGATGAGGTCTACATCGACGACACAGGTGGTGCGTCCTTTATGGACACATTCTCCCTTGATGGTCAATTCATCTCCGAGATATCCTGCTTTTAAGTAATTGATGGAAGACTGTAAGGTTACAACGTCCAAATCAAGAGAAATAACGACTAAGCCACTGATTTGGTCACACAGAGTATAAAGATAACCTCCGTGGGCATTGCCATAATAGTTAAGAGAAGAGTTGACAACCTTAGTGGTAACAGTCACATGTCCATCTCTCATTTCCTTGATTTCATAATTTTCAAAAGCCGATATGGCATCAAAGTGAAAATCCTTCATACATTCCTCCTGGTCTTTCAAACGCTATCATACTACTTTTTATACTAGTATGCAAGAGGAAGGTCCTGACACTATGGCATAAGTCCAACATGATTTACAAAACGCATGAAGGCTACTTGCCCTTCTGCTGTTTGTTTGTAAACACCTGCATCTTCGAGGACTCGGGTAAAAATCTTCCCGACTGATTCTTTGACGATATCTAAGGCCTCTTCTTTATCAGATAAGCCTGGATGACTGTCTTTTAATTGGTCCGCCCACTCTTGGTGATAGGCTGCAACAGAAACGCCCTCTCCGACTAGATAAGCTGCCACCTGCTCCACTTCTTCCTTCAAGCGTGGTGGCAAGATGGCTAAGCCCATCACCTCTATCAAGCCGATATTTTCCTTCTTGATATGCTGGACATCCTTGTGGGGATGATAGATACCATCTGGATGTTCTGGAGATGTTTGATTGTCCCGCAAAACTAGGTCAAGCTCAAACTGACCATCTCGTTTACGGGCAATTGGTGTAATGGTATGGTGCGGTGTTCCATCACTTTCTGCCAAGACCTGTACACTTGGGTCAGAATACTGACGCCAAGCCAGCAAGATTTTATCCGCTAGTTCTGTCAAATCCTCTTTAGAATCTGAAGTTAGTCGAATCACAGACATAGGCCACTGGACAATTCCTGCTTTGACAGATTCAAAACCTTCAAAGGTAAAGCTTTCTGTAAAGGAGCCACTTCCATCGGGAATACATGACGACCACCTTGATAATGATCATGGGTAAGGATGGAGCCACCCACGATTGGCAAATCAGCATTTGAACCAGCAAAGTAGCCTGGAAATTGCTCCACAATTGCTAACAAACGTTCAAAACTTTGGCGACTAATGGCCATAGGACGATGCTTGCTATCTAGGAAAATACAGTGCTCATTAAAGTAGGCATATGGCGAATACTGGAAGCCCCACTCCTGACCAGAAATATTAAAACGTATAATCCGGTGATTGCTTCTAGCGGGATGATTGACACGACCGTGATAACCTTCATTCTCCATACAGAGTTGACATTGAGGATAGTTGCTCGACTTGACCAACTTGGCTGCCGCAATCTCTTTTGGATCCTTTTCAGGCTTAGAGAGATTGATGGTAATTTCAAGGTCACCGTAGTCAGAAGGAACACGATAAGCAATATTCTTTGCAATTGCTTTTAGTTTGATGTAGTCATTCTTCTGACTGAGTTGGTAGAAGTCCGCAATCGCCTGCTCTGGTGACTGGGCATAGGTATCCCAAAAGTCACGATTGACCTGACTTGGACAAGGCGTTACCAAGTCCATAAGATCAGCGCCTAGTATCTCACGCGCAGTCTGGCTATCTTCAATGCTTGCTAGTCGAACAGCCTCCTCAACCAGTTGATCTTTGAGTTCAATTAGGTCCGATTGGAGTGTTTCAACTTCCAACACAGCATCACCAACCAAAGCCAAGATACGATTATTTAGATAGATGCGGTCAATCTCTTCGTATTGGCTTTCTGCGATAACTTGGGATACAAATTTTTCTATTAAGGTCACTAGATAACCTCCTTCTGATTAATCGAGGATGTGAGTGCCACCTGCAACTTCAGCAATATAGAAACTTGGAGCGTAGCCAACAATTTCTTCATATTGCTTGCCAACAGCTACCTTGAAGTTCTCAACTGTATCTTTTTGAACCAAGGCGATAGCACAACCACCAAATCCTGCTCCTGTCATACGAGCACCGAGAACTCCTTCTTGCGCCCAAGCAGTATGAACAAGCGTATCCAACTCCAAACCAGTCACTTCGTAGTCGTGCTCAAGAGACACGTGAGACGCATTCATCAAGCGACCAAACTTGTCTAAATCTCCTGCTTGAAGAACTGCTTGAGCTTTGAGGGTACGTTGGTTTTCAAGAACTGCATGGCGGGCACGTTTCAAGCGATTTTCGTCTTTGATGAGATAGCTGTATTCATCAAAAGCCCACTCGTCCAATTCGCCCAAAGTTTGGATATCCAAAGCCACTTGGAGTTCTTCTACTGCTTTTTCACATTCAGCACGACGTTCATTGTATTTAGAATCCGCAAGTTCACGACGCTTGTTAGTGTTCATGATAACAACAACATTGTCCTTCAAGTCCAGAGGCACTAAGTCATATTCTAAACTATTAGTATCAAGGTAAATGGCACGTTGGTCCGCACCCATACCGATCGCAAACTGGTCCATGATACCAGAATTGACTCCGATAAACTTGTTCTCCGTCTGTTTTCCGATTTTAACCAAATCTAATCGGTCTAATTTAAGTCAAATAGATACTCAGCCACGACCCCTGTCAAGAGTTCCAAGGATGCTGAAGAAGACAAACCAGCACCATTTGGGATATTCCCATAGACATAAAAATCAAACCCTTTATCAATCACATGTCCAGCTTCTTGCAAGAAGTGAAGGACCCCTTTTGGATAGTTGGTCCAGTCATGTTCCTTCTCAAATTTGAGGTTAGCTAGAGGAACTTCGATGATTCCCTTATCTTCAAAGTTAGCTGAGTAGAAACGCAAAACTTGGTCTTCACGTTTGCGAGCTGCCCCGTAAGTACCTAGTGAGATCGCAGCTGGAAAAACATGACCTCCATTATAGTCTGTATGTTCACCAATTAAATTGATTCGACCTGGTGAAAAGAAGGTTTGATCTGCTTCTTGGCCAAAAACAGCAAGAAAGTCCTTGCGAAGTGCATCAGCAGTAAGATGTTGTGTCATATGAATTCTCCTTTGTCCATTTTTAGGTAAAAATCCCTAGAATGTAATCGTTTTCTTCTATTGTACCCAAGGCTTTTGCTTTGGTCAACAATTTTACCGATATTTTACTAAACTATGAGTAAAATTATAGAAAAATATGTTATAATAACCTAAAAAGGAGGGTAATTATGGCTACACTAAAAGATATTGCCCAGTTAGCTTCTGTCTCCATTGCGACTGTATCCCGTGTCCTCAATCGCGATCAGAGTTTGTCCGTAACCGAGGAAACTAGACATCGTATTTTAACAGTTGCTGAAGAATTGGGTTACACCAAGCACCTCAAAACTGGTGAATCTCATAAATTAAAACAAAAAATTGCCATCATCCAATGGGTAAGTGAACAAGGAGAATTGGAAGATCTCTATTACTACCAGATTCGTCTGGGAATTGAAAAAAGAGCCCAAGAGTTAGACTATGAAATCTTGCGCTATTTTAATGACCAGCCCTTTACCCTTAGCGAAGAAGTCATTGGAATTCTTTGTATTGGAAAATTTAGCCAAGCACAGATTGCTTCATTTGAAGAATATCAAAAACCTCTAGTTTTTCTTGATAGTGACACCATCGCCTTGGGCCATACCTGTGTTATTACGGATTTCTATAATGCAGTTAGACAGGTGGTTGATTACTTTACAGACCACGGGCTTAAGAAGATTGGTATCCTATCCGGTCTTGAAACTACTACTGACCAAGAAGAAGTTATCGCAGACAAGCGTTTAGATTACTTCAAATCTTATACGCAAGAAAAAGGAATTTATAACGAGAAATTCATTTTTCAAGGTCTATTTACTGCCCAATCTGGATACGACTTAATGAAAGAGGCTATCGAGAAATTAGGAGATAAACTTCCACAAGCCTTTTTTGCAGCCAGTGATAGCTTGGCCATTGGTGCCCTTCGCGCCCTTCAAGAAGCCAGCATCAGCATACCGGAGCGCGTCAGTATTATTTCCTTTAATGATACCATTCTAACCAAGCAAGTGTTCCCACCACTTTCTAGTATCACAGTTTACACCGAAGAAATGGGACGCACAGGAATGGATATCCTGAACAGAGAAGTCCTTCACGGCCGTAAAATCCCAAGTCTGACCATGCTAGGAACCAAACTAACTTTAAGAGAAAGTACCTTGCATTAAGCACAATAGCTGAACATAAAAAATCCTAATAGAGATTTCCATACTCTATTAGGATTTTCTTTTTTATTCCATCACAATTATAGACTTAATAGACTTGCGTTCATCCATATCTTTGTAAGCCTGATTAATCTCATCCAAGCTGTAACTATTAGTAAAGACACGTCCTGGATTGATATCACCGTCAAGAACTGCTTTTAACAAAACTTGTTTGTCATAAGTAGTAACTGAGGCTGCTCCACCTGCCACTGAGATATTTTGGGCAAAGGTTGAACCAAGGGCACGGTTATTGTAGTGAGGCACACCGACAAATCCCATGCGCCCGCCATTATGGAGGACTCCAAGGGCCTGCTCAACAGCTGCTTCTGTACCCACACATTCAAGAGCAGCATCCGCTCCGCCTCCAAGGATTTCACGGACCTTGGCAATCCCTTCTTCACCACGCTCAGCTACAACAGCTGTCGCACCTGACTCCAAGGCCATCTGTTGACGATCTTGGTGGCGACTCATGAGGACGATTTGCGATGCACCACGCATTTTGGCTGCGATAACCGCACATTGACCCACAGCACCATCCCCGATAACGACCACCTTGTCACCTTTTTGCACATTAGCCACACGCGCTGCATGGTAACCTGTTGGCATAACATCTGCTAGACTTAAGAAAGATTTGAGCATAGCCTCTGTATAGTCAGAAGGTTGCCCAGGAATTTTGACTAGGGACCAATTCGCATAATGGAAACGAATGTACTCTGCTTGAACACCAGTAGACCAGTTGCTATTACCCAAATGACGATCACAAGTTCCATCAAAGCCATCATGACAGGCATCACATTCCCCACAACCATGTGTAAATGGAGCAATGACAAAATCCCCTGGTTTCACTGTCGTAATAGCCTCTCCAATTTCTTCGACAATTCCGATAGCTTCATGACCACTGTTCAAACGGCCTTCTTTTATATTAGGATTACGATATGTCCATAAGTCCGTACCACAGACACAAGTTCTCACGATACGGATAATAACATCATCTGCTTCCTTAATTTGTGGACGCTCCACTTCAACAAGACCAATCTGTCCTGCTTTACTATAAACTGCTGATTTCATAAAAACAATCCTCTCTGTTTCTTACTAATTCTAGTATACACTTTTATAGCCCATTTTGTAAGAGGAAAATCTTTCTAAGGAGGCTTTTTATCGAGTACCCCACTATCTAATGATTATAGAATTAGACTAGCTTAAAAAAGATAAAAATCTTTCTGCTATTTCTGGTTCTTGATGATTATGAAATAGGGTACTTCCTTGGTCCAAGCCTTCTATGCTCTTCATTTCATCTTCTGTTAACTCAAAGTCAAAAATATCAAAATTCTCTTGCATCCGTTCTTTACGAACAGATTTAGGAATAACAATAACATCACTTTGGAGTAAGAAACGTAGGGCTACTTGGGCTACGGATTTGCCATATTTTTCTCCAATCTCTTTCAAGAGAGGGGTATTGAAGAAATCATTTTTCCCTTCAGCAAAGGGCCCCCAAGATTCAATTTGACAATTATACTTCTCCAAATACTTTTTGGCTTCTTTTTGTTGATAGAATACATGGGTTTCTATCTGATTGATAGCTGGCTTGATCTCCACAAAATACTGAAGATCAATAAAGCGATTTGGTGAAAAATTAGAAACACCAATGGCACGGACCTGCCCTGCCTTATAGGCTTCTTCCATAGCTCTGTATGTGCCATAGTAATCACCGAAAGGTTGGTGAACCAACAAAAGATCAATATAATCTGTTTGAAGTTTTTTCAAGGATTTTTCAATAGAAGCCTTGGCCTTTTCATAGCCAGCATTCGAAATCCAAATCTTTGTCGTAATGAAGAATTCTTCACGTGAAAGACCCGATTCCAAGATAGCTTCCCCCACACCTGCTTCATTGCCATAGATTTGAGCGGTATCAAAAGAACGATATCCAACCTCGATAGCATCAAGAACTACTCGCTTTGTTTCATCTACTGGTGTCTGAAATACTCCAAATCCTAATTGTGGCATTTTGACATTGTTGTTTAAGGTTTTGTAATACATATTTTCCCCTACTTCTTTTATTACTTTTAGTTTACACTCATTTAAAAGATTTGTATACTAGCAAATGAAAATAGCTTTTACAGAAGGAAAAACGACAGCAATTCTTCGTACTTAATGAAGAAAAGGAACATCAAATTTTTCTCCACTTCCTTTAATGCCTATGTCTATCTAAAGATTTCAACTCATCAACACGTCGTTTATGATGAGCATGACTAATCGGACTACTATCCACCTCAATAGTGACATTTTGAAAGCCCCTCTCTTTGAGCAAGTCTCGGATAGATTCTTTACAGACCTCCATATGCTTGACCTGCTCCAGACAAACATGGACAATAGCATTTTTTTCCAAACCATCCATAGTCCAAAGATTAAGCTGATTCACACTGGCCACATACTCCAATTGCTCCAAATCACTCCTGACTTGCTCGATATCTACTCCTTCTGGTACAGCATCTAAGAAAATTTTCAGCGTAGACCAAAAACGTGGAATGGCTTTTGACAAGATAAAGAAGGAAATTACAAGGGATAGGAGGGGATCCAGAATATACCAGTCGGTAAATCGCAGAACAATGGCCATTAGGATGACGGCCACCCAACCCAAAGTATCTTCCAGAAAGTGTAGGCTAAGGATGGATTCGTTTTTTGTTTTTCCTTTACGAACGACAAGACTGGCTAGCACATTAATGCTAACAGCAATGATTCCTAGCCAGAGGATTCCCTCATCATTGACCGGTTGGGGATTAAATAGTTTTGTTGTATTTTCCAAAATGATGAAAACTGATCCTGTCATCAAAATCACAGCCGTTATCAAAGCTCCTAGAAGACTAAATCGTTTGTAACCCAAGGTATACTGACTATCCTCTTCACGATTGGAGATTGTTTCTAGAACGGCTGATACCCCAATTGCAACCGCATCTCCTAAGTCATGGACAGAGTCAGCCAGCACAGCACTAGAGCCAAATACTCCACCAGCGATAAACTCGACAATAGCATAACTCAAATTTAAGAAAAAAGACAGCCAAACAGCACGTTTTGAACTCATTTTTTTATTCTCCTTTGGTATAATAGTAGTATGATTATTCTCTTTACTAGTATTATCTCTCACACCAAAAAGAAAGGATAGAAGCACTCTGTTCAGTTTATAAGTTACTGAACAATTTGTTCAAATTATCCATATGAGTACTCAAGATCGTCGCATTACCAAGACTCGAAAAGCTATCTATGCTGCTTTTTTACAGTTACTTAACCAAAAAGATTATGAGGCCATCACGGTTCAGGAGATTATTGACCTTGCTGATGTAGGGCGTTCCACCTTTTACAGCCATTATGAGAGCAAGGAGTTACTACTGGATGAGCTCTGCCAAAAGCTCTTTCACCATCTCTTTGAGCGTGATGAACACCTCTCTCCACAAGACTACTTGGCTCATATCTTTCAGCACTTCAAGAAAAATCAAGACCATGTAAGCAGCCTCTTGCTCTCCAAAAACGATTATTTTATCCGGCAACTGCGAAAAGAACTAGAACATGACGTCTATCCCATGTTAGCAGACGAACTGATTCAAGCACACCCCAACATTCCTCACTCCTATCTCAAGCACCTGGTCGTCAGCCACTTCATTGAAACAATCAGCTGGTGGTTGAAAAATGGGAAATCTTATAACGAGCAGAAAGTGGTCCAGTTTTATTTGGAGATACTGAATGCTAGCTCTAAATAAATCTCATGTTATTTAGAAAGGACCAGCTTTAATGACTACCCTACAATTTTATTTCCTATTTCCGAGTTTATTCATGCTTCATGAACTGGAAGAAATCATATGGATGCCATCTTTTGTCAAAAAAATATCATTACAAATTCCATATAAACAAATTTTCAATTTATACACCCCTTTTGCTTTCAATGTCATTGTCATGGAGCAACTTCTACTTCTACTGATAACACTTTATCTTAGTTACCAATTTAACAACTATACCATTTACACAACCATTGTAATCGCTTATATCTATCATGTGTTCGGACATCTTATTCAGACAATTGTCATTCGAAAATATGTGCCTGGATTGTTAACTGGCATTTTTACGAGTTTACTTTCTCTATTCTGTCTCAAAAATAACGTACCCATCAATCTTTATTGGTACTCTTTCATTACCTTATCACTTATCCTTGTAAATCTTATAGTTTCATTTATGGTTCTTCATAAGAAGAATCTCAAACTAAGGTAAGTAAAGGTCTTTACACTATCACGGGCATTTACTTTATTTATCCTAGAAAGGAAACATCTATGTCACTTTATCCCATCTTTAGCATCATCACAGTCTTTTTAGCGTTTGCTTTTGTCCTTATTCATCTTGTTGCAGCGTTATCAGCTATGATAAAAGGCAAAAAAACTTAGGAACTGGATTTATTGGCTCTATAATTTCTGTAGTGGGTAAAACCACTGTAGAGATTATAGAGCTTTTTGAATGCAGACAAAAAGTCCCATAAGAACTATAATGAAAAGCGACGAAACTACCATTAGGAAGAACTTATGAGACCTATTAAGAATACCACAGAATTAATCGGAATTAAAGACCAAAATATCAAGATTTCACTTATTTTTGAAACTGACACCCATATCGAGATTCAAGCAAAACTCGATTTCCCTGCACCATTATGTCCTCATTGCCATGGAAAGATGATCAAATATGACTTTCAAAAAACCTCTAAGATCCCTCTTCTCGAACAAGCTGGAACGCCTACGCTACTACGTCTGAAGAAACGTCGGTTTCAGTGTAAAAGTTGTAAACGAGTCACGGTAGCTGAGACATCAATCGTTGAGAAAAACTGCCAAATCTCCAATCTAGTCCGACAAAAGGATGCACAACTCCTAACTGATAAGGTGTCATTAACGGATATTGCCAGAAGACTTCGCGTGTCGACGTCCACTGTCTATCGTAAGCTTGATCAGTTTACTTTCAAGGAACATTATGACAAACTCCCTGCTGTTATGTCCTGGGATGAGTTTGGGTTCAAGAAAGGGGAATTGGCTTTTGTTGCTCAAAACTATGAGACCAACCAACTCATAACCATCCTTGATAATCGTCGCCAAACTACTATACGAAACTACTTTTTGAAGTATCCATTAAAAGCTCGCCAAAAGGTGCAGTTTATCACGATGGATATGTCTGGAGCTTATATCCCACTAGCACGCAGACTCTTCCCAAACGCTAAAATCATTCTTGATTGTTTCCACATTATCCAGCACCTTGGACGTGCCTTTTTAAAGACTAGAATTGCAATCATGAGCCAGTTCGATAAGAAGTCACTACCCTATCGATCCTTGAAAAATCACTGGCGACTCTTCCAAAAGGACAGCCGTAAACTATCTCTCAACTCTTTTTATTCAAAGACTTTCCGTCAAACATTAAGTCCACATGAAATCATTGAGAAGACACTAGACTTTTCAGAAGAGCTTACCGACTACTATACACTTTATCAGCTCTTGCTTTTTCACTTTCAGGAGAAGAGAGTAGATGAGTTTTTTGAGCTGATAGAGGAAAATAGGAGCAAGGTCAATCACTACTTTCAAACTGTCTTTAGGACTTTTCTTAGACACAAGCAATACATCAAAAAAGCCCAGATAAAATTATCTGAGCATTCTTCTATATAGTCGTTTAATGGAGTTGAGTTCAGCATTTTCAAGTTATTTCTTCAACAAACCTTGTTCTTGCAGAAATTCCTTGGCTACTTGTTCTGCTGGCTTGTCTTCTACACCGACTTGATAGTTAAGCTGGCTCATCTGGCTTTCTGTAATCTTACCAGCTAATTTATTAAGCACCGTTTCCAACTCTGGATGTTTCTTGAGAAGAGCTTCTTTCATC